>Ga0207892_1000001_pt1:865000-2028358 | contig 2028358 bp, 1882 predicted proteins | sample LinPmetageLP54_FD_184063 | JGI IMG/M metagenome (GOLD analysis project Ga0207892, IMG submission 184063) | Marine viral communities from the Pacific Ocean - LP-54 (SPAdes) | ecosystem: Environmental > Aquatic > Marine > Oceanic | place: Pacific Ocean | collected 2010-02-09 | reverse complement strand
AATCAGTGTTTATTTTTGTCAGAAAAAAAGATTACCATGACACATCTTATTCGTCTGCCCTCTGGTGTTGTTTCGCTGAACACCTAAAGCTCTTGTTCGCATCGCAATTTGAATCGTGATACAACGCAACTATGACCAAGCCAGATCAAGCAACATTGAAAATTGTGGCGGCGCTAATTCGAACCCGCATGGACCGCCTTTCCGGCGATCAGCGACTTGATGGTCTAGAGCGCCTTGGAGCATATCGTGAGTTCAATCAATTGGCGAAAGATCTTGACGCGACCGCAGTCGAGTTTACTCGCGACGAGAAATGGTAGCAGGCACCGCTACCAGAAATCGTTTTAACATTTATCACTGTTTTGTATCACTGTTTTGGGTTGGATGGTTCGTTGGTTTAGCAATCAACGCTGTTGTATTCCCTACCTTTGAAAGAACTGGTCCATCATCAGTTCTTTGAATATTGGAATTTCTTCCATTTGCTACCCAAAATGCTACCCAAGTTGCAAATATTGCAACTTCGAATATCATTCTGTCAGAAAATCGTTTATTTTCAACGTATTATGGTGAGCCCTGCTGGGTTCGAACCAGCGACCTACTGATTAAAAGTCAGTTGCTCTACCGACTGAGCTAAGGGCCCCTCAAGCGGCTGGTGCAGCGCACAAAGCCGTTGGGAAGCGCTTCCCTAGGGACGCTTTGTTTCATGGTCAAGCGGCTTTGGCGCTTTTTTCCCTAGTTTTCTGGGTCGCCGGTTGCGGGCGTCCAGCTGGGCGATCGTCCGGCCGGTCAGGGGATCACGCCATTTGCCCGCAATCTCCGCCGCAGGACGCAGGACGAAGCTGCGTTCGCGCATCAGCGGATGGGGGATGGTGAGGGCCGGATCATCGCTGGCAAAGGTGCCGCCGCTCCACAATATGATGTCGAGATCGAGCACCCGCCTGGACCATGCCTGACCGCGGCGGCGGCCAAATTCTGATTCGATACGCTTGAGCAGGGCCAGCAGTGCAGGCGGCGGCAATGTCGTGTCGATGATCGCAACTCCATTGGCATAGCAGCGCTGTGATGGCCCGACGGGACGCGAGGCGATGACGCCGGACGTCTCGACCATGGTCAGGCCTTGTCCGGCCAGCCGCTGGCCAGCCGCGGCAATTATGGCGCGCGGCGCGCCAAAATGCTGGTGGCGCTGGTTCGAACCGAGAGCAATCAGGTAGTGCATATGCGGCAATCTGGCTCCTGTGCGATGCGGAAAGTAAGGATCGGGAACAAATGGTTCCAAGCGGGCGGATCGGCTGCTATCATGAAATCTATGGCAAGGAAATCAAGGAGAAGCTTCGTGAGTCAGCATACTATTACTTTGTCGGGCGTGGTCCTGTTGTCACTGGTGGCCGCCGGATGCAGCCAGGAAGGCATATCCCCGGGCGAAGTCAGCGGCAATGTCGCGCGGGCAGCGCTGGTCGGCGCGGATCAAACTGAATATGGCGAAGTGATTGCGGCGCAGGGCGACAATGGCCTGATCGTCAATATCAAGGCCCAGGGCATGTCGCCGGGTCCGCATGGCGTGCATATTCACGAGACCGGGAAATGCGACGGTCCCGATTTCAAATCCGCCGGTGGTCACTGGAATCCCGTTGTGAAACAGCATGGCTTTGACAATCCGCAAGGCGCGCATGCAGGCGATTTCTTCAATCTGGACATTGGCGCAGACGGAACCGGCGCGCTGGAAGCGACCATAGCCGGCGCAACGCTCAGCGATGGTGAATTTGCCCTGCTTGATGCCGATGGTGCAGCTTTCGTGGTGCATGAAGGCGCCGACGATTTGAAGACCGATCCGTCCGGTGAGAGCGGTGGGCGGCTGGCTTGCGGCGTGTTTGTCGGTGGCCGCTGAACCAGTCCTTTGTTGGTAAAAGTAGAGTAGTGTGATGAGCCAGTCCGTGCTGTTTGTCTGTCTTGGTAATATTTGCCGTTCGCCGTTGGCGGAAGCCGCCTTGCGGCAGGAATGCGTGCGTTCCGAGTTAAATATCATTGTCGATTCTGCCGGCACCGGCGACTGGCATGTCGGGCAGCCGCCAGACGAACGCGCGCAGGCCATTGCGGCGCAGAATGGCGTGGAAATCGGGCATTTTCGAGCGCGTCAGGTGAAGGCATCTGATTTTCGCGATTTTGATCATATCATCGCGCTGGACAACCAGAATTTGCGTGATCTGAACGCATTGCGGCCGGCGAAGGCGGTTTCGAAACTGTCGCTACTCTTCGATCATGTCGCGGGTAGGGCGGGCGAGGATGTGGCCGATCCCTATTATGGCGGCGACAGTGATTTTGACCAGACCTGGGCGGAAGTGACCGAAGCGGCCCGGAATATCAGGGAATGGCTTGCCGCAGGCTAGTGGAGACCGGCGGCCTTTGCCATGCACGTGTGCATGGCCGGCGCCCTGGTTTCAGCAGCGCCCTGACCCGGAAGTACCATATTGACGGGCCACGCTTTGCCAACGGCGCCCTTCCGGAAAATTTTTTCGATAATCAGCCTGTCCGATAGAAGCTATCTATCGAATCTGGCGGGATTATTTTGGCAGTGCAAGGCGGTTTCCCTTGAAAAAAATGCGCTGTTACCCGATATTGATGCCTATGGAGCCTGTTTGTCGGCTCGCTAATTTGAGGAGTATGCAATTATGGCTTGGCAAGATCCAAGAACAACCTTCGGGCAGGCCCCTGTGGGCACCGCTCCGCAGACCGAAGTCGCGTTCGACGCGGGCCTGCGCACTTACATGCTCAAAGTTTATAATTACATGGCCAGCGGCGTATTGCTTACCGGCATCGTCGCGATGCTGTTCGCCAGCTCCGGTCTCGCGCAGGACATTATGTTCGGCGGAGGACCGCTGAAGTGGGTGATCATGTTGTCTCCGCTGGCGATCGTGTTCGCGATGAGCTTTGGGCAGAACAAATTCTCCACCTTCACGCTACAGGCGATGTTCTGGGGCTTTGCCGCTCTGATGGGCATGTCCATGTCGACCATATTCCTGGTCTATACCGGCGCATCGATCGCACAGACCTTCTTCGCCACCGCCGCCGCCTTCCTTGGTTTGAGCCTTTATGGTTACACCACCAAGAAAGACCTTTCCGGCTGGGGCAGCTTCCTGATCATGGGCGTGGTCGGTATTCTGGTCGCGATGGTGATCAACATCTTCCTGCAGTCGACGATGATGCAACTGGTGATTAGCGCTATTGGCGTCTTGGTTTTCGCGGGCCTCACCGCATACGATACGCAACGGATCAAGAGCATGTATGCTTATGTGGCGGGAACCGACATGGTCGGCAAAACCGTGGTCCTGAGCGCACTCAGCCTCTATCTGGACTTCATCAACATGTTCCAGTTCCTGCTCTACTTCATGGGCGGCCGCGAATAGGCCCATTCGGCTCACTAGAGATTATCGGAAAAGCCCGGCAGGCAACTGTCGGGCTTTTTCTTTTGCCACTTCGTCGAGAATTGAGCGCAAATGCTGGACATTCATAAGTGTGAATCATAAGGAAACGGCTGTTGTTTTGGGAGAATATCACAATGCCGCGTTTGAAGGATATGCGTCTTATATTGGTAGCCGGCGGATTGGCTCTGCTTGCCGCCTGTCAAACGCCGCCGCCTCCGCCCCCGCCGCCCGCTCCGGTTGTGCAACCACAATATACGCCGCGCGCGCCGACACCGCCATTTGGCGCAAGCCACTTGTCGATCGTACCCTCGCTTCGCACTGACGGATTGCGCGATACGATCAATCGTGATCTAGGACCGCTCGAGACCCTATGGCATGTCCGGGCTGCACTCAATGTCGCCGCGCTCAGCTGCACCGGGCCGCTCTACGAGCGCCTGGTTGATGATTATAATGCGTTCATCAAGAATAACAGTGCGTCGCTGCGCAATGCGAACAACGCGATTATCAGGAAATTTCAGCGGGATACCGGCAGCGGTTACAAGACCGAGCATGACCGTCACCAGACCCAGCTCTATAATTACTGGTCCTTCTCGCCGCTGCGCCGGCCCTTCTGTGATCAGGCCGTGCAGATCAGCCAACGCGCTATCGTGACCAAGTCGGCCGATCTGAACCTTTTTGCGGAACAAGCCCTGCCGGAACTGGAAAAGCCGTTCACCGATTTCTATCTCGCCTATGAGGAATATGAGCGCGATCTTCAGGCTTGGCAGGTTCAATATGGGCAGCCGGACGCTGTTGCTGAACAGCCGGCCCTGGAACAGCCCGTTCTCGATTACGAGCAGCCCGCTCCCGGCGAATGAATGACCTTTAAGGGATTGAAGCAAAGGCCAGGCGGGGACACCCCCTCTGGCCTTTGCTTTGTCTTGGCCTGCGCGTGATCAGCCATTTTCGGCGATCAGCGCGTCATCGACGGCCTTCGCCGCTTTATGGGCATCCCGTTCGGTCAGCCGCTGGGCGTAGGCGACAAAACTGTCCCGCTTGGGCAGGGTGCCGAATTGCGTGCCCCATATGACCTGCGCGCCGAAATAGACATCGGCCATGGTAAAGCGTGAACCGCAGACGTAATCATCCGCCTGAAGCTTGCTATCGAGTACATCGACCACCCGGTCATAATTGCCATAGCCGGCCGTCATCTCTTTATCTTGTGCCACTTCAAAACCGAGCGACTTGTTGGTGATCGCCGCTTCGATCGGTCCCGCCGCAAAGAATAGCCACCGGTAATAATCGGCGCGTTCCGTTGCCGTCGGTGCGAGGCCGGCATCGGGGAATGCTTCGGCCAGATAGGCGCAGATAGCGGCGCCTTCGGTCACGATCTTGCCGTTATGATTGATCGCCGGCACCTTGCCCATCGGATTGATCTGCAGATAGTCGACGGCCTTCATCGACGTCCCGTATTCGAGCAATATCTGCTCATAGTCCGCCCCCGCTTCGTGCAGCGCCCAGCGTGCAATCTGGCCGCGCGACATCGGGTTGGTGTAAAATTTCAGGGTCATTTCAATTTCCTTCTTGTTGAGAATCTTCCATTTGCGCTCTGTATTTTTCTCGTTGTTGACGAGAGAATTCTTCCAGCGATCTTTTCGGGTTCGGTTTGTAGTTTGCTCCGGTCGATATGAATCCGGAAATGCGATCAAGCCGGAATGCCCGGAAGTCATCTCGCAATTCGCACCATCCCACCAATGTCCATATCTTGCCCCAGAACCACAGGCCAAGAGGCTGGACGTTCCGCCGGGTGGTGGAGCGGTCTTCGTCGCTATAATCCAGCGTCACTATCTCCCGGGCATCGATAGCATGTTCGCAGCGGTCGATCAGGTCTCCTGATTGTCCCGCCAGTCCGATGCGCGGCGAGAATATTTTCGTGTCTCCGACGCGGCTGCGCTCGGCTTCCGGCAGCACCGCCTCGATTTTGACCAGCGCTTCTTCTGCTGCGGCAATCATCGCCGTGCCACCCCAGGCCCGGACCATTCGAGCCCCGGTGACCAGAGCGACAATCTCGTCGCGGGTAAACATCAATGGCGGCAAGTCGAAGCCGCTGCGCATGATATAGCCGATACCGGCCTCCCCTTCGATAGGGACACCCGTGGACTGGAGGTCCGCGATATCACGATAGATTGTGCGTTCGGAGACCTCGAGGCGCTGCGCAAGATTAGCTGCGGTCACGAGCCGACCACCGCGCAGATATTGGACAATCTGGAACAGGCGGTCGGCTCTCCGCATCAGTTGCTATACTTGAAGATACCGAGGCTGTTGCCCTCCGTATCCTTCGCGTAGAAGAAGGCGCCCGATGGAATCGAAATGGCTTCCGATACCACTTCGCCGCCGCTGGCCTTGATCCGGTCCATAGCGTCGGTCAATTCTCCGGGAACAGAAAGATGCGCCGTGACACCGTCTCCCGCTGTTGCAGGCTTGCCTTCATATAGGTGGCCGCACATCGCGCCATTGATGCTGGGGATCATCTGCATCGTCTGCGGGCCTCCATCATTTTCGACGAGGCTGGTCTCCAGGACAGCTTCGTAAAATTTCATCGCACGGTTCAGGTCGGTTGCGGGGATCTCTACCCAAACCAGTCGATCACGGGTCATCTCGGTCATTTGCTTGCTCCTTCACTTCGGTTGAACAAGTGCCGGATATCATAGCCCTACTGACAGCATCCTGTCAGGAGTGATTCAATATTTGCAGATATCATCCGCTCGCCGTCGAACGGCATGGGATATTACTCCGGAGTCATGCAAGATCTACTTTGTCCGGATTCTCCAGCATTTCGGTTGTCTCGGTAAAATCTGCCATAGCGGCGTCCTTCGTCTGCTTGTCTCTCCTGTTCGGTTTGAGTAAACATATCCCGGACGGTCGCGACAAACGGGAGGGCATCGATGATCAAGCATTTCTTTCTGATTTCCAAAAAGCCGGAAGTGTCCGCCGAGGAATTCCGCGCATATTACGAGACACATCATGTGCCACTAATCAAGCGGTTGCTGCCAATGTTTGCGTATTATCAGCGCCATTATCTGGACCGCTCAGAAAGTCGCATCGATGCCGCGCAAGCCGATCCCGGTTTTGATGTGATCACCGAAATCCATTTCGCCACCCAGGCCGACTATGATGCGTTTCTGGCAAAAGCCTCCGATCCGGCCGTGCTTGCCGAAATCCGTGCAGACGAAGCCAATTTCCTGATCAGCGATGCCACGCGATCCCTGCGGATGGACAGCAGCAGCTAGGTTCGTTGGGTCTAAATCGGTTTGGCACGAAATGCGCAAGACGAGGTCTGGGGCAGGTCGTCTCGCTCGCGTCAAATATTCAAGTATCGAAACAGTCTTGGACGAATGTTTGAAATCAGGGTGAAGAGGATATGGATGGGGGAAGGCTTCGTGCCGCCAACAAATTCTTGTTTTTACTAATCATCCTCATAAGGTGAGGAAAATTTGGGGGCATGGCAAAGCTAATGAAGCATTTCTATTTGGCGCTTATCTGCGTTGTTTGTTTGATAACGGGTACATCCGCCAAAGCATCTGCCGATCTCCAGTTGGAGCAACCCGGAACATGGGTGCAGACTGCGGACCTTGATCAGGTTCTGCGTGAAAATCCGGAGAGCGAAGCCATATTGGTGATTCTGGATATCCAACGGCAATTGGAACACGGCAAAGTCTCGTCTTATCATGACGTTGCCGTGCGCATCGATTCGACCAGGACTATGTCAGATATGTCGTCGCTGTTCAGTCCCTCCTGGCATCCGGACCAGGGCGATTTGATTATCCACCGCTACGAGATTGTCCGGGGTGCCGAAGTCATCGATCTGACGAAAGTCGAGAATATGTTCGATGTCATCCGGCGCGAAAAAAACCTGGAGCGGCAGCAGATCAATGGCATGCTTACCGCCATTTCGCAAATCGAGGACCTGCAACTGGATGATATCGTGCGGATGAGCTTCACCGTTACGACCGCCAATGAAGCGCTTGCCGGACGCGTGCAGGCGGCTGGCGGCTTTGCTTCGGAAGATATCAAAGTCGATTTTATTCGTCAGCGGATCCGCTGGCCGGACAAGATGGATGTCAAATGGCGCGGTTCCAAGGCAGAAATTGCACCAGTGAAAACCAGCGAGAACGGCTGGACGAATCTGGAAATCAACTATCGCGCAAAAGAACCGGATGTCGAAATCCCGGACAACGCCCCGATGCGCTTCAAGGATAGAAATCTCTTTGAAGTGGCCAGCTTTGCGTCGTGGAAGGACGTATCACGCGTAAACGCGGCTCTATATCCCCGCAGCGACGGTATCATCAAGGGCGGCTCTCTAGAGCAGGAAATTCAGGCGATTGCTGGCCAGACGCGCGACAAGAGGGAGAGGGCGGCGCTTGCCTTGCGGCTCGTCCAGGACAAAATCCGCTATCTCTACAACGGCATGGGATTTGGCGACTACAGCCCCCAGAAACCGGAAGAAACCTGGAAGCTGCGCTATGGTGACTGCAAGGCGAAGACCTATATGTTGCTGGCGATCTTGCGGCGTCTGGATATCAAGGCCGTGCCGATGCTGGTCCACACCAGCCAGCGGGATATCGTTTTGGAGCGGTTGCCCTCTTTCCAGGCGTTCGATCATATCATTGTAAAGGCGGAGATCGACGGTACTGTCTATTGGCTGGATGGCACGGGAACCGGCACGCGCCTCGACGATATGATCAACTCTCCGACCCATCGCTATGGCTTGCCCAGTGTGAAGAATGGCGCCGAACTGGAAGAAATTCCCATTCGTCGTCCCGGTCGGCCCTATCAGGCGGTCACCGTCACTTATGATGTGACGGCTGGCACGGAACTGCCTGCTGCTTTTGAACTTCGGGCGACGCTTCGCGACAGTGAGGCGACTGAACTGAAAGATGCCATCGCGCAATTTTCGGAAGAAAAAGTCAAGGAATTGCGCGAGGAGACCGCTCTTCAATATGTGCTGGACGGGCTGGTCTATGAAACGACCTTCTCCTTCGATGAGGATCAGGAAACCGGATATTTGACAGCCAAGGGACTTGCCTATCTCGATTGGGATATCAAGACCGACAAATACCGGCATGAATTGTGGAGCGTGTCCGACAATTTTAAAGTTCAGAAGACCCGTGATGACGAGGAATTGCGCGGATTGCCGGTCAATCTGAGCTATCCGAGATATTTCAGCTATCAGGCCAATTATAATCTGCCCGAAAGATATTTGGCAGCGACCCTCGACGGTCTGGCGGAAGACAGCTCGGAAATCGGTGGATTCCAGTTCAGCCGCTCTGCCCTTAAAAACGGCAACCGGGTTGTTTCCAAGGAAGAATATTACACGGGCCGGTGGGAATTGCCGGCCGAGGAATTTGAAACCGAACGGCGCAAGCTCTCTCGTCTCAACAGGGACAATGTAAAAATCATCCTGCCGGAAGACAGGGTATTGCCATGGCGGGAAGTGGAAAATTTCAAGCTGTCGGCTCAGGCGGCTGGCCATCGCGATGCATTTGACAGACATGTTGCAAATGCTAGCGATGACGATGATTCCGCCTTGGTCAATCGGGCCTATTTCTTCCAGATTCTGGGTGAATATGACAATGCGATCGCGGATGTGCAGAGCGCCCTTGCGATCGATTCCGATGCGGAAAATTACAAGTGGCTGGGCGATCTGCAACTCGGCTCGGATCCGGCAGCTGCCATCGCCGCTTATTCGCAAGCGATCGAGATCAAGCCTGCCTATTTTGACGCATTGCTCGATCTGATCAGACTGCATGTGCGACTGGGCGAATATGAAAAAGCGCATGCGGTGTTGGAGCGGGCAAAAAATGCGGGCCTGACCGAGACCAGCGTCGATTCCATCCATATCGAGATTTTGCAGGCCGAGGGTAAATTTGACCAGGCGTTGCAAATCACAAACGATCTGGTCGAGGAAGAGCCGGATAACGCAAGCTATCTCTCAGACCGGTGCCTGTTGCGGGCAATGGAAAAAACGGACCTCGATCTGGCGCTGGCAGATTGCACCAATATGATCGAACTGGCCAAACGCAGCGCATATTATCATTTCATCCGCGCCCTGGTCTATTATCAGCGCGGTGAATATCAACTGGCGATTGATGATCTGGGAAAATCTATCAAGGTCAGTGATCGTCAGGGCTATGTCTATCATCTCCGGGCACGCGCCCATCGCAAACTCGGGCAGACCGCTGCAGCTGAAGATGACGAAAAGACCGCCCAATTCCGCTATAAATATGCAGGCTGGTATTGGGGCCATTTTTCTGATGAACCGGTGACCGCCCAATGATCTGAGCTAGAACATAAAAAAACGGCGTGGGGCCAACCACGCCGTTTTTGTTTATCGGAAACTCTGGAAGTCCGTTTGAACCAAGCTATTCTGCTTCGCTGGACGTCTTCTTTTTCGGCAGCGCCTTTTTCTTTTTCTTTGCCTTCGGCGCGGCCGCCGTGACTTCGAAGGTCAGGCTATTGTCCTTCAGATGCACCTTGACCTCGCCGCCGTTTTTGAGCTTGCCGAACAGCAATTCCTCGGCCAGCGGCTGCTTGATCTTCTCCTGGATCAGGCGGCCCATCGGACGGGCACCGTAAAGCTTGTCATAGCCGCGCTCTGTGAGCCATGCCTGGGCATCATCGTCGAGCGTGATATGGACATTCTGGTCGGCCAGCTGCAGCTCGAGCTCGAGAATGAATTTCTCGACCACCCGCGAAACCACTTCGGTTGGCAGATAGGCAAAGGGAACGATCGCATCCAGCCGATTGCGGAATTCCGGGGTGAACATTTTCTTCACCGCTTCATCGCCTGCATCTTCCTTGGACATATTGCCAAAGCCGATGCCTTCTCTCGCCATGTCGGACGCACCGGCATTGGTTGTCATGATCAGCACCACATTCCGGAAATCGACGGTCTTGCCGTGATGATCGGTCAGCTTGCCGTTATCCATCACCTGTAGCAATATGTTGAACAGGTCGGGATGGGCCTTTTCGATCTCGTCGAGCAGCAGCACGCAATGCGGGTTCTGGTCAATGGCATCGGTTAGCAAACCACCCTGATCATAGCCGACATAGCCCGGAGGCGCGCCGATCAGACGGGAAACGCTGTGGCGCTCCATATATTCGGACATGTCGAAACGCTTGAGCGGAATACCCATGATCGATGCCAGTTGCTTGGCAACCTCGGTCTTGCCGACGCCGGTCGGGCCGCTGAACAGATAATTGCCAATCGGCTTTTCCGGTTCGCGCAGGCCTGCACGCGACAATTTGATCGCGCTGGACAGTTTCTTGATCGCCTCGTCCTGACCAAAGACCACGCGCTTGAGATCTTTCTCCAGATTCTCGAGTGTTTTCTTGTCATCCTTGGACACGGATTTGGGCGGGATGCGCGCCATCGTCGCGATTACGGCTTCGATATCCTTGGTCGTGATCATTTTCTTGCGGCGCGAAGGCGGCAACAGCATCTGCATCGCACCGACTTCGTCGATCACGTCAATCGCCTTGTCCGGCAATTTGCGGTCGTTGATATAGCGGGTGGATAGTTCCACCGCCGATTTCAGAGCATCCGGCGAATAGCGGACCTTGTGATGGTCTTCGAACGCCCCGCGCAAGCCAGCAAGGATCTTGATTGTATCCTCGACCGACGGCTCGTTGATATCGATTTTCTGGAAGCGCCGCAACAGTGCCCGGTCCTTCTCGAAATGGTTGCGGAATTCCTTGTAAGTGGTTGATCCGATGCAGCGAATGACGCCGCCGGACAGCGCCGGTTTCAACAGGTTAGATGCATCCATTGCGCCGCCGCTGGTTGCGCCAGCACCAATTACCGTGTGAATTTCGTCGATGAACAGGATTGCATCGGGCATTTTTTCAAGTTCGGAAACAACCTGCTTCAGTCGTTCTTCGAAATCGCCGCGATAGCGGGTCCCGGCGAGCAGCGCGCCCATGTCGAGCGAGTAGATGACCGCCGGAAGCAATACTTCCGGAACATTGCCTTGCACGATCCGCAACGCCAGACCCTCGGCAATCGCCGTTTTACCAACGCCGGGTTCGCCGACATAAAGCGGGTTATTCTTCGATCGCCGGCACAATATCTGCACCGTGCGGTCAACTTCCGCCTGCCGTCCGATCAACGGATCAATCCGGCCTTCCGCAGCTTTCAGGTTAAGGTTGACCGTAAACTGGTCGAGCGCCGTTTCTTTCTTGTTCTTTTCCTTCTTGTCCTCGTCGCCTTCCATGCCAGACAATTCGGCCGGCTCTGGTGTCTGGCCGCCTTTGCCGACACCGTGGCTGATGAAGCTTACGGCATCGAGACGGCTCATGTCCTGCTGCTGCAGGAAATAAACGGCATAGCTTTCCCGCTCGGAAAATAGCGCGACCAGCACGTTGGCGCCGGTGACTTCGTCTTTGCCTGATGATTGAACATGGAGGATCGCACGCTGAACAACGCGCTGGAATCCAGAGGTAGGGGAGGGGTCAATGGCCTTCTCGACTTTCAGCGAATCCAGTTCGCTGTCGAGATAGAGAATGACGGCATCTTCCAGTTCACCCAGATCGACACCGCAGGCGTTCATCACTTGAGACGCGTCGCCATCGTCAACCAATGCGAGAAGCAGATGCTCCAGCGTCGCATATTCATGGTTGCGGTCAGCAGCATTTTTCAGCGCCTGATGCAGGGTTTTTTCGAGCGATTCCGCGAATGATGGCATTTACTTTACTCCAAATTTGGGACGGTTTTAACGCCCCGCTTGCCGAAACGGGTTCTGTTCATCCGGTTTCGGGCTTTAACCAATTGCTTGCCCTCTAGATCGTGACCCGCGCCTTAAACGTCAAGGGCGCCGCGCTTTTGATCTGCAAACATCCGGCCAAGGCTGCCAGTTTCTCGTCTCTCTTCTCCTATACGGTCCAATTTGGAACGCCTGAACCCGACTATTATTAAACAAGGTTAACAAATGCTTTAACGAAAGCCAGCCTTTATCACTTCTTGAACAGATTATCTGCGCTCGCCCGATGAGACACAGCAAAGTTTTTCTTGGCTTCGCAGCGACTTATTTCCGATTTCAACAAGGAAATCCGTTTGTCCAGCTCGTCCACCGACAACGGGTCGAGATCCTGTTTGACCAGCAAGGCCACGGGATCATTGGCGTCGCGCGGTAAATTATCCTCATCATCCATGAATCGACATACCTCCTGCAGCCTAATGTTGACCGCCCGCGCTTTGCTGTCAATAAGGGCCGCAAACAAGGGGGGTCGCAAATTTCCCGGGGGACAATCAATGCCTGTATCTGAACTGTTGCAAAAAGAAATGACCGCTATCGCGATTAGCGAACCGGGCGGACCGGAAGTCTTGAAATCGGTAACGGTCGAGGTTCCGCAGCCTAAGCCGGGCGAAGTGCTGATCCGGGTGGCGGCTGCCGGCGTCAACCGGCCGGACGTGATCCAGCGCATGGGTTTCTATCCGGTGCCGCCGGGGGCCTCGCCGTTGCCGGGTCTGGAAGTGTCGGGCACTGTCGTGGGACTGGGCGAGGACGTCGGCATGGAATGGATCGGCCGCAGGATTTGTGCGCTGACCAACGGCGGCGGCTATGCCGAATATTGTGTCGCGCCGGTCGGACAATGTCTGGAAGTGCCGGAAAGCCTGACCATGGCCGAAGCGGCTGCGCTGCCGGAGACTTTATTCACGGTTTGGGGCAATTTGTTCAACCGCGGTTTTGCCCGTGAAGACGAAACGGTGCTGGTCCATGGCGGCACCAGCGGTATCGGCACGATGTCGATCATGCTCGGCAAACTGTTCGGCCTGAAGGTGATCGTGACCTGCGGCAGCGATCAGAAATGCACCGCCGCCAAGCAGATCGGCGCGGATCATGCGATCAACTACAAGAGCCAGGACTTTGTCGAGGAGATCAACAAGATCACCGACGGAAAAGGTGTGGAAATCGTGCTCGACATGGTGGCCGGCGACTATGTCGCGCGCAATCTGCAATGTTTGAAAGAAGACGGTCGTCATGTAACCATAGCGGTGCAGGGCGGGCTGCAGGCGACGATCAACATGGCCCATGTCATGATGAAACGGCTGACCCTCACCGGTTCGACGCTGCGGCCCCAGTCGGCCGAGCGCAAGGCGTTGATGGCCGATGAAATATATCGCTATGTCTGGCCGGATGTGGAAGCGGGCAAATTGAAGCCGGTGATGGATGAGAGCTTTCCGCTCGCCGATGCCGCCAAGGCGCACGCCCATATGGAAGCCGGCGATCATATCGGCAAGATCGTGCTGACGGTCGAATAGACCGCTATGCCAAAGTGACCGGCGAGCCTGATTTTCACGGTGCAAAAGTCGCGATCTTTATCGACGATCATATTCTCGTCTATCGCCGCGACAACAAGCCGGACATTCCCTTCCCCGATTTGCTCGATCTACCGGGTGGCGGGCGCGAAAATGACGAGAGCGGCGCGGAATGCGTCGCCCGTGAAACATTTGAAGAATTCGGCATACGCATCGCGATTGATCGATTTGAACCTGTGCAATCCTACCCGAACTGGCGAGGGTCCGGTCATGTGGCGCTGTTCTTTGTCTGCCGCCTGTCACCTGAAATACTGGAGGATATTATATTCGGTGACGAGGGGCAGGGCTGGACAACCATGCCGGTCGCCGAATTTCTTGCCAGCGATCAAGCCGTTCCGCATCTGCAAGCGCAGGTGGATATGTTCCTGAAAGGTTAGGCGCCTCGTCACCAAAGCTTCATAAAAGCGGGACTTTGCTGTAACAATCGGCTGCTAGGGCCGGGCCCATGGGATAGTCTCCATGGGAGTTTTTATGGCCAAGCATTTTCCCCCCTTTACCAAAGCCGATATTCCGCTGCTCGACGTTGATCGCTATGAAGCGCGTCTCAAGCGGAAGCCACGGGTGCATGCGCGCGACCGCACCCGGTACAGGACCGTCTGGATTTCGGACATCCATCTCGGCACGCGCGGCTGCAACGCCGATCTGCTGATTGATTTTCTCGACCATGTCGACAGCGACACGCTCTACCTGGTCGGTGACATCATCGATGGCTGGCGGCTGAAGAAGAAATTCTTCTGGCCCGACGGTCATAATGATATCATCTGGCGGATATTGAAGCGGGCGCGGCGCGGCACACGCATCGTCTATATTCCAGGCAATCATGACGAAATGTTCCGCCAGTTTACCGGTCTGAGCTTTGGCGGCGTCGAGATCCGGCGGTCGGCAATCCACGAAACCGCCGATGGGCGCCGTCTTCTGGTGTTGCACGGCGATGAATTTGACACGGTGATGCTCGCCCATCGCTGGCTCGCCGTCATCGGCGACGCGGCCTATGTGACATTGATGCGGGTCAACTGGCTGGTCAACAAGGTCCGCACCTGGCTCGACCTGCCTTATTGGTCGCTGTCGAAAATGGCCAAGCACAAGGTCAAGAATGCGGTCGAATTTATTGGCCGCTATGAAGAAACCGTGGCCAAGGCAGCGGAAAGTCGGGGCGTCGATGGCGTGGTCTGCGGTCATATCCATACCGCCGAGCATCGCGTGATCAAGGGGATCGAATATTATAATGACGGTGACTGGGTCGAGGGCTGCACCGCTCTGGTCGAATGCGACGACGGCAATATGCAAATCCTGCACTGGGCTGATGAAATCAAGGCGCGCAAGGAGCGCGGCGAGCAGCCGGCCAAACTGATATCGGTCGACGGCGATATGGATCAGGCAGCGTGAAGGTCGCGCTGGTGACGGATGCCTGGCATCCGCAGGTCAACGGCGTGGTGCGGACCCTGGATACGGTGATCGGGCTGCTGCGCGACAGGGGCCATGAAATATTGGTGATCTCGCCCGACCAATATCGCTCGATCCCGGCGCCGAGCTATCCGGAAATCCGGCTGGCTTTTGCCCGGGCCGAGACCATTGGTCAGCGGATCGCCGCTTTTGGCGCGGACGCGATACATCTGGCGACCGAGGGCCCGCTGTGCATCCAAGCGCGCCGCTGGTGTCGCAGAAATGACCGCTCTTTTACAACTGCTTATCACACGCAGTTCCCGGAATATCTCGCCAAGAGAACGAAATTGCCGCCGCGTCTGTTCTGGCCCTATATCCGCTGGTTCCACCGCGGATCCGAAGCGATCATGGTCTCAACTGAAAGCGTTCGTAAGCAGCTGCGGGACGAAAGACTGCCCCATATTCATCACTGGAGCCGCGGCGTCGATCTGGAGAATTTCCACGCCGATGCGCCGCCACCATCTGAATATGAACATCTCGCCCGGCCGATCCAGCTCTATGTCGGGCGGGTGGCGATCGAGAAAAATATTGCCGCCTTTCTCGACAGCGATCAGCCGGGTTCGAAAGTCGTGGTCGGTGACGGACCGGCGCTGGCGGGGCTGAAAGCCCGTCATCCCGAGGTCCATTTCGCCGGCAGAAAATCGGGTGAGGAACTCGCCGGCTATTATGCCGGCGCCGATGTCTTTGTCTTTCCCAGCAAGACCGACACCTTCGGTCTGGTGATTATCGAGGCTCTTGCCTGCGGCACGCCGGTAGCGGCCTTTCCGGTAACCGGACCAGTCGACATATTGACGGCGGATAGCGGTGCCATGGACGATGATCTGAATTTCGCGATACAGCGTGCGCTAACTTTGGACTCTGCCGATTGCATCGCCCTTGGCGAGCAATATAGCTGGGATGCGAGCGCCAGCCAGTTTTTGAACGGTCTGGCCTCGCAGGACCGGCGCGTGGATTGTCATATGTCGCGCCGGATCCTCGCAAAGGCAATATTTGCGCGGGTTTAGCCAAATATCTTGCCGACTCTCTCCAGATAAACTACATAAGCTTCCAACAGGCCGTCTCCGCAAGGGGGCGGCCCTTTATTTTTATATCGTCGCTGGCGTAAAAACGCCAGTTATCAGAAGGATGCCATCATGGCCGAACAAGCAACCCCTCTCATGCAGCACGCCACCGCCAGCTGGCTGGTGGACAATACGGCGCTCAGCTTTGACCAGATTGCCGAATTTTGCGGTATCCATATTCTCGAAGTCAACGCGATGGCGGATGATCTCGCCAGCTCCAAATATACCGGACGCGATCCGGTACAGGCGCACGAACTGACCCATGAAGAAATCGAGAAAGCCGAGAAAGATCCGAATTACCGCATGGTCATTCAGAAGGGACCGGAGCAGATTCGCCGGACCAAGGGTCCCCGCTATACGCCGGTTTCCAAGCGCCAGGACAAGCCCGACGGCATCGCCTGGCTGCTGCGCAACCACCCGGAAATTTCCGATGCGCAGGTCGGCAAACTGATCGGCACCACCCGGACCACGATCAGTGCGATCCGTGATCGCGAGCATTGGAATATCGCCAATATCGCACCGAAAGATCCCGTGACGCTCGGCCTCTGTTCGCAGCGCGAGCTTGATACCGTGGTCGCTAAGGCCGCTAAAAAGGCTGGTATCGAACCGGACATGGCCGATGACACCAAGCTCGGCGGCGACAAGGAAGCACTGATTGCCGAACTGCACGAAGAACGCGCGCAGGCGGCCCGCGATGCCGAAGCTGCCTTGTCGGGTGAAAGTGACGAAGAAGCGGCGCCGGTCGAGCATACAGCAGAAACGCTCTTCAAGGATCGCTAGGCGACGAGCTTTTTGTCTGAATTGACAAAATTGCGGAATATGGTGATTGCCAGCGCGAGAGCGCTGGCTTTTTCCGTTTAAGCGGCGAGACTTGGTTTCTCCAACCCTATCAAAAATCCGGTTTAACTATCCGATTAAACTGCCTTGCGCATCTGCTTGCCATGGGTCTATGACCGACCCATGGATGCTCCCAGAACACCTCCCGCTTATGATGCCATGCTTGCCGATCATGGTTTCGACCCGATTGAATCGGATGGCCTGACTTACCCGCTCGGCGATTATGAACCGAAATTTGGTGAATATTTTGAACTGATGCCCGGCATCGGCTGGACCCGGACGCCAGTGCCTGGCCCGCTCGGCCATATCAACAACTGGATATTGGCGGACCGGCACGAAGATGGCAGCGAGGGATTTGCGATAGCCGATACCGGCCTGTTCATGCCGCAGGTAATTGACGCCTGGAAGCATCTGTTCGACGAAGGCGCGCTGCACGGGCAGAGCGCGACCAAGATCATCGTCACTCATTATCATCCCGATCATGTCGGCTGCGCCGGCTGGCTGGCCAACCGGTTCAAGGCGCCCCTGCATATGAACCGTACAGAGTGGCTGCTGACCCGCATGTTGCTTGCCGACAAGCGCGATGGCGTGCCGCAGGAGGCGCTCGACGAATGGCAATTTTGCGGCTGGGAACAGAATCTGATCGACGATTTTGCGAAGAAGGGCTGGGGTCGTTTCGCCCGCGCCGTATCCGACCTTCCCATTGGCCATATCCGGATGGAAGAGGGCACTAGGCTACGCACCGGCGCCCATGAATGGCGGGTGATGATCGGGAATGGTCACACGCCCGAACATGCCTGTCTGATCGACGACAGCGCCAAGGTGATGATCTCCGGCGACCAGATATTGCCGCGGATTACCTCCAATATCTCGACCATGCTCAGCGAACCGACCAGCGATCCGCTCGGCGAGTGGCTGGCCAGTATCGCGCATTTTCGTGCCGAACTGGACAATGAATTGCTCGTCCTGCCCGCCCATGGCCGCCCGTTCCTCGGCGCGCATCAGCGGCTCGACGCGCTGGCCGAGCGTCATAATGAAGCGCTTGATGATCTCGAACAGGGCCTGCGCGAAAGCCCGAAAAGAGTGGTCGACAGCTTCCCCTATCTGTTCCGCCGTCCGATCACGCCGGACGTTATCGGCATGGCCAGCGGCGAGGCGATGGCGACGCTCCGGCATCTGGAATATACCGGTCGCGCCCATCTTGAAATGAGAGACGGCACCGCGTGGTATAGCGCGGGATAATTTCCGCGATCGGCAAATTTGCTAGGTGCTATTCCGGGTCATGGGGCGGTTGTTCTGGCATCCGCTGGTGGTTCGACCTCGTCGCTGGTGCAATGCAGCGCATAGCCGCGCAGGAATATGGCCAGCGCGACGACCGAGACAATTCCGGCCAACCCGAATGGGGCGCCGGGTAGATAGTAGCTACTCCCCGCCACTGTGAAAGCCGCGAAAACGGCGGCGAATAGCGGCGGGCCGATGACCGAGGCCATGCTTTGCAGGCTGGCCACAGCGCCCTGCAGCTCGCCCTGCGTTTCATCGGATACCGCGTTGCTCATCAGGCCGTTGATCGAGGGCTGGAACAATCCCTGAAGCGAGCCGACTGGAATGGCCAGAAAGATCAGCCACCCCTGATCGGGGCCGGCGACGACATAGAAGACCGAACTGATCGCCATGGACAGAGCGGCGATGATTACGGCGTTGCGCTCGCCGATGCGCGGGATCAGCACCCGGATCAAAAGGCCCTGCACGATGGCGGCGCCGATACCGACGCAGGCGAGCGCCATGCCCACGGTCCATTCGCTCCAGCCAAAGGCTTCCATGGCGTAAAAGGCGAAGATGATCGGATAGACGACATGGGCGGTCATCCAGACCGTCAGCGCTGTGGCGTACCAGAAGACGATCTTGTTCTGGCCGTGCAGCCCCCTGAGCGCGACCACCGCATTGGCGCGGGCAATGTCGAACGGCCGCCGTTTTTCCGGCGGCAGGCTTTCCTTGAGCATGAAAAAGCCAAAGACCAGATTGAGCGCAGCGAGCGCGGCTGCCGCAAAAAAGGGCAGGCGGGTGGCATATTCGCCCAATAAGCCGCCAACCGCCGGACCGATGATGAACCCCAGTCCAAAGGCTGCGCCGATCAGGCCGAAATTCTGTGCCCGTTTTTCCGGAGGCGAAATATCCGCGATATAGGCATAAGCGGTGCTGAAACTGGCACCCATGACCCCAGCGATGATCCGCGCCGCAAACAGCCATAAAATCGAAGAGGAAAATCCCATCAGCATATAGGCGATGGCATAGCCGCCGAGCGCGCCGAGCAGCACCGGCCGCCGGCCAAAGCGATCAGACAGATTGCCGATAACCGGACCGAAGACGAATTGCATCGCGGCATAGGCAAAAGCGAGCCAGCCGGCATAGACCGCCGCCCCGGAAAGCGTGTCTCCAGTGATGCTGGTGATCAGTTTGGGCAGAACCGGCATGATGATACCAAAGCCGAGCATGTCGATCAGCACGACGAGGAAAACGAAGACCAGTGACGATTTGGCTGCGGGGGTGGGGTTGGAATCGGCCATGTGGCTTTGCCCTACACGCTCGGCAAAAGAAATGGGAACCCATTATCGCGCAATTTTCATTGTCAGTTCACGCCGCTTCACTTACATAAATGTCAATGACTGAAACACATCCTGACCAGCCTCCGATCTGGAAATCGCATTACAATCATCCCACGCCCTGGGATCAATTTTACTCGCCCTTGTCGATGCCCGGAATGTTCTTCCGCTCGGCCGGCCGACGCGGGGACGCAAATCTGCTCGACTTCATGGGACGAAAATATAGTTATAGCGAAGTCGCTGCCGGCGTAGTCCGCGTCGCCAAGGGGCTTCAGGATATGGGCGTTGGAAAAGGCGACCGGATCGGCCTGTACCTGCCCAACGTGCCGCATTATGTCAGCGCTTATTATGGCGCGATGGCAATCGGCGCGACGGTCGTCAATTTCTCGCCGCTTTATACTGTGGAGGAACTCAGCCATCAGGTCGAGGATAGCGGGACAAAAATCCTGTTTACGCTTTCGGCAACCGCGCTGTTCCCGACCGCCTATCAGGTGCTCGAACAATCCAGTCTCGAGCGGCTGGTGGTCGGCAGCATTGGCGGTGCGTTACCAGCGGGCAAGGCGCTGTTCTACTCGCTGTTCCGGCGCAAAGAGAATAGTCCGCAACCTGATGATGTGCGGATCACGCCTTTTTCCGAACTGATCGACAATGACGGCCTCTACAAGGCGCCGAATATCCGTCCGGACAAGGATATTGCCCTGCTGCAATATACCGGCGGTACTACCGGAACGCCGAAGGGCGCGATGTGCAGCCACCAGAATCTGACTGCCAATGCGCGGCAGATCAACGCGATTGATCCTTATCTCGACGAGGCCGACCGGCTGATGGGCGTGCTGCCCTTCTTCCACGTTTTCGCCAATAGCGCCGTGCTCAACCGCACGGTCGAACGCGGCGGAGAAATTGTCATGCTGCCGCGCTTTGACGCGAAACAGACGCTCAAGGCAATCAGCCGGACCAAGATCACCGCAATGCCAGGTGTGCCGACCATGTATCAGGCCTTGCTCGACCATCCCGATATCGACAAGGCCGATTTCTCGTCGCTCAAAGTCTGTGTGTCGGGTGGAGCGCCGCTGCCGCTGGAATTAAAGCAGAAGTTCGAAGCAAAGACCGGTGCCAAGCTGATAGAAGGCTATGGCCTGACCGAAAGCTGCGGTGTGGTCAGTGCCAATCCCTATGCGGGGCACGACAAGACCGGCACCATCGGCCAGCCGGTTCCCGGCACATTGGTCAAGCTGGTCGACAAGGCTGATCCGACAAAGCCTGCTCCTGCGGGTGAACCGGGGGAACTGATATTCTCCGGGCCGCAGGTAATGCAGGGCTATTGGAGTTTGCCGGAGGAAGATGAGAAGGTGTTCATCGACGGCTTCCTGCGCACCGGCGATGTCGCGACGATTGACGAAGACGGCTTTATCAAGATTGTCGACCGGCTGAAGGACATGATTTCGGTCGGTGGCTTCAAGGTCTTTCCGAGTCAGGTCGAAGAGGTTCTCTACAAGCATGAAGCGGTCAAGGAAGCCCTGGTGCTCGGCGTGCCTGATGCCTATCGCGGCGAAAGTCCCAAGGCTTATGTCGCGCTGGAACCGGACATGACCGTCACTGGCGAAGCATTGAAAGACTGGCTTAACCCGCAACTGGGCAAGCACGAACGGGTGGTGGATGTCGTGATCCGTGACAGCCTGCCGAAGACCATGATCGGCAAGCTGGACCGCAAGGCTCTGCGGGCTGAGGAACTGGACTAGAACCAATGCATCAAGCTGCGGCTATCCCATGGTAGAGCGTAGTTTTTCAGCTTTTTTCGATACAAAAACCTGCGATTTTGCAGTATAGTTTTTCACCGCATATAATTGTTTGTCTGCGGCCTCGAGCAGGCTGTTTGCGGTCGCTCCGTCCATCGGCCATGTGGCCATACCGATGCTGGCTCTGACCCGGATGATATGGTCCTGAACAACGCAGGGAGGGACCAGTGCGGCCAGCAAATGGTCTGCGCAGGCGGAGTCGGAGATAGTCGAGTCCGGCGACAGCAAAATGGCAAATTCATCGCCGCCCATGCGCGCGACAATGCCATTTTCGCCGCAGGTATGACGTAGCCGTCTGGCTACTTCCACCAGCAATTGATCACCGACGGCATGGCCGAACTGATCGTTGACCGGCTTGAACGCGTCGAGATCAAGCAGGGCGACGGTGAATGTGCGCTCGTGATCTTCTTCCTCGATCTGGCGGGCGAGATTTTCAGCAAGAACCCTGCGATTGAACAACCCCGTCAGCGGATCGGTATGCGCCAATTCGCTCATATCATGTTGCAGGATCAGCATGTGAATGAATTGGTCGTTCTGTTGCGTAATCAGCCGGTACAGGAATGTCGTGACCATGATCAGGCTGGCTGCAGCCGACCAAGCCAGAGGATCCCCCGACAGCAGCAGGATAATCGTGATCGGCATGATCCCGATAATTATATTGAGGATCGCCGCCAGCCGGATCGTCGCCAGCGTATAAATGGTGGTCAGCGAACCCATGGCGAGGGTGAAGGGATAGAAGAGCTTCATATCGTCTGGCGCATTGACGTAGCTGAGTACGCACCAGATGCTAACCAGAACGCATATCGTGGCGGAAAAGAACGTGGCCTCGCCAATGAACTGGCGCGCGAGATCCGGGCTGCCCGAAGCATTGCGGTCCTTGATCAGCGAAATGAAGCCGATCAGGCAAAAGCTGCCCATGGCGAGCGGCATCCCATAGCGGATCCAGGGTTCGGCGCCGACGCTGGAGGCATAAAGCACGAAGGGGATGGTAAGGAACATTGCCAGAAAAAGGGCGCGCGACTGGCTTTGCAGGCGCGTTGCGCTCAATATCGCAAATTCATCGCGGACGGATTCCGGGATTGGCGGTATAAGTCGCTGTAAAAACTGTCGTATGACTGAATGCATGCAGACTTGCTAACGCCTAAATGTAAATGTCGCGTTAAGGTTGCTTTGCATCGCTAAAGGCCAGCTTGGAGGCCATTTGCAGCAGGTTTTTACTGCCAGTGTTTACGTCGAATTAACCAAGAACATTATACATGACCCGGTCTGAAATCCAACGCGGGAGTCATCATGTCCTTTGAAAACGCTAGTTCGATCGTCGCTACCCATATTGTCACAGGAGAGGCGGTGAAGCGCGGCGCAAGCGCCCCCAGCCTGCCGCAAAATGACAGCCAGGAAGAGCGCGCACAGCGCCGGAAACAGATCAACGCGACCTCGACCCAATATCAATGGACCACCGATATCGCCAGCTTGCCCGGCGTGCCTCTGGCCACGCACGTGCCGCCCGATGACCAGCCGTCGATCGAGTGGTGGTTCAAGGTGCTTGAAGTCGGCATCGCTATACTGGAAAACGTCAAGGCGGTGCTGCTGAAGCCAATATATTCCGGCCTCGACGAAGCGGCGAAGAAGATTATCAGCGACGCGCTCGCAGACGGCAGCGAGATCACCGGCAGAGTGGAAGCATTGCGCGAGAAACACCGGGTGGCAAATGCCGGGCCGAGCCTCGAGAGCAGCATCGAAGAAGCCGTCCAGGGGGCGGATATCGAAGAGCTGAAGGCGGATGACAGCGCCCTGCGCGATATTATCACCGTGATTATTGACGTGCTGAAAGCCGAAGAGGCTGCGCACACGCGATCGATAGAGGCCTATCGTGATCTCTACCAGACGCTGCCGGTGCCCGGCATCGCCTATACATTTCAGGATGACGCCCAGTTCGCCCGGCTGCGGGTGGCCGGACCCAATCCGATGCTGCTGCAGGGCATCGACCAGATTCCCGAAAATTTTCCGGTGACGGCTGCGCAATATGCTGCCGTCATGGGTGGTGACAGTCTGCCGAAGGCGCTTGCAGATGGGCGGATTTACCTGTGTGATTACACCGATCTGGAGGTGCTTGTTGCCGGTGTGTGGAAAGGCCATGCGAAATATGTTTACCGGCCGATGGCGCTGTTTGCCGTGCCGCCGGGTGGGACGTCTCTCGAACCGGTGGCGATCCAGTGCGGGCAGGACAATAGTCAATATCCGGTGATGACACCCTCGGTTGCCGCGTCGGAAAAATGGGGCTGGGAAATGGCAAAATTCGTGGTTCAGGTCGCCGATTGCAACTATCACGAACTGTTCGTCCATCTCGCCGGCACCCATCTGGTTAGCGAGGCGATTGCCGTGGCAACCCGTCGCAATCTCGCCAATGTCCATCCGCTCTGGTCACTGCTGGTGCCGCATTTTGAAGGCACATTGTTCATCAACAATCTGGCGGTGGAAACCCTGATCAACAAGGGCGGTCCGATCGACGACTTTTTCGGCGGTACCATCGAGTCCAGCCAGCTCGCCGCCGTCCAGGCGCGCCTGTCCTTCGACTTTTACAAGAAAATGACGCCGGCCGATTTTGCCGAGCGAAATGTGGGCGATCAGGCCAGTCTGCCGGACTATCCCTATCGCGACGATGCATTGCTGGTCTGGAACGCGATCCACGACTGGGCCGCGCAATATATCAACATCTATTATGCCGATGACGAGGCCGTCACCGGTGATACCGAGCTGGCCCTGTGGGCGTCATCAATCGCTTCTGAGGGCCATATCGTCGGTTTCAAGCCGATTACTTCGCGCGCCCAGCTGATCGACGTGTGCACGATGATCATCTTCACCGCCAGCGCTCAGCATGCCGCGGTCAATTTTCCGCAGCGCACGCTGATGACCTTTGCCCCCGCCGTTACCGGAGCGGGCTGGACAGCCGCGCCCACTGGCCAAACCGGACATAGCAAGGCGGAGTGGCTGGACTATATGCCGCCAATGTCTTTGGGATTGCTGCAATTGTCTTCGCTGGAACTGCTCGGGTCGGTCTATTACCGGCCGCTGGGCGATTATCGCACCAACCGCTTCCCCTATAAGCAATGGTTCCAGGATCCCGTGATTACCGACGATGAAGGGCCGCTGGCGCGCTTCCAGGCCGGATTGAGAGCTGTGGAGTCGAGAATAATCGCGCGCAACCAGCGGCGGATGCATCCCTATGTCTATCTGCAACCGAGCCAGATCCCGACCAGCACCAATATCTAGCTCCTGACGAGCGGCGGAAATTTCCTACAGGCAGACGCGCGGTCCGGATCAGTCCGGGCTGCGCGCTGCCAAAATGCGCTTATTTCGTTTCTCTAAGGCTTGAAATGCTTTGAAAACGCCAAGATTCGGATCGGTTTTGCCGCTTTTGCCCAGGTTTTCGAGCTGTTCGTAGAACCAGTAGATGACAGCGAAACTGGCCACTGCCTTGACCATCTGGATCCGCATCAGAAAGCCCAGCCAGTCGGGGATCAGCCGAAGCTCGTCCTCGAACCGCGGCAATGCTTCCAAATCTTCCAATAACCGCTTCGGCGCATCGGTCATCACGCACATCGGACGACCGAGGCCGATCAGATCGGCGGCACCGCTGGCCAGTGCGGATTCCATCGCCGCCCGGGTCCGGAACCCGCCGGTAACCATCAACGGAACCTTGACCGCTGCCTGCATTGCCTTGGCGAAATCGACGAAATACGCTTCGCGCGCCTTGGTTGAGGGCGCGACATTCTGTTCCTCTTTCTCCTCAATTCCGTCAGCGCCCATCAGCGCGGGCTGTTCATAAGTGCCGCCGGATATTTCGACCAGATCGACGCTGGACTCCTCCAGCCACCGGACCACCTGCAGACTGTCCTCGAAGTTAAACCCGCCCTTCTGGAAATCAGCGCTGTTCAGCTTGACAGAAATCGCGAAATCGGGGCCGACGGCGGCGCGCGTCTTCGCTACCGCGGCCAGCAGGAATCGTGCCCGGTTCTCCAGACTTCCGCCATATTCGTCACTACGCTGATTGGACCGCGGGCTCAGAAAGCTGCTCAGCAGATAGCCGTGAGCCGCATGGATTTGCGCGCCGGTAAAACCCGCCGCCTGACAGGTTTTGGCCGCGAGCGCGAAGCGGTCGACCAGTTCTTCAATCTCTTCTATCGTCAACGCGACGGGCTCGCCAAATTGCCCGCCCGGCAAACCGAGTTTGACCGCTGAGGGCGCTTTGGGATGTTTGTTGACATTGCTTTGCGTCTGCCGCCCGGCATGGCTGATCTGCGCCCAGAAATGATTGCCATTGCGCGTCGCCGCCTGTGCCCAGCTTGTCAGCGCTGCCATCATCGCTTCATCCGCCGGGTGATCGATAACGACATTGCCCGGACGCTCCAGATGGTCACGATCGATCTGGATATTCCCGCTCAACAGCATCCCCGCACCGCCATCGGACCACAGTCCGTATAGCCGTTCCAGTTCCGCTGTAGGTACTCCGTCCGGCGTGGCCATGCCCTCGGTCATGGCGGCCTTGGCGATCCGGTTGGGCAGGGTGGCTCCGCAAGGAAGCGCTAGTGGACTGGAAAGCGAGATGGTCATGGAAAAGCCCCGAATTTGAATTGCGAATAAAAACTGATTCTGTCGCATATTGCAATTTATGGCAAGCGGAAGCGCATATTTCCGACATAAAATGCTTGAAAACCGAATATTTGGCTTTTGCTATAAATTAGGTATAGTGTTGTTGATGCGTCGCACGGGGCAAACTTCCGGCGATGGCGAGAGATGATATTCTGAGGGGAATGGAAATGGTCGCAACAGCGTCTCGAAAATCGGTTAGCAAGCATTCAGCGCGTCACGACGCGCTGCATCATAGCGTCCGCTGGGACAAGAAGATGAGCAACAATTGTGCGGCCGCGTTGCTGGTCTACACCATGATGCAGATTTTCTTCGTGCTCGGCTTTATCGAAACGAGGAGCATGTCCATCGCTCCCTATTTCGGGCTGGTCGTCCTGGTGGCCGTGATCATTCCCTTCTGCCGCAATTTTGAAAAACGCTGGTTGAAAATGGGCAGCAGCGGTCTGTCGGATCAAAGTCTTGCGGCGAAATTCCGCGCCGATCAGGTGCTTCTGTGGCTATTGGCGCTCGGCCTGCCGTTGCTGTTTGCCGCTTTGATCAAAATTTTCGCGCCAATGGTTTAATCCGCAACCCGAAACGGTCCACTATAAACCCGCGACGCTTTCTTCACCATTTGGCACCAGATCGTTGACCTTGCTGGGTGCCGCACCTATGTCCGGCTTATGCTAAAACCTTCCGAAGCGCAGGACCGCGCCGACGCCCTCATTTCCCAAGCCAAAAAAGCCGGTGCCGACGCCGCTGACGCCATCTATGTCTGCGACGCCGCAACCCAGGTACAGATGCGCCTCGGCAATCTGGAAGATGTCGAGCGTTCCGAAGGCGAGGAAATCGGCCTCAGGGTATTTGTCGGCAAGCGCTCGGCAACGGTGTCCTCGTCCGACATGGACCCGCAGACTTTGTCCGATCTGGTCGGCCGCGCGCTCGATATGGCCAAAGAGGCACCGGAAGATCAATATGCCGGACTCGCGCCTGAAGAGCTACTGCTGAAATCAGAACCCCATCCGATCGAAGGTGATGACGGACAGGACCCCGATCCCGAATTTTTGCGCGAACTCTCACTCAGGGCCGAAGATGCCGCGCGAGCGGTCAAGGGCGTAACCAATAGCGAAGGCGGCGGTGCAAGCGCCGGTCGCAGCATCGTTGCTCTGGCTACCAGTCACGGTTTTTCCGGAGCCTATTCCACCAGCGGCTATAGCCTGTCGGCGAGCGTTATTGCCGGAGAAGGCGATGGCATGGAACGCGACTATGCCTATGACAGCGTGCGTTTTCTGGAAGACCTGGACGCTGCCGAAGAGATTGGCAAGGAAGCGGGCGAACGCGCCGTTTCAAGGCTCAATCCGGTCAGCTTCAAATCCGGCGCCATGCCGGTCGTATATGATCCCCGTGTCGGCAACAGCCTGCTTGGTCATTTTATCGGTGCCATTTCGGGCAGCGCCATCGCGCGCAAAACCAGTTTCTTGCTCGATGCGCTCGATAGCCAGGTGTTCGATAGCAACGTGTCGATTATCGACTGCCCGCATCGCAAGCGCGGTCTCCGGTCCAAGGCGTTTGACGGCGAAGGATTGCCGACGGCGAAAACCAAATTGATCGACAATGGCCGATTGACCCAGTGGATCATGGAAAGCGCCTCGGCGCGCCAGCTTGGCCTGCAGCCGACCGGTCATGCCTCGCGGGGCGTTGGCGGAGCGCCCGGCGTGTCGGTAACCAACCTGCACATGGGCAATGGTTCGGTCAGCAAAGCGGATTTGATAAAAGACATAAAGCATGGCGTCTATGTTACTGAACTGATCGGCATGGGCGTCAATCCGGTGACTGGCGATTATAGCCGCGGCGCGGGCGGCTTTCTGATCACAGACGGTGAGATCGGCCCCCCGGTTTCGGAAATTACGATTGCCGGCAATCTGAAAGATATGTTCAAGAGCCTGATTGCCGCCGATGATCTGGAATATCGCTATGCCGGCAACGTTCCGACATTGCGCACCGATAGCATGACGGTAGCGGGCGGCTGAGCAAATCCGCTAGTGGTGAACCTGCTTCACTACATCTATTGGAGCAGAAGCGCCCTTCTACAAGCTCAGGGCTAACGGAGAAACGCGTGGCTGATATAGATTTTGACCGGGTTATCGCGATCGCCAGGGAAGGCGGGGCGCTTGCCATGCGCCACTGGGCTCTCGGCAAGAAGGAAGCCAATATCTGGGAGAAATCGCCTGGGCAAATCGTAAGCGATGCCGATCTGGCGGTCGACCGTTTCTTGCGCAGCGAGCTGGAAAAGCTGGTGCCGTCCGCCGGCTGGCTCTCCGAGGAAACCCATATCGATCACAGCGGTGCCGGTGATGAACTGACCTGGGTGGTCGATCCGATTGATGGCACCAAGGATTATGTGGCCGGCAAGACCGGCTGGTGCGTATCGGTTGCTCTCGTCCAGAATGATGCGCCGATATTCGGGGTGCTGGATGCGCCGGCTATGAAGGAGACCTGGGTCGCCAAAGCCGGCAGCCACACTGAAGTGAATGGCCGAATGCTGGGCGCCAGTCAGCGCTCGCAATATGAAGGTTGCCGGATCCCGGCGGAAGAGCTGCCGCCCGAGATGAATCTTACCGCGGTGCCAAAGCCGAACAGCATAGCGCTGCGTATGGCGATGGTCGCGGATGACCGGGCTGATGTGGTTGCCTCCACCCGCTGGGGCCATGAATGGGATATTGCCGCTGCCCATGTCATCGCCGCCGAAGCGGGGGCCAGCGTCACCAACGCGTTAGGCGAAACTCTGGTCTACAACGGCACCCACGGCAAGGCGCTCGGCGTATTATGTTGCTCAAAAAACCTATATGAAGAGGCGGTGCAGCGGATCGGCAGATATGTTACCGAAAACGGTGCCAGCCATTAGGTCCTGGCTCTAGGCCGGGCGGGTCGCGCGGGTTCTTGTCCACAATCCCTCGCGATCACGCCGGGCCGAATTGACCAGTGCCTGGCCGAAGGCCTTCACTATCCAGCCCAGTTTCTTCCCCTTGCTGGTATATATCCGCTGATCGAGAGATGCGCCGGCGCTATGCTTGATCGCCCGGGCAATATCCCCGTAAATTCCTGCTGCCGCAAGGACCGCCCAGCGCGACCGGAACGGCAGGCTGGATGCACCGACGCGCGCTGATGCCTCATAGTCGCCCGCCAGATCGCAGAGCCGGTTGACCAGTGTAAGCAGCGCATCCCGATGCGCGGGGTCCATGATCCGGTCCGGATCAACACCGGCTTCGGCGAGCCAGTTTTTCGGCAAATAGCAGCGGCCCGCCTGTGCGTCTTCGGCCACGTCGCGTGCAATATTGGCTAGCTGGAACGCCAGGCCCAGATCACAGGCCCTATCCAGCACCTCCTGATCCCGTGCCGATACACCCATCACCACCGCCATCATGCAACCGACGGCGCCGGCGACATGATAGCAATATTGAAACAGGTCATTCTCGGTTTCGGGTCGCCAGCCTTGGGCATCCAGCGCAAATCCGTCGATCATGTCATCGGCGAAATATTTGGGAATACGGCATTCCTGCGCAACCACACCAAAGGCATCGAAGGGCGGATTGCCGGTTTGCTCGCCGCCATGCGCTCGCGCGGTCATCATCCGCATGGCCGCTATTGTTTTCTCGGGATTGGCTATGGGCGACATGCCGTGGCCGTGATCCTGACCATCGGCAAGATCATCACAGGCCCGGCACCAGTAATAAAGCAGCCACGCCCGTTCGCGTGTTTGCCGGGAGAAAAGCTTGGAAGCGCGGGCAAAGGATTTTGAGCCGCGTTCGATGCTGGCTCTGGCGTGAAGGACGAGATTGGTGCGATTCATGACGGCGATGAATGGATGGTCGTTCGCACCGAGCCGGTCGCAGTGCGTCTGGTGAGGGAAAACAGTCCTTCGACAGGCTCAGGACGATCGGACAGGTTATTCACGCCATATCCTCCAGCATCAGCTCCGCCGTTGCCTTGGCGCTGCCCACCACACCGGGAATGCCTGCGCCCGGATGGGTGCCGGCGCCGACAAAATAGAGATTGTCGATCACATCATCCCGATTGTGCACGCGGAACCATGCGCTTTGGGTGAGCAGCGGCTCCAGACTGAAGGCGCTGCCGAGATGGGCGTTCAGATCGGTCCCGAAATCTTGCGGCGTATAATGGAAGCTGGTGACAATCCGGTCGTGAATATCGGGGATCAGGCGATGGCCGATTTCATCAAGAATGCGCTTCTCGTAGATTGGTCCCATCTCCTCCCAGTCGATCGGCAGTTTACCCTGATGCGGCACCGGTGCCAGAACATAGAAAGTGCTGTGCCCCTCGGGCGCCATTTCCGGGTCGGTGACCGTCGGATGGTGGAGATAGAGCGAGAAGTCGCTGGGCAGCACGCCATTGTCGTAAATATCGTCGAGCAGGCCTTTGTAGCGCGGCCCGAACAGGATCATATGGTGCGGTATGCCTGGCCAGCTGCCTTTCACGCCAAAATGGACGACGAACAGCGATGGCGAATATTTTTTCTTCTGCAGCTTCGCGGTCACGGTCGTGCTGCGATGTTTGTGCCCCAGAAGATCGCGATAGCTGTGCATCACATCGGCGTTCGAGGCGACCGCATCAAAGCGCTCGCTCCAGCCGGATTTGCAGGTGACGCCGGATGCCCGGTCACCGATCGTATCAATGCTGGTCACCGGATCGTCGAGCCGGATCACCCCGCCGATCCGTTCGAAATGCTTGACCATCGCGGTGACCAGCATATTGGTCCCGCCCTTGGCAAACCACACGCCGCCGAGCCGTTCCAGCTTGTGGATCAGGCCGTAAATCGCGCTGGTCTTCATCGGATTGCCGCCAACCAGCAGCGATTGAAAAGACAGGAATTCACGCAATTTCTCGTTTTTCACAAAGCCGGAAACCTTGGCGTAAACCGAACGATAGGCTTCATATTTCATCAGGGCAGGGGCCGCCTTGATCATCGACTTGAAATCGAGAAACGCCGTGGTACCGAGCTTGACATAGCCTTCCTCATACAGCCCGCCGCTATATTCCAGGAATTTCTTGTAACCCTCGACATCATCCGGTTCGATTGCCGCGATATTGGCGTAAAGCTCTTCCGGATCGTTGACATAATCGAAATTGGTCCCGTCAGGCCAGTTAAGCCGGTAGAAAGGCGATACCGGCATCAGTTCGATATCCTTGGCCATATCATTGCCGGTCAGTTCCCACAGCTGCGACAGGCAGTCGGGGTCGGTGATCACGGTCGGGCCACCATCAAAGATAAAGCCGTGCTTTTCCCAATAATAAGCGCGCCCGCCCGGCTTGTCGCGGCCTTCCAATATGGTCGTCTGGATGCCCGCCGACTGCAGCCGGATGGCGAGCGCGAGGCCGCCAAAACCGGAGCCGATGACGGCGGCTTTTTTGAACAATTCGTTCTGGGATTTTGCAACTTCACTCATCGGATAATCTAACTCGTTTATATTTTAGCAGAAGCGGGATAGCGCGGGAAACGGGAATGGGCGGTTTGCCGGTCAACAGGCTGATCTGATCCATCCTAGTCGACTTTCCGGCATAGAAGCGGGCGAGTAGTCGCTCGTCCTTGGCATAGGTGTGTTCCAGTGTCTTGTAACGTTTATCCGGGTCAGCGCCAAGAAACAGAAATGCGCATAGAAGCCGGTAGAATTTGCCATTCTTCCAGTGTTCCGTCGCCAGATCACGCAGCTTCCTGTCGAGAGAGCTCTGGGTGATTTCGGGCATTTCGGCGATCATTGTCGCTGTCTTGACCGCCATTGGCAGCGAATAGCTGGTAATCGGCTGGATCAGCGCTGCTCTTGCCCCGGCACGTGCATCAACGCCGATATTGTTCTTCCAGAAAGCCTCGAAATCGCCTCCGTAGATGACCGGTAGCTGGCCTTTTTCTTCGCTCAGTACCGCTTCGATTTCCCATCCTTTTGCGGCAACATAGGCGGAAATGCGATCATGCGAGGTCGCGCTGTCAAGGTCCGGACCGTCCGCATAATATGTGTCTTCGACAAAAACCTCGGTATCACTAAACGGCAAACAATAGATGAAGCGATAGCCGTCAATTTGCTCGACCGTTGCATCCATGATCACCGGACGTTCAAGCCCGTGGGGCTTGCCCAGCTTCAGCATCTGACCGCAAAATTTCTGCCAGCCGGTTTCCAGCGCCGAAATATCGCCGCCGCCGCGGACATCGAGCACTGCATTTGCCTTGATCACTGTGCCGTCCACCAGTTGCACCCGACCGGCCTCAACCTTTTCGGCTCTTTGCCCGGTAATCAATGAGTCCGAGGGCAACCGCTCCCGCAACTCCCGATCGAGATTAGCCGATTCAATCGCATAATAGCCGTTGCCCAAACGGCGGCTATATTTCGGAAAATGCACGTCATAGCTGTCCCACTGGCGCGAGATCAGCGGATCGACCAGCCAGCGATGCTCCGGCTCGACATCGCTTTCGAAAAAGGACCAGATATGATTGCCGCCAAAATGATCTTCTGCCTCGATTAAAGCAATATGCAGTTCCGGGCGTAATTCCGTTAATGCCAGCGCAACCAGTCCGCCCGCCAGCCCGCCGCCGGCGATAGCCAGATCATATGGGTTCGAGGATCGCGCATGCTTGGGCATTCTCATGCCTTAGCCGATGGTGCTGGCAGGGGAAAGCCTGTCTGAAAGCATGTAGGCCGTTCGTTCATTACCGCTTGCTCCGGCGTGATCCGCGCCATATTCCCCTGCCATGGACTATGCCCTTGCTATCCTGATCTCTGCGCTCGCAATGACGCTTATCGTCGGCGGTCGCTATCTGCTGAGCAGCGGATTTTTTGCGTGGCTGACCAATCGGATGCGGCCAGGGCATTATGGACAGCTGAAGCCGCAGATTGGCCGCGAAATACGCTGGTCCCTGCTGTCCGCCGCGATTTACGGTGTGCCCGCCGGCATAGTTGCATGGGGCTGGCAAAATGCCGGCTGGACAAAGATCTACACCGACCCGGGCACATATCCGATGTGGTATTTTCCGCTATCGTATTTTCTCTATCTCTTTTTGCATGACACATGGTTCTACTGGACCCACCGGCTGTTCCACCGGCCAAAATGGTTCAAGGTCGCCCATGCGGTCCACCATGACAGCCGCCCTCCGACTGCATGGGCGGCGATGAGCTTCCATCCGGTCGAGGCGATCAGCGGGGCGGTTGTCATTCCGGCTCTGGCGATCGCGGTCCCGATTCACGTCGGCGTTTTGGGTTTGGTATTGCTCACCATGACGGTTATGGGCGTAACCAATCATATGGGATGGGAAATGTTCCCGCGCTGGCTGGTTCGTGGACGACTGGGCAGGTGGCTGATAACCGCCACCCACCACGAGAAACATCATGAGGCATATCGAGGTAATTATGGGTTATATTTTCGCTTTTGGGACAAGATCTGCGGCACGGATATCGGCCTTGCCGATGCTGGGAGCGGTTTCGGTGCTGCTAGCGGGAGCAAGCGCCACAGCGAGTGAAGCACCGGCTGCGGTTGCGCCGGTCATTTCTGCCTCGATTGATCTGGCAATTACCGGACTCCGGTCTGAAAAAGGCAATGTGCTGGTCTGTCTGAGCGCTAATCCGGAATATTTCCCGGATTGCACCAAGGACAAATTCGCCCGGAAATTGAAGGTTTCCGCGACGCAGGCCGACAATATCCAGATTGCCGGGGTGAAGCCGGGCACTTATGCGGTGGCGCTGGTCCACGACGAAAATGCCAATGGAAAAATGGACCTGCGGCTGTTTCTGCCACGCGAAGGCTTCGGTTTTTCGCGCAATCCGAAAATCGGCATGGGCCCGCCCAAATTCAAATCGGCACAATTTACCGTTGGCACGACCGATGCCCATTATGCGGTGCGGATGAAATATATCCTGTAATTTTGCAAAAGTTAACCGTTACCTAGGATTCTGGCGGCATTCTGCCGTGACAGACTAGGAGTTGCGTTAAATGTATCAATCGAGACAAGCGTTTTTAAACCAGACCGATGGTTCCCAACAGTTGCGACTGTCGGAAATCCTCGGCGCTTTTTCCTACGCGCTCGATCTGACGGAAGGCCAACCTGCTGGCCACAGCATCCGCGCATGCTGGATTGGTACGCAAATAGCCATGGCACTGGGATTGAAAGGCGATGCCTTGCGCGACGTTTATTATGCCGTTCTGCTTAAGGACCTTGGTTGCAGCAGCAATGCTGCCCGGGTCAGCGAGATGTTCGTTGGCGACGACCGCAAGCTGAAACAGGGTTTCAAACTGATCGGTCCAAGACCGGAAGATTTTGGCGAATATATCGCTGCCGCCGTCGGTGCCGATGCGGAAGCCGATGTGCGCGAACAGGCGCTTGGCAATATTGCCGAAAATGTTGGCGAGATCATGACGGATATCATGGCGACCCGCTGTTCGCGTGGTGCGGATATCGCCAGGCGATTGCGCTTGTCCGAAGACGTCGCCCAGGCCATTTCCCATCTCGACGAGCATTGGGACGGCGGCGGGCTGCCGCTTGCTATTGCGGGTTCCGATATTCATTTGGGCGGCCGGATCGCTTTGCTGGCTCAGGTTGTAGACGTCTTTTATACCGCCAGAGGTAAGGACGCTGCGCTAGCAGAAGTCCGCAATCGGGCCGGAAGCTGGTTCGATCCGCAACTATGCGCGCTGTTCGAGAAATTGTCCGAAGCCAGCGGCTTCTGGGATGAATTAGCGCTCGACGATCTGCCCGAACAATTATCGGAGCTCGAACCGGCGGCAGAATATATCAATGTGGATGAGGATTATCTGGACGATATCTGCTTTGCCTTCGGCTATGTCATTGATGCCAAGAGCCCTGATACCGCTGGCCATAGTGCGCGGGTAGGGATGATCGCAGATCAAATTGGTGAAAAATTGGGAATGGGAGAGCAATCCCGTCGGGTGCTGCGCCGCGCCGCAATCCTGCATGATGTTGGAAAGCTGGGCGTAAGCAGTGCGATTCTCGAAAAACCCGGCAAGCTCGACTCCGAAGAATGGCAAACCATGAGAGCCCATGCGGTCCTGACAACAAATATCCTGGGACAGATCGGTGTGATGAGCGACATGGCGATGATCGCCGGCTCGCATCACGAACGGCTTGACGGGAAGGGATATCCGCTGGGTCTCGACGAACGCAGCATTGCGATGGAATCCCGCATCATCACGGTTGCGGATATTTATGATGCACTGACCGCCGACCGGCCCTATCGCGCGGCAATGTCATCGGAAAAAGCCATGTCCATATTACAGGAAGAAGTGGGCAGCGCGGTGGATGAGCAATGTTTCAAGGCGCTGGAGGCCGTTATCGAACAGGGCCTGCTAGACTAGCAACGTTTTGTTAAAAACGATTGGCCTCCTATATTGGGATGGAACCGTTATGCGGTCAGCGCGTTAAATCATCGCGCAACCAACAGGGAACCAATCTTGAAACATTCGAACATATTTCGCCGTACCGCCTTGCTCTCTCTCGGCCTCGGCCTGTCTTCTCCGCTTCTGGCTCAGGAAGAGCCTGCGCCAGTGCCAGTAGAAGAGTCGGTCTTTGACGGCGACTATCTGACCGCGGGCATCGGCGTCGCTATCGGTTCAAGCTACGAAGGATCGGACAATTACACGGTTTCACCGTTGCCGGTGGTGCTGGGCAGCTTCGGCGGCGTGGATTTTCAGCCGCGCGGCCCCGGCATAGCGCTTGATTTCATTCCCGATCGCGACGGCGCGAAAGTCGATTTTATTTTCGGGCCTGTGGTACGCGCTCGCTTTGATCGCCACAATTCGATCGAGGACGATGTTGTCAAATCTCTTGGCAAGCTTGATTTCGCGGTCGAGGTCGGCCCGTTTGCCGGTGTTCAGGTGAACCGTCTGCTCAATCCCTATGACTCGCTAACAGCGCAGGTTGATCTGCGCTGGGATGTCGCGGGAGCCCATGACGGGATGATCGTCTTTCCCAGCCTTACCTATTTCACGCCGCTCAGCCGCGGTGTCGCGACCAGCCTTTCGATCAACGCGGAATATGTCGATGATGACTATGCCGATTATTATTTCAGCATATCGCCAACCGGAGCAGCGGCCAGCGGTCTGCCGACCTTCACGGCTGACAGCGGCTGGAAAAATATCGGCGCGACCATGCTGACCGCAGTCGATCTGGATGGCGATGTGACCAATGGCGGGTTCAGCATGATCTTCCTCGGCGGCTATTCGCGGATGTTGGGCGACCCGAAACGCTCCCCGGTCACATCAATCCGCGGCAGCGCAGACCAGTTCTTCGGCGCGATCGGGGTGGGGTATACGTTTTAGAACGCAGGCGTGCCGGGTGGCCCGCGAACGGGCCGCCCTTCAATCGTCTATTGGCTTTTTCCCGTCACTGCCCGCCGGAGCCGCTGGCTTGGCGGGAGCCTGAGCGGCACGCTTTTTCTCGGCGCGCGGGGCCGGTTTGTCCACCTCGTCATCACCCGTGATTTTCGCCTTACCTTCCGGATCGATATCCTGAGTTACCTTGGTCGCACCCGACACCAGATTTTCCAGCGAGGACCCATCCAGTCCCAGTTCCTTCATGAGGCCGTCGATCACCGGAGCCTGGGCGCGATAGGAGAGGGCGGCAGAAACCGCATCGGTCGCGAGATTGCCGCTGCTTCCGTTCCCGGTCCCGCCTTTGCTGGCCACGCCGTTTCCGCCGCCGCCATTCTGGTTGATGCCGTCGAGCTGGACAATCTTGATGGAATCGATCGCCTCCATTGGCTTGGCCGATTCCCGGATGACTTCTGGCAATACCTTGAGCAACGCCATCTTGGTCTGCAGCGAGATCTGATCGGAGGACAATATGTTTGCCGCTTCATTGATCGCACGTTGCCCGGCAGCTTCTACCTCGAACCGAACGCGCGCAGCCTCGGCGCGCAGCTTCTCTGATTCCGCTTCGCCTTCGGCATCGAGGCGCATTGCCGCAGCGCGGTTTCCGGCGGCTTCCTTTTCCGCTTCGGCCTGGACCTTCACGCCAATCGCCTGACGCTCGGCCTGTTTCGATGCCTCGATCAGCTCAATGCGCTTGTCGCGGTCGGCGATTTCGGTTTCCCGGGCACTGGTGACTTGCTCCTCGGCCGCAACAGCTTTTGCGCGAGCCGCATCCGCTTCGGCCTTGGCTTGGCTTTCTTCGCGGGATTTGTTCTGAATCGCGATCTGTTGTTCCTGACGGGCGATTTCAATCGCCTGCGTCTGGGCAATCCGGGCTTCTTCGACGGCGCGGTCGGCCTCGATCTGGCTGCTGTCGACCTGCTGCTTCGCCTTGATCTGCGCATCTTTCGCGTCGCGATCGCGGCCTGCCTGTTCCTTGGCCACTTCGGAGGACTGAATGGCCCGGCGGACCTCGACTTCCCGTTCCTGTTCCAGCCGCGCGAATTCATTGTCCCGGCTGATTTCAAACGAACGCTGGTCCGCCTGCAAATTCTTCGTCTCTATCTGAACGCGGGTGTCCTGCTCGATATCGTTTCGCGTTTTCTTGCGCAGCTCGATCTGCTCCGTCAGTTTCGTCAGACCCTCTGCGTCAAAGGCGTTGTTCGCATTGAAATGCTCGATGCTGGTTTGATCCAGACCGGTGAGTGATACCGATTCCAGCTCCAGACCGTTCATCGCCAGATCGCTCGACGATGCCTGTTGCACTTTCTGGACGAAATCGGCGCGCTGCTCGTGCAGTTCATTCATGGTCATGCCGGCAGCAACGGAACGCAGGGCGTCGACAAATTTGCCTTCGACCAGATCTTTCAGCATCTCCGGCTGCATCGTCCGCAGGCCCAGTGTCTGTGCCGCCATCGCCAGCGACTGCGCATCCTGACGGACACGCACGTAAAATTCCGCCTTCACGTCGATCCGCAAGCGATCAAGAGTGATTAGCGCATCGACATTGTTGCGTTCGACCGCCAGCCGCACCGTGTTCATGTTCACCGGCATGGTTTCATGGAAGACCGGGAACACCATGGCGCCTCCGTTCATTACGACTTTCTCGCCGCCGAAGCCGGTCCGGACGAAAGCAATTTCCTTGGACGCGCGTTTGTACAGGCGGGTCAGGATCAACGCAAAAATGAGCAATCCGACCAGGGGAGCGCCAGCATAAATTGCGATCTGGCTTACATTTTCAAGCATATAGTCTCTCTTTCATTTTACGATGCTCGTTGATCCGGCATCGGTTTTTCTGCGTTTTCAGTTCGAACCGGCCGATTGCCATTGGGACTATCAAGTTTCCTTCAGCCAATGGGTGCCAATCGCAATGGCTTTGAAAATATCACCTTCGCGCCGCACCAGCAGCACTTCTTCACCGGTGATGAATATCCCGTCTTCATTGTCCGGTTCGACCATCAGCGCATGGCCGTGCCCGTGGCGGTCCTTGACCTTGGCGCGGGCCGGATAGCCGGGCTTGGCTGTGCCGATATCGATAATCGCGCGGCGTCCGGTGAGATCATCGATCGACACCGCTGTGGTCTCGTCGCCCGGCAGGATCCTTGCCAGCGGCTTCGAGAGCAGACCGGTCACCGGAAGAGCAACAAGCAGAGCGCCGGTTACGGCCAAAACGGGCGACAATAATCCGCCGGTAAGCGATTGCACAAATTGCTGCCCGGCAAATCCGGTCAGTCCGAAGATCATCAGAAACAGCACCAGCAATATCATGAACGGCAATCGTCCCCATCCCAGAAAAGAGAGAAGTCCGCCCGCTACGCCGGCACCATCGACATCGACGTCGGCGTCCATATCAATATCGCTATCAAAGCCGCCAAAGCCGATCAGCTGCAAAAGACCGAGGGCGACCATAAGGACCAGGGCTGCCGCGAAAACAATGTTTTCGTCTGCGAGCCAAAATTCGATCACCGTTCTGCCCCCTTAATAACCTGTCTAATAAGTCCGCATTGGAAACATAATTCAGGATTCGGTCAATGTAATTCAGTCGCTATTAGCCTCTTTTGGTAATATTCCGCTTGCTCTCGACAGAAGCGGATATCGCGACTAACATCACGCCATTCCCCGGGGAGTCGTTTGACTGAGAGGGGCGCGTAACGTCGCCCGACCCGCAGAACCTGATCCGGCACCGTGTAAACGGGCTTACCGGCGGAGGGAGGGAGCGGTTATCGGGGTCTCCCGGAGACGCGCTTTCTTCATCAGGACAGAAGGAGAGACGCGATGGGTAGTGCAGGCAGTATAACCGGGTGGATCACCCTATTCTTTGGCTTATACGGTCTGGCCGCCGGCGTCGGCGAATTCCGCAATCCCGGTTTCTGGTCCAGGATGGTCCGCGAAATCCAGGCGAGCAGCGGACTTCAATTCGTCACCGGCATCGTCACGCTGAGCCTCGGCGCCATCATCTATCTCGTCAATCCGTTCGATCCGGCCGACTGGCTGTCGATCCTGATCACCGTCATCGGCGGCTGGATCGTGGTCGAGGGATTGTTGATCCTCGCTGTCGGCGACTGGTTCATGGGCCTGGCCGGCCGCATGATGGCCAACGGATCACGCGCCTGGGCGATGTTTGCGATCATCTTCGGCTTCGCCGCTATTTCTGCCGGTTTCGTCCGGCTCCAAGTTTAACCTTTACAGAAAGCAGTATATTTATGGCTGACCTCCCCGCAAAGACCGAAATTGGCGTGACCACCGGCCCGATCAGTGGCTCGAGAAAAGTCCATGTCGCGGCGCATAGCGGCTCCGGCATCCGCGTGGCGATGCGCGAGATCCATCTTGAAGGCGGCGAAGCGCCGGTCCGGGTCTACGACACCAGCGGGCCTTATACCGATCCCGAAGCTTTGATCGATATCAAGACCGGCCTCAACGAACTGCGTGGTCCGTGGATCAAGGCGCGCGGCGATGTCGAGGAAGTCAACCAGCGCGAGATCAAACCGGAAGACAATGGCCAGCTTGGCCCCGACCGCAGCGGCGGCGTCGATCCGTTCCCCAATGTCCGCCACAAGGTGCTGCGCGCCAAGCCGGGCGCCAACGTCTCCCAGATGCATTATGCGCGTCAGGGCATCATCACCCCGGAAATGGAATATGTCGCCGAGCGCGAGAATCTGGGGCGCGAGCGGCTCAAGGAATATAAGCGCGACGGCGAAAGCTTTGGCGCGTCGATCCCCGACTATGTCACACCGGAATTTGTGCGGGACGAGATTGCACGGGGCAGGGCGATCATCCCGAACAATATCAACCACCCGGAAAGCGAACCGATGGCGATCGGCCGCAACTTCCTGGTCAAGATCAACGCCAATATCGGCAACAGCGCCGTCGCCAGTGACGTCGCCAATGAAGTCGACAAGATGGTCTGGTCGATCCGCTGGGGCGCCGACACGGTCATGGACCTTTCCACCGGTCGCAATATCCACGACACCCGCGAATGGATCATCCGCAACAGCCCCGTCCCGATCGGCACCGTGCCGATCTACCAAGCGCTGGAGAAAGTCGGCGGCGTTGCCGAGGACCTGACCTGGGAAATCTTCCGCGATACGCTGATCGAGCAGGCCGAGCAGGGCGTCGATTATTTCACCATCCACGCCGGCGTCCGTCTGCCTTATGTACCGATGGCCGCAAAACGCGTCACCGGCATCGTCTCTCGCGGCGGATCGATCATGGCGAAATGGTGCCTCGCGCATCACAAGGAAAGCTTCCTCTACGAACATTTCGACGACATCACCGAGATCATGAAGGCCTATGACATCGCCTATAGTCTGGGCGACGGCCTGCGCCCCGGCTCGATTGCCGACGCCAATGACGAAGCGCAATTCTCCGAGCTTTATACGCTCGGCGAACTGACCCACCGCGCGTGGAAGTCGGACGTGCAGGTGATGATCGAAGGCCCCGGCCATGTGCCGATGCACAAGATCAAGGAGAATATGGAAAAGCAGCTCGAAGTCTGCGGCGAGGCGCCGTTCTATACGCTCGGCCCCTTAACGACCGACATCGCGCCCGGCTATGACCATATCACCAGCGGCATCGGCGCGGCGCAAATCGGCTGGTATGGCTGCGCGATGCTTTGCTATGTCACGCCCAAGGAACATCTGGGCCTGCCCGACCGCGACGATGTAAAAGTCGGCGTTGTCACCTACAAGCTCGCCGCCCACGCCGCCGATCTGGCGAAAGGCCATCCCGCCGCCCAGGTCCGCGATGATGCGCTCAGCAAGGCCCGCTTCGAGTTCCGCTGGCGCGACCAGTTCAACCTCAGCCTCGATCCCGACACGGCGATGGAATATCACGATCAGACCCTCCCCGCAGAAGGAGCAAAGACCGCACATTTCTGCTCGATGTGTGGTCCGAAATTCTGTTCGATGAAGATCAGCCAGGAAGTCCGCGACTTCGCGTCAAAGCAGAACCAGAGCGCCGAAGGCTTTATCGCCAGCGAGAAACTGGGCGCGGACACCGCAGCGGCGAGCAAGGCCGCAGCGGAAGAAGGCATGCGCGAGATGGCCAAGGTCTACAAGGACAAGGGGGATCGGTTGTATTTGCCGGAGGATGAGGTGAGCGAGCCGGCGGAGTGAATAGGCTCAAGTGGAGTCTGGTTTTATGCTCCGTGGCCCTGGTCGGCTGCGCCGCACAGACTGCTGACGTAAACTGGAACCACGCCGGTCGCGCCTTTACCACTGGGGAATTGGTTGCCCCGATGGTTTTTAACCGGAAGGACGCGTCCCGTTGTGCCGGCCTGTGGATGCTGCACGGCGATGCGGTGGATGATGGTGCGTTTTCGTTGGAAGCCCACCGCGCCTTTCCGGAAGAATTACGGCTGCCATTTGCGATGAATGCGGTCGAATTCTTTGGGGAGGACGGAATAAACGAAGTGGCCTATCGCCAGGCCGCCGATCTTGCCGAGTTGCAATTGCGCAGCGCTCTAGCGGGGGACAGCGAAGCATTCCGGCGCTATTTTGAAGCGCTTGGCCGGTGTTCCACGCAACCGGAGACGGTCGGTGATGTAGCGGCAGATGCGATAGATGCACCTGCGGACGAGTAGAACAGGAGCTGTGGAGTGATCATGAGGAATATGGCAAAAACCCATATGGTGATAGCAGCGGCGTCGCTGCCTCTGCTGATATCTTGCGGTGACGGGGCCAGCGAAGCCGGGCCGGTTGACGAAGCCGCTGTTACCGCGCGATCGGCGCCGGTGGCGCAGCAATTTCAACAGAATCTCAAGGCGCAGCTGGTGGCGGCGCTCACAAATGGTGGGCCGGAACCAGCGGTTTCGGTGTGCAGGCAAGTCGCGCCCGCCATCGCTGCCGCAGCATCAGAAGAGAGTGGCGCTGAGGTCAGCCGTATCGCCCGCAAACATCGCAATCCCGACGCTGGCGTTCCCGCGGCGATGGAAAGCGAATATGACGCTCTTGCTGCGCAGCCGCTGTCAGACGGAAAGCCCGCGGTGCGTATCTGGCGCAGCGGAGAGGGCGAGAATGCCCGCATCCATTATCTCAGCGCCATTCCGATGCAGGATCAGCCTTGTTCCGTCTGCCATGGAACGAACGTCGATCCCGCGCTGAAACAGCATATCGACGACCTCTACCCCGGTGATCTCGCCACGGGTTTCAAGCCCGGCGATCTGCGCGGTGCAATGCTGATAAGCTGGCCAGCGGATCAGTTTCTTTCGCGCTGACCGCCCGCCACTTGCCGTGGTCGTCTACGCTCTGAAAAGGACCATCCGGGGGAGGATGAGAAGTCCTATTTTGGTTCGATCACCAGAAAGCTTGCGATCGTAGCGCCGCTGTTGGTCATGCTGTGCTTGTCGGTATCATGCCAGTGAATATTGCCGGCTGACCAACTTTTCGTTTCCGGCGCCGCATCGCCTACGGTCCAATCGATTGTATAGTCGTTCAGCGAATAGATCGCGCGCGGCCCGCCATCATGGGGCGGGAGAGAGGCGCCGGGAGCGAGATCGACGCGGACAATCCGCATCCCGTCTTCGTCATATAATGCTTCGGCATCCTGCGGATCCGCATCGGCCACGTCTCCGGTGTTCGCTGTGCTGTCGGGCAGGGCCATGTCGCTGCGGACGATGACCAGAAACTGCGCCGGTGTTTCGCCCATATTGGTCAGGCTGTGGGGCAGTCCTTCATGCGCATGGATGTCGCCCGCTTTCCAGCTGCGGGTTGTTTCCTCGGCATCGCCTTCGCGCCATTGCAGCGTATAGTCGTCCAACGAGTAGATCACACGCGGCTGTCCCTGATGCTCGGGCAGGCTGGCCCCGGGAGGCACTTCAAAACGGGTGATGGCAAGATAGTCATTGGACAGAATTTCGCTGGAATATTCCATTATGGCGTTGCTGTCCTGAGTCTCTGTCTGTGTGGTCATATCATCATCCTGCTGTGCTGTTTCGCCGCAAGCGGCAAGCGTAACCAGAGCTGTGCTGGCGAGTGTGAAAGAAATCAGGCGGTTCATAAAACATCTCCCTTTATCGCAATATATACGCTCCCGTCTGACCGGAAACTCAGGAAATTTACATAGGAGCCGGGAGCAACAGAAAGGGGGAGCGCTTGTATCCGACAGAGGGTGGGCTGCGCGAACCGGCAGAACAGTGCGCGCTAAAAAAACCCTCGTCATCCTGACCTATCCCCATCGTCATCCTGAAACAGCGGCCATCGTCATCCTGAACTCGTTTCAGGACCTCGGGCGGCAGCGCTTGATCTGACGGGATCCTGAGCCGAAGGCCACCGAAGGTAAACGCGTTCAGGATGACGAGATGATGTTATGCCCCGCTCGACGCCCCACAGCTTGACGACAGCCAACCGAAGAGCGCAGTATAACCCCCTGCAACGACCGGCTTTTTCGAGCAGCGAGTCGCTGCACACCGAGGGGAAAACAATATGCGTAAATTTCTGATGGTCCTGCCACTGCTGGCCATGGCTGCGCCGCCGCTTCATGCGAAGGACGCAAAAGACGTCATCATGCCGGAGGATGCCGAGAATCTCGCCTTCCAGTCAGCGGTTGGTTACGCCGATGCGGTGATCGCCGGCGACAAGGTCTATCTGTCCGGCGTGATCGTCACGTCAGAACCCGGCGAGAGCGACCTGAAACCCGCCTTCACCCGCGCCTTCGATCGGATCGGCCGGACGCTGGAACGGGCCGGAGTCGGCTGGGACGATGTCGTCGACCTGACCAGCTTTCACACCGATCTGCAAAGCTCGATCAACGAAATGGTCGAGGTGAAGAACCTTTATGTCAAAGCCCCGTTCCCCACCTGGACCGCAATCGGCATCAGCGCGCTCTACGAGGCGGACGGCGTGGTCGAAATCAAGATTGTGGCGCAGCGGACAACGGACAGGGAGTGATCCGCTAAAGTCTCTCATCATTAGAGGAGCAGGTTGGGGTGGAGGATGCCTACTAGCGGCCAATCGCGAACGGGTAAGCGCGAGATGAGCGAAAAATAAAATGATATGGAGGAAAGGCAGGATGTTTCTAACTATGATGACCACAATCAGGGATAAGCAATGAAAGTCAGGTTCGTAGCGGAAGCGGAGATTGACGGGATTCTCACTCGCGATGAAAGTCACTTTTTTGATTTTAAAGCTCGGGAAACTACTGCCGCTAAATTGCAAAAGGCTGTTGTAGCCTTTGCCAATGCGGATGGCGGAGAGTTGATTGTCGGAATTGCAGATAAAAAGGAGGCCGAAGGAAGAGGTCGCTTGCGTGGTTTCACTGATATAGAATCTATGAATGGGATACTTCAAAGCCTCTTTGAGCTAAATCCACCGCCCGATCTCCAGTACGAGTTTCTTAAATCCGAAGGTATTTTCGACGGGTACTTGCTTCTTTTGCGGGTCGAGAAAGGGGCGAGTGTGTTTAAGGCCGCCAATAACGCCGTGTTTGTCCGTCAGGGTGCGCAGTCTATTTCTCTAAAGGATCCTGATCGGATCGCCGCCCTCGGTTTTGCAAAAGGAGCCAAGAGTTTCGAGGATTTTCCTATAGACGAATTGCCAGCTGAGCATATTGTCGACTCAGATGAAATGCAACGCTTTCTTGAGAACGTCTCTCCCAAGAGTGACGCTCTCGAGTTCGCCCTTAATCAGAACCTACTTGAGCCGAAGTCGTGGAGGCCGCGGGTAGCTTCAGCACTTCTATTCTCGCCTAGTCCAAGTGCATTCGTTCCGCGGAAATGCGGCGTGAAAATCACTCGGTATACGACATCGGAAGATGACCCGGAACGGGATCATCTTGCCGAACAGTTTACCGTTGAAGAGCCTATGTATCGAGCTATCTTGGTTACCGTTAGTAAAGTTCGGGAGGTTATGAACGGTGTTGAAGTGTGGACTGCCGAAGGATTGAAAGGCCTAGAATACCCGCCGGAAGCAATTTGGGAAACTATCGTTAATGCTTTTATACATCGCGACTATTCAATTTCTGATGATATTCAAATATTGATTTTTGATAATAGGATTGAAATACTAAGCCCTGGCACGCTGCCAGGGTACGTAACCGTTGATAATATTCTTGATGCGCGGTTCTCACGAAATCCCAAATTAGTTAGAACCTTGGCGCGATATCCTAACGCTCCAAACAAAGATCTCGGAGAGGGATTGAACACTACGTTTCAAAAAATGAAGGAATGGGGTTTCAAGGAACCAGAGATTGGAATTGATGGAAATTATGTCAAAGTCACTCTCCCCCATGCAAAATTAGCTGCTCCCACGGCTGCAATAATGGATTTCCTTAGAGGCGAGAAAACAATCACAAATCGTCAGGCTCGTGACATCACGGGAATCAAATCTGAGAATTTGGTTAAAGTCGAATTCTACAAACTCCGGGATGAAGGGTTGATTGAGAGAGTGCCAGGGCTTGCAGGGCCCAAATCAGCATGGCAGCTCACTAAGGATGGGAAGGCTAAAAGCGCGTCTTAATCTGCACAGCCTGCGCGGCAAAAGCTTGAGATTACGGATTACAATGACAGTGCACTTTTACATGATTTGGTAGCACGATGGCCGTGGTCGCATCGTCTCGTATTGAGGCCGTTACCACTCAACCCACCGGCACCAACTTCTCAACCAACGCCCTCAGCTCTCCCGCCGTCGTATGCCCCGCCACCACCTCATGGTAACCAATGCCCGCCTTGCGCAGCGCTTCCTTTTTCACCGCGTCGCGGGCAGCGGCGCAGGTGCCGGCGTGGTGGCCCGATCCCTGATATTCCAGTGCGTGGGCTACCCGGCAGCGGTCGTCCATCAGCGCGAAATCGACGCGCTTGCTATTGACGCTCAAAAAAGCTTGCTTGTCGGGACTGGCGAGAAACTCGCCGAGCGAGACTTGCGCCATCACCTGCCAGCCGGGATTGCGCGCGATCACCGCCTTGTCGAGCGCGACGAAGACGTTGGCCTCTGACTTGTTGAGAAGCGGACGGGAAGAAAATTTGGCGCGGCTGACTTTTGAGAGCTGGCCAGCAGCGAAATCTACGCCCGTCTTCGGGCTCCTGTCGTGACGAGATGTGGTGCCGGCGGTATGATATTTCAGCCCATGCTTGAGCCGCCATTCGGCCCGACGGACCTTCACGCGATATTGTTCCACCGCGCTGCCCAGCATGAACGCTATCACCAGGGCGACCAGCCCGGGCAGGTTCGACAGGATGAAGACAATCGGTCCGTCCATTTTTCTCTTCCATTTCTCCTGTCCGCATCTTGCCCGAAAACGGTTGAAAAACCGTGTACGGCGAACCTTCGTAGGAAATTCTTTGTTTTGAATGCATTGCGGCCGAATGAAGAAATCGGAAGAGGTGCAACCTTTCCCCCGCCCCCGCGTAACCCCAGAATGAAACAAACCCTCTCCCTCATTCCGCTCGCGTTGCTGGCGGCCTGTTCATCGCAGTCCTCCGCCGACCCTGAGCCGACGGCGGATGAGACCGTTTCTGTGACACCCGCACCGCCGATGGCACCGGAGGCAGCAGCCCCCGCACCCGATCCCGCGCCATCGGCGAACACCCTCACGCTCGCCGGTCTCGGGGACCTGCGTATCGGCGAGAAGGTTCCCGCCGGCAGCAACTGGGGCGTGCGCGGGCCAGTGGTGTCGGATGGCTGTCTGGTGCTGACCTCGCCCGATTATCCCGACGCTTATGCAATCGTCGAAGGCGACGCGGTGCGGCGCATTTCGATCAGCATGGGCTCGAAGGTCAAGCTGGCCGAGGGCATTGGTCCCGGTGCGAGCGAAGCCGCGGTCAAAAAGCTTTTTCCCTTTCTCGCCACGCCGCATAAATATGTTGATCCGCCAGCCAAATATCTGACCGCCCCCAATGCCGCCAGCGGCGATCCCGCTCTGCGCTTTGAAATCGGCAGCGACGGCACTGTTAGCCAGATCCACGTCGGCACGATGCCGGTGCTCGGCTATGTTGAGGCCTGTTCCTAGGAATTTTCGGCAGCTGTTGCTTGTCGCCGCCATTTTCCCTAGTTTTCATGTTATTGTAGAACAGGCGCAATAGAGGGGGCCAAACATTGAATAAAATACTGAAAAGATCCGTCAGAATAGTGGGTGTGTTGGGGCTTTCTATCGCCTGCGTCGGATGTGCTGCTGGTGTAAAAGGCACACCGGGTATGAAACTCTATTCCGCAGGTGACCATCAAAAGGCTGTGCCGATGCTGATGGACGAAGTGAAAGCGGGCGAAGTGTCCGCCCGTTACCCGCTAGGCCTTGCTTATCGTGATGGCAATATCGTCGAGCGCGATCCCGTGAAAGCTGAAATATTGCTGACTGGCGCCGCCGTTGGAGGGGACCCGCGTGCGGTTGCCGAAGTTCGCAAGATGCTGCGTGAGGACGAACGCTGTCCGAAAGACAAGGAACTCCATAATTTATGGGGCTCTATGGTGATGTATCGCAACCTTATCACAGGTGTTTATGAATTCAACAACGCGCCTCGCAATAGCTTGCGCAGAATGGCGGAAATCTATGCAGACCCATGCGATGGGCGTCCGGTCCAGGCCGAAGCTGCAAAAAGTCTGAACGCGCTGTCGATGGGAAGCCGACGCATTTGGGTGTACGTCCCGGGTTAAGCGGGAACAGTTGAGTGAATGCACCAGCAACGCACTAGCGCAATTTTCAGATCACCACAGCTAGGCTCCCGCCAAACCAAAAAAGCCGCCCCAAACGGGACGGCTTCTTTGTCGGCACTGCGCACTTGGGGAGAGGGACTGGGGGTCGCGCAGCGCCGGGTTCAGGGAGGGGAGTGGCCTAGACCTTGTCGCCGAGAGCGCCCTTTACGGAGCCCTTGACTTGCTGGGCCTTGCCCTTGGTTTCCTGAGCCGCGCCTTCTGTGCGCGTTTCAGGGTCATTGCTGTTCTGTTTGGCCTTGCCAGCGGCTTCGTTCACATTGCCTTTTACTTTATCTACAAATTCGCCCATTTTCATCGTCCTTTTTCCGTTTGGCCGGTTGTCCGGCCCTTGGGGGAGGCAGGCGTTGTTGCCTACACAGTCTATCTATGCACCAGCAGCCAGATCGTTCCCGCCGCAACAGCAGACTGGCGCTCGTAAAAAACGGACTGGCGCTTTGCCGGATATGTGGCGCGCCGCGCTAGGGGCGTGCAAACTCTGGTACGGCGGAGAGCGGCCCGGCCCGATCATGTCATATTCGATCAGGACTCGCCTGAATTCACCGCGGGCTTTACTTCGGCCATGCTTTGACAGCCGGTGCATATTTGTTATGATCCGCATATGTCTTCGACGGCAGCTGCCGCAATATTCGGAGATACCAACCGGGGGGTATTCAGTGACAGAAGAGACTGGTCCAGTTGATCCTGATGTCGGCGATAACGGCAGCAAGGCGCCGCGCTTCGATCATCAAAAGATTTTCGACAAAGGCAAGTCGATGCTCGGCAGCACCGCATGGCTGTCCTCGCTTGCCCTGATCATGGTCGCCTTCAGCCTGACCTTTCTGGTCTATAATGACAAAATCTGTGGCATCGACAAACTGGACAAGGACGGGTTCAGCAAAATCCAGTTCAGGGCTCCGAACAGCACATGCGACAGCGGCGCGGCGCCGTCTGGTCCGCTCAACACCAACCGGTCCAGCGCCGCCGGGGCCGTGATTGCCGGAGGTGGCGGCACGGACGCTGGGGCCGCGCGCGCCGAGGTCAGCGCGCTCAGCCTGAGCCGTGAATTGAAGCAGATCGTGACCGATGTCCGGACTAGCAACGGGCTGTCCGGCGACGCGCTGCTGACCGCGGAAGCCAAGGCGGAGATCGAGGACCGGATCAGCGAGAATGACCTGCTGGCCGACTTGCGGGAAAAGGCGCGGAGACGCGAAGGCCTGTTCGTAAGCTATGGCTCGCCGCGCAAGACAACCGTACCGGGAAATCCGCAGCCCGATGGCTGTCAGGTCTACGCGAAGAAGAAAGACGCTGGCAAATGGCTGGTGATCGAGGGGCCCAACGGCAACGAAATTGTCCGCTACGCCAATGAATCTCTGCCGGACGAGATTGGCGGGCGACCGGTGGTGACCGAAGTCCAGGTCAATGGCAAAGACGCGGTGCGGCTCAACATCGACCTGACCGGGATCGAGGACAATTATACCGTCGTCTATGCCAAGGAAGCCAGCGAAGGGGAACGCAACAACCGGAAATGCTGACCGTTTGACCGCCGCCACAGGCGGCAATTGACCGATTCTTAACCATCCCCCCCTATCCTGACGCGCGTTGCACACAGCGGAAGGGAAATAATGGTCAGCCAGCCATTCACCAGCGAGACAATCGACGCGCTCGCCGCGGCCTATCCGCTTGCGCCGCGCCATCTGCAGCACCGGATCGCTGACCATCCGCTGCTGCAACTCGACGCGCTGGCTGCGCTCGCGCGACGTCTGCGCCCGGAATCGATCGAGTTTAACGCCGCCACCGATCTACCGCTCGGCATAAGCAACGACGAAACGCCCTATACCGGCCTCGATGTCCACCAGACCATCGCGCAGATTGACACCGCAGGATCGTGGGTGTTGCTCAAGACCATCGATCAGGACCCCGCCTATGCCGAATTGATGCACGATGTGCTGGGCGCGGTCGCGCCCGTGGTAGAGCCGCGCACCGGAGAGATGATGCGGCTAGAGGGCTTTATCTTCATCTCCTCGCCGCAAGCGGTGACGCCGCTGCATTTCGATCCCGATTATAACATGCTGTTCCAGGCGCGCGGCAGCAAAACGATGACCTTCTTCCCGGCCGGCGATCAAGAAATGATCAGCGACCGCTTTTTCGAGCAATATTTCAACGGCGGTCCGCGCAATCTGCCGTGGCGGGACGAATGGTCCGAGCGCGGACAGCCGATCACCGTCACCCCCGGCGAGGCGATCTACGTGCCGATCCTCGGCCCGCACTGGGTCAAGGTCCATGACGAGGTCTCGGTCTCGCTTTCGCTGACCTGGCGCAGCGAGTGGAGCTTCCACCACGCCGACGCCTGCCGTTTAAACAGCCGCCTGCGCAAACTCGGCCTGCGCCCGTCCTCGCCGCAACTCTATCCGGCGGACAACCGCCTTAAAAGCTACAGCCAGCGCGCGATTGCGCGGGCGGAACGGATGATGGGGCGAGGGTAGGAGAGATGCCTGAGTATCGGCCTGGGGACAGGCGGAGAAAACCCGTTCGCCCTGAGCCTGTCGAAGGGCCGCGTCTAAAAGTCGGGTTGGTTATCCCACCCATGCTTCGACAAGCTCAGCACGAACGGATCGGGTGGGGCAGGAGCCGGTGGGCCATCCTCACCGTTCGCCCTGAGCCTGTCGAAGGGCCGGCGTCTAGGAGGCGGGTTGGTCCTTTCGCCACCCGTGCTTCGACAAGCTCAGCGCGAACGGAATGCGTGGGGCAAGAGTAGGTGCGTCTATCCCGACCGTTCGTCCTGAGCCTGTCGAGCCGAAGGCGACCGCAGTCTAACGACAGTTGCCACACAAAATCCCGGCCCAGACCGGAAGCCCGAAGCCGCAAACCCATCACCCCAAATTATTGATAATTCACATCGACCGCAAACTGGCCACTATAGGCGCCGGGAGCCTGGTCCGGATTGATGTGCAGGATCGCGCCGAACTGGACTTCCGCCGAGCCGCCGGTCATCTGGATCTGCGAGCCCGAGCCGCCGGGATAGGTGAGCTCGGCACCGATCGGTTGGCCCGGTCCGTTAAGAAGGAATTGAGGCGCGTAGCTGATCTCCACGGTGGCGTCGCTGCCGCTGAGCGACAGCCGCGACCAGCTGAACGAGCCGGTGCAGATCATCGCCCCGCATTCACGCGCGCTGGCCAGCGGATCGAGGACCACGCTGCCACCTGTGCTACCCGCGATGATGCTGCCGAAGTCGAGCTCGAGCAGCACCGCAAACTGGATCGGAACATGGACCTGCGCCTTGCTGTCGGCGCTGGCGGTCGCCGCCATCGCAGCCGAAGGCACCAGCGCGCCGCCCACGGCAGCCGCAGCCACCCAATATCGTGTCATCCGTCTGGCCATGTCCCGTTCCCCCGAACCCTGTTTTGCAATTTTTTGCAGGGGCTTACATAAGGTTACAGCTCTTCAGACATCGTGCATCAGACTGGTTAAGCCGGCCTTTACCATGATGGAACGGGGCAGGCCGCCCCCACCGTTCGCCCTGAGCTTGTCGAAGGGCCGCATCTAAGAGGCAGGTTAGTTCGCGTCGTCATCCTGAACTTGTTTCAGGATCCCTCTCGACTGCGCGCCTGCCGAACGAGGTCCTGAAACGAGTTCAGGATGACGAGCTCCACCATCCCCGTTCGTCCTGAGCCTGTCGAAGGACCCGGCACGAACCGCACTCCAGTATTTATACCCCCTCCGCCTCGATCATCGCAAACAACTCCGCCCCGGTCAGCGTCTCGCTATCCCCGGCAAAGCTGTAATAAGCCGGCTTCTCGTCGATAAACACCTGCCGCTGCAAGCGCAGGTCGGCCTTGTCGGTCGCGTCGTCGAACAGCCCGGCGCAGACCATATGCTCGCCGGAACCCTTCAGGCGATAGAAGAGATGCGAGCCGCAATCCCCGCAAAAGGCCCGCTCCGCCCATTCCGACGAGCTGTACACGGTCATTCGCTCCGCCCCGTCGATCACCACATCGGTCCCGCAATCAATCTCGACAAACGGCCCGCCACCCCAGCGCCGGCACATCCGGCAATGACAGGCATCGACATGGCTGGCGGCCTGTTTGGCGGTGATGGTGATGGCGCCGCAAAGGCAGTGGCCCTGGCGGTGGGTTGGTTGCGGGGTGGTCATGGTGGGGCCTCCTGTTGTGGTGGGTTGGGGGGAGGGTATCAAAAGCGGATTGCTTTTGCATCGGGCAATATTACGGCAAGGACATGGTGGGAATCTGAGCTATTATCGAAAGCCAGGTCTATGGTAACCTTTCATCGCTTGCTTCAAATTATCGAGGGTCGCTTTGCCGTAAGTGCGCTCCATTCTGGTATAAAATTCTGGTTCTACGTCTTTTGCAAATGCCATTTGACCCGCAAGCTTTACCGTTTGATCGATATCTAAGTTACCTCGCTTGAAATGGTCAATTGTCGCCCGCAGTGTTCTCTTTCGTTCTCGACCGATTGATACTCGGTTGTCGTTGGTCAAGATAAGTCCTGTAATCTGCCGACGATATTTTTTGGTGGCAGTCACAGTTTTGGACTCATTAATCCGTAATTTCGGTGTGCCAATTTCTACTAAAGTTGATCGAAGGATCCGTTCCACTGAGTTCAGATATCCTGTGCGCTCAGCTGAGAAGGTCAGATCATCTGCATACCTTGTATAAGTGACAGAGTGCTTAGCGACCTGCTCTTGGATCAACTTGTCAAATTCGTACATTAGTATGTTGCTTAAAATTGGTGAAGAAGGTGCTCCAATTGAAAGTCTCAGAATCGTGCCGCCTTTAGGCCGCCGAAATAGCAATCGTCCCAGCATGATAGCTTGACCTCGATCACAAACTTCATGCCGGCGGCAATAGTTTAGCCATGCTTGTTCAGTGATGGACGGGAAAAAGGATTCGAAATCAAACTTTTTAATGGGCCCATTTACTGCATGGCGAGCAGCGTTAGTTCTGATTGATGTACCCTCAACATACGCGGTCGCGGCTGGATGGATGGGGAGCTGTTTCAGGTATTCGTCCACTAGCGCAGATTGAACCATTTTCAATTCAGATGCAGGATGCGCGATCTCACGTAGTCCACCGGTCTTCTTTTTAATATTATAGACCTTGTAACGATCTGGAGCAGAACGAATTAGTCGATTGGCGGATCGAGTGTCCAATCCCATGTGAATTGCCAAGAATTTGAGGACGTCTATATTCACTATACCATCGCCTCCATCTGAGCAGAAATTCTACCCGGATCAACTTTGGACCAATGGTCTCTGATTTCAAGCCGACGCTTAAGTTTGTCGCCCATCTGATCCTTTAGCGTTAATTTGGCAGCCTCATTTCCATCCAATGCGAAATGAACTCTGTCAAATCCCGCTTGGGCAGTTTTGCTCCACTGAACACATTTGCAACAAAAAGTGATGCGGTTTAAAAGTGGCTTACTAAGGCTAATATTAAATGCCTTGAACAGTTCAATCAATTCATCGTCTTTGAGGACTGAGAATTCTCTCAATAGGCCTACATAGAGTTTACATCTATGACCAAATTTTATTTTTTGAAAGGTGGTCCGGCTTTTTGATTCTTCCAAACGCTTATCTATTGGTGGTATCATCAGTTCGAGTAATTTCTCTGGATCGACACCGGAGAAATCGTTTTTATTCACGCCGACTTGGACGTTCGTAATTGAGAATACAGAATTATCGTTTTTCGATCTTAAGTGAGAAATTGGACCCTTCAGAATGAAGCTCGATTTTTGAAGATATTTTGCTTGAATGACGACCAGCAGCTTTTCCAATATTTCTGGGTAAGCAGAAAAGGAGCCTAACTCCGCGAAACTTCCCGGTGCCTCCGAAAAAAGCAACACAAGCTCGCTTAGTTGAGCGATATCTCGCTCAAACAACACAAGATTACCGTAAGGGCAGTCCTTCTCAAAGTAATCTTGTATCTCTTCAATCTGCAAGATTTCTGCATTTTTGATGGTATTGTAAAAATTGGACCGAAGAAATGCATCCCGCAAAGATATTGGTTTGGGATCATTGATATCGCCGACGGGACCACCGCAAAGCAAAACATAAGGTTTGGGTGGATAGACTCGGGTGCTATCAACATTCAGATTCTCTAAGAATGTTGATAGCATCCCGATTGCTTACCTAAGCCCCAGTCGGACGAATGATTCGTGCGAGCGGAGCGGCCTTTGGCGTACGAATCATTCGTCCGACTGGGGCCACTAAAATTAACCAATAAGATGAAGTCTGACGAAACATCAGACTAAACGATATTTCTATCGTTTAACCGCGTAAGCAAATACTTATATCCTCTAGTTTTTTAAAATAGTCAAGTTCACCTACTTGCAAATAATGGTATAGTCTACTGAGCGGAGGAGGAAAATTTTGCATACCTTAAGAATCTAAGTTCCTACACACACCTCCCTCACAACCCCAACTCCCGCGCAATCATCGCATCGCTAAAATAAGCCCGCTCGCACACAATCCGGTCGGTCCCCGGCGCAAATTCAAAACTCGCGGCCATCCGCACCCGAAAGGCTTTGCCGGTCGGCTCGATCACCCGCTCGCCGATGGTCAGCGGGCCGAGATGGGTGCCGGTCAGCCAGAATTCGACCAGCACGACATGTTCTCCCGCCGCGCCGATCGCGATTACTTCATTGGCCTGGTCGGGAAAGGGCGTGCGCGACATCGCAAAATAGGCGCGCACCGCTTCCTCGCCGTCGAATATGGTGCCATTGCCGTATAACTCATAGCGCGGATGCTGAAACGTATCGATCACCGCATCCCATTCATGGGTGATCTCCAACGCCATATGATCGCGCACGATCTTGAGGCGTGCTTGTTCGAGGTCGGTCATATTTTCGCTCTCCCTTTTTTGTTGGCGGGAGTGTCGCGCAGCGGGGAGGGGAATGCAATGCTCGCCATCCTGAACTCGTTTACCTTCGGTGGCCTTCGGCGCAGGACCCCGCAAGGCAAGCGCGCAATCGAGAGAGGTCCTGCGCTGAAGGCCACAGCAAGTTAATAAACTCACGACGACGAAGAGAGCCGCAATTACGCCGGTCTGCCTGCGGTCGCCAGCCCCTATTCCCGGGCGTAAACCTTTCCGCCCATCACGAATGAATTGGCCCGTATCTCGATTGGCTCAGTCGACGACTTGTTGAGCCTCTGACTTCTGTGCCCCATTGGATGATCCTCGAGCCGGATTTCGATCATGGTATAGTCGAACGTCTTGCCTCCGTTGACAATTTCATAGGTCACGTCGGTGACGATCGTACCCGGGTTGCCATTGATCGATTTATATTGATAAAATTTGCCCTTGCCGTTTTCCAGCACCCACTTTGCGCCATCTTCCGCATTGACATAGCTGCCGTGCAATGTGTGTTGTGCGTGGGCAGCCGTTGCCGGAATCGCGACGACCGTGGCCGCGCTCATGCTAAAGGCCGCCGCGCGCAAGATTAGATGTTTCATGAAATTATCCCTCTGGTCGTTAAAAACGGAATGTCGTTTTTGTCGGCTCGTTTTAGGAGGGCCGGCTGTGCCGCACCCGTGACGGCTGTCACGCGAAGCCGGAGGGCAAGGGCGCATCTCGCCATTCTGAACCGGGTTCAGGACCTCCCTCGATTGCGCGCTTGCCTAGCGGGGTCCTGCGCCGAAGGCCACCGCAGGTAAACAAGTTCAGGATGACGGTGGAAGGGGAGGTCCTGAGCCACGGACCATGGTGGTCAACTTGTTCGGGACTTCGAGGAACAATTCCAGCCCCTCCTCTTCAGAGGAGGGGATTTAGGGGTGGTGGCGATGCGCAAGCATCGCTCGCGTCAGCGAACAAGGGCGTGCGGCGGTTGGTATTTCTGATTGTCGGGGATTGCGCTTTGCCTTGAGAAACCACCCCCACCCCTCCTTTGAAAAGGAGGGGCTTAACCCACTCGAAAAACCGCTTTCCTACATCGCTCCCGATGTGCCTTAATCCCCGCCATGTCCGACTCCCGCCCAGACCCTCGCAGCACGGCCGTCCAGAGCCGCCGCATTTCCCGCATCCCGGCCTTCACCCCAGTGCCGCTACGCCCGCGCCTCGACGGCTGGTCGCCGCTCCGGCAGGCTGAGTTTATCGGCTTGCTGGCACAGACCCGTTGCGTCACAAAAGCGGCGGTGCTGGTCGGGATGAGCCGGGAGAGCGCCTACCGCCTGCGCCGCAAGCCGGGTGCGGAGGAATTCGCTGCCGCCTGGGACGCGATATTGGGCGCACCGGGCACCCCCAAGGCAAAGGTCACACTAGACACGCTCTTCCAGCGGCTCCGGCAGGGCAGCTACCGTCCGATATTGCGCGGTGGCAGCTATGTCGGGACGATCCGGAAACCCGATAATAGCGCGCTTTTGGCGCTGCTCGGGCGGCTCGACCGGCTGCTGCCGCCGGAGGGTGATCCGGGCGAGGGGCCGGAAGGTTACAGAAAAGAAAAACGCGCGTCTGTGTAAAGTTCGCGGAGCGGCACGGCGGGAAAAACGTGACTCGGACTTTTTTTCGCCGCAAGATGGAGCGGTCCCCCGCGCAACGGACGAGGAGAATATCCGATGGAACAAGTGATCACCGCAACGCTCTGGTTCGCCGCACTATCGGTCGGCATCATGGCCGGCGTTTATTTCACCTTCTCGGTATTCGTGATGCAGTCGCTCGACGCGCTGGAACGCCCGGCGGGGATGGTCGCGATGCAGTCGATCAACCGTATCATATTGCGGTCGCTGTTCCTGCCGCTATTTTTCACCAGCAGTCTTGCCTGCCTGTTGCTCGCGGTCTTTGGCCTGATGCAGTGGGACAGCGCTGGTGCCTGGCAGATGGTGACCGGAGGCGCGCTCTATCTGGTCGGGATGCTGCTAGTGACGATGGCCGGCAATGTCCCGCTCAATAATGCGCTCGAGGCAACCGACGCGGCGGGTCCGGAGGCCGAGGCGATGTGGCGCCGCTATATGCAGCGCTGGCTGCCGTGGAACCATGTCCGGACGGTCAGCTGCGCGGTGTCGCTGGTGCTGCTGATCGCCGCGATTGCCGAGCGGTAGCCGTAAGGAGGCGACCGGCGGATGTCAGAATGACCCCGGCACCTCGCGCTGGGCAGGGGTTGGCCGGGCCGGCATCAGCAGCTCGCGGGGCAGGGACAGCGGCGCGCGCTCCGCCGATGCTGCTCTGGTGGCGCTGCCGGTTGCGCCGTCTAGCACGCCTGCGATCGGGGTGCAGGCGGCTCCGGCGAGAAAGCCGAGCGCGCGAGCGGTCGAGGCTTCGGTGGGATCGCCGAGCGGCCGGCTGATATCGTCGGCTGCCTGACAGCTGTTGGTCAGCGAGCTGGCCAGGCCGTCAAAATAATTGGCATTGCCGTCGGCATTCTCGGTGGCAAAGGCGATGATCCGGATGCGGTCGTCGCAGGCGGTGCGGTCCAGCCCGATCTGGCCGACCGGCTTGCCAAAGGTGTTGCTGCCGACCAGCGCCATATTGGCGTCGTGATAGGGGATCATCGCGTTGATCACCAACTCGCTGGCTGATGCCGAGCCGCCGGTGGTGATGAAGGCGATGCGGGTCGGGGCGATCGACTGGGCCTTGGTCTGGAAGTTACGGGTCTCGTTATTAGCCGACTTGCTGGCGCGAAAGCGGGTGACTCCCTGCACCTGGCTGGTGAAGCGGTCGCGGCCGAGCAGATCGGCAAACAACTCGGCGGTCCGCACCAGCCCGCCGCCATTATAGCGCAGGTCGATGACCAGATCGGTCACACCGGCGTCGCGGAACTGCTGAAACGCGTCACGCAATTGCTGCTCGGCGCTGTCGATGAAGGTGCGCAGGTTGATATAGCCGGTCATGGTGCCACCATTGTCGATGATCTGCGCGCCATAGCGCGGCGAGACCGGCTGGATGGCAAAATCGGTCTTGCTGATCGTGGTGGTGGTCTCGACGCCCGCCGCGTTGCGGAACCGCAGCACGCGACTGGTCCCGGCTGTCGAGGGGCCGAGCGCATTGCTGATCGCGGCGGCACCGCCTTGGGTGAAGAGCGATGTGACGGTCTGCAGATTGCTGGAGCTGGTCCCGATCGCGAGCAATTCCGCGCCGCGATCGATACCGGCAGCGAGGGCGGGTGCGCCTTCGAAAGCGTCGAGAATATAGACCCGCGACGCGTTGCTGTCATAGCTCAGCCTGATGCCAAAACCGGCGGTGGTGCCGGAATTGAGGAAGGCATTCTCCTCGGCGATCGAGGTGATATAGGTGAAGAAACGGTCCCGTCCCTGATTGCGCGCGGTGGCGGTGAGGGCGTCGATATAATCCTGCACCGATGCATAAGGTGCCGGGCTCAGGCTGCCGGGCAGGGTTTCGGGAAAGAGATACCATTCGTTGATCTGGTCAAATGCCCAGTTCTGACGGTTTTCCAGCGAACAGGTTGTCCCGGTCGGTGTTGGCGTTGATCCGCCGCCACCACCGGGCGGCAGGCTGACATTATTGCTGCTGCCGCCACCGCCGCCACAGGATGCGAGCAATGCCGCCAATGCCAATATCGAACCGGATTTCCGCAACGCCATGCTGCCCCCATTTGCCAGACTGAACGAAGGTCAAGCGCGAGAGGCTCAACCCGATATGATCGACACTGATAGGGTTCGGACCAATTGTCCACATAGAAAAAATCCGCCGGCATCGCTGCCGACGGATAGTTTTTCCTCCCCAGGAAAACGGTTTGGATCAGGTGCCCCGCAAAGGGGGCTGGGGGCACCTGAACTCTGGCTGATCAGCCGAACTGGTTCATCGTGTTGTGTGCACCGCCGGCTTTCAGGGCGGCGTCACCGGCGAAATATTCCTTGTGGTCATCGCCAATGTCGCTGCCGGACATGTTCTGATGCTTCACACAGGCAATGCCTTCCCGGATTTCCTTGCGCTGTACGCCGAGGACGTAGCCAAGCATGCCGGCGTCGCCGAAATATTCCTTGGCGAGATTGTCGGTCGACAATGCCGCGGTGTGATAGGTCGGCAGGGTGATCAGGTGATGGAAGATACCGGCGCGTTTCGATCCATCGGCCTGGAAGGTGCGGATGCGCTTGTCAGCCGCTTCACCCAGCTCGGTGTCATCATATTTCGCGTCCATCAGGCCATCACGATCATATTCGGAAACGTCGAGACCTTCTGCAGCCATCGCATCATAGACCTGCTGACGGAAGTTCAGCGTCCAGTTGAACGAAGGCGAGTTGTTGTAAACCAGCTTCGCATTGGGAACGACTTCGCGGACCCGGTCCATCATACCGGCAATTTGCTCGACGTGAGGCTTTTCGGTTTCGATCCAGAGCAAGTCAGCGCCGTTTTGCAGCGAGGTGATGCTGTCGAGAACGCAGCGGTCTTCGCCGGTTCCAGGCTTGAACTGGAACAGGTTGGAAGGCAGGCGCTTAGGACGCATCATCTTGCCGTCACGGTTCAAAATCACATCGCCATTTTTCGCGGTGGCGGCATCGATTTCTTCGCAGTCGAGGAAGCTGTTATACTGATCACCAAGATCGCCCGGTTCGTTGGAAACCGCAATCTGCTTGGTAAGACCAGCGCCGAGAGAGTCGGTGCGGGTGACGATGATGCCATCGGTGACGCCCATCTCGAGGAAGGCGTAACGACACGCGCGGATCTTCGCGAGGAAGTCCTCGTGCGGCACGGTAACCTTGCCATCCTGGTGACCGCATTGCTTTTCGTCAGACACCTGGTTTTCGATCTGCAAGGCGCAGGCACCCGCTTCGATCATCTTTTTGGCGAGCAAATAGGTGGCTTCGGCGTTCCCGAAACCGGCATCGATATCGGCGATAATCGGAACAACGTGGGTCTGGAAATTTTCGACCTTGTCCATCGCCGCTTTTTCTGCCGCTGCATCACCGGCGTCGCGCGCCGCATCAATGTCGCGGAACAACAGGTTGAGCTCACGGGCGTCGGCCTGACGCAGGAAGGTGTAAAGCTCTTCGATCAGCGCTGGTACCGACGTTTTTTCGTGCATCGACTGGTCAGGCAGGGGGCCAAATTCGCTGCGCAAGGCTGCGACCATCCAGCCGGACAGATAGAGATAGCGGCGTTTGGTATCGCCAAAATGTTTCTTGATCGAAATCATCTTCTGTTGCGCGATGAAACCGTGCCAGCAACCCAGCGACTGGGTATATTTGGAACTGTCAGCATCATAGGCCGCCATATCTTCGCGCATAATCGCCGCAGTATATTTGGCAATGTCGAGGCCGGTCTTGAAGCGGTTCTGCAGCTGCATGCGGGCAACGGATTCGGCATCAATGCCGGTCCATGCGCCGTTCTGGCTGCTAATAAGATTGTCGGCGGAACTTTTGAAATCTTGATAGGACATAATATTCTTCCTTAAACTGGGGAGGTGGTTATACATTATGCTGTAAAAAAATTTGCAGCGTCTGAAAAGTTGTTTGGCTGAGTTTAAGGCATTATTCCAGAGAATCTTGTCTATTTATGAGTCGGAATGTATGAGAAATTCGATTTGTTCATGTAAATTTGTAAAATTATTTACGCATGTGGTTCCTCAGTTTTGTCTCGCTAATCCTCATGCAACGGTCGGACAATCAACGGTCCAGCTATCTATCGTCATCCTGGACTCGTTTCAGAATCTCGAGTGGCTAGCGCGCAATCTCGATGGGTCCTGAAACGAGTTCAGGATGACGGATTTGTTGACCTAGTGTAAGCCCGTGCTTTGCAAAAGAGTGAAGGCAGCGGTCAATCAGAACTGTATCAGCTCTGATAGCCGAATTCTTCGATCCACGGCTCCAGCTGGGGGATGACCGGCGCGAGATGGTCCCGGTATTTTTCCCATCGGCCGCTGGCACGTTGATAGATCGGTTCGGTCACTTGCGAATAGCTCGCCGTGGTGATCAGCCCCCGCGACTTGGCGGTCCGGCTGTGATCGAGCACCTTTTCGTCCCATTGCAGATCGAGAAAATCGAACAGGGGACGGACTTCGGTGGCAACATCTTGGACCAGCCGTTCATAGATGATCGGATGGACGTTTGCCGGGAACAGTTCTAGCGAAACCTGCCAGTGGCGAAAGGCGAGATCATATAATCGCGCGGTATCTTCCAGCCTAAGGAAATTGGCCATGGCCGAGTTTAACCGAAAATTGGCCATGAAACAGCTGAGGACTACGTCGCAGGGGTGGCGCAGAGCCAGAATGATCTTTGCCTTAGGAAACAGGCGTCGGATCAGCGGAAGCCGGTAGAGGAACAGCGGCGATTTATCGACCAGCAACTGGCCCGGAGCAAGTGGCTGTATTTGCTCGACCTCGGTGAAATAATCGTCGCGTGCCATGGCGATGGCGTCGCTGTCCATGCTGGCCAGTGTCGACAGCCCCCCCAGTGCTTCTTCAACGTGATTCAGCGGCGGCTGTTCTTCCATTACCACAGTGTCCGGATGGCCCATCAGGATCGTGTCGAGCAATGTGGTTCCGGATCGCGGGAAGCCGACCAGAAAGACAGGATCGGGCCGCTCGTCGGTGATTTCGGCTCTGCACCATGAATCGCGCCAGTCCGGCGTGAGCATATTGATCTCCTGCGCCAGTTGCTCGCGCAACTCGCTGGCGCGATCGAGCGGGGCGGTCGGGTTGTCCTCATAGGCCAGCATATTGGCATGCGTATATGTGTCGAAGGCTTCGTCAGTGCGGCCGAGCCGGTCGAGCAGTGTGGCCCGCGCATGGCTGACCCGGATCGGCTCTACATCGGCAGGGACATCATCCAGCTTGATCAGCGCTTCTTCAAATCGCTTGGCCCGCCGCAATTGCAGGGCCTCTACATAAGCCAACGGTTCCGGAGCGATTCCGTTCTGGCGCGCCAGCGCAATGAGCGGCGCAAACTCTTCCTCGCGATTGGTATGTTCATATTGAATGGCGAGGCCGAGATAGGCATCCAGCTCTGTCGGATCGAGTTCGATGGTCCGTAAATAGGCGCGCTCTGCATCTTCGGTACGCCGCAACACGCCATATTCAATGGCGAGTTTCAACTGATAGTCAGCAGAGATCGGATCGCGATGTGCGGCCTTGATCAGGGCCGCAAGAGCCTCTTCCTCCTTGAGTTGCATCTTGTAGTGCATATAAAGCTGATAGGGCAGACGGGCGTCATCCGGAAATTCGTCAATCGCCCGGATCAGTTCCGCTCCCGATTCCTCCTCTTGATCGAGAGCTAGCAAGGCGTCGGCCAGATTGAGCCGGGCCGGAGCAGCACGTGGATCAAGCGTGATGGCTCGTCGCAGCGCCTCGACGGCGCCTTCGTAATCATCAGTTCCAGCGCGCGCATTGCCGAGATTGTTCCAGCATTCGAAATCATCCGGATGGTTCGCCACGACGAGTTCATAGGCTGTGATAGCCTCGGCAAACTGCTCAAGCTTCTGCGCCAGAAATCCACGATAGCGGGCAACTCGCAGGCTCTTGTCCGCTTGTGCCAGTTCGGCGCTTGCCACGGCCAGCGCATCGGCGTCTTTGTCTTGGTCCATCAATACCGAGATAAGATTGCAGGCGATCGTGACATCCTGCGGCATTAGCGCGTGTGCTTGTGCGAGATGACGTGCCGCTGCCGGCAGGTCGTGCATCTGGGCGCAAACCATGCCGAGAAAGGCATTGATCGGCACTATGTCAGCAGTACCGGACTGCAAGCCTCCTTCGGCGATTGAGCGGGCCTTGACCAGATCACCACGCTGGGCGGCCAGTATCGCTTGATCCAGCGTGGGGCCGCTATCTTGATTAGGGGAGGTGTCGCCAACCATCTGCTGTTCCGATCTAATTGCTGGTTGGACCGTTATAGAAGTGCCGGTCCCAAAAAGAAAATGGAGGACTCCCGTCGGGGAGCCCTCCAATACGATAGATCAACGCGGCCTTAGAAATCGAGCGTAACGCCAGCGAAGATATAACGGCCAAGCGCGTCATAAGTCGCCGGATAGGTATTGCCGTTACATGGGCCGGTCGGGCACAGGTTCGGGGTTCCACCACCGCCAGAGGTTACCAGTGGTGGCTCCCTGTCGAACAGGTTGTTGATACCAAGACGGAAAGTGAACCGCTCCTTCATGTTGTAGGAGAGTACGGCGTCGATATAGTTGACCGACGAGATCCGCGTGCCAGGTCCGGCATGATCGGTTTGCCCACTAGGATTGAGAGCATCGAACGAAGAAATCGTTTCAGCCTTCACCTTTCCGATAAAGCGCCATTGCGCCGATACACCGAAGCCGGAGTCCGTTTTTAGCGACACACGAGCCTTGTGGCGCCAGCGCGGAAGCGGCGCACCGGCATCGGCGACACCCCCGACGCTACATGTTGGCCCGTAGAGACCAGCGCAGTCGTAGGAAACCGGGCTGCCGTCGCTGTTGGTAAGGCCATTCTCCACCTCGTAAGAGTCGAGATAGGTACCGTTCATCGACAGCGAGACCGTTCCAAAGCTGACCGGTACGGAATAGTTGCCTGCAATTTCGATACCCGAGGTCTGGAGGCTACCGACGTTATTTGGCAGATCAACCGTGAAGCCACCGGGCGTCAGCCAGAGCGAACCTGCTGCGTCGCGATTTACGAGGTCACAGGAGGCAGGCGTGAAGGTAGCGGTGGCATTGGTAACACAATTGTTGAGGACCGCGTCCACACCAAAGCTTCGGATTGCTTCGTCGACTTTGATATTGAAATAATCGATCGTCAGCGAAAGCCGAGGAATGAAGTTAGGCTGAAGCACGACACCCGCCGTCCAGGTCTTGGCAGTTTCAGGCTGAAGGGCGGCATTGCCTCCGAGCAGGCCGTTATACTGGCCTGCGGGGTTTGGTGTTACGCCCTGGCCCACGATAAGGCCCTGGGCCAGACAACCATAGTCGTCAGCAGCGATCGTAATCCCTGCACAAGGATCATTCGAACCGCTTAGGCCGACAGCCGAAGTCCGGAACAATTCCTGTATATTGGGTGCGCGGACTGCCTGATTGTACATCGCCCGAAGACGAATGTCCGGGATCGGCGCAAGCTCGGCGCCAATTTTGAACGTATCGGTATTGAACGACTGGTTCACAGTGGTTTCATAATGCGACCGACGATAACCGGCGCTGATCTCGAACGTGTCAACGATGCCATTCTGGATCACCGGAATCTGCGTCTCAGCAAAGAATTCCAGCACATCAAAACCACCTGAAAGCGGCAAAGTCGCGCCACCCTGTCCGGACAGATCACCGGTTGCAAAGCCGTTGTCTACTTCCAGTTCAAGCGTCTCTTTACGCCATTCGCCACCGATGTTGACCCGTACGCCATTTTCGGCCCACGGGAAAATCATACCATAGTCGGTCAGGTCACCTGTGAACGAGATATTGGCCACCTGCTCGGTCGTTTCACCCGACTGGAAGCCGGATACGTTCAGATAGTTGACCGCCGCATCGCTTGCTCCGCCTTCACCGGCGAAAAGATCATAGGGTACGCAGTTCGTGTCACCGGCAGTGATAAGCGAACGGCAGACAACCTGTCCTTGCGTCGCGCTTCCGGGACGATTGTCGGTTACCGCATCAAGCGCTCGGGTGAGGCGTGCGATCGAGAACTCGTTCGAGTAGACTTGCGAGTAATCAACCTTGCCATATTGGTAATAAGCATCGTAGCTCCAGACGTTCGAAATATCGCCTTTCGCCCCGAGAACGCCGCGGAATGTTGTGTGGCCCAGATTTGACTGACGCGGACCACCTTCGAGGTTGCGGCGGAGGGTTAGCGCGTAACCCTGATTATAGGTTCCGCCCTGGCCGTCTGCGAAGTCGATCGGCGCAGCGGTTGGATCAGGATTGTACGGAGCAGTGGTCGCTGTCGGGAATGTCCCGACAAAGCCGCTGATGAGATTGTCGGCATCGCAGATGACGGCTGCCTGTGCCGCAGACATCAGCGGATTGTCGCAATTCAACGTCAATGTATTGCCAAAGTTGCCCGATGGCGCGATTTGCGCCACCGTCTTGTTGTCCATGAACTGGAATTCCATATAGGGACGGAAGGAATCGCTGACTTCATATTTCACAAAGGCACCGGCGGTGAAACGCTCGTCGGGACGCTGGAAATGGTTAAAAGGGGCGAAGTTGAAGACGCCCAGTCCGTTCACAAAACCGCCGTTTGGTGCAAAAGTATAGAATGTCGAGGTGCCGGTCGTGACCGCAGTGTCAAACACCAGCACATTGCCATTTGGCGTTGTCGCGGAACCACCACAATTATTGCCGCCGCTGCCAGTATTTTGCAGAACGCAGGCGCTGAAGTCGCGCTCCGACTGGGTTACCGCCTCGATTTTGCGATAACCGCCATAGATCATGAAATGGCCGCGATCATCGGCGAACTTTGAGCCGAAGGCCACGGTCGCGTCGATCGAACCGCCGTCGGTTATGCTGCCGTCCGGATAGGGGAAGCCGCGCGCATCTAGAAAGGGTCGAACGAACTTGTTGTTATTGTCATGCTGGTAGAAGCTATATTGCGCATCTACCCGGAAGCCTTCAAATTCATCGTCGATGATGAAGTTGACAACGCCGGCAACAGCGTCAGCGCCGTAAACCGAAGATGCGCCGCCGGTCAGGACTTCAACCTGTTTGAGCATAGCAGCCGGAATGATGTTGATGTCGGCTGCAGAACCGCTGGCCGGTGACGGGTCGCCCGGTACGATGCGCCGACCGTTGATCAGCGCGAGGGTGCGATTGGAGCCGAGCCCGCGAAGGTCGACCGTTGCGGTACCGTCCGCACCATTGGCGAGAGAGGATGCCTGGCTCGCAGAAACGGCCGGCAAAGAGTTCAAAATATCTTCGACCCGGGTTACGCCCTGCAATTTGATGTCCTCGCTGGCAACCACCGTGACCGGCGAGGGTGAGTCGACCCCCGGGCGCGCAATACGTGATCCGGTAACCACGATCACCGATTCCGTTTCGGCTTCAGCGACATCCGTTGTCTGGGCAAATGAGGGTGTTGAGGCGAGTGCAATGCTCAGCGCCAATGGCGCTGCGGCATATCTCAGGTTTTTGTGGTTTCTGCGAGTCATTGATCTTCTCCCTGCTGGACTGAACAGATAGTGGATGGTGACCATCTCTTGTGGCCAATCATCAGTATTCAGGTCAAAAATTTACAGGAGTAGTTGTCTATTCTCTGAAAATTCCAACCTTCAGACTGCCACCTGTATTGCACCAGTAACTCACCTGTCCTAACAAAATCGGTAGGGGATTATTCGAATTTTCGACAAACGTTTCATTTTTGCAACAGCCCGGAAGGAGAAGCTTTTTACATCGTGTTGCAACCGCAGTTGTGATCGGATTGAGACTCCGCGGGTTTGCAGGCTGTTCATGCGATTTTTCTTTTTCTGCTTTCGCCGCGCCAGCCGTGACGGAAAATTTTGCGAAAGAAATTATTACCGTGGCAAACAGTGCCCGTTCCTCAAAATCTTAGATTTTTGAATCAGCGAATCACATTTCTATCTTTCCTACAGATAACCAAATAGGTTATTTAGTGAGCTATGACAGATAAAAAAACACCGCCAAACCCTGACGCCCCCGAGGAGTCGAACAGAAATTCTCAACCTCCGGACCGGCACGGCCACGATCCCGATGCCTATGACTGGGTCCCGGTTTTGCGCAAACGACGTAAGGACGGCTGGACACCGGAACGCCAGCGGGCCTTTATCGGCGCATTAGCCGACACCGGCGTAGTGATAACGGCGGCGCGCAGCGTCGGGATGTCGGATAGTTCCGCCTACACATTGCGGCGCTCACCGGGGGCAGAGGGGTTTGCCGCTGCCTGGGAGGCAGCCTTGGGTGCGTCTTCGGGGCGGCTTATCGATATTGCTTTCGACCGCGCGATAAACGGCGTCGAGGACGAGATAATCGATAAAGAAGGCAATCACATCTACACCAAGCGTAAATATAATGATCGCTTGCTGATGTTCCTGATCCGCGCCCACGCACCGCAGATCTATGGCAATGCCAACTGCGGCGGTAGTGGTGCCGGAGAAGGCCAGGCGACCGTACCCGCCCGCACACCAGTCGCGGAAGCGCTGAAACTGCTCGGCCCCGAACGACCTGCTGCACCGGAGAAACTGCTGTCGCCAGAGGAACTGGAAGAGGCGCTGGAAATTGCCGATATTATGGACGGAAAATTGCCGCATTGGCAGCGTCAGGACCGTATCGGCGATGAACCGGAGCCCGGCGGATCAACGGACTTGACACGGCTTACTGCAAGCAAGCTGCAAATATCTGATAATGATGATAAATCGGAGAATAATGAGTGAGAGAGGGGCGCGCGGAAAAGCCGTTCTTGGCCCTAAGTTTCACGAACTTTGGAACCTGTGTCCCTCCCGCATGCTCTATTACAATGGCCAGATCAGCGGAATGAGGGTGATCGAGGTGATCGCAATCAATATGGTCAGTGGCAGGCCATAGCGGGCGAAATCTAGGAAGCGATAGCCGCCCGCACCATAGACCAATGTATTGGTCTGATAACCGATCGGAGTCAGGAAGCTGGCGCTGGCGGCAAACATTACCGCGACAACAAAGGGCCGTGGATCGACGCCGAGCGATATCGCGAGCTGGATGGCGATCGGGGTAACGACGACGGCAACGGCATTATTGGTCACCAGTTCGGTCAGCATCAAGCTCAGCAGATAGATTGCCGCGAGAGCGTAGATTGGCGGAAAGCCGGATAGCCAAGGTGTTGCTGCTGCGACCAGCATCTCCACCAGACCGGCATTTTCGAGTGCGGTCCCAATTGCCAGCATCGCTACGATCAGGCCGATAATCCGCCAGTCGACCGACGCAAAAGCTTCGTCCGGTTCGATACATCGTGTGACGAGAACAGCGGCCATTCCAAGTACCGCCAGTCCGGCAATCGGCATAATGTCGAAAGCGGCGGCGAGGACGACAGCGAGGATCACCGCAATAGCGATCGGGGCTTTATGGTGCCGGAAACCGCGGGTCTTGGGCTCGCTGACATTCATCAGATTCTCGCCTTCAACCAGACGGCGAATATTGGCCTTTGCGCCTTCGAGCAGCAACGTATCGCCGATCTGCAATTTGGCGCTGTCATATTGCTCAGACAGATTGCTGCCCTTGCGGTGCATCGCAATCGGGTTGACGCCATAGCGCTGCGGCAGGCCTGCATCTTTCAGGCTTTGACCGATTAGATGGGCATCGGGGAGAATCAATATCTCGGCCAGCATCGACCGGTGCGAGGACATGGGGACGAATTGTTGCGTGTCTTCGCTCTTGGTCAGCGGCAGTTTTCCCCGTTCGCGAATGGTCATCACATCCGCTTCATTGGTGTGCAGCACCAGCACATCGCCTTTTCGGACCACATATTTCGATAAGGATTTGCGGATCGGCACGTCGTTGCGGACGACATCGACCAGCCGCCGTTCGCCGCTGCGGAACAGGTCGATCTCGCTGGCTATCTGTCCAATATAGGGCGATGTGCCGATGATGAAGATCGACATCGTATAGCGCTTGGCTTCGTTTTCATCGAGCAGCGACGACATCGTGTCACGTTCCGGCAGAAAGCGGCGGGTCAGGGCGAGATAGGTTACGCCCACCAGTGCGATGACGATACCGGCCGGGGCGATCTCGAATATCGAAAAACCGGCGAGACCGTTTTTCTGGGCAACGCCGTCGACCAATATATTAGTTGAAGTGCCTATCAGGGTACAGGTGCCGCCCAAAATCGCGGCAAAGGATATCGGCATCAATATCTTCGATGGGCGCTCGCCGAGTTCCCTGGCCAGGGTGATTCCGATCGGTATCATCATCATCACCAGCGGCGTGTTGTTGGTGAAGCCCGACAAGGCGGCGATCGCGACCAGCAGCAGTCCGGTCGCCAGCACCGGCGAGCTTCTGGCCAGACCGGTAACCTTCAGTGCAAAGGCTTCCAGCGTGCCGGTCCTGACCAAGGCGCCGGAAATTATGAACATCGCCGCAATCGTCAGCGGGGCCGGGTTGCTCATCGCCGCCAATATATCGTCGGTCGAGATAAGGCCGAGAACCAGCAGCAGGCCTGCTGCGCCGATGGCAGTTACCTCCGGAGGGCGGATTTCTGTCGCAAAGGCAATCAGCAGCAGCAGGAGTATCAGGGCGACCAAGGCCGGAGAATAAGGCGCGAGAACGTCAAGCATGAACGGGTCCGATAAATGGGGCGCGCCAGATAGCGCAAACCCCAATAAAAGCCCGTGCGAACCGGCGCTAGCCAGAAAGCAGCATTGCTGCACAAATTATTGTTTGGCTATCGCAAGTTCTAGTTCATGGGCGTTTTCGTTTCGTGGCCCACAGGCGCATGATTCTGTCGATCAATATCGGAAAATTTCATGGATCAGCAGCTCGTAATAATTTGCGCTTTAACCTTCTCAATCCATCTGATCGGGGCGCTTGCCTATTCGGCTCGTATCGCCGGCGTGCGGACCGGGCGGATTGCGGTCTCCTTCGCCTTGTTCAATATTCTTGTTCTGGTGTCGCGCCTGTCTAACAGCTTCCTCGGGCCTTTCCTGGCCAAGCGAATTGAAAATGGCCTGGCCAATGGGACGGGTGAGGGGTTGCTCGCTGATTTCCGGCTGGTTTTGCTGGCCGCGACTGCCGCGACTATCGTAGGCGCCTTGCTCATCCCCACCGTACAACGCTGGTTCAGCAGCGCGATTTTGCAGTTCCACGAGCATCGCTCGATGCCACGGCTGATCTGGCACGCCTTGACCAAAGGCGGGATCGGCTATGTCGGAAGAACTGCCACCGCGCCAAAGCAGGTGCACATCAGCGACCTGCGAAAACCGCGTGGCGTATCGATGACAATCATCGTGCTGAACATCGTGGCGCAGGCTTTGCTGACGGTCGGTGTTGTGGGATCGCTTTATGCCGGGTATCTCAATCCCGAATATCGGGTCACTGCATCACAGCTTTCTGCCGTGATCAATGGCTTCGCAACAATTTTGCTATTTGTCGTGATTGATCCCCAGCTATCGGTGATGACCGACGATGTCGTTAGCGGTCGTGTCAGCCAGCCCATGTTCCGGCGGACGATCACCTGGTTGTCGTTTAGCCGGGTCGGTGGGACGGTGGTGGCGCAAGCGCTCCTGCTTCCGTCTGCACTGCTCGTTGCCTACATCGCAGGCGTGGTCTGATGCACCGAAATCGCATTGGTTCACAGGACGCCTGCGGGCGCTAGCTCATCGCTGGAATAATCCACACCATCGACATCACCACGACCGCCAGCAGCAACGACGCCGCCAGAACAATTCTTACATTGTGGGGAGAGCGCGGTTTGTTGCTTGCCTCGCGTTCGGTGACTTCGATCTGATCGCCATGTTTTTCCATATTCTGCTCCTTTGCCTTACCCGAAATAGCGAAGGCAACCCTAACATAAATACCCGCTTATGGGCAGGTTTACGGCTTTTTGGGATCGAACGGCCAGTTGATGACGCCGCCCGAGATCAACGCCCACCAGATGAAAACGGGCTGAAAGGCAAGGCGTGGGCCATGATAGAGCCAACTCGCAGTCTCTCCACCAATCGCAATATTGTTGATCGCGTGGTTGATATTCGCAGGATAGACACAGAGCGCATAGAGAGCGAGGCCGATGCCCGCCGCATAGCGGGCGCGTGGAACGAAATTGGGAGGGATTAGCAAACCGATGGCGCCGACGATCTCGGCAAGGCCAGTAAACAGGATGACTTGTTCTGCAAACGGCACCCAGTCCGGCGTGATTAACAGAAACCCGCCCGGAGACCGGATATGGGCGATTCCGGCAACCAGATAGAATATCGCTAGCAGCCATCGGAAAAAACGTCTGATGAGCGTTTCGTTTCGCTGGATATGTTTCATCAGCGACGGCCCATGCGCGCTACCACGGTGACAAAGAATGCCGTCGACCAGCCAAGCAGAATGAAGCCGTTAAGTCCCTCGATCGCGGCGATCATCTGCCATTTTATATCCAGACCGTCGCTATTATAGCCGGTGGTGGAATAGGTGATGGTTGAAAAGTAGATTGCTTGCTCGAAGGTCGGAATGGCATCGACCAGCCGGTAGACGATCGCATAGGCCCAGATTTCTATGCCGTGCAGTACGAAAAGACCGAAGACCAGTGCCAGCGTCACGACAATCCCGTGAGGTGACATCGGGTGGATATGCTCGGCAGCCTCTTCGCGTGCTTCGATCCGCAGAAAACGACCCAGACCAAAGACGCCAACGCCGTGAATGAGAACGGTCAGAAGGACCATGAAGCCGCCGACGGCGAGTTCTGCAAACATCGAGCTTCAGCCGCCCCAGGGCGGGGGCGGGACGGCAACGGGTTTGGATAGGTCGAACTCGACTCGAAAATGCCGTCTATCGGCGGTTTCCGGCCGGCGCAGCTCGTAGGCAAACTTGGCATCTCCTTGGCCCGGTTCGCTCACTTCTATCGCCCAGATATTGGTCACCGACTGATCAAGGCCATTGGCTTTGAACGAAGCGATCGATTCTGCGTCGACAGGAAACTCCTGCCGATCCGCCGTACCCTCGCTCTCCGTATCACCGCCATAATTGGTCACACCATCGAGGCTGCCGTCTTCATGACGATGGCGGTGCTTCAGACGGAGACCCTGATCAGTGCGTGTAATGATCCATGTGCGAGAACGGTCCCACCTGTTCTTATCCTCTGCAATATGGAAAGGAATCTGGATCTCGTTTAGATCACAGGACGCTGCATGCATGATCATTGGCTTGCCCGCCATATCGGCATCAGCTTTCTGATTAGACTTCAAAGTCCCCGCATAAGCCTTGCCGCAGAGCAAACTCAGTCGCTCGAAAAACAAATTCTGCGGCGATGGTTCCGGTGCTGGAACGGAAGGTGAATCACACGCAGCGAGCGGGACACAGAGGAAGAACACTGCCGCGAAGATCAATTTGGACTGTTTCATCAGTGCTATTGCTACACAATTTCTGTCGACCATGAAATAGCTGAAATTGATCTGTTTGCTTATTAACGAATAGGCTGCTATAGACCTTACAGCTAATAAATCGCGTTACGAAGAAATCTAGGTTTCGCAACCCCTAAGGTCGCATACTCTTTTTCCCATTTCTCGAAGTTGGCCAATCCCGTCCGGTTCTGCAACTCGCATGATCGGGCATAATTAAGTTATGAATAGGAATAAGACTATGCCTACAGGCACCGTAAAATTTTTCAACACCGACAAGGGCTATGGTTTCATCGCTCCTGAAGATGGTGGCGATGACAGCTTCGTGCACATCACAGCAGTTCAGGCTGCCGGAATGCAGTCGCTCGAAAAAGAACAGCGTTTGACATATGATGTTGAAACCGGAAATAACGGCAAAAAAGCAGCTGTAAACTTGCAGCAGGCTTAAGCCTCACACCGAATACGGGAAAGGGCGGGAGTGCTTGGCACTCCCGCCCTTTTTTTGTCTTGAATCTATCTGCAGCTAACTCCAGTCGAAGGACAGGCTGCCACGATTATACAATCCGGCGAGCAGTTCGATCACATCATCCGATGAACGCCATTCGGGATTGATGACAAACTGTTCTTGAGCGCACATCATTTCGGCCAGCGATGCCGTTTCATGGATGCAGGAATAGCATTCTCCGTCGACGAATAGCAGCAGCTTTCCTTCGTCTTTGCGAACAAAGGAAAAGCGGCTGGCGGGATTGCGGAACAGGGGATGATCGGCGGTCAGTAACGAGCGTAGATGTTCTGTCTCGATCGGCTCCTCGGGACGCCAGTCGGTTTCCGGATATCTCGGCGTGCTGCTATATTCTCCGAACCATCGCGCGAAAGCCGCGCGGTCAGTCAGCTTCTCAGTGAGCATGGCGTGCAGCCGGTCGATAGCGGTGGCGGGTATTTCTCCGGGATTGTTCTGGAGCGTCAGGTCAGGATCGCAATAGCGGTCATCATCGGTCATTTCGGGCAAGAGGTCGTCACACCAGTTGCCGATCAATTCCTTTCGCGAGGGCGACCGGAAACCGATGCTATAAGTCATGCAATCGGCACCGACGGCAACGCCATTATGGGCGATGCCCGGCGGAATATAGAGCATGTCGCCGGGGTTCAGTACCCATTGCTCCGCGACATCAAAATCGGCGAGTAGCAGCAGGTCTTCGTGGGATCTCAGAGGTGTCTTATCGTCACACATGCCTCCGATTTGCCACTGGCGCTGGCCGAGGCCCTGAACCAGAAAGACGTCATAATGGTCGAAATGCGGGCCAACCCCGCCACCATCGCTGGCGTAGCTGACCATTACATCATCTATCCGCCAATTGGGGATGAAGCGAAATGGCTCAATCAGCGCGGCTACATCGGCTATATGCTGGTCAACCGCCTGCACCAGCAGGGTCCAGGGAGATTTGTCCAGCTCACCGAAGCGGGTTTCGGGCAAGGGGCCGTTTTCGGCATTCCAGTCGTCGCTCGATTGGGTGATCAGACGCGATTCTACATGGTCCTCGCAAGCAAGGCCGCCGAGTTCATCAGGCGAAAGCGGATTGCGCCACGACTGCCACGGATTGCGGATCAGCAGTGGGCGTTTCTGCCAGTAATCGCGAAGAAAAGCGGCGGCATCAAAATTATTCAATTGCATTAGCACGCGCTACACAATTTCGAGCTGGACCGGTAGTGATACCGATAAGGATTATGCTACGTTGCTCAATCTGCTCGCCGCTGCCAAAGGGGGGCATGACAAAACTTATCCTGTTCAACAAACCCTTCGGTGTGCTGCCGCAATTCACCGATCGCGGGAGCGAGACAAAGCGTCCGACGCTTTCGAACTTCATTGATCTGCCCGGCGTCTATCCAGCTGGCAGATTAGACCGCGACAGCGAAGGGCTCATGATGCTCACCGATGACGGGAAACTGCAGGCGCGGATATCCGATCCCAAATATAAAACGCCGAAAACCTATCTTGTGCAGGTCGAGGGCGACGTTGCGGAAGAGAGTCTTTCCATGCTGCAACAGGGAGTCGAGTTGAAGGACGGATTGACCAGGCCCGCACAAGTCGAGCGCATCGACGATCCGGAGCTGTGGGAGCGCGATCCGCCGATCCGGGTCCGCAAGAGTGTGCCCGATTGCTGGCTCAAGCTGACCATCAGTGAAGGCAGAAACAGGCAGGTGCGCAGGATGACGGCCGCTGTGGGGCACCCGACCTTGCGGCTGGTGCGCTGGAGCATCGGCGACTGGTCACTAGAGGGATTGCAGTCCGGCGAATGGCGGATCGACGAATAGGCCATTTGCGCTTGGCCGCTTTTTCGATACAAACGGCTATCGAGCTAGGGGCGAAACAATGAAAAAGACGATCCGTATCATATTGCTGCTGTTGGTGCTGGCGGGGGCGGCTTTCTTCATTTTGCGGACGCCGGACACCGATCGTACAGCGATGATCGCCAAATATGGCAATGAATCGTCGCGCTTCGTCGATGACGGCCATGGTGCAAAAATTCATTATCGTGATGAGGGCAACAGAGATGGGCCAGCGGTCCTCCTAATCCACGGATCGAATAGCATGCTGCAGACATGGGAGCCGCTTGTGGCTTTGCTTGGCGAAAAATATCGGCTGATCTCGCTCGATCTTTACGGCCATGGCCTGACGGGGCCAAATTCGACTGGGGCCTATGATGCCGAAACCAATATCGCGGCAGCGGTCCGAGTATTGGATACTGTCGGCGTGGATAAAGCTTATTGGGTCGGCAACAGCATGGGCGGCTGGCTGACTTGGCGCGCCGGTCTTTCGGTACCGGAACGCACCTTGGGGCTGGTTTTGATCGATGCATCCGGTGCGCAAGTAGAGCAAAAGATTCAGCCTTATCTTGGCGCCAGACTGGCGCAATCATCGATCGGGCAATTATTGCTGCCGGAAATCACACCGCGTTTTCTGGTCAAATCCTCGCTGGAGGAAAATTTTGCTCAGCCCGAGTTGCTGACCGAAGAACTGGTCGACCGTTATTGGGAATTGCTCCGCTTCCCCGGTAATCGCAATGCGGCGGTAGATCGTGGGAAGACTCCGCGCGAGCCGGAAAAATGGGCCGAAGTAGAAACATTGAAAGTGCCGGTGCTGCTGCTCTGGGGAGAGCAGGATAAAGTCATCCCATTGTCCCACGCGCGGGCGTTTGCAGCCGCTATCCCAGGCAGCAAGCTGATTACCTATGCCAATGCCGGTCATCTTCCGATGGAAGAAACTCCCGAACAGGTTGCGCGGGATATTGATGTCTGGATACAAAGTCTGGACGCAGAGGTCGCTGCTCCGGAATAAAGGCTATTTCGCCCCTGATTGCCGCCACTGGTCTGACGCTTCGTCAATTAAACTGTGACGTCGGGCAGACTCCAGTCGATCGGAGCCATTCCATTTTTCTTGAGAAAAGCATTGGTCTTGCTGAAATGCCTGCATCCGAAGAAGCCGTTATAAGCAGATAGCGGCGAAGGGTGAGGCGCTTTAAGCACCAGATGACGGCCGCCCTGTTCGATGCTTTGCACGAAGGCCGCCTTTTTCTGTGCATAGCTGCCCCATAACAGGAACACGACGGGTTCCGATTTGGCCGCAATCAGCCGTATGATTGCATCGGTAAACTCTTCCCACCCCTTGCGGCGATGTGAGGCCGCATTAGCCTTCTCAACCGTCAATACGCTGTTGAGCAGCAACACGCCCTGCTGCGCCCAATGCTCAAGGAAACCTTGGGCAGGGCGCTTCAGGCCGAGGTCACTTTCCAGTTCCTTGTAGATATTGACCAGTGACGGAGGAGGATGGACGCCCGGCTGCACGCTGAAACACAGGCCGTGCGCCTGGCCCGGGCCATGATAGGGGTCCTGTCCCAATATCACGACCCGCACCTTGTCGAGCGGCGTCAGGTCGAGGGCGCGAAAATAGTCGTCGCCTCTGGGGTAAATCTCCTTGCCCGTCGCTTTCTCCTGCAGCAGGAATTCCCGCAAAGCGGCCATATAATCGCTGGCAAATTCTCCCGCGAGAGGTTCTTTCCAGCTTTCGTCGAGTTTTACGCGATCATCCATATTCGGCTGATAGCAACACGATACTGATAGGCAAAGCAGGATCAAGGCCGCTTGCCAGTTTCGCCTGGGGAGATTACCGTCCTGTTGAAGCGCCATTAGAAAGCGCAAGCGCACAAGGACAAATATCTTCCCATGACCGACAGCAATATTCCCGTCATTTCCGCAACCGGCCTGTTCACGCCGACTGACAGCATCAGCAATGAAGAACTTGTCGCCAGTTTCAACGCCTATGTAGATCTTACCAATCGCGAAAATGCCGAGGCCATTGCGGCCGGCGAGGCAGAGGAGCTGCCGCACAGTTCAGTTGAATTTATCGAGAAGGCTTCGGGCATCAAGTCGCGCTTCGTGCTTTCCAAGGATCCGATCCTTGATCCCGAGGTGATGTGCCCCCGATTGCCAGAACGACCCAATGAAGAAATCTCGGTACTCGCCGAAATTGGCGTCAAAGCCGCATTGCAGGCACTGGAACGGGCAGGGCGCAAGCCGGAAGATGTCGATGCGGTGCTTTGTGCCTGCTCGAACCTCCAGCGCGCCTATCCGGCGATTGCTGTTGAAATTCAGGCCGCGCTAGGCATGGAAGACGGCTTTGGCTTCGATATGAATGTTGCCTGCTCCTCCGCGACTTTCGGTATTCAGACGGCGGCTGACTATATCCGCTCGGGTAGCGCCAAATCGGTGCTGGTGATCAATCCGGAAATCTGTTCCGGCCATCTCAACTGGCGAGATCGGGACAGCCATTTCATCTTCGGCGATGTTGCTACTGCAATCCTCATCGAATCCAAAGATATTGCTCCGGCGCAGCATTGGGAAATCGTCGGCACGAAACTCAAAACCCAGTTTTCGAATAATATCCGCAACAACTTCGGCTTCCTTAATCGCACCAATCCCGAAAGTCGCGATGACAAAGACAAGCTGTTCGTCCAGGAAGGGCGAAAGGTTTTCAAGGAAGTGGTGCCGATGGTCGCCAGGATGATCAACGAGCAGACGGAACGGCTTGGTATCGAAACGAGCGCGCTGCGCCGTCTCTGGCTGCATCAGGCCAATGCCGGTATGAACCGCCTGATCGCCCAGCGGGTGCTCGGTCATGAGGCCAGCGATGACGAAAGTCCGACGGTCCTCGACACATATGCCAATACATCGTCGGCCGGATCGATCATCGCCTTTCACAAGCACAGTGAAGATCTGGCTGCTGGCGACATCGGCCTGATCTGTTCGTTCGGCGCAGGCTATTCAGCGGGAACGGTTTTTGTGCGCAAGGTTGCGTGATCAGGGAGATTTGACATGACGATGACAGGCCAGTGCCTATGCGGCGGGGTAAGCTACTCGATTGAGGGAGACCTCCAGATGTGCGGCGTCTGTCATTGCAAAAATTGCCAGCGACAGGCCGGCAGTTCCTATTCCGTGCTTTTCGCGGTCGCGGATGACCAGATCGAGATTATCGGCGACCTCACCACTTATGACGATCATGCCGAGAGCGGCAATGTCGTCCATCGCCATTTCTGCGGTACCTGCGGATCGCCGGTGAAGACGTCGCTTCCGACCCAGCCGGGCATGACATACATCAAGGCGGGCACGCTTGACGATACCAGCGTGCTGCATCCACAAATCCACTTCTGGACGGGCAGTAAACAGCCTTGGGTCGAGATTGATCCTGATCTCCCGCAGATAGAAGGAAATCCGGGATGATGCTCACGCGGCGAGTAACAGCGGCAGTCATAGCCTTTGCGGTGCTCGCAGGTTGTGTCGACCCCGGCGAGCAAGGGCAGGTAGATGGAACCGAAGCCGGCGCAGAGTTTACTCCGATCATTCTTCAGCCGGATGGTGTTTCGCAGGGAGAGAATATGGGCTTTCCTTACGGCACTGCAAAAACCAAGGTTGTCGTGATGCTCGAACATTTTGGTCCGGTCCACCAGAACAGAAATGAGGAATGCGGCGCCGGGCCAATGGATTCCGCCTCCTCCTTCGCGACAGGCCTGACCGCTAACTTTCAGGACGGCGAGCTGGTTGGCTGGTTCTACGATGGTGACGGAAAATGGGCACAAACCGCTCATGATATCACCGTCGGATCGACCCGGTCTGCTCTGGAACAAGCGATGCCGTTCGAAATGCAAACAGATAGTACGCTGGGTATCGAGTTTTTCTCTGGCTCCGGGGAGGCCGGATTTATCGGAGGCTTCCTTACGGATGATAGCGAAAATGCGACTATCGAGAGCCTTTATTCGGGCACAAATTGCTTTTTCCGCTGACCTTTTGAGAGTCCATTTTTGGGGGATGATATGATCAGTTTACGGGCGCGCTTGCTATTCTTCATCGTCCATATTTCGGGCTTGAAAAACTATCTGCTCAAGCCTGGCAAGGCGGAGAAATACATCGCTCGCGATCATGCACGCGGTCCGGCCGCACCCGTTCGCTGGCTGCGCAAACATTGCAACATCGAAAAAGCCGAGATTGATGGACAACCACTATACCGGCTTATTCCGAAGGATAATGCCAGCGCGCTGCATATCTTCTATCTGCATGGCGGCGGCTATGCGTTCAACATTGTGTCGCTCCACTGGCATTTTATCAAGAAACTGATCCGCAGAACCGGAGCAAGCGTTACCGTCCCGATCTACCCGCTATCGCCGGAGAATAAATGGGACAGCAGCTATGCGATGGTGATGGAGGCATTTGAACAGGCGGTTTCCCGGTACGGCGCAGAGAATATTGTGGTGATGGGCGACAGTGCAGGTGGCGGCTTCTCGCTCGGCCTGTCCCAGATGTTACGAAATCAGGGCAAGGCTCTGCCTAGCAAACTGGTGCTGCTCAGCCCCTATCTCGATCAGACTGCCGCTGATGCGACGCAAGTGGAACTGGACAAGACCGACATCTTGATCTCGATCGAGGGTATTCGTCGTCTCGGGGCTTGGTGGATGCGCGAGGGAGAAGATCCGGCGATGTTCCCGGCCAGCCCAGTATTCGCGCCAGTTGACGGATTACCACCCATGCTGGTGTTTGCTGGCACCGATGAAGTGCTGCTGGCGGATTCTTTGCGGCTGAAACAAAAAGGTGACGAAGTTGCCGCGGAAATCGAATTGAAACTCTATGATCGCATGCAACATGTCTGGATGTTGTTGCCTATTCCAGAGGCGAAAAAGGCTTTTGACGAAATTGTGGAATTCCTACTCGCCCCGAAAGTTTAGTTCGAGAAGGACGCCATTGGGTTCCGTGAAAAACAGCTGTTTCAGGTGGATTGTCGGGATGTCGTTGAGGCGATAGCCGATCCCGTGGGCCTCGAGCCGCGCGATGAACGCCTGATGGCCGCTACAATCCAGTGCCACATGATGGATCGCGCCAGTGGTAGGCCCAGTCTTTGTTTCGCGACGGTAGGCTTGTTGCATCTGTCTGGAATTGATGTGAAAAATTGCGCGACCGCTGTCGTCATAAAGCCACTGGACATGTTCCGGAGGCAAGGGTTCCGGACCATCGCGCACGTCGAGATCAAATAGCCCGACAAAGAAACGCACGGTCGCTTCCAGATCGTCTGTGATGATATTCACATGATCAAGTGCGTTGAGTTTCATTCTAACCCTTCAATTTGCGGCCACGTTCGATGATGGCGAGCCGCCGGTTCTCGACTTCGTCCATCGAGACCCCGGCGTTATAGGGTGCCGATATCTGATGCTCATATGCCATGCCGTCTTTAAGATTGCGGTCAAAGCCGGTCATGATGAGGTCTTTGTACACTTTCAGGAAATCACGATCGATGCTCGTCATGTCGCGTGCCAGTGCCAAGGCCGCCGGCATAAGTTCGCCAGATTCATAGACATGGTTGACGAGGCCCCAATCACAAGCGGTCCGGGCATCCAGAAACTGGCCGGTGAAGCTGAGTTCGCATGCGCGGGACAGCCCAATGAATCGGGAGAGTTTTTGCGACAGTCCCCAGCCGGGCGTTATGCCGACGCGCGCGTGTGTGTCTGCGAAGCGGGCATTGGTCGAGGCAATCCGGATATCGCATGCTAGTGCCAATTCAAAACCGCCCGTAATGGCGACGCCATTGATGGCACCGATCACCGGTATCGGCATTTCGGTCAAAGCGAAGATCGGGTTTGTGGCAGCATCCCGGTCATTGGCCGGACCGAGGCCAGATTCACCCAGTTCCTTGAGATCAAGGCCAGCGGTAAAGGCGCGTTCTCCTGCGCCGGTAACGATCAGGGCATTGATGGTCTCATCATCGCGAACATCCTGACAGGCACTGCAAAACTCGGCTCGCAAGGCAGTGGAAAGCGCGTTCATGGCCTCCGGCCGATTGAGGATAATGGTCGCTACACCATCGGATTTTTCGAGCAGTACGAGGGTCATCAGTCGTCATCTCCGGTTTCATATTTTTCGGCGATCTGGGCGCCCATTGCCGCCGTCATCGCGAAACATTGTTCGGGGTCACTTTGCCGCAATTTGGCGATCATCAACTCGGGCCCTTCGGCGATAATCAACTCGGGGACGCCACTGGCCACAGCTTCCAATATTTGCCGCGCACAATCTCCCGGCTCCATGCCATTGTCGATCGCGGCATCGGATTTCCCGCGGCGCTCGCCCTCTTTGGTCAGGGCGTTGCGCGACACATTGGTGCGGATCGAGCCGGGCAGGATATTGGTAACATGGATATTGTGCAGTTGCTCGGTTTCGGCGCGCAAGGCATCCATATAGCCGATCAGTCCGTGCTTGGCGGCGCAATAGGCCGTGCGCAGGGGCACGCCGACGCGGCCTGCGACCGAGCTGATTCCAACAATATTGCCGCCGCCCGCTTCGATCATGTGCGGCAGCAACAACTGGGTCAGCCAGATCGGCGCGAGAAGATCGATATTGATAATCGTCTTGTGGATATCCGGAGGGGTGTCCAGCGCCAGACTGCGCTGGCTGATGCCGGCATTGTTGACCAGAATATCAACCTTGCCCTTCCAGTTGCGCGCTTCTTCAATCTTTGCGGGCAGGGCTTCATAGTCGGTCGTTTCAAAGGGCAGGACCAATGTATCGGTATCAATATCGGCGGCTACTTGCTCGAGCGCGTCGGTGCGGCGTCCGGACAGGATGATTTGTGCACCCTGTGCAGCAAAGGCTTTTGCCAATGCTTCGCCAATTCCAGAGGAAGCCCCGGTAATCCAGACGGTTTTACCATCAAATGTCATAAGTCCGCTCCTTGTTCGATTGCTTTGGATTTTCTCCAGCCAGCGTAGCAAAGCGCCAGCATGATCACATTGCCCACAGCATCAAGCAGCCCGATGCCGGTGAATACAGGATCGTGGAAAGTGAAATAATAGTTGAACCCGAAAAACGGTACTAACGCGATTCCGTAAACCAGAAAGGTCAGCGACGAAAAGCGGGAAAAGGCTGCGAATAACCCGGACAACAAGGCTTGCGCGCCAAAGCAGGCGATCACGAAAGGCAATATGCGTCCGCCCTTGCGATATTCCGGCAGCAGGGTCGTATCGATCACATGTTGCGGAAACAAGGCAGCCCATCCACCGAGGATGAAGAACACCAGCGCAATGAAATACTGAATGCGCTGGGGTGTCATGTCCATTCCGTCGGTTAAGCGTTTTTGCTCAATTTTGGCGCATCGTCGCCAAGATCTTCGAACCAAGCTTCGACTTCGCCGTTCAACTTGATCAGTAGTGGATTGCCCTTGCGATCCATGGTCTTGCCTGCCTGCACCTTCACCCAGCCTTCGGAAACGCAATATTCTTCGATATTATGTTTGCGGTCGCCGCGAAAATTGATTCCGATACCGCGGGACAGCAGGTCACCGCCAAAATGGGGGCTGCGGGGATTGATGGCAAGATGGTCGGGCGGGGTGTCCGGTCCGGCGGCTGCGCTATTGGCTGGGTCGGATTGCTGATCTTCGGTCATTTTGTTTCAATACTCCAATTTGCTTGCGGCGCTTTGCCACAAACAGGCGGATAATCAAGTGTTCCCGGCTCTCAGACCGGGGACATTCTGTCAGTTGAACACATCCTTGATATTTTCACCCGCTTTTGGATCGGGCCCAAATCGATTATCGCCACGGGTTCCTTCAAGACACATGAATACAAGCACGATCAAGCCGCCGACGAGCGGAATAAAATTCAGCAGCACAAGCCATCCTGATTTGTCCTGGTCGTGGAATCGCCGAACCTGTACCGCCAGAGAAGGTATGATAATCGCGAGGTAGAACACGCTGAGCAGAATGGAACTTGAACTCCAGGTTGCCATCCCAAAACTGTCTGCTGGATCCGATACGGTCGTGAAGCTGCCGGTAATCAGACCCAGGACCACGCCAACGATCAATATCAGCAGGATAAACATCCAATATTCTTTGCGCCGGGAGCGTCCGCTAAAATCCGCATAGCGCCGCAGTGGCATCAACATCCATTCCATGAATTTTCCCCTCTCAAGCCTTGAAGCATCAGAGGTTACGCCAAAAATCAGGATTATCAAGTGGTGGATGACATGCTCGCGATTCGTGACACGAAGACACGGCGGCGGTTAGCGAAGCTATATTGTTATGAACGACATGTTTCCGGGGGAACCAGTGAAGCCGATATGCAACTGAATGATCTCGGCTCAAGCTGAGATTGACGTCCGTGTTTCACATTTGTCTTTTGCTGCGTGTAAAAGAAAAAAGGCGGCCTTGCGGGCCGCCTTTTTTAATTTCTGCTGATTTAAGCTGCCGCTGCCTGACGCGATGCCTTCTTGCGATCGTTCGGATCGAGATAGCGTTTGCGCAGGCGGATATTCTTGGGCGTGACCTCGACCAGCTCGTCATTGTCGATATAGGCAATTGCCTGTTCGAGCGTCATGACCTTTGGCGGCGTGAGGCGGACGGCATCATCCTTACCGGTGGAACGGAAGTTGGTGAGCTGTTTCGATTTCATCGGGTTGACATCGAGATCGCCCGGCTTTGCATTTTCGCCGATAACCATGCCTTCATAGACAGGAACCTGGCCGCCGACGAACAGGATACCGCGTTCTTCCAGTGCATTGAGCGCATAGGGCACCGTATTGCCGGTACCGTTCGACACCAACACGCCGACCGGGCGGCCTTCGATCACGCCCTTGTAGGGGCCATATTTTTCGAACAACCGGTTCATGATGCCGGTGCCGCGCGTGTCGGACAGAAATTCGCCGTGATAACCGATCAGGCCGCGTGACGGGGCCGAGAATGTCAGCCGCGTTTTTCCACCACCTGAAGGACGCTGTTCGGTCAGTTCCGCTTTGCGGCGCTGCATTTTTGAAACGACGGTGCTGCTATGTTCATCATCCACGTCGATGACGACCGTCTCATAAGGCTCTTGGCGCTGGCCATCTTCTTCCTTGTACAGCACGCGGGGACGGGAAATTCCCAGTTCAAAGCCTTCGCGGCGCATCGTTTCGATCAACACGCCCAATTGCAATTCACCGCGACCGGCGACTTCAAAACTGTCCTTGTCATCGCTCTCGGTCACTTTGATCGCGACATTGGATTCGGCTTCGCGGAGCAGGCGATCACGGATGACGCGGCTGGTGACCTTGTCGCCTTCACGACCGGCCATCGGGCTGTCGTTGACGGAGAAGTTCATCGACAGGGTTGGCGGATCAATCGGCTGTGCAGCAATTGGTTCGGTTACCGAAGGGTCGCAAATCGTGTTGGAAACCGTTGCGTCGGTTAGTCCGGCCAGCGAGATAATGTCGCCAGCTTTTGCACTTTCCACGGGAACGCGTTCGAGACCGTTAAAAGCCATGATTTTTGTCGCACGACCGGTTTCAACAACCTTGCCATTCATATCAATCGCGTGGATCGGCATGTTCAGGTTGATTTTTCCGCTTTCCACCTTGCCAGTCAAAATACGGCCCACGAAATTATCGCGGTCGAGCAGGGTGACAAGAAATTTGAAAGCAGCTTCGGGATCAACATCCGGCTCGGGTACATGTTCGATGATTTTGTCGAGCAACGGAGAAAGGTTGCCTTCGCGTACATCGGGCGTTTCACCGGCATAGCCGTTGCGACCGCTGGCAAAGAGCGACGGGAAATCAAGCTGTTCGTCATTGGCGTCGAGATTGACGAACAGGTCGAACACTTCGTCGAGCACTTCTTCTGCACGGCCGTCTGGACGGTCAATCTTGTTGACCACAACGATTGGCTTCAGGCCCAAGGCGAGTGCCTTGCCGGTGACGAATTTGGTCTGTGGCATCGCGCCTTCAGCACTATCCACGAGCAGGATAACACCGTCGACCATCGACAGGATGCGTTCCACTTCGCCGCCAAAGTCGGCATGGCCCGGTGTATCAACAATATTGATCCGCGTGCCTTTCCACTCGACGCTGGTGCATTTTGCGAGAATCGTAATGCCGCGTTCTTTTTCAAGATCGTTCGAATCCATCGCCCGTTCTTCGACACGTTCATTGTCGCGAAATGTGCCGGATTGGCGGAAAAGCTGGTCAACCAGGGTTGTTTTGCCGTGATCAACGTGCGCAATGATTGCGATATTGCGAAGGGACATATTAGATTCTACCGTTAGAAGAGGAAAGGGCGGCCATGAGCAAAGCCCCGATATTGCCGCGCCCTTAGCCTGTTTGGTGCTGCGCCGCAACATTAACCGGCTCGAAAACTTTCCTAATCTTTTGACGGAGCCGGTGGAGGTGTGGGTGGAGGTGGTGGTGGCGGTGGATCGCTTCTTTTACCGGGACTATCTTTAGTGTAGTCATCTCTTGGGGGTCTCGCCATGAATAAGATGCTATCTGAAATTGCACAAATCTTCAATACAAAAGATCATGATCTCAAGGAGCATGAACTCAATAAATTGGATAAGCTTATTAAGCTTGATCCTCAAATTATCGCAAGCGTCATTGAAAACGGAGAAGAGTTTCTCAAACATCAGTTTGGATCTCACACTTCTGGCACAAACAGATCTTTTTTGATCGCTGCGTTTTTGTTTACGATGTCAGCAAACTTTTTTTCATTTTTCGCCCTGAACCACGAAAGAATTGGGTTGTACCAGGATTTAATTTGGCCGTCTCTGTTAATGAGTCTCGGCTTGGGCTTCCCGGCGATGCTCGTAGCATTTTCGATAATACCCGGTCGCTTTTCATATCCCGGCAATGAGCCTTTGCTTTGGCTTCCCCAAAATTGGTATGATCCTAAAAAAGTAGATTTTGACGCGTCGCAAATAGAGCGGGCCAAAACTCTTCAATATCAAATCGAAAGAAATAGGAAGGTTCTAAATCGTAAGGCTATCACCTTGAAATATGCAATCGGTTTCTCTTTTCTAGTCGCTATCGGATGCATGATTTGGGTATTGTTAATCATTCAAATCAAGCTCGACTAGGTGCTGTGGATTGAGCTGTATTGTCGTTTCTTATATTGCTTTCCCTTCCGCGATTGGTTGCTCTAACACCATACAATGCAAACCCTTCGCCTCATCCTCACCGATAAATTCATCTGGCTGCTCAGCGGAGCGGTGCTTTTGGCGACGCTGCTACCCGTGCAGGGGGCAACAAAGGATATTGCCGGAATATTGTTCAATGCCGGGATTTTTGCGGTGTTTCTGCTGCACGGCATTCGTCTGGAACGGCATGAAGTGCGGGCCGGTCTCGGCAATATTCGGTTGCAGGGGACGATATTCGTCTGGGTATTTGGGGTGATGCTGGGAATCGGACTGCTATTGTCCAAGGCGGTTGGTCAGGTCCTGCCCGCCGATGTTGCGCTGGGCTTTCTTTTTTTGGGTGTGCTGCCGTCGACTGTGCAATCGGCGACCAGCTATTGCGCGATTGCGAGAGGCAATGTCGCGGCATCTGTGGTCGCCAGTGCCTTCATAAATCTGGTCGGGGTGTTTTTATCGCCGCTGTTATTCGCACTCCTCGCCCGCGCAGCCGGCGTGGAAATAACCTCCGAGACGATCATCAAGCTGGCCGCGATACTGGTGCTGCCGTTTATGCTCGGCCAGACTTTCCAGAAATGGCTGCGACCCTGGGTGATGCAGCATAAGGACCTGACCGGCTGGATCGATCGCGGGGCGATTGCGCTGGCGGTCTATGTGTCCTTTTCTGCAGCGGTTATTGCCGGCATGTGGAGCCGGGTGAGCGGCGGGGAATTTGTCTGGCTGGCCGCTGCGCTGCTATTCTGGCTGGGGCTGGCTTTTGGCGGGACCTGGCTGCTCGGCGGGTTGATGGACTTTGCCCGTGGTGACCGGAAAACGCTGCTGTTTTCCGGCGCGCAGAAGAGCGTTGCCATTGGTGCGCCGCTGGCGGCAATCATCTTTGCCCCCGAGCGGGCGGGACTGGTGATATTGCCCTTGATTTTCTACCATCTCGCGCAACTGTTTCTGTCCGCACCGGTGGCCGTGCGATTGGCCGGGGATGAGGATTAGCGAATTGTCAGTGCTAACGGAATCTTCTATAGCTCTCGCAAGGCGCGCGCCGGTTTGGCCGACAATATCGGGATAGACCCCAGCAAGCCAATTCCAAGCGTTGCAACCGCGCCGATGGCCAGCGTCAGCAGCACAATTCCCCAATCGGGTTGCCAGGTGAACTCGAAAATCTGGGTGATCACGAACCAGCCGGCAAATAGGCCAAGACCCAGCGCTACCGCCGACAATAGAAATGCCAGTAGCGCATATTCTATTGCCTGCACTGTCAATATTTGCGCGCGAGTTGCGCCAAGCAATTTGAGAATCACGCTGTCATAGACACGGGCCTGGCGGGAGGCCGCAATGGCGCCGATCAACACGGCGATGCCGGAGAAGATCGCGATCGACGCGGCTGCGGCAATGGCAGTGGCCATCTGGTCCAATATGTCGCCGATCTGGGAGGCGATTTCCTTGACCTTGACCATCGAGATGGACGGAAATTCTTGCGGCAGAGTGGAAAGCAGATTGTCTTCCTTCGCAGCATCCAGCTGGATGGTCGCCGCGACATTATGCGGCACATTGGCCAGCACACTGGGCGGAAAAACCAGTACATAGTTGAACCCGAAATTCCGCCAGTTGACCTTGCGGAAAGAGGCGACCTTTGCCGGGATTTCCACGCCCAGCAGGCTGACGGTCAGGCTGTCGCCGATCTTCAGGCCCATGGCCGCGCCTTGTTCTTCATCGACCGAAACCAGCGGTGGTCCGTCATAATCTTTCGGCCACCATTCGCCCTCGGCGATCTCGCTGCCCTCGGGAATGGTCGCGCTATAGGTGAGGCCGCGATCGCCGCGGAGCACCCAGGCGCCTTCGGGGAGGGTTTCCAGTTCGGACACTCGCTGGCCGCGGAATTCGGTGATCGTTCCGCGCAATGTTGGCACGATATTCACTTCTGCGTCGCTCGAGGTTTCCGCGACCTTGGAGCGGAACTCGTCCGCGCGCTCGACCGGAATGTCGAGTACGAAAAAGCTCGGGGCATCGCGGGGCACGGTCGAACGGATTTCATTGGTCAGGCTGGTCTGGATCGCGGCCAGCGTGGCGAACAGGGTCAGGCCCAGTCCCAAGGCCACAACCAGTTGCCCGGTCTGGGCGCCGGGTCGATGCAGGCTGGTCAGCGCGAGACGCAACAAGGGGTTTTTCGGCCTTGGTGCCTTGCTCGCCAGCCAGCGGATCAGCGCGCCCAAGGCGGTCAGCAGCAGCAAGATCGCGGCTGCTGCACCGATAAATGAGGCCGAAAATAACGGTTCGTTGGCTGTTCCGAGGGCAAGCGCGATGATCGCGGCTATTGCCAAGCCCACGCCGATCCAGCTTTGCCGGTCAATCTGTCGCCAGGACCGGCCTTCACCGCGAATGATGCCAGCCGCCGGGATAGTTTTTGCCCGCGACAAGGGGGGCAGGGCGAAGATGATCGCTATCAGCAGGCCATATAGTGCGCTGACCAGCAACGGCAGCGGATAGAGGGCAAATTCCGGCTTGATCGGCAGGACATCGCCCGCAATCTGGATGATTGCGAGCGGAGCCACCGCCCCGACCACGAGACCAAGAGCAATCGCGCCGGCAGCCACCGTCATGATCTGGAACAGATAGATGCGGAATATCATTGCGCTGTCTGCGCCGAGAATCTTGAGCGTCGCAATCGCGCCCTGCTTGCCGCGCAAGTAGGAGGCGACACCATTGCCGACACCGATCCCGGCGATGACCAGTGAGGCAAGACCGACCAAGGTCAGAAACTGTCCCATGCGTTCGATGAAGCGCCGCGTGCTGGGCGCGCCATCGTCGCGGGTTTTAATTTCCCAGGAGGCATTGGGGAATTGCTCGGAAAGCCGGTCGCCGACCTCGCTGGGTATGGCAGTCGCAGGCAGTTTGAGGCGATATTTGCTTTCGAACAGGCTACCCGGCTGGATTAATTCGGTGGCGCGCAGACTGTCCAGCGATGTGATCGCCACGGGGCCGAGCGACAGACCTTCGCTAAGCCGGTCTGGTTCTTCGGATATGACGCCCGAAATGGTGAAGCTGGCTTCGCCAAAGTCAATTTTGTCGCCGGTTTTCAGTGACAGGCGCTGCATCAGGGCAGGGGTGACATAAATATCCTGCGGCTGTGGCGCAGAAACGGTCTGGCCACTCTCCAGCGTGAATTTGCCGTAGAGCGGATAGGCTTCATCGACGCCTTTCAGTTCGACCAGCTGCGTGTCGCTGCCGTCCGGCAACCGGGCCATCGCTTGCATCCGCAGTGTTTCGGACAATGTGCCAGCCTGCTTGAGGGCAGCCAGTTCTGCGCTGGTGGCTTCGCGCTGGGCGACCGCAATCTCCAGATCGCCGCCTAATATCGCCTGACCGCGATTGGCCAGTTCTTCGGTGATCGCATTGGTAAGGCTACCAATGGCGGCCAAAGTGGCAACGCCAAGAAACAGGCAAATGATCAGCAGACGTAGTCCGGCAAAGCGGCCCCGTAAATCGCGACGGGCAATCGTCGATGCTTTGCCGATTTCCCCGCTCACGCGGCGCTGTCCCGTTCGATCAGGCCGTCGCGCAACTCGATGATCCGGTCGCAGCGTTTGGCCAGTTCCGGATCATGGGTGATGATCAGTAGCGTTGCCGCAGTGGCTTTCTGACGATCGAACAGCAGGGTGATGATTTTGTCGCCGGTGGTGCCATCAAGATTGCCGGTGGGTTCGTCTGCAAAGATGATCGTTGGGCGGGATGCCATGGCGCGGGCAATGGCGACGCGTTGTTGTTCGCCGCCGGAAAGCTGGGTTGGATAATGACCGAGCCGGTCGCCGAGACCCACTGCCGTCAGTTCCTTCGAAGCGATTTCAAACGGATCGGGCTGGCCGTCCAGTTCAAGCGGCACCGCAACATTTTCCAGCGCAGTCATCGTCGGGAGTAGATGAAACGCCTGCAATACAATGCCGACCCGGCCGCGCCGTGCCACCGCCAGCTGATCCTCGTTCATCGTGCCGAAGTCGGCTCCGGCAATATGCACTTCCCCGCCGCTTGCCCGTTCCAGGCCGGACAGGATCGCCATTAAGGATGATTTCCCCGAACCCGAAGGGCCCAGCAATGCAACCGTCTTGCCTTCCTCGATTGACAGATCGATGCCGCGCAAAATATCGACCCGAGCGTCACCTTCCCCCAAAGACAGGGTGACATTCCGGGCTGCAATCGCGATATGGGGTTCAACTGTGGCGGCGTCGCTTGATGCGGCGTTTTTCTGGATCATGGGGGTAAGGATATCCGATGTTGAAGAATTTAGGTCTATATGGGTTCATGCTGGCGTTTCTGCAACTTTTGATCGCTTGTGGTCCGGCGCCGGAAGACGGGCAAGCTGTTCAAGAGGACGTAGGCACGGTGTCGGCGGACGCCGGCAGCGATCCGGTAACAGCAGAGAAAGAGGCGGAAATTCTGATCGTTGCCTTTGGCGACAGCTTGTACGCCGGCTACGGTCTGGACCAGAAAGAGGGCTTTGCTCCGGAACTGCAGGCAGCCCTGACGGCAGCGGGCAAGGATGTCCGGGTTCACAATGCCGGTGTGTCGGGTGATACCACGGCTGCGGGATTACGCCGGATGGATTTCGTTCTCGATAGCCTAGCGCGAAAGCCGGATCTGGTGATATTGGGACTCGGCGGCAATGATCTGCTGCGCGGCCTGAAACCCGCAGATACCCGCGCCAATATGGAAGCAATGGTCAAAAAGCTGGAAAGCCGCGACATCCCCGTCATGCTTACCGGTATGCTGGCACCGCCCAATCTCGGAGCGAAATATAGCGATGAATTCAATGTCATCTATCCGGCACTGGCCAAAAAATATGATGTCGCGCTCTATCCCTTTTTCATGGATGGAGTGCTGGGCCATCCCGATCTTTTTCTGCCCGACGGCCTGCATCCGACCGCAGAGGGCATTGATGTCATCGTCGGCAAGATCGCGCCGCAGGTGGCGGAAGTGCTGGAAGGCTGAGCTTTGGCAAAAATGGAAGATATGGAAGCATGTTGTGCAGTTTTGCAAAAACTGTATTATATTTATAATACAGCAGTTGAAACGCTTGAAAAGCGGTGCATTTGCATCCATTTATAGAGAAAGCCCCGCACTGGTGCCGGGCAGGGAGGCTGAACAGCATGGTGACCGAGACAATCACAGCGACCGACGACCTGAAATTGACCCCGCCGGATCCGGTGGTTCCCGTCGCTCCTGAAAAAGCAGGCGGCCTTGTTTCCATTGGTGACGAGGTAAAGTCTAAACTGGAAGAAAAAGTAGACAGTTTTATAGACGATCTGATCGCCCAGGATGAAAATAGTCCCGAATTTGGCAAAAAAGTGGACCAGATTACCAATATGGGCCGCAAGGAAATCGCCGAAGCGGCGGGCCAGTCGAATCGCTTTCTCGATCGCCCGATCCGGTCGATGGACGAGGAAAGCGGCATTGGTTCCGACCTTGCTGAACTGCGCCGCACGGTCGAAGATCTCGATCCGGGCAAGCGCGGCAATCTGACCGCCAAGCGCAAGATTTTCGGAATCATCCCGTTCGGCAACAAGATGCGCAATTATTTTGACGGCTATAAAAGCGCCCAAGGCCATATCGGCTCGATCCTTGACCGGCTTCGGTCCGGCAAAGACGAATTGCTGATGGATAATGCGGCGATCGATGTCGAACGCAAGAATCTCTGGGCGGCAATGGGCCGGCTCGAACAGATGATTCACGTTTCCAAGGTCATGGACCAGAGGCTGGAAGACAAAGCGGCCGAACTGGACGCCACCGATCCGGCCAAGGCCAAGGCGATCCGCGAAAGCGCGCTGTTCTATGTGCGTCAGCGGACCCAGGACCTGCTGACCCAGATGGCGGTGACGGTGCAGGGCTATCTCGCGCTCGATCTGGTCAAGCGCAACAATGTCGAACTGGTCAAAGGCGTTGACCGGGCCAGCACGACCACCGTGGGCGCGTTGCGCACCGGTGTTACGGTCGCTCAGGCACTGACCAACCAGAAGCTGGTCCTCGACCAGATTACCGCGCTCAACACGACGACGGCCGGCGTGATCGACAGCACCAGCGAGATGCTGAAAAACCAGACCGGCCAGATTCACGAGCAGGCCGCTTCGTCGACCATTCCGCTGGAAACGCTGCAACGTGCGTTCCAGAATGTCTATGACACCATGGACAATATCGACACGTTCAAGCTGAAAGCGCTGGAAAATATGAAGATGACGGTCAATTCGCTGTCCGGCGAGATCGAGAAGTCGAAAGGCTATATTGCGCGATCCGAGGGGCAGGCGAAGGCTCAACTGGAAGCGCCGTCTGAAAACCCCTTGGCGGCATTGGAGGAATAGAGACTGGTGTCGGAGAGCAATCAGCAAATATTGGCCGGTGCGACGCGGGCGCTGCGGGACTCCCAGTTCCGGCGTTCGATTGGTAATCGCTCCCATCAATTGAAGCGCGGCCATTTTGTGAAGAAACTGGGCCGCGCCGCTCTGTGGACGGTCGGCGTGCTGGTCGGCGCCAGCATCATCGGCGGCATATTGAGCGGCATCGGCTTCTGGGGTGTGATGATATCTGCCGGACTGATCGCTGGCGGCATCTGGGCGTCGATGAAATTCCCGAAGATGAAAATGCCGACGCCGGAAACGATCATGAAGTCGGATCTGAAATCGCTGGCCGGAAAGACCGAAATCTGGCTGGAAAACCAGCGCCCGGCTCTGCCGGCGCCAGCGGTCCAGATCGTCAACGGCATCGGCGTCCAGCTGGACATGCTGTCTCCGCAATTGAACAAGCTGAATGAAGGCGATGCTGCTGCTTATGAAGTGCGCAAGCTGGTTGGCGAACATCTGCCGGAACTGATCAACGGTTATAGGGCGATCCCGCCCTCGATGCGCGGAAAAGCCAATGATAGCGGTAAATCGCCCGACGAGCAGTTGATCGGTGGTCTGTCGCTGATCGAGAAAGAAATTTCCGGCGTTACCCAGCAGATTGCCAAAGGCGATATCGACAATCTCTCGATCCGCGGCCGCTATCTCGAGCTTAAATATGACAAGAGCGCTGAAGCGGAATAGGGCGGCTCCGGGATTGCTCCCGTAAAATCTGGTAGAGCGACTACCAGTCCGTGTTTTTGCATGATCATAGCTCCAATATCATGTGCGGCTCGCCATTGGACGTTTTGGCCGGTGACACGCCGTTCTGGTCGACTGCGCAGCTCAGTCTCCTGCGGAAATTGGAGAAGGAATCAAACGTCACCACGTCGATCGCCTGTTCGAGCTGGATCGAGACATGATAGAGCTGGCCCGGTTTCATCGTGCGGATCGCGACAACATGGCCCTGGAAGGCCTGCCCCAGATAGCGACCGCTGACGGCATCGCCCAGGCTCAGCTTCTCAAAAGCCGGACGATTGGAAGCGGAGGCATGGAGCGTATTCCAGTCCTTATAGCCTTTTTGATGCGCGATCATCTCGAGCGACTGGCTATGGGAAATCGGCGCCATGTCGGTCGCGGTTTCGGTGCGCAACCGGCGCGCCTGCTGCTTCAATTCCTTTAGGGAAAGTGTGGTCTGTCGAAGGGAATTCATATCATATCTCATTCAATACAAAATATGCTTCGGTGTAATGGTGCTTGCATTGCCATCTTGAAGCATGTTCTGGACATGACGAGATGCTATTCTTCGGGGAGCTTCACCAAGACGGATGTCGGCAAGCGGCAGGTGTCCCAAACCGCTGCCTCAATATTGCCAAGCTGATTTCAAGTCAACCGGCTTGATCTAGCTAGGCCATGGCCATTGCCCGCCTGCCTGAGCAACTCCAGCGTCCACTTCCTGTCTCTGCTCCAAATCGACAGTATCTTTGTTTCCGGCGTACCCTATTCTTTCGGCAAAATATTGTCGGATTGGAGGGGATCGGATGAGCCGGATATCGAAACTGCCGCCGGAGGAATGGGATCCGCGGATCAGGGATGCCGTGGATCCCGATGCGGCTACCGATCTGGAACAGGGGCTCATTCGCTATTTTGCCCATTGTCCCGAACAGGCGCTCGGCCTGATGCAATTTGGCGGCGCGCTCAAGATCGGGCGTAGTCTGCCGGAACGGCTGGTCGAACTGGTCCGGCTGCGCATTGCCTTCTTCAACCAGTGCCGCAGTTGCATGGCGATCCGCTACACCGATGCGGTCAATGACGGCGTCGACGAAGGCGCGGTCTGTTCGCTGGAAAAACCGCAGGAAGCGGATAATCTCAGTGATGCCGAGAAAGCAGCGATCCACTATGGCGAGCTGATGGCCAGCGATCATCTGGCGATTGATGACGCGGTCCACACCGGTCTGCGCGAATATTTCAGCGAAGCACAAATAGTCGAACTGGGCATGACCTGCGCCTTTTTCGTCGGCTTCGGTCGACTGGCCGCGACCTGGCATATGGTCGAAGAATTGCCGGAGGCATTCCGGAGCGCTGAAAATATTGCACCATGGGGCGAAGCAAAAATCCAGGTGCGTTAAGGGGGAGAAACAGCATGGCAACCAAAGCCGATATAGACGTCAATCTGTTCGATTTAGAAACGCAGCAATGTCCCTATGATGCCTATAAGCAATTGCGAGAGGAGGCACCGGTGTACAAGCAGCCGGGGACCGACATCTATGTCATCACCCGCTATGACGATGTGCGTCGGGTCCTGCTCGATCCGGTCGCATTCCCCAGCAGCCCGAAGAAGTTCGCTGCCTTCAACAAGACCGGTGCCACCGAACGGCAACAGGTCGTGCAAAAGCGTTTCGAGGAAAAGGGCTGGCTACCCGAACCGACGCTCTCGAGCCGGGATGATCCCAATCATAAACAGATGCGGGCGATGTTCAACGAGGCATTCAAGCCCAGCAAGATCAAGACCATGGACCCGCTGGTCGAGACTCTTGCTTATGAGCTGATCGACGGATTTATCGATGACGGCCAGTGCAATTGGGTCAGCCAGTTTGCCGTGCCGCTGCCGCTCTATATCATCGGCGAGCAGATGGGCGCGCCGCGCGAGGATATGTGGAAGATCAAGAGCTGGACCGATGCTTTCTTCCACCGGATATCAATGATGCTCGACGAGGAAGCCGAGCTGGAAATGGTCGACCGCGAAATCGAGGGGCAGCATTATTTCAACCCGGTGTTCGAGCGGCTGCGCAAGCAGCCGGATGACAGTCTGCTCAGCGAACTGGTCAACCGGGTGATCGAGGAATGGGGCAGGCCGCTCAACGACTATGAGCTGCACGCCGAGATGATGGCGGACACATTCGTCGGCGGCAGCGAGACCACGACCAACGCGCTGGCTTCTGGCATAAGACTGCTGATCGAGAATAAGGATGTCTGGGAACAGCTGAAGAGCGATCCCGGCAAATATATGAAGACCTTTGTCGAGGAAGTCGTGCGGCTGGAGTCGCCGGTGCAGAGCCTGATGCGCTTTGCCGGAGAAGAGGTGGAAATGCACGGCGTGACCATTCCCAAGGGTAGCTTGATCAACATCCGCTATGCCGCGGCCAACCGCGACGAGAGCGTGTTTAAATGTCCGGAGAAAATCGACCTCGAGCGCAAGCGGGCTGGCGCGCATATGGGCTTCGGTTCCGGTGTCCACCATTGCCTCGGAGCGCCCCTGGCCCGCCGCGAACTGATCTGGGGCTTTACCGCGGTGGTCGACCGGTTCGAGGATATGTGGTTCATCGAAGGCAAGAATGATTTTGCCATCCACCCGCATTTCCTGCTCCGTTCGCTGAAGGAACTGCATATCGGTTTCACGCCGAAGGGAAAATGACCTTGCCCCGAATGGGGTAGCGACCAGAAGAATATTTTATCGGCTATTCCGGTGAACCATCTTTCCGGGCCTGCGTAGGTTTGGGTGAAGACACATGTTCCCCAACGAAGGAAAAGCCCATGAAAGACCTGAAACTCGGCGAAAACGGCGAGCCACGCCAGACCGCAACCGGTGACGATGATATCATGACCACCCAGCAGGGCATGGCGGTATCGGACGACCAGAACAGCCTGAAAAGCCACGCCCGCGGCGGCACGATGCTCGAAGACCAGGTCATGCGGGAGAAGATTTTCCACTTCGACCATGAGCGCATTCCCGAGCGCGTCGTCCATGCACGCGGCTATGGTGTGCACGGTCATTTCGAACTGACCGAAGCGATTCCCGAACTCTCCAGCGCCGACATATTTCAGCGCGTAGGCGAAAAGACACCCCTGTTCTGCCGCTTCTCGACCGTTGCCGGCAGCAAGGGGTCGCCGGATGTCGCGCGCGACGTGCGCGGCTTTGCCGTCAAATTCTACACCAAGGAAGGCAATTGGGATCTCGTTGGCAACAACATCCCGGTATTCTTCATTCAGGACGCGATCAAATTCCCCGATCTGATCCACTCGGTCAAGCCGGCGCCCGATCGCGGCTTTCCGCAGGCGCAGAGCGCGCATGACAATTTCTGGGATTTTGTGACGCTGAGCCCGGAAAGCATGCATATGATCATGTGGGTAATGTCGGATCGTGCCATTCCGCGGTCGTTGCGCTTCATGGAAGGTTTCGGTGTGCACACTTTCCGCCTGGTCAACGCCGACGGCAAATCGCAATTCGTCAAATTCCACTGGAAACCCAAGCAGGGCATGCAGTCGGTGGTCTGGAACGAGGCGCTCAAGATCAACGGTATGGACCCCGACTTCCATCGCCGCGATATGTGGGATGCGGTCGATTCCGGCGACTATCCGGAATGGGAACTGGGCGTGCAGGTGTTTGACGACAAGTTCGCCGACGAGTTTGAATTTGACGTGCTCGACCCGACCAAGCTGATCCCGGAAGAACAGGTTCCTGTGAAGATCATCGGCAAGATGGTGCTCGACAATAATGTCGACAATTTCTTCGCCGAGACCGAGCAGGTGGCTTTTTGCACCCAGAATATCGTGCCCGGTATCGACTTCACCAACGATCCGCTGCTGCAGGGCCGGAATTTCTCCTATCTCGACACGCAACTGAAGCGGCTTGGTAGCCCCAATTTCACCCATATTCCGGTGAATGCGCCGAAATGTCCCGTGCGCCACTATCAGCAGGATGGGCATATGGCGATGACTAACCCCAAGGGGCGGGTCAATTACGAGCCCAATAGCTGGGACGAAGGCGAGGGGCCGCGCGAGGATTCTGTAAAGGGTTTCAAAAGCTACCCGGAAGAGGTGAGCGGCACCAAGCAGCGCGTGCGTTCGGAACTTTTCGCCGATCATTATAGCCAGGCGCGGCAATTTTATGTCAGCCAGACCCCGATCGAGCAGGACCATATCGCCGCCGCCATCACCTTCGAGTTGTCAAAGGTGGGCAAGGAAGCGATCCGCGAGCGAATGGTCGGGCATTTGCGCAATATCGACGCGGATCTCGCGCAAAATGTTGCAGACGGCATTGGCATGGAAAAGCTTCCGGAAAAGATCAAACCGGCGCGCAAGCCGGTCGATGATCTGCCGGTGTCAGATGCGCTGAGCATGCTCAAAAATCCGCCGGAAAGCTTTTCCGGTCGCAAACTGGGCATTTATATTGCCGAGGGTGGGGATGCCGATCTCGTGAAAGCGTTGGAGAAGGCGACAGAGGATGCTGGCGGCACCACCGCGATCATCGCACCGCATGTCGCTGGCGCCAAATTGTCAGACGGCAAAATCATGCCTGCTGACGAGAAAATCGACGGTGGTCCATCGGTGGTGTTTGACGCGGTTGCTTTGGTCATGTCTGAAGATGCGGCCGAAAAGCTGGCGAGCAACAAGCCGAGCCAAGACTTTGTCAGCGATGCCTTCGCCCATGTGAAGTTCATCGCCCATTCCGAAGGCGCTATGCCGCTGCTGAAAGCGGCGGGAATTGCAGACAAGATGGATGACGGTGTTGTCGAAATCGGCGCGAAGCAGGACGCTGCTGACTTCCTGGAACAGTGCGAGCAATTGCGTTTCTGGGACCGGGTCTCCGACTAACAGCCGCTTGGACACGGTGATAGTTTAAGCGACGAAGCGGCAAACGATCACTCGTTTGTCGCTTCGATGCGTTTTTGGCGGCGCGAGGTCGTCCGGGACGATATGTCAAAGCGATGACAGTACGCAAAGCGGTAGCCATTGCCATTAATCGACGGGTTCGTGGGACAGCTAAAAACATGCCGTTCAGGGCGGCTGGTTTGCCGCGGGTGACGGCAGGTCGATGGATGTTATCGCGAATGCGCTCTCGCCATTAGCCGGGACTATAAAAACAGGATCGAAGCTGACGTTCCTGGAAATCGGGCAACAACGTCCTCTTTGTCGGTGTGCAGGTTGCATATGGACAGACCGCTTCGGCGCTCATTATCTTATCATCTACAAGGCGACAGCTAATCTGCGAGAAATCCAGATCTTGCTCGGGCATTCAAGAATTGAAAACCTGGTCCGTTACCTCGGGGGCGACGCAGAAGATGCTCTCACTCTGGCTGAGAAAACACAGACATAACAACGCACGGACACCCGTCACATACCGGCTGGTGCCGACTTTCGGTGGGATTGCGGTCCGGCGCTTCTATTTCCCATCTGATCACTTCAAACGGCCACAATTGACTGACAAGCCGTCGGTTAACGAGTGACGGGTGAAAATATGTTCTCGACAGGGAACCAGTTGACGATTGGAACGTAAGGTCGCTGAGGCTATTATTTATCGAAATCTTCGGCGACCTCATTTGACAAACAATCTCACTGCATTTCATTCCTGATATGCGTTCAAATAGGTACGGTAAAAGAATGCGTCAAAAGATCATGTTTCCGGCCTTCACCGCAATCATATCGATAGCGAGCCTAAACTCGACAGCCGCCGTGGCTCAAGCTCTGGATGCCAGCCAGTCCCCAACAGACCGGCGCACACCGATCATTGATGATTCGGAATTCGATGCGACCATTCCCGCGATCGATGATAATCCTGATGCCCCGATGGGCAGTGTTGAAGACTGGAATGCCGAACAGGAAAGGCTGGAACGTCAATCGCAACAAGAAAATGCGCGGGACGGCGTATCGGCGTTGCCCGAGTTGCAAGATGCCGATGCGGACGAACTGATTGCCGACGCGCCGGTCAATGATCCTGAAATCGACGATCCGCTGACACCGATCGATAGTTTCGATGTCGAGCCGTTTGACGAAAGCCAGTATACGGAAGCCGAGGACAGCGAGCAGACCGCGTCATTGCGATATGATTATCGGATAGATGGCCTCGAGTCCCTCGACGAAAGCGGGAAGACCCAAGTGCGTCCTGTCAGTGCGGGTGATATTCGCAGTTTGTTTGACGAGCTCTCTGCACTGGAAGAGGCCGACGGCAAGGCCGCGAACGGCGCAATGGTTTCTGCCCGGATGCAAGAAGATCAGCAATTGCTGGTCGATATCATGACGGGGCAGGGGTTTTTTGACGTATCGGTGAACGGTGCGTTAGAGCTCCCCGAGACCGAAGGCGAGAAACTGACCGTTGTGCTCCAGGTTGAACCCGGCCAACGCTATAATCTCGGCACTATAATATTCGATGCTGATAAAGCCGTTCCCGAAGATCTGATCACACAGAGTTTTGTACCACAAACGGGCGAACCGATTGTCGCCGAGCGGGTCCTGGCCGCGGAGGCCAATATCGCAGTGGTGCTGCCACAGGAGGGTTATCCTTTTGCCGAAACCGGACAACGCGATATTCTACTCGATCCCGAAACCGGCACCGGTGATTATACACTGCCTGTCAATATTGGCCCACGCAGCAGCTATGGCGAGATAGTCACCACCGGCACAACCGCTTTCAATGCCGACCATATCGGGGTGCTGAGCCGTTTTGATAAGGGTGAACTCTACGACAGCCGCATGGTCGACGACCTCCGCAAAGCCTTGGTCGCCACCGGTCTGTTTTCGATCGTATCGGTCAAGCCGACCGCGAGTGGGGAAACAGCGCCGGACGGGACAGAATATACGACCATCAGTGTCGAGCAAGTCGCAGGGCCTCCCCGTACGTTGGCGGGAAGCGCCGGATATAGCACCGGTCAAGGTTTCCGAGTGGAAGGCAGCTGGACCCATCGCAATCTTTTCCCGCCGGAAGGTGCGCTGATCGCGAGCGGCGTGGCAGGAACCCAGGAGCAGGGTGCATCGCTAACCTTCAGGCGCAGCAATGCCGGTCGTCGCGACAGAACGGTTGAACTGGGCATCTCCGCGCTGCACAGCGATTTCGAAGCCTATGAAGCGTTTACGGGCAAGCTGGCAGGACGCATCTCCTACGACAGCACGACAATCTGGCAAAAACGCCTGACCTATAGCTATGGCTTCGAGATTCTTGGCTCCAACGAGCAGGATTTCAATTTTGCAACCGGTGAAAGGGATCGCAATACATATTATGTCGCCGCGCTGCCGGGGCAGGTGACATTTGATACCACGAACAACCTGCTTGACCCGACACAAGGCTTTCGATTGTCAGCAAAACTATCGCCCGAAGCATCGCTCGGCAGCGGCACACAAATCTACGGACGCGGCCTGGTGGAAGGAACCGCATATTATCAGGTCGATGACGGCATCATCTTAGCGGGACGGGCGCGCGTGGGTTCTATCGCGGGTGCGGATCGGGAATTAATTGCACCTTCCCGGCGCTATTATGCCGGTGGCGGCGGATCCGTACGCGGCTTCGGTTATCAGGAACTTGGCCCCAAAGACATTGAAGACCGTCCGATTGGCGGGCGCAGTCTGGTCGAAGCGGCAGCGGAAGTCCGTTATCGCTTTGGTGACTACGGGATCGTTGGTTTTGTGGATGCCGGCCAAGTTTACACAAGTTCCACTCCGGGCTTTGACAATCTGCGCTACGGAGTCGGCATTGGCGGGCGCTTTTACACCAATTTCGGGCCGCTCCGGGTCGATGTCGCCACCCCGATAAACCGGCAACCGGGTGAATCGCGGGTGTCGGTATATATCTCGATCGGACAGGCATTTTGATGGCGGATACGGAAACCATGGCCGAGACCCACACTCACAGACCCATGTCTCATAAAGTCGCGATCTGGTCGGGCGCATTGATCGGGCTGGTGCTGGTGATCCTGATCGCCGGCTATCTCTGGCTGGACAGCAGCAGCGGACATCGCTTCGTCGCAAATCAGATCGAAGCCGTCGAGTTCGAAAACGGCATGCAAGTGGAAATCGGAGAGATCGACGGTTCCATTTACGGCGAGATGGAAATTTCCGACTTGATAATCCGCGATCCGGAAGGTGTTTTCGCGACCGCCGACGCCGTCAAAATGGATTGGCGGCCCTTTGCTTTCATCGGCAGTCATGTTGATATTCGCTCGCTAATCATACCGAAAGCCGGCCTGCTCCGTATGCCGGAACTGCTGCCGACCTCTTCCGAAGGGCCGCTGTTGCCCGATCTCGATATAGATGTCGGAACACTGGAGATCGGCGAGTTGGATATTTCCAAGGCAGTAACTGGCGAACGTCATTTGCTTAGCCTGTCGGCGGACGTGAAGATCGCCGATGCCCGCGCGCTTCTGAACGGGCAAGCCCAGGCGCTTGCAAGGCCCGGCGTTGCAGGTGGCGACAGTTTGAAATTCAGACTCGACGCCATGCCGGAACAGAATAAGCTCGACCTCGCGCTCAATCTGGATGCTCCGGGAAATGGACTGGTAGCAAATTTCTCCGGTACTGGTCAGCCGATCAGCCTCGCGCTGAATGGCAAGGGTGACTGGGCCAAATGGAACGGTGCTTTGAAAGGCAAAAGCGGCGAGGAAATGCTGGCAGACGTGGCCATATCGGCACGGAACGGTACATTCACCGTGCGCGGCGATGCACGTCCAGGATTGTTTGTTTCCGGGTCGGGCCGCAATATGCTGGAGCCGGTCACCAATATCGACTTTACCGTCGCCGGTGAGGATCGGAAGTTCGACATCAGGGGGCGGCTTGGCAGCGACAATTTTGTCTTGGCGACAGATGGCATGGTCGATCTGGGCAACAACAAGATGCGGGACCTTAACGTCGATTTCCGGCTGCTTCAGCCGTCGGTGATTGCCGCGAACTTAAACGGCGCGGGCGTCGCCGCCAATATGATATTGAACGGTGATTTCGCCGCCCCTACGATCGCCTATACGTTCAATGCAGCGCGGATCGGCTTTGGTGACACGTCGGTAATCGGCTTGCGCGCCAGCGGCAATGTGCAGCTGGAAGAGAATCAATGGCGTATTCCTCTGCAGGCGCGGGCGCAACGGATTGCCGGACTCGACGCAGGCGTCGGCGCATTGCTGACCAACGTCCGGCTGGATGGCGACTTCGGTTATGCCAACGGCAGATTGCTATCCGACAATCTCAAGATTGTTTCGGACCGGATTAACGCGACTGCGGTCGTTGTCGCTGATCTTGATAAGGGGCTTTATACCGGCGGCCTAAAAGGCCGCATCAACGGCTACCGGGTCGAAAGCGTGGGGGTCTTCAATATCGATAGCGATATCGATCTTCAATCCGGTAGCAACGGTGCGTTTGCACTGACTGGCACTGTCCGCGCGCGGTCGAGCGAAATATTCAACGAAGGCGCTCGCGAATTTCTCGGTGGCAACAGCCTGATCGTAGCCAAACTATCCTATGACACCGACGGCATCGCCCGGGTCCGCAGCCTGAACGTAGCCGCTCCATCTTTCCGACTGACCCAGGGCAGTGGCAGCTATACCCCGTCCGGGGGGATCAGTTTCGCAGCGAAGGGCATGTCAGACCAATATGGGCCTATCGGCGTAAAAGTCAGCGGCAGCGTTACCCGCCCCGTTGCTACAATAGCCGCCGCGCGCCCTGGATTAGGCGTAGGGATGAACAACGTCGTTGCCACTATAAGGGGCAATGCAAAGGGTTATGCCATCGTCGCCGATGGCAATAGCGATTACGGGCAGTTTGACGCCAATGTCGATATCCTTGCGGGTAGCGGGCCGCTGACAGTTGACGTGAACAGTGGAACACGCTTTGCCGGTGTCGGTCTGACAGGCCGAATCCGCCAATCCGCAGCCGGACCTTTTTCCGGGCAACTGGCTGCGAGCGGCTCGGGGATAGAGGGCGATGTGATCCTGAGCGCCTTCAGTGGAAAGCAGCGCGCGATCGTCGACGCAACCGCCGTCGATACCCTATTGCCTGGTCCGGCCGGCCTCGCGATCGAGCGGGCGATCATCGATGCGGATATCATTGTTTACGACCAGCCGCAGGTTATAGCCGATGTCCAGATTCAGGGCCTTAAAATGCAGGAATTGCAAATTGCAGCAGCGCGGGCAAAAATCGATTATCGCGCCGGACAAGGCACGGCAAAAATCATGGCAGAAGGCCGGAATCAGGTTCCGTTCCGTTTCGCAGCCAACGCCGTGCTCGACCCGGAGCTTTGGCGAGTGGCGCTGGATGGCAGAGCTAATGGTGTCGACTTTAAAACCCGCAAAGCCGCCCGCATCATTCCTGGGGGCGACAAATATAGCTTGCTCCCGACAACCATCGACCTGTCAAAAGGCAATATCCAGTTGGCCGGGGAGTACGGACGCAGCCTCAATATTCAAAGCCGGCTGAACAATGTGAATCTGGCGCTGATCAACCCGATGATGCCTGGCCTCGGGCTTGGAGGAACGGCGACGGGCAGTCTCGATTTTTCCCAAAGCTCACCCAGCGCCTTTCCGGAAGCGGACGCGCGCTTGCGGATCGACGATTTCACCCGCACCAGCCTGGCCTCGGTTTCGCAGCCGGTGGATCTGCACTTTGTTGGACGGCTGCTGCCTGATGGCGGGAATGCTCGTGCAATATTCCGGCGCAGGGGTGCGGCGATCGGCCGGATGCATGTGAACCTGACGCCGCTGCCACCCGCTGCCGGGGCATGGACGACGCGCTTGCTTGCAGCGCCGCTATCCGGAGGCCTGCGCTACAACGGCCCGGCCAGCACCTTATTCTCTCTCGCGGCGCTTCCTGATCAGGATCTGCGGGGCCCTATCGGCGTAGCCGCAGATTTCTCCGGTCGCGTGCAAGCCCCGGTGCTGACCGGCGTCGTCCGCGCCAATAAGCTGGTTTATGAGAATAACGCCTATGGCACCCGCCTGACCAATATGAAGATACGCGGCGAATTCACCAACGACCGGCTGGAGGTGACCGAATTGACCGCCAATGCCGGAGACGGAACGATCAGTGGCAAGGGTTTTGTCTCCTTGAGTTCAGCCAAGGGCTATCCGTTGCAACTGGCGCTCAATCTGGATAACGCAACGCTGGCAAAAGGCAGCGACCTTGCGGCATCGGCCACCGGCGACATCCAGGTCGTCAACAATTCGACCACCCCTGCGACGATTCGCGGTCGTATTCGCCTGCCCGAAACGCGCTATAAGATCGTGTACGAAGGTTCGACAAAAGTCGCGACCCTCACCGGTGTGCGGCGGAAGCCTGCTCTGGGTCGCAAGAAAATCACCGGCGATGCTGAACCGATCAGCGGCGTGCCGGGCAACTGGAAGCTGGATATCGATCTGATAGCCGACAACCAGATTTATGTCAGCGGAATGGGGCTCGATTCCGAATGGTCCGCCGATATCAAAATGCGCGGCACGACGGGCCAGCCTGTGCTGACCGGTGGCATTGACCTGATCCGCGGAACGCTGGGCTTTGCAGGCCGATCTTTCGAACTGCAGTCAGGGCGCCTGCGCTTCAATGGCGGTTCGATGACCAACCCGACATTACTGCTCGTAGCCAGTGGTGACGTGGATGACGTGACCATCGACGTCAACATCACGGGCAGCGCCGAGGATCCCGAAATTGCGTTCAGTTCGACGCCCGGCTTGCCGCAGGACGAAATTATGGCGCGGATATTATTTGGCAATTCGATCGGCGAGCTGACACCTATTCAGGCCGTTCAACTGGCATCGTCGCTCAACGGATTGCGGGGCGGTGGCGGCGGGCTCAATCCGCTCGGGGTCTTGCAGTCCTCGGTGGGCATCGATCGTCTGCGTATATTGGGTGCAGACGAGGATACGGGCCGCAGTACCTCGATTGCTGCCGGGCAATATATATCCAATGATGTCTATGTCGAGATCGTGACCGATGCGCGCGGCTATACGGCGACGCAGTTGGAGATCAGCCTGACGCCTGCGCTGTCGGTCCTGAGTTCGGTTGGCAGCTTTGGCGGTTCGAACGTCAACGTTCGATACCGGAAGGATTATTGATGCGCAGAGGAATGATATTGTTGACGTTCTCGATGCTATCGCTGAGCGCTTGCGAGAAAGATTTTGACGAAAGATATCAGGACAATCTCGATCAGCTGAATGAAGAAGCAAAGGCGATTGAGTCCGGAGTCAACGAACATTTGGCCGAGGGCCGCAAGGCGGATAAGGTGATCGGGTCCGCTGAACAACCGGACGAAGCAATCCGAACGGAAAGCGGGGCGACCCAATGAGTGCTGAGTATGGCGATGACAAAGCGCAAATCAGCGGGATCAATCAAAATTCCGGCGAGCACGATATCGAGGCGCGGACCCCAGGTGCGACGGCCCGAACACCGCTTCATTTCCCGCTAAAAGCATGGTGGGCGATATTGAAGCGGCTATATGTGATGAACGACTTTCACAATTTGCCCTTGCTGTCGGCTGGCGTTGCGTTTTTTGCTTTTCTTGCCTTTGTGCCACTGATCGCCGTCATCGTGCTGCTATATGGCCTAGTCGGCGACCCCGATACGGTAACTGACAGCATCGAACAATTATCCGCGATCCTCCCTTCCGCAGTGCTTACCATCCTGCGTGAGCAGCTTATGTCGATCGTCAACACCAGCAAGGCTGCAAAGGGGCTGGGTCTGGCGCTGGCCTTGTTTGTGTCGATCTATGGCGCGATGCGGGCGGCGAGCGCGATGATGAAAGCGCTCAATATCATCTATGAAGAGCATGAATCGCGTAATATTCTCGTAACGACACTGGTTGGCGCGCAGATTACCATCGGCATGGCGGGGGTCGCGATTATCGGTCTGACCGCAATCTCGCTATTCACCTATATCAGCAATTTCCTGCAGGACTATCTCGGCGACGGTGTGCTGATCTTTCTGAAGCTGGCGACATGGCTGACGGCGGGGTTTCTCGTCAGCCTGACCTTTGGCTTGTTCTTTCGCTATGCCCCCGACCGGCGGCCCGCAAAATGGCGCTGGCTCTCTCTGGGATCAGTCGTCGCAACCCTATTGTGGCTGGTGATCACCATAGGATTTGGCTATTATGCCGCCAATGTCAGCGACTATAATGCGACCTACGGGTCACTCGCGGCGGTCGTGATTTTCCTCATGTGGCTGTTCCTGTCAGCATATTCGGTACTGATCGGAGCCGAAATAAACGCGGAGACCGAACGGCAGACGTTTGAGGATTCGACGACCGGAAAAGACAGGCCCATCGGCGAGCGCGGCGCGGTCATGGCAGATACCGTACTTCTCGGTGAAGCCAGCCGCAAAATTCTTGAAAAGAAGCAGCGTCGACGCGCGGAGCGGCTCGCTCGGAAGGTAGCAAGCGAAGATACAAACGATGCGGGTAGCCGATAGATATATTGGTTCGCCGACATCGGTTGCTATCATGGCTCTCAGGCACCCGCCTATTCGACGGCAATCTGAGGGGGCTGGCGGCAAAGAGGCGCCGGTGAATAAATTCCCAAACCAGTATATCACGAATGGAGATATAAAGAAAAAACTGGATCCCCCGTGAGGATTCGAACCTCAATTAACGGAGTCAGAGTCCGTGGTATTACCATTATACGACAGGGGAGTGCCGGAGCGGGGCAATAGGCATGGAGCGGTTCAGGGTCAAGCCTTTTGGTGCGCTTATTCTGCGATTGGCTCGAGGAGTTCAGGACCATTGTTGCGGTTGCTGTTGACCATGCTGGAAATCCGCGTGGCCTTGAGCCCGCCCGCGAAGCTTTTTGCCAGTTTCTCTGCCTCCTCCCAGCCACCGTCCATCCAGATGTCGATGTCGGTCTGTTCGAGAATGGCGGGCGAGCGATCGTGGATCGGAGCGAAAAGAGTCGGTGCAGCGGTCGTGATCACGGCATAGCTATCGATGTCGAGCCGGTCATTATGCGTCCATAGCCCGGCTAGCAGCATGGGCTGGCTATCACTGCGTTCAACCTTATAGGGCGTTTTGGTCTTGCCGGCGCGCTGCCATTCGTAGAAGCCGGATACCATGATGATACAGCGGTTCTCCTCCAGCAGCGGTTTGAACGAGGGCTTTTCGGTGAGCGTCTCGGCGCGGGCATTGATCATATTGGCGGCAAATTTGCTGTCTTGGGCCCAGTGCGGTAGAAGACCCCAGCGCATCAATTCCAGCGACCGGCTGCCGTCGCGGCTGACGCATACCGGAACGTGCTGGGTTGGGCAGATATTATAATTGGGCCGGAAATTGCTGTTCGGAGGCGGCTGCACGATCGCCAGTATGTCACGATACTCGGCCCAGGTCAGTTCTTCTTGGCTAAATTTGCGCCCGCACATGATATTTTCCGTTCGTCTTGGTTACCGCCCCTTGCGCCGACGCGGTCGCGGCGTTATCTTCTACGTCAAGTACCGGCGGTATTATCCGATCCGGAGAACATAAGAGTACGGTCATGGCGGATCAAGCATCCCCATCGCCGCAAGATACAAAAGGCGGATCATCCGCAAGGAAATCCCGCCCGAAACATGCGGCGACACATAATGGACAGAGTCGGGTTGCGCCTCCTGTTCACCCAGGCGCTGGACGCTGGCCCAAATTGCGGTCCTATGCAGCGATTGATCTGGGCACCAACAACTGCCGGTTGCTGGTTGCAAAGCCGTCTTCAGACGGCTTCATTGTTACCGATGCCTTTTCGCGCGTTGTACGACTGGGCGAAGGTCTGGTCGAATCCGGAAAGATCAGCAGTCGTGCGATGGACAGAGCGGTCGCTGCCCTATCGATCTGCGCGGACAAGCTGCGCCGCCGCAATGTGACGCTCGCCCGGTCGGTGGCCACCGAGGCCTGCCGGCGCGCCAGCAACGGCGACAAATTCATCGAACGGGTGCGGCGGGAAACCGGGATTGCGCTTGATGTGATCACCGCGGAGGAAGAAGCGCGGCTGGCGGTACTCGGCTGTCATATCTTGCTCGAACCGGGCGAGGGGCCGGCGCTGATTTTCGACATTGGCGGCGGTTCGACGGAACTGGTACTGGTCGACACTAGCGGATCTGCACCGGAGATTATCGACTGGCAGAGCGCGCCCTGGGGCGTGGTCTCGCTGACCGAGAGCGAGAAATTTGATGGCGACGACCCGGTTGCGCGGCGTGAGGCTTTTGCTGCCATGCGCGCGCGGGTGACGGACAGTTTCGCCAGTTTTGCTGCACGCTTGCCGCGGCTCGACCAATGTGATTATCGACTGCTCGGCACGAGCGGCACGGTGACCACGCTGGCCAGCCTGCATCTCAAGCTGCCGCAATATGATCGTAAAGTGATCGACGGTCTGATTGTGCCAACGGAATCGATGCGGGAAATCAGCACTATGCTGGCTCATGCTTCACCGGAAGAGCGGGCGGATATTCCATGTATTGGCAAGGAACGCGCTGATCTGGTAGTCGGCGGCTGCGCCATTCTGGAATCGATCCTCGATATATGGCCGGCCAGCCGCGTCGGCGTGGCGGATCGCGGTATTCGGGAAGGCATATTGCGTTCGCTGATGTCGGCCAACGAACGGAGGTCAGTGCGATGAGCCGTGGTAGATCAGGAACCAGACAGAAGGTCAAAACCGCCAAGGGCCGCAAAATCGGTTCTACCCGCTGGCTCGAGCGCCAGCTCAACGATCCCTATGTCAAACAGGCCAGAGCCGAGGGCTATCGCTCTCGTGCGGCCTACAAGCTGCTTGAACTCGACGAGCGCTTCAAGCTGGTGCGCAACGCCAAGGCTGTGGTCGATCTCGGCATTGCGCCGGGTGGCTGGGCACAGGTGATGCGCAAATTTGCGCCGAAAGCCGCTGTGGTCGGGATTGATCTGCTCGATGTCGATCCGATCGAAGGGGTTACCATCTTCAAGATGGACTTCATGGATGATGCCGCGCCTGACATGTTGATCGAGGCGCTTGGCAGCGCGCCGGACCTGGTATTGTCCGACATGGCCGCCAATACGGTCGGGCACCAGCAGACCGACCATCTGCGGACTATGGGACTGGTTGAGGCGGGCGCCTATTTTGCGGTTGAGAATCTGCAGGAGGGTGGCGCTTTTGTCGCCAAGGTATTGGCCGGTGGAACCGACAATGACCTGCTGACTTTGCTCAAAAAGCATTTCACCGTCGTCAAACATGCAAAGCCGCCGGCGAGCCGCAAGGGCTCGTCAGAATGGTATGTAATTGCCCAGGGCTTCAAGGGCAGGGCGGAAGAAGCCTAATTGGCGGCGCGCGCTTTCGCGACCATTTCCTTAAGGCCTTCAAATCCGACTGCACCGACTTCCGACTGATTACCGACGACCCAGGCTGGCGTGCCGGTGAAGCGCAATTGCTGTGCCGCAGCGATATTATCCTGGATTTCCTTTTTGGCTTCAGCCGAAGCGATAAAGGCACGAGCAGCCGCCATGTCGAGACCGACCTCGTTGGCAGCAGCATTGATGGTCGAGGGTGTCGGGCGACCGGTGGCAAACATGGTCTTGTGAAAGGCGTAATATTTGCCCTGCTTGGCCGCAGCCAGAGCCATCAGGGCGGCGTCGTTGCTTGATTCGCTGAGTATCGGCAGTTCGCGGAACACGACTTTGACATTCTTGTCCTCGGCAATCAGTCTGGCGACGTCGCGCTCTGTCTGTTTGCAATAGGGGCAGTTGAAATCGGAATATTCGACGACGATCACATCACCATCGGGATTGCCGGCAAAAGCGTTGCCGGCGAAAGGCTTTTCAATCTGCGCCCGGACATTATCGATCGCGCCCGTCTTCTGGCGGTTCTGCAATATTTCCACCGCTTCCGGAATGATCTCGGGGTTTTTGAGGATATAGTCGCGGACAATCGCCTCAATCGCTTTCTGTTCCTGGGCATTAATGCCTGCCGCGAGCGCGGCTTCGCTGGCCGCTTCGGTCGAGCTACTGCTGCCGGCCTGCCAGAACCAGACACTCACTGCCGCCGCTATGGCCAATCCGCCACCCGCCATAATCATCCACTTTCTGTTTGAGACTTCATCCACAATCGGGTTCTTTCCTTGAAGCATGGCATTGGCCGTGGCCACGGGGCTTGTCCAGCCCAAATGGCCCGAACCAGCGCATCACGACCTAGCGGCGGCGGTTGTTCTTTTCAAATTCGGCTTTGGCGATGAAGGAAATGTCCTGCGCCCGGATCCAGTCAGGTGTGTTTTCCGCGATGCCGGACATGGCGACTTGCGAGCTGCGGATGGCACCGGCATAATTGCGTTCCAGCATCGCGCTTTCCGCTGTTGCCAGCTGTGCCCGCGCGATATCACCCTTCTGCGAATAGACAACGCCCAGCTGATACCAGGCAAAGGGGTTGCGATTATCCTTGTGAACGGCGGCCTTCAGAACCTGCTCTGCCTCGTCCAGATATTGCGGATCTTCGGTGGCGATCAGGGCATGGCCGAACAGGCTCGCGATTAGCGGCTGGTTGTTGGTCAGTCGCACCGATTTGCGCAGCGATTGCAGCGCGCCGTCGGGATTGCCGGACTCAAGCAGGATCTGGCCGTGCAGTTCCAGAAAATAGGGATCGTCCGGTGCCGTCTTGAGCAGATTATTGGCTTCGTACAGCGCGCGATCAGGATAAGCGCTTTTGTGCCAGGCATAGGCACGCGCATAACGGGCAGGGACTGACTGGTCGCTTTCGGGGTATTTGCGCAACGTCACGGCGGGGTCGGAAGTGAAGCCGAGCAGCTTGGCCTTGACCCGTTGGAACCGGGATTCGATTTCCGGGTCGGATGGCTTGTCCCAGGACGGGTCCTGTTGGTAGACATCGCGCAACAAGGTTACCCGTTCGCCGGAAAGCGGGTGGGTTCGTCCGTAGCTGTCCTCCTGCGGGATACCAAGGCGGAATTCGTAATTCTGCAGCTTTTTGAAAAAATCGATAGACCCTCTGCCGGAGATTCCGGCAGCCCCCAGATAGCGCGCGCCGGCGGAATCAGCCGATCGTTCCTGTACGCGGCTGAAGGCCAAAAACTTGCCCATGGCCGCTTGCTGGCCGGCAGCCAATATGCCCATGCCGGCGTCACCGGCGCCGGCAGCAATCGCGGCAGCGCCTAGAACCAGGCTGAGAATGGTTATTCCGGTCGCGGTTTTCGCGCCTTCATCGAAACGGATGATATGTCCGCCGGTAATATGGCCGAGTTCATGGGCCATGACGCCTTGTACTTCATTGGCGCTGTCGGCGGTTTCGATAAGACCGGAATAGAAATAGATGCGCTGGCCGCCGGCGACAAAGGCGTTGATCTGGTTGTCGTTGATCAGAACGACCTCGACCTCGTCGGCATCCAGTTCGGAAACGGCCACCAGCGGCGAAACCATGTCGGTGAACAGGGCTTCGGTCTCGGCATCCCGCAAGATCGACTGGGCGGCCACGGGTTGTACGGCGATCGAAATAATCGCCAGAAATGCAACCATCAGACGGGTCACGCGCTCTGCGGAAGGCAGACCGATGCGGGAAAATGAAACAGCAAAAAAATTGCGCATGAAATTCCTTAGCATGAAAGTCTGGTTGGAGCCTTTCCTCCTGCCATCAGCTGCCTGAACCGCGGATGAAAACCATAGCGTCCCCGCCAGAAACATCTGGCGGGGACGCTATGTTGTCAATCATCCAAACGTGCGCTGCCACCAGCCCTGACGGGGTGGACCGTCGCTGGACTCCGTCGCGTCGCTGTCGGAGGTTTTCGCGGCAGCTTCGTCTTTAGGCTTGGCTGTTGCTTCGCCTTTGGGCTTGGCAGCGGCTCTTGGTTTCCGCGGCTTTGCCGGCGCTTTTTCCTTGGCTTCTTTCGGAGCTTCGGTTGCTGCCTTGTCAGTCGCTTCGGTGCTATCCGCCTTTTTGGCCCGTGATCTCGGCGCGCGTTTTACCGGTGCCTTTTTTTCCACGGTTGCGTCAGCGGCTTCGCCCGTTGCTTCGGCAGCCGGAGTGGCTGCTGCTGCTGCTGCTGCTGCTGCGGGTTTGGCCTTGCGCGGTGCACGGCGGCGTTTCGGCTTTTCCTCGGCCGCTTCGGCTGCTGGTTCAGCGTTCGCTGCTGGCTGCTCAGCCGGAGCTTCGCTTTTGGCAGAGCGACGTCTGGTGCGTGGCTTGGCTTCGGCTTTCTCTTCGCCAGCGGTTTCGCTTTCCGTTACCGGAGCAGCATCCGCCTTGCGGGCGCTGTTGCGGCGCGAGCGAGGTTTCGGCTTCTGGGCCTGTTCGCCGGCATCCGTGTCGTTCGGCTGTGTGGCGGCTTCGGCATTGTTCTCGCCTGAGCTTCCACCACTATTGTCGGTGGAGTTCTCGCCATTATTCTCGCCGGGAGTCTCGGACGAACCGGCTTCCCCGCGATCACCGCCACGGTTGCGTCTGCCGCGCCGACGCCGTTTGCGCTTCGGCCGTTCCTCACCATCGTTGCGGTCGCCACGTTCTGTACGCTCGCCACGTGCTTCACTTTCGGCATTATCCGCTTCATCGACCTGATCATCATCGTCGTCATCAATAATGGGCTCGAACTTGGGCATGTTCTTCGGCGGGCTACCGGAGGTCTGGATTTCCATCCGCGCGCCTTCGGTTTCGCCATCGGGCACGATTTCAATCGAGACGCCATAGCGTTTTTCGATATCCTCGATTTCATGGCGCTTGCTGTTCAGCACATAGATGCACGCTTCCTGGCTTGTGCGCAGGCTGATGATACTGGCCTTGCCCTTGGCGGCTTCTTCTTCGAGCAGACGCAGCGCGGACAGGGCGGAAGACGATGCCGTTCGTACCAGTCCGGTGCCTTCGCAGTGCGGGCAGACTTTGGTCGATGCTTCAAGCACGCCGGTGCGCAGACGCTGGCGGCTCATTTCCATCAGACCAAAGCTGGAAATCCGTCCGACCTGGATCCGTGCGCGATCGTTTTTCAGTGCATCGCGCATGGCCCGTTCGACTTTGCGAACATTGCCGTTGCGGTCCATGTCGATGAAATCGATCACAACCAGTCCGGCCATGTCGCGCAGTCGCAACTGGCGGGCGATTTCTGCGGCGGCTTCCATATTGGTCTTGACCGCAGTCGCTTCAATCCCGTGTTCGCGGGTCGACCGTCCAGAGTTGATGTCGATCGACACCAGAGCTTCGGTCGGGTTGATCACCAGATAGCCGCCGGATTTCAGCTGCACTTCCGGCGAGTACATAGCCGACAGCTGATCCTCGACGCCATAGCGCTGGAATAGCGAGACCGGATCGGCGTAGCTCTTCACCCGCTTGCTGTGGCTTGGCATCAGCAGCTTCATGAAATTCTTCGCGGCGGTATAGCCGCCTGCGCCCTCGACCAGAACTTCCTCGATTTCGCGATTGTAAATGTCACGGATCGCGCGTTTGACGAGATCGCTGTCGCTGTGGATCAGGCTCGGAGCCGTGGCGCTCAGCGTCTTCTCGCGGATTTCGTCCCAGAGACGGGCGAGATAATCGAAGTCGCGCTTGATTTCCGGCTTGGTGCGGGACAATCCGGCAGTGCGGACAATGCAGCCCATGCTGGTCGGCAACTTCAGATCGGCGATGATCGACTTCAGCCGCTTGCGATCCCCGGCATTGTTGATCTTGCGGCTGATACCGCCACCGTGGGAGGTGTTCGGCATCAATACGCAATAGCGACCGGCTAGGCTGAGATAGGTGGTTAGCGCAGCGCCCTTGTTGCCGCGTTCTTCCTTGACGACCTGCACGAGCACAACCTGCCGCCGCTGAATAACGTCCTGGATCTTGTAGCGTTTGCGCAAGGCCATGCGCTTTTGGCGCGCCTGGTCGCTGGCTTTCGGCATGCTGCCTTTGCCGCGGCCCTTCTGGCGACCACCGCGTCCGCGACGGCCTCCGCTCTTGCCCTTGGTTTCCGCATTATCGTCGGATGAATCGTCTTCGGACTCATCATCCTCGTCGTCATCTTCATCGTCGCCATTTTCTACCGGAATTTCGCCTTCGGTCACGTCGATCGTGTCGACGCTTTCGTCCTGGTCGACTTCAACCAGCGCGGTATCAAGTTCCTCGGTGGCTTCGCTGCGGACCATGTCGGCAGGAGAATCTTCTTCTTCCTCTTCCTGGGCGCGCAGAGCGGCTTCTTCAGCCGCGTGCTCGGCTTCTTCAGCCAGAAGCGCTTCGCGATCTTCTCTCGGAATCTGGTAATAGTCGGGATGAATTTCGGAAAAGGCGAGAAATCCGTGGCGGTTGCCACCATAGTCGACAAAAGCAGCCTGTAGCGACGGTTCGACGCGGGTTACTTTTGCTAGATAGATATTGCCTTTAAGTTGTTTGTGCTCGGAAGATTCAAAATCGAATTCCTCAATCTTGTTTCCCTTTACGACCGCCACCCGGGTTTCTTCCTGGTGGCGCGCGTCGATTAGCATGCGCGTAGTCATTCAATAGTCTCCTGGCAGGGAGCGCCGGATCAGAGCCCGGCGGGTCCATGCGATATAATAGGGATGACGTTTCTGTGCGCGCGTTCCTTTGATGAGGGGCGGGCGGCGTCATCCGGTTGATTTGAAATGTTTCAGATAAAAATGCGTCTGCAACCACTGCATGGCTCTGGCCGTTAGCCAAAGTCTTTCCGCCCAAGGAAGCGCCTCCGAAACGGAGAGCCTCTAAGCCGGAGATTTCATGCCTCATGTTGCGTCAACCTGGTAGATGCCGAATGATTTTCGGCATTTAGATGAACCGTTCCAGGATTCTTCCCGAAAGGTTCAAACAGGCTGCTAGCACCGCTCGCGCTGATCGGCAACACAAACTGTGACAGAGCAGAAACATCTCGGGCAATATCCGCCCACAATGGAACGTGCCTAATGCACCGTTAACCGCGTCATTTTACGGCGCCTTACGAAAGCATCCTTAATGCCGTCTTCACTCCAATCCATGGTGTGAAACATTCAGGAAGCCGCAATATATGAAAATTGACTGGACCCTAAAGGCACGTAGGATGCATAAGCGGACCATGGCACTGGCAACAATCTTGGCGTCCGCACTACTGACGGTCACTCCGGCCCAGGCAGGCTCGGTCAGCAGGATCGAAGCCAATGGTTCGCAGATCACGATCTCTTTTGACGATCTGGTGGAAGGGGCATCGGCCTTTTCCCTGATCGGGCCAGACCGTATTGCGATAGACGTGCGTGGTGGCAAGGCCGGACGCGGTGGCTCAGCGGTCGGTATTGTCAAATCGGTACGCCAGGGACAATATGACCCCAACACGGCGCGGATCGTGTTTGATCTGGACCGCCCGGCTGTAATTACCAACGGCAGCTTTTCAAAAGATGGCAAAAGCCTGAATCTAAGCCTGCAATCGGTCGGTCGAAACCAGCTGGCGAGCGGCCGGCTCTCATTTCTGCCGCCGGTCAATTTTCGCGCTGAACCGCCAAAGAAAAATTACAGCGTCAAAGTGCCGCTCGGCAAGCCGCTGGATTCCGTCCGCTTGCCGAAAATTTATGGGCCGAATGACCGGAGCCGGCCGCTGGTTGTCATCGATGCCGGCCATGGCGGGCATGATCCAGGGGCGATTTCCCCACATGGCGATGCGCGCGAGAAAAACGTGACTCTGGCAATCGCCAAGGCAATTCGTGACCGGCTGGTCGCGGGCGGCCGGGTCCGCGTGGCGCTGACCCGTGATAGCGACAAGTTTCTGGTGCTGGAGGAACGTTACGGCATAGCTCGCAGGCTCGGGGCGGATCTGTTCATGTCGATCCATGCCGATGCGGCAGGCAACGAGACGGCGTCCGGAGCCACTGTCTACACGTTGTCCGAAGTTGCTTCCGACCGCGAAGCGGCCAAGCTGGCGGCGCGGGAAAACAAGGCCAATATCATCAATGGCGTCAATTTGGGCGGCGCGACGCGGGACGTATCGTCGATCCTGATCGACCTGACCCAGCGTGAGACCATGAATGTCTCGGCGGATTTTGCCAAATTGCTCCACCGGGAAAGCAGCCAGAAAATGGCTTTTCGCAAAATACCGCACCGCTATGCGTCCTTTGTGGTGCTCAAGGCGCCCGACACTCCGTCGGTATTGTTTGAAACCGGATATCTGACCAATAAAGATGACGTAGCGTTCCTGAATTCTCGTCAGGGCCGGACCAAGGTTGCATCGGGTGTCGCCAGCGCAATCGAGTCGCATTTTGCCCGGAAACTGGCAATGCGCTAGACTGATTTGGTCGGGCGAAATTGTCCGACCGTCCCGTGGCGAGGCGGTGCGCGTTTTTCATCGATAATCGCTGGAAAATGGATGCGAGCCGGTTTAGATAGCGCAGCCTATGGTAAATGATGCGTCAGATACGGCTGGAGAAAGTCTCGCCTATAAGCTCGAACGAAGCACGGGCAGTTTTTTCGAGCGGATCGAAAGATTCTGGCAGAAGAAGTGGTTCCGGCTATTTGTCGCTTTTCTAGCCCTATGTGTGCTTGGCTGGCTGCTCGTCTGGCTGATATTTGCCCGGGATTTGCCGGATGCCACGGCGCTGCAGACCTACGAACCGCCACTGCCGACGATGGTTCGCGCTTATGATGGCGAACCGGTCCACAGCTATGCTCGCGAACGGCGCGTGCAACTTGAATATTCCGAATATCCGGCACTGCTGGTGCGGGCCTATCTGGCAGCCGAAGATCGTACCTTCTTTGAACATGGCGGACTGGACTATCCCGGCATCGCCACAGCTATTCTTACCAATATCTCCAATAGCGGGCGTCCGGTCGGGGCCTCCACCATCACCCAGCAGGTCGCGAAGAACCTGTTGTTGAGCAGCGAAGTCTCCTATCGCCGCAAAGTCCGCGAAGCGATCCTGGCTTACCGGATCGAGGATGTGCTGACCAAGGAGGAAATACTCGAACTCTATCTCAACCAGATATTTCTCGGTCGCAATGCTTATGGCGTGCAGGCAGCCGCGCAAGCCTATTTCGGCAAGGATGTCGACGCACTCGCCCTTCATGAAATTGCCTATCTCGCGATTCTGCCCAAGGGGCCGTCCAACTATCGACCCGAAGTGCACGAACAGCGCGCGATCACCAGGCGCAACTGGGTCCTGGGCGAGATGGAGGAGAATGGCTGGATCACGCCAGCGCAACATCAGGCTGCGATCGCGCAGCCGCTTGGCGCGATTTCCCGTTCCGGTCCCCGCTTCGAACGGGTGGGCGGCTATTTTATCGAGGAAGTCCGCCGCCAGCTGATCGAGCAATTTGGCGAGAATGAAAAGGCAGGCCCTTACAGCGTCTATTCCGGCGGCCTTTGGGTGCGCACCTCGCTGAACCCGGAATTGCAGGAATATACCAAGGATGCCCTGCGCGGAGGACTATTGCGCTATAGCAGTGGCAAGGGCTGGAGTGGCCCGATCAACAAGATCGAAATGGACGAACAGTGGGCTCAGCGCCTGTCCTCGACCTTTATCAATACCGATTATGCCAACTGGCGGATCGCCGTCACTATCCGGCCGACCGGCGGCGGGGCCGAAATCGGCTTTACCGATGGTACCACGGGCCGGATCAATTCTGTTCCGAACGCCTTGAAAGCTGGCGATATTATCGCTGTCAGCCCAATGGGCGGGAGCCGCTATCGGCTCGAAAATGTGCCTGAAGTATCGGGCGGCATGGTTGTGCAAAACCCCCGCAATGGCCGGATATGGGCGATGCAGGGCGGCTTTGACGACCGGATGAGCTCGTTCAACCGCGCCACCCAGGCCGAGCGGCAGCCAGGCTCGACGATCAAGCCATTTGTCTATGCCACGGCGCTGGAACAGGGCATGACCCCTGCAACCTTGATCGAGGATGCCCCGTTCTGCGTCTATCAGTCGGCTTCTCTGGGGCGTAAATGTTTCCGGAATTTCGGCAATTCGCGCGGCGCTGGCCAACAGACTTTGCGTTGGGGTGTGGAGCAATCGCGCAACCTGATGACCGTGCGTGCCGCCAATGACTCTGGCATGGAAAATGTTGTCAGGACGATCAAGACCATGGGTATCGGTGACTATAAACCCTATCTGGCTTTCGCTCTGGGCGCTGGCGATACCACGGTGATGAAATTGACCAATGCCTATTCCATGCTTGCAAATCACGGGCGTGAGCTGAAACCCACGGTAATCGACTTTGTCCAGAACCGTCAGGGAGAGGTGATCTTCCGTGCTGACAAGCGGGTATGTGAAAATTGCAATTTGCGCGACTGGGACGGAGAGCCGATGCCGCGGCCGCGTCCTGCCGGAAAACAGCTGATGGATCCGATGACCGCTTATCAGATGATCGACATTTTGCAGGGTGTGATCACCCGCGGCACCGCGCAGAATTTGAAAAGCCTCGACCGGCCTCTGTTTGGCAAGACCGGTACAACCAGCGGCCCAACCAATGTCTGGTTCGTCGGCGGTTCACCCGACATGGTCGCTGGCGTCTATCTCGGTTTTGACCAGCCGCGCAACATGGGCGGCTATGCCCAGGGCGGCACACTGGCCGCGCCGATCTTTCGGCGTTTTGCCGAACGGGCGATGGCGGGCATGCCGAAAACGCCGTTTGTTGCTCCCAAAGGCGTCCGGATGGTCCGGGTCGACCGCAAGACCGGCAAGCGGGTATTTGGCGGCTGGCCGACCGATGATCCCAAATCTGCGGTTATCTGGGATGTTTTCAAGCCCGAGACCGAGCCCCGTCGTTCAATTCGCAAGGACGAGCTTCTGGCCCGTCTGGAAGCCCGCAAGGCGCAGCTGGTCGCGGAACAGGCCGCAGCGCGGGCACGGGCTCTGGAAGCCAATCGCAATCGCGGTCCGGCACAAAATGACGACGAGTTCCTGCAGGCTGAAGGTGGTATTTATTAGCGATAGCAGGTCTCTCGGCGGATGCTGAAAGCATCGGACATTGTGCCCGAGCAGGGCATCGCTACCGTGGGCATCGAAAGCGTCGCGGCCCTTTCCGACATTACCGCCGATGCCTTTCGCGACGATCCGTTCAACGGCTGGCTGTTCGGCGGCTTTGAACCGATGAAACGAACTTTTTCGGGTCTGGCACAGCATATCTACGCACTAAATGGTTTTTGCCAGATATTGAGCGAAGACGGCGAAGGCCGTGCCGCCGCGATGTGGCTGATGCCCGGTGACAAGGCCGATGCATCCATGGCGGGGACGCTGCAGACCTATTGGGGCCTGTTCGCCAGCGGTGGCTGGGGCGCGCTGATGCGCGGCAAGGCCGCAGGCGAGGCAATGGAAAAACATCATCCGAAGGAGCCGCATGCCTATCTGTTCACCGTTGGCGTTGCCAGCGCGGGACGGGGCAGGGGATTGGGCCGCCGCCTGATCCAGCCGGTCCTTGATGCCTGCGATCGTACGGGCACGATGGCCTATCTGGAGAATAGCAATCCGGCCAACCGGCGCTTCTACAACAGTCTCGGATTCGAGCGGGTGGAACTGTTTCACGCATCGACCGACAGTCCGCCGCTGGAAGCGATGAAGAGGCTCCCTCGACAGGGCGACGGCCTGCATCTGCAATAATAGTGAAATAATTCTGTAATTCCAAGGTCATTGAGCGGCAGTAGATGCCTTGTTCGAGAGGTCGCACAGAGATTGTCCGTGCACAGTAAACCTTGGACAAGGGAATTATAGATGAAGACGAAATTTGCAATATTAACAATGGCCACGCTGGCTTTGGCCGGCTGTGAAAACCAGGCTGGCAGCAGTGGCGGCGGAAGCCGGGACCAGATCCGGATCGTCGGATCCTCGACCGTCTTTCCCTTCGCCAAGGCTGTGTCGGAAAATTTCCTCACTATGGGCAGCTTCAAGGCTCCGGTACTGGAATCAACCGGAACCGGCGCGGGCATGAGCCTGTTCTGTTCCGGTGTTGGCGCGGATACGCCCGATATCGAAAATGCTTCGCGCCGGATGAAGGCGTCCGAATTTGAATTGTGCCAGAAAAACGGTGTAACCGACATTGTCGAAATCAATATCGGCATTGACGGTATCGCGGTGGCGCAGTCGAATGAAGGCCCAAGCTTTGCCCTGACCCCCGAGCAGATTTACAAGGCGATTGCGGCCAAGCCGTTCGGCAAGGAAAACACCACCAAGAACTGGTCGGATATCGATGCTTCGCTGCCGTCCCTGCCGATCAACGTTTACGGCCCCCCGTCGACCTCGGGCACGCGCGATGCACTGACCGAACTGATTATGGAAGTCGGCTGCAAAACCGACGCCGCGACCAAGGCGCTCAAGGAAAGCGACAAGGACGAATATGAAGCCATCTGTCACGAGATCCGGACCGATGGTCCCTATCTGGACACGGGCGAGAATGACAATCTGATCGTCCAGAAGTTGAAATCCAATCCCAATGCGGTCGGTATCTTCGGCTACAGCTTCCTTGAAGAAAATCTCGACACGGTGCGCGGGATTGTCATTTCCGGGGTCAAGCCCGCCTATGACGCAATTGCATCGGGCGAATATCCCGGTGCGCGGCCACTATATATCTACGTGAAGAAACAGCATGTCGGTGTGATTCCCGGCATACAGGAATATGTCACGGAATTCGTCAACGCGGGTACCCGAGATGGCTATCTGGTCAAGGCCGGCCTGATCGCTTCGCCGGACGCTACCCGGGCATCGATGGTGGAAGCGGCGAAAAATATGCCGCTGCTGACCAAGGACGTTTTGAAATAGGCGACCCGATATCGCTTGTTCAAAATCAGGATTGTCATGCGAACTGGATTTTTCGTGGCAGATAGCCTGAGGGGCTGTTGGCAACAACGGCCCCTTTTTTTTGTCCCGTATCGACCATCGGAAGCTATCACAATGCCACAAAACATATCGCAAAACTGCGGCACGGGAAAACAAGTGGCGATATTATGACATTTTTGTTACAATGAACAATAGCGCGATAAGGAACCCTTGATGAATCTTAGCACTGCTCACCATACTGTGTCCGCGTTTGACGCGGAAATTCACGACCTTCGGGCGATGGTTCTGGAGATGGGCGACAAGAGCACGGCGGCGATTGTCCGGGCGATCAACGCGCTTGAACATAATGATCTGGCGCTGGCCAAAGCCGTCATTGCCGACGATAAGGAGATTGACGAACTGGAGCGGCGGATCGATGCCCTGTCGATTCAGACCATCGCCTTGCGCGCGCCGATGGCCGACGATCTCCGCCATCTGATTGCGACTTTCAAGATTTCCAGTATTGCCGAGCGGATCGGTGATTATGCCAAGAATATCGCCAAAAGGGTGCCGCTGGTCGCGGAGTCCACCCGTACGATCGAACCGGCTTCGCTGCTTCCTTCCATGGCCAATATCGCCGCCGAACTGGTCCGGGATTCGTTCAAGGCTTATGCCGATAGCGACGCCGATCTGGCGGTTTCAGTATGGGCCAGAGACCAGACGCTGGATCATTTCTACACCAGCATTTTTCGCGCGATCATCACCTATATGGTCGAGAACCCCGCCTATATCAGCGAATCCGCGCATTTGCTGTTCATCGCTAAAAATCTCGAGCGGATCGGCGATCATGCCACCAATATCGCCGAGCTGACCTATTTCGCCGATACCGGTCGCCAAATGCCGGATCGCAACAAAGGCGACAATGTCGGCACGATCTGGGACGAGCAGCAACCATCAACCTAGGGTGACACCTGCCAATCGGCGCAGAGTGTCGGGATCAGAAGCTGATCTGGAAACGTCCGGCCACGCTGTCGACCGAATAGTCGCCACTGCCCGCTGCCAGAATGGCGGCGTTGCTGTAATCCAGCTTGGAATAGGAGAGCAGAAACCGGACATAGTCGACCGGTGTCCAGATCAAGGACGCCTGATAAGCGTCCTGCGTGCCGCCAACGAAGCCGCCATCGGTCAGATCAAGCCGGTCATAACGGACATTGACTTGCCACGCGCCCATGCCGCCATCGCCAACCGGATTGGACACTTTGACACCCTTGAACACGCCTTTCTTATAGCCGCGCGTGTCGTCGGTCAGGAAAAAACCGGCCTCGACCGAGCCACCGAAAAAGGTCGGGTCGGATAACGCGCCGGTGCGGTTCAGATTGAGCCAGTGGGCTTCACCCGCTGCGTGGAATCGCCCGCTGATCATCGCCGCTTCCAGGCCGTAGCTGGTCTCCGATGTCGCGTCGCCAATAGTTCCGGTGTCGATGAACCGCGTGTCGGTGAAATGCACCGCAGGCCGCTGACGATAGCGGGCAGAATTGATCGCATCGCCAAGGTCGCGATAGTGGTAGGACGCGCCGAAATGGGTCTGGACATCACCAAATTTCGGCATGGCCACCGCGCGTACGTCAAAGCCGACACTGTCATTCTCGTCATTGCCGAGATCATCGATATTGTCGGTGAACACGCCCGCCTGGAACAACAGATCCGACACGCCATATTGCACCGACAGACCGACCCGCCGTTCAAAGCCAAAGGCATCGGTATAGCCGGCCCGCTCGATAAAGCTGGTGTCGTTGCTGCTCGACAATTCTTCCAGGCCCTGGAAATTATTCTGTTGGCCTGCCGTGATCGTCAGCCCGCTATCGTCATAAGTCAGAAACGCATCGGTCAGCTCGACATTACCGCCAGAGAAATCCGCTTCCATCTTGTAGCCGAAGCCGCCCGGGATCGATCCCGAAGCGCCGAGCCGGATGCGCCGCGCTTCATTGGCAAAGCCGAGGCCCGCGTCGTTGATCGAATCCGGCGCGTTGACCGTGCCGAAATCATACAGCATCCGGCCGCGCGGTTTGAAGCTCCAGCCGTCATCCCCTTCGATCTCCGGCGCGCCCTTGAACGCGACCTTGACGGGCCGCTGTGCTGCGATCGCTATATCGGTCGCGGCGAGTTTCGCATTGGTCTCGGCGATGGCGCTGGTTGTCGCCTGCGTGGAGACCTGCTGTGACCGCTGCAAATCGCCCAGTTGCGCCTTCAATCCAGCAATTTCCTGTTCCATCTGGTTCATCTTCGCCAGCAAGGCAGCCGCCTGTTCGTCGGATAGCGGCGCCGCCGTGGCGCTGGCCGGCGCGAATGCGATTATCGCGGTTCCGGCCATCAGGCCTAGGGTGTTGAACATCTGCTTGGTCATGAAATCGCCTGTCTGTTGTGGAGCGCTTATCGATTGATGAGCGATCTATGACGCCAGCGTTGCCCTTTCATGGCGTTTTTATTGCACGTTTATGACAGGGCCGGTGAGGACGCGAAAAGCGGGTTTTGGCGCGGTGTCGTCTCAATCCCCGACAGGCAACCGCCGCTTGCCCTTCGTCCGCCCGGTCAGATGATAGCGGTGGCAGCGATCACAGAGATAGGGCCGCAGCGTGATACCGGCAGCCTGCGCAGCAGCAATGGCCTCCGCCTCAGTGACGAAGCGCCGCTTCTTGCGGCAAATGGAGAGGCGGGTACGCATGGGGAGGAAGGCTTTCTGCTCGACTGTTTCGCCAATTAATCACTTCCTTCAGCTTCCATCGCTGGTCTTGGACATTTTTTTCAGAAGTGATGATCGGAATCTGTCCGTATGGGCACAGTGATCATTCCAAAATTCCGAATGAAAACGAGATGCTATCTTATCAACATCGGTTTCTAGGAAACTTCGCTCAACCACTTTTCGTTCGCCAACTTCTCTTATGCGAATTTGGTACATTTTTATGCGGCCTGCCTTTCAAAGAAGTCGTTGTGCCAGTCGATGAACTCAGGCTTTGGATTGAATCGATCTGGTTTCGCCATTTTCCGCGCGTGATAGGGTTCAAAATATGCGCGGGTTTCGGGATTGGAGTGCATCAAAAGTGTTGTCGAAATTTTGACTTCTAAGCCCTTGTTTATCGTAAGCAGCCCTTTGTCGAACGCTTTGTCGAATGTGGCTGACAGAGCCAGACCATTTTCAGGGTTAAGGCGATTAGCTACATCATCCTTCCATGGTATAATGTGGCTAGCCACTAGAATCCTAGGTTCTGCAATGCCTGTGATACAGCATTGATCCTTATAATTTGCCATTACGGCTTTGCGGAAAAAATCTTGGCCCCGCCTTTGATCTACCAATGCTTGTGCGGTCGTATTACCGTTTGGATCGCGCGATTTATAATCTGGTTTCGACTCCCGCAAAGTGGATGTGGACTCGGAATTCTGGATGAGCAGGTTCATTTTCTCTGCCTGCTCTGCCAAGACGTTCCAGTCTGAGCTAAAACGCTTCCAAACAGATTCATCAAGTTTGGAATAGTTTTGAAGGCCAACTCGACCGCTGGACAATATCTTCGGATTTAATCCAGCAAGATTTAGCATTTTCATTCCAACGGAAGCAGGCGTCCGATCAAGAGCGAGCGCGAGCGCAACGATATCTGGATTGCTACCGTGGATTTTTCCAAATGGAGTCTGAAGATACAAACTCAAAGCGAGTAAGATTTCCTCTTCTGTCCATTTTTTTGCCATGCTTCACTATATGCATAAACTATAACAAATCTACGGCCCAATTGCATCGTACGTAAAAGGATCGACGGCGGTTTCTCGAATGGCGCATCATAAAGGAAATCAACCTCCCACTAAACTGATTTTCCTCCCTGCCGCGCAGCGGTGGAGAGGGGGACCGTCCGGAGGATGGTGGAGGGGCTGGTTGGTCTTGGCGGTGGCTTTGACGGTTTGCGCCGAATCTCGCAGGGCGCTTCTTACCACGCCCGCCCCTGCGTCAGCCGTTCCGGCTGCCACCTCCCCATCGCTTGGCGATAGGGAGTAGAATTGGGGCTCCAACACCCTTTCCTACACAACCCTCCCTATGCCATATCCGCAAACGGCTCTTTGACAATTTCATCCTGCTCCCCGCAATCTGCAAAAGCGGAAAGGGAAGGCCTGTTGCTGCCCGCTGCTTTCTCCTTCTCACCTTGTTCAGCCTTGCTGCTTCGAAACTGAACAGATCGCTTTTGCGGGCTTCGAGTGCTGCGAAAATCACGCCCGAAAAACCCCAAAGTTTTTCAAATTCATAACAGTGTAAAGTTTGTAAAGTTCGATTGGCGGCCCGGGATAGAATCACCACCAGAATGTCGGGTGCGGGGTGGACGTTTCCTGCTGACAAGGGGGTGCGCCCCTGCTAACGGCTGGCCATGACCGAACCATCTTATTCTCAGGCCCATATCCGCAATTTTTCCATCATCGCCCATATCGATCATGGCAAATCGACTCTCGCCGACCGGCTGATCCAGCACACAGGCGGGCTGACCGAGCGCGAGATGAGCGAGCAGGTGCTCGACAATATGGATATCGAGCGAGAGCGCGGAATCACGATCAAGGCGCAGACGGTGCGGCTCAATTATACCGCCAAGGATGGCGAGACCTATGAGTTGAGCCTGATGGACACGCCGGGCCATGTCGACTTTGCCTATGAAGTGTCGCGGAGCCTGGCCGCGTGCGAGGGCGCGTTGCTGGTCGTCGATGCGGCGCAGGGGGTCGAGGCGCAGACTTTGGCCAATGTCTACCAGTCGATCGAGCATGATCACGAGATTATTCCGGTGCTGAACAAGATCGATCTGCCGGCCGCCGAGCCGGAGCGGGTGCGCCACGAGATTGAGGAAATTATCGGGCTGGACGCGTCTGATGCGGTGATGGCAAGCGCCAAGTCGGGTATCGGCATCGAGGATATACTGGAGCAGATTGTGGCGAAAATTCCGCCACCGGGCGGTGATCGCAACAAGCCGCTGAAGGCGATGCTGGTCGACAGCTGGTATGATCCCTATCTCGGCGTGGTCATCCTGGTGCGGGTCATTGATGGTGTGCTGACCAAGGGGCTGAAGATCAAGTTCATGGCGCAGGGGACCGAGCATCTGGTCGACCGGGTCGGATGCATGCGGCCGAAGATCGAGCAGTTGCCCGAGCTGGCCGCCGGCGAGATCGGCTTTATCACGGCGCAGATCAAGGAAGTCAGCCAGACCGCGGTCGGCGACACGATTACCACGGTGAAGAACCCGGCGCCCGAGGCTTTGCCGGGCTTTAAGGAAGTGCAGTCTGTGGTGTTCTGCGGTCTGTTCCCGGTCGACGCGGCGGACTTCGAGAAATTGCGCGAGAGCATCGGCAAGCTGCGGCTCAACGACGCGAGCTTCACCTTCGAGATGGAGACCAGCGCGGCACTGGGGCAGGGGTTCCGCTGCGGTTTTCTGGGGCTTTTGCATCTGGAGATCGTCCAGGAGCGGCTGACCCGCGAATATGATCTCGACCTGATCACCACGGCGCCGTCGGTGGTCTACCGGATTGAGATGAACGATGGCAGCGAGATGTTCCTGCACAACCCGGCGGACATGCCGGATGTGGTGAAGATCCGCGAGATCGAGGAGCCGTGGATCGAGGCGACGATCTATTGCCCGGACGAATATCTCGGCGGTATATTGAAGCTATGCCAGGATCGCCGTGGAGTGCAGAAGAATCTGACCTATGTCAGCGACCGGGCACAGGTCGTCTATGAATTGCCGCTCAACGAGGTGGTGTTCGACTTTTACGACCGGTTGAAGAGCATTTCGCGCGGCTATGCCAGCTTTGACTATCACCAGATCGGCCTGCGCACCGGCCAGCTGGTCAAGATGAACATCATGGTCAACGGCGATCCCGTCGACGCGCTGAGCATGATCGTCCATCGCGACGCTGCCGAAGCCCGCGGCCGGCATATGTGTGAGCGGCTCAAGGACCTGATTCCGCGGCATCTGTTCAAGATCCCGGTGCAGGCGGCTATTGGCGGCAAGGTGATCGCCCGCGAGACGATCTCGGCGATGCGCAAGGACGTGACGGCAAAATGCTATGGCGGCGATATCAGCCGCAAGAAGAAGCTGCTCGACAAGCAGAAAAAGGGCAAGGCCAAGATGCGCGAATATGGCAATGTCAGCATCCCGCAGGAAGCCTTTATCGCGGCGCTGAAAATGGGCGACGAGGGCTAGGATACCTTCTGGAGTAACAATATGTCTCGCCGCATTTCTTTGCGCAACTTATAGTAAATAGAGTTGAAACCATATGTAACATCTCGTATGTTGCACCTGCGAAACACGCATCAGGGTCGCATCTGATTTGCGGGAATCACTCGATGTTCAGTTTTTTTGAGTCAAATTATCGCCGGGCGAAGGATGCCCGGGAGGTCAAATTATGTTTCTCCAGATATGGCGAGCGCGCTGTTGATATTTTGGTGGAACGGGCGAGCGATAGCGGTCTGTCACGCCGAGACCGGCGTCATTGGCGACGGCTTGCGCGCAAGGCGAGGCGAAAACAGGGTGACCCTGTAACCCAGCTAAATATGGGCCGAGATCATCCGCTGTCCCGCTGATAGGGGCACGGCGTGATGTCTTCCGGCGCAATCGCCGGACCCTTGGCCCGGAACCGCGCGAAATAGCCACCCAGTTCCGGTCGTTCCATGAAGCCGACCAGCTCATAACCGACCGCTTCAAATTCGCAGAACAGCTGTTTCGGTGGAATGCCGTGCTGCGTCACATCGCGGTTGACGTCGACGACGATCACCTCCCCGGCAGCTTGGCTCTTGCTCTTGGCAAGCAACGCAGGACGCAGCCGCGAGAGAAAGGCGTAAGGCTCTCGCACCTCGTGATACATGTGGACCAGAAATATCCGGTCGAAACTATTCTCCGGAAGCCGCGGATCGTCCGGCGCGCCGAGCTTGATCGAGACATTGTCGAGGCTTTCCCGGTTGACGCGCTCGGCCAGACGGTCGATCGCCTCTTCATCAATATCCTGCGCCAATACCCGCCCCGCCGCACCCACTTTCTCGGCTAGCCGCACGGTATAATAGCCTTCGCCCGCGCCGATATCGGCGACCGTCATGCCCGGCTCCAGCCCCGCCGCCTTCATGATCTCCTCGGCCTCGCCGCGCTTGTCACGCGCGGTCTCGGTCGACCATTGGTTGCCGGCCAGCTCCGACACCGGCCGTGACGCCGGCGGATAGGCGCGCGCGGTTTCGGAGCGAGCCTCGTCGGGGTCGTCTATCTTTTTGCACGCAGACAGCGGCGTGGCGAGCAGGGCCAGCGCGGTCAGCGACGCCACAAGAGGACCGGACGGCGGGATTAATCTTTTCACGGCGGTGGTGGCTTTCATGGGAAAGAGACTAGGCGAGGGCGCAGGTCTGTTCAATCCTTGTTTGATGAGGGGGCGACGGGGCGGGGCGCGGACTTATGTCTGATCCGAACTTTACAAACTTTATACTGTTATCGAAGAAAAAGCTTTTCATCCGCTGACGATAGGCAAACCCATGCGTAATAGGTGATTTTGACCAGTGCGCGCGATCTTCTCGGTGGGCCAGCAGGCGGCGAGCGCCAGCATGAAATTGTGGAGCGGCTGTTGTGGCCAGCGGTCGTGGGAGTGATGCGGCTTTGGTGTACGGGTGATGGTGATGGGTGTGACGCTGTCGCGATTGCAGGGATGGTCGCCGGTCTGTCCGGGGGAGAGTGTGTTCATCATTTATGCCTCGGTTGGAGGCGGAAGGGTGGTGATTTGGGGGCTTGTAGGAAAGGGGATTTGAACTGGCGACAGTCATCGCAGAATATAGCAAGCCGGAACGGTCCCCTTCACCTTAACGATCAGGCAACTTCGCCAGTAATTTATCCAGCGTAGCGGGATAGTCCCGTACCCGAATCCCGGTGGCGTTATAGATTGCGTTGGTGACGGCTGCGGCTGCCCCGCATATTCCCAGTTCGCCTATCCCCTTGGCCTGGATCGGGCTGGCAAATTCATCCCGTTCCTTGAGCAAGACAACCTCTATCTGCGGCACGTCCAGATTAACCGGTATATGATATTCAGCCAGATCGTGATTGACGATATGGCCGTCGCGGTCATCAAAGGCCAGTTCCTCGGTCAGCGCGCTGCCGATCCCCCAGATCATGCCGCCATAGCATTGCGATGTCGCGGTTTTTTCGTTTAGTATCCGGCCAGCGCCGAACACGCCAATCATCCGTCTGACCCGCGTTTCCCCGGTTACGGCGTTGACTGCGACTTCGGCAAAATAGGATCCATAAGTGGCCTGCTGCCAGTCTTCCAGAGTCTTGCCGGGCTCGATATGTCCGATCGCGGAAACCTCTTCTCCGTCCAGTATTTCGGTAAAGGGTCGCGCCTTATCGCCGGTTGCTGCTTTGCCATCGGCAAGTGTCAGTTCAGTTTCTTTGCCGCCCAGCTTGTCGGCGAGTTTCTTGCGAATTTCCTCGCAGGCCAGAAAGACTGCGGACCCGGATGAAGAGGCGCCCCATGATCCGCCTGAACCCGGCCCGGCGGGGAAGTCGGTGTCGCCCAATCTGGTTTCGACCTTATCCGCAGGCAAGCCGAGCATGTCGCAGGCAATTTGCGTCAATATGGCGTAGGTGCCTGTGCCAATGTCGGTCATGTCGGTTTCGACCACGGCGCTGCCGTCCGCGAGCAGCGTCACCTTGGCTTTTGCTTCCGAGAGAATGTTCACCCTGGCAGCGCCCGCCATCCCGTGGCCGATCAACCAGTCGCCTTCGCGCATTTGTCCCGGCTTCGGATTGCGCTTCTCCCATCCGAATAATTTCGCGCCTTCATCAAGCGCCTCGGTGAACCGGCGGGAAGAATATGGAATATCCTTTTCCGGATGCTGTTCGGGGATGTTGCGCTTTCTGAGTTCGACCGGATCGATACCGGCAGCCTCCGCCAGTTCGTCCATGGCATTTTCCAGAACCTGCATGCCGACCGCTTCGCCCGGAGCGCGCACGGAACCCCCGCAGGTGCGATTGACGCGGGCCACTTCGATACCGAGCTTGCGGTTCTTGCCGCCATAGAGGAAATGGGTTGCCTGTGTGACGGGCTCATAAAATTCTTCGCCCGGCAGATTGGACACCAGACATTCGTGGCCGAGGCCGATCAAAATACCGTCTTCTCCGCAAGCCAGCCGCACATGTTGCCGGGTTTCGGAGCGACGCATCGTTGTTTCAAATACCTGTTGCCGAGAAAGCGCTACACAGACCGGTCGACCGATTTCTTTCGCAGCAATGGCCGCTGCAACGGCTTCCGGCGAAAGGCCCAGCTTCGAGCCGAATCCGCCACCGACAAAGGGCGACAGCATCCGGATATTTTCCGGGACGATGTGCAGAGCGTCGGCCAACTCGTTAATATTGAAGTTAAGCATCTGATAGCTGCCGCGCAGGGTTAGCTTGTCGCCCTCCCAGCTGGCGATGGCGCAATGCGGTTCCATCGCGGCGCTATTATGCCCGGGCGTGCGATAGACTTGATCGACGGTAAAGGCGGCGTCGCGCATTGCCTGATCGAGATCGCCCTGATCGAGCTGATCATCTTCGGGTTCGTCGGTGTCGGTGTCCGCCGCTTCCGGATCGAAAGCGGCATTGCCTTCAGCTTCATAACTGATTTTCAGTTCATTGGCACCGTGTCGCGCCTGTTCAAATGTGTCGGCAACGACCAGGGCAATTGGCTGGCCGAAATAATCTACCTGCCTGGACCCTTGCGGCGGTGCTTCATTGGCACCGCCTTGCGCTGGCCGTCGCAGCAAACGATCATCCGTGATCACCGCGTGAACCGCTTCGTCTGGCAAAAGCCGGTCGCTCGCAACTTCGATGACCCGGCCCTTGGAGATGGTCGCCCTGACCAGCACTCCGTAGACCATATCCGGGATGGCCCATTCGTGTGCGTAGGCCGCCTGACCGGAGACCTTCAGCGGTCCGTCGGGGCGGTCCATTGGCGTTCCGACCAGTCCCTGACGCATATCATCGAGCCGGTTACGGCTGTCGGGCTTGTCCATTTTGTGATGAGCGGTCATGCGTCTGCTCCTGTCTGCGTGGCTTCTTTCAGGACCGAAATCAAAACACGTCGGGTCAAGGGTATCTTGAAATCATTGCTGCCATATCCTTTGGCTTCGGCAAGCAATTGATCTGCCGCTTGGCCGAATAGTTGGCTGGACGGTGATTGGCCGATAAGAAGGTCTTCCACTGCTTCGTCGCGCCAAGGCTTGTGGGCCAGTCCGCCGAATGCCAGCGCGGCTTTTTCTATCTTGCCGTCAACCATTTTGATTATTGCTGCAATCGAGCACAGAGCGAAGGCATAAGAAGCGCGATCCCGGACTTTCTGGTAAATCTGCTTTGCGTCGACCGGGGGTGGTAAAATCACTGCGGTGATCAGGTCGCCGGCGCCCAATATATTGTCTTTCTCCGGATGGTCGTCGGGCAAGAGGTGAAACTCCTGGATCGGCACGTGCCGGATGTCGCCCGCGCTATTTTCAATCTCTATCTGCGCATCCAGTGCGGTCATCGCAACGGCCATGTCTCCGGGATAGGTGGCGATGCAAGCTTCGCTCGCCCCCAGGATGGCATGAATGCGGTTAAAACCTTCCAGTGCCTGACAGCCTGAGCCGGGCTCCCGCTTGTTGCATGGCATCGCGGTATCGTAAAAATAATAGCACCTGGTGCGCTGACACAGGTTGCCGCCGGTGGTCGCCTTGTTGCGAAGCTGTCCGCTTGCACCGGCGAGGATCGCGCGCGACAGGACAGGATAATCGCTGCGTATGCGCTTGTCGGCGGCGCAGTCGCTGTTGGTCACCAGCGCGCCAATGCGCAGGCCGCCATCGTCAGTCGCGCTGATTTCAGAGAGGTCCAGCCGGTTGATATCGACCAGCCTGTAGGGGGTCATGACTTCAAGTTTCATCAGGTCCAGCAGGTTGGTTCCGCCAGCAATAAAAGTCGCATTATTCGCTGCCTGCGCTGTGGCATCGGTGCGGTCGGTGGCTCGCGCATAGTCAAACGGCTTCATGATTGCTCTCCGGCGGCCTGACGGATCGCGTTGACGATATTGGGATAGGCGGCGCAGCGGCACAGATTGCCGCTCATCCGCTCCGATATTTCTTCATTGCCTAAATTTTTGGGACTTTCGAGATCCTCGGAAACAAAGCTAGGCCAACCTGCCTTGGCTTCCTCGATCATGGCAGTGGCGGAGCAAATCTGGCCCGGGGTGCAATAGCCGCACTGGAAACCGTCGTGCTCGACAAATGCGGACTGCAGAGCCGAAAGATTGTCCGGTTGACCAATTCCCTCAATGGTCGTGATCTCGTCGCCGTCGTGCATGCAGGCCAGTGTGAGGCAGGAATTGATGCGGCGGTTTTCGACAATGACCGTGCAGGCGCCGCACTGGCCATGGTCGCAGCCCTTCTTGGTTCCCGTCAGTCCGAGATGGTTGCGGAGCGCATCAAGCAATGTGACGCGGCTGTCCGCCTCCAGCTTGTGCGATTTCCCGTTTACGACAAGTTCGGTGCTTTCCATAAGACGGCGTCCTTCCCAAGAGTGGCGACGTGACAATTGCGAACTGGCCAGAGAGAGTGTCTCGTGTCTTCGACGATGGTCAGTCGGTGGGTCGATATCGCGTAGAGTCTGTCTGTCCTACGTTTTGAGCGGGCCATTGGTTCCAATGGGATGGATTTAGGCGCCACTAACGGACGCGGTGTAGCGGTAGCGGTATTGAGCGGGAGTGAACCTCTGAGTTGAAAATGAGATGGAACCGTACCGTTCGTGCCGAGCTTGTCGAAGTACGGTTTTCGGTTTCGCGCGGTCCTTCGGCGGGCTCAGGACGAACGGGAAACTCCCCTGTCTGCGCAGGGGAACCAATCTTCCTATTCCACATCCTCGACATCAACCGCTTCGCCGGTCACCTTCTGTGCGAGCGTGGCAGCGATAAAGTCGTCCAGCGCTCCGTCGAGCACATCGCCGGGCGCGCTGCTGGTGTGGCCGGTGCGCAGGTCCTTGACCATCTGATAGGGTTGCAGGACATAGGAGCGAATCTGGTGGCCCCATCCGATTTCGGTCTTGGCCTCATATTCGCCAGAGGCCTCGGCTTCGCGGCGTTGCAGTTCGGCTTCGAACAGGCGCGCTTTCAGCATGCCCATGGCGGTGGCGCGGTTCTTGTGCTGGCTGCGGTCGTTCTGGCTGGCGACGACGATACCGGTGGGCTGGTGGGTAATCCGCACGGCGCTGTCAGTGGTGTTGACGTGCTGGCCGCCGGAACCGGAGGCGCGATAGGTGTCGATCTTCAGGTCGCTCTCGTTGATCTCGACCTCGAAACTGTCGTCGATCACCGGGTAGACCCAGACGCTGGAGAAGCTGGTGTGGCGCTTGGCGGCGCTGTCGTAAGGCGAAATGCGGACCAGCCGGTGGACCCCGCTTTCGGTCTTGGCATAGCCATAGGCATTCTCGCCCTTGACCTCGATTGTCGCCGATTTTATTCCGGCTTGATCGCCAGCCTGATAGTCGACCATCGAGACCTTGTAGCCGCGCGCTTCTGCCCAGCGCTGATACATTCGGAGCAGCATTTCGGCCCAGTCCTGGCTCTCGGTGCCGCCGGCGCCGGCGTGGATTTCGATATAGGTGTCGAGCCCGTCGGCTTCGCCGGAGAGCAGGGCCTTGACTTTGTCGCGGTCGGCGCGGGTCGCTAGTTTTTCCAGCGTGGCGACGCCTTCATTGGCGAGTTCGGCATCGCCTTCTTCTTCGGCCATTTCGATAAATTCGAGTGCGTCGTCACGTTCCTGCTGGATTTCCTGCGCGGCGCTGATCGATTCATCGAGCCGCCGGCGTTCGGTCATCACCGCCTGGGCAGCGGTCTGGTCATCCCACAGGGTCGGATCCTCGACCCTGGCGTTGAGCTCGTCAAGACGGCGCAGCGCGACCTCCCAGTTAAGGGCGGTCTTGATCAGGGAAAGAGCGGCGTCGATCCGGTCGACAAAGGCTTGCGCGTCGGCACGCATGATATTCTCCAAAACTATTGGCAGCAGCGATTAGACGATATCGGCGGGAAGTAAAGTATTGTGGGGAGGGGAGGGGCGGTTTTGCGGCACATCCTGCAGGATGGCGATTTGCTGTTGAGGCTGAGATTTCTGTGGTAGAACCGTCGCATGATCAGGAGTTAAGCGGCATGACGATCAAGAATTTTACTGACGAGGACGTGGCTCACCAGAGCGGGCGCGTCTTTTTTGTTACCGGCGCGAATAGCGGGCTGGGCTATCATACTGCAAAATTGCTCGCGGGCAGGGGGGCACGAGTACTGCTCGGTTGCCGGTCCGCGGAAAAGGCGGAGGCAGCAATGGCCGACATTCGCGCGGTCTATCCGGAGGCGGATATGCGGTTCATTCCGTTGGATCTCGGGGATCTTAAATCCATTCGTAGTGCTGCAAAGCTGGTGGCGAAAGAGCCGAGACTAGATGTGCTCGTCAACAATGCCGGAATAATGATGCCGCCTCGCGAAGAGACGGCAGATGGCTTTGAATCGCAATTTGGCGTCAATCATCTGGGCACGTTCGCGCTGACCGGACTGTTGCTCGACAAGCTGGCGGAAGGGCAGGAGCCCCGGGTCGTGATCACCGCCAGCATGGCGCATCGCAGTGGCCGGATCGATTTTGACGATATCAATGCAGAGGAAGGTTACAGCCGCTGGGGTCGCTATGCGATGAGCAAGCTGGCCAATCTGTTACACATGTACGAACTTGACCGGCGGCTGCGCGCGGCCGGTTCCCCGGTCAAGGCGGTGGCTTGCCATCCGGGCGTGGCGGATACCGAACTGACCAAGAATTTTCCCGACGTGCTGGTGTCTTTGTTCAGGCCTGTGTCCAGCCTGTTCATGAACAGCGCGGCACAAGGGGCTTGGCCGACGCTGGCTGCTGCCGCCGGCGAAGATGTCGAGGGTGGTGAATATTTCGGGCCCAGCCGCAATGGCGAGTGGACCGGGCCGGCGCGTGAAGTGGAGGCCCGGCCGAAAGCCAGGCGGACCGAACCGGCGAAGCGCCTGTGGGATGTTTCGGAGGACATGACCGGTGTTCAATATCCGGTGTAACTCGGCACTTGCCAAAGTCCGGCTATTTCTTTTGCTTTCAGGACCTTGATCCGTTAGCTTTGGATTGGGAGGACAGGTTTAAACGCTTCACGCGAGGGGAAATGGCTTGTTCGATGAAATGATGGGTAGCGACGGAGACGTTCGCGAACCCTATGTCGCCTATAAAGGCTGGCTGGACGACGAAGATATCAAACGGCTTCATCGCAAATCCGAGGATGCGGAGGCCTTTTTCCGCCGGACGGGGATTACGTTTAATGTCTATGGTGAGGATGAAGGCGACGAGCGGCTGATCCCGTTTGATGTTATTCCGCGGATATTGTCGGCCAGTGAATGGCGCAAATTGTCGCGCGGGATCGAGCAACGGGTCAAGGCGATCAACGCCTTTCTCTACGACATCTATCACCGCCAGGAGATATTGCGCGCGGGCCGTGTGCCGGTCGAACTGATCGCCAATAATATTGCGTTTCTGCCACAGATGATCGGCGTCAATCCGCCCGGCGGCATTTATACTCATATCATCGGCACCGATATCGTCCGGACCGGACCGGGTGAATTTTATGTACTCGAAGATAATGCGCGGACGCCTTCCGGGGTGAGCTATATGCTGGAAAACCGGGAAACGATGCTGCACATGTTCCCGGAGCTGTTTGCCAGGATCGGCGTGCAGGAAGTGAGCAGCTATCCGCATAATTTGCGACGGTCGCTGGCTGCCTGCGCACCGCCGAAATGCGACGGCAAGCCTGTGGTTGCTGTCCTGACGCCGGGCATCCACAACAGCGCCTATTTCGAGCATAGCTTTCTCGCCGATCAAATGGGCGCGGAACTGGTCGAGGGCCATGATCTTAAGATCGTCGACGGGCGTGTCGCGATGCGCACAACGCAAGGCTATACCGCGATTGACGTGATCTACCGCAGGATCGATGATGATTATCTCGATCCGCTGAATTTTTTGCCCAACTCTATGCTCGGTGTGCCCGGGATCATGGATGTCTATCGATCTGGCGGGATCACCATTGCCAATGCTCCCGGTACCGGTATTGCCGATGACAAGGCGCTCTATTCCTACATGCCGGACATAATCGAATTTTACACCGGCCAAAAACCGCTGCTGGAAAATGTGCCGACATGGCGCTGTTCGGAGAAGGACCAGCTGGAATATGTGCTGGAACATCTCGCCGAACTGGTGGTCAAGGAAGTGCACGGATCGGGCGGCTATGGCATGCTGGTCGGACCGGCGGCTTCCAAAAAGGAGGTCGAGGATTTTCGCGCCAAGCTGATCGAAAATGCCAGCAATTATATCGCCCAGCCGACGCTGGCGCTTTCGACGGTTCCGATTTTTACTGAAAAGGGACTGTCGCCAAGACATGTCGATTTGCGTCCGTTCGTGCTCGTGTCACCCGATCGTATCGATATTACACCCGGCGGACTGACCCGCGTTGCGATGACCGAGGGATCTCTGGTGGTCAACAGCAGCCAGGGCGGGGGGACCAAGGATACTTGGGTACTGGAAGAATGAGGGGGCAGGGATCATGCTAGGCAAAACTGCCGCCAGTCTGTTCTGGATGTCGCGTCTGCTCGAGCGGACAGAGAATAGTGCGCGCCTGATCGAAGCGGGCTTTCGCATTGCGCTGACCCACTCGTCTTCGGCAGCCGATGAATGGGCGTCGATTCTGGCGTCGTCCGGGGCCAAGAAGAGCTATCTGGCGAAACATGTGGATTATAGTTCAACCAAGGTGATCGACTTTCTTTTGCGGGACAAGGATAATCCCGGCAGCGTCATTTCCCTGATCAAACAGGCGCGGGACAGTGCCCGCACCGGGCGGATTGCGCTGACACGGGAAGTATGGGAAGCCACCAACGATGCCTGGATGAACCTGAAAACGACCTTGGCCAATCCGGTCGATGAAAGGGATCTGCCGGATGTTCTGGCGGTCATTCGCCAGCAGAGTTCGCTAGTCCGGGGTGCTGTCATGGGCACGATGTTGCGCAATGACGGCTTCAATTTTATCCGGCTGGGTACATTCATTGAACGGGCGGACAGCACGGCGCGGATATTGGATGTGAAATATTATCTGCTGCTGCCATCGATCGCGCAAATTGGTACGGCGGTGGATAATGTTCAGTGGGAAACTATCTTGCGGTCTGTCTCGGCGCAAAGGTCCTATCGCTGGCTCAACGGGTCGGATATCAGCGCATTGAGTGTCGCGGAATATCTGATCCTGCATCGCCAGATGCCGCGATCTCTGGCATTTTGCTATGATCAGATTTCCGATAACCTCGGTTATCTCGAACGAGAATATGGGTGTGACGTGTCTTCGCACCGTCTGGCGAGAGATATTTGCGATCGTCTGCTCGGACAGCCGGTAAAAACTATATTTGAAAATGGTCTGCACGAGTTTATCATCGAATTCCTCGCGGCAAATAACGGCCTCGCCGCGCAGATCGAGAGCGACTATAATTTTCAGGACAGGATAAACTGAATATGCTGCTGAAAATTAATCACGAAACCAGATATAATTACGACAATCCCGTACAATACGGGCTGCAACAGTTGCGTCTTCGTCCGAAGGAAAGGCCCGGTCAGCGGATCGTCGACTGGAATATCGAGATTGAAGGCGGATCGCTGGAATTGTCGTTCGAGGATCAGCACTGCAACCATGTAGATCTGATCAACATTGAGCGGGGCCGTAGTGAAATTGTCATCCGCTGCACCGGCGAGGTTGAAAATACCGATGGTAGCGGCGTTATCGGCAGCCACGCAGGATTTGCCCCCTTATGGTATTTCAAGCGGGCCACAGCGCTAACCCGGCCAGAGGCCGAAACCGCCAAATTGATCGCATCGCTGGATCAAGATTATGACAATGACATCGCCCGGTTGCACGCGCTGTCAGCGCTGGTTACCGACAAGGTCGCCTATCAGACCGACAAAACCGATGCCGAAACAACCGCAGAGCAGGCGATTGGCATCGGGGGTGGCGTCTGTCAGGATCATGCCCATATCTTCTGCGCGGCGGCCCGTTCGCTCGGCTTTCCGGCCCGTTATGTCTCCGGATATCTGATGATGAGTGACCGGGTTGATCAGGATGCCACGCACGCCTGGGCGGAAGCCTATGTCGAGCATATCGGCTGGGTTGGCTTTGACATATCCAACGGCTATTCGCCGGACGAACGCTATGTCCGGGTCGCCACAGGCCTGGATTATCGCGATGCTTCGCCGATATCCGGCCTGCGCTATGGTGCGGGCGATGAGGATATGATTGTAAGCCTGCAAGTGCAGCAGTAGAGGGGCCGGAGATCATTGCGATGATACTTACAAGGGATAACTGATAGTAATGACTTATTGCGTGGCGCTGAGGATGAAACGCGGCCTGGTTTTCATGTCGGATACGCGGACAAATGCCGGTGTCGACGATATTGCCCAGGTCAAGAAGCTGACCAGCTGGGAAGTGCCCGGCGACCGGGTCATCACTCTGCTTTCGGCAGGCAATCTGGCGACCACTCAAGCGGTTGTCAGCTTGCTGGACGAACGTGGCAAACATCCCGATGACCGTAGTCCGTCGATCCTGCAGGCACCATCGATGTTCCAGGTTGCGACTATCATCGGCGACACCTTGCGTGAAGTGGTCAAAACCTATTCCCGCGAAGGCCAGGAAGCCAAGTCGCCCTTTGGTGCAACGCTAATTCTCGGCGGCCAGATTCACGGCAGCGATCCCCGACTGTTCATGATCTATCCGGCCGGGAACTTCATTGAAGCGAGCGATGACAGCCCCTTTTTCCAGAGCGGTGAAACCAAATATGGCCGCCCGATATTGGTCCGTGGTTTCGACCCGGAGATGTCCTTTGAAAATGCCGTAAAACTGCTGCTGGTCTCTTTCGATTCAACCATTCGCGCCAATCTGGCGGTAGATTTGCCGCTCGATATGCAGGTCTATGAAGCCGACAGCTTTGCAATTACGCACCAGCAAAGGGTCGACAAAGACGATCCCTATTTCCAGACGATTTCCGATGGATGGGGCGATGCACTGAGAAGCGCATTCCAGTCCTTGCCCGATTTCAGCTTCAAAGACTAACCGAAGCGTCTTTTCCCGGCCATCGCTCTGTGCGCCATCGCCATCGTGGTGAGTTGTGCGTTGACGCGGATGCAGCTCGGCATCACGCTGGCATCGGCCACATAGCAATTGGTGGTATTGTGCACGCGCTGGTTGAGATCGACGACACCCTTGTGCGGATCCTGATTGATCGCGTTGCCACCGTGGGGATGGGAGCTGGACAGGACGACATCATCCGGCTCGACGATTGCCTTCTCGTAAAAGGCATCAATGTCTTCGTCGCTCATGTCGCGGGTCAGCGTCTGGCCGCGAAGCAGGGCAGGGTAGACCTCGATTGCGCCGTTGAGGAAGTGGACTTTGGTCATCGTCGCCAGCGCGCGGCGCAATAAAGCCAGTTCCTCCTCGCCGATTTTCAGCTTGAGCTTGCCATCCTTCATATAGCCGAGCCGGTCTGCCGGAAACAGGACACCGGCCGACACCAGCCGGTTATAATTTCTCATCCGCTCGTAATGATCTTCGAACCAGCCCGGCACCAGCATCGCCATGCTCATCGGCGGCTGGAAATGGCTCTCGATCAGATAATCACCGCGATCGATATAGGTCGCCATCTGGTCTTCGTTCCATGCGTTGACCTGCGTGCCTTCCGGCATCAGCGCGACCACCGGACAGGCGATGTTGAGCGAGATATTGCTGCCCGACTGCAGGATGCCGCTATTGTAGAGCAGATTGCTGGACGCGAGCGCCCCGGCAGCCACGACAACGCCTTTGCGGGCGCGAATGACGCGTTTGCCACCGCCTTTCAGCCGGATCTCGACGGCCTCGGCGACTCGTTTGCCATTGGCGCCTTCGGCCCACAATATTTCGGTTGCTTCCGCCCGATCCAGTATCCGGGCCGGTTTGATACGCGCATCGCTGGTCGCATGGGTCAGATAGCTCTCAGGCATGGCTTTCTTCCGGCCATAAGGACAGCCCGTGTTGCAATAGCCGCAATAGACGCACTCACTATCAGGCGTCGGCGGACCGTAATTTTTGCTGAACCATGCAGTGATCGCCGTCCGGTCTTTCGGGTCACTCGATTGCGCGGCATATTTGTTCCAGCCGTCGACCAGATGCGGACCATTTTTGCGGCCGGTGACTGCGTCAATCTGGCTGACGTCGAGCGCTTGCTCGACCGCATCATAGCTCGCAGCTAGACTGGCTTCGCTTATCGGCGCACCGAGCCTGGCCCAGGTGTCATAAACATCTTCGGCGTCCGGATGGACGAGGCCGGGCTGTTTCATGCGCAGGCAGATGCCATTGTTGATCACGGTCGAACCGCCGACCACACGGCCCTGGAACACGATGATGTCCCGATCGGCGGTTGTTTGCAGGCCGCCATCCTTAAACAGGCGCGCGGTCATCCGGGCTTCCTCGTGAGTCAGGCGCGAAGACGGATAATGGCTGCCGGCCTCGATGATCAATGCCTCATGACCTTCGTCGGATACCGCCGCTGCGGCAACGGCACCACCGGCGCCCGACCCGATCACGATCACATCGGTTTCTTCCGGGACGGCGCCATGGCCGACAAAGACCGCTGCCGTCAGATCCCGGCGCGTGTCGCGACGAACCGGTCGCTCGCCCGGGGCTGAGCGGTCACGCTGTCCCGGTAGTTCGAAATCGAGGTCGGCGAAGACCGGATTGTCGTAATTTTCCTCTTCATCGCCATGTTGCCAATGGCCGTAGTAGCCGGCCAGAATGACGCCTTTGGTACGGGCAATATCCTGAAGGAAATCGATCCGCGATTTTTGCAGCCGTCTGCTGATCAGTTTCTTGCGTATCCTGGGAGATGCGGCGAGAAAAAACGGACCGCCCAGGACGGCCAGCAGGCCATAGAGCGCCATCCGGATTTCATCCGGCTTGTTGCCCTCGATATTGGTAAAATGCTCTTGCAGGTTTTCGACCACCTGATCAGCAGAAATTGCCATTTTGCGGTTGTGAAACAACGCCTCCGCCATCGCCTTGATCATCAGCGCCTGCAATCGGTTAAACGGCTTTTTCAACTTTCATCTCCCAAGTTGCGACCCGGGGTATATCTCGTTCCATCCAGTCTCGTGCGGTATTGCCTACCAATGCGATGTCGGATCGATCTCCATATCCGACCGCATTGAACCAACGGCTAGCAGGAGTGTCGCTGAACTGATACGCGCAATCTTCCTGGTGATTGTCCAACCTGTCCTATCATTTAGCGCAGGATAACAGGATATTACGGTTTTTCTATCTCTGTTTTCGAACCAGTTGTGATGAATGCCACTACTGGAGAGGGCAGATATGATAATATAGGCAATCTGATAGCCATCGAGGGTTTGTCATGCATATTAAAACATACCGTTTCACCTCCACACTGGTCGCCGCAACATTTGTCGCGGGCCTTGTCATTCCGTCGCCCGTGTCGGCGCAATTTGGCGGGCTGTTTAAAAAGCCGTCATCTGCGGACCGGACGTCCGGCGACAAGAGCAAGAGTGATGACTGCGCCACCGATTCAAAAAGCTCGATCGGCAAGTCGATACTGGGCAATATGATTGGAGATTTTACGCGGCGGGCGACCCGCGGCATGGGCGTCGCCGGATCCTATGTTCCGCAGGCGGAAGTCGCAGACACGCTGACCAATTCCATCGCCTGCCGACTGCACCCTGACGAGCAGTTGCAGGCGGCAGAGGCGACGCGAAGCGTGACCCGCTCGGGAGAGCTGGGCGTCAGTTCCCAATGGACAAGCGAGACCCGGCCCGGTGTCTCGGGGAGTTCCACCGCGACCGCCAAATCACAGGCGGCGGACGGTACAAGTTGCATGACCATCACAGATATTGCTATCGTCGATGGCGAAGAAACCCGTGTGTCCAAGCGGATGTGCAAAGCTCCCGGAGAAACACGATATATAGTCGTGGTGTAAACTATGAAAAACAGGACCAAAGCCGCTATTGTTGTCGCCTCGCTTTTTACGTTGGGCGCGACTGATGTGAAGCCGGGCATGGATCCGGACAATCCGACTTGTCCGAGCGCTCCGAACTGGTCGACCAACGCTAAGATGGTGCTGACGCCGAAAATGATCGGCGGCACCAAGATCTTGCTCGCCGAAGGGGCCGTCGATACAGGCCTGCCCGAACGGATGCGCAAGATGTTGACGGACAATCCGGATATATCCGAAATCTGGTTGCGGTCTTCCGGCGGTAACGCGAGAGCCGGCAATGAAACCGGTCGGGTCATAAGGGAATCCGATGCCCTGATCATCACCCGTATTCCCCAGGGCTGGACCTGTTTCAGCGCGTGCAACTTTGTATTCATGGGGGGCAGGGCCCGGATCGTCGAGCCCGGCGCCCATTTCATGGTACATATGTTCACCATGACCAACGACCGCAACGCGATCAATTACAGCATCGAAATGGGGACCGACTCGACGGTCGGCCTGATCGGCGAAGTGGAACAGCAAAGTGCGCTGATGGCCACCGAAGATAATGATTTCCTGATCCGTATGGGCGTGTCGCGGAAACTATTGTCGGAAATCATGTACAAGACCAATGCGGTGAAAACCGAGGACGGCGACCAGTCGACCCGCCGCTGCCTGACCAACGAGGAAGCGCTGCGCTACAATGTCGCCAATGTTGGTGGCTAGGCTTCTCCTGACAGAATAACCGCCTCCCGAAATTGACAGCGCCCTTTTGCTTTTCTTTTGAAATTATGGCGTTAGCATGAGCTTCAGCTAATCGGGCCAGGGAATGGGGAAGGCAGGACTATGCGTCATATTGCGATCATCGGATCGGGACCTGCAGGCTATTATTCGGCGGAAGCCGCGCAGAAGAAATTCGGTGAGGATGTCGCGGTCGACATTATCGACCGCTTGCCCGTTCCTTTCGGCCTGATCCGCACCGGTGTCGCGCCCGACCATCAGTCGATAAAGGCTGTGTCGCGGCGTTACGAGAAAACTAATCTCGGCGACAATGTGCGCTTTGTCGGCAATGTCACCGTCGGCGAAGATGTGAGTGTCGCGGAATTGCAGAAATTATATGATGCCGTCGTGCTGGCGACCGGCGCCCCCAATGACAGGGTTCTGGATATTCCCGGTAGCAACCTGAAGGGTGTAATCGGCAGCGCCGCCTTTGTCGGCTGGTATAATGGCCATCCGGATTTCAAGGATCTCGATCCGCCGCTTGATGCCCGATCGGTTGCGGTGATCGGCAATGGCAATGTCGCACTCGATGTCGCGCGGATATTGGCGAAGACCGAAGACGAATTTGCCGGCAGCGATATTGTCGGCCATGCGCTCGACGGCCTGAAACAGACCAAGGTCGAGAAGATCACCTTTCTCGGACGGCGCGGGCCGCATCAGATCGCGATGACGCCCAAGGAGCTGGGTGAGCTGGGGCAGCTGGAGCGAGCAAGACCGGTGGTCGAAGCGGCTGATTTTCCTGAGCTGGACGATGATGCCATGCTTGAGCCCGGCATGCGCAAATCGGTCACCCATTTGCGGAATTTCCAGATAATCGAAGACGATGCCCAGCATAAGCCGATCGAAATTGTCTTCGATTTTTTTGCCATGCCTGTCGAAATTCAAGGCGAAGGCAAGGTCGAGAAGCTCATTGTCGAAAGGACTGAACTGGACAAGGATCTGCGGTCCATCGGCACCGGAGAACGCTACGCGCTCGATTGCCAGATGGTGATCAGTTGCATCGGCTATCGCACGCCGCCGATCGAAGGCGTGCCCTACGAGCATGGCCGGGGTCGTTTTGCCAATAGCGACGGGCGGATTTTGCCAGGTCTCTATTGTGTCGGCTGGGCGAGGCGCGGGCCATCCGGAACCATCGGCACCAACAAGCCCGACGGCTTCGCGATAGTGGAGATCATCGCCGAAGATATCGGTGCGGGCGACCGCAAGGAAGGCCGGGCCGGTCTTGATCGTCTTTTCGACGAGCGCGGTGTCGAGGCCGTCACCTTCCGCGACTGGAAGAAAATTGAAGAAGCCGAGATCGCCCGCGCAAGAGACGGTTCGCCGCGCGAGAAATTCACCGATATAGCGGATATGATTGCGGCGCGGGATTAGTCGGCCAACCACTCCCGCAATATTGCGTTCACTTTTTCCGGTGCTTCCTGCTGCACCCAGTGCGATACGCCGGGCAGTCGGTGCAGTTCGAGGTCGGACACCCATTCTTCGGTGCCGTTGGTGCAGCGGATGTCGATGGCGGTGTCTTCCTCACCCCAGATCATCAAAGTGGGGACCGTGACCATGCCGTCGCCAATCTCCCGCGCGTCTTTTGTGCGGAGCAAGGCGCGGTAATAGTTTATCATCGATCGCAGCGCTCCGGGGCGGCCGGCAGCGTCTGCGTAGACTTGCAGCTCGTTATCCGGAAAACGGCTTTTGTCGACGGCCATTTTGGAGAAGGCCTCCTTGACCGGCTGGGCCCGATTTCTTCCGAGCATCTTTTCGGGCAGCCACGGCAGCTGGAAGAAGAAAATATACCAGCTTTTCCTGAGCTGATACCAGTGTTTCATTTCCCGCCGGGCGCATTTGGGATGGGGGACGTTCATGATCACCAGCCGGGTCAGCGGACGAATTTTTTTGATCGCGAAATGCCAGGCGATGATCGCGCCCCAATCATGGGCGATCAATGTGACTTCTTCCGCGCCGCTGGCGTCGATCAGCGCGGCGATATCCTGGTCGATAGTGTTTAGACGGTAAGATTCTATGCCGTCCGGTTTGGTCGAACCGCCATAGCCGCGCAAATTAGGGGCCCAAACCTCGTAACCCATTTCTACCAGAAGCGGGATCTGGTGCCGCCATGAATAATTGAGTTCGGGGAAGCCATGCAGGCACAAGGCTAGTTTTTTGCTTTCACCAGCGGTTGCGACTTCGAAGGTCAGGCCATTGGCTTCGACCCATTGCATGACGATGCCGCTCGCCGGTTCCGGATTCCATGTGAATTGATCTGCCATTTGCTTTCCTAGCATCAGCGGACTTTAACCATCCAGTTAAATCTGTTAGGGATGCACAAAATTATAAGGAGAGAGTCGATGCATGATATGGTAATTCGTGGTGGTACGGTTGTTGATGGGACGGGCGGCGCGCCTTTTGTCGCCGATGTGGCGATTGATGATGACCGCGTCTCGCTGGTCGGAACGGTTGCGGCGCAAGGCCGCGAAGAGATTGATGCGAGCGGAAAATTCGTCACTCCCGGCTTCGTAGACGTTCACACCCATTATGACGGCCAGGCGACCTGGGACGATGAAATGGCGCCATCAAGCTGGCACGGTATCACCACAGTCGTCATGGGCAATTGCGGTGTCGGCTTTGCTCCGGCGCGGCCCGATCGGCACGAATGGCTTATCAACCTGATGGAAGGCGTCGAGGATATTCCGGGCACCGCTCTGGCCGAAGGCATGAGCTGGAACTGGGAAACATTCCCGGAATATCTGGACGAGCTGGAAAGAATGCCACGCACGGTCGACGTCGCGACGCATGTGCCGCATGGCGCGGTGCGCGCCTATGTGCTGGGTGACAGAGAGAAACCCGGTGCGGTTCCGACCGAAGACGAAATCGAGCAGATGTCGAAGATCGTCGAAGACGGTCTGAAAGCCGGTGCTCTCGGCTTCTCGACCTCGCGGACGATCCTGCATCGCAGCATCGACGGCGAACTGGTTCCCGGCACGACCGCGACCAAGGAAGAATTGATCGACATCGGCCGCGCGATGGGCCGGGTCGGCTATGGCGTGTTCGAAATGGCGAGTGATCTCAACAAGGAATGGGACGAATTTGGCTGGATGGGCGACCTCAGCCGCGAAACCGGCATGCCGGTGACCTTTGCGGCGTTACAGTCGATTGCCAAGGAGCAGTCGCTCGATGAACAGATCGCCAATATGCGCGCTGAAAATGACAATGGCGCGAATATCGTTGCGCAGATCGCGCTGCGCGGAAACGGCATCGTCATGGCCTGGCAGGGCACGGTGCACCCATTCGTCCGGCATCCAAGCTGGGTAGCGATGGAAGAGCTTAGCTGGGACGAGAAATATGCCAAGCTGAAGGATCCGGCGTTCAAGGCACAATTGTTGAGTGAAGCCAGTACGCCGCCGGAACAGGTGGACATGATGCCGGTTTTCATGATCATCACACAAGGCTGGCCGGTCCAGTTCGAGATGGATCTCGATTTCAACTATGAACCGCAAGCCGACGAAAGCATCGCGGCGAGGGCGGAGGCAGCCGGTAAATCCGGTGCGGAATATGCCTATGACTTGATGATGGCGGATGACGGCAAAGGCTTCATCTACCTGCCGCTGCTCAACTATATGGACGGCAATCTCGATTTCCTCGAGACATTGCAACAGGCCGACGACACGGTGAACAGCCTATCCGACGGCGGCGCCCATTGCGGTACGATCTGCGATGCGGCAAGCCCGACCTTCATGCTCGAATATTGGGTGAAAAACCGCAAGCGTGGCACGATCAGCATCGAGAATGCGATCAAGCGGCAATGTCTGGATACGTCACGGCTCTATGGCCTGAATGATCGCGGTGTGCTGAAGCCCGGCTATCTGGCCGACGTGAACGTGATCGATATGGAGCGGATCAAGCTTGGCAAGCCATGGTTGGCTTTCGATCTGCCTGCGGGCGGCAAGCGCTTGCTGCAAAAGGCCGACGGCTATGATTATACGATCAAGTCAGGGCAGGTGACGTTCAAGGGCGGTGTCGTGACCGACAAGCGTCCTGGCGGCCTGATCCGTGGTCCGCAGATGGTCGAGATGCTCGAAGCGGCGGAATAGTTGCAGGAGCGCAACCGGATCACCGGCTGCGCTCCTATTTCAGCTTTTGATGTCAGAATCCGGTCCAGCGTAGTCGGACGAAGGCACTTCTGCCTGCGCCGGGTAGACGAGCGCCCAAAGCTACATCCGAACCGCTGACGCGATTGTAGCCTGCGAGATGGTCGGAATATTTTTTGTTGAACAGGTTTTCGACGCTGGCATCGAGCGTCAAGCCTTGCATCAGTTTGACATGGCCAAATAATCCCGCCAGCAAATAACCATTGCTCGGCTGTTCGCTATTGGTAGCAGATATTTTGTTCTGATCTGCAAAGGCCTGTAATTCCGCGCCCAAATGCCAGTCGTCCTCCTGCCAGCTCAGGGCAACGCGCGCATTGGGTGGTGTGATGCGATAGAGATTGTCATCGATATCGCGCCGTTTCGCCCGAACGTAGCTTGCGGTGCCATCCAGATGCAGTGGCCCGCTGATGTGCCAGCCGAAATCGAGGTCCGCCCCGTAAATTTCCGCATCGACATTGGCGAAACGCAACGGTGTCGGATCGCCGTTCATATCGGCGACCATTTCCACCGGACTGTTGATGATGCCTGGCGTGTCATCAAACGGAACGCCCTGGATGAAATCATCCACACGGCGATAGAAAATAGTTGGTCGTGCATAGAAGCTGCTGTCCTCGAAATCGACACCGATCTCCGCCGTCCATGCTTTTTCATTCCCGATATTCAAATCGCCGACATAGATATTGCCATCGGCAAGGCCGCCACTGGCACCGGTCGGCAACCACGAGAAGCGTTCAATGGCGTTGGCGACACGCGTTTTATAGGCAAGCGACAGGCGGGGTTTGAAACTCCCCATGTCGCTCCAGAATCGCGCGGCAACATCAATGGTGTCATCGGACCAGTTTCGATCCGAAGCCGCGAAAGCGCTGGCGAGAATGCGCGGCCCCATTGGAACAGCGCTGCCTAATAATGGCGATTCCGCCTGCATCTGGTGATGGTCTAGTCGGGCACCGATTTCGGCTTCAACGGGTCCAAAGCCGAGGCGGCTTTCGACGAAGGCACCGATGCGGCTACTGGAAACATTATTGAGCGATGTCAGAAAAAAGGTTGCGTTCGCCGGATTGGTGATCCGCACATCTTTGTCCATTGTTTCGACATCCCCGCCCAGCCGGACATGCCGATCCGGTGTTCCTATGCGTAGCGCCGTCGAAGCAGTACTGCTGTCTGAATCGGCAAAAGTGGCTCGTTGGCCGGTCGGGCTGGCCGGTCCTTGCCGCAGGGAAAAATTATCCATCAGATGTCGAACCGCGACATGGCCGGCTTCCACTTCCAGATAGAGATTGTCGCTAAGCTTGCCTTCATAAGCCAAGCTCAGAAAGTCCGTGTTGAAATACTGGATATCCATCGGAAAAGGCGGGTTGCCGGTCGGGTCGGTTTCCTGACGACGATAAGACAGGGTCAGGCTGCCGTCGCCAATTTTTAAGCCGGCATGGGCTCCATAGTTGAGACGCTCGAAGCTGGACGAGGCAATGGTCCCGTCCGGGAATTGCAGATCATCGCCTTTTTCGTATGAGGCGATCACACCCAGTTTAACACGTTCACTGGACAGGCTGACAAGTCCTCCCATCAGATAGCTGTTGTCACCGCTGCGATAGCCAGCGGTCAGATCGGCGTGCGGTTGCATGGTAGCGCCGTCGGAGAACTGAGCTTCCTTCAGAATGGCATTGACGCCACCGCCTAGGCCCGGGCCCTTGCGAACCGGGCTGATGCCGCGGTCGATTTCGATCCGGTCGACCAGAGCCATCGGCGCGTAGTGTAGCGGCGGATCCATCAAATTGGGACCGCCCGACGAAAAACGCTGCCCATTGACGCGGACCAGTATTCGGTCGCCAAACAGGCCCCGATATTGCACCTGGCCGGACAGGCCGCCATTGTCGATCAAGGCGGCGCCCGGAGCGCGGGCCACCAGCGATGCTGCGTCGGGCGTGGATATGATCTCCTTGTCATTTTCGATTTCGTCGGTGGTTGCGGTGTTGCGCTGACCAGTGACGATGATATCGGTCAGCGGATCGGCTTCCGCATAAGCGGGAGAGGCGAGGGCGATGTTCGCCGTAAAGGCGGTTAATATTGTTTTATTCATGATAAATCCCAAACGGCCAAGTCCCAAGGCGTGGGAGGGCCGGAAAAAATGCAAATGGTGCGATCCATCACCAATCACGGTGTAGATCGCGCGCTATTTCAGATGTTTTGGGAAACCAAAGGCGGCCCGGTTGCGGGCGGGATATTGATCCGGTTGCGCAGCACGAAGCGGCGCGGTTCGGATGGCTCGTGTATGGCCGGAGCCAAAGTAGAGATTGCGAGCTCTGGTGCGGACGAAGCCAGGCCAAAGGACGTGCCACTGGCGAAGGCACAGGCAGTCGTTGATTGTTCCTGCTCGGATTCCGGCGCACTCTCGTCCTGCTGACCATAGACCAGTGACAGCAGGTCAAAGTCGGGGTTATCAGGCGTGATCGACAGCTTGCTGTCGGCGTGACCGGAGCAGAGCTTGATAGCAAACCCGCTGGCGGTGTGCGTGGGCATGAAGCCTTGCGGCGCCAGCGCGTTGATGATTAGCGCGAACAGTGCAAGCAATGCAGGGACCATGGCTTTTGAGCGAGGTCGGAAAGAGGCGGGGCGTTGGGTCATTATACTTGGCTGGTGCTATAATTTTGCTTGACCAGAAAGGCCAGCGAAGATTGAGCGCACGTGAACCGTTTTATGCCATTCATTGCACAGTGGATCGCAGGTCATGCTTACACCGGACGGCACAGCACCGCCCGGCAGAAATGCGGAGGCTGGCTGTTGACTGCAGACTGGTCCGATGGCCCAACTATCGGTTGAATTTGCTGTGGCAATTCCTCTACCAAGTCGGAACAAGAACGCAATTTCCGACCAGCCCCCGACAAAGGGCTGCTGGAGGGTTTTGCATATTATAGTTTTGGGGGCAGTGATGAAAAAGGGTTTGTTCAGGCTTGGTCTTATTGCATTTGCACTAAGCAGTTCTTCGGTTGGATATGCAGGGGCGAGTCAGGATTTCGCCGGTTGCGATGGTCTGAAAAAGCCGAAGAAAAAAGATGATGGTATGCGTGGTGCGGCGATCATCAAGGGCTATTCCGCGTTCGGGGGATATAATACGGGCGCGCAGCGCACTATCAACAGCTGTGATCGCGCCCTGAGCAGTGACAAACTGCGTCCTTCTCAGACGATGCGCCGGGCCCATCTCCTGCGAGCACGTGCGGCGGCTAATCTCGAACTGGGGAACGCTCAGGACGCTTTGACCGATCTGGATGCCGCTGCATTAGAAGTTGCGGGTGAGGCCAATAGTATTTTCTTCCGTCGCAGCATGGGGGCGTCCTTGCAGTTGCTGCGTGCTATTGCCAAATTCAGTTTGGGTGAAAAACAGGAAGCGGCTGCTTTGGCAAGACAGACATCTGTGCTGCGGCCCTATGCACTGCAGGTCCAGATGGCATCGGCGATGATCCGACATAAGGGCCGCCCAGTTGGTGTTCAATCAGTATCGCCATGGACCGATCTGCTCCGTCTCGCCCCGACCTGGGGCAGCCGGTTGATGGCTCAAGAAGCCGAAATAGGAAATTTCGCAAGCGTTGCCAAAATAGCAGACAGCGTTTCGATCGAATGGCCCAAGGGTCCGATCACACCTTTCGCCTTCCTGCAAAGACAAGGGGTCGGAGCAGAGTTGACGGGCGCGCTCCTTACGAGCCTGCACGTCGCTTATGCACGCGCCGCGAGCGGAGATGCGACCGGTGCGCAAGCAGAGTTGGGCCTGATCAGCAATAAGCTGGCTGAGATGGATGACGGATCCGAAAGCGCGAGCCCCATTCTGAAAATTGTCACGGATCGCATTGTCGATCCCTATGCCCGACTTGTCGAGGCCCGCATCGCCATTTCGGAAGACCGGATTGAAGACGCGCGCGCCAAGATCGCCAGTGGCGAGATAATTGCTAATGCAGCAACTTTGGAGTTTATCGACGCGGCGCGCACAGCAAGCTCCGATGCTGCCCTGATTGAAATTCCGGGCACCGAGGGATTGAAGGAAAAGCTGGAAAACGGCCGGAAGGATGATCTTGGTAGTCTGGCAAGTGTCGTTTTAATCGCCCCGGAATCCGATCGCGTGGTGATTGATTACGAACAATCACGCCCGAATATTCTAGGAGCGCTTGTAGGCGGAATATTCTCGATGGGTACAAGCCTGCTTGGCGGCATAGACCGGACAGCTGGCTTCCGCTCGAAAGACAATGACGACGGTACGATGACGGTTGAATATACTGGGATAACAACTTCCGGCCCGATGGTGCAGGAAATGACGTTATTACGGGCCGCTGAACTGGCGCAAAAGGCTGGCAAGCCGCAATTCGCGATCGTCAGTCGCAATGATTACACACGGTTCCAGACAATGAGGCAATATAATGTGGAAATCAGCCGCACACCGATCGGCTATAAAAGCGAATTGACCATCCGCTTCCTAAATGGTGAAGAAAATATTCCGGCTGCCTTTGATACCCTGAAGATCATCGACGACCTAGGCCCGCTTTATTACGGAAATTAGCTATTCGAACGAAATTAGGGTCCGACAAGCTCTGCCAACAAAGAAGCAATCGACCCCGATGTTCCGAATAGCGTCAAGCCGCTAGACCCGCATTGGCATCAGCACATAGAGCGCCGTCGACTTGTCATTCTCGCGGATCAGTGTCGGGGCGCTGGCATCCGCCAGATGCAATTCCACGGTGTCGCCTTCGATCTCGCCGAGGATATCCATCAGATATTTCGAGTTGAAACCGATTTCGAATGTGTCGTCCTTGTAAGCACCCGGCACTTCTTCCTCGGCCTTGCCATTTTCGGGCGAGGTGACGGATAGGGTGATCTTGTCGTCGCCGAGCGCCATTTTGACGGCGCGGGTTTTTTCGGTTGCTATGGTTGAAACGCGGTCGACGCCCTGGGCGAAGCTTTTCGCATCAATCTTGAGCAGCTTGTCATTGCCGGTCGGAATGACGCGGGTGTAATCGGGGAAGGTGCCGTCGATCAATTTGCTGGTCAGGATCGCTGTGCCGAGGGTGAAGCGAATCTTGCTGGCAGACAGGTCGATCTGTACCGATGATTCGCTATTTTCATCCAGCAATTTGCGCAATTCATTGACGCATTTGCGGGGCACAATCACGTCCGGCATTCCTTCCGCACCCGCAGGACGGGGCAGCGTGACACGGGCGAGACGGTGACCGTCGGTCGCGGCGGCTTTCAGTACCGGTGTTTCCTCGTCCTGCACGTGCAGGAAGATACCGTTGAGATAATAGCGGGTTTCCTCGGTCGAGATTGCGAAGCGGGTCTTGTCGATGATCTGAATCAGCGAAGAGGCTGGCAATTCGAAACTGGTCGGCAATTCGCCTTCGGCAATGACAGGAAAATCATCGCGGGGAAGCGTCTGCAGGTTAAAGCGCGCGCGTCCTGCGTTGACCTTCATCTTGCCGTCGGCAGCGTCCAGTTGGACCTGCGAACCGTCTGGTAGCTTGCGGGCTATGTCGAACAATGTGTGTGCGGAAACGGTGGTGGATCCCGCAGTCTCGACCTGGGCTTCGACGGTTTCGACAACCTGAAGATCAAGGTCGGTCGCCATCAGCTTGATGCTGCCGTCGGCGCTGGCTTCGATCAGCACGTTGGAGAGAATGGGGATGGTGTTGCGCCGCTCAACCACGGATTGGACATGGCCCAGGCTCTTTAGCAATGCCGCGCGTTCAATGGTCGCTTTCATAAACCGTCCTTCTTGTTCCCGATCGTCCGTCTATTTAACTGTGCATTAGACTCCGCACAGCGTCACGGATAGTTCATGGCTTCATTAACAATAAAGAGCCGCAGGGCAAGCCTGATCGCCGTCAACGTCCGATAATGCCGTGAAAAACTGTGGAAAAAAGCAGCAAGGTGGCTAAAGCCGCAGGGGCAGGGGATGGATTTGGCCATTTCGGGATGGGACAGGGTTAATATGAGCGGCATCGATACCAAAGGAAAACGACTGTTTATTGCACGGCATGGCGAAACGATCTTCAACCTTGCTGGGAGGCTTCAGGGTGATCATGCGCATACGCCGTTGACTCGAACTGGGTTTGCTCAGGCCGACGAGATGGGAAAGGCGCTGGCGCGTCATTTGACCGGAGAGCAGCCAACGCTGGATCTAATCGCCTCCAACACCGACCGGGCACTGCAGACGCTGTCGGTGGTTGCCGAACATGTCGGCGCGGACTGGCATCAGGCGCGCAGTGATGCTCGGTTGCGCGAGATAGACATGGGTGAATGGGGCGGTGCCTGGTACCGCGATCTGGCTGGCGAGCTGGAAATTGACGAGACAGAGCGGCTGTTTGTCACGGTTGCTCCCGGCGGCGAGGATTATCGCGATATAGCGAAGCGGCTCGAACACTGGCTTGGCGAGCAGAAATTTGACCGCGATGCGGTTTTGATCAGCCATGGCATGACCAGCCGGGTTTTGCGGGGCCTGCTTGTCGGCGCTGATCCGCATCCGCGCTTTGGCGCGCCGATTGCCGAAGGCTTGCCTCAGGGGTCCATTGTTCAGATCAGAGACGGCGTCGAGGACGTTTTCCACATTGGTGGAGGGGAAGGGGAGAAGGCTTGAAAAAGCAATATATTCTCCTGGTTCTGGTGGTGTCCGTGATCTCTATCCCGGCGGTCGCCAAGGATTCGCTTGGTATATTTTACAGCTGGGGCGCGTTCCGCGATCCGGAAATTCCGCGCTGCTACGCGATTGCGGAGCCGGAGGAAATTACCGGTAAGGCAGAACGTAAATCCTTTGCCACCGTCGGTTTCTGGCCCAGCCGTACGATCAGGCGGCAATTTCACGTCCGGTTGAGCCGGGACCGATCTACTAATAGCCGGCTAATGGTGAGTATAGCCGGTCGCCGGTTCCAGCTCACCGCCAGTCGCTCGGATGGCTGGTCGCAGGACAAACGCATGGATGCCGCTATCATTGCCGCAATCCGTTCGGCCACCAGCATGACGGTGGAAAGCGTTGGACGCGATGGTAAGCCGATCGTCGACGCCTACAGGCTGCGTGGCGCTGCGACTGCGATTGATGCGGCATCACTGGGATGCTCGCGGTTGCGGTAGATTTTCCCAAAGACTCACCCTATATGCGCTCCCATGCAGATTCCCGGACATATTGATCCCGTTCCCTTGCCCGCCAAGGTCACCCCGCGTGCCGACGGCCGCGTTGACCTCATAGGTCTCAGCGTTTCGCAAATTCGCGACGTTTTGATTGTTGCGGGGCTTGACGAGAAGCAGGGAAAATTGCGCTCCAAGCAGCTGTTCCATTGGATGTATCATCGCGGGATCAACGACTTCGCGCTGATGACGGACATGAGCAAGACCCTGCGGCCTTGGCTGGCAGAGCGTTTTGTGATCGGCCGTCCGGAAATCGTCGAAGCGCATCTGTCGGAAGACGGCACCCGCAAATGGTTGCTGCGCTCTGCCGATAGCCAGGATTATGAAATGGTCTTCATTCCGGACGAGGATCGGGGAACATTATGTATTTCGAGCCAGGTCGGCTGTACGCTCAATTGTCGTTTCTGCCACACCGGCACGATGCGGCTTGTACGCAATCTGACACCCGGCGAGATTGTCGGTCAGGTGATGCTGGCGCGTGACGCGCTGGGCGAATGGCCGAAAGGTGTGATGGATTTCGCCGACGAAGGCGAAGCGGAGAATACCAAGGAATATAATCAGGCCTATAAGTCTGATGGTCGCCTGCTGACCAACATCGTGTTGATGGGCATGGGTGAGCCCCTATATAATTTCGAGAATGTCCGTGATGCGATGAAGATCGTGATGGATGGCGACGGGCTCGCGCTCTCGCGTCGCCGTATCACCCTGTCGACCAGCGGCGTCGTGCCGATGATTGCGCGGGCAGGAGCGGAGATTAACGTGAATCTCGCGATTTCCCTGCACGCCGTGAATAAAGAGACCAGAGACGAGATCGTCCCGCTCAACCGCAAATATTCAATCGAAGAGTTGTTGCAGGCCTGCGCAGATTATCCCGGCGCCAATAACGCCCGCCGGATCACCTTTGAATATGTCATGCTTAAGGACAAGAATGACAGCGATCAGGATGCCCGCGAGCTGGTCAATTTGCTGCGTAATTATGATTTGCCGGCGAAGGTCAATCTGATCCCGTTCAACCCCTGGCCGGGATCGGACTATGAATGCTCGACGCCTGAGCGAATCAAATCTTTCTCGAAGATAATTTTTGATGCCGGGATCAGCGCACCGATCCGGACTCCGAGAGGCCGGGATATCATGGCGGCCTGCGGGCAGTTGAAATCGGCCAGTGAAAAGAAAAGTCGCGCCGAACTGGACCGTCTGGCCGAAGAGAAGCAGGCTGCTCTGGGCTAGACGGCGGCGATTACGTCAATTTCTACCATAAGATCCGGCAGCGCCAGTGCCTTGACTTCCAGCGTAGTGTCTGCGGGATAGGGGGACTTGAAGTAGATTTTGCGCGCTTGCACGATCTTGGCGAAATTATCCATGTCGGTCAGGTAGATGGTTACCTTGACGATCTTGTCGCGGCTGCTACCCGCCGCATGTAGCACGCGATCGATATTGACGAAAACCTGGCGCAATTGGGCATCGAAATCCGCAGCGCCGACGACCTGGCCTTGCTCGTCGATTGCTGCCTGACCGGAGAGAAAGAGCAGGTCACCGACTCGCCATCCCGGTGATATGGCGTAAGGCGCAAGGGGATCAGGATCCAGTTTGATGACCTGTGTCGTGGCGCTCATGATATGCACTCTCCTGAATCGTGATTTCTGGTGGCAAGTTAGTGGCGACGAAAAGCGGATGCCATAAAAAAAGGGGCGAGCATCGCTGCCCGCCCCGCTGTTCGTTATCAATCCGGCTGGATTAAAATTTCATGCCGAGGCTTACAAGACCCTGGTTGCGGGAAACGCCATCTTCGTAATTGCTGTAGCGATATTCGCCGCGAGCGAACATATTTGTGCTGAGCTGATATTCGACACCGGCGCCGACACGAACGCCGTCGCCATTTTCGCCACCGAATCCGGGGGAAGAAACGCGAGCATTGGTGTAGCCTGCTTTTGCATAAAGCAGAGCGGCGTCACCAACAACGAAGCCTAGACGGGCGCCAGCGTAGAGATCACGGCCAGCTTCGAGACGACCTCCTGCATTGGAAATGTTGCCGGTGGACTCGGTTGCTTCCAGTTCGGCGCCATAAACGACGTTTCCGGACTGGATGTCATAGCCAAGTGTGGCACCATAAAGGAAGCCATCAACATTATCGAGGCCGGCGATGTCGAGGTCAATATTATCATATCCAGCTATTGCTGTAGCTTTTACGCCGGAAAAATCACCTTTTTCCTGAGCCATTGCGGGGGATGCAAGCACAGATGCTGCAATAGCAACTGCTATTGTTACATTTTTCATTATTTTGTGTTCCTTGATTTTTCGATTAAATGACCACTAATTTTTTTAACTAGAATTATTCTTTCGTGGTCGAAGATGCATATAAGTTTACAAACCTGAATGACAACTGCATGACTCGATTAAATCTGTCCCAAATGACATTCTCCTCAACCGTGTTGTGAAAATACCACAGTCGAAAGCTGTAACGATAGACTTGGCAAGGTCGAACTAGCGGTTAGAGTATATATATGCCGGAGCACCCGATCATCCCTGTCCAAGCCCGCCATCACCTGACGACCCGGATCTGGCACTGGATCAATGCGCTTTGCCTGTTGGTGCTGCTAATGAGTGGTCTGACCATCTTCAATGCCCATCCCCGGCTCTACTGGGGCGAATATGGTGCCAATGATGATTATGCCTGGATGGCGGTCGGGTCATCGGATCGCATGGGTTACCTGCGCTTTGGTGAAATGCGGATCGAAACAACCGGTGTTCTGGGAAACTGGCAAGACAGCGCGGGCAAGACACAGAAATGGGCTTTCCCCGGCTGGGCAACCATTCCTTCAAGTTACAGCCTGGCCGATGGTCGGCGTTGGCATTTCTTTTTTGCCTGGATATTCAGTGTAGGCTTGACGCTGTTCATGGTCCGGTCCCTGTGGAACCGGCATATCCAGAAAGACCTGCATATGCGCAAAGACGAGTGGCGACCGTCGCACATCTGGCAATCCCTGCGTGATCACACCAGAATTGCGACAATCCGGCAATCGTCGGCAAAGCCATATAACGTCGTCCAGAAATTGACCTATATCGGGGTGATTTTCATTCTTTTGCCGCTAATGATATGGACCGGGCTCGGCATGTCGCCGGGGATGGATGCCAACTGGCCGATCTTGACTGATGTGTTCGGGGGGCGCCAGTCCGCGCGGTCGGTTCATTTTATAACCGCTTTTCTACTGGTGCTATTTTTCCTGGTCCATATTGTGATGGTCTTGCTCTCGGGACCGATAAAACAAACCGCAGCCATGATAGGTGGTGGGCGGGCTAAGGGGGCAGGGTAATGACCATAATCACCCGACGGAAGCTGATAACCAGCGCTGCGATCGGAGCGGGGAGTCTGCTGTCCGGCTGCGATGCCTTGAACCGCAATCCGGCCTTTCAGGACGTTCTGGCAAGTGCGGAAACTGGGAACTTTGCGGTGCAACGGGCCTTGGGGGACCGGATGGAACTGGCCAGCGAATATGGCATCGCCGATCTGTCGCCAACCTTCCGGGCGAATGGCAGCCGCGATCCCGGGACCGCCGATTATACGGCCAGTGCGGCGCAGGGCTTTGCCAACTGGCAGTTGCGCCTGACCGGTTTGTTCAGAAATCCGCAGCAATTCACTCTTGCCGCGTTACAATCCATGCCGCAGCGAACCCAGATAACCCGTCACGATTGCGTCGAAGGCTGGAGCGCAATCGGGCAATGGACGGGCGTGCCGCTGAAAATCCTCCTCGATCTGGCGCAACTCCGGGGCAGCGCCCGCTTTCTGGTTTTTCATTGTGCCGACCGGCTGGGCGGGCGGCCTTATTATGAAAGCATCGACCTGCTCGACGGTTTTCATCCGCAGACTATATTAGCGCATCGATTGAACGGCGAGCCGCTGCCGATAGCAAACGGCGCGCCCTTGCGACTGCGGGTGGAGCGGCAACTGGGCTATAAGCATGCCAAATATGTCACCGGCGTCGAAGCAGTCTCGTCGCTAGCGGGGTTCGGCGAAGGAAAAGGGGGTTATTGGCAGGATGTCGCCAACTATGAATGGTATGCAGGTATTTGACTTTGAAGGCTTTTCAGGAGTGAATATATGACGATATTGGGCCGGTTTCTGAATAGTGTTGTTAAAAAAGGGTCTATCTCGGTCACCCATCCCGATGGACAAACCGAAGTCCATGGCAATTCGACTCCGGGCTTCCCCGATGTCGGCATCCGTCTCGCTGACAAGAATGTTGTGCGGCAAATTCTGCTCGATCCACGCCTAGGTGCGGCCGAGACGTTCATGGATGGACGGCTCATCGTCGAACAGGGCGACATCATGGAACTGGTGCAGCTTTTGCGCGCCAACAAGCCTTTCGAGCGCGGCGGGAAACTGAAGGAACCGGGCGCCTTCAAGAAAATCCGTGATCGGGTTGCGGCTGGCCTTGACGGTATAAACCTTCCTGGCCGATCCAAGAATAATGTCGCGCATCATTATGATATCGGCAATGATCTCTACGACCTGTTCCTCGACGATGATCTGCAATATAGCTGTGCCTATTGGGATTTTGACCGGCACGGACCGGATATGACGTTGGAGCAGGCGCAGGCCGACAAAAAAGCGCATATTGCCGCGAAACTGGATCTGAAGCCGGGGCAACGGGTGCTTGATATCGGCTGCGGCTGGGGCGGCATGGCGCTTTATCTCCACCACAAGACCGGCGTCGAAGTGCTCGGCATCACGCTGAGCGAAGAGCAACTGAAAAAGGCGAGGGAGCGGGCCGAGCAGGAAGGCGTGGCGGACAAGGTAAAGTTCGAACTGATCGATTATCGCGACCTTGCGCAGCGTGATCCAGGCAAGTTCGACCGGATCGTCTCTGTCGGCATGTTCGAACATGTCGGCACGCCGCAGTTCCGGACGTTCTTCCGCTGTTGCGCCAATCTGATGATCGACGACGGCGTGATGCTGCTGCACACGATAGGGCGGATGGGCGGTCCGGGGACGACCGATGCATTCACCCGCAAATATATCTTCCCGGGCGGCTATATTCCGGCTTTGAGTGAAACGCTGGAAGCCAGCGAGCCCTATCGTCTGATCGCGACCGATGTCGAAAATCTGCGGCTGCATTACGCCTTCACATTGCGAGAATGGTATAAGCGGACGGTACAAAACCGGGAAAAGATCATCGCCCTCTATGATGAGCGCTTCTACCGGATGTGGATATTCTATCTGGCTGGCGCGACGGCTGCGTTTGAAAATGGCGGCATGTGCAATTACCAGATCCAGTTCAGCCGCGCCCGCCGGACTTTGCCGCTGACTCGGGACTATATCGGCGAAACCGAGAAGAACCTGACGTCTTAGTGCGTTCCGTGTTGTCCGCTATTCGGGATAGCGCTCATTCATCAAATCCCAGTTGTTACGGACAAGCTGTTCCAGCACCTCCATATCCACTTGCTCGAGCCGGTTGATATAGAGACAGGACTTGCCGACACTGTGCTTCCCGAGCACCTCTAGTAGTCGATCCTGCTCGGCTTGCGCCGCGGGCGTGCAATAAGTGCCCATCAGATAAAGGCTGATCTTCGCTTTTCGCGGCGAAAAGCCGATCCTCAGCGACGTTCCTTTCCGTCCGCTGTCATATTTATAGTCATAGCTTCCGAAGCCGATGATGCTCGGTCCCCACATTTTGGGTTCTTCGCCGGTAATGCGCTGGAGCATAGCGACCAAAGCACGGGCCTCGTCCCTTCGCCGTTCGGGTTCGGCATTGGCAATAAAGGCATCAACCTCTGCGTCGGTTTGTCGGGTCTTGTTCGTCGCTTTCGCCATATCTCTCTCCGCCTTTGGTCCATATATCATATTGCGCCGAAAATTGGAGCCTGTTAGGCGGCCAAGCTCAACTGGGCTTCATAGTTTGAAAGACAATAAAATGAGCGATTCCGTTAAGCGTGTTGTTTTGGCCTTTTCCGGCGGCCTGGATACCAGCGTCATTCTGAAATGGTTGCAGCAGGAATATCAGTGCGAGGTGGTGACCTTCACCGCCGATCTGGGACAGGGCGAAGAATTGGGCCCCGCGCGCCGCGTGGCCGAAACGCTCGGTGTCAAACCGGAGCATATTTTTATCGACGATCTGCGCGAAGAGTTCGTCAAGGATTTCGTTTTTCCGATGATGCGCGCCAACGCACTCTATGAGGGATTGTATCTTCTCGGCACCTCGATCGCACGGCCGCTGATTTCCAAGCGCCAGATCGAGATTGCCAAGCTGACCGGCGCAGACGCTGTGGCCCATGGCGCCACCGGCAAGGGCAACGACCAGATCCGCTTCGAACTTGGCTATTATGGCCTTGATCCCGATGTTAAGGTAATCGCGCCTTGGCGCGAGTGGGACCTTACCAGCAGAACCCGTCTGATCGAATTTGCCGAGAAACATCAAATCCCGATCCCCAAGGACAAGCGCGGAGAGTCGCCCTTTTCCTGCGATGCTAACATGTTGCACACGTCTTCTGAAGGCAAGGTGCTGGAAGATCCGTGGGAAGAAGTGCCCGATTATGTCTATTCTCGGACCAATAATCCCGAAGATGCGCCGGATAAGCCGGAATATATTACCGTTGATTTCGAGCGCGGCGATGGCGTCGCGATCAATGGCGAGGGCATGAGCCCCGCGACTTTGCTGGAGAAGCTCAACGAATATGGACGTGAACATGGCATCGGGCGGCTCGACCTAGTCGAAAACCGCTATATCGGCATGAAATCGCGCGGCATGTATGAAACGCCGGGCGGAACCATCTATCACGCAGCGCATCGCGGCATCGAGCAACTAACGCTCGATCGCGGCGCGGCTCACCTGAAGGATGAACTGGCACCGCGCTATGCTGAATTGGTCTACAACGGCTTCTGGTTCTCGCCGGAGCGCGAGATGCTGCAGGCAGCGATTGACCATAGTCAGGCACGGGTCAACGGCACTGTACGACTGAAACTCTACAAGGGATCTGTTAATGTGGTCGGACGTAAATCACCCGATAGCTTGTATAGTGAAAAAGTTGTTACATTCGAGGATGATGCCGGCGCTTATGACCAGAAGGACGCAGAAGGCTTCATCAAGCTCAATGCGCTTCGGTTGAAATTGCTGGGCAAGCGCAATGGCTAGGATTTGCAGTGCTCCGCGCTCGTCGCGGAGTTGCCGGGCTGTCGAGGCTGAACGTCTCCACAGCTTTGCAGCATGTACTATGATTATGTCATGTTGATTCCGCTCCTCATCCTCATTGCTGGTTTCGTCATATTGATTTTTGGCGGCGAGCTACTGGTTCGCGGCGCCGTCCGTGTAGCGGAGCGGGCAGGGATGTCCGAGCTTCTGATCGGTTTGACGATCGTCGGTTTCGGCACGTCGGCACCTGAACTGGTGGCTAGTGTCGAAGCTGCGCGCGCCGGGTCGCCTGGCATCGCGTGGGGCAATATTGTCGGCTCCAACCTGGCGAACAGCCTGCTGATCCTCGGTACGGCCTCGCTGATCTTGCCGCTGGTGGTGCCGAGAGGTCCGTTGTGGCGCGACGGCGGGCTGGCGTTGATCATGACGGTTGTTCTTTGGCTGGTTGCGAGCACGACCGGCATGACGATTGCCGTCGGTGTCGCCTTTCTGGTGTTGCTGACGGGCTATCTCGGTTATGCCTATTGGGCGGAGCGGACACAGCCGGCCGGCGCCAGTGCTTTACACGAAAAAGCCGAAGCTCTCGAACTCTCGGACACGCATTTGCACGACGTGCAGCCGCTCTGGCGATCCATAATGGTATTGCTTGTCGGAATTGTCCTGATCGTGCTCGGCGGTCGTTGGCTGGTTGAGGGGGCTGTCGATCTTGCTCGCCTGGTCGGCATGAGCGAAGCCGTAATCGGGTTAACGGTTATCGCAATCGGCACGTCTCTGCCGGAACTGGTGACCTCGGTGGTCGCTGCCTACAAAGGCGCAAGTGCGGTCGCATTGGGCAATGTGCTAGGCTCCAATATTTTCAATCTGCTGCTGATTGGTGGCGTCACCGCTGTGATTGCGCCCGCTACGATCCCCGGAGAGATCAGCAATTTCGGACTACCGGTGCTGATCGCGGCTTCGGTATTGCTGCTGATATTCGCGGCGACCGGCCGAAAGATAACGCGTTGGGAAGGCGGGATATTGCTTGCCGTCTATCTGGTTATGCTTGTTTATAATATTGTCGCCGTTTGAATCAGGCGTTGCAATCTCGAGAATCTGTCTCTAGATAGCAGTCATCCCGACATTGTGAGATTTTGAGGGGCTGGCGCTAAGGGGCCGGTAGCATACTCGCATTGTATTTAGACATGAAGGACTTGGATTGACCGATATAGCCGCCCTGACAGATTTGATTAAACCGGAAGCCGATGCTTTGGGTTTTGATCTGGTGCGGGTTCAGTTTGTATCGGGAGCCGAAGAGCCCACTCTACAGATCATGGCCGAACGTCCGGAAACCGGGCAGCTGGGCATTGATGACTGTGCCGCTTTGTCTCGCCGAATCTCGGCAAAATTCGATGCTCTGGAAGAAGAGGGGCGCGACCCGATTGACTATGCCTATCGGCTGGAAATCAGTTCGCCGGGTATTGATCGGCCGCTAACCCGCGCAAAAGATTTTGAGAACTGGTCCGGACAGGAAGCGCGGATCAATCTGATTGAGGCAATTGCCGGTAAGAAACAGCTTCGCGGCCTGCTCGAGGGTATTGAAGGCGATATAATAAAGATTGACGATCGGGAGACGGGAAGTCAGGAGACGCCCCTTACGAATGTCCATAGTGCAAAATTGATTCTGACCGACGCCCTGATCGCTGCAACCGTTCCGGTTTCAGCAGACGGTGCGGACGAAATAGAAGAACAGACTTTAGAAGAACAGGAAGACTAATCATGGGCAGTGCTATTTCAGCCAACAAAGCCGAGTTGCTTGCTATCGCGACCGCCGTTGCGACGGAAAAAATGATCGACAAGACGATCGTGATCGAAGCGCTGGAGGAAGCCATCCAGAAGGCTGCACGCGCTCGCTATGGCGCCGAGAATGACATTCGCGCAAAGTTCGATGTCAAAACCGGTGACTTGCGTTTGTGGCGGGTCGTTGAAGTGGTCGAAGAAGTCGAAGACTATTTCAAACAGGTCGATGTAAAGCAGGCTGAAAAGCTGGAGCCGGGTTCCAAGGTTGGCGACTTCATCGTCGATCCGCTGCCGGAAGTCGATCTCGGTCGTATTGATGCCCAGTCGGCCAAGCAGGTCATATTCCAGAAGGTCCGTGACGCTGAACGCGAGCGGCAATATGAAGAATTCAAGGAGCGCGGCGGAGAGATTATCACCGGTGTGGTGAAATCGGTCGAGTTCGGCCATGTGGTTGTTGATCTGGGTCGCGCAGAAGGCGTCATCCGCCGCGACCAGCAAATCCCGCGCGAAGCCGCCCGGGTTGGTGACCGCGTCCGTTCGCTGATCCTCGATGTACGCCGCGAAAACCGCGGACCGCAGATTTTCCTGTCTCGCGCCCATCCGGATTTCATGAAGCATCTTTTCGCTCAGGAAGTTCCGGAGATTTATGACGGGATCATCGAAATCAAAGCTGCTGCCCGCGATCCTGGCTCTCGCGCCAAGATCGGTGTGATTAGCCACGATAGCTCAATCGATCCGGTTGGCGCTTGTGTCGGCATGAAGGGTAGTCGTGTACAGGCCGTCGTGCAGGAAATGCAGGGCGAGAAAATCGATATTATTCCATGGTCGGAAGATATCGCGACATTCGTCGTCAATGCGTTGCAGCCAGCTACCGTTAGCCGCGTTGTTATCGACGAGGAAGAAGGCCGCATCGAGGTCGTGGTTCCTGACGATCAGCTCAGCCTTGCCATTGGTCGTCGTGGCCAGAATGTCCGCTTGGCTTCGCAGCTTACCGGACTTGCCATCGACATCATGACAGAAGCGGACTCGAGCGAAAAACGCCAGGCTGAATTTGCTGCACGGACCGAGATGTTCCAGGAAGATCTGGATGTTGACGAAACATTGTCGCAGTTGCTGGTGGCCGAAGGCTTTAGCGAGCTGGAAGAAGTTGCCTATGTTGCCCCGGAAGAAATTTCCAACATCGAAGGCTTTGACGAAGAACTGGCAGCCGAATTGCAGAACCGTGCGCTCGAGGCGCTGGAACGGCGCGAAGCGGTGGCGCGTGAAAAGCGCACCGAACTGGGCGTCGAGGATGCTATCGCTGAATTGCCCCATCTGACCGAAGCCATGCTGGTGACGCTGGGTGAAGCAGGCCTGAAAACACTCGACGATGTTGCCGATCTCGCGACAGACGAGCTTGTTCTGAAGCGGAAATCGGAACCGCGCCGTCGCAATGACAGCCGCAAGCCCGAGCCCGATGGCGTCTTGGCCAAATATGGCCTGACCGAAGAGCAGGGCAACGAGATCATCATGGCCGCGCGTGCGCACTGGTTTGAAGATGAAGATGAGCCAGCAACAGCTGTCGAAGAAACCGGGGAGGACGCAGATGCGGAATCTCCCCAATGAGACGCGGTCTAAACCTCTAGATCAAGCGCCATATCGTAAATGCATTTTGACTGGGGAAAGCCTTCCCCAGGAGGAACTGATGCGTCTCGCGATGGGCCCCGATGGGCAAGTTGCACCGGATGTCCGCGCGAAAGCGCCGGGCCGCGGTGCATGGATTGGCGTTGATCGTGCCGTGCTGGAAGCGGCACAGGCAAAAGGACAGCTGAAAGGTGCGCTGGCAAGAGCGTTTAAAACCGGTCAGCTCGATATTCCCGATAATCTTCCTGCGCAGCTTGAAACAGCGCTCGAACGCTCCACATTGGATCGACTGGGTCTGGAGGCGCGGGGCGGGACGTTGCTGACCGGTTCTGAAAAGATTGAAACGGCCGCACGCCAGGGGGATCTCAATATGCTGCTTCATTCGTCCGATGCCGGACGCGATGGCTGCGCCAAATTGGATCAGGCCTGGCGGGTTGGTAGCGACCGAGAAGGCGAAAATATTCGTGGTCTGATATTGCCGGTGGACCGGCAGGGGCTTTCTGTGGCATTGGGCCGCCAGAATGTGGTGCATATCGGTATAACCGACAGGCGCGCAGCGGGGCGGATTTCGCACAGCCTGAAGAGATGGCTACACTTTATCGGTTCTGATAAAGTTGATGATGATGCCGAAAAGAAAGTTGCGTGATCCGGTCGAGAAAAGCTGGATAAGATGTTGCAGTAATTACTATTTTAAGGATTAAGTCTGTTCGATGAGTGAAGATACAAAAGATACGCCAAAACCTGCACGCAAACCCCTTGGGTTGAAGCGTTCGGTTGAACCCGGCGAAGTCAAACAGACGTTCAGCCACGGACGCACCAACAAGGTTGTGGTCGAAGTCAAACGCAAGAAACTGGTCGGCAAGCCTGGCGCCGTGGAAGCGGTGAAGGAAGTCGTCAAGGAAACGCCAGCGCCCGCTCCGGTTGCGGCTCCGGCTCCAAAGCCTGCTCCGAAAAAGCAGCCGGCTGCGCCGAAGGCGAATGATGGCCTGACTCGCCAGGAACTGCAGGCGAAACTTTTGCGTGAAGCGGAAGAAGCACGTCTGGACGCGATGCAGGAAGCTCGCAAACGCGATACGCGCGAAAAGATAGAGCAGACCGCAGACGAGAAGAAGCGGGCTGAAGACAAGCGCAAGGCCGAAGAAGAGCAGGCGCGCAAGGCACAGGAAGAAATCGCTGCTGCGGAAAAAGCCGCTGCTGAAGCGCCGGCTGAAGCTGCCGCTGAAACGCCTGAAGCGGAAGCAGCCACAACGCCAACACCTGCCGCAACGGGTACTGCGCGGCCACCAGCACGCAAATTTACGCCGGTAGAAGCGCCAAAACGGCCGAAGCCGGAAAAAGAAAAGCAGAAAGTCGGCCGCGATGATCGCAATGATCGTCGTCAATCGGGCAAGCTCACCGTCAACCGTGCCTTGCGCGGTGAAGATGGTGCTGCGCGGGCACGCTCGCTGGCAGCGCTAAAACGCGCGCGCGAAAAAGAAAAACGGTCCATGCGGTCAGGGCGGCCAAGCGAACCGCGGGAAAAGCAGATCCGCGATGTTATCGTGCCGGACGCGATTACCGTACAGGAACTCGCGAAACGTATGGGCGAAAAGGGTGCGCAACTAGTCAAATCCCTGTTCAACATGGGTTCGATGGTCACCGTCAATCAGACGATCGACCAGGATACCGCAGAATTGCTGGTCGAGGAATTTGGCCACAACATCCAGCGTGTTTCCGAGGCTGATGTTGAAATCAACACCCAGGCCGATGTCGATCCGGAAGAAACGCAGAAACCGCGTGCTCCGGTTGTGACAATCATGGGCCACGTCGATCACGGCAAGACCTCGCTGCTCGACGCGTTGCGCGGAACCGATGTGGTCGCGGGCGAAGCTGGCGGCATAACGCAGCATATCGGCGCTTATCAGGTCACCATGAAAAATGGCGACAAGGTGACGTTCCTTGATACGCCCGGCCATGAAGCGTTTACCGACATGCGGATGCGCGGTGCCAATGTCACGGATATCGTGATTTTGGTGGTGGCCGCCGATGACGGCTTGATGCCGCAGACGATCGAAGCGATCAATCACACCAAGGCTGCCGGCGTTCCGATGATTGTTGCAATCAACAAGATCGACAAGGAAGGCGCTGACCCGACAACGGTCCGCACCCGACTGCTCGAGCATGAAGTGATTGTCGAGGAAATGTCCGGCGACGTGCTCGACGCCGAAGTCTCCGCGCTCAAGAAAATTGGCCTCGACGAGTTGATGGACAAAATCCATGTCCAGGCCGAATTGCTGGAACTGAAAGCGCGTCCTGACCGTCCTGCCGAAGGCACGGTTGTGGAAGCCAAGCTTGATGTCGGTCGCGGCCCGGTTGCTACCGTGTTGATCGAACGCGGCACATTGAAGCGCGGCGATGTCTTCGTCGTCGGTTCGCAGACCGGTAAGGTCCGGGCGATGATCGATGACAAGGGCAAGCAGGTCAAGGAAGCTGGACCTTCCATGCCGGTTGAAGTGCTGGGTATCTCCGGTGTTCCATCCGCTGGTGACAAGCTGACTGTGGTCGAGAACGAAGGCCGTGCCCGCGAGGTTGCAACCTATCGCGCAGAACAGCAGAAGCTGAAGCGCACGACACAAGCGCCGACAAGCCTCGAGAACATGTTCTCTGCGGCAGCCAATAGCGCAGTGGAATTCCCGGTACTGGTCAAGGCCGACGTTCAGGGTTCTACCGAAGCTATCGTCCAAGCACTGAACAAGATTTCGAACGACGATATCAAGGTGCGCATTTTGCACAGCGGCGTCGGCGCGATCACGGAATCGGACGTTACTCTGGCCGGGGCCAGCAAGGCGCCGATCATCGGTTTCAACGTGCGTCCCAATGCCAAGGCGCGTGAAATCGCCAAACGCGACGGTGTCCGCTTCAAATATTTCGACATCATCTATGATCTGACCGACGATATCCGCGCCGAAATGGCTGGTGAGCTTGGTCCGGAGAAGATCGAGAATGTTGTTGGCCGTGCGGAAGTCAAAGAGGTGTTCAAGTCGGGCAAGAAAGACAAGGCAGCCGGCTTGCTGGTTACCGAAGGAGCCTTGCGCAAAGGCCTGTTCGCCCGTCTTACCCGCGACGACGTCATTGTCAGCGCTACGACCATCGCGTCGCTGCGGCGGTTCAAGGACGATGTCGAGGAAGTCCGCGCGGGCATGGAATGTGGTGCGGTTCTGGAAGATACCAACGATATCAAGCCAGGCGATATGCTCGAGGTCTTCCAGGTCACGGAGAAAGAACGGGTTCTTTGATACAATCGTCATCCCGGATTTGATCCGGGATCCAGCGGGGATTGGCACGTAATTCGTGCTTGTCCCTCTTGGATTCTGAATCGAGCTCAGGATGACGAATTTGAGGCTTTATAATTGTGGCAAAATATAACGACACATCTCCCGAAGGCCGTTCGGTCCGCTTGCTGCGCGTTGGCGAGCAGGTCCGGCATATCCTGTCGGAACTGCTGACGCGCGGCGAGGTGCATGATGCGGTGCTGACATCGCACAGCGTCAGCGTCACCGAAGTGCGCATGTCGCCGGATTTGCGCCATGCGACGGTATTCGTGAAGCCGCTGCTTGGCGCGAACGAGGCGGACGTGCTCAAGGCGCTGAAAACCAACACCGCCTTCTTCCAGAAGGAAGTCGCGAAGCGGGTGCAGATGAAATATGCCGCCAAGCTGAAGTTCCTGGCCGACGAGAGCTTTGACGAGGCTGCGCATATCGAGAGCCTGCTGAGCGATCCGAAGGTGGCGCAGGATTTGTCGAAAGAATCTGACGGGGAATAGTGCCGTTCGTCCAGAGCTTGTCGAAGGACGGTTTCCGGACGCAAATGGGCTTCGACAGGCTCAGCCCGAACGGTTATGAGGCGGTACCTATGGCCAAACTCTATTTCTATTATGCCTCAATGAACGCTGGCAAGTCGAGCAATCTGCTGCAGGCGGCGTTCAACTATGGCGAGCGCGGCATGAAGGTCATGCTGTGGACCGCCGCGATCGACAATCGCGCGAGTTTTGGCGCCATTGCTTCCAGAATAGGCCTGCACGCCGATGCGCATCGCTTTGGCGAGGATACGGATCTTTTTGCTGCGGTCAGCACGGAACAGAAAGATGGCGAGCTGGCCTGCGTGATGATCGACGAAGCCCAGTTTCTGACCGAAGGACAGGTCTGGCAATGCGCGAGACTGGCCGACGAGTTAAGCGTCCCCGTGCTTTGCTATGGTCTGCGGACGGATTTTCAGGGCAATCTATTCCCGGGATCGGCAAAGCTTTTGGGCCTTGCCGATAGTCTGGTCGAGTTGAAAGCGGTGTGCGAATGTGGGCGGAAGGCAACAATGAACCTGCGGATTGATGAAGCGGGCAAGGCCATCGCTGCCGGGGCACAAACGGAAATCGGTGGCAATGAAAGCTATATTGCGCTTTGTCGGAAGCATTTCCGGGAGCGGCTGAATGGTTGAACTATCCGCAACGCTGGAACAGGGGACGGTCCGCCTCGAACCGTTGGCCGAACATCATCTCGAACCACTGCGCGTGGCTTGCGCTGCAGATCAGGACATCTGGGACATCTATCCCGTTTCCATGCTTGACGAGAATTTCGACAAGGCGATAGAGGCCTTTCACGATACCACCAGCTGGGTGCGCTTTGCGGTGATTAATATTAAGACCGATACGGTTGTCGGCATGACCAACTATATCAATCCCGATCAGCATGGTGTGGTGGAAATCGGCGGCACCTATATCGCGCCGTCGGTGCGCGGCAGCGGTTTCAACGACATCATGAAAAAGCTGATGATCGATCACGCCCTGACCTGCGGGTTCAGTCGGATTGAATTCCGTGTCGATACCCGCAACAAACGCTCGAGGGCAGCGGTGCTGAAACTCGGGGCGCAGCATGAGGGGACGCTGCGCAAGAACCGGATTACCTGGACGGGTTACATCCGGGACACCGCAGTTTTCGGGTTGCTTGAAGAGGAGTGGAGTTTGTGAAGATGAGGCTTTTGATCCTTGTTCCGGCGTTGCTGCTGACAAATACAGCAAGCATTGCATGTGATGATGTCGAGGATCAATCCGGCACTGATTCACTTCCGTTGAATTCTGAGTCCGCCGAAGGATATGTTCCCGAAGGCTGGTATCTCGAGAAATCTGTCGAGGGTGACCTGAACAAAGACTCGCTACCGGATTTGGCGCTTATCATCCGGCAAAATGATCCGCATCTGGTCATCGAAAGTGACGGTTTTGGCAGAGATCAATATGACGGTAACCCGCGCACTATCGTGGTGGCGCTGAAACAGGCGGGCGGCGGATATTTACGGATTGCCCGGAATGACCAGATCATTCCCGTTACCGGCGGCGCGATGTTCGATGATCCGATTGACAACGCGTCGGACGGTTCGCTGACTATCGAGAAGGGCGTCATGCGGCTAAATCTCGGTTTCTGGGCGAGCGCCGGGACTTGGGACATGTTTAGCCGGACATTTTTTTTTCGGCTGAAGGGCACGCAACTGGGGTTGATCGGCTATGATAATCATCATGTGCATCGGGGGTCCGGAGCATTGAATATTATCAGCATCAATTATCTGACGGGGCGCAAGAAAACCGAAAGCGGCAGTATTGAGGACGATCATGTTCCTGAAGTGTGGAGCAGGATTAGTCGCAAGCCACTGATCCTGTTCGATGATATCGGTAGCGGTTATGAATTTGATCCCGGGACATACTAGTTTTTCAAGCAGGATATCAATTGACGATGGAAAAGCCCCATGGCTGGATCATATTGGACAAGCCGCTGGAGCTTGGTTCGACGCAAGCAGTCGGGGCGGTGAAGCGTAACCTGCGCGAGGCCGGGTTGCTCGGAAAGGGCAAGAACAAGCTGAAGGTCGGCCATGGCGGGACGCTGGACCCGCTGGCGACCGGGGTTTTGCCGATCGCAATTGGCGAGGCGACGAAGCTGTGCGGGCGAATGCTTGATGCCACCAAAATTTATGAATTTACGATCGGCTTCGGCAGCGAGACCGAGACGCTGGATGTCGAGGGGGACGTGACCGAAACGTCTGACCATCGGCCAACATTGACGGAGGTCGAAGCGGTCTTGCCGCAGTTCACCGGGCCGATTGAACAAATACCACCCAAATATTCGGCGCTGAAGATTGACGGCAAGCGGGCCTATGATCTGGCGCGGGCAGGGGTTGCGGTGGAGATGAAGCTTAGGGGGGTGACGATATATTCCCTGACAATTCGTCATCCTGAACTTGTTTCAGGATCTCCGGAGGTCCTGAAACAAGTTCAGGATGACGAGCCACTGGCAGAAATCACCCTCACCGCCAAAGTCTCCAAGGGCACTTATATCCGCTCGCTCGCCCGCGACATTGCGCGCGCCTTGAACACAGTCGGTCATGTCACCATGTTGCGCCGGACAAAGGCCGGTCCCTTCACGCTGAAACAGGCGATTTCGCTGGACAAACTCAACGAAATTGGTAAGGGCGCGGACATTACAGACTATCTTTTGCCGCTTGAGGCAGGGCTGGACGACATCCCGGCTTATGACCTCACTCCTGATCAGGCAAAACTGCTTCGGCAAGGCATGACGCTGGACGAACAGGAAATGATCGGGAACCCCGCACTCAACGGGCTTTTTCTGGCGACAGAGAACCAAGGTTCTCCGGTTGCGCTAGCCGAGCTTGTTGATGGCACCATCAAGGTGGTTCGCGGGTTCAATATGTGAATGATGTTCGAAGGAAAAATTAAATGACGATTACTGCAGAAAAAAAACAGGAACTGATTGCAAAATTCGGCCAGACAAAGGGCGATACCGGTTCCCCGGAAGTTCAGGTTGCCGTGCTCACCGAGCGTATTGTGAACCTGACCGAGCATTTCAAAGGCCATCACAAGGATAACCACTCCCGTCGCGGATTGCTGATGATGGTCAACAAGCGGCGCAGCCTGCTGGACTATCTTCGCAAGAAAGATGTCGAGCGTTATGCCAAGCTGATCAAAGACCTCGGTCTCCGGAAATAAGAGTTTTGAAAGCGGCTCCCAAGCGGGGGCCGCTTTTGCATTGGGTATTGCGGCAATAAGGCAGCGATATCTTTCGACAGGGCACAAATGGCCCCGAACCGCTGTTCAGCCGGATTGCTGGACACAAGAAAGCCCCCGCACTGCATAGGGCAGGCGGGACAAAGGAAAATACGAATGTTTGATATCAAGAAAGTTGAAATGGAGTGGGGCGGACAGACCCTCACCCTCGAAACGGGCCGTATTGCCCGTCAGGCTGATGGCGCAGTACTCGCGACCCTCGGCGAAACGGTTGTGCTGTGCGCAGTTACCGCCGCGAAATCCGTGCGCGAAGGGCAGGATTTCTTCCCGCTTACCGTCCACTATCAGGAAAAATTCTCAGCCGCCGGTCGTATCCCGGGCGGTTTCTTCAAGCGCGAAGGCCGTGCGACGGAAAAAGAAACGCTGACATCGCGTTTGATTGACCGTCCTTGCCGTCCGCTGTTCCCCGAAGGTTTCTACAACGAAATCAACGTGATCTGTCAGGTGATGAGCTATGACGGCGTCAATGAGCCGGACATCTTGGCAATGGTTGCCGCTTCCGCTGCGCTGACGATTTCCGGTGTTCCGTTCATGGGTCCGATTGGCGCGGCTCGTGTCGGTTACAAAGAAGGCGAATATCAGCTGAACCCATCGATGGAGGAAGTTGCGACCGGCGAACTTGATCTGGTTGTAGCTGGTACAATGGGCGCTGTAATGATGGTTGAATCGGAAGCGCAAGAGCTTTCCGAAGAAGTCATGCTCGGCGCTGTCCAGTTTGCTCATGATGCATCCAAGCAGGTTGCTAACCTGATCATCGATCTGGCTGAACAGGCTGCGAAAGAGCCCTGGAAGCTTGACGCAGGCGACGACAACAGCGGCATCAAGGACGAACTGCGCAAACTGGTCGGCAAAGATATTGCTGCGGCCTACAAGAAAACCGACAAGTCAGAGCGTTCGAGCGCACTGAACGCGGTTCGCGACAAAGCCAAAGAAAAATATGCCGATGCAGACGGCCAGACCCAGATGACTGCTGGCAAGATGGTGAAGAAGCTGGAAGCCGAAATCGTTCGCGGTGCCATCATCAAGGACGGTACGCGTATTGACGGTCGTAAGCTCGATCAAGTTCGTCCGATCGAAGCGATGGTCGGCTTGCTGCCACGGACCCACGGTTCGGCTCTGTTCACCCGCGGTGAAACGCAGGCAATCGTGACCACGACTTTGGGCACCAAAGACGCCGAGCAGATGATCGACGGTCTCGACGGTCTGAGCTACACCAACTTCATGCTGCACTATAACTTCCCGCCTTATTCGGTCGGTGAAGTGGGCCGCTTTGGTTTCACCAGCCGCCGCGAAACCGGTCACGGCAAGCTCGCGTTCCGCGCGCTCCGTCCGGTATTGCCGACAGTGGAAGACTTCCCTTACACGATCCGCGTTCTCTCGGACATTACCGAATCCAACGGTTCGTCGTCGATGGCGACTGTTTGTGGCGGTTCGCTTGCAATGATGGATGCTGGTGTGCCTTTGGCGCGTCCGGTTTCCGGCATTGCGATGGGCCTGATCCTCGAAGGCGAAGATTTCGCTGTTCTCTCCGACATTCTCGGTGACGAAGATCATCTCGGCGACATGGACTTCAAGGTTGCGGGTACCGAAAAGGGTATCACATCCTTGCAGATGGACATCAAGGTAGCCGGCATTACGCAGGAAATCATGAAGTCTGCTCTGGAACAGGCCAGTGGCGGTCGCGCTCATATCCTCGGTGAAATGAGCAAGGCCCTTAGCGGCACCCGGACCGAAATGTCCGAACATGCTCCGCGCATCGAAACCTTGCAGATCAACAAAGAGAAGATCCGCGACGTTATCGGAACCGGCGGCAAGGTTATTCGCGAAATCGTTGCTGAAACCGGTGCGAAGGTCGATATCGACGATGAAGGCCTGATCAAGGTTTCTTCTTCCGACAAATCCCAGATCGATGCGGCAATCGCTTGGATCAAGGGCATCGTTGAAGAAGCCGAAGTCGGGAAAGTCTATGACGGCAAGGTCGTCAATCTCGTCGACTTTGGTGCATTCGTTAATTTCATGGGCGGCAAGGACGGTCTGGTCCACGTTTCTGAAATCAAGAATGAGCGCGTCGAGAAAGTCTCTGACGAACTGAGCGAAGGCCAGGAAGTCAAAGTCAAGGTCCTCGAAATCGACCAGCGCGGCAAGGTACGCCTGTCGATGCGGGTTGTTGATCAGGAAACTGGTGAAGAACTCGAAGACACGCGTCCTGCTCGCGAACCACGCGGTGACAAGCCTCGTGGTGGCCCACGCCGTGATGGCGGTGGTCGCGGACGCGATGGTGGTGGACGTGGCCGTGATGGCGGCGGACGTGGCCGGAACAATGACGGTCCGAAAGAGGGCGGCGGTGACATTCCATTGCCTTCCTCGATCACCGAAGACTAGATTTTCAAAAAAATGAAACAGCAAGGGGCCCGGAGCGATTCGGGCCCCTTTCTTTATCCGGAATATTTTCGGCAAATTCGCCAGATTAATGTCCAGTAAAGCTCCGACCGAACAGGGAGTGTCACTCTGCTCCAGCGGCTTTTTTTGCTTTGTTCTTGGCTGGATGAAAACAAGCGGTTAAGAGGTCTGCCATATGACAAAACACATTCTTAAATGGGCCGTTATAGGTCTCTCCGCTACGGCGCTTTCCGGTTGTGCAATGCTTGGTGGCGGCGGTGGCGGTCGCGGTGCCGACACCCGTTACGTCGCTCGCGATGTCGACACGCTGTACAATGCTGCAAAAGATCGGCTTGACCGCGGGCAGTACAAGATTGCCGCTGCACTTTTCGACGAAGTCGAGCGTCAGCATCCTTATTCCCCCTGGGCCCGCCGCGCGCAGCAGATGAGCGCATTCAGCTATTATCTCTCGGGCGATTATAACAAGGCGACAGAATCGGCTCGCCGTTTCTTGTCAATCCATCCGGGTAACAAGGACGCGGCTTACGCTTATTATCTGATCGCGCTCTGCTATTACGAGCAGATTGGCGATGTGACCCGCGACCAGAAGATCACCGAACAGGCGCTGGCGACTCTCGGCGAGGTTTCCCGTCGCTATCCCAATTCCCGCTATGCTGCCGATGCCCAGTTGAAAATCGATCTGGTCAATGACCATCTCGCTGGCAAGGAAATGGAAATCGGTCGTTTTTACCAGCGTCGCGGCAAGTGGCTGGCTGCCACGATTCGTTTTCGGACGGTGATCGAGAAATATGAAACGACCACCCATGCTCCGGAAGCGCTGATGCGGCTCACCGAATCCTATCTGGCGCTGGGCGTTCCGGTGGAGGCCAAGAACACGGCTGCTGTGCTGGGCGCGAACTATCCTGGTAGCAAATGGTATGAACGCGCTTATGACCTGATCAACAAACATGGTGCGACATAAGATCATATGTCGCTGCAATGCGTTGCAGCCAAGGTAAACGTGTTTTAAGAGGGACCTGTGCTGCAGTCCCTTTCCATCCGTGATATTGTACTGATTGAAGCGCTCGACCTGGAATTCGGGTCGGGTCTTACGGTGCTGACCGGCGAGACCGGCGCGGGTAAGTCAATCCTGCTCGACAGTCTCGGGTTGGCGCTCGGCAACAGGGCGGATAGCGGTCTGGTTCGCCAGGGCACCGAAAAAGCGCAAGTCACGGCCAGTTTCGAGCCGCCCGCTGCAGGCAGCAAGCTGGCTGCTATTCTAGCTGAAAATGATATTGAAATCGAACCCGGCGAGCCGCTGATCATCAAGCGATCGGTCAAGGCCGACGGCGGCAGCCGCGCCTTCATCAACGACCAGCCCTGTTCGGCGACGCTGCTGCGGATTGTGGGCGGGCAATTGATTGAAATCCATGGTCAGCATGATGATCGCGGCCTGATCAATCCCAAGGGACATCGGGCTTTGCTCGACATTTTTGCCGGTGTTGACGCCAAGGCGGTCGGTGATAATTTTGCCGCCTGGCAGACCGCCAAGGCGGCGCTCGATCAAGCGAAACAGGATCAGGAAACGGCGGAAAACGACCGCGATTATCTCGAACATAGCGTTGCCGAACTGTCGAAATTTGCGCCGCAACCGGGCGAAGAGCAGGAGCTGGCGCTGGACCGGGCAACGATGATGAAGGGCGAGAAACTGACCGGCGATCTTGAAGCGATCCGTGCGGCCTTTGACGGCTCCAATGGCGGGCTGGCCTCGCTCCGGTCGGCGGCACGACGGCTCGACATGATTGCCGACGATCATGCGCTGCTCAAGGACGCGCTGGAGTCGCTCGACCGTTCGATTATCGATGCCAGCGAAGCCGAGGAAAAGCTCAATGATGCGGCGGCTGCGCTGAGTTTCGACCCGCAGCGACTCGATGATATGGAGACCCGGCTGTTCGATTTAAGGGGTCTGGCGCGCAAGCATCGGGTGGAGCCCGACAAGCTTTCCGATCTGCTGGATGACCTGCAGAACAGGCTGGCGGCAATCAGTGATGGCGGTCGGTCATTGGAAGAATTGGAAGCATCTTTGGTCCGGACGAAGCAATCCTATATTGCGGCGGCGGAAAGCCTGCGGGCGAAGCGGAGCAAGGCGGCGAAGGCGCTGGACAAAGCGGTGGCGGGAGAATTGGCGCCGCTCAAACTGGATGCGGCCCGATTTGAGACTTTGCTTGATGAGTTACCCGAAGAGTACTGGAATAAAAGCGGAATGGACCGGATCGAGTTTTTGATCTCGACCAATCCGGGTGCGCCGCTCGCACCGCTGGGCAAAATTGCGTCAGGAGGTGAACTTTCGCGGTTCATTTTGGCCCTAAAGGTCGCATTGGCGGAAGAATATGGGCTAAAAACGATCATTTTTGACGAAGTCGACCGCGGCGTCGGCGGCGCGGTGGCCTCGGCCATCGGCGACCGCCTGTCGCGCCTGTCCGACGGCGCGCAGCTGCTGGTCGTGACCCACAGCCCGCAGGTCGCCTCCAAGGGCGACGCGCATATGCTGATCAACAAGTCGCGCAGCGGCACCGTCTCGCGCACCGATGTCCGCGCGCTGGACGACGAAGGGCGGCGGCAGGAAATTGCGCGGATGCTGTCTGGCGCGGATGTGACCGATGAGGCGAGAGCGCAGGCGGATCGGTTGCTGGAGGGGGTTTGATGGCGGTTCCTAAGAAATACGCCAATAACTACATCGCTATTAAATATATGCTCTCTTCGTATCGTGCATTGACTGATAGTCGAGCGGGAATCCGACACCTTGAAGATATGCTAAAAGAAAAGAGTTTTCTGTTTTCTGAATGGAAAATTGTATGGATTGGGGTCTGTGCCACATTGAGGAGTTCAATCGATCTTTTTCAATTAGATGCTCGCTCGTGTCTCTCGCAGGGCATTCGGAATGAGCTGAAAGCCGAGTGGAATTTAATCAAAGACAATTCGGATGCCCATCCAATCTATTGGAATTTTCTCAAGAAAGAACGGGATAACATAATTCACGAATATAACTGGACCGCTTATGAGGCCTGGCTGGAGCCGGATGGCACAATTCAGGCATCATCCACTATTATTGGCCATTTGCTCGCTCCAAGCGATGCCAAGCGAGTGCTTTTGATGCAGCATGGAGAGTATGCTGGTGAAGACTCTCTATTGTTGCTGTCGAACGCCGCTGATTGGGCGGAAGCGAGAATATCCTCCGCGATAGAGCGTGCTGGATTTAGTCCGGATGAGAAGCGTGGATTATTCGATTTTAGAGAAATGCCTGACACGGAAATTGCATTGGCCGGGCTTGTCGCGAGATATGCTGAAACTGATGTCTAATCTCTCCGAAGCCGATGCCGCGAACGAACTGATGCGCCTAGCGCGCACCATCGCCAAGCATAACAAGCTCTACCACGCCGAGGACACGCCGGAAATTTCCGACGCCGACTATGACGCGCTAGTAAGACGCAATAACGAGCTGGAAGAGGCTTTCCCGCATTTGGTGCGGGAGAATAGCCCGAACAAGCTGGTCGGGGCGGCGGTGGCGGCTTCGCGTTTGTCGAAGGTTAAGCACGAACAAAGGATGATGAGCCTCGATAACGGTTTTTCCGACGAGGATATCGCCGAATGGCTGGCGCGGGTGCGGCGGTTTTTGAACCTGGACGAGGGCGCGCCGGTCGCGGTGACCGCGGAGGACAAGATTGACGGATTGTCCTGTTCGCTGCGTTATGAAAAGGGCGAGCTGGTGCTGGCCGCGACGCGCGGGGACGGGCAGGTTGGCGAGGATGTGACCGCCAATGTACGGATGATTGGGGATATTCCCGAACGGCTAGCCGTTCGTGCTGAGCCTGTCGAAGCATCGCGTCCGGACGAGAGGGACCCTTCGACAAGCTCAGGGCAAACGGGTTCCCACCCCATCCCAGACCTGTTCGAAATTCGCGGTGAGGTCTATATGGCCAAGGCCGATTTTGCCGGGCTGAACGAGCGGCTGATGGACGAGGGCCGCGCCGACGCAGCGGCTAAGAATGTCGAATTCGATCCGGAGAAAATTCGCCAGTTCGCCAATCCGCGCAATGCCGCTGCCGGGTCGCTGCGGCAGAAGGACGCCAGCATCACCGCCAAACGGCAGTTGAAATTCTGGGCCCATGGCTGGGGTGTGCACAGCGCATTGCCGTGCGAGACTGCGTATGACGTCATGAAGGCGATCGAAAGCTGGGGCGTGCCGGTGTCGCCGCTGGTCAAACGCTTTGAGTCACTGGACGATATGTTAGTCCATTTTCGCCATATCGAGGCGGAGCGGGCGGACTTGCCTTATGACATCGATGGCGTGGTCTACAAGGTCGACCGGCTCGACTGGCAGCAACGGCTCGGTTTTGTCGCCAAGGCGCCGCGCTGGGCTCTGGCGCATAAATTCCCGGCGGAACAGGCGCAGACAACGCTGGAGAGCATTGATATTCAGGTCGGACGCACGGGCAAGTTGACGCCGGTTGGCCGATTGAAGCCAGTGACGGTCGGCGGCGTGGTGGTGTCGAATGTGACGCTGCACAATCGCGATGAGGTCGAACGGCTTGGCGTGCGTCCGGGTGACCGGGTGGTGATCCAGCGGGCAGGGGATGTAATTCCGCAAGTGGTCGAAAACCTCACCCGCGACGAGAAACGCGAGCCTTATCATTTTCCGGATCATTGCCCCGAATGTGGCAGCGAAGCCGTTGCCGAGGAAGGCGAGGTCGATGTGCGCTGCACCGGTGGCCTGATCTGCCCGGCACAGCGCTTCCAGCGTCTGGTCCATTTTGTCTCGCGGGTGGCGCTCGATATCGACGGGCTGGGCGAGAAAAGCATCGCCGAATTTATCGAGGCAGGCTGGCTGGAAAGCCCCGCCGATATTTTCCGCCTGCACCAGCATCGCGACGAAATTCTTGCTCGTGAAGGCTGGCAGGACAAGTCTGTGGATAATCTGTTGACGGCTGTGGAAAAGAAACGGCAGCCGGATGCGGCAAGACTGCTGTTCGGGCTGGGAATAAGACATATTGGTACGGTGACGGCAAAGGATCTACTGAAGAATTTCAGAACACTTCCGCGTTTGCGCGAAATTGCAGAGATCGCGCAAGAATCGGAAAAATACCGTTCGTCTCGAGCGCAGTCGAGAGACGGTGATGGTGGGGAAGCCGGTGTCTCGACTTCGCTCGACACGAACGGGGAGGCTTCGCCCGATACGACCGGAACGGAAGCGGGTGATGCGGCCTGGGCGGAAATTACGTCGACCGATGGCGTGGGGCCGACCGTTGCGGAGGCATTGGCCGATTTCTTCCATGAGCCGCATAATCGCGCCGTCTGGGAGGATCTTCTGAGCGAAGTTTCTCCGCCCGACTATATCGTCGAAACCCGCGACAGCGCGGTAGCGGGCAAGACCGTGGTCTTCACCGGCAAGCTGGAAACGATGAGCCGCGACGAAGCCAAGGCGCAGGCCGAGGCTTTGGGCGCCAAGGCTTCCGGTTCGGTGAGCGCGAAAACCGATCTGGTGGTGGCAGGGCCGGGGGCTGGTTCCAAGGCGAAGAAGGCGGTTGAACTGGGGATTGAAGTGATTGACGAAGCAGCCTGGGCGGAAATTGTGACGGCGGCGGGTTGATTGCAGGAGGACCGCATTTCTTGTGGCGGTCTGAATAGCGTTTTAAGGGTGGATCGCGGACAGGAACAGCTGCGATTTCTAAAAGCGGCTTTTGCCGGTGCGATATTGGCTGGATTGAAGTTGAGCGCGTGAAAAGTTAGTGCGTTTCGCGAATACCCGCTACAGCAACGGACAAACGAACCAAAAAAGGAAATTGATATGCGTGCATGGGCCCTGAAGAGTCGTCCCGCCGGTACTCCGGTGGCTGATAATTTCCAGATGATAGAGGCAACGGATGCCCCGCTTGGCGATGGCGAATATCGCATCACCAATAGCTGGCTGTCGGTTGACCCCTATATGCGCGGACGGATGAATGACGTGAAAAGCTATGCGCCGCCGTTCGGTATCGGTGAAGCGATGACCGGCGGTGCGGTCGGCATAGTGACCGAAAGCAATAATGCCGATTATCCAGTCGGATGCAAAGTGCTGCATATGGCGGGCTGGCGCGACACTGCTGTCGCTGGCGGCAGCAATCCTCCCGAAGGCGGAATGCCGCCGGTCAAGCTTCCCGATCTCGGGGTTGCCGATCAACATTGGTTGTCAATCATCGGAATGCCCGGAGGCACCGCCTGGTTTGGCTTGCTGAATGTCGGTGCTGCCAAGAAAGGCGAAACCGTTTTCGTATCTGCGGCGGCTGGCGCGGTGGGTTCAACCGTGACGCAGATAGCCAAGGCCAAGGGCATGACCGTGATCGGCTCAGCCGGCGGCGCTGATAAATGTGCATGGGTTAAGGAAATCGGCGCCGATGCTTGTATCGATTACAAGTCCGGGCCGGTATTGCCGCAATTGCGCGCAGCCTTGAAGGAACTCGGCAAATCCGGCGTTGATGTCTATTTTGACAATGTCGGCGGCGAACATCTCGATGCGGCGCTCGCTTGCTCCAACGAACGGGCGCGCGTGGCGATTTGCGGGATGATTGATGTTTACAACGATCAACAGCCGCAATCGATGCAATATCTGACCATGATCATTGGCTTGCGCATAAAAATTGAAGGCTTCCTTTATCCCGACTTCGCCGCGCAAGTGCCCGAATTCAACGCCGGTATGGCGGAACTGATTGCATCGGGCGCTGTGAAAGGCCGCGAAACGGTGATGGAGGGGCTAGACAAAGCACCGGACGCGTTTATCGGGCTGTTTACGGGCGCGAACACCGGCAAGATGTTGGTGAAGGTATAGGACTTCGGTTATAGGTGGTTTGATTGACCACAAAATCTGCCTTTGCCCGGCGCGGACGGTAAATTTTTGGAAGTCAGGCGGCCGCTTTCGCTAAAGGCAAGCGACCGCCCTACCTCTCTCCCAAGCTTTATGCCTTGGCGCTGGCTTCAACCGCCGCCAGTTCTCTGACGCCGTGGCCGCCTTCCTTATTCTCTGGAAAGATCGGCCACGCCAGTTGCTGGCCCAGAGTCGCCGGTGCGAGATTCTCGACGCCGTAGCTGACGGGATAGCGGCGCGTGATCTTGGCGGTGCCGAACAGGACGTCCCAGAAGAACAGCAGATTCCCGAAATTGCCTTTATAGTGGGTCACGCCGTCGCTCTTGTGGCGGCCGTGATGAGCGTGGTGCGTGGCGGGGGTCGAGATGGTGCGCTCGACCACCCACATGACCGGGGACAGCCATTTGATCTTGTAGAGCGGTTCGTCCCAAGCGACGTCGCTGTGGGCGCCGACGATTACTGCCATCTTGACGATGATATAGCCAACATAGACCCAACCGAGGCCGAGATAGATCAGCGCGCCGGAAAACCAGATGCTCGGCATGGTCAGATAGTAGAAGATATTGTTCCGGTAGACGAGACGGACGCTCATGTAGCGGGCATTATGGTGCGAACGATGCAGATTGTAGAGAAACGGCACGCTGTGCGACAGGCGGTGCCAGAAATATTGCATCATGTCGTCGAAGACCAGGAACAGGGCGATGGCTGCGATTAGGGGAATGCCGGCCAGCGCGCCTTGCCACTGCGGGGCCAGGTCGCCGAGGATGAACTGGGCCGCGATGATGATCGCTGGCTGGGTGATGACCAGTAAAACAAACGAACCGATAATTTCGACCAGCGCGTCGTCGCGGGTCTGTTCGGGTTTGCTGAAAAGCCGGGTGCGGAAAAATTCCAGCAGTCCGAAGACCAGGAATATGCCGGTGATTGCCAAAAGTTCGGGCCGCATGATTTCTCTCCCAGAGGATTGCTTGCAGAGATTTATTAGCCGATGTAGGACCGGGTAAATGCAAACAACTTGGCATTTTGGGATTTATTTATGACGGCATTGGCTCCCATGGCCGGGACCGGATTCGTGATGGCGCTGCCTGAAGCGGTTCGCGGCGATCTGCTTGGCTGGGGGCAGGCGCGTTCTTTCGCGAAAGGCCAGATCATCCAGCAACGCGGCGATACTGCGAGGGAATTCTGGTATGTCGAAAGCGGATCGGTGCAGATCGGACGCTATGGCGTCGGCGGGCGACTAACCCTGTTTGCCTTGCTCGGCGCAGGCGACGCCTTTGGTGAATTGGCCTTCATGGGTGAATTTCCGAGGACCGTAGATGCCATTGCCGGTAGTGATTGCGTTTTGATCCGGATCGGCGAGCGAGAGTTGTGGAGCCTGATGGACTCCGATGCGGCGGTGACGCGATTGCTGCTCAAGACCATGGCGCTGACGGTGCAGGAGGCCTTCGACCTGATCGAATCAAGCCGCAATCTCTCGGTGCCGCAAAAGCTGGCGCAGGCATTATTGCAGCTTTCCGGCAATCAGGAAGACGGAGGGCAGGTGATGGCGACCCAGCAGGATCTGGCCGATCTGGTGGGGGTGTCGCGGGTGTCGCTGGGCAAGGCGATGACCAGATTGCAGGGCGCGGGGGTCATCGAGCCGGGCTATGGTTTTGTGACGATAAGGAATCGGGCGGAGTTGCGTGATATGGGGGCTGGGTAGCGCCTTTTTCCGCGCGTCCCGGGTGTGTCCATAGACGTTAGGCGTGGTTCGACAGGCTCACCACGAACGGATATATCCCTGTCTGTCATAGGATTAGCCTCTTCAGCGAAAAAGCGAACGAACTGCCGCGAAATTGGGGGCAGCTCTTCGACGGGAGAAACCACCCCAACCCCTCCTTTGAAAAGGAGGGGCTTTATAATGCCGTTCGTCCTGAGCTTGTCGAAGGACATCGTTCCCCCGAGAGGTGCACTTCGACAAGCTCAGTGCGAACGGTCGGGGCTTTCCGGAAACCAGCGCATCACGCCGCCCTGAAACGGCGTCCAGCGACCCGCGCGGATACCTGCCTGTTTCAGGATATCGCTGGTCCAGTTGTTGCAGGTGTAGAAGGCATTATAATGGCCGTTCGCTTTGTAGAACAGATCATCCTGACCATAGCCCGGTGACGGTTGAACGCGATAATGATCGTCGAGGACGAACCGCGCTTCGATGGTCTTCGCGATTTTCCGATATTCCGCTTCGCTGACGATCAGGCGGCGGCGATAATAGGGATAAGCCTGTGGATATTTCAGGTGATAGACGTGGATAAGTACATCGTCGCTGCCAAAGATTGCGCTGATCGCATCGCTCGCACGCAAGTCGCTCCAGAAGCGGGTGTTTCGATAGACTCCCTCATGGCCCCAGCCGACGAGGATGTGGCTGCCATACCGAGACGGATCGGTCAGATGCTCAGGACGGATCAGGGGAGTCCAGTCATGGACATCGCTCCAGATCGGCATGATGATCCCGGTGTGCAGGCCGTTGGTCTCGATGAACAATTCGATGCCGTCCTCGGGGCTTTGCCAGTTCGGATTGGCGGGCAGCAGGCTGCCGGCCAGCGCCGCGAGCAGATAGGCGGCAATGATCGCACCCGATGCAACCACAATGCGTTTCAACCATTTAAGCGCCGTAGTTGCCATGGAAACCTTTTCTGCTGTAGGATGCCGCATGCTCGACACTCCCGAAACCGAAACCCCCGAAAATCATGTCTATGACAAGCCGCCAGCGCACGCAAATGCCGACTGGACGATTGACCAGGACTGGCAAAGCTATTCCGACGAAGATCACGAGACCTGGGATATATTATTCGCACGCCAGCAGAAAATGCTGCCGGGGCGGGCGGCGCAGGCGTTTCTCGACGGCATTGATATATTGAAACTGTCGCAGCCCGGCATCCCCGATTTTGAGGAGCTCAACCGGATATTGATGGATGCCACGGGTTGGCAGGTTGTCGCCGTTCCCGGTCTGGTGCCCGACGAAGTGTTTTTCGATCATCTCGCCAACCGGCGCTTTGTCTCCGGCAATTTCATCCGGCGGCGGGACCAGCTCGACTATTTGCAGGAACCGGATATTTTCCACGATGTCTTCGGCCATGTGCCGATGCTTGCGGACCAAAGGTTCGGTGACTATATGGCCGCTTACGGGCGCGGCGGGCTGCGGGCGCTGAAATTCGGCACTTTGAAGCAGCTGGCGCGGCTTTACTGGTACACCGTGGAATTCGGCCTGATCCAGGAAGCAGAAGGCTTGCGGATTTATGGCGCGGGCATTGTCTCCAGCTATGGCGAGAGCGTCTTTGCTCTCGACGATCCCAGTCCCAACCGAATCCTGTTCGATCTCGAGCGGGTCTTGCGCACCGAATACCGGATCGACGATTATCAGCAGAATTATTTCGTCATCCCGAGCCTCGACGAGCTGCTGCGGGTGACGGTGGAGACGGATTTCAAGCCGCTTTATGACAAGATTGCCGGGCTGCCCGATATCAAGATTGCGGAAATCGTCGAGGGGGATGTGGTGGTGACCGAGGGGACGCAGGCCTATGCGCGGTCGAAGGGCGAAGCTACGGTTGTTTGATCGTTTGTGTACCTGCGTAGGCAGGCACCCATCTATTGAAATGGCGTCTTGACGGGCTGGCACGAGATGGGCCGCACCGCTTAAGAAAGCTCCCTTAAAGCTTCCGTCGCCTGTGCCCTTCGGAGCGGTGCGGCTAACATTCCCCGAAATAATCCGATGCCAGCGGTGATTTCTTGCGGTGCGGCTTGCGCACCCAGCCGTATTTTTTTGCCTTGACCAGAGTCAGGCACGGCCATTCATTGTCCAGTCGGGAATGTTTGAGGCGAAATCCTTCGCGGATATAAGCGCGGACGACTTCGGCCTTCTGGCGGTTCAGCAGGCCGGCGAGAAGCAGCACCGTACCGGCTCCGGACGCGGCAGCGATTTGCGGGGCTAGCGCAACCAGCGGGCCAGCGAGGATATTGGCGATGATCAGATCGAAGGGCGCGCGCTGTTTGAGCGCCGGGTGGTCGAGGCCGTTGCTCTGGACCAGCCGGATCTGGCTGCGGTGATTGCCCAGCGCAATCGCGTTGAGTTCGCTATTTTCTTGGGTAACCATCACTGCAACCGGATCAATGTCGCTGGCTATGATTTTCGCATCTTTCCAGAGATGGTGGGCGGCAAAGGCGAGCAGGCCGGTGCCGGTGCCGACATCGGCGATATTGCGAAACCGGTGGCCGGTTTTCTTGAGGCGGTCGAGGCTTTGCAGACAGCCCATGGTGGTTTCATGATGGCCGGTGCCAAAAGCCTGTCCTGCGTCGATGCAGATATTGGTCAGCTTGGGATTGCCGGATGGCTGGTCGCTCGACGTATGGACATGGAAGCGACCGGCGCGCAGCGGTTCGAGGCCCTGCTGGCTGAGCGTGACCCAATCCTCGTCGGCGAGTAACTCAACAAGCGGCTTAAATTTTGCGGCTTTGGCTGATGGGGACAGGTGCAGGAGATTTTCGATCAGCGCGGTGTCCGGCTTGGCCTGGCAATAGACGTCGATGATCCATTCATCCGGGCGACTGGCGTCGGTTTCGCTTGCGACGATGGTCGGCGTAGAATCGCTGGAGGAAATGAACAGATTATCCGCCGCCAGCGCGCGGGCCTCTGCTCTTGTGCAGGGGATCGAGACCTTCCAGGTTTCGCTCATCGGAGCAGCCGCTCAGGCATTGACATTTTCCTGTTCCAGCTTGTCGCTGGCTTCCATCCACTGCGCTTCCGCCTTGTCGAGCTTGGCCTGGGTTTCGGCGCGCAGTTTCATTAACTCGGTCATCGACAGGTCGGCATGTTTCGGTTCTGCCGATGCGGGATCGAACATCGCGCGGTCTATGGCGGAGACTTCCTCGCCGAGGAGTTTCATTTCCTTTTCGGAGGCGGTGACGGTCTTGCGCAATTCGCCTTGCTGTTTGCGCCGTTCGGCGGCTGCGCGGCGTTCTTCCTTGCGGTTGCCGCCGCTGGCTTTGCCAGACGATGATCCGGGCTGGTTCTTGCCGAGGACGAAGTCGGTATAATCCTTGAGCGAACCGGCGAATTCCTCGGCCTTGCCGCTGTCGACCATCACCAGACGATCGGCGGTCAGTTCCAGCATATGGCGGTCATGGCTGACCAATATGACGGCGCCGCTATATTCGTTCAGCGCGTGGACGAGGGCCTCGCGCGCGTCGACGTCGAGGTGGTTTGTCGGCTCATCGAGGATCAGCAAATGCGGCGCATCGCGGGTGATCATCGCCAGCGCGAGACGGGCGCGTTCACCACCGGAAAGCTTGCCGACCAATATCGTCGCCTTGTCGCCGGAGAAACCGAAACGGCCCAGCTGCGCGCGGACAGCGCCCGGTTTGGCGTCCTTCATCAGGCGGGTCATATGTTCGAGCGGCGTGTCCGAGGTATCCAGTTCCTCGACCTGATATTGGGTAAAATAGCCGACGGTCAGCTTGCCCGATTTGTTGATCGAGCCTTTTTTCGGTTCGAGCTGGCTGGCGAGCAGCCGCGCGAGCGTGGTCTTGCCGTTTCCGTTCCGTCCGAGCAACGCGGTTCGATCATCGGGATCAAGCCGCATATTGAGGCCGGAGAGAATGATATTGTCACCATAGCCAACGGCCGCGTCATCCAGCGTGATCAGCGGCGGTTTCAATTCCGCCGGGCTGGGGAAATGGAAGGTGAGCGAGGGATCGTCAATCGCGGCGGCAATCGGCTCCATGCGGGCAAGCGCCTTGACGCGGCTCTGCGCCTGTTTCGCGCTATGCGCCTTGGCGCCCCAGCGGGACACGTAGGATTCGAGCTTCTCGCGCTGGGCGATCTGTTTTTCGCGCGAGGAGGCGAGTTGGGCCTGACGCTCGGCCCGCTGTTTCTCGAACGCGTCATAGCCGCCGGGATAGAGGGTCGTCGTGCCGTGCTGCAGGTGGAGGATATGGTCGACGACATTGTTGAGTAGATCGCGTTCATGGCTGATCACCAGAATCGTCGCCTGATAGCTGGTCAGGAAATTCTCCAGCCATAGAGTCGCTTCGAGGTCGAGATGGTTTGACGGCTCGTCGAGCAGCAGGACTTCGGGCTGCGAGAATAATAGCGCCGCCAGCGCCACACGCATCCGCCAGCCGCCGGAGAAACTGTCCATCGGCTGCTGCTGTGCGGCTTCGTCAAAGCCCAGCCCGATCAGTATCTTCGCCGCGCGTGCCGGAGCGCTATGTGCTTCGATCATGTTCAGTCGTTCGTGGATTTCGCCGATCCGGTGCGGGTCGACTGCAGTTTCGGCTTCCTCAAGCAGGGAGGCGCGTTCCGTGTCCGCTGCCAGAACGGTGTCCAGCGGACTATCCTGTCCGGCGGGCGCTTCCTGGGCAATATAGCCCATGCGTGCGTCCTTGGGCATGTCGACGCTGCCGTCGTCGGGCTCGAGAAATCCTGCAATGACCTTCATAAGGGTCGACTTGCCCGCACCATTGCGGCCGATCATGCCGACGCGCGCGCCGGGGGGCAGCGCAGCGGTTGCGCCGTCAAGGATCACGGTGCCGCCGAGACGCACGGTTATATTGTTGAAATTAAGCATGGGGTGCCGTTAGCGGAGCTTGCAGCCTTTTGCCAGCGTCGTGAGACGGGAAAATTGTCGCGGTACATATTGCCGCCTATCGAGGTTGTTCTGGTGCGCAAGCCTGTTTTTCCGATCTTTTGACAGAAAGATGCAATTGCATTTCTCCTTTGGGCAACTGCAGGAGCCCGCTACAACCATGGTTCCGAAGCTCGCCTTGCGGCTTCCTAAGGGCAATTACGAATGGGCAATCGCTATCCTGAGCATCACTAAGATATTATGATCGAAAAAGAATCCGAATTCCGGATCCGGAAATTCAATTGGCCATGCTGACGGAACTCTCCGGCGAATGGCTGGTTTACCGAGACCTTGCGATCGCATTGGCGGCGGGCTTGCTGATCGGTGTCGAGCGCGGATGGACGATGCGCGACGAGCATAAGGGTGCGCGGGTTGCCGGGATCCGTACCTTCGGTCTGATCGCCGGCTTTGGCGGTCTGGTCGCGCTGATTGCACAAAGCCTGAACCTGATCATGGCGGCGATCCTGCTTGCCGGCATAGTGATCATGCTGGGGTTCAGCCATGCCCGGACAATCCGAGAACCGGACGGCCGCAGCATCACCAATTTCGTGGTTTCGCTGTTGACGCTCTGTCTCGGGCTTCTGGCCGGCAGCGGCTATCCGGCACTGGCCATGGCCGGAGCGGCGATTACGACCGGGCTACTGTCGATGCGGTCCGAATTACACGGGCTGCTGGGCAGGCTGGGGTCGACGGATATCAATGTCATGATCCGTTTCGCCCTGATCGCACTCGCGGTGCTTCCCTTTCTGCCGGATCAAGATTTCGGGCCTTATGACGCATTCAACCTGCAAAAATTGTGGTTTGTCGTCATATTGGTCACCGGTCTGTCCTTTGCCGGCTATGTCGCCAACCGGATATTTGGCGAGGCGCACGGCACGGTTGTGACCGCTGTCATCGGCGGCGCCTATAGTTCGACTGCGGTCACCGCTTCGCTGGCCCAGCGATTGCGCGGCGAAGACAGCAACAGGCGCACATTGTCGGCGGGTATCGCTCTGGCTTCGGCGGTGATGTATGTCCGGGTGTTGTTACTGGCCTTCATACTCGCGCGGTTTGCCTTCGTGCCGCTGGCGATGATCCTGACTCCGGCTGCGCTGGTGGCAGCGGTCATCGGCTTGCTGCTGCTGCGCCGCAGCGGCGCTGCCAAGTCCGACGAGAGCGTGGAAACCCGCAATCCTGTGCGTTTGCTGCCCGCATTCTTCTTTGCGCTGACGGTGGCGGTAATGTCGCTGGCGGCGCGCTGGGCGGAGGCCGAATATGGCACCAGCGGGATCGCCTATCTGGTCTTGATCATGGGGTCGTTTGACGTCGATGCCGCGATCATAACGCTCGGGGCGCTGCCGCCGGAGACGATAATGTCCAATCTTGCCGGTTTCGTGCTGGCGATGACGGTATTGGCCAATATGCTGTTCAAGACCGGCGTGGCGGGCTTTACCGCTGGCTGGAAGAAAGGGCGCTCTGCCGTCGCAGCCCTGGCCGCGAGTAGCCTCGTTCTGGCGATCGCCGGTGTGGTAAGTTTTGTGGCGTTTGATATCCACTTCTGAACGCAGGAAATCTAGCTAGCTGTTCTGCGCCAGCCAGATCGTATGCTTTGCGCCTTTGCCATTGCTGCGCGCGGGGACGGTATTCACATCGACCGCGAAGCCGGATTTGTGCAGGCGGGCGGTGAATTTGCTATCGCCTTCGCTCGACCAGACCGCCAATATACCGTTGGAACGCAGCGCTTTCTTGGCGGTGGCCAGGCCCGCCATGCTGTACAGCCGATCATTGGCTTCATGAGTCAGGCCATCCGGCCCATTGTCGACATCAAGCAGGATGGCATCATAATCCCGGTCTGCCTTGTTGATGACATCGCACACGTCGCCGGTCGTGATGGTAACGCGGCTGTCGTCGAAACATTTTTGCGACAGATCGGCCATCGGCCCGCGCGCCCATTTGACGATGGCGGGGATCAGTTCGACCACTTCGACATGCGCCTGCGGTGGCAAGACCAATAGAGCGGCGCGCAAGGTGAAGCCCATGCCGTAGCCGCCGATCAATATCCGCGGGTTTTTCACCCCGAGGCGCGCGCAGGTGAGGGTGGCCAGCGCCTCTTCCGATCCGCTGAGCCGGCTGTTCATCAGTTCGATGCGGCCGAGCATGATCGAATATTCGTCCGCGCCTTTGAGTTGGCGGCGGAACAGCTTGAGCTCGCCGCCGCCGGGGATGGACGCTGTGTCGAGAAGTTCGCGCGCAATCATCGCACAAAGCTTGCGCCATTGGCGTCTAATACCGCGCCAGTCATACTCGGCGGCGCATCGAGCGCGCACCACCTTGCCATTTCTGCGATTTCTTCGGGCTGGGCGACCCGGCCCAGCGGGATGTCGGCGAGCAATTTGTCGCCGCCCCGGCTTTCCAGATAATCTTCCGCCATGCCAGTCACGGTAAAGCCGGGGCAGATGGCGAAGGCGAGTATCTCGTCTTTCGCATAGGCCCGGGCAATGGTTTTGGTCATCGCCACCATTCCAGCTTTCGACGCGGCATAATGCCAGTGTTCGGGGCTGTCGCCGCGATAGGCGGCGCGGCTGGCGATATTAATGATCCGGCCCGGCTCGTCGCGCTGTTGGCAATGCAAGACGGCGAGGCGGCATAGTTCAGCAGAAGCGGTCAGGTTGATCGTCATCGTCCGGTTCCAGCTTTCCAGCCAGTCGTCAGCGGCGAGCGGATTGGGTTCGAACAGGCCGGCATTGTTGATCAGCACGTCGATGCGACCGTCGAGTCGGCCCAGCGCCTCTTCCCAAAGCCGGTCAGCGGAGCCTTCCTGAGAGAAATCAGCCGCGAGCAGGCCATTTTCTCCTGCCGTGCTCTGGCCAATGGACATGACATCGACCCGATCCAGCGATTCGACAATGGCTTTGCCTATGCCGCGGCTGGCTCCGGTCACCAATATATGGGTTTTTCTCTTGCTCATGCCGGGTTGATTAGAGCCAGTCGGTCCGCGCGTCCATGGATGATGCAGATTTCATGCTTTGCAACCTGTGCGGATATAATTGCACTAATAAAATGTCTAAATCATGTGCATCCGGTTTGCATGATACGTGCTTTTCGCTAAGGGAATGGTTCGATTTCAAAGACTCCGGCAAGACCCGGAGAGATTGTTCAGGGGAATATAATGTCCGGCGTATCAGGTTCAGCATCGAACAGACCGCTTTCACCGCATTTGCAGGTGTATAAATGGGGGCCGCATATGCTGGTGTCCATCCTCCATCGGGCGACTGGAGACGGCATGGCGCTTGTCGGCGTGCCGTTATTGGTCTGGTGGCTTTGTGCCATTTCCGCCGGTCCGGAGAGCTACGAATATTTTCTCAGCTGGTTCAACTGGGGCTATCTCGGCTATATCATTCTTGTCGGCATGAGCTTCGCCTTTTTCGAGCATATGTATAGCGGGCTGCGCCATTTCGTGCTGGATGCTGGTGCCGGCTATGAATTGCAGACCAACAAAATGTGGTCGATCGCCGTGCCTCTGGCCGCGATCCTCACCACCGGCGCGATGTGGCTCTACATCGTTTCCAAGAATATTTTTTAGAACAGGAATCGGAACATGGGTTCAGGAACCAATATCGGCCGGGTACGCGGCCTCGGATCGGCGCAAGAAGGCGCGCATCACTGGATAGTGCAGCGGGTTACTGCCGTCAGCAATCTGCTGCTGGTCCTTTGGCTGGTATTCTCCCTCGTCCGGCTGCCGCAATATGGGCATGAACTGATGGTCGAATGGCTGTCCTCGCCGCTGGTCGCGGTACCAATGATGCTGATGCTGGTGAGCATCTTCTGGCATTTGCGCATCGGATTGCAGGTCCTGATCGAGGATTATGTCCCGGATCATGGCGTCAAATTCGGCCTGATCGTCCTGCTTAACTTTTTCGCCATCGGCGGCGCGGCGCTGGGAATTTTCTCGGTCGCGAAAATCGCCTTTACCGGAGTGGCTGCATAATGCCCCAGACTGATAACAATACATCCGCCCAGCCTGCTTACAAGATCATCGATCACACCTATGACACGGTTGTTGTCGGTGCTGGCGGCTCCGGCCTGCGCGCTACAATGGGCGCTGCGGAATCGGGCCTGAAAACGGCTTGCATCACCAAGGTTTTTCCAACTCGTTCGCACACCGTCGCGGCGCAGGGCGGCATCGCCGCATCGCTGGGCAACAACACGCCCGATCACTGGCAGTGGCATATGTATGACACGGTCAAGGGCTCCGACTGGCTCGGCGACCAGGACGCGATCGAATATCTGGTGCGTGAAGCACCGCAGGCGGTTTACGAGCTGGAACATGCCGGCGTGCCTTTCTCGCGCAACGAAGACGGTACGATCTACCAGCGTCCGTTCGGCGGCCATATGCAGAATATGGGGGAGGGGCCTCCGGTCCAGCGCACCTGCGCTGCTGCCGACCGTACCGGCCACGCCATGCTGCACGCGCTCTATCAGCAGAGCCTGAAATATGACGCGGATTTCTTCATCGAATATTTCGCCATCGACCTGATCATGGAAGACGGGGAATGCCGCGGTGTGATCGCCATCTGTCTTGAAGATGGTTCGATCCACCGGTTCCGCAGCCATGCCGTGGTTCTGGCCACCGGCGGTTCCGGCCGTTGTTATTTCAGCGCCACTTCTGCCCATACCTGCACCGGTGACGGTGGCGGCATGGTGTTGCGCGCGGGTCTGCCGCTGCAGGACATGGAATTTGTCCAATTTCACCCGACCGGTATCTACGGCGCGGGCGTATTGATTACCGAAGGCGCACGCGGCGAAGGCGGCTATCTGACCAACAGCGAAGGCGAGCGTTTCATGGAACGCTATGCGCCGAGCGCCAAGGATCTGGCCAGCCGCGACGTTGTCTCGCGCTGCATGGCGACCGAAATCCGCGAAGGCCGCGGCGTCGGACCGGAGAAGGATCATATCTATCTCCATCTCGACCATATCGCGCCCGAAGTGCTGGCCGAACGGCTGCCCGGCATTACCGAAACCGGCAAGATTTTCGCTGGTGTTGACCTGACCCGTGAAGCGTTGCCAGTGGTGCCGACGGTCCATTATAACATGGGCGGCATACCCTGTAACTATCACGGCGAAGTGATCAATCCGACCGCAGATGATCCGGACGCGATCGTCGAGGGGCTCTATTCCGTAGGCGAAGCCGCTTGCGTTTCGGTGCACGGTGCCAACCGTCTCGGCTCCAATTCACTGATCGATCTGGTGGTCTTTGGCCGCGCAACCGGTCTGCGGCTCAAGGAGAAGCTGGTCCCGAATGCGTCGCACAAGCCGTTGCCAGAGGGCTCTGCCGATCTGGCGCTCGAACGTCTCGATCACTTCCGCAATGCCAAGGGCTCGATTTCGACCGCCGAACTGCGTCTTGAAATGCAGAAAACAATGCAGGCCCACGCGGCGGTGTTCCGCGATAATGATTTGCTCGACGAAGGCGTCGCTGCGATGGACAAGGTCAACGCGAAACTGGCCGATGTTGGCGTCACCGATCGCTCGTTGATCTGGAATACCGATCTGATCGAGACTCTTGAACTCGACAATCTGATGAGCCAGGCGATGGTTACGATGAAAGCTGCTGCCAACCGCAAGGAAAGTCGCGGCGCGCACATGCAGGAAGATTATCCTGATCGCGACGATGCAAACTGGATGAAACATACGGTTATCACCTTCGAAGGCTGGGGTGGCAAGGGCGGCAAGAGCGACATCAGCTACCGTCCGGTGCATGATTACACGCTGACTGATGAAGCGACCTATGTGGAGCCGAAAAAGCGGGTTTATTAATGGTTTTGGAGTTGGACCGGAGCTAACCGGAGGTCCGTTTCAACTGTCCTTGCAATCGGCTAGGTTAAGGAACTCGCTGGCGCTCGTTACCCACCCCTAGCCCCTCCCTTTCAGGGAGGGGGTATATCGTGCTAAGCGGATCAATTCTGCGACTCTCCCTGGCCAGGGAGGGGTAGGGGGTGGGTCGACGGGCTATTTGGGTTCGGTCTTTCGCTTCCGCGGCGGAACTGCCTCAAGTCTTTTGCCACCAAGCCGTTCAGCGGCTGTGTTCAATATTATTTCGGCGACGCCATCGGCGTTGCCGATCACCTCGCTATTCCAGAATCTTAATTCCTTCCAGCCCCGTTTGACGAGATACTCAGTGCGGATAAAATCCTTCTCCTTGCTATCTAGATGCTGACCTCCATCCAGTTCGATAACAAGCTTCGCCTTCCGATGCGCGAAATCCACAATATAAGGAACAATCGGGAGCTGCCGGGTAAATCGCGGGCGGTATTGGCGCAATATGTTCCACAATATCCGTTCAGCGGGAGTGGCATTATTCCTTAAATGCCGCGCATTTCGGATCAGCTTTTCGGGGATCCGTTTCACCTATTGGATGTTACGCTGGCGGGAATATCTAAGCCAGCTTGCGTGCAATAACGGTCTGAAACTGTCAAATATTTGATTCAGAACAGCTGAATTCCTTCCCCCCATTCATCAATCCCGATAGAAGGAACCCGATGCTCGCCCCCATGCTCCCTTCGTTTCTGCTCGTGGCCCTGCTGGTCGAACTGACGCCGGGCCCGAACATGGGTTGGCTGGCTTTGCTCAGCGCCAGCGAGGGCAGGCGGGCCGGTTTTGCTGCTACTGCAGGGATCGGATTTGGACTGGCGATTGTTGCGGCTGCTTCTGCGCTGGGGCTGGCACAACTAGCGCAGGCTTCACCGGTTATATTCAACCTGCTGCGCTATGCCGGAGCGGCGTTTCTGTTGTGGCTGGCGTGGGAGGCATGGGGTGAACAACGGGAGGTGTCGCCTTCCGCTTTTCACAAAAATGGCTCGGCGGCGAAGCATTTCCGTCGCGGGCTGATCATTAACCTGCTCAATCCCAAGGCCGCTTTGTTCTTTATCGCAGTGTTGCCGGTTCACGTTGTCGCAAACGGATCTGTTGCCATGCAGACAGCGCAGCTTTCAATCGCCTATGTGGCGATCGCCACGATGATCCACGTCGTCGTCGTTATGCTCGCGGGACGTGCCCATGGCTGGCTCACCACCGGTCCTTACGCACAATTGGTAAGGCGCGGATTCGCGGTGATGTTGGCCGTTATTGCAATATGGTTTTTTGTCGATACGTTTTAACAGGTTCAAGAGGGCATCTTGAACGGTCGAGCACGTTTGCCCAGACGGAGCAAATATATATCCTGATCTAGGACACCGGAGGCGGTGGCATGCACCCTTTGCTTACTGCCATTCCCTTCAAAAAACTGCGTCGTGCAAATCCCGCGGACAATGCTTGTGCGTAGCGTTCCCTGGCCGCATTGGAACCGGATACCTCACGGACTATCCCGCGAAAAGGAATGAATCCCCCCAATATGCCACCGGCAACCCGGCTCACACCGCGCTCGCGCTTTTCAGCGCGTGAAAGCCGGGTGTCTTCGTTGACGTCGGGGCCAAGCATCGGGCGCAGACTGGCTATTTCGGTGGTGATGGTGCGGCACCCGTTAATGCCGGTAAGATCATAAGGCGCTTTCTGGATTTCCAGCAAACGCGGAGGAATCTTGTCCTTTTTCAGATTCAGGTCTTTCGCCGGTTGCGTCACCGCGTCCTCGACATGATTGACCATAGGTCGTTCGACATTCGGCGGCGTTGCCCGCAGCGGCTGACCGGTCAGAAACAGTGTGACCAGTCCGAACGCAGCAATATATCTGGCTGACGCCATCATATTTCTCCCTTGTTGCCCCCAAGGTTGATTTACGGTCGTGCGGGTGCCTTGCATCCGCGTTGCAGGCCGACGCCTTTCAGGAAACCCCGCCGGACGGTGCCGGCATAGACCGCAATATTATAACGTCTCCGTTCGGCATTCGCGCCGGTAACCTCGCCGATAATTCCACCGAACGGGATGATCGAACCGATGGCACTGCCAGCCACCCGGGCAGCCGTTTCTTCGCGTTTCTTGCCCAGGCTCTTGTCGGCCGTTTCGTTGACGTCGGGGCCGAGCACTGCATTGAGTTCGCGAACCTCGGCGATGATTGCGGCGCAGCCGCGCAGACCGCTGAGCGAATAGGGATCGTCCTGGATATCCAGCAGCTTCTGAGGCACTTCCTTGCCGTCAAACGGTTCGGTAACCTTGTTGCCCGCCTGTTCCAGCGTCGAATCTTCCTGCGCGCCATTTTGCGCCAGGACGGCCGTTCCCGGAATGGTTGCGGCCAGCAACAGGCCGGCAAATTTGCTCATATTTCTCATTTCAATCCCCTGACCGCGCCGGTTATCGAAATCTCAGATTGTCGCGGTTCAATTGATCAACCGCCGTGACGCCCATTAGTTTCATGTCGCGTTCAATTTCAGCTTGCAGCAACGAGAGGATTCGCTCAACCCCCGGCTGTCCGGCAGCGGCAAGGGCGTAAAGATAAAGTCTCCCGCCCGAGCAGGCCTTGGCCCCGACGCTGAGCGCCTTCAGAACATGGCTGCCGCGGGTGATACCGCCATCACAGATCACGTCGAGCTTGTCGCCCACAGCATCGCAAATCTCGGCCAACTGGTCGAACGGGGCCCGGCTGCCGTCCAATTGCCGTCCACCATGGTTGGAAACCATGATTGCAGTGGCGCCAATATCAACCGCGCGCTTGGCGTCAGCGACCGACATGATCCCTTTCAGGCAGAATTCACCGCCCCAGTCCCTTGCGATTTCCTCGGCCATCTCCCAGTCGAGCGACTGGTCGAGCATATTCGTGAAATAATCGGCCACCGAATTGGGGACACTGCTGCCTTCGGAGACGTGATCTTTCAGATTGGACAACTCGAACTTTTCGCGGAACATATAGTTCAGGCCCCAGGCGGGTTTCGCGGCATAGCTCCAGAAACTGGTCGGAGTGATCCGCGGCGGGCTGGTGAAGCCGGAGCGCAGGCAGCGTTCCCGATTGCCGCCGACAATCGTGTCGACCGTCAGCGTCAGCGCGTCGAATTTCGCCGCTTTGCAACGTTCGACCATCGACCGGTTGAGGTCCTTGTCCTTGTGGACATAGAGCTGGAACATTTTCGGCGTGCTGATGCTTTCGCCGATTTCCTCGATACTCACCGTTCCCAGCGAGGAAATGCCGAAAAATGTTCCGAACTTCTCGGCGGCGCGGGCAACGGCATGTTCGCCCTGCCAGTGAAACAGGCGCTGAAGCGCGGTAGGCGAGAGGAACAGCGGCATGGCCAGCTTCTGCCCCATCACCGTCGTGCTCATGTCGATATTTTTCACGCCGGTGAGAACATTGGGCACAAGATCGCAGCGTTCATAGGCGGTGGTGTTGCGCCGGCGGGTGACTTCGTCGTCTGCTGCGCCATCGATATAGTCAAATATCGGAAAAGGCAGGCGTCTTTTGGCAAGCGCACGGAAGTCATTCACATTGTGGCAATCGGAGATATTCATAACGGCCTTTCGATTGGACGCATGTGCGCCACTGCTCATCGCAGGATGGATGGGGGGCTGGCGGTGAGTTTAGACGAACGCGCGCGTCTCGCAAGCAACCTTTGTTGCGATGGAAGAGGGAGAATTCAGAGTGGAGATACAAGATAGCGAAAACGGTTCAGGGGCGCCGGAGCGATCACCCGGTCGGAAATTCCTGATGGTCCTTATGTTGGGGTTCTTGCTGACGATACCGTTATTCGCCACCTGGCTGCTGGTGTACGACCGGCAAAGCCAGAGCGAGACTGCGCAGCAATCAATTGTATCGGGCTGGGGCGGCGAACAGGTTTTTACCGGCCCAAAACTGGTGCTGCCTTATAGCGCTGCGGTGCAGGAGACAGTCGAACAGAATGGCAAGAGCGTTACGCGCACCAACATCGTGCAACGCGAATTTTTCCTGGCACCGGAAAAGGTGACGCTGGACACTGGTCTGAAAACCCAGACCAAGAAGCGCGCGATATATGAAGTGGTGGTTTACGATAGCAATATCATCGGATCGGCGGTGTTCAAATTACCTGATGACTTTGAACGCAACGGGATCGCAAAGTCGGATATTGATTTTACGCGGGCGGAATTACGGTTCGGATTGTCCGATGCGCGCGGGCTGGCCGGTAACAATAGCGTGACCGTGGACGGGGAAAAGCTGACGTTGAAGCCCGGAAAAGGACTGGGTGAAACCGGCAATAGCGGTTTCTTTGCCTGGGTCGACGCGAGCGGCTTGATCGACGGCGGGATGGAGACGGATTTTGCCGTTCGTTTCAAGGGCAACGAGAGCTTGACCATCGCCCCGCATGCCGGCCTGACGGAATGGACGGTCCATTCACAATGGCCGCACCCCAGCTTCACCGGAAGTTTCCTGCCGGAAACGGAGGAAACGAAGGTCACGGCCAAAGGCTTCGAGGCGAAATATGTGATCACCAACCTTGCTCTGGGAAGTTCTCTGGTTTCCATGCAGCAGGGAGCTCAGGTTAATCCCGGATCGGCGTTGGAGAGGGGGCAGTTCCAGCCGGACAGCGGCAGCGCAGCGGCGAGCGCAACGGTCAACCTGATCCAGCCGGTTGATCTCTATGGCCAGGTCGACCGGGCCGCCAAATATGGCTTCCTGATCATCGGATTTACCTTCGTCGCTTTCCTGCTGTTCGATCTCATCGGCGGGGTAAGGATATCCTCGGTGCAATATATATTGATCGGGGCAGCGCTGGTGTTGTTCTTCGTGCTGCTGCTGGCCTTTGCCGAGATAATCGGCTTCGCGCTGGCGTTTGTTGCCGCATCGGCTGCGACGATCGGCCTGATTACCGCTTATTCGGCTTCGGTATTGTCGAGCTGGCGAAGGGCCGGACTGGTCGGCGGATTGCTCGCGGGGCTCTATGGCGCGATCTATATCCTGCTCAACTTGCAGGCTTACTCGCTGCTGATCGGATCGCTGCTGATATTCGCGGCACTGGCCGGGGTGATGTTCGTTACCCGGAGGCTTGACTGGTCCAGCAGTCTGAACCGGGGCAGGGCATAGGATCTAGATGGGCTCCGGCGTGGTGCCGGAGCCCGTAATTTCTAGACGGCACCCCGTGCGAAAGTATCGCAGGAGGAAGGATCGCCGGTCTGCAATCCCTTGCGCAACCAGGCCATGCGTTGTTCGGACGATCCGTGGGTGAACATGCTTTCCACCGGTTGCTGGCCAGCGCCGCGCATTAGCGTATCGTCGCCGATAGCGTGCGCCGCGTTCAGGCCTTCCTCGACATCGCCGGGTTCCATCCGGTCGGCGTTTTGCGCCGCCCAGACACCAGCGTAACAGTCCGCCTGTAATTCCATCCGCACCTGCAGCGCATTGCCTTCGGTCTTGCTCGCCGTGCGCTGGGCGTTGCGCACCTGATCGGCGACACCGGTCAGATTCTGGATATGGTGACCGACTTCGTGCGCAATCACATAGGCCTGAGCGAAATCACCCTTGGCACCCATGCGCGTGGACATTTCGCGGAAGAAACTGGTATCGAGATAGACGCCCTGATCCGCCGGGCAATAAAACGGCCCCATCGCCGCTTGCGCGGCACCGCAGCCCGATTGACCGGACTGGTCATAAAAGGTGAGGGTGGTCGGCTTGTAGCGTTGGCCCTGTTGCTGGAACAGCTTCGCCCAGGTCTGTTCGGTCGAGGCAAGCACCTGACAGGCGAAAAGTTCTTCCTGTGTGTCACAGGCGACATTCGCGCCGGAGCTTTCCGACTGGAAGCCGCCCGCGCCTGTATCGCCGGCCAGTTGCAGGCCGCCACCGCTGAAATAGAGGAAAGCCGCCGCCGCGCCTCCAATCAGCAATATCGTCCCGCAACCCATTTTCCGGCCGAGCAACATCGGCAGAAAACTCAGGAGCAGTCCCAGACCTCCGCCGCCACCACCGCCAATATTCTGGCCGCCACTGCGGCCCTGATCGCGCACATTCTTGCTCGGGTCCAGATCGTCTAAACGCATCACTTGTCTCCTCGTACAATCCCAAATCGCCTGATTCCAAAAAAAGCGCAAGCACCGCTGATTTCTTTTACAAAAGCATTGCAGTCCGGGGCGACTGTTTTAAGGTCGCAACAAAGGAGAATTTACATGTTTCTAAAGGGTAAGACCGCACTGATTACGGGCAGCACATCGGGCATCGGTGGCGGCTATGCCAAAGCGCTTGCCGCTGAAGGCGCGGCGGTGATGATCAACGGCTTCGGCGATGCCGGAGAGATTGAAACCCTGCGCCAGGAACTGGAAACGCTGAGCGGCGCAAAGGCTGCCTATAGTAATGCCGATATGACCAAGCCGGAAGAAATTCGGAAAATGTGCGCCGATTGCGCGGAGCAACTGGGCGCGGTCGATATCTTGATCAACAACGCCGGTATCCAGTTTGTCTCGCCCGTAGATGAATTTCCCGAAGACAAATGGAATGCGGTGATGGACATCATCATGAACAGCGCTTTTCATACCACCAAGGCGGTGCTGCCGGGAATGAAGCAGAATGGCTGGGGCCGGATCATCAACACCGGTTCGATGCACAGCAAAGTCGCGAGCCCCTATAAGTCCGCTTATAATGCGGCAAAGCACGCGATTGACGGCTTCGGCAAGACGGTTGCCCTGGAAGTGGCGCAGAACGGGATTACCGTTAACACGATCTCGCCCGGCTACACCTGGACGCCTTTGGTCGAGGGGCAGATCCCGAACACGATGGAAGTGCGCGGACTGTCGCGGGAACAGGTGATCAACGATGTGTTGCTGGCGCCGCAGCCAACCAAGGAATTTGTCCAGATCGACCAGATTGCCGCGCTGGCGATTTTCCTGTGCAAGGATGAAGCGCGTTCGATTACCGGAGCGAATATCTCGATTGACGGGGGCTGGACGGCGCAGTGATAGCGGAACTTCTATTACTGGTCGCGGCCGCTTCCGGATCACAGGCAGAGACAGCATGGCCCAAGCAGGCGACTGCGGCCGATGTGGCGAGACTGGATCAATGGGAAGATGCGCTGAAGATCGGTCGAGCGGGAGTAATCGGCGCAGGCGAAGGCGCGACACTGGCTGCTCGTTCGCCACTGTTTGAAACTGGCGCGGCAATGGTCAACAGCGACATCCCGCAGGGCCTCTATGATTGTTCGATCACAAAACTTGATGGCGATCCGGACGGAGGGCTGCCCTATATCGCCTATGCCCCGTTTAAATGCCGTGTAGTGGATGACCATGGCCGCAAGCATTTTACCAAATTGACCGGCTCGCAGCGCACCATCGGATGGATCGACGAAGCGGGTGAGAAACAGTCAGCCTATCTCGGCACCCTGATCTATCATTATGAAGATGCTCTGATACCTTACGGGCGAAGCGCGAAACGTGATCAGGCGGCGGTTGTCCATCGTATCGGGCCACAGCGTTGGCGGATGATCTTTCCGTTTCCCGCTTATGAAAGCAAAGTCGACGTGATCGAGTTAACGCCGGCGGATTGAAATTTTGGACCTGACAAGCGTCCGTGATCAGATTAGTCAGGGACAAACTATAAATAATTGGGGATGATGATGCGGAAATTTACGAAATTGGGTTTGCTGGCGGCGGCTTCGATACTAGCGGCTGCTCCGGCACAGGCGGACAGCTTGAAGGATGCGATTGCGACGGACATGCCGTCCCTAATGGAAATTTACCGCGACCTGCACAGCAATCCCGAACTGAGCGGTGAGGAAGTACGTACCGCCGCAAAACTGGCCACCGAAGCGCGGCGTCTTGGCTATACGGTCACCGAAAAAGTTGGCGGCACCGGCGTGGTTGCGGTCATGGAAAATGGCGACGGGCCGACGGTAATGCTGCGCGCCGATATGGATGGCTTGCCGCTCGAGGAAAAAACCGGACTGGCTTTCGCGTCCAAAGTGCAGGCGAAAACCCGTCAGGGCAATGACACGTTCGTGATGCATGCTTGCGGCCATGACACGCATATGACCGGCTGGGTTGCCACCGCCCGGCAACTGGCCGCGCGCAAGACCGAATGGTCCGGCACTCTGGTGATGATCCTGCAACCGGCCGAGGAAACAGGTGAGGGCGCCAAGGCGATGCTTGATGATGGTCTCTATACCCGTTTTCCGAAGCCCGATTATGCGCTGGCTTTTCACGATGCTGCTGGCGTCCCCGCCGGATATATCGGTTATGCGCCCGGCTTTGCGCTGGCCAATGTCGACAGCGTCGATATCCAGGTCAAGGGTGTTGGCGGTCATGGTGCCTATCCGCATACAACCAAGGACCCGGTCGTGCTGGCCAGCCGGATTGTCGGCTCACTGCAAACGCTGGTGAGCCGCGAGATTGATCCGCAGGACCCGGCGGTAGTGACCGTCGGCAGTTTTCAGGCCGGTTCCAAGCATAATATCATTTCCGACGAGGCGCTGTTGCTGATCACCGTACGCAGCTATGGCGATGCAACGCGAGCCAAGCTCCTCGACGGCATCAAACGGATTGCACGAGGAGAGGCCATTGCGGCAGGAATGCCCGAGGACCGGATGCCGGTTGTAACCTTGCGCGAGGCAGAATTCACACCCGCGACTTATAATAGTCCCGAATTTTCTATCGAAATGGCAAAGCTGTTCGAAACCCGCTTCGGCAAGGATCGCGTCGTTCAGTCGAAACCGGTCATGGGTGGCGAGGATTTTAGCCGCTATCGTCGCGCCGATGAAAATATCAAGAGCATGATCTTCTGGGTCGGTGGTGTGCCAATGGCCGAATATCAGGCATCGGTAGCGGAAGGCACGAAATTGCCGTCGTTGCACAGTCCCTTCTGGGCACCCGACGCAGAAAAGGTGATTGAGACTGGTGCCGAGGCAATGACAGCGGCAACCTTGCAGATCATGAAGAAATAGATGGATCGGCGGCGGATCGTCCTTTTGTCGCTGGCAATGTCTGGCACATCGGTCGCCGCGCAACCATCTGTCGTAACCGACCAAAGCTATTTCGAAGGGCGCTGGGCCTTCCTGGAGGAAGATTGTAAAGCGTCAACCAACTGGACGATGATTGCTGGCGGCAATTTCGTTTCCGAGGATTTGGTCGGGACTTGGGCCTGGCAGGAGGGCGAACTGATCTTGAGGCTCGACGATCTTGCGGTCGACGAGGAATCCGGCGAAGCGGGAGGGCGTTTCCGGATGGATGGCCCTGTCAATGTCATCGATCAGGACCGATTTGACTTTACCATCGCTCCGGACGTTTATCAGATGAAGCGTTGCCCCGGATAAACAATCACTATTGTGAATAAGTTTCAATATATTGATACCTATCCTGACATGGCAAGATCGGCTCTTGAAGAGGGGGGTGATGAAATAGCATGGATGGGCAGGTGATGGTCCAGATCGACCACCCCTATTATGGCCATGCCGCGATTATCCGCGATAAATGCCGCCGCGATATGGCCCGGAATCTCGACTAGTTTTCGTCGGTGTCCACCGGGTCCGGCCCGCTGCTGCTGCCGTTGCGTTCGATCGGATTCTGGAGACTTCCCAATTCACCTGGCCGGGGGCTGCCCGACGAAGGCTCGTTTCTGCCGCCGGAGGACCGGCTTGTCGATCTCTTGTCGTCGGACTGATATTGAAGGCTGGCGCTCCTGTCTTCGTCCAAGGGCTCTTCTTCGTTCTCGCTGCCCGCAAACGTCATCGGTTCTCCGAAGACAAAATTTTCGTCGTCGGCTTCTTCGCTCTCGTCGTCTTCCCAGCTGTCCTCCGATATTTGCGCGACGGGCTGGATCATTTCCTGCACCTCCGGCTGGACGGGTTGGACCTTCTTCGGTTCCTCCGATGGCGTGATAAAATAGATCACCATTCCGGTGGAAGCGACAAGCAGGATGGATTCTTTGAGCATAGCAAGCACCAGTTTCTTCTAAATTCCCTAAAGGAAATAGCTGGATGCGGTTAAGAAACATTTACCCAATTGCAGCGGGGCAAGATGGCGACGGGGGCCACAACGCCATTTGATCCAAGTTGATCGATTGCGGTGAATATTACAAGAAAAGCTTAAGCGGCTTGAAATTATGTAAATAAATTTACATAGGAGCCGCATGACCGTTCAGAAACTTTTCGCCGGTGCGGCGATCAAGCGCCTTCGCCGCAGCGCTGCGATGACCCAGGTGGCGCTCGCCGAGGCACTCGATATCTCGCCCAGCTATCTCAACTTGATAGAACGCAACCAGCGACCTCTGAGCGCCCGTCTGATGCTTTTGCTGGCGGAAAGATTCGACTTTGATCCACGACAATTGATCGCGGCCGAGCCGGGTGGCGGCGTTGATGCAATCCGCCAACGCCTCGCGAACCCGCTGTTTGAAGACCTGTCCATCGATCGATCGGAGTTGGAGGAATGGCTGATCGCGTCGCCCAATACGGCGGAAGCCTTTGTCCGCCTGTTTGACAATCGCAAGATAGGCGATGAGACAGGGGGGAGCAATGCGTCCGACCCGATCCAGGCCGTCCGCCGCGAAATTGAACGCTGGCGCAACCATTTCGCCGATCTTGATTCCATGGCCGAACAGCTTGCCGATGAACTCCGCCTTGGCGCCGGCGATCTCTATGGTGCGATAACCGAAAGACTGCGGGTCAAGCATCAGTTGATGATCCGTATTTTGCCGGAAACCGTACTGCCCGACAAGTTGCGCCGACTGGACCTACACGCCCGGCAACTGCAGCTTTCAGAAATGCTCGATCCGGCTTCCAGAACATTCCAGGCCGCGCTGCTGCTTGGCCAGATCGAGGCGAAGGGAGAAATAGATGCACTGGCGGCGGGAGGAAAGTTTACCGACCGCGGGGCGGAGAAACTGTTCCGGCGCCACTTGTCCGGCTATTTTGCCGCTGCGTTGATGATGCCTTATGGCCGTTTTCTGAAAGCGTGCGAACAAAGTGGTTACCGGATCCAGCTACTGCAGCGCCGGTTTGGTGCCGGCTTCGAGCAGGTTGCCCATCGTCTGACCACGTTGCAGCGCGTCGGCTCGCGCGGCCTGCCGTTTTTCATGGTGCGGATCGACCGATCGGGCATGATCTCGAAACGCTATGCCGGGGCCAGCAATGCGCCGCTGGTGGAAAGCGCCCATCGTTGTCCGCTATGGGATATTCACCGGGTTTTTGAACAGCCGGCGGAAATCCGGTCCCAACTAGTGGCACTGGAGGACGGATCGACATGGTTCACCCTTTCGCGAGCGGTGCAAGGCATTGGATCCGGTGCCGGTGGGCATACGCCTGCTTTTGCCATCGGGCTCGGGGTTTCCGCAGATGTGGCTTCCTCGCTCCATTATGCGCGCGGCATGGATCTTAGCATCGAGCAAGCGGCTGCGATCGGGTTGGGCTGTTCTGCCTGCACCCGACCGCAATGTTCGCAGCGGTCAGCGCCACCGCGCAGCCGGGCGCTTAAATTTGACGAGCGGGAACGCGGTTTGACGCCATTTGATTTCGTCAATGATTAGGCCCTGAGCCTGCGGAAACAGCCCAAAAACTGGGTTTACCATGTTACTAGACTGTCGGTATATTGAACAATATTGACGAAATAGAGCGGCTGCGCGCATTTTTTTTCTGTAAAATTTACCGACAGATAACGAATTCTCCTTATGGCCGGAAATGTCCAAGGAAAGACGGCGCGCGATATGATCCGATTGTTCAAACATTATATTCCATACCCGGTCATTTTTCTGGGCTTGATCGATTTCGTGCTGTTGCTTTCAGCAGCTGAAGTCGGCTGGATATTCCGCGCCAATCAGATCGAAATGGCGGTAGGCTCTGTCTTTGACCGCCCGGGACCGATATTCAGTTTTGCCTTTGCCCTGCAACTGGCGCTGATTGCGGTTGGTGTTTACGGTCCAGAAGCTCTGCAATCACTGCGTTTTGCAGCCGCCCGTATCCTGGTGGCGATCTCTCTGGGCGTGATTTTTCTGTCTTTGCTGGCATTTGCGTTGCCCGGTATCACGCTCTGGCGCTCCAATTCCCTCTATGCGATGATATTGGCCATCGCTTTTTTGATGGTGATCCGCATTTTGCTCGGTACCATGCTGGACAGCGATATTTTCAAACGGCGCCTGCTCATTCTCGGCGCCGGTCCGCGGGCCGGGCGTATTGCCGCTTTAGAAAAACGGCCCGAATGCGGCTTCATCATTGCCGGTTATGTCGCAATGAACGAAGGCGCGAGCCTGATCGACAGTGCGATCCGTCGTCAGGATATCGTCAATTTACCACAACATGTTATCGATCTCGAGGTGAGCGAAGTCGTCCTGGCGCTCGAGGAGCGCCGCAACGCGCTTCCCGTTGCCGATTTGCTGACGATCAAGACGACCGGCGTTCATGTCAATGACCTGTCGAGCTTTCTCGAACGCGAAACCGGACGCGTCGATCTGGATAGTGTGAACCCGAGCTGGTTCATTTTTTCCGACGGTTTTTCGTCGGGGCGCAGGCTGTCGACCACATTCAAACGGGGATTCGATATATTCCTGAGTTTTCTATTGCTGTTTCTGACGGGACCGGTGATCTTGCTTTTCGCACTGCTTATCAGGCTCGAAAGCCGCGGCGGTTCCTTTTTCAAGCAGGAACGAGTCGGGCTTTATGGCCAGAAGTTCAACATCCTGAAACTCCGCTCGATGCGCGCCGATGCGGAGCCGAACGGTAAGGCGATCTGGGCGAGCGAGAATGACCCCCGGATTACCCGTATCGGCAACTTCATCCGCAAGGTCCGCATCGACGAACTGCCGCAAGCCTGGAGTGTATTGAAAGGCGAGATGAGCTTTGTCGGTCCCCGTCCTGAACGCCCGCAATTTGTCGACGATCTGCAAACCCAAATGCCTTATTATGCTGAGCGACATATCGTTAAACCGGGGATCACGGGCTGGGCCCAAATCAATTACCCCTACGGGGCATCAACCGAAGACGCCCGGCACAAGCTGGAATATGATCTTTATTATGCGAAAAATTACACGCCCTTTCTCGATCTGCTGATCATATTGCAGACCATAAGAGTCGTATTGTGGCCGGAGGGAGCGCGCTGAAATGGTATCGCTTCTCGATTATATCAGCATATTCGGACATGGCATCGCCGCCGCCCTTTTTGGTGCGCTGGCGATCTGGCAATTCCAGCGCAAGATTGACCGCAATAACAAGCAAATTTGGCTGATCATTGCGATCGCGCTGACCAGCTTCTGGGCACTTTCTATCGCTGTCGAGGGATATTTGTCACCGATTTCCCGTTTTGCAGAAACCCTGCGTAATTTTGGCTGGCTGGGCTTTATGTTCATTCTGCTGCAGGCCGGCGAAGGGCGCGATGAACCGAAGACGGTCAATAGCATCTATGCCTCACTGGCCTTTGTGCTGGTCGGCCAGATGCTGGTCGATTCCCTCATTCCCGCATTTTCAGGAAGTCCGCGTCTTGAAGGCGTAACCCTTTATACTTCTTTGGTGTTGCGGATGATCTTTGCCGTCGGGGCGTTGGTGCTGGTTCACAATCTCTATTCGATTTCAGCGCCGGAAACGCGCTGGGGCATCCGGCTGCCAATGGCCGCGCTGGCGGCGATCTGGACCTTTGATCTCAATCTGTACACGATCACCTATCTGACCCAGAGTACACCGTTGGAACTGCACGCGATGCGCGGCCCGATGATGGCGGTGATTGCACCGATCCTCGCTTTGGCATCGTTGCGCAATACCGAGTGGGACCTGAAATTGTCGCGCAGCGTTGCTTTCCGATCGCTGTCGCTGGTCGCCATCGGCAGTTATCTGTTGATGATGGTCGTGATCGCGACGGCGCTGCAAATAGTAGGTGGTGACTATGCGCGCCTGGCCCAGATCAGCTTCCTGTTCGGTGCGACCATTGGTGCCTTGCTGCTGCTCCCATCCGGCCGTTTTCGCGCCTGGCTGAAGGTCAAGCTGGCCAAGAATTTTTTCCAGCACCGTTATGATTACAGGTCGGAGTGGATCCGCTTCACCGATACGATCGGCCGTCCGGGTGTCGATAGCGCGCCGTTCCATGAAAGGGTGATCAAAGCGATCGCCGATATAACCGAATCGCCAGCCGGCATTTTGCTGGTGCCTGACGAGTCCGGCCAGTTGGTGCTGCAATCGCGATGGAACTGGTCGTCGATCGAAGTCCCGGCGCGCGCGTGCACCGGAAAGACGATTTCCTTTTTCGAACAGACCAGTCATATCGTCGAATTTGATACCCTGCGCGCCGGTCAGGATAAGAAGTGCGATGCCGCCGCTATCCCCGACTGGATGAGCAAGGATGACCAGGCATGGGTGGCGGTTCCGCTGGTGCATTTCGACCGGCTTGCTGGTTTGATGCTGCTTGCGCGCCCGCGGATCGATCGCAAGCTGGATTGGGAAGATCTGGATATGCTGCGCGTGGTCGGCCGCCAGGTGGCTAGCTATCTGGCTGAATCGCGCAGTCAGGAATCGCTGTCCGAGGCACAACGATTCGACGAATTCAATCGCCGTATGGCGTTCATCATGCATGACATCAAAAATCTCGTCAGCCAGCTCAGCCTGTTGGCCCGCAATGCCACGCGGCACGCCGACAATCCCGAGTTTCAGGCGGATATGATCGAGACCTTGCAGGATTCGGCCGACAAGATGAATGGCCTGCTCGAACGGTTGTCGCAGCATAACAAGAGCAATCCGGAAGAGCCGAAGTCGGTTAAAGTGGCCGATTTAATTCGCTCAATCATCGAAAAGAAACGGCTGTTGCATAGTCTGGAAAGCAGCCATGTTGATGATCTTACCATCTTTGCCGATCCCGCCCGGGTGGAACAGATATTGGGGCATTTGATCCAGAATGCGATCGACGCCAGCCCGGACGACCAGCCTATCACCATCAACGCGCGACGCCGGGACCTCAGCGTGGCTATAGAAGTATGTGATCAGGGAACGGGCATGTCAGCCGAGTTTGTCCGCAACCAGCTTTTCAAGCCATTCTCGTCCAGCAAGCAGGGAGGATTTGGCATCGGTGCCTATGAAGCGCGCGAGCTGGCGCGAGCGATGAAAGGGCGTCTGGAGGTGGAGAGTACGGAACACGTAGGCAGTCGCTTCACGTTGCTGCTGCCGCTTGCCAAACATTTACCGAAAGAAATTTCAGCAGGCGAAAGGGCCGCATGATGCCGGATAAAGAGCAACCGAAAAAAGAGAAGCTGCTGGTCGTCGAAGACGATCCGGGTCTGCAGAAACAGCTGAAATGGGCTTATGAAGATTTCGAAGTCATTATCGCAGGTGACCGTGAAACCGCGATTGAAAAACTGCGCTCGGAAGAGCCGGATGTCGTAACGCTTGACCTTGGCTTGCCACCAGACCCCGACGGCACCACCGAAGGCTTTGCGACCATGGAAGCGATATTGAGTCTGAAGCCCGATACCAAGGTTATCGTTGCTTCTGGTCATGGCGAAAAAGCCAGCGCATTGCGGGCCATTTCCGGTGGGGCATGGGATTTCTATCAGAAGCCGGTAGACATTGATGAGCTGGGCCTGATTGTCCGGCGCGCCTTTCATGTGCGCAACCTCGAACAGGAAAATGCCAGCCTCGCGGCCAAGAGCAATGGCGAGGGATATATATTGGGCGAGATTATCACCGGGGCGCCCGAAATGCTGAAAGTAGCGCAGATGGTCGAACGTGTGGCCAATACCAATGCATCGGTAATGTTGCTGGGTGCCAGTGGTACCGGCAAGGAATTGCTGGCCAAGGGCCTGCATGATGCGAGCGATCGTCGTGACAAAGCCTTTGTCGCGATCAACTGCGCGGCCATTCCCGAAAACCTGCTGGAATCCGAATTGTTCGGTCATGAAAAAGGCGCGTTTACCGGCGCGATCAAGACCACCGAAGGAAAGATCGAACAGGCTGATGGCGGTACGCTGTTTCTGGACGAAGTCGGTGATATCCCGCTGCCGCTGCAGGTGAAATTGCTGCGCTTTCTTCAGGAGAGGGTGATCGAGCGGATCGGTGGACGCAAAGCCATTGCTGTCGACACGAGGATCGTTTGTGCGACCCATCAGGATCTGGAAAAGATGATCAAGGACAATGCCTTCCGCGAAGATCTCTATTATCGGCTTGCCGAAATCGTGATCAAGATTCCGCCTCTGTCCGGTCGCTCGGGTGATGCCAGTCTGCTGGCGCGGCATTTCCAGAAGAAATTTGCCGCCGAAATCAATCCGGCGGTAAAAGGTCTGGCGCCCGATGCCCTGGCAGCGCTCGAAGCCTGGCACTGGCCCGGCAATGTTCGCGAACTGGAAAACCGGATCAAGCGCGCGGTGATCATGGCCGATGGCAAGATGATCAGCGCCAATGATCTCGATCTGGAAGTGGATCAAGATGCGGCAACCGATCTGCTAAACCTGAAAGCGGCGCGCGAGGCGGCCGATCGCTCGGCGATCCTGCGCGCGATCTCCCAGACCAGCGGCAATATTTCCAATGCGGCCAAATTGCTCGGAATCAGTCGTCCGACTCTCTATGATCTGCTCAAGCAATATAAGTTGCAGCAAGCCAGCTGAGCCATGGTGACCAATTTCATCCAGAAACTGCGTGTTGGCAGCAAGCCGGTGATTTTGGCGGCCGCGCTGGCGGTGGCCATGATCGGTGTGCCGACTGTCATCTATGGCGCCAGCGAAGGCAATGAAGAAGCGCGGGAAGCGTTCGCCAAGGCCGAGCAGTTCCGCGCCAAGCGCGATATCAGGTCGGCGCGGATCGAATTGATGAACGCGATCAAGGCCGATCCGGAATGGATTGATGCGCGGGTGGCGCAGGCCGAAGTTTTGCTGGGTCTCAGGGATGGCGTTGGCGCCGAGGCAGAACTGGACTGGGCGGTGCAGCTTGGGCTAGACCCTGCCGCGGTCCGGCATCTCTATGGCCACGCTTATTCCTTGCAGGGCGAGGCGCAAAAGGCGCGGGATCAGCTGCTGACCAGTGATATCCCACCGAAGAATCAAGGTTATGCCGCCCGGATCATGGGCAAGGTTGCCCTACAAATGGGTGATGAGCAACTGGCGGGAGCGGCCTATAACCGGGCCATGGAACTGGATGGAAAAAACCCGGACCTGTGGGTCGATATTGCGCGCTTTCGGTCACTGTCCGGCAATCAGGCCGGGGCCACCAATGCGGTCGACGAAGCCGTGAAGCTGGACCCTGCCAATATCCGCGCGCTGCAATATCGCGGCGAGTTGTTGCGTTTTCAGTACGGGCTGGGTGCCGCTTTGCCCTGGTTTGAGCGGGCGCTGGAGCTTGACCCCAATGATGTTTCTTTGCTGACGGAATATGCGGCGACGCTGGGTGATATGGGCCGGATGACCGATATGCTGGTGGTTGCGCGCAAGATTATCGCGCTGGACGGAAAAAATCCGCGCGCTTTCTTCATGCAGGCCGTTCTCGCTGCCCGGGCCGGCAAATATAATCTGGCGCGTCGGTTGATGCAACAGACGGGCGGAGTGATCGACAATGTCCCGGCGGTGTTGCTTGTGCAGGGGATCATTGAACATGCCGAAGGCAATCACAACGCGGCCGTGGACAAGTTTCAACGTCTTGTTTCGGGCCAGCCAAATAACCGGCAAGCGCAAAACCTGCTGGCGCGGTCGCTCTATCTTGCGGGAAGCGCAGCAGATGCGGTGGACGTGCTCAAACCGCAGGTCAATCGAAGCGGAGCCGACCCTTACGCCTTGTGGCTGGCGGGCCGGGCGCTGGAATCGATCGACGAGCGCGGTCAGGCTGCCGCGATTATGAACCGCGCCGCCATTCATGATTTTGGCCGGGAAAGCGCGTTCATAGCGGCAGCCCCGCTGAGCGTGCTGCAAGCCGAGGCGCAACGCAATCCGAACGATGCGCGGGTAGTCGTGCCCTATATTCGCGCGCTCTATACTGCGGGTGATTATGTTGCTGCCTTCACCGAGGCCAAGCGGCTGCAGCAGGGCAATCGCGGCGCGAGCGCGGCGCATATACTGGTCGCCGATGTTGCCGCGACCATGGGCAATTATGACGAGGCACTCGATGCACTGGGACAGGCTCGCAGCATCCGTTTCTCCGAACCGGTGATGCTGCGCCTGGTCGAGGTGTTGCGCGCCAAGGGAGAGATGCAGCAAGCGGGCGAATATCTGGCGCAATATCTCGATCATAATCCCAGCAATATCGCAGGGTTGCGCTGGATGGCCTATGCCCATCTCGAAACCGAAAGCTGGGCGGTTGCAGCCCATATTCTGGAAAATCTGCGCAAGCGCATTGGCGGCAATGATGCCTTGATCATGGCGGGACTGACGCAGGCTTATACCGGTCTTGGGCAGACCGAAAAGGCCATTGCCGTGGGCCGGATCGCCTATCGCGTGCAACCATCGAGCCCGGTGGTAACGCATCTTTACGGTCTGGCTCTGCTGGCGGACAATGCGCGCCAAAAGGATTCCATCAGCCTGCTAAAGAAAGCGGTAACGATAATGCCGGACAATCCGGTCTATCGGAAAAGTCTGCGGCGTGCCTATGCGGCGCAGCGCGCAGACCGGGGCAATGGCAAAAGCTGAGGGCGTTCAAGCGTCGCTTTTCAAAAGATCATCAATCGATAAATCCAGCCGCTTCATCTGGCGTTCGACAGGGGGCCAGATATTTTTGATGAAATCTTCTCTCTGCGCGAGGCGCAAACGGTTTTTGGCGCCAGCTGCGACGAACATACCGACCCCGCGTTTTACGGTGACAAGACCGTCTTCCTGAAAGCCCTGATAGGCTTTGGCGACGGTCAGGGGGTTGGCGCCCTGTTCAGCGGCAAAGACGCGGACCGATGGCAGCATATCGCCTTCGTTATAATCTCCATCCAATATGGATTCGGAAATAATGTCCCGCAATTTCAGATAGACAGGTTTGCTTGAATTGTTCATGCTGCTGCACTGCCATAATACAGCGAAGCGGGCAAGGTGTAAGTTCCGACTTTTCCGCCATTTAGTAGCGGATGAAACAATCTATTCTGCTGGAGGCGGGGACCATTTCGACAATATGTCGCTCAGTTCCGGCCTGGGCCGCTCGGTTGGTTCATCGGCACAGGTTCCGAAATAGAAGAATCCGGCGATCTTTTCCGGTGCCTGTCCGAACAGGTCGCGGACGTCGTCGTTAAAGGCTGGCCAGCCGGTGATCCAGCTGCCCACGAAGCCCATGGAATGACCCGCATGCAGCATGTTCATGGCGAAAGCGCCGCAGCTCAGTTCCTGTTCCCAGATCGGAATCTTTGTCGATTCTACCGGCGACGACAGCAGCACGAGCAAGGCCGGTGCATGGCAGGCCATGGATTCCAGCGATTCCATCTCCAACCGGCCCGCTTCCGGCCGTTCTTTCAAATAGCCGTTATGGATCCCTTGCGCGAGCCGCGTGCGCTGGTCATCACCGACCGATATCACCCTCCACGGGGCAAGCTTGCCATGATCGGGCGTGCGCAAGGCGATGGAGACAATCTGCTCGATCTGCGCATCACTGGGGCCGGGGGCTACCATGTCGCGCGGCCGTCCGGACCGGCGGGACGGCAAATAAGCGGCGAGGCTGCTCAGGTCGTTGAATTTATTTTCGTTCATTCTGTCCACTTCGGAAGTGATGGTCGGGATTGCAAGCGGATTTCCCGATAAAACCAGTCACGCTTGTAACAATATGCTTCACTTGCGTAATTTTTTCATTAGGGTGCGGGACAACCGGGCTGCCTTGACAGCCCAGACCAGATTATCGGGGAGTTAGTATATGTCGGGTGGTTACGCTGAATCGGGTGATGCGCGGGGAACATTCCTCGGTCATCCCAAGGGCCTTTTCGTTCTGTTTTTTGCAGAAATGTGGGAGCGCTTTTCCTATTATGGCATGCGTGCGCTGCTTATCTTCTATCTTGTTCAGCACTGGATGTTTTCCGACAGCGAAGCCGGCGTCATATATGGCGCCTATACTGCGCTGGTTTATATTACACCGGTAATCGGCGGATATCTGGCCGATCGCTATCTCGGGCAACGCAAAGCGGTTACTTTTGGCGCTCTGCTTCTCACCTTTGGCCATTTTCTGATGGCATTCGAAGGTGACGGTGCAGGTCAGGCTGATCCGGCTATTAACATCTTCTGGCTGGCACTTGCCTTCATCATCGTCGGCTCCGGCTTCCTGAAAGCCAATATATCGGTGATCGTCGGGCAACTTTATACCCGCACTGACATCCGTCGCGACCCGGCCTATACCATTTTCTACATGGGCATTAACTTGGGCGCTGCGGCGGGTGCGATTATCGCAGGCTGGCTGGGCCAGACCTATGGCTGGTCGTACGGCTTCGGTGCTGCAGGTATTGGTATGCTGCTTGGCCTCGTGGTGTTTATCTGGGGAAAACCTTTGTTGGTCGGTCGCGGTGAAGCGAATGATCCAGCACGTCTCGAACGCAAAGTCGGCGGCATAAAATTTGAATGGCTGCTCTATATTCTCAGCTTCGCGACGGTAGGTCTGGTCTGGATATTGATCCAGTATCAGGCATTGGTTGGTTCCTTGTTGGGGATAGCCGGAGCGATACTGGTTATTTACGTTCTTTACACAGCGGTTGCCAAACTGGCTCCCGAGGACCGTGACCGGATATTTGCCGCGATGTTCCTGATTTTCGGTTCGATTCTTTTCTGGGCCCTGTTCGAGCAAGCCGGTTCTTCGCTGAACCTGTTTACTGATCGCAGCGTCGACCGGAATATCCTGGGTATTGAAGTCCCGGCATCTGTATTCCAGTCGATTAACGCAATCTATATTGTCCTGCTGGCTCCGGTATTCGCCCTGCTTTGGACGATGCTTGCACGCAAGGGGCTGGAACCTTCTGCACCGGCTAAATTCGGTCTGGGCTTGATCCAGCTTGGCGCAGGCTTCCTCGTTCTTGTTGCCGGTGCACTGGCTGCGGGAACCGGGAACCTTACGCCGGTCCTGTTCATCTTTCTCATCTATCTGCTGCATACGACCGGTGAACTCTGCCTGTCTCCGGTTGGATTGAGCGCGATGAACCGATTGGCACCATCGCATATGGCGAGCCTGATCATGGGCACCTGGTTCTTTGCATCTGCCACCGGTAATTTCGCCGCTGGATTGATTGCATCTGCTGTGGGCGCGGAAGGCGCCGGACCCGACCGGGTTCTGGAGGTTTACTCGACCGTTGGTTGGGTTGCCGTTGGCGTCGGTATTGCAGTTATCGTGATCTCGCCGCTGATCAAGAGGCTGATGCACCTCGATACGCTGGGTGACGACAATGTCGGTGACGATCTCGAGGGTCAGTCGGAATTCGGTGACCCGCAATCTGCCGGCATCCATCCTACGACGAAACCATAAGACTAAGGGGCTATCTATGAAAAATCGGGCTTTGCTGGCGCTGGTTGCTGGCGGATCGCTGTTGGCTGGCTGCACGGCCAACGCAGCCGACACAAAGTCGGCTAGCGCGGCGACGCCCGCGAAATCGAGCAAGCCCGTGACAGTCGCATTCCCGTCGACATACAGCGCTTATTCTTCAACGCCGACTGCCATCACAGGCGTGACCATCTATGATGGGGAAGGTGGCCGGATCGAAAATGGCACGGTGTTCATGGCGGGTGGGAAAATCTCGTCTGTCGGCGGTCCCGAAACGGCAATCCCCGCGGATGCGACGATATTGGATGGCTCTGGCAAATATGTGACGCCAGGCATCATCGACGTGCATAGCCATCTCGGTGATTATCCTACGCCGAGCGTGTCAGCCCATAGCGACGGCAATGAAGCGACCTCGCCGGTGACGCCGGAAGTCTGGGCCGAACATAGTGTATGGCCACAAGATCCCGGTTTCTCCCGGGCGATGGCCAATGGCGGCATCACGGCGCTGCAGATACTTCCCGGTTCGGCCAATCTTTTCGGTGGACGCTCGGTAACGCTCAAAAATGTCCCTGCGCGAACCGTGCAGGCGATGAAATTCCCGGGTGCGCCTTATGGCATGAAAATGGCCTGCGGCGAAAATCCCAAGCGTGTTTATGGCAGCCGCAACCGGATGCCATCGACACGCATGGGCAATCTCGCGCTGAACCGGCAGACATGGATCGATGCGCAGGATTATCGCGACAAGCGCAATAGCGGAAAGACCCAGAAACGCGACCTCGGCAAGGAAACACTGGCCGGCGTGCTGGATGGCGATATTCTCGTCCACAACCATTGCTATCGCGCCGACGAGCTAGCCCAGATCATCGATATGTCGAAGGAATTCGGCTATAAGGTGACGGCATTCCATCACGCAGTCGAAAGCTACAAGATTGCCGATATTCTGGCGGAAGAAGGCATTTGTTCAGCTGTCTGGGCGGACTGGTGGGGCTTCAAAATGGAGGCCTATGACGCAATCCCGGAAAATGCGGCGCTGCTGCAAAAGGCTGGCGCCTGTGTGATTATCCACAGCGATGACGAAAACCAGATCCAGCGGCTCAATCAGGAAGCGGCCAAGGCGCTCGCCGACGGTCGCGCCATGGGTATAGAGATCAGCGACGCGCAGGCGATCCGCTGGATCACGCTCAACCCGGCAAAGGCGATGGGCATTGATGAAATGACCGGCAGTCTGAAAGCCGGAAAAATGGCCGATCTGGTGCTCTGGAACGGCAACCCGCTCAGTGTTTACGCACGGCCCGAAAAGGTCTGGATCGATGGTGCGCTGATGTTCGACAGTGGCGATGCCAAACGTCGTCCGGTCAGTGATTTTGAACTCGGCCAGCCGGGTGAAGGAGACGTGAAATGAAGCGTTTTACCTTATTGCTCGCCTCTGCCGTAGCCTTGATTGCTGCCCCGCTTGCAGCCCAGACCACAGCGATAACCGGCGGCAAGGTTGTGATTGGCGACGGCAGTGCGCCGATTGAAGGTGGCACCGTGCTGATCCGTAACGACCGCGTTGTCGCTGCCGGTGCCAATGTCAATATTCCCGCCGATGCGCGCCGCATTGACGCCACCGGGAAATGGGTGACGCCGGGAATTTTTGCCGGGTTCAGCCGCGTTGGTCTGGTCGAGGTTGGTGCGGTTTCGCAAACCAATGACATGAACGCCAGCAAGTCGCCGTTCTCGGCCGCGCTTGATGTTCAATATGCGATCAATCCCTTTGCCTCGGCGGTTGCCGTCAACCGCGCAGCAGGAGTGACACGCGCCGTGGTTTCGCCGAGCACATCCAGTTCGATCTTTGGCGGGTTTGGCGCGATTGTCGATCTCGGGCAGGATGAGAATCCGATCACCAGAGCGCGGGCGTTCCAGTTTGTCGAATTGGGCGAGACCGGACACAGCCGGGCAGGGGGCAGCCGTTCCGCCTCTCACATCTATTTCCGGGCCCTGCTGGAGGAAGCGCGCACCTATGCGCGAAATCCGGCCGTGTTTGACAGCGATCTGCTCAAGGCATCGGATGCAAAGGCCCTGCTGCCGGTCATTAACGGCAACACGAAGCTGTTGGTCCATGTCGAAAGCGCCAATGACATTCTGAAAGTCCTTGACCTGCGCAAGGATTTTCCGGCGCTGAAAATGGTTCTTGTTGGCGTCAACGAAGGCTGGCGTGTAGCGAACCATATTGCCGCTGCCGGTGTGCCGGTTCTGGCCTCAGCGCTTAGCGATTTGCCGTATGGCTTCGAGGATCTGGCTGCGACCCAGTCCAATATTGGCCGGATGAAGGATGCCGGCGTCAAGGTGGCGATCGGCATGATCAACGACCGCGATGCACACCAGCTGCGCTACTCGGTGCAATATGCCGGCAATCTGGTTGCGCTCAACAAGGTGCCGCGTGCTACCGGGTTGAGCTGGGACGAGGCTTTTGCCGCGATCAGTTCCGTTCCTGCGGAGATCATGGATATGGGCGGGCAACTGGGTTCGCTCAAGGCGGGCCGTCAGGCCGATGTCGTGATCTGGACAGGTGATCCGCTGGAGCTGTCGACCCAGGTGGAGACGGTAATTATCGACGGTGTCGACCAGTCGCTGAGCAACCGCCAGATGCGTCTGCGGGATCGTTATACGGATCCAGCTCCGGGCGACTTGCCGAAGGCTTATGACCGCTAGAAGCTAGAGTCGTACCATCGACATCATCGTTTCGCCGTAGCGGGGACCTGCCGTACCGCCGACGGGTGCAGCTTTTTCCAGTTCGTCGAGATCTGCTTCGGTCAGTTTGATCTCGACGGCGGCCATGCTGTCTTCCAATGTTGCCCGTCTTTTAGAGCCGGGGATCGGGACGATGAAATCGCCCTGGGCCAGTAGCCAGGCAAGGGCAATCTGTGCGGGCGAACAGTGGTGCCGTCCGGCGACGTCTTTCACCACGTCGACCAGTTTCATATTCACAGCAAAATTATCTTCCGAATAGCGCGGATCATTACGGCGATAATCATCCTCGGGTAGATCGTCCCGGCTGCTGATCTGGCCGGTCAGGAAACCCCGTCCGAGCGGGCTGTAGGGGACGAAGCCGATACCGAGATCCTGGCATACCGGCAGGATATCTTCCTCGACGCCGCGCTCCCACAGGGAATATTCCGACTGCAATGCGGCAATCGGATGGGTGGCATGGGCTTTTTTTAGCGTCGCGGCTCCGGCTTCGGACAGGCCGAGATAGCGGACCTTGCCCTCCTTCACGAGATCGGCCATCGCGCCAACCGTCTCCTCGATCGGGACATTAGGATCGACGCGGTGCTGGTAGAAGAGGTCGATGGTTTCGACGCCAAGCCGCTGCAGCGATCCTTCGCAGGCACGGCGTACATTGGCCGGACTGGAATCGACGCCGCGCACCTGACCATCGTTGATGGAAAAACCGAACTTGGTAGCGATGATCAGCCGGTCGCGCCGGCCGCTGATCGCCTGACCGAGCAATTCTTCATTGATATAGGGCCCATAGACTTCGGCGGTATCGAAAAAGGTTACGCCCAATTCGATCGCGCGGTCAATGGTCGCCAGGCTCTCGGCCCTGCTGGCGGTACCGTACATGCCCTTGCCAATCCCGGCCATCGGCATGCAGCCGAGGCCAAGCGCCGAGACTTCCAGTTCCGGTCCGAGTTTGCGATATTTCATGTCAGATCTCCTTCGCTTCTGGCGATTGTTGCGGTCACGCTCATGTCGGCGCTGACATTGGCGACGGTCCGCATGATATCAGGAAATGTCTCGATCGCCAAAAGCAGAACCAGCGGCTCGATGGGTATGCCCATGGCGATGCAGATGGGGGCAATCGACGTAATGAAGCTGATCGAGCCGGGCAGGCTGACAGCTCCCATGGTGGTAATGGCTGCCACGACCACGCCAATTGCGAGAACGCCAATCGACAATTCTATGCCCATGAAATGAGCGATGTAAATGGCGACAGCAAGGTTCATGCAGGGACCGGTGGCACGGAACAGCGCTACCGATATCGGGAGCACCACGTCGGCCGAACGATCACCGACCCCCATGGCCTTGACGCCGTTGACCATGGCGGGAAGCGAGGCAAGCGAGCTTTGCGTGGATATTGCTACCGCTTGCGCCCGTGCAGAAGCCTTGAAAAAAGCGACGGGGCCGCGGCGCGCACCGACATAGGTGAGGACATAGCTGAATATCCAGACCACCGCGCCAATGCTGCTGACGATGAGCACGTAGTGAAGCAGCGCTCCAAACGCCGCTAGCCCAGCGTTCGCGCCAACACCGAGCGCCAGAGCAAAAACGCCGAGCGGAGCCAGCGCCAAAACCCACTGGATCAGTATCAGCAGCGCATTGGCCAAGGCGTTGAAAAACTGGTCCAGCATCACTCTTTGCGCCTCGGGCAGGCGGGTGATGGCAAAGGCAAAGGCCAACGCGAAAATCATCAGCGGCAGCACGGCATCTTCAGCCGCAGCGGCAATGGCATTTGTCGGGATCAGTGCGCGAAGGAATTCGCTGAACGGGGGTACATCTCCCGGTGGTGCCGCACTGCCCAGTGCAGAACGCAACGCGGCGGCCGCATCGGCGTTGAGCGGGAAAAGTTCGAGCAAGGCCGGAGTCACAAGAGCCGCCATTGCCGAGGAACACCAGAGAATGAATATCATGAATGCTATCGCGCGGGCGGTCATCCGTCCGGCCCGGGCCATCGAGGCGGCCTTGCCGATGCCGACGATCAGCAAGGTGAAGACAAGGGGGATCACAGTCATGCGCAAGGCGTTGAGCCACATATTGCCGACAACGTCAGCAGCTTCGACCAAAAGCTCGCTTTTGGGGCCTATAAACAGCCCGATCAATATGCCGAGTATTAGGGCAACCAATATGATCAACGCTTTTTTCAATGGCCTGCCCCTTTGTCTTCCTCGAGCAAACCATCAACCATGACGGACCGGCGCTGGCAAGAGGTGATTATGTGTAATTTTTGCTATCGCTTTCATTCCCTCTTGGTCTCCAGCCGGTCCATCGGCTAGAGACAGGCGCAACGGGCGCGACGATGGTGGGATATAAGCAGATATGACAAAGAAGTTTTTCGGTACCGACGGGATACGCGGCCTGACCAACAAGCATCCGATGACGGCAGAGATCGCCATGAAAGTGGGGCAGGCTGCGGGCCGGCATTTTCAGCGCGGCGATCATCGTCACCGGGTTGTCATCGGCAAGGATACACGACTCTCAGGCTATATGATGGAAAACGCGCTGGTCGCCGGTTTTACCAGCGTCGGCATGGATGTCGTACAGGTCGGGCCTCTGCCGACCCCCGCTGTGGCGCTGCTCACCCGTTCCATGCGCGCCGATCTAGGGGTAATGATATCGGCCAGCCACAATCCCTATTTTGACAATGGCATCAAATTATTCGGCCCGGACGGATTCAAACTGTCCGACGAAGACGAGTTCAAGATCGAGGCCTATCTCGAGGAAGATGCCAAGCTGGCAATGCCGGAAGATATTGGCCGGGCCAGGCGCTATGAAGATGCCCGTGGCCGCTATATTCATGCGGTTAAAATGTCCTTGCCGGAGCATATCCGGCTCGACGGGCTCAGGATTGTCTGTGATTGTGCGAATGGTGCGGCCTATCAGGTTGCTCCTTCAGCATTCTGGGAACTGGGTGCCGAAGTCGTGCCGTTAGGGATCAATCCTAACGGTCTGAATATTAATGATAAATGCGGTTCCACGGATGTTGCAATATTGCAGGAAACAGTGGTCTCGTCCGGCGCGCATATCGGCATAGCGCTGGACGGCGATGCGGATCGCCTGATCGTGGTCGATGAAAAAGGACAAGTGGTTGACGGCGATCAGCTGATGGCCCTGATCGGATCGAGCTGGAGCCGCAACGGGCTGCTGCGTGGTGACGGGATTGTCGCCACCATAATGTCCAACCTCGGGCTGGAAAGATTTCTGAACGACCAGAATCTGGATCTGGTGCGCGCGAATGTAGGTGACCGCTATGTTCTGGAAGAGATGAAAAAAGGCGGTTACAATGTCGGCGGCGAGCAATCGGGGCATATGATCCTGCTCGACCATGGTACCACCGGCGACGGCACTGTCGCTGCCTTGCAGGTGCTCGGCGAGCTGGTCGAGAGCGGCAAGCCGGCAAGCGAATTGCTGCATCTGTTTGATCCGGTCCCGCAATTGCTCAAGAATGTTCGCTATAGCGCGGGTCAGCCGCTCGAAAGCGAAAAGGTCGAGGCCGTGATTGCCGAGGCGGAGAAGGAACTGGAAGGCTGCGGTCGGCTAGTGATCCGCAAATCGGGAACCGAACCGCTGATCCGGGTGATGGCTGAAGGTGATGACGAGGCACAGGTCCATGCGGTGGTCGACCGAATTTGTTCGGTAGTGGAAGTGGTTGCGGGCTGATGCTGGCTATGCGTCCCAATTGCGAAAGCTGTGGCAAGGATTTGCCGGCGGAGCAGGCTAGAGCATTGATCTGCAGTTTCGAATGCACATTTTGTGGCAGGTGCAATGACGAAAAGCTCCACAATATCTGCCCGAACTGCGGGGGTGCGCTGACACAAAGGCCAACCCGATCAGAGGCGTTGCAGGTCAAATATCCCGCTTCGACGGAACGGAAATACAGATCATGACGAGTTTTCTCGATACTATGGATGCCAGAACCATTGTAGCTCTCGGTCTGATCCTGCCACTCCTGTTTTCCCTGCTTTTGTTCTTCTTCGCACGCGGATTCTTCCGTCGTTTCTGGCTTCCCATCCTTTTGATCGTCGGGGCCTTTGAATGGTTCCTGATCGTGCAAGTCGGGCCTCTGTTCCTGTGAGCGGAAACTGTCCGCGGATATTGTCTGTCGCCGGTTCGGATAGCGGAGGCGGCGCCGGCATTCAGGCGGACATCAAGACGATTACAATGCTCGGCGGCCATGCAATGACAGCGATCACTGCGATCACTGCGCAGAACACGCTTGGCGTTCAAGCGGTCCACCAGGTGCCGACAGCAATGATTTTGCAGCAGATCGAATCCGTGGTGAGTGACGTTGGCGTTGATGCGGTCAAGATCGGGATGATTGGTAGCGCCGAAGCTGCTCGTGCGGTGGCTGAATATCTGGAGAAGCTCAGCATAGCGGTAGTCTTCGATCCGGTGATGATCGCAACCAGCGGCAGTGCGCTGGCGGATAGCGATACGATCGCGGCCTTCGACAGGCTGATGGACGTTGCGTCGGTGGTTACGCCCAATTTGCCGGAACTTGAGGCGCTGGGCGGCAAGGACAAGATATTGAGCCATGGATGCCATCTGGTGATCAAAGGTGGTCACGGAGAGGGATCTGTGGTCGTTGACGAGCTTTTTGCGCCGGGAGGCCTGATCCGTCGGATCCAGGGCAAAAGACTGGATACGAACGACACCCATGGTACCGGCTGCACCTTTGCCAGCGCGCTGGCTTGCGGGCTAGGCAGCGGGCTGGATTTGAACGCGGCATTTGAGCAGGCGATTTCCTTCACCCGCATCGCGATACTGGAAGCGCCGGGGCTCGGCCAGGGTAGCGGCCCGCTCGGGCACCAGTTTGTCACCGACTTTCAGGATGATCAGCGTTGATCGCGGGTGTCGACGAGGTGGGCAGGGGGCCGCTAGCTGGTCCGGTCGTGGCCGCCGCTGTCATCCTGCCAGAGAATCATAGCATTGCGGGGCTGGACGACAGCAAAAAACTGACCGCGAAAAAACGCGCGCGGTTCGAACTGGAAATCATCGAATGTGCGCGGTGCTCCGTGGCCCAATGTTCCGAGATCGAGATTGACGATATCAATATATTGCAGGCTACCATGCTGGCGATGACGCGGGCGGTGAAAGGTCTGGGGGCCGTGCCCGATCACGTGCTGGTCGACGGCAATCGCTTGCCTAAATGGACCTATTCGGCTGAAGCGGTGATTGGCGGGGATGCCCTTCATCCCTGTATTTCTGCCGCTTCCATAATCGCCAAGGAATTTCGCGACCGGTTGATGATTGCTGCGGCCGAACAATATCCGCAATATGGCTGGGAACGGAACAAGGGCTATGGCACGGCGGAGCATCTGGCCGCGCTCAGGCAATATGGACCAACGCCGCTGCACCGCAGGAGCTTTGCTCCGGTGTCCCAGATGGAATTGATCTAGGCTTCAACCTTCGCCGGTTTCGGAGCAATCTTGCGCTCTGCCAAAACCCATTCGCCGCTTTCGCTTTTGATATATTTGGGCTGGCGGGTGACATTCCAGACCAAGCCCATTTTCTCCAGCAACAACAAGACATAGCCGGCAATGTCGATCTCCCACCAAGCCATGCCCTGAAAGCTTGCCCGGGGGTGCTTGTGGTGATTGTTGTGCCAGCCTTCGCCGAAAGTCAGCAGCGAGAACAGAAAGCTGTTCTTTGATGTGCCGACCCCTTTGGTGTGCCGCTGTGACCCAACAACATGGGCATAGCTGGAAATCCCCAGGGTGATCTGCAGGACAACGAATGTCCGGAAATAGCCGCCGATCAGAATCGTGCCGATGACATGGTCCCATCCACCAAAGACAAGGCCCCAGATGCCGGGAAAGATGATCAGCGAGAAGACCAGCCAGAACCAACGTGTCTTGTGCAGCCAGAGCACGACTTCATTGTCGGCAAGGCCCTTGCCATAAATGCTGGTGTCGGTGACACAATCGTCCATGAACCAGCCGAAATGCGAGTGGAACATGCCCTTCAGTCTGCTTGTCTTGCGACCGCGGCCGTCGAGCCAAGGGCTGTGGACATCGCCCACTTCATCACTATGGGCATGGTGGCGGCGATGGTCGGTAGCCCAGCGCAGCACCGAAGACTGGATCGACATTTGTGCCATCCCGCCGAGAATATATTGCATCGGCACCGACGTTTCGAACGACTTGTGCGAATAATAGCGGTGAAAGCCAAGAACGATGCCGAGCATCAATACGATATATCCGGCGATGAAGGCGGACCATTCGACCCAGCCAGTATCATAGGTAAACATCCACCAGACAGCGGCGATCGATCCGAATATCTTTGATCCGAAAACAATCGCGTATTCTTTGCGTTTTTCGCGCCCGGCTTCGCCGCCGACAATTACTCCGGGATGTGGACGGGGTTCATCGCTCTGCTGAGAAATGCCATTTTCTTGCTGATATTTGTCGCGAAAATTACGTGCCATCTGTTCATCGACCCCGGACTGTTACGCTTTCGAGCTTTACTGCTGATTAAGCATATAGCCGGAACACGGCTTTTTGTGAACCAAATTTGAATTTGGACGATTTCCCGATTTTGAACAAATAAACTTCACGAGCGAGTCTTTTGAGTCACACCACTAGGGATTGAGTCAGGCTTGGCGGCTCCGACTCCATATCTGGTGACGGACTCGTTTCGTTCTTCCGGCGAGGTTTCTGTTAACCATAAAGATACGCCTTTAACCTATGTTAACGGCCTTGACCGCGGACGATTTGGGACTCACCACGGGTGCGATCAAAAAAAGGAATAGAGTTTCATGGGGATTATCGAGCGCATTCAGGCGCCCAAAACACGCACCGCGCCAAGCGCTGGAACACGCACTGCAAAGAAAGCTGTCGAACTGCCATTGGGGCAGATATTGAAGATGGATTGCATCACCGCGATGGCATCGCTTCCCGATGCATCGGTTGATATGGTCTTCGCTGACCCTCCGTATAACTTGCAACTGGGTGGTGATCTCTTCCGCCCCGAAGGCAGTCAGGTTGACGCCGTAGACGATGCCTGGGATCAATTTGACAGCTTTGCCGCTTATGACGCTTTTACCAAGGCCTGGCTGGCGGAAGCGCGCCGTATTCTCAAGCCCGACGGTTCTCTGTGGGTGATCGGCAGCTATCACAATATCTTCCGGGTCGGCGCTTCGTTGCAGGATCTGGGTTACTGGATCCTTAACGACATCATCTGGCGCAAGGCCAATCCGATGCCGAATTTCAAGGGGACCCGCTTCACCAATGCGCACGAGACATTGATCTGGGCGTCGAAATCGGAAAAATCGAAATATACATTCAACTATCGCGCGATGAAAAATCTCAATGATGAGTTGCAGATGCGTAGCGACTGGGTGATGCCCATTTGCGGTGGCCAGGAACGGTTGAAACGCAATGGCACCAAGGCACACCCGACCCAGAAGCCGGAAGCACTGCTTTATCGCATCATGCTGGCGACGACCAATCCCGGCGACGTCGTGCTCGACCCGTTTTTCGGTACCGGCACGACCGGGGCGGTTGCAAAGCGACTGGGCCGCGAATGGATCGGTTGCGAGAAAGAGGACAGCTATTGCGAAGTCGCTGAACAGCGCATCGCCGAAGCTTTGCCGCTCGACGAGAGCTCGCTTAAGACGATGCAGTCGCCGAAATCCAAGCCCCGTGTTGCCTTTGGCACATTGGTTGAAACCGGCTATCTGAAGCCCGGCGACGAACTGTGCAGCAAGAACCGCAAATTTAAAGTCAAGGTCCGGGCCGATGGCTCGATTATATGGGACGGTGAGGAAGGCTCGATCCACAAGATCGGCGCGGCCGTTCAGGATGCGCCCAGCTGCAACGGCTGGACCTACTGGTATTACAAGGATGGCAAGGATCTGAAGCCGATCGACAATTTGCGGCAGACCTATTTGCTGGCCACCGAACCCTGATATGGGCGGTGCGATGGAAGATTTGGAAGCATGTGGACCGGATGCCAGGCTTTATCTGAAGCCTGTTGGATTTGTCGATAGTCCGCAATGGCATTCTGATAAAAACATACAATTAAACAATAGCTTAGTGTGGTTTTCTCAGATCGAATATTTGATATTTGAGGCGGGGAAGCCGAACCTTAGGGGCCTGGTCAATATCACCCAATGGCCGGAATGGTCGAAAGCCCTTCCGGAGCCATTGGCGATACGGGCGGCCACTCTATATGCCAATCTGACCCGTCAGCATGCCACTCTGAAATGTGGTGATCGGGCGATCCGGTTCGATCAGCCGCATGTTATGGGCATATTGAATATCACGCCCGACAGTTTTTCCGACGGGGGCAAGCATCAGGATGACCCGGAAAAGGCTGCCGAAGTCGGTCTGGCGATGACTGTTGCCGGCGCATCGATCCTTGATATCGGCGGAGAAAGCACCCGGCCCGGCGCGGACCCGGTATGGGAAGGCGACGAAATCAAGCGTGTGGTGCCGGTGATCGAAAGACTGGCCCATTGCGGTGCGGCAATCTCGATCGACACGCGCAAGGCTGCGGTTATGGAAGCCGCAATCGCGGCGGGCGCGCATCTGATCAACGATGTGTCGGCGCTTTTGCACGACAAGAGATCGCTCGAGGTCGCCGGAGTGTCCGGCCTTCCGGTTATTCTCATGCATGCTCCGTCAAGCGGCAAAAACCCGCATAAAAATGACGGATATGGCAATATTGTTACCGATACACTCGATTGGCTCGAACAGCGGATCGCCGACGTTGTCGCAGCAGGCTTTGAGCGCGAGAAGATCATCGTCGATCCCGGTCTCGGCTTTGGCAAGTCGCTGGCCGACAATCTCGAGCTGATGAACAATATAGCGATGTTCCACGCGCTTGGTCAGCCGCTGTTGATAGGCGCCAGTCGCAAACGGATGATCGGCGCCCTGTCAAAAGAAGCGCCGGTCGACCAGCGGCTGGGTGGTTCAATTGCCTTCGCTTATCATGCGATCCAGCAGGGTTCACAAATCGTCCGGGTACATGATGTTCCGGAAACGGTTCAGGCGCTGCAAATCTGGCGCGGTATGCGGGACGCCGGCGTTACCGCACCTGTTTGAAGGCTGACGCAGTCCAGTCTGCAATCGAATGGCCAAAGACCGAAGACGCGGCTAGGTTGTGCTTGTCTTGACATTGCAAGTGACGGGGAATCGGATTGGAATTACGGTCTGGCCAGATGGTTGGAGAGGTTGTCATCGTCGGCGGCGGTACCGCAGGCTGGATGACTGCCGCCGCACTATCCCGCAAATTGGCCGGAACCGGCACAAAAATTAAACTGGTGGAGTCGGCTGAAATCGGTACGGTCGGTGTGGGTGAAGCCACTCTGCCGCAAATCCGTGACTTCAACCGGATGCTCGATATTGACGAAGCACAGCTGATGGCACGGACCAGCGCGACGATCAAATTGGGCATAGAGTTTCGCGACTGGGGCCGGACAAGCGATCAATATATTCACCCCTTTGGCGTTCACGGCGAAACGATCGGTCCCGCCGATTTTCACCATTATTGGATCAAGGAGAATGCAACAGCCGATGCGGGTGATTTCGGTCGCTATTGCCTTGCCATCGCCGCGGCGCGGAGCCAGCATTTTGCCTTGCCGCCTGACAATCCGCCTTCGCCGCTGCAGGCTTATTCCTATGCGTTTCAATTCGATGCCAGCCTCTACGCCGCGTTTTTGGCAGATTATGCTGCGAAGCGCGGGGTCGAACGGATCGAAGGGAAAGTTGTCACAGTCGATACCGACGGCGAGAGCGGCTTCATCCAGTCGATAACCCTGGAATCCGGACAGCTGATTTCGGGAGAGCTTTTTATAGACTGTTCCGGCTTTCGTGGGCTGTTGATCGAGCAAGAAATGGAAACCGGTTTTGACGACTGGAGTGACTATCTGCCTTGCAACCGTGCCTTTGCCGTACCCTGTAAAATTGTAGACCCCGTCGGTCCTTACACGCGTTCCACGGCACGGGCTGCGGGCTGGCAGTGGCGGATCCCGTTGCAGCACCGGATCGGCAACGGTCTCGTCTATTGCAACCGCTACATGAGCGACCAGGATGCGGTCGACATGTTGATGGCCAGTCTCGAGGGAGAGGCGATTGCCGAGCCCAAGCAGCTTTTTTTCAGGACCGGCAAGCGCAAAAAATTGTGGAACAGAAATTGTGTGGCGATCGGACTGTCCGGCGGGTTTCTCGAACCGCTGGAATCGACCAGCATCGACCTGATCCAGAGCGGCATATTGAACTTGATCGCGCTATTCCCGGAGAAACAATGTTCGGCTTCCGATGTTGACGAATATAACCGGTTGATGGATCTGGAATTTGACCGGGTGCGCGATTTTCTGATGCTGCATTATGTGCTCAACCAGCGCGAAGAGCCGTTCTGGCGGGATATGCGGAATATCGGTCGCCCTGACAGTCTGAGCGAGAAAATCGAAGCGTTCAAACGACGCGCCATCGTTCCGCAATATGATCATGGCCTGTTTCAGCCGGCGAGTTGGCTGTCGGTATTCATCGGCCAGAATTTGTTGCCCGAAACCTATGACCTGCGGGTCGATGCAATGTCGGATGAGGACCGTACCGGCCATCTCGAGCGTATCCTATCCTCGGTTGAAAGCAACGTCGGACGAATGCCCGAGCATCTGGCGTTTATCCGGAAATATCGGGCGAGCTTTGCCGGCGCGCAGGGTGGTCAGACATGAGCGGCGTTGAACGGCGCGTGAGACGGATTGCGATTTTCGGCAAAAGTCACGAATTGTGGCCGGTCGCCGCACTGCTGGCGAAAGACTTGCCCGCCGATATCGAATTGATCGTGGCGGAAGACGGACGACCGGTTGATCCGGCTGCTGTCGCTATCCGTCTCGATGATGTGTTTCTCGCCCGGCTCGGGATTGGCCCTGAGCAACTGAGAATGGCGGATAGTGCGATATTTTCTCTCGGCATCGAATTGCAGGGCTGGCAGGGTGACGGCAGTCAGTATTTTCTGACCGGCTCGGGAAGCCTGCCGGCGATTCTCGACATTCCGATCCATCAGATCATGCTGCGTGCTGCGCTGGCTTATAACCAGCCCGACCGGTTCGCCTATCTCTACCAGCCCTTTCGTTTGCCGGCTCGGGCGATGGAGGCGGGCAGGTTTGGTTTGCAATCCGCCGACCCGCGTTCACCGCAAAGCATGTTAAGGCCGACGGTCCAGATCGACCGAGCCGATTATGTGTCGTTGCTGAGAAACAGTGTGATGTCCGGAAGAAGCGAGATTGTCGAGGCCAGGCCAACGGCTATAGAAATATCTGCAGCAGACCAGTCGATCGATCGGATTGCGCTGGATAGCGGGCAGGCGATAGAAGCCGATTTCTATATCGATGTGTCTGGAGCACTGGCCAGTTTGACGAACGCTTTTTCTCGTTCGGACTGGAATTCCTTTGCCGAAGGGTTGCCGTTCAACCGGATAACCTCGGCGCGAGGGGCCGAGCTACCATCGGGAACGGAACGGCACTTTGTTGCTCAGGCGTTCAAAGGCGGGCTTACGATCAGCACGCCGCTGCGTGACCGTTTCATCGAGCAGCATCTCTATGCATCCAGCCTTCTGACCGGAGACGAAGAGCGTAAGCTTGCCGGTCGCGGTGCGAACGTCGCACCTTTTGAACCGGGATATATCAGGCAGCCCTGGATCGGTAATTTCGTGCGTCTGGGAAGCGCGTCTGCCTCCTTCGGACCGTTTCTGTCGGCAGACATGAAGCTATTGCAGCATCAGGCGATGATCTTGGTGGACCATCTTCCCACGCGCAGCAACATGAAGGTCGAGGCAAGGGAATATAACCGGCGGCATCTTATAGCGGCAGAACAACTTCGAGATTTTGTGCTGCTTCCTTTTGCCCTCAATCGCCGGAATGATGCTCCATGGTGCAGAATTCAGGATGACGGAATGCCCGAAAGCCTGATCAGGAAAATCGATCAATTCCGCAGCCGGGGCAGGTTTGTCGCTTATGATGGCGAGATGTTCGATGAGCAGAGCTGGATTGATCTGATGATCGGTTTTGATTTGGTGCCCGATCGCGTCGACCCGATGGCGCTTTCGCTTGATATGACGGATATGGCGCGCCGGCTAAAAAACCTCAGCCGGGCGTTTGATCAGGCGCTTGCGGCAATGTCCTCGAACGAGGACGTCCGTCCCTAGTCCGCCAGCTCAACCTGCCGGACATCATAGCCGGCCTTGTTGAGGTCGACGATCAGACCTTCCAGCTGTTCGCGGTCTTTGGCTTCGCATTCAATATCGGTAATCAGGCCCTTGGCCGGCAGGTTGGTAAAAACCCGCTGGTGATAGACCTCGATGATATTGACTTCATGCTCGGCAAATTGCTTCACGACATTGTAAAGCGCACCGGGCTGGTCGCGCAGGTGAAGGCGGAGGCGGGCCAGACGGCCAGAGCGAGCGAGATCGCGCAGCAACACATTGGCCAGCAGGCGCGTATCGATATTGCCGCCGCAGAGGACGAGACCGACTTTTTCGCCCTTGAATTTTTCCTTGTTGCTCAACAATGCTGCGAGACCGGCCGCTCCCGCGCCCTCGACCACGGTCTTCTCGATTTGCAGCAGCAAGCTGACCGCGCCTTCCAGCTCGGCTTCGCTGACCAGCAAAATCTCGTCGACATATTTCTGGATGATCGCGGCGGTAAATTCGGATGGATTGCGTACCGCAATGCCTTCTGCGAGCGTATCACCGCCAGCAGTGACGGTTTTTCCGGTCAATTTTCCGTACATGCTGGGGTAGAGCGCCGCCTGTACGCCGGTCATCTTGATATCCGGTTTGATGGCGCTGGCTGCTGTTGCCATGCCGGAAAATAATCCGCCGCCACCTATGGGTATGATCAAGCGATCGAGATCAGGAATGGCCTCGAGCATTTCGATCGCCACCGTGCCCTGACCGGCCGCAACATGCGGGTCATCAAAGGCATGGATATAGGTCAGTCCGCGCTGTTCGGAGAGCAGCATCGCATGGGCATAGGCTTCATCATAATTGCTGCCGAAAATGACGATCTCGGCGCCATGGCCGCGAGTCTGCTCGACTTTCACCATCGGCGTCGTGCTCGGCATGACGATTGTGGCGGGTATTCCCAGATTCTTTGCGTTATAGGCCAGACCCTGGGCGTGATTGCCAGCCGAGGCGGCGATGACGCCGGCCTTGCGCTTGCTCTCGTCCATCAGCAGCAGCGCGTTTAGTGCGCCGCGTTCCTTATAGGCTGCGGTAAATTGCAGATTCTCGAATTTGAGAAAAACTTCTGCGCCGCTCAGTTCGGAAAGGGTGATGCTTTTCAGCGTCGGTGTGTGGACGACGCGGTCCTTGATCCGGCCGTGAGCCGCTTTCACATCCTCAAAGTCGAAGGAAGGAAGGGCGGGTTTCTGCATATCATTCATATCGCCTGTGCCCCTAACGCATCTGGTCATCGAGGGAAACAATGATTATGGCCGTTCAACAGCTTAGGGAATATTATGGCGAAAATAGCATTTATCGGGATCGGCGTGATGGGTGGCCCCATGGCCGGGCATCTGGCCGCAGCGGGTCACGAGCTCACGGTCTATAACCGCACCAGAGCCAAGGCCGAGGCATGGGTTGCCGAACATGGTGGCTTGATCGCCGAAAATCCGGCCGAGGCTGCCCGCGACAAGCAGATCGTGATCACCTGCGTCGGCAATGATGATGACCTTGCATCTGTCACCATGGGGCGCGACGGTGCCTTTTCAACCATGGCGTCTGCCGCTCTGTTCATCGATCACACCACAGTTTCCGCCCGCATCGCCCGGCAATTGTCGGTAGAAGCGGAAGGTCGCGGCATCCATGTCGTCGACGCTCCGGTATCCGGCGGTCAGGCCGGAGCGGAGAAAGGCACATTGTCGATCATGTGCGGCGGTAGCGAGGAAGCCTTCGCCGCAGCCGAATTGATCATGGCCGCCTATGCCGGACGGATTGTTCATGTCGGCCGCACCGGTGCCGGCCAGACCACCAAAATGTGCAACCAGATCGCGATCGCCGGTGTGCTGGAAGGGCTGTCGGAGGCGTTGCGCTTTGCCCAGGCCAGCAAGCTGGATCTCGACAAGGTCTACGAAGCCATTTCCGGCGGCGCTGCGCAAAGCTGGCAAATGGATAACCGCTGGGCGACGATGGCGCAGGACAAGTTTGATTTCGGGTTCGCGGTTGACTGGATGCGCAAGGATCTGGGGCTGGCGATCGAGGAATCCCGGACCAACGGCGCGACCATTCCGGTGGCGGCGCTGGTCGATCAATTTTATGCAGAAGTGCAAGCCGCGGGCGGCGGACGCAATGACACGAGTTCATTGGTCTCCCGCCTTCCGAAAAGAAAATAGCAAAAGGCGAATATCATGGGCGGTTTGCGGAAAAATATTGGCGGGTTATTCGGCGTGTTCGCTGCGGGCCTGTTGCTGACCCCCGGCGCTGCACAAGCCGACAGTCTGATTGAAAATGTCAACGGCATCACCCTCGACAGCAAGGGCGAGGTCGTCCGCTTCGTCGCCATGCTTGTCGACGATGACGGCAAGGTGAAGCAGCTGCTCAACCGGAAAGACAAGCGGCCACGCGAGGTGGATTTCCAGTTTGACGGCAAGGGACGGACGCTGATCCCGGGATTTTTTGACGCTCACGGCCATGTCATGGGCATGGGATTTGGCGCTCTGACGCTGGATCTGTCAGACAGCAAAACACTAGCCGAAGCGCTTGCCAGAATCGGTCAATATGCTGCCGATAACCCGGGCCGGCCATGGATCATCGGCAATGGCTGGAACCAGGAGGTCTGGGGATTGGGACGCTTTCCAACCGCCGCAGAACTGGACGCAGTAGTTTCGGATCGTCCCGTATATCTGTCGCGGGTCGACGGTCATGCGGCCTGGGTCAATGGGGCAGCGATGACGGCGGCAGGTGTTTCCAACTCTTCCAAATCGCCCAGCGGCGGCACCATCGAAAAAGCCGGTGGCAAGCCGACCGGTATTTTTGTCGACGCAGCGATGGACCTGTTCGATCAGGCTATCCCGGCGCCGCGAGCGGTGGAGCGCGATCTCGCGCTGGCCAAGGCGCAGGAGATATTGCTGGCCAACGGGGTGACGTCGATCGCCGACATGGGCACGACCATGCAGGACTGGCAAAGCTTTCGACGGGCAGGGGACTCCGGCCAGCTGAAAATCCGGATTATCTCTTACGCTTCGGGTATTGACGATATGATCGCGATCGCCGGGCCGGCACCATCGCCCTGGCTGTATGACGACCATCTCAAACTGGCAGGGGTCAAATTATATCTCGACGGTGCGCTGGGATCGCGCGGTGCTCTGTTGAAACAGCCTTATGCCGACAAGCCGGGCGAAAGCGGGCTGGCGATGCTCAGCTCGGCGCAGCTCAAGAACAAGATGAGCCGCGCTGCCATGGACGGTTTCCAGACCGCTGTGCATGCGATTGGCGACAAGACCAATGACGAAACCCTGTCGGCGATTGAGGAACTGCAAGCCACTTATAAAGGCGACCGTCGATGGCGGGTGGAGCATGCGCAGATTATCGATCCGGTCGATATTGGCCGCTTTGCCGCTACCGGAACGATTGCCTCGATGCAGCCGGTGCACCAGACGTCGGACCGGTTGATGGCGGAGGCCCGGCTCGGGCCCGGGCGACTAAATGGCGCCTATGCCTGGAAATCCCTGCTCGATTCAGGCGCTGTGTTGGCGTTCGGAACCGACGTTCCGGTCGAATCTTCCAACCCCTTTGCCGGTCTGGCAGCGGCGATGACCCGGGAAGATGCCGATGGCCAGCCTTTCGGCGGATGGATGCCTTCGCAACGGCTGAATCGCGAACAGGCTTGGCAAGCCTATACATATGGTGCGGCTTTTGCCGCATTTGCAGAAGACCGCCTGGGTACGCTGGAACCCGGGAAAAGGGCGGATTTCGTGATAATCGATCAGGATATCATGTTGGCGACGCCCGCGCAGATCCGGCAATTACAGGTATTGCAAACCTGGATCGCCGGCAAACCCGTCTATATCCGGAACTAACAGTTTTGCCACGTTATCGATGAATTGGCCAAGGCGATCAACCAATGTCGCGTTTGGAAAAGCCGGAAGGCGAGATTGGTATATTGATCGCTCTTCTTGCAGAGGCGGCGGTTATCGCCGGCATCATCATCATCGCCGATGATAATGATCCGACGAGCCCCTGACGTGTAATATATCAATCTGAAAACAGTGCGATTCTTGCCCCGTTTTTTCGGAGCGCCGCCGGTCCGAACTAATGTGAATGAATGTGGTAAATCGCCTTTTCATTTCTTTTGTCGCGCTGCATATTGTCCTTGTCGATTCTCTAGAATGTAACAAAAGGCTGGCTTTGTGACTGCACCCGTTCGCTTCCCGCGATTCTTTGTGACCAACCCCAGCCCATGCCCCTATCTGCCCGGAAAAAGTGAGCGCAAGGTTTTTACCGAGCTCAACGGAGCCCATACCGAAGAACTGAATGACGCGCTGGGACGGATCGGATTCCGTCGCAGCCAGAATGTCGCCTATCGCCCCAGTTGTCTGGATTGCAAGGCCTGCGTTTCGGTTCGGGTACTAGCCGATGAATTTCGGCCCAGTTCCACGCAAAGAAAACTGATCCGGCGCAATCGCGATCTGGTTGTCGAAGCCTGCGAGCCCTGGGCCACTGACGAGCAGTTTCAGCTGCTTCAGAAATATCTCGCCAGACGCCATCCGGGCGGCGGCATGGCGGAAATGGACGAGATGGACTATTCCGACATGGTCGAACAATCGCCGGTCAAAAGCTTCGTGATAGAATATCGCGAACCAACCGACGATGGCAGCAAGGGCCGCCTGGTCGGAGCCTGCCTGACCGACCAGCAGGGCGATGGTCTTTCGATGATTTACAGCTTCTTCGACGCAGACCATGGCGAACGCGCCGGTCTCGGCAATTACATCATCATGGATCATATCCTGCGCGCCAAGACCGCCGGATTGCCCTATGTCTATCTCGGTTACTGGGTCGATGGCTCGCCGCAAATGGAATATAAGGTCCGTTTTCGTCCGCTCGAGCGGCTTGGTCCGGATGGATGGCAGAGATTTGATCCCGCCGCGTTGCTCAAGTTGCAATGTCCCAACTGATCGACCGATAATCAGACCGGCACCCATAAAAAAGCCTGCCAACCCGATGCGGTTGGCAGGCTTTTTTGTTCAATGACTGACGGTTCAGTCGTACATGCAGCGCGCCTGCTGGCAGCCTTTCAGCGGCACGGCCTTTGGCGCCGGCTTCCAGACTTTCTTCGGTGCCGGTTTCCACCGCTTTTTCTGTTTTGGCGTCGAATAGATCACTTCTTCTTCGATATAGGTCGTCGTCGTTGTGGTCGTAACCGGTGCGGACTGGATGACAATCGTTGTGACCATCGGTTGCTGGGCTGGCGGATAATAATAGCCGGGGCTATAATATCCGTTCCATCCGCTGGGATATGTGGGATGGCCTTGCGGCGGTTGCGGGCGGCGATGCTGGACCGGCGGATATTTGCGCGGATATTCCCGGCGCTGGCTGGTCTGTTGATGATCATAGCCATATTGCTTGAGCAGCTTGCGGCAGCGATCGGTTCCCTGATCGATGGCAGCGCCCGCGACGGCACCGAGTCCTCCGCCGATCAATGATCCGGCAAGACGGTTGCCGCTGCCGGCAATCCGGTTACCGGCAAAGGCACCAACGGCGCCACCGACGATCGCACCACCGATGCCGCTGCTTTTCTTGCAGCGTTCCAGATAGGCCAGTTCTTCCGAGCGCTGGCGGTCGTAGCCGCGATCGTCTGGATACGGGGCATAACGGTCGGATGTGATCTGTCTTTCCGGAGCAGAACCCCAATGCGGAGACATGTTGCCGTCGCCGATAAATGTGCCGGAATATTCGCCTTCATAGACATGGCCCTCGGCATCACGATAAGTGCCCTGCCATTCACCCTGATAGCTACCGTCTTCGCGATAGGCACCTTGCCAGTCGCCCTGATAGGTTGACTGGTCGCTGTGATTATAGGCGCGCGGCGTCGCAATCACCCGATCATCGCCGGTGAATACGCCAGGGTCATAGGAAGCATGGCCATCTCGATAGCCATCGTGATAGCCCTGATTATAGCGATCCCAGTCTACGTTATAGCGCGCGTCCTGGACCACCCCATAGCGATCGGTCAGCACGGCATCATCATAATAGCGCGACCAGCCAAAGCCGTAATTGGGCCGGCTGAGTCCGTAATAGCCGAAGTTACCGATGAAATAGCTTGGCTGGATGTAGGTTCTGGGAAGGCGGAAACCGCGGTACGGTTTGCGATAGCTGCGATCATAGCCCATCCGGCCACGGCGAACGTAGTTGCTCGCACCGCGATTGCCTCTCATCCGGTGCATGTTGCCCCTGCGTTGCATGTTCTTGGCCCCTGCTACCGGGTTCGCCAATGCGGTCGCCGAAGCAAAGGAGAGGTCAACCATCGGCACTGCGGCATCGTCAGATGTCGAGTCGATAGCTGCGATGGCTGATCCTGGTGCCACCGCCAAAACACCGGCAATGCCGGTAAGTAAGAAGGTCTTCATGGTTAACAACTCCCTAGTTTCAGACATGCATGAAGCGTGTCCGACCGAAATTTGGTTAATGAACATTTACCATTTTTCGGGGGCTTTGACCATTAGCGGCTTGTAAAATAGAGTGGATTTAGCGCTTTGTCTCGAAATGGGGCAATTTGGTTACCATGGGCTTAACCAAGATTATTAGCGATAGCCTCGATCAGCCGGACCATTCCGGCTTCGTCTTCCGGTCGGAAATGATCGGGCAGGGGGCTGTCGAGATCGAGAACGGCGATCACCGCGCCGTCTTTCAGAATCGGCACGACCAGTTCGCTCCGGCTATCGGCGTCACAGGCTATATGACCGGGAAAGGCGTGGACATCGGCGACCCGCTGGACTTCGCCCGTCGCGGCGGCAGCACCGCACACGCCAGCACCGATGGCGATCCTGATACAGGCCGTCTTGCCCTGAAAGGGGCCAAGCACAAGCTCATCGTCGATGACGCGATAGAATCCTGCCCAGTTGAGTCCGGGAATATATTGCCAGATAAGGGCGGAGATATTGGCCATATTGGCGATGGCATCCGGCTCACCATCGACCAGCGCGGTGGCGAATGATGTCAGATCAGCATATAATTCTGCTGCGGGTTGGTCCGGGTCAATCGATATATCCAACATGGGTCTGTTCCGCCTTTCGGGCTAGGTTTCCGGTTTCGTCACCGGTCGTATTTTACAAATCAGCCCTTTAGAGTGTCGACCGGGGGGCGATAAGCCGGGCTGGTCTTCGATCAACTAGATGGGATGTCGCGGGTTGCCGCACAAGGATCGGCTCGAGATTCCGAACATCATATTATTGTACCGTCGGCCTTTTGAGCATTGCTCAGTCGAGGTCCGGCTTTCCCCGTGTTTTCTTGACCGAGGATTTTTTCTTCTTCGTATCGACGCGCCGGGCCTTGGCGGCTCTGCTCGGGCGGGTTTTGATCCGCCGGGCATCGCGCTGATAGGCCTGTTCGATCATCTCTGCCACGCGGCGGCGGGCTTCTGCACGATTGGCTTCCCGGGTGCGATATTCGCGTACCGTAAGCACCAGTTCACCGGCTGTGGTCATCTTGCGACCCGCGAGTATCTTCAATTTGCGAAAAGCATAAGGCTCGAGCCGCAGCGCGTAGATATTGACCCGCATCTGGACCGCGGTCGCCACCTTGTTGACATTTTGACCGCCAGGACCACTGGCGGCAAGGAATGTTTCGGTGATCGCGCTTTCGGGAATATCAACCATATAAGGTTACTAGCGTCATGTGCCGTTCCGCGACAGGCCTTGTTAACGAAGCTCGCCATATGCAGCAAAAACAGCGTCGTTTTTGTACTTATTTGCCACAGATTTCGACCCCGTTCGCCCAAGTCTCGACAATTTTAGACCGGAAACAGCAAAAAGTTAATTTTTTTTTCGGCTGAGCGGGGAGTCCTGAAACGACTCATTTCTGCGGGTTACAGAGTCTTTAGACTCCCCGCGACTCGTGCTGAATCCTACCTTAGGGAAAAATTAACCTTTTACGTTCATTCATCTTATGGTTAATAAATGATCCATCAGGTCGGCACAGTGGTCGATCTGGGACAAGTAATTAAGAAAAAAGGGGCTGCCTGATGCGCGTGCTGCTGATTGAAGATGAACCAACGACCGCAAAAGCTATCGAGCTGATGCTGACGACCGAAGGTTTCAACGTATACACCACGGACCTGGGCGAAGAAGGCCTCGATCTCGGCAAGCTCTATGATTATGACATCATATTGCTCGATCTCAACCTGCCGGACATGCATGGTTATGATGTGCTCAAGAAGCTTCGCGTTGCGAAAGTGCAAACGCCGGTGCTCATTCTTTCCGGTATTAGCGAAATGGACAGCAAGGTCCGTAGCTTTGGTTTCGGTGCCGATGATTATGTGACCAAGCCGTTCCACCGGGACGAACTGGTTGCCCGTATCCATGCAGTTGTGCGCCGTTCAAAAGGCCATTCGCAGAGCGTTATCCGCACTGGCAAGCTGGCGGTCAATCTTGACGCCAAGACAGTCGAAGTCGATGGTAATCGTGTCCATCTGACCGGCAAGGAATATGCCATGCTCGAGTTGCTCTCCCTTCGAAAAGGGACGACACTGACCAAGGAAATGTTCCTCAACCATCTTTATGGCGGGATGGACGAACCCGAACTCAAGATTATCGACGTGTTCATATGCAAGCTGCGGAAAAAGCTGTCGCTGGCTTGCGGCGGTGAAAATTATATCGAGACGGTCTGGGGCCGCGGCTATGTCTTGCGGGATATGGAAGAGGAACTCGCGCCAACCGCGCAAGTCGCCTGAACGCTCGAAAACCAATTATAGAAAGTCTGTGCATCAGACGACAAAACGGCGGGACCTATCGGTTCCGCCCTTTTTCTAGGAGGCTGTGTCGAGATACCAGCGTTCCGAACCCTGCAAGGCCAGAGCGGTTAACTTGTCTGAATAATAGGCGCCGGTGTCGATGCCGATGCGGTTTCCGTTTTCCACGACATCATCGGTGATCGTATGGCCGTAGACGATGACCTTCTCATGGGCGTCCTGTGCAGAGAGAAAATCCTCGCGGATCCAGCGCAAATCTTTCTGGCGTTGCTCCGAAAGCGGTATACCGGGGCGAATGCCCGCGTGCACAAAAGCATAGTCGCCGATAATGATATGGTCTTCGAAGCCTCCGATAAAGTCGATATGTTCCCGGGGAAACAACTCCGGGATACGCTTCGCCAATTCCGCCATATCGAGTTCGATATAATCTTTCATACTGATGTCGTAACTCAGGATGGTCTCGCGGCCGCCGATCCTGTTAAAAAACCGGACCGATTTTTCGTTGCCGGTGGTTGCTGCGAGATAGACTTCTTCATGGTTGCCCATCAGGAAGCGGACATTGCGCAACTGTTCCTTCACCCGCATGGCCGTGTCGATTACGCCGGCGCTGTCCGGACCGCGGTCTACCAGATCGCCCAGAAAGATGATCTCGCTTTCAGCTTCATCCCGTTCGCCGTCATCCTTGATGATCTTGTCGAGCAGCTGCAGCAACAGATCATTGCGACCATGAATGTCGCCAATGGCATAAACCCGCCGGCCCTCCGGTATGGTCGCGTCATCGATCGGTCTGGAGACCTTTTTTCTGCGTAGGAGACGGTTCAGCATGATGCTAACAAATTTGTCCTGAGAAACGGGGTTTCAATAGCGGAATAGTATATTACTGTTCCGGACAACAATATAGCGCAAACTGTCTGAACGGCTGCTGATTATTGTCAGCTTTCCACAACAAAGCTGAGACCGGCTTTCTCTTCCAGACGCTTGACCAGCTGCTTGCCCATCAATGCGCCCGGGGTCCAGACTCCGCCACCTTTCGCGATCTTGTCCTGCGCCAGGCAGAGCGCCGATTCCGCAATCATCTTGGAGGTCGAGCCATAGCCGGGGTCCTTGTCGCCCTTGACGCACAGAGTAGCGGCTTCGCCATCTGCGGTCTCGCCGAGGAACAGGAGGTCATAATAACCATTCTCGCGCTGTTCCTTGGTCGGACCTTCACCCGGCTTGGGTGCGTCATCACCGCCGAAGGGATTGGCCTTTGCCACCATTTCGGCTGCCTGCTTGCCGAGATCGCCGGGGCTAGTGACAACCATTTCATCATATTTGAAGTCTTCGCCAAAGGGGAAGTCGAGCAGGAAGTTTGTCCGGTGAACATTTTTCGTGTTGATCGCCGCCATGATGAAGGGGGCTACCCAGCTGTCGATGGTCTTGTCATATTTCGGGATCATCATATTGGGCTGGTCCGGTCCTTCGAAACCTGGGGTCAGGCCAAAGCTGCTCGCCAGAATTTTGACGAGGCCGGGGTTTTTCGCGATCGCCTTCATCGTTTCCTTCAGGCTCGCTGCGGTTCCGCCGGAAAATGTGCCTTCCATGGCGCGTACGCGTCCCTTGACGCGGCTTGCCGGCTTGCCGAAGCGCTTGGTCATGTCTTGCTGCAGCATCAGCACGCCGAGATCGAACGGAATCGAATCAAAGCCGCAGGAAAAACAAATTTGCGCGCCTGATTCTTCAGCCGCTTCCTGATGCTTGTCGATCATTTCGCGCATCCATCCGGGTTCGCCGCACAGATCAACATAGTGGGTGCCGTTCTTTACGCAGGCGGCAACCAGTTCATCGCCATATAGCTGATAGGGGCCAACCGTGGTCAGCACGACCTTGGTGCGGCTCGCCATCATGTCGATCGACGCGGCATCATCGGAATCGGCGACAACGAGCGGTGTATCCTTGGGCGCGCCGATGAGGTCGCGAACTTCTTCCAGCTTTTCGAGGCTACGTCCGGCCATCGCCCATTTCGGAGCGTCGTTGCCAGTGCCATATTGCTGCGCCATATATTCGGCGACCAGACGACCAGTATAGCCGGTTGAACCATAGATGATGACATCAAATTCTTTTGCTACGGACATGACTGGCTCTCCTGGAGGTTGTTTAATCGATGAGTTAACTGGTCTCGCTATGGCCTAGAGTTTGGCCAGAGTCACACCCTTTTGCCGCATATATTTGCCGGAGCGGTCAGCATAGCTGGTCTCGCACGGTTCGTTGCCCTTGAGGAACAGAAACTGGCAGGCGCCTTCATTGGCATATATTTTGGCGGGCAGGGGGCTGGTGTTGGAAAATTCCAGGGTCACATGGCCTTCCCATTCCGGTTCCAGCGGCGTGACATTGACGATGATCCCGCACCGGGCATAGGTCGACTTGCCGAGGCAAATCACCAGAACGTCGCGCGGTATCCGGAAATATTCCACGGTCCGGGCGAGGGCAAAGCTGTTCGGCGGAATGATGCAGCAATCGGTCTTGCGATCGACAAAGCTGTTCTCGGCGAAATTCTTGGGGTCGACGACGGCGTTGTTAACATTGGTGAAAATCTTGAACTCATCCGACACCCGGGCGTCATATCCATAGGACGACAGGCCATAGCTGATACATCCTTCCCGTTTTTGTCCCTCAACAAAGGGCTCGATCATGCCGGAATGTCTCGCTTCGTTGCGGATCCAGCGGTCGGATAATATGCTCATATCAGTTTCCTGTTGGTGGTCATGGTCGCACTACGTTCCAGTTTATCGGGCCGTCAACCCCGCTGATCCGGCGCATATCGGATGCCCGCCACATCACCCAGGGTTTGGTGGCATAATCGGGCGGGAAAAAATTGGCTTCGAGCCAGAAGGTCCGGTCGAGGCCACTGCTGATATTGTAGAGTTCCTCGAACTCGCGCGATACCGCGATGATGGCGCGTTTCTCGCTATGGGATTCGATCTGGTTGAGAAATGTATTGAGCTCGCTAAGCACCAAAGCACGGCCGGGGCGTTCGCCACAGCCATTGTCAAAGGCCAGCCGGACGGCGGGCGGCAGCATATTCTCTCCGCGCGGGACGGTAGTGACAAATATCGTCGCCTGATCGGTAGCGAGGCGACAGAGCGAATAATTGTGGAGCGCGCCATAGCGGATGCCGGCCTCGCGGGCGCCCGCGATATTGGTCGCGAAATTCGCGTCACGCTTTTCAGCGCCGTCTGTGGCCTGGATATAGGCAAAGTCGACGCCAGTCGCGCCCGCGACATGCCAAATGATCTTGCCGTGGCTTTCATCGACCGAAATTCCCTGCACGGGATATTGATCGCGCGACGGCGCCCAGCTGACCGCAACATTGCGCAGCACGAAGGCGATGACGAACAACACCACAATGATCATAGCGAGGCTGATCACATTTTTTCTCATGTCTCGATTGGCCACCCTGTTTCCCTGATACGCAGCGGAAGAATCACTAATTCTTGATATGCAAAACGCAGATTAATGTGAAGAGCCGCCGCGCGGTCTTGAAGTCGACGTCGATTTTGCCTTCGAGCCGCTCGACCAGCAGTTCCGCGCCCTGATCGTGCACACCGCGGCGGGCCATGTCGATGGTTTCGATTTCCGCCGCGCTGGCTTTGCGGATCGCCTGATAATAGCTGTCGCAAATGGCGAAATAGTCGCGGATCGGTCGCCGGAACCGGCCCAGAGCGAGGATCAGCGTTTCCAGCGGTTCGCCGTTTTCGCGGCCAATGGAAATAACCAACCGGCCTTCCTGCACGCTCAGTTGGAGTTGATAGGGGCCGGCATAGCCATCAGCATGCTGTTTGAGCGGTTTGAAATAATTTTCCTCGATCAGATCGAATATCGCGATCCGGCGCTCCTGTTCGATGTCGGCATTGCGCCACAAAATCGTGGCTTCGTCTAGTTCGACGGATATGATGCGCGGATCGGACATTGCGCCCTGTTGCCGGAGCGCCGGTCTCAGGACAAGGGTTTTTGCAGTGCAACACGACAAGAGCTTTCTTTCCACAGGATTGTCCCCGAGAGTTTACTATATTTTTCCTGGCGGCCCTTGCCGAGAATCGATTCAGGGTGGATGAGGCTGCATGGCTGAAGTGATGCGTTTCCAGAATGACGAAAGTGAAGAACAGCGCCTGCCGCGCAATGTCGAGGCAGAGGCTACGTTTCTTGGCGCGCTGTTGATCGATAACCGGGTTGCGGAAGATGTGCAGACCCGCTTGCGGCCTGACCATTTCTACGAACCGTTGCATGGCCGGATTTACGAACAGGCGTTGAAGCTGCTCGACAAGAATATGGTGGCTACTCCGGTAACGCTGAAGCCTTATTTCGAGTCGGATGAAGCGATGAAAGCGCTGGGCGGCCCTTCCTATCTCGCCAAATTGACCGGTGACGGTGCCGGCCTGATCGGTGCCCGCGATTTTGCCAACCAGATATATGATCTGGCGCTGCTTCGCGAACTGGTCAGCGTTGGGCGGACGCTCGTGGAAAGCGCTCTCGATACGAGCGAAACCGTCGACCCGAAGGAGCAGATAGAGGAAGCGGAAACCGCACTCTATCGAGTGTCCGAAGGCGAGGCGCAGGAAGGTGGCGTACGGTCGTTCCTGCAAGCTTCGACCGAGGCGCTGACCAATGTCGAACGGGCTTTCAACAGCGGCGGCAAAGTATCCGGCATCACCACGGGTCTGACCGACGTTAACGCCAAAATGGGCGGTTTGCACAGGAGCGATCTGCTCATTCTTGCCGGTCGTCCGGGCATGGGCAAGACGTCGCTCGCCACCAATATCGCCTTCAATGCGGCCAACCGCTATTTGCGCGACATGAATGACGGGATTGCGCCGGAAGATTCCCTAGGGGCCAAGACCGCTTTCTTCAGTCTGGAAATGTCCGCCGATCAGCTGGCGACGAGAATCCTGTCCGAGCAGGCCGAGATCAGCTCGGAAAAGTTGCGCATGGGCTCGATCAGCCGCGATGAAATGCACCGGCTTGCCATGGCTTCGCGGGAGCTACAGGATCTGCCGCTGTTCATCGACGACACGCCGGGCCTGACCATCGCCGCGCTGCGGACGCGGGCACGGCGGTTGCAGCGGCGACAGGGCATCGGCATGATCGTGGTAGACTATCTGCAGCTATTGCAGGGCTCCGGTCGGGCCAATGACAATCGGGTAAATGAAATTTCGGAAATCAGTCGTGGCCTGAAGACGCTGGCCAAGGAATTGCAAGTGCCGGTGATGGCATTGTCACAGCTGAGCCGACAGGTGGAAAGTCGCGAAGACAAAAGACCGCAGCTGTCGGATTTGCGCGAATCCGGTTCGATCGAGCAAGACGCCGATATCGTGATGTTCATCTTCCGCGAGGAATATTATCATATGGCGGTGAAGCCGGATGTGCCCGACGCCAATTCGACTCCCGACCAGATCAAGAAATATGAGGATTGGGAACGCGATCACGTCCAGGCCGAGGGCAAGGCGACGGTCATCGTTGCAAAAAACCGTCAGGGTTCGACCGGCAATATTCAGCTGAGCTTTGTCGCCGAGTTTACGAAATTCGGTGATCTGGCCTATAGCGAAGGACCGGACGAATATTAGACGGGCTGCGGCTGAACAATGTCCTTGCGCTGAATTGACGCGAAACTAGAAAATCGGGTCGTTTACACCCTTGTCGTCGGCATCCGGCAACGGGGTCACATCTTCGTGAATGCCGCATTCGGACTTGTCCCATCCACGCCAGCGTCCGGCACGGGGATCTTCGCCCGGCATGACCTTTGACGTGCAGGGCGCGCAGCCGACCGAGAGATAGCCTTCCGCCTCCAGCGGATGACGCGGCAGATCATGCTCCTCAAAATAGGCTTCAAGATCATCCTTGATCCAGTCACCGAGCGGATTGATTTTCAGCCGACCGTCGTCAATCTCGAACCGAGGGATATTGTTGCGGGTCACCGACTGAAACGCCTTGCGTCCGGAAATCCAGCTATTGAGGCCAGCCTTGGCGCGCGCCAGTGGCTCGACCTTGCGGATTTCGCAGCAGCCGTCCGGGTCATAGGACCAGCGCAGGCCGTTTTCGTCCTTTGCCGCCAGCACAGATGCATCGGGTGCAACGATATTGGAGTTTTTAATTCCCAACAGGTTGATCAATGTGTCGCGATACTCCAGCGTTTCCGGAAACATTTTAAGCGTATCGACAAAGGTCACCGGTATGGTCGGATCGACGGCTGCTACCAGATGCAGCAGCACCGCGCTTTCGGTACCGAAGGACGAGACTACCGCGACTTCGCCGAGCTGGCGTTCGTCGAACAGAGCCTTGAGCATGGTGGTTGTATCAACGCCTTCGAACCGCTGGTTCAGGGCGTCGGCGTCGGCCTGGGTATAATCGGGCCGAACATCGATAGTGTCGATCTTACGTGCTGCTTCAGCCATGACGGAGCCTCCAGATGGGTATGCGCTGGTCCGACGTTGCCTGATAGACATTCTCGTAGCGATGGATCGCCTCTTCCATCAACTTCGGGTTGATCGGCGAATCCGGCGCGAACGCGTCAAAGCCGCAACGGCGCATATGGGAAACCTGATCGAGCAGCACATCACCGCTGGCGCGCAGTTCGCCAGTATAGCCTGACTCGCGCAGGATTTGTGCGGCTGAATAGCCGCGACCATCGCCAAAGGCAGGGAAGTCGATTTCGATCAGCGACAGACGGTCGAGAAAGGGCAACAGGACGCGCGCATCTTCGCCGGCCTCGATGCGAACGGCTGTCGCGTTCGACTGGTCCAGGAAAGAGTCGAGCGAAACCGCTGGCTCTTCATGCCCTTCATCATCGCGTAAACGGATAGGATCAACCATATATAGCCTCCTTGAACCGGGCCATGCCGACACGGCGATAAGTATCGATAAACCGCTCCCCAACCTCGCGTTGTTCGAGATAAAGATCGGTGACGGTTTCGATCGCGTCGATCACGCCATCTTCGGTAAAGCCGGGGCCGGTAATTTTGGCGAGACTGGCATCTTCCGCGCCCGAACCGCCGAGCAGCAGCTGGTAATTTTCCGTGCCCTTACGGTCGACGCCCAATATGCCGATATGACCGGCATGATGATGGCCGCAGGCGTTGATGCAGCCCGAGATTTTGAGCTTTAACTCGCCCAGTTCCCGTTGCCGGCCAAGATCGGCAAAGCGTTCGCTGATTTTCTGGGCGAGGGGAATGGAGCGGGCATTGGCGAGGCTGCAATAGTCCAGACCAGGGCAGGCGATGCTGTCGGTGATCAGGTCGAGATTGGCCGGAGCCAGTCCTGTCTCGTCCAGTTTCTGCCAGATCGCGTAGAGGTCGCTCTTCCTGACATGCGGCAGCACGATATTCTGGCTGTGCGTGACACGCAGTTCGTCAAAACTATATTGTTCGGCCAGATCGGCCATCAGGTCGATTTGCGCCGAGGATGCATCGCCGGGGATGCCGCCGCGTGGCTTCAGGCTGATCGTCGCAATTGCGTAGCCGGGCTGCTTGTGAGCGGAGATATTCTGATCAACCCAGAGCGCAAAGTCTGGATCGGACAGATCAAGATCATCGCTCGCCTGTTTGTCATAAGGCGGGTCTTGAAAATATTGCGTGATCCGCGCCAGTTCATCGACCGGGGGATTGAGGCCCAGTTGCTTCATATGAGCGAATTCTTCCTCGACCTGGCGGGTATATTCTTCCTTGCCGAGTTCGTGCACGAGGATCTTGATCCGCGCTTTATATTTATTGTCGCGCCGCCCGTAGCGGTTGTAGACCCGCAGGCAGGCCTCGGCATAGCTTATCAGCTCGTCGGCAGGCACAAAGTCGCGGATTTCCGGGGCGACCATCGGGGTCCGGCCCATGCCGCCGCCGACAAAGAATTTCGCGCCCAGTTCGCCCGCGTCATTATGGATCAGCTGGATACCGATATCATGCAGCCGCATGGCTGCGCGGTCGGTGTCGCTGGCGATCACGGCGAATTTGAATTTCCTGGGGAGATAGGAAAATTCCGGGTGAAAACTTGACCATTGCCGCAACAATTCGGCCCACGGGCGCGGATCGGCAATCTCGTCGGCAGTCGCACCGGCGAACTGGTCGGAAGAGATATTGCGGATGCAATTGCCGCTGGTCTGGATCGCATGCATTTCCACCGATGCCAGATCGGCGAGAATGTCAGGCGCGTCTTCCAGCTTGATCCAGTTATACTGGATATTCTGCCGCGTGGTGAAATGGCCATAGTCCCGGTCATATTTGCGCGCGATGTGCCCAAGCATGCGCATCTGCTTGCCGCTCAGCGTGCCGTAAGGAACAGCAACGCGCAACATATAGGCGTGGAGCTGAAGGTAGAGACCGTTCATCAGTCGCAGTGGCTTGAACTGGTCTTCGGTGAGGTCTCCGGCGAGCCGGCGTTTCACCTGGTCGCGGAATTCCTCTACTCGCGTGTCGACCATCTGTTGGTCATATTGGTCATATTGATACATGTCAGATCACCCATTCGCCGGCGTCGGGATCGGCCGGTTTTAATGTCAGGTCAGGACGAACGGTCGGTCCGAGTGCGCGCACCCGGTCCTTGATGTGACCCGGTCGCGGGCCATCATCGGTCTGTTCGGCGTCGATAATATAGGGCGAGTTCACCCGCCGAGCGGCTTCCTCGCGCTGCAGGATCGCTTCGCCCTGATCACCGACATCGGTAGCGTCCTTGACGAAGCGCGACCAGTCGAGCCCGGTCCACCAGATAACGTCACCGGTTTTGAGATCATTTCCGGTCAATATATTCATGCAATCACTCCCGCCATCTGCGCAAACTCACGAAATTTATCTTCGGCATCTCCGTAGCGGGCGACTTCGCCGACAACCAGCAACGCCGGACTCTGGACATTTTCACGCTGCACCATGTCACCCAGATCGGTCAGCAGTGTGCGGAGCGCCCGGAAGTCGCTGCGTGTGCCGTTTTCGAGCACGGCCACCGGCAAATCAGGTGCTGCTCCGTCGGCGATCAGCTTCTCGACAATCGCTTCGGCATTGGCGACGCCCATGTAGATGACCAATGTGCGACCTTTTCCGGCGAGGCCGGACCAGTTCTGATCGGACAGGCCCCTGCATTGGCCAGCGACAAAGCTAACCGCGCTGGATGCGTCACGATGGGTGAGTGGCATCCGTGCCTGCGCTGCGCAACCCAGCGCGGCGCTGATACCGGGAACAACTTCCACCGCAACACCGGCAGCGATGCAATCATCCGCTTCTTCGCCGCCGCGTCCGAAAATGAACGGGTCTCCGCCCTTGAGCCTTACGACCACAAGGCCTTTGGCAGCTTCGGCGATCAGTATATTGTTTATCTGGTCCTGGGGAACGCTGTGCAGAGAGCGCTTCTTCGCGACCGAGATATATCGTGCGGCTGGCGATGCGAGATCCAGAATATCGCGGCTGACCAGACCGTCGTGAATGATTACATCGGCGCGCTGGAGAAGTTTTGCCGCTTTCAAGGTCAATAGATCGGGATCGCCGGGACCGGCGCCGACCAGATAGACTTTGCCCGCTGCGGGTGTCCTGTTTGTTGTTTTTTTCATGGATGCGATATGCGCGCATCGAGCGGGATGTTCAAAACAGAAGTTTTTGGGGGCGCCTAAGCTCAGCTATTTCGCGGGTGGCGGTTATTCTTCTTCCGCTGTGTTTTCGTCCTTCATGCCAATGCCGATCCTGGCCCTGGCTTGCTCCGCTTCCATGGAAACGACCGGATAGGCGCAATAATCGGCGGCATAATAAGCGCTGGGCCGATGGTTGCCCGATAGTCCAATGCCGCCAAAGGGGGCTTCGGATGACGCGCCAACGGTCATTTTATTCCAGTTGACGATACCGGCGCGGCTGCTCGACCAGAATTGGTCATAATGTTGAGCCGTTCCGCCGATAAGCGCAGAGGACAGGCCGTATCGCGTGTTATTCGCTTCGGCGATGGCTTGTTCGAAGTCAGCGACGCGGACAACTTGCAGAATCGGCCCGAACAACTCGATATCCGGACGTTCTTCGAGCTCTGTGACATCGATGATGCCGGGCGTCAGAAACGGGCGGCCCGCAACCGGTCTCGCCATGTGTTTGATCGGCCTGCCGCCATGGCTCATCAGCGCGAGAAAGCTTTCAGTCAGGCCATCGGCCGTTTCATTGTCGATCACGGGCCCCATGAAGGGGGCAGGCGAGGCAAAGGGTTCATCAATGATCAGGCGATCGGTAATCCGCTTCACTTCCTTTATGATGCGGTCATAAAGCTCGTCTTTGACGATCAACCGGCTCGCCGCCGAGCAACGCTGGCCGGCGCTGAGAAAGGCCGACTGTACGATCAGGACGGCGGCGCTATGAATATCGTCGGTGTCCCAGGCAATGATCGGATTATTGCCGCCCATTTCCAAAGCCAGTATCTTGTCTGGCCGGGATGCAAATTGCCGGTTGAGCGCGATGCCGGTTCTGGCCGAGCCAGTGAACAACACACCGTCCAGCCCTTCATTCGCGGTCAGTTGCTTGCCGGTCGCCGGACCACCGTGCAATATATTGACGACGCCTGCGGGCATTCCCGCCTTTGCGAACGCATCCACCAGATATTGTCCGACCGCCGGCGTCTTCTCCGACGGTTTGAATACTATCGTATTGCCGGCGATCAGCGCCGGAACAATATGGCCGTTGGGCAGATGGGCCGGAAAATTATAGGGGCCGAGCACGGCCAGCACACCATGCGGCTTGTGGCGCAAGGCAGCGCGCATATTGGGCTGGCTCGGCAACTGGCGCTGCGGGGTGCGGTCGGCAAAGGCCCTGACCGAAATATCAACCTTGTTGATGACGGACTCGACTTCCGTGCGGGATTCCCAAAGCGGCTTGCCGGTTTCGCGGGAGATCAGTTCGGCCAGTTCATCACTACCGGCGCGGATCCGATTGACGTAGCGCCGGACCGATTCGATTCGTTTTACCAGCGCTGTGGCAGCCCAGCCGGGCCATGCTTCGCGCGCTCTGTTCACGGCAGCATCAGCATCTCCACTGGTGCCGGTCCAGAGGGTCGCTTCGGTTGCTGGTTCGATGGATATCAGGTCGCTCAAATTGGCCTCTGTTTTCTACGGATTAGTTGCACAATAAACCATATATGGCACATCTCTCGCGATAGACCATAGGGCTTGAAGACTTAACGCCCCATGATGAATTCTTCCCGAACGCAAGCTGGTGCCCGGGCATATATCAGCCGTTGCGCAGAGCAGCGCCCATCGCACGGATATCATTGACCTTTTTCGCCAATGGTTCCCAGTTGTCATCGTCGGCAATGGCGTCCCAGATTGCTTCAACTTCCTCGATATGCATAGAACAAGGCTCCGGTTTCTGCCAATATTCGCTGGACGGCTGCGTTATGCGTGCGCGATCGGCGATCAAGGTCCGGAATTCGGCAAATTCAGTTGACTTGTCCTCCGGTCGGGCGAGATTTTCGCTTTTTCCCCAGTCGAAGAAAAACCGGTCGATCTGGATGGTTTTTTGCGCCAGACCTTTTTCCGCAGCGACAATCAGGTCGCGGTCGCTTTCAAAACCTTCGGATTTGACGCCAAGCCGCCAGCAGAAATGCTCGGTAAAGGCGGTGCCATAGGATTTCGGGAAAGTTTCCAGCGTGGCAACCAGCGGTTCGCTATCGGCAATCAGCCGCAGGGCGCTGGCAAATTGGGCGAGATTCCAGTGGAGCGCTTCCGGTTGTCTCCCGAAAGAATATAGGCCTTCGTGGTCGAAATAGGCGGCAGTAAAGCCGGGCTCCCAATAGGGCGTGAAGCGCCACGGACCATAGTCGAAGCTTTCCCCCGTCACATTGATATTGTCGGTATTGAGCACGCCGTGGACAAAGCCCGCGGTCATATAGGCACCCGCCAGCTTGGCGACCTCCTCCGCCGTTCTGGCAAATAATTCCGTGGCCGGATCATCGGTTTGCGCGCCGCCGTAATAATTCGCGAGGCAATAATCGACCAGTGCGTGCATCAGTTCTTCATTCTTCTCATAGGCAATGCGCTGGAACGCCCCGATCCGGATATGGCTGTGGCTCAACCGGGTCATCACCGCCGAGCGCGTAGGGGAGGGCTCGTCACCGCGCATCAATTTCTCGCCGGTCTCGACCACAGAGAATGTTTTCGAGGTATTGACGCCAAGCGCTTCGAGCATTTCCGTCGCCAGAATTTCACGCACCGCGCCTTTCAGGGTGAGCCGGCCATCACCGGTCCGGCTCCACGGCGTCGTGCCCGAGCCCTTGGTACCGAGATCCATCAGCCGATTTTCATAATCACGAATCTGCGCGAACAGAAATCCCCGACCATCACCGATTTCGGGATTATAATTGCGGAACTGGTGGCCGTGATAGCGCAGCGCCAGTGGCGGATCGAGATTGTCCGGCAGCGGCTGGAATTTACCGAAATGGTTGATCCATTGTTGCTCGTCCAGACTGTCCAGCCCGACGCTCTTGTCCCACCGGTCATTTCTGAAACGGAGAATATGTTCGGGGAAATTGGCGGCGGCCACCGGGTCGCCGATCTTTTCTCCCAATCGGGTGATCTGGACATCGGCTTGATAGTCGGTCTTGCGGGGTTCTGATTGCGGTTTATATGGCATTTTTTTACAGTGGCGGCTAATCGGTTGCGCAGCAAGTGGCAAGACGAGGCGAGGGGCAGGATGAGCGAAGAAAATTCTTATCAGGACATCTATTGGGAATCCGATGACGGGCTGAAACTGCACGCCCGTGATTATCCTTCCGACAGCGATAAAACGCCGGTTATCTGCATCCCGGGATTGACCCGCAATGCGCGCGATTTTGATCATCTCGGCGCAGGATTCAGTGGCGGGCGCCGGATCATCATGCTCGATTTGCGCGGGCGTGGTTTGAGCGAATATGCCAAGGAAAGCAGCACCTATAATCCGAAACAATATGTCTCCGACATCATCATGCTGATGGACGAACAGAAGATATCGAAAGCGATATTCTTCGGCACGTCGCTGGGTGGTGTGATCACGATGATCATGGCCAAAATATATCCTGAACGGGTTGCTGGCGCGCTGTTGAACGACATCGGGCCGGAATTGGACCAGAAAGGCCTCGACCGGATCGCCGACCATGTCGGGCAGGGGCGCAGCTTCGATACATGGGCCCATGCAGGGCGCGATATGGCGGAAAATAGCAGCGACATTTTTCCGGATTTCACTCTGAAAGACTGGATTGAGTTCGCCAAGAAAGTTTACCGGATGAACAGTTCTGGCCGGATCAAGCTGGACTATGACATGAAGATCGCCGAGCCGTTTGACAGCAAGGGGGGCGGCAGCGGTGCATTGTGGAATGCGCTGGAGAATATGCAGGATATTCCGACTCTGATATTACGCGGCGAGCTGTCGGACCTGTTCAGCGAGCAGGTCGCCCGCAAGATGCTCGAGAAGCTGGACAAGGGCGATCTGGTCACAGTCCCGCGCGTCGGCCACGCTCCGACGCTCGAGGAGCCGGCCTCGCTTGACGCGATCAACCAATTGCTCCACCGCATCGACTGATTAATTTTAGACAGCCGGGCACCAGAATTACATGAAACCAGCCAGGATTTTGCATCTGCACAGCACGTTCAATCTGGGCGGCAAGGAAGCACGCGCTGTCCGGCTGATGAACCATTTCGGTCCGGCTGCCGAACATGTGATATTGTCGGCAGAGGCCGATAGCCTAACCGCTCGTGATGCTATTGATCCGAAGATCAAGGTCAGTTTCCCAACCGACGCGCCATCGCTTGCGGGAAAACCGTCGCTGAAACGCTACCGCGCGTTCGTCACCTATTTCCGCCAATTCGATCTGATATTGTCTTATAATTGGGGATCGATGGACGGTGTGATGGCGCGGACGCTTTTCTCGCGCGTCGAGGGTCTGCCGCCGCTGATCCATCATGAGGACGGGTTCAACGAGGACGAGCAGAAAAAGCTCCACTGGAAAAGAAACTGGTTTCGGAAATTTGCGCTCGGCGCAGCGCGGGCTCTGGTCGTGCCCTCGGAAAATCTTGTGCGCATCGCCAGGGATGTCTGGAAACAGCCGGAACAGAAGATCCATCGCATTCCCAATGGCATCGACGTGAAGCGTTTCGAGAAAAAAGCGCAACGTGGTGCTTTGCCCGGCTTCACCAAGCGCGAAGGCGAGGTTGTTGTCGGAACCGTGGCCGGACTGCGGGCAATCAAAAACCTCCCGCGACTGGTGCGGGCCTGCGCAGCGGCGGGCGACAATGTCCGATTGGTGATCGTCGGCGAAGGGCCGGATAAAGACAAGATACTGGCCGAGGCACAACGTGTGGGGCTCGGTGATCGTCTTCTGATGCCTGGATTCTTAGCTGATCCGGCGCGCTATATCGGCCTGTTCGATATTTTTGCCCTGTCATCTGATAGCGAGCAATTTCCGATTTCGCTGATCGAGGCGATGGCAGCTGGCCTGCCGGTTGCAGCGACGGATGTCGGGGATATCAAATCAATGGTATCGCAGGCCAATCAGGGTTTCATCAAGCCGCTGGGCGACGAAAGCAAGTTTTTCGAATCGCTGACGACGCTGGTTCAGCACCAGCAATTGCGCGAAGATCTGGGCATGCAGAACCGGCTTAAGGCACAGGCGGAATATAACGAGAGCAAGATGCTCGCCCGCTACGGCCTGCTTTACGGCCAAGCGCTGGGGCGCGCCGATCTCGGTCCGGGTAAATAACAAGTTTCATATTAGAGTTTTTTCGAGCATTTTGATGCGCTGCCGTCTATATCGGCATTTGGGGAATAGAGGAGATTTCATTGTTCAAGGGCTTAAAACCTATCCAGTATAACGGTCAGGAAGTATGGCCGTTGATCGAGGGTGGAAAAGGCGTCGCTGCCACCAATCACGCCAGTTCGGGAGCCTGGGCTGCTGCCGGCGGTATTGGTACGGTGTCTGCAGTCAACGCGGACAGCTATGACGAACATGGCAATGTCATCCCGCAAATCTATCATGGCCGGAAACGCGAAGAGCGGCATCAGGAACTGATTGATTATGCGATTGAAGGCGCGGTCACGCAGGTCAAGCAGGCCTATGAAATTTCCGAAGGCAGGGGCGCGATCAATATTAACGTCTTGTGGGAAATGGGCGGCGCGCAGCAGGTCCTCGAAGGCGTTCTCGATCAGACCAAAGGCATGATCGCCGGTGTTACCTGCGGCGCAGGCATGCCTTATAAGCTGTCTGAAATTGCCCAGCAATATAACGTAAATTATCTGCCGATCATCAGCTCCGCTCGCGCCTTCCGCGCGCTGTGGAAGCGGGCCTATAAAAAGGTTCCGGAGTTGATGGCGGCGGTCGTTTACGAAGATCCGTGGCTGGCGGGCGGTCACAACGGCCTGTCCAACGCCGAAGATCCCAGAAAACCGGAAGATCCTTATCCGCGGGTCAAGGCTCTGCGCGACACGATGCGGGCCGAAGGCATAGCTGATAGCGTGCCAATCATCATGGCGGGCGGTGTCTGGCATTTGCGCGACTGGAATAACTGGATCGACAGTGAGGAGCTGGGGCAGATTGCTTTCCAGTTCGGGACAAGGCCTTTGCTGACCAAGGAAAGCCCGATTCCGGAAAGCTGGAAGAGCGAGCTGACCAAGATCAAGGAAGGCGATATTCTTCTACACAAATTTTCGCCAACCGGATTCTACAGTTCCGCAGTGCGCAACGAATTTTTGCGCAGTCTGGAAGCACGATCCGAACGGCAGATTCCCTATTCGACAGAGAAAGCCGGTGAACATACCCACCAGCTCGACGTCGGTATCAAGGGCAAGAATTTCTGGGTTACCCGCAACGACCTGCTGCGCGCGCGCGAGTGGGACGGTCTCGGCTTTACCATGGCGATGAAGACACCGGACAATACTCTGGTATTTGCCACGCCGGAAGAGTCGAAGATGATCCGCAAGGATCAGGCCGACTGCATGGGCTGCTTGTCGCATTGCGGTTTCTCGGCCTGGAAAGACCATGATAATTGGAGCACCGGACGGCTCGCCGATCCGCGCAGTTTCTGCATCCAGAAAAGCTTGCAGGAAATCGTCCATGGCGCACCGGTGGAGGAACATCTCATGTTTGCCGGCCATGGCGCGTTTAACTTCGGCACCGATCCCTTTTACTCGAACGGCTTCGTACCAACGGTGAAGCAGTTGGTTGATCGCATTCTGACCGGCGACTGAGTTGGAATTCCGGCTCGATGATCTAAGCAGCCAGCAGGTTCAGGACCTGCTGGCTGCGCATATTGCCGGAATGCAGGACAGTTCGCCGCCGGATAGCGTTTATGCTTTGGATTTGTCTGGATTACTGGTGCCCGATGTTTCTGTGTGGACGGCATGGGACGGGGACGAATTGATGGGCATTGGCGCTCTCAAGCAGCTTTCGACATTAACGGGTGAAATAAAGTCGATGCGCACTGATACCCGGCATCTTCGCAAGGGCGTGGGTCTGGCCATTCTCGACCATATTATCGCGGTGGCCAGGGAGCGCGGCTATCGGCGGCTGAGTCTGGAAACCGGCTCCGGCGCAGAATTCGAAGCCGCGCTGACCTTGTACCGGAAACGGGGATTTGAAAACGGCGAGCCGTTTGGTGACTATAAGCCGACCGACTTCAACCAGTTTCTCCATCTGGAGCTGTAGTCGATTTCCTTATTTCTGAAGTGCAAACCTTCTCCCGTGAGGGAGAAGGATAAGAGGCCTTATGAGCGAAGCGAATTAGGCGCAGTTGGATGAGGGTGTTCTGCTATCTTGAGTTTAGTGAACCCTCACCCTGCTCCGACTAGGCAGCAAGCTGCCAAGTCTGCACAACCCTCTCCCTTGAGGGAGAGGGTAAATTCCAATCAATCCAGATCCCACGCCCGTTCGCCATGGTTCGCAATATCCAGGCCATCGCGCTCGTCATCTTCACTGACCCGCATCGGCAGGATATAGCTGATACCGAAGCCAAGGATTGCCGTGGCGACCGCTGACCAGATGGCGACCGCGCCGACACCGATGAGCTGGGCGACAAACTGGCTGCCGAAGGCCATGCCGTCGGCATAGCCGGTGCCGCCAAAACTGTCGGATATGAAGAGCGCAAGCATCAGGCTGCCCAATATGCCGCCAACTCCATGGACGGCAAAGACATCGAGGCTGTCGTCGATCTTGAAGCCGTTTTTCACGAGGCCGACGGCGAAGAAGCAGACGATCGCTGCGGCTGTACCGATGAGGATCGACGCCCCTGGACCAACAAAGCCTGCCGCCGGAGTGATCGTCGCCAGTCCGGCGATGGCGCCGGTGGCGACGCCAACCGCGGTTGATTTGCCGACCTTGATTTTCTCGATCAGGATCCAGACAAGAGCGGCCATTGAGGCAGCAATATGTGTGTTGATGATAGCAGCTGATGCATCGTCGGTCGCGGTCAGAGCGGACCCGCCGTTGAAGCCGAACCAGCCGACCCAGAGCATCGCTGCGCCAACAACGGTCAGGGCAGGGCTATGCGGCAGCATCAGGGTTTTCGGCCAGCCCATGCGCTTGCCCAGCATGATCGCCACAACGAGGGCCGATACACCGGCAGTGGTGTGAACGACGATACCGCCGGCAAAGTCGAGCACGCCGAGATTGCTCAGCCAGCCGCCACCCCAGACCCAATGGGTAACCGGTGCATAGACCACGAGCAGCCAGAGTGCGCAAAATGCGACGACCCATCCGAAGCGCGCGCGTTCGACCCACGCGCCGATCATCAGTGCCGGCGTGATCACGGCGAAGGTCAGCTGGAACATGACGAATGCGGATTCGGGTATCGCGGTGGCTTCGCGGACATTGCCGAGATTGTTCAGCATCGCATTGAAGCCATTGCCGAGAAATCCGTTTGTTACCGGGCCAAATGCCAGTGAATAGCCGATGACAATCCACAGTACCGAACAGATGCCGACCACTGCCATGCACTGGATCAGCACCGACAGAAAATTCTTTGAGCGGACCAAGCCGCCATAAAATAGAGCGAGGCCGGGCAGAGTCATCAGCAGGACCAGCGCGCTTGAGGTCAAGATCCAGGCAGTATCGCCGCTATTTGCCGCATCGGCAGCAATTGCGGGGTCAATGGCGAGCTGAGCGTGGAGCGGAGAAGCCGCCAAGCCGGCGGCTAACAACGAGCCCATGGATTTGACTGGATATTTCATGACGATCCCCGATGCTATAATTATATTATGTCTGTTCGCCGTTGCGAATCAGATTGCGCCGAATTTCTAGTCGAGACCGCGTGGCGACTCAACGGAAAGCTCAAATCCAGCCGTCGAGCACCTGATCCGGCGGGCGATGGCCATCGGCCCATACGCGGATATTGGTGATCACCCGTTCGCCGGAAGCTTCACGTCCTTCGAAAGTTGCACTGCCCATATGCGGCAGAATTATGGTATTTTTCAGCGTCAGAAAACGCGGATCGATGGCAGGTTCATTCTGGTAGACGTCGAGCCCGGCACCGCCGATCCGTTCATTTTGCAGCGCATCAATCAGCGCATCCTCGTTCACCAGATCACCGCGCGCGGTGTTGATCAGATAGGTGGAGGGCTTCATCATGCCGATCCGTTCAGCATTGATCATTTCGTGGGTTTCTGCGGTATGCGGGCAATGGAGCGAGATAATGTCGCACTCGCGGATCAATTCGTCGAGATCGGCGACAAAACTGGCGCGCAGCGATTCTTCGACAGCAGGCGGCAATTGGCGGCGGTTATGATAGACGATCGACAAGCCAAAGCCGGAGGCCCGACGCGCAACCGCCTGACCGATGCGGCCCATGCCGATAATGCCGAGTTTCTTTCCGCCGATACAATGGCCGAGCATACCGGACGGCTTCCAGCCTTCCCATTGCCCGCTGCGCATCAGCTTCTCGCCGTCCGAAAGCCGGCGCGGCGCCGACAGGATCAATGCCATGGTCATGTCTGCGGTATCTTCGGTGAAGACACCCGGGGTGTTGGTCACCAGAATCTTTTTCGCTCGTGCGGCGGCAAGATCGATATGATCAACACCGGCGCCAAAGCTGGCAATCAGCCGGAGCCGGTCCGGCGCATTGGCAATCATTTCAGCATCGATATGATCGGTCACCGTCGGCACGAGAACATCACAATCCGCCATGGCCGCAATCAGATCGTCGCGGGAAAAGGGTCTGTCGCTATGGTTGGGCACCGCATCAAATAGTTCGCACATGCGATTCTGATTGGAGTCCGCCAATTCGCGGGTGATGATGACACGGGGATTCGAGATGGCTGGTGAGTCTGGCATAGACCAAGCGCTATGCCTGAATTTTGGTTCAGGTCAAGCAGGCGGCGCTTGAAGCGGACACGGTTTTCGGGCTATGCTTTGATCAATCTGGGGACGAGTAACCAATCATCATGCGTATTTCGGCTTTCATGCTTGTCGCGATTTCGGGCCTGTCCCTGTCATCGCCCGCTGCGGCGCAACAGGAACCGCCTTATTGGGCGTCGATTGACGAACCCGAGGCGCGGATGCGGACCGGTCCGAGCACCGAATATCCGACGATGTGGATATACAAGCGCGAGAAGCTGCCGATAAAGATACTCGCCCGCTACAAGGCCTGGCGGAAGGTCGAGGATCATGAAGGCACTCAAGGCTGGATGCACGCGCGCTTGCTCAGCGCATCCCGCACCGGTCTGGTGCTGGCGACCAGCGGCAAGCCGGTCGCCATGCGCGCTTTTCCCGACGCCAATGCCAAGGTGGTCTGGCAGGCTGAACCAGGCGTCGTCGGGAGCCTGACCCAGTGTGAAAAGGGCTGGTGCCTGTTCGACGTTACCGGTCGTCAGGGATATATCAGCATGACCGATGTATGGGGCGATGAACGTCTGAAATGATCAATCGATCAGTTCGATCGCCACCGCGGTTGCTTCGCCGCCACCGATGCACAAGGCGGCAACGCCTTTTTTCAGGCCCCGCTTTTTCAAAGCTGCAACCAAAGTTACCATGATCCGGGCACCGCTGGCACCGATCGGATGACCCAGAGCGGTGGCGCCGCCGTTGACGTTCAGCTTGTCATGGCTGATGCCAATATCCTGCATCGCAAACATGGCAACGCAGGCGAAGGCTTCGTTCACTTCCCAGAGATCAACATCGTCAACCGACCAGCCGGTCTTGTCGAGCAGCTTCTTGATCGCGCTAACCGGTGCCGTGGTAAATTTTGACGGGGCGTGCGCATGGGCGGCATGGCCGACGATCCGGGCAACGGGCTTGAGGCCCTTGGCTGCCGCTACGCTTTCACGGGTGAGCACCATGGCTGCAGCGCCATCAGAAATAGAGGATGCGTTGGCTGCGGTAATCGTGCCGTCTTTGGCAAAGGCTGCGCGAAGCTGAGGAATCTTGTCGGGATTGCCCTTCAGCGGCTGTTCGTCCTTGTCGACCGTGACGCTGCCCTTGCGGGTTTTGACCTCGACCGCGACGACCTCGTCATCAAAGGCGTCGCCTTCGACAGCGGCTTTGGCGCGCGCGAGTGATTCGATTGAAAAACTGTCCTGTGCTTCACGAGTCAGTTGATATTCGCCGACGGTCTCTTCGGCAAAGCTGCCCATCGCCCGACCCGGCTCATAGGCATCTTCGAGACCGTCGAGGAACATATGATCCTTGGCTTCGGTGTGGCCGAGGCGCGCGCCGCTACGCATCTTGGGCAGGAGATAAGGTGCGTTGGTCATGCTCTCCATGCCGCCGGCGACGATCATGTCGATCGAACCCGCTGCCAGTGCTTCTGTGCCCATGATCGCGGCCTGCATACCGGAGCCGCACATTTTGTTGACCGTTGTCGCTTCGACCGATTGCGGCAGCCCGGCAAAAATCGCTGCCTGACGGGCAGGGGCCTGGCCCTGACCGGCGGAGAGGACGTTGCCCATATAGATGCGCTCGACATCCGCGCCGGCAACGCCAGCGCGTTCAACCGCCGCCTTGACCACGACAGCACCGAGACGGGACGCGCTGACTTCACTCAATGCGCCCAGCATTCCGCCCATCGGCGTACGGGCATAGGAAAGAATGACGATCGGATCGGAATTGGACATGGATGGGCCTTTCTGGGTTTGATGCGCTGCCACGGGCATGCGCGATTCTTGCAGAGGACATAGGCGCGGCCGACCGGTTTTTCAATTGCGGCATTGAATGCCTGAGCTGGCCGTGCCAATCGAACCGTGCAATCTTCCTTGGAGCACTCGTTGCCAGCTTATCTTGTGCCTATTTTCGGTCTGCTTCTCGGCCTGATCATCGGGAGCTTTCTGGCGACTTTGATATTGAGATGGCCGGAAGACCGTTCCGTTGTGGGCGGCCGGTCTTCCTGCGACCAATGCGGGCACCGGTTGCGTGCCTGGGAACTGGTCCCGGTGGCGAGCTTCATTCTGCAGGCGGGAAAATGTCGTCGATGCGGAGCGGGAATCGCGCGTGATCACCTGGCGATAGAACTGGCCGCTGCGCTGATTGGCGGCCTTGCCCTGTTTGCCGCGCCCGGTGTGGAAGGGCTGGCGGGCGCGCTGTTCGGTTGGCTTCTGCTGACACTCGCGGCTCTGGACGTAAAGCATCACTGGTTGCCCGATCGTCTGACGGTGGGACTTGCTATATCCGGACTGGTGGCCAGTTTGCTGTTTGCCGATCCGTCGCTGTACGACCGGTTGATCGGCGGCTTTGCCGGATTTATCTCTCTCGCCATTATAGCTGCCCTATATAAGAGCGTCCGAAAGCGTGACGGCCTCGGTGGTGGCGATCCAAAGATGCTGGGCGCTATCGGCTGCTGGCTCGGCTGGCAGGCGCTGCCCGTCGTGATTCTCGGCGCAAGCGCCGTCGGGTTGTTGGTTGCTTTGTCCTGGCGGTTGCGCGGCACAGGTGTCGACAAGGATACCATGCTACCGCTCGGCAGTCTGATGGCAATCGCCGCTTTTCCGCTGTGGCTTTTCCAGACGAGCGTCACCGGCTTTCCATATTGATTGCCCATGTTGCAGCATCACTGGAAAAAGCCGTTGCCAGCGCAAAGTCTCTTCGCTAACAGAGCCTCGATTTCGCTGACCGTCAGTTGACGCAGCCAAAGAGCCCCTGTGGTGGAATTGGTAGACGCGCTGCACTCAAAATGCAGTTCCGCAAGGAGTGCCCGTTCGAGTCGGGCCAGGGGCACCATTTCCGGAAATTTGAATATTTGTGGCTTAGTTGCAACGGTATTTGTGTTTTTGCAATAATCGGCAGTAATGCGGTCTTTCCTGGCCTAAATATGCTGGACTATCCATGCCATTTGAACGAGGGGACCGAGGCATAAATGGACGGTCCGCTCCATTTCATTTCATGCTCACGGCAAAAGGTCGGAGCGCAGGAGAAACATATGAAAATCGCTAAATTTTTAGCCGCTACTGCACTTGGCGGCGTTATGGCAGCATCGCCTGCCTATGCACAGGATGTTCAGGAAGAAGAAACCTTTGACGATAATGTAATCATCGTCACCGCGTCCAAGCGCGAAACCACGTTGCAGGAGACACCGATTTCCGTTTCGGTGACGACCGGCGAAACACTTGAAAATGCGCAGATCCGTGACGTGCTCGACCTGCAATCCGTTGCTCCCTCACTGCGTGTCAGCCAGCTTCAGACTTCGTCAGCCTCGACTTTCATCATTCGCGGCTTTGGTAACGGCGATAACAATTTCGGCATCGAGCCCTCCGTTGGCGTGTTCATTGACGGCGTGTTCCGTTCGCGTTCGGCTGCGGCTCTGTCAGATCTTCCAAATGTTCAGCGCATCGAAGTGCTGAACGGCCCGCAATCGACACTGTTCGGCAAAAATGCTTCTGCCGGCGTGATTTCGGTGGTTACCCGTGAACCGCAATTCCAGTTTGGCGGAGCGGTTGAAGCTGTTTACGGTAACTACAATAATGTTGTTCTCAAGGCCGATATTACCGGCCCGCTGACAGACAATATCGCCTTCTCGATCGACGGTAGCTACAACCGGCGCGACGGTTACGCCAAGATTGTCAATCTGGACGAAGAGCAGAATGACCGGAACCGCTGGTCTGCTCGTGGCCAGCTTCTGATCGAACCAACGTCGGATTTAACGATTCGTGCCATTGGTGATTATTCGCGGATTGACGAGATCTGCTGTCAGGTTACGACAGTTCTCGCCGGACCGACCGCCGGTGCGATCCAGTTGCTAGGTGGCGAATTCTCAACCGATCGTTACAGCTATGATGCGTATCTCAATCAGGTTCCGGTTAACAAAGTCGACAATTACGGCGGCTCGATCCAGGTTGATTATGATGCAGGCCCGCTTTCTTTCACCTCGATTTCGTCTTACCGGGAACTGAAGAACCAGTTCGTTTCGGACATCGATTACAGCAGCCTGGATGTTGCGAACGAAACCCGCAATCAGAAGGTAAAGACGTTCACGCAGGAATTCCGCGTCGCATCGGACTTTGACGGTCCGGTCAACTTCTTGCTCGGCGGCTATTATTTCGACGAAAGCATCTCGCAGAAAAGCCAGATCGAAAACGGTAGCCAGATCCGTGACTTCTTTGAGCTACTGGCTGGCGGAGACCCGGCCGATGTCCTTGCGGGCAACCCAAGCGTTTTCAATGCGGTTGAAGCCGGTCTTGGCCTGCCACAGGAATCGATCTTCCTCACACCACTGCTCACATCCGAGCAGTTCTCGATGGATAATCAGTCCTATTCGATCTTCGGTACCGTTGATTTTGAACCGGTTGACGGTCTCGTCTTTACCGGTGGCTTCAACTATACCGATGACAAGAAGGACTTCGCACTTGCGCAGCAAAGCTTCGATCCATTGGGTCAGATCAATTTGGTCGATGCGTTTATTGTAGGTGCAACCGGAGGAACGGTTACCACGCGTGCACAGTTCCAGGCGCTGCCTGCGGCTAATCAGGCGGCTCTGCTCGCTGCAGCACAGTCGGCTGCGAACCCGCTGTTCGGTCTGGATGCTTTCCAGTTCCAGCCTCCTTTCGTGACAATCCCGAACGCGGTCGAAGACGGCAAGACCCGCGACGACAAGTTCACTTATCTGCTGCGCGCATCCTATGCGATATCGGACCAAGTGAATGTCTACGGTAGCTATGCAACAGGCTTCAAGGCGAGCTCGGTTAACCTGTCGCGTGACAGCCGTCCGTCGGGCACCGACTATATCGCCGGCCCGGGTGGATCGACTTTCGCAGCGCCTTCGTCACCGATTCTAGACGCCGGCCTGGCTGTGCCAAATCTGAGAAGCGGCTCTCGCTTTGCCGGCCCGGAAAATGCCACTGTCTATGAAGTTGGCGTCAAGGGTCAGTGGGAAGGCTTCGGCTTCAACCTCGCATTGTTCGACCAGACCATCAAAGGCTTCCAGAGCCTTGCTTTCACCGGTACTGGCTTCGCATTGCAAAATGCGGGTCAGCAATCGGTCAAAGGCTTCGAGTTTGATAGCAATATCAACCCGGCCGAAGGTTTGGTGTTCACCTTTGCAATGACCTATCTGGATCCATTATATGATGATTTTCCGGGTAGTGTTCTGGGCGACCTGAGCGGCGCAACCCCGGGCGGTATCCCCGAATTCGCCATTTCGACCTCTGCGACCTATTCGCACGAATTCGGCGCCAGCGGGAATATGTTGATCACGCGAATTGATTACAGCCATGAAAGCAACACGCCGATCAACAACGGCTTGCCGACATTCAACGCCGATTTGGGCAATACCCAGATTTTTGATCGCGAGGTCAACCTGGTCAATGGCTCGATGACGCTCAAGCTGGAAAACGGCCTCGAAGTCGGTGCCTATGTTCGTAACCTGCTCAACGACCAGTACCTCACGACTGTCTTTGATGGCGTCGCGCAATCGGGAACGGTTTTGGGTTATCCAAGCGCGCCACGCACATATGGTGGTGTCGTCCGGTTCAAATTCTAAACTTGAACTAAAATTACAAAAAAGGGCCCTGCCGGGAAACTGGCAGGGCCTTTTTTGTATCCAAATTGCATCAAATTGCCCCGATCTGGTGCAAAAATGTAATGAGGGGGTGCATTTTTTATATTTCCGTCTGGACTTAATCGCACGATTAGTTGAATGTTAGGTCATCGGGGGGATGAGCATAAGCTTCACTCTCCGGTGAGATCGTTGGGATTTGGGAGAGAGAAATGCGTAAATCGCTACTGTTGGCTGCTACAGCTATATCTGCAATGTCCGTACCTGTTATGGCACAGGATCAGGACAATGATGTTATTGATGACAACGTCATTATCGTTACCGCGCAACGTCAGGCGCAAAGTGCACAAGACGTGCCGATTGCCGTTTCGGCATTTTCCCAGGAGGCGCTGGAAGCACAGCAGATCGAGAATAGCTCCGATCTCCAGCTAACGCTCCCGAATATCACATTTACCAAGACCAACTTTACCAGTTCGAGCTTTACGATTCGCGGAATCGGCGATCTTTGTGTCGGCGTTTCCTGCGATCAGGCAACTGCCATTCACCTCAACGATCAACCGTTATTTTCAACGCGATTGTTTGAAACAGAATTTTTCGACCTTGAACGCGTGGAAGTTCTGCGCGGTCCACAAGGTACATTGTTCGGACGCAACGCAACCGCAGGCGTGGTCAATGTCGTGACGGCCAAGCCAAGAATGGGAGAGTTCCAGGCTTCCGGTGATGCGGAATATGGCAATTATAACGCCATCAAAGTTAAAGGCATGGTCAATGTTCCGATTGGCGATACCCTGGCATTCCGCGGTGCAGGCATTTATGTGAAGCGCGATGGTTATACCACCAATCTCAATGGCGGGCCGGATCTCGACGATCGGGATCTCTATTCGGTGCGTGGTTCGCTGCGTTTTGAACCAACTCCGGACACGACAATTGACCTGTTTGCTTCCTATTTCCGCGAAGACGACAATCGCATGCGGATCCAGAAGCAATATTGCCAACGTGACGAGACCGGCATTCTGGGTTGTCTGAACAATCGCCGCGATGCGCAATCGTTCAATGGGAACGCGACTTTCACGGCGGCACTGTCTTCGCAGGAGTTCCTCGCGACACAAGGAATACCGACTGCTTTCGCACTGGGTAGCCTTTATGGTCCGGATCAATATGACGGCATTGATATTCCGTCCGATCCGCGAACGGTCAATACCGCTTTCACGCCGGAATATTTCACCAGCGAGCTGACCTTCCAAGGCAAGATCGAGCATGATTTCGGCCCCATCAGCGCGCAGCTGTCCGGTACCTATCAAAAGGTGAAACTGGATTCACGGCAGGATTATAATAACAATATCGGCCGCCGGGATGGGTATGCACCGGGATTGAACACGCTCGCTGCAGCCGCAGCTGGCCTCGTTCCAGGTCTTCCGGCATCCTATTTTGCGCCACTTGCCGCGGCGATTATTCCCAACGGCCCGGATGGCATATTATGTACATCGGATACCGATACAATCGGTCTCGGATCATTCGGCGGAAACAGCAATTGTGCGACCACACCACTGCAATATGACCGTTCAAACCAGTATAATAGCAGTTGGTCGGCGGAGGCTATCATCTCAAGTGATCTTGATGGTCCGTTCAACTTCCTGCTCGGTGGTATTTACGCCGACTATCATCTGACCGAGAATAGCTATTATGTGAATGCGTTTGCGATTGATTATGTCGCAGGATTGCTTGGTAGCTTTACTTCACTGGGCGCTGGCTTGCCGCCTTCATTTCTCGGCACACCATATTTCCGCAACAATACGAGTGATTTGACGGTCAAATCTTATGGTCTGTTCGGTGAGGTCTATTTTGACATTAGTGACACGCTGAAATTTACCGGTGGTTTGCGTTATAACAATGACAAGAAAAACGTCCAGGCGCGTTCGACGCTCGCTAGTTTCCTTGTTCCTTATAGTCAAACAACCGACGCGTTTGAATCGCCGTATGTCGGATCGTTCGATGCTGACCCTGGCACTTTAGGCAATCAGATTTTACAGAATCGTCAGGTTAAAAACGACGAGATTACGGGTCGTGCGGTTCTTGACTATAAGATATCCGACGACAATCTGATCTATTTTTCATATTCTCGCGGCTATAAGTCAGGCGGGTTGAATCCACCACTGCAACCGATTTTCGAAGTTCCGGAATCCTTCCGGCCAGAACAGGTTGATGCGTTTGAAATCGGTTCGAAAAATACCTTTGCCGATGGTGCCCTGCAACTCAACGTCACTGCATTCTATTATAAATACAAGGATTTGCAGCTTAGCAAGATTGTTGCACGGACAGCGGTGAACGAGAATATTGATGCCGATATCTATGGTGCGGAAGTCGAGGCAGTCATTCGCCCTGATCCGGACTGGATGATCAATCTCGGATTCAGCTATCTGCACACCGAGGTCAAGGGTGACACGTTCAACAGCGATCCACGCGACTTTGGTGGTGCCCGTTCCGATGCCGTGATCATCAAGGATATCACCAACGCATCCAATTGTGCGGTGGCTTCTACGTCCGGTAATATCGCTGGCGTGAACCAGTTCGTCAACTCGGTGAACGGTGTCATTAATGCCGGTCTGGTTCCTGGCCTTGCTGCCGGTGCCGGGCTGCAGCCAACCGTCGCTTTTCCGGCAGATGGCGGTATCGCCTCTACCGGCGCGTTCGGTGTTTGCGGTGTGCTTGAAGCCGCAGCAGCAGGAGCATTTGTTGCGGGAGGCCTGGATCCGGCGGCATTCGGCGGGATAGAATATTTTGCTGCAGGTGTTCCCAAGAACATACGCGGTAATGATCTGCCACAAGCGCCTCGGCTTAAATTCTCGGTTGGCGTTCAATATACCATGAACTTTGACAACGGTATGAGCCTGGTCCCGCGTGTTGATCTGGCATATACCGGAGAGAGCTATGGCAGTATCTTCAACGGCAATGTCAACCGGATCGATGGCTACGCGCAGGCAAATGCCCAGATCCAGCTGAACGGCACGGATGATCGCTGGTATGTTCGCGGCTTTGTCCAGAACCTCTTCGACAGCAACTCGGAAACCGGTCTTTATGTGACCGATCAGTCTTCGGGGCTCTACACCAACGTGTTCACGCTGGAACCACGGCGCTATGGCATCGGTGCAGGCTTCAAATTCTGATCTGAAGCAACCATGATATGAAGAAAGCCCTGCCGGGAAACCGGCGGGGCTTTTTTGTGGATCGTATTTTTCTTACCGATGCCGAAGCATTGAATGAGGGGCGCTGGTGGAGACAAAACCCTCCTTTGCAGTCGGGATTTTTCGGGATCAAAATCCCTCGGATTTTGATTGCTTCCCGAAAAATGGTGCCGAATATCCGACTCGAACGGATGACCTACCGCTTACAAGGCGGTTGCTCTACCAGCTGAGCTAATTCGGCATATACTGGATTTGCTGGGCGCTATTAGCGTCAAACCACGCCAAAGGTCCAGCCCTCTTTTTGCGCGATCTCTTCGGTCATCTCAGGAGGGTTCCAGAGCGAGGGATTGGCCGCTTCCCGTTTCATCCAGGCTGCGGTGATAAGGGCGTCGGTGCTGTGGTCGTCGTAGCGGGGCAGTCTTGCCGGAATGGGCGTTTCCAACCGTGCCAGAGCCTGTTTGAGCCCGGCGCGATCGCGGATCTTGCTGCGTCCCTTGGGCTGGCCGGCGGCCAGTGCGGCAACGGTCGTGTATATCTCGACAATTGCCGGACCGGAATCGGGAACCGGATCAAACGGCCAGACCGGTATCGCACCATCCAGTTGATGCAGCATCCGCATCCCGGTCAGACTGGATTTCCCGACCTGCGCGGCGCCGACGAGGTTAAAGCAACTCGCGCTGTTGGCCTGTCCCGTCGCCCGTTGGTAGCGCTCAACTTCGCGCAAGCGTCCTATGCCGCCCGTGAACAGATCGCCAACTTGGCCTCCGCCATGACGAAAATGGCGGCTTGCCTGGTGATGGGTCAGAAAGCTGGTGACGTTTAAGTGCGGGTCATCACTGCACAGTGCGTCGACTTCACGCCATAAGGCCTTCGCATGGTCGGGGCTTTCACTCCATTCGGGGAAATAGGCGCCGCGATCATGAAAGGGGAGCGCCATCGACAGGTCAAAGCCGATCAATATGTCCCGTCGGTCTTCTGCAAGACGGAGCAGCCAGTGCAGGACATCAGCCCGCGACCAGCGCGGTTGGGGGGATAACAGGGCAGGTGGACCGTCCGGACCGATGATCGCTATGGCAATGCCGTCCGGGCGCTCGGTCTTGGCACCGGACCAGTCGACGCAGGCAAAATGGGAGAAGCTTCGCACCCTCGATCCTTAGCGGTTCAATCGGGCAAAAGAAAAGGGCGAGTCCAGAGAACCCGCCCTTGTTTTGCATTTTGTCGGTCAATGCCTATTTTTTGACAACCGGTTTGGTTGCCGCAGGTTTCCGCGCTGCAGGCTTGCGTGCTGCAGGTGCTTTCGGTTTCGGCGGATTGTTGCGCAGGTCTTCGAGAACCTTGCCGGCAACATTGCGTCCACCCCAACCAAAAGCCAGAGCGGCGGCCGCGGCTCCACCAATCACCAGTGCAGTGAACGCGGTCTGGACGATCTCTTCGCCGACACCCATGAATTGCAGGCCCATGAAGGTGAAAAGGATGATCGTCGCATAGCGGATGATCGGTGCAGCCAAGCTGCCTTCATCCGCACTGCTCATCACGCGCGCGAGGAGATTGGCAATCAGGAAGCCAGCCATGATCACGACACCACCGAACAACACACGGCCACCCAGTTCAAGAATCTGATCGAGTATACGGGTCAGTTCCGGAAATCCGAGAAGGCGCGTCGCAGCGATCGCAAAGAACAGCATGATGCCAATCTGGGCGATACGAGCCAGAATAGACGTCAGTGACGTTCTTTCCGGCAATATGCCGATTGCAGCAATAGATTGATCCACACCAAGACCCGGCAGGATATCCTTGATGATCTGGACGACAAATTTGCTGATCAGATAGCCGAGACCCAAGGTTATTGCCGCAGTGAAGATGGCGGGCAATGCCTGGAAAATTGTCCGCAGCATTTCGCTAGCCGGTCCGGAAATGGACTCGATGTCGAGAATGTCGAGCGCAAAAATCGCGACGAAGATAACGGTCAGCGCATAAACGATCGAACCGATGGTCGACGAAATCTGGCTATTCCCGGTGGCGGTATCGATACCGCCGCGGTTGGCCCATTTGTCGAAGTCGAATGTCTGCAGAGCCGTCACCACCAGATCGCGCAGAATATCTGCGATCTTGAGGCCAACGAAAAAAACGACCACAGCCATCACGATGCCGGGCAATGCTTGCATCACAGTGTTGAGCAAGCCTTCAATCGGCTGCACGACGCCGCCAAGACCGAACACGGTCAGAATAGCAATCAGTCCAAATAGCCAGATAAGCAGGCTGGCAATTTTGCCCAGGGACTGGCCGAGGGAGACGCCCGATCCGGTGTCCCGTTGCAGGAAGCCGATATTATCGACCAGTTTTGCAAACGCCCATTTTGCCGCCTTGGCCAATGCCCAAGTGACGAAAAGAATGACGATCGCGAGACCTATCTTCTGTCCTATTTCTATCGCTAACTCCGTATCCAGAGCATAATTGCCTATTCGCATCCCGTCCATATAGCTTCCCCTAGTTGAAAAATCGTCTCGTCTGAAACCGTGTTACCATATTTCGGGGAAGATAGACAGTTATCAATCCCGAAGCTGCGGATGAGAAGCGTAAATACTCGTAAAGATCAACCGCTTGGGATGACTTCTACTACAACCCGGCCAATGGCTTCACGCCTCTCAAGCACGGCCAGCGCTTTGGCTGTATCGGTCAGGGCGAAGCGGTGAGAAATATGCGGACGCATCGCGCCCTGCGCCGCCAATTCCCTTAATGCAGCGGCTTGTCGGACTGCGAGTTGGGGATCACGGCGAGGGCCTTCCCCGGCACGGACGCCAATCAAGCTATAGGTCTTGATCAACGCGTGATTGGCCGGAAAGGACGGGATTTTTCCGCTAGCGAAGCCAATGATCAGATAGCGACCGTTCCAGGCGATTGCGCGGGTCGCTGTCAGCGCAAGGTCACCGCCGACCGGATCATAGACCACGTCCACGCCATTGCCATCGGTCAATGCCTTGACCTTTGCCGCCAGGTTTTCTTCTGCCGGATCAAGCACATGATCAGCACCTGCTTCCTTGATCGCCTCCCGTTTGGCCTCACTTGAACCGGTGCCGATGACCATCGCTCCGATATGCTTGGCCATCTTGACGGCCGCCATGCCAACGCCACCACTGGCGCCGAGAATGAGAACGGACTCGCCCGGTTGCAAATGTCCCCGCTCGACCAAAGCATGCCATGCGGTCGATGCGCCGGTTTGCCAGCAGGCGCCTTCGCTGAAGGAAAGAGCAGGGGGCAGGGGAGAGACTGCCGCCGCACTGACAATCCATTGCTCGGCCAGCGCGCCACCCTTGCCGCCCGCCATGACAGGGTCGCCGGGTTTGAAGCTGTCTACATCAGTTGCAACCTCGATCACCTCTCCCGAAGCTTCCAGTCCGGGGATGAAAGGCGGGTCGGGGCGGAATTGATATTTGCCCTGAGTCATCAGTAGATCGGGGAAGTTGAGACCCACCGCGTGGACCAGAATCCGGACTTCTCCCGTTTGCAGCGAGACCGCTTCCTGTTCGACTATCCGGATGGACGAGGGGCCAGTCAGTTCTGTGCAAACCGCTGCATCATGTCTGGACTTCATTGGTTGGCCGCTTCCACAAGGTCTTTGGTAAAGGCTTCTATATCAAAGCGACTGTCGCCGGTATCATATCCACGGCGGACAATTAGGAGATCCAGCGAGGGGATGATCACCAGATATTGGCCACGATTGCCAAAGCCCGCAAATGCGTCTTTCGGTATTCCCCCGGAATTGTTCATCAGCCAGAATGTCGCGCCATAACCAAAATTGCGCCCTTCGGGTTGAGGTCCAGATGGCGTGCTGACATATTCCCGCCAGTTCTCGGGCAACAGGCGCTCGCCGTTCCAGGCGCCGTTGTTAAGATAAAGCATCCCTAGTCGTCCCAGATCGCGCGCTGTGGTCCACACCTGACTGGAGAGGATATAATTGTCCTGCCAGTCGGTCTCGGCATAAGTCCGGGTCATACCGAGCTTCTGGAACAAGCCAAACGGATCGAAGTCCGGATGTTGTACGCGCGTCGCGTGTACGGCAAGCAACGTATCATTATTGGCATAGCGAAATCGCGTTCCCGGATTGTAGAGCAAAGGCCAGATGGTTGCCCGCTCCGTTACGCTTGCACCGCCCATATAAAGCGCATCGGTGCGATTGCCGGCGGTGTCGCTGACTAGCCCGCTGCTCATCCGCATCAACTGGTTGATGGTGAGCGATGCGCGGGGATCACCGAATTTCTCCCATTCGGGGATTTCTACTGGAGCATTGACGTCGACCATTTTCAGCTGGACTGAATGACCAATCAGCGTTCCGGCCATGGATTTCGCGACTGACCAGGTTCGTTGTGCAGTATGCAGGTCATGGCCCTGCTTGTATTTTTCCGTCTGGATTTTACCATCTTTTATAATCAGTATAGCGCTGGTTTTTCCGCCGTAGATATCCGGTAGAAAAGCCCGCTCGGCAACGGTTTCAAATTCGGGTGAGGAGGTGACGGCATTTCGATCGCCCATCGGCCAAGGCTGATCATCCACAAAATTGCGCTCGATTACCGGAGCCCCTGTTTTGAGTCCGCCGAAGCCGATCGGCATGGAAGTACACCCGCTCTTGCGGTTCCAGATTGCAACCCGCTGAGGCGCATCATCCGCAAAGCGAACGCGGACTTGGCGCTCTGACTCGTCGATTTCCTCTGCCAGCGTCGGTACGATATTGGCAATCCGGTCATAGATGCCGGTCAGTTCATCGGCTTTGATATCAGCCAGTGATTTTCCGCCATTCCACAAGCCCGAACAGATGAATTGCGCTTTGTAGCCTGCTGCCAGAGCCCGATCATAGCGCGTCGTTTCATCTTCCTGTGCCAAGGCGCCGGTGGAAAACAACGCACCGACGACGCAAAGACTAGCCAGTTTTTTCCGCACGCAAATTCTCCCAATAATCCAGCCGTTCCCGAATTTTATGCTCGAAGCCCCGATCCACTGGCTGGTAGAACTGCTGTGGTTGCATCTCTTCCGGCCAATAATTGTCGCCCGAAAATCCGTCATCACTTTCATGATCATAGCTATAGCCTGCGCCATAGCCAATTTCCTTCATCAGCTTGGTCGGGGCGTTGAGAATATTTTGCGGCGGCATCAGCGAGCCGGTATCCCGCGCAGATTTCCATGCGCTTTTCTGGGCCTTGTAGGCAGCGTTGGATTTTGGCGCGGTGGCGCAATAGAGACAGGCCTGCACGATTGCGAGTTCACCTTCGGGGCTGCCAAGAAATTCATAGGCCTGTTTTGCGGCCAGAGCCTGCACCAGCGCCTGCGGATCGGCCATACCGATATCTTCAACGGCGAAACGGACTATCCGGCGCAGAAGAAAAAGTGGCTGTTCGCCCGCCACAAGCATTCTTGCCAGATAGTATAGCGATGCTTGGGGGTCGGACCCGCGCATTGCTTTGTGCAGCGCCGAGATCAGATTATAGTGCCCCTCGCGATCCTTGTCATAGACCGCCATCCGGCGATGCAGGATTTTTGCAAGCTGGGGAGGGTCGAGCGGGTCCTTGATATCCAGCGAAAACAGCGTCTCGGCCTGATTGAGCAGAAACCGGCCGTCGCCATCTGCGCTGGCGACCAGCGCTTCCCTCGCATCGACGGTCAGCGGCAGGATCTTGTTTTCGATTGTTTCCGCTTTTTCCAATAGCTGGCCAAGAGCGGCGGTATCGAGGCGGTTGAGGATCAGCACCTGCGCACGGCTCAACAGAGCAGCATTAAGTTCAAAGGACGGGTTTTCGGTCGTCGCGCCGACCAACACCACAGTGCCGCGCTCGACATATGGCAGAAAACTATCCTGTTGCGACCGATTGAACCGGTGGATTTCGTCAACAAACAACAAGGTTGCGTTGCCCGACTGGAACCGCATATCGGCTTCGGCAAAGACTTTCTTCAATTCGGCAACCCCGGAGAACACCGCTGATATTGCCTTGAAATGCAACTCGGTCTGATCAGCCAGCAATCGCGCGAGGCTAGTCTTGCCCGTTCCCGGTGGGCCCCAAAGGATGATTGAAGACAGCCTGCCAGCGGCGATCATTCTTCCTATCGTGCCTTCTGCACCGACCAGATGATCCTGCCCGACGATGTCGGTGAGCAGGCGAGGGCGCAACCGGTCTGCCAGAGGCGCGTCCGGGGTGCTTTCGGTTTCGCGCGATTGATCATTTTCGTCGTCAAACAGACCCTGCATGTCTAGCGGACAGCCGCTTGCTGGATCGGACCATGGCCGGCCTGCCGCTGGCGGACCAGTCGCATATAGGTCTGCGCAACAGCATTGTTGATCTGGTCCCAGCTATATTCCTCTGCGCGCCGCTCCCCGGCAGAGCCATGGGCTTTGCGCAGGTCGATATTCTCGCAATAGAGTTGCAGCGCGTCTGCAAATCCGCGGACGGCGCCTGGTGTGACCAGCTTGCCGGATTCGTTGTTCTTGACGAGGCTTTGGCTACCGGTCGCCTTGGCCGCCACTACCGGCAATCCGCAGGCCATGGCCTCCAGCGTGACATTGCCGAAAGTTTCGGTAATCGACGGATTGAACAGCATATCCATGCTGGCAACCGCCCGGCCGAGATCCTTGCCTTGCTGAAAGCCGACGAAAATTGCGCCGGGAATTCTGTCTTCAAACCACTGTTTGGCTGGCCCTTCACCGATAACGATCACTTTGTGCGCCACTTTGCGACGATTGAGTTCATCGATTGCATCGGAAAAAACATCGAGGCCTTTTTCCATTACCAGCCTTCCCAGAAAACCGATTGCAGGTATGTCATCTTCGATGCCCAATGATTGCCGCCACGCCAGATCGCGACGTTCGGAATTGAATATCTCACGGTCGACACCACGAGACCAGATCCCGACGTCATAGTTCATCCGTTGGTCGCGCAGAACCTGGGCCATCGATTCCGACGGCGCCACCAGCGCATCACAACGGCGGTACAGACGCCGCAATATCGCCTCGATTACCGGTTCCAGAAAAGCGAGATTATAGTAACGGGGATAGGTCTCGAACCGCGTGTGCACAGATGCAAGCACGGGAATGTTCTGACGGCGGGCCCAGGATACCATCTTGTGGCCGACCCGGTCAGGGCTCGAAATCTGCATGATATTGGGATTGAACTCCGCGAGATCCTTGCGGACATCGCCGGAAATGCGGGTTGGGAAGCGATATTCGCCGCGTCCGGGAAAGGCGACGGATGGCACGCTGATCAGATCACCGGTGGGTTCAAAAGCAGGCGTATCCGTGGTCGGAGAATAGACCCGGACCGCAGCACCCTGACGCAGCAAATAGTCGACCAGCCGGTTTAACGCCTGGTTGGCGCCGTCGCGCACGAAATTGTAATTGCCGCTATAAAGCGCAATGCGAAGATCACTGATTTCCATAGGCGCCTTGAAGCATAGTCAGCAGTAAATTGCCAATATGAACTTGATCGGTTAGCAGTTTGAAATGATCAAGACTCGCCTCGACCATTTGCTGATCGGCACCCCGAAATTATTTCGCGATGACGGCGAAATGAGCGCGATTGCGAAAAAGCCGACGGAGGATGCACTGATGTTGGGGTTCGAGGGTCTCGAAGGAAATCAGGTTGGAGATCCGGTTCATCATGGCGGCCGCGACAAGGCTGTGCATCTCTATCCGGCTGAACATTATGCCTTCTGGCAGGATAAATATCGTGATCTGGAACTGTTGAACCAGCCAGGCGCGTTTGGAGAAAATTTTAGCTGCACCGGATTGGCGGAAGACCGGCTTTGCCTCGGCGATATTTTTCGCTTGGGTGAGGCGCTGATCCAATGCAGTCATGCCCGGCAACCGTGCTGGAAACTCAATCACCGCTTTGGCAAGCCCGATGTTCTGAAAACCGTGGTGAAGACCGGAAAGTCAGGTAGCTATTTTCGTGTGTTGGAAGCCGGTAAAGTGCGGGCAGGGGACTCGTTCGTCCAGCAGGACCGCCCGCTTCCCGAATGGCCGCTGGACCGGGTGTTCGGGTTGATTATCGGCGGCCTGCACAAGGGGCGAGACACCGAACTCAGAGCATTGTCGAAGAACCCTCTGCTTGCTGAAAACTGGCGGCTGCGGGCAGAAAAACTCGTCCAATCCTGACTGGATTACGCGTGGACCTGCTTCGGGGGGTGCAAACGCAGTTTTGTCACGCGGCGATCGTCGGCTTCGGTAATTTCCAATATCCAGCCGCTGGGATGTTCGAGCTTCTCGCCGACTGTCGGAATATGGCCGGCCAGCACGAAGCACAGACCACCGATTGTATCGACATCCTCGTCGATAATTTCGAGCGCCGGATCGATTGCATCACCGACGTCGTCCAACTCGGCTCTGGCATCCGCTTCCCAGATACCATCGTCCAGTTTGACCAGCATCGGCACCGGCTCGTCATCATGTTCGTCTTCGATCTCGCCGGTGATTTCTTCGACAATATCCTCGATCGTGACCAGACCTTCGGTGCCGTTATATTCGTCGAAAATAATCGCCAGATGGGTGCGGGTGGCGCGCATTTCGGCGAGCAAATCCAGCACGCCCATCGATTCAGGCACGAAGCGAGGCTGCCGCAAAAATGGTGTTATATCATCGGGATGCTTTCCGCCCTTGGCGACGATCGCGAAGATATCCTTGATGTGGATCATGCCGATAATATTGTCCAGATTATCGCGGTAGACCGGGATACGGCTATGACCATGCTCGGAAAAAATATCGACAAAATCGCTGAACGGTGAGCTTTCCTCTATCGCGATAATGTCGGCGCGCGGAACCGCAATATCATCGACCCGATGCTCGCTGAAATGCAGCATGTTGCGCAGCATTTCCAGTTCGAGCGACGATACGTCCGGCTGGTTATTGGGATCGGCCTCGGCGTCGCTTTCATGATCGTCGATCACTTCTTCGATCTGCGCGCGCAGGCTATTGTCTTCGTTATTGCCGAACAGCAGAGCCTTCAGGCTCTGCCATATTCGTCCAGGCTCGTCATCTTCCTTGGATTGGCTGCTGCTGCGAGCCGTACCCGTCACACTGTCATTATCAACGTCGGTCATTCTATTTCTTGATTACCTGCTTTACGCTTGTTCTGAGTAAGGGTTGGCAATTCCCAGCGTTGCCAATGCATTGATTTCGCAATTTTCCATCAAAGCTGCATCTATCTCGTTCTCGTGATCATAACCTAGCAAATGCAGCGTCCCGTGCACAATCAAATGTGTAACATGCGTGGATATTGAAATATTCTTTGCCGCTGCTTCGTCGAGGCAGGTCTCGTAAGCCAGGATTACGTCCCCGAGCAAGGCCTCGCCATCATCGGTATTGGCCAGAGCTTCGAGCAGATCTGGCTGAATCTGGGGGAAGGAAAGCACGTTGGTTGGCTTGTCCTTGCCGCGATAGGCATTGTTGAGGGTCCGGACTTCGGCATTGTCGGAGAGCTTGACGCTAAGCTCCATTTCAAAATTCCGGGCCAGCAGATCGGCATGGGACGACGCCGTGATTGCAGCCTTGGCCGCCCGCGCAGCCAAGTCTGTCCAATCCTGTTTCTGGTCCCATAGGGAAGATGCGGTCAGTTCAGTCTGGAGCATCTTTGCCTTCATAGGCTTCGACAATCTTGCCGACCAAAGGATGGCGCACAACATCGCTCGCTCCAAATTCGACCACGCTGACCCGCTCGATATTCTGCAATTTGGATACGGCGTCAGCCAGGCCGGAAGTGGCTTCGCGCGGCAAGTCGACCTGCTTGGGATCTCCGCAAATCACCATCCGGCTGTTCATGCCGAAACGGGTCAGAAACATTTTCATCTGCGCGGCGGTAGTGTTCTGCGCCTCGTCGAGAATGACAAAGGCATCAGACAGGGTACGCCCGCGCATGAAGGCGATCGGAGCGATTTCGATTTCGCCGCTTTCTATGCGTCTTTCCACCTGTTCGGCGGGAAGCGTGTCATAGAGCGCATCGTAAAGAGGGCGCAGAAACGGATCGACTTTTTCCTTCAGGTCGCCCGGAAGAAAACCGATCTTCTCGCCCGCTTCGACAGCAGGGCGCGACAATATAAGCCTATCGACAGAGCCGCTCACCAGTTGAGAAACCGCCTGCGCCACCGCGAGATAGGTCTTGCCGGTTCCCGCGGGGCCAAGGGCAAAAATCATATCATCGCGGGCTAGGGCTTCCATATAATGGGCCTGCCGGACGGAGCGCGGGAAAATCGTTTTCTTGCGTGTGCGGATCATCACCTTCGGCGCATCTGCGACATCATTCTTCTCGGTCTTCACGCCGGTTTTGGATTGGTTCGCGACTTTTGCCACGCGTGGATCTGCCGCCATGGCGATAATCGCTTCGACCGCGCCGGCATCGATGTCCTGTCCTTGCTCGAGGCGGTTATAAATACCGGTCAGCACAACGCGGGCCTGAGACACGGCTTCTTCCTCGCCCTCGATCTTCAATTTTGTGCCGCGGGCTGCGATGTAGACGCCAAGCCGGTTTTCGATCGCCACGATATTCCGGTCATATTCGCCGAACAGATCGCCCAATATTTGCGGATCATCAAATTCGAGATCCACTGTGGTGAGCTTTCCGGTCGTTCCGGCTTTCGTTTTTTGGACCATCAGGCAGCGAGTCTTTCTTTGATCTGGCCGGTGAGACTATTGGGACCGGCCTGGGTTATTTCAACGTCGACCAAATCGCCGATTTGCAGGTCGGGCGAAATGATATGGACCGATTGCAGCCATGGCGTCTTGCCAATCAACTGGCCTTCCAGCTTGCCCTGCCGCTCGAGCAGGATATCGGTCGTCCGGCCCACGGTCTGCTGATTGAATGCATATTGCTGCTCGTTCAGCAAGGCCTGCAATCTTTGTAGCCGTTCATCCATCACTTCAGGCGCGATCTGTTCGTCCATTCCTGCTGCGGGCGTGCCCGGACGCGGAGAATATTTGAACGAGAAGGCTTGGGAATAATTGGCTTCGCGAACAATCTGCAACGTTTCTTCAAAATCCTGATCACTTTCACCCGGAAAGCCGACAATGAAATCGCCCGAAAGCGCAATATCGGGACGCACTTTGCGCATCTGCTGGAGAATATCGAGATAGCTTTGCGCGCTATGGGAGCGGTTCATCGCCTTCAGTATCCGGTCACTGCCCGATTGTACCGGTAGGTGCAGAAATGGCATGAGCTTGGCGACTTCGCCATGGGCAGCAACCAGGCCCTCGGTCATGTCATTGGGGTGGCTGGTCATATAGCGAATCCGCTTCAGGCCCGGAATCTTGTCGAGCGCGCGGATCAGGCCGTCGAGACCCTGATGATGGCCCTTGTCATCCTCGCCGGTCCAGGCGTTGACATTCTGGCCGAGCAGCGTGATTTCGTGCGCGCCACCATCAACCAGTGCCTTTGCTTCATTGACCAGGTCGCTCCACGGGCGCGAGATTTCAGCGCCGCGGGTGTAGGGAACCACGCAATATGTGCAGAATTTGTCGCATCCTTCCTGCACGGTGAGGAAGGCTGTTGGCCTTGCTTGTTTGCCGCGCGATGGTAGGGCATCGAATTTTGAAATGGCGGGCATGTCGGTGTCGAGCGCCTTCTTGCCCGATTTCGCTGTTTCCATCAGCTCCGGTAGCCGGTGATAGGCCTGCGGTCCGACAACGATATCGACGCTCGGCGCGCGACGGGAGATTTCCTTGCCCTCGGCCTGCGCTACACAGCCGGCAACGGCGATCATCGGGCTGGTGCCGTCTTTTCTGCGCAACCGTCCGATATCCGAATAAACCTTGTCGACCGCCTTTTCCCGAATGTGGCAGGTGTTGAGCACCACCAGATCGGCTTCTTCGCCATTCTCGGCGGCGCTCATGCCCTGATCGCTGAGCAATTCGGACATGCGCTCGCCGTCATAGACATTCATCTGGCAGCCAAAGGATTTGATATGGAACTTTTTGAGATCAGCCTGGGTCATAGAGCGCGCCTATACAATGGGTTTGCCCCCCAGGGAAGCCGAAAGCGGCTCGACAATCCGTCGTCTCGCCTCGGCTGCGATGTCTTTCCGGCCAGAATAATGGTCGGGATCGAAAGGCTCGAGAAAATGGACTTCGACCAAAAAACTGCTGTGCCGGGTGAGCAGTCGCCAGGCGTTTGCCTGAGCGGTTTCTTCGCCGGTCCAGCTGACTTCATGGGCATTATTCCCATAGTTGAGAAATATCGGCTGCACCAATATGCCCGGGGGAGGGGGGTCGAGCACTTTCAGCAGCGGCGCCTTGAACGGCAGCAGGGTTGAGCCGTCGGTCGTGGTGCCCTCCGGAAAGATCGTGATTGCCCAGGTTTCCTCCAGTGCATCGCGCAACTGGTTGATCTGCTGGGCTATGCCCATCCGATCCGATCGCGAAACAAAGACGGTATCATTGAGCCGGCAGAGCCAGCCGATAATCGGCCAGTTGCTGATTTCCTCCTTTGAAACAAAGGCTGTGCCGCTGTGACCGCCGAGAATCGCAATATCCACCCAGGAGAGATGATTGGATATGAAAAAAACATCCCGCTTGATCGGCGTGCCGACAATGTTGACTCGCGCTCCGCACGCAAAGGCGGCAATCTTGAGAAAGGTTCGTGGCCAGGGATTGGACAGACCAAAAAGCCGCCAGAGATAATAAAAGGGGATGCAGACGAGCAATGCGACGACCAATATGGTCAAGCGCAAAACGAATCTCAAATAACCCAACGGTGACGCTCCGTTCCACAAGCGATAAGCCATTGGCTGTGTGTCACAAGGCCTCGCCTCCGGGTCGGGGTCAGGCACTTCAGGTTTTTCTGGCGAGAGATACGCCATATAGCTCCATGCGATGGTCTACCAGCCGATAGCCGAGTTTCTCTGCAATCTGTTTTTGCAGCGCTTCGAGTTCAGGATCGACAAACTCGATGACTTTTCCGGTTTCGACATCGATCAGATGATCGTGATGTGCTTCCGGTACCGCTTCATAGCGCGCCCGACCGTCGCCGAAGTCGTGACGATCCAATATGCCGGCTTCTTCAAACAGTCGAACCGTCCGGTAGACCGTCGCTATCGAAATGCGGGAATCCACCGCTGACGCGCGCTCGTGCAGTGTCTCGACGTCGGGATGATCCTCGGCATCGGATATCACACGGGCGATCACCCGACGCTGGTCGGTGATGCGGAGCCCTTTTTCAGCACATAGTGCTTCAAGATCAATTTTTTGCGGCATGGACCCTTTCCGTTACGCTGGGGAAGACTCTATGCGGGGTGCGGGATATTGCAAAGGGAAAATTGCGGCAAGCATGCCGCAATTTTCCAAATCCCGTGCAATAAGAAATCAGTTTATTTCTTATTACCCTTTTTCTTGCCCAGACCGATTGCCTTTGCAAGTTGCCGGCGTTTTTCCGCATAATTAGGAGCCACCATCGGATAATCGTTGGGCAGGCCCCATTTTGCACGATAATCCTCAGGCGTCATGCCGTAATGGGTCATCAGGTGCCGCTTCAGCATTTTCAGCTTCTTGCCATCTTCCAGACAGACGACATAATCCGGCTTTATTGATGCTTTGACCGGAACCGCAGGCTCAGGACGGGCCTGTTCCGCAGCTTTACCCGAAAGGGAAGCGAGTGCTCCATGAACACTGCTAATGATGAGCGGTAAATCGGATACCGCAACGCTGTTATTGCTGACATGTGCAGCAACAATGTCTGAAGTGAGCGTAATCAACGTCTCATTCAGAGCAATTTCTTCCTCTGTCATATTCTATTACCTTTGTGCGACCATTATTATTATATTGCATATTTTGCGCGCTGATATTTACACGAACGGTCAACCGCTGCAACAGTCAAACTCATGATACATTTGTTTAGATGGTTAATACGGTCTTGTAAGTAACCGCATCGAATTTTTCCATATTGAGGCCGGTATAATAGGCCTTGCGTAGTCCAATCCGCTGGAATCCGAATTTGTTATAAAGTCTTTCGGCCGGATTATCGGCCCTCATCTCCAGAAAAACTGCTGCAACGCCATGGGTTAGCGCCGATTGCAGCATATTTTCGAGCAGACGGTAGCCGACGCTCTGACCCTGGCAATCGGGCGAAACGGCTATCATCAGAAGCTCTTCTTCATCCGCGACCTGCCGGCTGATGAGAAAACCGCAGACCATATCTTTGCGTTCTGCAATCAATAGTCTCGCATTAGGCATAGAAAGCATCGATCGGCACTGATGGTGGTTCCATCCTTCGCCATAAGTCTTTGGAAAGGCATGTTCCATGACATGCATAACCTCGTTCAAGTCGCTCAGATCACCGGGCCGGATAGCCACCGGGTCAAATCCATGATCGTCCCAAGAGCTTTGCCGAGTGGCCATCGCTCAGGCCTTCGCTGGCTGGGCGTCTGGTTTGCGCCCGTAATTCGGTTTGGCAGGCATATTTTTCATAGCGCCATCCACTAAAGAGATATGAGCGGCATTTGGCAATATCGGAAAATGCTTTTTGCCTCCGACCAGTGCAGCCAGTTCCGTCGCAGCGGATCCGGCTATCACATCAGCGTCGACCTGGATGGCTGCCTGTTCAGGCGTGAGCGAGGCGAATTCGCCCGTCGGCTCACCACTTACGGCGAAATTTTGCACGAAATATTCGCCGTGACCAGCCAGCATAGCGACGCAGACCGGTTGACGTTCGTCCATTTGTTCCAGAGCTTGCGCCGCAACCAGAGCAAGGCAGCTATATCCGCGGATTTCCGCACCCCATGCCAAGGCGAGAGCCTGTGCTGCGGAAATACCGATACGGACACCGGTAAAACTACCGGGGCCGCAATTGACAAGAATCCTGTCCGCTTTGCCGCGATCCGGCAGCTGCGCAATGACCGGGATCAGCTTTTCCGCATGACCGCGGCCAATTTCGGCATAGTTCGAGGCGATCAGGGTGCCGTCCTCGAATAGCGCTACGGAACATGCGATGCTGGCCGTGTCGATCGCGAGAAGGCGCTCGCCCATCAACCGGTCAGATCAGGCTGTTGAATTTGTCGAATTCCGGGCGCGGGCTGCGGTCAAAAATCGTCGCCGGATCGCCATAGCCCAAAGTCGAAATGAAGTTTGATTTCACATTGGGCTGGTCGGCGAAAAATTCCTTGTCGACAGCGTCATTGTCAAAGCCGGACATCGGACCGGTGTCCAGTCCGAGAGCACGGGCCGCCAGAATAAAATAGGCACCCTGCAGCGAACTGTTGCGCATCGCGTGCACTTTGCGGGCCTCGGCATCGCCTTCGAACCAGCTTTTGGCGTCTGCGTGCGGAAAGAGTTCCGGAAGATGCTCGTGGAAATGTTGATCCATGCCGATGATGACCGCAACCGGAGCCTTGCGGATTTTGTCCTGATTGCCTTCCGCGGAAAGATTGGCCAGCCGGTCGCGTGATTCTTGGCTATGACACCAGATCAGACGGGCGGGCAGCATATTGGCGCTGGTTGGCCCCATTTTCATCAGGTTCCAGATAGCGTGCAGCTGCTCCACCGATACTGGTTTGTCGTGATAGCCGTTATAGGTACGGGCTTCGAGAAACAGCTGATCCAGCGCTGCTTGATCAAGTGGAGAATTCATTAAACTGCCTTTGTTTTGATAAAGCTTAAGCGGCCCGGACTTCGGTGACTTCCGGTACATAATGTTTCAGCAGGGATTCGATGCCATGTTTCAGCGTAGCAGTGGATGACGGGCATCCGGCACAGGCGCCCTGCATTTTCAGGAATACTGTGCCCTTGTTGAAGCCGCGATAAATGATGTCGCCGCCATCATTGGCAACCGCAGGGCGGACCCGGGTTTCGATCAGTTCCTTGATTTGTGCTACAATATCCGCATCTTCCGGATCATCATGCACTTCCTCTTCCGGTGGCACGGTGATTTCTCCCGCGCTACCCGGTTTGAATAGCGGCAGTCCGGCCGAAAAATGGTCGAGCAGGATGCTCAGCACCTGTGGCTTCTGGTCGCTCCAGTCGGCGCCCGGTCCACAGGTTACAGAGATGAAGTCCGACCCGAAGAAAACGCCGGTGACGTCGCCAAGCGTGAACAGGGCTTCTGCCAGCGGTGATGTCTCGGCATCTTCCGGCGAGGCAAAGTCGCGGGTTCCGTCGGTCATGACCGTTTGCCCCAGCAGGAATTTGAGGGTCGAGGGGTTTGGTGTTTTTTCGGTTTCAATCAACATGACTGTTATCTGGCGATTATGTACGAAGCGATCAAGGGCTAAACACAACTAGTCGAAGCCAAGAGCCGAGAATGTCGGGAATATTCACTGGCCAGTCAGATTGAGGCTGCTTATATCCGGCGCATGAAAACTACATCCCCGCTTCTGGCCCCCTGTTTCTCGATATCGTTCCTGCTGTTCGCCTTGCTGGCGATACCCGGCGTCGCCGCCGCCGAAGAGGCCAAGCACGATGATAATTTGCCTTGGCTGTACAAGAATAGCGACGTGCCGGTCGACAAGAGCTGGACCTTTGGCGAACTGGACAACGGGATGCGCTATGCGGTCAAACGTAACGGTGTCCCGCCGGGACAAGTCTCGATCCGTTTGCGGCTCGATGTCGGCTCGCTGATGGAGACCGAGCAAGAACAGGGATTTGCCCATTTCATGGAGCATCTGACGTTTCGGGGCTCGACCCATGTGCCCGATGGCGAAGCGAAGCGCGTCTGGCAAAGGCTGGGCGCGACCTTTGGTAGCGACAGCAATGCGGAAACTACGCCGACGCAAACGGTCTACAAGCTGGATCTGCCTAATGCCAACCGGACCAGCCTTGATGAAAGCCTGAAAATACTATCGGGCATGGTAAGTTCGCCGGGGCTGAGCGTCACGGCGGTCAATGCAGAGCGTCCCGTAGTGTTGGCGGAATTGCGCGAACGCGCAGGTCCCCAGTCGGATGTCCAGAATGCAACCCGGGAATTATTCTTTGCCGGACAGCGTCTGGCAAGCCGCGCGCCGATCGGCACGCCGGAAACATTGGGTGCTGCAACGCCGCAGATGCTGCAGTTGTTCCATCAGCGCTGGTATCGTCCGGAGAATGCCGTGATCGTGATTGCCGGTGATGGTGATCCGGCATTGTTCGAGGAATTGCTGAACAAGCATTTCGCACAATGGAAGGGCAAGGGCGAGGCGGGCGCCATTCCGGATTTCGGAGAAGTGCAGGATAGTGATGATATCAGCCGGATTGTCATCGAACCCACTTTGCCCCGGTTTATTTCCATGGTCATTGCGCGGCCCTGGGAGCAGGTCGAGGACACGATAGTATATAATCAACAAATATTGATCGACCTCCTGGCGTTGCAGCTGATCAATCGCCGTCTGGAAGCCCGGGCGAGGACCGGCGGCAGCTATTTGCAGGCCAGCGTCGGGCAGGATGATGTCAGTCGATCGATCGACGGTACCTTCATCAGCATCATCCCGCTCGGCGATGACTGGGAAGCCGCGCTCGAGGATGTCCGGAGTGTTATCGCCGATGCGACCACTATAGCCCCGTCCGAAGCGGATATCGCCCGGGAGATTGCCGAATTTGACGCTGCACTGGCGATTGGCGTGGAAAGCTATCAAACCGAAGCCGCCCGCAAACAGGCCGATGATATCATCAACGCTGTGGACATTCGGGAAACCGTTGCAACTCCGCAGGTGGCGCTCGATGTATTCCGCGCGATGCGGGATCTTTACACGCCCGAGCGGTTACTCGATTCGACTCGCGAATTATTCTCCGGCGTCTCTACCCGCGCCTTGCTGACATCACCCGATACCGTCGACAATGGGAAAGCCAGATTGGCCCAGGCGTTGCGCCGCTCCGTCGATGCAGCCAGCGATGTCCGCGTCACCCAATCCGATATCGGATTTGAAGCGCTGAAAAAAATTGGGGAAAAGGGATCTATCCTGTCGTCTGAATTAAACGAGCGCTTCGATATCGAGCAGTTGGAACTGACCAATGGTGTCAGAGTGCTGATGTTCCCGAACAACGCCGAGCGCAACAAGATCATGGTCAATGTTCGTTTTGGTAAAGGCTATAGCGGCCTGTCGTCACGACAGGAAACGCTCGCATGGTCCGGCGCAATGGCGTTGATGGCCAGTGGCGTGGGCGATCTCGGCCAGGAGGAACTGGACAAGATTACCACCGGACGCCGGATTGGACTGGGTTTCGGTATAGACAATGATGCGTTCGAGATTTCGGCTGACACACGGCCGTCCGATCTTGAAGACCAGTTGCATCTGATTGCGGCCAAATTGGCTTTCCCGCGCTGGGATGCAGCCCCGGTAATCCGTAGCAAGGCCGCTTCCCTGATCAGCTACGACAGCATGTCGGGATCTCCCCAGGCGGTGATGGCACGTGATCTGGAATGGCTCGTTCGTGGCAAGGATCCTCGCTGGAAAACGCCGGACAAAGATGATTTTGACCAGCTGACGGTTGAGAATTTTCAAACATTCTGGAGGCCGATATTGGCCAGTGGACCGATCGAAGTAATGCTGTTTGGCGACTTTGACCGCGACCAGGCCGTCGAATCCATTCTCAAGACGTTCGGCGCTTTGAAAAAACGCGAGCCGCAACCCGTTGCGGTGGACGCGCGATCTCCCCAATTTCCCGACCCAAAGGCTGGGCCGGAAATTCTGGTCCACAAAGGCGACCTCGAAAGGGCCGCGGCCATGGTGGCGTGGCCGACTGGCGGCGGGCTGGATAATGTTCGGGAAAGCCGCAGGCTGGAAGTGCTGTCATCGATTTTCAACGACAGGCTCTTTGAAATCCTCCGCTCTCAACAGGGCGCGAGCTATAGTCCGCAGTTCATCAACAGTTGGCCGACGGAGTTTGAATCCGGTGGTTATATTGGCGCACAAAGTCAGTTGACGCCGGACAATATTGACCGTTTTTACAATGTAGTTGATTTAATCGCCAAGGATCTTCGGGAAAAACCGGTTAGCACGGATGAACTTCAGCGCGTGGTCGAACCCCTTCGCCAGCTGATTTCTCGCGCAAGCAGCGGCAACAGTTTCTGGATGAGCCAGCTGGAAGGGGCGAGCTACAATCCTCAGAAATTCGTCGCACTACAGACTCTGCTGCGTGACTATACTGTGATTACACCGGAAGAGGTGCAGGCTCTGGCGATAAAATATCTGAATGATGAAACGAAATGGAAACTTGCGGTGCTTCCTGAATCGAACCGTCTGGCTGCCAATGACAATGGACCGCTCACCCAGCCAGCAGAAGCCGCCGCCAGTAATTAGCTGCCAGCAATTAGCCGACAGCTGGCCAGTCACTGGATAGAGTCAACAAGGGCCAAGATCTGGTCGTTACTGGGTCGTTTCTTATAGTCGCCAGATACCGTTCTGGCGATGATCTTGCCGCTCTTGTCGATCAGGAAGACCGAAGCATAAGGGACACCCGCGGCGCGTCCTTCGGTATATTGCGGGTCGCGCAAACCAAAGCCGTCGATCACCGCGGAAGTCTGGTCGGACAGCATCTCATATTGGAGCATCTGGTTCTTGGAGAAACGGTCCTGCTGGGCGGGGCTGTCATAACTGAGGCCATAGAGATTATAGCCACGTTCCTTCAGATCGCCGACAATCGTGTTGATCGATTTCAATTGTGTCTGACAATAAGGACACCATTCGACCGAACGCGTAAAGACAAGCAGAGCAGGGCCATTTTCCAGAACCTGTCCCAAAGTGGTTTCGCCAGTGTTGGTCAGCAGGCTGGTGGTCAAGGGAACCTGCTCCCCGACCGCCAGTCCGGCATCTATGGTTTCCGCTTTCACGACGGGAGCATCTCCTGTGTCGCGTGCCTTTTGCACCTGACCAGTGGCGTCGCTAATGGCGTCATCAGCAGGTTCAGAGCATGCGCCGATCGCAAGCACTGCAACGGAAGACAATATCAAAGCGGTTCTTGTCATAACGTAATTCATCCAGCTATCTCTGCTATTATTCGTGGTTTAAAGCCCGTCGTTTCCGCTTCGTCGCCTCGTTTTCATGGTGCCGGAAACGACGCCCAGAGCCTGCAGAGCCTTATCGAAAATCAGCTTTTACCATCACAATACATATTTGGACAGGTCGGTGTCTTTGGCGACTTCCGAAAGCTGCTTCTCGACATAGGCCTCGTCGATGATAATTTCTTCACCAGCCCGGTCTTCTGCCGTAAAGCTGATCTCTTCGAGCAGCTTTTCCATGACCGTCTGCAGCCGGCGCGCACCAATATTCTCAACTGTTTCATTCACATTCGCTGCGATCTCGGCGAGCTTTTCGATCGCATCGTCGGTGATTTTGACCGTGACATCTTCCGTCCCCAGCAATGCTACATATTGTTCTGGCAAATTGGCTCTGGTTTCGGTCAAAATCCGGATGAAATCGGCTTCGGTCAACGCCCGCAATTCCACACGGATCGGCAAGCGCCCTTGCAATTCGGGGAGCATGTCGCTGGGCTTCGATATAGAAAAAGCGCCGGATGCAATGAACAGGATATGGTCGGTCTTCATCGGTCCATATTTGGTCGCAACCGTGGTTCCTTCGATTAGCGGAAGCAGGTCGCGCTGGACGCCCTCCCGGCTGACCGATCCGCCGCGCACGTCGCTGACTGCAATCTTGTCGATTTCGTCAAGGAACACGATACCGTTGGATTCGGCGTCGGTGATCGCTGCTCGCGATATATCCTCGTCGTCGAGACGCTTGTCGGATTCTTCCTCGACCAGCTTGTCCCACGCGTCAGCAACACGCATCTTGCGACGTTTCATTCGCGTTTGATTGAAGGCTTTGCCCATCATGTCGGAAAGATTTATCATACCGACCTGACCACCCATGCCGGGGAGATCCATCGGCATATTGGGCGCATCTTCCACTTCGATCTCGATCTCGGTGTCATTCATGTGATTGTCGACGACCCGCTGGCGAAAGCTCTCGCGAGTGGCTTCGCTGGCATTTTCCCCGCATAAAACGTCGAGCAGTCTGCTCATCGCCGCTTCCGCAGCCGCTTCATGCACGGCCATTCGCCGGCGTTCGCGTTCCAGCCGGACAGCCTCTTCGGCGAGATCGCGGGCAATTTGCTCGACATCCCGACCCACATAGCCGACCTCGGTGAACTTGGTCGCTTCGACCTTGATAAAGGGCGCATCCGCCAGCTTTGCCAGACGCCGGGAAATCTCCGTCTTGCCGCAACCCGTGGGCCCGATCATCAGAATATTCTTGGGCGTCACTTCCTCGCGCAGCTCGGCTGGCAGCCTCTGGCGGCGCCAACGGTTGCGCAAAGCAACCGCAACGGCGCGTTTGGCATCTTGCTGGCCGATAATATGTTCGTCCAGCGCTTTGACGATGGCTTTGGGGGTCAGGTTCGCCTGCATGCTAATTTTCTCTTTGTTATTGATTGTAACGGATTCGACAAGATTTAGGTGTCGCTTTCGAGCGTTTCAATCGTGACCTGGTCGTTGGTGAACACGCACAGTTCGGCCGCAATCTGCATTGATTTCCGGGCCAGCTTCTCGGCGTCTTTTTCATAGTCTTTCAGGGCGCGCGCTGCGGAGAGAGCAAAATTTCCTCCGGAACCGATCGCTGCAATGCCCTCTATCGGTTCGAGCACGTCGCCGTTGCCGGTGAGAATCAGCGTTACATCCTTGTCGGCCACAATCATCAACGCTTCCAGATTGCGAAGATATTTGTCGGTCCGCCAATCTTTTGCCAGTTCAACCGCTGCGCGCATTAACTGTCCGTTATGGCGTTCAAGTTTTGCCTCGAGACGCTCGAACAAGGTGAATGCATCAGCGGTAGCACCGGCAAAGCCGCCAATCACCGATCCGTCGTGCAATTGCCGCACCTTACGGGCGTTCGGCTTCATTACGGTATTTCCCATGGATACCTGACCGTCGCCTACGACGACGACCTTGCCGTTTGTCCGGACCGATAGGATTGTTGTGCCGTGCCATTGTTGCAGGCCATGTTGCTGATTTTCTGTCATGAAACCGGATATGGGTAATCCGTTCCGAATGTGCAACCAAAGGCTTCCCGGCTTTATTTCAAGGCAGGAAACAGACCAGCGGAATCACGGCTTCTGACAGCTTCCTAGCCAAAAAAAATGGCGACCAGTTGGCCGCCATTTTCAAAATCTATTTCTGAACGAGTTCAGGGGGAGGTTGGCGTATCATCGCTGCCGTCGGCCGCGATGATGATGCCGGCAATCACAGCTGCTGCTGCGAGGATTGCAATAATGATACCGGAACCGCCTTCGAGATCATTTTCGCTATCAACAGTTGCGCTGGTACGTGCAACAGAAGAAACAGGCTGGCTAGCCTGTGCCAAAACGGGTGCGCTTACAAGCGATGCGGCTGCAGCTGCAGCCATTCCAATTTTACCGAAACGCATAATTTGCTCCTTCAGGGTTTCGCATTTCACTTAATACGCAGCAATCTTTGGCATAACAGGCTACTGAAATCAACCATCTTATTGTTCAATATCATAATATCGCCGTTAAGTTGCAAAGATCACACAGGTTGAACTTTTGCCGGTAAATAGAGAGCTTAGATGCAAATTGATGCCTCAGGGTTAATTTTTCTGGTCTATCGTTCCGGATTCCGTTGGTTTTCATGGCATGTGCCAATTCAAGACGTTAACCACGGGCGTGAATTTCGCTCTGGAATAAATAGCTAACAAGTTGTTAACCAACGGCATGGATAGAGATAGATTGAGACCATTGGCTCTGACCGACGAGGTCACAGGACATAGCTTTCGTCGCAGTTTGCCGGAAAAAATCATAGGCATTGCGAGAAAAGAGCATGATCTTGATAGAGTAACCACTGCAAAGCAAGAGGGATTCGGGGAAGACGTCAGCCTGTTTCTGCTTAGCTTCCTTGCTTTCTTTACTGCCTTTTACATGTTCATCGTCTGAATCGGAGCCAGTAACCGCTTAGTCGCATGCACGATGGAGTTGCTGGCCCAGCCATGCTGCTACCAGACACATGGCGGCAACCAGCAAAAGCTGCTCTGTCGTTGAAACGCCCAGCATGCTGAGCCCTAGCGCGACCAGCGCGCCCATAACCATACAGCCGGAATTGACGACATTATTGGCGGCAATAGTGCGCGCGGTCTGGCTGATATCCACCGTCGTCGTCAGAAAAGCGTATAAGGGCACAACAAACATGCCGCCAAATATGGACACGCCCCCCAGTGTACCGAGCAGCGCCCAGGCCCCTTCATGGATGATGAAGGTTTCGAACGTATAAAGTTGGCCGTCAGGCAGGCCCTGCCAGTTGCGGGCTATGAAGAATAGAATCAGTACGAAAATACCCATCATGATGACGCTGGCCGGGGCGAAACGCGCCGAGACTTCGCTCTTCAACAAACGGTTGACCAGGACCGAACCGATGGCAATACCGATTGAGAACACCCCCAGAAAAAGACTGGCAACCTGCGGTGTTGCTGTGAGAACATTTTCCACCAGTGGTGGAAATTGAATGATCATGACCGATCCGATGGTCCAGAAAAAGCTGATTGCGATGATCGCCAGATATAATCTGCGCACGTGCAAGGTGGCGGATATCAGGCGAATCGAAGAGCGAACAAAATTGAAGTCGATCTTCTCCACTTCCTTTTGCGCTGGTGCCGGCGGCATGAACTGGGCGGCGATCCGTCCGATCACCGCCACCACGAAGACCGCAATAACGGCAATTTCGACTCCGTTCCCATCACGGTCAATGATGATGCCGCCAAGAATAGTCCCCGCGAGAATCGCAATATAGGTTCCCGCTTCGACCAGCCCGGTCCCGGCAAGCACTTCGTCTTTCTCAAGATGCTGCGGCAGAACGGCGTATTTTATAGGACCGAAAAAGGTGGATTGTAGGCCCAGGAGGAACAGGGCGGTCAGCATGATGGGAATGGAATGCAGCCAGAGCCCGACGCCGCCGACAACGGCAATGAATATTTCCAGCGTTTTTACCAGTCGTGTGATCCGTGCTTTGTCGTAATTGTCCGCCAATTGTCCCGCCAGCGAAGAAAACAGAAAGAAAGGCAGAATGAACAGGCCGGAAGCCAGTGCATTGAACACGAAATCTTCGGATTCACTTTCGTAAATATTATAGGTCACCAAAATGACCATCGAGAATTTAAAGAGATTGTCGTTAAATGCCCCGAGCAGCTGGGTGAGGAACAGCGGCAAAAACCTTCTTGTTCGCAGCAAATGCGCAGTATTTTGCATAAAGTGAAAATCTCTTTATCGAGCGAAAAATGAGCGTTGCCTTATCCTTAGCCCATTCAGCCCCCGCGTCAAATCGATTGACCGAAGCAGGCGCGACGAATTTCCAGTCTAGTTGGTTGAAACAATTTTCATTTCGAGGAAATCCGTTTATGCGAGAGCCACCATGCTGAACTTGCCGAACATATTGACACTTTCGCGGATATTTGCGGTGCCGATTCTGGTCTTTCTGCTCTGGCCGAACTTCGAGGCGGCCCGGTCACAGCCGTTCCCGATCGACTATTTGCTGACCTTCGGGCTATATTGCCTGATGGCGATCACAGATTATTTCGACGGCTATCTCGCCCGGTCGCAGGGAACAGTATCCAAGCTCGGGATATTTCTGGATCCGATTGCCGACAAGATCATGGTCGCCGCAGTGGTGCTGATGTTGATATTCACGCGGGATATCAATGGATGGCATACCATAGCCGCGATTGTCATATTGTTGCGGGAAATCACCGTCTCGGGTCTCCGCGAGTTTCTTGCCGGATTGCAGGTCAGCGTTCCCGTGTCGCAACTGGCCAAGTGGAAAACCGGATTTCAGATGATTTCACTCGGTGCACTGATCTTGGCGGGCGGCTTGCCGCAATTCCCGATTGTGCAGACCGTCGGCTTGTGGACACTCTGGGCAGCAGCGATTCTAACCCTCATCACCGGATGGGATTATCTGCGCGTCGGCCTGAAGCATATGGACTGATGGATCGCTCGCTCGACATAGTCTATTTTTCCTGGGTGCGGGAACGGCTAGGCATGGACCAGGAACAGGTGACGCTCGGCGACGGGATCGAGACCATCAGCGATGTATTGGCAATGCTGGTTGCCAGAGGCGACGTCTACGCCGATATCTTTGCCGACATTGCAAAATTGCGCTTCGCCCTCGATCAGGATTACGGCGTCCCTTCGTCGCCGATCGGATCGGCTCAGGAACTGGCTATTTTCCCGCCGGTAACGGGCGGATGATCAGGATTATAGTCGGTTCAGCAGATTTCGACATCGGCGTCGAAACGGCGAAAGTTGCCGGGCAGGGCGGTGGCGCAATCGCCAGCTTTGTTGGCCAGGTCCGCGACGACGGCAACCTGCAATCGCTCGAACTGGAACATTATCCGGCGATGACCGACAAGGCACTCAGGAAGATTGCCGAAACCGCGCTTGCCGACTGGCCACTCCACGCCGTCACGATCATCCACCGTGTGGGCACTTTGTCGGTCGGCGAGAATATCGTGTTGGTGGTGACCGGATCCGATCATCGCGGGGCGGCGATCGAAGCTTGCTCGTTCATTATGGACAAGCTGAAGACGGTGGCACCATTCTGGAAGAAAGAAACCACGACCGACGGGGCAACGAAATGGGTAGAAGAGCGCTCAGCCGACGTCGATGCATCGGAAAAGTGGCAGAAGTAGCCAAAAATATCATTCCTGGTTTTTCGAAACCCAGTGCTGCGCGCCCTTCATGATCTCTGCCAGCAAATGAAACTCGCTGCGCCGCGGGCTGTTCTTGCGCCAGACCAGAGCGATGTCCCGCGTGGCCCGATCCGATTTGAGCGGTCTCGCAACAATATTCGTGTGGTTCAATATGCCGCTGTCGATCGCCATCTTCGGCAGCAGGGTGAGGCCGAGACCATTGTCGACCATTTGCACCAATGTGTGCAGCGACGTTCCCATCATCCGGGCGGAGGCTCGTAATTCGGGGCGGTTGCAGGCCGCGAGCGCATGATCTTTCAGACAATGGCCGTCTTCGAGGAGCAGCAATTGCGTCTCGTCGATTGTTGCCGGATCAACTTGGGCGGGAGGATCGCGCGGATCATCTTTCGGGAATGCGACAAATATTTCATCGCTGAACAGCACTTCGGACTCGACATCGCCGCAAGGGAAGGGCTGCGCCAGCAAGACGCAATCGGCATGCCCATGATGTAGCGAATCGCAAGCCGCCTGACTGGTTTCCTCTTTCAGGTAGAGCTTCAGTTCCGGGCGTTCCCTACGCAATTGCGGCAGCAGACGCGGCAAAAGAAAGGGTGCGATTGTCGGAATCACGCTCATCCTTATATCGCCCGCCAGCGGTTTGCCTGCAGATCGCGCCATTTCGGACAGCTCTTCTGCCTCGCGCAAGATCCGATAGGCTTTCTCCACCATCTGGTTGCCAAGTTCTGTAAAACGGACAACCCGGCGGGTACGCTCAACCAGCACGATATCAAGCAGAGCTTCCAGTTCCTTGATACCGGCTGACAAGGTGGACTGGGTGACGAAGCAGGATTCCGCTGCCTTGCCGAAATGGCCATGTTCTTTTAGCGCCACCAGATATTGCAATTGCTTGAGCGTGGGCAGGTAGGTCGACATTATCGAGACTTTCGATCAGTAGAAGGGAATTGATCTAATATAGTGATTATAAGACTTTTGAAAAGCATCATCGGGTTTCCGTTGCTAAAAAGAACTGGAAATCCGAGCGGGTCGTGCTTAGTTTATGGTCTTCGCAACATCCGGAGGAAATATATGTTTCGGGAACTTGGCGCTTATCTGGATTCCATCAAGGCCCGCGACCCGGCCCCCCGATCGCGCTGGGAAGTGCTGCTCTATCCCGGTGTGCTGGCCCTCGGCTTGCACCGGTTTGCGCATTGGCTGTTCAAAGGCGAACTCTATTTCTTCGCGCGGCTGATCAACCACATCTCGCGCTTTTTGACGGCAATCGACATCCATCCGGGTGCAAAAATCGGTCGGCATCTGTTTATTGATCATGGCTTCACCGTGATTGGCGAGACTGCGCTCATCGGCGATAATGTTACTATTTACCAATGCGTCACGCTGGGCGGTACCAACCCGACCAATGGTGTTGGCGGAAAACGTCATCCGACCATTGAAAATGACGTCATTCTGGGATCCGGCGCCCAGGTCCTCGGTCCGATCACGGTCGGCAAAAGGGCACGAGTGGGCGCCAATGCGGTGGTCACTCAGGATGTACCGGAAGGTGCCACCATGGTTGGCGTCCGCGCCAGACCGACTTTGGTCGAAGCAAAAGAATATCAGAAGGAATTTGTTCCCTACGGGACGCCCTGCAGCGAAATTTTTGACCCGTCGACGCAGAAGCTGGAAATTCTCCAGTGCGAAATGGAGCAATTGCAGAAACGTATCGCCGCCTTCACCAAGGAGCGGAACGGTGATGGTGATGCAATTAAAGCGAAGGGACGCGACAGCGCTTGATGCGTTTCAGCGATTCCAACATATCGCCTTTCCCACAGCGGGGAACCCCGTCACAGGTCGGGTTCGAACGCCGTGAAATGGAACGCATCCTCAGCCTCTACGGCCGTATGGTAGCTGCCGGTCACTGGAAAGACTATGCTATGGACATGCGCAGGGATGTCGCAATATTCGCAGCCTTCCGCCGCGCTTCTGAACGTCCCCAGATCCGGATCGAGAAGCGTCCGTCCGATCGGAACCGGCAAGGTATGTGGTCTTTGCACGGCGAACAGGGGCAGATATTGAAACGCGGCCATGATCTTGCTGGCGTGCTGGCCCCGGTCGAACGCAAGCTTATGAAACTGGTCGCTGACTAGCAGATCAACTCGGAGCTTGTACCGGACAGACCTGAAAACTAGCCTTCTACAGCATCGGTATCCAGCGCATAGCCCGCCGAACGAACGGTACGGATGATGTCGGAACGGTCATTGGCATTCAGCGCTTTTCTGAGCCGCCGAATATGGACGTCGACGGTGCGCAGTTCGATATCGCTATCCTGACCCCATACGCTGTCGAGCAGCCGTTCGCGGGAGAATACCCAGTTGGGATGTTCCAGGAAATGGCGAAGCAGGCGAAATTCTGTCGGGCCGAGCGGGATTGTGTCGCCGCCACGTTTGACCTTGTGGCCGACGGTGTCCATTTCCAGGTCACCAAAGCTGAGTTTCTCACCAGCCAGAGCAGGACGTACGCGGCGCAATACAGCTTTGACCCGGGCGATTAGTTCGCGTGGACTAAATGGCTTGGTAATATAATCGTCCGCACCGGTTTCGAGGCCGCGAATCTTGTCTTCTTCCTCACCGCGTGCGGTCAGCATGATGATCGGGATATTTGCGGTTTCCGATGAACGACGCAGCCGCCGGCAAACTTCTATTCCCGACAGGCTCTCCAGCATCCAGTCGAGCAAGATCACGTCCGGGCGATGTTCCTGCACCAGCAACAGCGCTTCCTCGCCATCCGGCGTGTGGATGACGTCATATTCTTCTTTCTTGAAGTTCCAGGTCAACAGCTCCGCAAGCGCGGCATCGTCTTCGACCAGCAATAATTTGGCATTTACCATCAGTCGGCCTCGTCGCTGAGCGCGTCATCGAGCGGTGTCGTCGGGTTCTCGCCGCGGGTCCGTTCCGGCATCGGCTCACCGGTCGCGGCGAAATAGACCATTTCGGCGACGTTGGTTGCATGGTCGCCAATACGTTCCAGGTTCTTGGCAATGAACAACAGATGCGCTGCCTCGCCAATATCCTTTGGGTTTTCGATCATATGGGTGATCACAGCGCGGAAAATGCTGTTGTAGAAATCATCGACGATCTGGTCGCGCCGATTTACTTCCATCGCCAATTCGGCATCGCGCCGGGCAAAGGCATCGAGCGAGTCCCGGACCAGTTCGCTAGCAATTTTCGACATGGACGGCAGCAGCGAAATAGGTGTCAGCCGGTGCGTCTTGGTCACCAACGGCACGCGCTTGGCGATGTTTTTTGCGTAATCGCCGATCCGTTCAACCACTCCGGATATCTTGAACGTGGCGATCAACTCCCTGAGATCGTCGGCCATCGGGGCCCGCAGTGCGATCGTCTGGAATGTGAGTTCGTCGATCCGCTTTTCGAGTTCATCGATCAGCTTGTCTTCCCGGACGACTTCTTCTGCCAGTTCGAGATCGCTGTTCTCCAGCGCGCGCATCGCCTTGGCAATCGCCTGCTCGCTGCGGCCGCCGATTTCGGCAACCATGCCCCGCAATTCGTTGATATCGGAATCGAAGGCTTTGACCGTATGCTCTGTGCCAGTGTTGACCATTTTTAGTTCCTAAACTTCGTGATATCAGCCGTACCGTCCGGTGATATAATCCCGCGTTTTTTCTTCCCGCGGATTGGTGAAAATATCGGTGGTATCGCCATATTCCACCAAGGTTCCAAGGTGGAAAAACGCCGTTTTCTGCGATACGCGCGCGGCCTGTTGCATATTATGCGTCACGATGACGATCGCATATTTGCCGCGCAATTCGTGGATCAGTTCTTCGATCTTTGCGGTCGCGATCGGGTCTAGCGCCGAGCAAGGTTCATCCATCAGGATGACTTCCGGATCCACCGCAATGGCGCGGGCGATGCACAGGCGTTGCTGTTGGCCGCCGGAAAGGGCCGTGCCGCTATCGAGCAGCCGGTCTTTCACTTCACCCCAGAGACCGGCGCGCTGCAAGGAAGATTCGACGATATTGTCGAGCTCGTCCTTGCCGGTGGCGAGGCCATGGATTCGCGGGCCATAAGCGATATTGTCATAGATCGATTTGGGGAAAGGGTTCGGTTTCTGGAACACCATGCCGACCCGCGCGCGCAACTGGACGACATCCATTTGCGGTGCGTAAATATCGTCGCCTTCCAGTTGAATATCGCCGGTGACCCGGGCAATCGGAATCGTGTCGTTCATGCGGTTCATGCAGCGCAAGAAGGTCGACTTGCCGCAGCCGGACGGGCCGATAAAGGCAGTCACGCTGTCCATATTCACGTCGATGGAGACATCATTGATCGCTTGCTTGTCGCCGTAAAATACGTCGACATGGCGAGCCGTCATTTTCGGCGTGCTGGCTTCGCTTGTCATATCTGTCGTGGCCGAATCTGTCATATTTACGCTTTCACTCGGTTTCTGCATTGTCTGGTCATCATTCTTCATTGCCTCTACCATCGGGTTTCAAAGCGGTTGCGCAGATAAATGGCCAGTGCGTTCATCGTCAGAAGGAACAGCAATAGCACGATGATCGCTGCGGATGTTTTCTCGACAAAGCCGCGATCGACTTCGTCCGACCACAGGAATATCTGAACCGGCAATACCGTTGCCGGATCGGTTATGCCGCTGGGTGGCGTGGCTATGAAGGCGCGCATACCGATCATCAGCAGCGGCGCGGTCTCGCCCAGCGCCCGGGCCATACCGATTATAGTGCCGGTCAATATACCGGGAAGCGCGAGCGGCAATACATGATGAAACACAACTTGTAGTGGACTCGCACCGATACCCAAGGCTGCTTCACGGATCGACGGTGGCACCGCTTTTACTGCGTTGCGTCCGGAAATGACAATGACCGGCATGGTCATCAGAGCCAAAGTCAGGCCGCCAACCAGTGCGCCGGATCGCGGCATCCCGAAAAAGTTCAGGAACACGGCTAGCCCCAGCAGACCAAAGATGATCGATGGAACCGCTGCCAGGTTGTTGATCGAAACCTCGATCAGGTCGGTCAGCCGGTTTTTCGGTGCATATTCCTCAAGATAGAGCGCCGCCAATACGCCGACCGGGAAAGCCAAGAGCAAGGTCACGATCATGGTGATCAGCGAGCCCTTGAAGGCCCCCCAGATACCGACTTGCATCGGGTCCGTAGCATCGGAATGGCTAAGGAAATTCCAGTTGAAGCCGGTGGACAACTGATCGCCCAGTTCGCGAACCTTCTGCTCGGATTCGGGATTACCCGCATCCTTGTAGGCGACATCGATATCCGAAATAACCGGCAGAGATATCGTGGTTTTCTCCTCGACGATATCCGGATTATTCAGGATCATTGCGTTGACTGCCGTCCAGCCACCCGGCGAGAACAGATCGGTGCCATCCGGCCCATATTGGATTTCTATGCTGCTATCGACTATTTCACGCAGTCCCATGGACTGCAAATTGGCGTTTGCATTCGGTCCTTCAAACTGGCTGGGCGACGCGCCGCCGGTCACCGCAGGAAAATCGATCTCAACGGGCAATTCCGTTTGGGTAAAGCCGCGAAAGCCGTTCCCGACCATGACCACCAGCAGAAAAGCCAGAAAGCCGGCGGACAGCATGACGGCAGCCATGCCCAAAGCCTTGAATCGCCGTTCGGCTGCATAGCGTCGGGCGATGCGCTTCTGCATCGCCGCGCCATGCCAGTCGGTCGGGTTGCGTTTGATGTCGGTGATACTATTCATATGCTTCCCGATATTTTTTGACCACGCGCAAGGCGATAAGGTTAAGCAGCAGGGTTACGATAAACAGCACCAGTCCCAGGGCGAAAGCAGCCAGTGTCTTGGGACTGTCAAACTCCTGATCACCGGTGAGCAATTGCACAATCTGTGTCGTCACGGTCGTAACACTGGAAAAGGGATTGGCGGTCATATTGGCAGCAAGACCGGCTGCCATCACAACGATCATCGTTTCGCCGATCGCGCGGCTGACGGCGAGCAGGACACCGCCCACGACACCTGGCAGAGCGGCGGGTATCAGAACCTTCTTGATGGTCTCGCTATGGGTCGCGCCCATCGCCAGCGATCCGTCGCGCATCGCGCTGGGTACCGCAGCAATACTGTCATCGGCCATCGAAGAGACGAACGGAATGATCATGATGCCCATCACCACACCGGCCGCCAGAGCGGATTCCGAAGAAGCGCTGGTAATGCCGATCGAGACTGCAAAATCGCGCAGCGCGGGCGCTACGGTCAAGGCTGCGAAATAGCCGTATACCACCGTCGGTACTCCGGCGAGAACCTCCAGTATCGGTTTCATCCAGGCGCGGAATTTCGCTGGTGCATATTGGGTGAGATAGATGGCGCTCATCAGTCCGAGCGGGATCGCTACGATCATTGCGATTATCGCACCGATGAAAACAGTGCCCCAGAAAAGCGGAATGGCGCCAAACCCGGTTTCGCCCCTCGGTCCGGCGACCGCTTTCGGATTCCATTCGGTGCCGAACAGAAAATCTATTGGTGAAACCATAGAGAAGAAGCGGGCGGATTCAAACACCAGCGACAGAAAAATGCCCACGGTGGTAATGATTGCGATCAGTGATGCGAGCAACAGGACCAGCATCGTGACACGTTCAATTTTTGTGCGCGCTCTCAAATCCGGCTTGATCTGAAGCCAGGCGTAAACGCCACATGCAAATACCATGAGCAGCGCAGCAACAGCCCCGATCATCTGGTAATAGGAAATGGCATCGCGATAAGGCTCTACCATCGATTGAGAGAGCGGGTTGAAGGCGTTGACCTGATTGCCATTGGCGATCGCCCGAGCCTCGGACAGAATCGCCGCCCGGGAGAAACCGTCTTGCGGCAGTCCAGCCGCTGCAGCGCTGGTCAGCGCGGCATCGGTTATCAGCGCAGGGCTGACAAAGCTCCAGACCATCATGAAAATTGCAGCAGGAACGATCGCCCACAAAGCGACATACCAGCCATGATAGCTTGGCAGTGAATGCAGCGCTGATCGGGAAGTCTTGCCGCCCGCCTGCATTCCGGAGGCTTTCAGCCGACCGAAAAACCAAGCGAAAAGACCCAGGCCGATTACGAGGAAAAGAAGCGTTGTACTTGTCACAATATCTGGTTCCGCCCCTGCATCAATATCATCTAAAACGTAACGCCCGCTCAGGCGTGCTTATTTAAGTTCGCCAACGGCTAGCGGGGTCATGTTGCGGACCACATCGGTCATTTTCTCTCGTACAGCGTCCGGCGAAGCAATCAATCCGGCTTTTACCAGATATCCGTCGCGGGTTCCCGCGTTGATGAACTCCTGCATATATTCGCGAAGCCCCGGGATGACGCCGACATGCTGTTTCTTCACATAAACATAGAGCGGCCGCGCACCGGGATATTCTCCCGAAGCAATGGCTTCATAGGTCGGATTGACGCCTGAAACCGAAATACCCCGCACGCTGTCGAGATTCTCTTCCAGAAAACTATAACCGAAAATGCCCACGCTATTCGGATTGGCTTTCAGCTTCTGGACGATGAGATTATCATTTTCACCGGCATCTACATAGGCGCCATCGGCTCTCACGTCATGACAGACGGCTTTGAAAGCATCTTCGTCGCTATCCTTGAGCGCTTTTGTCGCCGGATCGGTGACGCATCCGACTTCCATGATCAGTTCGGTGAGCGCATCGCGCGTCCCCGAAGTTGACGGCGGCCCGTAAACGCTGATCGCAAAATCCGGCAGCGACGGATCAATATCCGACCATTTCTCGGCTGCATTTTCTTTACCGAACGGCCGTTCGGCAATGGCTTTGTATATCTGCGCCGGAGTCAGCGAAAAGGATGTACCATTATTCGCCTGGGCGATGGCTATGCCGTCGATGCCGATCTGTACTTCGACGATTCCGGTGACACCATTGCTCTGGCACAATTCAAATTCGGACATTTTGATCCGGCGGGAAGCATTGGCGATATCGGGAGTGTCTGCTCCGACCCCAGCGCAGAACAGGTTCATGCCGCCTCCGGTGCCTGTCGATTCGAGAATAGGAGATGGATTGGCTCCGTTGATGCTGAATTGTTCGGCCACTGCTTTTGCAAAGGGGAAAACAGTCGATGATCCAACGATCCGGATTTCACTGCGCGTGCCGCCCTGGCCGCCGGAAGCCTGATCCTGACAGGCGGATAGCCCAAAAGATGCGATCGTCACGAGCGCCAGTGTTCTTAACATTCAAAAATTCCTAATTTATCTACGCTCAATCCATGGCGACAAGCACCAAGGGCCGGATTAACAGGCTTGTTCGGGAGGCTTTTAGGGGGGGGCAATGTCCTGTTCGTTACAGTTATATTACAAATATGTGACAGCGAGGCAGAACGGGCTTTTCCGGAAAGAAATTTCCGGGGGGCCATTGGTCAATCATCGCTCTGTTGGAGAGGATCTACAGCCAGACTGTTACTCGCGATCGGCAGCAACACGGAGACCGTCGTGCCGCGGCCTACTTCGCTGGTGATTTCCATGCGCCCGCCATGCCGTTCCGAAATATGTTTGACGATGGCAAGTCCCAGTCCCGTTCCGCCAATCGATTTGCTGCGGCCCTTGTCGACTCGATAGAAACGCTCGGAGAGCCGGGGAATATGTTCGGGTGCAATGCCATCCCCCTGATCGCTAATGGCAAGATATAACATCGTTCCCGCTTTGTTGGGCGCGACATTAATAGTGACTGGCGTCCCTTTTTTTCCATATTTAAACGCATTGCTCAGCAGATTGTTGACGACCTGCGCCAATTGCGCACGGTCGCCATGAATCATCGGTATGTCAGCCGGCAAATGAACCTGTATTTCATTTTCTTTCTTGCCGCGACTGTTGATGTAAAAATTGCGGGCTTCCTCGACCAGTTCGCTAAGGTCGATTTTGTCGGAAGGCAGCTCGAATTTTTCCGCCTCAATCCGGGAGAGCGACATCAGATCTTCAATCAGACGCTGCATGCGGTCGGCTTCATCATACATGATTTTCAGAAAACGGGCGCGGGTCGCATCATCCTTGCCGGCCTTGGGGTCTTCCAGTGTTTCCAGAAATCCTTTGATCGCAGCCAACGGCGTGCGCAGTTCATGGCTGGCGTTGGCGACAAAATCGGTACGCATTCTTTCGGCGGCATAGCGACTGCTGCGATCCGAAAGCTGGACCAGTTTCAGACCATCCTGCAGCGTATGAATTCGCAATTCCCATCTTTGATCGGTGCTACCGACGCCGACAAGCAGGATAGGTTCGCCTGTGTGCTTAGCATCAGGATTGGCGAGCCGGTCGGCAGCAGCGGGGTGGCGAATGGCGATCCGTACATCCTCGCCGACAATATGATCTCCCAGAACATGGGCCGCTGCAGGATTGGCTGCGGCCACTTTGGCATTGCGTATCAGCATTATCGGATCGGTGATCGGGTCGATAATATCCTGATAGGCTTCCGACCGCCCCTGATAAAGGATGCGCTTGCGCTGCCGCTCTAGCGCTGCCGGGTCTGGCAAGGGCGGAGCAGGCCGGTCCTGCAAGACTGTGAACAAGGCGATCGCTCCGGAGACGATGACGACAATGAACTGCGGGCCGGATTGCGGCAACTGGCCCGCAACTATACCGCCGCCGACAATGAATGCCAGGGCAACCAGCAAGCGGAAAGGGGAAACCGAAGTCATCTGGTCGATTCTGGCATTTTCATAGCGGCTATTTAGGCGGTGCCGGGCTGGATCGGCAACGGGAATGTTTCTGCGTCAAAGCAGCGTGCTGCAAAATATAGGCGATATTAACGATTTCTATGTCTATGTCCCGAATATAGACGAGGACATCGGCGAGCGAGTGATTGTTCGCTTTTTACCCGATTTCTGCTTATGTGCGGATATCTGAAGCAAGAGAAACCATGGATGAAAATTCGATGAAAGAGGGCCTTCCTTCCGAATCGTCAGTCGAAACTGACCAGAAAAACGGAATAGTAAGTCGCCGTCGTGCCTTGATGATGGGCGCGGTCACGGCTTCTGCAGTGGTCAGTATCAAGCCGGCATTGGCCCAGACCGCTGGTTCGGTGCTCAATTGCGAAATCCCGGTTCCCGGCAACCATGCGGCAGGTGGCTATATTGCAGCCGACGGCACGGTTGTCACGGCCGATACGCCAGGTGCGTTTCCGGCGGCCGGGCGGAATTTTACCGGTGAAGAAGTACGCCAGGCGATGAACGGACGGACGCTGCCGGGCACCTCCTATGACCAGTCGCAGGCCTATGTGAATTATATCCGCCGGCTGCAATCGGGGCAGAGCGGCTTCACATGCTATGCTTCGCTGCAAATGCCACGCTGATATAACCCACGAATTTTAACATTTGCCTGCTATCAGATCGCTATGTCGTACCAGATTCGCAGGTAATCCATCATGACCCAGCAATATCGGGTTGCGCCGACAGATGATCTGATCTGGCATGATCTGGGCAGCATGACGCTGCTATATCATAAACCGTCCGGCATCACCCATATGCTTGCCGATCCTGCGCCCGCGATAATCGAGGTGATGGGCGATGCTCCGCTGACTGCAGCTGAAATTGCGGCACGACTGAAGGCACTGTTCGACCTTGAGACCGGAGTGGATGCGGAAGATATCGTGATTGCCCGCCTCGACGAGCTGCGCACTTTGGGCCTGGTCTCGCGAGTGTCCGGCTGATGGGCGGAATGCATCAGATCTTGCTCAAAATCGGGCCGGCGGCCTTCCGTATTGTCTCGGCATGGCGACAGCCGCTCGATCAGCTGGTGGGTCTTTACCAGAATTACCCGCAACCGATCGGGGACCATGTTGATTTCACGGTTCGCCTTGAACCGGAAAAGCCATGGCGTCGCCATATTCGGCCATCCGTCCATATCGGCGGTGACTTCTGGCTGCCCGATGCCGCGCCTTTGCCTCTCAGCCAGGGGCTTCTGGCCGCCGAAATGGGCATGAACTTGCAAATGGCGCTTGGCTGGCGAAGGCATTTGCTGCTCCATGCCAGCAGCGTCGAAAAGGAGGGCAAGGCGCTGATAATGACCGGTCTGTCCGGCTCGGGGAAATCGACCTTGTCGGGGATGCTGGCCGAAAGAGGCTGGCGGTTCATGGGCGATGAATTTGCCTTGCTGAGTCTAGATACGGGCGAAATTACGCCATTCCCGCGCCTGATCAGCCTGAAGAACCAAGCTATCGAGGCGATGCAGGAGCTGGCGCCGGCGAACCGTTTCGGCCCGGAAATGAAGTCCACACCCAAAGGCGATATTCGCCATCTCGTCCCGCCGAAAGAAGCGGTCGCCCGGATGGATGAAACCGCCAAACCGGCACTACTGCTCTTCCCCCGCTTTGGCCACGCCCCCGAATTGCGCGATATGGGGCAAGCGGAAATATTCGTCCGGCTGACCCAGGCTTCGACCAATTATGTTGCGCTAGGGGAGGCGGGGTTTCGGGCCTTGACGCGTTTTGTTGATCAGGTCCCGACCATGGCGATGGATTATCAATCTGTGGAACAGGCGGAAGAACTGATCGACAGCCTGTGGAGCGAGTTGCGATGATGCGCGACGCCCGTCCTTTGGTCGACGCCCTTCGGGAACCGGCAAGCGTCGAGGCGCTGAACGGTAGCCAGTGGACCGACCTGATCAGCATAGCGCGAGCGGAATCCTTGATCGGTTCGCTCGCCCACCGGCTCGAGCAGGTGACTATCCCGGACCGCGTTCGGGCGGTCCTGCAGGATGCGATCGAGGCGCATGATCTGGCGCGGCAGCAGGCTCTGTGGGAAGCCGATTGCGCGCAAAGGGCGCTTGCGGGTTATCCTGGCAAGATCGTCCTGATGAAGGGCACTGCTTATGTTGCGGCGAACATGTCCGCCGGTGTCGGTCGCAGCATCGGCGATCTCGATATCATGGTGGCGCGGGACGACCTGCCGGTCGTTGAAGCCGCCTTGCTCGATGCGGGGTGGGAATGGGTCAAACCCGATCCCTATGATGATCAATATTATCGCGATCACATGCACGAACTGCCGCCGCTGATCCACCGCGAACGGGACCGGATGATTGATGTCCATCACACGATTTTGCCACTGACCGCTGGCCCGACACCCGATGCAGGGGCCATATTGAACAGCGCGGTTCGGTTGGAGAGCGGGCTGTATGTTATGGCTCCCGCAGACATGGTGTTGCATTCCGTCGCCCATTTGTTCGCTGACGGCGATCTGGCGGGCGGCTTGCGGAACCTGTGGGATATCAATCATCTGCTGCGGGACTTTTCAGCAGCGGACGAGGAATTCTGGGTGCAGCTGGATAGTCGCGCAAAGATTCACGGACTGGCCGACGAACTGGCACGGGCGTTGCGCCTTGCCGCCACGCTATTTGATACGCCGGTTGATCCCTCTCTGGCTGGGCGCCCCGCGTTGACTGACGATCTTTACGTTCGTCGTCTGCTTGCCCGCGACGGATATGGCCGCGAAACACGCAAATTCACCCGCTTCGGATTCTACGTCCGCTCCCACTGGCTGCGGATGCCGCCATTGCTGCTGGCGCGGCATCTGTGGACCAAATGGCGCAAAGGCGGAAAGCCCTAAAATGCCCCCCGCCATTAGGTAAATAAACGGGCTGGCTTAAGCCCGCTTTGCATGGCATTAGCCGCTGCAAATGGCGGCGCCACAGCCGCAATAGAGCAACTTGTTCCGGAGAATATCGATGTCAGATCGCCCGCTAGCCGCAATCATATTGGCCGCCGGACAAGGCACAAGAATGAAATCGGAAAAGCACAAGGTGCTGCACCCGATCGCTGGCAAACCGATGCTCCACCATCTGCTCGATACAGTCGATTCCATCGGCGTCGAGCGCCCTGTCATCGTCGTTGGTGCGCGCCGTGAACAGATAGAGGCAAGCGTCGAGGGCCGCAATGTCGCGATTGCGGTGCAGGAAGATCAACTCGGTACGGGCCATGCGGTGGCGCAGGCGCACGACGCGCTCAAGGGCTTCGCTGGTGACGTGCTCATTCTCTACGGCGACGTCCCGATGGTCAGCGCCGATACCATGCGCGACATGATCTTCCGTCTGAACAATGGTTCCGAGCCGCGCGCGGTGGTCTTGGGCTTCCGTCCGGATGATGCAGGCGCCTACGGCCGGATCATTGCCGATGATCAGGGCGAGATCGAGAAGATGGTCGAGTTTAAGGACGCCAGTGACGCCGAGCGCTCGGTAAACCTGTGCAACAGCGGCCTGATGGCGGCGCGCTCGACCGACCTGTTCATCCTGCTCGACCAGATCAGCAACGACAATGCAGCGGGTGAATATTATCTTCCGGACATCGTCATGCTGCCGGGTCAGAAAAGCGCGGTCATCGAAGTCGATGATCCAGCCGAGGTCGCCGGTGTGAACAGCCGCGCGGAACTGGCCGCGGTCGAAGGCGAGTGGCAGGTCCGTCGTCGCGAACAGGCGATGGCCGATGGCGTCAGCCTCATTGCGCCCGACACGGTCTGGTTCTCCCATGATACGGAGATTGCTGCCGATGTCGTGATCGAACCGAATGTTATTTTCGGCCCCGGTGTGTCCGTCGCATCCGGCGCCAGAATATACGGCCACAGTCATATCGAAGGCGCGACCATCGGATCCAACACCAATGTCGGCCCCTTCGCCCGTCTCCGTCCCGGTGCGGTGATGGAAGAAGGCTCCAAGGTCGGCAATTTTGTCGAAATGAAGAAAGCGACACTGGGCAAGGGCGCCAAGGCCAACCACCTGACCTATCTCGGCGACGCCAAAGTGGGCGAGGGCGCCAATATCGGCGCTGGCACGATTACCTGCAATTATGACGGCTATTTCAAATATAGGACGGTAATCGGCAAGGGCGCTTTCATCGGCTCGAATAGCGCGCTGGTGGCTCCGGTGACCATTGGCGATGGGGCGATTGTCGGGGCAGGGGCGACCGTTACCAAGGATGTTGCGGCCGGTGATCTGGCGCTGGTTCGAGCGGAGCAGGCGGCGAAGGCCGGTTGGGCGACTAAGTTTCGTAATGCTATGCTGAAGAAGAAGGCGGAAAAATAGTCCAGGTTAGAAAACTTGGGGAATAAATTGTTCATAAGGGGTAATGTGCGGATGATTTGTCATCCTTACCGCAGGTTCAACGATCTCCCGAAATACCACTAGCGACTTGACATGATATCATGGTATGATATCAACATCTTATGGCACGTATTCTCGCAGACCTTCCCGAAGACGATATAAAATGGCTCGACGCGCAAGCGGCCGAGCAGGGCACGTCGCGGGCGCAGTTGCTGCGAGAGGCTGTGAGTGCCTATCGGGCCGAGGGAAGCAAGGACTGGATCTCCAAAGGGCGTGGCTATTGGAAGGACCGGAGTGATATCGGCGACAGCGTAATATATCAGCGGACTATCCGCGTCGATCGCGATCCTGCATAGTATCTTATGTCGACGCCATTTTTTGACACCAATATCATCATCGACTGGTTACAGGACCGTCCTGGAGCGGCTATCGAGCTTGAGCGCTATTCAAAGCACAGGATCAGCCGTATTGTCTGGTCAGAAGTGAGTGCTGGAGAGCCATTGGAGACCCGCCGCAAGGTGCAGGATCTTCTATCCCCGTTCGAAATTGTCGAACTGGATGCACGAATTGGTGATGCTGCAGCAGATATACGCTATCGCACCCGAATGAAGTTGTTTGATGCCATGATTCTTGCGACCGCGCAGGTCAATGGCGCTATTCTCATTACACGAAACATAAAGGATTTCCCTGCCAATATGCCGGGCATCCGCGTACCCTATACACTTTAGCAGAAAGCCCGAAAACCATGTGCGGAATCATTGGAATTGTTGGCAACCAGCCCGTCTCGGATCGTTTGGTCGATGGTCTGAAGCGCATGGAATATCGCGGCTATGACAGCGCTGGAGTCTGCACAGTGCATGACGGCCGGCTTACCCGTCGCCGCGCAGAGGGAAAGCTGGCTAATCTGGTAAATGTTCTCAAAACCGATGATGCCGCTGGCAATATCGGCATCGCGCACACCCGCTGGGCCACTCACGGCGCACCCACTACAAGCAATGCCCATCCTCATGCGACCGGCGAAGTGGCGCTGGTGCACAATGGCATAATCGAGAATTTCAAAAGCCTGCGCGAGGAACTGAGCACGCGCGGACGGTCGTTCGAGAGCGAGACCGATACCGAGGTGGTTGCACATTTGGTCAGCGAACAGGTCGAAGCGGGCAAATCACCGGCAGAAGCGGTCAAAGCTGTTTTACCGCTGCTCAGGGGCGCATTCGCTCTGGCGATTGCGTTCCGCTCGCAACCCGATTTGCTGATCGGTGCTCGCCTTGGGTCGCCATTGGTGGTTGGCTATGGCGACGGCGAGACATATCTCGGGTCCGATGCGTTGGCGCTGGCGCCACTGACCCAGAAAATTGCCTATCTCGAAGAAGGTGACTGGGTCGTCATTACCCGCGAAGGCGCCGCTATTCACGACAAGGACAATAATCGCGTAGAGCGGGAAATTACAACATCCGGTGTCTCGGCTTCCGCTATTGAAAAAGGCAATTATCGCCATTTCATGCAGAAGGAGATTTTCGAGCAACCCACGGTGGTGGCGCAAACTCTGCAAAGCTATATCCGGTCGCTCGAGCAGCAAGTGGCGCTGCCACAAATGGATTTCGATCTGCGCGATATCAAGCGGGTTACTATCGTCGCCTGCGGCACCAGCTATTATGCTGGCATGGTCGCGAAATACTGGTTTGAAACCTTCGCCCGCGTGCCGGTCGATCTCGATTTCGCCTCCGAATTCCGCTACCGGGATCCGGTTCTCGAACCCGGCGGTCTGGCTCTGTTTATCTCCCAATCCGGCGAGACCGCTGATACGCTGGCGGCTCTGCGCCATAGCAAGGAAAATGGTCAGAAGATCGCGGTAGTCGTTAACGTCCCGACCAGCAGCATGGCTCGCGAAGCCGATCTGCTGCTGCCGACCCATGCAGGCCCGGAAATCGGCGTTGCCTCGACCAAGGCTTTCTCCTGTCAGCTTGCCGTTCTGGCGGCGCTCGCTGCGCATCTGGCTGTGGTGAAGGGGAGAATGACCCGCGACGAAGAACGTGATGTGGTCAAACATCTCACAGAGGCGCCCGCGGCCTTGAACGCCGCTCTGAGCCATGATGAAGATATTGCAGGAATGGCGCATCTGATCGCACCGGCACGAGACGTGCTCTATCTCGGCCGCGGTCCTGAATACCCGCTAGCGCTAGAAGGCGCGCTCAAGCTTAAGGAAATCAGCTATATCCACGCCGAAGGCTATGCCTCGGGCGAGATGAAACATGGTCCGATTGCGCTGATCGATGAAGCCGTGCCGGTCATCGTGCTGGCACCGTCCGGGCCTTTGTTTGAAAAAACCGTATCCAATATGCAGGAAGTGATGGCCCGGGGCGGAAAGGTCGTGCTGATCTCCGATGCTGAAGGAATTGCCGAAGCCGGAGACGGCTGCATGGCGACGATCGAAATGCCGAAAGTGCACCCGTTGATCGCGCCGCTGGTCTATGCCGTGCCGGTGCAGCTGCTTGCCTATCATGTTGCCGTTGCCAAGGGCACAGACGTCGATCAACCCCGCAATCTCGCAAAATCGGTAACGGTGGAATAATCATGGCAACAAATCCTTCTCTCGTCTCCGTCGAAACCGCCAGCGGAAAATTCCAGCAGACGGTTCGGGTTGGTCAACATGAGTTTTTTGCCGACGAGCCGATCTCCTTTGGCGGTACGGATAGTGGACCGTCACCTTATGATCTGTTGCTGGCCGCGCTCGGCAGTTGCACGTCCATGACGATGAAAATGTACGCCGACCGCAAGGGCATAGCGCTGGAAGCGGTGCATATCCTGCTCGAGCATAGCCGCGAACATGTCGAGGATTGCAGCAGCTGCAACAATGATGACAACCGGATCGATGTAATCGACCGTTCGATCATCCTGCAAGGAGACCTGAGCGAGGAGGATCGCCGCAAGCTTCTCGAGATTGCCGAGAAATGTCCCGTTCACAGGACCCTGGAAAACCGGATAGACATTCACACAACCGAAGTCCGCGATTGATCGGGATGATACAGCGCGTGCCTGCGGGACTTGCCAATCGCGCACCGCTGGCGTAGCTTTTTTCCCGGAGTGGAGAGCGGCGATTGTCTGAAAGAAAAATCAATATCTGGCTCAATGCCGGTGTGATCGACGCGGACACGGCGCAGCGTATCCGGGAATATGAAAGCGGACGCGCAAGGCCGCTGGGGCTCTGGGCGCTGATCGGGCTGGGTGCGCTTGCCATCGGACTGGGCATTGTGTCGCTCGTCGCCGCCAATTGGGACGATATTCCCGGGATGGTCCGGCTTGCCATTCACGCTTTGCTGATCATCGGCCTTTGTGCCGCCGTCTATCTCCTCCAGCCGCGCAAGGGTTTCCTAGGGCTCTATTTGAAAGACATATTGCTGTTCGTGCTGGCGCTGCTCGGCCTGACCTTCTTCGGGCATCTCGGCCAAGTCTACCAGACGAGCTCGCCATTATGGCAGCCTTTGCTGATCTGGCTGTTGCTGTTTTCGCCGCTGTTGCTGCTGACCGGCCGTGGCTGGCTGATTTCACTGCTCTGGATGGCGGGCCTGCTGGGCACGGCAGTCCAGTTTCTGGACTGGTATTTTCAGCAGACCGATGCACCGCGCGCAGTCTATGTTGCCGTCATCACCAGCTTGCCGGTCCTTGCATTGATCTTTTCCATATTCATGCGGAAAACAAGCGGCAGGCCGGCGTTCTGGAAAAAGATCGGGCAATTTTCTCTGACGATTTTTGTGGCCGGGGTCGGTTTCAAACTCATTGTCGAACCGATAGGTCCAATATCGGCAGATCCTGGCGGATTTATGAGCGATATAGCCGTCATCCAGATGCTGCTCTGGAGCGGGGCCGCTTTGCTGATCTATGTCTATAACCGCACCGCTTTGGGTATCAGCATCGCGGCTATTTTGACCGCTGCCGCAATCATCAGCTTTGCCGGCAGCGTCGCGCAACCCAGTTCGCCACTGGTCAACGCGATAATCTTCATGGCCTTCTGGGCCGCCGTTGGCTGGAGCGCGATCTACTCCGGGTGGCGCAATGTTTTCCAGGCGGTGGTCGCGATCATAGCGCTGCGCCTGATCGTGCTGAGTTTCCAGCTGGCCCACGACCTGTTCAGCAGCGGTATTGGGCTGATACTTGCGGGGGTGGTCACCATCACCATAGCGGTGATCGCCTATCGCGTTTCCACGACCCTGGCCCCCGACAAAGCCTCCCCGATTGAGCATGACTATAAGGAGGAGGGGTTATGATCCGGTTACGCCGCTTTCTGCTGCCGCTGGCGCTGCTGTTGCCGCTAGTCGGGCTCGGCCTGATCTGGCTGGCGACGGAGCAGGAATCTCGCGAAGGCACGGAATGGGACGTTCCGATCGCCGGCTATGACCCGCGCGATCTGTTGCGTGGCCATTATGTGCAGTTTCGTTACGACTGGCCCGCCGTCGGGCAGGAAGATATCCCAAGATGGTCAGCCACTCGAAAAAGCTTGTGCATCCGCGGAACTGCGCCAGACATCGACAGCGTGGAAGTGCTGGATATCTCCGGTTCCAGTGAACAGATGGAAGCCGACTGCGAAGCCACGGTAAAGGCAAATCCGTGGAGCGAAGAAGGCAATGACGGGCTGATCCGTGACCGCATTTACGTCCCGCAGGAAGAAGGGCGTGACTATGACAGGAAGCTCGCCAATCCCGAATTGCGGGGCATCGTCCGTATTCGCATAAACAATAATGGTTTCATCACTCCGCTTTCGCTGAGCTTTCAGCCGCGGCTTGACGATAATAGTGAACAGGAGAATATGCAGTGAAGACCAGTATATCCGGCGGCTGCCATTGCGGAGCCGTCCGCTTTGAAGCGAAAGTCGAAAACGAACCGGAAATGCTGGATTGCAATTGCTCGATCTGCGCGCGGACCGGCTTTCTGCACATGTTCGTGCCGCATCAGAATTTTACTCTGCTGAAAGGCGAGGGGGACCTCACCAGCTACAGATTTGGCAGCGGGCAGGCGGAGCATCTTTTCTGCAAGATTTGCGGCGTCAAAAGCTATTATCAGCCACGATCCCATCCGGACAGCTGGAGCGTGAATTATAACTGCCTCGACGCTGACCATGATCTGCAGCCAACAATTATTAAATTTGACGGCCAAAATTGGGAAGCGTCGAAAGCCGGTTTGGAATAGTAGACATCCAGAGAATTTGAATCAAAAACGGCCCACTGAATTTCTCAGCGGGCCGGTTCTGCGGGTATTCAGATTATATCAGGCGAGATCGAAACGACCGGCGTCCATGACCTTGGCCCATGCAGAGACGAAATCGTCGACGAATTTCCGCTCATGGCCATCCTCGGCATAGACTTCGGCCACGGACCGCAGTTGCGAATTTGATCCGAACACCAGATCAGTCCGCGTCGCGCGCCATTTTTCTTCACCCTTCAGGCGGCATTTGCCGATGAACAGTTCGTCGCCGGATTCGTCCACCACTTCCCACGTCGTATCCATTTCGAGCAAATTGACGAAAAAGTCGTTGGTCAGATGGCCAGGACGATCGGTGAAGACACCTTCGGTCGGCGCGCTGGAATGGTTGGCGCCCAATACGCGCAAACCGCCAACCAACACCGTCATTTCAGGGATGGACAGATCCAGCAGATTGGCGCGGTCTACGAGCATCTCTTCCGTTTTGACGCTCGCTTTGGTTTTGAGATAGTTGCGGAAACCATCAGCAAAGGGCTCAAGCGGTTCAAAGCTTTCCGCGTCGGTTTGCTCGTCCGTCGCATCGCCCCGTCCTGTCGTGACTGGAACGCTGACATCGAATCCGGCATCCTGAGCCGCCTTTTCGACCGCAGCGCTGCCAGCAACAACGATGGCGTCTGCCATGGAGAGAGAGCCCCGCAGTGAATCCAGTTTTGACAAAACTTTTGCAAGTTCCTCCGGATCATTGGATTTCCAGTCCTTCTGTGGAGCGAGCCGGACGCGCGCGCCATTGGCACCGCCACGATGGTCGCTTTTGCGATAGGTGGAAGCCGACGCCCATGCCGCTTTGACCAGTTCCGAAACCGAAAGACCGCTTTCGAGCACTTTGGATTTGAAGGCGGAAATGTCGCTTTCCGAAGCTTCCGCGCCAGCGGGAACGGGGTCTTGCCAGATCAGCTCTTCGGCCGGAACGTCGGGACCAAGATAACGGACTTTGGGCCCCATGTCGCGATGGGTCAGTTTGAACCAAGCGCGGGCGAAAGCATCATCCAGTGCCGCCTGGTCATCACGGAAGCGTTCGGAAATCTTACGATAGTCCGGATCACGCTTGAGCGCCATATCGGCGGTGGTCATCATGGTCGGGACCTTCTTGGATGGATCACGCGCATCAGGCGCCATATCCTCGGGGTCCGGATCGATTGGTTGCCACTGCTTGGCACCGGCCGGGCTTTCGACGAGTTCATACTCATATTTAAACAAAAGCCGGAAATAGTCGCCACCCCATTGCGTTGGATTGGGCGTCCACGCGCCTTCAATGCCCGAAGTGGTGATATGGCCTTCACCAATCTGTTCCGGATCGGTTGCCCAGCCAAAGCCCATCAGCTGCAAGTCGCCCGATTCCGGGTCTCCGCTCAGCTGGTCAGGCGGTACCGCACCATGGCATTTGCCAAAGGCATGGCCACCGGCGGTCAGCGCAACCGTTTCCTCGTCATTCATGGCCATGCGAGCAAAAGTTTCCTTCATGTCCCGCGCCATGCCTTCGGCATCGTGCGGATTGCCGCCTGGTCCTTCAGGATTGACGTAGATCAAGCCCATCTGGATCGCTGCCAGCGGGTTTTCCATCGCCTTGCCTTCGTCAGGGATGATGCGTGTCGCCACGCCTTCGTTAACCCATTGCTCTTCGGAACCCCAATAGACGTCCTTTTCGGGCTCGTAGACGTCCTTGCGACCGCCGCCAAAGCCGAATACCGGGCCGCCCATGGACTCGATCGCCACATTGCCGGTCACGATGAACAGGTCAGCCCAACTGATATGCTCGCCATATTTTTTCTTGATCGGCCAGAGCAGACGGCGCGCCTTGTCGAGATTACCATTGTCGGGCCAGCTGTTGAGCGGAGCGAAACGCTGCTGCCCGCTGGAAGCACCTCCGCGACCGTCGCCGGTACGGTAAGTGCCGGCGGCGTGCCAGGCCATACGGATGAAAAACGGACCATAATGGCCATAATCAGCAGGCCACCAGGGCTGGCTGTCAGTCATCAGCGCGGTTAGATCATCTTTCAGCGCCTCAAAGTCCAGGCCCTTGAAAGCCTTGATATAGTCAAAGTCGGGACCCATTGGATCAGGGGATGTGCCGCTTTGCGTGAGAATTTCTAGCTGAAGAGAATCGGGCCACCAGTCGCGGTTGGTCCGTCCGAGGAGGCTGCGCACTCCGCCGTCAAAGCCCATCGGGCAACCTTCTGGGGAACCAGTTGTTTTCATATCCATTTTAACATCTCCTTTGCTGGTGCTGCGTGTCCTTCGCCAGTCACCGATGCCATTTCCTACGATATGGCGATGGGCCCGCTAAACAAATTATGCCTGTCTCTGTGATCAGAATAGTCACTCAGGGCGCTCGTCAGCGGTACGGCGGTCACCGCATTCTACCACGATTGACCGGCTTCACGAAGCGGCATATAAGGGACGCCTGTTTCAAGAGGCGGCCAACCGGGTCGCCTTTTCTTTTTCGGTTTGCGTCCAATTGTTGGAAGGAAAGTAAGATGACGATTACCCCGCTCATGCCCGTGTATCCCCGGTGCGGTTTTCGTCCTGTGCGAGGCGAGGGCGCCTGGCTCATTTCCGAGGACGGTTCGCGGGCCCTGGATTTCGCCAGCGGTATTGCTGTCAATCTGCTCGGCCACGGCCATCCGCACCTGACCAAGGCGATCCAGGATCAGGCAGCAACCCTGATGCATGTCTCGAATCTCTACGGTAGCCCGCAAGGCGAAAAATTCGCCCAGCGGCTGGTTGACACGACGTTCGCCGACACGGTGTTCTTCACCAACAGCGGCGCGGAAGCGGTGGAATGTGCAATCAAGACCGCGCGTGCCTATCACCAGTCGGCGGGCAGCGACCGGTTCGAGATCATCACCTTCAAAAACGCTTTCCATGGCCGGACGATGGCGACCATCTCGGCGTCCAATCAAGAAAAAATGCATCACGGTTTCTCACCGTTGCTTGCCGGTTTCAAATATGTCGATTTTGATGATCTGGCCGGAGCAGAAGCTGCTATCACGGACAAGACCGCGGCTTTTCTGGTTGAACCGATCCAGGGCGAAGGCGGAGTGCGGCCTGCATCCGACGCATTCATGAAGGGCTTGCGTGACCTTGCCTACAAGCACGGCATCTTGCTGGCGCTCGACGAGGTCCAATGCGGTGTCGCCCGGACCGGTGCGCTGTATGCTTATGAACTCTATGGCATCAAGCCGGATATCGTCGCATCCGCCAAAGGCATAGGCGGCGGCTTTCCACTGGGTGCATGCCTGGCAACCGAAGAAGCCGCGCGCGGTATGGTGCCCGGAACCCACGGTTCGACCTATGGCGGCAATCCACTCGCTATGGCCGCTGGCAATGCCGTCTGGGACGTCGTCGCCAATGACGAATTTCTCGATAACGTCCGTACGACTGGCGAGAAGCTGCGGGCCGCGATCGAGCAATTTATCGGCAATTATCCTGACCTGTTCATCGGTGTCCGGGGCAAGGGCCTTATGCTCGGCATCATGATGACACAGGAAGCCCGCAGCTTTGTCGCCCACCTTCGCGACAATCATGGCCTGCTGACCGTGGCGGCCGGGGACAATACGCTCCGGATATTGCCGCCGCTCAATATCGATGACAGCCACATCGCGACCTTCATCGAAAAATTGTCAGCCGGTGCAGCCGATTACGAGGCACCTGCATCATGAGCCGCCATTTTCTCAATCTTACGGACGCCGGCGGAGACGCCATCGCGGCGATGATCAACGATGCGATCGAGCGCAAGGCGGCGCGGGCTGGTTGGCCCAAGGGCAAGCCTGACGCGGACACACCACTGGCCGACCACGTGTTGGCGATGATTTTCGAAAAGAGCAGCACCCGAACGCGTGTGTCATTTGACATTGCGATCCGCCAGCTTGGCGGGTCCAGCATCGTCATGGACAGCGGCTCTATGCAACTCGGGCGGGGAGAATCGGTGGATGACACCGCAAAAGTCCTGTCCCGCATGTGCGACGCGATCATGATCCGCACTGACGACCATGCAAAAATAGAACAAATGGCAGCCAATGCCAGCGTGCCGGTAATCAACGGCCTGACCGATCTGTCGCATCCTTGCCAGATCGTCGCCGATCTGCTGACGCTGGTCGAGCACGGCAAGTCTTTGCCGGGCCTAGAAATTGCCTGGCTGGGTGATGGCAATAATGTGCTCAACAGCATCGTCGAGGCCGCCGGATTGATGAAGTTCAATGTCCGGATTGGCTGTCCCGAGGGCTATGAATCGGATCCTGAATTCATCGAGAAGGCGCAGGCCGCAGGTGCGAATATCTCGGTGTATCGCGACGAGAATGAAGCCGTCGCCGGCGCCGATGTCGTCGTGGCCGACACATGGGTTTCCATGGGGCAGGACCATGCAGAAGCCAAGCTTGCCGCGATGATGCCATATCAGGTCAATGATGTGATCATGGAACGGGCCAAGCCGGATGCCTTGTTCCTGCACTGTCTGCCTGCGCATCGCGGCGAGGAAGTCATGCCTTCGGTTATCGATGGCCCGCAATCGGTTGTCTGGGACGAAGCGGAGAACCGGATCCACGCGCAAAAATCCGTGTTGCGCTGGTGCTTCGGCCAGATCTGATGGTGGAAGTAGCCCTAACAGACAGCATATTATCCTTTGCGATCCCGGCAAAAAATTGTCGGGGACGAGTGGTTCGTCTGGGCCCCGCGCTCGACGAAATCCTGTCGGCACATAGCTATCCGCCAGTGATCCGGGACATTTTGGCCGAGGCTGTCTGTCTGACCGCCATGCTTGGTGCGCTGTTAAAGGAGGAAGGCTCGCAACTGACTTTGCAGGCCCAGACCGAGGCGGGTGTGATCAGCCTGCTTGCCTGTGACTATAAGGATGGCGCTCTGCGCGGCTATGTCGAATTCGACCGCGAACGGCTTGCCGCTCAGCCTGTAGAACCGAGCCTGATGGCGCTGTTTGGCAAAGGCTATCTCGCGATCACATTTGATCTGCCGGAACCGCGCGGCCGCAATCAGGGCATCGTACCTCTGGAAGGGGCCAGCCTGTCCGAAGCGGTGCAGAATTATTTTTTCCAGTCGGAGCAGATCCCTACGCTGATCCGCGTTGGGGTCGAAGAGAGTGCCGGCAATATATCCGCCGGCGGGCTTCTGGTTCAGCATCTGCCAGAAGGCGAGGAAGGTCGCGAACGGCTCCACGCCAAGCTGGATCATCCGGAATGGGAACATGTCGCGATCATGGGCGGCAGCGTGCGGGCTGCAGAACTAACCGACAGAATGCTGCCGCTGGAGGACATATTGTGGCGGCTTTTCAGCGAGAGCGACGAAGTGAGAGTTCTCAGTGGTAAAGCGTGCGTTAAGGGATGCCGCTGTAATGAAGATCATATCCGGGACGTGATCGCACGTTTCCCCAGGGAAGATAAAGACGATATGGTCGACGAACAGGGTAATATCGCGATTGATTGCGCATTTTGCAGCAAGACCTTCACGATTACGGGCGCTAGCCTGAACAACTGAATGCCGTCAGAAATAGCGCAATCACGCGCGATTGTCGAAAAAATCCTAGCGATGGACACAATTAGCGACAATATTCGCCGTATTTCGGGAATATCACTAAATTTGCAGAAACCGTCCACACGAACGCACATGACAGGAGAATATCTATGAAAGGCTTGAAACTGATCAAAATCATCAGTGCAACAGCCGTCGTTCTGTCGGGATTTGCGGTTGCTGCTCCTGCACAGACACCCGGCATGGCTTTGCTTGATGGGTTGATGCAGGGCGAGTGGACACTGAAAGAGCGCGGTTCGCGCGGGCCGGGCAAGAAAGTGTGTCTAGGAAACCCCGAATTGCTGCTGCAAATTCAGCACGGCAACGCGAATTGCACGCGTTACATCATCGAAAATAGTCCAAAGAAGCTTCGGGTCAGCTATAAATGTGGCAATGCGGGTCAGGGCGTTACGGAAATCAAACAGGAATCCAGCACCCTGGTGCAAATTTTTTCTCAAGGTATCCGTAATAACGCGCCGTTTTCAGTCAATGTAGAAGGCCGCCGTACGGGCAGTTGCTAAACCAGTCTTGCGTGCAAAACTTGCGCCGCGCGAGCAAGGTCATTAGCGGGGCGCATCATGACTTCCGAATCGAAAACAGCAATCATCTTATTGTCCGGCGGACTAGACTCGATGGTGTCGGCGGCGATTGCCGCCGAGCAGGGCTATCGGCTGATCGCGCTCACCGTCGACTATAACCAGCGGCACAAGGTCGAATTGCAATCCGCGCAGAAAATTGCGTCGAAGCTCGGCGTGGCCGAGCATATCGTCCTGCCGCTCGACCTGAGCCGCTTTGGCGGATCGGCGCTCACCGCCGATATCGATGTGCCGAAATCGGGGGTGACCGACGATATTCCGGTAACTTACGTGCCGGCCCGCAACCTGATTTTCCTGTCACTGACGCTCGGTCTCGCCGAAGCAAGAAACGCCCGGGATATTTTTATCGGCGTGAATGCGCTGGATTATTCCGGTTACCCGGATTGTCGACCCGAATTTATTCAAGGGTTCGAGAGACTGGCAGATCTGGCGACCAAGGCCGGTGATCAGGGCAGCGGCTTTCACATCCGGACACCTCTGCAACATATGACCAAGGCGGACATCGCCAGGGAAGCGATCCGTCTGGGTCTCGACCCGGCCTGGAGCTGGTCCTGCTATGACCCGACCGACGACAATCTGCCTTGCGGGCTTTGCGATAGCTGCCGCCTGCGGCAAAAAGGTTTTGAAGAAGCCGGCATAATCGACCCGACGCGATACGCAGCGCTGTGAGCTATGCGGTCAAGGAAAGGTTTCTGACCCTGCAAGGCGAAGGCGTGCATGCCGGACGCCGGGCGGTGTTCGTCCGCTTCGCCGGATGCAATCTCTGGTCCGGGCTGGAAAAAAACCGCGCCACCGCGGTCTGCCAGTTTTGTGATACGGACTTTGTCGGGATGGACGGCGAGGGCGGCGGACGGTTCCGGACAGCCGGTGATCTAGCCAACGCTGTCGCCGAAACATGGGGTGGCGACCGCGAATCGCGATTCGCGGTACTGACCGGCGGCGAACCGATGCTGCAGGTCGACGATGAATTGATCGATGCGCTGCACGCCGAGGGCTTTTTTATCGCTATCGAATCGAACGGAACGCTGGCGGTGCCGCGCGCCATCGACTGGATCTGCATCAGCCCGAAGGCGCAAAGCGAAACGGTCCAGCGATCCGGCGACGAACTGAAGCTGGTCTGGCCACAAGACGATAGCGATTGGCAGGATATGGAGGGCTGGAAATTCGACAACCTCTTGCTGCAGCCGAAAGATGCGATTGCCGATCCCGCTGCAAGCCAGAGCCATCTCGAACAGGCGATCGCCTTTGTGCAATCCCATCCGAAATGGCGTCTGTCGTTACAGACTCACAAGATAATCGGCCTCGCCTGAAGCCTTATTCGGCCGGTTTTTCGGCCGAATCGCTTTGGTCTGCCGATGCGTTTTCTTCTTTCTTGTCAGACGATTCGCCGGTTTCTTCGCCGGACTCGTCGACTTCCTTGATCGTATCAACATCGACCATCTCGTCGCTGATCGTACCGTCGATAACATCGACATCGTCCATCTGGGTCTCTGTCACGTCGCCGGAATCGGGCGCGTCATTGCCCGAACAGGCGGAGATGGTCAGTGCGACTGCTGCGGCAGCGGCGATTCTGGCAAATTTATTCATAATCATGTCCTCTCGTCGTGGATGGGTGACCGCAGCTTCATAGCCTGCAATCGATCCTGATCAATCGCTTCGAGGAAACCGCCAACCGTTTTCCGCAACGCTTCGTCAAACTCCTGAAGATTTATCGCGATACCCAGTTGAGCAAGACTGGTCACTGGATATTCGCTGATGCCGCAAGGGACGATCCCGCCGAAGTGACTGAGGTCGGGATCAACATTGACCGAGAAGCCGTGCATCGTCACCCATTTGCGAATCCGAATACCGATTGCGCCGATCTTGGCTTCCTGTCCGTCGGGGGTGTCGCACCAGATGCCGACACGGCCTTCGACGGCCCGGGCCATGACGCCGAATTCGGCCAGTGCCGCGATCACCCAGTCTTCCATCGCATGAACATAACCTCGGACATCGGCATTGCGTTTCTTCAGGTTTAGAATCACATAGCCCACACGCTGGCCCGGGCCATGATATGTATGGCGACCGCCGCGGCCGGTATCGTAGACCGGGAAGGCCTGACTGAGCAGTTCCGACGGATCAGAGCTGGTTCCGGCGGTATAAAGCGGTGGATGCTCGAGCAGCCAGATCAGTTCCTTTGCATCGCCTGCCTGAACCGCGGCGTTGCGCTTTTCCATTTCGGCGAGCGCATCCGGATATTGTATCTTTTCCGACGCTACGCGCCATTCAATGTCATTGAGACCATTCATAGAAATTTCGTGCACTTTTGCTGGCCGGGTGGCAAGGGCTGGCGTGACAGAAATGGATTTGGGACGGAAAACATGAAGCTCGACTATATGCAATGCTGGAATGGTGCGATGGCCCTGCTTGGTGCGCATAAAGAGGCTATTCTTGCGATTGCCGGCGTTTTTCTCTTTCTGCCAACTCTGTTGTTCGCGCAATATGTCGCTCCGCCTGTTTTGACCGGCGATGAAGATGCAAATGCGCTAGTCGCTGCCTATTCCATCTATTTCAACGAAAATGCCTTTGCTATCTTGGCATCCAATCTGGTGATGGGCTTCGGCGGACTGGCGATTTATTTCGCGCTTGTTCCGTCGCGTAGCCATACTGTGGCGGAAAACCTGGCATCGGCACTGAAATTCTTTCTAATCTATCTGCTCGCTAATCTGCTTTCCGGCCTTATGATTCTGCCCGGCCTTCTGTTTTTTATCATTCCCGGTCTCTATCTTAGCTGCCGGTTCCTGCTGATCCCGGTGATCTTAGCTGATCAGCAGGAGCGCAGTCCGGTGGAATTGCTCAAGCAGAGCTGGTCCATAACCCGCGATAATGGCTTTTCCATCCTGCTGTTTCTGGCGATCATCATGTTCGTCGGAGCGATTGCGCTTAACGTGCTGGATGCGGTGACGGGCGTGATCGTCGGCCTGGCTACCGGCGGCGAGGGCTGGATGTTGATATTGAATCTTGTCTCTTCGCTGGTTGGGACAGTCTTTCAGCTGGTAATATATGCGGTAATTGTATCCATCTATATAGAGCTGACCGATCGCCGGCATAGCGCGGTCTAGAGGCTTACTCCAATATCGGTACATGCGGCGCGGCTGAACTAGGCATATAGCCGGCCAAGCGCGGATCTTCCATCATATCGATTTGCTGTCTGAAGATGCGAAACCCGCATTGCTGGTAAAAGGGCAGGGCGCGCGGCGAATCCTGGGTGCACGTGTGTAACCAGACCCGCTCGATATCGTCCCGCCACGCCAACTCCAGCGCCCGATTCATCATCCAGCGGCCATGACCCTTGCCGTTCATCGCCGGAACCAGACCGAAAAACGCGATCTCGCACTGGCCAGGGACGCGGAAATCCAGTTCGATAAAACCGACCGGCTCTTCACCATCGCGAACAATCGAGATTTCGACCGCCGGATCATCGAGAATCGGCTTGAGTTCGCCTGCATCCATCAACAGCCGCGATGTCCACATCCAGGGCTCTCCGACCTTACGGAACAGCGTGCAATAATCCGCGACCGGCGGATATGACCAGCTTTCCACTGTGAGGCTCGATTCGGCGGCGGAAAGAACAGGCTTTGCACCCATCTCGAGATGGGTGATGATGGTCGGAACATGGCCCTTGGGAACGTCCTGCGGTGCCATATTCAGCTATTCAAACCCACTTCGCTTCCGGCGGCAGGCTCATCAATATCGCATCGACATTGCCGCCAGTCTTGAGCCCGAACGTCGTGCCCCGGTCGTAGACCAGATTGAATTCGGCATAGCGACCGCGCCATTCCAGCAGCCGCTGTCTTTCTTCATCCGACCACTCCATATCCATCCGCTTGCGTACCAGTTTCGGGAATATATCGAGAAACGCCCGACCGACATCCTGGGTGAAGGCGAAATGCCGATCAAAATCCGCTTCCTTGTCCAGTTCGATATGGTCGTAGAAAATCCCGCCGACGCCGCGATGCACCTTGCGGTGGGGAATATAGAAATAGTCATCCGCCCATTTCTTGAATCGGGGATAATATTCCGGATTATGCGAGGCACAGGCGGAACGGAATCGCGCATGAAATTCCTCGGTATCCTCGTCATAGGCAATCGCTGGGTTAAGATCGGCACCACCGCCGAACCAGCGTTTGGTCGTGCACAGGAAACGGGTATTCATATGCACAGCCGGCACGTGGGGGTTTGCCATATGAGCGACCAGACTGATTCCGGTGGCAAAGAATCGCGGATCTTCTTCCGCGCCGTTGATCTGGGCCTGAAATTCCTCGCTGAACACGCCGTCCACCGTCGAAATATTAACTCCGACTTTCTCGAATATCTTGCCCTTCATCAAGCCCTGGGTGCCGCCGCCGCCCGGACTGCCATCGGGATTTAGCCGATCCCAGGGGATATATTCGAACCTGGCATCGCTGCCGGCTTCGGCTTCTATCTTTTCAAATTCTGCGCAAATCTGGTCGCGCAGTTCCTTGAACCACGCCTGACTTCTGCGCTGCTGATCATCCAATCCTGAGGTCATTCCGGAAATAGTCCTGTTTGTCTAAGTGCTTCACCCAAAGCCATGCCAGCCGATACCGCGAGATTCAAGCTACGCATGCCCTCTCTCATCGGGATTGTGATTCGACCATCGCATTGCTCATGTATAGTCAGGGGAACTCCTGATCCCTCAGATCCGAACAACAAAATATCATCCTCGCGATAGGCGAATGCGTAATGCGGCGCATCCGCCTTGCTGGAAAGGAGGATGATCCTTGATTTCCGGGAATCAACGCTCGCACGGAACGCATCCCAGTCGGCATGGCGTGTATATTCAACATGCTCGAAATAGTCCATTCCGGCGCGTTTCAAACTTCGATCGCTAAACGGGAATCCGCAAGGTTCTATGATATCAACCGCGACGTTTAGACAAGCGCAAGTCCTTAATATTGTTCCTAAATTTCCCGCAATCTCGGGTTGATATAATGCTATCCTCATGGGTCGCACACCTTGAGCGGGAAGTGAATGTTTGGTCAATCGAAAATTCCCTGTTGGCAAACCCTATCCTTCGCGGCTATCAGGCGCGCAATTCACTGCCTGTTCAAACTGCTGTTGAGCAGTAACGGACATTCTGGCAGTCTTGGGGTCATAAATTTTCTATAGGGCTTGTTTGCATGGCAACGGTTGAAACAGCTGATACGGCAGTCGCAGAAGAAAGCGGCGTTCGCCGCCGGGACTTTATCAATATCGCAGCAGTGAGCTTCGCTGGTGCCGGGGCGGTGGCAACGGTTTTTCCGTTGGTCAACCAGATGAACCCGAGCGCCGACGTTCTCGCTCTGTCATCGATCGAGGTCGATATTTCCGCGATCGAAACAGGGCAGTCCATCAAGACCAGCTGGCGCAAACAACCAATTTTTATCCGTAACCTTACTGCAGACGAAATCGTCCAGGCCAATTCGGTTGATGTCGCTGGTCTCCGCGATCCCGAAACCCTCGCCGAGCGGACGACCGCCGGCAAGGAAAACTGGCTAATCACACTTGGCGTTTGTACCCATCTCGGCTGCGTGCCGCTCGGCGCCGCACAGGGCGAAGTCAAAGGTGAATTTGGCGGCTATTTCTGCCCGTGCCACGGATCGCATTATGATACGGCCGCCCGCATTCGCAAAGGTCCGGCCCCGACCAACCTCGTGGTGCCAGAACATGAATTCCTTTCAGATACTGTCGTGAAAATCGGCTAAGGGGCAGAAGAAAAATGAGCTTTCCTTGGGCAAAAGAATATACACCAACAACTGATTTCGGTCAGTGGATGGACAAGCAGCTACCGCTGCCACGGTTCGTTTATAACAGCGTTGGTGCTGGCTATCCCGCGCCGCGCAATTTGAACTATATGTGGAACTTCGGCTCAATGGCCGGCCTGTTCCTCGTCGTACAGATCGTTACCGGCATCATTCTGGCAATGCACTATGCCGCAAACGCGGGCGTTGCTTTCGATTCCGTCGAGCACATCATGCGCGACGTCAACAGCGGCTGGATGATCCGCTATGCCCATGCCAATGGTGCAAGCTTCTTCTTCATCGCCATCTATCTTCATATTGGCCGTGGCCTCTTTTACGGCTCCTACAAGGCGCCGCGCGAAATGCTGTGGTTGCTCGGTGTCGTTATCTATCTACTCGCTATGGCGACCGCATTCATGGGTTATGTTCTCCCATGGGGACAGATGAGCTTCTGGGGTGCCAAGGTGATTACCGGCCTGTTTGAAGCCATTCCGCTGGTCGGCAAGCCGATCCAGGAACTGCTGCTCGGTGGCTTTGCTCCCGACAACGCCGCTTTGAACCGCTTCTTCTCGCTCCACTATCTGCTGCCATTCGTCATTGTTGGCGTTGTCATCATGCATATCTGGGCGCTGCATATTCCCGGTTCCAACAACCCGACCGGTGTAGATGTAAAGGGACCGCAAGATACAGTTCCGTTCCATCCTTATTATACCGCCAAGGACGGCTGGACGATTGGTCTCGCGCTGATGTTCTTCACCGCGCTGATGTTCTTCCTGCCGAACGCGCTGGGCCATGCCGATAACTATATTCCGGCCAATCCGCTCTCCACGCCGGCCCATATCGTTCCGGAATGGTATTTCTGGCCCTGGTATGCCGTACTTCGTGCTTTCACCTTCGACTTCCTCTTCATTCCAGCGAAACTGCTTGGTGTGCTGGCGATGTTCTCCGCGATCCTGGTGTGGTTCTTCCTGCCATGGCTGGACAAATCACCGGTCCGCTCGGGCAATTTCCGTCCCAAGTTCAAGATCTTCTTTGGCATCCTCGTGGTTGACGTCCTGATCCTGGGTTACTGTGGCGGTGCGCCGGCAGAGGAACCGTTCGTGATGATCAGCCAGTTGGCCGCCGCCTATTATTTCGCGCATTTCCTGATCATATTGCCGCTGTTGTCGCGGATGGAAAAGCCTGAGCCTTTGCCGAACAGTATTACGGAATCGGTAACCGGCAAGCCACTCAACACTGCCAGCTAAGAAACAGGGACCTGTCGTAATGGTAAGAATTATCGGAATCTTGATTGGCCTGTTCTTTTCGGGCTGGCTTCTTGTCTCATTTGCTATGGGGGCAAAGGAATATATCTCGAACCCGCCAGCGGAAACCGCGGAACATGCGTTTCATGAAGAAGCAAAGGATATCTCCTTCACTTCTGACGGTCCTCTGGGCAAATTTGATCGTCAGCAGCTGCAACGCGGCTTTCAGGTGTACAAGGAAGTTTGCGCTGCCTGTCACTCCCTGCGTCATGTCGCATTCCGCAATCTGGAAGAAATCGGCTATAACGAAGACGAAGTGAAGGCGATTGCAGCCAATTGGGCAATCCAGACCCCGGATATCGATCCGGCAACTGGCGAAATGTCCACCCGCACACCGCTTGCAGCAGACAAGTTCCCTAAGCCATTTGCAAATAATGTTGCTGCTGGTGCTGCGAATAATAACGCGATCCCGCCTGATCTTTCTCTGATCACCAAGGCGCGTGAAGGTGGTGCACCATATGTGTACTCGTTGCTGACCGGGTATCAGAATGCGCCTGCCAATTTGCCGGATGCAAACAAGCCGGGGCCGGGACTGCATTACAATCCCTATTTCGCCAACCTGAATCTGGCGATGGCACCACCACTGGCGGCTGAAGATCAGGTTAGCTATTCCGATGGCACCAAGGCCAGTATCGAACAGATGGCAGAAGATGTTTCCGCCTTCCTGATCTGGACTGCAGAGCCCAAGCTGGAAGAGCGGCATCAGGCTGGCTGGGCGGTTCTTGCCTTCCTGCTGATTGCGACGATCCTCGCCTATCTTTCCTACCGGACGATCTGGGCGGACGTGAAAGCGGAAAAGAAAAAGAAAGCGGCCTGAGGCTGATTGCCTTCACCGCAGTTGATTAGAAAAGCCCGCGTCTTGCGGGCTTTTTTATATGTGCTGGAAATCTAGTTGGCGAGGACCGAATTGATTGCCCGCTTCCACCCTGCTAGCCGCAAATCTCTGGTCTCGGGATCGATAGACGGTTCGTGTGCGTCCAACCCCGATATCATCACCGAAGCCGCTTCGAGCGATGGATAGATGCCGCACCCGACCGCCGCGAGCATGGCTGCTCCGAGCGCCGTGGTTTCGAAGAACTCCGGCCGTTCAACCGTGATATCAAGAATATCGGCGAGATCCTGCACCATCCAGTCATTGGCGACCATGCCGCCGTCGATCCGTAAATTCTGCCAGTCAACGCCATCGGCGGAAAAGGCGGTTTTAAGGTCATTGCTCTGATAGGCAGTCGATTCCAGCGCAGCGCGGGCGATGTGGGCCTTTTTCGAAGCAAAGCTGAGGCCGGATATTGTCGCGGTCGCGTCTGCCCGCCAGTGTGGTGCGCCCAAACCCGAAAGAGCAGGGACGAGATAGACGCCGCCATTCTCGTCGACCGAGCGCGCGAGTTCTTCACTTTCTCCGGCAAATTTCAGCAAGCCGATATCGTCTCGCAGCCACTGGATCAGACTACCGGCGACAAAGATGGCACCTTCCAGCGCATAAACCCGCTTGCCCTGATATTGATAGAGAATGGTGGACAACAGGCGGTTGTCAGAACGTGGCGGAGTCTCGCCGCTGTTGGTCAGGATGAAAGCGCCGGTTCCGAATGTCGCCTTGGTCTGGCCGACCTCGAGGCAGGCTTGGCCGATCGTCGCGGCCTGTTGATCGCCTGCAGAACCGCAAATCGCAATAGCGCTGCCGAATAGTCCTGCGGCAGTGGCACCAAGGTCGCCGGCGCAGTCGACAATGCGCGGGAGAGCCGCTCTGGGAATGTCGAACAGCGCAAGCAGTTCGTCATCCCAGTCTTCACCATCCAGCGCCAGCAGCATTGTTCTGCTGGCGTTGCTGGCGTCGGTAACATGCTCGCCGCCCGTCAGCCGGTAGATGAGATAGGATTCAATTGTGCCGAACGCGAGATTGTCACCCGCAGCACGCACTTCCGGACAATTATCGAGCATCCAGCCGATCTTGCTGCCGGAAAAATAGGGATCAAGTAGCAAGCCGGTTTTGGCTTGTACCATCGGCTCGAGGCCGTCTGCTTTCATCCGGTCGCATTTCCTGGCGGTCCGGCGATCCTGCCAGACAATCGCCTTGCAAAGCGGCTCCCCATTGCGCTTGTCCCAGGCAACCACCGTCTCGCGTTGATTGGCAATACCGATAGCGGCAATCTTGTCGGCGCCGCCTACCTGCTCTATCATTTTCTGACAGCAGCGCAATGTCTTGTCCCAGATCTCTCCGGCATCATGCTCAACCAGACCGGGAGCCGGATAATATTGCCGCAATTCTTCCTGCTGCGAACCCTGCAATTTGCCGTCGAATCCGAACAGCATCGCCCGCGTTGATGTCGTTCCTTCATCGATCACCAATATATGTTGTGCTGCCATGATCCGCTCCCTTATTGCCTTCCCACGCTATAAGCTGGCTTCCAAAAGGCAAGCTAAAGTGGCTTATGTTGCGATGCAACATTGCACTAATCTCCACTTTCTCTATTAGGTCGCTAATGTACGACTTGGCGATCATTGGTGGCGGCATAAACGGCGTCGGAATTGCACGCGACGCAGCGGGCAGGGGACTGAAAGTCCTGCTGGTTGAGCGCGACGATCTGGCCTCGCACACCTCGTCAGCCAGCACGAAACTGGTCCACGGCGGTCTGCGCTATCTTGAGCATTATGAATTCAACCTTGTACGCAAGGCCCTGAAAGAACGCGAAGTGCTCCTGCGCGCTGCTCCGCATATCATCTGGCCGATGCGCTTTGTCCTGCCGGTTGACGAAGGTATGCGGCCCGCCTGGCTGCTGCGCCTCGGACTGTTTCTTTATGACAATCTTGGCGGTCGCGACATTTTACCGGGAACCAAGAGTGTCAATCTTCTCAAGGACCGTCGCGGCGATCCGTTGCAGAAACGCTTGAAAAAGGGATTTGCCTATAGCGATTGCTGCGTCGAGGATGCCCGGCTTGTCTCGCTCACCGCCCGCGATGCCGCAGACCACGGTGCCGAGATCCGGACCCGTGCGGAATGCGTCGGGCTGGATCGCGCGGCCGATCACTGGAATCTGCAAATCAGGCAGAACGGCGAAGCCATAACTGAGCAAGCCAGGGTTCTGGTGAACGCCGCCGGCCCTTGGGTCGACCCGGTTACGGCGCTGTACGATCGCAGCAACTACGCGGCGAAATTGCGTCTGGTCAAGGGCAGCCATATTGTCGTGAAGCGCAAATATCAGGGCGATCACAGCTATATTTTCCAGAATAAAGACGGCCGCATCATTTTCGCTATTCCTTATGAAGGCGATCACACGCTGATCGGGACGACTGACGAGCCATGGACCTATGCCGAAGGCGACGCCAAGATCAGCGATGGAGAAATCGCCTATCTTTGCGACGCCGCCAGCGAATATTTCGATAAGCCGGTCACGCCGAATGATATTCAATGGACCTATTCCGGCGTGCGGCCGCTGTTCGACGACCACAGCCGAAGCGCCGCCACGGTCACCCGCGATTTTGTCTTCGACTATGATAAGGATGAGGGCGCACCGGTCCTCTCGATCTTTGGCGGCAAGATAACCACCTATCGCGTGCTCGCCCTGCAAGCGATCCGGACATTGTCGGATGCGCTGGACGTCGACGGCGATGACTGGACCAAGGAAGCGCATCTGCCCGGCGGAGATTTCCGGCCAGACGGTTTTGACGCGCTCGTCGACAAATATGCAGAACAATGGAATTTCATTGACCGACCTGTATTGCACCGGCTGGTCCGGGCTTATGGCACCGATACCGCAATCATTCTGGCTGACGCCAAAAGCATCGCGGACCTGGGGCAGTCATTTGGTGCCGGCCTTTACGAAATCGAAATCCGCTGGCTGATCGATCGGGAATTTGCCTGCACCGCCGAAGACATCCTCTGGCGACGATCGAAACTGGGATTGCATATGAGCAAACCCCAGCAACAGGCTGTGGCACTATGGTTTGACCAAGAAGACCCGAAGTGAAAGCCATATCTCGCCCTTTCCTGATTGACGGACCAGAAAAGCGGTGGCAATAGCGGCGCATTCGGTCGATCTGGCGGTCGATCTGGAAATGCGGGTGTAGCTCAATGGTAGAGCAGAAGCCTTCCAAGCTTACGACGAGGGTTCGATTCCCTTCACCCGCTCCATCAATATAATCCGCTCACGTCAGTCCGCACCGGACTTGCTTCAGCCATCAGCTCTATTGCTCAATATATCTTCAGCGACACGCCGTGCGTGGCGGGAACACTCCACCAGTCCCTGCGAAAACGGATAACGTTCCAATATTTGCGGCAGCGCCAGACAATGAACCCGGCTTGTGCTATCCGTGGCCAGGTCCAGCGCAAACGGCTGCAACAGTGGCTCGTTGGGGGCTCGCAGGGCCTCCACCAGCCCAGCAAATGGTAATTCCGCCAGACTTGCCGGAGCCTGTCCGCGCGCATCCACCATGACGTCAAATCTGGCGGTGCCATCTTCGGTCTCCACAGCAATACCGCCATCTTCTGTCTGCGAAAATTCGGCATCTTCTTGGGTCGCCACGAGTTCCAGCACGCCGGCATCATGAAGCGCGATGATCCGCGCCAGAGAAAGGTGCGGGACTGCCGCATAGCAATCGGCAAAAACAGGCATGAGATGGTCGAGAAAACGCGCATAATCCGCTTCCGTCAGTTCGCGCAATATCCGGTCGAACGCTTCGTGACCGCGGAGCAGGGCATAGCGATGGGGGATGGTTTCCTTGCGCCGCATGGTCTCGCGTGCTCCCGGCAGATCCCGCTTTACCGAACGCAGCCCGCCAATCTCGCGCCGGCGCGAGAAATAGGCGGGTGCGAATCCTGCAACCGTCCGTGCGGTTTCGGGTAGGCTGGCCAGATAGTCCGGATCGGCGGCATCGAGTTCATCGCAGAGCAGCGCGAATACGCGATCCAGCAGTCCATCCGGGCCGAGGGCGATTTCCTCGTCAATGGCGTCGGGTGTCAGGCAGATCAGCGGCTCGTAGGGAAAGGGATAATAGAAATCGCCCTCCGGCATGATCCCCATATGCGACACCATCGTTATCCGAAGCCTGTCATCCACGTCATTCGGCAGCCAACTGATCCGGTCGCCGCTTTCCACAAATTCGCCCCTGGCATGGCCGATAGCCACGACGATATCGATCGCCGACAGCGAGGACCCAAGCACGCCAATATCATCCTGGTCCAGCCCGGTGATATTGGTATAGGGCCAGGGCGATACCAGTTTCACGCCGTCAATTTCGGGAACGTCCGGCCAGCTGTGACCCGATGCGATCACGACTTCGTCAAATGGTGCGGTTTTGACAGACTGCCCGGACTCATAGTGAAACGCCGCCTTCTTGCCATCGGCGACCGCAATGTCGGTCACGCGGCATTCGGTCAGCACATTGATCCTGTGCCCGGCAGCACGTGCATTTTTGCATAGATCACCAAATTGTGAGTGGAGATATTCGCCGATCAGCACGCGCGGATAAAAGGCCCGGGCCGTCAGGTCATGTGCAGACAATTCCCATTCGCCAAGCTCGCGGGCCGGGCGATCCTTCAGCCAGTCAACCAAGGGCTCAACCGGCGCAGGGATTTCGCGACTGAACGCGTTGCAAAGCATGTAATCGGCATTGAGGGCAGGGTCATAGGGCATTCCGGTCCCGGCATTCGCCGAAGCTTCAAACATGCTGATGGCAAGCGGTTCGTCGCTGGTAGCAAGATGCTTCAGCAGGTAAATCGCCATGGGGCCGCTTCCCACGATTCCAATCTTACGCACGAAACAGTCCTTTTCATCCAGGCAAAGCACAGGCCAATTGCGCCCTACCGAAAATGGCGGTCAACGCCGATACATCACAAAAGCCGTATTATATTCCAACGCTGGTTAGCCCAATGCGTTGCATGATCGGCGACCAGCGTTAAACGGCCTCGTACGAAGAGCATTCAAAAATTTTCATACACGTGAAAAGTTTTGGTTACATTTTCAGAAAATAGACTAAATTGCTCGGCTACGCCGCATTATACCGAATTGTTATATCACCTGAGCTTCAGTCTCAACAAGCAGTGGAAGCTGATTATGCCAACCCGTAGCCAGATCAAGAATTTCAGGTTGAACGAGTTTAAAGACCGGCTGGCAAATGACTCCCGTTTGCGAGAACGTGGAGCGTTGCAACAGAGTGGCGATGCCTTTCATGCGCTGGCGGACACGATGCCGCAAATGGTCTGGTCAACTTTACCCGACGGCGATCACGATTATTACAATGCCCGCTGGTATGAGTATACCGGAGCGCCCGCCGGCTCGACCGATGGCGAGGCCTGGGCCGACATGTTTCACCCCGACGATCAGCCGGAAGCCTGGAAAAGATGGAATCACAGTCTGGAGACTGGAGAGCCTTATGAAGTCGAATATCGGCTTCGTCATCACTCCGGCCAATATCGTTGGGTTCTGGGCCGGGCACTACCGATCATCGGACCGGACCAGAAAATCCAGCGATGGATCGGCACATGTACCGATATCGAAGACGCCAAGCAGACAGCGAGCCATAACGAGATGCTCAGTCAGGAACTGAGCCATCGTATCAAGAATATTTTTGCGATCATCTCGGGCCTTATCAGCATGACAGCGCGCGGGGATGACAATTTCCGTGAGCCTGCGGAAACACTCAAGGGACGGATCGCCGCCCTCGGGCGTGCGCATGAATATGTCCGGCCGCATAATGATAAAGAGCAGGCAGAAATGGGCGACGTTACGATGCAGCGCCTGCTGTCCGAGATATTTGCATCCTATCCCGCATTTTCGGACAATAGGTTGCTGATTTCCGGAGCCGATATACAGGTGAGCGACAGGGCGGCAACACCTGTTGCCCTCGTTTTTCATGAACTGGCGACCAATTCGATGAAATATGGCGCGCTGGCCGCCGATGAAGGCCAGGTAGAGCTGGAAATATCAAGCGATCAAGACATGGTGATCTTCAAATGGTCAGAAAAAGGAGGCGCTCCGATCACGACGCCGCCAACCGATTCGGGGTTTGGCTCCAAGCTTGTCGAAATGTCGGTTACGCAGCAACTTGGTGGCAAGCTCGACAGATTGTGGCTGCCAACCGGTTTGCAGATAAATATGGAGGTTCAGGCGTCCCGGTTGTCGGGACGATAGAACCAGGGTCTGGCTTGCTTCAGTCAAAAAGCCTCATTCGTGGCGGTGGCTCGACATCGTCCTTGTCGTTCGAAACATCTACCAAATAACTCAATACATCTTTCAGGACTTCGATCTCGACGGGTTTGGTAACCGCGCCCAGCGTTCCCTCGACACCGTCTCCCAATAGTCTGGGGTTTGCGGTGATAAAAACGACCTTCACACCAAACTCGTTCGCCAGACGCGCTCCGATTATCGGTCCGGTCGGACCGTCGCTGAGATTGACGTCGACAAGAGCAATTCCAGGCTTTTTTGCTATCAGTTTCAGGGCGGATTCCGTGTCATCGGCTACACCGATACAGTCATATCCCAAGTTACCGACAATTTGTTCCAGCTCCATGGCGATGAGAAACTCATCTTCCACGATCATAATCTGAGGGGTCATAATAATGGTCCGTTAAATTGTATTTGCATCCTCAACGCGAGAACCGCGAATCTGGTTCCCGGAAATGGCTAAATTATGCATATTTCAAACGATTGGACGAAATCAATCGTCGATAATCGCTGCGGACGGGATTTACATAAAACGCGTTCACCAATCCGGTATTGTTTCGGATCGGTCTTTGTGAAGTCTGTTTCGGCGTCATGATGCCGCCCTAATCCATTTGCTTCACCCTCTGACAAGGCTAAGGTTCCCGCTAAGAGGGAAATTGATGAATATTGCGGTTTTGAAGCGAGTTAAACAGGTAATTCTGGTGACCAGCATGGGTGTGATGCTAACGCCAATGTCGGCATCGGCGCAATTCGGCAGTTTCTTTGGTGGAAAAACCGAGGAAGAGAAAAGCGAAGAGCCTGCAGCTAGCGAAAACCAACATGTCACCACACAATCCGGGGATCAAGCCCTCACGGCCGCAGGTGCGGATAGCGCCGCCGCCGCGCCGACCGGTGCCAGTTCTTTCGATACATTGTGCGGCAACGGACAGGGCAAGCTGGACGGAACTGAAGACAGGCCAAAGCGCAAAGGCCTGTTCGGCATGGCCGACCGGATGGCGAGCATGACCAGAAAAATTCCGCTGGTCGGCGACTTTCTTGTCGATAGCGCCAACAATCTGTCGCAAGCAGTTTCGTGTCGGCTCTATCCCGAAGAACAAGAACAGGCTGCGGAAGCCACTCAGGTCGCTACCGAAGGCGGGGAGATCGGCAAGAAGGTTGAATGGCAAAGCACTGTCCGCGAAAATGTCTCGGGAAGTTCGACCGTCTCGTCGAAGAACGCATTGCCCGACGGCACGCCATGCATGGTGCTCGCGGATATAGTGATCGTAGACGGCGAGGAGCTGAAAGTTTCAAAAACCATGTGCAAACTGCCGGGTGCGGCCCGCTACACCATCATCGATTCCTGACCCGGGGCATCGCTGCGCCTTTATACGGACTTGGTGCCATTCGCGGTTGCTGCCTGTCTTGGAAATGAACCGTTTCCGCCAATTGTTACAAATTGCGACAATTTTTGTCTGTTCTGACAAAGTTCAGCGACAAGTTGCTATTAGAACAACATTCATGGCGGAACGATAAGCCGTTTCCCTTAACAGGAACATGAGGAATATAATATGAAAAAAGCAATTTTGATCTCGAGCGCTACTGCACTTTTAATGGCTGGCGGTATCGCCGTTGCCGCTCCGGGTGACCGCGGCATGCGGGCTGATGCCAATGCAGACGGCGCGATAAGTCGGGCTGAAATGACAGCATCGCTCAACACTCGTTTCACCAAGATGGATGTGAACGGTGATGGACAGCTCACCAAGGAAGATCGTGAAACGAAACGCGCTGAGCGCTCATCCAAACGCGGTGATCGCTTTGCCAAGGCCGATAGCAATGGCGATGGCGAATTAAGCCAGACCGAAATGGAAGCGGCTCGTGCTGCACGCAAGGCCGCCAAATTTGCCCGCGCCGACAAGGACGGCAATGGCAAGCTGAGCCAGGAAGAAGCCCAGGCAATGAAGGGCAAGCGCGGCGGTAAAGGCATGCGTGGTAAAGGCGGTAAACGTGGTGGTCACGGCATGGCGATGATGCGCAATGCAGACACCAATGGTGATCAGAAGATCAGCAAAGCCGAATTTACCGCAGCAGCAATGGCCCGTTTCGACAAGGCCGATGCCAACAACGACGGCAAGCTCACCAAGGAAGAACGTCAGGCTGCCCACAAAGGCCAGCGTGGCGAACGGAATAAAAGAGGCGGTTAATCCCTGAACCACTCTTTTCGCGAACGGATCGTCAGCCATCTCCCCCTTCTCCCCCAAATTGGCTGGCGGTCCGTTCCTTTTTTGATATCCTGTGATAGGGCGATGCGATGACGAACAAGACTCACATATTACTGGTTGATGACGAAGCATCACTGCGCGAGCCATTGGCCGAATATCTGATCAAGCAGGGCTATAAAGTACAGCAGGCGAGCGATGCCAGCGTTGCCCGGTCACTGCTCAATGCTTATGATTTCGACATCATCCTGCTCGATATCATGATGCCCGGCGAAGACGGCCTCAGCCTGTGCCGTTTTGTCACCGACAAAACCGAAATTCCGGTCATTTTCATTAGTGCCAAGACCGAGGAAACCGAACGGATAATTGGTCTGGAACTCGGTGCCGACGATTATATCACCAAGCCATTCAGCCCGCGCGAACTGGTTGCCCGGATCAAAGTCGTCCTGCGTCGCGCCGACAAGGGCGTAACCAGCCACAATGGCAGCACCGGCGGCGCTTATCAGTTCTCCGGCTGGACGCTTAAATGCGACAAGCGGAGCCTGATCGATGCCGATGGCGTCAATATCTCTTTGTCTACCGGTGAATATCAGATGCTGCTGGCGCTGGTGTCCCGCGCAGGCAAAGTGCTCAACCGCGACCAGCTGCTCGACATCACCCAGGGCCGCGAGGCCCATGCGTTCGACCGCGCCGTTGACAACCAGATCAGTCGGCTGCGCCGCAAAATTGAAAGCGATCCGAAAAACCCAGAAATCATCAAGACCGTGTGGGGCGGCGGCTATGTGCTGGCCGGAGAGGTCAAGTCCCTGTGAAACGTCTATGGCCTAACAGTCTGGTCGGCCAGTTGCTGCTGGTAGTCGCGCTAATTCTGTTGTTGGCGCAGGGGATCAACAGCTTCCTGCTCTATCGTGGCGCGCAGAATCAAAATCTTGTCGAAGCGTCGACATCTGCGGTTGCCCGCATTGTCTATGGTTTCGAACGGCCGGCTAGCGATCGTGCGGCCCCGCGCCGCACTGGCAAACGGTCCCGACGGTGGGGCCAGCTTAAATACAGTCCTGAAAGTGCGGTGGGCGACGATATGCGGCGATTACCTGAGCTGGAAGCGCGCGCCGGTCAGGCCTTTGCCAATATGGGCATCGGCTTTTCCGATATTCGGGCGACGTCGATCCGCGATCTGACGACCGATATGACTGGCTATGTGATTGGAGCCAATCGGGGAGAGTGGCGCAACGATCCGATCAACCGGTCGATGGGCGGTGACCAATCTACCCCGGAGACCAAGGGTTTCGTGATCATTTCCGCGCAACTGGCCAACGGCCAGTGGGTGAGCATCGCTTCTGCCGTACGAGAGCGCACACCCTTGCTGGTCCGGACCCTGCTGTTCCAGACATTCACCATCTACCTGCTGATGCTGATCCCGCTGATCCTGCTCGGACGCTATATTTCGCGCCCGCTGAAATCGCTCACTGCGAGAGCCCAGTCGTTCCAGCCCGGCACGACCGAAACGCTGGAAGAGCAGGGGCCTCCCGACACAAGAGAGTTGATCCGAGCGTTCAATGACATGAGCGGGCGCGTCACCCGGATGATCGAAGAGAAAGACGTCATGCTGGGCGCCATCGGCCATGATCTGCGGACACCGCTGGCGGCGCTGCGGGTTCGCGTTGAAAGTGTCGAGGACGAGGCCGAGCGTGAACGGATGGTCGCCGGCATCGAAGACATGAACAGCATGCTCGAGGATATATTGTCGCTGGCCCGCCTGGGGCGCTCAACCGAGCAGTCTGATCCGGTCGACATCCGCTCGCTGATCGAAACCGTCGTCGACGAGTTTACCGATCTCGGCCACGAAGTCCGCTACCAGCGGGGCGACAAGCAGATTGCCGCGGTTCGCGAGACTCTGGTCCGCCGGGCGCTGCGCAATCTGATCGGTAATGCGACCCTCTATGGCAAGGCTGCGGATATATCTGTGGAAAAGTCCGGTAGCAGCCTGTTGATTCATGTGGATGATGACGGACCAGGGATCCCCGAGGAAAAAATTGCCGCGATGTTCGAGCCGTTTCTGCGCGGCGACGCATCGCGCAATCGCGCCACCGGCGGGTCAGGTCTCGGGCTGACGCTTGCCCGCGCCATTGCCCGGGATCACGGCGGCGATATCATACTGAAGAACCGAGAAAATGGCGGATTGCGAGCCACACTGATCTTGCCGGTTGGATGATAGGACCGCAGATCGCCAAACGACTGGCGCAGTGATCTAGTGGCTAGTTTGCCATAGCCTCCGAAGCAGTCTCCGAAGTCGCCGCAGCCGGATCGGCGATGCCATCGGCGGCCAGTTCGGCGTCAATATCCTCTGCCATCACCTTCGCCGCCTCGTCAGCCGCTTCTTCCAGCGACCGGGCATCCTGTTCGATATCGGACTCCATTTCGGCAATCTCTTCATCTCCCATGTCCTCGACCGGCGTTTCGGAGCAAGCCGTCAGCAGCAGGGCACCAAGCCCGAGAAGCGGCAGCGCTCTCATTGTTTTGCCGGCATGGTGAAGTCGGCATCGCTATTGGCAATGATCGACAGCACCGTACTCCAGGCCGCGACATTCTGGCGCAACTGTTCCGGGTCGATTTTATCCAGCGTATCATCCGGCGTGTGGTGCAAGTCGAAATAGCGGCTACCGTCCTGCTGCAGATCTATGATCGCGAGATTGCCGTCGCTGATGATCGGGCCGACATCGGCGCCACCACCGGCCATACCGGCAGAGCGACCAATGCCGAGGTTAAGCAGGCTGGCTGAAATAGCATCTTCCACCTGTTTTGCGCCATCGGGCAGAGTATATTCCACCCGCCAGACATTGTCGGCGCCAAAATCCGATTCCATCGCAATTGCGTGTTTCTTGTCACGATGGGCATCGCGATAGGCCTTGCCACCCCAGATGCCGACTTCCTCGGCGCCCGCCCACAGCAGCCTGATAGTGCGCAAGGGCTGGCCGTGATCCTTGATATTTTTCGCTGCGGCGGCAATGATCCCGCAGCCCGCAGCATCGTCAAACGCGCCAGTGGCTAGGTCCCAGCTGTCGAGATGGCATGCAATCAGGATCATCGGCAGGTTGGGGTCACTGCCCACCACTTCGGCGATAACATTGCCCGATTCCTGCTGACCGATATTTTTTGGCGTCAGAACAAGGTTCATCGTCACCGGCTTGCCCGATTTTCGCGCCAGCTTGATCATCCGCTCGAGATTGTCCGCATCGGGCAGGGCGAGGGCGCCTGCGGGGATTGCCTTCACACCTTCGCCGAAACCGGTGCTGCCGGTATGGGGATTGCGATGATAATCGGTGCCGATCGATTTGATAACATAGGCCGCGGCGCCTTTTTGTGAGGCAATCGACGGACCAAACCAGCGGACCGGACCAAAAGCGCTATAGCTCGAGCCATCCTGCGTGCGGTGCATATTGTGGGTCACGAATGCGATCTTGCCACCCAGACTGCCATCGGGAACTGCCTTCAGCGCGTCGAGAGAGTCAAAATAGGCGACCTCCGCCGTAATCCCCTTGTCACCCGTGCTGGCGCTATTACCGAGTGCGGTAACAATCAGCTTCTGCGGATAAGGCGCGACCACCTTCGCCGTTTCATCTCCGCGCACCCAGGTCGGCATCATGAACGGCTCGTTGCGGACATTGTCGAAACCGAGTGCCTTCAACTTGGCAACCGCCCAGTCCCGTGCTCGCGATTCCTGCTCCGTGCCCGCCTGCCGTGGTCCGACTTCGGTCGTCAGCCCCTCGACAATGTCATAGGCGACATCGTCCTGCAGCGCCTTGGTCTGCAGAGCCATTGGATCATGATTCTGGGCAATGGAAGCGGTGGAGAGGGACAGCGCGGTTACGCCGGCTAGCAATGTGGATATTTTTCTCATGGACGCTGACTAACCCGCCTTTTCCCGTTTGCCAATAGCCTGACCAATGGTCCCTTGCGACAGACGGGCGGAATAGCTACATGGTCCATCAAACAAGCCCTATTTCCCGTTAATGCTGCGCTTGCCGAAACATGCCGAATGATCGGCGCGTTCGACAGGTTCAGGGCTAACGATATTGAATAAGAAAGAATTTATAATGGCCGTCCAATATAGCTATGTCATGAAAGGTCTGACCAAGACTTTCCCCGGTGCTCCGAAGCCGGTGCTCGACAATATCCATCTGCAATTCCTGCCGGGCACGAAAATTGCCATCATTGGTAAGAACGGCGCGGGTAAATCGACGCTGATGAAGATCATGTCAGGTCAGGATGACGAGTTTCAGGGCGAGGCGTGGGCAGGCGAGGGCATTCGCGTCGGCTATCTGGCGCAGGAGCCACAGCTCGACGAGAGCAAGACGGTCAAGGAAAACGTCATGGACGGCGTCCGCGAAGTCGCTGATCTGGTCGCGCGCTTCAACGGAATCTCCAACATCATGGGCGATCCGCCGGAAGACGCGGATTTTGACGCGCTGATGGAAGAAATGGGCGAGCTTCAGGAAAAAATCGACGCGGTCGACGGCTGGACCCTCGACAACCAGTTGGAAATCGCGATGGAAGCCTTGCGCTGCCCTCCCGGTGACAGCCCGGTGACCGATCTGTCCGGTGGTGAGAAGCGCCGCGTCGCGCTCTGCCGCCTGCTGCTCGACAAGCCGGAAATCCTGATGCTCGATGAGCCGACCAACCATCTCGATGCCGAAAGCGTCGCGTGGCTTGAAAAGCATCTGATCGATTATGCCGGAAACGTCATTCTCGTCACCCATGACCGCTATTTCCTCGACAATGTGGTGAACTGGGTGCTCGAACTGGATCGCGGCAAGGGCTATCCGTTTGAAGGTAATTACTCCAGCTGGCTCGACAACAAGTCGAAACGTCTGGCGCAGGAAGAACGCGAAGACAAAAGCCGCCAGAAGGCGATCGACAACGAGCTGCAATGGATGCGGCAGAGCCCCAAGGCGCGGCAGACCAAGTCCAAGGCCCGTATCAAATCGTTCGACGATCTCGTCGCCTCTCAGGAAAACCGCGTGGTCGGCAAGGCGCAGATTCTGATCCAGACGCCCGAACGTCTGGGCTCGAAGGTGATCGAGGCCAATGGCCTGACCAAGGCTTATGGCGACAAGCTTCTTTTCGAAAATCTCGATTTCTCGCTGCCACCGGGCGGTATTGTTGGCATCATCGGTGCCAACGGCGCCGGTAAAACGACCCTGTTCCGGATCATCACCGGTCAGGAAACTCCGGATAGCGGAACGCTCGAACTCGGCGAAACCGTCAAGCTCGGCTATGTCGACCAGAGCCGCGATACGCTCGATGCATCGAAAAATATCTGGGAAGAAATTTCCGGCGGCCATGATTATTTCACTTTCGGCAAGAATGAAGTCCAGACCCGCGCCTATGTCGGCGCATTCAACTTCAAGGGCGTCGACCAGCAGAAGAAAGTCGGCCAGCTTTCCGGCGGTGAACGCAACCGCGTCCATCTTGCCAAGATGCTGAAAGAAGGCGGCAACGTGCTGTTGCTCGATGAGCCCACCAACGATCTCGACGTCGAAACCTTGCGCGCCCTGGAAGACGCGCTCGAAAGCTTCGCCGGCTGCGCCGTGGTCATCTCGCATGACCGCTTCTTCCTCGATCGGCTTGCTACGCATATCCTGGCATTTGAAGGCGACAGCCATGTGGAATGGTTCGAAGGGAATTTCGAAGCCTATGAAGAGGACAAGCGGCGTCGTCTCGGTGACGCGGCGGATCGGCCAACTAGGGTGGCTTACAAGAAATTGACGCGTTGATGAGCTCCTTCTCCCGTGAGGGAGAAGGATATGCAGGCTTATGAGCGGAGCGAGTTAGCCGGAGTTGGATGAGGGTGTTCTGCCGGTTGTTTCGTGAGCAACTCTGCCCGCAGTAAACCCTCACCCAGCTGCGACCAGGCAACGAGTTGCCAAGTCTGCGCAACCCTCTCCCTTGAGGGAGAGGGGGCTAATTGCCTTTGGCGATTCGTATTTCCCGAACGATTGTTTCCAGTACGCCATCGATATTTACCATCACATCGTTGTTCCAGAAGCGGATGACGCGATAGCCGTGGGCTTCGATAACCCGTGTGCGCTCTGCATCCTTGCTTTCGCTATGCTAGCCACCATCGAGTTCGATTACCAGCCTGAGGCTTCTTGCGGCGAAGTCAGCGATATAGGGACCGACCGGACATTGCTTCACGAATTTGACATTGTCCAATTGCCGGTTGCGGAGACGAGACCAGAGCTTGCGTTCGGCCTCGGTCATATCCCGCCGAAGCCTGCGAGCGCTCTTCGTCAGTTTTCCCTCTCCCACGCCCCCTCCTTCCTCTTCTCCCGTGAGGGAGAAGGATGCGAAGACTTGGCAATTTATTGCCTAGTCGTAGCTGGATGAGGGCGTTCTGCGCTTGAGAGTACAGAACACCCTCATCCAACGCCGCCTAATTCGCTTTGCTCATAAGGCTCTGTATCCTGCTCCCTCACGGGAGAAGGGGGGCGCAACAATTTCTCTGAAAAATGACCGACCGTATCAAACGATCGCTGGCTGTTTCCCGGCCAAACTCACCCCGACGATCGCCGCCAATGCCGCCGCAAATCCAGGAATGATCTCGTAAACCCCGGGGCCGCCCATGAATTCCTTGTTCCAGCCCATCGCGATCCACAGGATCACCACGCCGGCGCCAACCACCAGCCCCGAGACCGCGCCAGCGCCGGTCATCCGCTTCCAGGTCAGCGACAGCAGGATCAACGGTCCGAACGCCGCGCCAAAACCGGCCCAGGCGTTACTGACCAGTCCCAGCACCTTGCTGTCGGGATCACGCGCGATATAGATCGCGACCAGCGCGACCAGCGCCACCGCGATCCGTCCAACGTTGACTGTTTCCCGCTCACTGGCGTTCTTGCGCAGGAACAGGCGATAGAAATCTTCGGTCAGCGAGCTGGACGAGACCAGCAGTTGCGAGCTGATCGTGCTCATGATCGCGGCGAGCAGGGCAGCGAGCAGGAAGCCGGTGATCAGCGGGTGGAATAATGTGTTGGCCAGCAGAATGAAGATGGTCTCGGGATCCTCGAGGACCAGCCCATTCATCTCGACATAGGCGCGTCCGGTGATGCCGACGCCGATGGCGCCGAGCAAGGCCACGCCCATCCAGCTCATGCCGATATTGCGCGCCTTGGCGACGTCGGGGATCGAGCGAATCGCCATGAACCGCACAATGATATGCGGCTGGCCAAAATAGCCGAGCCCCCAGGTCACGGCGGAGAGAAAGCCGATGAAGGACAGGCCGGCGGTCAGGCTGAGGAAATTCGGGTCGAGGGCGTTGAGCTGGCTGGTGACCGCGCTGACCCCGCCATCATCGGTCAACACGACGATCGGCATCAGCACCAGCGCTACAACCATGATACAGCCCTGAACGAAATCGGTCAGGCTGACGGCGAGAAAACCGCCAACCATCGTATAAGCAAGGACCACGCCCGCAGTCAGCCAGATGCCGGTCATATAATCGCTCATTCCGGTATTGCCGAACAGGCCGGCGAAGCTGGTTTCGAATAATTTTCCGCCGCCGACGAGACCGGCTGCGGTGTAAACCGCGAAGAACAGGACGATGATGATCGCAGAGGTTACGCGGAGGGCCAGCGCCTTGTCGGGAAAGCGGTTGGCGAGAAATTCGGGGATGGTGAGGGCGTTGCCGTAGCTTTCGGTCTGCTCGCGCAATCGCGGCGCGACGACGATCCAGTTGACCAGCGCACCGGCGAACAGCCCGATCCCGATCCACACCTCGACCAGTCCCGCCGCATAAAGCGCGCCGGGCAGGCCGAGCAGCAGCCAGCCCGACATATCAGAAGCCCCCGCAGACAGCGCGGCGACGGCCGGATGGAGATTACGCCCCCCCAGCAAATAACCTTCGCTACTGTCAGTGGATTTGCGCCAGGCATAAAATCCGATGGCCAGCATCAGGATGAAATAAAGGGCGAGTGAAAAGAGAGCTCCGGTTTGCATCCGATGGTCATAACGAATTTAACCGTGATGTCACCATCTGCCTTTTGGAGTGTCCGCTTCGTCGGCCGTGGCGGTTATTGTGTACCTTCTCCCGTGAGGGAGAAGGATGAGCAGACTTGGCAGCTTGCTGCCTAGTCGAAGCTGGATGAAGGCGTTCTGCGCTTCAGAGGACAGTACACCCTCATCCAACGTCGCCTAATTGGCTTTGCTCATAAGGCTTTGTATCCTTCTCCCTCACGGGAGAAGGAGTACTCACCGTAACCTTTTCACAAATAGCTGCCCATTCTCAGCGCGTTTCGTCTGAAAGTTCGGAACCTCTTCAAACATTTCCGACAATCGCGAGAAACCGTAGTTCCGCACATCGAAACTCGACCGGTTGCCGGCAATCTTGCCGACTTCACTCAGGCTGGCATAGCCTTCGGCGTCGCGCTTCGTCGCCTGATAGGCGTCGATCAGCAGGTTAAGCAAATCCTCGTCGACCTTGCCGCCGCTGCTTTCGCCGGTGCCGGTGGCACTCTCCGCCTTGGCTGACGCCTTGACGTCACTTTTGCCGCCAACCCGATGGCGCTTGTCGGCCTTGATCAGCGCATCAACGTCGATAAAGCGGCTGCAAGCCTGTTTGAACGCTTCTGGCGTCTTGGCGCTGCCGAAACCGTAAACGGGCAAGCCTTCCTGCCGGATCCGCATCGCCAGCGGCATGAAGTCGCTGTCGCTGCTCATGATCCCGAAGCCGGTGACATTGCCGCGGAACAGCAGGTCCATCGCGTCGATGGTCATTTTCATATCTGTGGCATTCTTGCCCTTGGTCATGTCGAACTGCTGTTGCGGTTCCACACCATATTTGTGCAAAATGTCGACCCAGCCCTTGAGCGATTGTTTGCGCCAGTTGCCATAGGCACGGCGGATATTGACCGTTCCCAGTTCAGCCAGCGCGGTCAGCACGGGATCAAGGCCATTGTGGCTGGCGTTATCGGAATCGATCAGAAGGGCGATATTGTCATTATGTTGGTTCATCTGAACAAGATGGACCGCCGTGTGAGGGCGTTCAAGTAGAAAAATGCTGTCCTACAGCGCGGTATTTGGATTAGGCTTGGCGCGGCTCTTTCATTTGATAACCGCCCATATCTTGCGAAGCCTTGCCGCGCGCGTGGCGGTTTCTTAGTAAAAAACAGCCAATGGGTTTTACTCATTATAACACTGTAAAGTTTGTAAAGATCAGGCTGAGCTCCGCTTCAAAAAAGATTCTGATACATCCTGAAGAGCCAGGCTCAAGCCATTGAAATAGCTTCATCGCGCCAAAGCCATCAGTCCACAGCTGAGAATATATCGCTTTCTTCGTCCAACACATGCAGCTTGCCTTCGGCAATCGCGAACCAAGCGCCGATCAGGCGAATCGATCCATCGGCCTCTTTCTCCTGGATGCAGGGGAATGTCCGCAAATTGGCAAGACTGGTGCGAATGCCTTCATGCTCCATCGCCAGTTGCGCCTCGGATCCGCTCAATTCGCCATGATCAAGGGCAACCTTGGCGCGCGCGCCGTCGAGCAGGGTGATCCAGTCGGCGATAAAGCCGCCTTTGCCGTGCGGCATATCCTTCATCTGCTCGGACAGCGCCGCTGCGCAGCCGCCGCAACTGCCATGGCCCATGACGATCACTTCCTCGACCTTGAGGAACTGCACGGCGAACTCGAGCGCCGCCGACACGCCATGTTGGCCAGGCGTGGTTTCAAACGGCGGTACCAGAGCGGCCACATTGCGGACAATGAAGGTCTCGCCCGGGTTGGTATCGAAAATCTGCGTCGGATCCACGCGGCTGTCGCTACAGGCGATGATCATCACCTTGGGGCTCTGGCCTTCCTTGAGCTCGTCCCAGCGTTTCCGCTGTGTCTGCCATTGGTCGGAACGGAAGCGGCGGTAGCCATCGAGCAGATCGGTGAATTTTGTCATGTTTCGACCCATATCACCGGTTTTGGGGGTGGCAAGAGCGGTTTTCCATCGCTATCTGATAGAAATGAACGAAATCACCAAGATCACCACACCCGACAGCCCCCCAGAGCGCCTGCGCAAACCCGACTGGATTCGCGTCAAAGCTCCGATGGGGGCCGAATTCGAGAAAACCCGCGCCCTGATGCGCGAGCATAAGCTTAACACCGTCTGTGAAGAGGCAGCTTGCCCCAATATCGGCGAATGCTGGACCAAGAAGCATGCGACCGTGATGATCCTCGGCGACGTCTGCACCCGCGCTTGCGCCTTCTGCAACGTCAAGACCGGCATGCCGATGGCGGTGGACGCGCTGGAGCCGCAACATACAGCCGATGCCGCCGCCAAGCTTGGGCTGGAGCACATCGTGGTAACTTCGGTCGATCGTGATGATCTGCCCGATGGCGGCGCGAGCCAATTCGTAAAAGTGATCGAAGCCCTGCGCCGGACGACACCGAAGACGACGATCGAAATTTTGACCCCGGATTTCCGGAACAAAACCGAAGCCGCGGTCGAGGCCATCGTCGCCGCCCGTCCCGATGTCTACAATCACAATCTCGAGACCGTTCCGCGTCTCTATCCGACAATCCGCCCCGGCGCGCGCTATTATGCCTCGCTGCGTCTCCTCGAGCAGGTCAAACGGCTCGATCCGTCGATCTTCACCAAATCGGGTGTCATGCTCGGCCTGAGCGAGCAGCGACTCGAAGTGCATCAGGTGATGGACGACATGCGCAGCGCCGATGTCGATTTCCTGACCATGGGCCAATATCTCCAGCCCACGACCAAACATGTAAAAGTCAGCGAATTCGTCAAGCCGCAGGCCTTCGACGCATATGCCTCGGTTGCCCGCGCTAAGGGCTTTCTGCTGGTCGCCTCGAGCCCGCTGACCCGGTCGAGCTATCATGCTGGCGAGGATTTCGCCAAAATGCGTCAGGCGCGTGAGGAAAAACTGGCGCGTTCGGGTGCTTCGAATGCCCGTCCATAGGGAAACCCGCGATCTGCCATACAGTGCTGCACAGATGTACGCGCTGGTCGCCGATGTCGGTCGCTATCAGGAATTCCTGCCCTGGGTGGTCGGCACAAGGATCCGGGCCGACAGCGAAACCGAAATGCTTGCCGATGTACTGGTCGGTTTCAAGGGCTTGCGCGAGCAATTCTCTTCAAGGGTGATCAAGGCGCATAATCGGTCGATCGATGTCGATTATCTTGATGGTCCGCTGAAGCAGTTGCACAATGAATGGCGCTTCCGGTCCCGCGAGAGCGGCGGCTGTCATGTCGACTTTTACGTCGAATTCACCTTCAAAAACCGCATGTTCGAGAAACTGGCAGGCCAGATGTTCGCCAAGGCCTTGAACAAGATGACTGGTGCCTTCGTTGAACGCGCTGGCGAAATATACGGGAGCAGCTACTCGCTTTCGTCGGGCAGCAGCAGTTCGAGCGCAACCAGCACCGCCTGAAGACGGATATCCGCGCGACTTTTATCGTCGCCAAAATTCTTGCGGTCGGCAACGACGTCATCGACGCTTTTGCCTTTTTCAGCCTTGGCGAAGACCACAGTCCCTACCGGTTTTTTCTCGGTTCCGCCGCCCGGCCCGGCCACTCCAGTGATCGCCACGGCGACATCGCAGCCGGAGCGCTCGAGAGCGCCCTGCGCCATTTCCCAGGCAACCGCGATTGAAACTGCGCCAAATGTCTCGAGCAAATCACCGCTGACTCCAACCATTTTCTGCTTGGCATCGTTGGAATAGGTGATGAAACCGCAATCGAACACATCACTGCTTCCGGCAATTTCGGTCAGGGCGGCGGCGACAAGACCACCGGTACAGCTTTCGGCGACGGTGATCCGCCTGCCAATCTTGCGGTTCTGTTCTATCACTTTGGTCGCCAATGCGACCAGCTCGGGCGGGAGAAGATTATGCATGGCGGTGCGGTTACCCTATTTGTCCGCGCTTTCACAAATCTTTATCGGTGATTTTTTGTCGCTTTGTGACCCCATCTTCATGAATAGCCCAATCAACCCGCCGAAATTGGCCGCCGGCAACGGTTCCAGCAACGTGTACGCATCGCTGATTGTCGAACAGCTTTTGGGCTTGATACCGTCGCTCACCATCGCAGTGACGAGGCCATCGAGGAACGGGCGCATAGCGTCAACGTCCATGCTTTCCGGCATTTTATCGCCAAACATGATTTTGACTCCATGTTTGGCCGTTGGCCAGGCCTGCTCTGATGCCATTACATATTTTTGATAGGATACCGCTTTCTGCTGCATCAGCGCTACATCATCGTCCAGATAGGGGCTGCATTTTGATCCCGCCGCTTCGAACACTGCCGGCAGGATATATGTGAATATTGCATTGGCTTGCTCCGCAGATACGCAAGCCTTTGTTTCGGCAGCCTGCGCGGCACCAATGTTGAGCGCGCTGAGCAGTGTGACACAACATGCAAGTTTTCTCATTTCTTATCCTTCCAAGATTATCGTAGCAATGGCTTGCGCCGCTATGCCTTCCTTGCGCCCCGTGAACCCCAGCCCCTCGGTCGTGGTTGCTTTGACGCTCACCTTGTCATTGTCAAGATTGAGTAGGGATGCAATATTCATCCGAATGGCGTCGCGGTGCGGCTTTATTTTTGGGGCTTCGCAAATGATTGTCATATCGACATTCTGGATGATGCCGACTTTTTCCGCGATGAGCGCGGCCGCATGTTCGACGAACCGCGACGAGGCCACGCCGCGCCATTGCGGGTCGGATGGTGGAAAGTGATCCCCAATGTCACCGGCTGATATCGTTCCAAGCAAAGCATCGGTCAGCGCGTGGAGCAGAACATCGGCATCGCTATGCCCGGACAGCCCTTTATCATGTTCGATTTTCACGCCGCCCAGCCACAATTCTTCACCTGCGGCCAGTCGGTGGACATCATAGCCCATTCCGGTGCGTATCTGGCGCATAGGCTCTATTCCTTTTTCGGCAAAATCGGTTGGTAATGTATATTTTTTCAAGGCTTCGTCACCTTCAACCGTTGACACTTCGTGACCGGCTGCCTGGAATATCTGCGCGTCATCGCTGGCATCATCGCCTGCGGCAAAATTTTCATGAGCAGCAATGAGCTTCAGAAAGTCAAAGGCTTGAGGGGTTTGCACGCGCCACAGGCTGTTCCGGTCCACTGTCCGTTCGAGCTGGTGGTTCCTCAGTTGCACCATCGTATCGACGCAGGGCAACACCGGAATGGCGGCGGACGCGATTGTCAATCGGTCGAGGAGACGGTCGATCACCATGTCCGCGACGAAGGGTCTTGCCGCATCGTGGACGAGAACATCTCTGGCGCCCCCGGCCTGCCGGATTGCCATCAGTCCGTTGTAAACCGATTGCTGGCGGGTAGCGCCGCCGATCACAATTTTGTGGGATGATACGGAGCCAAGAGCCTGGTTTAACTGCTCTTCCTGTCCTGCCGCCACCACGATCCAGACCTGGTTAATACCGGGATGGGCTGAGAGCCTCTCGACGCTATGCCGGACCATCGGCTTCGCGCCAATGGTTTCAAACTGCTTCGGAATGTCCAGTCCCGCCCGCGCGCCAACACCGGCGGCAACAATCAGTGCATGGGTTTGTTTGGAACGATCAGCGGCTTCAACCATGAATCGCGATCTACGCCGAGATTGGGGATGAAGCAATTCTTGCCTCGAAATTGATTTGTCGATAGAGGCTGCTTAAAATTTAGGCAGTAGATATGAAACTTGATCCCATCTTCATTGGCGATTTGAAAATTGAAAGTCCGGTCATTCTGGCTCCGATGACCGGTGTCACCGATTTGCCGTTCCGCAAGCTGGTCCGGCGATTTGGTTCCGGACTCAATGTGACTGAGATGATCGCCAGCCAGGCTATGATCCGGGAAACGCGCCAGTCGCTGCAGAAATGCGCATGGGACGCAACCGAAGAACCGGTCTCGATGCAGCTCGCCGGCTGTGATCCCGCCGTTATGGCCGACGCAGCAAAGCTGAATGAAGATCGCGGCGCGCAGATTATCGACATCAACATGGGCTGCCCGGTGAAGAAAGTCGTTAACGGCGATGCCGGATCCGCTTTGATGCGCGATCTTCCTCTGGCGGCATCGTTGATCAAGGCAACGGTCGAGGCGGTCAATGTTCCGGTCACCGTCAAAATGCGGATGGGCTGGGATCATCAGAGTCTGAATGCGCCCGAACTGGCGCATATTGCCGAAGATCTCGGTGCAAAAATGATTGTCGTGCACGGCCGGACCCGCTGCCAGATGTATCGCGACAGTGCCGACTGGGAATTTGTCAGCAAGGTCAAACAGGCGGTTTCCCTGCCGGTTATCGTCAACGGAGACATTTGCTCCATCGAAGATGGTCAGACGGCGCTCGAGCAAAGCGGTGCCGATGGCGTGATGATCGGACGCGGTGCTTATGGCAAGCCCTGGCTATTGGGTCAGTTCATGCATTGGTTCAAAACCGGAGAACGTCTGCCTGATCCCGATATTGCCACCCAATATGCCATACTCGACGAACATTATCGCGATATGCTGAATCTCTACGGCGAGGATGTCGGGGTCAAAGTCGCCCGCAAACATATCGGCTGGTACACCAAGGGGCTGACCGGTTCGGCGGAATTCCGCAATCGGGCGAATAGCGAGGCCGACCCTCATATTGTGCTGGAAATGCTCGAGGAATTTTATACGCCCTGGCTGAATCAAGCTGCTGCTTGATGGACGGTTTCCCTCCGGCTGAGCAAATATTGGCGGGACTTAGCCAAGCGTTGCTGGTCGTCGACTCGGACCATGTGGTCACCCGCGTCAATCCATCCGGCGAAGCCCTGTTCGGGACCAGTGCTAAACATCTGGTCGGCCGCAAGATCGATCACGTGCTACATTTCTCCGATCCAAGACTCGATGCGGCTCTGACCGAGCGGGACATCAGCCTGACCGCGCGCGGGGTGATGGTCTCCGGCGATGACCGCAAGCTGGGCATCGTCGATTTTGACATCCATCCGCTGGCCTCCGATTCGGAATGGCGCCTGATATCGTTGTCGCCGATGCCGCAGGATGGACCGATTCTCGAGAATGAGAATAATGACCCGTCCGATCTCGCAATCCGCGCGCCAGACATTCTCAGCCACGAGATTAAAAATCCGCTGGCGGCGATAAAAGGCGCGGCGCAATTGCTCGACCGGCAGCTCGACGAGAGCCAGAAACCGCTGACCCAGATGATCACCGGGGAAGTGGAGCGGGTGGTCAATCTGCTCAACCGGATGCAAACTCTGTCGTCCAATCAGCCGGCCCAGACCAAGGCGGTCAATATCCATACGTTGATCGATCGCGCACGGCGTTCGATCGAGGCGGCAACCGGCCAGGCGGTGAAAATCAATGACAAGTTCGATCCTTCCTTGCCCGATGCCCTGATCGATCCTGACGCGATGATGCAGGTATTGACCAATGTGCTGGCCAATGCCGTGGACGCAACCAAACATCTGCCGAACCCGGAAATCCGGATCGTCACCCGCTACAGTTTCGGCGCATCCCTGTCAGCGCAGGGGCAAACGGCGCCGGTTCGGCTGCCTATCCAGATCATGGTGTGCGATAATGGACCGGGCGTTCCGGCGGAGCTGGAGCGGGAAATTTTCTCGCCCTTCGTCTCGACCAAGAAAGAAGGGCAGGGGCTCGGCCTCGCTCTGGTGAAAAAGCTGATGCGCGATATGAACGGGCGGATCCGCTATGACCGCGAAAATCAGGACGAGATGAGCCGGTTCACGCTGTTTCTTCCCGTCGCTCCGAAAAACTGACGTCAGGAGACAACATGGCCAAAGAAAAAATCATATTGGTGGAAGACGATCTGTCGGTCAGCCATGTCATCATCACCGCCCTGCGCGCCGAGGGTTATGAAGTCGAGAATTGCAAATCGATCGCCGAGCGCGACGCGCTGATGTCGAGCAGCCGCTATGATTTGCTGCTCACCGATGTCGGGCTGGGCGAAGGGGAGGGCGACGGCATATCCTCGCTCGACAGCGTCAAAGCGACCCATCCGGACATCCCGATCATCATCATTTCTGCCCAGAATACTCTGAACACCGCGGTGCGGGCATCGGAGACCGGAGCCTTCGAATATCTGCCCAAGCCCTTTGATCTCGACGAGCTGGTCGAAGTCGTCGGGCAAGCACTGAAGCCGAAGAATATCCAGCCCGTCGAGCCGTCGATGGACGAGGAAAGCCTGCCGCTGGTCGGCCGCAGCCCGGCTATGCAGGAAGTCTACCGGATGATCGCCCGGCTGCTGAAAAATGATCTGTCGGTGCTGGTGCTGGGCGAATCCGGAACCGGCAAGGAACTGGTCGCCGAGGCGATCCACGGTCTCGGGCATCGCAAGTCGGGTCCGTTTATCGCGGTAAACATGGCTGCAATCCCTTCGGAACTGATCGAAGCGGAGCTGTTCGGTCACGAAAAAGGCGCTTTCACCGGTGCCGTCGCCAATGCATCGGGCAAGTTCGAACAGGCGCAGGGCGGCACGCTGTTTCTCGACGAGATCGGCGACATGCCGATGCACGCGCAGACCCGCCTGCTGCGCGCGCTGCAATCGGGTGAAATCAACCGGGTTGGCGGCAAGGGCCTGGTCAAGCTCGACGTCCGGATCATCGCTGCTACCAACCATGATTTCCTCGACCTGATCGAGCAGGGCAAGTTCCGTGAAGATCTCTATTACCGGATAAACGTCGTACCGATCGAACTGCCGCCGCTCAGGGAGCGGGCCAGCGATGTTCCGGCGCTAACCAATCATTTCCTCAAGCTGGCGGTCACCGAAGGCCTGCCGCACAAGCAGATTTCCCAGGAAGGGATGAACCTGCTCTGCCATCATTATTGGCGCGGCAATGTGCGCGAGCTGAAGAACGTCATCTACCGCCTAGTCGTCACAGGCAGGGAGAATACGCTCTCCGAAGACGCCATCCGCCAGATACTCGCAGCCGAGCGCGGCGAGGACCGGGTTGAATCGGCCAATATGGAGTTCGAAGCCCATATCAAGTCGATTGTCCTGGGCCTGATGGCAGCGCCCGAGAAGGAAAATCTCTATGCCCAGGCGCTGGAAAAATTCGAGAAGCCCTTGCTGACCGAAATGATGCATCACGCCCACGGCAACCAGATCAAGGCAGCGAAAATTCTCGGCATCAATCGCAACACTTTGCGCAAGAAGCTGAACGAATATCAAATCGATCCCGCTGAGTCGAAATAGCGCGCCGCGATGAAGTGACGGATTGCTTCGCCCAACCGTGATATTTTTACAATATTAGTGCTTTTTCTGCAACGAAACTGTTGTATTGAAAGCACAATGACAGTTTCCAACCATTCGACGGAACAGCGTGTCCCAAATTGGCTCCGGCGTCTTTCGCTAATGGCCGAGAAAGAGGCGATCATGCGTCGGGTCGAGTGGATCGTCGCGCTGCTGTTCGGCGCGATCATGCTGGGCACCTATTTTCTGCTCCGCACCCAATCCGACCAGACCGACTTTATTTCCCCCCCTTTGACTGCGGCTCTGCTGGTAGCCAATCTGATTCCTGCGATGACTCTGCTCGTCCTTTTCGGACGCCGGATCGCCAAGGGCAGGGCAGCGCAATCATCAATCGGCAGCAAGGGCCGTCTGCACGTCCGCCTGGTCGCCCTGTTCTCGCTGGTGGCCAGCATTCCGATGGTGCTGGTGGTTATTTTTGCTTCCCTGTTGTTTCAATATGGTGTCGAATTCTGGTTTTCGGATCGTGCACGCGGCATGCTGGAAAATGCCAATGATCTTGCCCGCGGCTATTATGAGCAAAACCAGCGTGAAGTCGGTGAAGAGACGATCACCATGGCCAATGATTTGCGCAATTATTTGCAGCAGGCCGACCTGGAAAGTCCGGAATTTGCCGAGGGTTATGTGTTTCAGGTGCTGTCGCGCAAACTCAATGAATCAGCGATCATCGAATATGGACCGGACGGGGTCGCAAGAACCGCAGCGGCAGTCGATCCCGATGACGGAGACCAGCAGCCGAAGATAACCGAAGCGGTGCTGAAACAGCTACAACAAGGGCAAAGCTATGTCGTAACCGCAAGGCCGAACAAGATCGAGGCGGTGACCGCGCTCGACCTGAATTCGCGGATATTCCTCTACGCGGCGCGCGACTCAGACATGCTGGCGCTGAGCCAATGGGAAAGGGCGCAATCCGTCCTCGCCGATTATGAGGACCTGTTCTCGCGATCGCGCAGCCTGCAATTACAGTTCAACATCGCCCTGTTCGTCATCTCGCTGTTGATTGTCGGGCTGGTATTATGGATCGCGCTGGCCGTTGCCGACCGGATGGTAAAACCGGTCAGCGATCTGGTGCACGCGGCCAAGCGGGTCACCGAGGGCGATCTTGCCACCCGGGTGCCGACAACCTTTGAGAATGACGAGATCGGAACGCTGGGCCGGGCCTTCAACCGCATGACCGAGCGGCTGGAAACCCAGACAACAGCCCTGATTACCGCAAACGAGCAACTGGGTAGTCGCCGGGCGTTTATCGAAGCGGTGCTGGAATCGGTCACCGCCGGCATCATCAGCCTCGATGAAAAAGGCGAGATCAAGCTGGTCAATTCGCAAGCCCAGTCGCTGCTTTCCAAGCCGATTGACGACTTGCTCGATGTCGATATCGGCAAGGCAGCGCCGCAATTTGCCGAGCTCATTCAGGATGGTGTCGAAAACAGCATCATAGAATTTGCCTCGGATTCCGACATGCGCACTCTGGCCGTCAAAATTGTCGGCGGACCGAACGGCCATGTCATCACCTTTGAAGACATTACCCAGCAATTGCTCGACCAGAGGCGGGCCGCATGGTCCGACGTCGCAAGGCGAATCGCCCACGAGATCAAGAACCCTCTGACGCCCATCCAACTGGCTGCAGAACGGCTGCAGCGTCGGTTCGGCTCGCGGATGACGGAGGATGTTGCGATATTTGAGAATCTCACCAACACGATTGTCCGCCAGGTCGGCGATCTGAGAAATATTGTCGATGAATTTTCCTCCTTCGCGCGGATGCCGAAGCCGGTGTTCCGGCAGGAAAATCTCGATGACATCCTGAAACAGGCCCTGTTCATGCAGGATGTCGCGTGGCCGACGATCACATTCAACTTCATCTCGGACGATCAGCCGATATCACTGGTGTGCGATCGCCGCCAACTGGGTCAGGCATTCACCAATATCATCAAAAATGCTGCGGAAGCGATTGAACAAAAAGCGGAAACCAGCGCAGATTTTCAAGTTTCCGATGGTAAAATAAATCTGGCGATCCGGACCGAAAACCAAATTGTGGTTATCGAACTGACGGATAATGGCATTGGCCTGCCGATCGAGCGGGACCGAATCGTCGAACCTTATATGACGACCCGGGCCAGCGGCACCGGCCTTGGCCTCGCGATCGTCAAAAAGATTATCGAGGAACATTTCGGCGAGATGAAGTTCTGTGACGCGCCCGATGGTGGCACGCGGGTGACAATCCGGCTCAGTCCATCACAATTGGCGAGATTGTCACACGGAACCGCAGAAATATCGGACGATGCGCGCACCGATTCGGACGCGGATGACGCGAAAACCGCAGAAATTGAGTAATGAGGAATAGAGGTTCAACATGGCGTTAGATATTCTGGTTGTCGACGACGAACCCGATATCCGTGATCTGATATCCGGTGTTCTGGAAGATGAGGGCTATACCACCCGGGTAGCCGCCGATAGTGACGCGGCCCTTGCTGCTGTTAACGAGCGGCGACCGTCGCTGGTTCTGCTCGATGTCTGGCTGAGAGGATCGCGTCTGGACGGTCTGGAGCTGTTGACCGAGTTGAAACAGCTCGATGCAAAAATGCCGATCATCGTGATCTCCGGCCATGGCAATATCGACACGGCCGTTGCCGCGATATCGCAGGGCGCTGTTGATTTTATCGAAAAGCCCTTCGAAGCCGAGCATCTGCTGCATCTGGTCTCGAGAGCGACGGAAACCGAGCGACTGCGCCGGGAAAACGAGATTCTAAAGGCGCGTGTCGGCTTTGCTGACGAGCTCACCGGCAATTCTGCTGCCGTGAACAATGTGCGCGCTACGTTGAAACGCGTCGCCGGCACCGGCAGCCGCCTGTTGATTTCCGGTCCGGCCGGTGTCGGCAAGGAAGTCGCGGCGCGCTTGATGCACAACTGGAGTTCACGCTCCAATGCCGCCTTCGTGACCATCAGCGCCGCCAGACTGTCACCGGAAAGCGTCGAAGAGGAACTATTCGGTACCGAGCGCAACGGCAAAATTGAAAAAACCGGCCTGATGGAAGAGGCGCATGGCGGAACCCTGTTCATCGATGAAGTCGCCGACATGCCGCTCGATACCCAGGGCAAGATATTGCGCGTGTTGACCGAACAGAGCTTCAACCGGCTCGGCGGTTCGCAAAAGGTGAATGTCGATGTCAGGGTCGTCTCGGCAACCTCGCGCGATCTGGAAGTCGAGATCCGCGAGAAGCGTTTCCGCGAAGATCTGTTCTACCGTCTCAACGTGGTGCCGGTCATCCTCCCTCCGCTAAACCAGAGGCGTGAGGATATCCCGGTCCTGGTCGACCATTACGCCGCCCGCTTTGCCACTGAGCAGCGTTTGCAGCCACCCGAAATCTCCGATGAAGCCATGGCGGCACTGCAGGCTTGCGACTGGCCGGGCAATGTCCGGCAGTTGCGCAATGTTGTCGAGCGCACGATCATCCTGGCTCCCAAGGACAATTTCACCAAAATAGAGGTGGAAATGTTACCACCGGAGGTTCTGGGCAATGACGACGATCTCGATCAGGGCGTCGCTTCGCTGATGGGGTCGCCGTTACGGGAGGCGCGGGAGAGTTTTGAACGGGAATATCTGAAAGTGCAGATTCGGCGCTTTTCCGGCAATATTTCCAAGACCGCAAATTTCATCGGCATGGAACGGTCCGCCCTGCATCGCAAATTGAAGATATTGGGCTTGGCTTCACGAAAGAAAAACGACATCGAATGATATTGAGGGGTTGCCGGTTGTCGTGAACGAGCGAATACCATATATATCAGACATCGCTCCGCGAGAAGAGCTGATGCTGTTAGAGAAATATAAAATGCCATCGCAAAGCTGGCCAATAATTGGAGTCAAATATGACCGATAAATCGAACAACTTGCAGGATTTATTCCTGAACTCCCTTCGGAAATCGAAAACCTCTGTGACCATGTTTCTGGTTAAGGGCGTCAAACTTCAGGGCATCGTGACCTGGTTCGACAATTTTTCTGTACTGCTGCGTCGCGACGGGCAATCGCAGCTGGTGTACAAACATGCCATTTCGACGATCATGCCGTCGGAAGCGCTAGATACGCAGCCTTTTTCCGACCTGATGGACAATGCCAAGGCGCGGCCAGGGGTATTGCAGGAAGTATTCTTAACCGCGGTACGGGATAGCAACGACCCTGTGACAATGTTTCTGGTCAACGGCGTGATGCTGCAGGGTGAAGTCGCCGCCCATGATCTGTTCTGCATCCTGCTCGAGCGGGAAGGGCTGTCGCAACTGGTTTACAAGCACGCCATTTCTACGGTGCAACCCGGCGGAGCGCTAAATCTGGCGGATTATAACAATGCTGATGACGGTGCGCATTGATACCATTTGAGAAGGAAAGTCTCGACAGCAAGAGCCGCAAGGCTCTCGTCGTACATCCCGACATGGTGTCGCTGAGCCAGTCCGCGCTCGAGCATCGCCTTGATGAAGCCGTCGGCCTCGCTCTGGCGATCGGACTGGTCGCGACGGCGTCCCATTATTTTTCGGTTCGCAAGCCGAAGCCAGCCACCCTGTTCGGATCGGGCCAAGTGGACCAGATCCGGAAGATGATGGAGGAGCAGGAAGCTTCGATATTGATTGTGGACGGCAGTCTCAGCGCGATTCAGCAGCGAAATCTCGAAGAGAAGCTCGACGTCAAGGTCATCGACCGGACCGGCCTGATTCTCGAAATATTCGGCGCCCGGGCGGCCACAGCAGAAGGCCGTTTGCAGGTCGAACTGGCGCATCTTGATTATCAGGCAGGTCGCCTTGTCCGCAGCTGGACCCATTTGGAACGGCAGCGTGGCGGTTTCGGTTTCCTCGGCGGGCCGGGTGAGACCCAGATCGAGTCCGATCGGCGGATGATCCGCGACCGCATGGCAAAATTACGCAAGGATCTGGCACATTTGCGCAAGACCCGCGCTTTGCACCGGGAGCGGCGGCAGCGCGCGCCTTGGCCGGTAATCGCGCTTGTTGGCTATACCAATGCCGGCAAGTCGACCCTGTTCAACCGGCTATCCGGCGCAGACGTCTTTGCCGAGGATCTGCTCTTTGCCACGCTCGACCCAACGATGCGGGAATTCCCGCTGCCGGGATATGACAAGGCGATCCTGTCGGATACTGTTGGCTTTGTGTCCGACCTGCCGACTCAATTGGTAGCGGCATTTCGCGCGACACTTGAAGAAGTCAGTGCGGCCGATATCGTCGTCCACGTGCGAGATATCTCGCACGAGGCAAGTGATGCCCAGGCCCGCGATGTCAGGCAGATATTGGCTGACCTTGGTGTGTCGGAAGAAGCGGGCGAGGGGCCGCCTGTCATCGAAGCGTGGAACAAGATCGACAAAATCAGCCCAGACGACCCGCAATATACGCGTATATCGTCGCCACTGCCGGACAATGTCTGCACCATTTCTGCCGAGACCGGGGACGGCGTCGATACACTGGTCAATCTGATCGCCAGGACATTGTCGGAAGGCTATAAATCGGAAAAAATCACTATCGCGGCTTCCGACGGGAAGAAGATGGCATGGTTGCACGAAAATGGCCGGGTGATGAGCAGCGAACAGGATGCGGACAATCTGATATTGTCGGTCGAAATGTCACCGCGCAACTGGGGCCGCTATCACGCGCTTCAGTGAGCGATCAGCTGGCTGCCAGACGGGCCTTGGCTTTCTGCCATTCCACTTCCAGTTCGTCGATCGACATTAACTTCAGGTCTTTGGGAGCACTTGACTCTACCTGATTGAATCTTTTGCTGAATTTGTCCGTCGCATCCGCGAGCGCGCGTTCTGCGTCGACCTTGTAATGGCGGGCAAGATTGACCGCCGAGAAGAGCAGGTCGCCGATTTCCTCGTGGATTTCTGCTTCACTAGTGGCAGCCGCAACCTCATCCAGCTCTTCGAGCAGCTTATCCTTCACCGGCGCCTTGTCGGGCCAGTCAAATCCGACTCGGGCCGCCCGTTTCTGGATTTTCTGCGCGCGCATCAAGGCGGGCAGGGCAAGCGCTACCCCATCCAGAGCGCTCGACTGGCCGGTTTCCGCGCGCTCGTCGGCCTTGATTTGTTCCCAACCCGGACTCTGCTCGGCCTCGCCAAAAATATGTGGGTGACGTCGGGTCATCTTGTCGCAAATCGACGTGACGACATCCTCGAAGTCAAACGTTCCGGCATCGGATGCAATCTGGCTGTGAAACACCACCTGGAGCAGGAGATCGCCGAGTTCGTCCTTGAGCGCCAACTTATCGTCGCGGTTTATCGCATCGGCAACTTCATAGGCTTCCTCGATCGTATAGGGTGCGATCGTCTGGAAGGTTTGTACCTTGTCCCAGTCGCAACCATCGTCCGGATCTCGTAGACGCCGCATGATTTCTAGCAGGGGATCAATCAATAGAGCTTCCTATTTAACCCGTCTTTAAGGTTGATAATATATATTATGTTAAATTACTGATCATCCGGCAGGGCTGGTTCCAACACCATTTCACCCCCCGCTACGCGCCAACTTCCCAACTTTGACAGGAAATTCATGCCAATTACATTGGAATCGCCAAATTCCTCTGCCACTACAACCGGCAGATCATGTGCGACCAGCGGGCCGATCTGCAACGACTGGATCGTCCCGCGCTTGGCCTCAACCGACCCATTGGCGGTGCTCAATATTACCGGAAACGGACTGCTGCTGATATCGACGCCGGCGGCTTCCGCGGTTCGCAAAGTCATCGCCGTCGTCGTCGCTCCGCTGTCGATCAAAAACCGTACCGGTTCGGCGTTAACCTTTGCATCGACCCAGAAATGGCCATCGGCAGATTGGCGGATACGCAGCGTCTCTCCGACCACAAGTTGTTCATTCGAGCCTATCAATTCACCCGAAACCCGGTTCCAAACCGCCAATAATTCCTGCTTATAAGAAAAGCCGACAATGAAAAGTGCAAATATAGCGACCCAGGCCAAAGCCGTCCGGACAATCTCCCCGAATCCTATCCGCCGGGAAAATAATGCGCTCGCCACCAGCACCAATGCACCGATGGCAAATACTAGGTTGATATTCTGGTCTTCGGTCAAGGTTTCAGATTTCTTTCACATAGCCATCATAAGCGGGCCGGACATGGTCGGGCAATATCGAGACAAGATGGTGATAATCCATCGACTTGTCCATATGTGTTAACAGGCTCAGCCGGGGTTGGACATCACCGATTAATTCCAATGTCATGTTCAGATGAGCATGCGTGGGATGCGGTTTGTCGCGCAATGCATCCACCACCAGCAGATCGCAATCCCGATATAAGGACCGCATCTCCGGCGTCACTTCCCCGAAATCGGTTGCGTACACGACCGATTTCCCCTGATGTTCGAAACGCAATCCCGCAGATGTTATGCCGCCATGCGGCTGATCCACATAGCGGACCGAGATATCGCCAATCGCGATGTCGCGATCCAGCGCAATCCCCTCGCAAATCGATGGATAATATTTGTGTCCTTCAAAAGCATAGGCAAAGCGATGTTTCAGGCTATCGAGCGCAAATGGTCGGGCATAGGCGGGTATCGGCTGACGCTTCTGCTGGAAAACGGCCCTGAGATCATCGATGCCGTGACAATGATCGGCATGATCATGCGTCCAGATTACGGCATCGATCCGGTTGATACCATTGTCGAGAAACTGGTTGCGCAAATCGGGCGAGGTATCCACCAATATTCGCGTAGTCGCGCTTTCTACCAAGATCGAGACACGGCTTCTCCGGTTCTTCGGCTCATCAGGATCACAATCACCCCAGTCATTGCCGATACGGGGCACGCCCGCCGAAGTCCCGCATCCCAATATCGTCAGTTTCAAAGCCACATTCAGGGTCGTGCCTTGGTGAACAGCTGATAGAAATTGCGACTGGTTGTTTCGCAAAGCTGATCAAAATCCTCGTCGCGCAGTGAAGCGAGAAAGCGGGCCGTGTCTGCGACAAAGGCAGGTTCCCCGGTCTTTCCACGATGCGGCACCGGAGCCAGAAATGGCGCATCGGTTTCGACCAGAATACGGTCCGAGGGCAGTTTTGCCGCGGTTTCCTGCAGATCTTTGGCGTTTTTGAAAGTCACGATACCGGAGATCGAAATATAGAGACCCAGAGCCAGGGCTTTCTGTGCAAAATCTTCGCTCGCGGTGAAGCAATGGATGACACCGGAATAGGCGCCCTGCTCCATTTCTTCGGCCATGATATCGGCCGTGTCTGCTTCCGCATCGCGGGTATGAACAATGATCGGCAGCCCGGTTTCGCGCGCCGCATGAATATGGGTGCGAAAGCTCTGCTTCTGGCGCTCCCGGTCGCTGTGATCATAATAATAGTCCAGCCCCGTTTCACCAATGGCGATAACCCGCGGATGAGCAGCCTCCTCTACCAGTTTGGCGAGATCGACATCGGGATGGGCATCGGCTTCGTGCGGATGGATGCCGATGCTGGCCCACACATCTTTTTCCCGCTCGGCAGTCGCGACAATGTCGCGCCATTCGCTTTCACGGGTCGAAATGTTGAGCATCGCGGTAACACCCCTAAGTCGCGCGCGATCAAGGGCGGCACCCTGCTCCTCGACGAGACCCTTGTAATTTAGATGGCAGTGGCTATCGACGAGCATATCAGGCCTCTGTCTCATCTTTCAGCAGTTCGAGACGCGGGAAGATCCCCTCCGGCTTGGGCAGTGCAAGCCCCTGCTCTATCGGCGTACCGAGATGTTCAAAATCGCGGCTGTCCGGCGATTGGGCAAGCAGATCGAGCATCCTGTCACAGCTGTCCGGCATCGCCCAGCGCAGCATGATCGCCAGTTGCCGGATCGCTTCTGCGGTATGGTAAAGCACGCTGTCAGCGCGGGCAGGATCGGTCTTGCGCAAGGCCCATGGTGCCTGATCGGCAAAATATGTGTTGGTGGCGCTGAGCCGCTCACGAATGATATCGAGCGCCTGATCGATCTTGAACCGGCCGCCCGTCATCGCTGCCTTCACATCGGCGAAACAGCTATCCAACTGGCTGAGCAATTCCTGCTCTGCGGCTGTTGGCTCGCCACGAGGCGGTATTTTCCCGTCACAATTCTTGGCAATCATCGAAAGACTGCGCTGCGCGAGATTACCGAAATTATTGGCGAGATCGGCGTTGGTCTTGGTGACAATCGCGTCGGCCGAATATGTGCCGTCCTTGCCAAAAACAACATCGGCAAGCAGGAAATAACGCAATTGGTCAACACCGAAACGCTCCGCCAATTCCATCGGATCGACGACATTGCCGACCGATTTCGACATTTTTTCACCGCGGTTGAGCAGAAAGCCGTGCCCGAAGACCTGCTTCGGCAGCGGCAGACCGGCGCTCATCAGAAAGGCTGGCCAGTAGACCGCGTGAAAGCGGACAATGTCCTTACCGATAAGATGAAGATCTGCAGGCCAATATTTGGCAAACATCCCCTCGGTATCGGGATAGCCGACTCCGGTCATATAGGTGGTCAACGCGTCAACCCAGACATACATTACATGTCCCGGTGATCCAGGCACCGGAACCCCCCAGTCGAAGCTGGTTCGAGACACGCTTAGATCGCGCAATCCGCCTTCGACAAAGCGCATGACCTCATTGCGACGGCTTTCCGGCTGAATGAATTCCGGATGTTCCTCGTAAAGCTTGAGCAATTTGTTCTGATATTTGGACAATTTGAAGAACCATGTCTCCTCTGCGGTCCACTCGACCGGAGTGCCCTGCGGAGACAATTTCTCGCCCCCCTCGCCTGTTTCCAGTTCGTCTTCCGCGTAGAAGGCTTCGTCGCGTACCGAATACCAACCTTCATAGCGATCCAGATACAGATCTCCGTTGGCCTCCATCGCGCTCCACAATGCCTTGCTGGCTTCATGATGAGCGGGCTCACTGGTTCTCCGGAAGCCGTCATGACTAATGTTAAGCTTATTGCACATCTCAATGAAATAAGACGACATTTCATCGGCAAGCTTGATGGTTTCGACACCGGCTTCACGGGCGGTCTGGACCATTTTCAGTCCATGCTCATCGGTTCCGGTGATCAGGCGAACGTCGCGGCCGCTCAGCCGATAAAAACGTGCGATGGCATCAGCTGCGATCGCTTCATAAGCATGGCCGATGTGAGGACGCCCATTGGGATAGCTTATGGCGGTGGTAATATAGAAAGGTTCTGACATAACCGTCTCTCTTGATGCATTGACGGCGCTTGTAAACAGCCAAAATATCAATTCTTTTTAACCCTACTTGGCGAGGTCCTCCATCAGGCTGCTAAGCCGGAATATTACCGCCTGATTATCGAGCGCTTTTGGGAGTGCCATATTGGCCAAATCACTGGCTTCCCGCCATTTTTCAATCGACTGAGGCGAACGGGAGAATTGGGAGGCCTTGATCTGCTCTGCAATCAAGCTGGGTGCCCGTTCCAGAAATGCGCGATATCGTGGCGTCGCTGCCTTTAGTGCAAGCTTTCTCGCCAGTTCGCTTTTCAGGCTATTATCTCTATCGCCGGATTTGATAATCTGTCGGGCAATGCCCTCCAATTCGGCAAGTCCGACTTCGGCATATTGCAAGGCACGTCCCGGGGAACCTTCACCGGCCAAAATAAGCGCCTCGAGGTCGGCCTCTCCCAGTTTCGGCGCGGCATGCTTCAACACGATGCGCATGTCCTCAGCCCCCAGAGGGTCAAATCGCAACATCTGGCAACGCGACCGGATCGTTGGTAACAGCCGGTCCGGCATATGGCTGATCAAAAAGAAGATGGTATTTTTGGGCGGTTCTTCCAGGTTTTTCAAAATGGCATTTGCGCCAGCGCGTTCCAGATCGTCAGCAGCATCGATAACGACGACCCGATATTCGGAAATAGAGGCCTGATTTTGGAAAAGAGGTTGCAGGGCACGGATCTGGTCGACCTTGATATTGCGGGCCAGTTCATGCTCGTCGAGCGAATCCAGCCCATTGTCCCGCGCCTTTTTATCCTCCTTGTCCCCTTTCGGCCCCCGGCGGAGCAATCGAAAGTCTGGATGCGAGCCGGCGGCGAGAAGGTGCCCGGCCTCATCATCCTGATTGTCCGAGAAATTTGATGGCAGATTACGGGAATTGAGAAGGAAATGAGCGGCTTGCTGGGCAAAGGCCGCCTTGCCCAGGCCCTTGTCACCAGCCAAAATCCAGGCATGGTGTAGCATATCTTTGGCGAGGGCCTGACGGAATATCTGCCTGGGCTTGTCATGACCGCGATATGACGTCATGGCATCAAGCCATCGAGATTCTGCATAAGACTATCGGTGATAGCTTCCACGGATTGCGACGCGTCAACAAGGCGTATGCGCTCGGGCTCGTGCGCTGCGAACCTTCGGAAATTGGCCATTACTGCACGATGATAGTCGCTATCCCTGCCCCCGATCCGGTCGCTGTTGCCGCGATCTCTCGCCTCTGCTCTTTTCGCCGCAGCCGCTTCTGGCAAATCAAGGATGAAGGTTCGGTCCGGCATCAGATTCTCACTTCCGATCCGATGCAAGTCCATGATTTCGGCATCGCAAAGCTGTCCGTCGACACTTTGATAGGCCCTGCTGCTATCGATAAATCGATCAGAAATGACCCATTCTCCCCGCGCCAGCGCCGGACGGATTAATTTTGCGCAATGCTCGGCACGGGCCGCGGCGAACAAAAGCGCCTCGGTCCGAATATTCCACTTTTCCTCTGCGCCGGTCAGAAGCAGTTCGCGAATGGTTTCCGCACCCAACGTGCCACCCGGCTCCCGAGTGAGTACGGCTTTATAGCCGATTTTTTCCAAAGCGGCCGCGACGGCTCTCGCCTGGGTAGACTTGCCCGTCCCCTCCCCGCCTTCAAGACTGATGAAGCGGCCCTGGGTCACGCCAATCCGAGCAGGGATTTCAATCCGGCCCAGACACGATCGAAGAAACCGGCTTCGCCAACATCTTCGCCAGCGACCAGGGCCACTGACTGCTGCCCTGCGTCTGCGGTGGTGACAATCAGTGTAGCGATTGGCTGGCCTTTGCTGATTGGGGCCTTGATCGGCCCATCATAGATCACCTTCATCGATATATTTCCGTCCGAAGCTTTTGGAATAGTCGCAAAAAGATCCTTCGCCGCAACCAGCGATACGGTAGAGCTGTCGCCCAGCTGAACTTCCGCATTCTGAATTCTTGTGCCCTTGTCGAACAGCTTTTTTGGCTCCCAGGCATTGAAACCCCAATTCATGAATTTGACCGAAGCCTCGACTCGTCCACCATAGCTATCAAGTCCGGCGAGAACGGACACCAGACGCCTGCCCTTTTGTTCAGCCGAACCGGTAAAACCATATCCGGCTTCTTCGGTATGACCGGTCTTCAGTCCGTCCGATCCAGCCACTTTGCCCATCAGAGGGTTGCGGTTCGATTGCGTGATCCCATTCCAGGCAAATTCGTCCTGGCCATAGAAACCATCATATAGTTTCGGAAAATTATTAACCGTCGCCGAACCGAGTTTGGCGAGGTCCCGTGCTGTGACTATGGTCCGGCCTTCATCCGGCCAGCCATTGCTATTGCCGAATCGGCTCTTCGTCATGCCCAGCTCTTTGGCGCGCTTGTTCATCAGCCCGACAAAAGCTTCCTCGGTGCCGGCTATGCCTTCAGCCAGCACGACACAGGCGTCGTTGCCCGAGAGAGTCACGATTCCGTGCAGCAAGTCACTCACACTGACCTGATCACCCACGCCCAGGAACATCGTGGACCCCTGGTTATTCCATTTCTTCCACGTTTCCTCGTTGACGCGGAACTTGTCATCCAGCTTCAGCTTGCCCTTGTTGATCAGATCAAACGCGACATAGACGGTCATCATTTTCGCCATCGACGCTGGCGGAATTTGCTTATCCGCATTTTTCTCGAACAGAACCGCTCCCGATGACAGGTCGGTCATATAGGCGATCGGTGCTTCGGTGTCGAAACTTGGAGCAGCGACTACGACGGACGACAAGACGAGGAAAGGCAGTGAAGCCAGAAGATATTTTTTCATTTAGGCCAGAATTCCCGATCAAAATTTAACGGCAAATAGCTATTTGTCCGCGCGCAAGATTCGAGCACCACTATAGCCGCGCTGCTGCGCCTGCACCAGCCCTGCTTGCGCATCCTTGTCGTTGGAATAAGGTCCGTAGCGAACGCGCCAAATGGATCGCGTGCCATCGGGCATGACCTTCGCCCCAATCTTCTTGGCTAGCGCATCGGCCCGCGATTTATCGCTAAATGCTGCGACTTGCACAAAAAAGAATCCTGGCAAACCACCGACATAATTGTTGCCGACACTATTTTGGACGGCAACCGGACGTCCGGAGCCTTCAACGATGAAACGTCCATCTCGCGTTCCCCCTGCCGGCGAAGGTGTGGGACCGGCAACAGGTCCTTTTCCCGGAGCGGAAAAGCCTGGCGCAGCGGTTAGTCTGACCGGTGCTGCCGGCTTTGGCAGCTTGGCCAGGTTTTTCCGCAATATCAAAAGCAGCGAATCTGGCGTCGCGATGCGTTCGGTGGCAGGCGCGCCCATACGAAGCACCGCGCGTTCCTGCTCATTGGGATTGACCTTGCGAACGCGGACACCGGAGACACCCTCCCGATCCACACCCAGTTGCTTGGCCGCTCCATGGGACAGATCGATCAGCCGGTCGCTGGCAAAAGGTCCGCGATCGTTGACCCGAACCAAAATTGTCCGCCCGGTATCCAGCGCGGTCACTTCGACATAGGATGGTAGCGGCAGCGTCTTATGCGCGGCCGACACGCCTTGCGGATTGAAAATTTCACCATTGGCCGTCTGATTGCCCGACAGCTCTTCACCATACCAGCTGGCATAGCCGACTTCGTCATAACTCTGCACATCTTCAGGCGTATAGGTTTTGCCACCGACCTTGTAGGGATCGCCAATTTTTTGGGGAAAGTCCGAAACCGCGACCGACCCGGCCGCTTGACCTGCGCCACTGGGCGGAGGCGCGCCATCCGGAAACTGCCCAAAATCGCGCGAACTGCTACACCCGGCCAATACCAGGGTAGCAGTCGATAATATTCCAAGTTTAACTGCGTATTTCATCCGCTAATAACCCCACTGCTAGCCCGTAAAAATTCGAACAATTATAATCCAGTATGACGCGATAATTGCCGGTCAGCAAATAGGCGGTGCTGCCCGCTCCGTCCGGCTCAAGCAGAGTGGCCATCACATTCTTGTCGAGACTTTTGCCCGTCGCAGGCACAACCCCGAGCGAGCGCCACTCGGCCATGCTTTTCCATTCGCTATGGCGGCCAAATACGCGCGGACAGCGTGTCGGCACAATCTTACTCGCCACGGCGTCACGATCGAGTGACGACGGGACGTTAACGGCGATGCCCCAAGGCTCTCCACGGCGCCAACCCGAATTAACAAAATAATTGGCGATTGAAGCAACCGCATCATATTCGCTGTTCCAGATATCTGCATATCCGTCACCGCTGCCATCTTTCGCCAGTCGCAAATAAACCGAAGGCAAAAATTGCGGCATGCCCATGGCCCCTGCCCAGCTTCCCTTGAGCGCGGATTGTGGAACGCCATTGTCGATCAGCTGGAGCACGGCGAGTAATTCGGGTTCAAAAAGCGAACGACGCCGGCCTTCATAGGCCAGAGTTGCCAGCGAGCGCGGAATGTCAAAGTCGCCCATATAGGAACCATAATTGGTTTCTTTGCCGTAAATGGCCATGATGATCGGGCCGGGCACTCCGGTCTCTCGCTCGACATCGATCAGTTTGGCAACCAGCCGACGATAGGCCGCCTTGCCGTTGGCTATCCTCTGACTCGTGATATGCCGCTGCTGATAGGGCGCAAAGGGTGGGATAGCACTGTTGGTACTTCCGCCGGGCTGCGACTGGTCCAGTTGAATAACTCTCGGGTTATAAGTCAGGCCGGGCAGCACCTGATCCAGAGTCTGCGCCCGCACACCTCGCTGCAAGGCCTTCTGACGGACCTCCTGCAGATAGGATTCAAAACTCGAGCTGCTTTGTGCTTTGGCTTCTTGCATCGGTGTTGCGGCGCTCATGCCAAAAAGAGCAAAAGCGCTGCAAGCGATAGCGGTCATGATACGCATGAATACTTCCTTTTCGTCTTCCCTGTTGTCGCACAAAGCGAGTCGGAGGGGAATCCCTAAATAACCCGGAGAAGCAACCACTCGCCCCGAAAGCCGTGATCCACCGAAATCTTGTTCGCATATTTCAAACATTTACAAAATGTTTTGCGCTTTCAAATCGGGAGCGCTAGGACGCGTGCGACCCGGCCCTAAAGGCCCTGCGGACAGGTGGCAGAGTGGTCGAATGCAGCGGTCTTGAAAACCGCCGAGGGTGCAAGCTCTCCGTGGGTTCGAATCCCACCCTGTCCGCCACCTATTTATGGTCATGCTCCACGTCCTGAAACGAGCCACTCAATTGACCACCACTGAATTTTTAGGCATAAAACCCGTGCCAAACAGCGCATAATTATCTCTAAACTCGCAGAATCTACGCTTGCAGCCTAAGTCCTGCCGCTGGAATGGATTTGTTTAAATGCCTGCAAAAGGCTCCACGGTGGACATTTGGATTCCGCCCCGTATAAATCCGGATCAAAATAGTCCATTGCAATCGAAACAAGCGATCTCGACAACATTGACAGGAGAATTCAACATGCGTGAAGCAGTCATCGTATCCTATGCCCGCACCGGGCTCGCAAAAGCCGCTCGTGGTGGCTTCAATATCACGCCTCCAATGACCATGGCGGCCCATGCCATCAAACATGCTGTCGCCAAGTCGGGCGTTGAAAATGATTATGTCGATGATTGCATGTTCGGTAATGTAGCTCATGCTGCTCCCAATATCGGACGAAATGCGGCGCTTCTTGCTGGCCTTCCCAAGACAACGGCTGGCGCTACCGTCAATCGTTTCTGTTCATCGGGCATGCAGGCTATTGCGATAGCTGCGAACCATATTCGCGGTGACGGTGCGGATTGCGTTGTCGCAGGCGGTGTGGAAAGCATTTCGATGCAAGGCCCCCGCGCTCCGGAAGGCAGTATCGACGAAGAAATCCTGAAAATTGCGCCCGCAATCTTCATGCCGATGATTGATACCGCTGATATTGTCGCGGAGCGTTACAATGTCAGTCGCGAATATCAGGATGAATATTCCCTGCAATCGCAACAGAGAATGGCGAAGGCGCAGGAAGCAGGGCTTTTTGCTGATGAAATCGTGCCCATGCAGACCAAAATGAAACTCGTCGACCGGGAAACCAAGGAAGAAACCATTGTCGATTATACCGTCGACCGGGATGAGTGCAATCGGCCCACAACCACGCTGGAAGGCCTCGCCAGCCTGAAGCCGATCATGGGCGAAGATAAATTTATCACGGCGGGGAATGCCAGCCAATTGTCCGATGGGGCGGCCGCACTCGTGCTGATGGAAGCCAAGGAAGCGGAGCGCCGCGGGTTGAAGCCACTGGGTCGCTTTGTATCTTGGGCCGTTGCCGGATGCGAGCCGGACGAAATGGGTATTGGTCCGGTATTTGCCGTTCCCAAACTGCTTGAACGCCAGGGACTGACCGTCGACGATATCGATATCTGGGAACTGAACGAAGCTTTTGCCAGCCAGTGTCTTTACAGTCGTGATCGTCTGGGCATTGATCCGGAAAAATATAACGTCAATGGTGGTTCCATCTCTATCGGCCATCCCTTCGGCATGACCGGTGCGCGCTGTGCCGGGCATCTGTTGCAGGAAGGGCGGCGTCGCGGAGCCAAATGGGGCGTGGTAACTATGTGCATCGGCGGTGGCCAAGGCGGTGCCGGACTTTTTGAAATATATCCCTGAGCCTGCAGTCCAGTCAGAATAGAATCAATCTAAACGAATAGGATCAGTTTTGGATCAACTTACTGACGAACACGTCAAGCGCCGGTTGACCGACGCTTTGGCCCATCGCTCCTCCGTGCCTGCCGAGAAGCTAATTACCGGATTGCTCCGTACCTTTAGCCTCCAAGCGGACGGTGATGATGAGTTCATATATCCCGCACTCAGTTCAACTGCACGCGAACGGATTTTTGGCGGCCAGGTGATTGCCCAGGCAATCGTTGCAGCTGATCATACGGTGGATGAAGAGAAGAATATCCACTCGCTCCATTCCTATTTCCTGCGGGCCGGAGATGAAACAAAGCCTCTGCAATTCCGGGTTCACCGCGATTTCGACGGACGCAACATCTCCAATCGCCGGGTCGTCGTCCGGCAGAATGAGAAGGTCATCTTCAACCTGACGGCCTCTTTTCAAAAGCCGGCGGAGGGGCTTCATCATCAGGTGGATATGCCCGATGTCTTGCCGCCCGAGCAATGTATGAGCGCAATGGAACAGATCGCCCGCAATCCGCAGGTTTCAGACGAGCATATCGAACGGATGAGCATGCCGCGGCCGTTTGATGTCCGCAGCTTTCGTCCGGAAGGGAAGACCAAACACGCGCATCAATATCAATGGCTCAAAACCGTCGCGCCATTGCCGGATGATCCGCTTACCCATAGAGCGGCCTTGGCTTTCGCCTCTGATATGGGCTTGCTCTCGACGTCCATGATTCCGCACGGACTGCACTGGACAACGCCCGGGCTATTCTCGACCAGCCTTGACCACGCGATGTGGTTCCATGATGATTTCCGGATGGATCAATGGATCTGCTATGTGATGGATAGTGATTGGACCGGCCATGCACGCGGCCTTAATCGCGGGTCCCTCTATACGCAGGACGGCATATTGATCGCCTCAGCGGTGCAAGAGGGAATGATCCGCCTTGCACCGAAAAGCGATTGAGCGTCAGAACAGCCCCTTCAGATCCTTCTTCAATATTTTGCCGTTAGCATTGCGGGGCAGGCCCTCTTCGCGAAACAATATTTTTACCGGCACTTTGAAGTTCGCCAGCCGCTCGCGCACCCATTGTTGTAATTCCGCTTCACTGGCTGTTTTTCCTGGCGCCAGTTGGACAATCGCCGCCGGTTCTTCGCCCAGTGTCTTGTGATCGATACCGATCAAGGCGGCATCCATCACGGCGGGATGGTCATAGAGGACATTCTCGACCTCGGATGAATAGATATTCTCGCCGCCGCGAATGATCATGTCTTTTGCGCGGTCGACAATATAGCAGAAGCCCTCTTCATCCAGACGCGCCAGATCACCGGTGCGGACCCAACCATCGACGAACGTGTCGGCGGTTGCCTCGGGACGTTTCCAGTAACCTTTCGAGACCATCGGCCCACGCGCCCAAAGCTCGCCAACTTCGCCGATTGGCATTTCGCTGCAGCCATCGTCGCTCATGACTTTCAGGTCGGCGGCGGCCACCGGTGGTCCACAACTGGTCGGGCGATTGAGATAATCCTCGGCGCTATGGCCGGTCACCGTTGCCATGGTTTCGGTCATGCCCCAGCCGTTGCCGGGCAGAGCGCCAAAAACTTCATATATTTTCCGGGCCAGTTCGGGTGCCGACGGCGCACCGCCATAGCTGATCGAATCAATCGAACTCAGGTCATATTTTTCGCGGTCGGGATGCTCGATCAATTGCCACGCAATAAACGGCACACCGCCGGTTGCATTGACCTTTTCCCGTTCGATGATTTCCAACGCCTTGACCGTGTCCCACTTGTGCAGGAAGATCATCTTGTGACCGCCATGAACAGTCGGCATCATTGTTGCCGAGCAAGCAGTGCAATGGAACATGGGTATGACCGTCAGGCCAACCCGGACGGTCGGTTCGGGCAGTTCATTACCCCGGCGCAATGCGGTGACCGCTCCGTTATAACCAGCAGAAACAGCGTTGGTCGTCAGGTTGCGATGACTGCCGAGTGCGCCTTTGGGTTGTCCGGTCGTGCCACTTGTATAAAAAATTGTCGCGGCATCATCCGGTGCAATATTGACCGCGGGTAGATTCTGATCCGGTAAATCACCATAGTCATTGGGTCGGCCGATAATGTCTTCAAGCGGACGTGCCGGCGCCGCCAATGCGCCCTCGCTGCGGGCCACGACGACATGTTTGAGTTCTGGCAACTCTGCCAGATGCGGAGAAATCCGATCCCATCTTTCGGCATCACATAATAATATACTCGACTCCGAATTCTGCAATCCGAAAACCAGTTCCTGATCGGTCCACCACGCGTTGAGAGGCACGGCAATGGCTCCGATCGATGTCGCGGCGAAGAAAATCACCGGCCATTCGGGCAGATTACGCATGGCGAGCGAAACCCGGTCGCCCTTGGATACGCCCATTTTCTGAAGTTCTACCGCAAGAGCAGCGACAGCGCGGTACCAGTTCTCATAGGTAACGCGTTCATCTTCGAAAATCAGGAATTCGCTGTCGCCATGGCCGCGCGCATGCTCCGCCAGAGCCGCGAGGCTAGGATGGGCATTTTTCCAGACGCGTGTCGCGACGCCGTCGATATCTACCATTTCCATTTCAAACGGTTGCCCGGGCGCGCATAGCAAGGCTTCTACTTCCTCACGCGACCGCAGCGGCCATCCGTTGGTGGGCGTCCACTTTTCCAGTGGATCTATTGCTTGAGTTGCCAATACACTCTCCTATTCAATATACGTAAATCTACCCGTTGAATTTTTCGTCCTTGCTGGCCTTCGTCCGCAGCAAATCGGCGACCGGCAGATTGTGCTTCTCCAAACCGGCGACGACCTTGTCGAGCCCAACCGTATCGGCCCAGAACATCGGGCCGCCGGTATAGAGTGGCCAGCCATAACCATTGATCCAGACAACATCGATGTCGCTCGCGCGCTGCGCCATGCCTTCTTCGAGAATTTTGGCGCCCTCATTGACCATTGGATAGAGCAGCCGTTCGCGAATCTCGTCTTTCGAAATCTCACGCTGTTGCTTGCCGGCTTTCGCGGCGAATTCGGCGATAATCTGTTTGACTTCTTCTGACGGCGTCCGCTGACGCGCCTGATCATAGTCATAAAATCCCTTGCCGACTTTCTGACCCCAGCGGCCGACGGCACATAGAGCGTCGCGCAATGTTTCAATACGCTCCGGATCGCGATGCCAGCCGATATCGACACCAGCGAGATCGGACATCTGGAATGGCCCCATCGGAAAGCCGAATTCGAGCAATACATCGTCAACTTCCCAGTAATTGGCCCCTTCCATGATCATCAGATTGGCTTGCTCCTGACGGGGGCTCAGCATCCGGTTGCCGATAAAGCCGGGACAGACACCAGACACAGCCGCAACCTTGCCGATTTTCTTCGACAGCTTCATCGCCGTCATCAGGACATCGTCAGCGGTTTTTTCGCCGCGCACGATTTCGAGCAGTTTCATTACATTGGCTGGCGAGAAAAAGTGCAGGCCAAGCACGTACTCGGGGCGCTTCGTGACCGCTGCAATCTCGTCAATATTCAGATAGCTGGTGTTGCTGGCAAGGATCGCGCCTTGTTTCACAATGCTATCAAGCTTGGTGAACACTTCCTTTTTGACGTCCATATTTTCAAACACGGCTTCGATCACCAGATCGCAATCGGCGAGATCATCATAAGAAAGGCTGGGTGTTAAAATGCCCATCGCATCCTCGACCTGCTTTTCGGTCATGCGACCACGCTTCGCCGTATTCTCGTAATTTTTGCGGATGACGCCGACACCCCGATCGAGCGCCTCCTCTTTCAATTCGACAATCGTCACCGGAATGCCAGCGGAAAGAAAGTTCATGCCGATGCCGCCGCCCATAGTCCCGGCGCCCAAAATCCCGACTTTCTTGATCGGGATCAGATCGATTTTGGGATCAATGCCGTCGATCTTGTTGGCCGCCCGTTCGGCAAAGAAATAATGCTGCATGGCAGCGGCCTGGGTGCCGGTCATCAATTTGGTGAACAGCTCACGCTCCTTTGCCACACCATCGGCATAGGAAAGCTCGCCCGCCGCTTTGACCGCCTGGATCCCCGCTTCCGGTGCATCAAAGCCGCGAATCTTTCGACCACTTCGTTGCCGGAATTCATCGAATATAGCCGGGTTCTTGATTCCGTCTTGGTTTGCCGTACCTTCGGAAGAGCGCGGAGGCGCTTTGCCAATCTGCTCGCGGGCAAAGGCTATCGCGTCGTCAGCCAGACTGTCTTCGCCCACGATCTTGTCGATCAGTCCGATGGCATGCGCTTTCTTCGCGGAGATCGGGTTGCCGATCACGACCATCGGCAGCGCTGCTTCTGCGCCAACCACCCGCGGCAGACGCTGGGTTCCGGCGGCGCCCGGGATCAGGCCCAATTTGACTTCCGGCAAACCGATCTTCGCTGACGGGACCGCAACCCGATAGTGACAGGCCAATGCTACCTCACATCCACCGCCAAGAGCGGTGCCGTGGATCGCTGCGATAACCGGCTTGTCACTGGCCTCCAACCGGTCAAGGGCTTCACCCAGATTGGGTCCCTTCATCGGTTTGCCAAATTCGGTAATATCGGCTCCGGCAAAAAAAGTCCGTCCATCACAGCGGATAACCACAGCCTCAATTTCATCGTCAGACAAAGCTGCTTCAATACCATCGACCAGTCCTTGGCGAACGGCGGCGCCAAGGGCATTGACAGGAGGATTGTCGGATATGATGACCAGAATATTATTCTGTTTTTCGGTGGTAACGACAGACATTTTTCTCTCCTCAAAGATTATTCCTAGATGAAGAACAGATGCGATGCGGCATGTCAATTGCGCGATTAAATTGAACCAGTCCTCCGGGATATCATTGATCAATCGGCAACCATGCCGGGATCGTGCTTTGGCGTGCTATGCTCGGATTATATCCAGATTATTTGTGATGATGTTTCGCGTCCATAAACCGGGGCAGCTATTCGGCAATTCGTCGTCGGGGACGTACTGGTAACGTCAAATGCAATTTTGTCGAAAGCAACGGCAGCCGGACGAGACTATCTCCTGCCCTGTTTCGCGCCTGCCAGCATGCTGGCTCCGAGTAATCAACCTCGAGATCAGGGCGGCAGAACTTGTCGGGCCATCAAGATGAGCAGACCGACTATGTTGCCTATTAATCCATAACATTACGGGCGTGCACTAGCCGGTATTCCGAAATCAAACCTTTGAACAGGCTGTAGCAGCAGACCAGCAATACCACCGTGAACGGTAGACCGCTGGCTATGGTTCCTGCCTGCAGCGTGCCCAGTGCCGCAGCACCACCACCGACCAGCAATGCCGCTGCAACCAGGCCTTGCAACACAGCCCAGAAAATACGCTGTGCAACAGGTGCATCAGTTCGTCCGCCTGCCGTTATCGTATCGATCACCAGCGAACCGGAATCGGAAGAGGTGACAAAAAATACGATCAACAGGACGATGGCCAGGGAGGATGCGATGTAGGGGAATGGCATATTCTCCAGCATCTGGAACAGGACCAACGGCACTTCGCTTATCCCGGCAGGCAATTGACCAACGCCTTCCTTGACCTGCTCTATGGCCGTTACGCCGAATGTCGTGAACCAGATGATCGCGACGATCACCGGTACAATCAATACGACGGTCAGAAATTGCCGGATGGTTCGCCCTTTGGAGATGCGGGCGATGAACATGCCGACAAATGGCGACCAGCTTATCCACCACGCCCAGTAAAATATCGTCCAGCCATGATACCAGATTTTGTCGTCGCGGTCATTCCAGACGCTCAATGGAATGGCATATTCAGCATAGCTGGCGACAGCCGTGCCAAAGCCCTTGAATATCTGCAGCGTAGGTCCCGCCACAAAAACAAATGCGAGCAGCGATGCAGCCAGGACCATATTGATATTGCTCAACAGCTTTATCCCGCCGTCCAGACCACGGATCACCGAAATGATAGCCAGCCCTGAAATGACAACGATCAGCAACAGCTGCGACGTCAGGCTCGCTTCGACCCCGAACAGAAAAGAGATTCCGGTCGCCGCCTGCTGAGCGCCAAAGCCCAATGATGTTGCCAGACCGAACAACGTTGCGATCACGGCCAGAATGTCGATAAGATGCCCGGGCCAACCCCAGATCCGATCACCCAATATCGGATAGAAAGCCGAGCGTATTGTTAGTGGCAGGCCCTTGTTGAAGGAGAAAAAAGCAAGCGCCAGACCTATCACGGCATAGACCGCCCAAGGGGTAAGCCCCCAGTGGAACACTGTCGCGCCAAGCGCCAGACGTTCGGCCTCCTGTGTCAGGGCTTCAACATTGAGCGGTGTTCCGCCCCAATCTGTATAATAAGCCATTGGCTCGGCCGCGCCGTAGAATAGCATGCCGATACCGACGCCGGCTGAGAACAGCATGGCAATCCAGGAGGCCATGCCGAATTCTGGCTTGGCATCCACGCCGCCCAGACGGATTTTTCCCAGGGGTGAAATTGCGACAGCCAGGCAAAAAAACAGCACGAAGTTCGTGGCAATGACAAAGAACCAGTCAAAATATTGCAGCGTCCAGGCTTTGGTCGCCTCGAGCCCGTCCTGCGAAATATGCGGGAATATCAACGACAGGAGCACAAATGTGATAATCAGGATGGCGCTTATAAAAAACACCGGATTGTGCATTTCCAGACCGAATGTATTCACATTGTCCTGCCCCGCTTCATAATCGGTCTCGTAATCAATATCGACAACGTCCGCCGCTGAAGTTTTCGTTCCGCTCACTGTTGAGGCTCCAATATTGTTTTTCCCAACGCATCTTTCAGCGGTTGCAGATGTGATTGATAATGACGCCAAAGATCGACGCTCGCTTTGGTGATCGGCTGGCGCACCTGCTCGGAACTGGCAGTACGAACGGCGCGTTCTGTCTGGTGAAAATCGATGCAGGCCTGTTCGAAGGGCAAGCCCAGATAATCGAGCATACGGTGCACCTGCCCGTCAAGGTCATCGAGGATATTTTCATGCTGCACCCGCAAAACTGCGCCCGGCAAAACGCTGTCCCAATGGCGCATAAGCTCCACATAATCTCGATAATATTGACCAATTTCCCGCAATCCATATGTGAATTCCTGTCCTTCCGCGAACAGCTGTTTGAAACCGGAAAAACAACATGCCATCGGCTCCCTCCGCGCATCGATAATTTTGGCATTGGGCAGAATGAGTTTGATCAAACCAATATGGCGGAAATTATTGGGCATTTTATCGATGAAGAACGGCGCGCCCTTGCGGTGGATTCGCGTGCTATCGATATATTCCTGACCCATCGCGCCCAATTGGTCAGCCTCGAGGTCATATAGGTTTTCAGGATAAAGCGAGTCATTGCTCGCCTGTTTTGTCCGCCGGAGCCGGTGCGCGAGTGACAAAATATTTGGCAATTCCAGCGTACCATCAATCTGGCTATGCGATGCCAATATCTGTTCCAGCAAGGTCGAACCTGCGCGCGGCAGTCCCAGGATGAAGATCGGATCCGGAGCATCGCATCCATTACCAGACTGCTTTTCAAAAAGCGCCGCCGTACATGCCATTACCTGGCTATCGAACTCCTCTGTCATCTGATTGGCATCATAGCGTGACTGCACGCGTTTCAACTGGTTGCCGCGTTTATAATGGGCAAATGACCGGTCATATTCCTTGCGGTCCTCATAGGCCTTACCCAGAGCAAAACAGATATGGATACGGTTTTGATAACTCAACCGATTGCCATGTTCCTGGGCCTCCATCTGATGCAGTTCTTCGTCACTGAAACTATAGGTTTTGAGGTTCGCCAAGCCGTAATAGGCATCGCCATGGCCGGGGTCTGATTCGATTGCGTTTTGATAGGACAGGACTGCTTCTTCATGTCGACCGAAGGTTTTCAATGCGTGGCCACGAGAGGTCAGCGTTACCGGATCATCCGGCAGCCGCTGCAAGACCTTTTCGAACAGTTGCAACGCTTTTTCATAGTCTCCCGTCTGCATGGACTCGACCGCGCAGAGCGATTGGAAAACCGGATTATCCGGGTCCCGCTGATATAAAAGCTCGCTTTGCTTTAGAGCCTCTGCAAATTTCTGGCGCTTGCGAAGAATTTGAATATAGTCGATCCGCACCTGAATATTGTCTGGTTCGAATTCCAGCGCGCTCTCCAGCAGAAAATCAGCATCTTCCAATATACCCAAGCGCGAACCGATATCGGCAAGCAGCCGCATGGCTTCGACATGGTGGGGATTGGTTTGCAGAAAATGCCGACAGGCTGTTTCCGCCTTGATTAGTTTTCCCTCATATAAGAGGTGCGCTATCGCCACCAATGGCTTGGGCATATTGGCAATGCGCTGTTCTTGCCCGCGCATGTCCCTGGCGGCTTCACGGTGCCCCCGGCCCTCCAGTATCTCCGCTTGTGCCTTCCAGCTCGCTTGCAAAACGGGATTGCATTGGCAGGCACGGCGATAGGCGATCATTGCGCTTTCGATATCGCCCTTGGCCTTGAATATATGCCCCTCTTCCTGATGAGCCCGACCGAAATCCGGAGACAGAGTCTTCAGTAGATCGACGCTCGCTAAGGCGGTGTCAGCACGTCCCAGATAGCGTTCGCAAACTGCTTTCATATAGAGTGCATCGATGTTGTCTGCATCGTCGTGTAGAACTGTCTCCACCAGATCCAGCGCAGCCTCGAACCGCCCTTCATACATTTGAGCGCGCGCCATTTTCAGCTGTTCTTCGATATCAGGACCAGTTTCAGACATCTATTCTCGGCTTGGAGTCGTTAATAGCAGGGGAAGCTCTCCAATCGGAAAGCCTCCCCCAGCGTTTACACGTCTTAATAGGCGAACGAAATGCGTGCGCCCACGGTTAGCGGACGATTTACCGTTATCCGCGCGCGATCATAAACGAAACTACCACTGATCTCGGCCCGTTCGTCGGTCAGATTCTCACCGAAGATTTCGAATGACCAGCTTTTGTCCGTCACACCGGCTGTAAGACCGAAGGTCGTCCAATTGTCCAACGTGATCCGGTTGATCTCGATGATGTCGGTAGCCGAAGACGCCGAATAGGTAATCTGCGGCTGGATATGCGCTGTCCAGTCCCCGAAAGCCTGCCATTCGTAGCGAGCACGCATATTGCCTTGGAAACTCGGCGCATAAGCGAGACTACGCCCTTCAATCACATCGTTGGTCGGCGTCAGAACGTCGGTAATCTCCGTATCCAATATGGAGAAAGCAGCACTAATCGTCAGACCGTCGATAGAATAAGGTGCGATCGTAATATCCGCCTCGATACCCCGGATCTCCGCATTCGCCGCATTGTCCGAAAAGAACAGATTGGTGATGCTGGTGTCGAAGATCGTCGTCTGCAAATTCTGCACATCGACAAAGAAGGCGCTGCCGTTGAAACGCAGTTGATTGTCAAAGAGTGCGGTCTTCCAGCCGATTTCATAATTGGTCACATCGTCGGTTTCGAGGGCAAACGGGACGGTAAAGCCACCCGGACTTTGCGCGCCGCCTGGCCGGTTCAGCAGGCCTGGACGGAACCCTTCGGAATAAGTTGCATAGAACAGCAAATCATCCGTCGGCGTCCAAGTCAGATTGGCTTTGAAGATAAAGCCGTCTGTTGCCGCCTTGTCCGGAGCGCTCAGCGAGTTGAACACTTGCTGTGCCTGCGCCTGGCTCAACCCGGCAGCCTGAATTTCGGCGACTGTTTGTCCCTGTGTAAACGTCTGGCGGAGGGCATCGGTACAGCTGCTGATGAAGGTAAAGCTGCCGTCACCATCATAGAGGTCGCTGATATTGGTGCCGAAAGCATTTTCATCAACGCCGCTGGAATTACAGAAAGACGAATTCGCGCTGCCTTCCAGATCAACTTCTACGTCATAATAGCGTGCACCCAGGGTGATCGCGAACTGATCCGAAATATCATATGTCGCTTCACCAAACAAACCGAACTGTTTGTCGGTTCGACGCACATCATTGCGGAATATGACGCCTGCCGGATAAGCGCCGCTATCGGTGTTAAAGACATTGGGCTGCGAAAAGTTGGCCGGAAACGAACCGCCGAACAGATCAATCGCAGTGCTGCCGGGATAAGTGAAGTCGTTGCGTTCCGACAGTTCCAGATCGCTATAAAATCCGCCAGCGGTCAAGCGTAGCGGATAGTCTGCCGGTGTGTTGAAACGCAGTTCATGCGTCATCACTTCGGTCTCGGTGCGCGAATTTACTAGCAAATTCGGCGCCTGGCAAGTTCCTGTAGGAGCGCCGCCTGGATAGGAAACCGATCCGTCGCAGATATAATATGGCAAATACTGGCCTACGAAGAGATAGTCCGTATAGTCTACCCGCTGCGTTGTTTCGCGCTTGGTATAAGCACCGGTGTAAACCAGTTCCAGCGCGCCAATCCGGCCTTCGAGCGTCCAGCTTGTGTTACTGAAATCATCCTTGATTTCATCCTGTTCGAAACGTTCGATCTGCAAATCACCGAGGGTTGGATCATCAAAGAAAACGCCGTCGGAATCCAGTCCCTGACGGGCATGGGCAACGGTCAGGTTCCAGTCATTTGAGAATTCATATTTACCGCTGACCCGAAAACCGAGATATTGAGTATCGTTGAAATTCTTCTCGGCCAGAGCTGAATTGTCCGCGAGAAGGAAATTCACCCCGGACAAATCTGCACCAGACTGCAAGCCGTCACGAGAGGCGCCTACCGGGACGCCATTGTCACGCACTGTTCCGGCGGCGCGGAACCGAGCGCTGTCAGCGGTGCTGCGGGTTCCGGCGACATTGTCGATATAGCCACCCTTGTTGTCGTAATAGCCAACAGCACGGATCGCGAAGCTGTCGCTAACCGGAACATTGACCATCGCTTCGATATTGTAACTCGGATCCCCGCTTTTTGTGAACGAGAGGCCAGATTTCACTTTTGCCTGGAACTGCCCGAGAACGGGTTTGTTCGTGATCAAACGAACCGTGCCCGCTTGTGAACTAGCGCCGAACAGAGTGCCCTGCGGTCCCGACAACACTTCTACGCGCTCGAGATCAGCTGCGTAGACATCCAGATTACGGCCCGGCTGTGATACCGGCTGCTCGTCAAGATAAAGAGCCACATTCGGCGCAAGTCCTGCGACGCCCGCGGTGGTCAGATTTGGCGTAGTCGATGCCAGACCACGAATATATATCGTGCTTTGGCCCGGTCCGCCACCGCCAGCTGTTACGCCGGGTAGCTGCTGAAGATAGTCGTCAAATACAGTGACGCCCAGTTGGTCGAGAGTTTCTTCGCCCAAGGCCTGCACGGCGATCGGCACATCCTGCAAATTGGCACTACGCTTTGTCGCGGTAACGACAATCTCGGTCACGCCGTTTTTTTGTTCCCCGGATACTGTTTCCTGAGCTTGTGCCGATGCACAGCCCAGCGCCGCGATGACCGCAAGCGATGCGCTTGTTTTTAAATAGTTCAAATTAACCCTCTTGTGGTTTCGATCTTAAAATTTAAGGGAAAAACACGTCCGACCGGATAACCTATCGAACCCACTGCAAAGCCGAAAAATATATTGTCCCCTGCGAATTCGGCCTTCAAACATGGCGGCCTATAGCAGCTATTACAGTTTTGTGAACCGCAGTATTTAATCGGTCAGTTATGACGATTAACAGGCGCTGACCGTAGACAGTTTGAACACCGTACCTAGTTTGACCAATGAACATCGGTTTCGATGGTCATCATCACCTTCGTCCTGCTAATGGCGTCCGGACAGAAGCTGCAATATAGGGACGCTCGATCTCATGCCGACACCGGCAGTAAAAAGCGAAGTGAGCTGCCGCCTTGCCCTAGCCCTGGGCCGATCAAACAGCCGCTTAACAATCACAAAAAAATGCTCACGCCTGGTTCTCCCGATCCGCCAGCACTTCGGTTTCAGGAGTCGTGTTTCGCGCGAACGGAATATTCTGGAAACTTGCCTTATCCTCTGATCCCACTTGCTCTCGCCGCCACATGCGCAACATGGCAAAAATCACGATGAACAGATGCGCGGCCAAAAGGGTCGAGAACAATGCCATTGGTCCGAACAACGTCAAAGCGAGGCCGGCAATGAAAGGTCCGACAATCGACCCGATTCCGAAGACCATCAGCAGCCCGCCACTGGTCTGAATGAACTGACCGGGATCTGCGTGGTCATTGGCGTGCGCGACGACGATCGGATACATAGCAAAGATCGCAGCCCCCAGTACCGAACCGATCAGAATATTGGCAGTGCCAGATTCAGGGCGCATGAAAACAAATCCACCGTCTGCCGCCATTGCAACGAGGGCCAGAAATACCAGGACTTTTCTTCGGTCAAACCGGTCCGAGGCGCGACCGACGGGGATTTGCGACAATGCTCCGGCAAGAATGGGCACGCTGCAGAAAAGAACTATGGCCGTCAGGTCGAGGTTGATATTATTGGCATATACTGGCGCCAATGCTCCAAAACTGCCGTTCGAGATGCCGATCATCAACACGGCAAACACCGCGACCGGAGAATTGCGCCAAAGCTGCGGAATATTCAGCTTGACCTCGAACAGTGGTGACGGCGCCCGGTTCGAGCTGATCGTGGTCGGAATCAGCGCCAGGCAATAGAAAATGGCAGCGAGCATGAAAAACCAGGACGTAGATACATCCGCGCCAATCAGGACCAATTGACCACCAGTTGTCCCCACCAGATTAATCATCGTATAGGTGCCGAAAACGCGCCCGCGGATCGATGAATCAACTTCCTCGTTCAGCCAGCTCTCGACGATCATTGCCGCTCCGGCAAAGCAGAAGCCCGATACCGCTCTTAACGGAATCCAGGTCCAGGGGCTGGGGACCATCGCCGACAATAATATTGCAATCGCTGCAGTTGCAGCGAGTGTCCCGAACACGCGAATATGACCGACCCGGGATACCAATAATGGCGTATATAGACAGCCGAGCACATAGCCCGCCGCCCAGCCGGTCCCGAGCAATCCCAAGGAAAAGGCGCTGAATCCCTCATCTGATCCGCGTAGGGGCAGAATGAGGCCATTTATTCCGCCTGCGATCAGCAGAAACAGAGAGCCGAGCAATAGTGCGCTGAGGGGGATTAATCTGGTGGTCATGACCGCTCGATAACTGCTCGAATTCATGCGCCCTGTCTAGCGATGCGTCAGCTTGGCGCCGGAGAGGTCCGATATCTACCTTTCAAAAAGCCCGATTCCGCACATATGCCTATCCGGCGGCATCAGGCTATCGGAAGTCTGATCCCGAAAGCTCAAGCGCGTCTCGGTCGCTTTCACGGCTCAGCGCCTAATCGTTATTTCCGGCGTTTTTTGCGTTTCGCGTAGCGCTCGTCACGAGCGGCTTTCTTCTCGGCTTCGGTCAGTCCTAGAGCCAGCTTTGGCTTTGTTTTTTCTTTCGCGGCTTTGCGCTCTGCCTTCGCTTGTTCAAATGCCGCGCGTTTCGCTTCGCTCGCAGCAGCCTGTTTTTGCTCGCGCGCAAGCTCGGCTGCCTTGCGTTCGGCAATGACTTCATCGCTGAGTGGAGGCTTTGCCTTCAGTTTTTTAAGTGCAGCCTGCTTGGCTTTGGCCGCCATTTGAGTGCGTTCTTGGAAGGTTGGTGGTGTAAAAGGCGGCATTTGAGTTTATATTTCCTTGATGATACGAATAAGGCGTGCGCCGGTTTATTCCCGAACAGCGTTGCAGGCCGTACAGTCATTAGAGCAATCGGGCAATGTTTAAGCAACTGGGAGTGATTATATCGGGCCGCGGGCGCGACAAATCGCGCCGTTAAGCCACCGAAACGGAGCAACGGCACTCGAAAATAGGCCGACCATAGCGCGCCCGTATCAATCCAACCGACTATTCTTGTTTGACGGGCCGGGTACTCGAACTCACATAACCGGCATAGCTATCAGTGAAGGCAAACAAGACACCATCGGCTTCTTCTGTGGCAAAGTTGGTCGCTTCGTCATCCGAACTGCCATAAGTCATTTCGTCTTTTTTGATGGCAGAGATCATCGCATCGCGTTCAGCAGAACAAGCTGTCTTTGCGGCCTTTTTGAACGCGCCGGTGCCGGTCTTCTCGTCCAGTTGCGTTATCGTAAACTCGACGAGGCAGTTGGAATAGGTAACCCGCGCTGTTTCCGCGTCGGCGATTGATGCGGCTGATACGGTGGTGAACAAGGCAATACTCAAAAATGCAATCATGACTATCATTCCTAAATTGACAGCGTCCCTATAGCATAACTCGATTTCAGGAGCGAAGCAGATTCCGCCGTCGTCCGGCTAAAATCTGTTTGCAGAAATCAGGCAATATCCAGTTTTGGCCAATTTTCGGTCATCGACATAGTTCTCTTGCGTCTCGCGCTCCAATTCACATTTGCACTTGCAACTCGAATCATTTTCGACGAATGGGGCCCCAGATATTGGGTTTCTCTTAATCGAGAATTTAAAGGGAAATCGGTGAGAAAAAGGCTTCGGCCCGGCTCGAATCCGGTACTGCCCCCGCAACTGTAAGCGGCTAGCCGATATGCCAAATGCCACTGGATCTCAGGATCTGGGAAGGCGGTATATTCGACAGCGATCCGCAAGTCAGGAGACCTGCCCGGTATCGTCGTTCTTCAGCCGGACGGGGTGTGTCGGGTGAACGGGGTTTTCCCCTGCGTAGCGGCAACTATGTCGTTAACAAAAGGGACTCCCAATGTATAAATTCCGAACCTTAGCCACGCTTTTGGCATCTTCCGCATATTGCTATGCTGTGCCTGCGCTCGCCGCCGCCGATTCCGAGATCATCGTTACCGCCACCGGCATCGAACAGGATATCGAAGATACCGGCACCGCCATTTCCGTTATCGATACTGCAGACATACTGGAACAGCAGATCATTTCGATTGCCGATATTCTGCAGGAACTACCCGGCGTCAACGTCACCCAGAGCGGCGGCCTGGGGTCGCAGACTTCGGTCCGCATCCGCGGCGCGGAAAGCGACCAGACACTCGTTCTGATCAACGGCATCAGGGTCAACGATCCCTCCTCGCCAGATGGCGCCTTTGATTTCGGTAATCTGCTGGCCGGCAATATCGAACGCGTCGAAGTGCTGCGCGGTGCCAGCGGTGTCACATGGGGCAGCCAGGCAGTCGGCGGCGTAGTCAATATCACGACCAAACGCCCAACCGAAGATCTCACTCTGTTCGCACAAGGCGAATATGGTGCCAATGATACTGTCCGTCTGGTTAGCAATGCCTCCGGCAAGATCGGTCCTGTCGGCCTGAGCATCGGCGGCGGCTATGTCCGTACCGATGGTATCAGCGCCTTTTCGGGCGGAACCGAGTTGGATGGCTATCGGCAATATTCGGCTTCCGGACAATTGCAGGTCGATCTGACCGATGCGATCAGCTTTGAAGCCAGCGGCTATTATGCAGACAGCCGGGTAGAAAATGACAGCGTCTTTCCGCCGTTTAGTTCCGACGACAGCCAGTTTTCGCTGGCGAAGGAAGTCTACGGCAACGCCGCCATTCAGGCCCAGGCGTTTGACGGGCGATTCCAGAGCCGGCTTGCCTTCAGCATTTCCGACATCAACCGCGATATCATCAACCCGTTCTTCACCTCGCTACCCAGAGGGCGCACAGAACGGTTTGAATATCGGGGCGATTTTGCCGTTATCGAAAAATTGCGCTTCGTCTTCGGCGCCGAAACCGAAGACAGCCATTACGAAAATATGGGCGTAACGGATTCGACCGGGATCGACTCCATTTTCTTCCAGACCGTGTTCCAGCCTGTCGACGGGTTGACGCTGACCGGCGGGATACGACATGATGATCATGAGGATTTTGGTGGCAATACCAGTCTCGCGGGAAATCTGGTCTATCGGATCGGTGAAGACGGCCCGATCATCAGGGCCAGCTATGCCGAAGGCTTCAGAGCGCCTTCGCTGATCGATCTCGATGATCGTCCATTCGGTTACGGCACACCTGACCTGGTACCGGAGACCGCCAAATCCTACGAGATCGGCATTGAGCAATCGCTGATCGAAAAAGCGGTGCGGGTCTCTGTGACCCTGTTCCAGCGGGATACCGACAACCAGATATCTTTCGCTGCCTGCCCTGTAGCCCCCGACCCGGCGCCGGAAGTGTGCACCAACGGCAGCCGTCCCTTTGGTACAACGCTCAACATCGAGCGCAACCGCACCAAGGGCGTCGAGGCGGTGTTGTCGATCAGCCCGGTTGAACAGTTGCGGATAGACGCAAATTACACCTGGCTCGACACCGAGAACCGGTCTTCCGGTGCCAATTTCGGTAACGAACTGGCCCGTCGTCCAGCGAGCAGCCTCTATCTGAACGCCAGCTACCAGACCGGGTTCGGCCTGAAACTGGGCGCGGACATGCAGATGGTGGGTGACAGCTTTGACGATCTCGCCAACAGCCGCCGCATCGACGGCTATATCCTCGCCGGAACACGCGCGAGCATCCCGGTGACCGACATGTTCGAGATCTTTGGACGTATCGACAATCTGTTCGATGTCACCTATGAAACAGCCACAGATTTTGGCTCTCCGGGGCGTTCGGCTTACATTGGAGCGCGCGCGCGTTTCTGATATCCAATAGCAAAAGGGAATATGATCACATGCAACTCCGTCAATCTTCATCGTCCGTCCAGAATATCTGGGCCGGTGTGCTGGCAACTTCGTCGGTTCTGGGCAGCCTTGCATTGGCCTGCATATTCCCTTTTGCCGCGATCGCGACCTTGCTGGCGGCGACTTTGCCGTTTCGCAAGGCAGCGGTCTGGATGGGCGCGGTCTGGTTTGCCAATCAACTGGTCGGCTATCTGATCCTCGGATATCCGCAAACCACAAACAGCTTCAGCCACGGCCTCGCCATGGGCGCGACCGCGATGGCGACGCTCTTTGTAGCAAAGACCATCTTCACCTTGCGCGGCAACCAGTCATTGGCCTCATCTCTACTGGCTTTTGGCGGAGCCTTTGTCGCTTTCGAGGCATTGCTTTATGTCGCTGCGCTCTATCTCGGCGGAGTGCAGAATTTCGCACCTTCGATCGTCGGGATGGTCGCGCAAAATGACATCTTGTGGTTCGCCGGTCTCGGCCTCCTTTACATGGTTCTCGACGGAACCCTTTTCGGCCGGATTGGAACGCAGGCCACTCCGCAGGGCTGATCACGCTATAGCCTGATCCGCATTTCCGAAAGTTGTGCGTAGGCATCGCGGCACTGGTCCGCGATTACCTGCCCGCTTTCCCCCGGTTTTATCAAGGCGCTTTCCGCCTCTCCAAACCCTGTTGTCTCGACGACACGGCCATACCAGTGGCTCGCCCTGATGCCGTCAGTATCGCGCTGACCGGATTGCCAAGAGAGCATGCCCGCGTCCCACGGGATTTCGAGCGCTACGCATAAGGCCCGCAAATGCGACTCGGGAGCGCGCAATATATCCGCGCTATCCAGGACGATCGGAGCCTTGCCGGTCATTTGTGCGGTTCGACCGGCATATTCCAGCTGCCGCGCATAGCCTAGATCATCGGCGGTTACCTCGACCCGTTTGACGGCATAGCTCGCCACGACCCGTTCCGGATCGCGGATCAGAAACGCGTGACGATGGTCGGGGAAGTCGGCAATTGACACGTCAGCGACCATGTGGTGCGGCATATGTTTCTGGTACCAGAGCGGCTTCCCGTTCGATATCGGTCCGCGCATTGCGCTCGCCACCGATTGCCAGTCGCAGTCCATCGAGGCGATGATTTCATCCGCCATCGGTTGGCGCTGACCAGAGGTTTTCAGGAAGGCTCCATAAAAGGTTCGTCGCTGACGGCGCAATCACTGCGCCCGCCGAAGCTGCGCATCATCGCAGTCGATATATTGCGCGGGCCGGACCACATGGCGATGCGGATTGTCATGATTGTCTCACCTGTGTCTCCTCGTTCGCCGCGAAGCGTTTATTCTCGAGTGCGTTATGGATTCACGCGAAGACGCGAAGGCGCTAAGCTGTTGGCTCTTTACCAACATCCTTCGTGGCTTCGCGTCTTCGCGTGAGAAACATATTGGGAATGACCTGCGGTCGGCTTGATATTGCGCGTAGACAAGCCAGAAAAACCGTTATCCTCAACCGTTCGCATCGAGCGAAGTCGAGATGCCTGTGACCCGACGCAGTGTCTCGACTGCGCTCGACACGAACGGGGTCACGCAACATCACGGTCTATCAGTTCCTTGTACAACCCTTGCAGCCGTTCGACCATCGGGCCCCTGCCCTCGGTCAATATCCGGCCATCCACTTCGGTCGCCGGAACGACCCCGGCGAAGGTTCCGGTGACAAAGGCTTCATCCGCGCCATAGACATCGGTGAGCGAGAAATTCTTTTCAAACACCGGAATATCGTTCTCGCGGCAGATCCGGATGACATTGGCACGGGTGATCCCGCCGAGACAATAGTCGCCGCTCGAGGTCCAGACCTCCCCTTTGCGGACGATGAAGAAATGGGTGCGGTTGCAGGTCGCGACAAAGCCTTGCGGATCGAGCATCAACGCCTCGTCCGCACCCGCCTGCGTGGCCTGGATGCAGGCGGTGATGCAGTTTAGCTTACTGTGCGAATTGAGCTTCTGGTCCTGCACCGCCGGATCGCCGCGCCGGACATGGACGGTGAACAGGCGGATGCCATTCTCAACCGTACTGGGCAGCGCCTCCTTATATTCCGGGATGATCACGATGGTCGCAGGAGAGATCACCACGCGCGGGTCCTGATAAGGCATCGAGCGGATACCGCGCGTCACCATCAGGCGAATGTGGACGCCTTCCTGATCAATCATGTCATTGCCCCTGATCGTCTCGTAAAGCCGATCAATCAACGCGTCCCGCGTGATGCCGATATCCATCGCGATCGCCTTTGATCCTTCGAACAATCGATCGAGATGAGCGTCGAGAAAAGCGATCCTGCCCTTGTGCACGCGCAGCCCTTCCCAGACCCCGTCTCCGAGCATGAAGCCGCTATCAAAAACCGAAATCACCGCCTCGGCACGCGGCGTCATCGCGCCGTTGACGTTGATCAATATGCGCTCGTTGCGCGGATCGGCGGTAAAGTCATGCGTGCCCTTGACCATCGGATCTGCCTTCTGATTTAGAGAAAAATCCCGGTGAACTTTACGAACTTTACAGTGTTAAAGAAAAGAAACGGACTGCGAGGAAAAAGGCGCTTTTTTGGGGGTGTAACGGGGTGGGAAACAAGATCGCTCATGGCGCCGAAGCTAGCGCAAACGGGCGCGTTTAGGAAAGTAATTTGTGCCCCGCCGAAGGGCGGGGTCCAGACGATTGGGCAGGACAGTTCTGGGCCCTGCCCTGCGGCAGGGAACGGCTGGAAATGCCTGGTATATATAGAATATCGCCGACTCCCCTGCGCAGGCAGGGGGTCATCTCTTGCAATTGCCTATCGCAGCATAGGACAGGGGATGGGCTCCTGCCCCCGCAGGAGCACGTTACATATGCAAAACGCGTCCATAAGCATCGAGCACGCTCTCATGCATCATTTCGCTTAGAGTCGGATGCGGGAAGACGGTGTTGATCAGCTCCGCTTCGGTCGTCTCCAGCGTCTTGCCGATCGTATAGCCCTGGATCAGTTCGGTGACTTCCGCGCCAATCATGTGCGCGCCGAGCAATTCGCCCGTCTTGGCGTCAAACACGGTCTTGATAAAGCCCTCGGTCTCGCCCAGCGCAATCGCCTTGCCATTGCCGATGAAGGGGAATTTGCCGACCTTGACGTCATGGCCCGCTTCCTTGGCCTTGGCTTCGGTCAGACCGACGCTGGCGATCTGCGGGTGGCAATAGGTGCAGCCGGGGATATTGTTGACGTCCATGGCATGGGGATGACCGTCCTTGCCAATGGACTGGGCAATGGCTTCCGCCGCGATGACGCCTTCATGGCTCGCCTTGTGCGCCAGCCACGGACCGGCGGTGCAGTCGCCGATGGCGTAAATGCCGTCGATATTGGTCCGGCAATGGTCATCGGTCTTGATATGGTAGCGCTCGTCCGGCTGGACACCGAGCTGGTCGAGGCCAATGGTCTCGATATTGGGCATGATACCGACGGCGACGATGACATGGCTGAAATCGTGAGTCTCTTTCTTGCCCTTGCTGTCCTCGATCTCCGCCTTGACGCCCTTGTCGCCCGTTTCGATGCTCTTGACGCCAGCACCGGTCATGATTGTCATACCCTGCTTTTTCAGCGATTTTTCGAGGAATTTCGAGATTTCCTCGTCTTCCACCGGCACGATCCGGTCGAGCATTTCGACAACCGTCACGTCAACACCGATATCATTATAGAAGCTGGCAAATTCGATGCCGATGGCACCGGAACCGATAACCAGCAATTTGGTCGGCGTCTCGCTGGGCGTCATCGCGTGGCGATAGGTCCAGATGCGCTTGCCGTCGGCCTTGGCGAACGGCAAATCGCGGGCGCGGGCGCCGGTGGCGATGATGATATTTTTCGCTTCCAACTCGACATCACCCTTGTCGGTTTTCACGGTCAGCTTGCCCGGCGCGGTGATCGTGCCATCGCCCATGACAACATCGATCTTGTTCTTCTTCATCAGGCCGGTGACGCCCTGATTGAGCTGCTTGGCCACGCCGCGCGAGCGTTTGACGATAGCGTCGAGATCGGCGCTGATCTTCTCCGCGGCCAGCCCATAATCGGCAGCATGTTTCATATTGTGAAACACTTCGGCCGAACGCAGCAAGGCCTTGGTCGGGATACAACCCCAGTTGAGACAGATGCCGCCCAGATTTTCGCGTTCCACAATCGCGGTTTTGAGGCCCAGTTGCGAAGCGCGGATTGCGGCTACATAGCCGCCGGGGCCGGAACCGAGAATGATGAGGTCATATCCGTTTGCCATGTTATTCCTTTTCGACAATCTCTAATCTAAAGCGGGCACCTGCACCGGCTTGCCGTCCTGGTCTACCGCCACAAATGTGTAGACGCCGGACGCGGCCTTGGTCATTTCATCCTCGTGCCGGTCGCGCCGGAAGGCTTCGACCTGAACGGTCATCGAACTGCGTCCGATTTTGGAGAATTCGGCGTAGACCGACAGTTCGTCGCCGATGCCCACCGGATGCCCGAAACGGACGTCGTTCGCACCCACTACAACCGACTGGTGCTTACTATGCTGAGCCGCCAGCGCGCCGCCGGCCTGCGCCATCTGACCCATCAACCATCCGCCAAATGCCACGCCGTAAGGATTGCCTTCGGTCGGCATGACGATGGTGCGGATAGCGGGGACTTTATTGCTCAAGTCGGTCAAGCGAGCATACCCAGCGGATTTTCGACGGTTTCCTTGAACGCCTTCATGAAGGCTGCACCGGTCGCACCGTCAATCGCGCGATGATCGAAGCTTCCGGTAGCGGTCATAATCGTGGCGATCTGGACACTGTCATCGATCACCACCGGTTTCTTGATGCCGGCGCTGATCGCTAGGATCATGGCCTGCGGAGGATTTATAACCGCATCAAATGCTGTGACCCCGAACATGCCCATGTTGGAAAGGCTCGCGGTACCGCCCTGATATTCGTGCATCTTGAGCTTGCCAGCCTTGGCGCGTTCGGCGAGATCTTTCATCTCGGTGGCGATGGTGCTGAGCGACTTGGTATCGGCGCTGGTGACGATCGGTGTGATCAGGCCGCCCTTGATGCTGACCGCAACCGCGATATCGGCGCGCTGGTAGCGGATCAGATTCTCTTCGGTGTAGCTGACATTGCTGTCCGGCGCCTGCATCAGCGCGACCGCCTGGGCCTTGATCAGCAGATCGTTGACCGACAGCTTGACGCCGCGTGCTTCGAGCGAAGCGTTGAGCTCGCCGCGCAATTTCAGCAGCTTGTCAATATTGACATCGATGCTTACCCGGTAATGCGGGATCGTCTGCTTGGCTTCGGTGAGGCGGCGGGCGATGGTCTTGCGCATGCCGGATAGTTTTTCCGCGGTGTGCGGGATGTCGAAGTCGCTGACCGATGCTGAAGTCTGTTTGGCCGGTGCTTCGACAGGCTCGGCACGAACGGATTTTTCCTCGGGCCGCTCGCCCTGAGCTTGTCGAAGGGTGCCGCCTTCCGCCGCGTCGATATCGGCCTTGATGATCCGTCCGTTGGGACCGGAGCCCGACACAGTGGTCAGATCGACGCCTTTCTGTTCGGCCAGACGTCGTGCAAGCGGACTTACTTTCATGCGGTCTCCTTCACTATTTGGTGCGGCTTTCGCTGCGGGAGCAGGCGCGGGACTGGCTTTGGGTGCTGGCGCAGAAGCCGGAGCGGGTTCTTCTTTCTTGGGAGCGGGCTCCGCAGCCTTTTCAGCTTTCGGCGCGGGCGCGGCTTTCGCATCGCCAACATCTTCCCCTTCTTCGGCTATTACTGCGATCACTTCGCCGACTTTCACATTATCGGTACCCTCGGCGACCACGATCTGGGCAATGACGCCCTCATCGATCGCTTCAAATTCCATGGTTGCCTTGTCGGTTTCAATTTCGGCCAGCAAATCACCGGAAGATACGCTATCGCCTTCCTTCACCAGCCATTTGGCAAGCGTCCCTTCTTCCATCGTCGGGGAGAGCGCAGGCATTTGGAGATTGATGGGCATGGCCGATGATCTTTCCTGAATAAGTCCTGATTTCGCTTCAATCTGTCTAACATTGCGCCAATGGCGTCAAGGGCGCTCGCTTGCCTTGTGGCCATTTTTATCGCAACAGGTAGTTCTGACAGGGCGAGGAGGCTTCATGCGTACATATCTGGTGGTGATCGACGAGACCGATGAGGCAAGCCTGGCGCTGCGCTTTGCCTCGCGCCGGGCGATGAAGACGAATAGCGCCCTGCATATTCTGGCGCTGGTCGAAAGCGAGGGCTTTGTGGCCTGGGGCGGTGTGCAGGCGACGCTCGAGGAAGAATCGAAAAGCCGGGCCGAGGCGCTGGTATCAAGCGCGGCGGGCAGTTTGTTTGAGGAAACCGGCATCCGGCCTTCGATCACGGTCAAGCAGGGCAAGGGACCGAAAGTCGTTCGCAAAATGATGGATGAAGTCGACGGACTCGCCGCACTGGTGCTGGGAGCGGCGGCGACGGGATCGCCCGGCCCGCTGGTCAGTCATTTTGCCGCCACCGAGGCAGGGACGCTGCCCTGCCCGGTGATGGTTGTTCCGGGATCTTTGACCAAGGAAGAAATTGACCGGCTGAGCTAGCGTTATTTTGCCAGTTCGCCGCGCGCGGGATAGTCATTTTCCAGCGCATAATCGATGCCCTTGAGCAGTTCGTCAAACGGAGGCCGGGTGAACGGCATGCTCTGGATGCTGGTAAAATAGAGCGTCTGGTCAGGCTTGACCAGCAGCATCCCCGGTTCGGAAAATATTGACGGCTCTTCGCTTCCCGGACGACCAGACGAGATATAGAGATCAAGATCGCGGGCCAAGTCTTCGCTAAGCCCGTAGCCGAGCAGAAGCTCGTCAACGCCCCACTCGTCGACCGACTTTTGCGCGCGTTCCTTGCTATCCATGCTGATGGCCACCACGGTCACGCCGCGTTCGGCGAAATCGCTCAACTTCCGCTGCAGGTCGCGGACCTGCATCTTGCAGATCGGGCAGTGCACACCGCGATAGAACAATAACAATGTAAATTTGTCACCGAGCCGCTGGCTCAACTGAAACTGGCCGCCATCGATCAGCGGGACAGTGAAATCGGGAACGGCTCTGGTTGGCAAAATATTAGGCATTGGGGGGACTCCTTTTCCATTGTTAAGATAACCCCTGTTCGAGCCTATGGTTGCGTCTTTACGACAAACTATTACTTTTTCCGGACCTTGCCCTTGTTTCCCCGAATATTGGCGGGGCGGCCGGGCTTGCCCTTGCGATGAGGCTTTCTCTTGCCAGCGCGAAACGGCGCCGCACGGCCGGGCATGTGATTGGCGCCCTCGGCCAGTTCGAACAGGAGACTGCCGGTCGCGGCGTTGGCCTCGACCAGACGCAGCTCGATTTTCTGGCCGACATTATAAGTGACCCCGCTATCCGCACCCGTGAGCTGCTGTTTCGACTCGTCATAATCAAAGCGTTCGGCACCGAGCGTGCGCACAGGTACGAGGCCATCGCCGCCCAGTTCTTCCACGGTGGCGAAAAAGCCGAAATTCTGCACGCCGGTGATCCGGCATTTGACGACTTCGCCAACCCGGTCCGCGAGATGAGCCGAGATATAGCGGTCGATGGTTTCCCATTCCGCTTTCATCGCCCGGCGTTCCAGCTTGGAGATTTTTTCCGAGATCAGTTCGAGACGGCCCGCTTCTTCTTTACTCAGTCCGGAAAATTCCGGAATGGCGCTGTTTTCCGGAGCCGGCTGCTCAAGCTTGCAAGCGCTGACCAGGGCGCGGTGCACGATCAGATCGGCATAGCGCCGGATCGGGCTGGTGAAATGGGCGTAGCTGCCAAGCGACAGACCGAAATGGCCCATGTTCGTATGGCCGTAATAAGCCTGGGTCTGGCTGCGCAAAATCTGTTCCATGACCAGAGGCAGCAATAATTCGTCGTCGACTTGCGAGATAAGATTGTTGAAGACCGCTGGCTTGATCACCTGCCCCATGGCAAAGCTCATATCGAAGCTCTTGAGATAATCTTTCAGCGCGATCAGTTTCTCGCGAGACGGTGTTTCATGGACGCGATAGATGACCGGAGATTTTTTCGATTCCAGCATCTTCGCCGCCGCGACATTGGCGACGATCATATAATCCTCGACCACACGGTGCGCGTCGAGACGCTCGCGGATCGCGATCTCTACGATCTTGCCCTGATCATCGAGGACCACTCGTTTCTCCGGCAGATCAAGATTAAGCGGTTCGCGTTCGTCGCGCGCCTTGGCGAGCAATTCCCAGCAGGCCCATAGAGGCTCGAGCGCGCTGCTTTTCAGGGGATGATCCAGTTTCCCGTCCATTGCCGCCTGCGCGTCTTCATAGGCAATATTGCCGGCCAGCTTGACGATCGCCCGCGTGAAGCGCGAACCGATGACCTGTCCTTTTGCATTGATCGTGACGTGGCAGACCAAGGCTGCCCGGTCTACGCCCTGTTTCAGCGAACAGACATCGGTGGACAAGGCTTCCGGCAGCATCGGTACAACCCGGTCAGGGAAATAGACGCTATTGCCGCGCTTATAGGCTTCGCGGTCGAGCTTGCTGCCCGGACGGACATAATAAGAGACATCGGCGATGGCGATCAGTGCCTTGAAGCCGCCCTTGTTATCCGGATTGTCATCCGGTTCGGCCCAGATCGCGTCATCATGGTCGCGGGCATCGGCCGGATCAATCGCGACAATCGGCAGATGCCTAAGATCTTCGCGTTTCTCTGTCGACACTTCCAGCTTGGTTGCCTTTTCGGCTTCCTCGGTCACCGCATCGGGAAAATGCAGCGGAATTTCAAATTTGTGGATCGCGATCAGGCTGAAGGATTTGGCAGCAAACGGATCGCCCAATATTTCTTTCACCCGCGCCTTCACTTCGGAGCCACGCTTGAGCGGTTCGGCCAGCACCAGATTGCCCGGCTTCGCCTCGCCCAGTTCGATAATCGGCGTGCTGCGGCGGATCTTGCGATCGACCGGCTTCAGCCAGTAGCGGTCGCGTTCGTCTTTCTCGACGACACCCAGCAGCATCTCGTTGCTCTGGGCCAGTTTCTTCATCAGAAAGGCGATATGCCCCTGCCCGCGTTCTTCGGTCCGGGCAAGTATGCGGTCGCCGATCGTCAGCGCGGCCCGGCGACCTTTTTCCTTGATCCTGATCTTTGGTGCGGGGCCGCTTCCCTCTTCCCAGCGCTCCGGCATGCCAATTGCTTCGTTCCCGTCAATCTCGACAATCTTGAGCACGGTCACCTTCGGCAGGCCGCCCACCTTATGCAAAGCGCGCCCCAGTTCGCCTTCGAGCAGGCCTTCTTTGGTCATGTCCTTGAGCAAAGCCTTGAGCGCGATCTTGTCCGGCCCCCGCAATCCAAAGGCTTTTGATATCTCGCGCCTTCCTGCAGGTCGCTCCGATTGCTCGATAAAATCCAGTATCTGCTGGCGAGTGGGAACCTGTTTCGGTTTGCGAGATTTTTTGGGACCTGCCATTAATAAGCTTTACCTATGATTATGCGCTCGACCGCCGGTTTGCCCGTGAAGATGCATTTGCCGTCTGCGGCTGCGGCATCAACCGGTACGTTGCGGAAGGTCAGCTTCAGTTTTTTGAGCCGCTCTTCGATCGCTTCCAGTTCCTCGCCGGTCGCTTTGCACCATTGCACTTCCAGCCATCCCGGATGTTTCTTTTTTGGTGCATAGAAACGTTCGACATCCGACCAATATTCAACGCCCTTCTTGACGTTACTATCAAGCCGTTCTTTCGCCTCTGTGTGCAATGCGGACTGGATCTCGGACAATAAGGCGGGAATTTCGGGGATGAATTCCGTCTTGGCGAGAAACTTCGTGTCGAGCTTTCCATTGTCCTGATAGAGCGCATCGCGGCGGATCATCGCGACTTTGTCCTCCGCCATATCGCGTGGTCCAATTTCAAGAATGACCGGCGCGCCCTTCTTGATCCAGGACCAGCGTTTGGTCTGGGTTTTGGCGCCGCTGATATCCAGTTTCACCCGGACCGGTTCGTCAAAGGCTCTAAGCTGGGCAATATCCTTTGCCAGCGCCTTGCAATATTCGAGAACTTCTTCATCTTCCGGCTTGTCGCGCAGCATCGGCACAATCACCACCTGATAGGGCGCAATCAGCGGTGGCACGCGCAATCCGTCATCATCGCCGTGGGTCATGATGACGCCGCCGATCAGACGGGTCGAAACGCCCCAGCTGGTGGTATAGGCAAATTGGAATTCGCCATCCTTGTCCTGAAAGCGGATATTCTGCGCCTTGCTGAAGGTCTGACCGAGAAAGTGGCTGGTGCCGGCCTGCAAAGCCTTGCCATCCTGCATCATCGCTTCGATCGAGTAAGTCGCATTGGCACCGGGAAAACGTTCATTCTCCGGCTTCTCTCCGGCAACAACCGGCATGGCCAGAACCGTTTCGGAGAAATCGCGATACATCTCCAGAATATTGAGCGTTTCTTCCATTGCCTCGGCTTTCGACGCATGCGCCGTGTGGCCTTCCTGCCAGAGAAATTCGGTGGTCCGGAGAAACATTCTGGTGCGCATTTCCCAGCGCACGACATTCGCCCACTGGTTGATCATCACCGGCAGGTCGCGCCAGCTTTGCACCCAGCGGGCAAAGGCGGTGCCGATCACCGTTTCCGAAGTAGGCCGCACGACAAGCGGCTCTTCCAGCTTGGCATCCGGATCGACGACCAGTCCGCCATCGTCGCCCTTCTTCAGCCGATGATGCGTGACGACCGCCATTTCCTTGGCAAAGCCATCGACATGCTCGGCCTCTTTGGCAAAATAGCTGAGCGGGATGAACAGCGGAAAATAGCAATTTTCATGGCCGCTGGCCTTGATCCGCTGGTCCAGCAAAAACTGCACCCGTTCCCAGATGCCATAGCCCCAGGGACGCATGATCATGCTGCCGCGCACGCCAGATTCTTCGGCAAGGTCGGCTTCGGTAATTACTTGTTGGTACCAGGCCGAGAAATCTTGCTCGCGGCTGATTGAAAGGGCATTTTTCTTCACTTGGTTTTCCTGCGGATTAGTATGTTCCGGTAATCAGCTATCGAGCTTGTCTATCTTGGACTGGATGTCGGCGAGCTGTTGTTTCAGCGCTACGATCTCTGCGTCTTTTTCAGACGCCGTATCTTGCGACGCCTCTGCTACTTCCGCACTGTCGCTTTGTCCAAGGCTCAACGCCTTTTCGAAGACACCAGCCAGCGGGCTTGCCTTCAGGGCATTTTCGACAGCTTCCTGGAACTGCTTCTGGTTCTTCACCGCCATCTGGCCCAATGGATTTTTGTTGAGCGCACCTTCGACCGCTTCCTGAAACTGCTTCTGGTTTTTGCGAAAATTATCCATCGATGCTTCGAGATAGGACGGCATCAGCGACTGCATGCTATTGCCATACATCGAGATCAACTGGCGCAGGAATTTCACCGGCAGCATCTGCTTGCCGCTGCTTTCCTCGTCAACGATGATCTGGGTCAGCACATTATGGGTGATATCTTCACCGGTCTTGGCGTCGACCACGACAAAATCCTGATCGTTGCGAGTCATCTCGGCGAGAAAGTCGAGCGTAATATAGCTCGACGTCTGGGTGTTGTAGAGACGGCGATTGGCGTATTTCTTGATGGTTATCGGATCACCTGGATTAATGTTCTTGGACTTGGCCATATCAGCTCCCGATGGGTTAGAATCCTGTTGTTGATCAAGACTTTCTAACCGTCAATTATTTACATGTTGCAAAAGCACTAAACCTATTTGTGCATTGCCGCAACTTTTGTTGCTATCGGGGATTTTTGCGCAGCATTTTTATTTTGTGCAACTGCGTTGGCGAGTTTCTATAAGAACGCTAAGTCCACTCTCGCGCCAGACGATTGCCCAGACCGGTGATCAACTCATATTGCGACAGGCCCGATTGGGCCGATGCGATGCCCAGATCATATTCGCAATCAACCCAGTCGCCCTCTTTCAGATTAGGTTCGTCTGACAGATCGATTGCGATCAGGTCCATCGAGACCCTGCCAAGCACCGGAAGCACAATATCCCCATGCAGGAATAGACCATTATTCGAAAATCCCCGCAAATATCCGTCGGCATAGCCCATCGCCAATATCCCGACCTTGTGGGATTCCGCTGCAACATATTGCGCGTTATAGCCGAGCTTGTCACCCGCGCGGAGCGAGCGAACCTGGATAATTTCCACCTGCGGGAACGCCACCTGCGTGATGACGTCTTCCAGGGCCGGTCGTTGAATACCGCCATAGAGCGACAGGCCGGGGCGCGTGACATCGAAATGATATTCACTACCCAGCGCTATGCCGGCGCTGTTGGCCAGACTGGTCCGCTTGCCGGATATGATTTCCAGAGCAGCTTTATATTGTTTCAGTTGGTCTTCATTCTGGGTTCCGTCTTCATCGGCGGAGGCGAGATGACTCATCACCATATCCACCGAAATGCCAGCAACAAGACTGGTATCTAGATCTTCCAGATTGATGCCGAGCCGGTTCATCCCGCTGTTAATCATGATGTCGCATGCTTTGCCCGACGTCTTCCAGCGCTGCGCTTGCTCGAGACTATTCAGCACCGGTTTGGCCGGAGACTGGAGGGCAAAGGGTAAGTCGACCTCTCGCACACCGATGAGCACAGACACATCTGCTCTGCCAGCGGTCAGATCTTCAATCTCGCTGGCTTCCTGCCAATTGGCGACAAAATAATCCGTGCAGCCCGCCGTCATCAGCCTTTGCACAACATCGCGCACGCCGAGACCATAAGCATTGGCCTTTACCGCCGCTCCTGCTTTCGCCTGCCCCGACATTTGGTCAAGAGCGCGCCAGTTCGAAACCAGAGCATCGGAATCGAGCCTCACAGTCGCGGTCGGCGGTATGATCGGTTTTGCGTCAGTCATCGACCGAGCGATAGTGCCTTTATCAATCTTCGTCGAGCGCTGCTTCGGGATCGTTTGGAATACCCCACCATGCAACGATGAATCCGAATGCGACCACGCCCCATGTGTACCAGAGCCCGGCATAGATATCACCGGATCGTGCGACAATATATCCGGCTATCAGCGGCAGAAAGCCGCCCAGATAGCCGGCCCCGATATGATAGGGTATCGACATCGAACTATAGCGGATTTTGGCCGGGAACATTTCCGAGAGCAAAGCTGCAACAGAGCCGTAGGTCAGAGCGCTCAAGCCGCCCAGGACCAGCAGGATCGCGACAATTCCCAAAATGCTGATCATGCCCGGCTGCTGCTTGGTAAAGTCATAACCATATTTTGTCAGAGCATCGCGAACACCGCTACTACGGGAAGCGCCATCTTCCAGCCATTCCGGATCAATGTCGATCGCATTGCTACCGGCACTCAGGCTCAATTCACTGGCGTCAACGAGCGTGTAGGAAATACCGGCAGATGTCAGGGTTTCGAGAATTTTACCGCAGTCGCTCTGCTCTCGGCTAAACAATTCGGCAAACGGATCCGTACTGCAGGCATTGCCCTCAACGCGCACCGGATTTGCTTCGGTTGCTTCGGTCAGTCCGGGGTTGGCAAGATGGCCAAGCCCCCAGAAGGCCGGGAATAGCAGCAACAACGACAGGAGAGCTCCGATGACAATCGGCTTCTTGCGGCCGACCTTGTCGGACCATTTGCCGACAACAAGATAGAATGACATGGCGATCAGACCGGAAACGAATAATATGATGTCGACGGTCCGCGCCTCCATGTTCATCGGTCCCCGCAGGAACGACATGCCCGAGAAAAAGGCGGTGTACCAGATGGTCGTCAATATGCCGGTGATGCCGAAAAGAGCCACGAAGATGCGCTTCTTGTTTCCGGGATAAGTGAAGCTTTCGACAAACGGATTGCCGGCAGTTTCACCCGCCGCTTTCATTGCCTGGAAGACCGGGCTTTCATTTAGTTTCAGCCGCATCCAGAGCGATATGGCCAGCAGGATGATCGACAGCAGAAACGGTATTCGCCAGCCCCAGTCGTTGAATTCCTGTTCCGGAATCAGAAAGCGGCAGGCCAATATGACCCCTATAGAAAGGACAAATCCGCCGGCAACGCTGGCCTGGATATAGCTGGTATAATAGCCGCGCTTTTCGGTTGGCGCATGCTCGGCCACATAAATGGCTGCGCCGCCATATTCGCCGCCTAGGGCCAGCCCCTGCAATATTCGCAGGAAGATCACGATCAGCGGAGCCGCCAGGCCGATCGTCTCCGCGCTGGGAATAAGCCCGACGCCTGCGGTCGCTATGCCCATCAGGGTAACCGTAACAAGAAATGTATATTTGCGCCCCAGCTTGTCGCCAAGGAATCCGAACAGAATGGCGCCGACGGGACGGAAGCCAAAGCCGATGGCGAAGGTCGCCCATACCATCAATATTTCAAGCGTCGGGTTGCCGCTGGGGAAAAACGTTGGCCCAATAATATAGAATAACGTGCCGTAGATGAAGAAGTCATACCATTCAAAAATGGTGCCGGCGGAGGACGCTGCGATAACCAGACGGATTTCCTTCACCGTCGGCTCGCGTTGCCCCGCCATTGCTACTTCACTGGCCATATCCTGCCCCTCCCAAGGCGTTTATTCTATTCCAGTTCCAGTATCACGGCATCGACGGCAAGGCTATCGCCCTGCGCGGCTTCGACCGATTTCACCACGCCATTTTTTTCAGCGCGCAGGATATTTTCCATCTTCATCGCTTCGACGACGGCAAGGGGCTGACCCTCGACAACCGCTTCGCCAACTTCGACATGCAGGGCTACCAACAAGCCAGGCATGGGGCAGAGCAGATATTTCGAAAGATCGGGTGGAATCTTTTCGATCATATGCACGGCATGCTGCGCAACATGGGCGGGCAATATCCGCGCCTTGTGGGTCGCACCGTGGCTGTTGAGCGCAAAGCCGCTGGCGGTCTTGGCGATCTTTACCGACAGTGGCTTACCTGCAACCTCGGCGAGGATCAGGCTGTCACCCGGCGTATATTCTGTGGACAGATCGACCGATTTGCCGTCGACCGAAATTTCCTCTTCGGAGATGGTAACATCCATCATCTTGTCACCGATCTTGACCTGCCATTCGGAGGGCGCTTCGAGCCGCTTGCCAAGCTGGCTGTCGACGCGGCGCGCGCGGTCGGCATGGGCGGTCGCGGCAAAGGCCCCGATAGCGGCAAGATTAGCGAGCAGCTCGTCCGACGCCGGAGCACCCTGGAAACCGTCGGGATATTCCTCGGCAATGAAATTGGTGGTGATATTGCCTTCGCGGAACCGCTCGTGCTGCATCAGCGCCGAGAGGAAATCGATGTTGTGACCGGGGCCAACCAGCTCGAACCGGTTGAGCGCGTCGATCTGGCGGTCAATCGCCTCGATCCGCGTTTCGCCATAGGTGATCAGCTTGGCGATCATCGGATCGTAGAAAATCGAGACCTCGCCACCTTCAGCCACGCCATCGTCGACGCGAATGCCTTCTTCGGCTGCCGGTGGCCGATATTTGACTAGACGGCCCGTCGACGGCAGGAAGCCGCGATAAGGGTCTTCGGCGTAAACCCGGTTTTCAACCGCCCAACCTGTCAGTTTGACCTCGTCCTGCGTCAGCGGCAATTTCTCGCCATTAGCAACGCGGATCATCTGTTCGACCAGATCGAGCCCGGTGATATATTCGGTGACCGGATGTTCGACCTGCAGACGGGTGTTCATTTCGAGAAAATAGAAGCTCTTGTCCGCCCCGACGATCAGTTCGACCGTGCCGGCGCTATAATAGCCCACGGCCTGCGACAAAGCGACCGCCTGTTCGCCCATTTTCTTGCGCATTTCGGGATCGACGAAAGGCGATGGCGCTTCCTCGACGACCTTCTGGTGGCGACGCTGGATCGAACATTCGCGTTCGCCGAGATAGATGACATTGCCATGCTTGTCGCCAAGCACCTGGATTTCGATATGGCGCGGCTGTTCGATGAATTTCTCGATAAACACGCGGTCATCGCCAAAGCTGGCGAGCCCTTCGCGTTTGGTCGCTTCAAAGCCTTCGCGAACGTCTTTCTCGTTCCACGCAAGCCGCATGCCCTTGCCGCCGCCGCCGGCGCTGGCTTTCATCATCACCGGATAGCCGATTTCACCGGCGATCCGAACCGCATGTTCGGTATCGTCAATTTCGCCGATATGACCGGGAACGACGCTGACCCCTGTCTTCTCGGCCAGCTTCTTCGACTCGATCTTGTCACCCATCGCCGCGATCGCGTTGATCGGCGGGCCGATAAAGGCGATGTCATTATCTTCCAGTTGCTGGGCAAAGCTGGTCCGCTCGGAGAGGAAACCATAGCCGGGATGCACGGCTTCCGCGCCGGTTTCCTTGCAGGCCGCGATGATTTTGTCCGCGATCAGATAGGATTCCCCGGCAGGCGATGGACCGATATGCACGGCCTCGTCCGCCATTTTGACATGCGGGCTACGGGCATCAGCATCGGAGTAGACGGCAACCGTCTTGATACCCATTTTCTGGGCGGTACGGATGACGCGGCAAGCAATTTCGCCACGGTTTGCGATCAGGATTTTTTTAAACATTAAGTCTTGTCTTTCGTCATGTGGCGCACGAACATAACGCCTCCAATAAATAATAGGATTTGCAGGCCAGGAAACGCAACAAACTTGGCTAGGCCATCATTTTCACAACCGGTTCCGTCTGGACCAGATGCACAATCACCGAGAGCTGAAAATAAGATCCCGAAAGCACCAGCCAGAATTGCAAAAAGGCAATAGATGAAGCAACCGAGCTTTTGAGCAACGGTCAGGCCGGGTTGTTCGGTAAAACTCACTCAGCCGCCTCTAGCTTACATTCCCGCTGCTCCGCTTCCATCGGAACCAGACCCAGTTTAGCGAACAATGTCTCGTCCGCATCATCACCGGCATTGCCTGTGGTCAGCAGTTTGTCGCCGGTGAAGATGCTGTTGGCGCCGGCAAGGAAGCACAGAGCCTGCGTGCTTTCGCTCATACTTTCGCGGCCAGCGGAGAGGCGGACCATCGAGGCGGGCATGGTGATCCGTGCCACCGCGATCGTGCGGACAAATTCAATATCGTCGATCTTGGCCAGCGGCGTATCGGCGAGCATATCGCCGAGTACAGTGCCCTTGACCGGGACCAGCGCGTTGACAGGAACGCTCTCCGGATGCTTCGGCAAAGTCGCCAGAGCGTGGACGAAACCGACCCGATCGTCGCGGGTCTCGCCCATGCCGACGATGCCGCCGGAGCACACGTTGATGCCGCTGTTGCGGACATTTTCCAGCGTTTCGAGCCGGTCATCAAAGGTGCGGGTGGTGATCACCTTCTCATAATGTTCCGGCGAGGTATCGATGTTATGATTATAATAATCGAGGCCCGCTTCGGACAGCATTGCGGACTGTTCCTTGGTCAGCATCCCCAGCGTCATGCAGGTTTCCATGCCCATCTGCCGCACGCCTTTGATCATCTCGATGATCGCGGGCATGTCGCGATTCTTGGGATTGCGCCACGCCGCGCCCATGCAGAAACGAGACGAACCGCGATCTTTCGCCTGCGCTGCATTTTGCAGCACCGTGCGAACGTCGAGCAGTTTCTCCGCCTTCAGGCCCGATTTCGCGCCAGCGGACTGGTTGCAATAGCCGCAATCTTCGGGGCAGCCGCCGGTCTTGATCGACAGCAGGGTTGAAAGCTGAACCTCGCCGGGCTTGTGGCTGGCGCGGTGGACGGTTGCCGCCTGGAATACCAGTTCGTCGAACGGCAGGGCGAACAGCGCGGCGATTTGCTCGCGGGTCCAGTCGTTGCGGACCGTGTTCCCTGCCGCAGGGCAGGGTCCAGAACTGTCCTGAGCAATCGTCTGGGCCCCGCCCTGCGGCGGGGAACTGATATTTTCGTCTAAACTCATTCCGCAGATTCCTCTTCAGGGGGCATATTATGGCCCAGCAATCTCAATATGTCCGCGGCACATTCCACAATATTGCTACCCGGTCCATATATTCCGACAACGCCGCTTTTGCGCAGGAATTCATAATCCTTCGCCGGGATCACGCCGCCGGCAAAGACCTTGATGTCGCCACGCCCGGACTCCTTCAGCAAGTCGATCAATTCTGGGATCAATGTCTTGTGTCCCGCAGCGAGGCTGGACGCGCCGACCGCGTCAACATTTTCTGACAAAGCGAGATCGCGGGTTTCACCAGGTGTCTGGAATAAGGGTCCCGAGATCACGTCGAAGCCCATATCGGTAAAGGCGCTCGACACGACATTAGCACCGCGGTCATGACCGTCCTGCCCCATTTTCGCGACGAGAATTTTCGGTTTGCGGCCAAGCCGCTGCGACACGGCATCGACACCTTCGATGACCATCGCATAGCGGGCATCGCCTTCATAGGCCTTGCCGTAAATGCCCTTGACCGGTGTCGGCTGCGTTTCGTAGCGGCCAAAGACCGCTTCCATCGCATCCGAAATCTCTCCAAGCGAAGCCCGCTTGCGCGCCGCATCGACGGCCAGCGCTAGCACATTACCACCACCCTTCGCTCCGTCGGTCAACGCCTTGAGCGCCGCCTGACAGGCAGCTTCATCACGATCGGCCCGCATTTTCTCGAGCCGCGCAATCTGCCCCTGACGGACTTTCGCATTGTCGATATCGAGCGTTTCCATCGCGTCTTCTTCGGCAAGGCGATATTTGTTCACGCCGACGATCACGGCGTCGCCCTTGTCGACAGCGGCCTGACGACCGGCAGCGGCTTCCTCGATCATCGCCTTGGGCCAGCCATCGGCAACCGCCTCGGCCATGCCGCCTTCCGAACCCACGCGTTCGATAATTTCCCAGGCTTTCTCGACCAGCTCTTCGGTCAGCGCCTCGACATAATAGCTGCCGCCCAGCGGATCGACGACCTTGGTAATCCCAGCCTCTTCCTGCAACACGATCTGGGTGTTGCGGGCAATGCGAGCGGAGAAATCAGTTGGCAGCGCGATCGCCTCATCCAAAGCATTAGTATGCAGCGACTGGGTTCCTCCCAGAGTCGCGGCCATCGCCTCGATCGTTGTGCGGATCACGTTATTATAGGGATCCTGCTCGGTCAGCGACACGCCCGATGTCTGGCAATGGGTGCGCAGCATTTTCGACCGTTCGGATTGTGCGCCCAGATCGGTCATCACGCGGTGCCACAAGGTTCGCGCGGCGCGGAGCTTGGACACTTCCATGAAGAAGTTCATGCCGATGCCGAAGAAGAAACTCAGACGCCCGGCGAACGCATCGACGTCCAGTCCGGTCGCCATCGCCTGCTTGGCATATTCGCGGCCGTCGGCAATCGTGAAGGCCAGTTCCTGCACCGCCGTCGCGCCGGCTTCGTGCATATGATAGCCGGAGATCGAAATGCTGTTGAACTTCGGCATATGTTCGGATGTGTAACCGATAATGTCGGAGATGATCCGCATCGAAGGCGCCGGCGGGTAGATATAGGTGTTGCGGACCATGAATTCTTTGAGAATGTCATTCTGGATCGTGCCGGAGAGCTTATCCTGAGAAACCCCCTGCTCTTCTGCCGCAATGATATAGAAAGCGAGACACGGAATCACCGCGCCGTTCATCGTCATTGACACCGACATTTCGTCGAGGGGAATCTGGTCGAACAGGATTTTCATATCCTCGACGCTGTCAATCGCGACGCCAGCCTTGCCGACATCGCCAACCACGCGCGGATGGTCGCTGTCATAGCCACGGTGCGTAGCGAGATCGAAGGCTACCGAAAGGCCCTTTTGCCCAGCCGCCAGATTGCGACGATAGAAAGCGTTGGATTCCTCGGCGGTCGAGAAACCGGCATATTGGCGGATTGTCCAAGGACGTCCGGCATACATGCTGGCCTTGACGCCACGGGTGAACGGACCAAAGCCAGGCAATCCCGGATCACCGGCATCTTCTGCGGTGTAAAGCGGTTTGACGGCGATACCCTCCGGCGTTTCCCAAGTGAGATCGCGGCCCTTCACTTCCTTGTCAGCCAGTTCCTGCCAGTCTTTGATCGTCGGTTTATCGGTCATATCTGCCTTGCTTGTAATATTCGTCCATATCAGCCGTTAACGGTGAGCGGTCTATTCACCCTTAAATTCTGTTGGCCGCTTCTGCAAAAATGCGATCGCGCCTTCGCGCGCGTCCTTGCTGTCACCGGCGATCCGCTGGCCTTCGGCTTCCCGCACCAGCGCCGAAGCATAATCGCTTTCGAGCGCTGCCGCCAGATTCTGGCGCATCACGCCCAAAGCTACGGTCGGGCCACCGGCCAGACGTTTTGCCAGCATGCCCGCTTCATCCATCAGCGCAGCATCTTCAACGCATTTATAGATCAGTCCCCATTCTGCGGCTTTTTCCCCATGGATCTTCTCGCCGAGCAGCATCATTTCCGTTGCGCGGGCCTTGCCGACCAGACGGGTCAGCATCCACGATGCGCCACCGTCGGGCACAAGGCCGATATTGACGAAGGCCTGCAGGAAATAAGCCGATTTACCGGCAATCGCGAAATCGCTCGCCAGCGCAATCGAACAACCAACGCCGGCAGCCGGTCCGTTGATTGCCGTGATCGTCGGAATGTTGAGCTTGGCAAGCTTCAGCATCAACGGATTATAATGCTGGTTGAGCGCAGCATAGCTGCCCTGCCCACCGGACAAGGCGCTGTCATTCTTGGCTTGCAAATCGGCGCCAGCACAGAAGGCACGACCTTCACCGGTGATCACCAAAGCACGCGCGCCGTCCAGCTTGTCGAGTGCGATGAAGATATCATCCGCCATGCCCAGCGAACAGGCGTTGAGCCGCTCCGGCTTGTTAAGCGTGATCGTTGCTACCTGATCGGTGATGTCTAGCTTGATGTTTTCAAATTCCATGTGCGGTCCTTTGCTTCCCTCTCAAAACTCGTCATCCTGAACTTGTTTCAGGACCCCGCGAGATCCTGAAACGAGTTCAGAATGACGATCGTATGATTAATGCCCTTTGGGCGTTTCCATAATCTCGGTTAGCATCCCGCCCATATCCTTGGGATGCACAAAAAAGATAAGCGTGCCATGTGCCCCGATGCGCGGTTCGCCGAGCACGCGCTTGCCCATCGCTTCAAATTCCGCCTTGGCGACGTGAATGTCCGGTACTTCAAAGCAGATATGATGCTGGCCGCCGAGCGGGTTTTTGGTGAGAAAGCCGTATATCGGGCTATCTTCGCCGAGCGGTTCGATCAGTTCGATCTGGGTGCCATTGGTTGGCCCCTCTGCCGGCGTATCGACAAAGCAGACTTTTACGCCCTGTTCGGGCAGATCAAACGGCTCGCAAATTGATGTCGCGCCCATGACATCGCGCCAGTGAGCGATGCTGTCGGTAATCGAGGGCGTGACAACGCCAATGTGGTTAAGGCGACCTAGTTTCAATGTGCTTCTCCGTGTGGCATGAATTTATGGACCAGCGGCGCGATGCCCGCGCCGACGAGAACGCCCAAAACGCCCGACAAAAGCGCAAAGGCGATCGCGCCGACCATTATCTTGGCGGAGGCGGGAAACAGACCGAGCAACGGATGCGACAGCCAGTCGATCAGATGTTCCGGCCCGTGCCAGCCGATTGCCGCGATATTGTGGACGAGTAGCCCGCCACCGACCCAAGCCATGGCCAAGGTCCCTATGATCGACAAGGCGGCGAGCAATTTCGGCATCAGCCGGACCAGACCGCAGCCGAAGGAGCGCAGCGCTCCTTCATTATTCTGCGCGATATGTAGGCCGATATCGTCCATCTTCACGATCAGCGCCACCGCGCCGTAGACCGCAACGGTGATCGCAATGCCGATGATCGCCAATATGATCGCCTGTTCCCACCAGACCTGGTCGGTTAGCTCGGACAGGGCGATCGCCATGATCTCGCCAGACAGGATCAGATCGGTGCGGATCGCGCCGGAGACCATATCCTTCTCGCGCCCCGGCCCCTCGATAATCGCGGGTTGTTCATGTTTCGTGGACTCATCGACATGGAAAAATTCCAGCACCTTCTCGGCCGCCTCGTAGCAGAGGAATAATCCGCCAAATATGAGGATGATCGGTATCAAAAAGGGTGCAAATTGTCCCAAAAGGACCGCTGCCGGTAGCAAAAAGACCAGTTTGTTCTTGAACGACCCCTTGGTGATCTTCCAGATCATCGGCAATTCGCGCGACGGATCGAAACCGGTAACATAAGTCGGTGTAACCGCCGCATCATCAATCACCACGCCAGCCGATTTGGTCCCGGCCCGTGCGGCAGCGGCGCCAATATCGTCAACCGACGCGGCTGCGACTTTCGCAATGGCTGCGACGTCGTCGAGGAGGGCTACTAATCCTGTTGGCATTTATTCGTCCACAGACTTGAGTAAATGTCCGCCAAACTGTTCATAAACATACTCTTTCCCGTCGTACCATCTGCAGCAATAGTCGGACCATTTTGTTTTTTTAAACCAAATATTGTGCGTTTTGAATGACCGCTCTCATCTCCGGGGCAAGCATCCACGGTCATCGTAGGTCCGCCTGACTTCAATTTGACCAAGTCACCCTTTTTAAACGATGCCATGCTGAAATCACTCACAACGGAATATTGTCATGCTTCTTCCACGGGTTCTCCAACTGCTTGTTCCGCAGTTTCCGTAACCCCAGAGCCACTCGGCGCCGGGTTGCGTGCGGCTTGATCACCTCGTCGATAAAACCCTTTTGCGCCGCGATGAACGGGTTGGCGAAGCGTGCTTCATATTCCGCGGTGCGTTCGGCAATTTCTTCCGGAGTCTTGCCGCGGAAGATGATTTCGACCGCACCCTTTGCACCCATTACGGCGATTTCGGCGGTAGGCCAGGCATAGTTGAGATCGCCGCGCAGATGCTTGGACGCCATCACGTCATAAGCCCCGCCATAGGCCTTGCGGGTGATGATAGTGATTTTCGGCACCGTCGCTTCCGCATACGCAAAGAGCAATTTTGCGCCATGTTTGATAATGCCGTTATGCTCTTGGCTGGTGCCGGGCAGGAATCCGGGAACGTCAACCAGAGTCACGATTGGGATATTGAACGCATCGCAATAGCGGACAAAACGAGCTGCTTTTTTAGACGCATTGATGTCGAGGCAACCTGCGAGGACCATCGGCTGGTTTGCGACGACACCGATGGTGGCGCCTTCCATCCGGCCAAAACCGCAGATGATATTGCCGGCATGGGCTGGCTGGACTTCAAAGAAATCGCCCTCGTCGACCATCTTGCGGATGACTTCGTGCATGTCATAGGGCTGATTGGCATTGTCCGGAATTAGTGTGTCGAGGCTTTCTTCCAGACGATCCCACGGATCGGCAGTCGGCCGTTCCGGCACTTCTTCGCGGTTGGAAAGCGGCATGAAGTCGATAAAGTCGCGCGCCGCCAACAAGGCTTCGATATCATTTTCATAAGCAACATCGGCAACGCTGGTCTTGGTGGTGTGCGTCACCGCCCCACCCAGTTCTTCCTGCGTCACGATTTCGTTGGTCACGGTTTTGACCACATCAGGACCGGTAACGAACATATAGCTGCTGTCTTTCACCATGAAGATGAAGTCGGTCATAGCTGGAGAGTAGACTGCACCACCGGCGCAAGGGCCCATGATCAGGCTGAGTTGTGGAATAACGCCACTGGCGAGAACATTTTTCTGGAACACATCGGCATAGCCGCCGAGCGATGCCACACCTTCCTGAATGCGCGCGCCGCCGCTGTCGTTGATACCAATGACCGGAGCGCCGACTTTCATCGCATTGTCGAGAACCTTGCAGATTTTCTCGGCATGGCGTTCGGACAGCGAACCGCCGAAAACGGTAAAATCCTGCGAGAAAACGTAAACCAGGCGACCGTTGATTGTACCGGAACCGGTGACAACACCATCACCGGCAATTTTGGTTTTTTCCATGCCGAAATCGACACAATTATGCTCGACATACATGTCGATTTCTTCGAACGATCCATCGTCGAGCAGTATCTCGATCCGTTCGCGCGCTGTCAGCTTGCCCTTGGCATGCTGGCTATCAATCCGCTTCTGCCCGCCGCCGAGCATGGCTTCGGCGCGCTTGGCTTCCAATTGTGCGATAATGTCTGACATTAAACCCCCGGCTGTGAATCACTTGGTGCGTTAGGCCCTAGCCAATGCACAGCCGGTTAGGCAATCGTCAATAGTAATTAATCGCGCGATTAAACCTGACCTTTTCGCTACGGAAGCCGTAACGTTATCTATTTAAACAGGACCAGTTCCTCGGCCATGCTTGGATGCAAGGCGACCGTATCGTCAAATGCCTGTTTGGTGAGGCCCGCCTTCACCGCAATAGCCGCCGCCTGCAATATTTCCGGCGCATCCGGACCAATCATATGCAAACCAAGAATCTTCTCGGTCGGATGCTCCACGATCATCTTGTAGAGGCTACGTTCCGCCCGGTCGGCGAAGACGTTGCGCATCGCGCGAAAATCGGACGAATAGACTTTGATATTGCCATATTGCTCGCGCGCTTCGCTCTCGGTCAGACCTACCGAGGCAATCGGTGGCTGGGAGAATACGGCCGAAGGAATATTGTCATAATCCACTGTGCGGGGATTGTCGCCGAAGACGGTGTCGGCAAAAGCCTGTCCTTCGCGGATTGCAATCGGGGTCAGTTGCACGCGGTCCGTGACATCTCCGACGGCGTAGATATTCTCGACATTGGTCTGGCTATAGTCGTCGACGATGATCGCATTTTTGTCATTGGTGGCAACGCCGGCATTTTCCAGTCCCAAACCGTCAACTTTTGGTCGTCTTCCGGTCGCTGCGAGCACAACATCGGCACGAACCGGATCTTTTTTGCCATCCATATACACGTCGAGAGCGCCATCATCCCGCTTTTCGATCTTATCGAATGCGCAGTTGAATTTGAAATCTATGCCCTTGGCGAGCGAGATCTGGATCAGCCGGTCGCGCACGCTTTCGTCATAGCCCCGCAAGATGATGTCGGACCGGTTTACCACCGTAACATCACTACCTAAGCCATTGAATATCCCGGCAAACTCATTGGCGATATAGCCGCCGCCCGCAATGATGATGGTTTCCGGCAATTTCTCCAGATGGAACATGTCATTCGAGGTCGACATTAGATCGCTACCCGGAAAATCAGCCACGGCAGGCCAGGCCCCGACCGCGATCAAGGTATTTTTCGCCGTGACGATCTTGCCACCAGCCAGCTTGATCTCATGCGGTCCGGTTAGTTCGGCACGCTCCAAAATGACCTCAACCCCATGATTTTTCAGGGTTTCCGTGTAGGCATTATTCAGCCGATCGACGTCCTTGAGAACATGGTCGCGCAATCTGGTCCAGTCGAATTTGGCATTGTCCCAGGTCCAGCCGAAATTCTTGCCATCTTCCAGTTCTTCGGAAAAATGCGAACCGTAAACCAGCAGCTTCTTGGGCACACAGCCGCGGATTACGCAAGTGCCGCCGACGCGATATTCCTCGGCGACTGCAACCTTCGCGCCATATGACGCAGAGACCCGCGCAGCCCGTGTCCCGCCGGAACCTGCGCCGATAACGAACAGGTCATAATCATATTCAGCCATCTATAATTCCTTGTTGTCAGGCTCCAAAGGCCCGCTTTTTCAATTGTTCGGTCGATGCGTCCAATCGGTTACCATCTTCAGCAGCCAGCTTGTTCGCCATCTGCTTGCCAAGCTCGACGCCGAATTGATCGAAGGGATTGATATTCAGCAAAACCGCATTCGCAAAAGTCCGATGCTCGTAGAAAGCCAGCAGCGAACCCAGTGAACGTGCTTCCAAATCTTCCAATAATATTGTGACCGACGGTCTGTCACCCGGATAGTTTCGATCACTGTCATCGGATTTCTTACCCGCCATCAGCGCCGCCCCCTGAGCGAAGCAATTGAGCAACAAACCATTATGGTGGGCCGGACTCAGTGAGTCGCCAGGTTCGATGACCGCAAGAAATTCTACCGGCACCAGATGCGTACCCTGATGAAGCAACTGGAAAACCGCATGCTGGGCATCGGTACCGACGCCGCCCCAGACGATCGGGCTCGAATGCAGCGCAAGCGGCTCGCCATCGAGAGTTACCGACTTCCCATTGCTCTCCATTTCCAGCTGCTGGAGATAGTCGGGCACCAGCCCCAGACGTTCGTCATAGGCAAAGACAGCCCGCGTCTCGCAGCCGCGAACCTGTGCGTAATATTGATCGGCAAAGGCCGCGAGTACCGGAATGTTCTGGCCCCAGGGCGCATCCTGGAAATGCCGATCCATGGCGGCAGCGCCGGCCAGCAAATCTTCAAACACTTCATAGCCAAGCGCCAGTGCAACGCTGAAGCCGATCGAGGACCACAAGGAATAGCGTCCGCCGACGGTCTCTGAAAACGGGAGAATCCGAGTTTCATCCACGCCCCATTCCACCGCTTGTTCCGGATCTGCAGTCAGCGCGATCACTTGCCCCAACGGATCTTCAACGCCCTGCTCTGCCATCCAGTCGAGCACCGATTGCGCGTTCAGCAGCGTTTCAGCAGTGGTGAAAGTTTTCGAAGCGATTACGAGCAAAGTCTTGCTTGCATCAAAACGCTCAAGAACCGGTTCAAGGGCAGCGCCATCGATATTGGACACAACCGCCAGCTCATATTTTTCGTCACCCAGCTTGAGCGCCTGGTGCAGCATTTTAGGCCCCAAAGCCGAGCCGCCAATGCCGAGATGAATGATATGCGTGAATTCGCCGAGGACACCGGCGTCGATGACTTCGATCAGACTTTTCATCCGCTGATGTAGCGCGTTGGCATTTTCGACGCTCGCCGGATTGCCGGTGCCGCGTTCCGCACAATGTTCCGCAGCCCGACCCTCGCTGATATTAATCTGTTCGCCGGATAGCAAAGCTTCTACTTTTGCCGACAAACCCATGTCTTCGGCCAGTTTCTGAAATGCTCGAACCACGCTCTCGTTTAGATGGGTCTTGGAAAAGTCGAAATAGAGGCCCGCATGTTCCAGTCCGAGACTGGCGACCCGGTCCCCATCTTCCCCAAACATCTGATTTAGCGAAACCTTTGGTATCGCCTTGATCGCCTGCCAATGGTCTGAAGTCATTCAATCGTCCAATCTCTATATCTGAAATTGTGAGCATCCCGTGAGTTACACCGCCCTATCCGCCCAACAGGCCGGTCTCAAGTTGAAAATCTCCACCGGTTCGAGATCGCAAGAAATCTTGACGCCACAGCCAATGTCGGCGAAGGGGCGCCATGGCGCGAGATAAAGCAGAACGATCGGAAACCGGCGACTTTGTCGCGTTCCTTGTAAAACTTGCATTATTTATCCTGATATTGCGCAGTTTCATCATCTCTCCTTTCAACATTCCATCAGAATCGATGCAACCGCGTTTGGTCGTCGGTGATTATCTGCTGGTGGCGAAATGGCCCTACGGCTTTTCCAAATATAGCCTGCCTTTCAATATACCGCTGTTTCCCGGACGCGTTTTACCCAATTCTCCCACGCCGGGCGATGTCGTCGTGTTCAAGGCGCCGCCAAGCGCGCAGGATGACTATATCAAGCGGGTAATCGCTCTGTCCGGGGACATTGTTCAGGTTACAAAGGGTGTCGTCTCGATCAACGGCAAGCCAGTCAAACGGCAGAGGATCGATGATTTCGAGCATCCTGTGACACCCAATAGTCCCTGCTATCGTCCCGAATTTAATTCGGCAGCAGGCAATGGCAAAGCAGTCTGCCGCTATCCGCAGTTTCAGGAAACATTGCCCAACGGCGTAAGCTATCGCATTCTGGATATTTACGAGAATAGCGAAGGCGACGACACACAGGCATTCGTCGTACCGGAAGGCCATATGTTTTTGATGGGTGACAACCGCGACCGCAGCGCCGACAGCCGCTTCCCTGCGCAAGAGGGGCAAGCGATCGGGATGGTGCCGGAAGAAAATCTTGTAGGCAAGGCTCTCGTCTCCGTTTTCTCCACCGATGGTTCTGCCGAATGGATTAAGCCGTGGACCTGGTTTACTGCTGCGCGCTGGGACCGCATCGGAGAAGGATTTTGAACCGCCCGGAATTTCTTGACTGGATCGCAGAGATAACCGGCGCGCAGCCTGTGACTCCAGATCTTTATGTCAGGGCTGCAACCCACGGCAGCCACGGGCAAAAAGATTATCAGCGCTTGGAATTTCTCGGCGACCGGGTTTTGGGCTTGGTGATCGCAGATCATCTCTATCACCAGTTTCCACAGGAGCCCGAAGGACAATTGTCGCAGCGGCTTAACGGACTGGTTTCCGGTTCAGTCTGCGGTGAAGTTGCCAGGAAAATCGGTGTTGGCGATCATGTCCTGCTGGGGAAACAGGCGCGTGACGATGGCGCACGGCAGAGTGTCAAGGTTTTGGGAGACGTCATGGAATCGCTGATCGGCGCGGTCTATATCGACCATGGCATGAAGGCTGCCCGCAGCTTCATTCTCCGTCATTGGGAGAGCCGTTTTACGGCAACGGTTGGCGATATCCGGCATCCAAAGTCTGCATTGCAAGAGTGGGCAGCCGCCAATAATCGCAAGGTTCCGGCCTATGAATTGGTCGAGAAAAGCGGCCCCCATCACGATTTGAAGTTCACTGTTCGGGTGCATGTTAGCAATATTGGCGAGGTAGAGGCTACCGCTTCCGCCATTCAGGCAGCCGAAACCGAAGCTGCCAAGAAATTTCTGGAAAAATTCACATGACTCAAAAATGCGGCGTAGTGGCATTGATAGGCGCGCCCAATGCAGGCAAATCAACCCTGATCAATGCTTTGGTCGGACAGAAAGTCGCGATCACCAGCTCGAAACCGCAAACCACTCGAACGCGGCTTTTGGGCATAGCGATCGAAGAAGATACGCAACTACTGCTAGTTGATACCCCGGGCATCTTCGAACCGCACCGCCGCCTCGACCGGGCGATGGTTTCCGCTGCCTGGGAAGGCGCCGAAGACGCCGATATTATCGTCATGCTGGTCGATTCAAGGGCCGGTCTTGGGACCAAGGTCACCTCGATTGTCGAACGGATCAAACATCGGTCGGAAAAGACCATATTGGTAATGAACAAGGTTGATATTGCCGCAAAAGACAAGATGCTCGGCCATGTGGTCAAGCTCCATGAGCTAGCGGATTTTGACGAGACATTTTTCGTCAGCGCCAAAACCGGCGACGGGCTGGAAGAATTGAAATCCTATTTGGTGCAAGCCATGCCGGAAGGCCCGTGGCATTTTCCCGCCGATCAGGTGTCGGATGCCAGCGAACGTATTCTCGCTGCGGAAATCACCCGCGAACAAATTTTTCGGCAGTTGCACGCAGAGTTGCCCTACGCGACTGCGATTGCGATGGAACAATATAAAGAGCGGCCGGACGGCTCGCTCGAGGTTCACCAGCAAATTCTGGTCGAGAAGGCCAGCCAGAAAGCGATTATTCTCGGCAAGGGCGGCCACCAGATCAAGGAAATCGGCGCCAAAGCCAGAGCCGAACTGTCCGGAATTTTGGGCAAGTCAGTGCATCTCTATCTCCACGTCAAGGTAAGCGCGAACTGGGATGAAGATCGCAGCCTGTATCAGGATATGGGGCTGGACTGGGTCAAGTAGCCGCATCAGCCGGGCTCGTTCGGCGGGCGGTAGGTATATTTCCTGATAGGCGAGCGCATGGCTTGCGAATAGTTGCGATCATCAGAGGCGCTGGAGCGGTTCGGCAATCTGGGCCTTATCCAGCGCCAATTCAATAAGTTCCATCAATCGCAACAAGGGAATATCAATGAGCCACGTAGCGCACGAACTCCATGCCGAATTTCCGGACGACGTCGAAATCCTTCACAAACTGAAAGTTTCAGACGGGCATTTCCGGACCGTTTCGGATCGCTATCACGATGTGAACAAGGAAATTCACCGGATTGAAACGGAAGTGGAAGCGGCTTCCGACGAACGCGCCGAGGAATTGAAAAAGCAGCGCCTGCTTATCCTCGACGAGGTTGCCGCAATGATTTCCAAAGCCAAAGCGGCTTGAATGCAAGATGGCGCAGGTAGCAACGAAACTTGCTGCCTGTCGCCTGCTTCTAGTTATTGCCATATGCCTTCTTGTTCTCCCATTGTCGGGTTGTGTCTCCCTACCTAGACCGCAATCCGCCACGGCATCATCACCGATCTTTGATCCACTGCAATTCTTTGCCGGCCGGACCGAAGGACGCGGAGAATTGCGGAAAATCCTGTCGTCGCCGATTCAGGTCACCGTCCGCAGCCACGGCATAGTCGACGAGGAGGGAATTCTCACTCTGGAACAAGAGGTGCTGGAAGGCGAGAAGCCGCCCCGCAAACGCAGTTGGCGAATCCAGCGCGTCGATGGCAATGTATACCGCGGCTCGTTGAGCGATGCCAAAGGTCCCGTAACCATTTTGGTAGACGGAAACCGCATGCATATCGCCTTCATAATGGAGGGCGGATTCCCGGTTGATCAATATATATTCCTTGCCGCTGACGGGCAGTCGGCAAGGAATATTCTGGTTGTCAGCAAGCTCGGCATGAGAGTGGCTGTGCTGGAGGAAGATATCGTAAAAATCTCCGAATAGCGGCGAGATTATTTACTTTTCGAAGCCAAAAGCGGAGCCGTTCTGACCGCTAGGCAATGGCACAGACAGTGCGCGGGAATCCGCCCTGCTGCGCGAAGCCGGCGCCCAGAACCGATTCTCCAACACCTTTGAAAGTGGTTAATCAGCCCGCTATTCGGTCTTGGCCTTTGCTGGAGCCTTCTTGGTTGCTGGTTTCTTTTTCGCCGCTGGTTTTTTCTTCGCAGCAGGCTTTTTCTTGGCAGCCGTTTTCTTTTTGGGCGCGGCTTTCTTTGCCCGTTTTTTGGCTGGGCCTTTGGCGGCACGATCATCAATCAACTGCGCGGCTTCTTCCAGAGTCAACTGATCCTTGTCGACCGTCTTCGGCAACGATGCATTAGTCGTACCGTCGGTAACATAAGGACCATAGCGGCCGTCCATCAACTTGATCTCGGACTCGGTCCGCGGATGGTTGCCCATGATCTTCAGCGGTTCCATCTTCCCACGGCCACGGCCGCCACCGTTTTTCGCAACATCTGCCAGTTTGGCGACGGCAGCGTTCATGCCGATCTCGAAAACTTCCGCTGTATTTTCAAGGCGCGCAGATTTGCCATTATGGCTCAGATAGGGGCCATAGCGGCCGATTTGCGCCATCACGGGTTCGCTGGTTTCGGGATGCTTGCCAACTTCGCGAGGGAGCGACAACAGCTTCACGGCCCATTCCAAACCGAAATCTTCCGCCGGAATATCCTTGGGGATCGAAGAGCGTTTGGCTTCCTTACCCTCACCTTTTTCGACATACGGTCCGAAGCGGCCCACTTTCTTGGTGATTTTTTCGTCGCTGTCTGGATCGACACCCAGTTCCTGCGGACCTTCATCCTCGTCAGCATTTGCGCCACCGCCCTGCGCAAAACGCCGGGTGAATTTGCATTCCGGATAATTGGAGCAGGCAACAAAGGCGCCAAAGCGGCCACCGCGCAGAGCGAGCCTGCCCTCATTACAGCGCGGACAAAGCCGGGGATCAGAACCATCTTCCTTTTCCGGGAACAGATAATCTCCCAGGAATTTATCCAGTTCTGCCGTCACTTCCGATGGCAGTTTTTCCATTACCTCGACGGTCTTCGGTTTGAAATCATGCCAGAAGGCTTCGAGTATCGCCTGCCATTGGGCACGGCCGCCGCTCACTTCATCCAGTTCATCTTCAAGACCTGCGGTATAGTCATAGGCGACATAACGGTCGAAAAAGCGTTCGAGGAACCCGGTCAATAGCCGTCCGCTTTCCTCGGCGAAGAAGCGATTTTTCTCGATGCGGACATAGGCGCGATCTTTTAGCGTCTTAATGATCGATGCATAGGTCGATGGCCGCCCAATACCCAATTCTTCCATCTTCTTGACCAGGCTGGCTTCGCTGTAGCGCGGTGGAGGCTGGGTGAAATGCTGGGAAGCATCGACGGATTTCTTCGCTGGGCTGTCGCCTTTGGACATGGCTGGCAGCAAGCCGCCGTCATCATCTTTGTCGTCATCACGACCTTCTTCATAAAGCGCGAGAAAGCCAGCGAATTTCACGACCTGTCCGTTAGCCCTGAGACCGGTTTTACCGGTGCCATCGAGCATTTCCACGGTGGTGCGTTCGAGCCGTGCCGACGACATCTGGCTGGCCATGGCCCGCTTCAAAATGAGATCATAAAGCTTGGCATGATCTCCGCTACCGACGGTACGCTTCGTGAAACTGGTCGGACGGATCGCTTCATGCGCTTCCTGCGCATTTTTGGCCTTGGATTTATAGATACGCGGGCTGTCTGGAACATAGCTTGCGTCATAGCGATCCGCGATCGCCTTGCGCGCCGCCGAGATGGCGCTGCCGTCCATTTGCACGCCATCGGTACGCATATATGTTATCGCGCCATCTTCATATAATTGCTGGGCAATCCGCATGGTGTGGCTGGCGGAATAGCCGAGCTTGCGCGCGGCTTCCTGCTGCAGGGTCGACGTCGTAAAGGGCGGCGGCGGGTTACGGGTAAGCGGTTTTGTTTCGATCGATTCAATAGTGAACAAACCATTTTCGACCGCAGCCTTGGCGAGCATCGCCTGATCTTCATTGGCCAGATCCATCTTGCCGAGCTTCTTGCCGTCATGGATGGTCAGCCGTGCTTCAAAAGCTTGCCCGCCCTGCTCCATTTGAGCCGAAACAGACCAATATTCCTGCGGTCTGAAGGCCTCGATTTCCCGCTCCCGCTCGACGATCAGCCTGAGCGAAACCGACTGTACACGACCGGCAGATTTCGCGCCCGGAAGCTTGCGCCACAAGACCGGTGACAAAGTAAAGCCGACCAGATAGTCAAGCGCGCGACGTGCCCGATAAGCATCGATAAGATCCTCGTCCAGCGCCCGTGGGTGCGCCATTGCGTCGGTAACGGCGGCCTTGGTGATTGCATTGAAAGTCACCCGGTCGACCTTGTCCGGAAGCGCTTTTTTATTCCGTAACACTTCCTGAACGTGCCAGCTGATCGCTTCTCCTTCACGGTCAGGGTCGGTCGCGAGGATTAATCGCGTTGCTTTTTTCGATTCGGCGGTGATCTCTTTGAGCTGCTTCGCCTTATCGGGATAATTCTGCCAGGTCATGGCAAAACCCTCGTCCGGATCGACCGATCCATCCTTCGGTGGAAGGTCTCGGATATGGCCGTAGGATGCCAATACCTTGAAATCCGATCCCAGATATTTTTCGATGGTTTTGGCTTTAGCGGGGGACTCGACGATAACTAGCTGCATATGTTCCGATTTCTTTGTTCTCACGTATACGCGCGAGGCTGTGGCAAGGATTGGGCCTAGGTCAAGGCCCTGAATGAAGTTTTTTGTCAATGGCGATTGAAAATTAGCCTGTCTACCAAAGTTCAGCTCAACAAGCTCACCCGGGCGCCCGCATGACGGGTCAGCCGACCGGCGAGTTCCAGTTCGAGAAGCGCCAATTGCACCGAAGGTGCCACCAGCCCCGATTGCCTGACCAGTTCATCCACGGTCACCGGCGTAGCGCTGAGCAGGCCTATCACCGGCGCCCGTTCCGAACTGTCAATATCCGTCTGCCCGGCTTCTCGAACGTTCGCGTCGTCTCGTTCCGCCCGCAATTCTTGATCGCGAGCCAACGGCTCCGCCCGATCATCAAAATGACGAACCATTTCCAATATGTCGTCGGCTTCCTGGATCAGCGTTGCCCCTTCGCGGATAAGCGTGTTGCAGCCTCTTGATCGGGGATCGAGAGGAGAGCCCGAGACCGCCATGACCTGTCGACCTGCTTCTGCGGCCAGTCTTGCGGTGATCAACGAACCCGAACGCGGCGCAGCCTCGATGACCACCGTGCCTCTGGCCAGTCCTGCGATGATCCGGTTGCGATAGGGAAAATGCCGGGCGCGGGGCTCCGTCCCGGGTGGTTGTTCGGCCAGCAACAATCCCTGTTCGGCAATCCTTCGCTGTATTGCTTCATTCTCCGGCGGATAGAAAACATCCAGTCCGCCGGCAATGACAGCAATTGTCGCCTTTTTAAGCGAGCCCTGATGGGCCGCTGTGTCGATACCTTTGGCAAGCCCCGACACTACCGAGACTCCGGCTTCGACCAGACTGTTAGCCAAATCACGGGCAAAGCGGCACGCAGCGGCAGAAGCGTTTCGCGCGCCGACCATTGCGACCATCGGCTGTCGCATAAGCTCCGTTCGCCCCTGCCACAGCAATATTGGCGGTGGATTTCCCAATTCCGTCAGCAAGGCCGGATATTCGGGATCATCGATAAACAGCAATCCCGCACCGAGGCCCTGTATGGCCTTAATTTCGAATGCAATTTGCCGCGCATCGGCGATACGTGGCGAGCGTCCGCCACCACGCGCTGCCAAATCGGGAATAGCTTCCAACGCGCGCGCTGCAGAACCAAATCTTCTGATCAATTGCCGGTAGGTGACGGGCCCGATATTTTCGGATCGGATAAGCCGGAGCCGGTCAAACGCTTCCTGGCTTTCTTCCATTCACTTCACACCTTCTTTGATGCTCCGACTTTCGGCTCTTCGCCAGCGATCAACCGTTCGATGTTGGAGCGGTGCTTCCACAATACCAGCAGCGCCAAGCCGATGAACATCGGCATCATGGCATATTCCCCCAGAACGAAGGCCGCGATCGGCACCGAAATGGCGGCAAGCATGCCTCCCACGGAAGAATAGCGCCAGATCGCCAGCGAACCAAGCCATGTGACCGCAAATATCAACCCCGCCATCGGGATCAGGGCAGTGACGACGCCAAGCAGTGTCGCAACGCCTTTGCCACCGTTAAATTTGAGCCAGACAGGATAAAGATGGCCGAGAAAGGCGCCAAGCCCGGCTAAAACGCCGAGTCCGTCGGAAATCTGCAGTGCAATATAGACCGCAGCATATCCCTTGCCCATATCAAGCAGCAAGGTTAGCGCGGCCAGCCCCTTGTTACCGGTGCGCAATACGTTGGTGGCTCCGATATTGCCGGAGCCGGTCTGTCGCAGATCACCACCGCCGGAAAGGCGCGTCAAAACAAGGCCAAAAGGGACCGAGCCCAGCAAATAGCCGAACAACAACGCCAATATTGGTTCTATCCACATAGACTGCACTTAAAATACCCCTATTTCGATCCGCGCTATATTCACAGACAATGATGAGCAAGTATCGCGGCCTAAAAAACGGCCAAGGCCAAACGCTTGTCAGACGAACCGAAGCGGTTGCCGTCCTTATGCTATTCTGGCTATGGGCAAAACATGACCGAAGCGCAAACTGGCGAATGCCCTCCCTTGTTATTCTTCGATACCGGCGTCGGCGGACTATCGGTGCTGAAAGAGACGATAAAATTGCTGCCCCGCGCGCCGATTGTCTATGCCGCAGACTATGCTGGCCTGCCTTATGGCATGAAATCCGAAGCGGAACTGGCAGCGCGCGTTCCTGCGCTTCTTGGCCGCCTGGTCGAACGATACAAGCCGCAATTGGTTACCATTGCCTGCAACACCGCCTCGACAATTGCGCTCGATCACGTTCGCTCCGCCCTGGATATCCCGGTGGTCGGGACCGTGCCGGCGATCAAACCGGCTAGCGAACTTACCAAAACCGGCGTCATCGGACTTCTTGGCACGCGGGCAACGATCCGCCAGCCCTATGTAGACCGGCTAGCTGCAGATTTTGCCGCCGACAAGATATTGCTTCGCCATGCAGCTCCCGAACTCGTCTATGCAGCAGAGGCCAAAGTGCGCGGAGAAAAGCCGGATATCCGCGTTATCGAAGATGCGATGTCGGGACTGATCCGTCAGCCGGGAGGCGAACAGATAGACACGGTGATTCTCGCCTGCACCCATTTTCCTTTGTTGCGCGACGAACTGGCCGACGCAGCGCAAATGTCTATTCGGTTTATCGATGGCGCGCAGGGTATCGCTCGACGGATCGCCTATTTGACGAAAAACACAACATGGCCCCGCGACAACAGAGACGGGATTTTTGTGACGACAGGTGATATCGACGATATCGAACCCTATCGCCCGGCCTTTGCGGAATATTGCATAAGCCGGTTTGAAAAGTTGTAAGCCTATGGCGAACAACTCTTATTGCGAGTGGTTCGCGCTGGAAATTCTGGGAAAAGGCCGCTAAAGGCCATTCCGAGAAGATCACAAGAACAGATTTGACGCAGGATTTGGTGCACAGTGGACTACGATAAAATTTTTTCGCAAGCGATTGACCGTCTTCATGCCGAAGGCCGTTATCGGGTATTCATCGACATTTTGCGCAACAAGGGTTCGTTTCCGAATGCCCGCTGTTTCGCGCACCACAACGGGCCACAGCCGGTCACGGTCTGGTGCTCGAACGACTATCTGGCGATGGGCCAGCATCCTGATGTCATCACCGCGATGGAAGAAGCATTGCACGATGTTGGCGCCGGCTCCGGCGGAACCCGCAACATCGGCGGTAACACCCATTATCATATCCAGCTGGAACGGGAACTGGCTGACTGGCACAGTAAATCCGGCGCATTGCTATTCACTTCCGGTTATGTGTCGAATGAAGCAACGCTTTCAACGCTAACCAAAATCCTGCCGGGCTGCATTATCTTCTCTGACGAGCTAAACCATGCTTCGATGATTGCCGGTATCAAGAACAGCGGCTGCGAGAAGCGGGTGTTCCGGCACAATGATCTGGAACATCTGGAAGAATTGCTCGCGGCCGAAGACCCGGAAGCGCCAAAGCTGATTGCCTTTGAAAGCATCTATTCGATGGATGGCGATATTGCGCCATTGCACGCGATTTGCGATCTGGCAGACAAATATAACGCCCTCACCTATTGCGACGAAGTTCATGCTGTCGGCATGTACGGGGAGCGCGGTGGCGGGATTTCGGAGCGTGACAAAGCGGCCGAGAGAATTACGATCATCGAGGGAACACTGGCCAAAGCCGTCGGTGTCATGGGTGGTTATATTACCGCAGACCAGAAAATCGTCGATGTGATCCGGTCTTACGCTCCGGGCTTTATCTTCACGACTAGCCTGTCTCCGGTGCTTGTAGCCGGTGCACTAGCCAGCATTCGGCATCTTAAACAGTCAACGGCCGAACGCGATGGTCAACAGGCCGCCGCCCAGATGCTCAAGGGTCTGTTTGCCAACGCCGGCCTACCGGTCATGGACTCAAAGACCCATATCGTGCCTCTGCGGGTTGGCGATCCGGTGAAGGCCAAGAAGATCAGCGATGTCCTGCTGGCCGAATATGGCGTCTATGTGCAGCCGATCAACTATCCAACAGTGCCACGCGGCACAGAACGGCTACGCTTCACACCGGGCCCGGCACATAGCGAAGCGATGATGGTCGACTTGACCAAGGCATTGGTGGAAATCTGGAGCCGGATGGATCTGGAACTGGCGATCGCGGCCTAGCCTCCGGATCAGCTTTTCCACATTGCCATGAAATCATCGGACTAATCTCCCGATTGACCTTCCCTGTTTTCGCCGTACGCTAAAGATCCGCGAGAACTTTACACAAGCGCGTGCTTTTCTTTTCTGTGACCTTTGGCTCCAGTCCGCAGAATTCCTGCCATTCTCGTTCCGCCGCTGGTTGCCGAGTGCAACCTTCCAGATCGGCATCAAATTCCGGATGGTTTCGCGCGCGGACCGGCAGTGGCGCTACCATCTTTTCAAAATTGTCAAAGAGCCTGAATCAAAACCGCCAGAAGATAGGTCATCAGGACCGGTGTAGGAAAGACTTATCAGGCCTAGCCATTCGAGATGATTTCCGCGAACCGCTGACGGTCGACATTGCCCCCGGACAGGGTGATGGCGGTACGGTCGGTCAGCCCGACCTTGCCGGCAAGAATGGCAGCCAGCGCAACCGCACCGCCCGGTTCAACGACCAGACGCAATTTCTCGAACGCAACCCGCATGGCGTGATGCACTTCGGCACGAGAAACGGCGATCCCTGTTGCGTTGCGGTCTTTCAGAATATTGAAGGTGATCGAGGCGACGATGAGCGTCTGCAGTGCGTCACAATCCGTCGCGGGCGGGCTTTCCCCTACCGGAACGATTTCTCCACCTTCCAGCGAGCGTTTCATATCATCCCAGCCCTCGGGTTCGACGACTATGATTTTTGCGTCAGGGTTAGCGAGAGCCGTCCCGCTCGCAAGACCACCGCCGCCGCAGCAGATGATAAGTTGATCGGGCTCTGATCCGGTTCGCGCCAGCATTTGCTCGCGTATTTCGATGCCACAACTGCCCTGTCCCTCGACAATCCAGGGATCATCGAAGCTGGGCACCACGATGGCGCCGGCTTCCTGAGACAGATCGGCCGCCAGTTGCACGCGGTCACCGCTCATCCGGTCGTAGGTCATGACCTTGGCACCCATTGCCCTGGTGTTCTCCAATTTCGCTTTGGGAGCATCCTCGGGCATGATGATCGTTGCGGAAATATTCAACTCGCGGGCAGCCCATGCCACGCCCTGCGCGTGATTACCGCTGGAGAATCCGATAACGCCACGCTTGCGCTGATCGTCGGTCAGGTCGGTCAGGCGGTGCCAGCCTCCTCGAATCTTGAACGCGCCAATCGGTTGCAGGCATTCCGCCTTGCACCAGATTGTCGTGCCGTCGATATCGAGCGGCAGCAAGGGTGTGGCGGGCAGAATGGAGGCGATCTTCTCCGCCGCGCGTTCGACACCTGCGAAACTTGGTTGGCGCTCCGGGTCCATCAGGTCTTGCTCTGTCATAGTCTCTCCCTATATGCGGGTTTCTCATTTCTCCAGCATTTAGAGTGATAATCATGGGTAAAATATTGGTGATCGGCGCCGGCGGCGTCAGTTCGGTAGCGGTGCATAAAATGGCACAGTTGATTACAGCGGGTAGCGGGCCTTTCACCGAGATATTACTGGCCAGTCGCACTGTATCAAAATGCGAAGCGATCGCCGAGTCAGTTAAGCAACGCACCGGCGTAGACATCGTGACAGCGCAAATTGATGCCGATGATGTTCCGGCGCTGACAGCTCTGATCGAGCAGGAAAAGCCCGATCTGGTGGTGAATCTGGCGCTGCCCTATCAGGATTTGCCGATCATGGATGCCTGTCTCGCGACCAAGACCGACTATCTAGATACCGCCAATTACGAACCGCGCGATGAAGCCAAATTCGAGTATAAATGGCAGTGGGATTATCAGGACCGGTTCAAGGATGCCGGGATCATGGCGTTGCTCGGTTCCGGCTTTGACCCAGGTGTGACCAGCGTCTTCGCTAGCTGGCTGAAGAAGCATCATTTCGACCGGATCGACACGCTTGATATTCTCGATTGTAATGGCGGCGATCACGGCCAGCATTTCGCGACCAATTTCAATCCCGAGATCAACATCCGGGAAGTTACCGCCAACTCCCGGCATTGGGAGAATGGCGACTGGGTGGAAGGCCCGCCGCTCACCCAGAAGCAGGAGTTCGACTTCGAGGCCGTCGGCCCGAAGAATATGTATCTGATGTATCACGAGGAAATTGAATCGCTGAAGACGCATCTCCCGGAAATCCAGCGGATTCGCTTCTGGATGACCTTTGGCGACGCATATCTGACCCATCTTGAAGTGCTGCAAAATGTCGGCATGACCCGGATTGATACGGTGATGTACGAAGGCCGCGAGATCATCCCGCTCCAGTTCCTGAAAGCTGTGTTGCCCGAGCCTGCAAGCTTGGGCGAAACCACCAAGGGCAATACCAATATCGGTGTGATCGCAACCGGCGTGAAAGACGGCGTCGAGAAGACGCTCTACGTCAAGAATATCTGCAGCCATGAAGCGGCGTTCGAGGAAACCGGCAACCAGGGTGTCAGCTATACCACCGGCGTTCCGGCGATGATCGGCGCGGCGATGATGCTGTCCGGCCAATGGAAGGGTGACGGCGTATTCAACATGGAAGAGTTCGATCCGGACCCGTTCATGGAGATGCTGAACCAGCATGGCCTGCCATGGAAATTGGAAGAATTGGAAGCACCTTTGGCGTTCTAGGATGGAGACCAAGGCAGGCGATCCCGGCGCATTTGCGCATTTTGATCTGGCGCGGGTGCCTTCGCCTGCTTTTGTCGTCGATGAAGCGGCCGTGCGGCGAAATCTGGCGGTTCTGGCTGATATCAAGCAGCGGTCGGGAGCCAAGGTTCTGCTGGCGCTGAAGGCTTTTTCGATGTGGTCTCTGGCTCCGCTGATCGACGAATATCTCGATGGCTATTGCGCATCGGGCCTTTGGGAAGCGCGGCTGGCCAACGCGCATTTTAGCGGACCGATCAGCACTTACTCTCCGGCCTATAAGGCGGACGATCTGGCCGAAATAAGCGAGATATCGGAACATATTACATTCAATAATCCTCGGCAAATTGAGAGATGGATAAGCTATTTTAATCAGGACCTTGCCTTCGATAGTTCAGATATTGGCTTAAGAATTAATCCGGAGATAGCACTTGGTGAAACGGAGAAATATGATCCGAGCCAGCCTCACAGCCGGCTGGGATTTCCGATCAGCCAGTTGACGCCCGATCATTTCCAGCATTTGTCCGGTATTCACTTTCATAATTTATGTGAACAGGGATTCGCCGAATTGCGGCAGACCTGGGAGCAGATCGAGCCCCTTATCGCACCCCATTTCGGCAAGCTCAAATGGATCAATCTGGGCGGCGGCCATCATATCACCCGCGATGACTATGACCGTGATGCGCTCGTCGGGTTTCTAGAAGCGTTAAAGGACAGGTCGGGCTGTGAGATCTATCTTGAACCCGGGGAAGCTGTGGCGCTGGATGCCGGCATATTGGTCGGCGAGATACTGGATGTGTTCGATAATGGCATGCCCGTTGGCATCACTGACATCTCGGCGACCTGCCATATGCCGGACGTCATAGAGGCCCCCTATCGTCCGGCCATGCTCGGGGAGCGCAACGAGGGTACAGCCATCCGACTCGGCGGCCCCAGCTGCCTCGCAGGCGATATTATCGGCGATTATATCCTGCCCGAGGACCCGCATGTCGGCCAGCGCATCGCCTTTCTTGATCAGGCGCATTATTCGATGGTCAAGACCACCACGTTCAATGGCGTTCCGCTGCCCTCAATCTGGCTCTGGAACAGTGAAAAAGATAAGCTGAAATGCGTCAAAAGCTTCGACTGGACGACGTTCAGGGATCGGCTCAGCTAAAAAATGCTTTCGTTCAGCTTCTGTACGGACTTCGGTCTTTACAGAGCCCTCAAGTGGCCATATAGCCGCGCCTTGCTGCCCCATGGCCGCTTGCGTATCCGCAAGGCAGCTCAATCGATCTTAGCCTATAAGGGGGTCCCTTGAGTTGCACCATTATCTTGATGCTGAGGAGCTTACGAAGGCTCTAAGCCCAGACATTCCAGTTTTGCTTAACCGGCCACATGCAGCACGACGTGCTGCGCGTTATTTCGTCGAGCAATTCCCCGGCAAATCCCTTTACGCTGTCAAAGCGAATCCCTCGCCTGCATTGCTGCAGCTGTTGTGGGAAGAAGGCGTGACCCATTTTGACGTGGCGTCGATCGACGAAGTCCGCACCGTCCGCGCGGCTTTGCCGGATGCAACGCTCTGCTACATGAATCCGGTCAAGCAACTGGCATCGGTGCGCGAAGCCTATCGCGATCATGGTGTACGGATTTTCTCCCTCGACAGTCTCGAAGAGCTGGAAAAGATTGAACTGGGAACCGAGCTTGCCGAAGACCTGACGCTCTGCGTCCGGATCCGGGTCGCTTCGGAATTCGCAGAAATCAGCCTCGCTTCAAAGTTTGGCATCGATGTCGATGAATCGGCTGAATTGCTTCAGCGGGCACGGCAACGGGCCGACTGCCTCGGCATCTGCTTCCATGTCGGCAGCCAGGCGATGACACCGCTGGCCTATGTCCACGCTCTGGAACGGGTGCGTACCGCGATTGTCAGTGCGTCTGTAACCGTCGACATCGTTAATGTCGGCGGCGGTTTTCCGTCAATCTATCCCGACCTGGAGCCGGTTTCGCTCAACCATTATTTCACTGCCATCGACCGCACGTTCGAGGATTTGCCGATCAGCTATTCCGCCGAACTCTGGTGCGAACCCGGTCGCGCGCTGTCGGCCGAGTATAGCTCGCTGTTGGTCAAGGTCGAACGCCGCCGTGGCAACGAGCTGTTTATCAACGACGGCGCCTATGGCACGTTGTTTGACGCCGCGCATATCGGCTGGCGGTTCCCGGTCCGCCAGGTTGGTGCGGATGCGGAAGTCGGAACGAGCACCGGCTTCAGCTTCTACGGCCCGACTTGTGACGACATGGATTTCATGGCCGGCCCGTTCAACCTGCCCGACAGCATCAAGGCCGGCGACTATATCGAGATCGGTATGATCGGTGCTTATGGCTCGGCGATGCGGACCAAGTTCAACGGCTATGGCAGCAGCGACGAATATAAAGTTGCGGACGAACCGATGGCGAGCCTCTATGTCGGCGACAATCTCGACCGGTCTGACCGCGACAATGTGGTGTCTTTCCCCAGCGCCTGAGCTACAAACTAGGTTGCAATTGACAATCGGTTACAGTTGACGCAGTTTCTCTCGGGTTTTGGGAGAACAAGAATCATGGAAACTGCAATTTTGAGCCCGGCGGCGGTGCTGGTCTTATGGTCTCTGATCATGCTACTCTGGATGGCCGGCACACGATTCCCGGCGATGGCGAAATCCGGAGCAGACCTGGCGAACGCCAAGCCGGGCGGACGGGGCAGCGATCTGGAAGGGGTGATCCCGGACAAGGTGAACTGGAAATCGCACAATTACACCCATTTGATGGAACAGCCGACGCTATTTTACGCGACCGTCGTCATTCTGGCCCTCACCGGTGCCGGTCACGGAATGAATCTCTACCTGGCGTGGGCCTATGTGATCATCCGGATCGTTCACAGCATCTGGCAAGCGACCGTCAACCTGGTGAAGGTCCGGTTTCTGCTGTTCATCGCAGCGACCGTCTGCCTCTTGATCATGGCGATCAATGCGGTGTGGGCCACATTATTCTAGCATAATAACAATATTCGGGAGGAAATTTTATGGAAAACAGCGCGTTGCTGCAGCCAATGGTTGCGCTCATTTTATGGACCATGCTGATCTGGCTGTGGATGTATGTCACGCGGATACCGGCGATGAACAAAGCAAAGATCGATTCAGCCAATCTGGTGGGCGCGAAGGGCGGCGATCTCGATGAACTGCTGCCACCCCAGGTCCAGTGGAAGGCGCATAATTATAACCATTTGCTGACAGAACCGACGCTTTTTTACGCAATTTGTGTCGTTTTGATCCTTTCTAGACAGGATTTTGGACTAAACCTGACCATCGCCTGGGCCTATGTCGGCTTGCGGGTGCTACACAGTCTCGTTCAGGTGACGATCAACCGCGTGATCTTTCGGTTCATGCTATTTTCCCTATCCAGCCTGTGCATCATCGCCTTGGCAATCCATGCGGCGATTGCCGTATTCCACTAGCTCCGGAGTTCCTGCGGAGCTATTTGCTTTCGCAGGAACCCGCTAGCGGCTGAAGCTGGATACGATCTCGACGTGGGTCGACCATAGGAACTGGCCCACTGGCCAGACCTGGCGAAGCTTGTATCCGGCGTCGCAAAGCTGTTTGGCATCACGTGCAAAGCTGGCCGGATTGCAGCTTATATAGCAGATTTTCTCGACCTCTGATTGCGCGAGCTGCAAAATCTGTTCTCGCGCGCCGGCCCGTGGCGGATCGAGAATGACGGCATTGAAGCGATTGAGTTCTTCCACACTGAGTGGCCGGCGGAACAGATCGCGATGCTCGCAGAAAATCTGGCGTTTCGAGTGATTGGCCACCATTTTCAGCGCGCCCATGGCGTCGCGTGCGCCTTCCGCAGCGTAGACTTTTTTATCGTCGCCAAGCGCCAGCGTGAACGTGCCCAGTCCGGCAAACAGATCCGCGACAAGCCGCGCATCGCCAACGGCTTCGAGCATTGCCGAAACCAGCACTTGCTGACCGTCACGGGTTGGCTGCAGGAAAGCGCTATGCGGGAAGCTGACGGGAATGCCACCCAATGTGACTGTCACCGGCTCCGGTTCCCACTGGGTTTCCGGCCCATAACCACCATCTACAGACAGGCGTGCCAATGCGTTGGTTTTGGCAAAGGCGGACAAGGCTTCCCGTTGTTCCAGTCCCTCTGGTTCATAATTGCTGATTAGCAGGTCGATGCCCTGATCGACCAAAGTCATTTCGATATTCATGTCATGCTTGCGGCGTGACGCTTTCTTCAGAAATGTCCGCAAAGGCGCGAGTAGCGTAAATAGTTCGGGCGCCATTATCTCGCATTGCTTGAGATCGACGATCCGGTGGCTACCGGCGCCGCTGAAACCGAGCTTGAACTGATCGCCGAGCTTGGCCGCGCGCAGACTGGCACGAATACGGGTTTTCGGTTGGGAGACCTGGGGCGGGTGCAGCAATTCAGCCGCCAACCCCTGTCCTTCCAGTGCGTAGGCCACGCGTTCGGTCAGGAACCGGCTATAGCTCTCGTCATCCAGATGCTGCAGGCTGCATCCGCCGCAGGACTGAAAATGCTGGCACGGCGGCTCGACGTGATGCGGCCCCTTGATCAGGCCGCCTTCGTCATTCAACCGGTCCATCGGCGCGGAAAAAGCGATATGGCGGCCATCGGAGGTCACACCATCGCCCTTTGCGGCAACACGAATGATCAGGTCGGGATCGGCAGTCGCGGTCATAAACATTCCTGCAAGGTGGCGGGGAGTTGGTCGATAAGCATTTCCGGCGTGAAGGCGGGGCCGGCCAATTGTCCGGCCCGGCTGTGCAGCCATTGGCCTTCGCACGCCGCCTTATAACCACTGATGCCCGTTGCCAAGCGACTTGCGATGATCCCGGTTAACACATCACCGGTTCCCGCAGTGGAAAGCCATGGACAGGTTTGCGCGGATATCGAGGCTTTGCCGTCGGGACTGACGATGACGGTATCGGAGCCTTTCAGCAATATGCTGCATTCTGCTTGCTTGGCGAGTTTACGACTATCATTGATTTTATATTGCATTGGCTCCTTCGTCAGAGAGGAAAATTCTCCGGCATGGGGAGTCGCGATTGTCTCGGCCGAGCGTTTTTTTACCAGATCGGCGAATTGCGGTCCGGCAACGGTCAGACCGTCGGCATCGATCACTAGTGGGGCATCTGCCGCCAACGCGGTGGTCAAAAGATCTTTCGCCCGGTCATCCCGGCCCAGACCAGGACCTAAAATGATGGCGGAGATGCGTCTGTCGGAAAGCTTATGCCGTAGCTCCGCCATGTCCTGCACTGTCTCTACCACGATACTGGGATGCGGCGACAGGAATGCGGAGGATGCAAAGATTTTGACATAGCCTGCCCCCGATTTCTGGGCAGCCATCGCCGTGAGTTGCGCGGCCCCGGGCATTGCGCCTGCGACCACCGCCACCAGACCGCGGCTATATTTATGGTCTTGTGAAGTCGGCGCTGAAATTAGAGGCTTGGACAGAATTGCCAGATCACTGTTAGCTGCAATACCGATATCGATGCCAACCAGATCGCCCATTTTTGATCGCGCCGGTTCGAGAAAATGCGACGGCTTGAACGCACCGAGAGCGATAGTTGTATCAAATGACGGGATATCATTGAGTAATGTGCCATGATCGGATTCGACCCCGCTGGGCAGATCGATTGCTATCCGTCGCTTCGCGCCTGCAAATAGCAGGGAGAAATGGCAAAGCCAGTCGTCGCCCACCGCGCGGGTCAATCCGGTGCCGAAGAGGCAATCGACAAATTGTGCTGCGGGCTCGGCATCTGCCAGTGTAATGGTTCTGCCGCGCCACAATGATTTGGCGTTTTGCGCCGCTTCGGTTGTCGGGTCGAGCGGTGCTGCAACGGTTACATCCACGCCTTTTTCGAGCAACCACTGGGCAATGACATAGCCATCGCCGCCATTGTTACCGGGACCGCAGAGCACCAAGGTCGGCATATCGGCTGAAATCCGCCAGATCATTTGCGCGGCACCCTGCCCGGCTTGGCGCATCAGTTCGTCAACCGAGACGCCGCCGTCGATCAGAGCCTGCTCCGCCCGCTTCATTTCAGCGGCGGTCAATATATTCCCGTGATTGATCAAGCGCGCCTCTAGTTTCCGGCTTGTGCCGGGTCTTTCTGGACGGCCGGCGCGGCACTTGCACCGGGCTTGATCTGTGCCGGCAGCAGATATTTATCCGGGCCGACGCTGACCAATATCTTGCCATCCTCTACGATCGAGACATGGGCCTTGTCAAAACCGTCGGCGGCTTCCAGTCCGTGACCGTCGGTCAGCACATTGAACCGGCGAAAGCCGCCATCGGGATGACGGATGATCATCGTCACCCTGCCCTCGCCGCTCAGCCGTTCGGTGAAACAGTCGCGGGTGAAATTGCTGTCACCATTGATCGCACATTCGATCTTTCCATCGTCGACCGCCTGATCCGCTGCCCGTTGCTCCGCTTCCGCGAGCACGCTATTATCCGGCCTGTTTTCGCAGGCCGTCAGCAACAAGGCAGAGGCGACAACGCTAGATATCCGCATAGACATGTTTTTCAGCTTTGGCTCCCGGGTGGGTCACCGCTCCCTGATAGGCCGGCCCCACATTTTGCGCATAGCGCCACAAAGCCCCTGAACCATAATCGGTTTCGCGTCGTGTAAATTTTTTCCGGCGTTCGGCCAATATCGCTTCGTCGACCTCCAGATCGATAATGCCCTTCTCGGCATCGATATTGATCATGTCGCCTTCTTCGATCAAACCAATAGGTCCGCCGTCGGCGGCCTCCGGACCGACGTGGCCAATGCAGAATCCGCGGGTAGCACCGGAGAAACGACCGTCGGTAATCAGTGCGACTTTCTCGCCCATTCCCTGTCCGTAAAGCGCAGCGGTGGTTGCCAGCATCTCGCGCATGCCGGGGCCGCCTTTTGGCCCTTCATTGCGGATGACGACGACCGCACCTTCCTTGATTTCGCGCTTTTCAACGGCTTCAAAGGCATCTTCCTCGCATTCGAAAACCTGAGCCGGACCGCGGAACTGAAGTCGGGCCATTCCGGCGACTTTGACGATAGCGCCTTCCGGAGCCAGCGATCCGCGCAGACCGACAACGCCGCCGGTTGCGGTTATCGCATGCTGAACGTCATAGATCACCTTTTGGTCCGGGTTCCATGTGATTTCCTCGATATTCTCGCCGAGGGTTTTGCCGGTGACGGTGATGCAGTCACCGTTGATCAGGCCGTTATCCATCATCGTCTTCATCAGCATGTAGACACCTCCGGCATCATGCATGTCCCTGGCAACATATTTGCCGCCCGGTTTCAGGTCGGCGAGATAGGGCGTCGTTTTGAAGATTTCGGCGACATCGAACAGATCAAAGTCGATACCGGCTTCGCTGGCCATAGCCGGCAGATGCAAGGCGGCGTTGGTCGAACCACCGGTGGCGGCGACGACGCGGGCCGCGTTGATGAAAGCGTCTCTGGTGCAGATATCGCGCGGCCGCAGATTGAGCTCGATCAGATTCATGATCTGGCGGCCCGCTGCCCGCGCCATATCGTCGCGGGTTTCATAAGGCGCTGGCGCCATATTGCTGTTTGGCAGCGACAGGCCGATGGCTTCGGCGACGCAGGCCATGGTATTGGCGGTAAACTGGCCACCGCAGGCGCCGTGGCCGGGACACGCGACTTTTTCGAGTTCGATCAGTTCCTGCAAAGGGCAATTGCCAGCGCTATGCTGACCAACCGCTTCGAACACGTCGACAACCGTTACATCATGGTCATGGAAACGACCGGGAAGGATCGAGCCGCCATAGACGAAGATCGATGGCACATTGAGTCGCAGCATCGCCATCATCATACCGGGCAGGCTCTTGTCACAACCGGCATAGCCGATAACCGCGTCATAGCAGTGGCCACGGACGCTCAGTTCGACGCTGTCGGCAATGACTTCGCGCGAGACTAGCGAAGCTTTCATGCCCTGATGGCCCATGGCGATGCCGTCGGTGACGGTGATCGTGTTGAACCGGCGCGGGGTTCCGCCGGCTTCGATCACGCCTTCGCGCGCGATATCGGCCTGACCGTCGAGCAAGGTGTTGCAAGGCGCGCTGTCATTGCCCGCAGAAGCGATCCCGACGAAGGGTTTGGCAATATCCTCTTCGGTCATGCCCATCGCGTAATAATAACTACGCTGGGGGGCGCGCTCCGGCCCGACACTGACGTGACGGCTTGGCAGGCGGGACTTGTCGAATCTGTTGGTCATTCTGGCTTCCAATATGGCTATTTCCGGATCGTCCTTTCAAAAGTCCGCCGGTTAAGCAAGGGCTGTTCTTATTTTATCGCAACTACGCAATAAAATATCAGTGAAACGGCGCTGTCCTGCCTCTTCCCGGATCAGATCCTGACGGACTTCGACTCCGATATAGGGCTGGCCGATGGCTTCGCACTGACGGTTCATCGTCGCATTCAGGTCCTTGCCGGAATAAGGCATCTGGTCGCCAACAACCAATCCTTCCTCTTCGCCGAGAGACTGGAGCGCCAGATGCGGCGCCGTCTGATATTCGTTATACATGATTCCCACGTCCCACGGGCGTTTCAGTTGCGGATTGGAACGGAGCACCGGCGAGAAACTGTGCAGGGAAGCGACAAGGACGGGCTTCAAGTCCGCGATCAGCGACGCCACCCGGTCGTGATAGGGAGTGAAAAAGCGGTCCAGCCTTGCCTGCCGGTCCTCGGCGGACAGATGATTACCGGGAATTTCGACACCATCGCTGCGTTCCACGATGACGGCTGGTTCATCGGGATAGCGGTTGAGATCGACGATCAGCCGGGAAGCCGTGCTGAGAATCGCAAGATAGCCGCTATGCTCGGTCATCAGGCGGGCAATCGGAGCAATGCCGGGATCATAAGCGATATGATCTTCTGTATATTGCTGCGAAATACCCAGATCGATATCGTCCGGTATATGGCTTGAGGCATGATCGACGACGATCAACACGCCTCCTTCGGTGGGAACTCCGGATATTTCGAAGGCGTCGGTCATCGAATTTTCCCTATCATCGTCCATATTCCGTCCACCGCCTTTCGACAGTGGCTCTCGGCATTTCTGGCCTCTGCCGGACGGTCAAACAAGGCAAAACATGTCGCGCCGGACCCTGACATACGGGCGATGACAGGCTGGCACTCTTCCAGCACTCGCAGCACATCCGACAATAGCGGCACCATGGCGATGGCCGGTTTCTCCAGATCGTTTCTGCCGTTGCGGGCGGCCGTTATGACGGGTCCGCCTTCGAGAGCGCCCTGATCGACACCATCCCAGGCGGCGAATATGTCCGCGGTCGAGACTGGAACCAGCGGATTGATCAGAAGGGCCGTGCAACCCCGCAGATCATCATCGGATATCAGCTCGAGATCTTGACCGATACCGGTGCCGCGGCAGGTCTGGCTGGCTACACAGGCAGGGACATCGGCACCCAGCGGCTTTGCGATTTCCGCCAGATCTGCAACCGAATGACCAAGCCCCCAGAAGCGGTTGAGCAAACGCAACGTCGCCGCAGCATCCGCCGAGCCCCCGCCGATCCCCGAAGCAACCGGCAGACGCTTGTCGAGATGAAGATCAGCGCCGTGCTTCACATCGGATAGCTCCGCAAGCCGCGTGGCAGCCTGCACAACCAGATTGTCGGTCCTGCTCAGCCCTTGCGCAAAGGGACCGCCTATTTCGAGATTCACGCCCTCACCCGGCTGCACCGAAATCAGATCACCCTGGTCGAGAAAGGCAAAAATTGTTTCAAGTTCATGATAGCCATTGGGCAGTCGCTTGCGGACATGGAGCGCCAGATTGATTTTTGCATAGGCCGTTTCACTATCCGTGGCAGCGCTGGCTGAAACGGACATCAGGGCGATATGTGATCGGGCCGGAGACCCAGGTCTATTTTACTGGCGAGACGTTGGGCATCCTTATCCTCTGCGAATAATTTTGCCGATTTCCAAGCATAGCGCGCTTCATAGAGACGGCCTACGGTCCAGTAAGCATCGCCGAGATGTTCGTTGATCGTTGGATCCTGCGGCTGACCTTCCAGCGCGCTTTCCAGATAGGCAACAGCACGATCATGCTCGCCGGTGATGAAATAGGCCCAGCCGAGGGAATCGGTGATGGCCGGCGACGTAGAGCGTAGCTCATGCGCCTGCTTGATCGCGGCAATCGCTTCCGCTTCGTTTTCCCGCCGTTCGAGTTGGGCGTAGCCGAGATAGTTCAGGATCGTCGGCGAATTTGGCAGCAGTCCATTCGCCTTGCGCAAGGATTCCAGTCCTGCTGGCCAGATACCGGCCTGCTCCTGTGCACCGCCCAGCGCTAGCCAGTAATTGGCCATGATTACATCGGACCGGCCCAGTTTTTCGCCCAGTTTGATCGCCGATTCAAAAGCGCTGGCAGCTGCTTTATTGTCGCCGTGCGCTTGCAGCGATTGCCCTTTCAATATGTATAGTTCGGGAGCTTCCGCATCATACTCCAGGGCGGAGTCGAGCCGTGCAATCGCCCGGTCATAATGATTATTTGCCACGAGACTCGCGATTTCGGAACTCAGTCCGACCAGAAAATAGGGACTGTCACAGCCGATCCGTGAATATTCCGCTACCGCCAGATCGTGATTCCCCGCATTCGCATAGGATCGCCCAAGCGTCAGACGGCCATAATCTGAGCTGTCGGCGACGTGCGTGCTAGCCTGGGCCGCCACCTGCGACAGGAACTCTGCCCGCTGTGCCGCCAGATCATTCGATAGTCTCTGAAAGAGAAATGCCAGCCCGATCGAAGGCGTGACCTTTTGCGCGACGCCCTTTTTCCGGCCTGCCTCAATGTGCTGATATAATCGCTGCTCTGGTGCCGAAGCCCGGAACTTCAGAATTGTTTTCGCCGTCTCTACATCATTTTTTGCCCAGTAATGCTGGGCAGCGATTATCCGTACCGGCGCCATGCGCGATTCCTTGCGGTCGACCATCGCGGTCAGCATGCTGATCGCGTCACTTTCCTGCCGATTGGCCAGGCTGTTCAAGATGAGATTTTCTTCGAGATAATATTGCGTGGTCGCATTGGTTTTTGAACGCGAGAGAGTGGCCGTGCCGTCCCGGCCTCGCGCTGTTTCCAGCCATGCCTCGAGATAGGGCTGGAGAAAGGCAAAATTCTTCAGCGCCTCCAGTTCGACGGTCGCCAGATCAGCGCCATTCCAGTCGCGCTGCGCAAAAGCCGCCGCAAAGAGCACCAGCGGCAATTCCGGATCCGCCTTGCCGCGCAGTTGCAGAACCCGGACAGCTTTCGCCGCCAGATCAAAATCACCCGTTTCGATGGCACTGACATAGGCCTTGCCCGCCAGCAGCTCGTTGTCCGGCTGTTCCTTCAGGCTCTCGCCATAAATTGCAGACGCAGTCTGCAATTCATCGGAAGATTCAGCCAGCCGGGCTTCGACAAAACGGTTGAGCGCTGCTGCACTGTCGCCGCGGCTGGCAAGCGCCGGAGAAGCTGCCTGTCCGGCGACAAGCAGCGCACATAAGCCAAGACTACATATTCGGATAATTTGGACCTCCGCCACCTTCCGGTACGACCCAATTGATATTCTGGACCGGATCCTTGATATCACAGGTCTTGCAATGCACGCAATTTTGCGCGTTGATCTGGAACTTCGGCTTGCCGGCCTCGTCCTCGATAAATTCGTAAACACCCGCCGGGCAATAGCGTGCCGAAGGACCGGCGAATACCGGCAGATTGACGTCGACCGGAATATTCGGGTCTTTCAGCTGCAAATGCACCGGCTGGTCTTCTTCGTGGTTGGTGTTCGACAGAAATACAGAAGACAGGCGATCAAAAGTGAGCTTCCCGTCTGGTTTGGGATATTCGATCTTCACGCAATGTCCCGCCCGTTTCAGCCGCGACCAGTCGGGGTGCAATTTCATCGTGAACGGCATTTTGATCTTCAGATGTTCCGCCCACATGTTGATGCCGGAGATGATCGTACCGAGGAAATCGCCATATTTCTCTACCGCCGGCAGGACATTGCGAACCACGCGCAATTCTTCGCGGACCCAGCTATTCTCGTAAGCCTCGCCATAAGCGGTAAGCTCATCGCTCCCGCGCTCTGCGACAATCGCTTCATAAGCGGCTTCTGCGGCCATCATACCGGTCTTCATCGCGGTGTGGGTGCCCTTGATCCGCGGTACATTTACGAAGCCGGCGGAACAGCCGATCAGCGCGCCACCGGGGAAATATAGTTTCGGCACGGCCTGAAAGCCGCCATCGTTGATGGCGCGCGCGCCATAGGAAACGCGCTTGCCGCCTTCCAGTATCTTGCGGATTTCCGGATGCAGCTTCCACTGCTGCATCTCCTCAAACGGCGAGAGATAAGGATTTTCATAGTTTAGCCATGTGACGAAGCCGAGTGCGACCTGGTTATCTGCCTGATGATAGAGAAATCCGCCCCCATTGGCGCCTTCGCTCAGTGGCCAGCCTTGGGTATGGATGACGCGGCCCGCTTTATGTTTGGCCGGATCAATATCCCACAATTCCTTGACCCCAAGGCCATAAATTTGCGGCTGGCTCTCGGCATCAAGCGCGAACTGGTTTTTGAGAATCTTGGTCAGATGGCCGCGGGCGCCTTCGGCGAAAAACGTGTATTTTGCGTGCAGTTCGAGACCGGGTTCGTAGTCCGGCTTGTGGCTGCCATCGCGGGCAACGCCCATATCGCCGGTGGCGACGCCCTTTACCGAACCATCTTCATGGTACAAAATCTCCGCAGCAGCAAAGCCCGGGAAAATCTCGACGCCCATGTTCTCGGCCCGCTCGCCAAGCCAGCGGCACAGATTGCCAAGCGATCCGGTATAAGTGCCCTTATTGTGCATGAACGACGGGGTCATGAAATGGGGAAAAGCGAATTTTTTCTTCTTGGTCAAAATCCAGTGATGATTCTCGGTCACCGGCGTTTTTGCGAGCGGACAATCCTCATCCCGCCAAGCAGGAAAAAGCTCGTCGAGACCTTTGGGATCAACGACCGCGCCAGACAGAATATGCGCGCCAATTTCGGAGCCCTTTTCCAACACGCAGACCGACAGGTCCTTACCTGCTTCGTCGGCCATCTGTTTGAATCTTATGGCTGCACTGAGACCGGCGGGACCACCCCCGACTATCACCAGATCATACGGCATTGACTCTCGTTCACTCATGTCGCTTTTCCTACAATTCTTGCTTTTATTCTCTTGTACATTCGGTCTGTCGTAAACCGAAACCCGCTGGGCAGAAACCTGCTTTCCCGCCAATTGACCTATTCGTCAACTCATGACTCTATGCATAAATGAATTTAATCTCACCACCAACGACTAATCCGTCCGCTGAGTCGATGATCCACAGCCTGCAAGACTGGTGGTCGCTCGCCGGCGTCGAGCTGGATTATGCCGATCAACCGGCAGCGCTTCTGGCTGCCGAGACTGTATCTCGGGTAGAAGAAGCGCCGCCGACAGCAACCGTTACGGAACGCGTGCCGGAGCAGGCCAAAATTCCGGTAGAGGACGAACCTCTACCTGCTGCCTATCCGGATTTTCTTGAATGGCTGGCCAATGGTGACACTCTGATAGAAACAAGCTGGTCGAAGCAAAAAGTGCCCCCGCAAGGCGCTCTGGAACCGGAGGTCATGGTCATTTCCGCGCTGCCGGAAAAAAATCGCAATGGCCAGGTCCAGTTGTTCAATCCGGACAATCAAAAGTTACTGGAGAAGATGCTGTCGGCAATCGGATGTGATTCGCAGCAGTCCTATCTCGCGAATATTGCCATATCTATTCCCTATGACAGCAGGATTGACGAGCAGCATTGGCCCGCTTTTAAAAAGCGGATCTTGCATCACATCGCACTGGTCCGTCCGAAACGCATAATCTGCTTCGGTGATCTGGCGGCAAAGATCCTGTTCGGCGAAGATCTGCTGACTGCGCGTAAAAATAAGCAATTTATTAACCATAGTTCATCAAAAACAGAGGCGATCGTGACATTTCACCCGCGGATCCTGATCGAGCGGCCATTGTTCAAGGCCGAAGCTTGGAAAGATCTGCAAATGCTGACAAGGATTTCTGCCTCGTGAAACTGAAATTTGCACTGACCGCTTCGCTTCTCACCCTCGTTGCAACGCCGGCGCTGGCCGATGATGGAGCGGTTCTCTACAATAGCGCTTCAATCGCGAAATATGTCCCGTCGCAGCTGAAGCGACAGCATTCCGACCATTACCGGGCCCTGTTTTCGGCAATGAGCACCAATCACTGGGATGTTGCGAAAAACCTGATGGATACGGCGCCAACCGGTCCGCTCAGATCAATCGCTCAAGCGGAGTATTTCCTTGCCGCCAATAGCCCGCGGGCCGAACTCGGGCCGCTGCTGACTCTGGTCAACGAAGCACCGCAAATACCGCAGGCAGCCCAATTGGGCCGTCTGGCACAGAAGCGCGGCGCCCAGTTGCTGCCTGACCTGCCACAGCGTCGCAATCTGTCCTGGGTGCCCGGCTCTCCGATCCGGTCAAAGCCAAAGGATGTAAGTTCCGACAGCGCGGCTAACGGCGTGCGCAGCCAGATCATCGATTTTATCAAGCATGACAATCCGCAAGGCGCCGAATCATTGCTCAGCGCCAACGCAATGCAAATGTCATCCGAAGGGCGTACGGAACTAGAACAGCGCGTTGCCTGGTCTTATTATATCGAGAATGATGACGCTTCGGCTCTACGTCTCGCCCGGCAGGCGCAAAACGGATCCGGCGAATGGGTTGGCCACGCGAACTGGGTCGCCGGACTGGCGGCCTGGCGACTGAATGATTGCCGGTCAGCCAGCAGCGCTTTCGAAACGGTCGGCCGTTCGGCTGCTAATGTCGATCTGCAGGCCGCCGGCCTTTACTGGAGCGCCCGGTCCGACCTGAAATGCGGTCAACCGGAGAGGGTACAAGGCAAGCTTCAGGCTGCGGCTCGTCTCGACGACAGTTTTTACGGCATGCTTTCCGCGCAAACGCTGGGCATGGAGCCTGACAAATCCAAACAGAGCGAGTCATTTGAAAAATCGGACTGGCGGGCGCTTGAACGGCATGAAAATGTCCGCGCTGCCATCGCATTGGTTGAAATTGGCGAGGAACAGCTGGCTGATGAAGTGCTTCGGCATCAGGCCACTATCGGCGACAGCGGCGATCACCCTGCGCTGATCAAACTTGCGCGGGAACTGGATCTGCCGCGCACCCAACTCTGGCTCGCGCATAATGCGCCGCGCGGCATGAAACCCGATGTCCAGGCCCGTTTCCCGGCACCAAAATGGAAACCAGACGGTGGCTGGCGTGTCGATCCCGCCCTTATCTATGCGCATACCTTGCAGGAATCGGCTTTCCGCAGCAAGGTCGTGAGCCCGGCCAACGCCATCGGACTTATGCAGGTCCGTCCCGGCACGGCCGGCGATATAGCGAGAGCCAACGGCCTGAACTTCAGCGAATCGGATCTTTACCAGCCTTCTACCAACCTCGAATATGGCCAGTCCTATCTCGAATATTTGGGCAAATCATCGATTACCGGCGGCAAGCTGCCGAAAATTGCGGCGGCCTACAATGCGGGACCCGGCGCGGTGCAGCGCTGGAACAGCGAAATAAAGGATAATGACGATCCGCTGCTGTTCATGGAAAGCATTCCCTATGTAGAGACGCGCGGATATGTTTCGATCATCCTGCGCAACTACTGGATGTACGAAAAACAGGCCGGCATCCAGTCGGTCAGCGCCCGTGCGCTATCGCAAAATCACTGGCCGCAATTCCCGGGCAACCCGGATGGCCGTAAGACCCAGTTCACGTCGCGCTGACAACAACGTGGCGCATTAAAAAGCCGGGCAATGCTTTGCGCACTGCCCGGCTTTTTGGGTCAGAATGTCTGTCGCCTAGTAGCGATAGTGATCCGGCTTGAACGGGCCTTCGACCGGCACACCGATATAATCGGCCTGGTCCTGGCTAAGCGTGTCCAGTTTCACGCCCAATTTCGCCAGATGCAATTCTGCGACTTTCTCGTCGAGATGCTTCGGCAGAACATAGACATCATTTTCATATTGCTCGGGACGCAGCCACAATTCGATTTGCGCGAGCACCTGGTTGGTGAAGCTTGCTGACATCACGAAGCTCGGGTGGCCGGTGGCGCAGCCCAAGTTCACCAGACGACCCTGTGCCAGAACGATCAGCTTCTTGCCGTCTGCGAATTTGACTTCATCAACCTGCGGCTTGATTTCGGTCCATTCCATGTTCTTCAGCGCACCGATCTGGATCTCGCTGTCAAAATGGCCGATATTGCAGACGATCGCCCGGTCTTTCATGGCGCGCATGTGGTCGACGGTGATAACGTCCTTGTTGCCCGTCGTGGTGACGAAGATATCACCCCGTTTGGTGCCCTCTTCCATGGTTACGACTTCAAAGCCTTCCATGGCGGCCTGAAGCGCGCAGATCGGATCGATTTCGGTCACGAGAACGCGCGCGCCACCGTTGCGGAGCGACTGGGCAGATCCTTTGCCGACATCGCCGAAACCAGCGACAACAGCGACCTTACCGGCTAGCATAACGTCGGTGGCACGACGGATCGCGTCGACCAGCGACTCTTTGCAGCCATAGAGATTGTCGAATTTCGACTTGGTCACGCTGTCGTTGACGTTGATAGCCGGGAAAGGAAGCTTGCCGATTTTGGCCAGTTCATAAAGACGGTGAACACCCGTGGTGGTTTCTTCCGAAACGCCCTTGATCGCTTCAACCGTACGGGTGAGATAGCCGGGACGTTCCGCGAGAAAACGGGTCAGGGTCGCAACGAAGACTTCTTCTTCTTCATTTTCCGGCTTGAACAATTCTTCACCGGCTTCAACCCGCGCGCCCCAGAGCGCAAACATGGTGGCATCGCCGCCATCGTCGAGGATCAGGTTGCAGGTCTCGTCCGTGCCCCAGTCGAAAATGCGCTCAACATAGGCCCAATATTCTTCCAGCGTTTCGCCCTTGATTGCGAAGACCGGGGTTCCGCCTGCTGCGATAGCGGCTGCAGCGTGATCTTGTGTTGAGAAAATGTTGCAGGACGCCCAACGGACGTCTGCGCCAAGGTCGAGCAGGGTTTCGATCAACACAGCCGTCTGGATGGTCATATGCAGCGACCCAGTGATCCGAGCGCCTTTCAGAGGCTTGTCTGCGCCAAATTCTTCACGCAGAGCCATCAGGCCCGGCATTTCGGTTTCGGCTATTTCAATCTCTTTGCGTCCGAAATCGGCGAGAGAAATATCCTTGATTACATAATCCTGGGTTGCGGTGGCCACGTCTTGTCTCCTTGAAAAACGAAATGCCGCACGGGCAATCCGGTGCGACAACATGGCTTTTCAATAGAGGCTTGTGACTTTGGAAGCAAATATAAAGATGTCTTTATATTTGATATTTTGTGAGTCTGGTGCGGCGCAGGCCGTAATAATCAAAAGGTCAGGCGCTGCCGAATGCACTCGACAGCTTGCTCGGATCAATACCCAGCGCTTCCCAGGCCATCAGCCATTTGTCGCCGGATTCGGTCTCGTACAACCAGTCTGGAACCCCCTCAACGATCGTCCAACCATTCTGGGTCAGCTCGCCTTCCAGCTGGCCTTCCCCCCATCCGGAATAGCCAAGCGCGATGATCCATTTTTCAGGCCCTCGGCCCTGGGCAATTGCGTTCAGCATATCGATCGAGCTGCTGAGCCCCCAGCGGTCTCCCACCTGGAGTGTGTCCGACATATTGATGTCAAGGCTGTGGAGAATGAAGCCCCGTTGCGTCTCCATCGGGCCGCCCAGAAAGACGTCACAGTTCGGCGCTTCCGCTGTATCGATGTCAAACTGCTTGAGAATATCGTGAAAGCTGATGCCATCCATCGTCTCGCCGACGTTAATACCCAATGCGCCGTTTTCATCGTGGGAGCAGATAGCCACCACCGATCGCGCGAAGCGTGGATCTGCCATTCCGGGCGTGGCGAGAAGGAATTGTCCGGAGAAAAAGACGGGATCATTCATGAAGGGCAGCATAGCGCCGCAAATCTGAACTTCCCATGGCAAATGTCACAAGTCCCATTCTTGGTCGTTTTGCCAGCTTGCAATTTCGCGCCTCTGTCACCACTATCAACTGTAGAGGCAGGCGTTCACAGCCCAATCAAAACCAGGAGCAAGACATGATTAACAAAGGCGACAAGATTCCCGAAGTAAAACTGGTCAAGGCGACCGCAGAAGGCCCACAGCAAATCAGCTCAAGCGAATATTTCGCTGGCAAGAAAGTGGCGCTGTTTTCCGTTCCAGGCGCGTTCACGCCGACCTGCTCCGCGAAACATCTCCCGGGCTATGTCGACAAGGCTGCCGACTTGAAAGCCAAGGGCGTTGATGAAATTGCCTGCACCGCTGTCAATGACGCATTTGTTATGGGCGCATGGAATGACGCGGCAGGTTCCGAAGACGTCACCATGCTCGCCGACGGCAATGGCGAATTTGCTCAGGCGGTTGGCCTGACCATGGATGGCTCAGGCTTTGGCCTCGGTCAACGCGGCCAGCGCTTCTCGATGATCGTCAATGACGGCGTCGTCGAAGAACTGAATGTTGAAGCACCGGGCGACTTCAAGGTCAGTGCTGCGGAATATATGCTCGATCAGCTCTAAATTAGATCGATTGAATAAAAGGCCGGCGAGAACTCAGGTTCCCGCCGGCTTTTTAATGTCTACCATCCGCAGGACTTGCCCTTATTCTCTTCCTTCAGCCAGTCCATCAGCGGCGCAAAATAGCTGATCATTGCTTTGCCATCCATTTCCCGCGTTCCGGTGAAAGCTTCCAGCGCGTCGGGCCAAGGCTTGGATGCGCCCATTTCCAGCATCGCGTTCAGCTTCGCGCCGACCTGTTCGTTGCCATAAAAGGAGCAACGGTGCAGCGGGCCCTTCCATCCGGCCTCGTCACAGGCAGCTTTGTAGAATTGGAATTGCAGGATCCGGGCGAGAAAATAACGTGAATAAGGCGTATTGCCCGGGATATGATATTTTGCACCCGGATCAAACGCATCTTCGGGCCGATCGACCGGCGGCGTGATGCCCTGATATTCAAGCTTCAGGTCATGCCAGGCCTGGGTGTAATTATCGGGCGTGATCTCCCCGGAGAACACCTCCCAACGCCATTTGTCAACGAGCAGGCCAAATGGCAGGAACGCAACCTTGTCCATCGCCTGACGCAGCAACAGACCGACGTCCTTGTCTGCACTAGGGACCTTGTCCGCGTCAAGCAAGCCGACCTGGACCAGATATTCCGGTGTAATCGACAGCGCGATCGCATCCCCGATGGCTTCGTGGAAACCGTCATTGGCGCCGTCAAGATGCAAATAGCTCTGCTTGTTATAGGCACGCTGGTAATAATTGTGGCCAAGTTCATGGTGGATGGTGGTAAAATCATCGCCATTGACCTTGATGCACATCTTGATCCGGATATCGTCCTTGTTGTCGATATCCCACGCGCTGGCGTGGCACACGACTTCGCGATCAGCGGGCTTGGTAAACAAAGACCGCTCATAGAATGTGTCCGGAAGCGGTTCAAAGCCGAGCGAGGAGAAGAAGCCTTCGCCTGCCTTGACCATCTTCATCGCGTCATAATCATTGGCGACCAGCAATTCGGTCGTGTCGAAGCCAATGTCGCCTGCCCCTTCCGGTGCGACGATATCGTAAATATTGCCCCATTCCTGCGCCCACATATTACCAAGCAGATCAGCACGGATAGGACCGGTTTCGGGCTGTACGGCGTCGCCATATTTTTCGTTGAGCTTGTCTCGAGTATAGCAATGGAGTTGGTCATAGAGCGGCTTGACCTGCGCCCATAGCTTATCGGTCAGCTTGGCAAAATCATCGGCCGGCATGTCATAGCCGGAGCGCCACATCGCGCCGACGTCAGCGAATCCGAGCTCTTTTGCGCCTTCGTTGGCAATCTCCACCATCCGGGCATAATCATCCTTCATCGGCGCGCCGACATTGCTGTGCCAGCTTGCCCACATTTCGGAAAGTTCTTCAGGATTGCGGTTGGTGCCCATCGCCGCTTCGATATCGGAACCGTTGATTTCCTTGCCGTTGAGCGTGCCTTTGCCCTTACCATATGCCGAGTTAAGCTTGGTGGCGATCTCGTTCAGTTCGGTGGCGGCGCCTTCTGTGGTTGGCGCAGGAAGCACAATGCCGCCGCGCAATTTGTCCAGCTTGCGCCGGGTGACGGCGTCGAGACCCTGAACATCGTTGAACATCGCCGCATCAATGGCAGCCTGCACCGACATCGTCGTTCCCTCTGCGCCGACCTTTGCGGCCAAAGCGTCGGTATCATCGGTGATGAAATTCGCGTTTATCCAGTAGATACGGGAAGCGTCTAACGAAAAGTCGTACAATTGCTGTTCCGTATCGTCGACGAATTGCTTGGCATCGTCGGCGGTTGGGGCAGCAGTTGCTTCCATGGCATCCTTCTCGTGATGCTGGGCCAAGGCCGGACTTGTCAGAGCCATAGTAGCGATTGCGACGATCGAAGCGGCGGTTTTCATATATTGATCCTCAACTGTTTTGACTTTGGTTGGAATTGAAACTTTATTGTCTGCCGGTCAAGCCCGTGTTTCGCGCCATCGCCAGATAAGCGCGCCGATCATCGCGACGGTGCCGATGATCCAGCTCAGGGTTTTTACCGGTTTCGCCAGCGCCGCTGTACCGGCGAGAATGTCACTGCCCTCCTCGTTGACCAGCTGCACCAGCTGGCTGACGGTTTCGACATAATCGGTCAGGCCAAAGACAAAATAGCTGAGAACGCATAACAGGCCGACTTTTTTCAATGTGGGTGAATTCGCCCGCTGCCAGATCAACCGTCCACCGATAATGCCACCGGACATATAGAGTGTGATGAAAACAAGGTCGGCAATCATGCCCAAGCGGGCGACATCCAGCACCCCTGCGGCGGCCCAGCTTTGCTGGATTGCGTTCACCCGTTCCGCCGTCGCTGCGCTCTGGTGATCCAATATACCGCCAGGCGCGACAGGCGTTTCGAGCCCCCCGCCGGTAGCGACCAGATAGAGAAACAGCGCTAGCCCTCCGCCCCAGAATATCCAGAAATTGCGCCAGCTATACAGTTTCGACATAGTCCCTCCTATCCGACCAGAAAGCGCACCATTTCCTGGCTCATCTCCGCTTTGGTCACACTGCTCATATGCGTTCCCGGAATCGCGACATGGTGGCCGTTGAGCAAAATCGCAGCCAGTTCTTCCGGATCGCCATTGTCCCGATCTTCACTACCACAAAGCACCAATGTTTCGGTTTCTATGCTGGCAGCATCGGCCGGATCCATATCGGAAAATGTCGCGAGCAACAAACTTGCCGCCACCGGGTCGATTTTCTGGCTTTTCATGAACTGGATCGCGAACCAGTGCGGGTCACCGCGCTTGGCACTGTCTTTTAGCCGGATCGCTTCCTGAAAAAATTCCTGCCGCCGTTCCCATCCGGCGAGCCCCTGCAGCCCCATCCCGGCAAGTATCGCCTTGGCCGGATTGGCACCGGTCACCAGCAGCCGTGCCGTCGTCCGCGCACCGAGTGAGAAGCCGCCGAGATCATAATCGGTCAATTCCAGATGCGCGATCAAAGCCAGCGCGTCCTTCACCAGCACATCATCGGGATAAGCGGCCGGATCATGCGGCGCTTCGCTTTCACCATGGGCGCGCAGATCGGGCATGATCACCCGGAACCCGGCGTCAACCAAGGCCTGCGCATGACCGAATTTGATCCAGTTGGTGTCGGCGTTGGAAAACAGGCCGTGGAGCAGGACAACCGGACGCCCCTCGCCCATTTCGTGGATTTTGAGCTTTACGCCGTCAAAAGATGAAAAGTCCCATTTTTTTGCGGTCATCGGTCGGTACTCATGTTTCAAAGTTTGTCAAAGTTAGGGCCAATGAAAGAGTTTCTGTCGCGGACGGAAGCATGAAGTTTTGGCCGTTTGAAATGCACGGTCTAAAAGGAGATATAACGAGACGCGAGCCGCAGCCTAACCCTTCCGACCGGTGTAGGAAAGCATCAATCATCTACCGCTCGGCAAGCCCCTTTTGCTTCATCCGCCATAGCGCCAGATCGATTCGGTCCTGCCCGAAAAACGGCTCGCCCTCGAACACCAGCGTCGGCACGCCCCAATGGCCAGCGGCTTCCAGTTCCTGTTGATTTTCGGCGATTTCGGCATCCAGTCCTTCTGACTGGGTTGAGGCTTCGACTCGAAGTTCGGTCAGGTCCAGCCCTGCCCGCTCAGCCGCTTTTTCCAGATGGTCACCTTCGTTCCAGCCAGTGGTGCCACCCCAGATCATCTGCGAGACTTCATTTGCAAATTCGAGCCCCTTGCCGCGTCGCGAAGCCGCCTGCCCCATTCGGGTCAGTTCAAAAATATAGGGCTGCTCGGCTGCGATCTTGCGGGTGGCGATATCCTGAACGATCGGATCCGGGTTGGGCGGCGCCATCGGTATGCCCATATGCTGGGCCACCCTGAATATATCCTTGAAAACATAGCCCAGCCAATTGGGATGATTTTTCTCGAAAAAATCCGGTTCGCGGATCGCCAGCGGGTAAACGAACCGCTGATTGATTTTCAGGTCATATGCCTCCGTCAGCGCGACGTAACGCCGCGTAGCCAAATAGCTATAGGGTGAGCGGAAGGACCAATATACGTCTGCTTTCAATGTCATGGCCGTCATATGGCACAATCATCTGCTCTCATCTAGAAATTTCAAAGCTAATCATTGCATATAATAAAATATGTTATTAAATTACTCCGATGAGCGATAATATCGGATTTATGATTGGTGACATTTCACGCCTGATCCGCCGGACATTTGACCAGCGGGCCAAGGCCATCGGCGTGACCCGCCCGCAATGGCGGGTCTTGACCTGGCTGAAACGGCACGAGGGCATCAACCAGAGCGCGCTTGCCGATATGCTGGAGCTGGACGCCATGACATTGTGCCGGATGGTCGATCGCCTGCAGGCCGCAGACATGGTCGAACGCCGTCCGGACCCGGCTGACCGACGGGCGTGGAAGCTTTATCTGACGCCCAAAGGCCTTGCGCTGACCGAACAGCTGCAGCCGATCGGGGAAGAATTACTGCTGGAGGCACTGCACGACGTGCCGAAGAAGGAGCAGGAAAAACTCCATATTCTATTGGAGCAGTTCCGCCGCAATTTGCAATCCATCGACGACACGGATTCACAAGAGAAACTGGCTGCCAATGGCTGATAATCCCAACCCGCAACTGGAACCATCCACAAGCCAGGCACTAGAGGACCAGGTGCTGGAAGAAGCGCCTGCGCCACGGTCGCTTGCACGGCGCATCGGCCGTTGGCTGCTGATGCTCTCGGTTCCGCTGATATTGGCGGGCGCCGGCATCTATTACTGGATTGTCAGCGATCATTACGCGACCACCGAAAACGCTTATGTCCAGCAGGATATTGTCTCCGTCTCGCCCGAGATTGGCGGGAAAATTGTCAAAGTGGGGGTCAGCGAGAACCAGCAGGTTGCGGCGGGCGATCTGCTGTTTGCCATAGATCCGGTTCCGTTCGAGCTGGCGGTTGCCCAGAGCAACGCCCGTATCGCCGCGGCGCAAGTCGAGGTCCAGAATCTCCAGGCCGATTATCAGGTCAGCGGCGTCGATATCGAAGTGGCACGGCAGGACATTGCCTTTGCCTTGTCAAACTATCAGCGGCAGGCGGCTTTGATGGACAAGGGCTTTACCACCAGAGCGCGGCTCGATGCCGCGCAGCATGAAGTCGATCTGGCTCGCGCCAAATTGAAATCTGCGCAATCCGATGTGGTCGCGGCCAAGGCACGCCTGTCGACCGGTTCGGCTGCACCCGGAGAAAATCCGGATATTGCCGACGCGAAAGTCGCGCGGGACCAGGCATTGCTCGATCTGGAGCGGACGCGGGTGGTGGCTCCCGTCGCAGGACGCATTGCGCAATCGACCCGCTTGCAGGTCGGGCAAATGATGGTTTCCGGCTTACCGGTGGTCTCGATCGTCAATGACCGGAACAGCTGGATAGAGGCCAATTTCAAGGAAACCGATCTCGCCAAGATGAAGGTCGGACAGAAAGCCAAAATCACCTTTGATGCCTATCCGGACCTGGAGCTGAACGGCCGGGTCGACAGTATCGGTGCGGGCACCGGGTCGGAATTTTCCGTGCTGCCGGCGCAAAATGCCAATGGCAACTGGGTGAAGGTTACCCAGCGGGTGCCGGTGCGGATCAGGATATTGGACAAATCTCCACGACAGCTGATTGCCGGAATTTCGGCGGAAGTGACCGTCGATCTGCGCAATGGTAAAGAGTGAACACCCCAAATCCTGATGTCGCAGCCCTGCCGGTCAACAACCGGCTGCTGCTCACAATTGCCGTCATGCTTGGCAATATCATGCAGATATTGGATTCTACCATTGCCAATGTCGCCCTGCCGCACATGCAATCGGGCCTCGGAGCGACCCTCGACACGGTGACCTGGGTATTGACGAGTTATATATTGGCTTCGGCAGTGGCTATCCCGATTACCGGCTGGGTTGCCGACCGAATAGGTTCCCGCAACCTGTTTCTGTTGTCGATCGCTGGATTCACCGCGTCGTCCTTGCTCTGCGCCACAGCATCAAGTCTCGAGATGCTGGTCTTTTACCGAGTGATCCAGGGAATGTCAGGCGCGTTCGTGATGCCGCTTTCGCAAACGGTAATGCTCGACATCAACCCGCCGAAAAACCATCCACGGGCCATGGCGATCTGGGGCATGGGCATCATGATTGCGCCGATCATGGGGCCGATTATTGGCGGGTATCTGACCGAAAATTACAGCTGGGAGTGGATTTTCCTGATCAATGTACCGCTTGGTATCATCACCTTCATCATGCTCTGGACGCTGCTGCCCTCGCGGCCTATCGCCCGCCGGAAGTTCGATATGCCCGGATTTCTTCTATTCGCTATCTTTATCGCCACCTTCCAGCTCATGCTCGATCGGGGCAATAGCGAAGACTGGTTCGACAGCTGGGAGATCATCGTAGAATTCGGCATAGCGGCCGCGGCGTTATGGATGTTTGCGATTCACATGACGACGGCGAAAAACCCGTTCCTGTCGCGGGATTTGTTCAAAGACCGGAATCTGATCACGGCCATGCTGTTGATGATCGTTGCCGGCGTATCGATGTTCTCGACCATGGCGCTGCTGCCGCCGATGCTGCAGAATATCTATCATTATACGCCGATTGATGCCGGCCTGATATTGGCACCGCGCGGCGTGGGTGTCTTCCTGGGCATGGCGATCGGCAGCCGTCTCGCCACGCTTGTTGACGCCAGATATGTCGTTGCAGTGGGTATGGCGCTGGCCTCTTACTCGGCCTGGATGATGACAGGATGGAGCCTCGAGATGGACCGATGGCCGGTGGTTACCAGCGGCGTCGTCCAGGGTCTGGGCATGGGAGCGCTGTTCGTGACCATGAATATATTGGCATTTTCCACGCTGTCACCTGCTTTGCGGACCGATGGCGCCAGCTTGCTCAACCTCGCGCGGACCATCGGCGCGTCGGTCGGGATCGCGGTATTCGTCGGCCTGTTGGGCCGCAACTGGCAGACCAGCCACGCAGACCTCTCCGCCAATGTAACCGAAGCGAGACTGTCGCCGCTCAGCCCCACCAGCATCAGCCGATTGGGACAATATGGCGAGCAAGCGATGATGATGATTGATGGCGAAGTGAACCGGCAGGCGCTGATGATCGCCTATCTGGGCGATTTCTGGCTGATGGCGGTGGTCACCGCCTTATGTGTTCCGCTGGTGTTCCTGATGAAGAAACCCCAGCAGATGAAAGTCGATTCAGCCGAAGCGGCGAGTGCGGCGCACTAGCCCTTTTTCAGATGTTTGATCAGGTTCCGACAATCGAGATGGCATAGCCTGATCAGCGAAACATTCAGGCGCCGAATCAGATTACCATGAGGGCTCGAAAGCCCACTATATGTCTGTTCTCAAAGTTATTGCTCATATCCAAAAACGTTAACCGGAGCGGAATTGCTGATGTGATCAAGCCTGGCAAATTTCGATACTGGCAAGCCATGATTCATCGAGAGGAAATTTTTCTTGAACTTTGGTAAATCTATTTCCTTTCTTTCGATGATCATACCAGTCTCAAGGTCGAACGAAACGAAGTTGGCTTCATCTTCTTCAGGCCACATGATGATCGCCATGCTCTCATCACCCATGACTTTCGGCAGATATGCATATTTGATATTTGTCCCGAGCGTATACTGCTTTACATTGGGGAGTGCCGAAACCAGCAAATCTGCGCGACCTTGATCATATTGTTCTTTTGTAGCGGCCCAGGCCACGTATCCGACGTAAACAATTGGGTTTTCGCCATCTTTTCTGATAAGCTGCCAATCTAACACGGCGCGTGGGTCATCGTCGGCCAGAATCTTGTATGAATTTCCATTGCTCAGGTTCACAATTGAAATATTCTGCCCTTCGTCCCATTCGAAACTCTCTGCATCTTCCGCGACGTAATAGCTAACCAGGTCTCCGCCCGGAGTCCTGATTTCCTGTCCACTCATAGGAGTTGCAGGTGCGGCTGCCGCACCGTATCTTTCGCCTGACATCCCGTTGCCCAACCGACCTTCACTTGTAAAGGTCCAGTGCCGGTATTGGTCGCAAATGAAGAAGACGATGATCGACGCCAAGATAAACGTTAGCGCTACCGTATTAAAACGCGTCATCCACTGATATATTTTGGATGCCCATCCCATTAGAGATAAACTAACACAGCATTCTCACGTTCCAAACCGGAAAATCATCCTTTCTTCAGATGTTTGCGGCCCAGTAGTTCAGCGATCTGCACGGCGTTGAGCGCAGCGCCCTTGCGCAAATTGTCGCTGACGCACCAGATGTTCAGGCCGTTTTCTACTGTCGGATCTTCGCGCACGCGACTGATGAAGGTCGCACCATCGCCGACACATTCGACCGGCGTGACATAGCCTTCGTCTTCGCGCTTATCGATCAGCATGATGCCGGGCGCGTCGCGTAGAATCTTCTGCGCGTCTTTTGCAGACAGCTCGTTTTCAAATTCGATGTTGATCGACTCGCTATGGCCGACAAAGACCGGGACACGCACGCAGGTCGCGGTAAGCTTGATCTTGGAATCGAGGATCTTCTTGGTCTCGACCACCATTTTCCACTCTTCCTTGGTCGAGCCGTCGTCAAGGAACACATCGATATGCGGGATCACGTTGAAGGCGATCTGCTTGGTGAATACATGGTTTTCCTTGGGATCGCCGACGAAAATGGCACGGGACTGTTCGAACAGTTCGTCCATGCCGCCTTTGCCTGCGCCGGAAACCGACTGGTAGGTGGAAACCACAACCCGCTTGATTGTCGCCGCATCATGCAGCGGCTTTAGCGCCACAACCATCTGGGCGGTCGAGCAATTGGGATTGGCGATGATATTGCGCTTGGTGTAGCCGCTGATCGCTTCGGGGTTCACTTCTGGTACAATCAAAGGAACATCCGGATCCATGCGATAGAGCGAGCTGTTGTCAATGACGACACAACCGGCAGCCGCAGCCTTGGGTGCATATTCCTTGGTTGGGCCGGAGCCTGCAGCGAACAAAGCCATATCCCAGCCCGAAAAATCGAAATTCTCGATATTCTGGACCTTGAGCATCTTGCCGGTGTCGCCAATTTCTATTTCACTGCCCTGCGAACGCGAGGATGCAACAGCGGCGATCTCGTCATAGGGGAATTCGCGCTCTGCGAGGACGTTGAGCATTTCGCGTCCGACATTACCGGTCGCGCCGACAACTACAATTTTGTAACCCATGAAACTTTTCCTGTTCCTGATATTAAAACAGCCGGTTTTCCTAGGATGGAGAACCGGCTGTTTGAAACTTTTATGAAGCGAAGTCTATTTTGCTTCTGTGCCTTTCGCAGGCTGGTTCAAACGGCGTTCCGCAATACGGGCCCGTTTACCAGTCCGCCCGCGCAGATAGTAAAGTTTCGCGCGACGCACGATACCGCGGCGAACCACGGTGATGCTGTCGATGTTCGGGGAGTAAAGCGGGAACACACGCTCGACGCCTTCGCCGAACGACATTTTGCGTACGGTGAAGTTGGAGCCCATGCCGCGATTGGTCCGTGCGATGCACACACCTTCGAAATTCTGGGTACGAACGCGCTCGCCTTCAACGACGCGAACACCGATGCGCACTGTATCGCCAGCACGAAATTCGGGAATTTCCTTGGACGCGATAAACGCGTCTACGGCTTCTTTTTCTAGTGTTTGAATCAGGTTCATGACCTATTCCTTATCTTTATCTTTTTCCTGCGCACCAGAGGGCGACTGATCCGGAGTGTCCCTGTGACGCTCCCATAAATCCGGCCGCCTTAGTCGTGTATCTTCCTCTGCCCTTTGTTTCCGCCAAGCAGCTATTTTCGCATGATCCCCCGATCGCAAGACTTCAGGGATTATGCGCCCTTCCCATATTTGAGGTCGGGTATATTGCGGATATTCCAGAATAACATTCTCGAAACTCTCGTCGTCTCCGCTAGAAGACGCGCCCATTACCCCGGGAAGCAGCCGAATGCAAGCGTCTAAAAGCACCAAAGCGCCCATTTCTCCGCCGGACAGGATATAATCGCCGATCGAGACTTCCTCGATGTCGCGGGCGTCGAACAGGCGTTCGTCAAATCCCTCAAAACGGCCGCAGATTATGGTGACGCCGGGACCTGCAGCAATTTCCCGGACACGGGCCTGGGTCAGCGATTTTCCGCGCGGGGTCATGGCCAGGATCGGGGCTTTTTCGGGTACAACCGTTCGTGCTGAGCCTGTCGAAGCATCGCTTTGCTCGGCATCCGGTACTTCGACAGGCTCAGGACGAACGGAATTCAAGGCCGTCACCTTTTCTGCCATCCGCGCCACTGCATGATCCACCGCCGCGGCCATGACGTCAGCTCTCAGCACCATGCCTGCTCCGCCGCCCGCTGGCGTATCGTCGACGCTGCGGTGCCTGTCGGTCGTGAAATCGCGGGGGTTTATAGGGTCACAAGTCCATTTCCCTTCCGCCATTGCCCTACCCGCCAGTGAAGTGCCAAGTGGCCCGGGGAACATTTCGGGGTAAAGAGTGATGATTTGCGCAGTGAAGGTCATTTTTTGAGACAATAACGTGCTACAATATTACAAGATACCCAGCTTGTTAGAAACGAAGAAATCGCAGCGAAGGGTACGATAACAATAACTGCGTAAACCACCATTGCACAAGCATCTACGCCACATTCATCAACTGATGCCGCCATCGTTGAGAAATAGAGAAATAGCCCAAGAATGGTCGATATTAATGGAATGGGGAGCGATACAACCAACATCATTTTCCAGGCACTCCAATTCGATCGCCATTTTTGAAGCAAATATGCGAAAATCATCGATGTCACAGCTACAATCAAAACAAAAACAAAAATGATCAGCATATCACTCATTCTGTTTCTCCAAAATCCAAGATACTTGTCGTCGAATCATTCCCGAAATCTAAAACGAGAGCAGGCACTATGGAGCGCTTCCTGCTAGCATTCCTTGCCCCAGTCACATCGCTAGCGCCAGATCGATGAATGGAAAAGACGGTGATAATATCCCGCTAAAGAGCAAACATTTACGCAGTGAACGTCATTTTTTCTTGCGCCAGTTTATCCACAATATGGACGTTGTCATACCGACGAAGAAGCTGCCAAACATAGCCACGGCAGCCCCGACTGACATGTACACAATGCCTTCCCGACCACAGACTTGGCCATCGAGACAGGGATTGGATTGCAGCCACCACAGGTTGAACAACCAGTATGACACAAACAATCCGGGTATCGGCAGACTGGCCCAGAATGGCAGCCAGGCGAGGCTTATTTCCGGCTTGAGCCATTTTGCGATCTCGACAATCGCGATGGTAAGCCCCGCTATCAGGAAGATGATGACAATCAGCATCATTGCGGTTCGACAAACTCCGCATCAACGATTGCCGGATCTTTACCCATATCGATCGCAATCACCGGAACCATGAATTTGGTGCCATTGGCGCGCTCGATCTCGATCACGTCGCCGGCGCCAAATTCGTAGATGGCGAATATATTGCCCAGTTCCTCGCCCGCATCTGAGACGCAGCGCAGACCGATGATGTCGATGTGGTAAAATTCGTTTTCGTCCAGTTCCGGCAAAGCGGAGCGCGGGACAGTGAGTTCGGTGCCGCGGGCGGCTTCGGCGCCGTTGCGGTCGGTGATTTCGGCAATCCGTGCGATTGCTCCCATCTTATGAGGTTTGACGGATTTCAGCGTCAACGCGCCACCATTGAAATTTTTGTGCACAGCCAGGCTGTCGAGACTGTCACAGAATAGTTTGAGCCGGACCTCGCCGGTGATCCCATGAGCACCGATGATGACGGCGAGCGGGACGGGTTTTTCCGGGTTCATCGATCAATTCCGAGCGGGTCCAGCCTATGATGATGACAGGCCGACCAGAAAAAAGCGCACCGTTCCCCTTCGACAAGATCGGGAAGAACGGTGCGCGTTGTCATTGGTCGATTAACCTTCGGCTTTGTCTTCAGCCTTAGCTTCTTCAGCCGGAGCAGCTTCTTCAGCAGCGGGTGCTTCTTCAGCCGGTGCAGGAGCTGCGGCGGCTTCTTTCGCTGCTTCTTCAGCAGCAGCTGCTTTTTCAGCTTTCTCTTCCAGACGCTCGGTGGCTTTTTCGCCAGGCTTGCCCTTGTTCGGGTTGCTGCGTGCTTCGCGTTTCAGCAAACCAGCGGCATCGAGGAACCGGGCAACGCGGTCGGAGGGCTTCGCGCCCATTTCCAGCCAATGTTTCGCACGCTCGGTGTCGAGCACAACGCGCTTTTCGTCGTCTTTTGCGAGCAGCGGGTTGTAGCTGCCGACCCGTTCGATGAACTTGCCGTCGCGTGGTGCCCGGACGTCAGCGATAACGATCTTGTAATAAGGGCGTTTCTTGGATCCGCCGCGGGACATTCTCATTGCTACTGCCATTGTAATAAACCTTTCTAAAAATACCAAAATTTAAATTGTTACGATTATTTCTTCTTATTCAATAAATTTGCCAGATCAGGGGGAAGACCGCCTGAGGACATATCGGGAAGGCCGGGCATACCGCCGCCCGGACCGCCCATTCCGGCACCAGCGGCTCCGCCGCCTCCACCAAACATCGACATCAGCCCCTTGATTCCACCCATCTTCTTGATGCGTTTCATCGCCTTGGCCATTTCCTGATGCATTTTGAGCAGCTTGTTGACGTCCTGCACCGTAGTGCCGGAGCCAATCGCGACCCGCCGCTTGCGCTTGGCGTTCAGAAGGCCCGGACGCGTGCGCTCTTCCTTGGTCATCGAACCGATGATGGCATCCATGCGGACCAGAACCTTGTCGTCCATGGCTCCGCCGGCCATCGCCGCCTTGGCTTTCTTCATGCCCGGCATCATCGACGCCATCGCACCAAGACCACCCATCTTGGTCATCTGGTTGAGCTGTGAGCGCAGATCGTTGAGATCGAACTGCCCCTTGAGCATTTTCTCTGCGAGGGCTTCGGATTCTTCCTTGTCAACAACCTGGGCCGCTTTTTCGACGAGGCTGACGACATCGCCCATGCCGAGGATACGGCCGGCAACGCGTTCCGGATGGAATTCTTCGAGCGCGTCGATTTTCTCGCCGACACCGACAAATTTGATCGGCTTGCCGGTAACCGCGCGCATCGACAGCGCCGCGCCGCCACGTGCATCACCGTCCATCCGGGTAAGCACGACACCGGTCAGCGGGACCTGGTCGGAGAAATTCTGTGCAACATTAACGGCGTCCTGGCCAGTCAGCGCATCGACAACCAACAGGATTTCCTGCGGCTGCGAGATATCGGCAACCGCCTTCATCTCGTCCATCAATTGCTGATCGACATGCAGACGTCCTGCGGTATCCAGAAGCAGTACGTCAAAGCCTTGTAATTTCGCGGCTTGCAACGCGCGCTTTACGATCTCGACCGGTTGCTGGCCTGCAACAATCGGCAAGGTAGCGGCACCTATCTGCTCGCCCAAAACCGCCAGTTGCTCCTGCGCGGCCGGACGGTTGACGTCGAGCGAGGCCATCATGACCTTCTTATTCTCTTTGTCTTTAAGCCGCTTGGCAATTTTCGCAGTGCTGGTCGTTTTACCGGAGCCCTGCAGACCGACCATCATGACGATAGCAGGAGGTGCTACCGAGAGCTCAAGCGCGCTGACCTCGGAACCCAGCATTTCGGCAATACCGTCATTGACGATCTTGACCACTTGCTGGCCCGGGGTCACCGATTTCAGAACCGACTGGCCAACGGCCTTTTCGGTTACCTTTTCAACGAAATCCTTGACGACCGGGAGCGCGACATCGGCTTCGAGCAAGGCGATCCGTACTTCGCGCATCGCGCCGCGAACATCTTCTTCCCTGAGCGCACCGCGCCCGCGCAGCTTGTCGAAGACTCCGCCAAGGCGGTCGCTTAACTTATCAAACATGTTACCGCCTTTCCTTCTTCAAAATAGCCCGGATTCAGGTCAACGCAAAAAGCGCCGGTGGGCGAAACCTCGCTGACCGACGTGTGAGTTTTTCGAACTCTAAACTGGATTGGCAACACGAACATTGCCTGATTGGGCAGCCTATTAGTACAGTTCCGCCGATATCGCAAGTCCGGATTTTTCACAAATATGAACGATTGTTAACCAGAAATTGAGAACTGTTGGGCAAAAGCCTTCCGGCAACAGCGGGAAAACAACTATGGCTCGACCAGCGGCCGACCAACATCTCAGGGTGATGAAAAACGGGTATAAGATATCCGTTGGCCGTGATGTTGTCACCGGCTTCATCGTCATTCTGGCGATTCTCATGTTTGCCGGCACCGGCGGCACGGTGCTGTCCGATGCCATCGACTCGATTACCGGTCAGGCCAGAGCCGCCGACAACGTTCTGGTCTCCGCTTTCCTGCTGAATATTGCCCTGATCCTGTTTGGCTGGCGCCGTTACAACGATCTGACCAAGGAAGTTGAGGAACGGGCCGCTGCCGAGCAGCTTGCCCATTCCCTTGCCGTTACCGATCCGCTCACCGGATTGCTCAATCGCCGTACGATTGGTGAAAAAACAGCAGAGATGATCAGCCTCGCGCAACGGCAACAGAAGAGCATCACATTCATGATGCTGGATCTAGACAATTTCAAAACCATCAATGACGTGCACGGCCACAGCGCCGGCGATGCCGTACTGAAACAGGTGGCTGCTCGCCTTATGCACGTCTTGCCACCCCATAACCTGCTCGCACGCCTTGGTGGCGACGAATTTGCCTGCGCATTCGTTTTTGATCCCGAACAGCCGAAAATGGTCGAACGGATTGCCGACGATCTCATCGAAGCTATCGCAACGCCAATCGCCGAAAATGGCAACCAGCTTGTGGTGACCACTTCCATCGGCATGTCGCGATATGATTCAGAATCGGAAGGCGTCGATCTGCTGATGCGCCGCGCCGACATTGCCATGTACAGCTCCAAAAAGCAGGGCCGGAACCGCCATTGCTGGTTTGATGCGAACATGGAAAAGGAACTGCAGACGCGGAGTTTACTCGAAACAGGCATGCGAATGGGCATACCCAACGGCGAATTTGCACCCTATTTCGAGCAGCAGATAGATCTCTCTACCGGCAAATTGACCGGTTTTGAGGTTCTTGCCCGCTGGGAATCTCCGACACAGGGATTGATCTCTCCCGAAATATTCATCCCGATTGCCGAAGAGACCGGCATGATCGGCGATCTCTCTCTCAGCATCATGCGGCAGGCGTTCAACCATGCAAAATATTGGGACGCCGGCCTGACGATCTCCGTCAATATTTCACCGGTCCAGCTGCTGGATCCCTGGCTGGCGCAAAAAATTGTCAAATTGCTCGTCGAAAGCGGGTTTCCGCCTAACCGCCTGGAAATCGAAATCGCCGAGAGTGCGCTGTTTGAAAATCTCAGCCTGGCACAATCCATCGTCGGCAGCTTGAAAAATCAGGACATCAAAATTGCTCTGGACGATTTCGGTACCGGCTATAGTTCTCTCGCACATCTGCGCGCATTGCCGTTTGACCGGATAAAAATCGATCGGAGCTTTGTTTCTTCGATTCTCGCTAATCCGGAAAGCAAGGCTATCGTGAAGGCAATCAATGGCCTTGGCGAGAGCCTCGGCCTGCCGATCACTGCTGAAGGTATCGAAGACAAGGATACCGAGAACGAACTGCGCAGCATCGGCTGCGCGCAGGGTCAAGGCTGGTATTACGGACGCCCGTTGACGGTTCTCGACACACGGAAGATGCTGGCCAAACGCAATTTGCTGCAAGCCGGAGATCTGGAAGATGCGGCGGCTCTTCAATTCGATCCGGGGGCCTCGCCCCTTGAAAAGGCTCCGATGCAGAAAGCAGGCTAGACCTGCTTGTCGCAAGCAATTGCGAGCCGAATTGCTGGACTCCCGGGAACGGCATCCCTAAATCGCCAAACATGACCACAGGACGCTTCCACAAAATGCACGGATTGGGCAATGATTTTGTCATTATCGATGCGCGCGAAGAAGAAATGGAACTGTCCAGCGCGAAAGCGACCGCTATTGCAGACCGGCGCAGCGGGATTGGTTGCGACCAACTGATCATCCTGCGCCCGTCCGACAACGCCGACGTCAGAATGCAGATTTATAACGCGGACGGCAGCGAGGTCGAAGCCTGTGGCAATGCCTCCCGTTGTGTCGCAAAACTGATCGGCGATGAAACCCGGATTGAAACCGCTGGCGGCATCATTATCGGCAGCGCGACTGAGGACGGCGCCATCGTCGACATGGGCAAGCCGCGTTTCGGATGGGAATCCATCCCCCTCGCCTATGCCATGGATACGCTCAACATGCCGCTTGGCTGGGAGGATTTGCAGAACCCTGCCACCGTCAATGTCGGCAATCCGCACGTAATATTCTATGTCGACGATAGCGATATCGTCGAGCTGGATCGGCTGGGCCCGATGATCGAGGTCGATCCGCTGTTCCCGGAAAAGGTGAACGTCAATGTGGCGCATATCAGGGACGGTACGATCCATTTGCGCGTCTGGGAGCGCGGCGTGGGCCTGACCCGTGCTTGCGGCACCGGAGCCTGCGCCACCGCTGTAGCCGCGATCAGGCGCGGTCTGGTCAGCAGCCCTGTACAGGTTGATTTGCCGGGCGGATCATTGGTGATCAGTTGGAAAGACGGCGAGAATATCCAGATGCAGGGCCCAACGGCCTATGTTTATTCCGGCGAAGCAGACTGGACACAGTTCGAATGAACGCTCCGGAAATGATCAGCATGGGATGCCGGCTCAACATCGCCGAAAGCGAGACGTTGCGGCAGAATCTGGCTGCGAACAATATCGACGGAGACAATCTGATTATCGTCAACAGCTGTGCCGTAACCAACGAAGCGGTCCGGCAAACCCGGCAAGCAATAAGAAGGGCAAAGAAAGACAATCCGGAAAAAAATATTATCGTCACGGGATGTGCCGCTCAGGTTGATCCGGCAATGTTCGCGGACATGCCTGAAACCAGCGCGGTCGTGGGCAATTCCGACAAATATGACGCAGCCAATTTCAAGCTCGGCCTGCAGAGCAACCGTCCAGATATCCGGGTTTCCGATATCATGCGGATCACCGAAACCGCTCCGCATATGGTCAGTTCTTTCGCCGACCGGTCCCGCGCTTTTGTCGAGATCCAGAATGGCTGCGATCATCGCTGTACTTTTTGCATCATCCCCTTTGGCCGTGGTAACAGCCGGTCAGTCCCGGCGGGCCTGATCGTCGATCAGGTACAGGCTTTGGTCGACAAGGGTTTTCAGGAAGTCGTCCTGACCGGCGTGGATGTTACCAGCTATGGCCCCGACCTGCCCGGCGAGCCGACCCTGGGCATGCTGGTCGAACGGATATTGAAACATGTCCCCGAACTACCGCGGCTGAGGCTCTCCTCGCTCGATGGTATCGAGATTGATGACCGTTTGTTTGACCTGCTCACCGGAGAGACGCGGCTCATGCCGCACGTGCATTTATCGCTCCAGTCGGGCGACAATATGATCCTCAAGCGGATGAAGCGGCGGCATAGCCGGGAACAGGCGATTGCTCTGGTCGAAAGGCTGAAAGCCAGAAGACCGGAAATAGTGATAGGTGCTGACATCATCGCCGGTTTCCCGACTGAAGATGAGGCCATGTTTGCAAACAGCCTTTCGATCATCGATCAATGTGACATTATTCATGGTCATATTTTTCCCTATTCCCCGAAGCAGGGCACGCCGGCGGCGAAGATGCCGCAGGTTGACGGCCAGGTGATCAAGCAAAGAGCGAAAATATTGCGGGAGGAAGCCGGCCGGCATGCCCGGTCATGGCGGCAGTCGCTGGTCGGGTCCCGACAAAATATTCTCGCGGAGATCTCCGGTGATACCGGCTATTCCGAAAATTTCGCCCGCGTTCGCTTTGATGGTTCCGCGAACAAGGGCCAGATAGTTCCGGTCGAGATTATCGACGTTCAGGACAAGCAATTGATTGGCAGGGTGTTAGCGTGACCGAGAAAAATAGTTGGAAAGATCGTCTGTTCGGCGGATTCAGCAAGACATCATCGCGGCTGACCGAGAATCTGGCGGGCCTGGTTACCAAGGCAAAGCTCGACGAGGCTACGCTCGACGACATCGAAGACGCGCTGATCATGTCGGATCTTGGCCCGGCAACGGCGGCTTCGATCCGCGCGAAGCTTGCCGTCGAACGGTTTGAAAAAGGCCTGACCGAGCATGCGGTGAAAGAGATCATTCAGCGCGAGATCGCCGCGATATTGGAACCGGTGGCGATTCCGCTGGAAATCGATGCCTTTCCTCGCCCGCAGGTAATCTTGGTGATCGGCGTCAATGGCTCCGGCAAGACCACCACAATTGCCAAGCTTGCTCATCTGTTTCTCGAACAGGATTATGGCGTGATGCTGGCGGCGGGTGATACGTTCCGCGCAGCGGCCATCGGGCAGTTGAAGATCTGGGCCGAGAGACTGGGTGTTCCGATTATCAGCGGGCCGCAGGGTGGCGACAGCGCCAGCATTGTCTATGAAGGTGTCAAACAGGCGACTGCGACGGGTATCGACGTGTTAATCGTTGATACAGCCGGTCGGCTGCAAAACCGCACCGAGTTGATGGACGAGCTCGACAAGATTCGGCGCGTACTGGGTCGGCTCAATCCGGCGGCGCCGCATAATGTGGTGCTGGTACTGGATGCAACGACCGGACAAAATGCATTGTCCCAGATAGAAGTGTTTCAGGACGTGGCCAAGGTCACGGGACTGATCATGACCAAGCTGGACGGCACCGCGCGCGGCGGCGTGCTGGTGGCAGCAGCGAAACAATTTGGATTGCCGATCCACGCGATCGGGATCGGTGAAACGGTAGAAGACTTGAGGCCGTTCAAGGCCGAAGATTTGGCCGCAGCCATAGCCGGGATAGAAACATGACCGAAGCCACAGCAATTGAAGAAATTCCGAAAGAACATAGAGGTCTCAGCTTCGCGCTCGATTTCGGGCCGCTACTGATATTTTTCCTCGTGTATAAATTCGGGGCTCCCGAAGGCAATCCGGTGACTTCGGCGATCTACGGCACGATCGCCTTCATGATAGCGATTGTCGTAGCGATGATCGTTTCCAAATGGAAACTGGGCAAGATTTCGCCGATGATGTGGATGTCGGCGATCCTTATCCTCGGTTTTGGTGCGCTCACCATCTATTTCAACGATCCGCGTTTCATCCAGCACAAGCCGACGATTATTTATGCCGGATTTGCGATTATATTATTCGGCGGGTTGCTGCGTGGCAAAGCGATGCTGAAAAGCCTGTTGCAAGCGGCGTTCGAAGGACTGTCTGACGAAGGCTGGCTGAAACTCTCCCGCAACTGGGCCCTGTTTTTTACAGCCATGGCAGTGATCAACGAGCTAATGGTCGCAACGCTCAGCTTTGATTGGTGGCTCACCGTAAAAGTCTGGGGCGTAACCACCGCTTCGTTCATTTTCGCGATGGCGAATATTCCGATGCTGATGAAGCACGGCTTTTCGGTAGAAGAAAAGCCGCGCCCCGAAAGTCAGGACGCGGCTTAAAATTCTTCACTTTCTGTCGGCCTAGCCCTGATCGGCGCGGCTGACGCCGTCTCCGTCGAGGTTCAGCGCAACAAAGTCCCAGTCAATCGCATTGTCGAGCAGCGCGGATACATAGTCCGGGCGCGCATTCTGGTAATCCAGATAATAGGCATGTTCCCAGACATCGAGCGTAAACACAGGTTTGACACCGTGAGCGACCGGCGTGTCGGCGTCGTGATAAGATGTGATTTTCAGCTCGTCACCGTCGAGTACCAGCCAGGCCCAGCCACTGGCGAAGTGTCCGGTCGCCTCTTCCTTGAATTTAGATTTGAAATCTTCAATTGAACCGAAAGCAGTTTCCAGACGATCTTTCAATTCGCCGGTGATTTCCTTTTTCTCCGGCGACAGGCACAACCAGTAAAAGCTGTGGTTCCAGACCTGAGCCGCGTTATTGAACAAGCCGTCATCAGCCACCTCGATGATTTCCGAAAGCTTTTTGCCTTCGTGATCGGTGCCCTTGATCGCGTCGTTGGTCTTGCTGACATAAGCATTGTGATGCTTGCCATGATGATAGTTGAAAGTTTCCTCGGAGATCAAATCTCCGAAAGCGGTTTTCGCATATGGGAGCGGGGGAAGTTCAAAAGCCATTTTCTCTTTTCTCCATTTTTGTCGAGATACGGTGGTTCAACGCACCAATAGCGGAAAAGATGCAAGGACAATTACGTCTTTGATCGCCTGGCGTTGTCAAAAACCTAATTTTTCGTGACATCCTGAGGGTGCGGGCATAAAGTTATGTTCTAAATAGGGATTAACTCTTGGGGGGAATATAATGGCGAAATTTTTTGGAAATCTCAATGCTGTGATGATTGTCGGCTTGATTGCGGCAATCGCGCTGATGTTTGGCCTGGATGGCGATATGGTCACGGGCAATGCAATCGGCCGCTGGCTGCACCTATTTTTTGGTGTGCTGTGGATCGGTCTACTCTATTATCTGAACTTTGTTCAGGTGCCGCTGATGCCGACCATCCCGGACGAGCTGAAACCGGCTGTCGGCAAACATATTGCACCGAAAGTATTGTTCTATTTCCGCTGGGCTGCGTTGCTCACGGTTGTAACCGGCCTTTATGTCGCCTGGGCGAGCGGCTGGGTTCATCAGGCAATGACGCTGCAACAGCCGTTTACGCTGATCGGTGTCGGAATGTGGATCGCCATTGTGATGGCTGCCAATGTCTGGTTCATCATCTGGCCGAAACAGAAAAAGGTTCTGGGTATCGTTGAGGCAACCGCCGACGAAAAAGCAGCCGCAGGCAAAATCGCATTGATGGCCTCGCGTACCAATGTCCTGCTTTCACTGCCGATGTTCTACGCGATGGTAAACGCCAACGCCGGATAAAATTGGAAGAATTGGAAGCATGAAAAGGGGGCTTCGCGGCCCCTTTTTCATGTCCCGAGCAGATCATGCCGTTTCAGCGAATGGCGCAACTGATCATAGGTCAGGTTCAATGCCTTGGCAGTCTGCCGCTGATTATAGCGCGACTTGGCCAAGGCAGCCTCCAATATCTGTTTCTCGAAGACTTCGACCGCCGCCTTCATATCGTCGACATCCTGGAACGCGGGCTCCGACGACGCAGGTGCAGCGGGTGCTGGCGAGGCTTCTGCTGCCGACTGTGCAGCCGGCTCGGCTTCCTGCCGGGGTTTCGTTTCCCGGGGCTTCCACGGCGATTCAAAAGGATCGAACACGACATGGTCGACCGGCCTGCTGTGGTCATTCCATTGATAGACCGCGCGCTCGATCACGTTGCGCAATTCCCGGACATTGCCTGGCCAGTCATGCCGGTTTAGCGCTTCTGATGCGAGCCGGCCAAACCCTAGCCATGACGGCCAATCCAGTTCTGCTGCCATCCGCCGTCCGAAATAATCGGTCAACACCGGAATATCGCCCTCACGGACGCGGAGCGGTGGCAGCGTGACCACTTCGAACGAAAGCCGGTCGAGCAAGTCGGCACGAAATCTGTTTTCTGCAGCCATTCTCGGCAGGTCGGCATTGGTCGCGGCGACAATTCGCACATCGACGCGTTGCGGCCGCGAGGAACCAATTCTGGTGATTTCGCCATATTCGACCGCTCTCAACAGCCGCTCCTGCGCGCCGGTCGACAATGTCCCGAGTTCGTCGAGGAATAATGTGCCACCATCGGCTTCCTCGAACCGCCCTACCCGCGCCTTGGTCGCACCGGTGAAGGCACCGGCTTCGTGGCCGAATAATTCCGCTTCGATCAGCGTCTCGGGCATGGCTGCACAATTGAGGGTAATGAACGGACCGTCCCAACGCAGGCTGAGCCGATGAAGCCGCTCTGCAATGAGTTCCTTGCCGGTCCCGCGTTCTCCGACTACAAGGACAGGACGGTGCAATGGCGCCGCCCGGCTGGCTTTTTCCACCGCATCGAGAAAAGCGCCCGATTCCCCGACAAATTGACTTTCGCGTTCCATGGCCAACATATAGTGCAAATTCCCACTAAATAGCAATTAATACTATATCGACCATGGTGAGAAATTTACTTTTCCCATATATATCAGCTGGTTAGTCAGTTTGGCACGACTTCTGCAAAGTAGGTTTCAGATACGAAACAAACCAACTTCTGGAGCACATCATGCCAGCACTTAACAAATTGAGCCGCATCGACATTTCCGCGATTATCTCGATCCTGCTTTTCGGCGTGACGATTTTGATCAGCGCTGTCGGACCGGCACAGGCCGAAGGCACGATGGCCAAAACCCAGAACGATTCCCCCGCTGTCGTTTTCGTTAACTTAGGTTATCGAGCATGACAGACAAAATGGCCGGGACCACTTCTTTCCCCCTTGCCGAAGTCAGGTCCCGGCCACCTTTCGAAATTCACCAGGTTGATGTAGAACAGGACTGGAGCGACGGCTCGAACAGGTTCACACATAACCACAGACGTAACCGGAGTATGTACATGGCAGGTATTTTTTCAAGAACGCGCGACATCATCGCCGCCAACGTTACCGACATGCTGGACAAGGCCCAGGACCCTTCCAAAATGATCCGTATGATCATATTGGAAATGGAAGAAACGCTGGTCGAGGTGCGCGCCTCTGCAGCTCGCACGATTGCCGACCAGAAGGAAATGCGTCGTCATATCGACAAGCTTGACCATCTGACCGAAGACTGGAGCGAGAAAGCCCAGCTGGCCCTTTCCAAGGATCGGGAAGACCTCGCCAAGGCGGCGCTCGTAGAAAGGCGCAAGGCGGCCGACATGGCCGACGAGCTGAAAGCGGAAATCAAGGTTCTTGATGACACGCTGCGGGCGTCTGAAGGCGACATCGCGAAACTGCAGAAGAAATTGCAGGAAGCACGCTCGCGTCAGAGCAGTCTGGTCAATCGTCTCGAAAGTGCTGAAAATCGCGTAAAATTACGTGAAATGTACAATGGCGAAAAGGTGCACGATGCCTTCTCGCGGTTTGAATATCTCGAACGACAGGTCGATTTCGCCGAGGGGCGGGCCGACTCGATGGGTATGGGCGCAGAGCCGCAGAGCCTGGAAAATCAGATCGCCGCGCTGGAATCCAGCGACAAGGTTGATGAAGAACTGGAAGCCATGAAGGCAGCTATGAAAAAAGGTGACGCATAATGGATGATATTTTCGTACCGCTGTTCGCCGTCTTGGGAGTTTTCGTCGCATTTCCTTGGATCATCTTCCACTATGTGACCAAATGGAAAACCGCTGCGACGATCACTAATGAAGATGAAAATCTTCTCGAAGAATTGCACCATATGGCACGCCGTCTGGACGACCGGATGGAGACAATCGAGCGCATTATGGCCGCCGACAACCCCGATTGGCGCCAGTCTGGTCTGCCAAGTCCATCAACCGCCCCTGCTCCGTCGCTCGAAAATTTTGACGAGCTGCTGAAAAAAGAAAGGCACCCCTCATGAGCTCCTCTCGCACCAAATTCTATCTCGACAAGCAGCGCGCAAAATGGAGCGGTGTCTGTGCCGGGATCGCCGATTACACCGGCATCAACGTAGCCTGGGTCCGTTTTGCAGCGATTGTAGCGACCGTGACCTTTGCCTTCCCCTGGACGCTGATAGCTTATTGGATCGCGGCGAAAATTTCCGATCCGAAGCCGGTAGGCATGTATCTGAGTGACCCGGAAGATACGAAATTCTGGCAGGGCGTCCGACAGTCACCCCGCCGCACAACCCGCGATATCAAATCGCGCTTTCGGGAAATTGACCGCAAGCTGGCCGACATGGAACTTTACTACACCAGCAAGAATACCACGCTGTCGAACGAAATAGAAAACCTGCGCTAAGCAGCCGGATTGGGAGAATGAACATGGATTGGGGAAGCCCCGGATTTGTAATCGCGATAATCGCCATCAGCACCGTAGGATGGATCGTGAACAACTGGATCAGAGCCAAGCATGGCTATGAACTCGAGGACGAATGGGGCGGGAAGACTGGCAAAACAGCCAAGACCAGCCCGGACGAGCAGCGCAAGATCGAGCTTCTCTCGAATGAGAATGAAGAGCTGGTCGGCAAAATCGACAGGCTGCAGGAACGGCTTCAGGTACTCGAACGGATCGCCACCGACCCAGCCAAACGGACAGCGGATGAAATCGAAGCGCTAAGGGAGAAGAACTGATGGATCCGGAGAAGATCGCCATGATCACCGAGCTTGCGCCAATTATCGCGGCAGTCGCCGCCATCGCAGTCGGCGGCTGGGTCGTGACCACCTGGATGCGGATCAAGAACGGCTATCCCCTGGAAAACCAGTGGGGCAAGTCCGTTTATCCCAAAACCGATCAGGAAGCGGTCGAGCGGGTCAAATTGCTGACCAATGAGAACGCCGAACTGCGCGCCGAGTTGGGGTCTGTCAAAGACCGGCTCGCCAATGTCGAGCGTATCGTCACCGATGACAGCCACAGGCTGACGCAGGAAATCGAACAGCTGCGCGACAAGCGCGCGAACTGAAAGGTGGAACCATGCCGATAGAATATATAGCCTTGATGATACCTTTTGCGGGCATGGCTATCGGTGTCTTTGCAATCTGGACAAACCATCAACAGAAAATGATGGACAAGCAGGCAAAGATATCGGCGGAAAAAGCGGCGCAATATGCGGTCGTCAATAATGAGCTTGAACAGCGGGTAAGGGTTTTGGAGCGAATTGTCACTGACCGGGGCTTTGGTGTCTCGGCGCAAATCGAAGACCTGCGCGACGCCCCTGAAACGAAGGAGTTGAACTGATGGGTGATTATATCTGGGCATTGATACCTTTGGCGCCTTTCATGTTGGGCGGCCTCGCCATCTGGACCCGGCATCAAAGCAAAATGGCCGAAAAATACGGCCATCTTCCGAAGGGCCTTGATCCCGATACAGACCGGATGCGCGACGAAATGAAATATCTGAAGGAACGGGTTGCGGTGCTCGAGCAGATCACCACCGATGGTCACAGCACCAAGCAACTCGAGAATGAAATAGAACAATTGCGAGGCCGCTAGACAGGTTCAGCGCGGACTAGAGGGAGTTTTTAAATGAATCCGTTTGAAATGGTTGTTGCCATCATCATCGTCATCACGATCGGAAAGGTGCTGAGTACCCGGTTCCGGGCGCAACACGGAATTTCCGAAGATGAAAAGGGCAATGCTATTGTCGCAAATGATCCCGATGCACGGCGACTGAAAGAAGAAGTCAAATATCTCAAGGAGCGCGTTGCCGTGCTCGAGCAAATTGCCACCGATGGCCGGGGTGCCCGGGAACTGGAAAACGAAATCGAGAAATTGCGCGACCGGTAAGCCGGTCCAGAAAGTGGAAGGACAAGCATGATGCAAGAACCTGCTTTTTATATGATCACCGCGGCCTTTTCGCTGATTGGCTTGACGGTTGTCGCACTTATCACCCTGAGGGGCTGGCGCGACTGGATCGCCCTGAAGTCCCGCGAGATCGAGCAACGGCGCGAGGATAATCCGCCGACCGCGACATCGCGGATCGAGGTGGCGGACTTGAAAGAACGCATCCGCAAGCTGGAAGCCATTGCAGCCGGCGTGGAGCTTTAGTCACACGCCGTTCGCGCCGAACCTGTCGAATCATCGGCCTGAGCGCGTGCCGCCCGCCCTTCGAAACGCTCAGGACAAACAGATGGCTTAAAACGAGTGACCTTGCTCGCTGACCCTGCTAACCGCCCTGCCCATGAGCAAAATTGACGACCTGATCGAAGAATATGAATTTCTCGAACCCGATGACCGCTACCGGCTGCTGATCGACCTGGGCAAAGAGCTTGATCCAATGCCGGATGCGCTAAAAACCGATGCGACGCTGGTGCGGGGATGTTCTGCTTCGGTCTGGGTCTATCCGACGCAACTGGAAGACGGACGTCTGCATTTCCTGGCTGACAGCAATGCCGCTATTACCAAGGGCATTATCGCGCTTGTGCTGGAAACGGTGCAGGATAAGGCCGCCGAGCAGATCACAGGCACCGATATTGCTGCCATTCTCGAGCCTTTTGATCTGAAAAACCAGCTGAGTTCAAACCGCACTCAGGGTATTCCGAATATGATCGCGTTGATACAGCAGACCGCATCGCGGTTGCAGAGCAACTAATAGTCCGCCTTTGCGGGAGAACAGAAGCTAAATAGGTTTCCAAACCCGGCGTTCTTCGGCGATCCGCAGAACATCGTAGGCAGCCTGGGCCGCCTGGAATTTCTTGGCCGCCTCGGCATCACCCGGATTGACATCGGGGTGAAATTCCTTGGCCATCGTCCGCCATGCCTTTTTCACCGTGTCAAATTCGACATCGGGTGTCAGATCGAAAATCTCCAGCGCCGTCATTTCATCGCGGGAACGGCTGCCGTCCCCGGATCCCATCCAGCTATAATGCGCCGCCTCCTGATAGGCATTGGCATCGCGCTGCTCGTCGGCTTCGCGCTTCTTGCGCTCTTCCTTGTCCAGCCCTTCGAAATAGTCCCACCCGCGGTTATATTCCGCCGCGTGAGTCTGGCAGAAATACCAGCGATCGGGACTGTTGGGGGATTTGGGCGCAGGGCAGCTGCCCGCTTCGTCGCAACCGTGCCGGTCACAAATCTTGACCTGCTGCGTTTCACGGGAGCTTTCATAGCTTCCCCAGCGGGGAAACCCCCAATTGTCTGATCTTTTGGCTTTTGGCATAAATCGCATTCTAACAGAGGAACAGGGCGAGTTCCACCGCAAAGATAATACCAGAGGGTCTGTAAGCCGGGTTCTGTCCACCCGCTGAAGCCCTTCCGAGCATAAGCGCGTTAGCCAGCCATTCATCTAGGCCATGCATTGCTGCGTGGCTCAAGCAACCAACCCGGGCTGCAGGCCGAAAAAGCCATATGCCGCCCCTATTTGGTTTTGCTCCAGGTGGGGTTTACCATGCCGGGCCTGTTGCCAGTCCCGCGGTGCGCTCTTACCGCACCCTTTCATTGTCACGTGACCGAAGTCGTTGCGACCTGCTTTCTGTTGCACTTTCCCTAGGGTTGCCCCCGCCGGACGTTATCCGGCACCTTTTAATCGTGGAGCCCGGACTTTCCTCGACAAACTGTCGCGGCTGGCCGACCCTCTGGTCCGCCCTATTTAGTGATTCCGCGCTCTCTGTCCAACATTAAAGACAAAAGCAGCGAGCGGCATTCGCCGTCGATCACGCCATCGATATTTTTCGGCCGGAAGCGCCGTTGAAAAGCGACGACGGCGGCTGTCTGGTCGGAAATATCATAGCCGAACCGTTCCAGTGCCAGCATGAAGCCGCCGTCGGTCCACGGCGGTTCGTTCAGCTTTGCTGCCGGTTTTTTCAGCGCAATGCCGTGACGCGCCAGTCTTTCCCAGTCGAACAGCTCGCCCGGGTCCTGTTTGCGCGCCGGCGCCAGATCGCTGTGGCCGATGACATTGGACGGCAGGATATCGTGACGCTCCACAATGGCATGGGCCAGCCTGGTGACCGCATCCATCTGTTCTTCGGGAAACGGGACATAGCCCCATTCATGACCGGGATTGACGATCTCGATACCGATGCTGGCGCTATTTACGTCGGTTATCCCGCGCCAGTAGCCGCGTCCAGCATGCCAGGCGCGCTTTGCTTCATCGACCATCTGGACAATCTGGCCATCTTCGGTGACGACATAATGGGCCGAGACTTTTGCTTCACGATTGGCCAGCCAGCTGATCGCCGAAGCCGCGTCCTTCATGCCGGTATAATGCATGACAAGAATGCTTATCGGCAGCTGGCGTTCGTCAAAATTGGGAGACGGCGTCCATATCACATCCATGAAAGACCTCTCCTTTTCAAAGCTCAAGCTGTGACGATAGCACCCAAAAGCAATTCTGTCGTCGATGGTGGCGAAATCCGCAAATCGCCTCCATTTTCCAGTGTCAATTCACGGGTCATCCACGCGCCGGCGGTTCGCGCGCTGAGATCGGCCGGTGCTATAGTGCCGTCCAGAGCGGTCCGGATGCCTTCATCAAGCGCGATTTTTGCGCCTTCTGCCCTGATGACGACTTCGACGCCGAGCTCCCCTTGCTCGGCACCTACGTCCAGTCGGCCACCGCGCACCAGAGATTCTTTTGCAATCAGTGCGAGGTTCAGCAGAATCTTGATCGCCTTTTTTGGCAATGCTTCGCCCTGCAATGCCCATCCCAAAGTGATTTTGCCCGAATCGCCGAGCAGTGATTCGATCAGCTGACGCGCCTCAGCCGGATCGACATTGTCGCCGAAGCCACCGGCAGCGCCAAAAGCGAGCCGGAAATATTTCAGTTTGTCGGCCGATGCTCTGGCGCTGTCTGCCAGCAAGTCCATGCAACGATCGCGCATCACCGGATCGGTTTCGCCTTCCAGCAATTCAAGACCGTTGTTGAGCGCCCCGACGGGGCTGAGCAGGTCATGGCATATTTTCGAACAAAGCAGTGATGCTAGGTCAACTTCACTATTCGACATATACACGCGCCCTTAACTATGATTTCATTCCGCGGCTGTTTGGCCTTTTGCATCGGAGCAATCAAGTATGATCGCGTTGAAACGACCATAAAATTCGCCCTTTTCAACTGCGTGCCAAGCTGCTGCGTCCTGCCCGTTCAAAATCAGCCACAGCCGTCCATCGGGCGCGGCGCTTTCGGCATCGGTCATCGAAGGCTTCACGATTCCTGCGGGATGCGAGTGATAATAGCCGAGGATCGGTGCTCCTGCGCCCCGCGCATCCCGCTCCGCCGCGATCAATATAGCGGGATCAATCTCGAAATGACGGACCGGGTCATCGGCTACATTTGCCGCTGCGCAATAGCTGCTGACCTTGCCATCCCGGCCAAACAAGATCCCGCAGACTTCCTTCGGTACAGCCGCAATGGCCAGGCGCTGGAGTTCGGCCAACATGGCGCTTGATATAAAGACTTGCATGGCCCACATCTACGCGATGAATGAGGCGCAATCCACAATATCCGGAACGTTACCGGATTCTCCAAAAAAACAGCGTCTCGATGCGGCTTTGACAGAAGTCGTAGAGGGGCTTTCCCGTGAGCGGGTAAAATCGCTTATCTCTGGCGGGAATCTGCTGCTTGATGGCACGACATTCACCGATCCGTCGGCCAAGAAAATCGGCGGCAAGCCATTTGAACTAACGATCCCGGAGCCGATTGCCGGCCCTGCCCTGGCGCAGGAGATTCCGCTCGATGTGATATTCGAAGACACGCATCTGATCGTCATCAACAAACCGGCAGGTCTCGTTGTCCATCCCGCCGCCGGGCATGCCGATGGCACCCTGGTCAACGCCCTGCTGCACCATTGCCGCGGCCAGTTGTCCGGCATTGGCGGCGTGACCAGACCGGGGATTGTCCACCGGATCGACAAGGACACATCGGGATTGATGGTCGCGGCCAAGACCGATGCCGCGCACCAGGGTCTGAGCGCCCTGTTCGCCAAACATGATATCGAGCGGCGCTATATGGCCATCGTCAACGGTCGGCCCAATCCGCCGATGGCGACCATCGAGGGCAGCATCGGCCGCAGCAATGTCAATCGAAAGAAAATGGCGGTTGTCGGCGATGACCGGGGCAAGTCGGCGATGACTCACTATACGGTCAAGGAAATGCTCGACGGCGCTGCTTTGGTCGAATGTACGCTGGAAACAGGACGCACCCATCAAGTCCGGGTCCATATGACCCATATCGGCCATAGCCTCATTGGTGATCCGCTCTATGGCACTCGTCGAAAATCAATGCTTTCCCGTCGGAAAGATATTCAATTTGGACGCCAGGCCCTTCATGCTGCTAGTCTTGGATTTGTTCATCCCATAACGGACGAAAAATTGATGTTTTCTATTGGTTTTCCGGACGATATGCAGGAACTATTCATGAAGTTGCGTGTATAGGTAATACACCTTATATCCGCTTTTAACCAAAGGGTGCTTAATGAGGCCTGGAGGCGCAACAAAGAAGGAACTAAAATGGCTAATGGTAGCAATGTTCCGGCAAAAATCCCTGCCTTAGGGGGGGACGCGAGCCTGAACCGGTATCTTTCGGAAGTTCGTAAATTTCCGTTATTGACCCCCGAACAAGAATATATGTTGGCGAAGCGCTATTCTGAACACAAGGATCAGGAAGCAGCTGCCCAGCTGGTAACGTCGCATCTGCGACTTGTCGCGAAAATCGCGATGGGCTTTCGCGGCTATGGCTTGCCTGTTTCGGATCTCATTTCCGAAGGCAATGTTGGCCTGATGCAAGGCGTAAAGAAATTCGAACCGGAACGCGGTTTCCGCCTCGCGACCTACGCGATGTGGTGGATCCGTGCCTCTATCCAGGAATATGTACTGCGCAGCTGGAGCCTCGTGAAAATGGGGACGACCGCCGCACAGAAGAAGCTATTCTTCAACCTGCGCCGGATGAAGAATAATCTCGATGCCTTCGAGGATGGCGATCTCTCGCCCGAAGACGTGCAGAAAATTTCTACCGATCTGGGTGTTGCCGAACATGAAGTGGTCAATATGAACCGCCGCATGTCGATGGGCGGCGATGCGTCACTGAATGTCACGATGTCATCCGAAGATGGCGATGGTGGCCAGTGGCAGGACCTGCTGGAAGACGATGGTCCGCTGCATGACGAGTCGATTGCCGCTTCTCAAGAAGCCGACTTCCGCCATGACATGCTTAAGGAAGCGATGGGGTCGCTGAACGAGCGGGAGCAACATATTCTGGCTGAGCGCCGTTTGTCGGAAGATCCGAAAACGCTTGAGGATTTGAGCAAAGTCTATGAAGTCAGTCGCGAACGCATTAGACAGATTGAAGTCCGCGCCTTCGAGAAGCTGCAAAAAGCGATGCTTCGCATTGCTGGGGAAAAGCAGTTGCTGGCAGCAAGCTAGCTCTCGAAAGCCGCTCTAAAAAACTATTGGCAAACGCCCCGAAACAGAAATTGTTTTCGGGGCGTTTTGCATTTAGGCTGCGCCAATGCGGGTGATTAAATTTCTCTTCAAATTGGCAATATATTTCGTGCTAATCACGGTCGCGTGGGTCGGGCTCTATGCCATCGTGCCGCCGCCGGTCACCGCAACGATGATCATGGATGGGAACGGGATCACCAAGGACTGGACGAGTTTCAGCGAGATATCTCCGAATATGGCGCGGGCAGTGATTGCTGCCGAAGACAGCAAGTTTTGCAGCCACAACGGTTTTGACACCGAGGCGATCCAGAAAGCCATCGAGCGCAACGCCCAAGGCGGCCGGATAAGGGGTGGTTCGACCATATCTCAGCAAGTCGCGAAAAACGCCTTCCTCTGGCAGGGCGGCGGCTTTTTTCGCAAGGGGCTGGAAGCCTATTTCACCTTCCTGATCGAGACGATCTGGAACAAGAGACGGATCATGGAAGTCTATCTCAATGTGGCCGAGACCGGGATTGGCACTTATGGCGTGCAGGCCGGTGCGCAGCGCTATTTCCAGAAAGATGCCAAGGATCTAACCGCGATTGAAGCGGCGCGCATCGCCGCTGCCTTGCCCCTGCCAAAGAAACGCGCTGTTAACGGTGCCAGCGGCTTCACCCGCCGCTATGGCAATACGATTGCGGCGCGGATCAATGTCGTGCGGAACGAGAAACTGGATAGCTGTATCTATAATTGATCGTGCGGCGACGACGGCGGGAATGCTGCAAGGTCGATCAGAACCCCCTTCCGCGCAAAAAGCAATAGCCGCATTGCGAGTGCAACACGGCCATAGCTCTATCAGTCGAATGGTTCCCGACCTTAGCCGGGGAATGGCTAAGCGGCGTCTTCCTTCTTCGCCTTGGAACTCTTCGCGATCACCTTCACCGGATCTTTCGTGCCTGCGACCACATCCTTGTCGATCACAATCTCGTCCACGCCTTCAAAATCGGGCAAGTCGAACATGGTGTCGAGCAGGATATTCTCGACGATGGAACGCAGCCCGCGCGCACCGGTTTTCCGTTCGATCGCTTTCTTGGCAACCGCAACCAGCGCATCATCGGTGAAGGTCAGACCGACATTTTCCAGCTCGAACAATTTGCTATATTGCTTCACCAGAGCGTTTTTTGGCTCCTGGAGAATCGTTACCAGCGCATCGATATCCAGATCTTCCAGCGTGGCGATAACCGGCAGACGGCCAACAAATTCAGGTATCAGTCCGAATTTCAGCAAATCTTCCGGTTCGCCCTGAGCGAGCAGTTCGCCGACCTTGCTTTCTTCAGGCGCAGCAACATGCGCACCGAAACCGATGGACTTGCCTTCAAGACGATCGCCGATGATCTTTTCCAGACCGGCAAACGCACCGCCGCAGATGAACAGGATATTGGTCGTGTCGACTTGCAGAAATTCCTGCTGCGGATGCTTGCGGCCACCCTGTGGTGGAACGCTGGCGGTTGTGCCTTCCATCAGCTTCAGCAGCGCCTGCTGGACGCCTTCACCGGAAACATCGCGGGTAATCGACGGATTTTCCGCTTTGCGGCTGATCTTGTCGATTTCGTCGATGTAAACGATGCCGCGCTGCGCCTTCTCGACATTATAATCGGACGCCTGCAACAGCTTGAGAATGATATTTTCAACGTCTTCACCGACATAGCCGGCTTCGGTCAAAGTCGTCGCATCGGCCATGGTAAACGGCACATCAAAGGTCTTCGCGAGAGTCTGGGCTAACAGAGTTTTACCGCAGCCGGTCGGACCAACCAGCAAGATATTGGACTTTGCCAGTTCGATATCACCGGATTTGGCAGCGTGATTCAGACGCTTGTAGTGATTGTGAACAGCAACCGACAGCACGCGTTTGGCGCGTTTCTGACCAATTACATAATCGTTCAGCACATCGCAGATTTCCTGCGGTGTTGGCACTTCGCCGTCCTTGCGGCCGGTAGCGGCGCCCTTGGTTTCCTCGCGAATGATGTCATTGCAAAGCTCTACGCATTCATCACAGATGAAAACCGTTGGTCCGGCAATCAGCTTGCGGACTTCATGTTGGGATTTGCCACAGAAAGAGCAATATAATGTGCTCTTCGAATCAGATCCCGTCAATTTCGTCATAAAAAGTCCTTTAAACCGGCCAATATTGTATATTTAACCGTCATATCGCAAATTGCCATAGCTTTTTTCGCAGCATTCCTAGCGAAACGCCAAGTCTATCAAATATGGCTTAAATTTCATTTAGGGCCGCGCTAGCCGCTTATTTATTATCTTCTGACGGCACCGGGCGCTTGTCATAAACTTCGTCGACAATGCCGAATGCCTTGGCTTCGTCGGCTTCCATGAACGTATCCCGGTCCATGGCCGCTTCGATTTCTGCCAGAGGTTTTCCGGTATATTTGGCATAAAGTTCATTCATGCTGCTGCGAATGCGCAATATTTCCTTGGCCTGGATCTCGATATCCGATGCCATGCCCTGGGCGCCGCCGGAGGGTTGATGCACCATGATCCGGGCATTGGTTGTCGCCATCCGCATGCCGGGTTCGCCCGCTGCAAGCAGGAAGCTGCCCATAGAGGCCGCCTGGCCGACACACACCGTACCGACGCGAGGGCGGATATATTGCATCGTATCGTGGATCGCCATGCCGGCAGTCACGACGCCGCCCGGCGAGTTGATATAGAGATAAATATCCTTCTTCGGATTTTCCGATTCCAGAAAGAGCAATTGCGCGGTGATGATCGAAGCCATCCCGTCCTCGACCGGACCGGTGACGAAAACGATACGTTCACGCAGCAGCCGGGAAAAAATATCGAAACTGCGCTCGCCCCGGTTGGATTGTTCGACAACCATAGGGATTAGAGCGTTTGTAATCGGATCATGCATCTTGAAAATTGTCCTGTTTTTGGCTTCGATACTACATCGGGATTATCGCGGAATTGTTCAAGGGCTTTAACGATGTTACGTGGGAAGGAATGTGATCTGTAAAAATCACGTCTCCGATACGACGATCATTGCGCACCATGCACGCTATCCCTACATGTTGATCAAGACAATGCTGATCATCCGGTGATCGGTGCTTCTCAAAATTCCATTAGCGGAGTCCAGAATGACAACCAACAACAGCCCAATCTCTCCCACATTTAACAATGACGAAGAGGATGAAGAGAATAAGTCCGGCGGCCTCCCGGGTGCCATGATGACAAAATTTCTGGAAGCCCGCACGATCATGATATTCGGCGGGATTGACCAGAAGCTGGCCGAACGCGTCGCCACGCAATTGCTCTATCTCGACCATGTCAATCACGATCCGATCCGGATTTTTCTGAACTCTCCAGGCGGTCATGTCGAGTCGGGTGACACCATCCATGATTTGGTCCGCTACATCAGTTCGCCAGTCGCGATGATCGGGACTGGCTGGGTCGCCAGCGCCGGTACCCATATTTTCCTGGGCGTGCCCAAGGAACGGCGCTTCTGCCTGCCGAACACAAGATTCCTGATCCATCAGCCATCCGGCGGCGCCGGTGGCAAGGCGTCGGATATCGCCATTCAGGCGCAGGAAATCGTAAAGATGCGCGAGCGGCTTGCACGCATTATTGCCGATGAAACCGGTCAGGATGTCGAACGCGTTCGCAAGGATATCGATCGCGATTACTGGATGGGTACAGACGAAGCCAAGGAATATGGCATTCTCGGCACGGTCATCGACAAGGCTAGCGAAGTCACCTTTTAGGATTGGCTCAAACCGCCCGATTCCAACGGGCATCTGCTTGAAGCAATATATAAAAAGCCGGACAGGTTCTCCCTGCCCGGCTTTTTTATAATCAAGCCAGAAGGCTTATTTCTTGGCTGGTGCCTTTTTGGCAGCAGGCTTCTTGGCGGCAGGCTTCTTGGCGGCAGGCTTCTTGGCTGCCGGCTTTTTCGCAGGTGCCTTTTCCGCAGCAGCAGCTTTGACCGGAGCCTTTTTCGCTGCGGCTTTCTTGGCAGGCGCCTTTTCAGCGTCGTCCTTTTTCGCCGCAGGTTTCTTGGCCGCAGCCTTTTTGGCCGGAGCCTTCTTCTTGGCAGCCGGCTTTGCTTCCGCTTCGTCTTCTGCCTCGATCGCCGCTTCCAGTTCTTCGCGCGTTACCTTGCGGTCGGTGACTTCTGCCTTGTCAAACAGGAAGTCGACAACCTTGTCTTCGTACATCGGCGCACGAAGCTGGGCAGCGGCCATCTGGTCCTGCTGGATATATTGAACAAACCGTTCGCGATCTTCCGCGCGATATTGCTGCGCCGCCTGCTGGATCAGCATGCCCATTTCCTGCTGGCTGACTTCGACACCATTGGCCTGGCCGATTTCTGAAAGCAGCAATCCGAGACGGACGCGACGAACCGCGATATCGCGATACTCGTCCTTCTCGTCTTCCATTTCCTTGCGAGCTGCTTCGGAATCTTCTTCCTGCTCGGCTTCCTGCTCAAGCTGCTGCCAGATCTGGCTGAACTCGGCTTCGACCATGCCCGGTGGCACTTCGAAATCGTGGCTTGCAGCCAGCTGATCAAGCAGCTTGCGCTTCATATGGGTGCGGGTCAGGCCGTTGAGTTCCTGTTCGATCTGCCCCTTGAGCAGTTCGGTCAGTTGATCGATGCCTTCGAGACCCATGGATTTCGCCATTTCGTCGTCGGCTTTGGCGACTTTGGGCTTCTGCACTTCGGCGACAACAACGTCGAACGTCGCGTCTTTGCCCTTCAGGTCTTCGACATTATAATCGTCGGGGAAGGTCACTTTCACGAGAACTTCATCATTGGCCTTCTTGCCGATCAGCTGGTCTTCGAAGCCAGGGATCAGACGGCCGGAACCGAGTTCGATCGCCATGCCTTCGCCCTTGCCACCATCAAATGGCACGCCGTCGACCTTGCCTTCAAAGTCGATCAGGCACTGGTCGCCGGTCTGCGCTTTGTAGGACTTGGCAGCCGTTTCAAACTGCTTCTGGCTCTCGGCAAATTTCTGCAGCGCTTCATCAACGGTCTTCTTGTCCGCTTCGACTTGCAGGCGCTCCAGCTTCAGGCCTTCAACATCCGGCGTCGGAACATCCGGAAGGATTTCGAGATCCAGCTTCACGTTTGCGTCTTTGCCAGGCTCATAGCCTTCTTCAAGGTCGACATTGGGCTGCATCGCCGGACGGAGCTTGTTGTCGGCCATGGTTTTCTCGATGCTTTCCTGGATCGAGCTGGTCAGCGCATCCTGCATCAGGGCATCGTTGTGCATCTTGCGCACAAGATTGGCCGGGACCTTGCCCTTGCGGAAGCCGGGCATATTCACCTGCGGTGCCATTTTCTGCACTTCGGCTTCTACGCGCGATTCGATATCCTTCGCGGTAATCTTGATTTCATAGGCCCGTTTCAGACCTTCGTTCAGCGTTTCAACAATCTGCATGACTATCCTTCTGGTGCCTTCATATTCGGTGTTTTTCGATAGATATTGCAGCTAACTTGGTGCGGGCGAAGGGACTCGAACCCCCACACCCGAAGATACCAGAACCTAAATCTGGCGCGTCTACCAATTCCGCCACGCCCGCCCAGTTACGCCGTCAAAACTCTATCGAAGTACGATTGACCCGCGCGCCTAGCCGAAAGCCGCGTAGAGGGCAAGTGGGGTTTGCGAAGGAATTACCCCAGTATCTTCTTCAACAACTCGTTCACCACCTGCGGATTGGCCTTGCCCTGCATTGCTTTCATTGTCTGGCCGACGAAGAAACCGAACAATTTGTCCTTGCCGTCGCGATATTGGGCGACCTTGTCTTCGTTGGCGGCCATGACGTCGGCGATGACTTTTTCGATCGCGCCGGTGTCGGATTCCTGCTTGAGACCCTGCTCCTCGACGATTTTGGCTGCGCCGTCGCCGGTTTCGAGCATGATCTCGAACACCTGCTTGGCGATTTTGCCGGAAATCGTATCGTCGGCAACCAGCCCGAGCAATTCAGCCGCCTGCGCCGGCGTGACCGGACTGTTTTCTATGCCGACACCCAAACGGTTGAGTGCACCGAACAGTTCCGATGTCATCCAATTCGCGGCGCTGCTGGCAATTTTTTCAGGCTCGTCGGTGGTTTCGAGTAGTTCCTCAAACCATAAGGCGGTTTCATGCTCCGCGGTCAGGACCGCTGCATTATAGGCGCTCAGGCCAAGCACATTCTTGTAGCGCGCGCGTTTTTCGTCCGGGAGTTCCGGCAGGCTCGCCTTGCAGTCGAAGATGAAATCATCTTCCAGTTCCAGCGGCAACAGATCGGGATCGGGGAAATAGCGGTAATCATGCGCGTCTTCTTTCGAGCGCATCGAGCGGGTTTCATTCTTGTCCGGATCGAACAGGCGGGTTTCCTGAACGACAGAACCGCCATCCTCGATCAGGTCAACCTGACGCCGGGCCTCATATTCGATCACAGCCTGAATGAAGCGCATCGAGTTGACATTTTTGGTCTCGGTACGGGTGCCAAGCTCGCCGCCCGGCTTGCGCACGCTGACGTTGACGTCGGCGCGCATCGAACCTTGTTCCATATTGCCGTCGCAGCTGCCGACATAGCGCAGGATCGAACGGAGCTTGCGGACATAGGCCGCCGCTTCCTTGGGCGAGGTCATATCCGGCTTGGAGACAATTTCCATCAGAGCGACGCCGCAGCGGTTGAGATCGACATAGGACATGGTCGGATGCTGGTCGTGCATCAGCTTGCCGGCATCCTGTTCGATATGGATACGCTCGACACCGATCGCTTTGCCGTGGGCGTCGGGATCTTTTTCATCGAGCGAAATCTGGATCACGCCCTCGCCCACGATCGGGTGATAAAGCTGGGAAATCTGGTAGCCTTGCGGCAGATCGGCGTAGAAATAATTCTTGCGGTCGAAGCGCGAATATTTGTTGATCTGCGCATTGATCGCGAGACCTGTGCGCACCGCCTGACGGACGCATTCGCCGTTCAGCGTCGGCAACATGCCGGGCATGGCAGCGTCGACGAGGCTGACCTGCGTATTCGGTTCTGCGCCGAATTCGGTCGAGGCTCCGGAAAAAAGCTTCGATTCGGAGGTGATCTGGGCGTGGACCTCGAGGCCGATCACGACCTCCCATTCGCCGGTTCCGCCCTGGATACGATATGTTGATTCAGTCATTTCTACCACCACTGCTCCGGTTTCGCGACAAAGCCGGCGCGTTCCTCGATTGCCAATCCTGCGTTAAACACGCTCTGTTCGTCCAATGCCTTGCCGATGATCTGCAGGCCGAGGGGCAATCCCTTACCGTCCAGTCCGGCTGGGACCGACATCGCTGGCAATCCGGCCAGTGAACTGGGCACGGTGAACACATCATTCAGATACATGGCCAGCGGATCGTCGCTTTTCTCGCCGAGACCAAAGGCTGCGCTTGGCGCGGTCGGGGTCAGCAGCAGGTCGCAGCTGTTCCAGGCCTTGTCGAAATCCTGCGAGATCAGGGTGCGGACTTTCTGCGCCTGGGTATAATAAGCGTCATAATAGCCGGCGCTCAGCACATAGGTGCCGATCATGATCCGGCGCTTCACTTCGGGTCCGAAACCGGCTTCGCGGGTGGCGGCATACATGTCCTGCAGCCCTGCCCCGTCCGGCAGATCGCGCAGACCGTAGCGCACGCCATCATAGCGCGAGAGGTTGGACGAAGCTTCGGCCGGTGCGATGATATAATAGGCGGGCAACGCATATTTGGTGTGCGGCAGCGAGACATCGACGATGGTCGCGCCGGCATCCTTGAGCATTTCTATGCCCTTCTGCCAAAGCGCATCGATCTCAACCGGCATATTGTCGACCCGATATTCCTTGGGAATACCGATCTTCTTGCCCGCCAGATTGCTGTTCAGCGCCGCTTCCCAATCAGGGACGGGCAGGTTCAGCGAAGTGGAATCCTTGGCATCAAAACCGGCCATGGATCCAAGCATGATCGCGCAATCGCGGACATCATGGGCCATGGGACCAGCCTGATCGAGCGAGCTGGCAAAGGCAATCGTGCCCCAGCGCGAGCAGCGGCCATAGGTCGGCTTGAAGCCGGTGATGCCGACAAAGGCAGCAGGCTGGCGAATCGATCCGCCGGTGTCGGTGCCGGTGGCTGCCGGCGCGATATGTCCCGAGACAACCGCTGCGCTACCGCCGGATGAACCGCCAGGCGCCAGATCGACGTTACCGCCGTCATTACGCCGCCATGGTGAAATCACATTGCCGAAGGCGCTGGTCTCGTTCGACGAGCCCATGGCGAACTGGTCCATGTTGAGCTTGCCGAGCATACCCGCGCCAGCCTTGAACAGGTTGGACGATACGGTTGATTCATACTGAGGAACAAAGCCTTCGAGAATCAGGCTGGCTGCGGTGGTCGCCACACCTTCGGTGCAGAACAGGTCCTTCATGCCGATCGGCACACCGGCCATCTTGCCGAGCGTTTCACCCGCCGCCTTGGCCTTGTCGGTGGCTTCCGCCGCCGCCAGAGCATGTTCCGGTGTTTCGACCAGAAAGGCGTTCAATGGCTTGGCCGCGCTGACCCGCGCGATGAAAGTTTCCGCGACTTCCTTCGCGGTAAAATCGCCGTCGGCAATGCCGTTGCGGATATCCGCGATGCCCATTTCAAATATTGCGGTCATAGCACTGGCTCCGTTCGTGCTGAGCTTGTCGAAGCATTGGTGTTTGCCGCGGGGCCCTTCGACGGGCTCAGGGCGAAAGGGTTCTGTTTCGGCAACATCATTATTCAATCACCTTCGGAACTGCAAAAAAGCCGTGTTCGGCGATCGGCGCATTGGCCAAAATCTTGTCGCGAATCTCGCCGTCGGTGACGACATCCTCGCGCAGCCGCAATGTGTTCGGGATCACCGCCGTCATCGGCTCGACCTTCGAACAATCCACTTCGCCCAGTTGCTCGACCCAACCCAATATCTGGTTCAGCTCGGGCACGAAGGCGTCCGCTTCGGCTTCGGTAATCGCGATCCTCGAGAGGCTGGCGATCTTTTTGACGGTTTCCTTATCGATTGACATGACTCATTCTTTTCAGGTTCATCTTTTTTCGGGTATTTCGGAATTAAATATTGTACCGAGCGCCGCTAGCACTGGCGCGGAGCGGCTTCAAGCGGATTGAAGCAGCAGAATCTAGGTTGGAGTATCTTTTGGCCCGTAAGTTTCTTTATTTTGTCGCCGGCATGGTCATTCTCGTGCTCGCCGGCGCATTTGTTTATCAGGTCTATGGCGAAGAGTTGATGGAAGTGGCCTTTGTGCCCGACACCGAATTTACGGCGCAGGAAGTGCTGGAAGACAATATCTATGCCGATACCGGCATGTGGCTGGCGCGGCCCGAACTGGTGAAAGGCAACCCGGCTCTCTGGCTTCCGGAAGGATATGAGGACGCGGCCTTGCCGCTTCCCGATTCCAAGAAAGCGGCTATTTTCTTCGTTCATCCGACTTCATTTTTGAAGAAAGACCGCTGGAATGCGGCATTGGATGATGAAGATTCGCAAGCGCGCGCGCGAATATTCCTGCGCGGTCAGGCCAGCGCCTTTAATGCTATCGGCGATGTCTGGGCGCCGCGCTATCGTCAGGCGACGCTGGGCGCGTTTCTCACCACAAAGCCGGAAGGCCAGCAGGCGCTGGACGCCGCTTATCAGGATGTGCTGGCGGCCTTTGATTATTTTGTCTCGGAAATACCGGGTGATCAGTCGATCATATTGGCGGGGCACAGCCAGGGCAGTCTGCATCTGACCAATTTGCTCAAGGAACGGGTCGCGGGCACGCCGCTCGCCAACCGGATTGTCGCCGCCTATGTCGTGGGCTGGCCGGTTTCGGTGGACACCGATATTCCGGAAATGGGCCTCGATATTTGCGAAGCACCCGATCAGACGCGCTGCATCATGGCTTGGCAGAGCTTTGCGGAACCGGCAGATTATGGCCGGATCGTCAAAGTCTATGACATGACGATCGGCTTCAACGGCGAGCCGCGCAAGGATAGCAAGCTTCTTTGCAGCAATCCGATCAATGGCGATGTAAATTCGTCTGCGGCGGCTTCGGCTAATCTCGGCACATTGGTTCCCAATGATGATCTGAGCGAAGCGAGCCTGACCGTCGGATCTGTCCCGGCCAAATGCGATGCCAGGGGATTTCTGCTGATCGGTGATCCGCCTGAAATGGGCCCTTATGCCCTGCCCGGCAACAATTACCATGTTTATGACTATAGCCTTTTCTGGGCCAATGTTCGCGCCGACGCACGCCGGAGGATGCTAGCATTTCCGGCACGTTGATCTCCGATGATGTCGGGGCCTTCGCGCAGGCGCTGCCCGGCGGTGGCCGGTTGCTCGGCCTCGATATCGGCACCAAGACCGTGGGCATGGCGTTGTGCGATTCGCACTGGACGTTCGCGACTGCGGCGGAAACGATCGAGCGACGCAAATTCTCCAAGGATCTCGAACGCATCAAGACCGTCATTGCCGAACAGAATATTGTCGGACTGGTCGCCGGCCTGCCGCTCAATCTCGATGGCAGCCAAAGCCCCCAGACACAGGCGGCACGCGCCTTTGCGCAAAACCTCAAGCCGCTGGGTCTGCCGATATTATTGTGGGACGAACGGTGGAGCACCCAGGCCGTCACCCGCGATCTGATTGCATCGGACGTCAGCCGGAAAAAACGGGCCAAGGTCGTCGACAAAATGGCCGCCGCCTATATTTTGCAGGGCGCCATCGACAGGCTTGCCGCGCTGTCATGATGACTCTATAGAACCCGCTTTAATGACATCGCAAAAAACCGCATCGTCGCAGACCTTTCCAGCCGGATCGGATGCTTTTCCACATCGTCATCTATTGGGTATCGCCGGACTGCACCCCTGGGAGATATTATTTCTGCTCGAGGAGGCCAAGCAATGGGTCGATCTCAACAGAAAATCCAGCAAGCACGCGAACAAGCTGGATGGCCTGACCGTCATCAATGCCTTTTTCGAAAACAGCACAAGAACGCTGCTTTCCTTTGAAATTGCCGGAAAACGCATGGGCGCCGATGTCGTCAACATGCACGCGGCGCAATCCAGCATCAAAAAAGGCGAAACGCTGATCGATACGGCGGTCACGCTCAACGCGATGAAGGCCGATGCGATTGTTATCCGTCACGGCAGTTCCGGCGCGGTGCAGCTGATTGCCGACAAGGTCGATTGCCCGGTGCTCAACGCGGGTGATGGCAGACACGAACATCCGACACAGGCCTTGCTCGACGCACTGACCATTCAGCGGCGCAAGGGCGAGATCAGCGGGCTGACGGTCACCATCTGCGGCGACGTGATGCACAGCCGGGTGGCGCGATCGAATATATATTGCCTGACCACCTTGGGCGCAAAGGTAAGGGTCTGCGCACCCCCTTCCCTGGTCCCTGCCGATCTTGACCGGTTCAATGTCGAAGTGTTCACCAATTTTGACGAGGCACTGAAAGGCAGTGATGTAGTGATGATGCTGCGACTCCAGAACGAGCGGATGAACGGCGATTTCATTCCTAGCCCGCGCGAATATCATTATCTTTACGGTCTGACCCGCGAACGCCTCAAACTGGCCAACGCGGACGCTCTGGTGATGCACCCGGGCCCGATGAACCGCGGAGTCGAGATTGACAGCGACGTTGCCGATGATCTGGATCATTCCGCGATAACCGAACAGGTGGAAATGGGAGTCGCCGTGCGCATGGCCTGCCTCGATATATTGACCCGCAAGTCCCGCGGCGTGGAGGGCTGGTCATGAAAAAGATTTTTACCAATGCGCGTCTGGTTCTACCGAAAGAAGAACAGCCTCAAGACGGCAGCCTGATTGTCGAGGGTGACCGCTTCGCTTCGGCGGATGATGCCTCCGATTCTGAACCCGGCGAAACAATCGACTGCAAAGGCAGGCTTTTGGCTCCGGGCATCGTCGATCTCGGCGTTTTTGCGATCGACAAACCGGCGTTTCGCTTTGGCGGAGTCACCCGGGCCGCATTGATGCCCGATCAGGCTCCGGTCCTCGACCTGCCGGCGATGATCAAGCATAATGCCGTAGACGGAAAACCGGACCTCTGGTCCCATCCGATCGCCGCAGCAACCAAAGGACTGGAAGGCAAGCAGTTGGCCGAGATCGGCCTGATGCAACGCTCCGGCGCCAAGGCTGTGGCCACCGGCCGGCAATGGGTCGCCGACAGCGGCATCATGCTGAGGCTTTTGCAATATTGCAAATCTCTCGACCTACCTCTGATCGTCCACAGCGAGGATGCCGGGCTAACCGGCGATGCGGTCGCGACCAATGGCGAAACCGCAACCCGGTTGGGGCTGGCCAGTGCCACGGCTGCGGCCGAAGCGGTCTCGATAGCGCGCGACATTGCTCTGGTCCGGGAAACCGGCGCTCATATACATTTTCGCCAAGTGACCACCGCAGACGGTCTCAGCCTGATTCGGGCTGCAAAATCCGAACAGCTACCCGTGACCTGCGGGATCACCCCCGCCCATCTGCTGTTGTCCGATATTGCGATCAGCGATTTCCGGACATTCGCCCGGCTCTCCCCGCCGTTGCGAAGCGAAGAAAACCGTCTAGCCTGCGTGGAAGCCGTCAAGAATGGGACAATTGATGTAATATCGTCGGGTCACGATCCGCGCGGTCCGGAGGACAAGCGCCTGCCTTTTGCCGAGGCCGCACCAGGCATGGCAGGAGCCGAGACATTGCTCGCCCTGTCATTCACTCTGGTTCGCGATGAGGTAATTTCAACCGGTCGCCTGTTCGAGCTTTTGTCCAGTAATCCGGCAAGGATTCTCGGCGTCGAGGCAGGCCTGCTGCAAGCCGGATATGAAGCCGATTTCATCCTGATCGACGAGGATGCTCCATGGCAGGTAGACACCCGCAAAATGGCGGCTGCCGCCGGCAATACTCCATTTGACGGGCTGCCGGTCCAGGGCCGGGTTACGGCAATATATAAAGGCGGCAGAGCTTATTAGCTCGCCGCCTTTATCGCATTTCTGGATGGATTAGCGCGAGGCCAGTTTCTTCGGAGTCTGGCTGGCCATTCGCGAAGGTGCAACCTTATTGACGCCTGTGGCATGGCACACGATGCAATTTCCACCTTTGGATTTGATACCATCACACATGGCTTCTGCGGTCTGCGCATTACCAAAACCGATGGCTGCCAGTCGATAGAGCGTCCGGCCCTTCACGTTGACCGGTGAACTGGCATATTGAAAAGACTTCAGATCGCTGTTTCTGGCGGACAATATTCCCCAGGCACGCTTGGCGCTTGCCGGCGAGGAAAATGCACCGAGCTGCACCAAATGGGTGCCAGAAGTCGAAGCCACGGATTGTGACGCTGGCTGATAGGCCGTTTTCTGCAATCGCGGTTTGGCTGCAGCCGTGTTCTGGACGGCAGCAGTTTTCACCGGAGCTGGCTTGGAGCGTTCGACGACAAAAGCGGCGGGCGTCACAGCGGGGGCCGGTTTCGAATGCGCCTTAGCCGCAGAAGCATTTGCCGGCGCTTTCGCTACAGCATTGCTGGCTGGCAATGTCACTGAAGCCACTTTGACATTATTTTCCTTGGCGAGAAAATCGACGTCATCGCCGGCTTTCGGCGCCGGACCGATCGCCGGAAGCGGAGTATCGCGATCAAAGCTGGCCACTTCACTACCATAATCTTCGTTGGGTGATGCAGCGACGTTCGTCGGCACGAAATTGGAGCGAAGCGCCAGTTGAACCGGTTGCCCCGGATCATTGGCGACCGGAGTGACGTTGAGAACTGTCGCAATACGGGTCTGATAAGCGCCAGGACGGGCCATCTGGGCCCATTGCATAACCCGTTCATTGACCGCAGCCGGTGCTACATCCTGCACCGCCATCAGCTTGGCTTCTTTCCATCGACCATCCAGGGCGTAAGCCAGACCGAGATTCTGGCGGGTACGGCCCGTGACATCGGATCCGCGGATTGCCTGTTCGAGAACCTCAATTGCAGTTTTGCTGTCACCGGCCAGGGCCAGTGCTAGGCCATAGTCAGCGGCCGGAATAAATTGACGATTGTTGACGATGAGGGTTTTCGCCTTGTCCGCCTTACCCTGACCCAATTGTGCGAGGCTCAGGCTCAGGATCGTGCGCGCATCGGTCTTGCCGAGCTCCATGGCATCCTGAAAGCTGCGTTCTGCGGAGGCCATGCGACCAGCAGACAGATAGGCCTGCCCCAGAAGAGCCCGTGTTTCAGGATCGCTACCCACGCCGGCAACCGAACGCTCGGCATAGGCAATCGCCTTTTCCAGATCGCCTTTCGCCAGTGCCTTTTCTGCCTTTTCGGCATATTTAGCGCCATCTTTGACTGTTGCCGGTTTGCTCGACATGGAAGCGACAGAACCGCCGCCGAAAGGGCCGCAACCCGTCAACACAGTGGCGAACACCATGGAGGAAGCAGCCATTTTCAAAATTAGATCGCGTTTCATTTTTATGCCCTCGCACTAAAAGTCAGTCGTTTCCGTTCAAAATTCTCTTCGAGCCCGTTTCAGGCAGCGCCACGCGACGGAACGCGTTCGGCCAAGTCATCCAGTTCGGGGATAGACTTCAGATATTCGTCCACAGCCTTGGTCACCAGTTGCTGGGCGGAGATGTTTTTTACCGCCGTCGCCAACCGCAATTTCAAATGTCTTTCCGGATCGAGACGGAGAGTGAACGCGGTTTTTGCCTTGCGGGTCCGGGATTTCGTTGCCGGGCGAGGCTTTTTGGCCTCGCTCTTCTGAATTCTGGCAGCTTCCAGCACCGATGATTTTTCGGCAAGTGGCTGAACCTCGCGGGATATCGACAGCGGTACAGGCGCATCGCCGGTTTCTTCCCCGTCGGACTGCTCCGCGACTTCACTGGAAGACTTCACTCCCAATTTGGCGGCAATTTCTTCCTGCTGCTGCCTGACGGCTGCGCCCGGATTTGGAATTGCTCCGGCCAAGGGATTGTGAACATGTTCAATCGGATGTGCATCATGATCAGGGTCCACATCATACCCCATGTCATCCCAGCCCAGATCCTCGTGTATCTCACCATCAAAGTCGGATGAATGGTCAGGAAAATTCGTGTAGCCTTGGCGCCGCATCGCCGGCTTTGCACCGCCTTTTCGGGCCAGCAAGCTGGAGGAAAGAGACGCAAGAGGTTTCGGATCGCTCATTTTTTCAGTCCCCCCCATCACGAACCAACCACGCGGCGGCCAAAATTGCCGCCTGCCCGTTGCATGCCCGGATTGACATTTTGTGCCATCGCGGGGGCGCTGAAAATTGTCCGGCGGAAATTTTTCTCGAGCCGGTCGGAGATATAGGACCAGAGATGTACGACTTCCTGAGCTGAACGGCTCTTGGGGTCGACTTCCATCACAGTGCGGCCATCGATCATCGAACCGGCAAAATCGGTGCGGTGATGAACAGTAATCGGCGCAACAGTGCCGTGCTGGGACAGGGCGACCGCCGCTTCGGAAGTAATCTTGGCTTTTGGCGTCGCGCCATTGACGACGAAAAGCAGCGGCTTGCCGGCCCGCTCACAAAGATCGACGGTGGCGCCGACCGCTCTCAGATCGTGCGGACTCGGGCGTGTCGGAATAACAATCAGCTCGGCAACCGAGATCACGCTCTGAATCGCCATTGTGATCGCCGGTGGCGTATCGATAACGGCCAGCTTGAACCCCTGCTGGCGCAATATCGCCAGATCCGAGGCAAGACGCGAAACCGTGGTTTGCGCAAATGCCGGCAATTCAGCTTCCCGCTCGTTCCACCAATCGGCCAAGGAGCCTTGCGGATCAATGTCAATCAATACGACAGGACCAGCCCCGGCCAGTTGTGCCTGCACAGCTAGATGACCCGACAATGTAGTCTTGCCGGAGCCGCCTTTTTGCGAAGCCATTGCTAGAACTCGCACGCTCTTCCCCTTGTTCAATCACGGCAATATCTGCCTGGAAATCTCTAATCAGAGGCTTTTGTGACAGAACAGGGCTAAAATAGGGTTAACAGGATCGACGGGAATTTTGCGCTGGCGGGATTATGGGTTACATTCCCTTGGCAGAGGATTCCCGAACCACCTCTTTAGTTTTTGCTAGACTTGAAGAGTCACAGCGGTTTAGCAACATGGAAGCCGCTGATATCGCGTTACTATTGAAATTTGATGACCAAGGAAATTCCATGAAAAAGGCCCATTATTCCATTGCTCCGCTGTTCGGTCTGGCGCTGATGCTGGGCTCGGCAACGGCCTTTGCGGATGTAAAAGACGGCGTCGACGCCTGGGGCCGCGGCGATTTTGAGACGGCTATCAACGAATGGCGCGGTCCTGCCGAGAAAGGCGATGCTGATGCGCAGTTCAATCTCGGCCAGGCCTATAAGCTGGGCCGCGGTGTTCCCCAGGATCTGGGTCAGGCGGAAAAATGGTATAAGAGAGCGGTCGACCAAGGGCATTTGCAAGCCATTGATAATTATGGCCTGATCCTGTTTCAGGACAATCGCCGGACCGAAGCCTTGCCCTATTTGCAGGAATCGGTCCAACGCGGCGAACCGCGGGCGCAATATATCATGGGTACCGGTCATTTTAACGGCGACTTTGTCGAAAAGGACTGGATCAAGGCTTATGCGCTGATGACCCGCGCATCGGCGCAGGAACTGCCGCAGGCAACCTCCAATCTAGCCCAGATGGACCGCTTCATTCCGGTGGAGGACCGGCGGCGCGCCGTTGAACTGGCCGGTCAGATGGAACAGGACGAAAAGCGAGTCCGCACCGCGCAAATCGGCGGTCTGCGGCCTGCCCAGTCGACCAAGCCTGTGCAAACTGCGCAATTGCCGCCTTCCCGCCCGGCACTTCCCGACCCGGCTCCAACGCCCGCCCCGATCACGCCCGGCGTGACTTATGCTCCTTATCCAAAAACTGCACCGGCAGCACCGGTCGCGGCAGCAGCGCCGGTTACGCAAACAACGCCGGTCCGCGCAGTTCCTGCAGCAAGCGGCAACTGGCGGGTGCAACTGGGAGCATTTAGCGATGAGAATAAGGCTAAAAATTTGTGGACCAGGCTTGAAGGCAGCGTTTCTGACCTAGCCGGCTTGCAACCTTATCTGGTCAAAGCGGGGGGACTCACCCGTTTGCAGGCAGGACCATTTGAGACCCGCGCTCAGGCCGAGTCGATGTGCAGCCGCGTCAAAGCCTCCGGCAATGATTGCATTTCGAAACGACGGTAGGATGCGCTTATTCGGTGATCCACCGGTCTTTCGAAATCCCCTGGACATATAGCAAGGCCGTCAGATCATTATATTTGATCGCGATATCGGCGGCTTGCGCGGCCTTCGGCTTGGCATGGTAAGCGACCCCGAGACCCGCTCTTTGCAGCATTGGAATGTCGTTGGCACCGTCACCGACCGCCAGACAGGATTTCAGCGAGAGACTGCCTTCCCGGGCAGCGGATTGCAGCAGCTCGTCCTTGCGCGTCGAATCGACAATCGGACCATCCAGTCCGCCGGTGAGCAGGCCGGCAGCTTCACCCAGCACATTGGCATGAAAGGATTCAAATCCAATGGCTTGCGCGACAGGCTTGGCAAATTTTGTGAATCCGCCGGAGACCAGAATCGTCGCGGCACCGCTTGCGACCATCGTCCTGACCAGAGTTTGCGCGCCCGGCATGATCTTCACCCGTTCATCGAGGCATAGCTGGATGGCGGCGGTTTCGAGCCCTTCGAGCAGCGCCACCCTGCCGCGTAGTGCTTCTTCGAAATCCAGTTCACCCTGCATCGCGCGTTCGGTGATCGCTGCGATTTCGGACTTGATACCCGCATAATCAGCCAGTTCATCGATACATTCGACCGTGATCATGGTGCTGTCCATATCGGAAATCAGCAGTTTCTTGAGGCGATCGGCTTCGGGTTGCACCGCGACATCAATATCGCCTTCGATTTCTTCAAGATGTTTCCGCGCACTGACTGGGTCGCCATCAAAGAAAATATCCAGCACCCGCTCATCAATCACGTCGGACTGACCTGTGATGGTGACACCAGCCTCACGGACTATGGCAATCGCCGACTGAATATCTCTCTCATTCAGAGATTCTTTTGCTATGAGCGTGGCGATGAACATAATTTCTCCGAAACAGGACCAGAATGTTGCGCTGGTTGTCGGCCCGACGGCCAGCGGCAAATCCGCCTTGGCATTGGACATTGCCAAAAAGCAACCCTCGGTGATCATCAATGCCGATAGCGCTCAGGTCTATCGTGATCTCACCATATTGAGTGCGCGCCCGACAGAGGAAGAGATGCAAGGCATAGAGCATCAGTTGTTTGGCTATATTGACGGCATGGAGGCCTGTTCTGCCGCACGCTGGGCAAGTGACGCCAAGACAGCAATTGCCGCTGCTCATGCGCGCGGTCTTTTGCCGATATTGGTAGGCGGCACCGGACTTTACGTACGCATCCTGCTCGACGGCATTGCTCCAATTCCAGAAATCGATCCGGATATCCGGCAGAAAATCAGGAAAATGGAAACATTGGAGGCATATGATGCCCTTCGGGATCTCGATCCGGTATCCGCGGCGCGGCTCAATGCAACCGATACAACCCGGATCCAGCGCGCACTGGAAGTGATCCGGTCAACCGGCAAGCCGCTCGACCATTGGCAAAAGCACAAGGTCGGCGGGATTGGCGAACAAATCAGATTGCATCCACTGGTCATGCTGCCTCCGCGCGATTGGCTCTACGAACGTTGTGACCGGCGATTGCAAGATATGATCGATCGGGGAGCGAAGATCGAGGTGGAACAGCTGCTGGCCCGCAATCTCCCGCCGAACCTTCCGGTAATGCGAGCGATCGGCGTCGCTGAAATAGCGGCCTGGATATCGGGAGATATCGGCAAGGATCTTGCGATCGAGCGGGCGCAAGCTGCCACGCGGCAATATGCCAAGCGCCAATATACCTGGTTCCGCAACCAGAGTCCGCAAGATTGGCCGAGGATCGAAAGCGTTAAAAGTATCAATATTGATGTAATATTTGAAACTATATTACGCGATTAGCCCTTGACATAACATATTCAGATATGTAGCCAGCCCCCGAATTAACAAACCCTTGCCTATTGTGTTGCAGTGCATCATGGCGGGCAAGCAGCGCGTAACAGACAGTTGATGGAGCATGATGTGGCCGAAAAAAGCGGCGCCGATATATTGGTCGAAACCCTGCTGGATCTGGGTGTGGATACCGTTTTCGGCTATCCGGGCGGCGCTGTGCTTCCCATTTACGATGCGCTCTACGAGCATCCCAAGATCAAGCATATTCTGGTCCGCCACGAACAGGCGGCAACCCATGCAGCGGAAGGCTATGCCCGGTCTACCGGCAAGCCCGGCGTCGTCTTGGTTACATCCGGCCCCGGAGCGACCAATGCCGTCACCGGTATTACCGATGCGCTGATGGACAGCATTCCGATGGTCGTCATCACCGGCCAGGTTGCAACCAATCTGATCGGCACCGATGCCTTTCAGGAAGCCGATACGGTCGGTATCACGCGCCATTGCACCAAGCATAATTATCTGGTGAAAAAGCCTTCCGATCTGGCGCAGGTGGTTCAGGAAGCTTTCCATATCGCCACGCAGGGCCGCCCGGGGCCGGTGGTTATCGATATTCCGAAGAATGTCCAGGTTGCAGCGGCGGAATTCAGCCGCAATGCGGCCAGGACCAACACCCGCTATCAACCGCAGACCGAGGGCGATTTCAAGGCGATCAACACCGCTGCCGAAATGATCATGAGTGCAAAAGCACCAATCCTCTATACCGGCGGCGGGATTATCAACAGCGGCCCCAAGGCCAGCGAAACCCTGCGGGAACTGGCCGAATTGATGGGGTGTCCGGTAACCTCGACGTTGATGGGCCTTGGTGCATTTCCGGCTTCCTCCGACAAATGGCTGGGCATGCTCGGGATGCACGGCACATATGAAGCCAATATGGCGATGAACAAGGCCGACCTCGTGGTCTGCCTCGGCGCGCGGTTTGACGACCGGATCACCGGACGGCTTGATGCTTTCTCGCCGAACAGCAAGAAAATCCACGTCGATATCGACCGTTCATCGATCAACAAGACCATCCGGGTCGATCTGCCGGTTGTCGGCGACGTTGGCCGGGTGATGGAACAGCTGATCGCCGTGCTCAAGGGCCGCCGCTTTGCCGTGCCGGACCAAACCGAGTGGTGGTCACGGATCAAGGGCTGGCGCGCAACCAATTGCCTCGATTATCCGGAGAGCAAGACAGAGATCATGCCGCAGGAGGCTATCCGCAAATTGTGGGAAGCAACCCATGCTCGCGAACCGATCATCACGACCGAGGTCGGCCAGCACCAGATGTGGGCCGCCCAGCATTTCGATTTCGAAAGCCCCAATAAATGGCTGACCAGCGGTGGGCTTGGTACCATGGGCTATGGCCTGCCTGCCGCCATTGGCGCGCAGCTTGGCAATCCCGAGGCCTTGGTCATCGATATTGCCGGTGAAGCATCAATCCAGATGAATATTCAGGAACTCGGCACCGCTACCCAATATCGCTTGCCGGTGAAGATATTCATTCTTAACAATGAATATATGGGCATGGTCCGCCAATGGCAGGAACTGACCTATGAAAGCCGGTATTCAAATAGTTACAGCGATAGTCTCCCGGATTTTGTGAAGCTGGCGGAAAGCTATGACTGGACCGGTATCCGGATCGAGGATCCTGCGGATCTGGAGTCCGGGATACAAAAAATGATCGAGACAGACGGCCCGGTCATTGTCGATTGCCGCGTTGCAAAACTGGCTAACTGCTTTCCAATGATCCCGTCCGGCGCAGCCCATACAGAAATGCTTCTGACAGAAGCCGACGTAAAGGGTACGATGGACGACCAAGCAAAGGCCCTTGTCTGATGCATATTCATGAAGAAGCCGTTGAACGGCACGTTCTTGCCGTTCTGGTCGATAACGAAGCCGGCATATTGGCGCGTATTGCGGGCATGTTCACCGCGCGCGGTTATAATATCGAGAGCCTGACCGTTGCAGATATCAGCGAGGATCATGCAATCAGCCGGATTACCATTGCCACCAATGGTCCGCCGCATGTAATTGAGCAGATCATTGCCCAGCTGGACAGGCTTGTTCCGGTGCACAGCGTGCGTGACCTCACCGAGTCCGGCCCGCATGTGCAGCGCGAACTGGCGCTGGTGAAAGTCGCCGGCAAGGGTGAGCATCGTATCGAAGCCATGCGACTGGCCGATATTTACCGCGCCCGGGTCGTCGATGCGACAACCGAAAGCTTTGTTTTCGAAATCACCGGGGCTCCGGAAAAGATCGAAACATTCGTCGGCTTGATGCGTGAAGTCGGCCTGGTAGAAGTGGGCCGGACCGGCGTCGTTGCCATCGGCCGGGGACCCGAGACTGCATGAGCAATTTACAGCGCACATAGATTAGCCAAACCTGGCAGCTATGAGCGCCCTGAACCTATTTGCTATCATCTGATTATAAGGAAGAAAAATGAAAGTTTACTATGACTCCGACGCTGACCTCGGCCTGATCACCGGCAAGAAAATCGCGATTGTCGGTTACGGCAGCCAGGGCCACGCCCATGCCCAGAACCTCCGTGACAGCGGCGTCAAGGAAGTCGCTATCGCTCTGCGCGCCGGTTCTGCTACCGCGAAAAAGGCGGAAGATGCCGGTTTTCAGGTTATGACCAATGCCGAAGCGGCAAAATGGGCCGATATCGTCATGGTCCTCGCGCCGGACGAGCATCAGGCTGCCATTTATGCTGACGATCTGCACGCGAATATGAAAGAGGGCGCTGCCCTCGCCTTCGCCCACGGCCTCAATGTCCACTTTGGCCTGATCGAACCACGCGAAGATCTCGATGTGATCATGATTGCGCCCAAAGGCCCCGGCCACACGGTGCGCAGTGAATATCAGCGTGGCGGCGGCGTACCCTGCCTGATCGCGATTGACCGCGACGCGTCCGGCAATGCCCATGATGTAGCCCTTGCTTACGCCTCCGGCGTCGGCGGCGGTCGCTCCGGTATCATCGAAACCAATTTCCGCGAGGAATGCGAAACCGATCTGTTCGGCGAGCAAGCCGTGCTCTGCGGTGGTATCACACACCTCATCCAGGCAGGCTTCGAAACCCTGACTGAAGCCGGCTATGCGCCGGAAATGGCCTATTTCGAATGTCTGCATGAAACCAAGCTGATCGTCGATCTGCTCTATGAAGGCGGCATCGCCAACATGCGTTACTCCATCTCCAATACCGCAGAATATGGCGATATCACCAGCGGTCCGCGGGTTATCACTTCAGAGACCAAGGCCGAGATGAAGCGGATATTGGAAGACATCCAGTCAGGCCGCTTCGTGAAAGACTTCGTGCTCGATAACCGCGCCGGACAGCCGGAACTTAAAGCGGCTCGCAAGCAGGCTGCTGCCCATCCAATCGAAGAAACCGGCGCACAGCTTCGCGCTATGATGCCGTGGATTGGCGCGAACAAGCTGGTTGATAAAGAAAAGAACTAGGCTTTATCCGGTCGGGCGGCCTCATTTGCGGCCGCCCGGTCCCGGGCTTCAGCAAAATTGAGCAGCTCGGCCGCGAGTTCGTGGTCGCAATGCTGCACCAGTCGTTCGACGGAGGTTTTCAGGCTGTCGTCAGCATTCACCGTCTGCGAGGCCATCGCCCATTCCGGAAACTGTCGCCGGTTGATCGTACCACTTTTCAAACGAATGATGGCCTGATGACGCCGGTCCATCGAAATCCGCGCAAATGTTGCCTCGACCTTGGCTTCGTCGCCTTCCAGATATTGATAATATCTCCGACGATCATGGATTAATATTCCTGTTATCCCGTTACGATCATTATTGTTTTTGGCGCGCCGCAAAAGATCCTCAGCCTCGTCACTGTCCATTGCTCGGGTTGGTCTGCTCATGTAGACAAGACAATACATTCGCGTTTTTCCATCGATTGTTCGCAGCAGTCCTAATTGGCCAGTCTTAAAATATTGTAACTTAACGTAAAAAGGCGAAGGAAATATTTCCACTGCCTGGCTGGTTTTCGCACCTGCCATCACCAGACCGCGACGGTCATCGCGCGGATACGACCGCAATATCAAAAAAATGGCGCAGCAAGGTTGATTTATCTGACCATCCAGATAAAACCGGCAGCATGGCACGGTCACAAGCCCTATTGCTGCTACGACTTATACGCCCTTAGGCGTACCAATGTTGCTGCCTCAAAGGCGCAGCGCCCCGCCTAAGGGACGATTTTCCAGATAATATAAGCAAATCCTCGAATTTGTACCTTGCGCGCAATTTCCAGCAGCATAAGAGTGAAGACATGCACCAGAACCCATCACAAAAATATCGCCCGTTCCCGCAAATTGACTTGCCCAACCGGCAATGGCCATCGCGCACAATCGACAAAGCGCCACGCTGGCTGTCCACCGATCTGCGCGACGGCAACCAGGCGCTTATCGACCCGATGGATGCCCAGAAGAAACAGCGTTTTTTCGATTTGCTGGTCAAAATCGGAATCAAGGAGATCGAGGTCGGCTTTCCGTCCGCCGGTGCCACCGATTTCGACTTCATCAGCGGTCTCGTCAAATCCGGAAGGATACCGGATGACGTCATGGTGCAAGTCTTGACCCAGTCCCGCCGCGACCTGATCGAAACCAGCTTCGCCAGCCTCGAAGGCGCGCGGGCAGCCATTGTCCACCTGTATAACGCGGTTTCCCCTGCCTGGCGCGATGTGGTGTTCCGGTTGGACAAACAGGGCGTGAAGGACATTGCCCGCGAAGGCGCAACCATCTTGCGCGAACAGGCCGAAAAATATCCCGATACCGACTGGCATTTCGAATATTCGCCGGAAACATTCTCGACCGCAGAGCTGGAGTTCAGTCTGGAGGTAACCGAAGCGGTCATGGAAATCATCGAGCCGACGGCAGAAAAGCCGCTGATCCTTAATCTGCCGGCCACGGTCGAAGCCGCGACACCCAATATCTACGCCGATCAGGTCGAGTGGATGTGCAATAATATCAGCAAGCGCGAGCATGTCGTGATTAGCCTGCACACCCATAATGACAGAGGATCGGGCATCGCTGCATCGGAACTCGGCATGATGGCAGGTGCGGACCGGGTCGAAGGTTGCCTGTTCGGCAATGGTGAACGCACCGGCAATGTCGATCTGGTGACACTGGGTCTGAACCTCTACACCCAAGGCGTTGATCCGGAACTGGATTTCTCCAATATGGATGAAATCGTCAAGACTGTCGAATATTGCAATCAATTGCCAGTCCCTGCCCGTCATCCCTATGCCGGCGAACTGGTCTTCACCGCTTTCTCCGGATCCCATCAGGACGCGATCAAGAAAGGCTTTACCGCGCAGGAACAGCGCAACGACGAACTTTGGAATGTACCTTATCTGCCGATTGATCCGCGCGATCTCGGCCGCGACTATGAAGCGGTCATCCGGGTCAACAGCCAGTCCGGCAAGGGCGGCATCGCATGGATACTGGAACAGGACCACGGGTTGAAACTGCCCAAGCGCCTGCAGGCCAATTTCAGCCGCACGGTGCAGGAACTGGCCGATGAAACGAGCCGCGAACTGTCGTCGGACGATATCTGGGATGCGTTCCAGAAACGCTATCATCTCGACGGCAGCGGCCAATATGCTCTGATCGACTATGAAGAGCGCAAAACCGGCACCGACCGGATTTTTGTCGGCAAGATCAAGGGCCCTGAAGGCGAAATATCGGTCAGTGGTCGCGGCAACGGACTTATTTCCAGCGTGGTGGATGCTGTTTCGACCGCTCTCGGCATCAATCTCGAGATCAAGGATTATTCCGAACATGCTCTCGGCTCCGGCAAAGACGCGCAAGCGGCAGCCTATGTCGAATGCAAATCGGATGACGGCAAGGAATTCTACGGCGTCGGGATCAACAGCGATGTCGCGCGGGCTTCGGTCGAAGCATTGCTCAGCGCTGTAAACCGGATTTAAGCGTTCAATTAAAAAAACAGTAGAATATGCCGCCGCATCGGGTAATGCGGTGGCATATTTTTTCAAATCGGGGTTATCATGACTTTACCAGCCATTTTTGACAATCTTCGCCTGCCGCTTATCGGATCACCGCTGTTCATCATTTCCGGACCGGAACTGGTCATAGCGCAGTGCAAGGCTGGCATCGTCGGCAGCTTCCCTGCCCTTAACGCCCGTCCACAATCGATGCTCGACGAATGGCTCCACCAGATTACCGAGGAACTGGCCGCATGGAACCGGGACAATCCGGATAAGCCGGCAGCGCCTTTTGCCGTCAACCAGATTGTCCACAAGTCCAATGATCGTCTCGATCAGGACATGGCGACCTGCGCGAAATGGAAAGTGCCGATCGTGATCACTTCTCTGGGAGCGATTGAAGACCTCAACACTGCAGTAAAGAGCTGGGGCGGCATCACCCTTCACGACATCATCAACAACCGCTTCGCCCACAAGGCGATCGAAAAGGGTGCCACTGGCCTCATCCCGGTAGCGGCTGGCGCAGGCGGTCATGCCGGCACCTTGTCCCCGTTCGCCTTGATGCAGGAAATCCGGGAATGGTTTGATGGCCCGGTTGCTCTTTCCGGTTCGATTGGCAACGGCGCATCGATTTTGGCGGCGCAAGCGATGGGCGCAGATCTCGGCTATGCCGGATCGGCCTTTATCGCCACCAAGGAAGCCAATGCAGACCAGGGCTATAAAGACGGCATTGTCGAAGGCAAAGCCGCCGACATAGTCTATTCCGACCTCTTCACCGGCGTAAAAGGGAATTACCTGCGCCAGTCTATCGAGAGCGCAGGCCTGGACCCCGACAATCTTCCGCAGGGCGATTATAAAACCATGAACTTCGGTTCCGGTGGCAATACCGAGAAAAAGGCCTGGAAAGACATCTGGGGCTGCGGCCAGGGCATTGGCCTGATCAATGACGTGATGAGCGTTCAGGATATGGTCGACCAGTTCACCAAGGAATATCGGGATGCACGCGAAAGCTTGAAAAACCGTTTCAACTATTAGGTCCAAGTCTCGCGGAAGATCTGCCGCGGGGCGTCAGTCCGGATTGGACGGATAGGCCGATGCACCGCTTGGAAAATAAATCGGCCCGTCGCTACCCAGCGCAATCCGTCCGCCGACCAGTCCGACAAACAGAAACAGAATCACCAGCCATATCAGAAATATGCCGCTGGTGATTCGCCAGTTTCTGGGCGGCAGTCCCTGAACCAGAAATGTCACGATACCGGCGACGTTGATGCACACCAGATTGGTCGCCAGCAGGAACAGCGCCTTGAACCCGAGCATTTCTTCGCCGCTGCCAAAGAATAATCCAGCCGCAGCGATTGGCGGTACCAGCGCGACTGCAATCATGACACCAACGAGCGAGAGCGAAGCGCCCTGACTGAACGCCAGAACGCCAGCGGCACCACAGGCCAGAGCCAGCGCAATATCGGCGGGGTGAACGATCGTGCGGTTTCTGAGTTCAGGCACTAGCGAATTGACCTCGATGAACATGCCCAGCAAATAGGTAAAAACCAGAGCAGCCAATATCCCCGTGACCAGCGTGATGATTGCCTTGCGACCAAGCGCTTTGTCTCCCAACGTCGCTGCCATGGCCATCGCCATCGTCGGGCCCAGAAGCGGAGCGATGATCATGGCTCCGATAACCACCGCAGTCTGGCCGCTGCGCATGCCCAGAGCCGCGATCAGCGCGGACAATATCACCGTCAGCAGATAATTGGGCCGCAGCTCCAGACTGGCTTCGATATCGTCATAAAGTTCATTGGTACTGATCCGGTCGCGCGTAAAAAACACTTCCAGCTTGCTCGGCGGTTTCCGATTGCTAGCCGAGGGTGTAATTTCCACCAGCTCAGGAATTTCCGGTAATACTGCCTCGACCTGCAGAACAAGAACCGAGAAGCCCTCGATCCCTTTGAAGTTCCCGTCCAGGTCGGCAATCAGCGGTTCAATCGAACGGCTCGGCACGACACAGGAATATTTCTCGAGGCCATCTGGCACCGGTTCCTGCCAGAAACGGCTGCAATGTTTTGCAATAATGGCTTTCGTCTGCGGCACTTCAGCATCCGGTACGATGATCTCAACCAGTCTTGCCGACATAGCCTGTTCCTTCCGCTTGCGAGACGATTGCGAAATCCGGCAACGCTACATTTCGCCGCGCTCGCGGCGCAGAGCGAACCATTTTTCGACATTGCGGTTATGCTCTTCCAACGTGTTGGCGAAGACGTGGCCGCCCTTGCCGTCGGCGACGAAATATAACGCTTCGGTTGTTGCAGGGTTGAGCACCGCCTCGATCGACAAGCGACCGGGGTTGGCAATCGGGCCCTCGGGCAGGCCGATCATGGCATAAGTATTATAGTCATTCACCTGCGCGATTTCCGATTGACGGATGCGGCGGCCGAGAGGTTTTCCCTTGGTAATCGGGTAGATTATCGTGGGGTCGGCCTGCAGCATCATATTCTTGCGAACGCGGTTGCCATAGACACCGGCCACCGTCCGCCGTTCGCTTGCCAAGGCCGTCTCTTTTTCGACAATCGCAGCCAGTGTGATTGCTTCGTGTGGCGTTTTTACAACGCTCGCTTTTGAACGCTTGGGCCAAAGCTCAGCGATCGTATCCTTCATCGCCTTTTGCATCCGCTCGATCACGGCGGTGCGTTGCTCTCCGCGTTCAAAACTGTAGCTGTCCGGCAAGATTGAACCTTCTGCCGGGACCGGAATATCACCCTTAAGCAGTTTTTCGGCCATCAGCTTCTCGTACACGATGATCGACGGCGTGCCTTCCGGAACCGTGATCAGGCGTTGCACCGTTTTGCCGCCCTGAAGTATATCGAGAATATGCGCGTTGCTTGCGCCCGCGGGAATTTCGAATTCCCCGGCCTTGATCGGTTCGGAGCCACCCAGTATCTTGGCCCGCGTCAGAAAATCATCAGCGGATTTGATAACGCCTTCCGATTCCATAGTCTGCGCCGCCAAGGCCAGACTGGAACCGGACTTGATCACAAGTGTCCGCTGCTCTTCCAGCGGTCCGCTGGCGTTCCAGCCGTAGAGGAAGTTCCCCGCCAGCAGGACTGCTATGACCGCCGCTGCCACCAATATCAGGCAACCCAGACGGCGCATGATATTAAATGGCTTTCATGATGATGCTGGCATTGGTTCCACCAAAGCCGAAGCTGTTGCTGAGCACGGCTTTCACTTCCCGCTTTTTCGCAATATGCGGCACAAGATCAACGCCTTCACATCCTTCATCAGGATCGTCGAGATTGAGCGTCGGTGGCACAATCTGGTCGCGCAGGGCAAGAATGCTGAAGATACCTTCAACCGCACCGGCGCCGCCAAGAAGATGGCCGATCGCCGATTTGGTTGAGCTCATCGACATGGTCTTGAGATCATCGCCAAACAGCCGCTTGATCGCCGCCAGCTCGATTGTGTCTGCCATCGTCGACGTGCCGTGTGCGTTGACATAATCGATATCCGCGGTGGTCAGGCCCGAGCGTTTCAGCGCCATTTCCATCGACCGGTAAGCTCCGGTGCCGCCTGGATGCGGTGCGGTCACATGATAGGCGTCGCCCGACATGCCGTAGCCGACGACTTCGCAATAGATTTTGGCACCGCGGGCCTTGGCATGTTCATATTCTTCCAGACAAACGACGCCAGCGCCCTCGCCCATCACAAATCCATCGCGGTCCTTGTCATAGGGGCGGGATGCCGCAGTAGGATCATCGTTGCGTTTGGTCGATAGCGCCTTTGCCTGCGCAAAGCCGGCGATCCCGATCGGACAGATGGTCGCTTCCGCGCCGCCGGCCAACATCACGTCGGCATCATCCAGAGCAATCATGCGAGCCGCGTCGCCAATACTATGGGCGCCAGTCGAGCAAGCGGTCACAACGGCATGATTCGGCCCCATCAGACCATATTTGATCGAAACCTGACCAGATATGAGATTTATCAGACGTCCGTGGACGAAATGCGGGCTAACCCGGCTCGGTCCGCGTTCATTTAATACGATCGATTCTTTTTCGATACCCGGCAATCCACCGATTCCGGAGCCGATGGAACAACCAGCGCGCAGCTTGGTTTCGTCGGACATATCGGTGAGACCGGCATCCTCGAGCGCCTGACCGGCGGCATCGATTCCATAAATGATGAACGGGTCGACCTGGCGCTGCACCTTGTGGTCCACGCGCAAATTCGGATCGAAACCATATTCATGGTCCGCAGGCTTGACCTCGCAGGCGATATGGCATTTCTGATCGGATGCATCAAAACGGGTGATTTTTCCCGCGCCCGACTTTGAAGCCAATATATTGGCCCAGGTCGTTTCCACATCTCCGCCCAGCGGCGTTACCAGGCCCATTCCGGTTACAACTACACGGCGCATAACATGCCTCTCCTTGCAGGCTTTCCCTGCCCAAAATCAAAAACGGCCACCGGTTCAGGATATTCCTCCCGGGCCGGTGAGCCGCTTTGCTGTTCTTCAGCGATCATTGGCCCCGAGGCGCGCCCGCTTTTCGTGGCAGCGCCTCAAAATCAATTAACCCTTGTTTTTGTCGATGAAATCGATGGCGTCTTTGACGGTACCGATTTTTTCGGCTGCATCATCTGGAATTTCGACGCTGAATTCTTCTTCAAACGCCATGACCAGCTCAACAATGTCAAGGCTGTCAGCGCCCAGATCATCGATGAAAGCAGCTTCTTCGGTCACTTTGTCAGCTTCAACACCCAGATGCTCAACAACAATCTTTTTAACCCGGTCTGCAGTCTCACTCATGAGAGTTCCTTCTTAGTTTTATTAATTTCGAAATTGTCCTACTGCCATGCTGCGCCGCTTGCAAGAGGGCAACAGCAGCTTATTGAAACGATAGAAACTATTGCCGCAATTCCCCGAAGCGAAAATCATCCTCGATACCGCGAAGAGCGCCGCGCCACTCAAAATAATCATAGACCCATTCGCGCTGCTTCTTGTCGCCCGGATAGCCGGCAGCAGTCAGATCCCTGTCCATTTTTCCTGACAGGAACACATCTTCCAATATCTGTCGTCCGGTGGCACCGACATTGCCCTCATAATATCGGTCGAGCCACGGTTTAAGATCACCCAGATTCTGGATATTCTTGATCAGTCCCTCTGCCAGCAACCAGCCGTCCATCAAGGAAACACGGAAAGCATTTCGGGCCTGTATATCCGACCAACCATGTTTGGCCTGACAGGACTCAATGACATGCGGCTCAGCTTCAAATGCTTCTATCTCGTTCCCTTTACGCGTCATTGCATAATATGTCTGCGCCCGATCAATGGGGATTTGACTGCTGATACAGTCGAGATTTTCAATCCTCAGCAATCCGTGCGTCGGCATCGCTGGCTGCGCGCTCGCAACCGCCGCCAAGAGCAGAACAGGAAACATCACAATTGTCCTGACGCTAGGAAATCATCGCCATGCCGCCATTCACGTGCAGCGTCTGGCCGGTGACATAGGAGGCCTCCTGGCTGGCCAGATAGACGACCGCGGCGGCTATGTCGTCGACGCTGCCCATTTTTCCCGCCGGAATCTTGCGGTTGATCTCGTCTTTCTGGGCCTCGGTCAACGCATCGGTCATCGGCGTTTCAATGAACCCGGGTGCAACGCAGTTAACCGTGATGCCGCGGGACGCGAGTTCCTGCGCCAAAGCCTTGGACATGCCGACCAGGCCTGCCTTGGATGCGACATAATTGGCCTGGCCCGGATTACCGGTGGCACCGACAACCGAGCTAATAGAGACTATCCGGCCATGGCGCGCCTTCATCATCGGGCGGGCAGCGGCACGGATCAGGCGAAAAGCCGACTCCAGATTCACGCGGATCACGTCGGAAAAATCTTCATCCGACATGCGCATCACCAGCCCGTCGCGAGTGATACCGGCGTTGTTGACCAATATGTCGAGCTTGCCGAGATTCGCCACTGCATCCGGGACAAGTGCATCAACCTCTTCCGGTTTCGAAAGATCACACGGCATGACAATATGTCCTTCGCCGGCCATTTGTGGGATCATCTCCATCAGCACGTGCATGCGTGTTCCGGAAAGCGCCACTGTCGCGCCTTGCGCAGCAAGGGATTTGGCGATGGCTGATCCGATCCCGCCCGATGCTCCGGTTACCAGAGCGGTCATTCCGGTTAAGTCAAACATTCCAAATTCCTTCAAAATACAGATATTAGAGACAGATTGTTTCGGTGGTTACAGACTTTTCAGAAACGCTTCGATATCGGCCAATGAAACCAGACTGACAGTTTCCGCCTCGGGTGTAATACGTCCGACCATTCCGGTCAGGACCTTGCCGCCAAATTCGACAAATTGCTCGACTCCGGCTTCTGCCATATTGCCAACCGATTCCCGCCAGCGCACGGTTCCGGTCACTTGCTGAACCAGCAATTCACGGATTTCGTCAACATCCGAGACCGGCGCTGCCGTGACATTGGCAAAAACGGGAACAACGGGCGGCAATATGCTCGCTTCCGCCAGCGCTTCCTCCATCGCTTCGGCCGCCGGGGCCATTAGCGAACAATGGAACGGCGCCGACACCGGGAGCAAAATGCCGCGCTTGATGCCGTGCTCTTTCGCCGCTGCAATCGCGCGTTCGATCGCCCCCATATGCCCGGAGATCACGACCTGCGTCGGATCATTGTCGTTCGCTACCGTGCAAATTTCACCCTGGGTCGAGGCATTGGCCAGCGCCGATGCCTTTTTGATATCGGCACCCAGTAAGGCAGCCATACCGCCCTCGCCTACCGGCACCGCTTTCTGCATCGACAAGCCGCGCAATTTCAGCAATTCAGCGGTCGTCGTCAGGTTCAAGGCTCCAGCAGCGCACAATGCGGTATATTCGCCAAGGCTGTGGCCGGCGACATAGGAACAGAGATCGCCAAGCGACTTTCCGCCATCTTTTTCCATGACCCGCAACGTTGCGATGGCATTGGCCATGATCGCCGGCTGGGCATTTTCGGTCAGGGTCAACTCATTGAGAGGACCGTTGCACATCAATTCGAACAGATTTTGCTCCAGCGCGTGATCGACTTCTTCGAACACTTCGCGAGCGGTGCTGCTCGCTTCGGCAAGCGCTTTACCCATGCCAACCGCCTGGCTGCCTTGTCCCGGAAAAATAAATGCGCGCATGATGACCCCCAGTTGCAATTTGTGATGCGGAATTAGGGAGGATTGACCGGTCATGCAAGCACCGCTGTCACGCGGTAAAAGTATTGCGTATTTTTAATCGTCTGATTAAACCCCTGACATGAGCGATGAAACATTCCGGGACAGACTTGCAATATATTGCAGGCAAACCTTTGGCGCAGACGGTGAACTTGGCGAACTGCAGCGGCTCTCGGGCGGCGCGAGCATGGAAAGCTGGGCCTTTTCCTTTGGCGGAGAAAATTATGTTCTGCGCCGATTGCCCGGCGGAATTTCTTCGGACGGCGACGGCTTGCGCGCCATCCCGCTCGCTACCCAGGCGGACATCATCGAGCTTGCCTGCAGCGCCGGAGTGACCGCTCCACAAGTTCGTGGACGACTGGAGCCTGGCGATGGACTCGGCGAAGGCTTCATCATGATCAAGGCAGAGGGCGAAACCCTGCCGCATAAAATACTCGGCAATCCCGAATTTGCGGAAGCCGAAGCAACGCTGACGGAGCAATGCGCACGCGAACTAGCGGCGATCCACAAGATCCCGCAGTCCTCCCTGCCCGCCTCTCTGGAATATTTTTCTCCTGCCAAACTGATCGAGGTCCAGAAAAGCACATATCACGAGATTGGCGGCCAGATTCCGATTTACGAATATGCCTTCCACTGGCTCGAGCAAAATGCGCCTGATGCCAGTGACAAATATCTCGTGCACGGCGATTTTCGCATGGGCAATCTGATGATTGACCATCAGGGGCTGTCTGCGGTGCTCGACTGGGAACTGGTCCGGCTGGGCGATCCTGTGCAGGATCTCGCCTATTTATGCACGCCGAGCTGGCGCTTCGGCCATTATGAGAAGGAAGCCGGCGGCTTCGACAGCGCGGACTCTTTCCTGCAGGCCTACGCCAAGGAGAGCGGCGCAGAGGTTGATTCGGACCGCTTCCGCTTTTGGCTGATCTATTCCACGCTCTGGTGGGGTGTCGCGTGCATGGTGATGGGGCAGATCTGGCGGAGCCATGGCGACCGCTCGCTGGAGCGCACCGTGATCGGCCGCCGCGTGTCCGAAGTGGAAATCGATCTGGCGCTATTGTTCGAAAAAATTCTGCCTGATAGCATAGCCACGCCGCTCGACTGGTCGCCTCCCGAACCGAAAAGCATAACCGGCGAAACGGGTTATGGCGAACTGCTGACCGCGCTGGACGAATGGAACGCAAAGCAGGTACTGCCCGGCCAGAAGGGACATGATAAATTCCAGTCCCGCGTCGCTGGCAATGCGCTCGGTATCGCGCGGCGACAGGCCGAATGGGGGCCGGGTTTCCGCGATGCCGCCAACACGAGGCTCGCCGCTATCGGTTATGATCATCGACAGCTTTGCGTCGGCCTTTCAAAAGGTGACATCGCGGTCACCAGCGCGACGGTCTGGGACCATCTGCGATTATCGGCGCTGGAACGACTATCGATCGATCAACCCAAATATGCCGGCCTGAAGGTCGCGCTCAACAAATGGAGCCCATCATGACCGCTTTCGAAATCCCGCAGGAAATTGACGATTATCTGGGCGTGCTGGACGCATTCATCGAGGCAGAGATCAAGCCTCTCGAGCGGCGCGATGACAATATCCGCTTCTTCGATCATCGACGCGAAGACGCCCGGACCAACTGGGACAATCAGGGGCTGCCGACCGAGGAATGGGAAGCGCTGCTGGTCGAGATGCGGCAGATCGCCGATGCTGCCGGCCATTATCGCTATGCCTTACCGAAGGAATTCGGCGGGAAGGACGGCACAAATCTCGGCATGGCGCGGATTCGGGAGCATCTGGCGCACAAGGGGCTTGGCCTGCACAACGACCTGCAGAACGAGAATTCGATCGTCGGCAATCTTGTCCAACCCCTGATGCTCCGCGATTTTGGCACCGAGCGGCAAAAGCGTGATTATATTCCCGAGATGCTGGCCGGTAAAATGGGCTGGTGTTTCGGTCTGACCGAGGAAGATCATGGTTCGGACGCAACCTGGATGGACACGACAGCAGTTCGTGAAACCCGGGACGGCGTCGATGGGTGGCTGATCAACGGCAATAAGATGTGGACCACCGGCCTGCACAAGGCTTCGCATGTGATGACCTTTGCCCGGCACAGCGGCAAGGACGGCGACGCCAAGGGCATCGGTTGTTTCATCGTGCCGGTCGATGCCGAAGGCTTCGAGATCGGCGAATATATGTGGACATTCAACATGCCCACCGACCACCCGAAATGCTCTTATAAGGATGTCTGGATTCCCGCGGATGCGGTGCTGGGAGACCTCGACATGGGCCTCGCCTGCGCCCAGCATTTTGTTCACGAGAACCGCATCCGCCAGGCCGCTTCATCGCTGGGCGCGGCGCAATATTGCATCGATGAATCAGTAAAATATGCCGGAGAACGCAAACCGTTCGGCAAGCCTCTGTCGGTCAATCAGGGTATCCAGTTCCCGCTTGTCGAACTGCACACCGAGGCGGCGATGCTCCGCCAGCTGATCTATGCGACAGCGGCCAAAATGGACACCATGCCGAAAACGGATGTCGCCAAATATCTCTCCGCTCAGGTCAGCATGTGCAACTATCGCGCGAACCGCCTGGTCTGTGACGCGGCCGATCGCGCGATGCAGGTCCATGGCGGCATGGGCTATTCCCGCCACAAGCCATTCGAGCATATCTACCGGCATCACCGCCGCTACCGGATCACCGAAGGCGCGGAAGAAATCCAGATGCGCAAGATCGGCGGCGACATGTTCGGTTTCCTGAACAGGAAGAAGTAGCTCCTCATGCAGACATGATATCCCTGCCCGCTGTGAAGCAGGACGTTGATGCTCGGGCAGGATCGGAGCCCGCCCCTGATCCACGCTAAAAACGAGTACTTACGCCAGAAAACGGCTAAATTACGTATAAATGAAAAATGGAACCGTGAAGAGTTTCTCGATATATGGTGCCCTAACCGGTGCCAGAGGACCGTAAGTTCACTTCCCTTTTTGCCAATAGTTTTTAGTTCGGAACATAGAACTTGCCCCATTGTTCACCGGTCAGGCTATTCGCAATCGCCTGCGCAACTGTCCCCATTGTCGCATTGGCTCCGGCACATGCACAGCAACAACAGCTGTCGTCGATCGATATGTCGGTATCTCAACTCTTCGCTTTCGCCGATGAAGCGCGCGACCGTGGCGACTATCAGACAGCCGAAACCGCCTACCGCGCCCTTGGCTCCAACCCGGATCTCGAATTACGCACCGAAGCGCGTTTTCGCCTCGCGCTGATGTTTGCGGGTCAGAATCGCAACACCGATGCCGCCGTTCTGCTGCGCCAGATACTCGACGAGAAACCCGATGCCGCCCGGGTCCGACTGGAACTGGCCCGCATCCTGGCGCTGATGGGCGACATGTCGGGCGCGGCCCGTGAGTTGCGTCAGGCGCAGGCTTCCGGTCTGCCGCCCGAGGTGGCCCGACTGGTCAGCATCTACACCAGTGCGTTGCGCTCGCGGAAGCCTTTCGGCCTGTCGGTCGAGATCGCCCTCGCCCCGGACAGCAATATCAACCGCGCGACCCAGTCGACGACACTCGACACGATCATCGCTCAATTTGATCTGTCGGAAGACGCGCAGGCGCAGTCGGGCATAGGATTATCGCTGAAAGGACAAGCCTATTTTCGCACCGGTATCGACAAGCGGTCCAATCTGCTCGTCCGGATTTCCGGTGATGGTGATCTCTACAAGAAAAGCCAGTTCAACGACATTTCGCTCGGCATACAGGCAGGCCCGGAAATGCGGTCGGGGAAAGACCGGATCAGCCCGAGTGTGGGTTACAGCTATCGCTGGTACGGCAATGATCCTTATGCGGATACAGTCAACGTCGCAGTCAACGTTCAACATCCGATGGGCAACAAGGCCCAGGCGACGTTCAACGGCTCCATCGGCCATAGCAACAATCACCGCAATGACCTGCAAGACGGCGAAATCTATGCAGCGTCGCTATCTTACGAACGGGCGATATCGGCGAAATTTGGCGCGGGATTGTCGGTCAGCGCGGTGCGTCAGGATCTGCTCGATCCCGGCTATGCAACGGCCTCCGGCTCGGTCAGCATATTCGCATATCGGGAACTGGGCAAAACCACGGTCGTCGGCTCACTGGGTTACAGCCATCTGGAGGCCGACAAGCGGCTGTTCCTGTTCCCGCGCAGACGGATCGACGATCGCTACAATATTTCGCTCAGCAGCACATTCCGGCAATTCACCTTCAAGGGCTTTGCCCCCCTGCTCCGCCTTTCCTACGAGCGGAACAAGTCGACCGTCGGCATCTATGATTTCGATCGCGTTGCGACCGAGATAGGTATTACACGGGCATTCTGAATTTTTTCGCGTGAAACCGCGGCGCGGACATTTCTGCCGGGAATTTCCACTTATTTTGGTTTGATCTGGGTCGCTTTCCAGTCAGCAACGGTGCTGAACGCGGGTACCGAAAGCGAATCCTTGTCGATTTTCGTCGTCGGAACATATCCAGCGGGCATATTGGGGACTTCCAGCCCGGCTTCCGCGATCAGATAAGGTGATACGCGTCGACTGGTGCACAGTCCGCCGTTGCCGTCACTGACCAGCCGCGTTTCAAATTCAATCCCCTGCTGATTGCCACTCGACCGCGTGACCGTCGCAACGGCAAGCTGTCCATCACCAAAGTCGATCACGAATTTTGTGCCGATCGGTACATTGTACAATCCGTCAACCAGAGCGCCGGTGACCGACAGGTTGCGAATGACGATAGAATAGACATGATTTTCATGGATCATCCGCACCTTGCGATACATCGACAGACGGTCATTGCGATGATGGGCCGGACCGGACGGTTCAATCGTCCAGGTTCCGCCCTCCAGACTTTCGACTAGCGCCTCGTTACTGACCGCTTTGCTGTAGACGTGACCCTGAATATGACTGACGTTCAACTTGTTGATCAGCTCGATTTCGTCGAGCGTTTCGATGCCGCCTGCCGTCGTATCCATTCCAAGGGCTTCCGCCAGCGCTACGATCGCAGTAATGATCGCGCCATTGCGCGAACCCGGCTCCGTTGCGCCGCGCACGAAATTTTGATCGATCTTGATCTTGTCAAAAGGCGCTGTTTGCAAATAGCTCAGCGACGAATAGCCTGTTCCGAAATCATCCAGAACCAGACGGACACCCCTGCTTTTGAGCGCCTCGAACATGGCGTTCGTTTCATTGCTTTCGGCCATGAAGACGCCCTCGGTGATCTCAAGCTCTAGCCGTTCGGCAGACAGGCCGGATGCGCTGAGCGCCGCGTCGATTATTGTCGGAAAATGATGATTGGCAAACTGGCTCGCAGAGACATTCACCGCGACCATGGCTTTCCCGGGCCATTTGGCTGCATCTTCACAAGCCTTGTGAATCGCCCATTCCCCCAATTCCCAAATGAGATTGGCTTCTTCGGCAATCGGTATGAACAGTCCCGGAGAAATCTGGCCGCGTTCCAAATGGTTCCAGCGCATCAGCGCTTCGAACCCCTCGACAATATTTGTCTTGGTGTTGATGATAGGCTGATAAACGAGTTCCAACTCTTCCTTTGCTATTGCATCGCGCAAATCTTCTTCCAGCAAACGCCGGTCTTCGGCGGATTGTTTCAGATCTTTGGAGTAGAAGCGGAATCGGCCACGACCATTGCCTTTTGCTTCGTAGAGAGCGAGATCGGCGCTTTTCACGATGTCGTTGCTCGACAGCCCGTCGAACGGGGCAACCGAAACACCGATTGATGCACCGATGATGCACCGATGACCATCGACCGAATAGGGTTGGGAAAGGCTGCTGATGATTTTGCTGGCGAGATCTCCCAGGGTTCCCCGATCATCACAATCCGGCAACATTATCTGGAATTCGTCACCACCCAGACGGCAAACTTCGCCGGTTTGACCGACTATCTTGAGAAGCCGCTCTGCCACCTGTTTCAACAATGCGTCACCAGCGGGATGACCCAATGTATCATTGATCTGCTTGAACCGGTCGAGGTCGACCAACATCACGGCACAAGTCCGCTTCTGTTGTCGGTAGGCCGCGAGTGTGGCCTCCAGTTTCTTCGACATGCTGGCCCGGTTGGGAAGCCCGGTGAGAGAATCAAACATCGCCAGACGCGAAGTATCCTCGGATGCTTTGCGTTGCGCGGTTACGTCGCTGCCGCTGCCGCGGAAACCCTGAAAAACGCCCGATTTGTCATAATGGGGCCTGCCTGAAATCGATAACCAGCACTCCCCGGCCGTGTTGCTAGCTTGCACTTGCAAAGCGCTAAATTGCATCTTCTTGGTGAAAATAAATGGCAGGGATCTGGAACCAGCATCATTGTCTACCGGCTTCAGAAACAGGGAAGCAATCGGCTTCCCAAGCAGTTCGACCGAGCTGCTGCCAAGCATTGCGGCAACAGATTCCGTTATATAGTTAAGATTTCCCGACGCATCCGTCGACCAGAACCAGCCTTGCTGACTTTCTTCGAAATTTTGCAGAAGAAGAAGCGCATCGGACGCTTTGATATTGCATGTTTCAACTGGCGTCTGCGCCCCGATCCGGGAACTGATCTTGCCAAGAAAGCCCCGAGAGCCGGAGCGAGCAGCTGGCATAGCCTGATTTTCATTACCGATGGATGTATCGACTTCCATTCGTGAGTTCTTCTCGCTTAATTATTTCATCCATAGATATAGAAGCGAGATGTTGCATATTGGTAAACACTTGTATCTGCAGAGGCTCGTTTGCGGGCTGCAACGGCCCCCGTGCGCTGGGCGACACCTCTGTTTGGCAGCAGTGCTCGGAAGGGTTATGGATTGGGCAAAGCGTCCGGGCCGCAATTCCGTCGCCAACCAAAGGCACGGAACTGCCTAGCAGCGGATATTCGATGACGAGCAAAGTGTCCCAAAAGCACGCTTGCATTCGCCCGTCGATTCCGCCATAGGCGCCGCTTCCGCTTGATTTGGCCTGTCCAGATCGTCGGAAAAAGAAGAAAGCCGGAGGGGCGTTCGCATGGTGCGGCGTCAGCGATCGGCGGTAAATGAAGGAATGATTGCATGCCAATGTATGAGCATGTCTTCCTTGCGCGACAGGATCTGAGCCAGTCTCAGGTTGATGCTCTTGCGCAGGAAGCCACCAAAATTGTTGAATCCAACGAAGGCAAGGTCGTTTTGACCGAAACCTGGGGCCTGCGTACGCTCGCCTACAAGATCCAGAAAAACCGCAAGGCTCATTATGTCATGCTGCGTCTCGACGCACCCGGCAATGTTGTTCTGGAACTCGAGCGCCAGACCCGGATCAACGAAGATGTTATCCGTTTTCTGACCATCCGCGTCGACGAGCATGAAGAAGGCCCGTCCGTGATGATGCGTAAACCCGAACGTGATCGCGAACGCAAACCGCGCCGCGACGATAATTAAGCCAGAGAAGGAGTTAAAACATGGGACGTCCATTTTTCCGTCGCCGCAAAAGCTGCCCCTTTTCCGGCAAGAACGCAAAGCCCATCGACTATAAAGACGTGAAGACGCTGCAGGGATTCATTTCCGAACGCGGCAAGATCGTACCAAGTCGTATCACCGCAGTTTCCGCCAAGAAGCAGCGCGAGCTTTCCAAAGCTATCAAACGCGCACGCCATCTCGGCCTGCTGCCTTATCTCGTGAAGTAGGAGCGAAACAATGGATATTATTTTGCTTGAACGCGTAGAGAAACTGGGAAGCATTGGCGACATCGTCACCGTCAAAAACGGCTATGCTCGCAATTTTCTGCTGCCCAACAAAAAGGCGCTCCGCGCCAACGCGGCTAATAAGAAGATCTTTGAAGCCAATCGCCAACAGATCGAAGCGGACAATGAAACGAAGCGCACGGAAGCTGAAGCGGCATCCGGTAGCATCGATGGCAAGCAGGTCGTATTGATCCGTGCATCGTCCGCCAGCGGCCAGCTTTATGGTTCCGTGTCGGTACGTGACATTGTCGAAGCACTGAACGCTGACGGCAAGGGCACCGTGGTCGAAAAAAGCATGGTCATTCTGGAAAAGCCGATCAAGACACTCGGCGTTTTCGATGTTCGCGTTCGCCTCCACCCGGAAGTCAACGTCAACATTCAGGCCAATGTCGCCCGTTCGGATGACGAAGCTGATCTTCAGAAGGACGGCGTCGATGTGATCGCGCAGATGTTTGAAGATGATCAGGCTGAACTGGCCGCTGCAGCGCTTTCGCCCGATAGCGAAGACGACGGTGAAGAAGCGGTCGCAGCCGATGCAGATGCAGAAGCCGCTCCGGAAGCCACAGAAACAGCAGAGCAGGACGATTCCGAAACCAAGGAATAGTCTCTTCTGACTTTGATACAGAAAGCCCGGGTCCGGACCATCGCAAGATGGCTACCAGATCCGGGCTTTTTCTTTGCCGACTGGTTTGAGCAAAGACTGGCACGCCGGTTTATAAGGCTCCCCGATGCACAGACGGTGCAAAGATACAGGAGCAATTCAGCGCGCTGCATCAGCAGCTTGATTCGAACATTAAAATCTATCTAGTCAGCAGAAGCTAACAGCGATCCTCTAGATCAAGCCTGAGCTCAATAGCCCATCAGGCTCATGACTTCCTCGCGGCTGCGCGCATCCTCCAGAAAACAGCCCAGCAAACGGCTGGTGGTCATCGAGACGCCCGGCGTACGCACGCCGCGCGCAGTCATGCAGCTGTGGCTTGCTTCGATCACGACAGCGACACCATCGGGCTTCAGATTCTCCCAGATACATTCCGCCACTTCCGCGGTCAGTCGTTCCTGCACCTGCAACCGTCGCGCGAATCCGTGGAGCACACGCGCCAGCTTGGAGATACCGACGACCTTGTCGGTCGGCATATAGGCGATGCTGGCCTTGCCGATAATCGGCGCCATATGATGCTCGCAATGGGAGTGGAACGGGATGTCTCTCAGCAGCACAAGCTCGTCATAGCCACCGACTTCCTCGAAGGTCCGCGCCAGATGCATGGCGGGGTTCTCGGCATAGCCTTCGCAATATTCCTTCCAGGCCCGCGCCACGCGCTTTGGCGTGTCGATCAGGCCTTCGCGTTCCGGGTCTTCGCCGGACCAGCGAAGCAGCGTCCGCACCGCGTCCTGAACCTCGTCGGGTACCGGAATTTTCTGGGCTTCGCGCTCCGCAAGGGCGTCTTCGATAGATAGGGAATGGTCGGCCAAAACAGGTCCTTCAGTTCATAAGGTGCAATGCCAATGAACTACGCCAGCAGCGCCCCATGTGCAAGTGCACCTGGGGCCATGGCCTGACAAAAAAGGATGGTGGTGCGCCCAGAGAGATTCGAACTCCCGACCCCTTGATTCGTAGTCAAGTACTCTATCCAGCTGAGCTATGGGCGCTAACCAGACGGTGCAGATAGGGGGTGAACTCCCCGCTGGCAACCCATAATTTGCGCTGCCGGCCCTACAATCAAAACAATCTTGCCTCATTCGCACTCACCGCCGGATACGGAGGCCTAAATCAGGAAAAATTGTTGTGCCGCCTGCACTCCGCATCCTGTGCGAAGTGCCTGATTCTATTTGTTCTTCAACGCCGCCTGTGCCGCTGCCAAACGGGCAATCGGCACGCGATAGGGCGAGGCGCTGACATAATCGAGGCCGGTTTTCTCGCAGAAGGCGATCGAAGCCGGGTCGCCGCCATGTTCGCCGCAGATGCCGAGCTTGATGCCGGGACGCGCTGCCCTGCCCCGTTCGGCGGCGATTTCGATCAATTGGCCGACACCTTCGATATCGAGGCTGACAAACGGGTCGCGCGGGAAAATGCCCTTGTCGACATATTGGGTCAAGAAACGCCCGGCGTCATCGCGGGAAACACCCAGTGTCGTCTGCGTCAGATCATTGGTGCCAAAGCTGAAAAATTCGCCATGTTTGGCAATTTCACCAGCCATCAGAGCCGCGCGTGGGAGCTCGATCATCGTGCCGACGAGATATTCGATTTGCCGGCCTTTTTCGGCAAAGACTTCTTTCGCCATGCGGTTGACCGCGTCTTTCATCAGTTCCAGTTCGCGCGCGGTGGCAACAAGCGGGATCATGACTTCAGGGATCGGCGCTTCGCCGCTGGCTTCCGCGACCTCACAGGCCGCTTCGAAAATCGCGCGGGCCTGCATTTCGTAGATTTCGGGATAGGTGACGCCAAGACGGCAGCCACGGTGGCCGAGCATCGGATTGAATTCGTGCAATTCATTGGCCCGCTGCTTCAGCGTTTCGACGCCGACGTCTGCGGCTTTTGCCACTTCCTCGAACTCCGACTGCTGATGCGGCAGGAATTCGTGCAGCGGCGGATCGAGCAGGCGGATGGTCACTGGAAGACCAACCATTACTTCGAATATCTGGCGGAAATCATCGCGCTGTTCGGGCAGCAGTTTCGCCAGAGCCACGCGGCGGCCCTTTTCGTCGGGCGCGAGAATCATCTGGCGAACCGCGGTGATGCGGTTTGCGTCGAAGAACATATGCTCGGTACGGCACAGGCCGATGCCCTCGGCGCCAAAATCCCGGGCTACCTGACAATCGAGCGGTGTTTCCGCATTGGTGCGGACGCCAAGGCGGCGGACCTTGTCGGCCCAGACCATCAGGACGCCAAAATCACCGACCAGTTCAGGCTGGATCGTATCGACGCGGCCGGCCATGACCTGACCGTTGCTGCCGTCGATAGTCAGCATATCGCCTTCATTCAGCTCGCGATCGCCGACCTTCATCACCTTGGTTTCATTGTTGATCGAAACCGTGCCGGCGCCGGAAACACAAGGTCGTCCCATGCCTCTGGCGACCACGGCCGCATGTGACGTCATGCCGCCACGCGCGGTCAATATGCCCTTGGCGGCGTGCATGCCGTGAATATCTTCCGGCGAGGTTTCGGTCCGCACCAGGATGACGTCGTCGCCCATTTCGGTGCGCCGTTCGGCGGTGTCGCTGTCGAACACGATCAGGCCGCTGGCAGCGCCGGGAGAAGCCGGCAGGCCAGTCGTCAGCACGTCGCGCTTGGCTTCGGGATCGAGCGTCGGGTGAAGCAGCTGGTCGAGCGCCATCGGATCGACGCGCATTACCGCCTCTTCCTCGGTGATCAGGCCGTCATGGGCCATATCGACTGCAATTTTCAGTGCCGCCTTGGCGGTGCGCTTGCCGGAGCGGGTTTGCAGCATCCACAATTTGCCGCGTTCCACGGTGAATTCGATATCCTGCATATCGCGATAATGGCGTTCGAGCAGGTCGAATACGTCGGTCAGTTCCTTGTAGGTTTCCGGCATCGCCTCTTCCATCGACAGCGGCTTGGCATTGGCCAGTTCGCGCGCGGCCTTGGAGAGATATTGCGGCGTACGGATGCCGGCGACGACATCCTCGCCCTGCGCGTTGATCAGCCATTCGCCATAATAAGCGCTCTCGCCGGTCGCCGGATTGCGGGTGAACGCAACACCGGTGGCGCTGGTTTCGCCCATATTGCCGAATACCATCGCCTGGACGTTGACCGCTGTGCCCCATTCGCCGGGAATGTCGTTGAGACGGCGGTAGACCTTGGCCCGCTCTGCCTGCCAGCTGCCGAATACGGCGCTGACCGCGCCCCACAGCTGATCATTGACGTCCTGCGGGAAAGGCTTGCCCCAGAGCTTTTCGACGAGGCCCTTATATTCGCCGACCAGGACCTTCCAATGCTCAGATTCCATCTCGGTATCGGTAAAGAAGCCATTGTCTTCCTTAATTATTTCCAGTGCTTCTTCAAACGCATCATGGTCGAGTTCGAGCACCACATCAGAATACATCTGGATGAACCGCCGGTAGCTATCCCAGGCAAAACGTTCGTCACCGGAGGTCTTCGCCAGACCTTCGACAGTGTCATCGTTCAGACCAAGATTGAGCACGGTGTCCATCATGCCGGGCATCGAGGCGCGGGCGCCGGAGCGGACGGATACCAGCAGCGGATCGGCCGCGTTGCCGAATTTCTTGCCGGTCACGGACTCGATATGGGCCACGCCCTGTGCGACTTCGTCGCGGACGCTATCCGGATATTGCCCCTCTTCCTGCATGAAGCGGGTACACATTTCGGTGGAGATTGTGAAACCGGGAGGAACCGGAAGCCCGATATTGGCCATTTCAGCGAGATTGGCACCTTTGCCACCCAGCAGATTGCGGGCTTCTGTCTTGTCAGACGGCGCACCATCTGCATCCATGCCGCCACCGAAACGATATACATATTGGGTCATTCTTGCTTTCAACTCCATATGTTAGCCCCTTCTCTTCAGAGAAAAGGTCGGGGTGATGCCGTGCCGCAAAAATCCGGAAAGTGCCATCGAGCCCCTTTCCGCATATGTCACCCCTGGATCCCCTCGCTTTAAAGAGAGGGTCTTGTTGGTCGGGTCGCTCTAGCGAAAAAACCCGCCGTCAAACTTTACAAACTTTACACTGTTATGAATCAATTATCTTCTAGCCCTCGATCTGTGAGAAATCAGCGACTTGATGGACGGCGTTGCGGAAACGTGCCAGCAGCGCAAGCCGGGCTTCGCGCTTTGCTTCGTCATCGTCGTTCACGGTCACATCCTCGAAAAACTGGTCAATCGGTCCGCGCAATGCTGCCAGCGCGGTCATCGCTGTTTCAAACTGTTCTGCCTCGATCGCCGCGGTCACTTCCGGCTGTGCTGCATCCAGCGCGTCGATGAGAGCCTTTTCCGCTTTTTCGGGCGTGTAGGAAAGGGATTTTGCAATATTATCTTCGTCATCCTGAACTTGTTTCAGGACCTCCCGAGGTCCTGAAACAAGTTCAGGATGACGAGTTTTGGATGCACCCTCTGGCGCCTCTTTCTTCAAAATATTCGAAGCCCGCTTGTAACCGGCGAGCAGGTTCACGCCATCCGTAGTTTCCACAAAGGCCTGCAACGCTTTCACGCGGGCGAGCAAGCGCACCAGATCGTCTTCGCCACCAAGCGCAAACACCGCGTCGATCAGATCGTGACGGACGCCCGCTTCGCGTTGCTGGACCTTTAGGCGGTCGGCGAGGAAATCAAGTATCCAACTCTTCACTCGCTCATGCTTGTGAACGAATGTCAGGAAGTCTCCAATTGGAGATTCAACTTCACCTTCTTGGTACTTCACAAATGCTTTTACATCAAAGGCAGCATATTCGAGGTCAAGCTCATGATAAGCCACACGAATATCACCTACGTGCATTGAACCCATTTCGTTTTCATCATCAGGGAAAATGTTCCATTCATCTTTTTGTTGAAAGGTACATTTCAGACCAACCAATGCTGCATCGACGAGTGCATTCAAACTAATTTTCATGTTTGACGTCGTGATCAAGCTCAGGATGCCTATCGCGGCCCGCCTCAAAGCAAACGGGTCTTTCGACCCAGTCGGCTTCTCGTCAATCGCGAAGAAACCAACCAAAGTATCCAGCTTATCCGCCAGACTCACCCAAACAGTCACCGGTTCGGTCGGCACATCGTCGCCCTGCCCGACCGGCTTGTAATGATCTCTGATCGCGTGTGAGACTTCCACCGGAAGCCCTTCTTTCTCTGCATAATAACCGCCCATCAAGCCTTGCAGCTCGGGGAACTCGCCGACCATTTCGGTGACGAGATCGGCTTTGCAGAGACGTGCGGCCTGCTTGGTCTGTTCCGGGTCGGCACGGAGTAACCCAGTCCCTTCTAAAGACGCCAACCACTCAGCCAGCTTGGCCACACGCTCTACCTTGTCGGCAACCGTTCCCAATTTCTCGTGGAACACGATGTTGCTCAATTTCTTCGCATGATCCTCCAACTTGGTCTTCTGGTCAAGTTCCCAGAAGAATTTGGCGTCGGAGAGCCGCGCGGCGAGGACTTTTTCATTCCCCGCGATAATTGCTTTTCCGCCATCGCTGGCGTCGATATTCGCCGTGCAGACGAAATAGGGAGCCAATTTGTCCTCCCCATGCTGCGCATTGGGAGGATATTTGCACACGAAATATTTCTGGTTCACCCGGGCGGTCAGCTGGATCACCTCTTCGGGCACATCGAGGAACGCGGGATCGAACGATCCGAGCAACGGCACCGGCCATTCGGTGAGGCCGGCATTCTCGATCACCAGACCTTCGTCCTCGACCAGATCCAGTCCGGCGTCCGATGCAGCCTTGGCGGCACCGTCGCGGATGATGTTCTGGCGCTCTTCATGGTCGACCAGCACGTGGCAGGCGCGGAGCTTTTCGGCATAGTCACCAGCATTGCCTATGGTGACGCGCCCGGGCTCCGTTCGCCATGAGCTTGTCGAAGGGTGTTGCTCGTCCGAGAGAAGTGCTTCGACAGGCTCAGCACGAACGGAATTTGCCACCTGATGATGAAATCTATGTCCGACAGTATCATAGCCTGACGTCAAGCCGTCAATTTCGCAGGATACGAGGTCGTCTCCGAAGATCGCCACGATGCCGCTCAGCGGCCGCACCCAGCGCAGGCTTTCGGTTGACGCGCTGGCGTCACCCCAGCGCATCGATTTCGGCCAGGGGAAGGCCTTGATGATCGCGGGGATGGCTTCCGATAGCACATCCCTGGTATCGCGACCCGGCTTGTTGATTACAGCAAAATAGGTCGGACGCCCTTTGACATCGCGGACTTCCAGCTGATCGCGGGTGACGCCGTTCTTGCGGCAGAAACCCTCGACCGCCTGATCGGGTGCCGCTTCGGGTGGGCCCTTGGCTTCCTCGCTGACCGCTTCGGTCTGCGCGGGCAGGCCTTTTGCGATGAGGGCAAGTCGTCTTGGCGTCGAATAGACGGTGATCGCGCCAGCTTTCAGGCCGGTATCGGCCATTTGCGCGGTGAACAACCGTTCGAGATCCGCACGGGCCTTCGCCTGCATCCGTGCGGGAATTTCTTCGGAGAGCAGTTCGAGAAGAAAGTCGGTCATCTATTTCCTCCCTGACACTCGTCATCCTGAACTTGTTTCAGGAACTCCTGCGGCAGGCGCGCAATCTCAAGGGGTCCTGAAACTAGTTCAGGATGACGATATTGATGGACCATCACGCTGCCCACCCGTTCTTTTCCATATGCGCTTCGCAGCTACCCTTGGCCAGATCCCGGACACGGCCCATATAGCTGGCCCGTTCCTGAACGCTGATCACGCCGCGCGCCTGCAACAGGTTGAACACATGGCTCGCCTTGATCGCCTGCTCATAGGCAGGGATCGGCAATTTCGCCTCGAGGCAATTCTCGCATTCGCCGACTGCCTTGTTAAACAGGTCGAACAGCGTTTCGGTATCGGCTATTTCGAAATTCCACTCCGACATTTGCTTCTCGTTATCCAGGAAGACATCGCCGTAAGTCACTCCATTTCCATTGAAATCCAGATCATAGACGCTGTCGACATTCTGGATATACATGGCCAGCCGCTCCAGCCCGTAGGTCAGTTCACCGGCCACCGGCTTGCAGTCAAAGCCTCCCATTTGCTGGAAATAGGTGAACTGGGTGACCTCCATGCCGTCACACCAGACTTCCCAGCCAAGTCCCCAGGCGCCGAGAGTCGGGCTTTCCCAGTCATCCTCTACGAAGCGGATATCGTGCAGCATCGGATCGATGCCGATCGCGACCAGGCTGTCGAGATAGAGCTGCTGGATGTCCGGTGGCGATGGCTTGAGCACCACCTGATATTGATAATAATGCTGCAGCCGGTTGGGATTCTCGCCGTAGCGACCATCGGTCGGGCGGCGGCAGGCCTGGACAAAGGCGGCGTTCCACGGATCGGGCCCCAGCGCGCGCAGGGTCGTCGCCGGATGAAAGGTCCCGGCGCCCATTTCCATATCATAAGGCTGCAATATCACGCAGCCCTTGTCGCTCCAGTAATTGTGGAGTTTCAGGATGATCTGCTGGAAGCTGAGCGGCTTCGTATCGGTCAAGATGAAGACTTTCTTCGCATGCCAAAAAAGGAGGGGCAATATTTACGCGCTGCTTTGGCGAAAGGGCGCCAGAGGGTCAAGGGAGGAATGGCCTGATTTGCGACCTTATTCGTCAGGCGGAACTCGTTTCAGGACCTCCAAAGGCTGTGCGTGACCTCACGGGGTCCTGCAACAAGTTCAGGATGACGAGCTTATTTCGATTACTAGCCTAATTCGATGTCGAGATCATTCCGCCGCTACCAGCACACCGATTTTCTCCACCGTCACCGACACCGCATTCAAGACGGCATTGCCGGATAGCGGATCAAAGACCTCCGTATCGGTCAGGTCATTGATCGACACCCCCGGTTTTTCGCGCGCGACCGACAGGCCGACACCTTTGCGGCCATGGCCGAAACCATGCGGGATAGAGACCACGCCCTTCATGACGTCATCCGTCACCTCGACCAGAATTTCGACGCTGTTCACCCGGCTGGTGACTGACGCCATGCCGCCATCCACCAGGCCGCGCGCCGCTGCATCGTCGGGATGGATCATCAATGTACAGCGATCCGGGCCTTTCAGCAGCCGCTTGCTATTGTGCAGCCAGCTGTTGTTCTGGCGGACGTGGCGGCGGCCGATGAGACGGAGGGCGTCCGGTTGTTCGTTGTCGAGCGAGGTAGCAAATCGCTGCAGCTCGGCGAGAAAATCGGGATGGGCGCACTGGATCATCTTGTCCTCGGTGCGCAGCCGCTCGGCCATGCACGGGCGCATGGGCCCGAGATCGATGCCATTGGGCGCCGCCTCGACCTCGGCCAGCGTCAGGCCAGCAGGCGAGCTTTGCAACATGCCGTCGAGCACATCGCGCGGCTCGCGTATATTGGGCACGTCCTGCCCGTCCTGCGCCAGGATTTCCCGCGCCAGTTCGGCGATAATCTCCCAATCGGTCTTCTCGCCGTCCTGCAGTGCGAAGATCGCCGGCGAGTAGCTGGCATAGTTGCGGATCGCCAGCGGCCCGAAGAAGAAGGGATAATGATCCTTCTCCAGCGGACCGCAGGGCGGCAATATATAGTCGGCGTGACGGCTTGTGGCAGTGACATACATGTCGAACGAGACCATCAGGTCGAGTCTTTCCAGCGCCCGGTCCAGTTTCGCGCCGTCGGGAGCGGACAGCACCGGATTGCCGGTGACCACGACCAGCGACCGGATTCGCTCATCATCATCGCGCAGCATTTCATCGGCAAAGGTGACCATCGGCAGCTCGCTCATCACTGACGGCATGACGCCACGTATGGTGTCCGCCGTGCGCACCGACCCCCTACCCACCAGATTGATCGTGTCGAGCGCCGGTTCCGGCACCATTGTGCCCCCGACCCGGTCAAGATTGCCGGATGCGATATTGATGATTTGCACCAGCCACTGGTTAAGCGTACCAAATTCGCAGACCGAAACCCCCATCCGGCCATAGATCGCTGCAGGCTGGTCAGCGGCGAGCTGCGCCGCCATATCCTGCATCACCTCGACCGAAATCCCGCAATGGACGGACAGCTGCTCCATATCAAAGCCCGCAATCGCCGGTTCAATGGCGCTCCAGCTATCGTCCAATATTCTATCGAGCCGGGAAGTGTCGACCAGCCCGGCATCGAACACGCTTTTTAATATCCCGATCAACAGCGCCGTATCGGTGCCCGGCTTCACGAAATGATGTTCATCGGCCAGTTTGGCGGTCTCGGTGCGGCGCGGATCGACGACGACCAGCTTGCCGTCGCGCGCCTGCATTTCCTTCACCCGCCTCTTGAAGTCGGGCACGGTCCAGATGCTGCCGTTGGACGCCGCCGGATTGCCGCCGATGATCAGGAGATACTGGCTGCGGTCGATATCCGGCACCGCGGCCAGACTGACATGGCCGTACATATGATATTGCACAACATGGTGCGGGATCTGGTCCAGCGTCGAAGCAGAATAGATGTTTTTCAGTCCGATTGCCCGGCGCAAGGTGCTGATCTGGGTTGAAATGCCATAGTCGTGAGCCGCGGGATTGCCCATATACATGGCGGGTTTCGCCCCCTGCCCCTTGAGCGCGATCATTTTCGCGGCGATCTCGGTAAAAGCTTGCTCCCAGCCAATTTCCTGCCACTGGCCATCGACCTTTTTCACGGGCTTGTGCAAGCGATCAGGATCATCCTGCAAATCTGCGATAGCGGTCGCCTTGGGACAAATATGCCCCCGGCTCAGCACATGATCGGGATTGCCCTTGATCGAGAGTATCTCCCGCCCCTCGACCTCGACCAATACGCCGCAATTGGCTTCGCAGATATGACAGGTGCGGGCGTGGATCGTGCTCATCGGGAAACTCCTTTGATTTAACCATTTGATTAACAGATTCGCGGAACAGTCGCCAGTGCCACCTCCCTATCGGCCAATTTTTACTGGGCATTTGCCGTCAATTGTTCAATGAAGCGCGCAACACCTTCTGTCGGAGCAATTTCTTCATGCCGCGTAACTGGCTTTTTAACGTCTTACTCCTCCCGCTATATCTGGCACTCACCGCCTGCCCGGCCACGCAGCAGGATATTGCCAGCAGCGGCAGCAATGCGGGTCCTGCGACGATGGACGAAGCCGACTCCGCCGCTGATTATATACCCGCTGTGATGCCGGATGATGCAGATCCCGCGCTCTGGGTAATCAGGGACGAGGACACGACCATCTATCTGTTCGGAACCGTCCACATTCTGAAACCCGGTATGACCTGGTTCGACGAGGCAGTGAAGGACGGGTTTGATGCGTCCGACGAACTGGTTGTCGAGATGATCAAACCCGACGCTACGGCGATGATGAAAATCGTCAATGAATTGGCGATCGACAAGACCGGCATTTCCCTGCGCGACAAATTGACCGCAGATGACCGCGCCGATTATGAGGCCACAATGACCAAGCTGAACCTGCCGGTCGCTGCCTTTGATCCGCTCGACCCGTGGTTCGCCAGCGTCAATCTTTCGCTCATCCCGCTGATGCGCAACGGATATGCCACGGATCAGGGGGTCGAGGATGAATTGCTGGCCCAGGCCAGGGGCCGGGCCATCACGATCACCGGCCTTGAAACGCCGGAACAGCAGCTGGGCTTTTTCGACAATTTGCCCGAGGAAGTGCAGATTCGCTTTCTCAACTTCACCGTCGATAATATTGACGAGACCACCGAGGGTATGGAGCAGATGGTAGCCGAATGGGCCAATGCCAATATCGATGCGCTGGGCGAATTGATGAATGCCGGACTGGAAGACAAGATTCTGTACGAAACGCTGCTGGTCAATCGCAACATCAACTGGGCCAACTGGGTCGATCAACGAATGGAGCAGCCGGGAACGATATTCATGGCGGTCGGCGCCGGTCATCTCGCCGGAGAAAGCAGTCTGCAAGCGATACTGGCGAAAAAAGGAATTGTTGCCCAACGGATCGAATATTGATTATCCTCGCCATCGGGCTTTCTTTTCCCTGCACTCTCACCAAATAGGCAATATGCGCATCATCACCACCATTCTGTCCCTGATCGCTTCATTGCTGCTTGGCGCGTGCAATAACACACCCGATCATGTGACGCTGAACACCGTCAAAATAGGCACCCCCGCGCTTTGGAAAGTCAGCGGCACCCGGCCCGGACAAGTCGGCGTCGCCTATATGTTCGGAACCATCCATATCCTGCCCGACGACGTGCAATGGCGCACGCCGGCGCTTGAAGCCGCGATTGCCGAATCAGACCAGCTGGTCATCGAAGTGCTGGGCCTGGAAGACACCCAGAATGCAGCCAGGATATTTTCCAAGCTGGCGATTTCCCCTGGACAGAAGAAGCTGGACGATCGCATCAACCCGCAGTTGCACGATGATCTCGACCGGATCATCGACGCCGCCAATATTTCCGAGCGCACGCTCAACCGGATGGAAACCTGGGCTGCGGCACTATCGCTGGCATCCGCACAGACCAGAGGCCTCGGACTTGATTCGACCGGCAGCGTCGAGAAAAAACTCACCGCCCAGTTTGAAAAAGCCGGAAAGCCAATCGAGGCCTTGGAAACCATCGAACAGCAACTCGGCTATTTCGACGAGCTTCCCGAAGAGCAGCAGCGCAAGATGCTGACCAGCGTGTTGGAAGAATCGGATGATGCCCAGCAGGCCTTCGAACTGCTGTTCAATGCCTGGATGACGGGCGATCTGGAACATATTGTGACACTGTCCGATACCGGCATCCTGACCGATCCAAAGACCCGCCAGTATCTGCTGGTCGCGCGCAATCTGGATTGGGTAGAGCAGCTGGACAAACGCTTGCAACGCCCCGGCACATTTTTAGTAGCGGTTGGCGCAGCCCATCTGGCAGGACCGGATGCGGTTCAGGCAACGCTCGCAAAGCGCGGCTATAAAATCGAAAAAATTCAATAATCAGGGCAAAGCATGACATATATATTTGATCGGGAAACCGCGCTGGTGGCGCTGGAAGACGGACTGTTCACGATCCAGGCCAGCGATATCTATCGCAATCCGACCGGCATGGCCTTTGGTGGCTGGGTCGCCGCGATAGCCGGACGCGCAGTCCAGATGCATCCCGAATGCCGTGGCCCTTTGGTATCTCAGCAGATCGTCTACATGACCGGCGTCGGTCCCGGAGAAGTCAAGCTATCCGTCAAACTGCTCCGTGCCGGATCCTCGACACAATTCTGGCGCGTGGAACTGTCGCAAAACGGCTCACTGACCAACGCCGCCGATATCGTCACCAGCACCCGCCGCCCGACGGACATCGACTATCAGGTAGAGATGCCGGCGACCAAATCTCCGGCAGAATCAATTTCCCTGCCCTCGGTCAATCCAATGGCCCCCGAATGGGTCACCCGTTATGACCAGCGTATAGCCAAGGGCATGCCCTTCGCCGTCAACGATTCGCCCGAAGCAATCGTCTGGATCAAGGAAGCGGACGGCCGTCCGGTTGATCGGATCAGCCTTCTTTCGATTCTTGATACACCGATGCCCCGGACCTTTTTTGTCACCGAGCAGTTCCGCCCCGGCTCTACCGTAACCATGGCGACCTATATTTATGCCAGCGAGGAAGATCTGGCGGCTGCTGGCAGTGAATTCATGCTGCTGCGGGTAACCGGCGCGACTGTCAGGAACAGTGCCACCGACGGACGGGTGGAAATCTGGTCGCAAAACGGCACATTGCTGGCGACAAGCTCCCAGATCGGCTTTTTCCGCTAGAGTTATAGAGTGCTGCAAATCTCTTGCTTTTGCGATGGTCCGACCTTATAGCGCCCTCTTTCCGACCATGAGCACCCTGGAGGCGTGGCGGAAATCTAACAAAAACCAATTTTTGGAGCAACATTATGAGTGATCAGCTGACTATTTCAGCCGAGCCACGCGAACGGGCTGGCAAGGGAGCCTCCCGTGCACTGCGTCGTGAAGGCCGTATCCCCGCCGTTATTTATGGCGACAAGAAAGAAGCCATCGCAATCCACGTCGAAGAGCGTGCGTTGAACAAGCTTCTCGGCACCGGCCATTTCATGAACTCGCTGGTTCAAGTCGAAGTCGACGGGAAGAAAACCCGGACACTGCCAAAGGATGTTGCTTTTGATCCGGTCACCGACCGTCCGCTCCATGTTGACTTCTTCCGCCTTGCAAAGGGCGCGAAGGTACAGGTCAATATTCCTGTTGTCTTCATCAACGAAGAAGATTCACCTGGCCTGAAACGTGGCGGCGTCATGAACGTTGTTCGTCACGAGCTCGACCTGATGTGCGATGCGGATCATATTCCTGACCAGATCGAAATCGATGTTACCGGTCTCGAAATCGGCGATTCGATCCATATCTCCCATGTCACCCTGCCCGACGGCGCGGAAAGCTCGATCACTGATCGCGACTTTACCATCGCCGGTGTAACCGCACCATCTGCTCTGAAATCTTCCGATGACGAAGAAGAAGCAGCTGAAGGCGAAGAAGGCGAAACCGAAGTCACCGAGCAGGATGCCGATACGGTTGAGGGCGAAGACAGCTAGACCTTCAACCAACAAACAATGTAACGAAAAACCGTCCATGCTACGTTTACAAAGCATGGGCGGTTTTTTTGTCATTCAACAAGCTCAAGGCGAGCTGGAAGAGCGTTAGAAAATGCAACTATGGGTCGGCCTTGGCAATCCGGGCGCGCAATATGCGATGCACCGGCACAATGTCGGCTTCATGGTGATTGACGCGCTTGAGGAAGTGCATGGCTTCCCGGCCCCGAAACAGAAGTTCAAGGGCTGGACCATGGAAGCGCGGCTGGGCGGCGAGAAGCTGGTGCTGCTAAAACCCGCGACCTTCATGAATGAAAGCGGCAACAGCGTCCGCGCGGCCATGGATTTCTACAAATTGGAGCCGGAAGAGGTCACCGTCTTTTATGACGAGCTTGATCTGGAACCCTTCAGGATAAAGGTCAAACGTGGTGGCGGCGCAGCGGGTCACAATGGCATCAGATCAATGGTCGCGCATATCGGCCCGGAATTCCGCCGGGTGCGGATCGGCATTGGCCATCCGGGACACAAGGCACGGGTGACCGGCCATGTACTCGGCAATTACGCCAAGGCGGAAATCGACGTGTTGGCCCATATGCTGGGCGTAATCGCCGACGAGGCCGACTGGCTGGCGAAAGGCGATGATCCGCGGTTCATGAGCGAAGTCGCGATGCGGATGCAGGAATAAGGCAGTTTCAAACAAAATCGTCACCCTGAACTTGATTCAGGGTCCAGAGCGTATATGCGCAAGTTTCAGGCGATTTGGCACAGGGTGCGGAATCGGCTTCAGCATGACGGAGTGAATAAATGGGTTTCAAATGCGGTATCGTTGGCTTGCCCAACGTCGGAAAATCAACGCTTTTCAATGCACTTACAGAGACGCAGGCAGCGCAGGCGGCGAACTATCCGTTTTGCACGATCGAGCCGAATGTCGGTCAGGTCGCCGTACCCGATCCGCGGCTGCAGCAAATCGCCAAAATTGCCAGCAGCGCAAAGATCATCGAAACGCAGCTTGCCTTTGTCGACATTGCCGGCCTGGTCAAGGGCGCGTCGCAAGGTGAAGGTCTGGGCAACCAGTTTCTCGGCAACATCCGCGAAGTCGATGCGGTCGTCCATGTGCTGCGCTGTTTCGAGGATGACGATATCCAGCATGTCGCCAACAAGATTGATCCGATTTCCGACGCAGAAGTGGTCGAGACCGAGTTGCTGCTCTCCGATCTCGAAAGCCTTGAGAAACGGGTCCCCGCCTTCCAGAAAAAGGCCACCAGCGGCGACAAGGAAGCGAAGATTGCTGCCAACGTTCTTGGCCAGGCACTGGAGTTGCTGCGTGAAGGCAAGCCTGCCCGTCTGACTCAGCCCGAGGGCGAAGAAGAACAGAGAATTTTCGACCAGTCGCAACTGCTGACCGCGAAGCCGGTGCTGTATGTTTGCAATGTCAGCGAAGCCGATGCGGCCAAAGGCAATGACCTGAGCGCCTCCGTGTTCGAGAAGGCCAAAGCCGAGGGCGCGGAAGCGGTGATCGTATCGGCCGCGATTGAATCCGAGCTGGTCGAGATGGAGCCGGAAGACCGGACCGAATTTCTCGCCGAGCTGGGGCTCGAGGAATCGGGTCTCGCCCGCGTCATTCGCGCCGGTTATCAGTTGCTCGACCTGCAGACCTTCTTCACCGTCGGTCCCAAGGAAGCCCGCGCATGGACCGTTCACAAGGGCGCCAAGGCCCCCGAGGCGGCTGGCGAAATCCATAGCGACTTTGAACGCGGCTTCATTCGCGCTGAAACCATCGCCTTTGATGACTATGTCGAACTTGGCGGCGAAAGCGCAGCCCGCGACGCCGGTAAATTGCGCCAGGAGGGCAAGGAATATGTCGCGAAAGACGGTGACATCTTCAATTTCAAATTCAACGTCTAAATTGTCACATTGTTCAGCTAGGCGGTAGTGATCCGGGAGAAAGCAGCATGATAAGGTCGATTTTTTCACTGGTTTTGGCAGGTTTTCTGCTGACTGGCGCTCCCGCTTTTGCTGCGACCACACCCGAACATGACGATTCCGCCAGCGAGAAAGTCGAGACAAGGGATCCGGTGACGATCCTGATCTCGATCGACGGTTTCCGGCCCGATTATCTCGAGCGCGGTATCACCCCGCACCTCAGCGCACTCGCGGCGAGTGGCATATTTGCTCCGATGCGCCCTTCCTTCCCGAGCAAGACATTTCCCAATCACTGGACGCTGGTGACCGGGAAAACGCCTGATCATCACGGCATTGTCGGCAATACGATGGAAGATGCCGCGCGGCCGGACGAGGTGTTCAAAATGGCGACCAAGGACCCGTTCTGGTGGGATCAGGCAGAACCGATCTGGATCAGCGCCGAAAAACAGGGCATCCGTTCCGCCACCATGTTCTGGCCGGGATCGGAAGTGGATTTCAACGGCGTACGTCCGGCAGACTGGTGGCCGTTCAGTCAGAATCTGTCCAATGACCGCAGGATCAACGCGGTGGTCGACTGGATGCGGCGGCCAGCGGATATCCGGCCCAGGCTGGTGACGCTCTATTTTGACACGGTGGACACCGCCGGCCATTATTACGGCCCCGCACCGGGCGAGAAACTGCACGCTGCGATCGTTGCGGTGGATGGTGAAATCGGGCGATTGAAACAGCAGCTGGACAATATGGGACAGCCGGTCAATTTCGTGATCGCATCGGACCATGGCATGACCGAAACCGCGCCGGAGCGGATCATCCGTCTCGATGACATTTTAGAGCGCGACCAATATCATCTGGTTGAAGACGGCAATTATGCCGGCATCGGACCGGTCGATGGCAATATCGAGGCGTTGCGTATCGCCTTTCTCCGCCCGCATGACCATATGCAATGCTGGGACCGCGAGAATATTCCGGCCCATTTCGCTTATGGCACCAATCCGCGTGTGCCCGAGATACTCTGCCTGCCGGATATCGGCTGGGTGGTCTATCAGGAGGTTCCCGAATGGATGACCGGAATCGGTGGCGGCCATGGTTATGATCACCGCGAGCCGAACATGATGGCCTTTTTCCTGGCCAGCGGACCAGCCATTACAGCCGCTGGTCCGCTACCGGTGTTCGATAATGTAGATATCTATTCGCTCGTTGCGCGACTGGCAGGCGTAAAGCCATTGGCCAGCGACGGTAGCCTCGCGCCTTTCGAGCAAGCGCTCAAGCCCTGATTATAGTCTGAAAAGACGATTTTATTGCGCAGCGGCGCCGTCGGCGATTCTGGTATAGACAACCGCGACCGGCGTACTGTCAGTGACTCGGCAGCTTTTTGAATCGATAGTCCGGTCTCCGCGAAAGCCTCTCAATTCGGCACCGCTATCGCTCAAAGTCAGCCCCATGCCGACCCATATCTGCAGCGCGCATTTTTTCTGCATGGCGCGCGAAAACGGGGCGCGGCGCGCGCCATAAATCAGATTCCCGTGAATGGTCGCTGTAAAATCTATCTCACCCTCGGCATTATACGCAGACGGGTCACGGTAGCGAGAGATCAGACTGCTGCCATCCTGCGTGAAATGGAGGATATCACCGTCTGCCTGTCGCCAGTGACCGGTCAGATCATGCGCATCATTCTGTCCCTCGTCTACATCGGGTTGCGCATTGACACCGACTCCGTGACCCATCGTCAGGGCAGCAAATGCATAGATTGCTTGGCGGTATCTCATGGCTTACTCCATTTCATCCGGACCCTGCGCCTAGAGCAATTTGTGCGGCGGGCAATGACCTGTATCACAAACCACTGACATCGCCGAACGCCGCTTATTTCCGGCCAAACAGCTTTTCCACGTCTTCAAGCGCCAGCTTCACCCAGGTAGGACGACCGTGATTGCACTGACCGCTGTGCGGAGTCACTTCCATCTCGCGCAGCAAGGCATTCATTTCAGCAACGCTAAGCACGCGCCCGGCCCGCACAGAGCCGTGACAGGCCATGGTCGACGCAACATGATCGACGCGCTCTTTCAAGCTTAGCGCCTGATCATAAGCCCCCAGTTCGTCGGCCAGATCGGTAACCAGTTGCTTCACATCTCCCGAGCCCAGCATCGCCGGCGTCGCGCGCACCAGCATCGCGGTCGGACCAAACCGCTCCAGCTCCAGGCCAAATTCCGACAATTCCGCTGCCCGGGTTTCAAGCCGGTCACACGCATTTTCATCCAACTCGACCACTTCCGCCATCAGCAGCGCTTGCGAAGCCACGGTGCCGCCTTCGACCGCCTTGCGCATCCGTTCCAGCACAAGCCGTTCGTGCGCCGCATGCTGGTCAACGATCACCAGCCCGTCTTCGGCTTCGGCAACAATATAGGTTTTCGCAACCTGACCGCGGGCGATGCCCAGGGGATGGCGGCCAGCTTCCGGGACGGGCTCCGACGCTTCCTCCGCCCTGCCCATCAACGGCGCGATATCCTCGCGCAAATCCATCTCGGCAAAAGCAGAGCGATCCTCGCGGACCGCGGCTGATGGATAAGGTTGCTGCGCGACGCTCGCCCTGCCCTGCGAAGTGAATATACTAGATTGCGGATCGGGAGCCACCGGCTCGCTCTGCCATCTTCCGAGCGCCGATTCGGCCGGACGCTGGACCGCACGGAACCCGCCCTCGTCGAGCGCCTTGCGCAAGCCGCTGACAATCATGCCCCGGATCATCGCCGGTTCGCGAAACCGCACTTCGGTCTTTGCCGGGTGGACGTTCACATCGACCAGCTCTGGCGGCATATCGATGAAAAGCGCCACCACCGGATGTCGGTCGCGCGCAAGCATCTCGGCATAAGCGCCGCGCACCGCCCCGACCAGCAGCCGGTCCTTGACCGGGCGACCGTTGACGAACAGAAACTGGTGATCGGCCACCCCGCGATTATAGGTCGGCAGGCCGGCCACGCCGGTCAGGCGAATCTCTTCCCGCTGCAAATCGACGCCGACGCTGTTGGCGCGCAAATCGCGGCTGGTCAGCGCGGCGACTCGGTCCGGCCCGGTTTCGCCGGCCTGGACCGCTATCGCCTTGCGGCCCTGATGTTCCAGCGTGAAGCCGATATCAGGCCGCGCCATCGCCAGGCGCCGGACGATGTCGGTACAGGCGGAATATTCGCTGCGCGCCGTCCTTAGAAATTTGCGTCTGGCGGGCACATTGCCGAATAGTTGCTCAACCCGCACTTTCGTTCCCGGCGGAACCGCTGTGGGGCCCTCTTGCGCCAGTTCTCCATGGTCGATCACCCGGCACCAGCCATCCTCGCCAGCCATGCGGCTTTCGATGGTCAGGCGCGCGACGCTGGCAATCGATGGCAAGGCTTCGCCGCGAAAGCCCATGGTCGTTACCAACTCTATCGCCTCGTCCGCAAGCTTCGAGGTCGCATGCCGTTCGAGCGCGAGGGAGATGTCGTCGCGGGTCATGCCGCAGCCATTGTCGGAGACCTGAACCAGGTCCAGGCCGCCCTCCTCGAGGCGAATGTTGATCTGGCTTGCACCGGCATCGATTGCATTTTCGACCAGCTCTTTTAACGCACTGGCCGGACGCTCGACCACCTCACCGGCAGCGATCCGATTTATCAGGCTATTTGGGAGTCTTCTTATTGACATAATGGCGTTCCTAGCCCAAGCGACCTTAGCAAGCGACCCCTGATTTTTTGGGCGATTCCCATGGTTAACCTCATGACCCGTTCAGCTTGACTATCGCTTGGTTTAATTGTCGCAGCTAGGTCTGCAACTACAAGAAATTACGGACACAAATATGTTTGAAAATCTGTTCAAGTTCCGTTCGCAAGATTTGGCGATCGACCTCGGCACCGCGAATACTGTGGTGTATCTGCGCGGTCAGGGTATTGTCCTCAACGAGCCATCTGTTGTCGCGATCGAAACCATCAATGGTGTGAAAAAGGTCAAGGCCGTCGGCAATGACGCGAAGATGATGATGGGCAAGACCCCCGACAGCATCGAGGCTATTCGCCCGCTGCGCGACGGCGTGATCGCCGACATCGATGTCGCTGAACAGATGATCAAGCATTTCATCCAGAAAGTGAACGGCAAGAGCAAGCTGTTCAGCTATCCAGAAATCGTAATCTGCGTCCCCAGCGGATCGACCTCGGTCGAACGCCGCGCCATTCGCGATGCCGCTTCCAATGCCGGCGCCCGTCAGGTGTTTTTGATCGAGGAACCGATGGCAGCAGCCATTGGTGCCGACATGCCAGTCACCGAACCGATCGGTTCGATGGTCGTGGACGTGGGCGGTGGCACCACCGAAGTCGCTGTGCTCTCGCTGCGCGGCCTCGCCTACACCACCTCGGTTCGTACCGGCGGCGACAAAATGGACGAAGCGATTGTCTCCTATGTTCGGCGTCATCACAATCTGCTGATCGGTGAAACCACCGCAGAGCGGATCAAGAAAGATTTCGGCGTCGCCCAGGCACCTGCCGATGGCGTGGGTCATACTATCCATATCAAGGGCCGCGATCTGGTGAACGGCGTGCCAAAAGAAATTTCGATCAACCAAGGCCAGATTGCCGAAGCGCTGAGCGAGCCGATCGGCACGATCATCGAAGGTGTTCGCATCGCTCTGGAAAATACCGCGCCGGAACTGGCTGCCGATATTGTCGATCAGGGCATTGTTCTGACCGGTGGCGGCGCTTTGATCGCTGGTCTCGATGCAGCGCTCAGCGATGAAACGGGCCTGCCGGTCACGGTGGCCGAAGATCCGCTTGCCTGTGTCGCTATCGGCACCGGACGTGCTATGGAAGATCCGATGTTCAGAGGCGTTCTGACGACCGCCTGATATCGAATATTTGATCAAACAACGACAGGAAACGAAAGGATAAACCGATATGGCGCCGCCAAATAATCGGCGTCCAGGCTTTTCCAAGCGGGCGCAATATAGCATATTCGCCAGCTATTTACTGGGCATATTGGGAGCGGTCTTGGGGCTGCTTCTGTTGCTTGTCTCCTTCATCGATCCCAGAGGGTTTTCAGCGCTTCGCACCATTGGTGCGGAAGCCATGGCGCCAGTCAGCAAGACCCTGTCCGAATTTGGCGGTCTGACCGGAAATGCCGGGGACCAAGTTTCTGCCTATTTCAATGCCGCATCGAAAAATGCCGACATGCAGCAGGAACTGGAGCAGAACCGGATAGAAATCCTGGAAGCCCGCGCCCTCAGGCAGGAAAATGACCGGCTCAAGCGCCTGCTGAAACTGGATGAGGAAATCCCCGATTCGATCGCCATGGCCCGGCTGATCAGTTCGACCGCGTCGAGTTCGCGCCGCATTGCGACGCTGGGTGTCGGCAGCAGCAGCGGTCTCGAGCCAGGTCAGCCCGTCCGCTCGCCGGAAGGCCTGGTCGGCCGGATCTTGGAAACCGGCCCGACAACCGCGCGCGTCCTGCTCGTCTCGGACAGCAAGAATGTAACGCCGGTGCAGCGTGCCAGCGACAGTCTGCCCGCCTTTGCCACCGGTCGCGGTGACGGTACGGTCGATATCCAGCCGATCAACATCGGCACAAACCCTTTCAAGGGCGGCGATCTGATGATCACGTCCGGTAGCGGTGGCCTGTACAGCCCGGGTATTCCCGTGGCCGTCGTAATCCGCAAAACCGAAACGGGTGCTATTGGACGAGTATTGGCCAATCCCGCCAAAGTCAGCCATGCAATTGTCCAACCGATTTTTCAGGCCGAGACGGTCCGCCAGATCGAGGAGAACCCGATGGATGATCTGGAAGAGGAAAGCGGCGAATAGTGCCCCGTTCCCGTCAATCCAGGATTGGCCGGCAACCGTCACAGTTGCGGATCAAGGTGATCCCGCCGGTGACTGTAGTCCTCGGCTCTATGATCATCGCGCTGCCGATCATCACCGATTATCCGATCCTGCCACCGATGGGTTTGCTTGTGGTGCTGGCGTGGCGCCTGATCCGCCCGGGATATTGGGCGGTCTGGGCCGGCTTTCCGCTGGGCCTGATTGACGATATTTTCAGCGGCCAGCCCTTTGGCAGCGCCGCCTTTCTCTGGTCGGTCATTTTCATCCTGCTCGAGACCGTCGACCGCAAGGCGGTACGCCGCGACTATTGGCAGGATTGGCTTATCGCCTCCATAGCTACGACACTTGTGCTAATATGCGGCATGCTGATCGTCGACTTTCAATCCAATTTGCTGCGCCTTGACCTGCTGTTGCCGCAGATTCTGCTGTCGGTCCTGCTCTACCCGTTTGTCGCCCGGCTGATCGGCGCGATTGACAACTGGCGGGTGGCGTCATGAGACCGGCAAAAACGATCAGCAGCGCCATGCAGGAGCTGACCTTCACCCGAAGAGCGACGGTGATCGGCGGCTTGCAGGTCGGCGTCGGGGTTTTGCTGGCGGCCCGCATGGCCTATATTTCGGTTGCCGAGAACGAGCGCTACAAACTCTTGTCGGAGAGCAACCGGGTCAATCTTACGCTTGTACCGCCCCGGCGCGGCTGGCTGATCGACCGCAACGGCAAGCCGATCGCCAATAACAAGACCGATTTTCGCATCGATATCATTCCGGACCGATTGCGCGACAAGGAAAAGACCGTTGCTACGCTGGCGAATTTGCTGGCTCTCGATCCCGAAGAACTGGAACGGATCAACCGGGAACTGGAACAGGCAAGCAGCTTTCAGCCCGTTCAGGTCGCCACCGGACTGGATTCGGAACAATATGCCGCCGTCAGTGTCCGGCTTCCCGACATGCCCGGTGTTTCGCCGCGTCAGGGGTTCTCGCGTAACTATCCGAGCGGCCCGGCGATCGGGCATCTGGTCGGCTATGTCGGCATTGCATCGGCGGAGGACTATAAGGAAAATCCGGATCCGATATCGATCACGCCCGGTTACAAGATCGGCAAGGACGGTCTCGAAAAAATGTTCGAAGAGCGTTTGCAGGGAAAGCCTGGAGCAAAACGGGTCGAAGTGACAGCGCGCGGCAAGATCGTCCGCGAACTCAACACCCGTCCGGATGTTCCGGGCAAGCCGCTGCAGCTGACTCTCGACATCGACCTGCAGGAATATGCCGCCCGCCGGCTGGGCCCCGAATCGGGGTCTGTGGTGGTCATCGATTGCCTCACCGGTGATATCCTGACGATGACGTCGATGCCCTCCTTTGATCCGAACAGCTTCTCCGACGGCATTGGTGTTACCGAATATGGCATGCTGCGAGAAGACGATCATGTGCCGCTGCTCGACAAATCGCTGAAAAGCCTGTTCCCTCCAGGATCGACGGTCAAGCCGATGGTTGCCCTGTCCTTTCTGGAAGCTGGGCTGAGCCCCGATGAAACGGTCAACTGCAATGGCGGGCTGCAAGTCGGCAACCGGCGCTTCCGCTGCTGGAAACGCGGCGGCCACGGGCGGGTCGACATGGCCAAGGGGATCTACCAGAGCTGCGATGTCTATTTCTATTATTTCGCCCAGAAAGTCGGCATCAACCCGATCGCCTTGATGGCCAACCGCCTTGGGCTGGGGCAAAAATTTCCGTTGCCGGTCGCGAGCCAGTTTTACGGTACGGTTCCCGATCCGGCTTGGTTGCGCAAGAAATACAAGCGGGAATGGCAGGCCTATGACACGGTGAACACCACCATCGGCCAGGGCTATATGCTGGTCAACCCGACCCAGCTTGCGGTCATGGCGTCACGGCTTGCGACCGGGAAAAATATCGTCCCGCGCCTGATCCTGGAGGAGAAAAAATCGCCGATCCCGACGCTGAACCTGGATCCCGAGCATCTCCTCTACGTACAACAGGCGATGAGCGACGTTGTCAACGGGCCGGGCACCGCCGGGCGCGCGCGGCTACCGATTGAAAATGTCAAAATGGCCGGCAAGACCGGTACTGCCCAGGTCGTCAATCTCGATTTCGGACGCGGCGGTCAGGATGTCGCCTGGAAATATCGAGACCATGGCCTGTTCGTCTGCTTCGCCCCCTATGACAATCCGCGCTACGCGGCCGCTGTGGTCATCGAGCATGGCGGCGGGTCCGGAGCAGCCTATCCCGTCGCAAGGGACGTCCTGACCTTCCTCTATGATCGTCAGAAGGCAATGGATGTACTGACGGGCCTCGAAAAATCCTGGGGCGGCACGATTCAGGAGCGGATGGACAGAAAAATGGCAGCCTATCGCGCCCGGAAGAATCTCGAGAAGGCGATGGCCACCGAACCCGTTCCGGCGGCCCCGGAAACGACCGAAGCCGGCACCGGAGAATAGAAATTGAGTGATTTCATTCCCGCACCGATTGCACAGCTTCCTTGGAAAACGGTCCTGCTCCTCTTCGTGCTGGCCAGCTTTGGTTTCATCGTGCTCTATTCAGCGGCCGGTGGTAGCCTGACCCCATGGGCAGGCCTGCACATGGTCCGCTTCACCCTCTTCGTCGGGATGGCGATCGTGCTGTCGCGGTTCCGGGAGTCCTTCTGGAAGACAATGGCTTTCCCGGTCTATATCGCCGTAGTGCTGATGCTGCTCGGCGTCGAGTTGATCGGCGCGGTTGGCGGCGGCAGTCAGCGTTGGCTCAACCTCGGCTTCATCCGGCTGCAGCCATCGGAACTGATGAAGGTCGCGATCATATTGGCGGTCGCCAGGTTCTATGATCTGCTGCCACCCAGCCAGATACGGACATGGGGCGCAATCTGGCCGCTATTCGCGCTGCTCGCGCTGCCCTGCGCGCTCATCCTGATGCAACCCGATCTCGGCACGACGATTACCGTGGTCACCGGCGCGCTGACCATCGCCTTTCTCGCCGGATTGCCGCTACGATTGTTTATCGGCGGTGGAGCAGCCATCGCGGTGCTGGCTCCCCTCGCCTATTTCTTTGCGTTGGAAGAATATCAGCAGCGGCGTGTCACCACTTTCCTCAACCCGGAAAATGATCCGCTGGGTGCCGGCTACCATATCAGCCAGTCGAAAATCGCTATCGGTTCCGGCGGCCTGTTCGGCAAAGGTTTCCTGAACGGCACCCAGAGCCATCTCGATTATCTGCCCGAGGGCCATACCGATTTCGTCTTTGCCACCATGGCCGAGGAATGGGGCCTGATGGGCGGGATATTGGTTCTGTTCTGCTTCTTCCTGCTATTCCGCTGGGGTCTTGGGGTCGCGATGAAGGCAAAAACCCGGTTCTCGCAGTTGACCGCAGCGGGACTGACAGTCACGATTTTCTTCTATGTCGCGATCAACCTGATGATGGTGATGGGACTGGCCCCGGTCGTCGGCATACCCCTGCCCTTCCTCAGCCACGGCGGCTCTTCGATGATGACAATCATGATCTGTGTCGGCATCCTGATGTCTATCGAACGCAATCCTGGCCGAAGCGGCAACGCATTTGGTTGATTATTCCAACCAAGCGGTTGCGTTCACAAAATCCGGCCCTATATAGCCACTCATATGGACGCTTAGCTCAGTTGGTAGAGCAGCTGACTCTTAATCAGCGGGTCGTGGGTTCGAACCCCTCAGCGTCTACCATTTTTTTCAATGACTTATCCCTATTTTGCTTTTGGAGCGAAATGCGATAGCAACCACATAGCAACCACCGCACGAAGTATTTTAGCGTAGTGCTGTTGTCTGTGAAAATCTGTTTGGCGACGAATCAGGAGACACAATGTGCCAGTTCGAGTAAGCCCCGACCTTCTCGAGGAGATTGATCGTCTGATCGTGGAGTACGTTGCTGGCACCGAGAGCGTGGAGCCACAAATAATCCGCATCGAAGATATCAAAGTCGAAGAGTTTTTGGAGCAAGGCGCATACCCGCCTTCCGATCCTCGCTCAGCGCCTGCAGCTGAGTTGATGAACATTGCACTCCAACTGAGGGCCGAGGGAGGTAACACTCGCCTGACGGAAGTTCGCGACGTCTACCGTACAGCACACGGTCCAGAGCGAGCCGCCACACTTAATGCTCGGTGGCAATATTTAGCGGAGCAGTAGTTGGAGCGTGCCTGGAGTGGGGAGGAAACCACTGAATGAGGCCCCTCCTCTGCCCGAACAAGTAATATGGCCTTTGCACACTTTTGCCACTTTATGGCCCCAGCCCCCCGTTTAGCGTATACAAAGTCAAGAATGCCTTGCGGGAAAAGTAAAATTCATAGACTTAAGCGTCATGACCAAACTCACCCTTGCTCAGCTTACCGGCCTTTTGTTCAAAGCCTGCGATGAACTTCGCGGCAACATGGATGCGTCAGAGTACAAAGAATATATTTTTGGCGTGCTGTTCCTAAAAAGGTGCAGCGACCTGTTTGATCAACAACGGGAAAAATTGGCTAAGGATCTTACCGATCGCGGGCTTGATGGCGACCGGCTTGAGGCCGCGCTAAACAACCCCGATCAGTACATATTCTTCGTGCCGCCTGAAGCACGGTGGGAGACGGTTCGACACCTGAAGGAAGATGTCGGCAACGGCCTCAACACAGCGCTGGGCGAGCTTGAGCGCCACAACAAGGATCAGCTGGAGGACGTGCTCGAGCACATCAATTTCAACCGCAAGATCGGCCAGCGGACGCTCAGCGACGACACCCTTGTAGATTTCATCCAGGTCTTCGAGAAAATCCCGCTGCGGGATGAAAACTTCGAGTTTCCTGACCTGCTTGGCGCGGCTTACGAATATCTCATCAAGTACTTCGCGGACTCCGCCGGCAAGAAGGCAGGCGAGTTCTACACGCCTGCCGATGTCGTGCGCACCATGGTCGAAATCGTCGATCCACAACCGGGCATGTCGGTCTACGACCCCACCGTCGGCTCGGGCGGTATGCTGATCCAGTCGCGGGACTACATACGCGATACCGGGGGCGATCCCCACAACCTTACGCTTGCCGGACAAGAGAAGATCGGCACCACCTGGTCGATCTGCAAAATGAACATGATCCTGCACGATATCCAGTCCGCGGATATCCGGCAGGAAGACACGATCCAGCACCCGCAACACCGCGACAAAGAAGGCGAACTAATGCGGTTTGATCGCATCCTTGCCAACCCGCCGTTCAGCCAGAACTATAGCAAAAAGGACATGGACGCGACCGGCAGGTTCTCCGTCTGGATGCCGGAAAAGGGCAAGAAGGCGGACATGATGTTTGTCCAGCACATGCTGGCGGTGCTCAAGTCAAACGGCCGCATGGCCAGTGTCATGCCGCATGGCGTCCTGTTCCGTGGCGGAGAAGAAAAAGAGGCCCGCAAGCAGTTTATCGACAAGGGCTGGCTCGATGCGGTGATCGGCCTGCCGTCATCCCTGTTTTACGGCACCGGCATCCCCGCCTGCATACTCGTAATGAACAAGGAACACGCCGCTGAGCGGGACGATGTCCTGTTCATCAATGCCGACCGCGAATACCGCGAGGGCAAGGCACAAAACTTCCTGCGCCCCGAAGACATGGCTAAAATCGTGCACGTCTACCGCGCACGCAAAGACGAACCGGGCTATGCCCGCGTGGTGCCGCACAGCGAGATTAAGGGCGAGGATTACAACTGCAACATCCGCCGCTATGTCGACAATGCGCCCCCGCCCGAACCACAGGATGTGCGCGCGCATATTCATGGCGGCGTGCCGACTGCCGAAGTGGATGCGCTGGAGCGTTTCTGGCGCAATTATCCTGGCTTGCGTGCGAGCTGCTTTGTTGCCCGCGCAGGGAACCCGAAGTATTGCGATTTTTCCGAGGCGATCGGTTCGCGGCGAGACATTGCTGGGCTGGTTCGCGATCATGAGGGCGTGACCCGGACGCACACAGCTTTCATGGAGCGCCTCGATGATTGGTGGTCAGAAAACCTGCCGACTATTCAGCAGATCGAACCGGGCGACGGCAAGCAGAGCGGCGGCAATGTCTATGCCCTCCGCCGCGCACTGGTTGCGTCGATCGATGACGCGTTTGGGAACCAGGTGCTGCTTAATGATTTTCAGCTTCGCGGCGCGATGACCAAAGCGATCGACGGCCTTAAGGTTGATCTGAAGTCCATTGCCGCCAGCGGCTGGGGGCCGGAGCTGATCCCGGATGATGATATCCTGCAAAGCCAGTTTCCCGAACTGATCGAGGAAATGGCGGCAAAGCGGGCGCGGATTGACGAGCTCAATGCCCTTTTTAGCGCCGCTGATGATGAGGATTTTGAAGATCAGGACGATACCGGTGTGCTGGGCAGCGAAATTGTCTCATCGCTTAAGGACGAGGAGAAGAGTCTCAAGGCGCAGATCAAACCGCTGACCAAGGAAGCGAAGGCTGCCGTGGCCCCGATCAAAGCGGATATCAACCGGCGCGATGCGTGGCCCGATTGCTGGGGCAAAGCCGACGTGAAGATTGGCGGTACGCAGTTTGCTCCGGACATTGGCGATGCTCGGCGCACGCTCAGTGTAGCGAGGGATGCTGAGGTCGATCCATACCTAACTATACCGCTTGAAAAGCTGGCCAGCGAAGGCAGCGACATTGTTGATCGGCTCGCCGAGATTGCGCACCGCCTCGCCGCGCACAAGGCGTTGGAGGATGAGGCGAAGGCGCTGAAGGCGGAGCTTCGCACGGCGGAGAAGAAGAAGGACGAGCTGGTCGAACAGGCGCGCGAGAAGATCTGCCGCGAGGACGCGCGCGATGAAATCCTCAAGCGCTTCCACAGGATCGTACAGGCCACCTATCGCCATTACCTGGAAGCGGACCGCCGCGCGGTGACAGTAGCCATCGAGAATTTGCACGACAAATATGCGGTGACGCTGCGCGATATCGAGAAGGGGCGCGCTGACACGGCGAGTGAGATGGACGGATATCTGAAGGCGCTGGGCTATGTCTGAGTGGGTTGAGAAGCCACTTGGAGAAATGGCCGCCTTTGTGATGGGGCAATCACCCGACTCTGCGACCGTCACTACGGAAGAGAGGGGGCTGCCATTCCTACAAGGCTGTGCAGAGTTTGGTGCCGTTTGCCCCGAAGCCGTTGTCAGGGTGGACCCTCCGCTGAAAATTGCTCCAAAGGGTAGTACGCTAATTAGCGTCCGCGCTCCCGTTGGTACGATGAATCAGGCCGATCAAGACTACGGAATTGGTCGCGGATTAGCAGCAATCGTCGGCGCAGACCATTCTCGCAGCTTCTTGCAAGCAGCAGTTCAGCAGAATGTGGGTTGGCTGCATCGGCGGAGCCAAGGCTCGACTTTTCTCGCGATTGGATCGGATGATTTGAAAAATCTCCCGATTCTCGTGCCGCATAATCCTAAGATTGCAGAGAAGGCGGCTCAAGTTCTCGATCTGATCGACACCCAGATCGAGGCGACAGAGGCATTGATTGCGAAGCAGGAGCGGCTGCGCGCTGGGTTGATGCAGGACCTGTTCACGCGCGGCGTGGATGAAAACGGCGAACTGCGCCCACCCCGCGAAGAAGCCCCGCACCTCTACCACGAAACCGAACTCGGCTGGCTGCCGAACGGTTGGGAAGATGGCAGCATTCTTAGATATTGCACAAACGAACGGCAGCCAATTTTGACTGGCCCATTTGGTGCTGATCTTGGGTCCGAGGACTTCGTAGAAGATGGTGTGCCACTTCTACGAATTGGGAACGTACAAGACCGCTATCTCAAACTGGATGAGCTGCTGTACGTGTCGGAACGAAAGGCATTGCAGCTGTCAAAGTACAGGATCGTGCCGAGCGACTTGCTTTTCGCAAGACAAGGAGCGACGACTGGACGCAACGCGCTTGCCAGCGATGACGTCGATGGAGCCTTGATCAACTACCACATCATTCGAGTGTCGCTTGACACAAGAAAGTGCGATCCAAGGTTCATTGAGTCCATGTTCAACAGTTGGCTGATCTCGCACCAAATTGAGCAATCCAAAGGTCGCGGCACACGCGAAGGGATTAACACTCAACAGATTGTTTCGTTGAAGTTTCCTGGACCGGAGTTGGAAGAACAGCGTCGATTGACGCTGTTACTGAATAGCTTGATCAATGAGATCACAGAACTGAAAGTGGAACTGGGAAAACTGCGGCGACAGAAAACAGGCCTGATGCAAGACCTGCTCACCGGCAAAGTCTCGGTTGAGCCGCTGCTAGAGAAGGGCCCAGCATGAGCGAATATGCCCATGTCGAAAAGCCTCTGCTGGACCAGCTCGAAGGGCTGGGCTGGACGGCGATCGACCAGGGTAGCGGTATACCCTCCGATCCCTCCAAATCGCTCCGCGCCAATTTCCGCCAGCTGCATCTGCCGGATATCTTCCGCCAGTCGATCCGCGCGCTCAACCGCACGAAGGACGGCGAGGAATGGCTGACCGACCGGCAGCTCGACATGCTGATCGACGAAATCTACCGCCAGCCCAATCACAGCCTGTTGGAAGCGAACGAGGCGGTGCAGGCGCTGCTGCTCAAGGCGCAGGTTGACCGCAACGAAGTGACGGGTGAGGAAGACCCGACCGTCCGTCTGATCGATTTCGCCGATCCCGCCCGCAACACATTCCACGCGATCAACCAGTTCCGTGTCGATACGCCGGGCTGCGTGAAGGGCTTCATCATCCCGGACGTGGTGCTGTTCGTGAACGGCCTGCCGCTGGTGGTGATCGAGGGCAAGATTGGCGATGCCAACACCGCTAATCCGATGCACGAGGCTTTCGTCCAGCTGCAACGCTATCGCGGCGCGCGACCCGAAACCGAAGCCGCCGGTCTGCGCGAAGGCGAACCCAAACTTTTCTACACCAACCTCGCGGTCGTACGCACCTGCGGGGAAGCGGCGGAATTCGGATCGATCACCAGCGCACCTGAGCATTTCTACAGCTGGCGCAATATCTGGCCTGAGCAGTATTCCGAGATCGATCCGCCGCTAGGTGTCGTGCGTCCGCAGGAAGAACTGGCTCAAGGCCTGTTCAACCCTCATGCCCTTCTCGACATGCTGCGCACCTGCTCAGCCTTCATGGACCTACCCAATGGCCGGCGGATCAAAGTACTCGCTCGCTATCAGCAGCACCGCGCTGCGCGGAAGATTGTAGAGCGGCTGCGCGATGGACAATCGCGTGAAGACCGCAGCGGCGTCGTCTGGCACACTCAGGGTTCTGGCAAATCGCTTACCATGGTCTTCGTCGGACGGATGCTCCGCGCATCCAGCGATCTTAACGACTTCAAGATCCTGATGGTGGTCGACCGGGCCGATCTGGAAGACCAGCTCTCCGCCACCGCAAAGCTGATTGGCGGAAAGGTCAATGTGATCGAAAGCCGCGCCGATGTGCGCGACCAGCTCGCCTCGCCTGCCTCCGACATCAACATGGTGATGGTCCACAAATTCCTGGAGGCGAAGGAAGACCTATCTGACGGCCTGCGCGAGAAGCTGGGCCGATATGCCCCGCCGCCAAGCGCCGAAAACTTCGGCACGGTGAACGAGTCAGACCGTATCCTCATCATGGTCGACGAAGCCCACCGCACACAGGGCAGCGACATGGGTGACAATCTGTTCGAAGCCTTTCCCAATGCCGCGCGTGTGGCCTTCACCGGTACGCCGCTGATCACCGATCGCCATGCAGGCAGGAAAACCGTCAAACGGTTCGGCGAGTATATCGACACATACAAGCTGATGGACGCGGTCGAGGACGGGGCGACGCTCAAGATCCTTTACGAAGGCCGGACCGCCAATACCGCGCTGCGTGATAAAGCCGAATTTGATGAGGCTTTCGAGGACTTGTTCGCGGATCGCACGCCAGAGGAGCTGCTGGCGATCAAGAAGAAGTATGGCGCGACCGGAGATATCCTGGAGGCGGAAGGCCGGATCGAGGCTATCGCCCGAGATATCGTCAATCACTACATCGACAACATCCTGCCCAACGGCTTCAAGGCGCAGGTGGTCTGCCACTCAAAGCTCGCCGCCGTACGCTACCAGAAGGCCTTGCGCGAAGCCTTGAAGGAACGGCTGGAGGAAGAGCGGGCGAAAGCTGAACCTGATGACGAGGCGATCAAGCGCATCGCATTTCTGAAGGTGGCGGTGGTCATTTCGTCTGACGGCACCAATGAGTCAGCCGAGATCACCAATGCGCGCAAGGAGGCGAAGGCGGCAAACGCCGTTGAGAACTTCTGCAAGCCCTTCGATTCGAACGACTACGACAAGACCAATACGGGCATCGCCTTCCTTGTCGTATGCGATATGCTGCTGACCGGCTTCGACGCTCCAATCGAGCAGGTCATGTATATCGACAAAAAGCTGAAGGAGCACAATCTGCTCCAGGCCATCGCGCGTGTGAACCGTGTGACCCATGGCAAACGACGCGGCTTCATTGTCGACTATATCGGCCTCGCCAATCACTTGACCGACGCGCTCAAGATTTACGCCGATGAAGAGCTAGAAGACCTTCAGGCTGGATTGCAAAATATCAGTTCAGAGCTACCGATCCTGGAAGAGCGCTATCGCCGGTTGCTGCAGCATTTTCAGGGTCTGGGCGTCAACGAGATCGAGCGGTTTCTGACAGCGTCACTGGCTGGGCCGGACGAAGAGGCCGCCGTCATTCACAAGACGGTCGATGCGCTGGAGAACATCAAGGCGCGGGCCGACTTTGAGGTGTTCCTCAAGAAATTTCTGATGAGTCTCGACTTGATTTTACCGGGTTCGGCAGCGCATGAATATCGTGGCCCGGCCAGACGCCTCGGCTATTTGATGCGCATGGCGAAAGAACGCTACAAGGATGACTCGATCAACTTCGCAGGCGTTGGCGAAAAGGTCGCAGCACTAATAAACCGTCACCTCATCGAGCTGGGCATCGATCCGCAAATACCCCCGATCGAACTGCTCGATCCGGAGTTTGTCGATCATGTCACGGGGCATGCCGGAAGGAGCACCCGAGCAACAGCAAGCGAGATGGAGCACGCCATCCGCAAACATTGCACCATTCGCTTCGATGAAGACCCCGCCTTCTACAAGCGGATGAGCGAAAAGCTCGACACTCTGATCGCTAAGCATGGTGACGACTGGAAAGCGCTGGCCGAGCACTACGAGGAGCTAAGGGCAGAGATCAGGGCTGGTCGAGGCGAGGATGCCACCGAGCCGACTGCTGAAGTGCAAGTATTCCGCGCCAACCTGTTTGATTTGATCGGTGATGGCGTTACGCTCTCGAGCGAGGACGCCGCACTGCTCGACGCGCTCGCCACTCGTATTGTTGAAATTGTTCAGGAGGCTATCTCAATCATCGATTTCTGGAGGAAACCGGATCAGGTTCGCCGTTTGCGGGCCCACATTGATACCGAAGTTATGGTTTCAGGAATTTCGCCAGCGCAGGACAACCATCAACGGATCGCCGTTGAGCTAACCAAGCTTGCGGAGAAACGACACGCTGAGTTTCTGCGATCATGAAAATGTGCGCGCAGGACATCGAGTTCACGCTCATTCGCAGCGATCGGAAAACGGCCGATATCGTGATCGAGCGGTCGGGCGACGTTATCGTAAGAGCGCCCAACGAAATCGACGATGGAAGGTTGCGTCAAGCGGTCGCTGATCGAGCGCTCTGGGTGTACCGATCACTCGCCGAATGGGAAAGCCTCAATGCCACCCGGCGAAAAAGACCAATCGCCCAGGGACAGGGGTTTGCTTACCTTGGCCGCTCGTATCGGCTGAAGTTTGTCGACAATGCCAAGGCCCCACTAATTCTCAAAAATGGTCGATGGGAGCTTTGTGATAGGTTCGCCAGAGATGCGGGGGAAGCGGGGGTGCGGAAGGCCTTTCGGGACTTCTACATTGAAAAAGGTCGAAAGATATTTGGCGAAAGAGTGGCCCATTTCACTCCTAAGGTTGGTGTAAGCGCAAGTGAAATTGAGGTGAAGGAGCTAGGCTATCACTGGGCATCATGCGGTGCAGGTGGAGCACTTAATTTTCACTGGAAGACGTTGATGGCTCCGCAAACCGCTATTGATTACATCGTGGTGCACGAGCTCTGCCACCTAAGGCACCGGGATCATTCCGACGCGTTCTGGAATGAAGTCGACAAGGTTCTGCCAAATTTCAGGCAGAGCAAAGAATGGTTGAGGGCTAACGGCGCTTCGTTGGATCTCTGAGCAATCCCGACTAGTTTGATGATATCCCGACTCGATGCCACACACGCTGGCAACATCCCAGAGGCCGCATAGCGCCGTTGAGTAACACGTTAGAACTCCTCTTCAAGCATCACAGTCAACACCCGCGCGGTCATCGCAACATCTGCTGGATCGTCCGACCCAAACCTAAGATCCCGGTCATAATAGTCGATCTTCCAAAGCAGGCTGGCCCTAAACAGCTCAAGGCCCCCAAAGTCGCGTTCTCCATGCGGGTCATTGTCAGGATCAAAGCCTTCATACGCAGCCAGCGCCGTAGCCAGCATCTCTACGCAATACCCTTCCAGAGACATTACACCGCACGTAACAACGATAGTGCCGCCCTTGCCCCGTTGCCTCAGGCCGTCATTTAACCGCGCAATGCGCTCCGCCCGCGGCACTTGCGCGCACGCTTCCTTCTTGCTGGTAGTCATACCAAACTCCTTATCCCTTGTTTGCAGGTACGTTCAGCCTCGGCCCTTTGGGGCAAGGCGCTTGTTCAGGGCAGTCTTCGCCCTTCCCTGATCAGCGGTGACTGTTCAGGAATTTCTTGGGCTGGAAGGCTGCTACCCAACCCTCCGCCTCATAGTTTTTCGAGTTTAGCAGGCCGGTTTGGCATGCTCTCCATAGCACGGTGTCGATGGTCGCGATCCTGTAGCCCGTTTGCTTCGCCAGGCGGCGGCAAAGCTTATGGGTCGTGGTCTGGTCCCGGCGTGCCAACCGCTCCATATGGACATCAGGCTTGGCATGATCCCCGCCAAGGTTTTTCTGCAGGTGGTAAACCGTTACGGGTCCTATCCACGGCAACTGCTGCAGAAACTCCAACTGATCGGGTGCCGCGCTGTATGCTGCAAACAAGGATTCCCGTTCAGCCCAAATTTGATCAATCGCCTTGTGCTTACCCTCGTGGCCATATTCCTCAGCCGCCGAGCGTCCTTCCCTGAGCGCCACCATACAGCGCTTAAATATTGGCACGGCAACGGTATTGCGGAAGCCTGAGCCGCAAATGACAAAAATGGCCTCCGAGGCAAAGCTCGCCGCGTCAACGGGCGCCTTTATGGCCTCCGCCCAATCAATACTCGGTCCATATCCAGCCTTTCGTAGCGTGGCCTCCAGCTTCCTGAAACGCTTGAGAGTGATCATAGCAAAGCCACCAGCTTACGCTGTGCCTCCCGATCACCTTCAATATACCGCTCCGTCGTGGTTAGCGCGCTATGGCCTGCCAGCTCCTGCACATCCCTCAGGCAACCGCCCACCTTGGCCACGAGCCTCGCCGAGTTTGTAATAAATGTCCTTCGCCCCGAATGTGACGAGCACCCATCTAGGCCAACTTCCGCGTAGAGCTTCGTGAACCAGTTAACGACGCTGCCTGCTGTCATGTGGCCGCCCTTTTGAGACACCACAATAGGCCCTGCCTGAGGCCTGCCATCGCGCCTCCACTGTGCTAGCAACGCGGCGCGGAGATCAGCATGAATGGGTATCTGTCGTGGCCTACCATTTTTGGCTATGTCTCCGGATACCGCCATTGCCCCTGCAATACCGCCTAAAGGTTTAGTTACCATGGGCCAAGACAGCCCAGCTATCTCGCACGCCCGCAAGCCCGCCTTGAAGCTGAGCAGCAATATCAGGGCATCACGATCAGGCTGGCGGCGCACCGACACATGGGACAAGAGGTGCTGCAAACACTTTGCCGTAACAACCTTTGCCGATCCCCGCATCTACTACCTCCACCTACATTGCACATGCCAACTGGCACCATGGCAATATAGCACAAGACAATTTATCTCGCAATATCAATCATTTAACCTATGTAAGACGAGATAGTCTGAGGGGCGGGGCGCACCCCATCCCCGCCCCTCAGAACCCTTGGGCAATTACGAGCTCAAAGCCGTCATCAGATTTTTGATCCATCAATGAAGATAGGTTTGTACGCCGGCTTCCTACGCCTACGCGTTCGAGCCCAAAAAGCCTGCTCATCAAAGGCATCAACCACCTTGCCGGTAGAACGATAGGCCTCTCGGCGTCTTATGGCCCCTCTTACGGCCTTATCCTTGCACCGCTTGATCATGCCTGCGCCATCTCCAACGCCCCCAACATTTGATCCAAAGTGCATCTGCGAAAACAGCTCATGAATACGCATTGCCATGATCGGCCGGTAGCCATTCATGATGGATCTCAAGCGAAACTTGCCTGGTGCCTTCTTTGGCTCCCGCTTCTTTGCATCATGCGGCAACTTGAGCGCGTAGGCCGCCGCATAGGATGGGCACCCATACTTTGCATCCAGTTTGGTTATCACTACCGGCCTTGCGCCCAATACAGAGGTCCAGGCCGCATTGGAGCGTGTACCACCTCCGTTCAAGGCATGCTTCATGGCAGCGATGGTCATTGGCTCTTTGCTCTTGGCACGCCAGCCCACCATATGAATATGGGCAAGCAGGCTCGTGCCTGTTCCGTTAAACGACCAGTTGGTTAGGGCCTGCACCTCAACCGCATAGAACCCGTCGAGGCCGATGCTTTTCATGGCCCTAAAGGCCTTGCCGCGCAATCTGCTAAGGGCAAGCTCGGGAGCATGGATTGGCATGATACCCTCGTCGGCCAAGAGCGTCAGAAAGTAGAACTCTCGAGTGGATCCTGCTGCAAGCTCGCGGACCTCCTGCGCCACGTATTTGGCAAACTTGCATCTTGCATCTATATCCGAGTTCCGCAACATTCCTGGCATTGCAGCACGGCCAGAAACCGCATTGAAGCGCTTGCGGTCTAGCTTACCGAGGCGTATGCGTTTCACCTGCTCATTGATGAGCCGCTCATATGCCTTGCGGCTCTTCCTGATCCGGGCCTTACTGTGCTTCCAAGTCTTCGGCTTATTATATGGGATCTTCATTATTTATCTCCCATGCTCTGCTGGTGATCACAGATACAGTTATGCCTATTACATGGTCCCGCTGCAGCCGTAGCGCTCGTGCTTGATCGTTGCTGTGCGCAAAGCCACATTTGGATTGCAGTGGGGGAGTACCGCACACTCCTTCCTAGCTTTCCGTGCGCAGGGCCCTTGCCCTGGACTCTCCAGCCCTGCAGCGTTCGCACTGACAGGCCCAGCCATTCGGCTACCTCAATCTCCGTCAGGTTGCGCTCCTTTGCATCTATTCCTTCGTTTTTCATTACTGATCACCTTTCATTTTCAAAGGCCGCGCTGGATGTTCCAACGTTAGGCGACCAGCATTTACAGATCCGCGATTCAGACCAGCATGGAGCACAAAAAATGGCCATTCCCAAATGCCCAAATGGGCAAATGCGTGCCTTATATCGTTGAATTGTTAGAGATAATTCCAAACGCTCAAACGTTGGTGTCGAGCATGTTTTTCACAGCAGTATGACAGCCTGCTGTCACGATGGTTTCCACACCGTGACTTCGCAACGTCACGATAAGTTCCTTCACCGCATTTTTTATGTCATATGGACACCAGATCCAGCGGGTTGAAAAAGGAGAGGAGAACCTATGTCGGGCAGATATTTTGACAGCACCAAGCCCACGCTCAGCGAGTTTAAGGCATGGCGAAAGCGGCTGAAGCGCCTCAGCAAAAAGGCCAGAGAAAAGGCCCAACAGAATACCGAAGCCGAGGCATCGACTAGCAGCAAGGCATCGCGCGCCGCGCCACTGTCGTACCGAAAGCGGCCGCCAAGTGTGCTGAAGCGCGAGGCCTACGACTATTACTGCAGGCTTGTGCAGGCTGGCATGATGGATCAGCTTAAGGCCTATATTAGGGAGCGTGATGGGACCCGGTGGGATGGCCATGGCGATGATGATGCGCAGTGGGTTTGCCGCCTATTTGCCTCCAAGGAACAGGACGACAGGAAGCGGAAGACCCGCAGCCGCCTGGCCATGGAAATGGAGTTGGCGCGGGCCAACGATGTCCGACCTGAGCTTTACCTGGGCTTCCTGCATGAAGCTGGCCCTTACGAGCTTATTGAAGCGAAGATGGCCAAGAAGAAAAAGGTGTATGGCTGGGCGGGTGCCTACCGCCGCCCACGCTCAGCCCTCAATAAACCTAAGGCCTGAGGACTTGGCCCAAGGGTAGAACATGGTAAAACTTATGGAAGGCCATGTTTTATTGGGCGGGCAAAATTACGACATATCGCCTTGACTATGTTAGCAAGATACGGCGAGTCGCGGGTTATCGTCAATTGCTCTGGGGGCTGATAGTTTGTCTAAGGATCTTGAACCAAGCGCCAAGACAGTGCCAGCTTCGGAGCTTACCTACGAAGCTGATCTTTGCGGCAACATAGAACAAGCCCTCAAAGGCCTACTTGGCTATGGGATCATGGGTCTTGAGCTCGTTCAAAATGCGGACGATGCAGGCGCAGATACGCTAGTGTTTGACGCCACGGCTGACGCCCTCATCATTCGCAATAATGCGGAATTTAGCAGTTGCGGGTCTCTTCATGGAAGGTGCCAATGGGAAATAGCGGGAGATCCGAATGGCCTTCGTCGGCCTTGTAACTTTCATGCTATCGCTCGAATGGGCAGCCGCAGTAAAATTGCGGCTTCAGATCAGATAGGTCGCTTCGGGATCGGTTTCATCTCCGTTTACCAAGTTACGGACTCACCAATCATTCGGTCGGTGGGAGCTCAAGTCCAACTAAATCCCTTGAGCGGGAGAGGGTCGGTATCCCAAATCGATCCAATTGAGGGTACGGAATTTGTTTTGCCGTGGGCCTCAACAAATAGCGACATTCGGTCAGCACTTAACAGATCTCCTACACCGTCTGATGTAGCTTCAAGCGTGGCATCCGAGATTGCTCAGATATTAAAGACCAGCCTCTTATTTCTAAGGAACCTCCAGCAAGTGGAAGTCCGAGAAGAAGGGCGACCGGTTATGACGGTCAATATTATACCTAGTGGAGAAACGCTAACCCTAGATTTTGGCCCGGATGGTAAGCATGAGTGGCTCATTCTAGATGAGAGCGCAGATGCAGTAATTGAGTCGGAACAACTATCTGAAAAATTTGAAGCGCTCGAAAAGTTGGATAGATCGCGAACCGTTAGTTTGGCGATACCACTCAATGGTGATGCCATTGACGGAAAGCTTTTCGCTTATCTGCCAACCCAGCATCCTACGGGACTGCCTCTGCATGTGAATGCGGACTTCTTTCCTCACGCAAGTCGCCAGGACATTGTCCTCAAGGGAGAGGATCACGAACGATACTGGAACGAAGCCCTTATAGTCACCGCGGCCAAAATAATTTCCGCTAACTTCGATAAAATCAGGGATACTCTTGGACCAATTAAACTGTGGGAGCTTGGCTCGGCGACTTACAAGATGCGCGATCAAGTTGTGTTTGGCGAGTTTTGGAAAGCGTTTGCTGAGGGGGCCACCGAGCACTTCAGCGTATGGACTGAGTCCGGGGCTTGGCACCTTGGCGAAGGTACATTTCTAGCCCCGGACGGAATGCCGATTGAAGAACGCTCTGCTCTTAAAAGCTTCGGTGTAGAAATAATCGACGATAGCTTGCGACCGCAATTCACGGCTCTTACTGCAGTAGGCGCAAGGAATTTAGTCCTTTTGACGGCGGTCTCCGCTCTAGAAAACAATGCTGGGGCCGGCATTAATACAGATGAACCAACAGTTCCTGACCTATGGAAAGCGGTCGCGCGGCTGATGGATGTGTCATCAGGAAGGCTCGGATACGAGTCGGTGGTGCAGCGCCTTCAAGCCTCCGTTTTTCTGCTCGACATCGATGGAAATCCCGCCAGTCCTAATAAACTTTGGCGCCTGCCCCATGAGGTAAGCTCCGCACATGTTCGACGCTATTTTCCTGACTGCCCGATAGTGGACGATCAGGTCTCTGCCATCCCTGCGCTAGAAGGCCTAGTTGACGAACTAACGTTGGAAAAGTTTGCCGATCTGCTGACCAATGCCATCTCTGACAGTGAGGACGCCCTGCAGCTCATTGGAACTAGGCCGGAAGATGCAACTGCATTCTATGAGCTCCTCGTTTCGTTCCTCGCCGATGAAACACGAGCAACGGAGCGCAGCCTCTCAGACACCCCGATTCTCCGGACTAAGCAAGCATTTGTTCCACCTTCCCGGAGCCAGTTACCGGGACACTTCCGTGACCCCAGCGGTTATTTCCGACTAATTGACACTTCACTATTTTGCCCGGGAATGGACGATTTTGCACGGCATGTTCTTAATGTAGACGTTCTTAGTTTTCACGAATACATCGACAGCCATCTTACCACCATACTGGCTAACGATTTAACGCGCGATCAGTATCGTGAGATCGTCGCGCAAATTGTAACGCACAAAAATGAGCTTGCTGACAGAGGTAGCATGGGCCGACTGCGCGACACGGCATTCGTTAGAACTAAAGCTGGCTCCTATGTGAAACCAAGTGATTGCTATTATTGGTCGGCCCCACTCGAGACCATCTTGGGTGACGATCGGGAGACTTGGGTAGACCAAAGCTGGATGCCGATGGGAGCGATTGGCGCTAAGCTGCGTGACCTGCTCGAGTCAGAGCTAGGTATGCCGGACACCGTCACAGCGCGGCATATTGTCGACAGACTATCGGAGCTTGCAGAGGAAGGCACTCCTGACGAGGTGGCCGAGAAGATCACACCTCTAATTCGGCATATAATCGAGCGGTGGCCCCGTTTTGAGGACGATGACAGGGAGACCCTTCAGGAGCTCCAAGACTTGGAGTTTCTGCCAGCGGTCGTGGATGGAGAGAGGGACCCCGATAACCTCTACCTGCCAACAGAGGTGTATCGGGCGGCCCGTGCTGCTGGCTTCTCTTCTCAGGCCCCTGTGATTGACCTTGCCCCGCTTCGACGCGCCAGCAGCACGGTGAACGAAATACTAGACCTTCTTGAGGTTCCCGACGAACCCGAGACGCAAGTCGTAGTCGATCATCTTCTGTCCTGTATGCAGAAGAAGAAAGCGCCTTCCACGGTGACTTATGCAATTTTAAATGAACGCGTTGATGCAGAGGACAATCTTGCCGCCATCGAGGCGCTAAGTGCGCAGGATTTCATTTACGATCCTCAACTCGAGGATTTTCTTGGGTCAGAGGAGGTGTTCTGGCTTCCTCCACCTTTTCGTGGCTACTGGTGGCTAGCCAATCGAAATATGGCTCCACTCTCCTCGTTCTATAACTTGCTGGGCGTACGTGATCAGCCAGTGGCAAGCGATTTCGCGAACCTCATGTTGAAGATCGCGGCTCGCAGTGACCTAACGTCTGAAGATGTTGAAACCCATGACCGATGCTTGGAAAAGCTGTGCGGCATCCTGGAGCAGAATGATCCAGGGTTTTTCGAAGCGCTCAATCTCCTGAAAAAAGATGGCTCTTTGTTAACAGTCACTGGTGATGCGGTTTGGCCAGAGGACGCGATCTGGATCGATGCTCCACATTTGGCCGATGCTTTTGGGTCGGCGCTGAACGACTACTTGGTTAAGCCGCCCGAGGCAGCCCGTACCTCGATCGCACGAATCTACCAAAGCTTGGGCGCAAGGCCCTTGTCTAGTGTGGCAAGTTTGCGCCTTGCCAACGAGCCCGAGCGCAACCCTGAGTTGCAGGCCAGTAAGCAACTTCGGGAGCGCGCTGATCTGCTCCTCTGGGTTGCACCCAATGCCCCCTCTCGAGGTGCATTGCGTGTGATGCTGAGGGATATCGAGGTTCAAAGCAGTCAAACTCTTGGGGTGCGTGCTGAGATATCCGAATTCGATCCACCGGTTTGCTCGCCTATTGCGCACGTCCCAGCGTTTTTCGAAGCACAAGCCAAAGTTCTGCATGTGGCAAGATCGAAGTCAGAAATAAATTGGCCCTCGGCTATGACAGCTATCTTCTCGGAATTGGACGGGCTCAGCGCAGTATCTGACCCAAAGGCACTCGTAGCCACGGCCACGCTCATAATGCTGTCGCCCAGCAGGGGAGCTGCGGAGCAGGTCCTTCTGGATACTGGCTATATGATGCCAGTCGAGGAAGAAAAAGAGCAGTTGGGGATTGCTCTTGGCGACCTGAATGAGGACGCGCCCGAAGCAAGTGAAGGAGATGCAGCCCCGGGCACCTCCGATCCACTGGATCAGTTTGACAGCGAGACGGCGGAGCTAGGTCAATCAGCAGGCGGTTTGTACGATGATGAGGTAGAGCCTTCCTCCGATATCAGCGAAATTCCTTCAGACACTGACGACGGAGACGGTTCCGAGGAAAATTTAGCAACCGCCAATGTCTCGTCTGACAGCGCCGATACGAAGGAAAACTTCCAATCCAAACGAGGTTCCCCGCTGTTCTGCGGGGACAAGGAAAAAAATGATAGCGATTCGACCAATAATCCTGACACAAGGCAGTTTGGTGATTCAAAACGCGCCACTTCCAATACTGGTGGTCGGGAGCGCAAAGCACGCACTTCCCGGATGCTTTCATACGTTTCACGGGACGGTGATCGGGGGCCCGACGATAGCGATCACTCCACCGGTGAAGAGGACATTGGTGCTTTGGTAGACTTCGAAGCCGTCAAGGCTGCCCTAAAATTTGAAGAACAGCGTGGGTGGACACCCGAAGAACAGCCTCACAACAATCCAGGATATGATATCCGCTCGACTGGTCCCGACGGGGAAAGACGTCTGATCGAGGTCAAAGGACTCGAGAACAAGTGGACGCAGCGGGGTGTGAAGTTGTCCCATGTCCAGTTCGACATGGCACAGAAGCACCCCACAGAATACTGGATTTATGTTGTAGAGAATGCGCGAGATCTGAAGAGCCAGCACGTCAACGCCATCAGCAATCCCTTTGAGAAGGTTGAAGAGTATTGGTTTGATGATGCTTGGCGGGCTCAAGCGGAGGAAATGGCCAGCGCCTTTAAGCTGAACCTGCAGGTAGGCGCCTACGTGCGCCATACATTATGGGGTAAAGGACAAATCATCGAGGTCGATCGAAGCGGTTTTGCGATCAGAGTTAAGGTCGACTTTGGTTACGAAGGAATCAAATTTATCCCCTTCAACTCTAGCTTGGAACTACAAGACTGATGGCTAATTGCCTACCTCCCGTCGAGCTGGCCCAGTCGGAATCTTCTGCTGAACTGAAGCTGCTGGAGGCCTTCAACTCCCAGTTGAGTGACGACTTTACGGTCATGCATTCGGTGGCTTGGATAGCTAAGCCCCGACGTGGCGGACCTCGAGATGGGGAATGCGATTTTCTGATTGTACACCCCCGCTTCGGTCTCTTAGTGCTCGAGGTAAAAGGTGGCAGGGTTTTATTGGATTATGGGAACCAAAAATGGACCTCAGTGGACCGCAAGGATAAGCAACACCCCATAAAGAACCCTTTCGAGCAAGCTAAGAATGGCAAGTACTCGATACTAGAAAAGCTGAGGGAGAATCCGGCTTGGCTACGTCTCGGTATCCGGCGCTTTAACATAGGGCACGCCGCTTTTTTCCCAGGGATTGGCAACGGTGACCAATTGCGCGGTCCCGATGCGCCTCTAGAAATCATTGGCGACCGAAATGACATGGACAGTCTCCAACAGTGGGTCAGCCATGCTCTCACCTATTGGGGTCGGAACGACGACCGATTGGAGGACCTCGGGAAACGAGGTGTTGATGCGATTGTTGACACCTTCGCTCGCAGGGTGTCGACACGCCCGCTTCTCTCTGCCCGCCTCCAAGATGAGGAACGCGAGCGGATTGCGCTTACTGAGAGGCAGGCGCAAATTCTCGATATTTTGCAGCGACAGCGTCGGGTAATGATCGCAGGCGGAGCTGGCACAGGTAAAACGCTCATCGCCCGCGAAAAAGCTATTCGCTCGGCAAACGAGGGACTCCGTACCTTGTTCATTTGCTTCAATCGCCCTTTAGCCGACTTCCTGCGAGAACAATGCGCTGATGTCTCCAATCTAGATGTTGCGAGCTTCCACCAAGTTTGCAGCGCATGGGCCTCGCGTGCCAAGAAAGAAATTGCACGTGATTTCCTTGCTGAGGCTCGAAGGGATTATCCGCGAGCGAACGAGTTCGATCATATTATGCCGATTGCCTTGGCGAACTCTATTGATGCCCTTGGACCGAAATATGACGCCATCGTTGTTGATGAGGCGCAGGATTTCGGAGACGACTTTTGGCTGCCGGTAGAAATGTTGCTCAACGATCTCGAACAGGGCTTGCTCTACGTGTTCCTCGATGAGAACCAGGACATCTATCATCGCTCGGGCAGCATTCCGATCAGTTCTGAGCCAATGGTCCTTGATCAAAACTGCCGAAACACTGGAGCTGTGCATCGAGCAGCTTACAAGCATTACCGTGGAGTAGAGGTCACCCCATCACCAATTGAAGGTGTAGAGGTCACCACCCTCCCAGCTTCGCGCATCGATTCTCAGGCTAAATCCATTGGTTCGCTGATCACCAAACTGATAGCCGACGAGCAGGTCCCTCCGCACAGCATCGCCGTTTTACTCTGTGACAACAGAGCGAAGGCCGGCTTTGAGGAAGCACTACGAGCGTTGCCAATTCCTAAACCCGCACGCTTCGGAAAGCTCGAAGACTTCGGGCCGAATGTTGTGGCAGTAGATACGGTAGCTCGCTTCAAGGGATTGGAAAGAGATGTAATAATCCTTTGGGCCTTCGACGACCTCAGCGAAGAGCATGACCGCGAAACTTTTTACGTCGGAATGTCACGAGCGAAGTCGAGCCTATACCTATGTGGCGATCGAGGCCGTTGCGATAGATTACTCTCCGAGTAAAGCTTATGGCGTCGCGTTCGGGCACATGCTAATTCAGGAATGCTGACACCAAATAGCAAATACAGGTTAACGCCTTGCCACCTCTTCTTGCCGTAGGATGGCTTGAAGCCAGTCGATGTCAAGGCAGCTTGCAAAATTTCCGAATTCAAACGAAAAGTGGCAAAACCTACAAAATGCCATGTTTAATTATCAACCAGTCCGTTGGCGCGAGTGGCAGCTTTGCACCCCAGTTTCTGTCGTTGAGCCAATTCGGCGACAGTCCTATAAGCCGACTCTCGTTTCCTTTGTATTGTCAACCAGATTGTGGTCTGGGCATCGGATCGGACAACGTGGTGACGCTAATCGGGTGCTGTGTAAGCGAGGATACGTTCAGAGTAGTCCGCACGAGCTGTTATTCTTTATTCGGTCCCTTGGCTTCGTCTTTTTGATTGATTGCACCAAACTGGATTTCAATCACTGGATCGTCGCTCCATTCCAGCACTTGGCGGAAGCCGACGACTAGGCTGCCTACAGTGGTCTCGCTGCCCTCATCCGGTTGATAGGCGAGACTCACCCGTCCCTCGGCGACGGGTGCGTAGCCGATGCGCCGCAGATGCCTTGCCGACGTCAGCCACGCAGTTCCAGTCGGCAAGTTCGTCGCGAACACCTCGACCCCCGCGATGGTCACGACATAGCGCCCTCGCTCGCGCGGCGTCCGCTCATATGAGACGTCGAAACCGGCGAGTGGGTCGTCGCGTCCGAAACGCAGCCGTCCAAGGTGGTCGATCGAATCCTGAGTGGCTACGATCAGGACTGGTTGGTCGCCGACGCGCTCAACAAGGTCGGGGATCGCACGCCAGAAGATCGGATCATCGAGCTTACCGTCCGCTCGGATCAATTCTCGCGACATCCTTGCGAATACCTCAAATGCGTATTGGCCTGCCGCTTCGCGCGCGTGCTTCGCGATGAACTCAGTCCAGTTCAAGCTCGCCTGCTCCATCTCGGGTCGGATTAGCCTACCTTTTCCGATGCCGGTGAAACGGGCTGTCCTCTCCTCGCCCGTTCCCTCATCTGCGAGGAAGACACTCACCGCGTCAAAAACCGGCACTATTGCGGGCTCAGCAAGAACGTCGGCCTCGATAGCCGCCCGCAAATCCTCCATCGCGGCAGCGTCGATGTCCTTGGCAACTAACCGCTCGCGGCGACGGAGTTCGATCGTCGAAGTCGTATCGTCGATCACCCGATTTAGATTTGAAATTGCGGCTGCGGGGTCGATGTCCGGCGTCAGCGCATGAATGGCTTGTGCCAGAGCCGGAGGCTCAGTGGCGAGAATTTGCCGGTAGCGTTCAAATTCCATCAATATGTCGCGCAGCGAACGGTCGCCGAGCGGAGGCAGCGTCTCATCAGCCGCGACCACATCCATGTCTTCGACTACATCTCCGGAGCCCTCGAGGGGAGCGAGCGCGGCTATCAACGCCAGGTCGCCCATGATTAGTTGCTCACGATCATGCATCGTCGTCGGAGTGAAAACGCGTCCCGGGACAACGGAATCCTCGCGCATGTTGTCCATGCTGGCGACTAACTTGTCGAGCCAATGTCCATGGGTGCCGTCTTGATAGCGTTCGCCGACCAGCTGGAGGCGGATGAGACCCTCGACAATCGTCTTAAACTCGAGGGCGCTCGCGTTCGGCTCGTTCGGATCCGAGCCTACCCCGCCAATCAGCTCCCGCGCCGTGACGGCGGCTAGCTCCGCGCCAACTCCGCCGCTGATCGACCAGACTAGCATCAGCGAGGCGGTGACGAGCATCACATCCTGCCGCGCCCCATCGACAATCTGTGCGAAGATTCCGCCTGGCCCATTTTGCGGTAGGTAGGGGTGCCCCACCCTCGCGGACCGGGCAGACGCCGCCGGCCATTCCTCGTTCAAGAGATCAGGCATCAGCAGCCAGGGAAAGCGATCGATCCCATCGCGCTCGACATCAAGCAGCGCAGAGCCCGGCCAGCGGACAAGTGCCTCACGAAAAAGGTGCGCGCCGGTCTTGTCACCGTTCCACACGGCGACCGCTAGGCAATAAGCTGTATTGCCAAGATGCTGGCGCAAGAGAGGCCACGCCGACACGTAACGCGACCACATTTCTTCGGCCTGCGTGTTGCCTTCGGCCTGCCACCCGTAGACGGACGACGCGGTGTTGAGATTTGCCTCCCATGCGCCGACGATGGCTGGCATCACCTTAGCGAAGGCACGGGCGTCCGAACCGCTGAGACCGACACGTTCTGCTTCTACATCGGCATCGCCCTCGATAATCGACCGACGAGTCACCCAGGCCTCGATTGCGTGCATTAATATCGGCTGCAAGTCCAAAATGCCCTCGACAACAGCCGTCGACAAACGGACGCCTGGCTCTACGTCGAGTAGGCGATAGGGCACATAGGCAAGCGTTTCGAGTAAACGCTGCTCATCAGGAATCCGTTCGGCTGCTCGATCGAACAGCCGGCGGTATTGGCGAATCCACTCGACATGTGGCGCGCTCCAAGCCAACCCGCTCACTTCTGCATAGCTGAATGGCTGCCCCTCCTCGGTTTCAGTCGCGTGGAGTCCCAAAAGGAAGCGGTGATATCGAATCAGTTCATCGAGCGCCCCGCCAAAAGCTACAGGCGCGCGGCGGTCGATCTGCGCGATTGCACGGTCCCCCAGTTCCTCCATGATCTGCTCCTGCGTCGGCAGGTCATCCCTCATTGCGGCGCTCCTCAAAACGAAATGCACAGCGGAGCAACCACCGTTCCAAACTGGTCAAAGGCACGCCACCGCTGCGCTGGCACCAAGCGATCCGGCCTCGCATCGGGCGATCTAGTGCAGGTGTGAACCATAGCCGGGGGCCAGAATGAGCCGCCTGACTTACCGGCGCTGGATCAACAGAGCAGCGCTTCAACCATCTGCCAAATACCCAGCGCACGATGCCCATGTGCACATCGACAAGCACCGTGTTCGGCGCGAAGTCCATTTCAATCTCGATCTCGGCCCCCCTGTGGAAGGAAAATCCGAAGCTGGCGCTGGGCATGCTTGACTTCGGAGCACCGCCTGATGCTCCGTATAGTTGCTGGCGAAGGCGGTCGGTGAGCTGGCGGGGCAATATCACATTGGCGGTGTATCTTTCCCGCAGGTGTTCTCGCGCCGAGCGCTGCACGAAGCTGAAAGTCACCGAGACAAAGTGCGCGACCGCCCACAGGTTTATAACGAACCACGCGGTGTGCGCGGCGACTAATGCCAACTTGAAGGCCGGCGAATCTGAACCGCCGCCCAACAGGTGGAGAGCGGTCTGCAAAGGCCAGAAGAACTGGATGGACAAAACGGCCGCGAGTGCGATGCCGCTCGCAGTAATGCCAAAGAACATCGATTCATGATAATAAACCTTGACGTCGGTAGTCGCGTCGTCCCGCTGCGCGATCAGTGTGACAAGCGCCAAGGCCAGAGAGATTATCGTTAGCAAACCAATCTGCGCGCCGAGCAAGTAACTCGGCACGGTCGTCACGATGTCGACGATATGCTCCGCTTGTGCCGTCGACATCTTTGCTACGTCGGGCGCAACGATCCGAGACCATGCCTCGACATTGAGCACAGCGAGATCGACGATCAAATAGCGGGCCAGGAATAGACTAAACGGGGCCCCCATTAGGATTCGCAGCAAGCGGTAGTCGGCAGGATAACGCGCACGGCGCGCAACCGGGTTGCCGGCGAGCTGCCGGCGAACCTCATGCGCTGCGAACCGGCTCAGGCTGTCGGTCGGGCCGCCCGGACCCCATCCAATTCCCATTTTATAGTTGCCCTACTTCATCCCCGGTTGCGGCGGCACTGTTCAAATAGCGCTACCCAAGAGCTTCCTCTATTGGCTGAGTCAGCACCAATACACAAGAGAAGGTAACATACTGCGGCAGGGACCGAACGGCCGGGCGATTCAGAGATTTTTAACGAAATTAAAACTCGCGAGCGTCTCTTGCAGAGAATGAACACGCGGTGGGTTACAAAGTGTGGTCAAGTCATCGTCAATATCAATTTTTCGACACTGCTGAACGAAGGTCCGCTTCTCGCGACCACCTATCCGAAACCTGCCTGTCAGCAAACGGCCCAATTCGAGACGTTGCGAAACCTAATCTCATTCTAATTGAGCGTTTACGTCGCCTCTCCAGCGCACCCTCCAATAGCCTGGTCCTATTCTTCCTTCTCCGGCTCATTCCCACGTATCTTCAGACCGATCATGTTGGCAGCTTGAAGAGCCGGGTCCTTGTCTAGGTGCGCATAGCGAAGGGTCGTCTGTACTTGGGTATGACCAAGCAGCCGCCCTACGATGGCAAGGCTCGTGCCCGAACCAAGTGCAAGACTGGCTGCGGTATGCCTTAGATCGTGGACGCGCACACCCTCCAAGCCCGCCTCAGCGCAAATGCGCGCCCATGGCTTGCGAAGATTGTGAATGTGCTTCCCAGCTGATCGACCAGGATAAACAAACGGCTGCCCTTTGGATCGTGCGTGCTGTTTGCGCAGCACAGCCACTGCATCTTTCGACAGATAGATCGTCTTGGCTCCCGATTTGCTATCCGGAAGAGCTATGATCTGTTGCTCCCAGTCCACCCAATTCCAATTAGCGCTTGCCAGCTCACCTGACCTGGCTCCCGTCAGGAGCAACAGCTCAAGGATGCTGGCAGCATGTGCAGTGATCTCCTTCTCTCGTACAAGTTTGTCGCTCGCCTTCCGGACCGATTGAATTTCGTCGACAGTTAGGAACCGCTGCCGAGGTTGCTCACGAAATTTACTTATGTGACGACAGGGGTTGGTCCCTTCCCGCCACTCCCACTGTTCCGCAAGGTTCATAAGCTTTGAAAGCAGCGCAAGAGTGCGGTTGGCTTGATAGGGAGTTGCAGCCAGCTTCTTATGGAACGCGTCGACCTCCCCGCGCCGAATATCCTTGATCGGGTGTTTGCCAAATGTGGGTTTGAGACGATCATTCCAGATGGCCTGGTAATTCCGCCTGGTCGCGGGCTTTTTGAGATCCAAATGATCGCGCTCATACCGATCCCACACATTGCACAAGGTGGGCTCAGTTGCCATCTCCAGCCGAGCTGCTTGCGGATCCCCCCCATCGGCGACTGTCGCAAGCGCGCGCTGTGATATTGCCCTTGCCTGCTCGGCAGTCACTGGTCCGTGCATGCCCAGACTCAGCCATCGCTGTCTGCCTGCACGACCGCCATGTGTGCGATACTTCAACACGTACTTTCGTTTGCCGCTTGGCAAGACCTTAACCCCGAAACCGGAGACCTTGTCGTCCCACGCAAAAGTCGGCCGTCCTTGTGGAGCGGGCAATGATTCTACAAAGGTTTTGGTAATCCGCGGCATGTCTGGCACCTCAATGTCCCAGCTTATGGCAAAAAAATGCGGCTCTGACAATTCATAATAGCAACCACATAGCAACCACCACAACAAGTAATGGCGCGCAATCTAAGGGAACAGAGCGTAGAGCTTTTTTGAACATTAATGCATATATATAAGTATGTTAGAAAAGTACCGCGCAATCAAACGCAAACCTGCGAAAACCGTTTGACGGTGACTCTTAATCAGCGGGTCGTGGGTTCGAACCCCTCAGCGTCTACCATTTCCCTGCTTTCCGACGGAATGGAACATCGAAAAGCGCGGCTGTTATAACAGCCGCAGTTTGAGAGATTTAATGACAATTTCGGTCCGGTTTCTCGCGTCCAGTTTTACCGCCAGCGAGCGCAGATGAAGTTTCACGGTTGTTTCCTGAATACCAAGACTACGAGCGATCTCCTTATTCGATCCCCCTTCGTGCAAACAGCTCAGAACGTCCCGCTCGCGGTCGGTCAGCATCAATTCGGCATCATTTTCGTCGGGTAGCTCAGCGGGTATAAAGCGCTGACCTGATAGCATGAGATGCACAGCAGCAATCATCGAATTGGCAGGCATGCTTTTAGGTATGAAGCCGCGGGCGCCGGCAGTGATCAGCTTTAGCCCCTCTCGCTGCCCAACAGAGCCCGACAGGATGGCATAAGGACTTGCCCGGTCGGCCATCGCCTTTTCAATATCTGCTACACCGTTGAACCCCGGCATCTGCAAGTCGAGTAGCACAAGCGAAAAATCGTCACTCTGCTCGATTGCTGCAACCGCCTGATCAGCGTGGGTAGCGGTTTCGATCGATGCATCCGGCCAGGTCGCCTGTAATAATGCTACGACGGCATCCAGCACAAGTTCATGATCATCAGCTACCAGAAATTTCATCTTCGATATCTCGCTCAATTTTTTCTGCAACCAAGGTTTTCAGCGCCCGGCGCAAACCGGCGACCGTCGGTGGCTTGGATAGCACGAAGTCCACGCAATCTGAAACGGTAGCATCAATAGCTCCAGAACACATTAACACCGGCAGATCGTTCCGAATCGCCTTGGCCCTTCTCGCAATTTCGTCCCCGTCGATCTTGGGCATCCGGCGGTCGGTCACCAGCAAATCCGGAAATTTTGGTGCAGCCTCGAGAAAAGCGAGCGCTTCGGTAGGTTCCAGAAAGGCTGCAACCTCCCAATCGAGCGTCTCAAACACATTGCCCAGAAATTCCAATATATGCGGATCATCGTCAACAAGCACTACATTACCAACGATATTCGATGCCAGGTCATCGAACATATCCGGCCCGTCGCCTCCCCTCTGTCCGACGGATGGTAAATCGAGAACAAAAATGCTGCCGATACCAGGCGCACTCATGATGTCCAGATAGCCGCCAACGCTTTCGACAAGCGATTTTACCGAAGTCAATCCAACACCACGACGGCGTGTTTGTGCTTTCGAGGACACAAACTGGTCGAGCACACGATCCAGCAGGTCCTGCTCCATACCACACCCTTCATCCTGAACCACGATTCGTGCGACAGGGCCGCGGACCAATTCACCAAGCATCAAGCGGGCTGTAGGCTCAAACGAGGGTATATGAGGCCCGGGATTGTTAAGCGACTGAAGTTGCAGGTTCAAATTCCCGTTTCGGCCCACCATTGATTCGATACCGTTCTTCAACAAATTGGTGACCGCACGGGAAAACAGCGTTGGATCGACCATGATATGCAATGGTTCATCCGGCTCAATATGGTAGAAAGCCTGCGTTATCTCCAGTTGCGACGCCATAACGTCGCAAAGCCGTGGAATCAGGTCGACCAGTTCGCAAAGTTGTTCCGTGGCCTTGTCAAAGTCCGGATGGAGCTGGTCAAGAACCATCCGCGCCTGCTCCAACGCGTCGAAAACCGACTTCAGCAGGTTCGAAGCCTCGCCTTCCGTGCAATGTCGCGAAAGTAACGTTGCCGAAGCATCAATTGCACCGAGAAAATTGGAAAAATCGTGAGACACTGCATCGCCCAATTGATCGAGCGCTGCGGTACGCTCGGCCTCGGACAGCCGTCGTCTCAAATCCGATGCCTCTTTATCGCGCTGTCTTCGAAAGGAAATATCTCGGGTCGTGCACAGAATACCGCCATCATCCAGTTGCGTCAGGACCAGATCCTGAAACACCGGCTGTCCGTCCAGGGATCGACCGACGGGTTCACCTGCCCAGCGTCCGCCCCTTAGGAATATTGGCAAGACATCCCGTTCAAAACGTTCCATCTCTTTCGGTAGATAAAGCTCTGTCCAGGAGCGACCGATAAAGCGTGCAGGGTTCGGATCACCAAACATCTTGGCATGGGCGGCATTCATATAGGTAAAGAAACCATCTGGATCGGTGATCGCAATCCCTTCACCGGCCGCATCGATCGCAGCCGACAATTTCCGGACCTGCGCCGTCTGGGCAAGCAAGTCGGATTCGGAATTCGCAAGCTCTTCCGCTTTCTGTTCCAGAAGACGCTCGGCCTCAACGCGCGCCGCAATCTCCCGATGCAATCGCGATCTTAGTAAAGCTTCTTCATCCATCAATTACGGTTATCACAGCTCCATTCCAATTGGAATTCCGCAAAATTATCCCTGCGTGGCACTGGATCGACACGTTCCATCTTGTACATCCCCTGGGGATCAAACACGCGCAGGGCTCCTTCAAGCATACCGGTGCAAAAAGCCGCCATCGGGCGACGTGAATCGTAGCGCAAAGTGAGCTTGTCAGAACCGTCCCGGGCCACGACCTGAACGTCGGGTGGGCTGGCATCCTTGTAAAGTTTGCGTACATCGCGATGGATCACGCCGTGAACCTGCTCGAGAAAATCGAATATATGGGTCCCGGTGTCAGTATCTCGCATCGCCACCAGGATAGGCAAGGCATAATGACCCAATCGCCGTGAAAACTCGGCTGGTTCCAGTTCCATCACCGCCGCGAAGCGATCGTGCAACTGTCCGAACTCGGCGAGCGGATACATTCCGATCGCCGTGTAGGCGCCACCCGATTGCAGATCGAGCGCTGCTATTATTCGCTCAGCCGTGATTTCACCCAACTCTTGCTGAGCGAAACCTATCATGTGCACGAACAATGCACCTTTCATGTGTGTATCAGTCATAAAGGCTATTTCGCTCATCAAAGGCGCAAGAGCAACCTGACCATTCGTATAGGGTGCCTGACCCGGCGTTTGGATCTGGCTGGCCGCTTGGGCGCGCCCCCATCGCCGCCTGGTCAATATACAGACGGCCTCTCTGTCGGCATTTTCCAATCCATCGACGAAATACAAATGGAATAACCCAGAGGGACCCAACAATGTCTTCGCTATTAATCATGTCACTGGTTTTCGGGAGCAGCCAGGCTTTCGGACCGCAAAACAGCCCGATCGAATTCACACGTGATGAAAATTTCAACCGCGTCGTGATTACCGGTTCTGCTTCAGACAGCGCCCGGACGAACCAGTCGCAAAGCCAGGCCGGCCGCAGCCAGGCATCGGCCGTCGGCAATCTTATCAACGTGACGATCCATGGCAGCAATAACACCGTGGTTGTGCGTTCGCATCAAGTGAACACCGGCGGGCAGCAAGCGATTGTTGCAGTCAGCCCAACTTCAAGAACCGGGGGTGAATAAAATGGTTTCAATTGGGGGAAAAATTGCTGCCAAATCGCTTGCTTTGCTCGGCACAGTACTAACGCTAGGCGCTTGTGCATCGCTACCTGATTCCACGGCACATGTTACGCCGCTCACCGGAGCGACCGTAACCAGCGGCGACACAGTATACTCGCCGATCTTGCGGTGCATGGCTCAAAACGAGCCGGGCCATGAGCGCCCTCGCATCGCAGTGGGTGAAGTCGGTGATTACACCGGTCGACTGGATGGGCTCGACGGCGCCGTCGCTCCACAGGGAGCCGCACTGATGGTAATATCGGCATTGGCAAAGGCGGATTTCCCGCTGGCCGAACGGCTCGACCTGCGGATCGCGCGCCAGGAACTGGATTATGCCAACAGCAGGCTCCTTGGCCCAGATGGCAAGCCCACGGACGATTATCGCAAAATCTATTCCGGCTCGATCGCTGAGGCGCATCTGATCGTACTTGGCGGTATCACCGAGCTGGATTTCAACATCCGCAGTGACGTAGCAGAGGCCTCGATCGGCCCCGTCGGTGTCGGTGCCAGATCCTATGTCATGTCTGTCGGAGTAGACCTCAGACTAATCGACGCCCGCAACCTCATGGTTGTCGAGGTTGTCAGCCTGCAGAAACAGATTCGCGGTCGCGAAATCCGTGCGGGCATATTTGAATTCATTGGTGACACGACGCTCGACCTTGGCGTCGGACGTCGTCGCCAAGAACCAGTCCACGCAGCCATCAGGGCTGTCATGGAAAGAGCGGTGATCGATCTGATCGCCCGGCAGCGGGGCACCAATGCTCCCGCCTGCCCCAAAGAAATTTCGGCGGTCACATACGGCCCCGGAAATGCGGAATCCCCGCGCAACAAGCAAACAGGAGTAAACTAATGAAAAAATTCTATCTCATGGCTACGGCCGGCATATTGGCGGTCGCTACAAATCCCGTAATGGCTCAGATCAACTTGCCAGTCGATCCGGATCCTCTGCTGGAAGTAAACGTCGATCTCGAAACCGGATCGCTGCTCGGTGACCAGTCAGTGCTCGATGCAGTGGTTTCGGTCGGTGGCCCCGAACTGCTCGATATTTATGTCGGCCTGCTCGAAGGCTCAACCGGCGGCACCAATCTGCAGCTGCTTGATGGCTCGATCCTGACCACTCTCGAAACGCTTGGCGGGTCTGAACTGGTAAGCGCATTTGAATCCCTGGTCGCCACGACGGCTCGAAAGGTTGACTATGTAAACGGCCAAACCAATTCGGCCAACCAGGATGCGATCCTGAACGTCGTGGCCGGCGCAGTTGGCACCGTCAACGCAACCTCCGCGAGCATCGGCAACAGCTACGCACTTGATGCGGCCGCCAATGTCACTGCCGACCTGACGCAAGGCAACGAAGGCAACACGACAAGCACGCTCGCTAGCAGTATGGTAGCAGTTGGTGAAGCCACCGAAACGGCCGCATCGATCGGCAACTCGGCATCGTTCAACGCGACGGGTTCGCTTCTTGACCTGACCGCTGACCAGAACAACCTGGGAAGCCAGACCGCCACACTGGTGACGGTGCAGAACCAGGTTACCGAGGCAACCAGCACGGCGGCGGCCATCGGCAACTCGCTCAGCGTGGAAATGCCAGGCGGCAGCAAGATCGCTGCGGCACAGCGCAATTCCGGAACGGTGATCGCTGACCTCACTGGTTCGATCTCATCAGCTGTAACCTATACTGCGACCGCAGCCTCGATCGGCAACAGCTATTCACTGACCAGCCTGAACAGCGGCTTGGCAGGGAATGTCAGCAGTTCGGTCAACCAGTGGAACAACGGCGGTCAGATTGCGAAAGTCGGTGCCAACGTCGCCGCCAGCACAAATGCAGCTGTAACCGCTGCAGCTATTGGCAACAGCGTTAGCATCAACGTGCAGTAACGCCTTGCCTCGTGACCTGCGTCGGCCCCTCCCCCTGCCGGCGCAGGTCACTTCCTTCTTTTTTCAAATACAGACGGAGTCGACCATGAGCCTAATTCTCGTAAGCCAGCCTGATCCAATATTGCGTTCTGTTTTGTGCCAACGTCTGACCGCCGAAGGCCATGTGACGGTCATGGTCCCGGATGGCAACTCGTGCATGCGCGCATTGAACTGGAACATCCCTGATTTGTTGATTGCGGACACACAATTGCCTGATCTGTCTTCACCCGAATTGTTGCATGGAATGGAAGTTGGCGGATTTGGGCATTTGCCGAAAATCATGCTGTTCGGACAAGGGCTTCAGGAATTGCGTTTTCGCGCAGCTGCTAAAGCCATCGTTTCGTGGCTGCCGAAGCCAGTGAACTTGGGAGATTTCTCGCGACTTGTGGCGCGGAATTTGGAGCAGAATAATGCCGTTGCGGCCTGATCGGACAATCATCGCTATATCATTAGCGCTGCTCTTCATCACGTCTCCTGCGCTCGCTCGGGATCACTCGAATGGAATTTACCTTGATGCCGATCAGGGCCTGTCCTTTCTCGAAAAAAGCGGTGATGAATGGCTCGACACACGCCTGAGGTTGCGCCGTGAAAAGGCCGATCGCACAAGCGCGGCCAGCGTGCGCTATGCCCGACGCTTTGGCCAAGATGAGTTTCTCGTCGAATTATCCCACAGAGAGAAAATCAACTCGCACGTTTCGATTCATACAATGTCGGCGATCGGTATCGATAGTCAATTCCTGCCCGACTGGAAGATTGGCGCGGGCACTGACATCCTGCTTTCAGACAATGGTCCCGGTGCTGATATCCTGCATTTTGAAGCCAAGGCGATGCATTATAATGATCAGACCTTTTTGAGTTTGAGCCCCGGCGCGACACGCTATTTTGCAGCTTCAAATGCGTTTCTCCGCGTTGATGCTCTCCTCGTAGCAGGAGGCGGGGGACCGTCGCGTCTTGGCGCGACAGCCTCAGGTGGCATCGATCTTGTCGAACGGCTCTCGGCGCGCGCTTGGCTGGGTATCGCTCCGGAGACCGAAAACGGGTTTACGCAAATCATCCGTACGGCAGCAGCAGGCTTGGTTCACCAGTCCGGTGACCAGCAATTTCGTATAACCTTGGCTGCGGAAGATCGTGAAATCGGATCGGACAGACTTACCGTTTCGTTGGGCTTTTCACATCATTTTTGAATCAATGGGAGAGTAACGTGATTGAGCAATTATTATGGATTACCGCGTGCGTGATGTTTGTTGCCGCACTCATTTTGGTGTTTGCAGCCATTATCGGACGCCGGCTTGGCGATCGGTTCCGACTACGAGAGGCTGAATCGGAAGCGATGAGGATCGCGGTGCTCATTCAGGCAATAAATGGTGACGCATGTTTGCCTCGACCTCCAAAATCTCAGGAACGGTCCAGATGGTATATCTCTGCGACCGATCTCGCCGCGGTCATCGAAGGACCGGAACGTGAACGTCTCAAGCAATTAACCGATCGTTGGATTGGTGAAAACGCTACCTCAGGAAGGGCCCCGATATGACTGACTTTATTTTGCGGAGCGCAGAACTCATCGCGTGGGCCGTACTGATAAGCGGGTTCTTTCTCGGCGCTCTTTACCTTACCCTTTTACTGGTGGCAGCAGTCAGCATGGCGCGCCGGCATATCGAAAGGGATCCCAGCCGACTATCGCGCCAATTCGGGACAAATTCACCCGGAGTGTCGATTCTTGTTCCCGCCTTTAACGAAACCCAAACGGTAGTCGATTCTGTCCGAGCATTGCTTCGACAGAATTATCACAACTTTGAAGTGGTCGTCATAAACGACGGGTCGACCGACGATACTTGGGACGCTCTGCATGAAGCATTTGAACTTCATTCCCAGATGATCCCAGATGATTCCCATTCTGCGATCCGTTCGATTTACGTGTCAAATATCTATCCATTGAAGATCGTCGACAAGGTCAACGGCGGAAAGGGCGATGCGCTTAACGTCGGGATTTCGGTAGCCAGCTTGCCGCTCTTCTGTGCAATCGACGCTGATTCGGTACTCGAACCCGACGCGCTGCTCCGCGCAGTACAGCCTTTTGTCGAAGATGAAACAACTCTTGCCGTCGCCGGGACGGTCAGGGTGGGCAATGATTGCCAGATGCGCAACGGGCATGTCGTAACTGCAGCAGTCCCGAATCGCTGGCTGCCCGCCATCCAGTCGGTGGAATATCTGCGCGCTTTCCTGATCGCTCGTTACGGATGGAGCCGCCTGGGGGCGCTGATGATTGTATCTGGTGCATTCGGGATGTTTGACCGCAGTCGGGTGATGGCGGCTGGAGGCTATGCCACGGACACAGTTGGCGAGGACGCAGAACTGATTGTCCGCCTGCATCGCCATGAGAGAGATGCCGGTCGTCCCGCGCCGATTCACTTTGTGCCCGAACCCGTCTGCTGGACTCAGGTGCCAGACGGACTCGGAGATTTGAGCATACAGCGCCGGCGCTGGCAGCGCGGCGCACTCGAGACCATCGGCAAGCATCGCCGAATGATAATTTCGCCGCGATACGGTAATTCAGGTTGGCTGGGCCTGGGTTCGATGGCGCTGATTGACGCAGTCGGTCCAGCACTCGAAATTGCAGGCTATCTCGCCGCCTTTATATTGGCCCTGTTTGGATTGATATCATGGGGCATATTTTTTGCTCTTTTTGCCGCTACATCCGCCTTTGGCTTTCTCCTCAGCGCAGCCGCTATCGCCTTGGAAGAAATCGAAATTCGCCGTTTCAGCAACAGGACCGCAGTTTTGAAACTGCTGCTTGCCGCTATCGTCGAAAATCTTGGTTATCGTCAATTGAGCAATCTTTGGCGGTTGCAGGGATCGTTAGACCATCTTCGGGGTCGAAAGGGTTGGGGAAAGATCACCCGATCCCCGTTTCGATCGCACACTGGTCCGGACCAGGCAAAATCATAGGCCAAGATCTTGTCCAATTCGCACTTGTCAGTTTCACGATTCAAATATTGTCTAAACCGCGAACGTGGTTCATTCATCCTTTGGTGCCCACTTCGCGATCTCATCTTGGGGCAATTCTCACGTTTCAAATCGGAATCTGGTTTGAGCCCGTTGCGTGCTGAAATGCAGCCACTATTTTCCGATAGCCGCTCATGCCCCCGCCGGAACCCCGCGATCCTGATCTTCCGGCAAGTCTATTGGAGTGCCCGCACAAATCGTGCGCAAGGCCTGTTTCAGCCCTTCTTCGATCGTCGGGTGATAATACGGCATTTCCAGCAACTGGCTGGCCGTCTGGCCCTGCTGGATTGCCCATGTAAGCATGTGCGCGAGATGCTCGCTGGCTGGTGTACACAGGTCGGCGCCAATCAGCCGGCCATCCGGTGCGGCCGCATATAGCGTGAGAACTCCCTCATTGGTGCCTTCGACGCGCGCCCTGCCCTGATCACTGAAATCAGCAGTGCCTGTAATGACCCCGTCTTCCTCCGATTGGCCGATCCGGGCCACCGGCGGACTGGTGAAGGTGATGCTAAAATGCGGAAAGCGGTCGGCGTGCATCGATGCCGGGAAAGCCACGGCATTCCGCCCGGCAATTGCTCCATCTTGAGAAGCTTCATGCAACAAGGGCAAATCATTGGCGACATCGCCAGCCAGAAAGATCGAACTGTCCCCGCATCGCATCGTATCACGGTCGTGGACGGGCACACCATCATCATTAAGCGCGATCCCGGTAGTAGCCAGATCGAGGCTTTCGAGATTGGGAGGCCTTCCGGTGGCAACCAGCACTTGATCGAAATCCGCCTGTCCCGAAGAGGCGCCGCGCCAGGAAAGATGCGCACCATCTTCGGTTGCGCTCGCTTCAAGCTCCACGCCCAGCTTCAGTGTCAGGTCCGCCTCGATTATTCCCTTAACCGCCGCATGCACCTTATCGCAGCGGATACCGCCAAGGCGTTGACCCTGATCAAACAGCGTAACATCAACACCCAGTCGCGCCATAGCCTGAGCCAGTTCGAGGCCGATTGGTCCCGAGCCAATGACCGCCAGCCGGGCCGGCAGATCCTGAAGATCGAATATATTTTCGTTGGTCAGCAATCGCTTTCCCAACCCGGCGAATTGGTCGGGAATAAAGGGCGCCGAACCGGTCGCAATCACTATGCGGCGGGCCTCAATCTGGCGGCCATCGTCCAGCTCAAGACTGTCTGACGCGATGAATCTTGCCGTGCCGCGCAAGCGGACCCGAGCGGGTATATCGGCAATGTTCTCGCGTGTAAGTCTCGCAAACCGGTCGCGCTCATCGCGGACGCGCTGCATCACCGCCTGTCCGTCGATCTTGATGTTCGAGACCGTGATCCCGAACAAGCTGCTAGACCGGGCGGCGTGGGCCGCATGCGAAGCCGCAATCAGTAGCTTTGACGGCATGCAGCCAACGGTCGCGCAGGTGGTGCCGTTGAAATAGGGATCGATCAGCAGCGTGCTCGCGCCATTGGAGCGCGCGGCCCGTTCCGCCGCCAGCCCGGCTGTACCGGCCCCGATAACCGCGACATCACATCGCATCATTTTGGTCATATCAGGCGCCAATCGTAATCGATTTGACGTTTACGAACTCCTTCAGGCCTACTTCGCCGTGCTCGCGGCCATAGCCGCTATCCTTGACCCCGCCGAAAGGCATGTCAGGCGACGCAATTGTGTAGGTATTGATATTGACCATGCCAGTGTCAAAATAGGTCGACGCCATCTTGACCGCACGATCGACGTCCTTGCTGAAGATACCGCCGCCCAGCCCGTAGCGGCTGTCGTTGGCGATACGCATCGCGTCTTCGTCGTCCTTGGCTTTGATGATCGATGCGACCGGACCAAAAATCTCGTCATCATAGGCAGGCTGCCCGGGTGCCACATCGACCAGCGCGGTGGCGGGGTAGAACCATCCCTTATCATCGGGAATCACGCCGCCGGCGACGATCTTCGCACCCTTGGACACGCTCTCTTCGACCTGGGAATGGACCTGGTCACGCTGGCTACGTGACACCATGGGGCCAAGCTGGGTGTCCTCATTATTCGGGTCGCCCATATTTATATCTTTGAAAGCGGCGGCATAGCCTTCGACAAAGGCATCATAATTTTTCTCGGTGACGATGAAGCGTTTTGCGTTCACGCAGGTCTGGCCGTTGTTGAAGATCCGGCCCTGTACACAGGCCTTGATTGCCAGATCGAGATCGGCATCGCCGAACACCATATAGGCGTCGTTCGAACCGAGTTCCATGACCGTCTTTTTCGTTACCGCTGCGGCTCGCTGGGCGACAGACCGACCGGCCTTGTCGCTACCGGTCAGAGTCACGCCGCGGACCAGTTCGTGCTCGATAATTGCATCCGACTGATCGTGCGTGATCAGCAGCACGCCAAACAAGCCCTTGGGCAAGCCTGCCGCTTCGTAAATATCCCGCAGCATCAAACCGCTGCCGGTGCAGTTTGCGGAATGTTTCAGCAAGACGCCGTTACCAACCATCAGGCTGGAAATCGAATAGCGGATCGCCTGATAACAGGGGAAATTCCAGGGCTGGATGCCGTAGATGACGCCCAGCGGAGAATAGGTCACTAGCCCGCGGCCTTCCGGTACCTCGCGTTCTTCATCAGCGAGCATGCTTGGCCCGTGCTCGGCGGTATAATCGCAGATGCTCGCGCACAATTCGATTTCCTCGCGCGCGTCGCTGAGCAGCTTGCCCATCTCGTCGGTCATCAGCTGGGCAAATTTATCCTTTGATTTCCGTAACTCGGCGCCGATTTCTGCAATCACGCCAGCCCTTTCATCAAGGCTCTTCAAGCGCCAGTCGAGAAAAGCATCATGGCTATTCTGGACCACTTCCATAGCCTCTTCATCCGACATGATCGGATAGGTTTGAAGGAGCTGTTCGGTCAGCGGGTTTACGGTTTCAATTATCTGGTCAGTCATGGGAGATCCTTTGTGGTCAAATTTGGTCTGAATCGTGGGGGAGTAGGGGCGTTTGGGAGTTGGGGATTTGCTCAGCCGTAGGTTTTGCGGTGATCGTCCAGCGTATCGGAAACATGGTCCAGCGCCTTGTCGATTGCCTCTGCGAAGCTTTCGTCGTCGAGACGCAATATTCCGCTGTGGGCAGCACAGACGATAGTGGTATCGGCCCAGTCGCGGGCCAGGTTCCTGGCCCAGCGCATATAGTCATCCGCCGCGCCAGCACGCTTTTCCAGTCCATCCGCAAGCTTGGGATGGAAGCGCAATTTTGGACCCGGCACTATTTTCTGGGCGAGCGCCGGTAGATCGATAATCATCAGCGTATCATCCACGTGAACAATGCCGCTCTCCCTGTGCCTCACAATGACCGATCCGACATGCACACTGTCGTCATCGGAAATGAAGTCGACGCCGGAAGGGATTGAAAAATCGAAAATATCGGCGAATTGCTGCTGGGTAGCCTTATCCTCGATGAGGTCCGTGTCCCAATGCAGATGCGGAGCGTGCTCATGATGGCGACGGGTGCCGATCAGCCGTGCATGGGGCAACAACTGCTGCATGAATTTGCAGTGGATGGTGTGAAACGGATGAACGTTCAGCACCGCCTCGATCAACGCGCCGCCATCGGTCAGCGCCATCAGCTCATCCTGATCGGGCTTGTCGAGCTCGTAGGAATCAAGCAATATGAAACTCCCGCCGGGCTTGCGGACCAGCGACATATGCGTCCCTATGTTGATAACGTGCGCGATTTTGAAATCGCCGCGGATATTCCAGAAATTGTCAGCCAGATGTTCGATCGCGGCGCTCCTGCGATTATTTGCATGGGGTTTGCCTGGACAACACCCGGGACCGGTATCGGTTCCGATAGAGACGGCAATGATCTGGAGCACCCTGATAAAGGATAACTAGACGCGATGGATCTGACCGCTGAGAATTGGGCTTATTGATCGGGAAGCGATGGTTGTCGAGAATCAGGCGATGCCGTCAGTCAATGAATATGTCGGAAGATTGGAAAGACAACTGCTCGCTAGCGCAGCTGGCTGTCCTTGCTGCCACGCCGGTTGAAGCCGGCACTCTTCCGGTCGGCATCGCGAACGGACTGGCAGACAACACAGGTTCTTGTGCCGGGCAAGGCACGGCGGCGAGCTTCAGGGATTTCGTCACCGCATTCGGCGCAATATTTGGCGGCATCTCCGGACGGCATATCGGCCCGGGCGCGTTTTACCGCGTCCGCAATCGTGTCGTCGATCTGATCCTGTACCGCGCCATCGCGCGCCCAACCGCCTGCCATAGGAAACTCCAGTTTTTCTCTATTGATAAAAGTCTGTCTCTGGGAATTAACGAACAGCAAGCAAGATGGTTGCCAACGTCAGATGCTCGGGTCCGGCTACCGCCATTACCGCCCGGTCCGGTAACACTCTGGCGCGGTCAACGAATGTCCGATGACAATCGCTATATCCGAGAATTCGAGTCGGTCGGTGATGCAGTCTATATATAGAAAAAGGCGGGCCCCTTTTCGAGGTCCCGCCTGATATTTCTAGAACAAAGCGCGAAAAAAATGGGGAGCGAAACTCTGCTCCCCGGTTTGTTTACTTGTTAACAGCGTCTTTCAAACCCTTACCGGCTTTGAACTTTGCTTGTGTCGAAGCAGGAATCTGCATCGGTTCACCGGTACGCGGGTTGCGGCCGGTAGAAGCTTTACGCTTTGAAGTTGAGAATGTGCCGAAGCCAACGAGACGAACTTCGCCGCCGCCGGACAATGCACTGGTGATGGAATCGAATACGGCGTCTACCGCTTTGCCGGCATCGCTTTTGCTGAGGCCGCTGTGATCCGCTACGTTACTGATAAGGTCCTGTTTATTCATTATGGGAATCCCCCCTTCTCTATTGGCAATTCATTTTGAATCGCGCCGTTGTCTGCCAGCAGTAATGCGAAATTATCCGGACGTGTCAAAGAAAAACCGCTGTTTTCTGCGCCAAAGCCCAATTTTCTACGCCGAATGACAGGAAATGAGACGAATGGTTGAAACGCGGTAGCAGTTTCGAATATTTTACTACCGCATTTCACCTTTGTTTCGAAAGTGCGACTCGCCGATGAACGAGGATCAGTGGCGCGCTGCGGACCCCGCGTCGTCGGCAATCGGAGCTGTGGCATGGCTCGCGAGCTCGTCAGCATCACTCCACTCGATCGGTTCCACTGACTCGGCAAGCGCTTCGGCGAGCACTTCATCGACATGGCTCAGCGGAATGATCTTGAGTTTAGATGTTATATTATCAGGAATCTCGACCAGATCTTTTTCATTATCCGCCGGAATCAATACCGTGGTGATTCCGCCCCGTAGCGCCGCCAGCAGTTTTTCCTTCAATCCGCCAATCGGTAAAATGCGGCCACGCAATGTGACTTCACCGGTCATCGCGACATCGCGGCGCACCGGAATTCCGGTCAGCGTCGAAACGATAGCGGTGACCAGACCAACGCCGGCTGACGGGCCATCCTTTGGCACTGCGCCTTCGGGCAAATGGATGTGGATATCCTTGCGACTGAAGACACTGGGCTTGATGCCGTAAGAAGGCGCGCGCGCTTTCACAAAGGAGAGCGCCGTCTGGATGGACTCGTTCATCACGTCACCCAGCGTACCGGTGGTCTTGATCTGGCCCTTGCCGGATACGGTAACCGATTCAATGGTGAGCAATTCACCGCCGACTTCGGTCCAGGCGAGGCCGGTTACCGCGCCAACCTGATTTTCTTCTTCGCTGATGCCGTGACGGTATTTTTGCACGCCGGCATATTCCGCGAGATTGTCGGGCGTGATTTCGACGCTCTTGTAATCGCCTTCCAGAATCCGGCGCAGCGCCTTGCGGGCCAGCTTGGCAATTTCGCGTTCGAGAGTCCGGACGCCAGCTTCCCGCGTATAATAACGGATCAGGTCGCGCAGCGCATCCTCGCGCAGGGCAAATTCGCCCTTTTTCAAGCCATGCGCCTCAATCTGCTTTTCAATCAGATGGCGTTTGGCAATCTCGACCTTCTCGTCCTCGGTATAGCCTTCGAGCCGGATGATTTCCATCCGGTCGAGCAGAGGCTGCGGCAGATTGAGCGTGTTGGCGGTTGTCACGAACATGACGTCCGACAGGTCAATATCCACCTCGAGATAATGGTCCTGGAACTTGTCATTCTGCTCCGGGTCGAGAACTTCAAGCAAAGCCGATGCCGGGTCACCGCGGAAATCCTGGCCCAGCTTGTCGATTTCGTCGAGCAGAAACAGCGGATTGGACGTGCCCGCCTTCTTCAGATTGGAGACAATCTTGCCGGGAAGCGAACCAATATAGGTGCGACGATGGCCGCGGATTTCCGCTTCGTCGCGCACGCCGCCCAGAGACTGGCGGACAAATTCGCGTCCGGTAGCCCGGGCGATCGATCGACCGAGCGAGGTCTTGCCGACGCCTGGAGGGCCAACCAAACACAGGATCGGGCCTTTCAGCTTGTTGGTCCGGCTCTGCACCGCGAGATATTCGAGAATGCGTTCCTTGACTTTTTCGAGCGCAAAATGGTCATCATCCAGTACCTTCTCGGCCTGTTTCAGATCTTTCTTGAGTCGTGATTTCTTGCCCCAGGGCAATCCGAGCAGCACATCGAGATAGTTGCGTGTAACGGTAGCCTCAGCCGACATCGGTTGCATACCTTTAAGCTTTTTCAGCTCGGCAGTAGCCTTGGCTTTGGCTTCCTTGGAAAGCTTCAGTTCCTTGATCTTCTTGCTCAGTCCAGCAAGTTCGTCGCCCTCTCCATCTTCGCCGTCACCCAGTTCTTTCTGGATCGCCTTCATCTGCTCGTTGAGATAATATTCGCGCTGGGTCTTCTCCATCTGGCGCTTGACGCGGCCACGGATTTTCTTCTCGACCTGCAACACGCCGAGTTCGCCTTCCATGAAGGCAAAGACCATCTCGAGCCGCTTGACGGGATCGCTCTCCATCAACAGGCTCTGCTTGTCCGAGACCTTCACATTGATATTGGCAGCGACAGCGTCTGCGAGCCGCGCGGCATCGTCGATTTCGCCCAGTTGCACGACGGTTTCCGCCGGCATTTTCTTGTTGAGCTTGGAATAATTTTCAAACTGGTCGACCACAGATCGCATCAGGGCCGAAGCTTCGGCGCCTTCCGCTTGCTGTTCGTCGAGCAGGTCAATCTCGGCCAATACATAGCCTTCCGATTTCTCTTCCAGAGAGATATGCTTGGCGCGCTGCTTGCCTTCGACCAGCACACGTACGGTGCCGTCGGGCAGTTTCAGCAATTGCAATACGCTTGCAACCACGCCGAGATCATAAAGCTGATCGCGCACCGGATCATCTTCCGCGGGATCGAGTTGCGCTACGAGGAAGATTTCCTTGTCCGATTCCATCGCCTTTTCAAGCGCGACCACCGATTTGTCGCGACCGACAAACAGCGGCACGATCATATTCGGGAACACCACGATGTCGCGCAATGGCAACAAAGGCAGTGATTTGGATTCAGGGGCAGGATTGGCTTCGGTCTCGGACATTTTTACTCCAACTTTTTGCGCTGCAACAGCGCTTCTCTCCACTATATGGTGCCTGTTGGAGACACTTCAAGCGGAATGCGTCCGATCGGAAGACCGGCCTAGAATGGCAGTTTAAAACCTGGGGGTAACTGCATACCGCTGGTCATCTTGCCCATTTCCTCGCTGCTTACAGCATCGGCGCGGTTGCGAGCGTCGTTGAATGCGGCTGCGACAAGATCTTCCAGCATCTGCTTTTCTTCGGCCTTCATCAGACTTTCATCAATCGTCACCGCAAGAACACGGCCTTTCGCAGTCGCCTTGACCTTTACCAGTCCGCCGCCGGCCTGTCCTTCGACCTCGAGACTGTCGAGCTTCTTCTGGGCGTCCTCCATCTGGGTCTGGACCTGTTGCGCGGCTTCTTGCGCCGCTTTCATCATTTCTTCCATCGATTTCATGGCTATGCGCTCCTTGTTTCTTGTGGGCGAGGATCATCATCCTCCAGCAATATGGCATCGGGAAAGGCTTCAAAAGCGGCCTTCACCATCGGGGCATCGAGTATCGCCTGACGTTCAGCATCTCTGATCTGCTGTTCCTGTTCGACCAGACTGGGCTGCGCTTCGCCCTGTCCTTCGACGATTGTCCACTCCTGACCGGTCTGCTGCTTCAACGCATCGGCAATTTTCCGGATATCCGTATCGGCAATCGGACGCGCAGGCTGATAGACAAGATTGGGTGCATCGAGCGAGACAAGCCGCATGTCGGCAATCAATATGCTTTCCAATACGGCAGAGACCCGTCCGACTGCGGTGATAACATCGGCAAATTCAGTAGGCATCACGCTGGCTTGAGGCTCTGGCGCTGCAACTTGTGCAGGAACGGCTTGCGCGGGAGCGGCTTGCGCAACAGGCTCGACCACGGGTGGCGCAGACTGTTGAACGGGCGGTGCGCTGGCATTCGTGGAAACGCTCTTTTCAAGCATTTTCGCGAGCTTTCCCGGGTCAGGCATATCGGCGGCGCAAAGCACGCGGAGCAAGGCCATCTCGCAGGCTTCGCGTGGCAGATGCGCCTGCTGGACTTCCTGATAGCCCTTAAGCAGCAATTGCCAGAGCCGGTGCAAGACGGGGTAGGAAAGCTGTTCCGACCAGTCGGAAAATTGTTGCCTTGCCTCTTCCGACAGGGTCGGATCGCTGGCTCTGCCAACCTTGAACAAGGTTACCTGATGCGAAAGCGACAGCAGCCCGTTCATCAGCGACAATGGTTCGACACCGATTTTATACTGTTCTGCGATAGCGTCGAGCAGTGCAGCCGAATCGCCCTCGAGCAATTTTGCGAAAAGCCGCCGAACCGCGCCACGATCTGAAAGCCCGAGCATATCCCGGATCTGCGCAGCCGTCACCCGGCCATCATCTCCCATATCGGCATGCGCAATCGCCTGATCCAGAATCGACTGGCCGTCCCGCGCGGAGCCTTCTGCAGCCTGCGCGATGAGATTCAGAGCATCATCGTCCGCCTCGACACCCTCATTGTCGCAAATCATCCGAAAATTTTCCGCCAAAAGTTCCGGCGTAATCCGTTTCAGGTCAAAGCGCTGGCAACGGGACAAGACCGTGATCGGAACTTTGTTCACCTCGGTGGTCGCGAAGATGAATTTCACATGCGGTGGCGGTTCTTCAAGCGTCTTCAACAATGCATTGAAGGCATTTTTCGACAGCATGTGGACTTCGTCGATGATGTAGATTTTATAACGGGCCGAAACCGAGGAATAGCGCACCGCCTCGATAATCTCGCGGACATCGTCGACACCGGTATGGCTGGCGGCATCCATCTCGATGACGTCGATAAAGCTGCCTTCGGCGATGCTGCGGCATGGTTCGCATTTGCCGCAGGGATCGATCGTCGGACCGCCCTGCCCGTCCTCGCCAATACAGTTCAGCGCCTTGGCAATGAGCCGCGCGGTCGATGTTTTACCGACCCCGCGCACACCGGTCATCAGGAACGCATGGGCTAAACGATCGCGCTTGATCGCATTGCCCAGCGTCTGCACCATTGCGTCCTGGCCGATCAGTTCGGAGAATTTCGATGGCCGATATTTGCGCGCCAGCACCCGATAAGGCTGCGCCGCGCCCGGCGTGGGCTGCTCCGGCGCATCGACACCGCCAGCTGCAAATATATCTTGTGAATCGGACATGGAGCAACAGTTTAGGCGAGAGGCCGCGGCTTGTCGAAGGCTATTCGTGGTCATTTTCGAGTCTGTCCGAAAACAAGGAGAAAATGCCGTAAGCCGTTGATTTTAAGGGTATTTTATATTTGGAGACACCGCCAAAGCTTCGCGCTGCTGCAAAGTAGGAGCCGGGCGACCCGCAGAAAAATCGTTGCGGCTGCTTCCTTCCGGACCTGACCGGGTTGGCGAAGACTGCGTCCACCCGACTCCCGCTGCGCATATGGTGGGAGTTGGGCGAAAAAGCAAGCCGTTAGATGATCTGCATATTGTGGCTTTCACCGGGCATGTGCACGGTCAGGCCATCAAGCTCGGGGGTCAGTGTGATCTGGCAGGCAAGCCGGCTGGTGCGGCGCGCGCCGGCGGCCAGATCGAGCATATCCTCTTCCATTTCTGTCGCGGGCGGCAATCGGTCAAAATCCGCAGGTTTGACGATCACGTGGCAGGTCGAGCAGGCCATTTGCCCTTCGCATGTTCCCTCGAGCGGCTGGTCGTGAATTTGCGCAACAGTCAGCAGATTGTCGCCCTCCGACGCCTCGACAGACAGCGTCGTTTCTTCGTCAGCGCTGACAAAATGGACCGTGACCTTGCTCATGATAGCTGATTCTCCGCTGCTTGATTGATCAGACCGGCTGCCCGTTCGACTTCTTCGGCCGTGTTATAGCGCCCGAATCCCAGACGAATTGATGATTTTATTTGTGCCGGCTCCAGACCGAGCGCCGCCAGCACGTGGCTTGGCCGTCCCGAACCGCTGGCACAGGCAGAGCCTGCGGAAAAGGCTACGCCGCGAACATCGGACATCAAACGGGCGACATCGAGGCCGTCACGGCGGATATTGAGATTTCCGGGATAGCGTTGCTCGAGCGAACCATTCACTGTCCAGTCGCCAAACAGATTGCGCGCTTTTTCGGCGAGGCTCTCGATATGCTGCCTATCCTCTTGCCGGCGGTCGGCACAGAGTTTCGCCGCGGCACCCAGTCCCGCGCAGAGAGCCGGAGATAGCGTTCCCGAGCGCACGCCCTGCTCCTGCCCGCCGCCGTGAATCAATGGCGGCACATCAATACCGTCGCGCACCCAAAGTGCGCCGATACCCTTGGGGCCGTATATCTTATGTCCGGACAGCGCGATCAGATCGGCTTGCTGCGGAATATCGACCCGGCCAAATCCCTGTACCGCATCGCAGAGCATCAGCGCACCTGCCCGATGCGCCATTTCCGTGATCTGATCGACCGGCTGGATGACGCCAATCTCGTTATTGACCAGCATCGCGCCAACCAGCGCGGTTCGCGCCTCCAAACATGCTTCCAATTCTTCCAATATGAGCAGCCCATGCTGATCGACGGGAAGCAGACTGGTTTCAAAACCCTGCGTGTCGTACCAGAGCGCGGTGTCACGGACCGCAGCATGTTCGGTGTCGACAATGGCGATCCCGCTGCGGCCTTGCAGCATTCGGGCCGCACCCATTGCCAGATTGATCGCCTCGGTCGCGCTGCCGGTGAGTATTACGCGCCCTCCGCTGGGGAGCAGTTCGGCAACTTGCTCTCGCGCAACCTCGACTGCGGCTGCAGCCTGCCGGCCCATCACGTGTGGACTGTGCGGATTGCCGAACCCATCTTTCAGCCAGGGGAGCATTGCATCCAGGGCCTCGGATGCGAGCGGCGTGGTTGCCTGATTGTCAAGATAGATGGGGTTCATCCGCCGGGCTCAGCTTCGCCGCGATTCGGCGAATATCGACTTCCATTTGTCGATAAAGGCATAGATATGCGCCCGGCTGGTGTCCCGGCCGATGCTTACACGAATGACTTCGCGCGCGACCTGCGCGTCGGTGCCCATGGCTTCGAGCACATGGCTGGTCTTCAACGTACCGGACGAACAGGCGCTGCCGGCGGAGACCGAGAATCCGGCCATGTCAAATTTGATCAACTGCGTATTGGCGGCGACACCAGGCATATGATAGCTGGCGATGGTGGCGATACGGGGCGCCTTCTCGGCGATCACCGAGCCGCCTTCTTTCCGGATCGCGTCGTCCAGATGCTGGCGCAATTCCGACGCGCGCCCGGCCCAATTGGCCGGTGCCTCCAGCGCTGCGGTCATGCCCATGATATATGGCAGATTTTGGGTGCCGGACCGGTAGCCCTGTTCCTGCCCGCCATCGGCTTCTAGCAGCCGGAGGTCCTTGACCAGCAACGCGCCGACACCGGGAGGTCCGCCAAATTTATGTCCAGCGACAATGATCAGGTCGGCATCCGGCAGCGGCATTTTACCGATCGATTGCGAGCAATCGGCCATAAGATAGCAACCGCGATCACGAGTAACTTTCGCCAGCGCATCCAGATCCTGAATCACGCCGGTTTCGTTATTCACCGACTGGATCGCCACAAGCGCCGGTTCGTCCGCAGCCTTCAGCAGATGGTTGAGATTCGTTGGGACGACCAACCCGTTCATGTCCACCGGGACAGGCTTTGCATTGCGCGCAAACCGCAGAACCACATCATGCTCGACCGGCGAGACATATTGGGCCACGGGCCTGGACTTGGTCAGTGCGATTTGCACCGCTTCGCTCGCCCCGCTGGTAAAAATAACATCGCCATCCCAATCAAGAGCAGTCTTGAGACGACGCCTGGCATTTTCCAGCATCGCCTGAGCCGCCCGTCCGTCGCCATGCGGCGAAGACGGGTTCGCCCAATGCTCGAAACCCTCCGCGCAGGCTTTCTTTGCCACATCGAGCATTGGCGCGGTAGCGGCATAGTCTAGATAGATGCGTTTGGTATCGGTCACGATATTGGCAAAAACTCTCTGGCTTGCGGGATTGAGTTGCGGATTTGATGACTCTCCCTATATAGACGCTGCATCCAGCGCAAAAGCTATTCTGACTTGTCGCGCTCTGGAGACGACAATCTAGACCGAAGAATCGAAAATCCATGCCTGACGTAATTTTTACCGGACCCGAAGGCCGCCTCGAAGGCCGCTTCAGCCCAGGACCCCGTGACCGTGCACCGGTTGCGATGATATTGCATCCTCATCCGCAAGCCGGCGGGACGATGAATGATCGCATCACCCAGGCGATGTACAAGACATTCGTCAAGCGCGGCTTTGCCACCCTGCGGTTCAATTTCCGTGGTGTCGGGCGCTCACAAGGCACGTTCGACAATGGCATCGGCGAATTGTCCGATGCTGCCGCTGCGCTGGACTGGGTCCAGAGCTTCCACCCCGAAGCGCAGACCACCTGGATTGCCGGCTATAGCTTCGGTGCCTGGATCGGCATGCAACTTCTGATGCGCCGTCCGGAAATTCGCGGATTCATTTCGGTGTCACCGCCAGCGAACATGTATGATTTCAACTTCCTCGCACCCTGCCCGTCCTCGGGTATCATCGTTCAGGGGGTGAATGATGAAGTCGTGACCCCCAGCGCGGTCCAGAAACTGGTCGACAAGCTGCGGACGCAGAAGCACATCACCATTCATCATGACGAGATTCCCCGCGCCAACCATTTCTACGAAAATGAAATGGAATTGCTGATGGGATCGATCGACAACTATCTCGACATGCGGCTCGCGCCGGATTCGCCGATCAAATAAATTGCAGGCCTAGCCGCCGGATTGCGGCGATATAGGCTGATTGCTCTCCGGTGTTGGAATCGTCCAGATTCCGACATTGGCGAACATGACGGCGGCCGCCACGAGCATCAGCAGACCCTGCTTCCTGTTCGTGCCCCTGCGCAATATATAGATTCCGCCAGCCAGCAGCGCGGCGCCCGCCAGCATGAGTATCGATAAGATCAGGTTCGACATGTCGAAGCCGTTACCGTTGCATCGGCAGGCTGACAATCAAATCTTTCGACGGTTCCCCGAAATCGCTGCACCTCCGGATCCGCTTCATATACCATTTCCGGCCAAAGATGGTGGCACAGTTTGCCTGTAATCCACGGCATAGGTACACTTAAAATACGATAGACTTGATGAGCCCGAAACGGATGATGCTTGATCAATCCTGAACCGCCCCTTTTGATCATCGCACCCGTGGCGGACGATTTCGTCCTGACGCAAGCGCCCTGGTGCAAAGCCGCCAACACCAACATGGTGGTCAACCGCACGAAGTTCAAAAATCTGGAAATGGCCGAAGTCATTGTCGACGCCATGCCTTTTCGGCTCTCTCGTCTGACGGCAGCGGAAGCCGAACGGAAATTGATCCCTGATACATCTGAATTGACCTTCGATGATCTGGCATCTTCGGCAGACACTGTCATCGGCGTGACGCCGGGACATAATCTGACCAGCGCCAGACATATTCCCGAGGTCAACCGCCGATTGCTATCGCTTGGCAAGTGGATCGGGGAAAGCCTGACCGCGACCGCAGCAGCATGGATCCCGTCGCGCAGGCTGGTGAATTTTTCCATATTTCACCACGCCGTCGACCAATATCTTGCTGGCGGCCCGTTTCCGACGCTGCTCCGGACCTCCGTATCAGAAGTCCGCAGCGGCCATTTCGTGACCAGAGGATTGCATTATTTTTCCGGTCAGGAAGTCCGCCTTACCACGCCCGAGGGTTATGACCTGGCTGTGGTCAGCAAACATCTCGCGCGGATCATCGACGACATCTCCACCCACGGCAAAATCGTCAGGCCGGTCCAGTCAAAGGGTCTCGTTCAGGGAGAGACACTTACATATAACCCAAGTGACAATCTCGCCCATGTCGAAGTCAGCATCGCCAACAATGCCTTCAACTCCGACCGGGCCAAGATTCAATAGGGACTTAGGCCGCCGTAGGCGCCGCTTCGCGGACATTCTGGTCAACATGCTCGGCAAATTGCTCAAAATTGTTGATGAACAATCTGACCAGCTTTTGCGCGGTTTCGTCATAGGCGCTTCCGTCGGCCCAAGTCGAACGCGGATCGAGAATCGCGCTGTCGACGCCGGATACGGCCACCGGTACTTCAAATCCGAAATTCTCGTCGATGCGGAATTCACCGTCGTTCAGGCTTCCGTCCAGAGCTGCATTGAGCAACGCGCGGGTTGCCTTGATCGGCATACGGTTGCCTTCGCCATATTTGCCACCGGTCCAGCCCGTGTTGACCAGCCAGCAGCGCACGCCGCCCTTGGCAATCCGCTCTTTCAGCAAATTGCCGTAAACCGAAGGATGGCGCGGCATGAATGGTGCGCCGAAACAGGTCGAGAAGGTCGCTTCCGGCTCGGTCACGCCGATTTCCGTGCCGGCGACCTTGGCGGTGTAGCCGGAGAGGAAATGATACATTGCCTGCTCCGGTGTCAGCCGCGAGATCGGAGGCAATACACCAAACGCATCGGCGGTCAGCATGATGATGTTCTTGGGCACAGGACCCATATTTTCTTCCGAAGCGTTCGGAATAAATTCGATCGGGTAAGCGCCGCGGGTATTTTCCGCTTTGCTATTGTCGTCGAGATCCAGTTCGCGGGTTTCCGGGTCCATCACAACATTTTCGAGGACCGTCCCGAACCGGCGTGTGGTTGCGAAAATTTCCGGCTCCGCTTCTTCGGACAAACGGATCATCTTGGCGTAGCAACCGCCTTCGAAGTTGAATACTGCGGTGTCGGACCAGCCATGCTCGTCATCACCGATCAGCACGCGGCTGGCGTCAGCGGAAAGCGTGGTCTTGCCGGTTCCCGACAGGCCGAAGAAAATCGCGGTATCGCCTTCCGGACCGATATTCGCCGAGCAATGCATCGGCATCACCGAATCGAGCGGCAGCAGATAGTTGAGCAGACCGAATACCGACTTCTTCATTTCGCCGGCATAAGCGGTCCCGCCGATCAGGATCAGCTTCTCGCTGAGATTGACCGCAATGACGGTTTCGCTGCGCGTGCCGTGACGCGCTGGATCAGCCTTGAAGCTCGGCAGATCGATGATCGTATATTCCGGATCGAAAGCCGCCAGTTCGTCTGCGTTCGGTCGAACCAGCATCGTGCGGATGAACAGATTATGCCAGGCCAGCTCATTGATGATCCGGACATTCACCCGGTGTTCCGGCTGCGAACCGCCGAAAAGGTCTTGCACGAACAACGTATCTTTCTCGGCCAATGCAGCGAGGAAGTCTTCCTTCAGCGCGGCGAAATGATCCGGCGTCATGCCGACGTTGGTCTTGCCCCACCAGACGCTGTCCTCGGTCTCGCCATCGCGGACGATGAACTTGTCATTGGCGGAACGTCCGGTGTGCTTGCCGGTTTCCACAACCAGCGGTCCGTCCTTGGCCAGATGGCCTTCACCCCGGGAAACGGCGGCTTCAACCAAAGCCGGAGCACCCAGATTCCAGTGCTGCTCGCCCGAATTGGTGAAACCCTGATCATTTAACGTTACAGACGAAACTTTTGGCACTGATAATCCCCTATGGCTTGAAACAGGTTAGGTCACGCCGACCCGGCGAATTTGAATTGGCGCTTACTGAACACTGTCGAGTCGGTCAAATTTCTTCCCGCGACCTGACAAAAATACAGATATTCCAGACTGATTGCGACTCCATGTGTCAAAATCGCTACCGACAAGCTATCTTGTAACATATTATCCCATCCACTAGGTCACATTCAGCGCAAGTGGCAAAGGAACGCGAAATAATGGCAGCCAATATTGCTCTTGTCGATGACGACCGCAATATATTGACATCCGTGTCGATCGCTTTGCAGGCAGAAGGCTTTGTAACCCGTGTATATTCGGACAGCGAAGCGGCCCTTCATGCAATATTGGAGAATCCGCCGGACCTTGCGGTTTTCGATATAAAAATGCCGAAAATGGACGGACTGGAGCTGCTGAGGCGAGTTCGTGAAAAGTCGAATGTACCGGTTATTTTCCTGACTTCGAAGGATGAGGAACTGGACGAAGCACTCGGTCTTGCGATGGGAGCGGATGACTATATCAAAAAGCCATTTTCCCAGCGGCTGCTGATCGCCCGCGTCCGGTCGATATTGCGACGGACGGAATTTATAAAATCCGTCGACGAAGGTCAGGATGAGGAAGCCGCCGAGCCATTGGTGCGCGGAAATCTGGAAATGGATCCGGCGCGCCATCTGGTCCGGTGGAAAGACGAAAATGTCACTCTGACGGTCACGGAATTCATGATCCTGGAGACATTGGCCCACCGGCCCGGTGTCGTAAAAAGCCGCAACCAGTTGATGGACGCAGCCTATCAGGACGATGTCTATGTTGATGATCGCACCATCGATAGCCACATCAAGCGATTGCGGCGAAAATTCCGCGAAGTTGATCCTGAATTTGATGCAATAGACACGCTATATGGAGCCGGATATCGTTACACGGAATAAAGTTAGACAAGAGGGTGACCGCAGCCTGTCACTCCGCTGGTCAGCCCGGCTTTCGCTCACAACCCGGATCCTGGTCGTTAATGTGCTGGCGATTGCGTTGCTGGCCGGTGGTCTCTTCTATCTCAACAATTATCGCGACCGGCTGACCGAAGAACGGCTGGTGCAAGCCAGAATGCAGCTGACGATTGTCGCCGATGCCTTGTCGGCCGTTGATGCCGAGTATAAAAATTCGCTCATCCGTCAGTTCTCCAGCCATCTCCGCGCCCGATTGCGGCTTTATGGTCCGGATGGCGCAAAGACCGTCGACAGCTTCGCGTTGGCAGAGCCAAGCTATGAATTCGTCGACCCGGAGACGGAACCGTTCCGCAAGGATTTGGCCCGGCTGCTGGACCGCACCATCGAGAGTCTCGTTTTAAGCGCACCAGTCCCGAAATTCACAGAGCCGGACAATGATGTCGCCGGCGCATGGCCTATATTGGTTGCCGCCCGGGATAACACGGAAGCCGTCAGTTCCGTCCGCCTGGCACCTGATCGCACGCCGGTCATTGCGGCCGGAAAATCACTACCCGATGGTACCGGCACAATCCTGCTGACCGCAAACGCACGCGATATCACCCGGATTGTCAGAGCCGAACGGTCCAGCGTGTTGCTGGTGATACTGGTTGCCGCAACGGTGTCGATATTGCTTTCACTCTTCCTCGCCCGGACGATCGTCCAACCGATCAGAAAACTCGCCCATGCGGCTCTGCGCGTGCGCATGGGACGGTCCGACGAAATTGCCATTCCGCGAATGCCGGACCGGCGCGATGAAATCGGCCAGTTGAGCCGGGCATTGTCCGACATGAGCAACGCTCTGCGCTATCGTATCAACGCGACCGAAGCCTTCGCCGCCGACGTCAGCCATGAAATCAAGAACCCCCTCGCCTCCCTCCGTTCTGCGCTGGAGGGGTTGGAGCGCGTTGATGATCCCGGCTTGCAAAAACAGCTTCTGGACGTGGCCAATGATGATGTCCGGCGAATCGACCGGTTGATCAATGATATCTCCGATGCTTCGCGCGTCGATGCCGAACTGGCGCGGGCCAAGTTTGAGCCGATTGATATAGGGAAAATGCTGGAACAGTTGCTTGCCGCTCGCGAGCAGCGGGCCTCCAATCTCGGCGTGCATATCGCCTTCGCGCGGCCGGCAAAAGATGTCGCCAGAGTGATGGGCGACGGCGGCCGTCTCGAGCGTGTGTTTAGCAACCTGCTCGACAATGCCGTTTCTTTCTCGCCCGATGGCGGACTGGTGGAAATATTAGCCACCCCGGATGGTGACGAAATTGTCATCCATGTCGCCGATCAGGGTCCGGGCGTGCTCCCCGAACAGCGAGAACAGGTTTTTCAACGGTTCCACTCTGACCGGCCCGATGGCGAAGCATTCGGCAAGCATAGCGGGCTAGGACTGGCGATCGCAAAGACGATTGTCGAAGGCCATCAGGGTACGATCCGCATCCTGGACAGACCCGGCGGACAATCGGGAGCCTTGTTTGAAATCCGCCTGCCAAAGGCTGCGACATGATCAATTACAGCGAGAGCGAGGGGCGGATGACCGTGCACGCGACCGCCGTTGCGATTGCCGGCGCAGGACTGCTGATTCGTGGAAAATCCGGGTCCGGAAAATCCGACCTGGCTTTGCGTTTGATCGACCGGGGCGCAACGCTGATCAGCGATGACCAGGTCGAGATCGGGCGTGAAGATCAAAAATTATGGCTGAGCCCGCCAGTCAGTCTCGCCGGCAAACTGGAGGTGCGCTCGCTTGGGATATTGGAGCGCGATCATGTTTCCGGGATCGAACTGGAGTTGATCATCGACCTAAAAGACGATCCGGACCGCTTCCCGATGGACAGCCAGGCCGTGATTTTGCTGGGCATAAAATTTCCAGCCTGTACATTGGCTGCTATGGAGACGAGCGCAGCAATAAAGGCCGAACTGGCCATGCAACGCATAATGCAGGGCGCGAAGGAATCATGAGCGAAAAATCTGTCAAACCGGTCCTGCTGGTTACCGGCCTCTCCGGGGCTGGGAAATCGACCGCTTTGAAGACACTGGAAGATATCGGCTGGGAAACGATCGATAATTTCCCGTTTCGTCTTGTCGAACGCTTGCTCAAAACCCCGCCGTCCAGTTCCCGCGGTGACAGCGATCCGCCGCTGGCAATCGGCTTCGACAGCCGGACCCGCGGATTTGAACCGGACAAGCTGATCAAAAGCGTCAAGCGCCTGCAGAAAAAACAGGATTACCAGATTAGCACGCTCTATCTCGATTGTTCCGGCAGTGAACTGGAACGGCGCTATAGCGAAACCAGAAGGCGGCATCCGCTGGCGCTGGACCGTCCGGCCAAGCAGGGCATTGCGCTTGAGCGAACCATGCTGGCTCCGTTCCGCAGTTGGGCCGATCATGTGATCGACACCACCGACCTGACCGCCAATGACTTGCAGCGCGAAATCCGGCAGCAGTTCACGCTCGACAAGGATGCGGTCACCACGATCACCCTCACCAGCTTCGGTTTTTCGCGCGGTATTCCCAATAATATCGATCTGTTGTTCGACGTCCGTTTTCTGGCCAATCCGTTCTGGGATCCGGAGCTGAAGCTGAAGACCGGACTCGACGCAGATGTCGCCGAATATGTCGGCAAGGATCCAGCCTATCCCGAAGCGATCGAAAAGATTCTCGATCTGCTCAAATTCCTGCTTCCGCGTTATCAGGAGGCGGGCAAGGCCTATGTCAACATCGGGATCGGCTGCACCGGCGGGCGTCATAGATCGGTACATGTTGCCGAGCGCCTGAGCAAAGACTTGCGTGCCAGCGGGTTTTCGCCCAATGTCCTGCATCGCAACTTGGCTTCAAGGCCAGTAGAAGCGCTCGAATCAATGCAGAAATCAAACGGAAACAGGGGAATTTAATCAAGTGATTGGATTGGTCCTCGTCACACACGGGCATCTCGCAACCGAGTTTGTCATTGCCATGGAACATGTTGTCGGCGCGCAAAAAGCGATCGCCGCAATAGGCATTGGTGCGCGCGACGATATGGAAGAACGCCGCAAGGAAATTGCTGATTGCATCGCCAAGGTGGATTCCGGCGACGGCGTGATCATATTAACCGACCTGTTCGGCGGCACCCCCTCCAATCTGGCGATTTCGCTGATGGAAAAGGGCAAGGTCGAGGTGATCGCTGGCGTCAACCTGCCGATGCTCATCCGCCTCGACGGAGCGCGTAAATGCATGGACATTGCATCCGCGATCGCGGCGGCCAAGGAAGCCGGGATAAAATATATCAGTGTCGCTTCGGAAATATTGGGAAGCGATGCGTGAGTGAATTTCGCAAAACAGTAGAGATCACAAACAGCCGGGGTCTGCACGCACGAGCCAGTGCGAAATTCGTGACCTATGTCAGCAAACTGCCGGAAGGTCTGGATGTCCGGGTGGCGAAAGACGGCACGGAAGTGACCGGCACATCGATCATGGGCCTGATGATGCTGGGTGCAGCCAAGGGCGACAGCGTCGAGATCATTGTGTCCGGCGACCAGGCGGAAAGCGCGCTGGAAAAACTGACCGGCCTGATCTTTGACGGCTTTGGTGAAGACTGAGACGATGCGCCATCAGATTACCGGCTTTTCCAACCCGACGATAAAACGGCTCAGAAGCCTCCGCGAGAAAAAGCACCGCAAACGCGAAGGCCTGTTTCTGGCAGAAGGGCTGCGGATTCTGACAGAGGCGCTGGAAAGCGGCCGGACTCCCAAAATACTAGTCGTGGTTGAAGGCACAATATTGCATCCGCTGGCGCAGAAAATCGAGGCCGCGACCCTGGCTGCTGGCGGCGATGTCATCGAGACAAGCGAAGCGATCATTGCCAAGCTTTCCGGCAAATCCAATCCGCAATCGATCATCGGAATCTATCCCGATCATCCCGTCCCGCTGGAAGAGCTGGATCGATCCAAATCCAATATCTGGCTAGTCGCGCAAGCGCTGCGCGATCCCGGCAATCTCGGTACGATATTGCGGACTGGAGACGCGGTCGGCGCTGGTGGGTTGATCCTGATTGACGATTGTGTTGATCCCTTTTCGGTCGAGGCAGTGCGCGCCAGCATGGGGGCGGTTTTTACGCAGCAGATCGCGCAGGCGCGCTGGCCGGATTTTCTGACATGGCTGCGCAACGGTTCTGGCGAACTGGTCGGGACCAGCCTCAACACCGACAAGGACTATCAGTCGGTGCAATATCAATCGCCGACCTTCCTGTTGATCGGCAACGAAGCGCAGGGCTTGCCGGAAGACTATGAGGCCAAATGCGACACGCTGGTGAAAATGCCGATGATGGGCAAGGCCGACAGCCTCAACGCCGCCGTCGCCGCCTCGGTCATGGCTTATGAAGTGCTGAACCAGAGCCGCCAGAGATAGTTTGGCGTTATTCCCCTCTCTATGTTAGCTTGCTGACGGAGGGGGAAAATATGAAAAGAATAATCTCATTGTCATCGCTGGCAACACTGGCGCTCACCGCCTGCGGAGCGCCTGAGGAAGAAGCGCCGGTCGTCGAGGAGCAACTGGGCACCTATAGCGCCATCGGCACCGAACCCGGCTGGAACGTCGAAATCAAGGACGAGAAAATCGCCTTCACTTCGCAGGACGGCAAGGATTTCACACTACCGATTGAACGGACGAAGAAAACCGATGGCGGCTGGGAACTCAGAGGCTTTTCCGGCACCGATAATATCAATGTCTACATCACCAGCGGCGAAGAATGTAAGGATGGCATGAGCGATCGTACTTATGCCGATACGGTCAAGGTAGAAGCGAGCAACAATGGCGTGCTGAACGGTTGCGGCGGAATCTTCACCGAAAGCCTCCCCGGACCGGCCTAAAAGCTATTCTGCAGCCCGGTCGCTGATTTCCCGATCATCCTCGATCAGTTTTTCGGCGACCGAGTCACTATAGCGGGGCAGCGCCTCGATTTCCGGCACGGGTTCCAGATCCTTCTTGCCGGTCTCGATTTGCAGCTCGGCAAATTTGCGTCCGGTTGCCATGACATTGCGCTCGAAGCTGCCGACAAATTTGTTATAATTGCCAACCGCGCTGCCGAGACCCGATCCCATGCGCTTGAGATGCTCTCCGGCGACCGCTAGCCGGTCATACATTTCCTTGCCCAACTGGCCGATCTGTTTGGCTTCGGCGGCCATTTTTTCCTGACGCCAGACTCCGGCAACCGTGCGCGCGATCGCGACGAGATTGGTCGGTGTGGCGAGCAGCACCTTCTTCTCGAAAGCATGGTCCCACAAGGTCGGTTCATGCTCCAGCGCAGCGGCGAGAAAATGCTCGCCGGGCACAAACATGATCACATAATCCGGCGCGTCCTCGAACTGGTCCCAATAGGCCTTTTTCGAAAGGCCATCGATATGCGCCTTCATGCTGTTGCAGTGGCGCGCCATGGCAAAGACACGCGCATCTTCGTCTTCTGCTTCAAATGCGTCCTGATAGTCGTTGAGCGAAACCTTGGCATCGATCACCAGCTTGCGGCCACCGGGCACATTGATCACCGCATCGGGACGCAGACGGCCTTCATCGGTATCGATACTCTGCTCGGTGACAAAATCGGTATGTTCGGATAATCCGCAGGTTTCCAACACATTCTTGAGCTGCTGCTCGCCCCAGCGCCCCCGCGATTTCGGAGCGTTGCGGAGACTGTTGACCAGGCGGGCAGCTTCCTGCTGCACCCTGTCCTGCCCTTGGCGGACTTGCTCGATGGTCGCGCTGATCCCGGCATAGGATTCAGTGCGCTCTTTCTCGATCTTGGTGATCGAGGCTTCATAGGTCGCCAGACGTTCGTGTACCGGCTGCAACAATTTGGCGATTTTCTCGCCGCCTTTTTCGTTAGCCTGGTCAAATCGCTGGTCGGCCCGCTCGAGAAATTGCCGCTGCGCCGTTTCCAGCATCTTCGCGCCAATTTCGGAAAATTGCGCCGACAAAGCCTCTTTTGCTTCGATCAGCTGCTGCATCTGCTTTTCATGATTGCGGGCATCGGCCTGCAGCGCCGCCAGCTCGGTCCTGGCCGCATCCCGCTCATCGCGGACGCCGTCGAGCGTAATCCGCAAGGCATCGGTAGCCTGGGCCGCTTCCTTCGCCGCCTGCACCGCATCTCGGGTCGCTTGTGCGGCATCCTTGGCCGGCCTGCCGCCAATAAACCAGCCCAGCGCCAGACCGCCCAGAAGAGCGATGACGATGGCAGAAATGACAATGATGGGATCCAAATTAATTCACTTTCCAATAAGAACGAAAAGAGAACCTAGGATCGTTTTGAAGAATAGGCAATACTCGACAATCCGGAAAAGACAATTCAGAGCGATGCATTCGATAGCTGCCGTTCGTCCTGAGTCTGTCGACGGACAGTTCAAGCCGATAGATGCACTTCAACAAGCTCAGTGCGAACGGAATGGAATAAAATTTGAAATCGACCGGCCCTAAGCCGCGATCCCGTGTTCCTTGCGCAGCTTCGCAAGCTTCTTCAGCACCATTTGCCGCTTCAGCCGCGACAGGTGATCGATGAACAATATCCCTTCGAGATGGTCCATTTCGTGCTGGAGACAGGTCGCCAGCATGCCGTCAATCTGCTCTTCAAACTGCTTGCCATCAACATCCTGCCAGCGCGCGGTAATAGTCGACGGACGCTCGACCTCGGCATATTGATCGGGGACAGAAAGACAGCCCTCCTGATAAATATTCTGATCCTCGGATGGATCGAGAATTTCCGGATTGATGAACACGAGCGGATCGTTGATCACGCCATGGTCATGGTCGCAATGCTCGCCATGTTCATGTTCGTGCGGCGCCGGTTCCTGCAGATCGATCACCAGTACGCGCTTTGGCACACCAACCTGGATCGCGGCCAGACCTATGCCGGGCGCATCATACATGGTTTCGAACATGTCCTTGACCAGCGTTTTCAGTTCGTCATCAAACGCGGTCACGGGTTCGGACACAATTTTCAGGCGCGGATCAGGCACCTCGAGGATCGGTAATATAGCCATGGTCTAAATTTAGGGATTCTGCGCGGATTCGTCAAGCGGCGAGCAAGTTTGTTGCAGACCGTTAAAACATCCAACCGCCGTCCAATGCCCCTCCCGCCCCGAAAAAATATTATCGGGCATCGGGATCGCCGTCGCCGACGGAACAAATAATAAGGCGTGCGGTCCATTATCCTGGACCGCACGCCTTATTTAATCAGGTTATGATGTTTGGCTTAGAACTGGCCACGCAATGTGATGCCGTAAGTTCTTGGTTCCGCAAGGAAGGCCGAATAGGTCTGCTGCGATGCGACAAATGGCGTGTTGAACGCGACCTGCGAATAATTCACATTGAACAGATTTTGTGCCCAGCCTTCAATGGCCCATGCATTGTCAGGACCACGGATACCGATACGCGCGTTCACCAGCGTGAAACCGTCCTGCTCCTTGCCGTAAAGCAAATCCGATCCGGTGTTATAGTCACTGGTTGTACGCGCATTCACATAGAACAAGCCCGTCAGTCCGCTATTTCCGATTGGCGGAGTATAAGACAGAGACGCGGTGGCTGTGATTTCAGGCGCGTTGGACAGATTGTCGCCCGGCAGCAGCCGCAACGCCGGATCCAGGGCTTCGCCGGTATCACGGCCAACCAGATCATTTTCGTAGCTGGTATCGGTATAAGTCAGGCCCATCGTCACATTGACGTAGTTCACCGGATTGATTGACGCTTCCAGTTCGACACCCTGTGCAACCACGCCATATTTGACATCATCAGCGGCACAATTGCCCGTAGCAGCGCTAGCATCAGTGTCGGCACCGTTCAGATCGCTGCTGCATGCATTGATATTCTGAACGAGGAAAACGGAGCCGTTGAACGTATTCAGCTGGAAATTGTCAAACTGCTGACGGAACGCCGCTACGCTCAGCGAGAATTCCCGCGTCGAGTATTTCCCGCCGATTTCAAATGCATTCACCGTTTCCTGGTCGAACTGAAGATTGTCCGTGTCGCCAGTCAATGCCGGATTGGCCAAAGTTGAACTGGTCAACGCAGACCGGTCAAGGTTGAAGCCGCCAGCTTTGTAGCCACGTGAGTAGCTACCATAAAGCATCAGGTCATCGGTTGGCTTGTAGGACAGGATTGCCGTGCCGGTGAATTCATTCTCGCTGCGGCTGTCGCTCAAGGTAACGCCGTCCAGTTCGGATGTTGAATTACCCTGACATGACAGACCGATCAGACCGCCTGCCAAGGCACCTAGTGGTCCGCCGAGCAGCGGCGTAAACAATGCACGTTGCGTTGGGCACATCGTGTTGTCGTTGGTGAAAGCAGCGTTAAAGTCCTTCGTTTCATTGGTATAACGCAGGCCCAAAGTCAGATCGAGTTGATCCGTGATATGGAAGATATTATGGGTGAAAAACGCAAAATTCTCGCTCTTCTGATTATAGACATCGAGCACTGTGCCCTTGTCATTAATCTGGGCCAGATTATCCAGTCCGGCAAAAATCAGCGGCGTAGCAGCGCCGAATGCACCAGCACCGCCATTTGCGGCCTGCAGCGCAGCTCGTCCGCCCGCGCTCAGGCAGCCTGTGCTGGTCGGTGACGCCAGAGCAGGATTAACCGCGTTGACAATACGACATGGCGCGAAGGCACCATATTGCGTGCCGAACCGGATATTATCCCGTGTTTCGAGCTTTTCGTTCGCGTAAAAACCGCCGATCAGCCAGTCCAGCTTGTCGTCAAACGCCGAACCCTGCAGTCGCAGTTCCTGGGTGAATGTTTTGAATTCCCGCGCACCGGCATTTTCATTCGGCTCGCGATAAAGGATGTCCACCTGCGTGTAATCCGTGTCAGATGCCTGAAAGTTGGAATATTCACGATATCCTGTGATCGACGTCAGGTTCATGGTGCCCAGCTCGGCATTAACCTCGACCGAACCACCGAAATCCTCTGTTTCTCCGGCATAGGAACGGCCGGGTGTGACATAGATGTCCCGGTTGAACGTGCTTTGAGTGAGGGCGTTCGCATTTTGACCCAAGGCCAGAAGCACAGGAATGATCGGGTTATCGGTACTGGTAAGCGCGGGCGCGCCCGGTGCCGGAAGAGCAAAAGGATCAAGTCCTGCGCCTACCCGTGCTTGCTGTGCAAATTCAGGCTGTACGAACGTTGCTGCGCAGCACGACTCGTCCTTCTTGGAATAGTCGCCGATAACGCGGACGCTCAGACCGTCATTTGGTTCAAACAACAGCTGGCCACGCACCAGATAGCGGTCTTTGTTATTGACGTCGGTGCCGTTTACGACGTCGTTATAGAAACCGTCGCGCTTCAGATAAACACCGTCGATACGCGCGGCGATCGTATCGCTCAACGGACCAGTGATGCCGCCCTCGAGGCGAAGCTGATCATAATTACCATAAGTCGCGGAAGCATGTCCTGAAAACACGAATTCCGGTGCTGCAGTGGTGATACTGATCATACCGGCAGAAGAGTTCCGACCGCCCAATGTTCCTTGCGGGCCACGCAGAACCTCGATCCGGTCAATCGGACCAAGTTCGCTGAGCGCATTACCACTGCGCGAACGATACACACCATCAATGAACACCGCCACGGAGCTTTCCAGTCCGGGGTTGTCACCCACAGTGCCGATACCGCGGATACGGGCAGAGCCGTTGGCTTCGTTGCCCGTCGATGACACAAGCAGTGAAGGCGCAAGCTGATTAAGCTCGCGAATATCGCTCGTTCCGCTCTGCTGCAATTGCTCCGCGCCGATGGCCGAGACGGCAATAGGCACATCCGACAAAACCTGCGCCCGCCCCTGTGCGGTCACCACGATCACATTGTCATCGTAAGTGCCCTCATCACTTCCGCTAGCTTGGTCGGCCGCATCGGATTGCGTTTGTGCATAGACGGGGGCCGTGGCGATTGCTGCTAGTGCGATTGCACACGCAGACAGATTCAACGCTAGTTTCATAACATGCTCTCCTGAAAACTTCTTTTTTTATACCGGGAGATGATAACCCGGCATTTTGCATTTGAAAGCCAAATCGGGGGGTGTTGTGCCAGTTTTCTGCCAACTGTGTCTTTATTGTCATTATTGTTAGTACGGGCAATTTTGCCAGTGGCGCTCTGCATCCGGTATGATTTCCCGGAGCGTTGCCCTCCGCGACCGCCTGGTCGCTGGCGTCATCGACGGGAAATATCAATAAATATGGCGCCAAAAAAGCCCTTTTTCCGCCAATTCCAGACGATCGCCCGAGACAACGGGGCCGCTCAAGCTCGCCGAACGTCAGAAAGACTGCCTCCTCTAGCGGCTGCTCAATCTTTATTAACCGGCCTTCGCGAGCGCAGCGCCTGCGCCAAAGTGCCCTCGTCCAGATAATCCAGCTCGCCACCGACCGGTATGCCGTGGGACAATTGGCTCAGTCTGATCGGGTAATTTTCCAGACGCTCCGCGATATAATGGGCGGTGGCCTGGCCCTCGAGCGTTGCATTCATCGCCAGCACGACTTCGTCAATGCCGCCTGCCTCGACCCGCCTGATCAACGTATCGATCCCGATATCTTCCGGCCGGACACCGTCGAGCGCCGACAATTTGCCGCCCAGCACATGAAATTTTCCGGGGAACAGGCGCGATTTGTCCAGTGCCCAGAGGTCGGAAACCTCCTCGACGACGCACAGCGATTTATCATCGCGCCGGGGATCGCTGCATATCTGACAAGGATCCTGCGTATCGACATTGCCGCAGATGCCGCAGGTTACGAGCCGCTCATCCACTCTCTCCATCGCCGCCAATATCGGCTTCATCGCCGTTTCCGGACGCTTTATCAGATATAACACCGCTCGTCGCGCTGAACGCGGACCAAGGCCGGGAAGCTTGGCGAGGGCCTGAACCAGATTTTCGATCTCTTGCGATGCCATGGCTTAGTCATTAGGAGCAGCCGGACAAACCTGCCAAGCACAAAATGCCTGTCCTACAGGAACGCGAATGTTTATCGTCCCGCTCATGCCAGGGTCTGATCAAATATTTGAAGGCAAAAGCAGAATTTTGTAAAGCGATCCCGCTGATCCGGAAAATCAATTTCTCGATTAGGGGGTGTGACCCGTGTGACCCTGAGAAAGATAATGTATGACGTCCGGCCACAAATCCCTGCGCATTGCTTTCATGGGAACGCCCGAATTTGCCGTACCGGCGTTAAAGGCGCTGCACGCGGCGGGGCATGCAATTGTTGCGGTTTACTCGCAACCACCCCGGCGCGCGGGTCGCGGCAAGAAACTGTCCCCCTCGCCCGTTCAGCGCGTTGCGGAAGAGCTGGGCATCGAGGTGCGCACGCCGGTTTCGCTGAAGGGCGAAGACGAACAGCGGGCCTTCGCTACGCTCGATCTGGATGTTGCGGTGGTTGCCGCTTATGGATTGATCCTGCCGCAGGCGATATTGGACGCGCCCGCAATGGGCTGCCTGAATATTCACGGCTCTTTGCTCCCCCGCTGGCGCGGTGCGGCACCGGTGCAGCGGGCGATATTGGCCGGCGACACAGAAACCGGAATCACCATCATGCAGATGGAAGCAGGCCTGGACACTGGTCCGATGCTGCTCAAGTCGGCCACACCCATGGACGGTAAAACCGCTGGCGAACTGACGGAAGAACTCGCCGAGACGGGTGCGGATCTGATGGTGCAATATCTGGCCACACCATCAGAATATCCCGCCGAAACACAGGATGACGCGCTGGCCACCTATGCGAAGAAAATTGAAAAACAGGAAGCGCGCCTGGATTTCAGCCAGCCTTCCAATCATGTTGAACGCCAGATACGGGCCTTCACACCGGTCCCCGGTGCCTTTTTCGAATTCGAGAATATTCGGTACAAGATTCTGGAAGCCCAAGTCAGCGATGCCGAGGGCGCGTCTGGAACAACTTTGGATGATCAGCTTCTCATCGGCTGCGGCACCGGAGCGATCCAGCCCGAAATGATCCAGAAAGCCGGCAAGCCGGCCATCGATCTCAAATCCTTCCTCAACGGCACAAAAATCCCGAAGGGTACGATATTACAATGACCCGCTTTGCCCTCACCTTGGAATATGATGGCCGTCCGTTCATGGGCTGGCAGCATCAGGATCACGGCCCCAGCGTCCAGCAGGCGGTGGAACAGGCAATCCACAAGATTACCGGCCAGGACGTGCGTGTCTTTGCAGCCGGCAGAACCGACGCCGGCGTCCACGCCCTGGCGATGCGCGCGCATTTTGATCTTGAGACGAAGCTGACACCTTTCCGGTTGAGCGAGGGCATCAACGCTGGCCTGCGTCCCAATCCGGTTGCGGTGCTGGCCTGTGACATTGTCGACGAGGAATGGCATGCCCGCTTCGCGTGCGAGGGACGGCGCTATCTCTACAAGATTACCAATCGCCGGGCGCCCTTGACCTTCGATCGCGGGTTGAGCTGGCAAATTGCGCCGAGCCTTGATGCCGAAGCGATGCACAATGCGGCCCAGGCGCTCATCGGGCAACATGATTTCACCACCTTCCGTTCGGCCCATTGCCAGGCGCAAAGCCCGGTCAAGACGCTCGACAGCATATCGGTCAGCCGGTTTGGCGAGGAGATTGAAGTGGAGGTTGCGGCCCGCTCGTTCCTGCATCACCAGGTCCGCTCGATCGTCGGTTGCCTGAAACTGGTCGGCACCGGAAAATGGACAAAAGTGGATTTGAAAAACGCACTGCAGGCGAAAGACCGCAACGCGCTCGGCTTCAACGCCCCGCCCGATGGCCTCTATTTTGTGGAAGCTGTCTATCCGGAATAGCTGTTCCCCGGCGAAGGCCGGGGCCCAGAACATTGGCGCACTACCGGCTGGACGCCGGTCTACGCGGAAAAACTAGAGCCCGAACAACCGCGACAGTGACTTGTCCAGCATAAGCAATTGCCAAAGCAAGCGACTATTGTCCAATCGTCCAGCGATATGATCATCCGCGACCTTGCACATGGCCTTGGCGTCGAACCAGCCGGTCCGCGCCAGATTGCCGCCACTGGCAATATCCCGCGCCGTCTCGGCAAGCGGCCCGCGAAACCATTGTGCGATCGGCGTCACGAAGCCCATTTTCGGCCGGTAGAGAATATCATTGGGGAGATATTGTTCCATCGATTTCTTGAGGAGATATTTGCCCTGCCCCTTGTGCACCCGCAAATTGGTCGGCAGTTTGGCGGCGAATTCCATCAGCTTGTAATCAAGCAACGGTTCTCGCGCTTCGAGCCCCACGGCCATACTGGTGCGGTCGACCTTGGTCAGGATATCACCCGGCAGCCACATTTTCATGTCGGCATATTGCGCCTGATCGAGGCCATCTCGCGCCGGCGCATTTTCCATCAGGTCGATCATCCGCTGCTCGGCCTGATAGTCACCCAGATCGCTGCGCATGCGGTCGGAATAGATTTGCCGGCGGCCAGCTGGCGTTGTCACGCCGACCGCTTCGGCATAGCCTTCGGCTCCAGTCCGGGCCAGCGACAGAAGCGTAGACTTGGCGCGAAACGGACGCGGTGCCCAGTCGGCCTTGGGATAGACCGAACCCAGCCAGCCAAAGGCCGGGCCGCGCAAGGATTGCGGCAACAGCCCCCTCATCCGTTCTTCGGCATGGTGAAAGACATGGCGGCGATAACCAGCCATTGCTTCATCTGCCCCATCGCCCGACAGCGCCACCGTGACATTCTGGCGGGCCAGCTCGGCCACCCGGTAAGTAGGCAAGGCAGAAGCGTCGGCAAAGGGTTCGTCAAAATGATCGGCCAGCGTATCAATCAAGCCGAAATCATCGGTCGCAACAGTGCGTTCGCAATGATCGGTCTGAAACCGCTCCGCGACCTGCCGGGCATAGCCGGTCTCGTCCAGCGACTGCTGATCAAAACCGATCGAACAGGTCTTGACCGGTCGGCGGCTTTGCTCCGCCATCAGGGCGACCACAGCGCTGCTGTCGACACCACCGGAGAGAAACGCACCAAGCGGCACATCCGCGATCATACGCGAGCCTACGGCCTGTTGCAGCAGATCAACCAGTTCTTCTTCCAGAGCGCCCGCCGAAGCCTTGTGCCGCTGGCTGAAATCCATATCCCAATATTGGACCGGTGCAGGTTCCGGCTTACCCTGCTCGAGCAGCAGATAATGGCCAGCTGGCAGCTTCTTCACCCCCCTGAGCAGCGATGTCTGGTCCGGTACATAGCCAAAGGCGAGATAGTCATCGACCGCCCGCAAACTGGGATCCCGGCGCAACAAGGGATTGGCGAGCAGCGCTTTCAGTTCCGAACCGAACAATATGCTGCCGTCGGAAACACGTGCATAAAACAGCGGCTTCACGCCCAGTCTATCGCGGGCGAGAAACAATTGCCGCGTGCGCTGGTCATAGAGCGCAAAAACGAACATCCCGTTCAGCCGTTTCAGGCAGTCCACGCCCCATTGGCGCCAGGCATAAAGAATAACTTCGCTGTCGCTGCTGGTCTGGAACTGATGGCCCAGGCCTTCCAGTTCTCCGCGCACTTCGCGGAAATTATATATTTCGCCATTGAAACTGAGCACCTGCGCTTCATCCGCTGTCAGCATCGGCTGCGCGCCGCCTTCCAGATCGATGATCGAAAGCCGCCGATGGCCGAGCCCTACGCCCGCGGCAGTCCAGATACCCGATCCGTCCGGCCCGCGATGGGTCAGACTGTCGGTCATCTTGCGCAGACGATCGGGATCGACCGGCTTGGCCGTCTCCAAATGAAAGATGCCTGCAATTCCGCACATAGGTGCGCCCTAGCGCAGCCCCGCCATCGCGTCAGCCCATTTGTCGACCGGTCCCAGATCAGCGAGAAAGGCATCAATCGAAATCCGGGGCGATTCCTCGCGCTTCGTCTCCGACGACACCAGGATCGCCACCGCCTGTTGCGGTCCGCCGAGCAGCTTGCCCTTCAGCGTTTCCAGCTTAACCACCGATCCGCTGCCGGTAAGCTTGCCGCCAATACGGTAAAAGGAAACAACATCGCGCACCACCGGTCCCGGTGCAATCAACTCAACGGCAGCCGCGCCTTCCGGTGCTTCGAGAGCCCGGTTCCGCGACCACTCGGTTCCGGGAACATGAGCGCCCTGCCCGTAGCCGACAATCTCGCGCCCATCGTCCTGACGATCATAAACGGCGATCGACAGATCGACTTCCATGCCGGTGGCCCCGTTCCGGTAGCGGCCGAGCAACTGATGACTGGCACCGTCGAACCGTGGTTCCCACGGATAAAGGGGCTGATAGTCCACTCTTTCCCAACCGGCGACTTCCGGCAGGGCAATCCTGTCGGGCACGGTCGATTCCTGAGCCGCGAGAACCGATACCCACATCACCGGCGTCAGAATAATAGCCGCCATCGCGGCCATGATCTTCACCGGATGCTGACTGCCAGACGGGACAGACTGCCGACGAGCCAAAGCGTCTCCATCAATCATCGGATCGTCGATCTTGCGATCGTAGAAGGGCCAGCCGATTGCCATGAGCAAGATCAGGACGAAGGCGAAAAAGAACCAGCCGTAGAAAATATGATCGAAGCCGACCGCGAAATCGAGCGATGTATGATGCGCGATATAGATGGTGCCAAAGGCGCGGACGCCATTGGCAAGGATCGGCACGATAACCGCAGCGATCATGAACAATATCCGGCGGTTCCAGCTCTGGAAACATACATTGCTGACCAGCGCGCCATAAGCGAACATCGCGATCAGAAACTTGATGCCGGAGCAGGCTTCGGCAACTTCGAAATAGGCGGTCGGTGTGGAAATGAATATGCCGTCGATAAAGGCCGGGATATCGGCCCAGCCGAGAAAGACCATCGACAATTTGGCGGTCACCATTTGCAGGAAGGGCACAAATTCTTCACCGAACGGGACTAGGAAAAAGCTGAAACCCAGCGGGAATATCAAACCGCGGGCAACGGTGGGGCCGAGCAATGTGACAACGGCGCCTTGCAGCATCATCAGCAGGCCGAGATGCCGCGCAAAGGAAACGCCGGCAGCCTCACCCAGCAACCATCCGAAAGCAGCAGCGCCCGTCCAGATCAAACCCGGCCACCAGATTTCCGGCGCAAGCTTTACCAGTTCTTCTCTACGTTGCTGCACCAGCCAGTAGAGGATCGGTACAATCAACAGACAGTGATTATAAGTGGAAACAGCCCACCATGTCCGGACCATGTCCACGCCATCTCGCCAGAAAATCGCCAATATGGCCAAGCTGGCAAGCGCCAGCAATTTCAGATGCACCGACCAGAGCGACGCGGGGATGGCAGCCTGCGGGTTGCTCTGCGCCTGATCGGCAGTGGCGCTCGTCATGCTGCAACCTCTGCGATAGAAGATGTCGTCAGCCCGCAAAGGCTTGGCAGTTTTGCCAGCTGCCTTGCCCAGGAATATTGCGCATGAATAAGTTGTTCCGCCTGCTCGCCCAGATGTTGGGCACGCTCGGAATCTTGCAGCAATTCGCACACCAGTTGCGCTTCGTCATCAACGGAATTGGCGATCAGAAAATGCTGACCATTGATCGCGTCTATCCCCTCGGCGGCGCACCGGGATGCAACCACCGGCTTGCCCATGGCCATCGCCTCGAGCACCTTGTTCTGGATACCGCGCGCAATCCTCAGAGGCGCGACGACGACATCGGCAGCGATGATCCAGCTGCGGATATCATCGACAGCGCCAACCATAACCGTGCCATTCTTACCATCGAGTTGCGTGACCTTGTCGGTGGGCGAACGCCCGACAATCGCAAAACGGGCCTCAGGAAAGCGCGCGAGAATCTCCGGCATGACCTGCGTGCTAAAACTCTGCACCGCTTGCACATTCGGCTGATAGTCCATCTGGCCGGTGAACAGGATCATCGGTCCGCTTTGTTCGAGCCCCTCTGGCTGCACGTCCGTTGCGCCGTAAAATTCCAGGTCGATCCCGTTGCCCACGGCCTTCACCCGGTCCCCGGCCAAACCCGAGCGCTGACGAAACAAAGCCGTCTCCGCTTCGCTGACAAACAGACTGTGATCGACCCGTTCGGCAACATCTTTCTCGAACGTCCGCAACAACCGGCCTTCCCGGCGATTGATCCAGGCCATCGGCCCCGACCCATCGTCGGCATAGCTTTCAAATTTTGCGCTATCGACATCGCCAAAATCCATCACCACGCGACCGCCAAAATCCGCCGGGATGAACTGCGCCATTTGTCCCGAAAAAACGAAGATGCAATCGACCGGTCGCGTGGCAACGACATGATCGACATAGGCGCGGATTTCGGAACTGTCGAAACAGGTCAGCGACACTGGTTTGCCGGCCAGCATCGCTTCGATCCCGCCCAGCCATTGCGGCTTTTTCCGCAGGACAATTTCATAGGAAGCCAATTCCGCTTTGCGCTCCCAGCCCAGTTGTCTCTCCGCTTCGTCTTCGGCGAAGCAGGCGACATGCACCGGCGCGCAATCCATCAGCTTTTGCAAGAAATGATGCGAACGGATCTTGTCGCCGCGGTTCGGCGGCCACGGAACGCGGTGGGTCAGAAACAATATTTCGCCCATCAGCCAAGGCCCCGGGCAATCACGGGCCCAACCCGTTTGGCCGCCCAAAGAGGCAATCGCTGCCACAGCGCTACCTGCATCCGGTATTTGGGGCTCATGGGATTGACATCGCGGGCATCTTTGCCGTCGGCTGTGCGCGTTGCATAGGATAGTGGTTGCGGTTCGAAACCCCAGTTCTTCTTGAAAGAAAAGGCGCCCGTGCCATATTTGGATCGACCAAAGTCGAACGATTTGCATCCCCGTTCGCGGGCATGGTTCATCAGTTCATAATACATGATCTCGTTGGCCCGGAAACGCCGCGCATCCCATGTCCCGCCGCCCCAGTAAGGCATCACTGTCTGATGATGATAGAGGCTGAGCACACTGGCTACCGGAATGCCATCACTGAGCACGGTCAGGATATCGGCATTCTCGCCAAATGCGTCGAGAACTTCATCGAACAGCGCTTTGGGAAATACCGGTGTTCCAAGATTACGGACGCTTTCTGCATATACGGCATAATGATCCGCCCGGTCTTGCTGCGTCGTCCCGATGCGCACCGTCAAATCGTTCTTCAGACCCTTGCGGACTTCAGCGCGCTGTTTGCGCGGAATGGCGAGCAACTGGCTTTCCGCATCGTCCGCCAGATCGGTGACAAAACCGGCGTAGACATCCTGCTTGCGCTGCCATTGTCCATCGGGCACAGGCCCGCCGCGCAATTCGACGGTAGGGAAGCTGTTGCTTTCGGCGAAGCGCCACGCTTCGTTGGCGAGCAACCGGATTGCCGCATCATCACCCGAAAGAATACCGCCGCCCACGGCAAAGCCGGAGGAGACCAATGCCCTGCCGAACAAGCCGGAATGGATCAGGTTAAGCGGCAGGATTCCCAGTAACTGCCCGACGCTGTCTTCGGCCAGAAGATAGCGCCATTCCTGACCGCAAGCTTTCCCGACCGACAGCACCCACGCAGGGCGATGAAAGGCCGTGCCTTGCGGCGAAGCGTCGACGAACGCTTCAATCCGGGCCAGTTCATTGGCATCTGGTTGCGCAAGAACACGCACCGTCAAGGGTTTTGGCTTGAATGCCATGTTCATTACATCAGCCCCGCTTCCAGAGCCGCCAATTCATCAACCCTGCCCCATTTGAAATCCTGCCCGGCCCGCAACAGCTTCGCGCGCATCGCTTTTAAATTGGTATAGTGGCGAAGCTTTGACCGGATCGGCGCATTGCTGACACGGGGCTGGTCGGGGTCGATTTCCCAAGGGTGAAAATAGAATATCGCGCCGTGTCCGTCATCGCGCTGCATTTTTCTGATCGACCGATCATATAATGCATAAGGCAAGAGCCGGAAAAACCCGCCTCCACCGGCAGCAAATGGCCGCTTGCCAAGCTTGACAGTCGTGACCGGCAATTCGATGAAATCGGACTGATCTACCGGCTTCCAGGCAAAGCGGGGAGACCCCGCCCAGCCATAATGATCGTGATGGATCGGCGCGACGCTGGATGAGTAGGTATAGCCATCTTCGGCCAGTATCTCGTGCGCCCAGGGTGTCCGCTGATCGATCGAGAAGCTGGGAGCCCGATAGCCGATGACCTGCTGCCCGGACGTATCCTCGATGATCTTGCGGCTGCGGTCCAGATCGGCGCGGAACTGGTTGGGTGACAGGGTGAACACGCGGGCGTGATCATAGCCGTGATTGGCGATTTCATGGCCGGCGTCGGCAATCTGCCGCATCAGCGCCGGATAGCGTTCGGCTACCCAGCCCAAGATGAAAAAAGTTGCCTTGATGCCCGCTTCATCGAACAGCGACAGCACATCATGTGTGTTGCGCTCTACGCGATGTTCAAGCTGATCCCAGTCGGCGCGATCAATGACCGCCTCGAAGGCTCCCACCTGAAACCAGTCCTCGATATCGACCGACATGGCATTGAGCAAAGCATCCGCTTTTCCCGCCGTGGCGAAAGATTCAGGCCGCACGTCCCGCATTGACATAGCTTTCCTTGCTCCGGACATCGCTCTCGACCCATTCCACAAGCATCGTCAAGACGCGGTGCAGATTTTCTTCCTGATCGTTCATGCGCGTTTCCATCAATGACAATCGCTTCGCTATGATATCGATCCGTTGTGCCACCGCCTTGTCGGCAGCTGCCGGAGGCGTGACAGATTCCACGGGCTTCGGTTCAGCTGCGGTCTTTGCTTCGGCGGTCTGTCGGACAGGCTCCGCAGAAGCTTCCGGTGTCCGCAGATTGACAACTTCATGTCCCGGTACCGGCGCTGGTTCAACAACAGCCTCGGAGTCCGGGCTCGATGGCCTGGCAACCGGATCAACACCCGGGTCCTGAACCTTTTTGGGCTTTTCCCAAAGCGGATTCTTGGTCTCGGTCGACGCGGTGGGCGGTGCGGCAATTTCCACATCCTCACCTTTCAGGTCAGCAAGCACCCGCTCGACCATCGGCTGGTCGATCATCTCGGCATGCTCGATTGATCCCATCAACAATATCCGGCTCATCAGCGCGTTAATTTTGCGCGGGACACCATCCGTCTCTGTATAGAGCAGGCGAAATACACTCGACGTGATCTTCGGCCGTCCCGACCAACCGCTTTTCGACAGGCGATGGGTGACATAAGGTTCGATTTCTTCGGCATCCATCGGTTCGAGATGATGGTGCGCGATGACCCGCTGGCGCAATTGTTCCAGCTGGTTCGAGTTTTGCAACATGTCGCGAAACTCCGGCTGCCCGAGCAGGAATATTTGCAACAACGCCTGGCCACCAAGCTGGAAATTGGACAGCATCCGCAATTCCTCGAGCGCGCCCGCCGGAAGATTTTGCGATTCATCCACGATCAGCAGACAACGGCGGCCGGCGCGCGCTTCGGCGTGCAAAAATTCTTCAAAGGCGCTGAGCAATTGCGCCTTGTCCATATGGTCTGTGTCGATATCGAAATGATTCGCGGCAACGCGGACGATATCTTCGCTGTCCAGTTTCGTGGTGACGATATTGGCAGCGGTAAGACGTGCCTTGTCGATCGTCGCCATAAGATGACTGACCAAAGTGGTCTTGCCCGCACCGACGTCGCCGGTGATGACAATAAAACCTTCGCCCTGCGCCAGGCCATAGCCAAGATAGGACAAAGCCTTGCGGTGCGTCAGGCTCTCGAAATAGAAATGCGGATCCGGGGTCAGCTGAAAAGGCCGCCCGTTCAATCCATAAAATGTGTCATACATGCGCGTATCTCCGATCAGCGGCGGTGATGAAGCTGTTAAAAATCATATCTTAGTCCCAGTAGAGCAGAAGCTGTAAGCTCGCTGTCGAAACCGTCTTGCTGGAAGCTATCCAGACCGACAGCCGCAGTGCCCTGCAGCCTTGGCAAAATTTGGCGATAATAAGCTGCGTTGGCGCCGACCCCCAAAACATTGGGTGCATTGGCAAAGCCGCTATCCAGCAGATTGGCGTAAACATTGGCATCAAAACTGGAATAGATATCGAGTTCCCGACCAATTGTCAGATTGGCATAATAATTCTGGTCCACGAGGCCGTCGACCGCAGAAACTGAACCGAGTTGCGAAGCAAAGAAGCGACGGCGCGCATAGCCCACACCAAGCCCGGTATTCCAGCCGCCGGAATTATAGGTAAGCTGCCCGTTGACACCCCGCGCACGGAATGACGACGAAGCGGCGGATTGAAGCACATCGTTGAAGCAGAGGCTGCTCGTCTGACCGAAGGCACAGCCATTCAGTTCACCGCTCAGAGGGTTGCGTGTACTGGTGAAACCGGCGCCCAGATTGGACAAATTGTCATTGAGCAAATTGCCGAAACCCGAAACCGTGTCATAAACTGAAATACTGAGCGCGGTGTTCTTATTGGGCTGATAAGCGAAGCTGCCAAAATAGGTTTCACTGCCATAGCGCTGACCGACCCGCGCTTCGAGCGAGGTGCGGCGACTTGGCCGCCACAGGACACCGGCATCCCAGTAGAGACCGTCCTGATCATAAGACAGCAATCGGGGTGAAGTTTCGTCGGTGACGAAGCGTCCATCGTCTCCGATGATCGGCACTCCGTTGATGTCGCGTACAGCATCCCGTTCCGAAATCTCGATATCTTCATAGCCAACACCGCCAACCAGCGCCAAGGTTGACGAGACCGGCACGGTTACATCTGCCCGGACCTGTTTTCCTTCAAAACGCTGATCAAGCTGGCTGCCATCCTCGCGTTGCCAGCCCGCACTAACGGCCCAGCCAAAGGGAAGATCGCCCGGCTGCATTCCGACGCTCGCGCTGGCCGAGTGGCTGACACTATCGTCGAAAACATCAATCGGAAGCTGCCCTGGCGGCAGGGCACCGGTGGATTCGTTCTCTACCTTGGTATAGCCCAGCCGGTAACCGGCATTCACATCCAGTGCGCCGACCCGGGTCGACAGGGTCGGACCGGCATAAACCGAATAGACCTGTGTCACATTGTCGATATTGCCCACCGTATTGGACGGCGCTTCGCCGCGCAGATCGACCCGGCTGCGGGTAGCGATACCGCCGGCTTCCAGTGACAAAAGATTGGGAACGACTTGCACGCTGCCGCGGGCCAGACCGGTTATGATATCTTCGTCACCCAGATTATCCTGATAGAAAAATCTGCGTTCATAGCGGATGTTCAACTGGGCTTCGGCATTGCGCGTCTGGAGGGACGTGTCGACACCGGCAGCAACCGACGTATAGGTCAGCACATCGCTGCCGTCTTTCAGATCGGCTACCAATATTTGCTGGATTTCGATGTAGGGCGCCACGTCGGCTTTGCGCTCACGTGCCTCGACGGCCGGCGCAGCCAGTCCCAGCAGCGGAAGAATAGCCGCTCCATATTTCAGGACATTTCTAGTCATATGCGCGGTCATGGCTTACTCTCCATATCCATAATAGGATCCAAAGCGCCTGCCTGTCGGCGAGAATTTCGTGCCGTTCAGGAGGAGTTGGATATGATCACAGCCGCCCAGTAAACTCAGCGCATCGCGCAGGGCGGTTTCGGTCGTTTCGTCTGCTTTGACCACCATCAGGACCTGACCGACATGCGTTGCCAGGACAGAGGCGGGTGATGCCGACAAAGCCGGCGGTGAGTCAAAAATCACGATGCGATTGGGGTTATTCTGGGTCAGACGGTTGAGCACCTGCTCGGTCCGTGACGACGCCAGATATTCCGTATCGGCATTGGTCTGATCACCGGCCGGCAGTATTGCCAGGCCGGGAATATCTGTATGGATGATACAGCTTTCTATCGGCAATTGCGGATCGGCAAGCGCGTCCATAAGGCCTTTGCTGCCCTCTAGGCCAAGACTGGACAGGATGCTTGGTTTTGCAAAATCCGCATCGACCAGCAGGACTTCATTGTCCTTTTCCGCCGCGATCGAGAGGGCGAGATTCAAGGCGCAGAATGTCTTGCCTTCATTGGGATGCGCCGAGCAGATCAATATCCGTTCGCCCTGTGGTATGGGGTCTACTTTCTGGCTGCCCTTTGCGGCCAGCAGCAACTGACGTTTGATGATCCGAAACTCTTCCGAGATACCGGTCACCGGTCCGTCAGGAACAATGAATCCGGCTTCCCGCAATTTGTCCCGATCAACAATGACGGTCGGACCATCATAGGATTCAACCGGCCTTTGCGTGACCGGCATGACCTGCCGGGCTGGCGTTTCCTGCGGCAAAGATTTCGACGTCCCGTCTCGATGTTCGACAGTCCGGACTGCTGGGATATAGTCATAGATTTCCCCTGCCCTTTCGAGCAACGAACCGGTCTTTTTGGGAGGATTATATTCGTTCATTTCTGCTCCCTCAGGCCACCATGCCGCGCTGGATAAATTCGACGATCATCAGCATACCGAACACGCCAAAGAGCGCGCCGCTTGTACCGAAAAAGATACGCAGTTTTCTCTTTTGTATTTCACGCTGCGCGTTGGTCAAAATCTGGGAAACAGACCCGATAACCGGCAGTCCACTGGCTTTTTCCAGCCGGGCTGCGGTCGGATAGCTGGTCTGGACATGGCCCATCGCAAATGCAGTGCCGACACCGCCACCGATTCCGGCGATCAGAACCATCGCCAGCAATAGCGGTCGGTTTGGCGCGGCCGGAGATCGCGGACTGGAGGGCGGATCAATGACGCGAAACTTGACCGAGTCGGTTTCCGATTCGACCTGCCCGCGCAACTTGATCTGCTCCCGGTCGGTGAGCAACTTGTCATACTGGCTTTTCAGAACCTCATGGTCACGATTGATCCGCGACATTTCTGCAGCGACACCAGGCTCGAGAGTCTGTTTCGACGCCAGTTGAGCCATATCCCCCTGCAGCGCATTTTTCCGCGCCTGCAGTGCGGCGAGGCTTGCCTGACGTTCTGCACGCATGCTTTGCAACGAACTATAGGCCGGGTTCGGTGTACGATAGCCGCCGCCACCAGCCGGCTCCTTACCCGCCTGTACACGCAGCGCTGCAATTTCGTTTTTCATCGAGATGATATCGGGATGGCTGTCAGTCCAGCCACGAGCGCGAGCACCAGCCAGATTGGCTTCCATCTGGGCGAGTTGACCACGGGCACCGCCGCTGCCAATTCCGGGCGTCGCAATAGATGAAGGTGTACCGGCAAGCTGACCATTCAAAGCGGCCAGCGATCCCGATGCCTGGCTTATCTGCGAATCAATTTGCCCCAGTTCCGCCCGGGCCGCTTCCATCCGTTGGCTGATCGAGCCCACACCCGGCAGCAGACCCAGATTCTCAGTCTCGAACTGGACACGCTTCTGCTCGACTTCCTGAAGCTCTTTTTCTCTCTGGGCGAGTTGCGCATCGAGGAATTTGATCGTCTGGCTGGTCTCATCCCGATCACCGGACAGATTTTCTTCGACGAAAATATCGATCATTTTCTGGACTATATCGCGGGCCAGAACGGCATTTTCCGCATCCGAAAAATTGCTGGCGGAAGACGTTGCCGTAATCTCGAACAGATTGTCTTTTTCCGACTTGATCTCGATGCTTTTGCGCAACATCTCGACCTTGTTCGCCAGTTCCCGATCCGTCGCTACGGACTGGTTCAGTGCGGTTCCGCGAACGACCTTTTCAAGGTTGATCGTAGACGCCAGTGTTTCCTGAACGCGTTCCATATTCTTCTTGCGTTCGCGCGCATCCACTCCGACCTTGTCAGACAGGATCGACTGCATCTCGACCGAAATGCGCGCCTGCGACTCATAACTGTTGGGAATCAGCGCGACGACAAGCCAGCCCAGCAGGCAAAGACCCCAGGCTACAGCCAGTGCAAGCCAGCGTCGATTCCAGACGCTGTGCACCGCTATTTTAAATTCATCATAAAGGCCGTTCATGTGTCTATTCAATTCCTGTGATGGGGAGCCAAAAACAGATTAAAACATACTTTCCGGAATGATGATCACGTCGCCGGGACGCAGCATGACATTGGCGCGAGTCTCGCCCTTCTTCATCAGATCGTCGATGCGCAGTGAAAATTCCTGTTGCTTGCCGGTACCGCGATCAAACCGAATGAGGCGCGCGCGGTTGCCGGAAGCAAATTCCGACATGCCACCGACCGCGATCATCGCGTCAAGCAAGGTCATATTGGCGCGATAGGGTATCGAGGCCGGCTTTTCGGTCGCGCCCACTACCCGGATTTGCTGGGAAAATGTGCCGGAAAAATTGTTGACGATGACCGAAACCAGCGGCTCGTTGATATATTGGGATAGCTGCAGCGTCAGGTCTTGCGCCAGCATTGCAGGCGTCTTGCCCACGGCCGGCATGTCCGTGATCAGCGGCGTGGTGATCCGGCCATCGGGGCGGACCTGCACCTTCGCTCCCAGTTCGGGATTGCGCCAGACAAATATCGTCAGTTCGTCGAGCGGACCGATAACATATTCTTCTCCGGGTCCTTCCTGCATGGAAACAAAGGACGCCGGCGGCAGTTGCGGCCCGCTGGAATTGCCGGAACAACCGGCAACGGCAAGTGATGCCATGCCGGCACCGACCATCAGCTTCGCCAAGTGATTGTTTTTTATCGCAGAACGCATATTTACCACCTCGTATAAACCAACAGGTGAATGGCCGGTTTTCAGGAGAAAACGGGCAATCCACGCAAAGTCACGAGGTGGCTATGCTAGAAAATAGTGAATATAGCGTTAGGATTAGCTGAATTTGCGATTAACGGGAGTTGCATTTTAACGGCTGTCCGGACCATCGAGACTAGTCGGCCAACAGCTCTGTGGCCGGCCCCTGACCCAGAAAGTTTGCCGGACTCGCCGTCGCCCCATAGGCGCCCGCACAGAATATGGCGACAATGTCACCGACGCCCGCTTCCGGCATAGCGGCATTGTCGCTGAGCCGATCAAGCGGTGTACAAAGGCAGCCTACTATCGATACCGTTTCGGTCGACTCTTCGGAAAATCTGCTGGCTATGGCTGCCGGATAATTGCGCCTGACGACTGTCCCGAAATTGCCGCTAGCGGCGAGCTGGTGATGCAGACCGCCATCGGTCACCAGGAATGTCTGTCCCTGACTTTGCTTGCGATCCACAATCCGGGTCAGGTAAACGCCCGCTTCACCGACCAGATAGCGGCCTAGTTCGATGGCAAATTGCGTAGCGGACAATATTTCTGGCAATCGTGCGAATTGATCCCCCAAGGCTGCGCCAACCTTGCCAATGTCCAGCTGTTCATCGCCCGGGAAATAGGGAATACCGAAGCCGCCGCCGAGATTGACATGAGCGGGTGCCTGACCGATCTCGGTTGCCAGACGCGCGGCCAGGTCCAGAGTTTGCGCCTGCGTGTCGATAATCGCATCGGCGCTGAGCGCTTGTGATCCGGCAAAAATATGAAAGCCGCGCCAATCTGCTCCGGCTTCCATTATCTTTTTTACGGTCGGTGCGACCAGTTCGATATCCATGCCGAATGGCTTGGCGCCGCCACCCATTTTCATGCCCGAACCCTTTAGGTCGAAATCCGGATTGACCCGAATTGCGAGCCGAGGCTTTTTGCCCAATCGCGCACCGATTCTAAGCGCCCGATCACATTCGCCCGGCGATTCGATATTGATCGTGACATCGGCCTGGATGGCTTGCTCGAGTTCCTCGTCCCGCTTGCCCGGTCCGGCAAAGCTGATATGTTCCGCCGCCGCTCCCGCTTCCAGCGCCATCTGCAATTCCCCACCGGAAGCGATATCGATACCATCGGCCAGCCCGACCATATTGCGCAGCAGTGGCGGAAAGGGATTGGCTTTCATCGCATAATGCAGGTCCAGACAGTCGGGCATTGCCGCCCGCAATTGTGCCATGCGATCGTCGAGTCTGTTTTTCGAATAGACAAACAGCGGCGATCCATTTTCCGCAATCAGCGCGCTGCATTTCTGTCCACCGATGGCGAGCTCGCCGTCGATGGCGTCATATCCTGCCGGAATGGGCCCTGTAGCTTTGGTCTTGATCATTCAACATCCATGCTGGCCAATGCGTTGCGGTCCAGCTTTCCATTTGGGTTTTTGGGAAATTCAGAGAGCAGAATGATATCCCGGGGGTGCATAAAATTCGGTAAATTCTGTTTTAAATATTTTGCCAATTGCTCCGCGATAGCTGAAGTCTCCGGTCCAAGCTCAACTGGTCGAGCAAATAACCGGATCGCGTGGCCCAGTCGCTCGTCCGGGACACCCAGGGCAACCGCTTCCGCTATCATGCCTGATTCGACCGCGATTTCCTCGATCTCTGTCGGGCTGATCCGGTTGCCCGAGCTTTTGATCATCGCATCATCCCGGCCAACAAAATAGAGCAAGCCGTCATCACCGCGTTTTACGGTATCCCCGGAATAAACTGCCATGCCGGTATATACTGAAGCTTCGGGCGCATTTTTGAACCGCTGCGCTGTCCGTTCGGCATCATTCCAATAGCCTTGCGCCACCAGCGGTCCGCAATGAACCAGTTCCCCGGCCTGATCTGCCGCGGCAACTTCGCCATCTTCGTCGAGCACAAGAATTTCCGCAAACGGAATAGCGGTACCCATGCTGGTCGGATTGTCGTCGATCAGAGCGGGTTCGAGGAAGGTCGACCGGAAAGCTTCGGTCAGGCCGTACATCGCATAGATATCAGTGCCTGAACCGAATATCCTGCGCAGCTGTTTGACCAAAGTCGGGGTCAGCGCGCCACCGCTATTGGTCAGCCGCCGCATCGAGGCGACCGCGTCCTCCGGCCATTCATGCTCGAGCAGTTGCACCCACAGCGGCGGCACAGCGGCCAAGGTCGTGATTTGTTCGCGCGCACATGCCTTCATGACGTCACGTGGAGTCAGATAATCCAGCGGCACCGCGCATCCGCCAGCGGCCCAGGTCGAGAACAGCTGGTTCTGGCCATAGTCAAAGCTGAGCGGCAACACGCATATCGTGCGATCATCGGCTGAAAGCTTCAGATATTCAGCGACACTGAGCGCTCCCAGCACCAGATTGGTGTGGCTGAGCATCACCCCTTTTGGACGCCCGGTGGATCCGCTGGTGTACAAAATCGCTGCCAGATCATTGATATCGGTCGATGCCGCACTGGCAGTCATTGGATCCGGAATTGACTCCAGAGCGCCTTCAACGATCTTGTCCTCGAACAGCCGGCAATCGTTTTCACCACTGTTTTCCAGAGTTTTGAGGCGACCGGCGTTGCTGATCAGCAACTTGGCACCGCTATCTGAGACGATATGGACAACTTGAGCCGACTTCAGCAAAGGATTGACCGGCACATGGACCAGACCAGCGCGAGCCGCTGCCAGCGGCATGATGCAAGCGAGTTCGGTCTTGGACAACCATGTCGCCACCCTATCCCCCTTGGTCAGCCCCTGCCCGTAAAGCCATGCCGCCATTACGCCGACACGATGATTTAACATCTTGTAGCTAAGAGACCCCGAACGCGTCAAGAGGGCGCTTGCATCCGGATCCTTGCCTATCGCCAGATGGTCAAGGGGGAATGCGGCGGTTTCGATAGCAATGTTCAATTTTTGACCTATGGGAAAAAGAGCAGATTTGTGACAGATACGACTTTAACCATGACCAGCGAATATCATAGCAATTTTCAATCCGTGCAAGCCATTGCCGGAGAAAAACTGGGCAGATCCGTCCAGAAGTCTCTATTCGACCGGATCGACTGGCTGAAAGCGCTGCACGAACTGTGCCTGCCAGATAAATCGCCATTGATCGTGCATAGCAAAGAAGGCGAAGCCGAAGCGTGGATGTTCCTGATGAAAACCGGCCTCGGCCGGCATGCCGCTCTGGCCAACTGGTATAATTTCACATTTCGCCCGATATTCCTTGGCGATTATGATGAAGTGACAAAATTGGCGTTGCTCGCTAAACTCGCAAAGCAGCTGAAATCCAGCTCGCACCATATCGAAATCACACCGGTTCCTGACGAGGATTCCGCAGCCAGCCTGACCGAACGCGCGTTCGAACAAGCGGGATGGATTGTCTTCCGGTCAAAGGCGGACGACAATCATATACTGAACGTCAGGGGCCGCACTTTTGACCAATATTGGGCCGATCGTCCCGGACAGTTGCGCAACACGGTACGCCGCAAGGCCAAGAAGAACCTGGTATCGGTCAGGATTGAAACACAGTTTTCCGACGAGGACTGGAACGATTATGTCTCGGTCTACGAAAGCAGCTGGAAACCGGAAGAAGGCAATCCGGATTTTCTCAGAAAGCTGGCCCGGCACGAAGCAGCCGCTGGCTGCATGCGCCTCGGCCTCGCCTATATCGATGGAGAGCCGGTTGCCGCGCAATTCTGGACCGTTGAAAATGGCGAAGCGCTGATCCACAAGCTGGCCCATATTGAAGATGCGACAAAAACGTCCCCCGGAACGCTGCTATCCGTCGCCATGTTCCAGCACGCAATTGATATTGACCATGTCGATCTGATCGACTTTGGCACCGGCAATGACGGCTATAAGCGCGAGTGGATGGAAGATGTCCGCGATCGCTACCGACTGGAGTTCTACTGGCCGAACAATCCTTTGTCCTGGCTACCTATTTTGCGACACTATGCCTCGGGCCTTGCCGGGAAGCATCCACCGCTTTAGGGAAACGCCGTTATCCGAGATTCGGGGGTTTTTGATGCAAAATAAGGTCGAGTTGACGCCGGAAGCCGCCGTGCGTGCAGTAATGCGGGACATTTTGGGACTCAGCGAGGAGCAGGTCGCGGAATTTACGGCAGAAACGGAGCTTTTCGGCGCTCTACCAGAACTGGACAGCATGGCTGTCGCAGGACTGCTCACCGAACTGGAGGATCGTCTCGATATCATGATTGACGATGATGAAGTGGATGGCGAACTGTTTGAAACCTTTGGTAATCTGGTTGCCTTTGCCGAGATGAAAGTCACCGAGTGACGGCCATCCCCGCATTCGTCTCCTACGAATTTGCGGATTGCAAAGAATTATGTTTGTCGCTCGCCGCCCAGTCTGGCCGGCGCGTGATGCTGGTCCCTCCACTGTTCGACGAGATGAACCGGATGCGGAAGATGCTGGTCGATGTCATGCGGTCGCTCGAAGCCCATGAAATCGCGAGCTTCCTGCCTAATCTTCCTGGTACCAACGAAAGCCTGCGGCCACTGGAGCAGACCATGCTATCTGACTGGCAAAAAGCCTTGGAAGCTTGCGCACAACAGCATCAGATTTCGCATATCGCTTCCTTCCGGGGTGGCGCATTGGCTGTCGCGGAAATGAAAACAGCAAACCACTGGATTTTCAGCCCGGTGAAAGGCGCGACCATCTTGCGGACAATGATGCGGACCAAGGTCGCGGCTGATCGCGAAGCTGGACTGAACATCGGCCTCGCCGAACTGGCGGCACGGGCAAAGACTGGACCGCTAGAGTTGGCCGGCAATATCATTGGCTCCGATCTGTTCACGCAGTTGAATGCTGCTGAAATACCGTCAATGGATAATCAGCGGATCGTCCGTCTCAAATCCGATAATAAACCCGGAGACGTTCAGATCCCGGGCACTGCCCTATGGCTCCGCGCGGAACCAGATGATGATCTCGACATGTCCGCTGCCATCGCGCAGGATATCGCCGCGTGGATCGGCCAGTGACGCGGAGCTTCCATCGGATCGCCTGCGAGAATGGCATGCTTGCAGCAACGCTGGATGGCGGAACAGATCCGATCGCCATGCTGATCGTTAGTGGCGGCAATGAAATACGCGCGGGAGCCCATGGCGGGATGGCACAATTGGCTTTTCGGATTTCGGAACAGGGTTTCCCGGTGTTGCGCTACGACCGCCGTGGAATCGGAGAAAGCAGTGGTGATAACAAGGGCTTTCTCGGTAGCGCACAAGAAATCGCAGCAGCGGTCAAATTTCTTCGACAGGAGCTGCCGCACGTAAAGTCAGTGATTGCCTTCGGAAATTGCGATGCGGCGACCGCTCTGGCTCTGTTTGGGCCGGCAGCCGGTATTGACAGCTATATATTGGCCAATCCGTGGGTTATCGAAGCGAGCATCGAAGCGGATACGGAAGAACGGACGATGTCGGCTGGCGCGATCCGTTCCCGCTATTGGGACCGGATCAAAAACCCGCGGACGATCATCGATCTCCTGACCGGGAAAATTGATTTTGGAAAGCTGCTGAAGGGTCTCAAACAGGCCGCGCGATCAGAAGAAAATAGCGGACTTTCCTTGCGGTTGCGCGATGCGCTTTCCGGACTGGGTAAAAACACCCATATTTTACTGGCCAAGCGCGATACCACAGCTCGGGCATTTCTCGCTGCGTGGAACAGGCCGGATTTCGAGTCGGTGCGAAGAGAATCTGCGATCACCGTCAAAACCCTCGACAGCGCATCGCACAGCTTTGCCGATGAAGCGGCGAAAAACTGGCTCACCGAAAAACTGCTGGAGGCGCTGCGCGCCACCTGACTATTCGGCAGCGATCAGCTCGAATTCCTGCTCGGCCAGAAAACGCTCTGCATCGAGCGCTGCCATGCAACCGGTGCCGGCTGCGGTCACGGCCTGACGATAGACATGATCCATAACATCACCACAGGCAAACAGACCCGGAATTTTGGTTTTCGGTGTGCCCGGCTCGACCTGGATATAGCCACCATCAATCAGATCGAGATGATCCTTGAAAATCTCTGTCGCCGGCGCATGCCCGATTGCAACGAACGCACCGTCGAGAGCCAGGTGGCTTTTGTCACTATTTTGCGTGTCGATCAGGTCCAGCCCGACAAGCCCGACAGGGTCACCGCCACCGACAAAGCGTTCGACATTGGTGTTCCAGAGCACCGAAATCTTTGGATTGGCAAACAGTCGATCCTGCAAAATCTTCTCCGCCCGCAAACTGTCGCGCCGGTGGATCAGGGTGACATCATCGCTGTGGTTTGTCATGTAGAGCGCTTCTTCAACCGCGGTATTGCCGCCGCCAATCACGGCAACTTTCTTGCCGCGATAGAAGAATCCGTCGCAGGTCGCGCAAGCCGAGACGCCTTTGCCCGACAATTCTTGTTCGCCCGGCAAGCCCAGCCATTTGGCCTGTGCACCGGTAGCGATCACCAATGTATCGCCTTCGTAAATATCGCCGCCATCACCGGTCATCCGAAAGGGACGCTGGGAAAAATCGACATCAACGATCGTGTCGAACATCATCCGGGTGCCGACTTTTTCAGCCTGCGCCTGCATCTCTTCCATTAGCCACGGGCCCTGGACAACATCACGGAAACCGGGATAATTCTCGACATCGGTGGTGATGGTCAACTGACCGCCCGGCTGGAGACCTTGAACCACTATCGGTTCCAACCCCGCGCGAGCGCCATAGATAGCAGCCGACAATCCAGCAGGTCCTGAACCCAGGATGAGCATTTTCGTGCGATGTATTTCGGCCATATTCCATTCCCAACGATGATGATTCTGTTACCTGCAAATAGGGACGCGCAACACCGGTAGGCAAGACCTATCACCGCCAAAACTGGCGAAGAATATTTTTGCCCGGTGATAGTGCGCTTTGCCGGCTTGGAAGCTGGGATCATTATCCAGAGAAATATAACCCAAGCATCGGTCAACCGTTCAAGCAGAATCCGGGCAGAAACGCGATCCGTCGCCCTATTCAGGAAGCTGGGCAAATGCGCAGATCTTGTTCCGGGCCGCGGCGATGCCTAATTTCTCAGCTATGCCCCCTGACGTGGAAGCAGGATAGCGACAGTCCCCGGTCGGTCAGCCTTGAAGTGCAAAATCTGTTCAATAAATATTACTGCACTTCCCTCTACGAGCAGTTTGCCAGTCCCGGCACAAATTCCGGCGCTCCCGGCTTGCCGCAGACATTGTCTTTGACGCTAATGTAAGACTTTTAAGACCCGGCTCCGCTTATCGGTTCAAAGGGAGGGCGAACGCCCGATCGGTTTTCCCTCTCTTTTTTCGCCATCGTTTCAATGAGCGTAGCGCGATTTTCAGACCTCGTTATCGTGGTTTCACCGCACTTGTAATCTATACGTAAGACTGTACCCATTCAGGTTGGTCAGGGGATTGTCAGGGCAAGTGTCGAACATCGCGAACAACATTGAGATTGCGGTCAGTTTCCGTTGGGATGATCCGGATCACGGATCCCGAGGCGACGAGAACTGCAAAATGGTTTTTTGCAATGCTCGCATTGATAATCACAATGAGCTCGCCCGTAAATTCTCGCTTGATGCGGGGATTTCCGCCTCAGAGCTAATATTGCACCTCTACCAAAGCTGCGGCGCGGATTGTGCGAAACAGCTGCTCGGTGATTTTGCTTTTGCGATCTGGGACCCGAAAAAACACCATATCTATGCGGCACGGGATTTCATGGGATGCCAACCCGTCTATTATTGGCGTGCCAGCCAAGCGATAATGATTGCCGACAATATTGAAAAATTGATCGCGCTAGCCGGAGAATATCCGGCACCTGACGAGGCCTATATTGCAGCGAGCCTCAGCAGCGCCTTCGCGCATCACGAAAGAACCCATTTCGCAAATATAAAGAAGATTCCTCCAGCGCATTATCTGATAGCTGCCAGGGACTCGTACCAAACATATCGCTATTGGCGGGCCGAAGATATCGCAGAACGCACATGGAGCAATCACGACGATTGTCTCGCAGAATTCCGCACTTTACTGAAGCAGGCAATCCGCGACCGGTTACCCCGCGAAGGGCGAACAGGCGTGCATGTCAGCGGCGGCCTAGACTGTTCTTCCATGGCAATTCTTGCTGCCCAGGAATTGCGCTCGGAGAACAGAAAACCGCCCGTGGCCCTGACTTGGTATCCTCCGCCCCATCCTGACCATACCGACTATGAACAAGGCGAATATGAGCGGATTTTCTCCGTCTGTGAAAAGGCCAATATCGACCCCGTATTTACGACACAGGCAGTTCACAATATCCGCGATGTTCTCAGGCGTGACAATCGCATTCGTCCCATATGCAATGCGTCATATAATGAACGGCTGGTTCAAAAAGAGGCCCAGAAGCGCGGGGTTTCTGTCATATTATCGGGCTTCGGCGGAGACGAGGCGGCATCATTTGACGGTCGGGGCCATTTCCAGCAGCTTGCACTTTCGGGTCGATGGATGCAGCTTGCGAAATTTGCAAAAGCCAGCGGAGCCAACCCTCTTCGCTTCTGCGTGAAGCATTTGGCCAGGGGCCTGAATGACCTGTTTCTATCCGACGCCGACTTGAAAAAAATGTCGGATAACATGGCCTGGCTGGATGCCACCTATTGGCAGGCTCTGCTGAATATATTGAATCCGTTTTCACGACGCCGAAAGCTTACCCCGTCCCGAGAGCAACAAAAGCTGCTCGATGAAGGCTTGCCCTATATCGACAAAATGTTTGAAACACGGGTCCAGCCATTGCCTACCTTTCCTCCCATCCGCAGGACCAGCAGCAAGAGTGTCCGCTGCCAATTGTTGCAATGGAGCATCAACACCGCACGCATTGAGTCTTGGGCAGCAGACGGCGCGCGCTTTGGTATCAGATATACATATCCTTTATTGGACCGCCGCGTGGTCGAATTTGCGCTCTCGCTTCCCGGCCATATGTTTGTCGACGAAAACCACAGGCGGAAGTTCTTTCGGCAAGCCATGGCTTCGGTGCTGCCCCACAACGCATGCTGGGAAGAGACGAAGGCCGATCCGGCAAGGATCGACCCGCTGATCAAGAGCATGATGGAAGCCTATGTCTCGATCGGCGAGCAGCTTGCACGCCAAGGCACCCGATCCCCAAGAGCCGCCTATATCGACATGCCTCGTTTCATTGCTGATCTCGAAGCAGACAAAATTAGCAGCCGCACCAGAAAAGGCAAAATCATCTTGGCCATGGAGTTTTTAGGGATCGAAGATCTCGAAGAGCAATAAAGTACTTCCCCTCCGCCTCAAGCGCCCTTCCGAGCGCCTCTCGACAGCGACAGCAATTCAAAACGAAAAGGGGAGAATGATGTCGGATCGTTTAATCGCAGAAATTGAAGATTGCCGATACTGTCCGTCAATTCGCCCAGAGCATCTTTTAGAGAGGCTGGAGTATAGGCCAGAACCAAGAGAGGCTCACAGCCGAGATGAGGGAGCAGGCAATCGCAAAGCGTGCGCAAAGACTCCAGCCGAATGGTTTCGCAATCTGAATCAAAACCAATGACTTCGCCCATGGTCCGGCGATTGTGCTGAAATCCCAACTGCTGGGCAACTCTCTCCAATTGTCTGAAATCGATGGTATATTCATCATGATTGGAAAACCGAACGGCTTTGGGGGATTGGCCATGGCTGCCATATTCGGTCACCACAGCATGCCCATTGTCGTCCAGGAATTTGTCCAGATTCTGCAGCATTTTGATCGCACCAAAATTGATCACCGCCATTCGTTCCCCGCCTTGCGCAATGGGAACGGATTGTAGCTGGAAATCTTGCGCGAGGATTTCGGCGTCCGACTGCGGCGAACCGCTTTCTATATTATCGAGCGAAATGGTCGCCACACTGAGGTCGGCGATCACTTCGTTGGATAGCGCCAGATCAAATCTTTGATCCCTAAAATCATAGCTTTCAATATTTCCCGAGACAAATTGCGTTATGCCAGCATGGCGGGAACAATTGGATTTCTGCGCCACCTGCAATTCGGGCGACAAATCGAACAGGGTATAAGAAAGCCCGTCGTAAATTCCGGGATATTCTCCTTGAAGTCGGTCCAAGATGGCATTTGCGAAATAGCCAAGACCACAGCCTATTTCGACAATCTTGCACGGAGACTTCAGTTGCCCGCTTGCGACCAGCCAGTCGCAAAAAGCCTGACCATAGCTTCTGTTATCAAGCGCGGTATGTGGCTCACGAAACATGTGGGAAATAGTTGTTTCAATCTGATCAAACTGCCGCTGCGGATCCGTCAGCTGCGTCCTGTGAAAGGCGTCATTTTCATCGGCGGTAGCAGCCATTGCCATCGCAATATCGCGCAACCTGGCGGTCTCGATCGAACGAACGTGGTCCGCCAAAGCTCTCGATGTTTCGCTATTCTGCCAACGAAGGGCACCCTCCCCCCATTTATTCAGGCCCTCCAGAAAATTCGCCAGGTCGGAAGGCGCGACGTCGAGCCGAGTCTGAATTTCGGTCCTGGCCGCACCGGTAGAAAGATATTGCAATATCTCCGTTTCGAACTTGGTAAACCTGCGCACTGGCGCCGAATGAGATGCGGTTTGATAAAAGCCGAGTGAGCCGTCTTCATCGCGTAACCAGATGACCGCCGGGTTGAGGATGAACAGCGCGTCGTCCGGGATGTCGACAGGATTGCTCCTACTAACCATCTAAATTCGGCCGGCTTTCCGGTAGAGCTCAGCCCGCTTGAACAGGCGTCGATATCGTGGTTCCATTTTTTCCAACACATCAGCGTCCACTTGCAGCGGATTAACCTCCTCAAAATTCTTACTATCCAGGAACCAGTCCCTTGAATAAGCCAAGCATAATATTGGACGGATCTGCGCAGAGAGATTGGCGGTTCCGCCATGTAACACTCGATAGTCAAGCAACAGAGCCGACCCCGGTTCCAGCTCAGGATCGAACCAGTCATCCTTGTTTTCTTCGCCTTCATGATCGGGCTTTCGATGACTATAAGGCCAGATACGAGTAGTGCCATTAACCCCATTAAGGGACACCAGTGGAACGAACAGATTGATTGCAAAACTGGGTGAGAACCCATCGATCGCGCTGTCAAACAATCCGGCATAATCCTGATGAAGATGCTGTTTTGGAGCATCCGGTCTGGCTGCAACACAGGTGAAGCAGCTCAGCAGATAACGATCGCCTAAAGTCAGCGAGAAAAATTCGTCGACTTCTTGCGGGGCGTAAAGTTCGCTATCATTGAACGCTCCATCAATCGGAACGGAAATCATCTGTCTTTTGGTGCCGACTTGAATAGATTGCGATCCAGAAGCGGTATGATCGAGAATATCGGCAGTGGCTTTTGCCAGAGCAGCGATTTTTGATTGCGGAAGAAAATTGGCAATCTGCAAACATCCAGCCTGTTCGAACCGTTTGACAGCCTCTGGCGTACCGAGAGATGATCGATCAAAATGCAGTTCATCTGGCAGACGGTTTTTCAGATCCTGGGCTCCTGCCGACCGGCCAATGAGCATGTCGCTGAAAAAATACGGTCAGCGAAGGGGGCCCTGAAAAACAAGTTCAGGAAGTCCGCTAGACGTTTATTACTGTAGTTGATTGAACGGAACCGGTGCCATTTTTCGTTACAGGCAGAATGTCCAATATTACTGATTTCGATGGTTTCCAGAGTTTTTATCGGATGTTGTCGTCGCACTGTCGACCTGCATATGAAGTCAAATGCCATTGCCTGCTCAACCTGCGGCAACAATCATTTCGGCATCATGCAGGTCCTTCAACAATGCCAACAGCTCTTGCTGGCATTGTTCAGCCTCGACGTCATATTCTTCGAGCAAAACATCAAAAATGGCCTGAACGGTGGTTCCGTTTCCAATGAGTTCCCATACGCGGCCCGACGGCCCCTTCAGACTGAAATATTTCCCCAGATTGATATCCATCATCACCATCTCGTCACCGATATCGGATGACAAAATCTGCTTCGAGGCAGAAACTTTCGTGTCCATTAATATATTCAGCGACATTCTCACCCCCACATATATTCTATGTAATTAGACTATTATCAATACGGATTGCATGACCGGTCGCGACTTTGACAGCACGTCGCGAATCTCAGCCAGCGCCAGTCCAAATGCTCCGGAGAATTTAGTGGTCCTGAGATGCAAAGCGGCAAATCTAATGCTCCTGCAAACCCGACGCTGGATTTTACAGGGTATCTCGCAGCGCAATTGCATCCGCCGAACGAACACGGGAGGCTTTGGCCTTAGGAAGGATTATAAAAAATAAACGATTCTGGAGATTGAATGCGGCCTCCGGGCGACCCCCCCTGGGTAGCAGAAGGAACGTCCAAAACATCTAGCTTCAGAGGTTTCCAGAGCTTCCGGTCAGAGTTGCTCGGCTTATCGCCTCCTACAGTTTTACTAATGTCTACCATCGAAATTCCGCCTTTCTGGTCACGGCATCATAATCACCAAGTATACTAGCAGATTACTTACTAATTTCCAACAAAAATGTATTTTACATTGTGTTACATATATACTTTAAACGATAATGAAGGGCAGCATCGAGGTAACTCTCAACTGCTAATCCAGACTCGGTTGAACGGTTATATTTCTAATTTTGAGATAGCGACTTGAAGCCGAAGTGAAAGAAGACACCCTAGTTGTTGAGAGCCGCTTGCAATTTTCGACGAGTCAGAAACTCGGCGAACCCGGCTTGCCACATCTGAAAAGCCGTAATGATAGCCGCGTCATCATCCACACGATCAAGAATTTCCATTAACGACCAAGGCTTGGCCGGTCCGGTAAAATGCAGGACCTTAGCATCTTGCAGTAGGACCTCCCTGCTCTCCTGAATAAGCATTCTGTGCGACAGAACAAAATTATAGGCGGGTGACACCAGCTTCTGCTTGCCCGCAAATAATATGTTGAAGAGCATCTGGTCGGTATGACCAGTCGCATCAGAATGCCAACGATCTGCTATGATCATTGACAGCATCGCTTGATAATTTCCGGCGCTCAGCAAAGCCTTGCCAAGAATCATGAACCCCGAGTTAAAGGACTCCGGTAATGCCTGGCTGTTTCCGGAGGTTGGCGACAATTCGGAAAAATCCTGTTGGCTGCGCGGATTGCCCCGATAATATGCACCGTCACCGCAACAGATCAAAGGATCAGGCATTGCCATTAATTCTTCGATCGAATCCAGAAATAGAAGATCGCTATCGCAAAATATGACGCGGTCCTGATCGGTAAAGGAAAGAATTTCCAAAGATCCGAACTGCAACCTTCGGCTTTCAATCCGCGGCACCGCATCAGCAAGCTGATCCAGACGCCCGCCCAATACGTCGGAGATCGAATGCATGATCACATTCGGGAAACAGTCGGCCAGCAAGTCCATCGCGGCGTTGCCAAGATTTTGATGGATGATGATTATATCGCCACAAAACCATTTATTGTGTTTTAGAAAACTGCTCAGCATGACCAGAGTCCCGGGCAGGAAGTCTTCCGATGTCACGGTTGCCAGACCCAATTTTTGCGCGCGAGGTTCGTCGGTCATTCAGATGCCCCGTGGGAGATTTAAATCATAGCCAAATTTCTCAAAATCCAGTCGATAAAACTCCCTCACCATTTCCTCGAGCTCCGTATCAAAGTGCAGGGCCGACGGTTGCCGGGCCGAGGCATTGACCATATCAAGCTCACCCGAAGCTATATCAATCTGCGCGCAAATCTTCGCAAAGTCCTGTTGCAAACGCTCATATCGCCCGATGAATGAAACCGCCGGATCACCATTTTCGTCCGCCAGAAATATATGCTGTGGTTGCATCAAAACATGTTGGCGCAGTTCAGGATCAGTGATCATGTTTTTCATTGTTCTGGCAGGATCGTCCTTGTTGCCCATGTTACCCGGATTATAAAAATTGCAGAAGGACACAAAGCGATCAAACGGGTTTCGGACAAATGCAAAGCTGAAAAAACTTTGCCACATGCCGGGTAGCAAGAAAGGCTGAATCTCGGCCACCTTCAAATGACCATGCCCGAGCTGTGCGAGAGGTGGGATGGGAAACAGTCTGGGTTCATCAAAGACCGATTGCTCCCAATCCCCTTCCCACAAAAATGGTCGCAGGTGCTTGCGCACAGCCTGCGATCCGGTTTTCGGTATCGCAACATAAGCATATTTCTTTTCGAAGGATATGATCATGCATACCCAAACATTTGCATGGTCGAACCATGGTCGGACAATATCTGGTCTCGCTGCTGATCGCTCAATATGTCTTTCCACGTCCCAGAGCGGCCATTTCTGAAGAAATGCGAACTTGCCAGCGGACGCTCGGAAAACCCTGTCTCTTTTTCCTGCGCTTGCAACGCATCGAACCGGGAATATTCAATAGCCTTGTCCAATCTGTCGCGATCAAGCGAAAGCTCACTATAGCTTATGACACGAGAAAAAGCATCAAGCGGGTCCGTTAGCATGTCTTCATAGCGAATGGTCAGCACCGGCAGCGCATCCTGTTCTGTCCATCTACGGACATGGCGATTCCAGGACCCGATATGTTCGGAAAAAGATGTCTTCCCATGAGGAACCGTCGCCTGCTCGTCCGCCATCCGTATGATCATCTCCTCTATGCTGCAATTTTCATGATGTGCAAATGACGGAGCAATATCCAGCGGGTTTCGAACCAGATAGATCACCTTGCAACGGTCGTCTGCAGGAAATACGGTTGGCACGCCATGTTGACCGTCATAAGTTTCGTGCACTTTGGTGAAGCTAGTGGCGGGATATTTCTGAATGAAAAGAGTGTGAAACTGATGCCGATAATGCGCCAGTTCCTCGTCGGAAAGATCGGAGCAAGGGATGCCCATGATCTCGTCGAAACCATGGCGGGACAAATGCGATTGAGCGCCGACCAGCGGCTCACTTAAATTTGCTGCCTCCCGAGCATCGCGGCGATAATTGCTGAGCAGTACACGCAGCCATGTATTACCGGATTTGGGATAGGAAACGAGCCAGACGAACGCCATTTCAATCGATCACCATGGCTTTTTCGTCGACCATTGGCGCTCCTATTTCCTCGACAATCCTGCCGATCAGTTCCTCCAGCATATAGGGATAATCAGGGCGACAAATCTTGTGAACGGGCGTTGTATGAACAAGCTTGGAAAGCTGTCGAAAATGGAAATCACCTAGCTGCAAACCATCGTAAAAACGCTTGCGGAAGGTGAAATAGGAAAGCCAGTAGAAAGCGTCGGTGAAGCCCAATGGCTTTATATCTATTTCCGGCTTTTCATTGATATCCAGCAGGAAAATTCTTTGCACCGGTTTCGGCGCGGCGTCGAAACCGTCCATGGGTACAATATATTTTTCGACTTTGCTGCGGAGCCGGGAATAGTCTTCTTTCGATTTCCCGAGTTTCGCAATCGCATCACCACGAAGGCGTGCGAACGGAAAGCTGGGAATGATTTCGGCAGTTCCGTCGTCGCCGACCGAAAGAGCAGCTATGTCATCCGTCACCATGTCATAACCCTTGTCCGCAAGCGCGGCCAAGGTTGTGGATTTTCCGGAGCCTGACAATCCCACAAACAGAACAGAACCATGATCCGTCATGATCGCGCTTGCATGGATCGTCAGAAATCTGCGTTGCTGCAGCAATGCAGCAATTGCCGAACTGATGAGGAAGGCATTGATATCATCACCGCTCGCCGCAGGCGCTGGCTCAATCCATATTTCATTGCCATTTTGCACCAGATATTTCGCGACATTCTCGATCTCAAGCGAAAAAATATCCTGGCCTGCCCTCCAGTTGGCATGGCTGGTCGTGAAATTCCGCTGACTGATATGATCAGCAACCAGGCCGCGGCTTATGGTGACTTGGGCGTCCTGCTTTTCGACCCGCAACAGGGAATCAACAGGCTGATCAGATTGGAAGGTCAGGCCATAGGCTTGATAGAAATAGGTCGTGCTCATTACGTTGACGAACTGTCAGCATCAAAATGTTCGAAAATCAGATGGACACGATGCTCTGCGCCTCGATTTTCTGCTGCATGTCTGACAATATTATTCACCTCATAAGCATTGCCATAATCAAGATGGCGCGTATCATTTTCGATCGTAAAAAGGGCATCCGGGTTGGTCTGGAGGGGGACATGGATTTTGTGGGTCAGAAGATTGGATCCCGCACCGTCAACATGCCGGTCAATTTCCTGACCAGCCAGAAGCCGCGCCAGCATGACCTTTGAATATTCGCAGCGGTTATGGCCATATGGCTTCGTAATCGCATCCATCAGGGGCCGAAGTCTGTTTTGCCATACCGACCAGATCGGGTTGGAATAAAATTTTCGGGGGTCGTGGTTGCCTTCGGTAAAACGGAAAATAATATGCTGCGTATGATGAAAAACTGCAAAGCTGTTTTCCTTGCGCCTGTCCTCGATCGTCCACAAACTGTCGGGAATAGTTTTTACCAGCGCCGATATTGGTTCAACGTCAAAGCTTCCCAGATCTCTAAACGTTTCAGGCTTTTGAACATGCTTCATCTGGTTGAATTTTCTATGTGAGTGCCTTCAAATATCGGTTAATAATTGATAACCAAAGAAGCGCATTAGGTCCAGTTTTCTAGTAAACACGTCGTTGACCGTTCGAATATCTTGCAGGCTCAGCCGGCCGATATGATCGTCATTCATATTCCGTAGCCGCTCGTCATACATGCCTTTGACAGCGATCCGCTGATCGAAATCCAGCTCGGTCAACTCGGGGATCAGGCGCTGCAATTTGTTCGCGGATTCCAGCGGCTGGCTGCAAATGCTTTCATAGCTCAAAAAAAGCCCTGTGGCCTGATAGCATTGAATATTCCGCTTCTGATATTCGAAACAGTTCATGATATGTGATGCGGCAAGCTTCAATGCTTCCGCCCGCTGTGACTCTTGCTTGGCGGTTCGCCTGCAAATTCCCTCGACTACCGCATAAGGGTTGCGGACAAGAAACAGGAAGCGGACGCGCTCAAAATGCTCCACCAGTTGATCCGTAATCAATAGAAATGGCGGTGACTTGGTTACGAATATACTCGCATCACGGCGTGCTGCCTGGGCTTGGAAATACCAGGCCTTCCGGTTCTTACCCCAGTCATAATTGGCACGGGCCCTTATGAAATCCACTGACTCGGAGGTTGATGCCCATGTGAGCGGGATGTCATGATGAAGCGTATCGGGGCCGTGATAGCCCAGCATGTGCTGGCCTTCCCGAAACAAGCTCCAGGTTGCGGAGCATCTCTCGATCGCTCTTGTTACAAAGGTCGTTCCGCTTTGATTGGGACCGATCACGAAAAAATGGGTTCTGACATGTTTTTCGATATCTTGATCGGCACCAAGATATTTTCTCGACGGCCTAATTTCCATCAAGCGACCGAACCAATATCTTCAGTCACAGGCAGTAGTTTTGAAACATATTCAAACCTCTTTCGGGTGAATGAAACCGCAGACCGACAGGCGAGAATCTGCTGCGTTCAGTGACAGGTCATGCGCTGCGACACGCGTAACCTGATGGAAATATTCCGGCGGAAAAATCACAAGCAGATTATCCTCGTGACATATCCGGGTGAACTGATGGGGCAAGGGTTGCCCCGTTTCCCTATCCCTGTCGAAGAAAAGCAAATCACCGCCCCGGAATTTCTTCGGCTGTCTGTTAAAATAATAGAGATAGCTGAGCCGCGCACCAAATCCGACATCCTGATGCATCGTACCAAATCCACCATCTGGTGTGAAGTCCAGCCGAAGGTCGTGCCTGCCCGGCGAAAATTGTTTGACATCCAGCGCGTTACAATAAAAGGGAAATTCATCCATCACCGCTGTCTGGATAATTTCTTCCAGCTCGGGCCTGCAATAAACACCGAACTGGTGCCTCATAGAGCGATCAATCTTGGATTCCGCATCTCTGTTTCTATCCGCTAGAGTTACTGCCAGCTCTTCCATTTCCGGATATTTGGCGTCGAACAAGCGAAGTAGTGCATCACGTGCATCCAGTGTCAGAAAATTTCGTCGCAAGACAAAGCGTGCAGGCTCGACAGGTCCACTCTCAGATTGATTTTTCCCCGGATTATCACTGCAGATTTGGGCCACATTTTTGGCGAAGACGTCCCCCCCATCCATTGCCGCCAATCGTTCATAAATGCCGGCTGCTTTCGCCAGTTCGCCACTCTGCCGGTAGACCAAACCAAGCCGGTGTAAAATACTTCGGTCAGATGGATCTTGGTCAATTTGAGACAGAAGATTCCGTTCTACTTCGGTCCAGAGCCCCGCCTCGCCGGCATCGACAATTTTTTGAGCGATATCGTCCATCTGAAAAAGGCGGCTCCCTGTTGGTAAAACGCTTTTTGCTTGCCGTCGGCAATGAAAACTGTTTGTCGATATATATTATGGAGGGCTCATCTGTCGAATGCCAGAAAATTGGATTGCCTATGATATCCACCGGGAACGCAAACGGACGGCTTTGACCACGATTTTCTTCAGTGGTTTGAAAGAGCAAATTGCGCCTCTCGCCTTATGTCATCTACTGGGCGACATCACCCAATTGGACGCGCACGACACCGGGAATATCGTCAAGCTGGCATCTGCACTCCTGGAATATGCACCGGATCACGCATGCACCTGGTCGGCCTACGCACAGTGTTTGCGTTTGAATGGTCAACTAGCCGAAGCAAAAACAGCAACGCACAAGGGACTGGAGATAGATTCCGACAGCGTCGAGTTGCTCACGCTTCTCGGGAAGCTCTATCTTGAAGAGAATGATATTGCGAAGGCCGAACATGTCTTGCACCAGGCCTTTGCGAAAGATCCCCAATATAGCGTTCTCCCGCTCTGCGAAACGCTTATCAAAGCGGGAGCTGTGGACAAAGCCGGAAAATATTTGAGCGATACCGTGCGCCAATATGGCCGCACCACAGCAAGCGATGCAACCTCTTACGTCATTAGGCTTCTTAAGGGCGGCGAGCAGAACCCGAGCATCTCTCAGCACCGAGAATTGCTGCAGCAAAGCCAGCAATCCGAGTATTATGATCCAGATCAAATTGCGCGATTGAATCAAGAACTGTCCAATTGCCTGAAGGCGCATCCGGCACTATTGTACGAGCCCTCCAATACTGCAACCGCGCAAGGCAGGCAGGCCGCGATCCATAGTTTGCTCCCGCCTCGCCTGATCGATCCTTTCATCGGCATGCTCCAGGCCGAAGCCGAACGGTATTTCGAACGACATCAACAACATGAATTTTTAGACTTGCGGCCAGAAAATCCGACCATCACTAGTTGGGCCGTGGTTCTGGAAAAAGGTGGTTATCAGCATCCCCACATTCATCCCGGTGGCTGGCTGAGCGGCGTATATTATGTGGATGTCGGACGCGATTATAACGTTGATGATAATGGCGGCGCTATCGAATTTCTGAAACCGCCCAAGAGCCTGATCGGTAAAATGGAACCGGAAACGATTGTCGTTAGACCTCAAGACGGCATGATGCTGCTCTTCCCTTCCTGTTATTACCATCACACTGTGGCGCACAGCGGTGACAGGAAGCGCATCACCATTTCATTCGACATCGGCTGATTGGCTGGTGACCCGGCCAGGCGACGTCGATATATTCCTGGTCAGGATTTCCTGAAATCCCGGCGCTTCAGCTTGGTCACGCAGCCTTGACGGTATTTGTGCGGCTCGACTAGGTCAATCTGGAACCACAAGCTTTAGCCGTTATCGCCGAGATATTTGTCCGCGGACGCAAATGCTACAATAATGTTGTGATTGCAATTTTGCTGACCACGATAATAAGTGAAGGGAAAGAATATCTAGCCCGAGCAAATCGGCAAATATTCTTCGCAGGAATGCCGATATTTCTGGCGTTCGCCTGGAAAGAGTCCGGAAATAGAAGCAATGGGCCGGAGCTCGATGTCGACATCGAAAAACGGATGCTTTTAGCGGGAAGGTTGCTCAGGAGAAGTCACATGACAGAAGCTTTCGATTGGAAGTCAGCCTGAATCATAAAACGCTATGTTTCGGGACATCCACGCTCAGCAAAACGATGCCATTTTCAAAGCCTTGCTATTTTCGATTTGCGAGTAGACGTTTTCGGCGCCCGACTGTACCGCCCAATTGCGTTCTTCGGCGCGCAGTTCAAATTCATTGACCCGAAAGAGTTCCGGAGAGATATTTGAAATTGCTGAGGCAAGTTGTTCAGCCGATGGCTGCAGGTTCAATATTTCCGAAATTCGCATAATGTAATGGTCCGGATTTTTTGCTTCGGAATAATCCACATAGTCCAATTTCGGTGCCAGCGCCTGAAGCTTGCTGCTCAACAGCGGCTCGACGGCTCCGTAAGTCTCCACATAATCTTTCAGGAAGCGGGTCAGGAATGTAAATTCAAAAGTCCCGCTGTTGTGATGAACGGGATCGGTGCCTGACAGGAATTCGGAACGCGCCTGTTCGGAAGGTGTACGATAGGACAGCAGGATGGAGGAGATATGTTCTGCCGCATTGATCCAGTAGGGCAATTGTTTCTCGTCGACAAAGTGACGCGCATCCATTTTGCAGGCAATATCAGAACGGCCAGTTCTTATCATGGTTTGAAATTCGTCCGATGACGGACCGCCATAGAAAATTTCCGGCTTTTCAAAATAGCCTTTCGGATTCAGTTTCTCGTGAATCTGCTGTGACAGCGGATCGCCTTTCACATCGAATTTCTGACCGATCACCGTGACACCCAGTTTCTGCAAAACCTGCATGAGCATCGAAGAACCGGACCGTCCCAGTGTCAAAACTATGATCATGGCAACACCGTCTCGCAAATATTCAAACCTGATGCCTCCATGAAATCTCAGGGATATTGAATCTTCGGTATGCCTGTCGCTACAACATCTTCCGTGTTTATGGATTTCAATGCCGAAAGGTCGATCTGGTCGGCAATTTTTTGAGCGACAAATCTCGAGAAATTGGGCGAGTAATGAGCTGCATCCATAATCGCTTTGCGATCACCCCATTCGGCAAAAAGTCCAGTCAGATCCACAAAGCCACTGTCTTTCGGAAACGCGGCGTAAAATTCCTTTTTCTGTTCTCTTGCTCGCGGCAAACTTGGCGATTTTCCGGAACCGTACAGATGGTTCGGATAGTTGTAATGGCCGTCAGGTTGCAGAAAGAACATGGACTGGCTGCCATATAGATCGGAAATTGCCAGCACGCCGCTGCGAAACTGCTGAAACCTCTCAACAAGTTGTACGGTTCGCACACGCGCTCTCGCCCCGTTTCCATCCGGTGTCGCTGGAGAATTGAATCGCGCGGTGAGCAAACGGGCAGCACGCACCATCGGCAGCGACTGCCATTTGTGATCCGATCCGACCTGCGCTTCATCGATGATACGGTGGTAGCTCGGTGTCAGGGCCGGCGTGTCATCATCGCGCCCTAGATTCACTCCATCTAGAAAAATGGACAGCTCGGGTCGTTGACCGCTGCGCAGGACACTCTGAAGCAAGTGCAATTCCTGCGTCGGATAGAAACCGACCCTACCGTAATTTGTCACTTCGACCCGAATATCCAGATTTTCTTTCCGGGCACGACCGTTGAGAATTTGACTCAGGTAAGATGGCCATGTGTGCTGATCGGGAACACCGCTGCCAAAGGTGGTGCTGCCACCAAAGGCATAGATTTTTATCGTTCTTTTGCCTGCTCCCGTCTCCGGCGATTCAATCGTACGCCGAACAGCCAGTCCATTGGGTTCGAGATCGACGTTCAGATATTTCCCGGAGAAGACCCTGGGGCCATATTGGCTCCACGGCTGATATTCAAAGCCCCGCCGCGAATCGTCGTAAAATTCATCGAGCATCTCGCTGATTTCCAGCTCGCTCATACTGTCTTCAAAAGCTCTGTAATCAAAGATATTCAAATTGGACGCCGTTCGCTTACCATTATCAACCGCAGTACCATTTTCATAGAAATGACCCGATTTGGAATAGGCAGGCTTCGTATCGGGCGTGATCTTCGCCTCGTCCAAGGCCCTGAATATCATGAAAAGAACGAGGTTGATAACGATCAACAATAATATCGTGTTGAACACGATCAGCGCTGCAGATTTATATCCCCGGGCAAATTTCTCGAAGGCGGACACTAGCTTTCGGGGTCCCGTTTATCGCTTATAAAAATCATGGTCAGGCAATCTGTTCTGAAGGGCTCGATACGGTTCGCTTCGCCTTTATGTTAGAGAGCATTCGGCGGAACAATGTCTCTTTTTTGGTGCGCGCAATTTCGCAACCGCGGCAGAGTATATCGATGCTGTCGTCCAACTGGCCCCGCATTACGGTTCTGAATTGCGGGCTCTCAAACAGGGATTCATAACTCGTCTCGAGTAAATTCCCGATCATATGTTTCAGATCCCAGTCCATACAGCACAGAGCCACGTCACCGCTCGGGAGCAACACGTTGTGATAAATCCGCGGGCAGATCTCCAGTTCGCCAACCAGTCGTTCCGGAGCCCGTTTCGCGTCAATTTCAATATTGCCGGCGCGGGTGTTGATCCAGCGATTTTCCGGCTCGATATCACGGGCGACCAGCAACGCATCAACTTCTTCGTGGACGGCCTCAGGTCCGTCGAGACCTTCATGAACATGAAAGCCTATATTGCGGATATTGGCTTCCGTGAGCCGGGACAAGGCCGCCATATAGCGTTCGTCCACGATGATTCTCGTCAGTTTTTTCGTGTCCGGAAGGTGCACAGCAAATTTCACGAAGGGAATATGTTCAAAGCGGTCGATTTGCTCGGGATCTAGCCCCATCAGGGTTGTGGAAAGCCTGACTGGTAGCCCTCGGCCTACTGCATATAGAATCATATCCGTGCAGTGGGGGTTGAGAAACGGCTCGCAGAAACCGGTAAAATCTACAGTGACATCGTCGGGTAATTTTTCGATACAGGATTTGAACGTCTCCAGACTCATGCTGGAAGGCCCCTGCACTTTTTTATAAGCCTGTCCGATCGCCACCTGCGGGCAGTAGGAGCATAATACACCGCAGCCAATTCCGGTGGATATCAGCAACGACCGGTTCATATATCCATCCCGACCAGAGTCATGCGCATATATGACCAGTTCATAATGTTCGGCTTCCCGCATTTGAGCTTAACCGGATAAAGGCTAAACCGACTGTCTAATTTTATCCAGCATTTTGTCCACAGACCTATTCAACCGGTTTCTGCGCGCAGAAAACATCGCTGAACATACGATCAATATCTGCCTTGATGAAACGGCGGCAGTGTATTCTGGCCGGCCCCCATACCGGTCGATTGGCCCGGATTCTAAATTGAAAATCGAATAAATGCTCAAGCCATGATCGCATATTTCGACTGACCGGCGCCGCGGCACATTTGTTTGGATATGCGCGTCTCTTCCCCGTCGATAATCGCAACATCGGTAATGGTAAGACATTTGCGACCGTCTGGCTCGGTGTTCAGCGCCGTTACCGTCGAGGATCCTGACACTCCGCCCCGGGTCGGACTTTGCCAGTTTGCGACCGCTCCCACGGTCTCCTGATCGACAACCGCAAAAGTCGCCTCTGCCGCTTTTTCCTGTTCATCCTCACTCAGCTTGCAGGCAATTTCGCCGACAAGCACCGCGCCTACAGCACCGGCGATCAAAACACCGACATCGTCAAGCCCGGCCACGGATCCGACGACGCTACCGAAAATACCACCCAACAGTCGACCGCGCCCTCTGGATTTTTTGCAACTTTTGTTGCTGCTCGCCTTACCTTTCGTTTTGATTTTCTTTGGCTTTTCCAGTTTGGCAAGACTCTCCGCCACATATGTGTAACCGTAATTTTCCGGAACGGGATAACCGCCGCACCCCGTGTTGTAGCAATAACGATCGCTTAGATAGTTTCGATCCGCCTGATAGAGTTGCTCTGCTGCCCGGTAGATGGCCATATTGGCACCCTCTGGATCCGAGCTCGCATGTTCCTGCATCATTTCCTGATAGAACCGATCTCGATTGGCGGCAGAATATTCCATCCTTCCCGCCACTTTCTCCGTGTAAATCCGGGAGAGCTCATCCTGATACTGGTTCATACGTTCGCGATATTCGGTCAACACTCCGCTGTAATAATTGTCCAGCGCTGTCGTGCATTGATTGATGTTCTTCGCCTTGTCGTGAGGGTCCGGCAAATGAAGGTGATCTTCGCGACAATCCGGATAATCGCGCTGCAATAATGCCGGGAGCGGGGGCAATTCAGGCAAAGGTGGTTCCGCCTGCGCGGGCGGCACATAGGCCTTGTCTTCCAATGCCTCAGCCTCTGAACTTTCCGGACTGGCGACCGGACCTGCTTCTTGTTGCGACTGCGGCGGACTTAGCGGCTGACCGGTGCCGGTCGACCCGTCCGGTTGGACAGCAGGATCGCGGTTCAGGCCCGCGCCCAATTCCGCAGGAACCTTCTCCGATTGCAGTCTTCCATAAGCCGAGGATGGCAATGGAACCGTTTGCGGTGATTCAGAAGTTTCAAATCGCTGCCAGTCTTGTGCCTGGATGTTGCAGTTCGGCTGGCCTGGAACCGAGCTGTAGAGGCATTCGCTATAGGCCATGCCAAGACTGGTTAAGGCCCTCTGCTTGGGATCGGAAGGGTCGGAATGACAGTCGGCGCAAGCGATGCCGGTGTTGGATGCAATTGCGACATTGGCTTCAACCGGACTTGGAGACAAGACAAACGCACCGATCGCGAATGCCCCCATCGATCCAACGGCCGTGGCAGAAAGCGCTGCTTGAACCTTACCCAAATCTTCCTCCTGTTTCGTGCCCCGAGACGAACCGAGAGATACTGTCCTAACCGAAATGACAGCCCAAATCTAATATAGTTCGACTTTGCCAACCTTTTCAGATCATTGGGTACCGTCGAAATGACCGCCAGAATGCTGCGGCCTGGAAATTAATCCACCAGTGTCTTTCACATGCCCCCTCGAGCGAGCGCCAATTGCACGCAAACGCGTTTGCGAATTGAAAGTGATAACTATTCATTATTGTAGATCAGAAAACCCACTGTGATCAACGCCACACCGCCGCTTGCAATCCAGCGACGCTAGATAATAGCTTTCGGATCGCAGTAGGGCCATGACCCGACAAAGTCGTCGGGGAAATTATCGCCAGCGCAAAACGCTTGATGTCAAAACGGGTTAGACCAAAGCCGCTCGCACAAATTTGCCAAACACATAGATTTCCAGAATCCAATTTCTGGTAGCGGAGGAACCATGATTTCTCTTTAAAATCAACGCCTTAGGTGTAACTCTACTATCTGTGCCACGAGAACTGTGCCAGAATCACTGCCGGTTAGCACAGTTTGGCACACTCAAAATCCTACAAAATCGGACTTTTAACTAAAGACTATCGCGAATGCAGTGCCAGTCATGTTGAATCTGTGCCAGAAAGGATAATGAGAAGTAGAAGACATAACGGAGTGAACCAAGGATTGCGCGCATGAACGACAAACTGCAGTTCGACGATCCCTACTATGACCGTCTGAGGAATTACCTGAACACTCTGAGAGAAGAGACCGATAGAGGCTGCACCCTTATAGTCGCCGCTCTACTCGAAGAGATGTTGGAAGAGGTGCTGAGAGGTTTTCTTATCGAGACACCTGCCACCGACAGCCTATTCAAGGCCCCCTATGCACCACTTTCAACTCTTTCTGCCAAAGCCGCGGCTTCCCGCTCCCTTGGTTTGATTGATGCCAACGAGTTTCGAGATATTGAACTGATCAGGAAAATCAGGAATGAGTTCGCGCACAATCTAAAGTGCTCATTCGACGAACCACAGCTGCGGGATCGAGCTAATGCGTTGCAGGTTGGGATGGGAATCTTGGACGCCCTAGAAGCAGGGCATGTGTCGAAAGTGACTGACCCAAGGCAGCGATTCATGATGGTAGCCACATCCCTAGTTTCGGCTTTGTACAATCGAAGGCATCACGTCGTGAAGAACAAAGCCCAAGATGTGTCTTGGCCCGACTAATCTGCGGTGACCTATACCTACCCGTATCGAATATCCAGTACTACACAAGCGTGCCAAAAATGACCGATATTTGTGCCAAAAGCGAGCAAAAACCCATAAGAATCTTGGCACACTTTGCCAAACAACCACCTAAAACTGCGTTTTTTACAACTGGTAATGGTAGCGGAGGAGGGACTCGAACCCCCGACACATGGATTATGATTCCACTGCTCTAACCACCTGAGCTACTCCGCCAACCGGTTCCGGCGATCATCACAATCGCTACAAAACTCTCTCTGGACGGCGGCGCTATAGTCATAGCCTTCGGTCTGGTCAACAAGCTGAAGCGAGAAATACACTAAAACTTGCACGGCCACCAAGATCCGCGCTAACAGCGCTTTTCAGGCCGATATGTGGCACCAAGGGGCAGATATGAACACATTTTATGACATATTGATTGTTGGCGCTGGCCATGCAGGCGCGCAAGCGGCCATCGCATTGCGCCAGAAGAAGTTTGAGGGCTCTATCGCCTTGGTCGGAAACGAGAAATATCCGCCCTACGAGCGGCCGCCGCTTTCCAAGGAATATCTCGCCGGAGAGAAGCCGTTTGAACGGATTTTGTTGCGGCCCGAAAGTTTCTGGGTCGAGCGCGAGATTGATCTGCTCACCGGCCGGAGGGTGTCAAAACTGGACCCGATCGCCAAGACCGTGACTTTGGCTTCCGACGATGAAATCGGCTATGGCAAACTGATCTGGGCGACCGGCGGTTCTCCGCGTATGCTCGACTGTCCGGGCAGCCAGGCACGCAATATTCACGCCGTTCGCTCCCGTGCCGATGTCGACAAGATGATGGCGGCTTTGCCGACGGTTAAAAAGGTCGTTGTCGTCGGTGGGGGTTATATCGGACTGGAAGCGGCCGCGGTGCTGACCAAATTGGGCAAGCAGGTAACGATTGTCGAATCTCTCGACCGGGTATTATCCCGCGTGGCCGGCGAACCACTTTCCAGATTTTATGAAGAAGAACATCGCCGTCAGGGCGTCACGATAGAGCTGGATGCCACCGTTGCGGCCTTTGAAACCAATGACGATGGCATTGCCACCGCCGTGACACTCGCTGACGGACGGAGTCTGGAGGCGGATATGTTCGTCGTCGGTATCGGCATCATTCCCGAAACAGGCCCGCTCGTGGCGGCAGGCGCGGCGACCGGCAATGGCGTTGACGTCGACCAGCATTGCCGCACCAGTCTGGAAGATGTCTATGCAATTGGCGACTGCGCCGCACACAGCAACGCTTTCGCCGACGGCGCGATGATTCGGCTGGAGTCGGTCCAGAACGCCAATGACCAGGCAAAAGTGGCCGCGCTCGATATCCTCGGTGAAGAAACCGAATATGATGCCGTGCCGTGGTTCTGGTCGAACCAATATGACTTGCGGTTGCAAACCGTCGGCCTCTCTACCGGCCATGACAGCCATGTTGTCCGCGGCGATCCCGATTCGCGCAGTTTTTCGGTAATCTATTATCGCGACGGCAAGGTTGTCGCACTCGATTGCGTCAACGCCACCAAGGATTATGTTCAAGGTCGCAAGGCCGTCGTCGAGGGATTGAACCTGGACAAGAACGAACTGGTCAATACGGAAATCCCGATCAAGGAAGTTGGCGTCCGCTAACGCCCGCGAAAGGGCCAGCTACCGATATCCTGCCAGGGGCCGTCGACATAATGATGCAGCCCGATTCCATGGATGGTAAAGTCGCGCGGTTCAAACCCGTCTGACAGATCTTCAAAAAGGCACTGGGCCTCTCTCGGGATGACCTTGTTCTGCACAGTGATGTGCAGTCTTGGCGTCTGTTGATCCTGCGCGACGAGCAGCCCGGCAAACCGGTCTGCCAGATCCATCCGCAGCGATAGCAAATCCGGCGAATGCAATTGATAGGCCACACCACGTCCGAGATGGATCAACCCGGACAATCTGGCTTCCGGTTTCGGCAAGCTGCTGGTCAGGCCGATGACGGCAGACCTGATTTCATCCAGCGCCTGTGGCGGCAGATGATGGAATAGAGTGATATGGGCATCCACGACGTTCCGCTCTGGCGGGAAATAGCATTTGCGCAGACCATTGGCCCAGGCAAATTCCGCCTTGCCCATTTGCGCCGTCATGATGATGGGTCTGTTCAGGCGTTCCATGGAGCGATGCTATCGCACAATAAAAAACCGCGAGCAATTTCTTGCTCGCGGTTCCTTTGGCTCAAGCTGAAAAAGCTCAGGCTTTGTTGTTGTCGAGCCAGTCCAGAAGCTTTTCAGGGGTCGATTCACCATAGGGATCGTTATCAACACCCTCATCGTTGATACCGGGCTCTTCGAACCAGGCGCTTACGACACCGTCGTCGGCAACCATCGAATAGCGCCAGCTGCGATCACCAAAACCGAGATGGTTTTTCTTGATCAACATACCCATGCGGCGGGTGAAATCGCCCGAGCCGTCTGGTAGCAATTTGACTTTTTCGAGACCGAGGGACTTGCCCCACTGGTACATCACGAAGGCGTCATTGACCGAAATACAATAGACTTCGTCTACGCCGCGCGCGTTGAATTCGTCATAAAGACGTTCATAAGCAGGGCACTGCTCGTTCGAGCAGGTGGGGGTAAATGCGCCCGGCAGGGAGAATACGGCGATGCGTTTGCCAGCGAACAGGTCCTTGGTGTTCACATCCAGCCAGCTAAAGGGGTTTTCGCCGTCGACCGATTCGTCGCGAACGCGGGTTTTCAGGGTAACTTCAGGGATATTTCTACCGATCATTATAGCCTCCATTATTTTCAGATAGCGCCCGTTACCATCGAAGCCTTGAGAGATTAAATTGATTTAATCACCCCCTCTAATTGATTTAATCACTTAATGACTATTGGGAGCGCCAATCGCCCTGTTGTCGTGACATCATCACTATATTCCGGATTTTATTAGGACTATTCAATGATTTGCGACGGCGAAAATCCGCGACATTCTTTCGATCCGTCATTCTCCTTGATTGGAGACAGCGAGAGTTGCACAATGCGGCAGCTACGGGAGGATGAAATGGCAGGTCAGACGAAACCACCAGTCCGGTTCTGGATCATCGGCATTTTGGCACTGCTCTGGAACGGCATGGGGCTTGGCGCCTATTTTCAACAGTTCATGATGAGCGCGGAATCTTTCGCAGCGCTCCGTCCCGAACAACAGGAATTGCTTGTCGGCCAGCCCTTCTGGCTGACCGGCGCTTTTGCCACCGCGGTGTTTGCGGGATTTGTCGGCTCGCTCGCACTACTTTTACGAAAGCGGATTGCTGCCCGACTATTTCTGTTGTCAATGATCGCCGTTTTCATTCAATTTGGCGGCCTGTTTCTGGCGTTCGGATATGCTGATGCCCTGACCGGCGGCGAGTGGATCATGCCGGTCATGGTTCCAATTATCGCTGTCGGACTATATCTGTTCGCTCGCAAGGCTAAACAGGACGGAATTCTTACTTAAGCGGAGGTGCTGAACGGAGTGAAATCGGTATCATCGTCATAGATATCGACCCCCTCGCGCCGCTTGAGCCAGCCGACCACCAGATAGGTCAGTGGCGTCAGCACCGCTTCCCACAGCACTTTCAGCAGCCAATTGGTGGCCATGACGGTGATCACCGCCGAGGTTTCCCAGACGCCGAGAAAGGCCAGCGGGTAGAAGATCAGGCTATCGACGCCCTGCCCCACCACCGTCGAACCGATCGTCCGGCTCCACAAGGCCTTGCCCTGCGTCCAGATCTTCATCCGGGCCATCACATAGCTGTTTACAAATTCACCAGCCCAGAAGGCGGTTATCGAAGCGAGAACGATGCGCCAGGCACTGCCGAACACGGCTTCGTAATTCTGCTGGCAGATCGCGCCCTTGTTGGCCGGCAAGGCTGGATCGGCAAACACAAGCGCATCGCTGGCTGGAGGACACAGCCATCCGTCGAAAGGTGGCAGGCTGACAACCACCCAACTCATCAGTGCGAGAAACAGCAGCGCGGCAAAGCCGGTCCAGATCACCCGCCTGGCTCTCGCGAATCCGTATATCTCGGTCAGCACATCACCGATGACATAGCCGATAGGAAAGAAAAGTATGCCGGCCCCATAGATGAAAAGACCATCGGCAGCCGGCCACCATCCGTCCGGCCACCAGGATATTTGTAGATAGGTCAGTTTCGCCGCGCCGATAATATTGGAAAGCAGCAGCACCGTCACAAAAGCCGCCATCACGAAATCATAATAGCGGAACCGGTGGCCGGTCTGGCTGGAAGCGGATGTGCGGACTATGGGACTGTCGGTCATCGGCGGACCTTAGCCCAGGCGCGGGACAATTCAACATTTCGATAGCGGGTGCGGCTCACGTTATCGTCGCATAGATATCTTGCTATGTTACAGGTGCATCCGTCGGCAAGCGTCAGTAGCTTGAATTTAATTGGCGGCATCTGCTGCGGTTGCAGCCGCATCCGCCGCTTCTGCAGCTGCCTCCGCAGCCGCTCGGTCGTAATCGATATCCTCCGGTTCATACTTGTAGTCCAGATCTGCCAGAATACGGCATGACTCGGCTTCAACGCCGGTCTGCACGGGATTATCCTTACAATGGAAATAGCCCATAGCTTCTGGCATGAAATTCACCGGATCGCTGTTCACATTTTTCTCTTCGATGAGTTGCGACAATCCTTTGATCAACATAGCAGCGCCGCTCAATTCGTCCGAATCAGATGGCCAAAACAGTGGATCTAGCAAACTGTAAAGCCGGTGTTTCGCTTGCTCAAATCGTCCTAGTTCGCGATGTACATTGGCGTTGCGCAAAGCCAGCCAGAATGCGTCATTATTTTCAAATTCGGCAGAAGTGATGGAGTCGGAGACTGACGCAAATCTTTGCTGGTAACGTTTCTTCTGAACGGGATCGGAATCGACTTCCCAACTCGCCTGCAGTAAAAATGTCGAAAGCACCAGTGTGTCGCGGCCGATTGCGTTGGCTAGCCAATATGCTCGATAATATGGCGTTTCGGTGGCGCTGACTTTTTTATATTCGATAGTGCTTACAACTCGCTCAAGTTTTTTGATTTCCTCTGGAGTGAAATTCTCGTCAAAGATCACAAAACCGTTACTCGGACATTCATGCATCGGGAATATTTCCAGGGTACCATAAGGTTTCCCGTCCGGCCTCGAACCAAATGTCGAATAAGAGGAAATACCGATATCCTGAAATTCTTCTCCTCCAACCGGACATTTAACGGTGGTCATATGTAAGGTCGTTGCTACTGACGGTCGCACCGGAAGCAGCGTGAACATGCAAAACAAAGCTACGTGTAGGGCTCTGTACAGGCGTGATTGGAATTCCATGAATTTCGAATTAGCATTTTCATTCTTATCCGTCCAATGAAGCTATAAGATTGAAAGACCAAGCTTATTGACAAGTTTGAAAAATAAAACTAGGCGGCAAAACCGCAAAATTCTGCGGTTTTTTGCAATGCGCCCGTAGCTCATCTGGATAGAGCGCGAGACTTCTAATCTTGAGGCAGCAGGTTCGAGTCCTGCCGGGCGCACCATTTTTCCTATTTTTTAAAACCGCGCTGGACCGCCTGCATTGGCTCCGAGGTAATCGGATAGCCGATGCCCTCTGGTATGCACAAATGGACTTCCTCGCCCCGTTTCTCGATATTGGGTGAGACCATCACCGACGGGTGATCTTTGACATGGGCAACCGCCTCGTCAAATGAACTGAATTGCGCCAGCCGCTCAAGATTGCGCTTGGTCGGGAAGATGATCTTCACCTCGCCCGCTTCGGCGCGATCCAGTACCGATTGCGCATTGCCCCAGAACAGGTTGTAATTTTCGGTCTCATCGACCGTGGCCTCCGCCTGATGGTCGTCGTGAGAGATCATGTAGAATCGCGTGTCGAACACGCGCTTTTCCGCAAAGGGCGGGCACCAGCGCGAGAAGGGTATCAGCTTTTCCAGCTCCAACTGCCAGTCGAACTGGTTGCAGATTTCGGCCAGGACGGTGCCTTTGTGAAGCGCATCCCGGGCCTCCAGAACGCGTTTGGCGTCCAGATCGCCCTCGACCGCAACCGCGATGCCCGTTTCCTCGATCGATTCGCGGACCGCTGCGATCCGCGCACCATATTCATCAAAATCAGCATGGCCGAGCGCCTTGGCATATTCAAAATCCGCATCATCGATCCGGCCACCGGGGAATACGGCGGCGCCGGCAGCAAAGACCATCTTTGCCGAGCGCTCCACCATCAACAGATCGGGTGCGCTCTGTCCCGGCTGATCACGAAATATTACCAGCGTTGAAGCGGGAATCGGTTTGGGCATCGGCTTGCCGGTGATTGCATCCATCGCGGGTGCTGCGCTGTCGGTCTTTGGTTTGTTCATGTTTTCATATGAACAGCAAGCGACTGCTTTGCCAAGCCTTTTGAACGTCAGCGGCAGATGCAATCGCATTTGCCAAAAATAGAACAGCGTGGCAGGATCAGGATATGGGAATAATCGAGCTATTGGGATTGGCCGGTAGCGTCAGTCTGATATCGGGCTGGCGGCTTTATCTGACGGTGTTTGTGACCGGTCTCGCCATGCGCCTCGAATGGATCAGCCTGCCGGAAAATCTGCAGATGTTTGATGCCTTTGCCAATCCCTGGGTTCTGGCAATCAGCGCGCTCGGCGCAATCGCCGAGTTTTTCGCCGACAAGATCCTATGGCTCGATTCGATCTGGGACACCATCCACACCGCGATCCGGCCGCTGGGCGGCGCTCTGCTCGCGCTGGCGGTTGTCGATGCCAGCGATCCCGCTTGGCAAGTCATCGTCTTTCTCTTGGGCGGTGGCGCTGCCCTGATGAGCCATAGCGCAAAAGCTGGCGCTCGCGCCCTCGTCAACACCAGTCCGGAGCCGGTCAGCAATGCTGTGGTTTCAACCGGCGAAGATATTGCGACAGGCGGCCTGCTCTTTCTTGCATTCGCGAATCCGGTGGCTGCGCTGATCATCGCATCGGTGATGCTGATCCTCTGCATTTTTCTGGTCTACAAGGGTTTCAAGCTGTGGCGGCAAATGGTGTCCAGCGGCAGCTAACCGCTGGGTTGGCCGTGGCCAACCCGAATATGAAGCGCAAGATACAAGAGGAAAAATGGTCGGGGAGACAGGATTTGAACCTGCGACCCCCTGTACCCAAAACAGGTGCGCTACCAGGCTGCGCCACTCCCCGACGCGCGCTTCCCCTAGGCGGTGCTTTTCGGAAAAGCAAAGGGTTTTTCACGCTTCTTTTTGCCGCCGCTCAGAAGCTGAGCGATTCACGGCTTTGGAAAAAAATATGGTGGGCCCGGAGGGATTCGAACCCCCGACCTAGCCGTTATGAGCGGCCAGCTCTAACCAACTGAGCTACAGGCCCGTATGAGCAGCTTTTCCAGGCAGATCTCAATGGGATGGTGCGATAGCGGAAGCTGTAACGATTTGGCAAGACCGATCATCGCAATTCGTGCGATTGGCGGCAATCAGATGCTAGACGCCTGACGCAGCCGCCATCAACTGGCCGATATCGACGGGTTTCACGTTCCTCGTTTCGAGATGTCCGAGAACCTCGCGCCACCAGTCGTAAAAATCGTCCAGATCCTCCTGAGAGCGTATATAAGGCGTATGACCCGGAGCAAGTGACGGAGAATGAAAAGAGAAAACCAGCAGCCGCAAATCATCGTCCAGCGCGACATCTATGGCTTCTTTTGTCTCGCGCGCCGAAATGCCTTCGGGGGTCAGCGGGATACGCTCCAGCATCTTGCTGCGGGAGAATACGGCATTGGCCAATGGATATTTTTCCATGATCCCCGCGACCATGCCTGCCTGTTTGCGCAGAAGGCCCGAATAGACGGTCGTCAGCGGCACCTCGAGCAGCTTGTGGTCGCCATTCCACCAGAAAGGCTCCGAGCCAACCGCCAGAAAGTCGGGGCCGCCCTGCCCGCTATAATCGAAGCGCGGCCTGATACTGCTGTCCATGACAAAGCCGTGTTTGATCAGCAGCCCGGTGGTATGCGGCCCGATGCCATAGCGCCCGGCGCGAAAAATCGTCGGCGTGATGCCGATTCTGTCGCGAATCGCATCGCGCAAGGTGACCAGCTTTTTTTCTTCCAGCTCTTTCGGCAGATTGCCGGCGAAGCTGTTGTGAACATTTACATTCTCTTCGAACGGCGGATTGATCCAGGGATGCAGATGAACGCCGATTTCGGCGGTCTTTTTCTCTGCAACGCTCTTGAGAAACGCAACGGCCACGTCGTCCTGGACAATCGCATAGTCGATAAAATAGACCGGCTTGAATCCGTGAGCTTCGGCAAATTCCTGAAATTCCTGCAGCTTGGGAACCGATATCGTCGTGTGCCCGTCCCGTTGAAACGGCGCGTTCCAGTCAAACTCCTCTTCGGTGTCTATGGAGATCAAGAAGCGTCTGCCGAAATTTTCCGGCCAGATGAGGTGGCTATCCGGTCTGTGAATTTTCATCGGATGATGACCCTGTACAGAATTTTCTGTCACCTCACTGTTACCGGCAATCTCGCAAAAACGCCGCCACGAACAGACAGGCTATTCTGATTCCGTTTCCCGAATTTTGATTTTGCTAGTCGTCGCTGCCGGAAGGGTCAAGGCAATGTTATCCGCGTTTATAGTGAGAGAGCCACCGGCTGACTGCGCCAGATTTCGCACCAGACGCAGCGAGAAACCAAGACCGAGCAGCGAGGACTCACCAACCTCACCATCAATGCCCTGTGACGGATCGAGCAATATGCTTTCGGCAACATCCTTGATCCGCGACGGGCGCGAGAGGGTGAACTGGTTGGTCGGTTGCACGCCGATCCGGGTCCGCAATTCGCCCTTCAGGGTTTCACCATTCTCGCAGGAAATAATCGCCGCCGACAACAGGCGGGCAAAAATCCGTTCCACCGATTCGCCATCCAGCGCGAACGGTCGAACCGGCTCCGCCTTGCTGATGTTGAGCTCGACCACCTTGCTCTGCGTCAGGCCCTGCAGGCGCTGCGTCATCCGCTCGAACAGCCAGTCGGCCTTGGTGATACCGCTGGATTCCGGCAATTGCCCCGAATCAACTTTTACGGCGATATCCAGATCTTCAAAACCGGCCAGCAATCGTCGCGCTTCATCCATGATGTTGCGCGCCAGTGACCGATATTCAAAGGAGGCCGGACCGAAAAGCTGCTGTTCGATAATCTCGCTGAACCCGATGACGGCGTTGAGCGGTGTCCGCAATTCGTGAATCAGTTGTTGCAGCTGTTCACGACGCTCGACGTCTATGCCGCCATGACCGGCATCCTCGGCCATATTGGGCCGCCGCATCACGCCGCGATAGCCCTCAAAACGACCGGTTTCCTCGCTGAAACATGGTATTGCGCTCATCCGCCAATCGCCGGCAACTATGGCCGCTCCGCAAAGTCGCATCCGGGCATTTTCCATCGGCATGCGTTGACGAAATGCCGCCGCACCATAAGCATCGGGACCTGGCCCTTCATCAAAGGCTGGCTGGGCTATGGTAACACCGACAATTGCCCCTTTTGGCGGCCCTTCGGTCCAGTTGATCGTACCCGATTCATCGGTTTCAAAGCGGATCGTCTCAAGTGATTCGGCAAAGAAGCTTTTACTGCCACCTTCATTGCCCGCTACGCGCCCCATGTCGACCGGACGATTCTTCTGATAATCGGCAATCTTTTCGACCAGCGCACTGATTTGAGATCCGGCCAGTTGTTCGGCGGGATCGGCTGGCTGTTCCGCTGGCGAATCGATCGCAGGCGTATCGCCCGGACTGTCGTCGGCTGGCATCGCCTCTTCTGGGGCCTGCGGGACTTGCCGGTCGGGTTGGTTATCTACTATCGCGAAGCCCTGAGCCCGCAATCGTTGCTGGGCGCGCGGAGAAAGTCTCGGAAAGGCGTCGGCGCAGATTTCCGGTGTCAGATCGGCGGCGGTCATCGCTGCGTCACAGATCGCGTCGGTATCGGCGGTCAGATAAACCAGCAGAGGAGCCGAGCGCAACCGGCCGTTCAGTGATTGCACCGCGATCAAACGATCCTGTTCGGAAATCCGCTCGTGCAGATCGCGCAACCGGGTCAAGCCAGCCTGCACGTCCTGATTCGCCAGATCGCCGGGTTTCTGCGCCAACAGATCGATCACTTGCCGCCATTGCGTAGCGGCGCCAGCGCCTTCGGGCAGGCTCCCCTTGAGCACGGTGGTCAGGCGGTCATCGAAGCGCAATATCAGATCCCGAAAATATGTGGCTTATCCAATTGTTAACTGGGTGATAACCCTTTCGGGCTGCTACTGGAAGGGATGAATATCTCGCGTCACAATGTGGGACATGGGAGAAAGCGTTGCTTGGTCTGCTTATTATATTATAACCATTAAATGATTCGCGAACGGATATTACATCTCTATGGCTGATATGAACTTGGACGAAATTGACTTGAAGATCCTGCAACGGCTGCAGGATGATGGTCGGATTACCAACGTGGAACTGGCGAACAGCGTCGGCTTGACGGCCCCGCCCTGCCTACGCCGAATGCGTGCTTTGGAAGACGAGGGAGTGATCAATTCCTATCATGCTGCGATTGATCCGGCGAAAATGGGCTATACGATCACGGTGTTCGCGATGGTCAGTCTGAAAAGTCAGGCAGAAACCGATTTGCAGGCTTTTGAAGAACATGTGCAACAGCTGCCTGAAGTACGCGAATGCTATATGCTCAATGGCGAAATCGACTTTATATTGAAGGTGGTCGCCAAGGATCTTCAGCAATTTCAAAGCTTCTTGACCAGCCAGCTGACCGCAGCGCCCAATGTGGCCAGCGTAAAAACATCGCTCACGATCCGGTCGGCCAAACATCTGCCCGGGGTTCCGATCCAGGACTAGAAGGACTGCTCCAGAAATAAAAAAGGGCGCCATGAGCGCCCTTTTCCAAATATTGAGTGGATTGCCGACTAGCTTGCGGGTTCGACAGTCGCTGGCGCAGGAGCCGCTACAGGAGCAGCCGGTGCCGTTTGCTGGTCAATCCAGGTCTGCCACATTCCAGCCAATGGCGCCCGGGGACCGGATACCTTGCCGAAAGCCTGCTTCGCTGCCGCATAGTCGCCGGCATAGGCATGAGCCGTGCCAACGCCCATATAACCGCGATTCAAATCGGCACTTGGCTTCGCAAGACCCGCTTCGTAAAATGCTACGGCCTTGTTATAGTCTTTATAACCCAGCCAGACATCGGCAAAGTTCATCATGACCGAGCTGCTGCCGGAGCCACGAACACCCGATGGCTGGGCTGGCAGGGAGGCCTTGTCACCCGAAACTTCACGCCGCGCTGGTACCAGCAATTCGGCGATCAGCGGATGGGAAGAGCCCACGGTGCCGTTTTGCTGCCCTTCCTCAAGAACGGCAACCACCTCACCGAACAGATTCTTGCGCTGCGCTTCTTCTGCATATTCCTTATAGTCACTCGAAGTCTTGAGCGCGCCAGTGGTTTTCATGAACCGCAGCAGTTCGAGATTCTGCGTGCTGTCAGCCTTCAATGTGCGCCGGGTAGCCGCTACGGCGTCACCCCAGGAATCTCCGGAAGGATAAGCGGACGCCCATTTTGCAGCCCACTTTGCGTAGACACCCATGTCACCAGTCGCCAGCGCGCGGTCACGGGCCAGCCGATACCATGTTTCCGGCGCCTTGGTCTGCGAAGCATTGGCATCGGTAATGATCTGGTCCCATTTCGCCAGCCCTTCACTAGGCATGTTCCGCTTGAAAAATGTCTCAGCCAGCAGAGGTTCGAAATTATTACCGCGATAGCCAAGGTCATAAGCCGCCTGGAAATAATGCGCGGCCTCGCTCCAACGTTCATCTCCAAAGGCAAAATTGCCGAGATAGAAGTTGAATGCAGGCATTTGTTCAGCAGGCGCGAAACCGCTGGCGACCATTGCGGTCAATCCCGTTTCCTGCAGACCCTGATCTTTCAGTTTTACACCGAGGTTTACGGCGAACTGACCCGCCACAAACTGGTCATATCCTGTCCATGACTGGGCAAGGACATTATCCATCAGCGGTTTGGCCGAAGCTGGATCTTCGCCCTCCATTGCCTTCTGAACAGGAAGGATCACCGCGGTGAATTCCTTGCTATTTTTGGGACCTTTCGGCTTCTTTTTTGCAGCTTCGGCTTTCTGCGGCAACGCGGTCACTGCCAGCGTGCCGACTGCTGCCAACGCCACAGCCATGGAAAAATGAGATAAAAAACGCATGAATATCCTCCGGATGATTATTATTTGGGAGAAACGGGTTCCCCGGAATATGGTTGCACCACACACTCTTGGCCCTATTACCAAGCTTTCTAGTCTTTTCTAGCGTTAATGCGCTGAATAGAGGTTGAACGGTCCCGGACAGCGACCGCCGCTGGGCAGCCAATATAATATAATGAGGTAGAATCGCGTGCTTGCAATCATATCCCCCGCCAAATCGCTTGATTTTGAATCCGCTATTCCGGCTACCTCGCCATCGGAAAACCGCTTTCCCGATGAAACGGAAAAACTGGCCAAGGCAATCGGAAATCTGACGGTCAAGAAGCTGAAAGCAATCATGCCGGTCTCGGACAATCTGATCGCCCTCAACCGCAAGCGCTATAGCGAATTTTTCGATCAGCCGGAACGGCCTGCGATCTACGCCTATAATGGCGATGTCTATACCGGGTTCGAGGCAAACAGTATCAGCGAAGATGCCATGACCTTTGCGCAGGGTCATCTGCGAATCCTTTCCGGTCTCTACGGTTTGCTCCGCCCCTTCGACCTCATTCGTCCCCATCGCCTGGAAATGGGCACAAGATGGGCACCGCGCTACAACAAGCTGACCGATTTCTGGAAAGATAAGATCGCCGACGCACTGGCAGAGGACCTCCAGCAGATCGGTAGTGAAACCATCGTCAATCTTGCGAGCAACGAATATTGGGCTTCGGTCAAGCCGCATGTCGCGAAATTGCCCGGACAAATCATTGAAGTGGATTTCCGCAAGGACAGCCCCGACGGTCCCAAGTTCATCAGTTTCGAGGCCAAGCGGGCGCGCGGGATGATGGCACGCTATATTTGCGAAAACCATCTGACCGATCCGGAAGCGCTCAAGGGCTTCGACTATGACGGATACCGCTATGATGCTGACGGCAGCACAGAAAGCAGCCTTCGCTTCCTCCGCTCATGACCGGAAAATCCGCTGTTGTTTTTGGCGCTAGCGGCGGGATTGGTGCGGCGGTGGCCGATGCGCTGCAATCGAATGGCCAGTTCGAAACCGTTATCCGCTTTTCCCGCTCAGGTGACACCCCAGTGCCCGTCGACCTGACTTCGGGAGGCAGCATTGCGAAAGCAGCAGCGTGGATCAAGGGTGAAGGGATTTCACCATCGATGATTTTCGTCGCTACCGGCCTGCTTCACGAAGCGGAACAGGGGCCGGAGAAAAGCCTCCGCCAGTTGGATGCGGATTGGCTGATGAAAAATTATCGGGTCAATGCGATTGGCCCCGCCCTGATCGGCAAATATTTTCTGCCGTTGATGGACCGGAACGACGCCATCAGATTTGCTGCCCTCTCAGCCCGCGTCGGCAGCATATCGGACAACCGGCTTGGCGGCTGGTACGGGTATCGCGCTTCCAAAGCGGCGCTCAATATGATGATCCGCAACCTATCCATCGAATGGTCGCGCAAGAATGACAGATCGATAATTGTGGCTCTGCACCCGGGCACGGTCGATACCGCGCTGAGCGTCCCGTTTCAGGGCAATGTTTCGCCCGAAAAATTGTTCGATTCCGGTCGCGCCGCTCGCCAGCTTCTCGCCGTTCTCGAGGCGCTGGAACCCGCCGACAGCGGCAAGATTTTTGCCTGGGACGGCAGAGAAATCCACCCCTGATTTCAGCGCTGTAATATTATTGTAAAACTGGCCTGAAAGGCTGGCTTTTGCCTGCCCGATCCCCTAGGAGAATTGACAAGAAAAAACCCATGAAAAAGGCCTGTTTGTGAACGAACAAACCACTCCACCGTCGCCATCCAATATCGAACCGATAGACATCGTCGACGAGATGAAAACCAGCTACATGGATTATGCCATGTCGGTCATCGTCAGCCGCGCGCTGCCCGATGTCCGTGACGGGCTGAAGCCGGTCCACCGTCGTATATTATTTGCCGCGCAAGAAGGCGGCATGGTCGCCGGACGTCCCTATCGCAAATGCGCAAAAATCGTTGGTGACGTGATGGGCAACTATCACCCCCATGGCGACAGCGCGATCTATATGGCGCTCGCTCGGATGACCCAGGACTGGTCGATGCGCGTGCCGCTGATCGACGGTCAGGGCAATTTCGGTTCGATGGATCCGGACATGCCGGCATCGATGCGTTATACCGAAGCGCGGCTGAACAAGGTTGCCAATTTCCTGCTCAACGATCTCGACAAGGATACCGTCGATTTCATCCCCAATTATGACGGCAGCCTGCAGGAACCAAGCGTGCTCCCTGCCCGCTTCCCCAATCTGCTGGTCAACGGCGCAGGCGGTATCGCGGTCGGCATGGCAACCAATATTCCTCCACACAATCTCGGTGAAGTGATAAACGCCAGTCTTGCCTATATCGAAAACCCCGGGATCACGATTGATGAATTGATCGAAATTGTCCCCGGACCAGATTTCCCGACTGCACCGCTGATATTGGGTCAATCCGGCGCGCGAGCGGCCTATAAGGACGGCCGCGGATCGATCATGATGCGCGCGCGCCATGAAATTGAGGAAGGACGCGGAGACAAGCGTTCCATCGTTCTGACATCGATTCCGTTTCAGGTCGGCAAGTCCGGCTTGGTTGAAAAGATCGCCGAAGCCGCCAAGGACAAGCGGATCGAGGGTGTCTCCGACATCCGCGATGAATCCAGCCGCGCCGGCGTCCGCGTGGTCATCGAACTGAAACGCGATGCCACGACCGATGTCGTGCTCAACCAGATTTGGCGCTTCACCCCTGCCCAGTCCAGCTTCCCGGCCAATATGCTCGCCATTCGCGGCGGACGGCCCGAAGTCCTCACATTGCGCGACATCATCGAATCCTTCGTCAAATTTCGTGAAGAAGTCATCACCCGGCGGACCAAATTCGAACTCAACAAGGCACGCGAGCGGGCGCATATTTTGCTCGGCTTGGTCGTTGCCGTTACCAATATGGACGAGGTTGTCCGGATCATCCGTGGCTCGTCCACTCCTGCAGAAGCCCGCGAATCCTTGCTACGGCGCGAATGGCCGATAGCCGAGATCGCCGCCTATATCCGATTGGTCGAAGCCACCGAAACCGATGTCGAGGGCGACAGCTACAAGCTCTCCACGGTTCAGGTGAAAGCCATATTGGATCTGCGTCTGCAGAAACTAACCGCGCTTGGCCGCGAAGAAATTGGCGACGAGCTTAAAGAGCTGGCTATCGCGATCGAGGAATATCTCGCAATATTGGCCGATCGCGCAAAACTCTATGCCGTGATGCGCGAAGAACTGGAAGAAGTGCGCGATCAATTCGCCACGCCACGCCTTTCGGAAATTACCGCTGCCTGGGATGGTCTGGAAGACGAAGACCTGATGGAACGGTCGGAAATGGTCGTCACCGTCACCCATGGTGGCTATATCAAACGGACACCGCTCGATACATTCCGCGCACAGCGCCGCGGCGGCAAAGGCCGCGCTGGCATGGCGACCAAGGATGAAGATGCGATCACCGAACTGTTCGTAACCTCGACCCATACGCCCGTATTGTTCTTCTCGACCCATGGAAAAGTCTATCGCCTCAAGGTCTGGAAGCTGCCGGAAGGCGGCCCGCAGACCAAAGGCCGTCCGATGATCAACCTGCTGCCCTTGGCGGATGGAGAAGTCATTTCCACCGTATTGCCATTGCCGGAGGACGAAGCGGAATGGGCTGCACTGCATGTCATGTTCGCGACTGCCAAAGGCGGCGTCCGGCGCAACAGCATGGACAGCTTCACCAATGTGCCATCGAACGGCAAATTTGCGATGAAGTTTGAAGAAGGCAGCGAAGACCGCCTGATCGGTGTGAAGCTGCTGACCGACGATGACGATGTCCTGCTGGCCACAAAGAACGGCAAAGCCATCCGCTTCGCCGGCAACGCCGTCCGCTCCTTCCAGAGCCGTACTTCCACTGGTGTCCGCGGCATTGCGCTGAAGGGCGACGACGAGGTTATTTCGCTGTCGGTCTTGCGCGGCTTTGAAGCCTCGACCGAGGAGCGTGACCAATATCTCAAGGCCGCTCCCTGGAAGGACAATGAAAACGCCCCTGAGCTGTCCGCCGAACGCATGGCCGAATTCAGCGAAACCGAGGACTTCATCCTCACCGTCTGCGCCAACGGCTATGGCAAGCGCTCGAGCGCTTATGAATATCGCCAGTCCGGTCGTGGCGGTCAGGGCATTCTGAATATTGACAATATCAAGCGCAACGGCACAGTCGTAGCCAGCTTCCGTGCTTCCGACGATGAGCAGGTCATGCTGGTCACCGACCAGGCCAAGCTGATCCGCATGAAAGTTGCCGACATGCGGGTGATTGGCCGGAACAGCTCGGGCGTCAAATTGTTCAACGTCGCCAAGGGCGAACATGTCGTCGGCGCTGCCAAGATTGACGAGGAAGAAGAACCGGAAAACGAGGCGGAAGAAGCCGTGGTCGAAGAAATGGTCGATCAGGGCGTTTCCGATGGCGATGTTGCGGCGTCTGAAGATGAAGCACCGGAAGATACCGAAGAATGAGCCAATACCGTTCGTCCTGAATTTGTCGAAGGACGGCTTGCGAAAATAGACCTCTCATCAGAAAGAGGTGCTTCGACAAGTTCACCAAGAACGGGAATAATGTCGAGGGGAGAGCCAATGAAGATCAGTCCATCCGGGCAAGCCTGCGGAGCAGAAGTGACGGGCATCGACCTGACACAACCGCTTTCCGCTGACAGCATTGCCGCAATCCGGTCGGCGTGGCTCGAACATCATGTTCTGTCCTTCCCGGACCAGGCCATGAACGACGACGATCTGGAGCGGTTCACGCGCTATTTCGGCGACTTCGGCCATGATCCGTTTTTCGATCCGATAGAGGACCGCACGCATATTGCCGCCATCCGCCGCGATGCCGACGAGAAATCACCTTTGTTCGCGGAAAACTGGCACAGCGACTGGAGCTTTCAGGCTCAACCACCAGCGGGAACCTGCCTGCTGGGCATCACCATTCCACCCGCCGGCGGAGACACATTATTCGCCAATCAGCACGCCGCGCTCGACGCGATGCCGCCCGAAATGCGCGCGCAATATGAAGGCCTTACCGCCATTCATAGCGCCGGCCTCGCCTACGCCCCCGACGGCGCCTATGGCGACAAGGACGAAGGCCGCAGCATGGCGATTCGTCCGGACGAATCGGCCCGCGCGGTCCAGACCCACCCCTTAATCCGCAAACATCCCGAAACCGGACGTCCGGGGCTGTTCAGCTGCATGGGCTATATCATGGGCTTCGAAAGCATGGCGCAGGAAGAGGCCCTGCCCCTGCTCCAGCAACTATACGTCTGGCAGAGCCGCGACGAGTTTATCTATCGCCACAAGTGGCAACCAGACATGCTGATCATGTGGGACAATCGCTCCGTGCTGCACTGCGCGACCGGTGGCTATGACGGCCACGACCGCCTGCTGCACCGGACCACGATCGCCGCCTATCAGGCCTGAACGGGATCGGCGCTGTCTGCCGCCATTTCGTGCCGCAAGGTTCTGACAATCCCCGTCGCAATCATGAACTGGCCGAAATAATAGAAGGGCCAGACCAGCAATGTCGGGATGAAGCTGTTTTCCAGCGGCCCCATCCTCGCAAATATCAGCAGATCGGAGACGAGAAACAGGATCGCGCCTGCGCCGACCTGATAGCGCGAGAAACGGCTGGTCCATGCCATGGAGGCCATCACGGCGACCGACAGGCAATAGAGTGCGATGGTCAATGCGTCGCCCCTGACCGATGGCAAAGCCCATGCGATCAACACCGATAGCGGCACCAAAAGAATCGCGAACATTTTCTGGCTGAAACCGAGCTTGTGCCGCCGGTATCGGGAATAGAAGCCTATCGCGATAAGATGACCGATCATGAACGCTCCCGCGCCGATCCTCATGTCATATTCCAGGGTCATGTCGCCGATCGCGCCAAAAGCCATAATTGCTCCGACAATCTTGCCATCAAGCCGGTGCAGCCGGATCAGGGCGTATATCGCCAGAAAACTGACGCCAGCGCCCTTCCAGGCGACGATCAAGGGTTCGGGCAGCTCCGGATTGTTGAGCACACACGCAAAATAATAGCTGATGCCGAACAGCAGGCTGAGCATCAAAAATGGTCTGTTTTCGGCAAATGCGCTTTTCATCGGAATATTGTCTCCCCCCGGGTCGTAGTCGCTTCTAACACGCAACAGACGTGACTGCCAGATTGACATTGCGACCTTTGCACAACACTAAGGCGCGCATGACACAAGTACACATAATTGGCGGCGGACTCGCCGGCTCCGAAGCAGCATGGCAACTCGCGGAACAAGGCATAAAAGTGCGCCTTTCCGAAATGCGGGGCGGCGGCGACATGACCCCCGCCCATCAGACCGAAGGCCTGGCCGAACTGGTCTGCTCGAACAGCTTCCGCTCCGATGATGCGGAGAAAAACGCAGTCGGCCTGCTGCATCAGGAGATGCGCGACCTCAATTCGATCATCATTGGTGAAGGCGACAAGCACCGCCTGCCCGCTGGCTCGGCTTTGGCTGTCGACCGCGACCATTTCTCGGAAGGCGTAACGAAGCGGCTCAGCGAACATCCCAATATCGAGATTGTCCGCGAGCGAATCGATCAGCTACCCGAAAACGGTTTGACCATCGTCGCTACTGGCCCGCTGACCGCCATGACACTGGCAGAAAGCATCGGCGCTGCAACCGGCGAGGATTCGCTGGCCTTTTTCGATGCCATTGCACCGATCGTCTATAAAGATAGCATCAATATGGACATCGCCTGGATGCAATCACGCTGGGACAAAGTGGGTCCGGAAGGCGACGGCAAGGATTATATCAACTGCCCGATGACCCGCGATCAATATGCAGCCTTTATTCAGGGCCTGCTCGACGGCGAGAAAACCGACTTTAAGGAATGGGAAAAGAACACGCCCTATTTCGAAGGTTGCATGCCGATTGAAGTGATGGCGTCGCGAGGCCCGGAAACTTTGCGTTTCGGACCGATGAAACCGGTTGGCCTGACCAATGCCCACACCGGTGAGAGCGCTTATGCCGTGGTCCAGCTGCGGCAGGACAATGCTCTCGGCACGCTCTGGAACATGGTCGGATTCCAGACCAAGCTCAAATATGGCGCGCAGGCGGACCTGCTGAAATCCATACCGGGATTGGAAAATGCCGAGTTTGCGCGGATGGGCGGTCTGCACCGCAACACCTTCATCAACGCGCCGAAATTGCTCGATCAGGAACTCAGGCTTAAAAAAGCCCCGCATATCCGCTTCGCCGGGCAGATCACCGGCTGCGAAGGCTATGTCGAAAGTTCTGCGGTCGGACTGATGGTTGGCCGGATGGTCGCTGCAGAAATTCGCGGCGAGCCGTTCACCCTGCCGCCGCAGACCACTGCTTTTGGCGCGCTGCTGTCGCATATCACCGGCGGTGCCGATGCGCAGGATTATCAGCCAATGAACGTCAACTTCGGTCTGTTCCCTCCCTTCGAGCAGCGGATAAAAAAGAAAGAACGCAAGGAAGCCTATACAACAAGAGCCCGGGCGGATTTCGCCCAATGGTTAAAGCCCTTGTCGGCAGAGGGTCTGCAACTCGCCTAGCATTTGCACCGCGATACGGAACGCTTGGGCCGCGTGGTCCGGAATTCCGTGCGCGTCAATTGTCCGTTGCCGTCGCGGTCCGCACCGGAGAAGCGGTCACTGGTTGCGACAGCCCATTCCTCGAAGGTCAGCAGGTTATTGCCGTCCGTATCGAGCTTCCTGAACGCGTCAGTGCGGCTGCTCATCATCTCCAGACGGGTAATGCTCTCGTCTCGATTACGGTCATAGCGGTTGAACCGCATTTCCTCGCGTGTGGCCTTATAGGCTTCGGGCGGCGTCGGCCCGACAGTTTCCTCGTCCAGATCAGCCTCGGGCAAGATCTCGGGATCAACCGGCTCTGGTGGTGGCGGCGCTTCGGGTATCGGAACATCCTGCCCCTCTGCGCCGATCCAGAGGAACAGGCCCGCTGTTAACATCAACATCATGCCGGCAGCACCGGCGACGAATTTCTTCATAAGCGGAATCCGCAAATTAGCGGCTATTGATCTATGGTCTAAAGGCCAGCAATCCCGTGCCAGATGATGCGCGCGGCGCTGGCCGGATTATAGAGATCGGCAGCCAGTTGCCCCTTCCTAACATCGCGGATCATCAGGTTGCAGAGGATTGAGAGCGGTCGTCCGCTTCTGTCAAAATCGGGCCGCGGCTGGGATGTCACGATCTCTGAGCAGCGGTCGAACGCAGACTGGCGCATCTTTGCGTCCGAACAATGGCGGGCAAAATCCCACAAAGCCCACGCTCGGCCCAGTTCGGCCTGCCGCTTACCCAATGGCTCTTCACCCGCCAGCGCAAATGCGAAAAATCCACCGCCGCGCGCAATGGCATAATTGTCAAATTCGCGATCCTGCCAGGGAAAATCATCGAGCATCGCTTCCCACCCGTCGAGCAGGGTCAGGAGCGGCGCGAGACTCACACCCTTTTCCTCGAGAAGACCGATCTGCACGACCAGCGGTTCGCCCGCCGGTCTTTCAGACGCAGACTTGGTAAAAATATCCCGCCACCAGGTTAACCGCATCTGTCCAATCAATATTTCCGATGTTGAGCGGATAATATCAGCGAACCGGGCATCGAGCGCGAATAGCAATGCGTATCGAGAGCGATCCTCCCGCTTTGCATAGGCGTGAACCAACCTGTGAAAAGGTTCAAGTTGTAAAACCGTGTCAGACATGGACTTTGCGTCAACGGTTTTCTGCGAAAAATCAAGGTAAACATGGCCTTAACCATTCCTATTGCGCCGTCACTAACCCTTTTATCCCTATCAGGCAGACCGAATTGAAATTGGATGGCACTGCCGTTCACGTATAAATCAAGGGCATGGCATGGTGGACAGGGACAAGATGACAACGGCGAAATCTTTTTTACAAGAGCTGCGTTCAAATACCGCCGGCAACACGCTTGCCATGGCCGGCATGGCTCTTTTCCCGCTTGCCGCCATGATTGGTGGTGGTGTTGATGTCAGCCGCATCTATCTGGTGCAGACGCGTTTGCAGCAAGCATGCGATGCCGGTGCGCTGGCAGGCCGGCGCCAGATGGGCAGCGGCAACTGGACCGCGAACGGCAATGCAGCCGACACGGCCGCAAAAAATATGTTCAAGGCCAATTTCGATACCGACGCCTTTGGCTCCTACAATGGGTCATCGGCCTTTTCGGAAAATGCCGGAACCGTGACCGGCGTTGCATCGGTAAAGGTTGATATGGCCGTCATGCAAATGTTCGGCTACGGCACCAAAAATGTCTCGGTCGAATGCGACGCCTCGATGAGCATTCCCAACACCGATGTCATGTTCGTTCTGGATACGACCGGTTCGATGAACTGCCCCGATACCGGGTCTTCCTATTGCAGCAACAATGGCAACAGAGAAGCTTCAAACGCCAGAATCCGGGGGCTGCGCTCTGCGGTAAAATGCTTCTATGAAACGCTGGCAAAAAGAAATAGCGACGAGGATTGCGGATCGACACCGGCATCCGGCAGCGAAAACACCGCTCATCTTCGCTTTGGCTTCGTACCATACAGCACCAATGTAAACGTCGGGAAGCTTCTCCCGAATGATGCTATCGCGGACCGCTGGACCTATCAGTCGCGCGAAGCAATCACCCGGCCCGAAAACGTGATCGTCGATTACACGCCAGGCACGCCCTATCTCTATGGAAGCACGTTCTACTATGACGGAGGCTGGAGCGGCAAATCGACAATCGAAACCCATTATAATGTCCGCAACAACAGTGCGTGCAAAAGTCTTCAGCCGGATGATTATGATGATATGTCGGGCAGCGAAGGATCCAAATACGGCGAATCGACATGGACCTCCGGTGGAGAGCAAATCACCCGCTGGTATACAGATATCGACGGAACCAGATATGATTATAGCACCAGTTACAGCAGCAACAAAGACCGCTGCAAAATCAAGCTTCGGACCCGGGATCTCGTAGAACGGCGCGAATATCGGCAGATCAACTCGCCCGTATATGAACAGCAGCAGGTATTTTCCCGCTATGATTACAAGCCGGTTACCTTTGATGTCAGCGATCTGAAAGCCGGCGGATCGATGTGGAATGACTCGCTTGACCTTCCGGTCGGCAATGAAGGCCTCGATACCGGCGTGTCCTGGGATGGCTGTATCGAAGAACGGCAAACCGTCAGAACCAGCAATTTCAACCCGATACCGACCGCCGCATACGACCTTAATATCGACCGGTTACCGACCACCGGCGACCCCGCGACGCAGTGGGGGCCTTTGCTTGATGATGCGGTATGGGGTCGATACACGTCCAGCGGGTATCAGACGACGTCCACCGTTTCTACCGCCAGCAATCTAAGTCGGAATTTCAGCTACACATGCGCGAACGAAGCCCGCAAGTTGCAGCGCTGGGATACGCCTTCCGATTTCGACACCTATCTCGACAATCTCGATGCCATCGGCAGTACCTATCATGATATCGGATTGATCTGGGGCGCTCGCCTTCTTTCTCCGACCGGATTGTTCGCCTCGGAAAATGCGGCATCGGATACCGGTGGAGCAATTGATCGCCACCTGATCTTCATGACCGATGGCGACACCGTTACCAGCAGCTCGCAATATACGTCCTACGGGGTGGAATGGTATGACCGTCGCAGGACGTCGGCGAACAGCGCGCCATCGACAAATGATCTGACAACCCAGGTCAACAGTCGTTTTCTGGCGATGTGTGGTGCTATCAAAAACAAGAATATCACCTTGTGGGTGGTATCCTTCGGTAACGGTGTGAGTTCCAGTTCGATCACCAATTTGCGCAACTGCGCAACCTCCGGGAAATTCTACAGTGCGAGCAACAGTGCCGAATTATTGGCCAATTTCCGCTCCATCGCCAGCGATATCTCGCAACTTAGACTGACGAACTAATGCGGGAATTTCTGAACAAACTCCGCACCCTGAAAAGGGATGATGTTGGCGCCGCGCTGGTGGAATTCGCCCTGGTCGCCCCGGTCCTTATCCTGCTGATCATGGGCATGCTCGATCTCGGGCATCGCATTTACGCGACAGCAATTCTGCAAGGCTCCGTGCAAAAGGCCGCTCGAGACGCCAGCCTGGACAATGGCTCCGCCAATGCCGGCGCTATCGATGACCGCGTCAAGGAACTGATGTTGCCGGTTGTGCAACCGGAACCGGTGTCGGATTTTGACTTCAGTCGCCGGAACTACAGCGATTTTTCAGACGTCGCGAAGCCCGAAGATTTTACCGACAATAATAACGACGGCGAGTGCAATAACGGCGAACCTTATGATGACGCCAATGACAATGATAGCTGGGATGCTGACCGTGGCGCTGCCGGTCAGGGTAATGCCAAGGATGCCGTTCTATATACCGTCAAAGTGACTTACCCCCGACTGTTTCCCATGGCGGAGATGATCGGACTGTCACAGGATGAAGTCATTCAGGCAAGCACGGTTGTCCGGAACCAGCCGTTCGGCGAACAATCTGAGCGCGGGGGGATAAAAAATTGTACCTAAGACCAAAACTCAGCAGGCTGAACCCCTTCCTGTCTATCAAGCGCACCTTGTCCGCTCTTGCGGTCAATACCAGCGGCCTTGCGCTCATTGAGCTGGCTTATTCGCTGCCGATTTTAATGGGCGTCGGCATGTATGGCGCAGAAGTTGCGAATGTCGCGATGGTCAGAATGCGCGTAAACCAGATTTCCATGCATGCTGCCGACAATGCCTCGCGTATCGGCGAGGGTTCATTATTGTCGCAGAAGAAAATCTACGAAAGCGACATCAATGACCTGTTTGTCGGCGCGGATCGTCAGGCCGGTAACTATGTCGATATATTTGAAAATGGCCGGATCATCTTAAGCAGCCTCGAAAAGCATAGCGATGGCGGTCAATATATCAACTGGCAGCGATGCAAGGGCAAGAAGTCCCATGTATCAAGCTATGGCACCGCGGGCGTAAATTCTTCATCCCGTCCCGTTAACGGCATGGGGCCGGCAGGTGCGCGCGTAACCGCGCCCGCCGATCAGGCGGTGATCTTTGTCGAGATCTCCTACGATTATCAGCCGCTGATATCGAGCACCTTCACGAGCACGCGAACGATCACGACGCGCGGTGCTTTCAATGTGCGTGACCGTCGTGACCTGACGCGGATCTATGACCGGACAGGAAGTGATCCGGTTTCCAGTTGCGATATATTTGACGGTGTGAACTAGACCGCTTCAGAACAGCAAGACCCTATTTATAGCAGACCTTCTTCACCGCAGCGATGATCCGTGCGCTGTCGATCAGCGCCGCTTTCTCGAGATTGGCGGCATAAGGCAGCGGCACATCTTCGTTGGTCACCCGCATCACCGGAGCATCGAGATCGTCGAAGCCCTGCTCCATGCATAGCGCCACAATCTCGCTCGAAATCGAACAGGTCGGCCAGCCTTCTTCGGCGACAACCATCCGGTTTGTCTTGGCGAGACTCTTCAACACGGTGTCCGTATCCAGTGGCCGCAGCGTGCGCAGGTCGATGACTTCCGCCTCTATCCCCTCGCCTGCCAGAACATCTGCCGCTTCCAGCGCCAGACCGACACCGATCGAATAGCTGACGATCGTGACATCGCTGCCTTCGCGCATGATCCGGGCCTTGCCGATCGGTAGCGTATAATCCTCGATTTCCGGAACATCGAACGAGCGTCCATAGAGCAACTCGTTTTCCAGGAATACGACCGGATCGGGAGTCTGGATCGCCGCTTTCAAGAGGCCCTTGGCATCGGCGGCATCATAAGGCGCAATAACGATCAGGCCGGGAACGGCCGCATACCATGGACCGTAATTCTGGCTATGCTGTGCACCCACGCGGGAGGCCGCGCCATTGGGACCGCGAAAAACGATCGGGCAACGCATCTGGCCGCCAGACATATAGTTGGTCTTGGCCGCGGAGTTGATGATCTGGTCAATCGCCTGCATGGCGAAGTTGAAGGTCATGAATTCGACAATCGGTTTTAGACCGCCCATTGCTGCGCCAGCACCGATGCCGGCGAAACCATGTTCGGTAATCGGCGTGTCGATCACCCGTTTCGCGCCAAATTCATCCAGCAGGCCCTGAGTCACTTTATAAGCGCCCTGATATTCGGCGACTTCCTCGCCCATCACAAAGACCGTATCGTCCTTGCGCATTTCTTCGGCCATCGCATCGCGCAGGGCTTCGCGAACGGTGATCGAGGCCATGGATGTACCCGCCGGAACCGACGGGTCATCGGCCCGCGAAACCGGTGCCGGCGGAGCGGCTTGCATAATTTCGGGCTTCTCTTCCTCGGTCGCTTCGGGTTTGGCTTGTTCGGGCTTGGCCTCTTTCTTCACTTCGCTGGCCGGAGCGGTTTCAGCTTCGGATCCGGCCTCTTCGTCTTCTCCGGTCATTTCGGCTATCACCGTTCCCACCGCAACCTCGTCTGTTCCGGCCTCGACCAGAATTTTCGAAATCACGCCTTCATCGACCGCCTCGAATTCCATCGTCGCCTTGTCGGTTTCAATCTCGGCCAATATGTCGCCGGAGCGGACTTCGTCGCCTTCCTTGACGAACCATTTGGCCAAAGTGCCTTCTTCCATGGTCGGAGACAGGGCGGGCATTTTCAATTCGATAGCCATCAATATTGCTCCACCAGCACGTCAGTATAAAGTTCGGACAATTCCGGTTCCGGTGACTCTTCGGCGAAGTCCGCCGCCTCCATCACGGTTTTCCGGACCTTCTTGTCCATGGCTTTCAGTTCTTCTTCCTTCACGCCCTGCTTGAGCAGAGCCGCCTTCAGCCGTTCGATCGGATCGGACTTCTCGCGCACATCCTGAACCTCGTCCCGGCTACGATATTTCGCGGGATCGGACATGGAATGGCCGCGATAACGATAGGTTTTGAGTTCCATCAGAACGGGCCCTCCGCCGCTGCGCACGTCTTTCAGGGCTTCTTCCACTGCGCCGCGCACTGCCAGCACATCCATGCCGTCTACCTGAACGCCGGGAATACGGAAGCTTTCACCGCGCCGGTAAAGCTGATCCTCGGCAGAAGAACGGTTGACGCTGGTACCCATGGCATATTGGTTATTCTCGATCACGAAGATCACCGGCAGCTGCCAGAGTTCAGCCATGTTGAAACTCTCGTAGACCTGCCCCTGATTGGAAGCACCGTCGCCGAAATAGGCCAGACAGACACCGCCATCTTCTTTATATTTATGGGCAAAAGCCAGTCCGGTGCCAAGCGACACCTGCGCGCCGACGATACCGTGACCTCCATAGAAGCCATGCTCGACGGAGAACATGTGCATCGAACCGCCCTTGCCTTTCGATATACCGGACGCGCGGCCAGTCAGTTCCGCCATCACAATATTCGGATCGATTCCGCAAGCCAGCATATGGCCATGATCGCGGTAGCCGGTAATGACGCTGTCCTTGCCCGGGCTGATCGCAGATTGCAGGCCGGTTACAACCGCTTCCTGACCGATATAAAGATGACAGAAACCGCCGATCAGACCGAGGCCATAAAGTTGCCCTGCTTTTTCCTCGAAGCGCCGAATAAGTAGCATTTGCTCGTAGAAATCCAGCATCTCTGCCTTGGTCGCCTTGTAAATCGGAGCCTTCAGACCTCCGGTCGAATGCACGACCGGCTTGGCTTTCGCCGGCGCGCGTTTGGGCGCTGTCGGTTTTTTGGCTGGGGTGGTTTTCCGGGGAGCTTTTGCCACGCGAGCGGGATCCTTTTTTTGACTAGCAAATAGCATAGCCAAAACTGTTCCGTTACCCAAGTACTTAGGTTCAGTGACCGATTAAATAATTGATCGGCTGATTGAAACGGCTGCTGGTTATTTCAACGGAACGATGATTTCGTCCGGATGGATGACATTGACCTTCTTGCGCAGCAGCTCGCCAATCAGGTCCGGATCAGCACCTCGCGGATCAAGCAATTCCACCCTGTTCTTCAAGGCGTCCCGCTCGGCCTCCAGCTTGGCCAGTTCGATTCCGCGCGTGTCCAGCTTTGCCTGATATTCACCCCAGGCCAGAACTCCGGTTGGGCCGAGCACGGCATAGCCGGCGATGGCGAGCAAAGTCATCAGAGCGAATCCCGGCCCGAGAGCCGCTCTGATCAGACCTGAAATTTTTTCCTGCTGTGCCATGACTTTCACCTTGAATCAGAAAAGTGATTCGCTGGCAAGAGGCTTAACACCCATTTTGGCAGTTCAGCGCCCAAACGCCCCCCAGAGACGAGGAAACGGCGATCAGCTGAAAATCGAACGTCCTGCGTAATGCGCAACATCGCCCAGTTCTTCCTCGATCCGGATCAGCTGGTTATATTTCGCCAACCGGTCGGAACGCGCCAGACTGCCGGTCTTGATCTGACCGCAATTGGTCGCAACCGCGAGATCGGCGATGGTGGAATCTTCGGTCTCACCGGAGCGGTGCGACATCACCGCAGTATAGGATGCATTATGCGCCATCCGGACCGCTGCCAGCGTTTCCGAGAGCGTTCCGATCTGGTTGACTTTCACCAGCAGTGAATTGGCCAGGCCATCTTCAATACCCATCGACAGCCGCTCTGGATTGGTAACAAACAGATCGTCGCCGACCAGTTGCACTGTGTCACCCACCGCATCGGTGATCAGCTTCCAGCCCTCGAAATCATCTTCCGACATGCCATCCTCGATCGACTTGATCGGATAGTCCTTGCACAGAGCGGCGAGATAGTCTGACATTTCTGCCGGGCTGAGCACCTTGTCCTCACCCGAGATATGATATTTGCCATCGCGGAAAAATTCGGTAGCGGCACAATCGAGAGCGAGCACTACCTCGTCGCCGATTTTGAAACCGGCCTTTTCAACCGAGGCCATGATGAAATCCAGCGCTTCGCGGGTCGACCCCAGATTGGGTGCAAAACCGCCTTCGTCACCAACGGCGGTAGCCAGACCTTTTTCGGACAAGCCCTTTTTCAGAGTGTGGAAAATTTCCGAGCCCCAGCGAACGGCTTCTGACAGGCTGTCGGCGCCAACCGGCATGACCATGAATTCCTGAAAATCGATCGGGTTGTCGGCATGCTCGCCGCCGTTGATGATGTTCATCATCGGCACGGGCAGGACATGCGCAGACACGCCGCCGACATAACGATAAAGCGGCAGGCCGCGCGCATCGGCCGCCGCTTTTGCAGCCGCGAGGCTCACGCCCAAAATCGCGTTCGCACCCAGTCTCGCCTTGTTGGGCGTGCCATCGAGCGCGATCATCGCCGCATCCAGTTCTTCCTGATCCTCGGCGTCCAGATCGAGCAACGCTCCCTTGATCTCGCCATTAACCGCGTCAATTGCCTTGAGAACGCCCTTGCCGAGATATTTGCTCTTGTCGCCGTCGCGCAATTCGACCGCTTCATAGGCGCCAGTTGAAGCTCCGGACGGAACCGCCGCGCGACCGAAGCTGCCGTCTTCCAGCAATATATCAACTTCTACCGTCGGGTTACCCCGACTATCCAGGATCTGGCGAGCATGAAGGTCGATTATTGCGGTCATGTTGGGGCTCCGAATGAAGGATAATGATGGCCACGGCCTTATAGCGATGACCGGCTTCTTGCAATCCATTGAACCGCTTTTATCGCCGCTTTCCCCCTTGATTCAAAAGCAAATGATACCATTTCGAATGTAAGGGAACCATAAATGGAACGCTTTCCGCTTGTGGAGTGTTGGCAAGAGACAGATGAAGAAGGAAAACTGATCATGGCAGAAGTCAAAAAATCAACCGAAAAGGCACCGACAAAGGCTGCGGTAAAGAAGCCCGCCACGAAGAAAACCGCAGCCAAGAAGACCGCTGCTACTAAAGACACTTCGGAAACGCGCACCACAAAGGCACAAAAAGCCGCGCCGCTGAAAGCCGGCGCTACCAAGGCTGCAGCGACGAAATCCGAAACCACGAGTGATTTCAAGGACCGCGCGCTGACAAAGGCCAAGTCGGCTGCAAGCCAGGGCAAGGAACGCACCGGCACAGCGATCGAGAATCTGAGCAAGATGATCGAGGATAGCGCAAAAACCATCGATGATAATGTCGGCGAAAAATATGGCGATTATGCCCGTTCGGCAGCAGATGCCGTGTCCAGCTTTGCCGAGAAGCTGAATTCTAGGGAAATCGATGAAATCGTCGAAGATGCGCGCGGATATGTTCGCAAAAGTCCGGCAGTGGCAATCGGTGCAGCTGCAGTGGTCGGATTTCTTGTATCCCGTCTGATCAAATCAGGGATGGATGATAACGACGCATGAGTGTAGCATGGCGACACCAAATGCACGGCTGACGAATGTTGCAGGACAAGGAAATTCCAGTTTTGGATGAAGAGCGTCTTTCCGACGATGCCGCAGCCTCGTTTGCGGATGAAGCGGAATCGAAAACCCTGAAATCCCAGGTCACCGGCCTGATAGAGGATGTGCGCATATTGGCGCATGCCGAGGTCGAATATTATCGCGCCAAATTGTCGATCAATATGGCGGCGACCAAACGCGTGGTGGTGCTCGCCGGCGTTGCGATCATATCCGGAACCACAGCGATCATTGCCTTGATCCTCGGCCTGCTGCTAATATTGTCGGACTATCTTGGCCCGATCGCCGCAACCGCTATCGTTACGGGAGCGGCTCTGCTGGTTGCCGCGATAACCATGCGCATGGCAACAAAACGGGCAAAAAAACTGCCGCTGGACGAAAATGATGCGTGAGATTGATGATGCCGAAAAATAACGACGAGATATTCAGCCTGCGCAATCTTGCCATCGACCGGGATCAGGCGCGCGCCAATCTGAAACGGGATACAGCCGAAACCCGCACCCGGCTGAAGCCGGCCAATCTGATGACAGAAGCAAAGAATAAAGCGGCAGATCGTGTTCGCAAAGCCGGCGTGACCGCCATCGATGGTATCCGTTCGAATCCGGGCCTGTCTGCTACGGTCGCCGCAACAGCGACGCTGATCGCCATGCGCCGCCCGATTACCAAGCTTATCGCCAATCGCAAAATATCCGAGCCGGATCAAACCGAGGAATAGACTATGAACAAACTGACCGACAATATTGACAAAGCCCGCGCGGCATCCCGGGAACGGCTCGAAACGGCGAAGGAAATCGCAACCGAAGGCTCGCTCGCTGCCCGCGAGAAAATGTCGGAAAGCAAGGCGCGCGCTGCGGCGATGCTCGGCGAAGGCCGTGATAAAGCGGCCGAAAGCGTTGCTGCCACAAGAGATGCGGCGAAAAAGGCCGTGGCAAAATCCGAAGAAACCCTGACCAGCAGCCCGCTGGCGATCGTCGCCGGTGGCGCCGCACTTGGTGTCCTGATCGGAGCCCTGCTGCCGAAAAGCAAAGCCGAAGGCAAATATGTCGGCGGTGCTGGTCGCAAGATCAATGAAACGGCAAAAACAGCCTTTCAGGCCGCCAAGGATGCGAGCCGGGACCAGATCGGCGAACTCGGCCTCAGCAATGACAATATGCGCGCCCAGTTCAAAGATCTGTTTGGCAAAGCGATCGAGGCTGCTAAGACCGCGATGGCCGCAGCACAGGATGCGGTGAAAGACGAACATCAGGGCAAGAAATGAACGAAGAACGCAGCAAGATGCATCTGGTCATGGGCGGACGGGTCAAGGACCCGCGCGGCCTGGAATTTGTCAATCTCGACAAAATCGATCTCGTCGGGGTCTATCCCGACTATGAGGAAGCCGAGGACGCTTGGCGTTCAAAAGCGCAGATGACGGTTGATGATGCCGAGATGAAATATGTCGTCGTGCATCTGCACAAGCTGCTCGAACCGGATGTGCCGCTCGAAGACTAGCCCATCGAAGACTAGCCACTCGAAGATCAGGCGCTGCGGAAACGCCAGCTGAGCAACGGTCTGGTCAGGACCAGACCCGCTACAAATCCGCCGATATGCGCGAATATCGCGATGCCCTGAAGGCTTCCGCTGGTCGCCACGCCAATCATCAGCTGGATACCGACCCACGCCAGCGTCAGCCAGACGATGCGGACAATATGGCCCGGGATCGGCCCGACCGGAGCGACTTTGTTGCGCGCAAACAGCAACGCATAAGAGCCCAATATCGCCGAGATTGCGCCGCTTGCGCCGATCATAGGGATCATCGAGTCACTCTCGACGGCATATTGCGCAAAGGCCGCAGCATAAGCCCCAACCACATAAAGCACCGCCGTCAGCTGCGCGCCCAATGCCTGTTCGACAAAGCGGCCGCAGAACAGCAGCATCAACATGTTGAAGCTGAGGTGTAACAGTCCGCTGTGCAGGAACGCAGAGGATAATGGAGTCAGCCAGGCCGGAACCATCCAGCCATAAGCTGTCAGATCAAGCGCTTCGCCACTCAGCCGGATCGGGAACATGCCGCCACGCAGCAACGCTTCCTGCTGCCAGCCGAAAATCCAGATCACCAGATAGATCACCACATTGGCGATGATCAATCCGTTGGTCAGCTTTCCGGCGGGTATATTCATCTGGTTCAGATGAACTCGATTTTTTCGAGCAGGAAATATTTATCGCCCGCCGGCACGGTCACTTCAATCTCTTCACCGACGCTGCGACCGATCAAGGCCCGGCCAATCGGCGAATTATAGCTGATCTTGCCGGACTTGGCATCGGCTTCCGCCTGGCCGACCAGCTGATATTTCACCGGCTTGTCGTCTTCGTCGAGCAGAGTCAGGGTTGCGCCAAACACGGCCTTGTCACCCGACAGGGTTTTGGGATCGATAACCTGGGCCCGGGACAGCTTGTCCTCAAGATCGCCAATCGTCGCCTCGACCTGGCCCTGACGTTCCTTGGCCGCGTGATATTCGGCATTTTCCGACAGATCACCGTGCGCCCGCGCGGTTTCAATCGCGTCGACGATGATCGGACGCTCCAGCTTTAGCGCCTTGAGTTCGGCCTCCATTTTATCATGGCCTTCGGCGAGCATTGGTACTTTTTCAACAGCCATTAACTTGGCCTTTCCTTACTGATACGCTGCCGATTTCTGCCGTGCAGCGTCTAAAACAGTTTTCCGGCGCCCCGCTTGGTAGGAGCGCCCGCAGTTTGACGAAATGTCGGAAAATTAAGTCTGCGAAGCCTTATAATAGGACTGTAACGCGCGAACTTCAAGAGTCTGATCGCGCATCGCTTCAATCGCCTGCATCGCGGCGTTGCTGGCTGTCGCTGTCGTAAAGATCGGAATCTTGCCAACCAGCGCTGCCGCACGGATCGATTTCGAGTCCTTGAGCGACTGCCAGCCTTCGGTCGTGTTGAAGATCAGGTTGACTTCGCCATCCTTGATCCGGTCGACAATATGCGGCCGTCCCTCGATGACCTTGTTGACCTTCTCCACCTTGATCCCGTGCTCGGTCAGATAATCCGCGGTTCCGGAGGTGGCGATGAGCTTGAAGCCCAGCTTTTCGGCCAGACGCGCCGCCGGTTCGATCACCTTCTTGTCGGTTTCCTTGACCGAGATGAAGATCGTTCCGCCATTGGGCAAAATATTGCCGGCGCCGAGCTGCGCCTTGGCAAAGGCAATCGGGAAGCCCTGGTCGATGCCCATGACTTCGCCGGTCGATTTCATTTCCGGCGACAGGATCGGATCAACGCCGGGGAAACGGCTGAACGGAAACACCGCCTCTTTGACAGCGGTATAACTGATATGCCGGTCGATCGCCGGCAGGTCTTTCAACTTTTCACCCGCCATCACCCGCGACGCAATCTTGGCAATCGGCACGCCAATCGCTTTGGCAACAAAGGGCACCGTCCGGCTGGCGCGGGGATTGACCTCGATCAGATAGACTTCGCCATCCTTGACCGCGAACTGGATGTTCATCAGGCCGCGCACTTTCAGGCCAAAAGCCAGCGCCTCGGTTTGCCGTTCCATTTCGGCTATGATTTCATCGCTGAGACTGTGTGGCGGAATAGAGCAGGCGCTGTCACCAGAATGGACTCCGGCTTCCTCGATATGCTGCAGCAGGCCGCAGACAATCACTTCGTCCCCGTCGCAAATCGCGTCGACATCGACTTCGACCGCGTCGCGCAGATATTGGTCAACCAGCACCGGACTGTCGCCCGACACCTGAACCGCCGTATTGATATAATTTTCCAGCTGCGCCGGTCCATCGACGATTTCCATCGCCCGGCCACCCAGCACAAAGCTGGGCCGCAGCAAGACCGGATAGCCGATCCGTTCAGCGATTTTCACCGCTTCGTCGCGGGTCCGGGCCATGCCGTTTTCCGGCTGTTTCAGCTTCAGCTTGTTGACCAACTTGGCAAAACGCTCGCGGTCTTCGGCCAGATCAATCGCGTCCGGCGAGGTGCCGAGAATCGGGATACCCGCGTCTTCCAGCGCCTGCGCGAGTTTCAGCGGCGTCTGCCCGCCAAATTGCACAACCACACCGACCAGTTCGCCGGACTGCTGCTCGACTTGCAGGATCTCGAGCACGTCTTCGGCGGTCAGCGGCTCAAAATAGAGCCGGTCGGAGGTGTCATAATCGGTCGAAACGGTTTCCGGATTGCAGTTGATCATGATCGTTTCAAAACCGGCATCCGACAGCGCGAAACAGGCGTGGCAGCAGCAATAATCGAATTCAATCCCCTGCCCGATGCGGTTTGGTCCGCCGCCCAATATAACGATCTTCTTGCGATCCGATGGTTGCGCCTCGCATTCCGGCGCACCAAAAATCGGCGCTTCATAGGTCGAATACATATAAGGCGTCTTGGCTTCAAATTCCGCCGCGCAGGTATCAATCCGCTTGAAAACCGGCCGCACACCGAGCTTGTGACGCAGGCTGCGCACTTCGGCCTCGGTCGTCGCGCCCGCCATGGCGGCAAGCGCGTCATGAACCAGCCCGTGGCCTTCGGCGACCGCGCGCCCTGCACCACCCGCCACATGGACCGAGTCGATAGCCAGCTTGGCCAGCCGCGCATCGGAGAAACCCATAGACTTCAGCGCGCGCAAAGCTTGCGCATCATTGGGCAATCCCTTGTCCATGATCTGCTGTTCGGCATCGATGATTTCGCGGATCCGGGCCAGAAACCAGGGATCGAAACCGGCAATATTGTGGATTTCCTCGTTGGAAAAGCCTTCCCGCATCGCCTGCGCGGCAACCAATATCCGGTCCGGCGTGGCGCGCGCCAGAGCCGCGGCGATATCTTCGCGCGGCGCATCAATCAGTTCCTGCACCCGGTTGAAGCCGTCGAGACCGGTTTCCAGGCCGCGCAGCGCTTTCTGCATCGATTCGTGGATATTGCGGCCAATCGCCATGACTTCGCCAACCGACTTCATTGCGGTGGACAGAAGCGGCTCGGCGCCCTTGAATTTTTCAAAGGCAAAGCGCGGAATCTTGGTGACGACATAATCGATCGTCGGTTCAAACGACGCCGGAGTTGCGCCGGTAATGTCATTGTCGATCTCGTCCAGCGTATAACCGACCGCCAGTTTCGCGGCGACACTGGCGATCGGGAAACCGGTCGCCTTGGAGGCCAAAGCAGACGAGCGCGAAACCCGCGGGTTCATCTCGATCACGACCAGCCGGCCATCCTTCGGATTGACCGCAAACTGGACGTTGGAACCGCCTGTTTCGACACCAATTTCGCGCAGCACCGCGATGCTGGCGTTGCGCATGATCTGATATTCCTTGTCGGTCAGGGTCAGCGCGGGGGCAACGGTAATGCTGTCTCCGGTATGCACACCCATCGGATCGACATTCTCGATCGAGCAGATGATGATGCAATTGTCCGCCTTGTCGCGGACGACCTCCATCTCATATTCTTTCCAGCCGATCAGCGATTCGTCGATCAGCACTTCGTTGGTCGGCGAAGCGTCCAGCGAAGTCCGGATATAGTGAATAAATTCCTCGCGGTTATAGGCAACACCGCCGCCGGTGCCGCCCATCGTGAAGCTGGGTCGCATGATCGCCGGCAGCCCGATTTCCTCGAGAATCTCGAGCGCCTGCGCCTCGCTATGCGCCACGGCGCTGCGCGGGCTTTCCAGACCGATCTTGTCCATCGCCGCCTTGAATTTCTCGCGGTCCTCAGCCTTGTCGATCGCCTCTGCGTCAGCCCCGATCATCTCGACGCCATATTTCTCCAGCACGCCCATCTTGTTGAGCGAAAGCGCCGTGTTCAGGGCCGTCTGCCCGCCCATCGTGGGAAGGATCGCGTCAGGCCGCTCCTTCTCGATGATCTTGGCCACAATCTCGGGCGTAATCGGCTCGATATAGGTCGCATCCGCCATTTCCGGATCGGTCATGATCGTCGCCGGGTTGGAGTTGACCAGGATGATCCGGTAACCCTCCTCCTTCAGCGCCTTGCACGCCTGCGTGCCGGAGTAATCAAACTCGCAGGCCTGACCGATAATGATCGGGCCAGCGCCGATGATGAGGATGGATTTTATGTCAGTTCTTTTGGGCATTATAATCAAAATCCATGAATTTTATGTGCTTAAAAATATTTTCAACAATTCGATTAATCCAGCAATGGAGGCAGCCTTAGCAGTATCCTTCAGATACGACTGGACTTCCTCCAGAACCATCAAAACACCGACATTTATTTGGATCAACTTCAGCTCGCTACTTTGCCAAAGAGTTTTAGCCGCATCTAATGACCTAGTAAGTCGATCCCTAGTGCCTTCGTCCAATTCAGCAGAGTTAATGCCACGGAAGTCTTCTGATACCTTTTCTAAACCGTCCGCGATTTCAATAACCGTTGATTGATTGTGATCAAGGGTAACTGTCCGATCTGCGGCTGGCACCGATCCACGATCACTGTCGGCTGGCTCATTCTTTCCTAGCAATACAGAAAGTGGAGGTAATTTTTCGACGTATTCAAACCCTTGATCTGCCAACGTGTATCTTCTCGGAGATGACTCGTCGTATTGCTCTACCTCGACGAGTCGCTCATGAGAGAGACTAGATAGAACCCTTTCTATAAAACCACGAGCAAAGTGCTTTTCCACACGCTTGTGAATATCCTCAGTGCTCAGAGACTCATATTCAGAGTGATGTAAAAGCGTTTCGTGGGCCGCGCTTAACACTATATCTTTGGAAAGTTGAAAAGTAGGCTTACCCCCCATCACGCCGGATTCTCGTCAGAAATCTCGCCATTTTCATTGCAGGCAAAGCAGCCCCAACCATCATGGTCGATGTCATATTCGCTTTCGATCTCGAGGCATTTGCGGGTCAGTTCGCGGATCGTCTCGCGCTTCGTGTCGAGGTCGATCTGCAGCTCGATCACCCACTCGTCATCCTCATTGGAGACCAAGGCCGAGCGAAAGCCCCATTTGGCCGCGTCATTCTTCAGCTTGTTGAGATCGGCGACCGCGCCGACAAATTGCACGTTAATTTCGCGCACAACATGCGACAAATCGCCGCCCGCTGCCATATTTTGCAGGATTTCGTCATCAATTGCCCATTCTTCGGCAAGATGCGCTGGATCAATCGGGCCGCTCATTGGCTATGGCCTCCAATCAGGATTGTGGTTATGTCAGTTGTTGTGGGCACTTATGCTATCAACTTCAAAATTTCACTGACCAACTTCTTGGCCAATTCTCCGATTGCTGCACCAGAAAATTTTTCCGAGAGGAATTTCAATGGTTTGATCAGAACAGCAAACAGTGCGCTCAACCGCACAGATTTAGCGTTAATCAAAGTCGACCCTGCTTCAATCTCTGATTTGAGCCGAACTCGGGAATCACCAAGCTCAGCGCCGATCGCATTGGACCCGTTATCTAAAGTTGAAATTATTTCTGACAGTTTTTCATGCAAATCATTAAACTGATTGTCGTTTAACTGCACGATCCTATCTGCTGCCGGAATCGAGATAACACCGCCTTCATTCTTTTGTTCATTAACGACGACCTCAGCAGCCTGAATTCCGTTAGCTTTAAGCCAATACTTCATCACGTCAATTTCTTCGTCATAGTCGCTTTCAAGTAAGTTCTTTTCGACGAGATGATCGACTACCCGCAGCAGGAAAACCTTAGACAATCCACCGCCGATTGCTTCCTTCACATCATCAATCGTGGCACTGAAAGCATCATCGCTCTCATACTCTCGAATGTACAATGCTGTTAAAACCAAATCTTGGGCTGCATTAAATGAAATCATCAATTTCTACTTTCGATCAATGAAACAAATTTCTCGAACAGATAGAAACTGTCCTGCGGGCCGGGGCTGGCTTCGGGGTGATATTGGACGCCGAAGGCGCGTTTGCCGATGATCTCGATGCCGCAATTGCTGCCGTCGAACAGGCTCTTGTGGGTTTCGTGAATAGTGTCGGGCAACGTTTCGCTGTCTACCGCAAAGCCGTGGTTCATGCTGGTGATCTCGACCAGCCCTTCGGTCTCCGCCCAGCCGCCGCCGATCCGCTGCACCGGATGATTGGCGCCGCGATGGCCCTGGTGCATCTTGACCGTCTTGGCGCCCGCCGCGAGAGCGAGCATCTGGTGACCAAGGCAGATGCCGAACAGGGGCATATCGGCTTCCAGCAGCTTCTGGATCACCGGAACCGCATAGGAACCGGTCGCCGCCGGATCGCCGGGGCCATTGGACAGAAATACGCCGGCAGGCTTCAACGCCATAATATCTTCATAGGATGTTTCAGCAGGAACTACAGTGACTTTTGCGCCAGCCTTCACAAGATTTCTGAAGATATTGCGCTTCGCACCATAATCGATCGCCACGACATGCGGGCGGGTGGCCGAAGATGCTTCCAATTCTTCCAATGGCGCATAGCCGTGACCCAGCCGCCACGCTCCGCCCTTGTCCCACAAATGCGTCTGATGCCCGGTCACTTCCTTGGCCAGATCCAGACCTTCGAGGCCCGACCAGGCCCGCGCCTTGCCGAGCAGTTCGTCGATATCGAACTGGCCTTCGGGATCATAAGCGATCACCGCATTGGGCGCGCCCGCTTCCCTGATCCGCCGGGTCAAAGCCCTTGTATCGACACCGGAAATTCCGATCCGGCCCTGTTCGGCCATCCACTGGTCAAACGGTTTCTGGTCGCGGAAATTGGACGGTGCGGTGATGTCCTCACGAACGATACAGCCCAGAGCATGCGGGCTGTCCGCCTCGATATCCTCGTCATTTGTGCCCGTGTTACCGATATGCGGAAAGGTGAAGGTCACGATTTGCCCGGCATAGCTGGGGTCGGTCATCACTTCCTGATAGCCGGTCATCGCGGTGTTGAAGCAGACTTCACCGACCGCAGAGCCGGTTGCGCCAAAGCCCCTGCCCCAGATGATCGTGCCATCGGCCAATACCAATATCCCTGTTGCACCCTCGGGAGCGGCGGGATTATGGGCATGGGTCATGGGCTGTTCCTTTGGGTCCGTCATAGGCGCAAAATTTCATGGGACCTAGGGCCAGATTTCTGGCGTCACAATCTATGAAAAAAATTATCTTCCCGCTATGGTGGTCGCTTACTCCAAAAATATGAGGGACGCCATGATTCGCGACACCGTGAAAGCCGCGCAAATTGCCGCCATGAAGGCCGGCGACAAGGATCGCACCGCTGCGATCCGCAGCATATTGGCGAAGATCAAGGACAAGGACATCGAACTGCGCACCAAGGAAGACTCGCGCGATGACGATAGTATTCTGATCGACGTCCTGCAAAAGATGGCCAAACAGCGCCGCGAATCGATCGACATGTTCGAATCCGGCGGCCGCACCGAACTCGCCGCAGCGGAAAAACTGGAACTGGCAGTGATCGAGGAATTCCTCCCCGCGCAATTGAGCGAGGAAGAAACCGCCGCGCTGATCACCGGCATCAAGAGTGAACTCGGCGCCGACGGCATGAAAGACATGGGCCGGGTGATGGGCGAACTGAAGAAACGCCACGGCACCGAAATCGACATGAGCAAAGCCAGCGCACTGGTGAAGGCGGCTTTGAGCTGAACTAAAAATCCCCCTCCCGCCTGCGGGAGGGGTTAGGGGTGGGACTGAAAAGAAATCGAAGTGGTAGTTTTCAAACCAAGAAATACCGACCGCGCCAAATCCCTGCGCAATGCAGCCACACCGGCTGAACGAGAGCTTTGGAAATATTTATCGAGACGGCAGGTCGGCGGGCGCAAATTCAGCCAACAAATGCCTGTTGGGCCCTATTATGCCGACTTCCTGTGCCGCGAGCTGGGATTGATCATTGAAATTGATGGATATTCGCATGAAACACAGCAAGGCTATGATGCGAAGCGAACAAGCGATCTTGTCGAGCACGGGTATAAGGTTATTCGATTCACAAATGATGATGTTTTGAACAATGTTGCGGGTGTTGTGGGGCAGATTGAGCTGGCTTTGAAAGACATGCCCACCCCTAACCCCTCCCGCAAGCGGGAGGGGGATATATGACCCTCACCCCGCAATGGCTGGAAGAACTGCGGTCGCGCGTCACGCTGTCGACGCTGATCGGGCGCACCGTCAAAATCCAGAAGGCCGGTCGCGAATATAAGGCCTGCTGCCCGTTTCATAACGAGAAATCGCCCAGCTTCACGATCAACGACGAAAAGGGCTTCTACCATTGCTTCGGCTGCGGCGCCCATGGTGACGCGATCAGCTGGATGACCGAGCAGCGCGGTCTCGGCTTCATGGACGCGGTCAAGGACCTGGCCGCCGAAGCGCAGATGGAAGTCCCTGCCCCCGATCCCCGCGCGGCGCAACGGCAGGAGGTCCGCGCAACCCTGCATGACGTGATGGTGGCTGCGCAGGACTGGTTTGTCGAGCGTTTCAACAGCACCGAGGGTGCCGGAGCGCGGGAATATCTCAAAAATCGCGGCATATCGGAGAGCACGATCCGCGAATTCGGTTTCGGCTTCGCGCCCAATTCCCGTGGGCGGCTCAAGGACGCGCTCTCCAAACACGGTATGGACCAGCTGATCGAGGCAGGCCTGCTGATCAAGGTCGATGACAAGGATCCCTATGACCGGTTCCGCGGCCGCCTGATGATCCCGATCCGCGATCCACGCGGCCGGGTGATCGCCTTTGGCGGGCGGATATTGGGCGATGGCGAGCCGAAATATCTCAACTCTCCCGACACGCCTCTCTTTGACAAGGGCCGCACGCTATACAATCTCGACAAGGCCTCGCCTGCCTCCCGCCAGACTGGCCGGATATTGGTGGTCGAGGGCTATATGGATGCCATCGCGCTGGCGCAGGCCGGCTTTAAGGACGTCGTCGCCCCTCTCGGAACCGCGCTGACCGAGCATCAGATCGAACGGATCTGGAAAATGGTAGAGGCGCCGATCCTCTGCTTTGATGGCGATAATGCCGGCCAGAAGGCCGCGATGCGCGCCGCCTTGCGGGCCCTGCCGATATTGCGCCCCTCGCACAGCCTCAACTTCATTTCGCTGCCTGCAGGACAAGACCCGGACGACCTGATCCGATCAGAGGGCGCCCATGCCTTTGCCGCCCTGATCGCAAAACCGCAGATGCTGGACGACAAGATCTGGCAGGTGGAATATGACGCAGAACCGCTCAACACACCGGAAACAAAAGCCGGGCTCAAGAAACGCCTGTCCGATCACGTCCGCGACATCGCCGACCAGGATATTGCACAGCATTACCGGCAGACGTTCAACGACCGCTACCAGGCCACATTTTTCGCCCAGAGCGAAAATCGGTCCGAAGGCCGTCGTCCGCAGAATTCAAACCGAAATTTCCCGTCGAAATTTGTCTCCTACAAGCCGCTGGAGGACACCAAGACCTTTTTGATCGAGGGCTATGACCTGCAAATTGCCAAGGGCATATTGGGCGGCCTGATCCGCCATCCATGCCGGATTTCCAGCCATTTCGAAGAGCTCAGCGCGATCAAACTGGCCGATTCGCAAATGCAGTCATTGCTCGGCGAATTGATCAATGTCGCAATGCGCAAAGAAACGCTTGATATGCAGGGCCTTCTTACCATATTGGGAAAGACAGATTGTTATAATGTCGCAAAAGGGCTGTTACGGGCCGACGCGCTGAATTTCACTTTCAACCGCAAGCTGCCAGACGATGCCCCTTCGCTTTTGATCGAACGGGCGCATAAGGATTTGGCAGAAGCGATAAAAGTGGTGACGGCGCGCCCCGGACTGGAAGCAGCTCTCGCAGAGGCAACGCGGCGGGTGCAGGATGATCTTACGGAAGAAAGTTATGCCGAGCAGCAGCGCCTTCGCGAAGCGAAGCAGTTATTTCACGAGCGATTGGTCGAACTGACCCAGATCGACGACGCTATATAGTTTTTAAATTAGGGGCCTGAGCCATTGGCAAGTAAAGCAAAAAACACCAAAGCCGAAGACGAACCGTTGATTGATCTCAACGATAGCGCCATCAAGAAACTGATCGCTCAAGGTAAAAAGCGCGGCTATCTGACGATTGACGAGCTGAACGAAGCCCTGCCCCAGGACCAGAACGAGCAGATTGAGGACGTCATGTCCGCCATCTCCGAAATGGGTGTCCGGATTGTCGAGAATGACGAGGAAGCTGCCGAAGAACTGGCCGGCGAAGAAGTCGAATCCATTGACGGCAAGGACAAGGACAAGAAAGCCGCTGCCGCCGCTCCCAAAAAAGCGACCGCCGATCGCACTGACGATCCGGTACGCATGTATCTGCGCGAAATGGGCGCTGTGGAATTGCTCAGCCGCGAAGGCGAGATTGCCATTGCCAAGCGTATCGAAGCTGGCCGCGACACCATGATCTGGGGGCTTTGCGAAAGCCCGACCACCTTTAACGCGATCATCGAATGGTCGACAGCGCTCAACGACGGCGAAATGCAGTTGCGCGAAATTCTCGACCTCGACGCCATGCTTTCCAAGGATCCTGTTCCGGAGAACCTGGAAGAGGCCGAAGATGATGATGACGGCGAAATCAGCGAGAAAACCGCTGGCCCCTCGTTCAAGGATGATGACGAAGTCGAGGATGAAGAATCCGCTGACGGCGAAGATGACGATGAAGCCGAGCTGACCGAACGTCGCACCAAGCGCGTGGTCGAAGAGGAAGAGGAGGACAACACCCTTTCCCTCGCGCAAATGGAAGAAGCGCTGAAACCCGATGCGCTGGAGAAATTCGCAGAAATCACTTCGGTGTTCAAAAAATTCTCGAAACTGCAGACCACCCGTCTGGATTCGCTTGCCGCAGGCAAGGATTTCCCTGCCGCTTCGGAAAAGAAATATCACGATTTGCGCGAAGAATTAACCGCTTTGGTCGAAAGCGTGCAGTTTCATGCCAATAAAATCGAGTTTCTGGTCGACCAGCTTTACTCGTTTAATCGTCGGCTGACGACTTTGGGTGGGCAGATGCTTCGTCTGGCAGAGCGCCACAAGGTGCCACGTCGCGCGTTTCTGGAAAGCTATGTCGGCAACGAACTCGACGACGGCTGGCTCGCGAGTATGGCCAAGACCGACAAGAAATGGGCTGCTTTCGTCGAAAAAGAAGTCGATTCGGTTGACCGCATTCGGGCAGAAATTTCCGATATCGCCAACGCCACCGGCACTTCGTTGGTGGAATTCCGGCGGATCGTCAACATGGTCCAGAAAGGCGAACGTGAAGCGCGTATCGCCAAGAAGGAAATGGTCGAGGCCAATCTTCGTCTCGTTATTTCCATCGCCAAAAAATATACCAACCGCGGCCTGCAGTTCCTCGATTTGATTCAGGAAGGCAATATCGGTCTGATGAAAGCGGTCGATAAATTTGAATATCGCCGCGGTTACAAGTTCAGCACCTATGCAACCTGGTGGATTCGCCAGGCGATCACGCGGTCCATTGCCGATCAGGCGCGGACCATCCGTATTCCGGTGCACATGATCGAAACGATCAACAAGCTGGTTCGCACGAGCCGTCAGTTCCTTCATGAACAGGGCCGCGAACCAACGCCGGAAGAAATGGCGGAGCGCCTCTCCATGCCGCTGGAAAAAGTGCGCAAGGTGATGAAAATTGCCAAGGAGCCGATTTCGCTCGAAACGCCAATTGGTGACGAAGAAGATTCGCATCTCGGTGATTTCATCGAAGACAAGAACGCGATCATTCCGGTCGATGCGGCTATTCAGGCGAATCTGAAGGAAACCGTGACTCGCGTATTGGCGAGCCTGACTCCCCGGGAAGAACGCGTGCTCCGCATGCGCTTCGGGATCGGTATGAACACAGATCATACGCTCGAGGAAGTCGGCCAGCAGTTCAGCGTGACGCGCGAACGTATCCGGCAGATTGAAGCTAAGGCGCTGCGCAAGTTGAAGCATCCAAGCCGCAGCCGCAAGATGCGGAGCTTCCTGGATCAATAATTTCGCGATCCGCGCCAATTGCTATGGTTTGTAAATCCCTAACAGCGGGTAAACCTACTCTTTAGGTATCGTCGCTATATTCGAAGACAGACGAAGATGCTCAATGCATATTCGCAACTTTATTCGGATATCGGAAATGCGATGCTAGGACAAAATGCGCAATTGGTGACACAGCCGGGCTTCGCTGGACAGGTCGGAACATATGGAAGCGACACAGCGCCCTATGTCCAGCTTATCGCCGAGGATTTCTCGATTCTGTCTGGAGCAGATGTCGCCGATATCGTTCATTTCCTGTGCGTTTTGCACGGGCGCCATCCGGGCGTGATAGATCATGCGGCGACCAAAACCGTCGATGACGCCGCGCGCGAATGGCTGATTCAGGCGACCGACGGCTTTGCTGCCGAACGATCCTTCCTGACCAAGCTGACCGTGGCTGCCGGACCGATTTCGGGCGTTAGTCTCGACGACCAGAGCAACGCCGCCGTGCTGGGTCAGCGCAAGGCGCTCGAGATGCTGTCCCAGTCCGATCGAAGCGGGTGCGCCATCGGTGCGGCCATCGCTCTGGTTGCCGACTGGCATCATATCAGACATATTCTGGAAGAAATCGCCCTGCGTGTCGGCGTTGAAGCCCGCTCCTCGATACTCCCCAGCCCCGAAAAAACCGCGGGCCTCAATAGCCTACTGGCGGAAACACCCGCTTTGGAGCGAGCGCTGAATTTCGGCGCGGAACAGCTGCTCAACCAGCATCGCGGCCTTTGGCAGCTTCTGGAAGCCCGGCGAAACATGCGGCTTGCCCGTTAAATAACTCGCCATTTTTGGCAAAACTTAACTAAATGATTAACTTGCTTGGAACGGGAGTTTTCACTATCGCCTATGCTTTGACGTTCACGGCAAGGAATAGAAAATCATGCGTTTTGACGGTACCAAAGACTATGTTGCAACCGATGATCTGAAGGTTGCTGTCAACGCTGCCATGACCCTCCGCCGCCCTCTCCTCGTCAAAGGCGAGCCGGGCACGGGCAAGACTGTACTGGCCTATGAAATTGCCAAGGCGATGGGCACCCCGCTGATCGAGTGGAATGTTAAATCCACCACCAAGGCGCATCAGGGCCTTTACGAATATGATGCGGTGGCGCGTCTCCGCGATGGCCAGTTGGGCGATGAGCGGGTCCACGACATTTCCAACTATATCCGCAAGGGAAAGCTGTGGGAGGCGTTTACCGCTCCCGAACTGCCCGTATTGTTGATCGACGAGATCGACAAAGCGGATATCGAGTTTCCGAACGATCTGCTGCAGGAACTCGACCGCATGGAATTCCATGTCTACGAGACCAAAGAGACGATCAAGGCCGCCGAACGCCCTATCGTGATCATTACCTCGAACAACGAGAAAGAGCTGCCCGATGCTTTTCTGCGTCGCTGCTTCTTCCACTATATCAAATTCCCAGATCGCGAGACGATGCAGGATATCATCAACGTCCATTTCCCCGACATCCAGGGAATCCTGGTCAAAAAGGCCATGGATATTTTCTACGATGTCCGCGACGTTCCCGGCCTCAAGAAGAAGCCAAGTACCAGCGAATTGCTCGACTGGCTGAAGCTGATCCTCAACGAGGACATGCCGCTCGAAGCGCTGCAATCGAACGACAGCAGCAAGGCGATCCCGCCCCTGCACGGCGCATTGCTCAAGAACGAGCAGGACGTGATGCTGTTTGAACGTCTGGCCTTCATGGCGAAACGCGAAGCGCGCTAAGCAAAGGCACAGACGATGTTCTTCAACTTCATGGACGAACTTAGAGCAGCCGGCATCACGGCTTCGCTAAAGGAACATCTCGTTCTACTCGAGGCACTCGAAAAGGACGTTATCGAGCGCAGTCCGGAGGAATTCTATTATCTTTCCCGCGCAACCTTCGTGAAAGACGAAGGATTGCTCGACCGCTTCGATCAGGTCTTTTCCAAAGTCTTCAAGGGTATCGAAACCTCCTACGGCACGCAGGAAGAGGATATTCCGCTGGACTGGCTGAAAGCCGTTGCCGAGAAATATTTGTCCGAAGAAGAAATGGAAAAGGTCAAGTCTCTGGGCAGCTGGGATGAGATCATGGAGACGCTGAAAGAGCGGCTCGAAGAACAGCAAAAGCGCCATGAAGGCGGCAGCAAGTGGGTCGGCACCGGCGGTACATCACCTTATGGCAATTCGGGATATAATCCCGAAGGCGTCCGGATCGGCGGCGAAGGCGGCCAGAAAAAGGCGATCAAGGTCTGGGACAAGCGCGAGTTCCAGAATCTCGACAACACCAAGCTGCTCGGAACGCGGAACATCAAGGTTGCGCTCCGGCGCCTGCGCAAATTTGCCCGCGAAGGGGCCGCGGACGAGCTGGATATCGACCGGACAATCAACGGCACCGCCAAACAGGGCTGGCTCGACATCCACATGCGACCTGAACGGCACAATGCGGTAAAGTTACTGCTGTTTCTGGACGTTGGCGGCTCGATGGATCCGTTCATCAAGCTCTGCGAAGAATTGTTCAGCGCCGCGACCACCGAGTTCAAAAATCTCGAATTTTTCTATTTCCACAATTGCCCCTACGAAGGCCTGTGGAAGGATAATCGCCGCCGCTTTTCCGAGCGCACCAACACCTGGGATGTGCTGCACAAATATGGCCATGATTATAAGCTGATCTTCGTCGGCGACGCGTCGATGAGCCCATACGAAATCACCCATCCGGGCGGTTCTGTCGAACATTTCAATGAAGAAGCCGGCGTGACCTGGATGCACCGGCTGACCAATACCTATCCCGCTGCGGCCTGGCTCAATCCGGTGCCTGAAAAACAATGGGGCTATTCCCAAAGCGTCAAGATCATCCGCGAACTGATGAATGACCGGATGTACCCATTGACGGTCGACGGCCTGAGCGATGCGATGAAGGAATTGACCCGCAAACAGGGATGAGGCTCAGCCCTCGATTGCGAGCAGGGTTGTTCCGTCATATTTTTCGGCGGCCGCCTCAAAAACGTCCGACTTTTCGAAATGCAGGTCTTCCACGCGCACATCTTTCAGGCCGGAAAGCTTGAACGTTCCAAGCTTGATCTCCCGCGGCGGTTGCCCGTCTTTTTCCAGCGGAACGGCGTCGACATACATTTCGTCATGGCGCGTATAGAGAATATGCGGCGCCAGCTTGAAGGCCGTATTGTTGTAGGTCGCGGCCACGCATTTTTTCAGCGCGACACCCTCGAAAAACTCTTTACTCGGTAACATGGCGGCTGATTACCAGATCACGGGCCAAATGCAATAAATATGTTGCAGTGCAACATACTTAGTAAAGGCGATATTTACCCGATATCACGCCCCATGCCTGTTCGTCCGGCACAACGACTGCGTCCAGATCATCGGCATTTGAAGATGTATCCTCGATCCATTCCCGCAAGACCGGCCCCCCATTGATCACGTCGAAAGCCAATTTGTCTTCCTCATATTCATAGGGAAAATCGCGCCACAATTCATATCCGGGATAGAGCTTCCCAATCGCCTTGAACGCCAGCGCCTGAAGCCGCCAGGGCCGGAAAGCCGCGTGATCATAGGTCGGACCCTCGGCGTGAATCTGGACGCCGTTGCACAATTCGCCCTGATGCTTGTGAAACGTCGGTTCGAACCAGATTTCCCGCAATAGGCAGCCTTCCAGCCATTGCGGCGCCGTCCGCTGCATCTCTGCAATGACCGCCCTGGCATCGATGTCGGGTGCGCCAAACAGTTCCAGAGGCCGGGTCGTGCCACGTCCCTCGGAGAGCGTTGTCCCTTCCAGCATCACGGTTCCTGCATAGGCCCGCGCCATATTGACATTGGGAGCATTGGGGCTGGGATTGATCCAGATGCGATCTTCCGGCCAGCCAAATCCCGGACCTTCCGGTTGCCATCCCTCCATCTCGATTACCTTATAATCGACATCAAGATCAAAATGGCTGATCATCCAGCGGCCCATTTCACCCATGGTCAGCCCGTGCCGCATCGGCATAGGCCCTGCCCCGACAAAGCTTTCCCATCCTTCTTCGAGAAGCGTGCCTTCAATCGGCCTGCCTGCCGGATTTGGCCGGTCCAGCACCCAGACCGACTTGCCGTGCTCGGCAGCGGCTTCCAGCATATAGCGCAGGGTCGTAATGAACGTATATATCCGGCACCCCAGATCCTGCAGGTCGATCAGCACCACATCGAAAGTTCCCATCGACTGGCCTGTCGGGCGCCGAACCTCACCATAGAGGCTGAACACCGGTATATTATGGATCGGGTCATTAAAATCGGGCGACTCAATCATATTATCCTGCTTGTCTCCGCGGAGACCATGCTGCGGGCCAAAAGCCGCGGTCACGTTAATCCCGTCAATCGCCGACAATGCATCGAGGCTGTGGGCAAGATCCTGCGTCACCGAAGCTGGATGCGCGAGCAATGCGACCCGTTTTCCTGCCAGAGGCCGGCGCAAATCCGCATCTTCGAGCAGCCTGTCTATTCCGAATTTCATCAACGTTCCGCTGCCTCCATTTTGAGCGTAAAACCATCCCGGTGGTGAAAATCCGGCCTAGCGGCGGGATGCGCCAAAGCCCAGAGTGATTTCTCGCCATCTTGCATTTCAATGACCGCAGACAGACCCGCATAGAGCTCGTTCGCGATCCAGAGATCGGGCAACGCCAGAGTGGCTCCAAGAGCCATATGGGAGTCGCTGAAATCCATATATATTTCAGGTGGTCGAGCCATCGGTAACTTGCTCATGCCGTCGCGATACCGGTCGAAACTATAGGCGGCCCAGTTGCCCGACGGAGAAAAGTTGAACTCGCAATATCGCTCGCCACTCGGTTCGCCGAGGAACAGTTCGAAACAGGTATGTTGCCACAAATCATCCGCCCGTTGCGACTGGTCCAGATTATCCGGTAGTTTGACTTCTTCGACATTCCCGTCTGCATGATATCGCAGCCATATCGTGCCGGCCTCCGACATCGACCATTCGACCGTGATTTGATCAATCGCCGATACCGGCGTCACGGGATGACTTTGCAAGTTCAAACGCATATTGCGACTTTCGTTGTCTCCATGTAACGCACCAATCCATGACAAATTATCAATCTGATTTCCTGCGTCTACTGAATGATCGCGGCTATATCCACCAGTTAACCGATGCCGGGGCATTGGATTCTCTTGCCAGCAAGAGCATCATTCCAGGCTATATCGGATTTGATGTCACAGCGGATTCCCTTCACGTCGGGAATCTTGTCCAGATCATGATGCTCCGCCGACTGCAGCAAGCAGGGCATAAGCCAATCGTTTTGATGGGCGGTGCAACCACCAAGATTGGTGATCCGTCCGGCAAAGACGAGATGCGCAAGATACTCGACGATGAAGGAATCGCGTCGAATTTTGCCAAGATTCGTGGCTGTTTCGAGAACTTCCTGACATTCGGCGATGGCCCGACCGACGCGATAATGGTCAACAATAACGACTGGCTCGGTGAACTCGAATATATTCCGTTCTTGCGCGACATAGGTCGTCATTTCACCATCAATCGCATGCTGACATTTGATTCTGTGAAGCTCAGGCTGGAACGCGAACAGCCGCTGACCTTTCTCGAATTCAACTATATGATTCTGCAAGCCTATGACTTCGTCGAGTTGTCCCGGCAATATGGTTGCCAGTTGCAAATGGGCGGTTCCGACCAATGGGGCAATATCGTCAACGGGATCGAACTGGGCCGCCGGATAGACGGAGCCGATCTGTTCGGAGTCACCACGCCGCTGATAACCAAGGCTGATGGCTCGAAAATGGGCAAATCGGTGGATGGTGCGATCTGGCTGAATGCCGCCCGGCTCTCTCCTTATGATTACTGGCAGTTCTGGCGCAATACCGACGATCGCGATGTGGGCAAGTTCATGAGACTGTTCACTGATATCGATCTCGATGAGATTGCACGACTCGAGTCACTGCAAGGTTCCGATATCAACGAGGCCAAGAAAGTTCTGGCTGATGCCGCAACAGCGCTGGCGCACGGACAAGGTGCTGCTGAAGATGCTGCCAAAACGGCTCAACAGACTTTCGAACAAGGCGCTGCAGGCGGAGATTTACCGGTATTCGAGATAGCAGACGGCCAGATTTCGATTCTCGATGCCTTGGTCGGGATCGGGTTCTGCGCATCCAAAGGTGAAGCGAAGCGGATGGTCGCAGGTGGCGGCGCCCGGATTGATGACGAACCGGTTCGGGATGCTGGAGCCATGATTGACTTGACCGACGACGACAAAAAAATATCTGCTGGCAAGAAAAAGCACGGACTACTCCGTAAGGTCTGACTCCACGGGCAATCATAGGCCCACAACAGTCATTTACCATTTATTCTCAAACCGGCGTTATGGTTGCGATGAACCATGTACGGAGCTCGCTGCGAATGACCGGTCTACCACCTCAAACAGCCTCGGATATGCGTCGTGCCACGCGTTTCGCGGTCGATTTTGAGACGATTTGCGAATTTCATCCTCATCAGGAAATCCGGGTACGAATCTCGAATATCTCCGCGAACGGCATGATGCTCGCCGACCCGATCGATATGGAGAAAGGAGACCGGCTAGTCGTTCGCCTGCCAGTCGCCGGACGCATCGAAGCCTATCTGGTCTGGTCCCACCAGGGACGCCATGGCTTCAAATTCGAACGGGTGATCCGGGAACCGGACTTCTATGCAATGCTGGACAAGATAAACGGCGTCTAGGCGCTATCCGCTCCGCAACAGACTGACACCCCAATCACGCTCGAACAAGTAAAGTGCCACGCGGGCGGCCTGGCCTCTCTCGCTGGCCAATCCTCCATCGCGGTCGAGCAGCAGCCGCGCATCGTCGGTGGCAGCTCCGATAAATTCACTGACCTGCGCCGGCGTGGCAACGCAAAAGCCGGCGTCCCCGGATTGTCGCGTACCTAATAGCTCCCCTGCCCCGCGCAATCGCAAATCCTCCTCGGCGATCCGAAAGCCATCATTGGTTTCTCGCATCAGTGTGAGTCGGGCGCGCGCCGTTTCGCTCAGCGTTTCGCCGCGAATCAGCAGGCAGTTAGATTTAACGCTGCCCCGCCCGACGCGGCCGCGCAATTGGTGCAATTGCGCAAGCCCAAAGCGATCGGCTGCCTCAATGATCATCAAGCTGGCATTAGGCACATCGACGCCGACCTCGATAACCGTGGTGGCGACTAGGATCTTGATCTCGTCTCGTTGAAAGCGGCCCATCACAAGGTCTTTTTCAGGCCCCTTCATTCGGCCATGCACTAAACCGACCTGATCACCAAATCTGGCTTTCAAACCGGCTGCGCGGTCTTCCGCCGCAGCGAGATCACTTTTTTCGCTCTCGTCGATCAACGGGCATACCCAGTAAGCCTGGCCGCCAGAACCTATATGTCGAGCCAGACCTTCAACCACGTCCAACAAGCGTGCATCGGAAATCACGCTGGTCTCAATCGCCTGCCGCCCCGGAGGAAGTTCGTCGATGCGGGAGACATCCATCTCGCCATATTGGCTGAGAGTCAGCGTCCTTGGAATGGGAGTGGCGGTCATCGCCAGCAAATGCGGTGTCCGCTCCGCTTTTTGGGTCAGCATTAGCCGCTGGGACACGCCGAATTTATGCTGCTCGTCAATGACGGCCACGGCGAGATTCTTGTACTGGACATGCTCCTGAAAAATCGCGTGGGTACCGATCAGGATATTGATCGACCCGTCCATCAATCCCATCAGTGTCGCCTCGCGAACCTTACCTTTATCGCGACCGGTCAATATGGCGATGTTCACTGGCAGTCCGGCCAGTAATTTCTGCAGACCTTGAAAATGCTGTCGCGCCAAAATTTCCGTCGGTGCCAGAAAGGCCCCCTGATATCCCGCTTCCACTGCTGACAGCAGCGCCATCAGCGCCACCAGCGTCTTTCCAGAGCCGACATCGCCCTGAAGTAGCCGCAGCATAGGTGCGCTTTGCGCGAGATCACCCTCAATCTCGGCGATACAGCGTATCTGGGCATTGGTCAGCTCAAACGGCAGCTTCAACTGGTCACGTAGCCTGCCATCGCCTTGGATCGGAACACCTTTTTTGCTGCGATTGCTGGCCCGGACCAGCATGAAGGCGAGCTGGTTTGCGAATACTTCGTCATAGGCGATTCGGTCACTGCTATCCTCGCTTTCGGTATGATGGAGACCAAGGATACTATCCTTCCAATTCTTCCAATTTTTCGCCGCCAGCTGGCTCGGTTCGATCCATTCAGGCAGCGACGGCGCAAGCCCTAGCGCCTGCCCGACCAACTGCTTCATCCGCAAATTACCAAGCCCGTCGGCCAAAGGATAAATCGGCTCCAGATGCGCAATATCATCCGCCTGTGCCGGTTCAAGAACTTGATCAGGATGAACCATTTGCAGTTCATCCCCATAACGTTCGAGCTTGCCGGAAATGACCTTGGGCTCACCAAGCGGGAGCAATTTCTTGGGCCAGCCCGGGTTGCGCCCGAAAAAGGTCAGGCTGATATAATTGCCAAGCTTGTCCGTCGCATGGACTCGCAAGGGGCTGCGCGGACCGCCGGTGCGATAATCGACCGGGGTTACCTCGACGATGATCGTTTCGCCGACATCGATTTCATCCAGTTCCTCTACCCGTTTCCGGTGCATCCAGTAGCTCGGCTGATGGTATAGCAAATCCTTGACACGGGTCAGCCTTAGCTTCTCGAGTGGCTTGGCCAGCACCTTGCCGACGCCTTTGAGCGACTGGGTTTCGCCAAATAATGGATTGAGTATCTCGGGCCGCATGTCTATCCGCCTTTATACCCCCGCTGGCCCATTATGCCAGCCAAGTTGGAGCAGTAATTATGGATCGCGAAACAAAGCTGAAACGGCTGCAATTTCGCGCCTGGCATCGCGGGACCCGCGAGGCGGATTTTCTCATTGGCGGTTTTTTTGATCACTATAGTCCTGACTGGTCCGAAGAGGATATCGACTGGTTCGAAATGCTGCTGGTCGAGGATGACGTGGACGTCATGGCCTGGGCGATCGGGACACTGCCCGTTCCTCCGGTTTTTGAAGGACCGCAAATGGATAATTTGCAGAAACTCGACTATATTGATGCAACGAAATAACTTTCCCGCCCCAAATCCAGAATCGATCCCAAGTGTCTCATCTAGATAATCTATTATCCTCTGAAAAAGGCATGACGGTAGCCGGTGTGCCCGCTGGTTATCGCCCGCTATTTCTGTCGGATATCGCCACTCGGTCTGGCCGTCGCACGATGTTCATCGCCACCGACGACGCGGCGATGAGTGCGGTTGTCGAAGCCGCCCATTTTTTTGCACCGGATCTGGAGATCATCGAATTTCCGGCTTGGGACTGCCTGCCCTACGATCGCGCATCACCGGCGCTGCACACCACCTCTGATCGACTCGCTGCCTTGTCCAAGCTGGCAATGCCCTTCACCGGCTCGCAACTGGTAGTCACAACAATCAACGCGGCAACCCAGCGGGTGCTGACGCCATCGCGAATCAAGGAATTTGTCACTCGGCTCGCACCCGGCACGATTGTCGAACAGGAAAAACTGATCTCTTTCCTCTACGCCAACGGCTTTGTGCGAGTGGATACGGTAGCTGACAGTGGTGAATTTGCGGCTCGTGGCGGATTGATCGATCTATTCCCGCCAGGCGCCGAGCTGCCAATAAGGATCGACCTGTTTGGCGACGAGATCGAGACTCTGCGGCAGTTCGACCCAGCCGACCAGCGCACCGTCGGCAATATCGAGGGGCTTGATCTGCTTCCCGTATCCGAGTTTCTGCTGGATGCCGACAGCGTTACCCGTTTCCGCACCCGCTATCGGGATCTTTTTGGCGCCGTTTCGACGAGCGATGCACTTTATCAGTCCATTTCTGAAGGCCGCCGGCTGGCGGGGATGGAGCATTGGCTGCCGCTACTCGAAGAACGTCTGGCGACCATCTTCGATTATGTCGAGGATGATTGCACAATCTTGCGGGATTCGGCTGGCTCTGCGGCAGCAGAGGCGCAATTTGTTGCCATTGCAGACTATCACAAGAACCGGGTTGAGGCCGACAAGGCCAATCTGTCGAGCTACCGGCCGCTTTCACCGGAAATGCTATATTTGACGCCGGAAGAATGGCGGGCCCACGAAAATGATGCGCCCATCCATGTTCTGAGCGAATTTGACGAACCGGAATCCGAAACCGTCATGTCAATGTCCGTGTCGTCACCGCGCGATTTCTCTCCGGAACGGGCGCGCAACGAGAATATTTATCAGGCTTTGGGTGCCCATCTCAACAGTCTGAAAAAGTCAGGTACAACTGCGGTTGTCGCGAGCTATAGCAAGGGATCGCGAGCGCGCATCTTTGACTTGCTCAAAGACCATGATGTCAAGGGAGCAGTGCTTTGCGATGACTGGGATTCCTGCCTCTCAGCCGACCCCGGAATCGCCCTGACGATTTTGCCTCTGACTTCCGGCTTTCGGACAGAAGGGCTGACGCTGCTCACCGAACAGGATATTTTCGGAGACCGGCTGGTTCGCAAATCCAAGCGGCGCAAGAGCAGCGACGCTTTTATTGAGGAACTGTCAGCGCTGAGCCAAGGCGATCTCGTCGTTCATCTAGAGCATGGCATCGGCCTATATGAAGGCATTGTTTCCATCCCGGTTGGCACCAGCCCGCATGATTGTGTCCATCTGAAATATGCCGGGGGCGACAAGCTCTATGTCCCGGTCGAGAATATCGATGTTCTCAGTCGCTATGGCGAAGGCGGGGATAGCGTCATGCTGGACCGTCTCGGAGGCGAAGGCTGGCAACGACGCAAATCAAAACTGAAGGAACGCATCCGAGCCATCGCCCATCAGTTGCTCAGAACCGCAGCCGCGCGGGCGTTGCAACCTGCTACCCCCGCCCGCGTTGAAGCCAGCGAAATGGCAGGCTTCGTCGATCGCTTCCCCTATCAGGAAACTGACGACCAGCAGCAGGCTATCGAGGAAGTTCTCGCCGACATGGCCTCTGGCAAGGCAATGGACCGTTTGGTCTGTGGTGACGTCGGCTTTGGCAAGACCGAAGTCGCGATGCGCGCCGCCTTTGCCGCGGCCATGGCCGGGATGCAGGTTGCCATAATCGCTCCCACCACCCTTCTCGCTCGTCAGCATTTCAACAATTTCGAAGAGCGTTTCAGGCCCTTTCCTGTGAAGATTGGCCGGCTATCACGGCTGGTTCCGCCTGCAGAAGCCAAGAAAACCAAAGAAGGCCTGACCAGCGGCGAAGTCGATATTGTCATCGGCACTCACGCCCTGCTGGCAAAGTCCATTGAGTTTCAAAGGCTCGGCCTGATCATCATTGACGAAGAACAACGATTTGGCGTGACTCACAAGGAACGGCTCAAGGCGATGAAGGCAGATGTGCACGTCCTGACCCTCACGGCCACGCCTATCCCGCGGACATTGCAGATGGCGATGACCGGCATGCGCGAGCTGTCAGTTATCCAGACACCGCCTGTCGACCGGCTAGCTGTACGAACCTATGTCATGCCGTGGGACCCTGTTCCGCTACGAGAGGCGCTGCTGCGTGAACATTATCGCGGCGGCCAGTCGTTCGTGGTCGTACCCCGTATCGCTGACCTTGCCGACATCGAAGATTTCTTCAAGAAACATGCCCCTGAACTGACCTATGTTGTCGCACACGGGCAAATGCCGCCGGCGACCGTGGAAGAACGGATGTCGGCCTTCTATGACCGCAATTATGATGTGCTGCTCTCGACCACGATCGTCGAAAGCGGCCTCGACATTCCCAGCGCCAATACGCTGATCATCCACCGCGCCGATCGTTTCGGCCTTGCTCAGCTCTATCAACTCAGAGGCCGTGTCGGGCGCTCCAAAACGCGCGCTTATGCTTATATGGTCACACCAAAAGACCGGATAATTACGGAAAAGGCAGAGAAACGACTGAAAATTCTCGGCGATCTCGACAGTCTTGGCGCGGGATTTGAACTTGCCAGCCATGATCTCGATATTCGTGGCGCCGGAAACCTCCTCGGCGACGAACAATCCGGGCATATCAAGGAAGTTGGCTTCGAGCTGTACCAGTCGATGCTGGAAGACGCGATTCTCGAAGCGAAGGCCAAAAGTTCTGGCCTACCAGTGCGAACAGACGGATTCTCTCCTCAGATCACAGTCGACGCGCCAATCCTGATACCGGAAGCCTATGTCCCCGACCTTTCGCTCCGAATGGGGCTTTATCGCCGCATGAACGGTCTCAAAACCCTTCCGGAAATCGAATCCTTCGCTGCGGAGATGATCGACAGATTCGGCGACCTGCCGATCCAGACCGACAATCTGCTCAAGCTCATGCATATCAAGATGAATTGCGTAAAGGCAGGGATCGCGAAAATCGAAATGGGACCCCGTGGCGCTTTGGTCACATTCCACAATGACAGCTTTCCCAATGTTCCCGGTCTGCTGGATTATGCCGACCGTCTCAAGGGAACCGCAAAAATCCGTCCCGACAATAAATTATTCATCGAGCGCAAGTGGCGCGATCCCAAGTCGCGCCTCCATGGTTTGACGCAATTGACAACTGGACTATCGAAACTGGCGCAACGCGTTACTGCTTAATTGCTCCGCAGCGCAAAGGCCTCAAACTCGTCGGGCGAAAGCGGTCCGGAACGCAAGAAGCCCTGGAAAAATTCGCAACCCTGATCTGCCAGGATATCGAGTTGGGATTCGGTTTCGACGCCCTCGGCTATCACACTGAGATCAAGACTATGCGCCATATTTATTATGGACCGCACGACAACCTGATCCTTGGCTGAACCGCTGATATCACCGGTCAGCCCGCTGTCGATCTTCAAATAATCGACCGGCAGCTCCTTTAGATAAGACAGACTGCTGTAACCGGTACCGAAATCATCTATCGCTATGCAAATACCCGCCTTCCGTAACCGGTGCAGTTTGTTGGCAGAATCCGACAGATTGCCGATCAACTCGGACTCTGTGATTTCGAGAGTGAGATGAATCGGTTCAAAACCAGCAGCGTCGACCTGCGCCAGCATATCATCGACAAATGTTTTGGCCGCCAGGTCGCCTGCGGTCACGTTGATTGAAAGCCGCAAGAAACTGAGACTTGCTGGCCACCCTGCGGCCAGTGTCAAAGCCTGCTTGTGAATCTGGGTAGAGAGTGACTCCATTACCCCTGCCCGCTCCGCGACAGCGAACAAGGTGGAGGCCCCCAAAAGCCCATATTCGGGATGCTCCCAGCGCGCCAGGGCTTCAGCGCCAGAAAGTTCCCCGGTGTCGACTTTGATTTGCGGTTGAAAAGCGATAACGATTTCACCGCGGCCCATCGCTCCGGCCAATTGATCTTCCAGCACCTCTTCGAGATGCACATCGGCTTCCGAAACGGTGCTGAAATTGATCGGCAGAGCGTCGGCAGCTGTCGCTTCTGCCAGCGCCAAGACCGCTTTTCTGATCAACGTCCTTTCGGTCGATTCGCCATTCCCGATTGCAACCCCGGCCCGCGCCACCGGATTGATCGGGCGCCCCTCCAGCTGCAAATCATCAAAAATACTGCCGATCAAGTCATTGGCAAAATCCGATATCTGACTGCTCCGAATATTAGCGAGCGCGATCAGAAAATTCTGACCGTCCAAGCGTGCAACCAGATGAGGCCCTGCATATTCTCGCTGCGTATGGTCCATCAGCCGGTGGCCGACGATCCGCAGCAACTGGTCCCCGGCATGGCGACCGAAAGCAGAGTTGATCATTCGGAAGTTTTTGATACCGACCGCAATCAGCGTCAATTGGCTACTCTCTTCCAATTTTTGCCGAATCCAAGAGCGGGCCGATGCCGTATTGCGCAACCCAGAAAGAAGATCACGCCCGGTCCAGTCGTCCGCTTCTTCATTGTTGGCAAGATATTCAATTCTACCAAAAATCCGGCCCTCTGCTTCATGCAAGTGATGAATAACCGGCCGATGATTGAACCGGTGGGGCACTGCTGCTTGTCTGGCACCATCACGCAGACGTCTCATCGCGCCTCTCACACGCTTCTGCTCTTCGCGCGATAGGGCGCGGTAGATGCCGGTCACCGGATATTTTTCAAAATCAATCTCACCGGCAGCTGCCAAAAGACTATCACTCATCCAATATTCTATGGCCGTGCCCGGGATTATCGACCATTGCAAATCGCCAAATGTCAGCAGAGACTGTTCATGGCTGGCGCGCTCGGCGCCGCCTCTGAAATTTTCGACATAGCGAAAGGCATATTTGATCGACTGGTCGAGATCCGCGCCAGCATCGGAAAAATCCAGATAATGAGTCGCGCCTGAATCAAAGCAATGCCCGATAATGTCCCGGCTTTGACTGCTATCGACCAGCGCCAATATCGCAATCCCGCCTTCAGTTGCAGCTCTCGCAAGTTCGGCAATGGCCTTTAAGCCATCACTTTCGGCGCTGCGGGCATCGATCACGGCGATCATCGCGCCGGCAGAGAAAAACCGCGCACTGAGATTATCCAGTCTGCGGGCCGACTGCACCCGCCAGCCAAAAGACGCAATTTCTGCGGCCAGCGGATCACGCTCGTGGAATGACAGCAAGAACAGATTTCTAAATTCAGCCGGATGGACAGTCGGGATAGATGATATTTTAACCTCGAAACTCCTTAAACTGTGTGGCCGGCGGGCCGAATTGCAAACGCCCGACTATCTTTTTCCGTAGCAGGAAAACCTTTATAGGGCGTTGCCTGCATATCGGGAAAGCGCTAGCCCTGCAGCATTGAATCAACATGAGGCGCCCAATGCAAGACGGTTTCGGACGCAAAATTGATTATCTGCGCATTTCGGTCACTGACCGTTGCAATTTCCGCTGCCAATATTGCATGTCAGAGAAGATGACCTTCATGCCGAAGTCGGAACTGCTGACGCTTGAAGAGATCACCCTGATCGCAGAACGGTTCATCGGCCACGGCATCCGGAAGATCCGGCTTACCGGCGGTGAGCCGCTGGTCAGACGGGATATGAAGGATGTAATCCAGCGGCTTGGCAGAAAGGTCGCTTCCGGCGAACTGGAAGAATTGACACTGACCACCAACGGATCGCTGCTGGCCGAATATGCCGACCATCTTGCAGCCCATGGCGTGCGGCGGATCAATGTCAGCATGGACACGCTCAACCCCAGACGGTTTTCCGAGATCACACGTGGTGCCGATGTGAAGGTCGTGCTGGACGGCATCAAAGCCGCCAAGGAAGCGGGTATCCGGGTCAAGATCAATATGGTTGCAGTACGCGACTTCAATGAAGCCGATCTTTTGCCGATGGCCCAATATTGTGCCGATCAAGGCCATGACCTGACGGTTATCGAGAGCATGCCTCTAGGCGATGTCGGTGCGGATAGAAAACTTGCTCATATTTCTGCCGACGAGTTTTTGGCTCCATTGAGAGACCATTATTCAATCCTCCCAATTTCCCATCGCAGTTCGGGTCCGGCGCGCTATGTTTCCGTCGTGCCGCTTGGCTTGCTACTGGGCCTGATTACACCGCTCAGCAACAATTTCTGCGATGATTGCAACCGGTTGCGCCTCACCACCGATGGCAAGATATTCATGTGCCTCGGCCACAACGCGCATGTCGATCTGCGAGCGGCGGTTCGCAAGGATGGCATCGCTGCCGTTGACCGATTGCTCCAACAGGCCCTAAAGCTCAAACCGCAGCGCCATGATTTCAATGCGCAGCTCAATGGGTCCGCAGAGATATTGGAGCGTCACATGAACGTCACGGGCGGATGAACGATAAGAAATGGGCATTGATCGTGTCGCCTACGCAGCCGGCGCAAGAAGCCGCCGAAAAGCTGAAATCGCTGATCGACTGGATGCCGGTTGAAGAAGCTGACCAGGCCGTGGTTCTGGGCGGTGACGGCTTCATGCTACAGACCCTGCACCAGATGCTCAATCGCCGGAAGATCATGCCGGTCTATGGCATGAATCTGGGCACCGTCGGCTTCCTGATGAACAACTGGCATCTGGAAGACCTGAACGAGCGCCTGTCCAAGGCGCGCGCTTTCAAGGTCAAGCCCCTGAAAATGGAGGTAGAGACCATTTCCGGCGCCAGCTTCACCCTGCCCGCGATCAACGAAGTGTCGCTGCTTCGCGAAACCCGGCAAACAGCAAAGCTCGAGATCGAGATCAACGGCCGGATCATGATGGAAGAACTGGTCTGCGACGGCGTGCTGATTGCGACGCCGGCGGGCTCCACCGCCTATAATCTTTCCGCCAACGGCCCAATCCTTCCTCTGACCTGCAATCTCCTGGCACTGACCCCGATCAGCCCGTTCCGGCCGCGCCGCTGGAAAGGCGCCATTTTGCCAGACAAGATGGAGATCACCATCCGCGTCCTCAACCCCGAAAAACGGCCGGTTAGTGCGGTTGGAGACCAACAGGAAGTCCGCGATGTCAGTTGCGTCAAAGTCGCAATCGACCGCAGCCAGTCGCTGACCATGTTGTTCGATCCGGAGCATGCGCTCGATGATCGCATCGCCATGGAACAATTTGTCGTTTGATGACTTGCGGGACGCAAATGACATTGTTATAGGCGCGCTTCACCATGAAAGGCTCGGTCCAGAATCGAGCGTGTTCCCCGATAGCTCAGTGGTAGAGCATTCGACTGTTAATCGAATGGCCGTTGGTTCGAATCCAACTCGGGGAGCCATTTTCCATGGCTCATTTTTCCACAATATCAGCGACATTATCGCCTCAGGATATCGCGAAACAATTTCGAGCGACGCCGGGGCTATGAGCATCGAACCTGCGCCAATGCGAATCTATCATGCCCAAATCTAACATATTCGCGCGATTGTAGGAAAGCCCGCGCTGCCCGCAACCGGCGATCCGGATCAGGCGGCCTCGGCCAGCGCGACCTGATTGCGGCCGTTCCGCTTGGCATGATATAACGCCTGGTCGGCCCGGTCCATTGCGTCGTGCAGCGAATCAGCACCCGTCAGCACCGCCAGCCCGAAGCTTGCGGTAACCTTGTGGTCCGCAGCCAGTTCGGGATGGGCAATGAACCGTAGCGAATCACAGATATGCTGCGCCAGCTGTTGCGCCGATTCGAGCGGGATCCAGTCGGTCAGAATCGCAAATTCCTCGCCACCGGTTCGGGCAACCTGGCCTTGTTCCTGACACAGGCCGGATGCCGTTTTTGCTACTCTTTGCAAGACTTTGTCGCCCACCGCGTGACCATATTGATCGTTTACGCGCTTGAAATGATCGATGTCGAAAAGAATGATCGCTCGCACATATATCTTTTTCTGGCGCCGGTCTGCGGAGGCATTGAACGATCCCTTCAGCCCACGCCTGTTTAGCAGCCCCGTCAACGGGTCACGGTTGGACTGTCCGTGGAAATGCCAGACCATGTCTAGTCCGGCCGCGTATAAAAGCACCACCGCGAGGGCCAGAGCGCAGATGCCGCTGGTGAAGTGGAATATCCAGGCATATTCCGACTGCGAATAGCTTTGCTCGGTCAGGGTCAGGCCGTGCAGGGAATAGACGATCACAATGCGCACGATGAATGTGGCAGCCACGGTTGCGATGACACCGAACAGGACCCCGTCGATCACCTTTTCTCCCGCCTTCCACAAGGGCGGCAGCGCCAGGGCGAGGAGAATGGCGGCCACCACGCTGACCAGAACCGAGCGGATGGATATATCGGGCGCGACAAAGGTAAGCACAACGAAGGCTGTCATGGCTGACGACAGTATGAGCGCCACCAGAACATTGGGGAAAGCCGCCTCGCACCGGACATAGATCGCTTTTGCGATCGCCAGACTGAATATCCAGAACATGCCGGTCGAAACGAAGATAAAGCCGATATTTGTCGAGGCGCTGCGCGTGCTGTCGATGATATAGGCCGCCAAAGCCGCCGAATAGGCGACTGCGATCCATCCGGAGAACGGCTGGCGCTTGTTGAAAAAATGGATCAGCCAGAATACCAGCGCAAAGATCGCCAGTATAACGACCGTTTGTATATGAAAGCCGGAATTCTCAGACATTGAACCCAAGCTAGCAGCTATCCGTCAATTATTTGTTAACCGGATCGCCCTCCATCTGCTCCAGCGATGCCAAAGTTCGTCAAAGTTCGGGCCAAGGATGCGTTTTCCTGACGACATATTTGGTCATCATTACACCTTTCAACATTATGTAATTCCAATAAAATAAAATCAGGGTCACACGGGTCACACACCCTAAAGCGGAAAAAGCTTTGGCGGCGGAAAAGGCTTATCGGTGCATAGGGTAGACAGTCTCCTTTTGCGTAGAAAAATGGTGCCCGGGTCGCGAAGCAGCGTGCCGGGGCATAGAACGGCGGACGGGTGGTTGGGTGTGAAGCGGCATCGTCATGGCAACAGTTTAACAGATCGGGGATGCTGTAGGAAAGAGCGGATCTGGTCATAATACAGACTGAGGCACCTTCTCCCGTGCGGGAGAAGGATACGAAATCTTGCCGCCGAAGCGTCAGCGCAGGCGGCTAGATGTAGTTGGATGAGGGTGTTCTGAGGGTGGGTTGCTGGGCCCTCATGGTCCGGTACACTCTCACCCAGCTCCGACCAAGCAGCAAGCTGCCAAGTCTGCACATCCCTCCCCCTCACCGGAGAGGAAAAGCGCAGATGCTGCGACAAGGGAGATCATATATTCAATGGACTCACGCGAAGCCGCGAAGGCGCAAAGTGAATGCGCCCTGTCTTCCGGCCTTGGTGACTTCGTGTCTTCGTGTGAGTCCGACCATTGCCGTGCTGGGTCACATCGTGCGGGATGTCAGAAAGAGCTATGCGGGCAAAGCGGGACAAAGGGTGTCGATTTGACAGCTACAGTGGGTGGCAAATGGCGGGAGCTTGTCAGGTTCGGTCAGGGAAGTAGTATATTTAGTAAACTGTGACCGTAATTCCAATTACTACCTATCACCACAATCCGAAGCCTCCCCGGCGCACGACACCCGCACTCGTAATGCGGGTGTCTTGAGCGTATCTATTGCTCAGAGCTTTCTTGCCCGGATTCAGTTTGGCCAATTATCCTCGGCACGCTTGGAAGCTTCTCTGTTTTGCGTTGCCCGGTCATTTGCATAATCCCGCACTTCCTGAGCCTTTTTTGATTGGCCTTGGCGGTCCATCCTGTCGGCCCGCTCATACTGATTCGATTCCCACTGCCCCGGGTTTCCGCTATCGCGTTTTTCTTTATATTCGGGCGGTTCTGACAATGCCGGCTGAGCGAGGCAAGTTGTCAAAAAAAGGCCTGCAATAATTTTTGTATTTTTGGAAAATTCCATGATCCATACCTCGTTAGTTGAAGCATCGAGATACCGATAGAGTGCACACCGCACCCGTGATGGTGATCACGGCGACAGAAAGACTCGTTCAAATGGACGACGATGCACAATTTCCGGACCGGAAGAACGGCCAAAAGACCTGAGGCACACCCCCTTCAAACCCACAAGATCCTCACCGCCACATAGAGTATCAGCAACGCCGTCAGCCGCCGAATCCATATCTCCGGCAAGGCCTTGCTCGCCAATATGCTGCCGACTTGCCCTCCTAACAGTACGCCGAGGAATAGCAGCCAGTAGGCGAGGATCGCTTCTCCGCCGCTGCTCCATCCGGATTTCATCAACTGCCCGGCTAGACCGGCGATTGAATTGACGAGTATGAACACGCTCGCGGTCGCGGCGATGCGGCGGCTGTCGGACCAGCGGGTCAGCAGCAGGATCGGGGCGAGGAAGATGCCGCCGCCGATGCCGACCATGCCGGAGAGGAAACCAATGCCGGTGCCGGTGGCGGGGGCGAACAGGCTGTGGCCGGTCCATTGTCCCGTGCGAGCGTCATCCCCTGCCCGCATGATGAAAGGTTCGATGATCAGCAATATGCCCGCCGCCGCCAGGGACAGGCCGAGCAGCAGCATGAAGCTGTCCTGCGCGAGGACCATGCGCCCGCCGAGCCAGGCGGCCGGCATGGACAGCAGCAGGATCGGCCAGATCCTGCGCCAGTCGATCAGGCCGCGCGACTGGAAGCGCAGGGTCCCGCCGGTGACCACGACGATATTGCACAATAATGCGATGACCGGCAGCGCCCGATAATCGAGCGCGGCCAGCGCCAGCAGGGCGATATAGGTGGAGCCGCCCCCGAAACCGACGCTGGCGTAAAGCGCGGCGGTTACCGCAAACAGCAGAGCCAGGGCGAGAATTGAAAAATCCATCTCAGTTCCCGCCTGGCCGCCGGCCTTTCAGATCAAAACTTGCCGTGGCAATGTTTGTATTTGCGGCCCGAACCACAAGGGCATGGCGCGTTGCGACTGACCTTGCTGCCGTCGAAGGCATCTTGCGGATTGTCCATCTGTCCCGATTGCCGTGGTGGCAAGGCGGTGGAAACCGTCCCCAATGTGCCGCCGTCGATATCATTGCTGTTATCTTCGCCGGTCAGCGGATCGATATGCGTGGTCAGGAAGTCCGGCAGTTCCGGCAAGTCGGGCACAACAAGTTCTTCCTGCTGGTGGAACTGGCTAATCGCTATGGTCTTGGTCACGCCTTCGCGGATGATTTCCAGCATCCGTTCGAACAGACCAAAGGCTTCCTGCTTATATTCGTCGAGCGGCTTTTTCTGGGCATAGGCACGCAGGAAAACCACCTGACGCAGCGCATCCAGCGTGGCGAGATGTTCTTTCCAGTGATGGTCGAGCAATTCTAGCAGGATCGATTTTTCGATATCTTCCCAGACGCCAGGTTTCTCGGCGTCGACCTGTGCTTTTTTCGCAGCAAAGTCGGCGTCGGCCATTTCCGCGATCCGGGTCTCGATCAGCTCCGGCTCGACCGCATCCTCTTGCAGCCAGCTGTCCAGATCGGGGGTGAGGTTGAGCACGTCCTGAACACGGGTTTTCAGCCCTTCGATATCCCATTGCTCGGGATAGCTGCCCGGCGGACAGGCATCGGCGACCATCGCGTTGACGGTCTCGTGCCGCATATCCTCGACCACATCACCGACCGTGTCCGCGTCCATGATTTCCGAGCGCTGCTCGTAGATCACCTTCCGCTGGTCATTCATCACGTCATCATATTCGACGACCTGCTTACGCGCTTCATAGTTGCGCGCCTCGACCTTTTTCTGTGCGGTTTCAATGGCTTTTGACAGCCATTTGCCACCGATTGCCTCGCCGTCCTCGAGATTCTTGTTCATCATCTTGGCGAACATCGTTTCGGTGCCGAAGATGCGCAGCAGATCATCCTCGAGGCAGAGATAGAAGCGGCTCAGTCCGGGATCGCCCTGACGACCGGAGCGGCCGCGCAGCTGGTTGTCGATCCGGCGGCTTTCGTGCCGCTCGGTGCCGAGCACGAACAGACCGCCCGCTTCTCGAACCGTTGCGCGCAGCGCCCGCACTTCTTCCTCGATCTTTGCGATGGCCTGGTCTCTTTCCGGTCCCTCTTCCATGTCGCGCAGCTCTTCCTCGATCCGGAAGTCGATATTGCCGCCGAGCTGGATATCGGTACCGCGACCAGCCATGTTGGTGGCGATCGTCACCGCGCCGGGAGAACCGGCTTGCGCCACGATAAGCGCTTCCTGTTCGTGGAATCGGGCGTTGAGAACATTATGCTTCACACCTTCCTTGTTGAGGAAGTCGGAGAGCAGTTCGGATTTTTCGATCGAAACGGTGCCGACCAATACCGGCTGGCCCTTGTCGCTATGCTCCTTGACGGTTTTTGCAATAGCGGCAAATTTGTCGAGCGTATTCTTGTAGAACTCGTCATTCTCGTCGATCCGCAGCACCGGCTTGTTGGTCGGAATGGTGACGACGTTCATCTTGTAGATTTCGAAAAATTCCGCCGCTTCGGTTTCCGCCGTGCCGGTCATGCCACCCAATTTTGGATACATGCGGAAGAAATTCTGGAAAGTGATCGATGCCATGGTCTGGTTTTCCGGCTCGATCTGCACACCTTCTTTGGCTTCAACCGCCTGGTGAAGGCCGTTGGACCAGCGCCGTCCGTCCATCATCCGGCCGGTAAATTCATCGATAATGATGACCTTGCCGTCCTTGACGATATAGTCGGTGTCGCGCTTGCGCATGACATTGGCCATCAACGCCTGATTGAGGTGATGGACAACCTGGGTATTCTCGAAATCATAGAGATTGTCGCCAACCAGCAGACCGGCTTCCTCGAGCAGACGCTCCGCCTTTTCCGTGCCTTCTTCGGTCAGCGAAAGATTGCGGGATTTTTCATCCTTTTCATAATCTTCTTCTGTGATGTGCTGGACCACCTCGTTGACCTGCAGATAGAGATCGGACTTGTCATCGGTCGGGCCGGAGATGATCAGCGGCGTCCGCGCTTCGTCGATCAGGATCGAGTCGACTTCATCGACAATCGCGAAGTTAAACGGCCGCTGCACCATCTGGGCACGCTCGTGCTTCATATTGTCGCGCAGATAGTCGAAACCGAATTCGTTGTTGGTGCCGTAGGTGATGTCCGCTGCATAGGCTGCCCGGCGCTTGTCCTCGCCGAGATTTGGTATGATTACGCCCACTTCCAGGCCGAGGAAATTATAGACCTGGCTCATCCATTCCGCATCGCGGCGGGCGAGATAGTCGTTGACGGTGACGACGTGCACGCCCTTGCCGTCAATCGCATTCAGATAACAGGCGAGCGTTGCGACGAGGGTTTTACCTTCACCGGTGCGCATTTCGGCAATTTCACCGCGATGCAGCACGATGCCGCCAATCAGCTGTACATCATAATGACGCTGGCCAAGGGTCCGCTTTGCCGCTTCGCGGACGACCGCAAAGGCTTCCGGCAAGATATCGTCGAGCGTTTCACCGCCAGCAACACGTTCCTTGAACTGGACGGTTTTCGCCGCGAGCTCTTCGTCCGAAAGCGGCTCGATCTGCGGTTCGAATGCGTTGACCGCATCGACCACTTTTTGCATGGATTTGACGTACCGGTCATTGGCTGACCCGAAGATGGATTTGGCTAAACCGCCGAACATGACATTTTCCAATTTGTAAATTTTGCCGGCCGGGAAACGGCCGCGAACAGGATGAATTTAGGGAGAGTCGCTCGCCGTTCAATATCGGCGAAATCGAGAATGGCGCTAGGGCGCGCCTTCTTCATGCTCCAGCTTATCGCCCGCTTCGCTGCGCATCGCCACGACGGCCCAGGCCGGTGTCTTGTTGCCGGTTTTGACCATGGCGCGGGGTGCTGACAGGCAGCTTTCCACCATGGCGCAGGATTGATGATCCGATGACCCGAGCCTTTCGATGACCGAGGACGGGTTGGCAATCCCGGCGTCCGACAGGTTGGCGGCGGCGCTTCCCAGTTCCGGTACCATGCGTTCTGCAGCCGCTGCCGACGCGGGCACGGCCAAGCCGACGGCGTTGAATAGCAGCAACATAAAACTTGCAAAATATGCGTTCATGGACAAGGCCTCGTTATATCAGCGCGTTCTATCAAAACATTGTATAAAGGCAAGTTAAGTGTCGGACAAACTTTCGCCCCTGGCGCCAGCACAATCTCCCGTTTTAACCGATATCGCGGGTGTAACCACGCGCATCGCCCGCGCGCAATATAAGGACTGGGATCGCTGCGATCTGACCTTTGTCGAACTGGCAGCAGAAACATCGGTTGCCGGGGTCTTGACCCAGAGCAAATGTCCCTCGCCGGAAGTCGAATATTGCCGTGAAGCGCTCAAGGGCGGCAAGGCGCGCGGTCTGGTCGTCAATGCCGGCAATGCCAACGCCTTTACCGGAGCGCGCGGCATGGCGGCGGTACAGAAAATATTGTCGCTGGCCTCGGCCCATCTTGGCTGCGCAGAACAGGAGATATTCGTCTCCTCGACCGGAGTGATCGGCGTGCCGCTGCCGCAAGACAAGGCCGAAGCGGGCCTGAAAGCGGTGTTCGAAGCGCAGCCTTGCAGCTGGGAAGAAGCTGCGGCGACGATCATGACAACCGATACCTTCCCGAAGATGGCGTCCACAAGCGCTATTGTTGGCGGTCAGACCGTCCATCTGAGCGGCATCATCAAGGGATCGGGCATGATCGCCCCGGATATGGCGACCATGCTCGGCTATATTTTCACCGACGCAACGGTCGAAGCCGGGTTTCTGCAAGAAATGCTGAGCGCCGCGACAGGAAAAAGCTTCAACTGCATCACCGTCGACAGCGACACATCGACCAGCGACACCGTGCTGGCCTTTGCCACGGGTCAGAACGCGGTCACTGCCCTGACATCCTTTGATGATGACGGCGCTGACGCCTTTCAGGCGGCGCTGAGCGATCTGTGCATGCAGATGGCTCATCTGGTGGTGCGCGACGGCGAAGGCGCGAGCAAATTTATCGAGATCGCGGTGACCGGCGCGGAAAGCGACGACAGCGCGAAACGGATCGCCCTTTCGATCGCCAATTCACCGCTGGTCAAAACCGCAATTGCCGGGGAAGACGCCAACTGGGGCCGGGTGGTCATGGCGGTCGGCAAGGCTGGCGAGCCGGCCGATCGGGACCGGCTTGCAATTGGTTTTGGCGGAGTCACCGTGGCTCGCGACGGCCTGGTCGTGCCGGACTATGATGAAGCCCCGGTTGCAGCGCATCTCAAGGGCAGCGAGATCGATATATCGGTCGACATCGGCCTCGGGCGGGGAAAGGCAAAGGTCTGGACCTGCGACCTCACCCATGGTTATATCGATATCAACGCCGATTACAGGAGTTAGGCCTTGCACGCACTTTACCAGCCGGTTCTCGATATAATCGAACAGGCGTCGCGGGATATCGTGCTGCCTTTTTACCAGAATCTGCAATCCCACCAGATTGACGAGAAGACGCCGGGCGATCTGGTGACGGTCGCCGACAAGCGGAGCGAGGAATTTATCGCCGGCGCGCTCTCGGCGCTGTCCCCGGAAGCAAAAATTGTTGGTGAAGAAGCTTTTGCCGCCGATGAGACGGTTATCGAGCAACTGGCCGAGGGCCAGGTGTGGATCATCGATCCGATCGATGGCACCGGAAATTATGCGGCCGGAAAGCCGCCTTTCGGGATCATGATTGCGCTGGCCGAAGAGGATGAAACCGTAGCCGGCTGGCTCTATGACCCGCTCACCGGGCGAATCTGCCATGCCGCCAAAAATGGCGGTGCGTTTATCAATGGTGAGCCGATTACCGTGCCAAAAGAACATCCGGATCGACCGGTTGCCGCGCTGGCGACCGGATTCATGACCGAGGAAGAGCGCGAAACCTTATTGGCCGCAGCCAGGCCGCATTATGAGATTGTGGACATACCGCGCTGCGCCGCCGAGCAATATCCGCGGCTGGTCCTAGGCACCAACCATCTTTCGATATTTCATCGCACATTGCCCTGGGACCATGCCTCCGGGGTGCTGTTTCTCAACGAAGCCGGCGGAAAATGCGCGCGCTGGGACGGTTCGGAATACCGTCCTGCAGACCCCAGAAAGGGACTGCTCGGCGCCTCGTCACCGAAACTCTGGGACGAAGCAGCCGAGCAGCTTGGGGAAATCTTCAATACTTAAGCAGGCAGGCTGGACTCGAGCCAAGATTTAAGCTGGCTTTTCGGAGCCGCGCCAACCTTGGTTTCGACCGGTTCGCCGTTATTGAACAGGATCATCGTCGGAATGCCGCGCACGCCATATTTCGCCGGTGCATCCGGGCTATCATCGATATTGAGCTTGGCAATCGTCACCTTGCCCAGCATTTCATCGCTGATTTCTTCGAGCGCGGGGCCGATCATCTTACACGGACCGCACCATTCCGCCCAAAAGTCGACGAGGACGGGGCCGTCTGCTTTCAGGACGTCGCCTTCAAAACTTGCGTCGGTAATTGCTTTGGTAGCCATAACGAATCTCCAATTGTTTAAACTCTATTTAGGTACGGTCCGGTCTGCGCTCAAGCGCTGTGGCGGAAAGGATTTTCATGTCGGCTCATAGCCGGGCTTGTGCTGTTCGAGCAGATCAGACGATAGCTCCAGCATTTCCGGGCCGTGCGAGTAGAGCAGACCGGCCTTGATCGGACGATCGGGGAATATCTTTTCCAAAGCAGCAACATAGGCCGCCATTTGCCGGAGATAGGCGACCGGCGCCTGTTCGGCATCATCTGGAACCCTGCGACCGGTCTTGAAATCGACGACATAGATATGATCGTCAGTGATCAGCAAACGGTCAACCGTACCGGAGATGACATGCTCGCCGACTACCGCAGCAATTGGCGCTTCTGCCAGACTTTCCGGGGCAAATAGAGCAGACCATATCGGATTGTCCATCACTGCCAGAACCGTCTTGATGATCTCTGCGCGGCGGGCCGGGTCGGTGATCTGCTTCTGCCTTTCCAGCCAGCGGTCGGCGACATCCATCCGGCGCTCCGGCAAGATATTCGGCAGGCGCTGGAACAGGCTGTGCAGCAAAATGCCGCGCTCGGCGGCGTCGCGCATGGTCAGGTCCGGTGGCGGGTTACTGGCGTCGTCGGGGCCGAGATGCGAGGGGGTCAGGGGGCGCGGCGGACGCGATTCTTCCGGGGCGGTCCGGAATAGCCAGTCCGGCGGCGCTGTTTTGCCAGTATCCTGTTCGTGACCAGCATCGACAACCGCAGTCATCGCAGGCTTGTTCCGGTTTTCTGTCCGATATTCCCTAACCGCGAACCAGTCCGGGTCTTCCCGCCAGTCACAGCCCAATGCCATCAAGCCGCGTTCCATCGCGCCATACCAGCTCAGCTCCGGAACTTCGCCTTTCGCTCTGGGTCCGAGAACACCGGCCACGACCAGATGTTCTTCCGCCCGGGTCATCGCGACATAAAGCAACCGCCAATGTTCCTCCATCGCGACCTTGTCGGCATAAGCGGCATGTTCGGCCAATATGCCGACACGTTCCGCCTTGCGGACCGGGACCACCGGATATTCCAGTTCGTGATCGGTCCCCTCACCCAGTGTGATGGTAAAACCACCTCGCTGCTTGTTCGCCGGATCGACTGTAGCATCCGCCAGGACCACCAAAGGCGCTTGCAAGCCCTTTGCACCGTGGACGGTCATCAGTCGCACTTCATTGCCGCCCTCGACCTGCTCGCGCTTGATTTCGACATCGCCGCGGTCGAACCAGTCGAGAAAACCTTGCAAGGTCGGGATATGGTCCCGCTCGAAGGCCAGGGCGGTCGCCAGCAGTTCGTCGAGCGGGTCGACTGCCGCATGGCTAAGCCGGGACAACAATTTGCGCCTGCCCTGCATCGAGCCGGACAAGATCGTCTCGAGAAACTGGTAGGGCGTGTTGAAATCGGCCATCGCCAGCAATTGCATCAGCGGCTTGATCTGCTCGCCCAGACCGTCCTGTCGGCGCAGAAATTCCCAGAGGCTTTTCTCGCTATGGTCCTTGCCGCGATGACCGCGCGCCAGCAGATTTTCCTGACTCCAGCCGAGCAGCGGCGACACCAGCAGGCTAGCGAGATTGAGATCATCATTGGGCTGCAGCACGAAGCGGATGGCTGCCAGCAAGTCCTGCACCACCAGCGGCTGGTTCAGGCGGATGCGGTCGATCCCGGCCACCGGAACCTTTTCGGCAAACAGACGAGCGACAATGAGAGCGCTGAGTTCGTCGCGTTTGCTGACCAATATCAGGACATCTTTGGGTTGTAGCGCCCTGTCCTCACGATCCAGCCAAAGCGGGTTTTCCGGCGACAGCCATTGCTTGATCTGCACCGCCAGCTGCTGGGCAAAGACCCGCTTTTCCTCGCTGGCCCAGGATTCCTCATCCTCGTCATCTCCATCGCTGCTGTTCGCGATCGGCTTCCACAAAGTCACGCTGCCGCTCGCGTCGAGATAATTGCTACGATGTTCGGGGATTTTGTGGTCGAGGCCCAATTGTTCGTGGCTCAGTTGTTCCAGCGTAGCATCCACGACCTTCAATATCGGAGGTGTAGAACGGAAACTGCGATCAAGCGACAGATCTCCGAACGGCTTTTCCGATGCCTCTGCCAGAGCGAAAAATTCGGTTCGCGCATTGGCATAATTATGCGGACTGGTACCCTGAAAGCCGAAGATCGCCTGTTTGAAATCGCCCACCGTGAACAATGTCCGGTGTCGCTCGGGTTCCACGCCCATACCGGCGAAAAATTCGCCGGCTAGCGCCCGGACGATATCCCATTGCGCGACATTGGTATCCTGCGCTTCGTCGATCAGGATATGATCGGTACGCTGGTCGAGCTTGTAGCGGATCCATTCCGCCATATCGCTTTTCTGCAAGAGCCGGGCGGTCATCCGGATCATGTCGTCAAAATCGACCACGCCGTGCAATCTCTTGGCGTCGGCATAGCGATGATAGAAAGCGCGCCCGGCTTCCAGCGCGCCGGCGAACAAGTCAGCATATTCGAACAGGGCCGCTTTTTCGAGCAAGCCGTTGCTCCATTCGAATAACGAACCCGCGATAAAATCATAGTCCGGCAGGGCTTTCAGCAAGCCTTTGGTGGGCTTGGGAGGCGCGCCGGTGGTCTTGGTTGCCCAAGCCAGGTGCACGTCTGCCAAAGCGCCGCCGCGCTCCTCGGGACTGAGACTCAGCCAGAGCCGAATCGCCAGCTGCCGCTCCTGTTCCTTCTTGCGGCCAGCCTCGGCCATCGCATCGCGCAACAGGGTTATCGAACGAAGATCGATCACTTCGTCACGGCAACGATCCGCCAGCCAAGACTGGGCGTCTCCATCGATCGGCAAGCCCAGCAGACCACGGACAAAGGGCAATATGCCGGAAGGCAATCCCTCCATCGCATCGGCCTTGGCGGCGCAGGCCATCAGAAATTGTTCGGTCGCCTCTTCGCCCATCCGGACGCTCAGGCGCTGGATTGCTTCGATAATCTGCGGCCGCCCGGCCTGCTCTTCCTCGAGTAGCAGATCACCCAGTGCCTCGCGCGCCAGTATTCTCTGGTCGCGGGCCTCGATTGGCTTGAACATCGATGAGATAGCCGCTTCTTCGGGGAAGGAGGCGAGTAGTGACTGGCAGAAGCCGTGGATCGTCATGATCCGCAAGCCACCGCCCTGCGCATCGAGCACGCGGGCAAATAGAGTCCGTGCACGATCTCTCGTTTCCGGGCCCGTTGATGCGCCGATTGCAGCGAGATCGCTGGCCAGCCTGGTATCGTCCATCCGGACCCATGCAGCCAGTTGCCGGTTGATCCGATCCGCCATTTCCGCCGCGCCCGCCTTGGTGAAGGTCAGGCAGAGAATATGTTCCGGATCGACCTTTTCGGTCAGCAGCAGGCGGAACACGCGCGCGGTCAGGACCTGCGTCTTGCCGGTGCCCGCCGACGCGCTGAGCCAGACATTGGTCTCGGGCTCGACAGCATCGATCTGCCGGTCCTTGAGCGAAAAGATTTTTGACTTTTCGCTACTCATCATCAGCCATTTCTGCCGGTGCACGACCGTACCATTCTTCGAGCCGCATCAACTGGTCATAGTCGGCATAGCGGGCATATTCCGGATGCAGCTTGGCGGTCATCGGCTCGGTGCCCTTGAGATACTGATCGGCTGCCTCGTTGAAACGTGCGACGGCGTGGTCGACCATGGCATCTGTCGCGATGATATTGTCTCCGCGCCCTTTTGTGGGTGAGCGGATATAGCCGAAATCGTCAGTACCGCCCTTTTTCGCGAGAGACCAATATTCGAAGGCGACCGCCTCCCCTCCAATATCCTTGAAGCCGCCCAGTTCGGCGATGGCGGCGAGCAGGCCAAGTTGCAGATTATAGCCTTCGGACACCGCCTTGTTGCTCGGCGCGCCGCCGGTCTTGTAATCGACAATCGCGAGACCGCCATCCGGCATCCGGTCGATGCGATCGGCGATGCCGGACAGCTCGATACCGGCGATCTCGGCCTTGCCGTAAATTTCCGAGACAAGCGGTTCGCGGCCGGCCTTGCCACTTTCGGCAAGCGTATCAGCGATCCAGGCCAGCCCTTCGAGCAGGCGCGGTGCCCAGAGGCTGCGCATCAGCGGGTGGAGGCCGGGGTCGTTGAGGAACGCCTGCGCCCTCTCGCGCAACGCTGCCGGAGCATAATTGTCCTGCTTGGCCCATTGCTCGAGAATATCGTGGATGATCGTCCCGCGCCAGGCCGCGCTCGGGTCGGCGTCGATCATATCGAGGACGGCAAAGCCCATGATCTTTTTCGCATAGAAGGAATAAGGATCGGCGATCAGACTATCGACCTGGGTCACCGAAATCGGGATAAGGCGCTGCTCCTTGCTCGGCAAGGGAGCGGGGCGCGCATAAGGCTGGGGTTCGCTCTCCGGCTGGTCGATCGCGGACAACCAGGCGCGGGCCTGCGGATGTTCCTTCAGATTGTCGCCGCACATGCCCTTCAGCCGCAGCAGGAAACGCGAGGCAATGGCCGGGCCGGAGTCATCGCGGTGGGCGCGGGAGAGGATGACCTTCTTCGCGCCCATTGCTCCGACCAGATCATGGGCGGACAGACCGATTTGTCGTTCCTGCGCCGGCAAGCCAAGCGATTTGCGGATCATCGGTGCGAGCCACGGATCGGGTGTGATCGCCTGCGGCCAGCTGCCCTCGTTGAGACCACAGCAGATCACCAGCTCAGACTGTTGCAGGCGCGCCTCCAATAGCCCGTAAAGCGCGATGCGCGGGTGGCCACCATAAGGCGGTCGCACCGAGATATCGGACATCAAGGTCTCGAAATAGCCGGACAGTTCATTTGCCTTGATGTGGATTGGTCCCATTTCAGCGCGGATTTGCAGCTTCGCCAGCAGGTCGGCGAGCTCCCGTCCACCCGGCCCGGCCCAGATCGCGCCATCGGTCGATGTTTCAGCCAACTGCCTCAGTTGGTCCAGGAGTTTCGGCCAGTCCAGCGGAGCAGCGAAGAGAGTTGCCATCGGCTCGAACATCGTGCGCACCGATTTCCACCATGGTGTGATTGCGGCGCGCAATTTCTTCGTCCGGTGATTTTCGGTCCTCAACAGCGCGTCGATGCCTGCCAGGCCTGGTGCCGGTCGCGGACCGCGCAGCAGCAAGTCTAGCTTGCGGACATGCTCGAGCCATTGCAGCCGCCCCTGCCCGCGCTGCACAAGCGGATGTTTGAGAAGTGCGAGAAATTCGGCCGGCGGAAAACCGTCTGCTACCGCCGCCAGCAGATTGAGGAAGAACACTCCTTCCGGAAGCTTTGCCAGAGGCTGCCCCGCGGTATCATCCACGTGGATGTCCCAGCGTTTCAGATGGGCCGAGATACGCGTCGCCAGGGATCGGTCCGGCGTGACAATCGCCACCCGCTGGTCCGGGTCTTCCAGCGCCTCCCGCGCCAGCAGCGCGATGATCTGCGCTTCTTCGGCGCTGTTGCGCGACTCGACCGTCTGCACACCGGCGAGACTGCGTTCGCTGCTTTCCAGACTTTTCCAGCGCACCGTCAGTTTCGGGATCGCAAAAGCATTGCTGAGCGCCCGGCTGCGCTTGGCGGCCGCGCCGCTCTCGCTGGTGCGCGGCCAGCGCAGGATTTCACCGCGCGCGATCGACATCCGGTCGAGCAGCAATTTCATATGATATTGCGGATGTGTTTCCTGCGCGCGCTTAACATAGCCGCTTTCCGCGTCCGGTGGGAAAGGGCCGAGCAAGTTCCATTCCTCGTCCGGCATGATCAGATCGAGGTCCGGCAAGACCACCATCCCCTGCGGCATGAAGGAAATGGTTTCGAGAAAACGGGCAATGGCGGGAGCGGAGGTGGTGATGCCGGCCGCGACGACAAAATGGTCGGGCGGCGATGTCTTCCAGCTTTTTGCGATATGATCAAACAACGCATTGCGGCGCACCGCCTGATCCACCCTTTGCCATTTTTCCAGCTGCTGCCGCCATTTCTCGGCAATGATCAGGAAGAAGCGGTAGGAATCCTGCCAGTGGCTGGACAGATCGAGGCTCTCCGGCTCCGTCTTCATCAGATCAGAGAGCGAGATTTCCTCGACGTTCAACTGGTCGAGTGTGCTGGCAAATTCGCGCGCCAGCCGCAATGCATCCTTAGCCAAGATGGCGTCGTCGCGCAGTCGGATTTCTGTCTGGATCAATTGGGCCAGGGTGAGCAAGCGATCCATTGGGTCGACGGCGGCCGGAATATCCAGCGCCAGTTCTCCGGAATCGAGCGCAACGCCGATTGATTCATCCAGATCGAGATCGCCGATCACCGCCATTTGTGGCAATAAAAGCCCGTCTTCGCTTAGCCGGACAAAGGCTTCCTGCAGCGCGCGCTGGGCACGATTGTTGGGCAAGATGACAAGGCCACGAGCCAAGCCGAAGGCGTCCTTGGCAAAACGGTCGATCAGTCCCTGTGCCAGAGCATCGGCGAAGCCGCCGTGGGCGGCGATATTGTAGATAGATGGTCGGCGGCGGTCAGACATTCGCCAGCGCGGCTTCTGTCGGTGCTATCGCTTGCGGCGAGCCGACTTCAAACCATTGGCCTTGGTGAACCTCGCCAAAGAGGCGGCCCTCGCCGATCGCCCGTTCCCAGAAGATATTGGTCGAAAATGCACCGTTGGGCGCGTCGCGCAGCAGCCTTTTGGAAATCAGCTGTATTCCGGAATAAATCAACGGCGCTGTCTGGTCCGGAAGCTTGCGCGAGATGCGCTTCTCATCGTCGAGATGGAAGTCACCGTCACCCTTATAATTATGCGCTGTGTCCCGCGGTATCAGCAAGAGCAGCGCGTCCATCTTGTCCTCGTCCCATTTCTGCGCCAGTTGAAGCAAACTGTTTGTCGGACCGTCGGTCCAGAGATTGTCGCTGTTGATGCAGAAGAAAATATCTTCCTCGATCAGCGGCTCTGCCTGCACCAGTCCGCCACCGGTCTCGAGCAACTGCGCTCGTTCGTCGGAGACACGGATATCGACCGGGTAAGGCAAGGCGACGAGATGCGATTCCATCATATCTGCAAGATAGTGAACATTGACCACGGCCTTGCCTATGCCCGCTTCGACCAGCTTTTCGAAACAATAGTCGATCATTGCCTTTCCGCCCACTTCGACCAAAGGCTTGGGCCGTGTTTCGGTCAGCGGCCGCATGCGTTTGCCCAGTCCGGCCGCCATGATCATCGCGGTTTCGACCTTGGTCATTGCGTTGCTTTCCACGCGGCGATGGGCCGGTTGCGAATGTTGTCAGGAATATTCGCATCAAACCAATTCAACATTGGTTCAAGCGCAGGATGTTGAAGGTCTTTCTCAAGCAGGCGCCACATTCTGGGCAGGAAATCGAGATAGCGCTGCTTGCCATCGCGCACGCAGAGGCGGACAAAAATGCCGATGATCTTGGTGTTCCGCTGCGCACCCAGAATGGCGTAATGGCTGCGGAATATTTCGGCCGCCTTCTCGTCATGATCGGCCAGATAATATGCGAGCATATTCTCCTCCAGCTCGTCAGCCACATCGCGACGGGCGTCCTGCAGCATCGACACCAGATCATAGGCAGGATGACCAATCAGAGCGTCCTGGAAATCCAGCAAGCCAAGCCGGCCGTCTTCCAGCAACATGATATTCTCGGCATGATAATCGCGCATCACCGTGACCGGCGGATTTTGGGCCGCAATAACGGGCACAAGAATCTGCCGCCAGATCGTTTCGAATTCCTCTGTGTCGACATCCATCTGCTGCGCCGGGCAATAATATTCGGTCAGCAAATTCACTTCCCTCAAATATTGGGCATCGTCATATGCCGGCAGCGATGCCGCTGGAGCCTGATGCAGTTCCCGAAGGAGATCGATCACCCGACGATAGATCGTGTCCTCGTCCTCCGGATGGTCGTCAAGATGCTCGCGCATCCGCTGGTCGCCAAAATCCTCGAGAAGGACCAGACCCTTGTCCAGATCGCGCGCGAAAATCCGGGGTGCGGCAAAACCGGATCCTGTCAGATATTCAGCGATATCGATAAACGGTTTCGGGTCCTCATGCGGTGGCGGCGCATCCATCAGGATCGCCTCCCGATCACCGTCCTGGACACGGAAATAGCGGCGGAATGACGCGTCCCCCGCAACTGGAGAAATCCGGGCATTATCCCACCCGTTCCGCTTTAAAAATTCTGCCGCTGCTACGGGCGGTTTCATGTCAGTGGCCATCGATTGTTCCAAGCGTTCCCCGCAGTCCAAGTCAACCGGCGATTGCCCTCGCCGGTTATTTCCAATTCAATATTGAGCGCATCCGTCCAGAAGCTGCCTGGCATCCGGTCGGGCCATTCGACGATCATGGCGCCGTCGATCAGCGCCTCTTCCAGACCGAGTTCGGGAATTTCTTCCGGGTCTTCGATCCGGTACAGATCCACATGCGCAACCGGGATTCTGGTTTCGGGCGGTTCATAGGGCTGGACAATCGCGAAGGTCGGGCTGGGCACTTCCCCGCCATAATCCAGTCCCTGCAAAATGCCTCTCGCCAATGTCGTCTTGCCTGCACCCAGCGTCCCTCTGAGGGCGATTTTGTCCCCTGCTCGCAACAGAACGCCCAATTTTCGTCCGACATCCAGAGTCGCTTGCTCGTCATCCAATATCATCATGATATCATTGCCGCGGCAGATGCAGGGTGACCAGCGTGCCCTGCTCCGGTTCGGAGGTTAGAGTCAGGTCGCCGCCATGGGCCCGGATCAGTTGGCGCGCCAAAGGCAGCCCGAGGCCTCCCGATTTTTCATTGGCCTTCTGATCCCGCGAACGGGCGAAACTGTCGAATACCTTGGACTGGTCGCCGGCGGTCATGCCGGGGCCGTTGTCGGATATATGGATCAAGGCCTGCTTCACATTTCCCGATCCATGAATGAGCAGCCGCCCGCCATCACCGGTATATTTGATCGCATTGTCGACAATTTGTGAAATGGCCTGCGTGAGCCGCTTCTTGTCGGCCATCGCCGAACCGAGCTTTTCGTCCAGCTGCAGCTCGACCCCGATGGCCTTTGCAGAAGCATCGTCGGCGAAATGACCCGCGATATCCTCGATCAGCTTCTTCAGGTTGACCTTGTCCTTGGCGATCGGCAGCGCGCCAGCTTCGCTTTGGCTGAGGTCGAGAACATTTTCGATCTGGTTCCCCAGCCGTTTGACCGACTGCAGGATCGCGCGCACATATTCATGGCCCTGATCGGTCAGCGGTCCGGCAATGCCCTGATCCAGAAGCTCCGCAAAACCGCCAATCGAGGTGAGCGGCGTCCGGAACTCGTAACTCATGTTCGACAGGAAACTGCCCTTGATCGAATCCGCTTCGACCAGAGCCTCGTTGCGTTCGCGCAGCGCCTGCTCGATGCGGTAGCTGTCCGAAATGTCGAGCATGGTGAATAATGCATTGCCATCGGGCAAGGGAATCGCGGCAAATTCGAACCGTCGTCCATCGGCAAAATTTAGCCGACCGCCTTTTTGCTGGCGCTCGGTCGTTGCGCTGCGCACCATTTCGCGCACTTCCGAAATGCGAGCGGGCTGGCTAAGCTGCCCCGCCATTTTCTGCATCAGCGAATCCACCCGGGGGTGCTTGCCGAGATCGGTTTCCTCGAGACCCCAGTTATTGGCAAATTGATGGTTCCAGATATTCAGCTTTCCGTCGGCGGCAAAAACCGCGAGGGATTCGAACAGGTTATCGAAGGTCGCGGTCCGGACCCTGAGCAGGGTATCGCGGGCGCTCGCGAGCTGAACCTGTTCGGTGCGGTCTTCAAAAATGACCAGCAGCCCGCCGTCCGGAGTCGGATTGGCCAGCACCCTCAGATGAGTCCCGTCGGCCAGCAGCCAGTTTTCTTCCATCGCCTTGGCTGACTGGAACCAGCCGGTTCGCTCCTCGCGCCATTCCGGGAAATCACGGACTTCCGGAATGCGGTTCATTTCGCGCATGCGATCCAGCACACGCGGGAATTCCGGGCGCTCCGCTATCCATTGCTGGCGCATGGAGAAAATCCGCTGAAACGGCAGATTGCAAAATTTCAGCGATTTGTCTGCGGCGAACTGGGCCACGCCGGCGGAAATCCGGTCGAGCATGTCGCGCTGTGATTCACCGAACCGCCGCTGCTCCCGCCGCGCATCGTCGAGTTCCTGGATATCGATTGCATAACCGGCAATGCCGGACTTGCCGAGCGGCACATCGACAACTTGGGTCATGCGCCGTTCGCCGCCTACCGTAGTCGCCACAACCCGCTCAAAGGGCTCTCCTCTGTCTCTTGCCCTGGCAGCTGCATCGACCGGACTGAAACCGTCGACCGGTTCGACCAGCTCGACGCCATTGGCGATGACCTGTTCACCATTTTCGGCATCAACGGCGGCGACATAGGCGCTGTTGACCAAGGTCAGGCGCAGGTCAGGCGAGCGGTGCCACATCGGAACCGGTGCCGCCTCGATCAAGGCGGAAAGCGCATCAAAGGCCGCGCGCGCCGCTTCGTTTTCGTCGCGCAGCTTGGCGATCTCCCCTTCGCTATCGGTTGCGTCGAAAATCCATAGTAAAGCACTGCCATTGGGCGCGATTTTCTGATCGGCCAGCCCGCCGCGGATCAGCAGCGCCTTGTCCGAACCGCGCACTTTTATCGCGCGAACAAAGCTGTTTCCGGTTTTCTGCGCGAGATTGACGTCCTGCATCAGCGCATCCAGATCCTGCCGGATCATGCCGCGCGATTCCTCGTATAATTCCGAGATATGCGCTGGCAGGTGATCGAAGCCGAGCCAGTGCATCAGCCTTTGCGATGCTTCCAGCTTGCCGTCAGATCGCACCAGCAACGGCAAGGCCGGCGAAGTTTCGAGCAATCGCCCCAGTCGGCCGGATTGCCGCAAGGTGGATTCCGCCTTGCTCTTCATCGCCAGGCCGGTCCAGATGGCCCATGCCGCCGCGCCCAGCCAGACAGCGAGTATGAGGCCCAATATGACAGCCGTGAGATCAGGGACGTTGGACATTGACTAATCCGATTAGACGGATAGTTAACCTACGAAAACCCCTATTCTTTATGACTTGGAAATGCGCCGCAGACTAAGCTATTTGCGGTGTCGCATCAAAGCGGAGAACAGCCATGCCAATCGACGAAAGCCGGACCTTCAAACCGATCAATATCGCGTTGCTGACCGTTTCCGATACGCGTACGCCGAAAGAAGACACGTCCGGTGACATATTGGCCGAGCGGATAGAGAAAAAGGGCCATATTTTATTTTATCGCAACTTGCTGAGAGACGAAAAATCCATTCTGATTGCGCAACTACATCAGTGGATTGACGACGAACAGGTCGACGTCATCATCACCACCGGCGGCACCGGCCTGACCGGCCGCGATATCACGCCCGAAGCGCTGGATGCGGTCAAGGACAAGGACATACCCGGTTTCGGCGAATTGTTCCGCTATCTGAGCATCGCAAAAATCGGGACGTCTACGGTACAATCCCGCGCTTGCGCTGTGGTGGCGCGCGGCACCTATATATTCGCCTTGCCCGGCTCCAATGGCGCGGTGAAAGACGGCTGGGACGGCATATTGGACACCCAGCTGGACAGCCGCCACCGGCCCTGCAATTTTGTCGAGCTGATTCCCCGACTGCTTGAAAGATAGCTGTTAAATCCATTTGTTCTTATTATGTTCTCATAGTATATGGGAGCGATGGTCGACAAGAGCACAGAATTTCATCTCACCCAGAAGGGCAGAGGCGCGCCGAGCAACGGGGTGTCGCAGCGATTCAATCTCCAAGATCGGGAGATTGACGGCGACTGGCTCGACGAACGGGACCTTATCGGAGATTCTGCCGCCAGGCTGCGAACCGACATCACCGTCGAATTTCCCAAATCGATCATCAATTACAACACGTCACCCGACCTGCCGTTCGACCGTTCGATCAACGCCTATCGCGGTTGCGAACATGGCTGTGTCTATTGCTACGCCCGGCCTACCCACGCCTATCACGATCTGTCACCCGGCCTCGATTTCGAGAGCAAGTTATTCGCAAAACCCAATGCAGCCGAGCTTCTCCGCCAGACATTTGCCAAACCCAATTATCAGCCGGCTAGTCTGGCCATCGGCACCAATACCGATCCGTACCAGCCGATCGAAAAACGATACCGGATCACGCGGCAGATATTGGAAGTGATGCTGGAAACGCTGCATCCGGTGGTCATCACCACGAAATCCAACCGAGTGCTCGAGGATATCGATCTGCTGGAACAACTGGCGGTTCAACAGCTCACAGCGGTGACGATTTCGGTCACCACTCTCGACCCACAGACTGCGCGCCTGTTGGAGCCGCGGGCACCGGCACCGGCACGGCGGCTGGAAGCTGTCCGGAAACTCAGCGAAGCCGGCATCTATGTGCACGTCAATATCGCGCCAGTAGTGCCCGGCATCACCGATCACGAGATCGAATCGATTGTCGCTGCGGCAGCACATTGCGGCGCCACCAGCATCTCTTTCATCCCCATGCGCCTGCCGCTCGAAGTGGCGCCCCTGTTCGAACAATGGCTGGAAAGCCACTATCCCGAGCGCAAGTCAAAGGTGATGAGCATCGTCAGACAGATCCGTGGCGGCAAGCGTAATGACCCCGATTTCCACAGTCGGATGCGGGGTCAGGGCCCGTGGGCGGACCTGATCCGCACCCGGATCGCAATCGCGTCACGCAAAGCCGGGTTGAACCAGACCAAACTCAGGCTCAGAACCGATCTGTTCCAGCGGCCCTTGGTGAAGGGCAGCCAGATGGAACTATTCTAGGCGTCCCCCAGACTCTTCAGCTTATAGTCCTTATATTCGTCCCGCAGAGAGCGTTTCAGGATTTTGCCAGTGGCCGTGTGCGGCACTTCAGCGACGAATTTCACTTCGTCCGGCAGCCACCATTTGGCGACCTTGTCACCCAGATACTCGATGATGTCGGCTTCGGACACATCGCTGCCCGGCTTGCGCACGACCAGCAGCAACGGCCGCTCGTCCCATTTCGGATGATAGACGCCGACCGCCGCCGCTTCGGCAACACCGGCACAGCCGACTGCGGCATTTTCCAGTTCGATCGAGCTGATCCACTCGCCGCCGGACTTGATCACATCCTTGGCGCGGTCGGTAATCTGCATCGTGCCGTCGGGATGCAGCACCGACACATCGCCGGTATCAAACCAGCCGTCATCTTCCACGGCATCCTCATCCGCGCGATAATAGCGCTGGATGATCCAGGGCCCCCGGATTTCGAGCGTACCGCTGGTTTTGCCGTCGCGAGGCGCAATATTGCCTTCCTCGTCAATCACCCGCAGCTCTACGCCAAAGGGCGGCCTGCCCTGCTTGCAGATGACATCGACCTGCTCGTCGAAGTTGAGTTCATCCCAATTGGCCGGAAGCGAACCGGCGGTGCCGATCGGAGAGGTCTCGGTCATTCCCCACGCATGGGCGACGCGGATGCCGTTTTGCATCAGTCGCTCGATCATCGACCGCGGACAGGCGGAACCGCCGATCACGACAACGCCCAATTTGCCATAGTCGCCGCCATTTTCATCCATATCGGCGAACATTGAAAGCCAGACCGTCGGTACGCCAGCGCTATGAGTGACGCCTTCCTCGCGAATCAATTTCCACAAGACATGCGCTTCATTGCTGGCTGAAAAGACCATTTTCGCACCGACTGCGGCGCAGGCGAAAGGCAATCCCCATGCATTGGCATGAAACATCGGAACCACCGGCAGCATCACCGAACGGGTCGCCAGACCCATCACATCCGGCTGCACCTCGGTGATCGCGTGCAGGACATTGGAGCGATGCTCGTAGAGAACCCCCTTGGGGTTACCGGTAGTGCCGCTGGTATAGCAAAGTCCGCAGGGGTCATTTTCATCGACATCGACCCAGTCAAAATTCCCGTCTTCGGCATCGATAAGCTCGCGAAAAGTCGGATAGTCGCCTTTTTCGCCATCAAACTGGATATAATGTTCGACCGTTTTCAGCTGTGGCTTGAGCTGCTCGACGATCGGAGCGAACATCTTGTCGAACAGCAGCACCCGGTCTTCGGCGTGGTTGATGATATAGACCAGTTGCTCCTCGAACAGGCGCGGATTGACCGTATGGAGAATACCGCCGATGCCGGCAGAGCCATACCAGCTGATCAGATGATGGGCATGATTCATCGCGATCGTAGCGATCCGGTCACCCTTGCTCATTCCAAGGCGTTGCATTGCCTGAGAGAATTTGCGGGATTCGAGCCCGATCTCGGCCCAGTTGCTGCGCGTGACATTTCCATCCGCCCAGTAGCTGACAATCTCGCGGTCGCCATGCTCTCTTGCGGCATGATCGATCAAATTGGTGATCTTGAGCGAACTCGCTTGCATTGCACCGGCCATAAATACTCTCCATATAAGTTATATTTGGCCGGTTTCTGGTATGTTTAGGTCTAGCTGACAAGCCTTAATTTGGGTTTCGCCACCCGCATCGGTCGAGCCGGGCCCAGGCGGACGTTGGCAAGACCATGAACCCGCTCCAGCATCTCCACGGTTTCGGCATCCAGCCGGAAAGAGCGACCGAGACAGACTTTGACCAGATCGTCGTCGGGACCAGCCATAGTGGCTACTATTTCGCTCTGGCCGCCGCGCAACGGCGCCACCAGATTGGTCAACTCGTGCAGTCCGGCGATATCATGAACGTCAAGCTCCATGCGGGTCCGGGTGATTTTTTCCAGCCCGTCGAGCGGTTGAACCGTCCGGATCGCAACACGCGGATTTTCATCTTCCGACTGCTGGTCCAGTTCGACCTTGAGCAGCGCACAGCGCCCCTGCTGCGCAAGCTCTTCCAAGATTTTGCATTGGTCTTCATCAAAACAGCTGGCGGAAAACTGACCGCTGCTGTCGGACAGGTCGGAAAGCGCAAACCGTTTGCCCCGGCGGCTGTCGCGCCAGCGCACTTTTTCGATCAGAGCGGACATCACCGCAGGCTTGCGTATGCCCTCGCCGATCGGGTCTCCACTACAAAGGCTGGCGTAAGTCTGAGCGCCCAGCGATGCGGCAACTGCCTGGAATTGGGAAACCGGATGCGAGGAAAAATAGAAACCGAACGCATCGCGCTCATGGATCATGATCTCGTTCAGCGACCAGCTGCTATTCTCCGGCAACCGGATCGCCTGCATTTCGCCGCCGGCACTGCCTTCTCCAAAGAGACCGCCCTGCCCGCTTTCGCGTGCGTCGGCGGCACTATTAGCGACCGACAATATCATGTCCGCGCCGTCATAGATTGCGGCACGGTTTGGTTCCAGATCGTCAAACGCACCGGCCGAAGCAAGGCTTTCCAGCTGGCGCTTATTGAGACCGTGCGGGTCAATCCGGTTGGCGAAATCCTCGATCGACGAGAACGGACCATCCTTGGCGCGTTCGGTGACCAGCGACTGCATCGCTTTCTCACCGACATTTTTCAGACCGGCCAGCGCATAGCGGACGGCCAGCAGCGCTCCCGGCTGCTCCTCGACAGAAAAATTGGGCCGGCTTTTGTTGATCGCGGGGCCCAATATGGTGACGCCCAGCCGCTTCATATCGTCGACAAAAATGCTGAGCTTGTCGGACTGGTGCATGTCGAAACACATCGATGCCGCGTAGAATTCATGTGGATGGTGCGCCTTCAGCCAGGCGGTCTGATAAGCGAGCAACGCATACGCAGCGGCGTGGCTTTTGTTAAAACCATAGCCGGCAAATTTGTCGATCAAATCGAACAGCTCGTTGGCCTGCTCGCTGTTCAGGCCATTTTCCGCGGCACCCGTCACGAATCTCTTCCGCTGGACATCCATTTCCGCCTGGATTTTCTTACCCATGGCGCGGCGCAGCAAATCGGCTTCACCGAGCGAATAACCTGCAATGATCTGCGCCGCCTGCATCACCTGTTCCTGATAGACAAAAATCCCGTAGGTTTCCTTGAGGATGTCCTGCAGCAAGGGATGTGGATAGGCGATTTCGACACGGTCGTTTTTGCGGTCGCCGAACAGAGGAATATTGTCCATCGGACCTGGCCGGTAAAGCGAAACCAGTGCGATAATATCACCGAAATTGGTCGGCTTTACCGCCGCCAGCGTTCGCCGCATTCCTTCGGATTCGAGCTGAAACACACCAACGGTATCGCCGCGCTGGAGCAACTCGAAAACCTTTTCATCTTCCCAACTAAGACCATCCAGATCGACTTCGACGCCACGTTCAGCGAGCAACTGAACGCCCTTTTTCAGCACCGACAGCGTCTTCAGGCCCAAAAAGTCGAATTTGACCAGGCCGGCTTTCTCGACGAATTTCATATCGAACTGGGTCACCGGCAGATCCGAACGGGGATCGCGGTATAGCGGCACCAATTGGTCGAGCGGGCGATCGCCGATCACCACGCCGGCAGCATGGGTCGAGCTGTGACGCGGCAAGCCTTCAAGTTTCATCGCCAGATTAAACAGCCGCTTTACATCGGCCTGTTTATATTCTTGCGCCAGTTCCGTAATGCCGTTGAGCGAACGCTTCAAATCCCAGGGGTCTGTGGGATGATTGGGGATCAATTTGGTCAGCCGGTCGACTTGGCCATAAGGCATTTGCAAAACCCGGCCAACGTCGCGGATCACTGCGCGTGCCTTCAGCTTTCCGAAGGTGATGATCTGGGCTACCTGTCGGTCGCCATATTTTTCCTGCACATAGCGAATGACCTCGCCGCGTCGGGTTTCGCAGAAATCGATATCGAAATCCGGCATCGACACACGTTCCGGATTGAGGAAGCGTTCGAACAGCAGGCCTAGCTTGATCGGATCAAGATCGGTTATCGTCAACGCCCATGCAACGACCGAACCAGCGCCCGAACCACGGCCCGGCCCGACCGGAATATCCTGATCCTTTGCCCATTTGATAAAGTCGGCAACGATCAGGAAGTAACCAGGAAATCCCATGCTGACGATGACATCCAGTTCGAAAGCCAGCCGGTCGAAATAGATTTTGCGTTCTGCTTCGTCCGAGAGGTCCAGAAGTTCTAGCCTTCTTTCGAGCCCTGCGGTGGCATCGCGGCGCAATTGCTCGATTTCACCTGCAAGATCTCCGGCCAGACTGGGCAGGATCGGATCTCGTTTCGGCGGTGAGAATGCGCATCTTTGCGCTATCACCAAAGTGTTCTGCAGCGCTTCCGGAATATCGGAAAACAGATCTTCCATCACCAGCGCGCTTTTCATCCACAGATGTTTCGACGGCTTTTCGCGCTCGTTATTCTCGACATAGGCCGATTGCGCGATACATTTCATCGCATCATGCGCTTCGTGAAAATCGGGTTCGGAGAAGCAGCTTGGATTGGTTGCCACCAGCGGGATATCCCTGTCCATCGCCAGAGCAATCAGACCGGATTCCGCGGCCATTTCGACCGGGTCCTCGCGGCGGGACAATTCTATATAGAGACGACCCGGGAAATACTGCTGCAGCAAGGACAGATAGGCTTCGGCTTCCGATTGCTGTTCTTCGGCGATCAATCGCGCCAGCGCGCCCTCGCCGCCGCCGGTTAAGGCGATCAGACCCTCGCTGTGCTTGCCCAGCATATCCATTACCACATGCGCGTCGCACTCGCTCGGGCGGTCGAGATGGGAGGCCGAGACCAGCTTGCAGAGATTTTCATATCCCTCAGCGTCCTGCGCGAAGAGCGCGACCCAATCCAGCACCGGCTTGGTCGGATCGGCACCACCCGGTCGCGCAACCCTCAGGAAGCAACCGGTGATCGGCTGTACGCCCTGGGCACGGCAACCGTCATCGAAAGCCATAGAGGCGAAGAGGCCAATCCGGTCGCACAACGCAACCGCCGGGAACCCGCGCTCTTTTGCTGCAACACCAATGGCTGCCGGCTCCATCGCTCCGTCTAGGATGGTATAAGCAGAAAAGGTACGGAGATGGACGAAAGGGACCTGGGCCATATTGCCAGACTAGCGCGGCAATCTGGTCTTGCATATGCCGACGATCATCGTGGCCGAAACTATCGACCATTTGTCCACAGCATATTTGCCGGATGATCGTGCATGATCCTGACCGGAACGAAATTTTAGTCCTGGAACAGACTGTCTACAGCAGCGCTTCAATCTCGTTTTTGAGCTGCTCCGGCTTCACGGCGGGGCCGAAACGGCCGACAACATTGCCTTGGCGGTCGACCAGAAATTTGGTGAAATTCCACTTGATCCGGGAACCGAGAAGCCCGGACTTCTCCGATTTCAGATATTTCCAAAGCGGGTCGGCGTCATTGCCGTTGACGTCAATCTTGCCCATCAACGGAAAGCTCACATCATAGTTGAGCGAACAGAAATTCTTGATTTCGTCGGCATCGCCCGGTTCCTGATTGCCAAATTGATTACAGGGAAAGGCCAGTATCTCGAGGCCCTTGTCGCCATAGTCCTGGTGCAGCTTTTCGAGCCCCTCATATTGCGGCGTGAACCCGCATTTCGAGGCGGTATTGACGATCAGCAACACCTTGCCCTTATGGGCGGACAAGTCCTCCATCGAACCATCCGCCTGCTTCACCTGAAATTCGGTAACCTTCATATGCGCCCCGCATTGTTTGTTTTTTAGGTTTTGCTCGCCCCACAGATTGATACTCGCACGAGAAAAGTCAAAGCCATTCTCGATTCGAACTGAAAAGCCTAGGTTAAAACACCCTCATGGAGGCGAACAACCCGGTCCATTTTGGCAGCCATGCGTTCATTATGCGTCGCGATCAGCGCGGCGCTGCCTTCCTGCCGTACCAGACCGATAAATTCAGAGAGAACCAGATCGGCGGTCGCTTCGTCAAGGTTACCGGTCGGCTCGTCGGCCAGCACCAGTTTCGGCGCATTGGCCAGCGCGCGGGCGACAGCAACCCGCTGTTGCTCACCGCCAGACAATTTGCTCGGATTATGATCCAGTCGTGCACCCAGCCCGAGGCTGCGCAACAATGTTTCCGCTCTTGCCTCGGCCGCTTTCTGGCTCACACCGGCAATCAGTTGCGGCATCACCACATTTTCCAGCGCGGTAAAATCGGGCAGCAGATGATGGAACTGATAGACGAAACCGAGCAGATCGCGCCGGATCCGCGTATGGCCGCTGGCTGGCAACTGGGCGGTCTCTTCACCGGCCAGCTTGATTGATCCTTCAAAGCCGCCCTCGAGCAATCCGACCGCCTGCAGCAGCGTCGACTTTCCCGAACCGGACGGACCGACCAGCGCGACGATTTCATTGGCATGAATGTCGAGATTGACGCCGCGAAGCACCTCGATCTTGACGTCGCCCTGAACGAAGCTGCGCTTCACATCGCGCAATTCTACGGTTTTTTCGATTTTTCTGTCACTCATAGCGAAGCACCTGGACGGGGTCGGTACTGGCTGCCTTATAGGCGGGATAAAGCGTCGCCAGGAAGCTGAACAACAGCGCTAGCCCGGCGATGCCGACGACTTCCATCGGATCGGTGCGCGCAGGCAATTCGGTCAGGAAACGGATCGACGGATCCCACAGATTCTGTCCGGTGATGATCTGGACGAAATTGATCACATTTTGGCGGAAGTAGATCGCGATCAGGCCGAGGATTATGCCCGCGGCTATGCCGAGCGTGCCGATGGCTGTCCCGACGGTAACGAAAATCCGCACCAGCGATGCGCGCGAGGCGCCCATAGTGCGCAGGATCGCAATGTCCCTGGTCTTGGCCCGCACCAGCATGATCAGCGACGACAATATATTGAAGACAGCCACGAGGATGATGATCGACAGGATCACGAACATCACCACGCGCTCGACTTGCAGCGTTTCGAATAGCGATGCATTCATCGTCTGCCAGTCGGTGATGACCCCGCGATCGGCCACCTTGGGCACCAGAGGTGCGATTATCTTGCCGACATTGTCGGCGTCATCGGTCTTTATCTCGATCATCCCGATCTGGTCACCGAGCAGCAACAAAGTCTGCGCGTCCTCCATCGGCATGATTACAAAAGCCTTGTCATAATCATAGACACCGACTTCAAATATGGCGGCGACGTCATAGGCAATTTCGCGCGGCACCGTTCCGAACGGCGTCGAACGCCCTTGCGGATTGATAATGGTAATCCGGCTGCCTACCTGCGCGCCCAAAGTCGTTGCCAGCCGGCTACCAATGCCGACCCGGCCCGATCCTGCTTCGAGACGCGCCAGATCGCCTGACACGGTTTTTCCGTCGAGTGTTTCGTTGTTTAATATGTCGGGAACCTGCATCCCCCGTACCAGAACGGCCTCCACCCGACCGTTGTATGTGGTTAGCAAGGGTTGTTCGATCAAAGGCGATGCGGAAACGACACCCTTGGTTTCGCGGGTTTCCTCGAGCAATTCGCGCCAATCCGGCAGACGACCGCCATAGCCCTGGATCACGGCATGGCCATTCAGGCCAACGATCTTGTCAAACAGTTCCGCGCGGAAACCGTTCATGACACTCATCACCACAATCAGCGCGGCAACGCCGAGCATGACAGCGACCAGACTGATACTGGCAACGAGAAAGATAAACCCCTCCCCTTTGCCGGGTAACAGATAGCGTTTTGCGATGACCCATTCATAACGGGATAGGAGCATGACTTGCGAAGACTTCCTTGGATCAGGTTTCCCTGCCTTTACGGTCGCATGTCGGGGCAAGCAAGTGGCATGGTGGTAAATCTGCTGTTGCCGATATGCCACAAGCCGTGACCAATCTTCCGATGGCGGCAAAATTACCATGACAAATTTATGTCAGTCGATCACACATGGTTACAGAATCAAACATCTCGATTAACGGGTCATGGTTCAGGGATCCCTTCCGGTTCCGCCAAATGTTGGGGGACAAGCGGCGTTGAATAGGACGGGAAAACAGGGGACGAATTAATTCGTCACCATTTTCGCCCGGGTGCTCATTGGCATCCGGGCGTTTTTTTTTGCGCCATAAATTTTCTAAACCGTTGGCAATCTGCCTTTTTCTTTCTCTTGAAATCCAGAAAACCGATCATATCTCTATGGGTGTGGAACGCCAAATCGGGTTTCACAACAGCGAACCGGATGCCGCATTTGCGGGTCCAGATTTACATTGCTCAATTGCAGAGGATCTAGATATGAATCGTTTTGACTTTACCCCATACCGCCGCTCAACCGTAGGTTTTGACCGGCTGTTCGACCTTCTTGAAAATAATGCCCGCGCGCAGCAATCCGAAAATTACCCGCCGTTCAACATCGAACGCAGCGGCGAAGATCAGTATCGGATCACGCTAGCCGTCGCCGGTTTCAAGGATGAAGAAATCGAAATCACCGCCCAGCAGAATTTGCTGCTCGTCGCCGGCAACAAGAAAGCCGAAGACAATGAAGGCAAGCAGTTCTTGCACATGGGCATTGCCAACCGCAACTTTGAACGGCGCTTTGAACTCGCCGATTTTGTCCGCGTCGAAAATGCAGAGCTGGCCGACGGTCTGCTCGAAATCGATCTGGTCCGGGAAATTCCCGAAGCGATGCGGCCGCAGACGATCGCCATCAACAAAGGCGACAATGTCACCAAGATTGCGGACAAGCGGAAAAAGAAAGCAGACAAAGCCGCTTAAGCGGTTCGTTCAACCGAAAGTCGGAGGCAGCCAGAGCATTCTGGCTGCCTTTTCTATTGCTGATACAATAAAATGGGGCAGCCGGATGAGGATCCGACTGCCCCTGACACCCGCTTGGTGTCACTCTCGACGATAATTAGCCCGGGTCGCAAAAGGCCAATTTTCGTCAAGAATCTGCTTCGGCAATATGGGAAAGCATCGCATGGTCCAATATCCGGACCTTTCCGCTCTCCACTGCCACAATCTCGCTTTCCGACCAAGATGACAGTTGCCGATTAATATGTTCGCGCGACATGCCGGCAAAGTTGCCGAGTTCGCTCTGGCTCAGGTCCAGCTTCAATCGCCCTTCTTCTGCGCCAACCACGGATAGTCTCAACAGATAGCGCGCCAGTCGCGGACCGGAAGTATAGGCGCGATCGCCTTCGATCATGCTGTTGGCCATCCGGATCCGCTTGGCCATGACTTTCAAAAGCCGCAGCGCCATGTTCTTGTGTCTGGCCAAGATATCTTCAAAAGCTTCGCGCGTTATCGAAAGCGCCGACGTCGGTTCGATCGCGGTTACGCTGGCTGTCCGTTCGCCACCATCCAGCAGCGCAATTTCACCAAGGACCTGCCCGGCTTCCGCATAATCGAGAACAACTTCATAACCATTGCTGGCGATCATACTGGTGCGCGCATTGCCTGACAATAATATCAGCAGCGAGTTTCCAGGATCACCTTGCATGATCAGTTCGTCCCCTTTTTTATATTGCACGAAATGTCCACGCAATATCAAGTCTGCCAGCTCAGCTTCGTCGCAATCGGCAAACAAGCTGTGCTCCGCCAAAATATTTGCCAGTTCTTCGGCTTTCACTGCACCCATCCCTCGACCCTGTCTGGAAGTTTTTACTAACTTCCTTATGCTTTATTCGTGTGACAATAGTCACATCCTGTAAAATATATTGGACAGATTCGACATCCGCCGGAATCTAGCGATAACAATTGATTTCGGCGCCTAGACGAGCCTGCTTTGCTGCAAGGCTGCTGCGATGAAGGAGGCAAAAAGCGGATGCGGATCAAACGGTTTGCTTTTGAGCTCCGGATGGAACTGGACGCCGACAAACCAGCTGTGATCGGGCCGTTCGACGGTTTCAGGAAGCTCGCCATCGGGTGACATGCCGGAGAAGATCAGACCGGTTTGTTCCAGCCGTTCGACATAGCCCTTGTTCACCTCATAGCGGTGGCGATGGCGTTCGCTGATTTCGCTACTGCCATAAATTTCGCTGATTTTTGACCCTTTCTGCAACACCGCGTCATAAGCGCCGAGTCGCATGGTGCCACCCATATCGCCGCCAGCTTCGCGTTTTTGCAGACCTTCTTCGGTCATCCATTCGGTGATCAGGCCGACAACCGGCTCTTCGGTTTCACCGAATTCGGTAGTCGATGCCGTGTCGATGCCGGCCAGATTGCGCGCCGCTTCGACGCAGGCCATTTGCATACCAAGGCAGATACCGAAAAACGGAATGTCATTCTCGCGAGCAAATCTGACCGAGCCGATCTTGCCCTCGCTGCCGCGTTCGCCAAAACCGCCGGGAACCAGAATCGCATGAAGCGGCTCCAGTTTTGCAGCAAGATCCTCCTCATTTTCAAACAGTTCCGCGTCGAGCCAGCGGACTTGTACCTTGACTCGATTGGCAAGACCACCATGGAACAACGCTTCCTGAAGCGATTTATAGGCATCCTGCAGACCGACATATTTGCCGACCACGCCGACAATGACTTCGCCTTCCGGATGCTCGATCCGTTCCATCACATCATACCAGCGTGACAAGTCGGGTTCCGGCGCATCATCGATGGAAAAGGCGCGCAGCACCTCCCGGTCCAGACCTTCCCGGTGATATTGCAGCGGCACATTATAGATATTGCTCGCATCCAGCGCCGGGATCACGGATTCCTTGCGGACATTACAGAATTGGGCGATCTTGGCCCGTTCCGTATCCGGCAACGGATGTTCGCAGCGACAGAGCAATATGTCCGGCTGGATGCCCAGCGAAGTCAATTCCCGGACGCTGTGCTGGGTCGGTTTGGTTTTCAGCTCACCGGCAGCGGCAATATAAGGCACGAGAGTGACGTGGACGGAAATCGCATTGTCCCGGCCGACCTTGTTGCGCAACTGCCGAATCGCTTCGATGAATGGCAGGCTTTCGATATCGCCCACAGTCCCGCCGATTTCGCACAAGACGAAATCGATGCCGTCGAGCTTGTCTTCGGCAAAGGCCTGAATCGCGTCGGTAACGTGCGGAATGACTTGTACGGTCGCACCAAGATAGTCGCCACGGCGCTCCTTGGTAATGATCGACTGATAGATTCGCCCCGATGTAACATTGTCGGATTGCAGCGACGGAACGCCGGTAAAACGCTCGTAGTGGCCAAGATCCAGGTCGGTCTCTGCGCCGTCATCGGTGACATAGACTTCGCCGTGCTGATAGGGCGACATCGTGCCCGGATCAACGTTGAGATAGGGGTCGAGTTTCCGGATTCGCACGGAATATCCGCGAGCCTGCAACAGAGCGCCGAGGCTCGCCGCCATCAGACCTTTGCCAAGAGAGGAAACCACACCGCCGGTAATGAAAATATATCGCGCCATGGGAGGAGAGGCTTAAGGCGTAAATACCACTTATGGCAATCCCGCGAATCCGGAAAAGCGAAATAAATATTATTTGGAGCCGGTCATTTTCCGCTCATCAAGTGGTTCTCGAGTCAGCGCCCGCAGGCACTGGCCGCAATGCCCGGATAATCAAAGTCGGCCGATGGCTTTGAAAAAGCTTATTGGTCGAGCGGAATGGAACTGTCCGTGCTGGTTGCCGGCGCTTCTTCTGCCGCTGCAGCAGCGGCTGCCGCCAATGGATCGTCACCGACCAGTGGAACGTCGTCAGCCGGTGCGGAAATCGGCGCCGTATCCCGTTGCAGGCTCTGGTCGATCGTTTCGACCTTGCCTTCTGCAGCGGCCAGAACCGCCAGAGTGATCGACAAGGCGACAAACAATACCGCCAGAACCGCGGTTGTCCGGGTCAGCAAATCCGCTGCGCCGCGCGCCGACATCATGCCGGACGGCGAGCCGCCGACACCCAGTCCGCCGCCTTCGGATTTCTGCATCAATATGACACCGACCAGCATGGCGGCGACAATGGCTTGAAGGACGGTAAGAAAAAGAAACATGGATTTTCCGAACTAATATGGCGAGCATGCGCTCCGACGTGCAGCGCACATAGCGATTGACCCGTCCGAGTTCAAGCGATGATCCACTCTGCCTCAACCAGCTAAAGTTGGCGAAGTTGCGGCGGAGAGAGCGTGGAAACAGCTGCTGTTGGATAGAATATTCCAAATGTAGGAAATTATATTAGCAACAATATGATCATCCGCCGTGCTCCCGGCCGGGAGATATGCATCTAAATCAAGCCCGTTCAGGCTGCCGCAGCCGCCTCGATAATCGGACCGAATTTTGCCGCCGTCAGGCTTGCGCCGCCGACCAGACCACCGTCGACATTGGGGACTGCCAGCAATTCTGCTGCATTGCTGCCATTCATCGAGCCGCCATAGAGTATGCGGACGGCATCGCTGCCCTGCCCCATCAATTCTCCGAGCTTCGCCCGGATGGCGGCGTGCATTTCTTCGACATCGCTGGTTTCGGGAACGCGGCCGGTGCCGATCGCCCATACCGGTTCATAGGCAATGGTCAGCCAGTCTGCACTGGCACCGGCCGGGAAGGAGCGGGCGAGCTGGATGGTGACTATTTCAATCGCCTGTCCGGCATCGCGTTCTTCTTCGGTTTCGCCGATGCAGATAATTGCCCCCATGCCGGCGGCATGGACTGCCTCGGCTTTCGCCTTCACCTCGGCATCCCCTTCCTGCTGGTCGGCGCGCCGTTCGCTGTGGCCGAGGATCGAGTAAGTAGCGCCTGCTTCCATCAACATGGCGGCTGATAGGCATCCGGTATGCGCGCCACTTTCGGCGAAATGGCAATCCTGCGCGCCAATGGCAAAGCCGGGATTGTCCTGAACCGCGGCGGCGATCAGCGTGGCCGGCGGGCAGATGCCGACATCGGCGCCCTCATGATTGGCGGCAATCGCGGAAATGGCCGCTATATCCGAAAGCTGCGCGCGCAGTCCGTTCATTTTCCAGTTGCCGACAATATATTTGCGGTTTGCCATGATGCCCTTAGCCTTTTCCATTTTTATAATGTCCATCCGCTAACAAATATCCTCCCGCTTGCCAATTTCCTTCCGCAGTCTTTTGCTTGAACCGCAAAGCCAAGCCGCCTAAAGCAAGCGCAAATCCACCTCCCGCAATGGAACATTTCTTTCATGATCAGTTTTTTCCGCCGTATTTTTTCCTCGAAACTGGGCCTTTTTCTGACCTTTTGTTTCGTCGGGTTGATCGCCATTGCCTTTGCCACGGCCGACGTGTCGAGCAGCGGTACATTCGGCGGGGTCACCGGCTCGGGCACGGCGGCGAAAGTCGGTGACAGCAAATTGTCCAGCGCGGAACTCGGCCAGTCGGTCAACAATGCCTTCCGCGGCGAGCAGCGTCAGAATACCGGTCTTGATCTCAAGACCTTCATCAATGGCGGCGGCTTTGACGATGTACTGGACCGGCTGATCAACAGCTTTGCCATTGCCGATTTCGGTGCCAAATATGGCATGGCTGCGGGCAAGCGCCTGGTCGATGGCGAGATTGCCAGCATCCCGACTTTTCAGGGCGCAGATGGCCAGTTCAGCGAAGAAAATTTCCGCCGTGCCTTGCAGCAGCAGGGAATAAACGAAACCCAGTTGCGCAACGATTTTACCCGCAATCTGATGGCTGACCAGCTGCTGACGACAGCCGGGTTCGGGACCGCAGTGCCGCAAAAGCTTGTCATTCCTTATGCTTCTCTGTTGCTTGAATCGCGTGAAGGACAGATTGCAACCATTCCATCTGTTGCCTTCATTGAAAACAGCAAGCCGGCAAAAGCAGCCGTTGAAGCCTTTTATGCCAAGAACGCATCGCGCTACACGATCCCCGAACGCCGGACGATTCGCTATGCCCTGTTTGAAAGATCGCGTTTCAACGACAAGATCAAGCCTAGCGAAAAGGAAATCGCAGGCTATTACAAACTGAACAATTCCCGCTACTCAGCCAGCGAGACCCGCAAACTCAATCAGGTCATTCTGCCGACCGAAGCCGCCGCCAAGGCGCTGGCCGACAAGGTCAAGGCCGGCACCTCGCTCGAGCAGGCAGCACAGTCGGTCGGGCTTTCCGCCTCCGCAGTGGGACCGGTCAACAAAACCGACTTTGCCAATAACGCGTCGCAAGCCGTGGCCAATGCCGCCTTTGGCGTTCGTTCGGGCGCGATTGCCGGACCGGCACAAAGCGCGCTGGGCTGGCATATCGTCAAGGTTCAGGAGATCACGCAAATCCCTGCCCGCTCGCTGGAGCAGGTCCGCAGCGAGATCGTGACCGAACTGACTCGCGAGAAGATAGAAGAAGCCATCGCCGAATTGACAGTCCGGCTGGAGGATGAATTTGCCGACGGCGCGACGCTGGGCGACATTGCCAAGGCGGAAGAGCTCAAGATCGAGTCCACGCCGCCGCTTCTGGCCAATGGCCAGAACCCGAACGACCAGAATTACAAACCGATCCCCGAGATGGAACGCATATTGCCGATCGCCTTTGCAGTGGATGAAGATTCCGATCCGCAGATTGTCGAGATCGTTCCCGGCGAGAGATATGCCGCGATCGACGTATCGGAGATCACCGAATCCGCACCGCCGCCATTGGCGCAAATCGAGCAGTTGGTGACCCGCGATTATATGCTGGATCAGGGATCGAAAAAGGCGAAGGCCGTCGCCGACAAGATCGCCAAAGCAGTCAGCAGTGGCACGTCCCTGTCCAAGGCTGTCGCCGACGCCGGGGTCAAATTGCCGAATGTCCAGAAGATCAGCTCCTCACGGGCCGAACTCGCGCGGCAAAGCCAGCAGGGACAGGTCCCCCCTCCGCTCAGCCTGATGTTCAGCATGGCGCAGGGCACCGCAAAATCGCTCGCAGCACCGCGAGACCAAGGATGGTTCGTGGTCGTGCTCGACAAGCTCAATCGCGGCGATGCCTCGAAACGGGAGGATTTGCTGAACGCCACGAAGACCCAGTTCAAACAGGTGTTCGGCAACGAATATACCGCACAATTCATCAATGCGATGAAGGCGGATATTGGCGTCGAGCGTAACGAGGATACGCTGACCGCGCTGAAAAACCAGCTGCTCGGCGGTAACTGATCCCAACATGGGCGGCAGTTTCGGAATAGAAGCGGCGCGCGCGGCTCTCGACAGCGGCAAGCCGGCGCTGATCTGGCGGCGGCAGGTTGCCGACACCGAAACGCCGGTTTCCGCTGCCTTGAAGCTGATGGACGATGGGCGCGGCGACTATCTGCTCGAATCGGTTGAAGGCGGGGAAACCCGCGGACGGCACAGCATGATCGGCCTTGCACCAGATCTGGTGTTCCGCGCCGATGGCGAGACAGCTGCGATAAACCGCACATGGCTGCAGGATCGCGACGCATTTGCCCCGGAAAGCAGCGACAGCCTCTCGGCCCTGCGCAATCTGGTCAAAGCCTGCCAGATGGATGTGCCGGAAGAATTGCCCCGCGCACTCGCCTGTCTGGTCGGCTATTTCGGCTATGAAACCATCGGTCTGGTAGAAAAGCTGCCGCGTGCCCCGCAGTCTGAGTTGGACCTGCCCGATATGCTGTTCGTCCGGCCGACGGTGATCCTGATCTTCGACCGGCTCGCCGATGAACTGTTTCTGGTCGCGCCCGTATGGCCCGAGACGGACGGAAATAGCGAAGCCAAGATCGCCACGGCGGAGGAACGGCTGGATGAAGCTCAGCGGGGCCTCTCCGCCCCCGTTCGTCCTGAGCTTGTCGAAGGACGCTTGTCAGGCGCTCCACAGGTGGGGTTCAGTCCCGACGAACCGGAGTTCACGCCGCAAGTCTCCGCCGAAAAATATGGCGAGATGGTGCTGCACGCCAAGGATTATATCGAGGCCGGGGACATCTTCCAGGTGGTACTGGCACAGCGCTTTACCACGCCCTTCACCCTGCCGCCGATAGAGCTCTATCGCGCGCTTCGACGGATAAACCCTTCACCCTTTCTGTTCTTCCTCGACCTGCCCGGCTTTGCCCTGACCGGATCGAGCCCGGAAATCCTGGTCCGCGCGCGCGATGGCGAAGTCACCATCCGGCCGATTGCCGGCACTCGCCCGCGCGGCAAGAATGCGACCGAAGACAAAGCGAACAAGGACAGCCTGCTCGCCGACCCCAAGGAACGCGCCGAACATCTGATGCTGCTCGATCTTGGCCGCAATGACGTTGGCCGGGTGGCTAGCGCGAACAGCGTCGAGGTTACCGACAGCTATACGGTCGAGTTCTACAGCCATGTCATGCATATCGTCTCCAACGTGGTCGGAGAGCTGGCACCGGACAAGGATGCGCTCGACGCCCTGTTCGCCGGCTTCCCGGCCGGCACGGTCAGCGGCGCACCAAAGGTGCGCGCCTGCCAGATCATCGCCGAACTCGAACCCGAAACCCGCGGCGCCTATGCTGGCGGGGTCGGCTATTTTTCCCCCGATGGCAGCATGGACAGCTGTATCGTCTTGCGCACCGGTATTGTGAAAGACGGTATGCTGCATGTGCAGGCCGGTGCCGGGATCGTGGCGGACAGCGATCCGGCCTATGAACTGGCCGAATGCCGGGCCAAGGCGGGCGCGTTGCTGGCAGCGGCAAAAGAAGCTGTGGAGCGGGCCCAGGACACCGGTTTCGGGCAGTGATTTATAAGCTTCGCTACGGCCGAAAAAGGGGCATGGCGCGTGCAGTTTCTGTCCGTTGGCTAGCGCCCCGTTGCGGACCTTCAAGCCTAGCCGCGCAGCCAGTGAAATTAGGCAGTCAAACCAACAGCGTTGGCTCAGCCACTAGAAACTAGCTTACAATATCTATTTGCTTCGCATCGCGAACGCGCACGTGGATCTGGTAATAGTATTTGCCGGTCGGTTTCCGATCATTGTCGATAAAATCAACCCGCAGCTTGCGGGCAGTCCCGGACACGACGATCTGCTTGCCGCGAAAAGCTTCTTCGGCTGAGGTATACCCGCCGGACTTCAGAATCTGATCCATCGCTGATTTGTGCACCGCAATTGTTAGGCAATTGCGGTCGCGGTAGTCTTCCTCCGAATTGAGAAAAATAGTGTCCTTGCTTTCGCCAACGGCCTGCACATCCATCAAAAATTTTCCTGAGACACCAGCCTTCGTACCAACATGGTCTGCATAGGTAACAGCCTCAATAGGATTTAAGCAGCCATTCCCGCAAAGCTCTCTCGCGCTATCGGGAACGGGAAGGACAAGCACCTTTGCTTGCAATAAAGCGGCGGGTTCGAGCACCAAGGCTGCGGCACAAAATCCAACTAGGGCCAAGGCTTGTTTCATCATAAATCCTTCAGAGGTCAACCATATACGATTTAGCTAGTGTTCCTGATCAGGGCGGCAAGCATAAAGAATTTGAAGCAATCCATTCCAGATTTCGGCTTGTCGATGCGTGCGATCTCGCGGGCTACGGGAAAGCGGTGGTAAAACGAGCATCTAAAATTTAACGTCCGCTTTTCCCAACTTCGCACTCAAAACCCATCTGTCCGGAAACCAGCCAATTGCCGAGTCCAGAAATGATCAACGCTTTCGTCCGATTAGGGCTTAAGCCATTCGGGACCAGCCGACCTATTCCAGCATCTTCGGCGCTTCCTTCATAAGCTTTGCCTTTATCTTGTTAGCGAACATCGCCAGCATCGGCGGCAGATCGAGAACAACATACACTTCGTCTTCGCGGACGTGCATGTCGCTGACGATCCGCTGGCCGACCGCCTCCAAGGTAAAGTGAAGATGGTCGTCTTCCCAGCGATGACCGGTCAGGCTGGCACCCGGGATGATATCGCTCAATGTGTGGACGCCACTGCCGACGCGGCTTTTGGCTTCGGTCAGTCCCAGCTTATGGGGTATGTTCACGGTTACAGGTTCGCTCATTATCCTGCCTACCAGATCTTCACGCGTTTTTCGGGTGCGATATACATAGCGCTGTCCGGCGTGATATTGAAAGCGGCATACCAGGCGTCGATATTGGGGACGACGCCGTCGACCCGATATTCGGTCGGGCTGTGCGGGTCGGTCAGCAATTGCTCGCGCAACGCGTTTTCGCGGGATTTACCGCGCCAGACCTGCGCCCAGGACAGGAAGAAGCGCTGGTCGCCGGTCAGTCCGTCGATTACCGGCTGCTCGCCATGGCTGGCGACGTAACGGCGATAGGCGGAATAGGCCATTTCGAGGCCGCCCAGATCGCCAATATTTTCCCCCATGGTGAGTTGGCCGTTAACATGAACACCGGGAACCGGTTCAAACTTGTCATAGGCCGCACCGAGCAATTTTGTCCGCGCTTCGAATTTTTCTGCGGATTCCTGTGTCCACCAGTCGCGCAGCTTGCCGGTGCCGTCAAACTGGCGCCCCTGATCATCGAAGCCGTGGCCGATTTCATGGCCGATCACACCGCCGATCGCGCCATAATTGACAGCCGGATCGGCGTTGGGATCGAAAAATGGCGGCTGTAATATCGCTGCGGGAAAGGTGATCTGGTTGAGCAGCGGATTATAATAAGCGTTCACGGTCTGCGGATTCATGGCCCACAGTTCGCGATCGACCGGATGCGGCAAGCGTGCCAGATCGATTTCGAAGGCAAATTTCGCGGCCCGCTGAACATTGCCGAGCACGTCATCCGGTTTCACGACGAGCGGAGAATAATCGATCCATTTCGACGGGTAACCGATCCGGGGTTCAAAAGCGTCGAGCTTCTTTTGTGCTTCGCTGCGGGTCGCTTCATCCATCCAGTCGCTCTTGCTGATCCGTTCGCCCAAAGCCGCAGTCAGATTGCTGACCAGTTCGGTCATCTGACGCTGGCTTTCGGCGGGATAGTGGCGATCGACATATTTCTGGCCGATCGCTTCGCCGATATGACCGTTGACCAGATCGACGCCCCGTTTCCAGCGCTCTTTCTGGACCGGGATGTCGCGCAGCGCCTTGCTGAAAAAATTGAATTTTGCCTCGTCAAATGCCTTTGGCAAATAGTCGGCATTGTCGCTGATGAAATGCGCGGTCAGATATTCTTTCCAGGTGCTGACCGGGACCGTTTCGAGCAGCTTGCCGCTCGCGGTAATTGCGGTCGTCTCGGCCGCGATGATCGTATCGACTTTGCCGAAACCGCTAGCTTCCAGCCAGCTCGTCCAGTCGAATTCCGGTGCCAGTTCCATCAACTGCTCGCGGTTCATCGGGTTGTAAATCTGTTTGATATCGCGCTGCCGCTCGGGCTCCCAGTGCGATTTGGCGAGGGCCGTTTCCAGTGCAATGATCCGATCGGCTTTGGCAGCAGCATCACTGATTCCGGCCAGTTTCTGGATTGCGATCAGATAATCGCGATAGGCCGTGCGAAACGCGTCATATTCCGCGCCTTCCTTGAGATAATAATCGCGGCTGGGCATGCCCAGTCCAGCCTGACCGGCTGCAACGACATAGCGGGTGGGATTGGCAGGATCGGGCAAGGTACCCACCCCGACCGGCGAGGCATAGCCGACAGTTCCGAACAATTTTAGCAATCCCGCGCGATCTTCGACGGCCTTTATCTTCGCGAGATAAGGTGCGAGAGGTTTGGTCCCCAGTTTTTCGATAGCAGCCTGGTTCATCCATGCAGCGTAAAATGCACCGACTTTCTGATCCAGCGCATCGGCTCCGTTACCGTGTGCGGCGAGATCGTCGAGTATCGCGTGGACCTGATCATCGGATCGCTCCCGCAATATGTCGAACGAACCATAGCGCGACCGGTCTTCGGGAATCTCTACCGTATCCAGCCAGTGCCCGTTCACATAACGGAAGAAATCCGCACCGGGTGACACCGACATGTCCCGCGCGGAGAGATCAACGCCCCACGCGCCGATTTCCGCTTTTTCCGTATCCGCAACATTTTCATCTGCCGTCGCTTCGGCGGCCGCGTCCTTCGCCCAGCCCGGTGCACTGACCGAGATGGCGAGCAAAGATGCAGCTGCGGACAAAAAAACATGACTGGTTCTCATTGGAAGATCCTTTGGTTTCAATTGATAATATTGTGGACGCTCGGCGTGCAAATTACAATTGCTGTTGATCGAAAAATTACGCTGTCTGGTCGGCCCCCGATCAGCATCAAACAGCGGAAAGAGCGAAATTCTGCTTGGCCGGTCAAACACGGCCCGTTAGACGCGGTTGATGATTCTGGTTATCGACAATTATGACAGCTTTACCTTCAATCTGGTCCATTATCTGATGGAACTGGGCGCGGAGGTTCGCGTCGAGCGCAACGACGCTCTGACCGCCAGCCAAGCGCTGGCAACCGGAGCGCGAGCCTTCCTGATTTCACCGGGTCCCTGCACCCCCAATGAAGCGGGCATATCGCTCGATCTCGTCGCGGCCTGCGCCGATGCGGCAAAGCCGTTGCTCGGCGTGTGTCTCGGCCACCAGAGCATCGGCCAGCATTTCGGCGGCAAGGTCGTGCGCGGCGGTCTGATGCACGGCAAGACATCGCCGGTGACCCACGATAGCAGCGGCGTCTTTGCCGGCCTGCCCTCGCCCTATGTCGCGACCCGCTATCACTCGCTGATTGTCGAGGATATTCCCGATTGCCTGCCGGTTAACGCGACCGCCGACGATGGCTCCGTGATGGGTTTCCGCCACGAAAGCCTGCCGATCCACGGCGTGCAATTTCATCCCGAGAGCATCGCCACGGAGCATGGCCATGCGCTGCTGGCCAATTTCATGGCGATTGCGGGGATCAAAGCGAAGGAAGCGGCATGACCTTGCCCGATCCCGCAAGCCCGCTTTCCGAAACAGCGGCCCGCGAAGCCTTTTCCGCGATACTGGACGGCTCCTGCTCGGCGGAGGAGATCACCGCTTTTCTGGTCGCGCTAGCCGACCGGGGCGAGACTTCGGACGAGATCGCAGCAGCGGCCACAGAAATGCGCGCCCGGATGATCGGCGTGGACGCGCCCACCCACGCCATTGATGTCTGCGGCACCGGCGGCGATGGCAGCCACAGTCTGAATATCAGCACCGCCACCGCTTTGGTGGTCGCCGCCTGCGAAATCCCCATGGCGAAGCACGGCAATCGCGCCGCCTCGAGCAAATCGGGCGCAGCGGATACGCTGGAGGCGCTCGGTCTGGATCTGGCAAAAGCGGCGAGCAAGGCTGAGCAAAACCTGCGCGACATCGGTATCGCCTTTTTCTTCGCGCCCAATCACCATCCGGCACTCGGCCCGCTGGCCCCGATCCGCAAGGCCATCGGTCGCCGGACGATCTTCAATCTGCTCGGCCCCCTCTGCAATCCCGCAAAGGTCAAGCGCCAGTTGATCGGCGTGGCCTCGCCCGATCTGGTCGAGACCTATGCCGAAGCGGCGCTGCAACTGGGCTATGACAAGGCGATGATCGTGTCCGGCGAAGAAGGGCTCGACGAGCTCAGCATTTCCGGTCCCAGCCGGGTCGCCATGATCAGCAATGGCAGCGTCACGATCAGCCGGATCACCCCGGAAGACGCCGGCCTGACCCGCCACCCCGCCGAAGCGATCAAGGGCGGCGATGCGGACTATAATGCTGCTGCACTCAAAGCGTTGCTGCAGGGCGAGAAATCCGCCTATCGCGATGCCGTCCTGCTCAACAGCGCCGCGGCGCTGATGGTCGCGGGCGAAGTCGACAGCTGGGAGGAAGGCGTCGAGGAAGCGGCCGAGGCGCTCGACAAGGGGCTTGCCAATGCCATGCTCAACTGCTGGATCGCCAATCAATGAACAAGCTTGAAGAAATCTGTGCCGCAAAACGCGACCATGTCCGGCAACAGCAGGCTGACGTATCAGCCGCAGCGCTGCGCGACGATATCGAGCACCAGACCCCGCCGCGTGGCTTCCTCGCCGCCATCAGGGAAAAATCGGCTGATGGCTTCGCCCTGATCGCGGAGATCAAGAAGGCCAGCCCGTCCAAGGGACTGATCCGCGAGGATTTCGATCCTCCTGCCCACGCCCGCGCCTATCAGGCTGGCGGGGCGGCGTGCCTGTCGGTTCTGACCGACCAACCCTATTTTCGGGGCGCCGATGATTATCTCGTCACCGCCCGCACCGCTGTCCACCTGCCCTGCCTGCGCAAGGATTTCATGGTCGACCCGTGGCAGGTCGGCGAATCGCGGGCGCTTGGCGCGGATGCGATATTGATCATCATGGCGGTGCTCGATGACGCTCTGGCCGCGGAGATCGAGGCGGAAGCGCTGGCGCTCGGCATGGACGCGCTGATCGAGGTGCATGACGAAGCGGAACTCGAGCGCGCGCTGAAACTGCAATCGCCTTTGCTCGGCATCAACAACCGCAATCTCAAGACCTTCGAGACCAGCCTCGACCAGACCGAACGGCTGGCAAAGCTGGTGCCGGATGACCGGATCATGGTGTCGGAAAGCGGCATCTTCACCCACGAAGATTGCCAGCGATTGTCCGGGTCCGGCGCCCGCGCCTTTTTGGTAGGTGAATCTTTGATGCGACAGGATAATGTGGAGAGCGCAACCCGCGCGCTTTTGACAGGAAATCCATGAGCAAATTGACCCATATCGACGGCGATGGCGCGGCCCATATGGTTGATGTGAGCGGCAAGGACGACACGGTCCGCGAGGCCCATGCCGAGGGCCGGATCGCGATGAAAATGGAAGTATTGGAAGCTATAAAAGCCAACGCCATGAAGAAGGGTGATGTGCTGGCGACGGCGCGCATCGCCGGGATCATGGCCGCGAAAAAGACCAGCGATCTCATCCCCTTGTGCCACCCACTGGCGCTGACCAAGGTGGCGGTGGATTTCGCTTTTCTCGACGACGGCATCAAGGTCTCGTCCATGGCCCGCCTGACCGGCAAGACCGGCGTGGAAATGGAAGCTTTAACAGCCTGTTCTGTCGCACTCCTCACAATCTATGACATGTCCAAGGCTATGCAGAAGGACATGGTGATCAGCGACATTCGCCTGCTCTCGAAAAGCGGCGGAAAATCGGGAGACTGGGTCGCGGAATGAGCGCGCTGCTGCCTCTGGACGAAGCCCGGCAGCGGCTGATCGCGCTGGCGTCCCGCCTGCCCGCCGAAACGCTTTCCGTCCATGAGGCGCTCGGGCGTTATCTCGCTGCGGACCTGATAGCAAAGCGCGAGCAACCGGCCGCCGATATGTCGGCGATGGACGGCTATGCTATCCGTTTTGCAGACCGCGACGGCCCGTGGACCCTGATCGGCGAATGCGCCGCCGGCAGCCCGCCCTGCCGCGCGCTTGAGCCCGGCGAGACCGCCCGCATTTTTACCGGAGCCTTGCTGCCAAAAGGCGCGGATACCGTGGTCATGCAGGAAAATGTCGCAGCCGATGGCACCACCATCCGCCTGACTGCAGAACCCTCGCCCGAGAAAGGCCGGCATGTCCGGCATCAGGGCGGTGATTTCAAGCAGGGCAGCATCGGATTGCCCGCCGGCAGTCTGCTCAACGCCGCAGCCCTCGGCGAAGCTGTGATCGCGGGCTATGGCGACCTGTCGGTCGGCAGACAGCCCCGCGTGGCGGTGGTCTCGACCGGCGACGAACTGGTCGCGCCGGGCAGCGATACCCTGCCCCACCAGATACCCGCCAGCAATGACGTCATGCTGTCAGCCATGCTCTCCGGTCTGACCGCCGAAACCCGCAGCCTGAGCCGCGTTCCCGACGATATGGATATCTTGTGCCAGACGCTGGAAAGCGCGAAGGACTGCGATATCATCGTCACTATCGGCGGCGCATCGGTCGGCGATCATGATCTGGTCGGCCCCGCCTTCCGCAAGCTGGGCGCGGAGATCGACTTCTACAAGATCGCGATGAAACCGGGCAAGCCGGTGATGGCCGGAACACTCGGCAAAACGGTGATATTGGCGCTCCCCGGCAATCCCGCCTCCGCCTTTGTCGCGGCGACGCTGTTTCTGCTCCCTTTGATACGTTTTATGGCTGGATCTGCTCAACATCTGCCCGAATATCAAAGCGCCCCGACCAGCGAAGCCCTCCCCGCCAACGGCCCCCGCGCGCAGTTTCTGCGTGCGAAAGTGGATCAGACCGGGATTACGCCTTTTGGCAGCCAGGACAGCGCCAAGCTTTCGGTGCTGGCGGCGGCGAATGCGCTGCTGTGTCGGCCTGCTCACGCGGAGGCGGCTGATGTGGGTGAAATGGTGCCTTATATTGCGATATAGTTGCTAGGGTTCCGAGAAGATATTTCGATATCGGCAATTTACGGATATTTTCTCGGGATTTTACTGTTGGTGCCGAAAGGCCGTCCGTGATCGGTACTCGGTTAGAGCGCGCTAAAGGGCAGAAAATGCGTATGTAGCTGTCATTGCTTTTTTTAGAAGTTCTGCAATAAACTAACGATGAATCAATCCGCTGCTAAGATTGCGCACGATTTTTTGTCGGTCGTATGGGACGGAGATCCACCGGACAATGCCGAGTTGAGCGCGGCACTCGATCAATTGCTCTACAATTCGCATAGTATCCCGTTTGCAGATGGCACCGAAACCTATCTTGCCCCCCCAGATACAGACTATCCCACGTTGTTTAGGGAAGCTTCCGCTAGATTTCCGACGCTTGGGAACTATCCGGTAGCTGACCCTTTAGAATCGATTGACGACGAGAAATTGCTTGCAGACGCGATCGATGACATCGCCGATATTACAAGTGACCTTAGAGAAGTTATTTGGCGTGATGAGAACTTGGGGGCAGAAGATGCGGCTTGGTGCTTCCGTTTGTTGTATTTCCATTGGGGAAGGCATGCACGCGGGCTTTCATTATATCTTCATGCGCTCCAACATGGTTGAGCGCATGCCATTGGTGCGTGCCTGGAACAGGAGCCTTTTAACGGAAAAAGCGTATAGCCAGCATAAAGGCAGCCGACCAATTTGACCCATGACCCCTACCGTTTTGCCAACAGTACAATCACTTCCCGCTTGACTTCCCCCGTTTTGTTTCATAATTGTTCTGTATTCGTTCCCAGAACAGGACACCGGACATGCTCACACAAAAGCAACATGAACTTCTTTGCTTCATTGATGACAGGCTGAAGGATAGCGGCGTTTCCCCCTCGTTCGAGGAGATGAAGGAAGCGCTTGGGCTCAAGTCCAAATCCGGCATTCACCGGCTGATCAGCGCGCTCGAGGAGCGGCACTTCATTCGCCGCCTGCCCAACCGGGCGCGCGCATTGGAAGTGTTGAAATTGCCGGAAGGCGGCGTCCACGAGGCGGAGCCCTCCAATGTCGTCTCGCTGCACCCGGAAACACCGGTGCGCGAAGTTATTTCCAATCCTGCTCCGGCTGCCAATAATGACGTGCTGGAAATCCCGTTGCACGGCCGGATCGCCGCCGGCGCCCCGATCGAGGCGATGGAAGGCCAGTCGGCGCTCAGCGTCCCTGCCGCCCTGCTCGGCCCCGGCGAACATTATGCGCTGGAAGTATCCGGCGATTCGATGATGGAAGCCGGAATTTTGGACGGCGACTACGCGCTGATCCAGAAAACCGAAGTGGCGCGTGACGGCGAGATTGTCGTCGCCCTGATCCATGACGAGGAAGCGACGCTGAAATATCTCCGCAAAGAGGGCCGAAGCATCCGCCTCGACCCCGCCAATGCCGCCTATGAGCCACAGATTTACGGCGAAGGCGAAGTGCGTATTCAGGGCAAAATGGCCGGATTGCTGCGCCGCTACTGATCCCGCTTGTCGCTGTCATCGCTTCCGGTCGCAGCGACGCGATAGCGGGTCCAGACATGCCTGCCGGTCCAGCCGAACGCGGTGGAAATTTTCTGATTTTCCAGATCGATCGTCATGCCGCCGACCTGTGACAACAGGCTGCGGTCGGCCTTTAACCAGCGCGGCGCACAGCTTTGCGGCAGCCGCCTTTCGCTGACCACGATATCCGCGCGGCGACAGGCCGCCGACAAGGCCAGGGACGGGATATAATGACCACTACGGGTCGCCAGGATCTGCCAGTCCCGTTCGCCTGCGCGGATCGTGACCAGACAGCTGTCGGTGTTGCAATTCGCATTAGTCCAGTCATCCAGCGCCTGGGATTCTCCATCAACGCCGGCATTTTCCAATATCATGCTGCGAATGAAGTGGCCGCTGCGGCTACGCAGCATGGCCAGATCACCCTGTTCGCTCCTAACGCCGAGATGGCGGCCATCGCTGGTAATATAGAGATCGGGTGCGCGGCTGGTGACGATGATGAGCGCGCCAGCCAGCGCCGGAACCAGCCCCCAATAGCGCCAGCACTCGCGCCACAGACAGAGCCACAGGCCGCCGAGCAGCACCAGTCCGAAGGGGATCACCTTCATGGTCGGCAGCATCGTCACCGCTCCGGGCCGGCTGGAGACAAAATGGGCGAGCGCGATCAGGCTGCTCAGCGCCTGTTCGCAGAGCCACCAGACCGGCGCGCCCAGACCCACGCTGTCCAGCACCAGAGCCAGCGCCTCCAAAGGCATGATCACGAAGGTCGTCAGCGGAATGGCAATGATATTGGCCAGTGCGCCATACAGCCCGGCCTTGTGAAAATGGTAGAGCGCGATCGGCATCAGCGCGATTTCGACCACCAGACCGGTCAGGAACAGCGCAAAGATGAACCGCCCGACACGGCGCGGCAGGCTCTCCTCCCGCAGCATGAATAGTGCCTTGATCCGCGGATGCTCGTGCAGCGCGATGATCGCGGTTACCGCTGCGAAACTCAGCTGGAAGCTGGGCCCGACCAGAGATTCCGGCCAGAAGATCAACACAAACAGCGCGCCCGCCGCGACCATCCGCAAGGTGATCGCGCTGCGCCCCATCATCAGCGCCACCAGCACCAGCAAGGCAGCGACGCAGGCCCGGATCGTCGGCACTTGCGCTCCAGTCATCAGCGTATAGGCCACCGCCGCCAGCGCCGCGCAGGCTGCGGCCACTACCGGCAAACGAAAGCGCAGCGCCAGCGGCGGCGACAAGGCGAGCAGCTTGAGCACCAGCAGATAGATGGCGCCGACCACAGCGGTCACATGAAGCCCGCTGATCGACAGCAGATGCGCCAGACCGCTGCGCCGCATCGCCTCGGCATCCGCCTCGTCAATCGCACCCCGATCACCGGTGGCCAGAGTCGCGCCAATCGCGCCTGCGGCACCGGACATCTGCGCCTGGACATGAGCCGACAGCTGCTGCCGGTAACGGGACAACGCGAAAATCGGATCGGCAGGACGCAAGACCTTTATGTCACCAAGCGCCTGTCCCGTGGCACCAAGTCCCTGAAACCATGCGCGTTCGGAAAAATCATAGGCACCGGGGAGCGCCGGCATCGCCGGTGGCATCAAACGCGCGCGCAGCTGGATCAGGGCGCCGTCCTGTAATTCGGGAACAGCCTGTTCGAGCGGCACATTGACCCGGACCCGCGGCGGCAGCTGAGGATTATCGCCGGTGCTCAGCGTCAGCCGGACCATATCGCGGGCCAGAACAGGCTCGACCCGCTCGATTCCGGCATTGAACGTGGTGACGACCGGCCGCTCCAGTACCGGCGCCGCAACGCTCCACGAACGAAACCAGATCAGCGCGCAGCCGATGGCTGCCAGCATTGCGAACCAGAATAATGCCTCGCCTGCTCGCGTGCCTCTTCCGGCGACGATGGCAAGCAGAGCAATCCCGGCGCACAGGCTGATGAACGCCAGCCACCAGGCGGGATTGGCCAGATTGAACCAGGACGCAATGCCGCAGCCGAGCGCCACCGGCACCCACAAGGGAAGCTGGTCCCGCTCCTTCTCGAGCTGCATTTCGATCAATTTGGAGAGTTGCGCATAGCGCCAGAAATCAGACAATTGTCGCGGATGAAACAGCGTGCTAAGGACGGTGCCAGTCGAACCGGATCCGGTGCCTATGGTGCCATTCGGGCTCAATCCATCCCGCATTTCAAAAACCTATCACAGGGACGATCAAGCGTGAATTCAAATGATGCTGAACAGCCGAAAGAGACAAATATGGTCGTAACCCGCTTTGCCCCCTCCCCGACCGGGTTCCTGCATATCGGCGGTGCCCGTACCGCGATGTTCAACTGGCTGTTTGCCCGGCATCATGGCGGCAAGGCGCTGTTGCGGATCGAAGACACCGACAAGGCGCGCTCCACCCAAGAAGCGATTGATGCGATTTCCGAAGGGCTTGAATGGCTCGGTCTCGACTGGGACGGCGAAACGGTCTTCCAGTCGGAACGCGCCAACCGCCATGCCGAGGTTGCCCACGAACTGCTGGCATCGGGCAATGCCTATAAATGTTTTGCTACGCCGGAAGAGCTGACCGAAATGCGTGAGAAGCAGCGAGCCGAGAAAAAACCGATGCGCTATGACGGGCGCTGGCGCGACCGCGATCCGTCGGAAGCCCCGGAAGGCGCGCCGTTCGTAATTCGCCTGAAAACCGAAACCTCTGGCAAGGTCACCATCCCGGATATGGTGCAGGGCGATGTCTCGGTCCAGAATGGCGAGATTGACGATTTCATCCTGCTGCGCTCCGACGGTTCGCCAACCTATATGCTCGCCGTCGTGGTCGACGATCATGACATGGGCGTCACCCATTTGATCCGCGGCGATGACCATCTCAACAATGCGTTCCGGCAGCTGGCGCTGATCAGGGCGATGGGTTGGGCCGAACCGGTCTACGCGCATATTCCGCTGATTCACGGCAATGACGGCGCCAAATTGTCGAAGCGCCACGGCGCTCTGGGCGTCGACGCCTATCGCGACATGGGCATATTGCCCGACGCGATGTTCAACTATCTGCTGCGCCTCGGCTGGGGCCATGGCGATGACGAGATCATCTCCCGCGAGCAGGCAATAGAATGGTTCGCGCTGGAAGGCGTCGGCAAATCGCCGTCGCGCTTCGACGCAAAAAAGCTGCAGAATCTGAACGGCCAATATATGCGGGAGGCCGATGATGCGGCCCTCGTACGGCTCGCGACCCCGTGGATTGAGCAGGATTTGGGCACGGCTTTATCCGCTTCGGACAGCGATTTACTTGGTCAAGCCATGCCGGTTTTGAAAAGCCGGGCGAAAAATCTGATCGAATTGGCCGGATCCAGTCTTTTTCTCTTTAAAAAACGCCCACTTGGCCTCGACGAACGGGCAGAAAATCTGCTAGACGATGATGCACGGACGCTGCTTAAATCGATTCACCTTGGCTTGACTGATCTGGAAGACTGGACGCTCGAGGCAACGGAAGAAGTCATAAAAGCGATCGCGGAGTCTGCCGAATTGGGGTTAGGAAAGCTCGCACAACCTATGCGCGCGGCACTGACAGGAAGTACCAGTTCACCCGGAATTTTTGACGTCCTGATACTTCTTGGCAAAGAAGAATCATTGGGGCGTCTTGCAGATCAAATAGAAAATACCTGAATTTCAGGAGCAGAAAGGACAATATCGTGGGCGATAACGCAAAATTCAGCATCAACGGCGACAATTTCGAATATCCGGTTCTGACGGGCACAGTAGGCCCCGATGTCGTAGATATCCGCAAATTATACGGCCAGACCGGTGCCTTCACATATGACCCGGGCTTCACCTCGACCGCCAGTTGCGAATCCGAGCTGACCTTCATCGACGGCGGCGAAGGCGTTTTGCTGCACCGCGGCTATCCGATCGAACAACTCGCGGAGAACAGCAGCTTCATGGAAGTTGCGCATCTTCTGCTTCGCGGCGAGCTACCGACATCGGATGAATATTCCGACTTCACCAACACGATCACCCGCCACACCATGGTGCACGAGCAGCTGCGCGGTTTCTATCAGGGCTTCCGCCGCGATGCGCACCCGATGGCGATCATGTGCGGCGTCGTCGGGGCCTTGTCGGCTTTCTATCACGACAGCACCGACATCAATGATCCCGCCCAGCGGATGATTGCCAGCCACCGTCTGGTCGCGAAAATGCCGACCATTGCCGCCATGGCCTATAAATATTCGATTGGTCAGCCGTTCGTCTATCCCGACAATGAACTGTCCTACACCGGCAATTTCCTGCGCATGACCTTTGGCGTTCCCGCCGAGGAATATGAAGTGCACCCGGCAATCGAAAAAGCGATGGACCGGATTTTCATCCTCCATGCCGATCACGAGCAGAATGCGTCGACCTCGACCGTCCGGCTCGCCGGTTCCTCCGGTGCCAACCCGTTCGCCTGTATCGCAGCCGGCATTGCCTGCCTCTGGGGCCCTGCCCATGGCGGCGCCAACGAAGCGGCGCTCAACATGCTGAAGGAAATCGGTCATCCCGATCGCATTCCGGAATATATCGCGCGCGCCAAGGACAAGGACGATCCTTTCCGTCTGATGGGCTTTGGTCATCGTGTTTACAAAAATTACGACCCGCGTGCATCGGTGATGCAGGAAACGGTGCGTGAAGTGTTTGAAACGCTGAAGGTCAAGGATCCGGTCTTTGATGTTGCCCTGCAGCTCGAGGAAATGGCGCTCAACGATCCGTATTTCATCGACAAGAAACTGTTCCCGAACGTCGATTTCTATTCGGGTATCATCCTGTCGGCGATCGGGTTCCCGACTTCGATGTTCACCGTGTTGTTTGCCCTCGCCCGCACCGTCGGCTGGGTCGCCCAGTGGAACGAAATGATCTCCGATCCAGGCCAGCGCATCGGTCGCCCCCGTCAGTTGTACACGGGCCCTGCGAAGCGCGACTATGTGTCGATCGACAAGCGGTAAAGATTTTCAATATAGAGAAAGAGGGGAGCCGGCGTGCTCCCCTTTTTTATGCGGTCTTCCGCTCTGGCAGCGACAGGGTGAAGGTCGATCCCTTGCCGGCCTTGCTGTCTACGATCAGGCTGCCGCCCATCGCTCGCGCCAGACGGCGGGAGATGAACAGTCCCAAGCCGCTGCCGCCGTCGCCGGACCGTCCCAGACGTTCGAATTTCTCGAATATCCGCTCCTGATCTTCCGCAGCGATACCATCTCCCTGATCGCTGACGGCAATCCGGGCAAACCCATCTTCAACAGAAACCCGCAGTTTGATCACCGAACCATCGGGCGAATAGCGAATCGCATTGCCGATCAGATTGACGAGAATTTGCAGAGACCGACGGAACTCGCCGCTGGCGGGAATTCTTTTGCTCTCGTCCGGTAAGTCGATCCGTATATGATGGTCTGCCGCCTTGACGGCCAGCAAGCCTGCCGCGCGGTGCGCCAGATCCACCAGATCGATATCATCCCCGGCAACAGTGAATTCGGGTCGTTCGATCGCCTCCAGATCGGAGAGGTCATTGACGAGGTCGAGCAAATGCCGTCCCGCCGAGGCAATATCCTTGGCATAGCTGGCATAGTCGCCGCGTAGCGGGCCTTCCAGCTTGCCGCTGATCGTCTCGGCATTGGCGATGATCTTGCCGAGCGGCTGGCGCAGGGCCGGGCCCAGCTGCATGCCAAACAGGCTGTCACTGATCAATTTTCCGGTGGCGCGCTTTATATCTGTGCCATTGGCTGCCGGTACATCCGGAGCGTCATCCGGCGTCGCCGTGAAACGATAGCCGGCGAACAAGCCGGCCTTGTCGATCAGCGGATTGCCCTGCAGCACGAACAGGCGCTGCGCTGCGCTCTTTTGCCGCATCCGCTGATTGCGGATCGGCTGGCGCTCGGCCACGGCTTCCAGCAGACTGGCGTTTGCCGCAGGCGGAATCACGTCATATATGTCGAGCAGAGACTGGCCGATGACGTCGAAATCCTGCCCTGCTTCTCCCGACATTTGCTGGGCAATGATCCGCAACGCCGCATCGGTACGAATCGCTCCCCGGCCTTCCAGTCTGTCAAAATCGCGCTCGCGCGACGGATCGACCTTGTCGCCCCCGTCATGCGGATATTCTTTCCAGTCGATGATCGAAAGGCCGAGCGGATCTGTCTTGTCCGAAGCTGAGAATCGCGTCTCGACCCACATTTCAATGCGGGATTCGTCATCCGATGCCTGTACCGGGCGCGAGAGATTCATGCCCAGTCGCCGGCTAAGACGGCATAGTTCGGCCAGTTCGGGCACAGCCAAAGGCCCGCCCTCCTTGCCGCCACAGCGCAAATGGAGCCGCATCAGCAGCGGATCGGCCGACAACAGCAATCCGTCGACATCCACCTGCCCCGACACCGGCTCGGTCAATTTGCGATCGGTGGTCATTTTCCCTGAATATCCAGAAAGTCATCGGAAAGAAGCCGTTCCGCATTCTGATAGGCATCTGGCGCTGCCCAGCGCGACACCAGAGCCAGGCAGCGCTCCCGGTCGGTCTCGCCATAGCTTGCCGCAGTCAGAATATGGTCGCCGCCGTCGAGCGCGGCAAATATCGACAAGGCTTCCTGTACCGGAAAATCCGCCGCCCGCATGACAACGACAAAACGCGCCATATTCGGCTCGGCCGTGAAGGCGACAATCTGGTCGCTGGTCAGGCCGGATTGCCGGGCAAGCCGCGCGACAAACAGCGTCAGGCCGTCTCTCATCGGATGGGAAATCGATGTTTTTTCTGCTTCGGACTGGTCGAGCAACTGGGCCAGACGCTCGGCCTTGCGCGCCACGCCAGCGCTTTCGTCATGCGCGGCGAGCAGCCGTTCTGTCGCCTGCTGCAGTTGCGGGCCCGAGAAACCGGACCGTTTGACGAGCGCGGCGGTTACCGGCCAGGCAAAGGCATAGGCGATTTCCGGCGGCAAATCGGCAAGGCTGGCGGCAATCTGGCCTTCCGCACCGGTTGTCTTGGACTGGGCTATCAGCAATCCCATCGCTGCTTCGGCCACAGTAGGATCCTCATGATCCAGATGGCGGGTCAGCGTCGATTCGAGATCTTCCTGCGAAATTTTCTGCAACAATCTTGCCGCCAGTTCGCTCTGCTGTGTTTTGACAAAGAGATGCTGGACGATTTCAGAGGTTTTCAGCAAACCGGATTGCTCCAGCATGGCATAGCTCTGGTCATCACCGCCCTGTGCGATTCCAAGCAGCACTGGCTGGCTGACACCCATATCCTGGGTCGCGATGATGCAGATGCGTTTTTCAATCTGGCCGACGACACTACGCAGATATTGCTGCGCGTTAGAACGCATGCGGTCGTTGAAAATAACGTCGGTTCTGGGGAACAGGGCCTGCGCAAAATCATCAGCCACGAACGAGGCTTTGTCGGCCATCGCGCTCGCGTGGTGGACAATATCATTATGCTTGCTTCGATCCATCGGGAAAACTCGCTGTGCCATAGCTAGGCCGTACCCTAATGTGGTTAACAAGCCGCTAAGCCGAATATTCCGCTAATCGCCCCGCGAAGCAGATATTTTCGGCGTTTTTTTTGCCAAATAGCGATCGAGAATGAGCGAGAGACCGGAGTAGAGCGCAGCGGCGTAAACGCCATAGCTGATCGACCCGAAAATACTGGCCCCGAGCAGGACCAGCAGGACCAGTCGCAGATCCGGCCTGATCAGGGCGAAGCGAATATTGCCCGGGGCGGCGCGCAAGAGCAGCAAATGTACCAGCAGCAACGCGAAAATCACCAGATTGGGTGTTAATGTGACCGCGTCAGAGGCCTGTAGCAGCAGAATTCCCACAGCGCTGGCCACAATCACATCCAGCGCCATCGCGGCCCAGTCCCGAATTTTCACGACGCTGTCAAATTGCACCATCGATGTCCGGGCAAATTGCGCAACGCTGCCGAAAAACAGCAGGCCGAGCGAGGCGATGGAATAGCCAAAAGCCGCCATCCCGACGCCGGCAAGGCCAGCTGCCAGTGAAAATATCTGCAGATATTGCGGTGCAGCTTTCCTGGTCCACAACCTGGGAAGACTGTGCTTGATCAGCGGCCGCAACAGAGCGCGGTTCAGGAAATTATCCTTTTCGCCGGGCATTTCTCGCAACTTGCGCCGCGTATATTGCGCCGCACTGACCTCGCTCTGGATATGGGAAATCGCGCCCGAACCCATCCGCCGGTCGGAGATGATCGCACGCGGGCAATCAGCCTGCACCGCGGTCCGGAGCAGCGCCGATCCGATTTCCCATTCATCCGGAATATCGATCATCGCCACCAGCCGCGCTGCGTTGAGCGAGACGATCCCGAGCCAGCGCTGGTTCAGATCAATGCGCTCGAATTCCTGATATTCCTCGGCATGCAATACGGTGAACAGCAACTCCTGGGGCGCTCCGCCCAGCTGACCGACAATCTCTTCATTGGGGATGATACCGTCGGCGATATAGACGATATGATCCTGATCGCTGGCATATTGGACAAGGTCACTGGGACTGCGGACATATTCCGCATCCAGTCCCTGTTGCTTCATCTCGTCGATTTTCTGCAGCAGCGCGCCGTGGGTTACCGGACAGTGGAAGATGAATTTCTCGCAGCCAAAGCGTTGCGCGGCCTGGATTTGCAGATCGAGCAATGTGCCGGCGAACAACGGCAGCAGGGCGATGGGCCCCTGTCCGTCGAGATCGTTTTTTGCCAGAGAAATCAATGCCAGTTTCACGAAATTCGGGGTCCCTATCGATGAACAGAAAGCGTGTCCCTGTCCATAGATGGTGGCGTCCGGACATGCCAAGGGATATTCAGTAATGTTTCGGTTGGAGTTTGCTTCTGGGTGATTAGCGGTCGTTCAGATGCGCATCAAACCGCGCTTCTCCGATTTCGTTTTCGTGCCGACTGGCGAACCGATATACTAGGAAGGCAGCGCCCGCGGTTAGAACGGCAATGGCTAGGAGCAGGCGTAGATCGCTTGTGGATGAGTAGTCATTCGCAAGGAATATAATCGCTGCCGCGCCAGTCGCCAACACAACCCAAGTGCCACTCCAAGCAGCAGATGGTTCTTTGTAGTCGCTGGAGCGCCTGTTTTTCCATTCAACGATGGTTAGAACCGCAATGAAAAGCCAAGATCCGAGCTGTATATAACCAGACAGATGCCAAGGATCAGCGACGATCGAGTTCTCAATAAGCAGCCACCAGCCAAACAAGACCAAGACAAGCGCAGCGAGAACTATCTTCGCATATTTCATTGGGCTTTCATAACTGAGAGATGCGGGCTGGGCAATATCTGCAACTGAAGCGGAAGCGAAAACTTGAACCAGGAAATTGCCCGATATTCTGGCGAAGCCAACGCGCTCCGCGCACCGTTGCCGGAATATCAGTCGCGATGCGCCTCGACCGCGGAAACGGCGCGTTCCAGTTTCTGCAGGATGACCGGATCGCCCGGCGCGCTATGGGCAGCTTCATCGGCAAGCTGGAGGATCTTGGTCGCAGAGAAGCTCGCGGCCAGTCCTTTCAGGCGCCAGGCGGCATATTCCCAATTGGCATCGCAACGCGCTCTTCCGAGCAAGTCGACCTGCCGTTTTGCGCTCTCCAGAAATGCCGCACGCAATTCTGCAATAAGGGGTTGATCGTCCCCTACTGCAGCCGTCAGAGCGGCATCTAAAGCTCCATAATCAAATGACATTTCTGCCGTTTACACGCAATATGGTTAACTTATGGTTTCTATGATCTGATATTGTGTTAAATAGTCCCATGGCAGGTGAATCTAAGATAATCGGGATGTGGCGCGATCGGGACGAAAGTGCCGACGACGACCAGGCAACAACAACACCAAGCGCGGACAGCGAAGCGCTCGACCGGGCATCGGAAGAGCATGATTTTTCCGAAGAAAATCAGGAAAATAGTGGTGGTCCGTCAGAAGATGACTGGGACCATTATGCCGATGATGTTGCCTCTACCCCTGCCCGCTCCCGCTTCATGCCGCTGCTTTTCTTAACGCTGATCGGGGTCTGCTGGACCGGATTTTTCCTCTGGGCCAACCGCGACATTTTTACAACAATGGTCACGCCCAAGGCTGGGATCGACCTGCTGACCCAATGGTGCCTGCCGGTCGCCACGCTCGGAATTGCCTATCTGCTGTACATGCGTAACAGCACCCGTGAAGCCGGTCGATTTGCCGATGTCGGCCTTTCGCTGCGCAACGAGTCCGAATTGCTCGAAGCCCGGTTGAAGACGGTCAATAATGAACTGAGCGTCGCCCGTGAATTCCTGAGCCAGGAAAGCCGGGAACTCGAGTTTCTCGGAGACCAATCTTCCGGCAAGCTCACCACTGCTGCCGGCCTGATCCGTAAATCTCTCGACGACGGCCTTGGCAAGATGCAGAAGCTAGATGATGTCGGCGGTGCCGCCTATAAGAATCTCGAGCAGCTGCGCGAACATTTACCGGTGGTGATCAACACCGCCAAGGACGTCACCAACCAGATCGGCAATGCCGGACGCACAGCCCAGACCGAGATGGCGGCCATGGTCGCTACGCTCAAGAAAATCGGCGAAGTCGGCACAGCGGCCGAGCATAGCCTGACCGCTCTGACCAGCAAATCCACGGCGTCGGTCGAGACTCTCGCCGTAGAGGCCGAGCGGATCAAGGCCAGTCTGGCAGAGCAGTTGCATGAAGCAGAAGCCGGATCGAACCAACTCGCGACGCTGTTGCGGAAAACCACATCGGAAACCGTCGAGGCGATCCACAAGACACGGGCGCGTCTTGCTACTGAAGCCTCGGACTCCGCATCGGTAATGCGCGCCGATCTGGACGCGCTGGAAACCGCGCTGGCAAGCGCCGGACAAATTGCTGACGCGGAAGAGGTCCGGCTGAAAACGCTGGCCGAGACGCTCAATCAGAATATCTCCGACATCGCAGACAATCTCACCAAGCTCGACAATGACAGCGGCGACAAGACAGCCAAGCTGGCCTTTGCGATGAACGCGATGGAACAGAATAGCGAAGCTTTGCAGCAGTCGCTTGAAAATGGCTATGGTGTCGCCGACGGCATGATCGAGCGGATGGAGAGACTGCTGGTCGCGCTCGACAGCAGTGCCCGGGAAATGGACGAGACCCTGCCCACGGCTTTTGAACGGGTATCGGAGAAATCACAGGAAAGTCTGGCTCTTTATAGCCAGATTGCCCGCGAAGCGCGCAAGGCACAGGAAGACGCAGGCAGAGTGGCGCAACAGGTCGCGCAGACCGACCATTCGATCACCAAACAGCAGGAGCAACTTGGCAAGTTGCGCGACAAGGGCGACGACGCGAGCAAGTCGATCGTTCAGCAAATTGATGATATTTCAAAAGCCGTCGAGGCCGTTCGGGAGCAGAATGAATCATTGGCCGAAAGCGCTGGCGAGAAGATGATCAGCGCGCTGCTGCGGGTAAAAGAGACCGCAAAACAGGCTTCCGAACATTCGCGCCAGGCGCTAGAAAATTCGATCGCCGGTTCGACCGAAGCTTTCGAAAAAATGAGCGAAGAAGCGCTGAACCGGATTATCGATGACAAGATCGCCTCGATTGCGCCGAAACTGGAACAGGCGGTATCAAGCGCGGTTGTGACCACCCAGTCCACCGCGGCGCATCTCACCGATCAACTGGCTGCAATCGAGGATATGACGACGAAGCTGGAGCAGCGCATCCTGTTCGCGAAGGAGAAGGCCGAGCAGAGCAGCGACGAAAACTTTACCCGGCGGGTGGCGCAGTTGACCGAATCGCTCAATTCGATCTCGATCGATGTCGGCAAGATTCTGTCAAACGATGTTACTGACACGGAGTGGGCAGCCTATCTGAAAGGCGATCGTGGCATCTTCACCCGGCGAGCGGTTCGCTTGCTCGACAATAGAGAAGTCCGCGAAGTCCTCGCGCAATATTCGGGCAATGACGAATTCCGCGAGCATGTGAACCGCTATATCCATGATTTTGAAGCGATGCTGCGCGGCGTATTGGCAACCCGGGACGGCAGCGCGATCAGCGTGACCCTGCTATCATCGGACGTCGGCAAGCTTTATGTGGCGCTGGCCCAGGCGATCGAACGCCTGCGCAACTAGCGTCAGGCGCCTAGCCCATCCGTTTCCGGCTATCGAAGAAATCAATCGTGTCGATGCTGATCCAGCCATAGAGATAGTTGAGATAGAATAGGGCAAATCCTGCTGTTGCGAGCAGAGTCGTATGCAATAATACCCGCAAAGGACGAAAATTGGCGGGCGCGCCGTCCGATTGCCCCCTTACCATTTCTTCGCCTGTTTCGTGGTGGCTGCGAATCCCGATTGGCAGGATGATGAACGCGGCTGTTACCCAGAACAATATGTAGATCGCGAAAATGGAGTAGAGTTGCATGACCTGCTAGGCCTCCACTGTGAGCACCGAAACGATGGGCTTCTTGCCCGTCCACTCGGTCGCACTGCGACGGACAAGCAAGCGGATTGCTTCGTTGAACTTGTCGATATCGCCAACCGGTTTGGAATATTTGCCAATAATCTTGTCGACCACTTCGTCGAGGAAATCCTCTTCGTCTTCCTCGAGCGGTACGCCATGCATTTTCAGCACCGGCTGTCCAAAGATCTTGCCCTTGTGGTCGAGACCGATAGCAACCGAGATCATGCCGTTATGGGCTGTCTTCCGGCGGTCGTTCAGAGTTTTGCCATCAGCCGGGATGATTACATCGCCATCCACAACAAGCCGTCCGGTCCGCTCCTGACCCAATATTTTCGGGCCATTGGGTGCCAAGCGCACAACGTCGCCATTCTGCTGGAATATTGCTTTTGGAATGCCCTGCTCCAGCCCGAAAGCGACCTGGGTTTTCATGTGGCGAATCTCGCCATGGACCGGCACCAGTATTTCCGGTTTGATCCATTCGTACATTTGCGCCAGTTCCGGTTGGCCGGGATGGCCGGAAACATGGATATGCTCCTGCCGCTCGGTGATCATGACGACGCCCTTGGCCGCCAGTTGGTTCTGGATCCGGCCAATGGCAATTTCGTTGCCCGGGATCTGCTTGGACGAGAACAGCACATGATCGCCTTCGGACAATTTGATCTGGTGGCTATCGCCAGCAATGCGGCCTAGCGCTGCTCTTGCTTCACCCTGACCGCCGGTGGCGATGATCATCACATCGCCGCGAGGCAGGCTCATCGCTTCCTGGAAATCGATTGTCGGCGGAAAATCCTTGAGATAGCCGTTTTCGCGGCAATTCTCGATAATGCGGTCGAGCGAACGGCCAGCGACGCAGAGCTTGCGGCCCGCATGAATAGCGACCTCGCCCAGAGTCTGCAGCCGTGCGGCGTTGGATGCGAAAGTCGTCACCACAACCCGCGTGTCGATTTCATCGACGACCCGCATCAGATTGCGGCGGACTTCGCCTTCCGAACCGGATGGCTTATCGTTGAAAACATTAGTCGAATCGCAAACCATAGCGAGAATGCCGTCATCGCCGATCTGCTTCAGCGTTCCCGGTGACGACGGGACACCGAGTACGGGCTCTGCATCCAGCTTCCAGTCACCGGTGTGGAAAATCCGGCCATAAGGCGTGTCGATCAGCATCGCATTGCCTTCGGCAATCGAGTGGGCGATCGGCAGATAGCGGAAGTCGAACGGCCCGAGATCAAAACTGCCTTCATTGGGGATGATATTGAGTTCAACATCGTTTTGCAGACCGACTTCTTCCAGCTTGCGGCGGATCAGACCCGCAGTAAACGGGGTCGCAAACAAAGGAACATCCAGGTCAGCGGCAAAATAGGGAACCGCACCGATATGATCTTCATGTCCATGGGTCAGCACGATGCCGAGCAAATCTTTCCGGTGCTTCTCGATAAATTCGAGATCGGGCAGGATCAGGTCAATGCCGGGATAGCTCGGGTCCGCAAAGGTCATGCCGAGATCGACCATCACCCACTTGCCGTCGCAGCCGTAGAGGTTGACATTCATGCCGATTTCGCCCGACCCGCCAAGGGCCAGGAAGAGAAGTTCTTTTTTTGGTTTTGTCATGAAGCGTGTGTTGCTCGCTGATAGAGGAAATGCAGACCCTGAAGTGTCAGGTCCGATTCCAGATGGTCAAAAACATCTGTATGTTCGTCAAATAATACGGCTAATCCGCCGGTAGCAATAATCTTGGTCGGGCGACCGATCTGCGCCTTGGTCCGCGCGACCAGCCCCTCGATCATCGCGACATAGCCCCAGAAAATGCCGATCAGCATCTGGCTTTCGGTGGTTGTACCAATCACATTATTGTCATCCGGGGACTCTAGCGCAATGCGGGGCAATTGTGCAGTTTTTCCGACAAGCGCATCGAGCGAAAGATTGATTCCGGGCGCGATGACACCGCCCTTATAGGCGCCTTCATAGTCGGCGACATCAAAGGTGGTGGCGGTACCGAAATCGATGATGACGATATCCTGTTTATATTTCTGATGCGCCGCGATCACGTTGAGCACGCGGTCGGCCCCTACGCTATCGGGCTGTTCAACGTCGAGCGCAACGCCCCAACCGGCTGCACCACGACCGGCGACCAGCGGCGTGACACCAAAATATTTTTCCGAGAGGACCGTCAGATTATGGAGCGCGCGGGGGACAACCGTTCCAATGATTACCGCATCGACTACGCCCAGTTCCAGTCCTTCGAGCTCGAGCAACTGCCTCAGCCAGACGACATATTCATCGGCAGTGCGCCGCGCGTCAGTGGCGATCCGCCAGCGCGCACGAATGTCATCGCCGTCGAAGAGGGCGAAGACAACATTGGTATTTCCAGCGTCTATGGCCAAAAGCATGGGCGAATCGTCTTTCTATCCGATTGAAATGTCACCGGCGCGTATTGCGATAAGCGTTCCATCGGCTTTTCTCAAGCGCAGCGCACCGTCCGCATGCAGGCCGGCGAATTCTCCGGTGATTTTCTCGCCGCCATCGTCGCTTGTCGTCACCGCCATACCGACCGGATGCGCCAGGCTCTGCCACTGGTCCAATATATGGGCCAGGCCGGTATCGCGCCACACGCGCAGCCATGACTCGAATTCATCGGCCAACCGGTCGAGAAAGCCGGCGGCGTCGACGTCAGCGCCTTCCGCTGCCATGCTGGTCACCGCCCGTCCTTCAACCTGAGGGGCTTCGGCAATATTTACCCCGATACCGGCTACGACCTGATCCTTTACCCGTTCAAGCAATATACCGCAGATTTTGGCATCCGATACGAGCACATCATTCGGCCATTTGAGCAGCATCGGCGCATCGGGCAAATAGGAGCGCATAGCTCCGTGAACAGCCAGTCCGGCGACAAAGGACAAGGAGGAAGGCGCCGGATCAGACGGCCGAATATCGACCAGGGTGCTGCAAAACAGGTTACCTCGCGGGCTTTCCCATTTGCGGCCCCGGCGCCCCACCCCGCCCGTCTGCTTCTCGGCCCGCAGCCAAAAACCTTCCGGTGCGCTGCCGGTAAGAGACAGCGTCTTCAGGTCCGCATTGGTCGATGCGGTTTCGGCAACAGTCTCTACAAGAACGGTCAGAAAAGCGACGCCGCAGCAGCGTCGGTTATCGGCGCCATGAACGGTATCGCCAGATAGCCTAGCGGCGATACGAACAGCGCCAGAAGTGCGATCAGTCCGTTTTCGGTCTTGTGCCCGGTCGCTACGATCTCGCCGGCAGGATCGTCAAAATAGATGATCTTGACGACCTTGATATAGTAGAAAGCACCGATCACCGAGGCAGCGATACCGATGACCGCGAGTGGCAACATGCCTGCCGCTACCGCCGCATCAAAGACCAGGAACTTACCCCAGAAACCGAACAAGGGCGGGATGCCGGCGAGCGAGAACATGAAGACCGCGAACGCGGCAGCAAGTCCAGGACGTGTCTGCGACAGTCCGGCCAGACTGGACAGGCTTTCCAGAGGCTTTCCATCCTTGTCGCGCATCTCGAGCACGCAAACGAAGCTGCCCAGCGTCATCGCGACATAGACGACCAGATAGAACATCATCGCCGAGATGCCCTGCGCCGTGCCGGTGGCAAGTCCGATGAGCATGAAGCCGACATTGTTGATCGAACTATAGGCCAGCAGACGCTTGATATTCTGCTGTCCGATCGCTGCAACCGCGCCAAGGATGATCGAAGCCAGAGCGACGAACACGATGATCTGCTGCCAGGCCGAAGTCTGGCCGCCAAAAGCCTCGATAATCACCCGCGCCGTCAGGGCGACAGCGGCCACTTTAGGAGCGCTGGCGAAGAAGGCGCTGACCGGCGTCGGTGCGCCTTCATACACGTCCGGTGTCCACATATGGAATGGCACGGCGCTGATCTTGAATGCGAGACCCGAGAGCACCAGCACCAGCCCTATCAGCGGGCCAGTCGACAGATCACCGCTCAGCGTTTCGCCGATTACCGCGAAGCTGGTCGAACCGGCAAAGCCATAGACCAGAGAAATACCGAACAGCAGCATACCGCTCGCCAGTGCGCCGAGAACGAAATATTTCAGACCGGCTTCGGATGACCGCACATCGGTGCGGATGAAGCTGGCCAGAACATAGGCAGAAAGGCTGTTCAGTTCGAGACCGATATAGAGCGTCATCATGTCGGTTGCCGACACCATCATGCCCATGCCGACACAGGCGAACAGGATCAGAACCGCATATTCCGGGCGATATTTACCGCCGGCCTGAAAGAAACGCGGCGCAATCATCAACGATATGATCGCCGCGATATAGATCAGGAATTTTGCGGAACTGCCGAACGCATCCATGCGATACTGGCCGTCAAAGGCGAACACACCGTCCTTGAATTCCGGCATATGGGCCAGAACCATCAACAGGATCGACGCGCCGAACAGCGCCACCGCCGACAATATCGTTACCAAACGCGCCGATTTCTCGCCGCCCCAGGCAGCGATCAACAGCAGGATCAGACTGGAAATTGTGAGAAATACTTCCGGTGCAACCAGATAAAGGGAATTTCCGATATCCATCAGTGGGCCTCCCCATGAACTTCGTCTTGGGTCACGGCCTTAGCCTCTCCCATTTTAAGATGCGCATCGCCTTCCGGAGCCGCGCGATCAATCCGGGCGACCAGCGCGCCGACGTCACCGCGGATCGGCGCCATGAAGCTTTCGGGATAGACACCCATCCACAGCACGGCCGCGGCGATCGGCGCCAGCAGCGCCATTTCCCGCGCGGATAGGTCCGGCATGGCTTTCACGTCCTCGTGGACAAGCTCGCCAAAGGCAACCCGGCGATAAAGATAGAGCATATAGCCCGCACCAAGAATGATCCCCGTGGTTGCGACCAGCGTAACCCAGCTGTTGACCTTGTACAGGCCAACCAGCGAGAGAAATTCGCCAACGAAACCGCTGGTGCCCGGCAGACCGATGGACGCCATGGTGAACAGCATGAAGAGAATGGCATATTTCGGCATGTTGATGGCGAGCCCGCCGTAGCGGTCGATTTCGCGTGTGTGCAGACGATCATAGATAACGCCAACGCAGAGGAAGAGCGCGCCGGAGACCAGGCCATGGCTCAGCATCACGATGACCGCGCCTTCGATGCCCTGACGGTTAAACGCGAACAGGCCAAGCGTGACAATCGCCATATGGGCGACCGACGAATAAGCGATCAGCTTCTTCATGTCCTGCTGCACCAGCGCGACGAGAGACGTGTAGACCACGGCCACCATCGACAACGCAAAGACCAGCCAGATGAACTGCTCGGAGGCTTCGGGGAACATCGGCAGCGAGAAACGCAGAAAGCCGTAGCCGCCCATTTTCAGCAATACGCCCGCCAATATGACCGAACCGGCGGTCGGTGCCTGAACGTGGGCATCCGGCAACCAGGTGTGGACCGGCCACATCGGCATTTTCACCGCAAAGCTGGCGAAGAAAGCGAGCCAGAGCCATGTCTGTGCTTCCGGCGCGAAATCATAGTTGAGCAGCGTAGGAATATCGCTGGTTCCGGCATCCTGCACCATCCACAGCATCGCGATCAGCATCACCACCGACCCGAGCAGGGTGTAGAGGAAGAATTTATAGCTGGCGTAAATCCGGTTCGCGCCGCCCCAGATGCCGATGATCAGATACATCGGGATCAGGCCTGCTTCGAACAATATGTAGAAGAGGAAGATATCCTGCGCCGCGAAGACGCCGATCATCAGCACCTCCATGAACAGGAAAGCCGCCATATATTCGCCGACCCGCGTCTGGATCGATTCCCAGCTGGCACCGATACAGATCGGCATCAGGAACACGGTGAGCATGATCAGCATCATCGAAATGCCGTCGATACCCAGCGCCCAGGCGAAATTGCCGAACAGATCGGCCCGCTCGACATATTGCCATTGCGGTCCGCCGATATCGTAATTGGCCCAGAGAACCACGCCAAGCGCAAAGAGCACCAGCGTCGTCAGCAGCGCCAGCCAGCGGGCGGCCTGCGCATTGAGGAACAGGCAGATGACCGCTGCCAGCATCGGCAGGCCCATCATCAGCGACAGGATAGGAAAATCAAGCTGGTTCATTAGCTGGCTCCCCGCACGATAATCCAAGTCGCCGCGGCCGCGAGACCAAGCAGCATGACAAGCGCATAGCTGTAGAGATAGCCGCTCTGGAAGCGTTTCATGACGCCCGAGCCGCTGGCGATTACCGATGCGATCCCGTTGGGACCGAAGCGGTCAATCGTGCCTTCGTCACCCGTCTTCCAGAATTTCCGTCCCAGCCAGAAAGCGGGGCGGATGAAAATCAGATTGTACAGCTCGTCAAAATACCATTTGTTGAAGAAGAAATTATACAGCGGGCTGAAGGTCGCGGCCAGTCTTGCCGGGCGGTCTGTGCCCCGGAAATACATGAAATAGGCAGTCGCGAGGCCGGTCAGCATGGCCACTGTCGCCGACAGTTTCACCCACAGCGGCACTTCGTGCATCGCGTGCATCAGGCCGGCGTCATAGGCGATGGATCCGTTCCAGAAACCGCCATCGTCGATAAAGGCGTGGCTGAACACAAAGCCGGCAAATACGGCACCAACGGACAGGACGCCGAGAGGGATCAGCATAGATAGTGGACTTTCATGCGGGTGATAGCCACCGGTCTGGTCGGCGCCGGCTTCTTCGGGTGTCTTGTGAACGCTGTGCTGGATATGCTCGGACTGGATCCAGCGCGGTTTGCCCCAGAAGGTCAGGAACATCAGGCGCCAGCTGTAGAAGCTGGTCAGCAAGGCGGCGAGAACGCCGATGAAGAAGGCGAATTGTCCGACCTCGCTACCCGCGGCAAAGGCCGCCTCGATAATCGCATCCTTCGAATGGAAGCCGGCAAAGCCCGCGTGCAGCCAGTAGATGCCAACACCGGTGATCGCCAGCGTACCGGCCATCATCGCCCAGAAGGTCAACGGAATTTCTTTCCGCAGGCCGCCATAATAGCGCATGTCCTGCTCGTGATGCATCGCGTGGATCACCGAACCGGCACCCAGAAACAGCAACGCCTTGAAAAAGGCGTGGGTGAACAGGTGGAACATCGCGACATTATAAGCGCCAACGCCAGCGGCGAAAAACATATAGCCGAGCTGCGAACAGGTCGAATAGGCGATCACCCGTTTGATGTCGGTCTGGACCAGACCGACGGTCGCCGCGAATATCGCGGTGCACGCGCCCACGATCGTTACGACCGTCAAAGCCACATCGCTGGTTTCGAACATCGGTGACAGGCGGCAGACCATGAAGACGCCTGCGGTCACCATGGTCGCTGCGTGGATCAGCGCAGAAACCGGCGTCGGCCCTTCCATTGCGTCCGGCAACCAGGTGTGCAGCCCCAGTTGCGCCGACTTGCCCATCGCGCCGATGAACAGCAGCAGACAGATGATGGTCATCGTGTCGAGACGCATGCCGGCAAAGGTGATCGTCGATCCCGCCATGCCCGGTGCGGCTTCCAGAATTTCCGGAATGGATACCGTGCCGAAGACCAGGAACGTGGCAAAGATACCGAGCATGAAGCCAAGATCGCCGACCCGGTTGACGACAAACGCCTTGATCGCGGCGGCATTGGCGCTCGGTTTCTTGAACCAGAAGCCGATCAGCAGATAGGAGGCCAGCCCCACGCCTTCCCAGCCGAAGAACATCTGGACCAGATTGTCGGCGGTCACCAGCATCAGCATGGCGAAGGTGAAGAGCGACAAATAGGCAAAGAAACGCGGCTGGTCCGGGTCTTCGTCCATATAGCCCCAGCTATAGAGATGAACGAGCGCGGAAACGGTGGTCACCACGACCAGCATGACCGCGGTCAGCGTATCGACGCGCAGCGCCCAGTCAAATTGCAGATCGCCGGAAATCAGCCAGGTCAGCACCGGCACGACTTCGGCACTGCTGCTTCCGCCCAGAAAGCCGAGAAATATCGGCCAGCTCAGCGCGCAGGACGCGAAAAGCGCGCCCGTGGTGACGATCTTGGCCGGCACATTGCCGATGATACGGTTGCCGAAACCGGCAACAATCGCTGCCAGCAAAGGCAGGAATACTATGAGGGTGATACTGTTCACGCTTGCCCCCGGAGCCGTTCGTGCTGAGCTTGTCGAAGTATGGACGGCGTGCGCGAAACCTGCCCTTCGACAGGCTCAGGGCGAACGGTATTGTTAGACGAACTCATGTTCACCCCTTCATCCGGTTGACATCATCAACGGCAATGGTGCCGCGCTGACGGAAATAAATCACGAGAATGGCCAGCCCGATAGCGGCCTCGCCTGCGGCCACGGTCAGGATGAACATGGCAAAGACCTGTCCGGTCATATCGCCGAGAAACGCGCTGAACGCGACGAAATTGAGGTTCACCGCCAGCAGGATCAGTTCGATCGCCATCAGGATGATGATGATATTCTTGCGGTTCAGGAAAATGCCGAGCATGCCCATCACGAACAGGATCGAGCTGACGACGAGATAATGTTCAATGCCGATCATGATATATCCCCGGCTGCTGAATATCTGGCGGAAAGAAAATCCGTTGGTGCTGAGCTTGTCGAAGCACAGTCGTCGATACGCGATATTGCCCAAGAACCGGGCCCTTCGACAGGCTCAGGACGAACGGCGAACGGAGCCGATAGATGTTGAATCACAATTCTACCCCCTTGCCGACTTCGGGCTGTGTGTTGCGGGTCGCGTCTTCGGGACGCCGGGCGACCTGATCGGCGATATTCTGTTTCCGGACACCGCCACGCGTCCGCAGGGTCAGCACGATCGCGCCGACCATGGCGACCAGCAGGATCATGCCCGCGGCCTCAAACAGGAATACATATTTGGTATAGAGCAAAGCGCCGAGCTGTTCGATGTTCGACGGCGCGCCTTCCGGCAGGCCGACCACAGCGGTGGCCTCGCCCATCCCCGCCGATTGCCAGGTGCCGACGCCGAAGATAATCTCCACCACCAGCACCAGCGCCAGCAGCAAGCCAAGCGGCAGGTTCTTCATGAAACCGGCCCGCAATTCAGCGAAATCGATATCGAGCATCATCACAACAAACAGGAACAGCACCGCGACCGCGCCGACATAGACGATGACCAGCAGTGCCGCGATAAACTCCGCGCCGACCAGCAGCATCAGGCCTGCAGCGTTGAAAAACGCCAGGATCAGCCACAAGACACTATGCACCGGATTGCGCGCGAAGATGCAGAAAGCACCGCTGGCAAGCACGATGGATGCGAATAGATAGAAAGCAAATATTTGCATATTATTCTGTCTTAGCCCCTGTCCACATTTCCCGTTCGTCTCGAGCGAAGTCGAGAGACGATTGCGTGATTTCCCTGTGCCTCGACTTCGTTCGATACGAACGGAGCCGGGTTTTGATGTTCAATTCGCACGCCCATTACCGATAGGGCGCATCGGCGGCAAGGTTTGCCGCGATTGCCCGCTCCCATTTGTCGCCGTTTTCCAGCAGCTTCGATTTGTCGTAAATCAGTTCTTCGCGCGTTTCCGTCGCATATTCGAAATTCGGACCCTCGACGACCGCATCGACCGGACAGGCTTCCTGACAGAAACCGCAATAGATGCACTTGGTCATGTCAATGTCATAGCGCGTGGTGCGGCGTGACCCGTCTTCGCGCGGCTCGGCCTCGATCGTGATCGCCTGCGCCGGACAGACCGCTTCGCACAGTTTGCAGGCAATGCAGCGTTCCTCGCCATTGGGATAGCGGCGCAACGCATGCTCCCCCCGGAACCGCGGCGAAATCGGGTTCTTCTCATAGGGATAGTTGATCGTTTTCTTCGCCTTGAAGAAATATTTCAGCGTCAACCAGTGCGCGCCGATAAATTCCCAAAGGGTGAAGGCTTTGATGGTTTGTGCAATACTCATAGCGGCAATCCAAACTTGTCAATCATCACATATCCGCTGACGAGAACAACCCACAGCAGGCTCAGCGGCAGGAATATCTTCCAGCCCAGACGCATCAGCTGGTCATAGCGGTAGCGCGGGACCGTCGCCATCACCCAGCTGAAGATGAAGAAGAAAAAGAACATCTTGCCGAACAGCCAGAAGATGCCCGGAATATCGAACCACGGGATCCAGTCGACATCGAGCGGCGGCAGCCAGCCACCCCAGAACAGGATGACATTGAGCGCGCACATCAGCAGGATATTGGCATATTCGCCGAGCCAGAACAGGGCGAAGCTCATCGAGCTATATTCGGTCTGGTAACCGGCAACCAGCTCGCTTTCCGCTTCGGTCAGGTCGAACGGATGGCGCGCCGTTTCCGCCATCGAGGCGATCAGGAACACAACCGCCATCGGGAACAGCAGCGGGTTGAAGCCATAAGCATTGATCATCCCGAAGATATGACCTTCCTGCGACCGCACGATGTCGGACAGGTTGAAGGTTCCGGCGAACAGCACCACCGTTATCAGAATGAAACCGATCGAGACTTCATAGCTGATCATCTGCGCGGCGGCGCGCATTGCGGAAAAGAACGGGTATTTCGAGTTACTCGCCCAACCGGCAATCACCACGCCGTAGACACCCAGCGAACTGATCGCGAGAATGTAGAGCAGGCCGATATTGATATTGGCCAGCACCATGCCCTCGCCGAACGGAATCACCGCCCAGGCAAGCAAGGCCACGGTGAAGGTGATGATCGGCGCCAGCAGGAACAGGCCCTTGTTGGCGCTCGACGGAATGATCGTTTCCTGCAGGAACACTTTCAGACCATCGGCAAAACTTTGCAGCAGGCCGAACGGACCAACAACATTGGGGCCGCGCCGCAACGCCATGGCCGCCCAGATTTTCCGGTCGACATAGATGATCATTGCCACTGCGAGCATTAGCGGCAGCGCGATCAGCAGGATCAGCGCCAGCGTGCCGACGAACCAGCCGAGTTCGGCACCGAGGAAAGTGGATTGGAGAAATTCGGTCATTGGCTAACTCCCAGCTCGCTCGAAGCAGCGTGGCGATTCCAGAATCGCACTAGAAAATCAAACAATATTCCGTTTGCAACGATCCAAATTGCTTCCGAGAATCCCTGCAAAATAGCCCTCAATAGCGTAGCTCTGACTATCAGATCATCCTCCGGCGCGTAGGGCATTTGCACTGCTTTAATTTCGTAATAAGACATCCAGAATGTCGCAAAAAACACTATTACGGCCAGCGCGTAGAAAATTTTCGGTGCTCTCACCAGTAGATCGGGAAGCTGCTTCATTCTGCCGCCTCCAGTACACCGTTCGTGCTGAGCTTGTCGAAGTATGAACGGTGCGCGCGCAACCTGTCCTTCGACAGGTTCAGGACGAACGGCAGTTTGGTAATAATCACTCTGCCGCCTCCATAATCTCGTCGTCAGCGTGCAGCAATTCCGCGGAACAGCGCTGCATCGTCGCGCTGGCGCGGGCGATGCTGTTGGTCAGGTAGAAATCCTTGACCGGATGGACGCCCTGCCCCTTTGGCTTGTCGGGCAAGCCGGTTGGCGGCGACCATTCGAGCGTCACCAGACCTTCGGCCGCCAGTTCGGGATGATCCTTGGCCATTTTCGCGCGCAATTCCGCGAAACTGTCAAATGGCAAAGTCTTGCCCATCACATCGGACAAAGCCCGCAAAATGCTCCAGTCCTCGCGCGCGTCGCCCGGCGCAAAGATCGCCTTGTTCGAACGCTGAACCCGGCCTTCCAGATTGACATAAGTGCCGTTTTTCTCGGTATAGGCCGCACCCGGCAAAATGACATCCGCCGCATGGGCACCGGCATCACCATGATGGCCGATATAGACCTTGAAGCTCTTGTCGAACTGGGAAAAGTCGGTTTCATCCGCGCCCAGTGCAAAGACCAGCTTCGGCTGCTTCGCCGCAATCGCCTTGATCCCGCCTTCATAGGCATAGCCGAGCATCAGTCCGCCGGTGCGCGAGGCACCGATATGCAGGACGTTGAAGCCGTTCCAGCCATCGCGGACCAGCTTATATTTGCTCGCCAGCTTGAGCGCCGCGCCATGCGCGCCTTCGACGCTGAGCGCGCCGCCGCCGAGGATGATCGCCGGCTTCTCCGCACCTTTCAGCGCATCGGCAAGTGCCTTGGGCAGTTTCGCCAGCAGGCCCATATCGTCGCCCAGCCATTCGACCGGATAGGTCTGGTCCGCTTCCGGCCCGATGCCAAAGACTTTCGCACCGCGCTGACGCACAGCCTTGCGGATGCGGGTGTTGACCAGAGACGCTTCCCAGCGCGGGTTGGTCGAGACCAGCAGGATCACATCCGCTTCCTCGATACCGGCGATGGTAGAGTTGAAATTCACCGCCGCGAGACTGGACACATCATAGGAAAGCCCGGTCTGGCGGCCTTCCAGCATCTCCGATTTCATCGACTTAAGCAGCTTTTTCGCCGCATACATGGTTTCGCAATCGACCAGATCACCAGCAATAGCCGCAACCGAGCTGCCTGCGTTCACATCGGCAATCGCCTGGAATGCTTCGTTCCAGCTCGCTTCTTCCAGCTTGCCGTTCTTGCGCAGATAAGGCTTGTCGAGACGGCGCTTCATCAGGCCGTCAATCGCGTGGCGGGTCTTGTCGGTCGCCCATTCCTCGTTCACGTCATCATTAACCCGCGGCAGAGCGCGCAGCACTTCGCGGCCACGGCTGTCGATCCGGATATTGGTGCCGACCCCATCCATGACGTCGATGCCGAGCGTCTTGGTCAACTCCCACGGACGCGCTTCAAAGGCATAAGGCTTGCTGGTCAGCGCGCCAACCGGGCAAAGATCAACGACATTGCCGCTGAGTTCGCTGTGCACCGCACCTTCGAGATAGGAGGTGATTTCCATCCCCTCGCCGCGACCAACAGCACCGATTTCCTCGACGCCGGCGACTTCCTCGGCGAAGCGCACGCAGCGGGTGCAATGGATGCAGCGGGTCATCACCGTCTTGATGATCGGCCCCATATATTTCTCGGTAACCGCGCGCTTATTCTCTTCGTAGCGCGAGCCGCCCTTGCCGTAGGCCATCGCCTGATCCTGCAGATCGCATTCGCCGCCCTGATCGCAAATCGGGCAATCGAGCGGATGGTTGATCAGGAGAAATTCCATCACCCCTTCGCGCGCTTTCTTGACCATTTCGCTGTCGGTGCGGATTTCCTGACCTTCGGCCGCCGGCAGAGCACAGCTCGCCTGTGGCTTTGGCGGGCCCGGTTTTACCTCGACCAGACACATGCGGCAATTGCCGGCGATGCTGAGGCGCTCGTGGTAGCAGAAACGCGGAATTTCCTTGCCCGCAAGCTCGGCAGCCTGCAGCACAGTCGCGCCCTGCGGCACTTCCAGTTCGATGCCATCTACGGTGACTTTAGGCATCAGGCCCGTCCTTCTTCATATCTGTCAAAACGAGTTGTCCATCCGCTCTCACGGTTTTGCATTCGAGGGATACATTGGGGTTGCTAGAAGTAATTTCGGAAGCTTTACCAAAACCGGATGACATTCCGAGCAAAACACCATCTTCTCGTGCAACGCAGTAAAATGTATCTGGTTCGATCAAATCAGGACCTATCGTTTCGGGTTTGGTTGCGACCAAAGCCTCACGAACCTGCTTGGCCTTGAACTTTGGCGGTTTCTTTTTACCACTAGGCGTTAATTGCTCGGAGCAAGCAGCCTGCAACCGGAGCCTCAAATTGGACTCAATATTTTCAGGTTTAAGGAATCCATCGGACATCTTTTCTGAGGCCAACCAGTTATTTGCTGTTGTTGGAACATTTTTCCACAAACAAGCCGCCCAAGCGTCATCTTTTTTACCCGCAATAGCAGGTGACGACAGCACTCCTATGGCAGCAGCCATAATGGCGAATTTGTAGCTCAACTTGATCACTCTGCCGCCTCCCAAGCACCGTTCGTGCTGAGCTTGTCGAAGTATGAACGGTGCATGCGCGCAGGCTGTCCTTCGACAGGCTCAGGACGAACGGAATTCCATGCGGTAAACATCACTGCATGGCCTCCAGCACTTCCATTCGCACAATATCGAAGGTGACTACAAACATTAGTCCTGCGCCTCTGGCAGAGTATTTTGAATGGCGGACGGCGCTCCGACAACGAAGCGCTGCCACATTCCGTCTGCCGCAAAGCCGCGGATGTTTGCTGGGGTCAATTTCAATTCCTGTCCAGCAACGATGCAGGCACTCAGAGCCGGGACCAGATCCATGGCGGCCTGTTTTTCCTTCTTCGTGCCCGACGCTGTGCGAAGCAGCTTATCGGCGCCCACTGAATCCTGAACTGCAATACAGTCGGACATTGTTCCCAGAGCGGTCGCAGTCGGCAACATATCGCCCGTCGTCACATAGTCGCGCGGTTTGGCAACCCAGCTCTCGTGATTGGCCGGAACTTGCGGATGCGCGCGCAGATAGGCTGCTTCGAGCATCATATATCGAAAGGCTATCGGCGAGAAGGAGATCGAAGTCTGGACCGCATCGCCCTGCGCGACGAAGCATTCGCGAATATTCCACTGGCGGAACATTTTCGCTACTTTGATACCCGCACCTTCGAAATCGACGGTTATTGGATCGCTGATTTCCAGCAATCCATCAACTTCCTTCTGATGCGGGCCATAAGCGCAGCTGACATAGCGGTCTCTTACCAGGCCATCCTTGACAGGATCGGGCTTCTCCGGCCGGACCGGTATCTTCGAACCCAGCTGGATATCCGGGTTTACCTGTGCATGGGCAGGACTGCTTATTTGCCCGCCAAGGCCCAAAATCACGAGCGAACCCAATATTGCCGATGCGATCTTCATTCCGCTGCCTCCAATATTTCTGCGCTTTTATGTTCGTTTATCCGCCGCTCCATTTCGGGACGGAAATGCCTGATCAGTCCCTGGATCGGCCAGGCCGCTGCGTCGCCAAGCGCGCAAATGGTATGGCCTTCGACCTGTTTGGTCACTTCATACAGCGTATCGATATCGCCGATTTCCGCGTCGCCATCGCGCATTTTTTCCATGACGCGCCACATCCAGCCGGTGCCTTCGCGGCACGGCGTGCACTGGCCGCAGCTTTCATGCTTGTAGAAATAGCTGAGCCGCGAGATCGCGCGAACGATGTCGGTCGACTTGTCCATCACGATGACCGCCGCCGTACCTAGACCGGAACCAAGCTCCTTGAGACCGTCAAAATCCATCGGCGCGTCCATGATCTGCGCCGCCGGAACCAGCGGAACAGACGAACCACCCGGAATGACCGCAAGCAGATTGTCCCAGCCGCCGGTTATTCCGCCGCAATGTTTCTCGATCATATCCTTAAACGGGATCGACATCGCTTCCTCGAACACCGCCGGTTTATCGACATGACCCGAGACCTGAAAAAGTTTCGTGCCGTGATTGCCTTCGCGGCCGAAGCTGGCGAACCAGGCAGCGCCGCGTCGCATGATTGTTGGAACGACAGCGATAGACTCGACATTGTTGACCGTGGTCGGGCAGCCATAAAGGCCCGCGCCGGCAGGAAACGGCGGCTTCAGCCGTGGCTGGCCCTTCTTGCCTTCCAGGCTTTCGATCATCGCGGTTTCTTCGCCGCAGATATAGGCGCCGGCGCCGCGGTGGACGAAGACGTCGAAATCATAGCCGGATTTGGCGGCATTCTTGCCGAGCAGCCCGGCGTCATAGGCTTCCTTGACGGCCGCCTCCATGACCTTGGCTTCCATGATATATTCGCCGCGAATGTAAATATAGGCGGCGCGTGCGCGCATCGCGAAACCGGCGATCAGCGCGCCTTCGATCAGCTTGTGCGGATCGTTGCGCAGGATTTCGCGGTCCTTGCAGCTGCCCGGCTCGGATTCATCGGCGTTGATGACGAGAAAGCTTGGCCGCGGATTGCCCTGGCTATCCTTCGGCGCTTCCTTGGGCATGAACGACCATTTCAGGCCGGTCGGAAAGCCCGCCCCGCCGCGACCGCGCAGGCCGCTGGCTTTCATTTCCTCGATAATCTTGTCATTGCCGCGCTTGATAATGTCGGCAGTATTGTCCCAGTCGCCGCGCTTCTGCGACGCCTTCAGGTCCCATGACTGGAACCCATAGACATTGGTGAAAATACGATCTTTGTCCTGAAGGAAATCAAACGCCATTATTTTTTCCTCCAACGGCCCCAAAGACCGCCGATAATGCCAATGATGACCACGGCGAGCCCGATCCAGCCTGCATATCCGTCGAGTAGCATGGCATCAGCGCCCCTTCCATGTGAGCGGGAAGAAACCCGTTCGTGCTGAGCCTGTCGAAGCACTTCTGCCGTCGAAGCACTGCCAGTCCGAAAGAGGTCCTTCGACAGGCTCAGAACGAACGGCGTTGGCCAATGCGCGCCTTGAGATCCCCATCACCATTCCCCCCGGTAATCGTGATTTTCTTCAACCATCGCCTGCAGGTTCGTCGGACCACCTTCGGCTTCGCTGGTCTTGCGACCGATTTGCGAGCCGACCTTGATATCCTTGCCAGCGGCCAGATCTTCGAGGATCCGGGTCATGATGTCATAATCGAGATCTTCGTAATTATCGTCGTTGATCTGGACCATCGGTGCGTTGGAGCAATTGCCCATGCACTCGACTTCGGTCAGGGTGAACAGACCGTCGGGCGTGGTCTTGCCCTTGGCCATGCCCTTGTTCTTGCACGCCGCCATCACATCGTCGCTGCCGCGCAACATGCACGGCGTGGTGCCGCAGACCTGGACATGAAACTGCCCGACCGGCGCGAGATTATACATCGTGTAGAAGGTCGCGACCTCATAAGCCCGCATATAGGGCATATCGAGATAGGCGGCGACATATTCGATCACCGGAACCGGCAGCCAGCCTTGCGTCTTGGTATCCGCACCAACCTGCCGCTGGGCAAGGTCGAGCAATGCCATGACCGCCGATTTCTGACGGCCAGCCGGATATTTCGCGATCTGCCATTTGGCGAGCTTCTCGTTCGCCGCCGTAAAAGCAAAATCGCCCCATTTGGCACGGGTTTCGATTTCGTCGGGGATGGTTGGTGCTTCAGCCATTATCGGTCACACTCTCCAAATACGATATCGATCGCGCCCAAAATGGCGGTGGCATCGGGCAGCATATGGCCTTTGCACATGAAATCCATCGCCTGCAGATGGCTGAACGCGGTCGGCCGGATCTTGCAACGATAGGGTTTGTTGGTGCCGTCGCTGACCAGATAGACGCCAAATTCACCCTTCGGGCTTTCGGTCGCGACATAGACTTCGCCGGCGGGGACGTGGAAGCCCTCGGTGTAGAGTTTGAAGTGATGGATCAGCGCTTCCATCGACTGCTTCATCTCGGCGCGCTTGGGCGGAACGATCTTGCGGTCGGTTGACGCCACAGGCCCATCGGGCATTTCATTCAGGCACTGGCGCATGATCCGTGCGCTCTGCCGGACTTCCTCGACCCGGACCATGAACCGGTCATAGCAGTCGCCGCTGGTGCCGACCGGAACATCAAATTCCATCCGGTCGTAAACATCATAAGGCTGCGACTTGCGCAGGTCCCAGGCAACGCCGCTACCGCGCAGCACCGGACCGGAAAAGCCCCAGCGCACGGCATCATCCTGCGAAACCGTCGCGATATTGACATTGCGCTGCTTGAAGATGCGGTTGCCGACAACGAGGCTCATCGCGTCCTCGAACAGGGTCGGGAATTCGTCGAGCCAGTCGGCGATATCGGTGAGCAGCTTCAACGGCACATCCTGATGGACGCCGCCGGGCCGGAACCAGGCGCTGTGCATGCGGGCGCCGCTGGCCCGTTCAAAAAATTCAAGGCACTGCTCGCGAATTTCGAACACCCAGATATTCGGCGTCATCGCGCCGACATCCATGACATGCGCGCCGAGATTGAGCATATGGTTGCAGATCCGGGTCAGCTCGGCGAACAACACCCGCAGATATTGACCGCGCAGCGGCACCTCGAGATCGAGCAATTTCTCGATTGCCAGCACATAGCTATATTCCATCGCCAGCGGCGAGCAATAGTCGAGCCGGTCGAAATAGGGCAAAGCCTGCAAATAGGTCTTGTGCTCGATCAATTTCTCGGTGCCGCGGTGCAGCAGGCCGATATGCGGGTCGACCCGCTCAACAATCTCGCCGTCCAGCTCCATCACCATGCGCAGCACGCCATGCGCGGCGGGATGCTGGGGACCGAAGTTGATCGTGAAATTCTGGATCTCGAGATCGCCAACCGTCGGATCGGCTTCGTCTGCGAGATGGTCCATTTCGTCGAGATAGTCAGACATTTGATATCTCCGATACAATGCCGTTCGGGCTGAGCTTATCGAAGCCCAGCTTGTGACAAACCATGTCCTTCGACAAGCTCAGGACGAACGGGTTTGCGGGCCAGAAACTCACTTGCCATCCCCCTTCTTCTGCGTGCCAGACTTCGTCCGCTTCGGCGCAGGCTTCTTGGCCGCCGCCGTTTTGCGCTTCGATGGCTTGGCCGCTTCCTTGTCAGCCTTTGCGCCAGCACCGGTATCGCTCTTCTTGTCAGTGGTTTTCGGCGTTGGCGGCGGCGCTTCGCCACCCACTTTTTCGTCACCGGGCAGGATATAGTCCGCGCCTTCCCATGGCGACATGAAATCAAAGCTGCGGAAATCCTGAGCCAGCTTCACCGGTTCGTAAACCACGCGCTTGTCCTCTTCGGAATAGCGCATCTCGACATAGCCGGTCAGCGGAAAATCCTTGCGGAACGGGTGGCCCTGAAAACCATAGTCGGTCAATATTCGGCGCAAATCGGTATTGCCGTCGAACAGGACGCCATACATGTCGAACACTTCGCGCTCGAGCCAGCCGGCCACTTCCCAGATATGGGTAACGCTCGGCACCGGATTATCCTCGTCGGTGGAAACCTTGACCCGAATGCGGTGGTTCCTGGTCAGGCTCAGCAGATGATAGCAGACTTCAAACCGTTCCGGACGATCGGGATAGTCGACGCCGGCGATTTCGACGAGCTGCTGATATTCATGCTTGTCGCGCAGCTTTTCGAGAACCGTTGCCAGCTTGTCGCGCTGGACCGTGAAACTGATTTCGCCATAGGCCTCGACCGTGTCGATCAGGGCAGCGCCGATCGCCTTGCCAAGCTTGGCAGCAACGCCTTCGTTGCTGGATATTACAGGTGCACTATGAGCCATCAGGACGCTCCCATGCCGTTCGCGCTAGACTTGCCGAGACATGACGTCGCAAAGCCCTTCGACAGGCTCAGGGCGAACGGGTTGATCATATCTGCCATCCTAGCGCTCGAACGTCCCGATGCGACGGATCTTCCGCTGCAATTGCATCACGCCATAGAGCAGAGCTTCAGCGGTCGGCGGGCATCCGGGCACGTAAATATCAACCGGCACGATCCGGTCACAGCCGCGAACCACGGAATAGCTGTAGTGATAATAGCCGCCGCCATTGGCGCAGCTGCCCATCGAGATCACATATTTGGGATCGGACATCTGGTCATAGACCTTGCGCAAAGCCGGCGCCATTTTGTTGCAAAGCGTTCCGGCAACAATCATCACGTCCGACTGGCGCGGGCTGGCGCGCGGAGCAGCACCAAAGCGCTCCATATCGTAGCGCGGCATGTTGACGTGGATCATCTCGACCGCGCAGCAAGCCAGACCAAAGGTCATCCACCAGAGCGAACCGGTGCGGGCCCATTGAAACAGTTCCTCGGTCGAGGTGACAAGAAAACCCTTGTCATTCACTTCCGAATTGAGGTCCTTGAAGAAACCTTCATCAGGCTGCGTATCGGGACGCATCGGTGTGCCGTCCGCGTTCAATATGGCAGAGCCACTGGTATTGGCCTCTAGTCCCATTCCAGCGCTCCCACTTTCCAGGCATAAGCAAAACCGATGATCAGCTCTGCAAGAAATACCATCATCGTTGTCCAGCCGACCCAGCCGGTGAACTCCAGCGACACTGCCCACGGAAACAGAAACGCCGCTTCGAGATCGAATATGATGAACAGGATCGCCACCAGATAGAAACGCACGTCAAACTGGCTGCGCGAATCTTCAAAGGCGGGGAAGCCGCATTCATATTCCGAGAGCTTTTCAGCGCTCGGGTTATGGGTTCCGGTCAGACGGGAGACGCCCATCGGCAGGAACACAAAGGCTGTAGACAGACCTGCGGCTACAAACAGGAACAATAATATCGGAGCATATTCGGAAAGATCGACCACTGATGACTCGTTTCGCTAATATTCGGGGCCGCTTTTAGGCAGTGGCTCCCCAAGCCGCAAGGGCGAAGTGGCTTAAATTCATGAGCTTTTGCGAGCGATTCGCAGTTACAGCAGCGACTTTGCCAATATACGGTGCAGCTTGCTGTGCAGCGCTTCGTTCGACGCCAATATCTCGCCCTGCCCGATCGGCTGATCGCCGCCGGTATAATCGGTGACAAAACCACCGGCTTCGCGGACCATCAAAATGCCTGCGGCAACGTCCCAGACTTTCAGCCCCGCTTCGAAAAAACCGTCATAACGGCCGGCTGCGAGCCAGGCGAGATCAAGCGCGGCCGATCCGTTGCGACGGATGCCCGCAACTTGCGGCGCGACGGCACCGAAGATGCGCGCCCATTCGCCGAGGTCGCCATGGCCCTTGAAAGGAATGCCGGTGGCAATCAGCGCCTCTGACATATCACGACGGGCCGACACGCGCAGGCGGCGTTCGCCAAGCCATGCGCCCTTGTCCATTTCTGCCCACCAGGTCTGGTCGTTGAGCGGTTCGTAGATCAGTCCGCTGGTAATCTTGCCCCAGCCGCGGCCGTCGAGCGAAGGTTCCTGAACCGCGATGGAAATCGCAAAATGCGGAATGCCATGGAGAAAGTTCGATGTGCCGTCGAGCGGATCGATAATCCAGCGTGGCTTGCCTTCCTCTCCCTCGATCATACCGCCTTCTTCGAGCACGAAACCCCAGCCGGGACGCACTTTCAACAGTTCGTCGTAGAGAATCCGTTCGGCGCGCATATCGGCCTTGGATACGAAATCAGCAGGACCCTTTTTGGAGACCTGCAGATGCTCGACTTCACCGAAGTCGCGGCGCAGGCGCGATCCGGCCTTGCGCGCAGCGCGCTCCATGACGGTGATAAGGGCGGAATGTGCTGGCATTTTAATATCTCCCCCCTCCGTCTACGGGAGGGGCTGGTGCTTGTCTCTCCCCTCCCGTTTACGGGAGGGGTTGGGTGTGGGTCTATCTATTTTTCAAAGATCGGGCGAGCAAGACGTTCTGTCCGCCCCTGCCCCTTCCGAAATCCGGAAGGGAAATATTTGGTCTCAGGCTTTGCCGACATATTCGCGGGCATAAACGTCGACGATGATCCGTGTACCGGCCGAAATGAACGGCGGCACCATGACGCGAACACCATTGTCGAGAACGGCAGGCTTGTAACTGGAAGAAGCGGTCTGGCCCTTGACGACGCCATCGGCTTCGACAACCTCTGCTTCGATATGGTCGGGCAATGCCACCGAGATTGGCTTCTCGTCATAAAGCTCGAGCTGGACGTCCATGCCGTCCTGCAAAAATTCGACAGCTTCACCGATCAGATCGGCGGGCAATGTGATCTGCTCGTAATTTTCCTTATCCATGAAGGTCAGCAAATCGCCGTCGGCGAAAAGATATTGAAAGGTCTTCGTATCCAGACGGACCTTCTCGAGCGTATCAGCGCTGCGGAAACGAACATTGGTCTTGCGGCCGTCGACGAGATTCTTCATCTCGACCTGCATATAGGCCCCGCCCTTGCCCGGCTGGGTGTGCTGGATCTTGGCAACCTTCCACAGGCCGCCTTCATACTCCAAAATATTACCCGGACGGATATCCACACCGCTGATCTTCATCGCTTGTCTCGCTCGATAGAATGTTTGATTGAGCGGCGCTGTAATCTGCTGGCTGATAATAGGCAAGCCCGGTGACGCCTAAAGGCGATGCGATCACTCACAGGTCTTTTTCATACAATACTCCGAATCACTCCGCAGCTATTGCTAAATCATGGCACAGACAGAGATCACACACTTCCGCGGCAACCATCGAGTTGCGAACCCCCGACGCAAAACTGCGTTGGCCGCTGGCCTGTTTGGCTATTCCATCGCCAATGGCCGAACGCACTCATTCAAGGAAACCGAGGGCTATTTGCGCGACATGGAACAGATGCCCCATTTTGTCCCGCCTTCGGTCAGCAGCTTTGTCGCCCAATATCTGGCTTCCAACATCGGCAAGACACGTGGCTCGTCCTAATCGGCCGGACTATCTCCCTATTTATCGGCGTCCATTATATCGGTAAATTTCCTGACGGCCGCCGCCGGGCCCGCCGGATCGCTCCACACCCCGCCGCATACGGCCAGAAAATCGGCTCCCGCATCGATCAGCGGCTTGCAATTCTCTGGCGTGACTCCGCCAATTGCCACGCAAGGTATTTCCATCATCTCGGACCACCACTGGAGCAGATCCAGTTCCGGCTTGTGATGGGTTTCCTTGGTAGCGGTGGGAAAAAACGCGCCAAAAGCGACATAGTTCGCACCGCCCTCACCCGCTTCCATCGCCAAATGGCGGCTATCATGGCATGTGATGCCTATCTGCACATCATTGCCCAATGTCTCGCGTGCGCTTTTCAGACTTTCGTCGCCCTGCCCCAGATGTACGCCATCCGCACCCAGTTGCCGGGCCAGCGCGACATCGTCGTTGACGATGAAAGCTACATCGAATTCGTCGCAGATCGCTTTCAGCGGCTCGGCCAGACGGGCCGCTTCCTGCTGATCGACATCTTTCACCCTAAACTGGAAGGCAGCGATGGGGCCGGCTTCCAGCGCTTCGCGCAGATGATCGGGAAAGGATCCGCCGACATCCAGTGGCGAGATCAGGTATAACTGGCAGGAAGTATCGTTCATTTGCCGGGTTCTAGCGCCTTCATTGGACCAAGGCGAGCAGGAAACCGTCCCACTTCTTGCTGCCCACGGTCTGGATTGCGGTGGCATCGATTTTGGGATTATCTTGCAGCGCGTCGTATAATGCGCGGGTGCCGGCAACCTTGGGATCGCTGGACTGCGGATTTATGACTTCGCCCTCCCGCACAACGTTGTCGAAAACCAGCATCGTACCCGGGCGGGATAACTGGATCGCATAATCGAGATATGCGGGGTAATTATCCTTGTCGGCGTCGACGAAGATGAAATCGAACACAGCCTCGCCCTCTTTGCACATTTCGGCGAGCGTGTCGCATGCCGGTCCTATGCGGATATCAACCCGATGGCCGACACCCGCATGATCGACATTGGCGCGCGCCACGGCTGCATAGTCCGGCTCGAGTTCCAGCGTGACCAGCACGCCATCGTCGCCCAGCGCGCGGGCAAGAGAGATGGTCGAATAACCGCCGAGCGTGCCGATTTCGAGAATGCGTTTTGCCCCGACAGCGCGCGCCAGCAATTGCAGCAGCTTGCCTTGCGCCAGCGAAACATCGATCGGCGGCAAGCCCGCTTGCCGGTTATGCTCCAGCGCCGCTTCCAGCGCCCCGTCCTCACCGATCAGTTTGCCGACGATATAATCATCGACGGCAGACCAACCGGGATCGGACATCGACAAGCCCAAGCCTTCCGGTCAGGCGATCGAAGCGCGATAAATCTGGTCAATCGCGCCTCCAAGAACTGCGTCGAATTCCTCATCGTTCTGCGAAACCCGCAGATCCTGCAGCAATCCGCGGCTGAAGCTGGCAATCATGCCTTCATTCTTCGCCAGTTCCGCGCAGGCATCGTCGGTGGAATAGCCGCCGGACAAAGCGACCAGTCGGACCACCTTGGGGTGATCTGCCAGGGATTTGTACAAATTGGCTTCGACCGGAATCGACAGTTTCAGCATCACCCGCTGGTCATCGTCCAGCGCGTCAAGCTGCTTGTTCAGTTCGCCGAGCAGGATCTTGTCGCATTCGGCGCGCTCGTCGCTTTTGATATTCACTTCCGGCTCGATGATCGGCACCAGCCCGTTGCTCAATATCTGTTTACCGAAGTCGAATTGCTGCGCGACAATCGCCGCAATGCCCTTCGCATTGGCCTTGTTGATCACCGAACGCATCTTGGTTCCGAACACGCCTTTAGCCAGCGCATGTTTGCACTGCTCGTCGAGATCGGGAATCGGCTTCATCAGCTGCACGCCATTGGCCTCGTCCTCAAGTCCCTTGTCGACTTTAAGAAAGGGAACGACACCACGATCCCAGAGCGCTTCCGGCACAGGCTTGCCACCGGCGTCCCCGTTCATCGTCTTCTCGAACAGGATGGCGCCGATCACCTTGCCGTTGCCAAAGCTGGGCGAGGTGATGATGCGGCTGCGCATCTTGTGGATCAGACCGAACATCTCGTCATCATTGGAAAACGAATCCGCGCCAATGCCGTATCCGGCCAGCGCCTTGGGCGTCGAGCCACCGCTCTGGTCCAGCGCGGCGATAAAGCCTTGGCCATTCTCGATCTTGCTCATCATTTCACTATTCGCCATTTTTGGTTTCCTGATATTTTCACTGTAATTGGTTGAGCGCTTCGACGCCGGGCAGAGGTTTGCCTTCCATCCATTCGAGAAAGGCACCTCCTGCGGTCGATACAAAGCTGAAATCATCGGCAACGCCAGCATGGTTGAGAGCCGCGACCGTATCTCCGCCGCCCGCGACCGAGAGCAATTGCCCTTCCTTGGTCAGCGCTGCCGCCGTTCTCGCCAGCGCAACCGTGGCGCTATCAAAGGGGGGAATTTCAAACGCGCCGAGCGGGCCGTTCCAGACCAGGGTCTTGCAGGTCTTGAGCACATCGGACAGCGCTTCCACGGCAGCCGGTCCGATATCAAGAATCATCTCGTCATCAGCCACTTCATGGACGTTTACCGTGCGGGTTGGCGGATTGGCGCGGAATTCCTTGGTCACCACCACATCATAGGGCAGATGCACGGTGCAATCGGCCTTGTCCGCGGCTTCCAATATTGCGTTGGCAGTATCCGCCAGTTCATGCTCGCACAGGGATTTGCCGACATCGACACCCCGCGCCGCCAGAAATGTATTCGCCATGCCGCCGCCGATGATCAGATGATCGACTTTCTCGACCATCTGCCGCAACACGTCGAGCTTGCTGGAGACTTTTGCCCCGCCGACCACCGCTGCGACCGGATGTTCCGGATTGCCCAGCGCCTTGTCGAGCGCGGTCAGCTCGCGCTCCATAGAGCGACCGGCGAAGGACGGCAGAAGATGCGCCAGCCCTTCGGTCGTCACGTGCGCACGGTGCGCGGTAGAAAAGGCATCATTGACGTAGAAATCACCGAAGGAAGCAATCGCCTTGGCCATAGCAGGATCATTCTTCTCCTCGCCCGGCGCAAAGCGGCTGTTTTCCAGCACGGTGATGCTGCCGTCCGGCAAAGCGTCGATTGCGGCCTGATCCGGCCTTTGCATGAAACCGACTTCCCGGCCGAGAACCGCAGCCAGCGGCGCGACCACCGGCTCGAGCGAATATTCGGCTACATGTTCGCCTTTCGGCCGTCCGAAATGGGCGAGCAACAGCAGTTTCGCGCCCTTGTCAGCCAGTTCGACGACCGTCGGCATCAGGGCCTTCAGGCGCATGTCGTCGGTTACCTTGCCATCCGCCATCGGCACGTTCAGGTCAACGCGGATCAGACCGCGCTTCCCCCGAACATCACCGATATCATCTAGCGTTTTGAAGCTGTTAGCTGACATTAATCAGAACCTTTATGAGTTAAAGCAAACCCGCCATGACCTTGGCGGTATCGATCATTCGGTTGGAAAAGCCCCATTCATTGTCATACCAGCTGACGACGCGGACCAGCTTGCCGTCCATCACTGTTGTTTCCAGACTGTCGACCGAGCTGCTTGCCGGCTGATGGTTGAAATCGCTGGACACCAGTGGCTTGTCTTCAAACACCAGCACACCCTTCATTGGGCCATCTGCTGCGGCTTTCAGCGCGCCATTGATTTCCTCGACCGTGGTATCGCGGCTTGGCGTGATCACCAGATCGACCAGGCTGACATTCGGGGTCGGCACGCGGACGGACGAGCCGTCGAGCTTGCCGTTCAGTTCCGGCAGCACCAGACCGACCGCGCGGGCAGCGCCGGTTGTCGTCGGGATCATGTTGACCGCACCGGCCCGGGCACGGCGCATGTCGCTGTGCATCTGGTCGAGGATCCGCTGGTCGTTGGTGTAGCTGTGGATCGTGGTCATGAAACCGCGCTCGATGCCGACCGTATCGTTGAGTACCTTGGCCACCGGTGCCAGGCAGTTGGTGGTGCAGGACGCATTGGAAACAATGATATCCGATGACGTCAGGACGTCGTGGTTTACCCCGAAGACGACCGTTTTCAGATCACCCTTGGCCGGTGCCGAGATCAGTACCCGCTTTGCGCCGGCGTCAATATGCGGTTGCGCCGCATCCTTGGACTGGAAGAAGCCGGTGCACTCGAGCACGATGTCGATGCCCATCGCAGCATGCGGCAGATCGCCGGGATTGCGTTCCGAGGTTACGGCGACTTTCTTCCCATTAACCATGATATGATCGCCATGAGCGGTTACTTCACCCGGAAAACGGCCATGAACGCTGTCATAAGCAAAAAGCAGCGCATTGGACTCTGCGTCGGCTAGATCGTTGATCGCGACCAGTTCGAAATTGTCATCATCGCGTTCCAATATCGCGCGGGCGACAAGACGACCGATCCGGCCAAATCCGTTAATTGCTACTTTTGTCATCAATTTTGCTCCTTTGAATGCGAACTTGCTGGCCTCGTTCAGCCAATTTTTTCTAATATTTGCGGGGTGATGGCATCCGCAGTCAGACCGAAATGCGCGAAAAGATCGTCAATCGGCGCAGAAGCTCCGAAACTGTCAATGCCGAAGCGCAGCCCGTCAAGGCCGGTATAGCGCTCCCAGCCATAGGTCGTGCCCGCTTCGATCGAGACCCGCAATATACCGTCGCCGCCAAGCAGGCCATTACGATATTCTGCGGATTGATCGTCGAACAATTCGGTGCAAGGCATCGAAACGACATCCGCACCGGTTCCCGCCGCTTCCAGTTTCGCCGCGACCGCCAACGCCAGTGAAACTTCGGAACCCGTCGCAATCAGCACCACGCGCTTGGCATTTTCTGCCGCCTTGGCGAGATATCCGCCCTGTGCGCAACGATTTGTGCTGACGTCATCCCGGAAGGGCGCAAGGCCCTGGCGAGTCAGGGCAAGGGTCGAAGGACCATCCGCACGTTTGATGGCAAGCGCCCAGCATTCTGCCGTTTCGATCGCGTCGGCGGGCCGATAGACGTGCATGTTCGGCATAAGCCGCAGGCTCTGGATATGCTCGATCGGCTGGTGGGTCGGACCATCTTCACCAAGACCGATGCTGTCATGGGTCATCACATAGACGACCCGGGCATTCTGGATCGCGGATAGGCGCATCGCGCCGCGGCAATAATCGGTGAACACCAGGAATGTGCCGCCATAAGGAATGATACCGCCATGCAGCGCCATTCCGTTCATCGCCGCTGCCATGCCAAATTCGCGGATGCCATAATAAATATAGCGCCCGGAATAATCGTCTTTCGTCAGAGGCTGGGTGGATGGAGTTTTGGTATTGTTCGAACCAGTGAGATCAGCACTACCGCCGATCATCTCGGGCAGCGCTTCGGTAATCGCGCCCAGTGCCATTTCGGAAGCCTTGCGAGTCGCCCATTTCGGCGGCTCCTTGGCGAGGCCGTCCATATAGGCCTGCATCGCCTTGTCATCCGGAAGTTCGCCCGTCATGCGACGGGTAAACTCGGCGGCCTGAGCATGACCTTTCAGGCGCGCATCCCAATCGGCATGCGCGGCAGCGCCCTTTTCTCCCAGTTGACGCCATGACGCCAGAATATCATCCGGAATAACAAATGGTTCGGAATCCCATCCCAGTGCAGCGCGGGTTCCGACAATTTCTTCGTCACCAAGCGGAGCGCCATGGGTGGCCGATGTGCCCTGCTTGGTCGGGGCGCCATAGCCTATGACCGTCTTGCAGGCGACCAGAGACGGCCGGGGATCGGCTTCCGCTTCGCTGAGCGCCTTGCGGATATCGTCGAAGTCATGACCATCGCAGGAAACAACGTGCCAACCCGAGGCCCGATAGCGCGCCGGAATATCTTCACTTGTAGATAATTCCGTTCCGCCGTCGATAGTTATGCCATTATCATCCCAAAGAACATTAAGTCTTCCGAGACCCAGATGCCCGCCAAGACCAACCGCTTCGTGGTTGATCCCTTCCATCAGGCAGCCGTCACCGGCGATCACCCAGGTTTTATGATCGACCAGATTATCGCCGAAAGTCGCGTTCAGATGCCGCTCGGCGATCGCCATGCCCACTGCGGTGGCAAAGCCCTGTCCCAGCGGCCCGGTCGTCGTCTCGACGCCTTCCAGCTTGAAATTTTCCGGATGTCCGGCGCAAGGCGAGCTGATCTGGCGGAAATCCTTGATATCCTGCAGCGTTGGACGCGCATAGCCGGTCAGATGGAGCAGCGAATAGATCAGCATCGAGCCATGGCCGGCCGACAGGACGAACCGGTCGCGGTCGGCCCATTTCGGTGCTTTCGGATCATATTTCAGAAAATCGCTGAACAGCACCGTAGCCACATCCGCCATGCCCATCGGCATCCCCGGATGGCCGCTGTTTGCCGCTTGCACCGCATCCATGGAGAGCGCTCTGATGGCGTTTGCCATGCTTTTTTCGGTAACGGTCATATCTAGTCTGATCCCCTGGATTGGACGCGTGAAAAAACGCAACGTTATGCCGCGATTCGCTATTTTGCCTCTTCCTTTGATGATCCAGCGAGGCGCCGTCAAGGATCGCTTTTCATCATCCGGTGTTTACGGCGTCAGAATAGATTGATAGCAACGAAAGACGGGAACTTACCTGTTGGGAACAAGCTTTGGAAAATGCTCATGGACAATGAACGTGTCATCCTGGCCATCGGCCGGATCGAACGGGCGCTGAGTCGCATAGAATCGGCAGTTAGTATGACCAAGACCGATGCCGACCCGGTACTTGAAGCGCGCCACGAGGCGCTGAAAGCGGAAATGAAGCAGGCAATCCGGACGATAGACGGACTGATCGAGCGGCAGGAGCACTGACATGGCGCAAATGAAACTGGAAATTGGCGGTCGCTCGTTCATGGTAACCTGTCAGGATGGCGAAGAAGGCCATCTGACAAAACTGGCCGCGATGGTCGACGGGAAAGCGCGCGAATCCGGCGATCCGGCAGGGCTCACCGAAAGCCGTATGCTATTGTTCACATCGCTGTTGCTGGCCGATGAATTGCACAGCGCACAATCCACCAGTGCCACACCTGCCGAAGCCAGTGCGCCGGCCAAGCCCGACCCGATGGACGAGCAAGCGATTGCCGCTCTGGAAAAACTGGCAGATCGTGCCGAACAATTGGCGAACAGCCTTGAGTAACGACCCCGTCACGCCTAGATAGGGTGTGACGGGTACTGTCTGGCACGAGCTTGATACGAACATCCCTGAGGCGATATAACTTCCTAGGGAGCTGTCCCTGCTCGGATTGCGGACTGTTTTGCAGTCGGGTCCGAAGCACATGGCGCCCACCTGACGTAATAGGCGTCAGAGGATTTTCCGGCCAACGACCAAGACGGTCCCGTCACCTTTCCAAAGAAAGATATTTTTTTGAGTAGTTTAAAAGATAAAAAGCAGAAACTACGTAAAGAATATAGAAGGCGCCGCGACAGCTTTGTGCGGCAACTGGATGGCGCAAGCCGCAACCTGTCCTTCCGGCGCCCTCCCTCGCCCTTGGCCCGCCTGTTCAAGCCGGGAGAGACGGTTGCATTCTACCGGAGCGTGGGTAGCGAAGCGCCTACCGAGCGGCTGATTGAATATCTGACAGAGACCGGCATCAATATCGCCTTTCCTCGCGTAACGGATAACGGCTTGCTGGAATATCGGCTGGTGAGCGGCCCCGAATTGCTCGAATCCGGGTTCCGGGACATTCCCGAACCTGGCGACACATGTCCGCTGGCCGATCCGGACGTGATCATCGCCCCGCTTGTGGCCTTTGACCGCTCCCTGCGGCGTCTGGGCCAGGGTGGCGGATATTATGATCGGAGCTTTGCGGAATATCCCGACGTGCCCCGTATCGGCCTTGCCTGGTCGGTTCAGGAAGCAAGTGACATACCGACAGAGCCGCATGACCTGCCCCTGCAGATGATCGTGACGGAATGCGAAATAATAGAATGATACAGGATGACGCCATGACAGCAGAAATCGACAGTAAGCCGAAGGACCAACCCAACTGGCGCAAGCCGGTTGGCATGATATTGATATTGATATTGATCCTGCTGTGGTGCGGCATTGCCGTAACCCTGATCGAAAAACTCAGCGCGCTGAATTTCTGGCTGCAATTGCCAGTCTATGCGATTCTCGGGATTGCGTGGATATTCCCCATGCGTCCATTGTTGACCTGGATGAATACGGGGTCTTGGCGCCATTTCCCGGAAAACAAGGGAAATGGCGCGAGTGACGAGACTTGAACTCGCGACCTCCGGCGTGACAGGCCGGCGCTCTAACCAACTGAGCTACACCCGCTTATGTGCCTCTATAGGCGGTGAAGCAGCGCAAGTATAAGAGCGCTGCATCCCTGTCAACTACACTCTTTCGATTATTCTATATATTTCCGATAACGGCTCATTTCGTCGTCATATAAAGCCGTCCCATATCGTGGTGACGGAGACGGATTCCGAAATTCGCAGAACCAGCCGTGTACGGTCGGCATTGCCAGAAGTTACGCGGCATCATGGTAAACAGCGGGTTAACCGCGCCGAAATGACTGCTTAATACACTCGAATAAACGGCTGTTTTCCGTGCCTTTGCAAGACCGAAACCGCAAAACATCATTTATTTTCCGTTTACCAAATATTTTGCTTTCTTTGGCATATGACCGGCATGGAAAACGCACATAGACAGGATTTGGGATGCCGGCTGCCATTGCGAGCAGCTTCTGTCGTGAGCCGCCGACTGGCGCTTGCGATAGGTACGGCTGCCCTTGCTCTGGTGTCGACCGCAGCGCAGGCAGCGGGCACACTGGCCGGAACCGACATCGTCAATGTCGCCCAGGCTACTTATGACTCGCCCGAAGGCGGCACGCCGATCACAATTGATTCGAATATAGTAACCATCAAGGTTGACGAACTGCTGGATGTCACGGTCGTTTCAAGCGACCCGGGTGATGTGGCGACCGCTCCGGCGCTGACCACACAGGTGCTTACCTATCAGGTCACCAATAGCGGGAACGGATCGGAAGCCTTCACCCTGTCGGCCGATACCGCAAAGCCGGGCGATGAATTTGACACCAGTTTTGAACAGACCATCCTCGATAGCAACGACAACGGAATCTATGATCCGGGCGTCGATACTATTTACACGCCCGGCACAAATGACCCGGTGCTGGCGCCAGATGAAAGCATAGCGGTTTTCATCCTTTCGACGATTCCTGCTTCCGCCAATGACGCGGATCGCGCCGAGATCGAACTTTCTGCTGTCGCCAATACCGGCAACGGCACGCCCGGCACGATATTCGCCGGACAAGGTGATGGCGGCGGTGATGCCGTAATCGGCTCAACCGGCGCGCGCGATGCCGACAGCGGCTTTTTCGTGATCCAGGCATCCGATGTCACTTTGACCAAAAGCGCGACCATCACCGATCCTTCGGGTGGTACGCAGCCGGTACCGGGCGCGGTGATCCTCTATCAGCTGGTTGCGACAACGATCGGCTCCGGCGACCTAAACAATCTGGCGATCAGCGACGATATTCCCGCCGAGACCACTTATAAATCCGGAACCATCACGCTTGAAGGCGCGCCGCTGGGCGATGCCGCGAGCGACGGCGATGCCGGATCCTTTGACGGCGATTCGATCGCCGTAGCGCTCGGCACGGTTCCGGGCGGGCAAACACGCACCATCACTTTTCAGGTCGTCATCGACTGATTTCAATCGGGGTATAGCAAAATGATAAAAGCAATTTCTCTCGCGATAGCGCTGATGATGCCGGGCATGGCGATGGCGGCCAATAATGTCAGCCTGTCGAGCGATGTGTTCGTCGAACGCAAGGTGGCCAAGCCGAACGGAACCACTGCCCTGATCCTCGAACAGCCAACGACCGTCACACCCGGCGACAAGCTTGTGTTCGTCGTCAATTATAAAAATGTCGGCAGCGCGCCGGCTACGGATTTCTCTGTCACCAACCCGCTACCAAAGGCGGTGGCGTTCAATGGAACGTCTGATGGCACTGAAATTGTCTCCATTGACGGAGGCAAAAACTGGGGCCCGCTTGCGGACCTCACCTACCTGAGCGGAAACGGCAATGTTCGTCCCGCTCTTCTGACCGATGTCACCCATGTGAAATGGACATTCAATCGTGCCCTTTCTGCAGGTTCGGGAGGGAAATTGGTTTTTCGCGGCACTGTGAAGTGACCGCAACCGTACCGGATCGCCGCGGGGTTAGGCGATCCAAATAAGTGAAACAGGAGACAGTTATGACCAGTATACTGAAACTTCTCGTTGCCACTAGTACCATTTCTGTAGCGGCGCTGGGTGCAAACCCTGCGTTCGCTGCAGATCTTGGTACTGATGCGGGCACGAGCATTACCAATACCGTAAGTGTGGCATATAGCGTCGGGGGGACCGGCCAGACCGCGGAAACCGACAGCGACGTATTTGTCGTCGACCGTAAAGTGAACCTTGTCGTAGCCAAAAGCGACGCGGTAAACACGTCGGTAGCGCCGAGTGCGACCCAGCAGGCAGTAACCTACACCGTCAGCAACCAGACCAACGACACGATCGACGTACTGTTGAGCTCAGAACAACTCGCCACGGACAATTTCGATGTGACCGGCACGATCACGTACTATCTCGACGATGGCACCACCGCCGGCGTTTTTGACGGCAGTGATACGCTGATCACCTATATCGACAATCTGGCGGAGGATTCCAGTGTCACGGTTCACGCCGTCGCCAATATTCCCGCTGGCGTTGTTACCGGCAATATGGCTGACGTGATCCTGATCGGTCAGGCAGCGGCCCATGGCGGCAGCGGCCTTCCCGCCACCGGCATCGGTGTACAAGGCACCGCTTTCTCCGATGATTCGGGTGACGCGGATGATGCGGGGCAGGTGCAGAATGTATTTGCCGATGCCGCAGGTTCCGGCAGTTCCGATGGCGCCGGAGACGGTTATCACAGTGCAACGGACACATATGAAGTGGCCGCTGCAGACATCACGGTTACCAAAACCAGCAATGTCCTCTGGGATCCGGTCAACGGCACCACCAATCCGAAAGCCATACCTGGTGCAATTGTCGAATATTGCATCGCCGTTGCCAACGCTACCGGCAGCGCACCGGCGACAGGAGTGGCCATTTCGGACACGATTCCGGCCAATCTGGCTTATTACAGCAGCCTCGCTACTGGCCCGGCCACGGTTCCGTCCGTGATCGGCGTGGTAACCGAAGGCTCGGTAACCGGATCCACCTGCAACGCAGATGGCACCGGCACCGGCGCACAGGCTGCCGGCGTCGTGTCGGGTAATCTCGGCACCGTCGCGGCGGGCGTGACCGAAACCCTCATCTTCCGTGTAACGGTAGAATAGAGCTTTTCGCAATTTGACGGCAAACCGGTGTTTGTGCCGGTTTGCCGCTAAATTCCGGCTTTATCTGTGGGTAAATTCACCACCTTTTTCAAGCCAGTCGGTCTGGCATTGGCTGCTTGCGCCCTCGGCGCGCCCGCCTCTACGGCACTCGCACAACCCGAGTTTGCCGAGGAGCAGCCGCACGCGCCCGATTTCGCGATCGAAGAAGCGCAGCATCTGCCGCTGATCAGCAATATTGCGCGAGCGGAATGGGATATCGGCGGCCAGCGGCTGCAAAAACCGTCCAATCGCATAGATATCCAGGTTGTCCCGCCTCCTTACGAACCTCTGGAGGTCAGGATTTACCACTTTACCGACCCGCCAGGGTCCGAGAATTTTCCGATTGCGGAAACAATGTGCCGGCGTGCGCAAGGCAGCGTGCCGATCGAACTTAGCGGCGCCTTCGCAGGAACGCCCCGAAGCCCGGCCTCGGTCAGGCCGACCGACAATATCAGGGCCGGCGAGCCGCTGATTATCTCGATCATCGACGAAAACCGGAACCTGAATCCGCAGGCAATCGATAATTTCGACATATATCTGTCGACCCCGACCGGTGATCTAGAGCAGATAAATATTGTCGAGACAGCGGTCGACAGCGGCCGCTTTGTCGGGTTGATCAACACTGCGGCGGTCCCGCCTGCCCCGGTTCAGGGCGATTGTGTCCTGTCGGTCAAACGGGGCGAGACCTTTGACATCACCGTCCATGAAATGGGCGGAGGCATGATCGGCAGCGCAAAAGTCGGAATCCTGATCGATCCGTTCGGAGAAATTTTTGACAGCGCCGATGGCACACCGGTTAGCGGCGCCCGTGTCACCCTGATCGATGCGTCCACCGGTCAGCCAGCGGACGTGTTCGGCGATGACGGGGTTTCCGCATTCCCGAGCACCGTAGTCGCCGGGGCAACCGTAACCGACAGCGGCGGCACCATCTACGATTTCCGCGACGGCTTCTATCGTTTCCCCTTTGCCAGAGCGGGCCGCTACCGCCTGCTCGTCGAACCGCCGCAACCCTACAGCTTTGCCTCGGCGGCGACGCCCCAGCAACTGGCCGGGTTGCGGCGGACCGACGGCCTCCCCTTCACCATAGTCGACGGATCCTACGGCGGTATCATCATCCTGAACGACCCGGCACCGGTCCGCGTCGACGTGCCGCTGGACCGGCCGGGTGCACCGCTGCTGATCACAAAATCGGCGTCCACTGCCCAGGCAGCACCGGGATACGCGGTTCAATATCGGATCATGGTAACAAGTTCCGATGTCTTGCGGAGCACCGGCCAGATCACGATCTCCGACCAGCTGCCCGGAGCCATGCGCCTGAAGACCGGCACGGTCCGCTATAATGGCGACCTGATCACGCCCACCATCGAAGCCAACGGACAGAATTTTTCCGTCGAGGTACCGCCCCTGCTCCCTTCGGGCAGCGCGTTACTGACCTATATTGCCGAAGTGCGTCAGGATGCACAGCCGGGAGACGCGCTGAATCTCGCCTCTGCCCGCGATGATCGCGGTACCACCAGTCCAACCGTCGACGCAATCGTCAGCATCGTGCGCGACGGTATTTCCGAACGATTCACGCTGGTCGGCCGGATCACCGACGGCGGCTGCAACACCGATCCCCGGACAGCAGCAGGCATCGGCAATATCCGCGTGATGCTGCAAGACGGCACCTATACGGTCACCGACAGCGACGGTCGCTACCATTTCGAGGGCCTCAAACCCGGCCTGCACGTGGTCCAGATCGATCCGTCGACCTTCCCGGCCGACAGGGCTCCGGTTGACTGCGCGCAGAACACACGGAGCGCAGGCAGCAATATCTCCCGCTTCGTCGAAGGCCGGGGCGGCGCGCTGAAACGCGCAGATTTCCGCGCCAGAAAAGTCGCTCCCCGCGATATGAAAGTGGCCGAGACCTTCCACAAACCGGAAATATTATCAGATCCGGAAGCGGCTGGCGCTGGCCGTGACTGGGTTACCGGCGAAGAGCCCGGCATTGCTTGGCTGTTCCCGGAAGAAGAGCATAATCCGCGGGTCAAGGCGCTGCGCGTCGCGATCAAGCATCACGCTGGCCAGAGAATCGAACTGTCGGTCAACGGCAAAGCGGTCAATCCCCTCGCCTTTGACGGCACCAAGAAAAGCGCTGACGGCCAGGTCCAGATCAGCACCTGGCGCGGGATCGAGGTCGAGGATCGCACCAATATCCTTAGCGCGCGCGTTGTCGACAGCGACGGCAGGCTGGTTCAGCAACTGGAACGCAAGGTCCATTATGCCGGTAGCCCGCTCCACGCCGAACTGCTCAAGGACCGCTCGATCCTGGTCGCCGATGGCGTTACCCGTCCGGTCATTGCCGTGCGACTGACGGACCGTGACGGCAAGCCGGCACGCAACGGCATGGTCGGCGACTTCTCGGTTCCGGCCCCTTATGCACCCGCGATTGAAATCGACGCCCAGCAGGCCAACCAGCTTGCCGGTCTCGAGCGCGGCAGACCCGTATGGCGGGTCGAAGGCGAGCAAGGCATCGCCTATATCGAACTGGCACCGACCACCGCTTCCGGTTCACTCAGCATCAGCTTCCCTTTCCGGGATGGCGAAGTCGAACGCTCCCAGCGGGTCGAAACCTGGCTCGATCCCGGCGACCGGCCATGGACCGTGGTCGGCTTTGCCGCCGGTACGCTCGGCTTCAACACGCTCGACGAACGGCTCGAGGATCTCGCCGACGACGCAGACAATATCAACGTCGATGGTCGGATCGCGCTGTATGCAAAGGGCCGGGTGACCGGCAATTGGCTGATGACGCTGGCCTATGACAGTGACAAGGAAGAAGACGAAACCCGGTTCCAGGGCGTCATCGACCCGCACCGCTATTATACCGTCTATGCCGACCGCAGCGAGCAACGCTACGACGCCGCGTCAATACGCCGCCTCTATCTGAAGCTGGAACGGCCGCAATTTTATGCGCTGTTCGGCGATTATGAAACCGGCATCAGCGAGCCTGAACTGGCCCGTTACCAGCGCGCCTTCAACGGCATCAAGGCGGAATATAAAAGCGATCAGGTGCATCTCAACGGATTTGCCGCAGATTCGCCGAACCGGTTCCGCCGCGAGGAAATCCAGGGCAACGGCCTGTCCGGTCCCTATGCCCTCGCCACCCGCGATATATTGGCCAATAGCGAACGGATCACATTGGAGACGCGCGACCGGTTCCGTTCCGAGCAGATTGTCGAACAGCGCGAGCTGACCCGCCATATCGATTATGACATCGACTATCTCGCCGGCACATTGCGCTTCCGCGAGCCGGTGCTGAGCCGCAGCAGCACCCTCGATCCGCAGTTCATCATCGCCGAATATGAAACATTGGGTGTTGGCGACCGCAATCTCAACGCCGGTGGCCGCGCCACTTACCAGACCGCCGACGAGAAGCTGAAAGTCGGCGCGACCGCCGTGCATGACGAGAATGAGAGCGTCGAAACCGATCTTTTGGGCGTCGACGTCCGCTACCGGCCTGACCTCAAGACCGAATTCCGGGCGGAAATCGCCCTGACCGATAACGAGGCCAAAGACCTTTCCGCCACAAATAGCGGCAAAGCGGCAACGGCATGGCTGGTCGAAGCAGAGCATCATGGATCGAAATTCGACATTCTCGCCTACGTCCGGCGTCAGGCCTCCGGCTATGGTCTGGGACAGCTGAATGCCGCAGAAAGTGGAACCCGCAAATTCGGCATTGATGGCAGGGTCGGCATAAGTGACAATCTGTCACTCGCGATCACCAGCTATCAGGAGAATTTCCTGGTGTCGGATGCGCGCCGCCGCGCGGCGACCGCGGAACTCGAATATCGCACCGACAACACGTCTTTCCGCGCCGGCCTGATCTATGCCAATGACCGGCTCTCGGACGGCACGGCGAATGAATCCAGCCTCGTCCGGCTCGGTGCTACCCAGCGTTTGTTCGGTGGCAAGCTGGAACTGGATGCGCAGACCGAATTCGCTCTGGGCGGACAGGACGAAAGCATCGACTTCCCGGCCCGTCACAGCTTCTCGGCGCGCTATGCGATTACCGAGGACATCAAGATCATCGGGACCTACGAAATTGCTGATGGCGAGAATATAGATGCCCGCACCGCCCGGATCGGCGTTGACGTCTCGCCCTGGAACGGCGCGCGTATTGTCAGCAGCATGAACCAGCAGGAAATTACCGAATATGGACCGCGCAGCTATGCCGCTTACGGCCTGACGCAAAGCATTCCAATCGGCGACAAGTGGACCGTCGATTTCTCGCTGGACGGCAATGAAACCATCAGCGGATTTGATCGCAGCGATGTCATCAACACAGAACAGCCGGTCGCCTCGGGCGGATTCCTCGGCAATGACGCAACGCTGACCGAGGATTTCCTCGCCGTCACCGCCGGCGCTACCTATCGTCACGCCGACTGGAGCTGGAACAGCCGCGCCGAATATCGCGATGGCGATATCAGCACCCGCTATGGCGCCACCACCGCTTTGCTCAAACAGATCGGCGAAGGCAGCGCTCTTGGCGCACTGGCCAGCATATTCATTGCCAAAGACGAAAGCGGCGTCAGCTCGCGCATCATCGAGGCGGAAGCCAGCTGGGCGCATCGCCCATCGGACAGCGAATGGTCGTGGCTCGAGAAGCTAGAATTCCGGGAAGATCGCGTGCGCAACGCCGTTTCCGGTACATCGGGACCGATTGGCGGCGCGCCGCTGCTCGTTGATGGCAATGTCACATCCCGCCGGATCATCAACAGCCTGAGCGTGAACTATACGCCGATCAATGCCGATAACGGCCTGTTCACCGAGGCCGGCGAATATGGTTTCTTCTGGGGTAGCCGCTATGTTTACGACCGCTTTGGTCAGGATGATGTCGAAGGCTGGAGCAATGTCGTCGGCGCCGATGTCAAGTTCGACCTGTCCGACACGATCGACGTCGGCGGCCAGGCCACCGCCCTCATCGGCAATGATTTCGACAGCATCGCCTATTCCGGCGGGCCAAGCGTTGGCATCACGCCGTTCAAGAACGCCTATATTTCGGTCGGCTATAATGTTGTCGGTTTCGCAGACCGCGACTTTGAAGAAAGCCGCTACACCAGAGACGGCCCGTTTGTGACCTTCCGGCTGAAATTCGATCAGGAAAGCCTGGGCGGCCTGGGACTTTGAGGGTCGACTTCTTCTCCCGTGAGGGAGAAGGACTGCACTTGCCTTTTTCCGTTCGCACTGAGCCTGTCGAAGTGCACCTATCGGCGTAAACTGTCCTTCGACAAGCTCAGGACGAACGGCAGCTCGCCAAAGCGCTATCCATTTCCCTTCTCCCGTGAGGGAGAAGGATGCGAAGACTTGGCAGCTTGCTGCCCTAGTCGCAGCTGGATGAGGGCGTTCTGCGCTCTAGAGGACAGAACACCCTCATCCAACGCCGCCTAATCGCTAAAGCGATAAGGCTCTGTATCCTTCTCCCTCACGGGAGAAGGACTGCACTTGCCCCATTCCGTTCGCACTGAGCCTGTCGAAGTGCACCTATCGGCGTAAACTGTCCTTCGACAAGCTCAGGACGAACGGCAGTTCGCTCGCCCTCTTCAGTCAGCGAACAGCAGCACCGGCGTTTCCAGAAAATGCTTGAGCGCCTGCACATAGCTGGCCGCATCATAGCCATCGACCACGCGGTGGTCGCAAGAGATCGACAGGTTCATCAATTTGCGCGCATGGATTTCGCCGTCGATGATCATCGGCCGTTCGACAATCTTGTTGGGTCCGATAATCGCCACTTCGGGACGGTTGATAACCGGCGTGGTGGCGATGCCGCCGAGCGGGCCGAGCGATGTCAAAGTCAGCGTCGATCCGGTCAGTTCCTTCGCCGTCGCCTTGCCATCGCGGGCGGCAGCAGCCAGCCGGCTGATTTCCGCGGCCAACTGCCAGACATTCATATCCTGCGCGTCGCGCAGCACCGGCACCATGAGTCCCTGATCCGTCTGGGTAGCCATGCCGAGATGGACGGCGCCGTGCCGCGTTACAATGCCGGCTTCGTCATCATAGATCGCGTTCAGCATCGGAAATTGCGGCAGCGATTTGCAGATGGCGACAATCAGCAACGGCAGCATGGTCAACTTCGGCCGGTCGCCGCGATTGGCGTTCAGATCGGCGCGCATATCTTCCAGTTCGGTCATGTCGATTTCGTCGACATAGGAGAAATGCGGGATATTCCGTTTCGAATCCGCCATATTTTGTGCGATTTTGCGTCGCATTCCGATGACTTTTACCGTTTCGTCGTCACGTTTCTGCACGGATCCGGCCGGACGATAGCCCTGCCCCGATCCATAGTTCAGATAGGCATCGAGATCGCTGTGCCGGATATGCTCGCCCTGCGCTTTGACCTGGCTCAGATCGACGCCAAGATCGGCTGCCCGTTTGCGAACAGCGGGCGTGGCGAGCACTTTCTCGCCAGTATTTTCCATCGAAGGATTGTCGGAAGCCACTGGAGCGGAAACGGGCTCCGCGACATCGCCCTGCGCAGTTGGATTTGTGGAAAGTTCAGAATTTTCCTCTTTGTTATCAATCACTTGATTGACGTCCTTGGCCGCGACGTCTGATTTGTCAGCGGCATCGGCAACCGTGCCGGATGCTTCCAGATCTTCCAGTTTCTCGACATCAAGCTCGCCCTCGACATCGATCTCGACCAGCATCGAACCAATCGCGATAATGTCGCCTTCTTCACCGGCGAGCGCGACAATCTTGCCCGAAACCGGCGCTTCCATTTCCACGGTCGCCTTGTCGGTCATGACATCGGCAATTTGATCATCTTCCGCGACAACATCGCCAACTTTGATATGCCATTTGACGATTTCCGCCTCGGCAATACCCTCGCCAATATCGGGCAGGTTGAATGTATATTTGCTCATGATTTCAGATCCCCGACAATTTTTTCCAGCGCTTCACCAATCCGCACCGGCCCCGGAAAATAGGCCCATTCCAGACTGTGCGGATAAGGCGTGTCAAACCCGGTGACCCGCTCAATCGGCGCCTCAAGATGATAAAAACAGCGTTCCTGTACCAGAGCCGACAGCTCCGCACCGAAGCCGCTGGTCCGCGTTGCTTCGTGGACAATCAGGCAGCGGCCGGTCTTCCTGACCGACTCCTCGATCGTCTCGATATCGACCGGCACCAGCGTGCGCAGATCGATAACCTCGGCATTGATACCATGTTCCTCGACCACTGCCTTGGCGACATGAACCATCGTGCCATAAGCCAGAACCGTTACCGCATCGCCTTCACGGACGATCTTCGCTTTGCCCAGCGGCACCGTATAATGGCCTCCCGGCACTTCGGCTTCGGCAAATTTCGACCAGGGCGAGACCGGATTGTCATAATAGCCGGTGAACGGACCATTGTAGATCCGCTTTGGCTCAAGGAAGAGCACCGGATCATTATCCTCGATCGAGGCGATCAAGAGCCCCTTGGCGTCATAAGGCGTTGAGGGAATCACCGTTTTCAAACCGGAGACATGGGTGAACATTGCCTCGGGCGACTGGCTATGCGTTTGCCCGCCGAAAATACCACCGCCGACCGGTGAGCGGACAGTCATAGGCGCCGTAAATTCACCCGCCGAACGATAGCGTAGCCGCGCCGCTTCCGAGATCAGCTGATCCATGCCCGGATAGATATAATCGGCGAACTGAATTTCCGGCACCGGCCGCAAGCCGTAGGCGCACATTCCCACCGCTGCGCCAATAATCCCGCATTCGGAAATCGGCGTATCGAAACAGCGCGTTTTGCCAAATTTTTCCTGAAGACCAGCAGTCGCGCGAAAAACGCCGCCGAAATAGCCGACATCTTCGCCCATGATCACGACATTATCGTCGCGCTCCATCATCGTCTCGAGGCCGCTGTTGATGGCCTCTATCATGTTCATGACGGCCATTTGATTTCCCGTTCTTTATTTGCCTGTGCAGCCTGTTCCTTGAGATGCCAGGGCATTTCCTCGAACACATCCTGAAACATGGTTTCAAACGGCTGATGCAGGCCGTGACCCAATATGCCGTTTTTCGCGGCTTCGGTAACCGCTTCCTTGACCGCAGCCAGGGATTCTGCGTCGAGTTGCTCCTGCTGTTCGACACTCCAGACGCCGCGATGGATCAGATGCCGTTTGAGCCGCATGATCGGATCGCCGAGCGGCCATTCCTCCCGCTCCTGCGCGCTGCGATAGGCAGTCGGATCGTCCGACGTGCTATGGGCTTCCGCCCGATAGGTAAAATGTTCGATCAGGGTCGGCCCCTGATTGGTCCGCGCCCGTTCTGCCGCCCAGCTCGTCGCCGCATAGACGGCCAATGGATCATTGCCATCCACCCGCAAAGCGGCGATGCCATAGCCAGCGCCACGCGCAGCAAAGGTTGTCCGCTCTGCCCCGGCAAAACCAGAAAAGGAAGAAATCGCCCACTGGTTATTGACCACGTTCATGATCACCGGCGCGTTGTAGACGGCGGCAAAAGTCATCGCGGCATGAAAATCGCCTTCGGCGGTCGACCCTTCGCCGCACCAAACGGCGGCAATCCGGCTGTCACCTTTGCTGGCACTGGCCATCGCCCAACCCACGGCCTGCGGATATTGCGTGGTCAGATTGCCGGAGACGGTGAAGAAATTCAGCTCGCTGGAGCTATACATTATCGGCAGCTGGCGGCCCTTGAGCTTGTCCGCCTTGTTCGAGAATATCTGGTTGACCATCTCGATCATCGGATAGCCGCGAACGAACAATATGCCCTGCTGGCGGTAACTCGGGAAGCACATGTCATCGCCGTGCAGTGCCATAGCGGCGGCGACCGACGTTGCCTCCTCCCCGGTGCATTTCATATAGAAGCTGGTTTTACCCTGACGCTGCTGGCGGTGTAGCCGGTCATCAAATGTACGCACCTGAACCATCGTGCGGAGCATCTTGAGCAATATTTCGTCATCCAACTTTGGATCCCATGGGCCGACGGCTTTATGATCATCATCCAGCACTCGGACCATATCATAGACCATATCCCGCATATCTTTGGGTGCAGTGTTTATGTCTGGCCGCGCCTGCGCGCCGGCTTCGGGAATATCGAGATCGCTATAGTCAACGATATCGCCCGGACGGAATTTCGGTTCGGGTATATGTAAAGTCAGCGGCGGCAAATTGCTTTTGGTTTTGTCTTCAGCCATCTGGCCTCTCCAGCAAGAATCGCGCAATTGCTGCGCTGCAATATTCGTTCAACCAGCTGTTACAATATTACAAAACCGAATTTAGGTCAATCTCCCTGCCCTTTTTATCGATCAAACAGCAACAGGCGCAGAAATGTGAGCCTGGGGACTATAATCCTGCACTTCGAAATCCCCGATACCATAACCAAAAATCGAATCGGGCTTGTCGAGGATTTTCAGTTTCGGAGCGCCCGCTGGCTCACGCGAGAGTTGCTCTTCGACCAGATCGGCGTGATTTAGGTATAGATGTACATCGCCGCCGTTCCACACCAGTTCTCCCGGTTCGAGATCGCATTGCTGTGCGATCATCCGGATAAGCAGCGCCGCCGAAAAGACATTGAACGCGAAGCCAAGGCCGAGGTCACAACTGCGCTGATAAAGCAGCCCCGACAATTTCCCGTCGGAGACGTAGAACTGATAAGTCTTGTGACAGGGGGGCAAAGCCATCTGGTCCAGTTCGGCAACATTCCAGCCGGTAAAAATATGGCGCCGGGAACCGGGATTATTCCTGATGCCCTCGATCAGCAATTCTATCTGGTTGACGCCCTTTTCCTCGCGGCGGTACAGCCCCTCGCCTGCTGGCGTGTAGCGGGGCCAGTCAACCCATTGCTTGCCATAAACCGGCCCGAGATCGCCCCATTTGGCAGCGAAACCGTCATCTTCGATAATCCGCTGTTCAAATGCGTCCCGGTCCAGTTGCTCGCCGGTTTCCTTGCGATATTTGTCGAGCGGCCAGTCCGTCCAGATGTGCACCTTCTGCTTCACCAACTCGCGAATATTTGTATCCCCGGTCAGAAACCAGAGCATCTCCCGCGCCGCCGTTTTCCAGAAAACGCGCTTGGTCGTAAGCAGCGGAATGGCATTACCGGCGAGATCAAAGCGCATTGTCACACCGAAAATGGCGCGCGTGCCGACACCGGTACGATCGATACGTTCATCGCCCTGCGTCCAGATTTGACGCATCAGGTCGAGATATTGCTGCTCATAATGCTGTCCGGGAATCAAACCATCAAACTCCAACCACTGTTGTGTAAACGCTAGACCGCTCCGTTGATATCCTCAACCAAATCCGGTGACAGATATTATCGGATAAAATTTTGATGAGGCACCTCGCCGATGGACTGAACCGCAAATCAGACTGGCATATGATGGGGACATCGCACGCTTCGCGCCGAAAAAAACGACTGGATCGGGACATCGCCTAGCCTGGTAGAATATTGAGTTCGGGACGCAGGGGCCGGAGGTTCGAATCCTCTCGTCCCGACCAGCGGTTTCTCAAACATGCCTCCAGATCTTCCATATAGGCTGGCTACGACAAAGGCTGATGACAGGCATGAAAATGAAAAATAATCCGATAAATAGACGTTAACCTTATCTTGATCATAGCCATGTAGTGCCTTCAATCATGAGCACGCGTGTTTTAATAGTCGATGACCGGCCCACCAATCTGCGGATCTATGCCCAGTTTGTGACGCTGATGGGGGAAAAATATTCCGCCGTCACCTATGCTGATCCCATTGAGGCGCTGGAATGGCTGCGCGACAACAAAGCAGATTTGATGGTTGTCGATTATCGAATGCCCCAGATGAACGGTGCGGAATTCATCCGCAAAGTCAGGCTGATGCCGGGTGCCAACGAAATACCTGCAATCGTCATTACGGCGCATCAAGATCGCGAGTGCCGACTTGCCGCGCTTGATGCAGGTGCCACAGACTTTCTGCAAAGCCCGGTTTCGCATGTAGAATTCTGTAGCCGCGCTTTATCGCTGCTGACCAAAAGCAAGAAAAGCGTGACTCTGCGCAAGCGCGCGTCAGAAATCGGCCGCAAGCATGCGGCATTCGGCGCTGCAGCCTCAACCGAAGGTCCTTCAGGCAAAAGCATGCTTGAACAAATCATCGATACGATCCCGATCATGATCAACGCCACCGACCGGTCGGGAAAATGCTTATTTACCAACGCTTATCAATCCGCTTTGTTTGATAAAGACCCGGACGAGATGGTGGGCACGGATTTTGCCAATAATTATGAACCCACCCTGGCGGCCAACACCCGTCGACGGGATGCAATGGTTTTGAAATCAAGCCTTGCCATTCCGCATTATGAAGAGAAAATCACCAGCGACGGTGTTGATCTGATTTTCCATTGCAACAAATCACCACTGCTTAATCATAAGGGTGAAACGATTGGCGTTTTGACAACCGCAGTTGATATTACAGCTCGGAAATTTGCCGAGGAACATAGAACACATCTGGCATTGCATGACATGCTGACGGGACTACCCAATCGCGTTCTGCTTGCCGAAAACGTTAAATCGACCATTGCCAATTGCAAAAATACCAACAGCCAGGCCGCCCTGTTACTGCTTGATCTGGACCGTTTCAAAATCATCAACGATACCCGCGGCCATCATAGCGGTGACGCGCTTTTGCGCGAAGTTGCGGAACGCATTTCCAAGGTCATCGGTCCCGACGATTTTGCAGCTCGCATCGGCGGCGACGAATTTGCGGTCATTCTGAACAAGTTCGAAAATATTGATTCGATCAATTCGCGCTGTTCCAAAATATTGAAAGCGATCAGTGAGCCCTATGCGATTAGTGGTGTGGGCCAAGTTATCAGCGCGTCAATCGGTGTCAGCCTGATCCCCGATGACGGCGATGAATATGAGGAAGTCCTGCGCATGGCCGATCTTGCCATGTATGATGCGAAGGCCAACGGGCGCAATTGTTACCGGTTTTTCTCGGACGACATGAACGAGATTGCCCAAGCCGATGCCGCGTTGGAAAACGAATTACGGGACGCTTTTAACGAAAACCAGTTCGCGCTTGAATATCAACCGATTGTCGATGCCAAGACCTTAGAATATGTCGGGCTGGAAGCCCTGATCCGATGGGATCATCCGCGTCGGGGCCGGTTGCTGCCGATACAGTTCATCCGGGTCGCCGATGAAAGCGGACTTATGGATATTCTTGGCCGATGGGTGATCGGTGAAGTTTGTCGGGAAATCAAATCCTACGCGGACCGGGGCATTGATCTACCGCGCGTTGCTATCAACGTTTCACCGCGACAGTTCCAGAACCAGAATCTGTGCGATGAATTGCTGGAAAATATCAGAGCGAACGGTATCGAACCGTCAAAAATCACTATCGAGATCACCGAGGAATTGTTGATCGACAATAATGAACAAGTCAGAGCGACGCTTCAGCAGATACGCAGCAGTGGCGTCGGAATTTCCATAGACGATTTCGGAACCGGCTATTCCTCTCTGCAATATCTGAGGGACTTGCCCGCCAATTGCCTCAAAATTGACCGCACTTTTATTTCCCGCATTGAGCATAGCCCGGCCGATCGCGCGATTATTGGAACCATCGCGCATCTGGCGCATGCGCTGGACATGCGTGTGGTCGCCGAAGGGGTTGAGAATGATGCTCAACTGGATCTGCTGCGCGTTTCGGGATGTGACGAGATCCAGGGGTTCAAGATTGCGCGCCCGCAACGGGCAGAGGATCTCGGAAAATTGTTTGACGGTCGAAAAAATGATCCGCCCAGTCGTGCGGCAGAAGGCTAATCAACTTGCCAGCCGCCTCAAAAAACGCGCCGACAAGGTCGCATAGTCACCACATGCATCCGAAAGGCGGTATGGACGGTCAGGTGCGTGACCGTGAGCATGAGATGATCAAGAATCGGATCATTCTGATCATTCTCGCCTGGTCATCTTTCGCTATCCTCGATGCCTCATCCGGATTGATCGTCGGGTTTGGCGTATATTTCATTGTGAGCATCGCTGTCGCAATTGCCTATCGTATGCACCCAAAGCCGTCGAGCTTAAGACGTTTCCTAGGGCTTTGCATAGATTTTGGAGCGGCAGCTTTCCTCTTCCAGATCGGCGGAGAAAGCTTCGCCGCGGTTTATCCCGCATTATTGTGGGTCATCCTCGGCAACGGTTTCCGATTTGGCGTCAACTGGCTGTACCTAGCATCGGCGATGGCGGCGATCGCATTTGGATGGACCATCTATACAGTCGATTATTGGCGCAACAGCCCGTCGCTCTCGATCGGCTTGCTGGTCGCGCTTATAGTGATACCGGCATATTGCTCGACGCTGATCACCAAAATCTCTCAAGCCAAGGAAGAAGCCGAGGCAGCGAATAAAGCCAAAAGCCTGTTTCTCGCCAGCGTCAGCCATGAATTGCGGACGCCATTGAACGCGATCATTGGCTACGGCACCCATTTGCTTGATATGAAGCTCCCGGAAAAACAGCATCAGATGATCGCTACCAGCGTATCAGCGGGTCGTCATTTGCTACACCTGATCAATCAGCTACTCAACTTTGCGCATTCGGAATCTCGCGATGAGTTGCCTGAACCGAAACCATTTTCTCTTGTCGACGTGCTTTCCGAGGTTCGCGATATCATGCAGATCGCGGCCGACGAGAAAAATCTCAAGATCATTCTTCAGGCGGAACCAAGCAGCGACCAAGTCATCTCCGGACAACTCGGCTATGTTCGCAATATTCTCATCAACCTGACCAGCAATGCTGTAAAGTTTACGGAAGCCGGATCGATCACATTAAGATGCGGATTCAATTCGACAAAGGACCAAGGGCAGATGTGGGTGTCGGTAACCGATACCGGCCCGGGGATTCCGGCAGATGCGCAACAGAAGATCTTTGATGTTTTTCAGCAAGCGAATGATACGATTGCCAACGAATTTGGCGGAACCGGTCTGGGTCTAGCAATTTGTCAAAAACTGGCCAATCAGATGAATGGGGAAATTTCTGTCGACAGCGAGCTCGGCTCGGGCAGTAAATTTACTTTGTCCTTTCCTACAGATGTTTTCGAAACTCCAGAAACCCGCGTGGATCAGGATAGCGTCCGGATTCTATCGCTGACACGAGACCTCGATGCACCGGTCATCTGCAACGATGACAATCAACCGATTAAAATCGACCATATCCAATGCCGTGAATCCGACGATGTCGGAGAAATTCTCGGTCGCCGCGATCTTGAGTCATACGATATCGCGTTGCTGGATGAAGCCATCGCAAGCGAACATGATGACCAGTCCCCATTATGGTCAGCATTCCGGGATGCCAAGCTTCCGCCCGTCTTGTTTGCCGAAGACAAAAAGAAGAATCTGAAGGACCTTCAATTGCGGGCCGCTTTCGCGACATTGCTGCCGCCCAGTTCTGACTTTAGCGCGATTCGCAGCGCCGTTCAGATTGGGTGCTCATTTGTCGGTTCAACCACGCGGCAGCAGCCCGAATCAAGCGACAATGCCCGAACGCCGCATATTGCGCCGGTTCGAGTGCTCGTCGCCGATGACAATCGTACAAACCAGATGGTGCTTGAAACGATTTTGGCCAACGCCGGTCACGAAGTTACCGTGGTTGAAGACGGAGAGAAAGCGCTCGAGGAACTCGACAAAGGGACTTTTGAGATTGTTTTCCTGGACGTGAACATGCCAATCATGGGTGGTATCGAATGCTGTCGGCTATGGCGCCAGATCGAGGGACCGCGGAAACATATCCCGATCATCGGTTTGACTGCAGATTCTACCGAGGAAACCGAGAAAAAATGCCTCGATGCTGGCATGGATCTGAGGCTGACCAAGCCGATTGAGGCGGGCGAATTGATCGAAGTCATCGCTTCGCAGACGGGCAGCAGAGCCAACACGTCTGCAGACGAAATCGACGCCGACCCGATGGGTGTGGTCAGCAATTTCGACAGTAGGTTGCGTCGGCCAGAGCCTCCGGCAGTGGATCCGACACAGCTGGATTATCTTCTATCGATCGGCGATGAGGCCTTTGTGCAATCTATCATCGAAGCCTATCTGGAGGATACCGGCGAGATTCTGGTTGCCTTCCGCAAATCGGTGGATGATGAATCTGTTGATGATTTCCGCTTTCATGCCCACGCGTTCAAGAGCGGTGCTTCGAATGTAGGTGCGAGCTACCTCGTCGAGACATGTTCCATGCTAGAGGTTATCACCGAGCGAGAGTTTATGGAGAGACGGCGGGAATATCTGACGAAAATTGAACAGCAAGTCATCGATATTCGCGCCTATCTCGAAAGCAAATTGGCGAGCTATAACGACAATGCGCCGACGGAAAAGACAGCCCAAATTTAACGGATCGTCAAACGGCCCGGAGTGATCGCAAAATACGGCGGTCTTGCGCCGATGCCAATCGTTCCATCTTGCGGACATCCGCTTCTTCCAGATAGAGCGCAGTCTCAGCCCATGTATCGGTGATTTCCAACAACTCTTCGAGGCTCACGGGATTGGCAATTTTCCGCGCACGATAGACCGCCCGTTCTGCGTGGAAGCGTTTGCGGTTTTCCTTGGTATATTCGACGATGGCGGCCTCGCCCATCCCGTCCTCTGCCAAGATGTCAACGACACCCATGTCATATAGTTCGGAAGCCGAATATAATTTTCCCTCAAGGATGAACCGCTCGGTTTCCTTGCGGCTGAGACGCTGACGCAAGAAGCTGTAAGCGCCCATCCCGGGGAAAAGATTAAACAATATTTCCGGCAGTCCCAGTCGTGCGCTTTTTTCGGCAACCAATATATCGAAAGCAAGCGCATGCTCGAAACCGCCGCCCAGGGCATCACCCTGCACCAGAGCCATTGTGATAATCGGTGCGCCAAATGCGGTGCTATTCTCATATTGCATGTGGACGCATGTACGGGCGTATTTCTTCAATGCTCCCAGGTCACGGCGTCGGATGCAATCGGCAAAATGTTTCAAATCCCCGCCAAGATTGTAGATTCCGGGCGTGTGTGAAGCGGCAACGAAATAGCGCAACGGATCCACAGCCTTTGAACCGTTGATCGCATAAGTCGAGTGGATCCAGTCCTGGACCTGCTGGATCTCGTCACCGAGTTCATATGTATAGCTGGGACGTGATGTCTGGTTCATATAACACCAGAATATTTCGTCGGAACGATCGAACCGCAGATCGATTTCGCGAAACTGTTTTGAGAAAATATCGGGTTCCGAGATAGACGATGCGTGGACTAACGCATCATTCGCCTCGATCGTCAAATTCCGATCCAACTCGTTGGCAGCGCGACTGCGAAAGTCCATATTATACTCCATATCTGGCACGATGTTCGACGATACTCAGCCTAACAAATCTATATGCCTAGTATGTAAAATTTTATGACATGCCCCATTTCAATGCAAGTAAAACCGCGAAGATGGGGTAACATGCTTAATTGACTCCAAAATTTTCTTATCTTTGAGTCATTTGTACAAAATTATTTCTCCCGAATTGGTTAATATACTGCAAGACAAGGCGAGAATTCACCTCGCTTCCATGTAATTTTGATTGTGATTTCCGGTGTTTGCGCTTACCGGCCAGCGCGTATTTTCAACCTGCGTCAGACTCTGCGCCAGCCGACTGATTGACCAATCCGCGGAATGCACGGACAGCAGATCGGTTGCCTTTTGTGACTTCGAAAACATCTTCGGCAATCGGCATCGCCACACCATATTTCTTGGCTAGAGCGATCACTGTCGGCGCACTTTTCACCCCCTCTGCGACCATGTGCATTTCGTCGATGATTTCATCAATATGACGGCCTTTGCCCAACTCGACACCAACATGGCGATTACGGCTCAGCGGGCTCGTGCAGGTGGCTATCATATCGCCCATGCCAGTGAGCCCTGAAAATGTTTCGGGCTTCCCGCCCATGGCAACGCCCAGACGCGTGATTTCGGCAAGCCCCCTGGTGATCAATGCCGACCGCGTATTGTCTCCGGCACCCAGACCATCCCCCATACCGACAGCGATCGCGATGATATTCTTGAGCACGCCGCCCAATTCACACCCCAGCAGATCGGTATTGGTATAAACGCGAAACAGACCCGAGTGGAACAGCTGCTGCAATTGTTTCACGATAATCTCGTCTTCCATGGAGATCACGCTGGCGGCCGCCTGCCCGGCCATGATTTCACGGGCCAGATTGGGACCGGTCAGGACCCCGACCGGATGACCCGGCAGAACCTCTTCGATAACCTCGGTCATCCGTTTGCTGGTGGTCAGTTCCAACCCCTTGGTTAGGCTGATGACCGGGACCCACGGCCGCAGATATTGCTTGGCTTCTTCCAGTACACTGCGAAAATTATTGGAGGGTATCCCCATGACCAGAACATCCGCACCTGACACGGCCTCGCCGATTTCCGACGTTGCGGTCAAAGCAGGGGGCAATTTTATATCGGGCAGATATTTGCCGTTGCAATGATTATTGTTGATATCGCTGACGGTTTCAGAATCTCGCGCCCAGATTTTTATCGGCGCATTGCGCGAAACCAGAGACGCGACCGTGGTTCCCCATGAGCCACCGCCGAGCAATCCAACTTTCAATTCCATAAACAGCCTCCATCGGCGACTCCTCTAGCGGGAGCCCATCCTGTCCAAACTGAAGGGAATTTCAATATTTTGCAAGGAACTCGAGATGATGCTTGGCGGTCCCCTTGGGGTTTTCGATCATCGGGATATGACCGACTTCCTCAAACACCACTGATTCTGCATTGGGAATGCCATCCTTCAGCACGTCGACACAACTGACATCGATCAACTGGTCATGGCGCCCCCAGATGATAAGGGTCGGCGCCTTTACCTGATCGAGCTGATCATTCAGTGCCTTGCCCGTACCATCCTCTACCAAAGTCCAGAAAATCTTGTCGAGCAGCTCTCGATGTACGGCAAAATCCTCGTAGACAATCTTGCGGAATTGCCCGGGAACTTTCATTGGCTTGTGTGCGACGAACGCGAGCATCCGCTTGACGTCGTCGGGATTGTGAATTTCCAGCGGATTTTTCCCGGCTTGGGCCTCGACCTGAAGCTTGCTTTCATTGGCTCCGACGACGCCCGCATTGTTGAACAGGGTCATCGACAGCAAGCGTTCGGGATAATCCAGCGCGAAACGCAGCGAGACAAAACCGCCCATGCTGTTGCCGCCTATATGGCATTTGTCTATCCCCATGGCGTCTAGGAATTCGCGCACACGTGCTGCTTGTGTTGCCATGTCATAATCGCGATCTACTTCGCGGATATTCTCTCCGAATCCTGGCAAGTCCGGAGCAATCAGGCGGTATTTCCCAACGATTTCCGGCGCGTATATCGCCCAATTATCCTTGTCGCCGCCGAATCCGTGAAGCAGTACCAATGGCTCGCCATCAGATGGCCCACCTTCGAGATATGGCCAGATCATATCGCCTGCTTTGATTGACTTTGCCGTCAGCTTGCCTTTTCGCCGCAAAGTGTTCCGCAGGAAACCGTATAAAGTTCGTGGGAACAGCACATAGAGCGCGATCAGCGACACCATCAAGATGCCCAATATGGTCAGGAAAATTTCTACTGCTTCCAAGTTACGTTCCTCTCGCCGCCAGTTGTTTGTCCAACCAGTCGGTCATTTCATTTAATATGGTGTCTTTTTCCGGTTCATTGAAAATCTCGTGAAACAATTCCGGATAGACTTTGAGCTGTTTCTCGCTTGAGGAGATATGGCGATCCAGAAATTCCGATCCTTCGACAGCAGCCAGACTGTCCTTGCCACCGTGAAGCAAAAGCATCGGCAGCGAAATCTGCCCGGCATTTTCCTGCACGGTGGTCATATTGGCCAGCATTTCAGCAGCCAGCCTTGCGCCCATTTTGCCATTGTAGACGAGTGGATCCGCGAGATAGTCTGCAACGACTTTCGGGTCCCGACTGACCCCGCTCGGATCGAGTTCGAGGACCCCGAGCTTCGGAAAGAAACGGGACAGAAAGCCACTGATAGCCTTGAGAACCGCGGACGGTTCCTCGGCCGCTTTTATCGCCGGACCGGAAAGCACGCAGGCAGCGAACTTGGTCTGCTCAATAAGCAGGTAGGTCGCGCTGATCAATCCGCCCATGCTATGTCCGACCAGCATGACGGGTAGATTGGAGGAATCCTGCGTGGCTTGGGCGAACAAACGGTCAACACCGTCACGAAAAACCGAAAAGCCTGGCACGAAGCCGGGCGTGCCGTCGGATTTTCCATGGCCCCAATGATCCATGGCAAAAACCGCATAGCCCCTGTCTACACAATGTTCGGCAAAATACTGATAGCGCCCGGAATGTTCGGCATAGCCGTGAACGAGCAGGATTATTGCTTTCGGCTTGTCGTCGGGCAGCCACTTCTGCCAATATAATTTCGCTCCGACCGCCTTGGAACCGGTCGCCAGCGTCAGCATCCCGTGTTCCTGTTTCAAGCAAGATTCCTTTTCATCACCAATTCATGATCGTGCGTCAGTTCATTTTCATAGTCGAACAAGATGCGGTCTAAAGTCTGGCTGATTTTGGTCTGAGTGCGAACCATCTCTATTTTCGGCCAAGTCGTTCGCTCGCCAAGCTGGATCAATTCGGCAATGTCTTCAACGGGTAAATTGCTCAAGATCTTGGAAGGTCCCCAGAACATAGTCGGACGAATGATATTGATATCGCCGGTATAATCCTGGTTGATCACCGACAGCGCCATATTTGCCATGCTATTCAGCCGCGGAAAATAGGACAAGGGTTTCTGCATCATCTCAACATTTGCGTTTAGCCATGCTTTCATGGTGGTCGTTGTTGCATTGCGGATGGATGACAGCGGGTTGCGTGTCTGGCTGAAATCAGTGGCAAACGGTGTAATCAGAGGATTGGCCTGACTGACAATATGGTGATTCACGCCATAAAGCCGCGCCAGTCGCTTGACCGGCAGATCGTGAGTAACCGAACCGTCAACCCATTTGCGATTGGGCAGATAAGGCACCCGTTCTCCGCGATGATCTTTGGCCGCCAATGTGACGGGTGGATAGATGCCCGGCACTGCGCAGGACGCCAGAACCGCTTCGCGAATATAGACATTGGGCGATGCAATTGCGTTCAGCAGCCGGGAAGTTTGATGCTTTTCCGCTGGCGCAATCGATACGTTGAGATGCCGGCCAGTAAGTTCGTAAGCCTCCTGAAACGTGAGATCGGGGAGCAAGTCTGTCAGACGCTGGCGTATTTCATCTGCGCGCATACGACTGGGACCGCCCAGAAATCCGCCCTGTCCTTCGTCTTCGTGACCCGTATCCAGAGTTAGATTTTCCGGTTTGAAAAATGGCGGTATTTCATTGTCAACATGGGTGCTGATTAGTGCGCCAACGACCGAACCGCCGCTAGAACCGGACATAATATCGGGTAGCAACCCTTCTTCCCAAAGCGCTTTTGCAACTCCGACATGAAAATAGAGATAAGCACCGGAACCGCTCATCAGAAACGCTGATCGTCCGTAGCAATGTTGCGCCCGGCGGAAGAAGTCGAGCTTTTCCTCGAATGGAATATCTGTGACCTTGTCGCTCGCCAGATATTCTAGCGAGTTGGCGATCGCGCCTACATAATCCTGGATAAGCTGTTTGGTACCAAATTTGGCTTTCTGGTGAAGCCGGGCATGACCCATGCCGTCCATATTTCCGTGAATGCCTTCATTCAGCGCATAGAGAAGACCGGCATTGTCCTGCGACTTCCATAGCTTGGAGAGGCGTTTCAGCCGGCGGCGAATGGACTTATGGTCAAAATGTTTACTCTCGTCAGACGACTTCCATATGTCGACTCCGGTTGATTTGTCGTGCGCTTTTGCGGCTTTCGACCATTCGGAATAGCTCTTGGCCTGGGCCATTGCCTTTTCCATTTTCAAAGTCGTGTTCAGGATCATCTTCGGTTCACTCTTTCACCAAAATTACGCATGGTAGCGTTCACCACCCGGGAATCGGGCGACGTACGATCTATCCGCTCCTTATTTCACTTTCGGCTTGCCCCCACCGATTGCCTTCGATGCAACGGTTCTGGGCTTTTTGGCAACCCGCCGATACATTAGCGAACCTTCTTTGGGGGATACCGGCCGTTCGGATGCCACCGTCGTTTTCTTGGTCCGACGTGCAACAGCATTTGGCTTGGCATCCCGCAGTTCGTTAAACGCTCTTTGCAGGCATTCGCGGAAAAACTCAACATCGGGCATCATTTTGCGGTCGGATATGATGCTGAACGAAATTGTTCCGTTATAGCTTGGCGTCGCGATAAACAGGCCCATCCCGTGCGCCAGAGGTGCCAGCCCATATTGATGGGTTAGCTTTGCACCGTTCATATATAGCTGGATTTGGGGGCCGGGAACGTTTGAAACCATCAAATTGCTCATTTTAGGAGCGAAGCGTTCATCGGTCATGATCCGCGCCACGCCCGCCATGGTCACACCGGGAATATGCTTGGTCAGATCGGTCATGATCCGCGCGCTGAGCCCGGACTTTGCCGCCTTGGTTTCACGCGTGGTGTCCCTGATGGCCTCGAGCCGCTCCACCGGGTCGGCAATATTAGACCAGATTTTTATCGTCATCGCCGATATATTGTTGCCGGGGTTGGCTTCATCCCCTGAACGGCTACGCGCGTTGACCGGCGCCACCGCCACAAGCGATTCCTTCGGAAGTTCCTTATGTTTGGTCAGATAGTGGCGCAACGCGCCGCTGCAGATCGCCAGCACCACGTCATTGATCGTCGCATCGCTTACTTTGAGACGCATTTTTTTCAGCTCGTCGAGATCAAAAGTGACCGCGTCGAACATTTTATGCGGCGTAATGGGGCCGTTGAACCGGGTTTCCGGAACGCCGGCCTCGGTCTTCTCGCCGCCACCTGCAAGATTTTTTTGAGCGGTTGATAGCAATGCGGGCGCAAATTTCAGCAATGCCTGGGCCAATTTTACTGGTGAAGTTACCGTGCTGTTGACCGCACGGCTCAATATTTCGGCAGCTGTCGGCAGTTCATTGGCCGTCGCTTTGCCTTCCGGTAGCGGGATTGCGGGCGTGCCTTTGCTATCCTTGTCCGAGATGGCGGCAAAGAAATGAGCCCCGGACACGCCATCAATGGTCGAGTGATGGATCCGCGTCAGAATTGCATAGCTTCCCTTGGCGTAGCCGGGAATATTGTCGAGCCCCTCAAGCACATACATATCCCACAATGGCCGGGTCATATCCAGCGGCTTGCTGTGATGGCGCGCAACGTGAATGCAAAATTGCCGCCAGTCGCCAGGCTCGGGGAGCCGACTGTGGGAGATATGGGCTTCGAGATCAAAATGCTCGTCCTGGACCCAATAGGGATGGTCGATATCCATAGGCAGACGGTATAATTTCCGTTTGAACATCGGCGAGATGTCCATCCGCTTGCGCATATGCTCGATAATATCCTTGAATCTTACCTTCCCGCCAGGAGCGGTGGACGGATCATAGATATAGACGGCCATCACATGGGTGAGATTGGTGGCAGACTGAATATAGAGAAACTGGGCGTCCTGTGCACTCAACTGGCTTATGTTGGCCTGCTCGGTCATCAATCATGTCCTTTCGACAGCGCGATCATTCAAATATCTTGTCGGCTAGCACAAGCAGTTCGAGCCGGGACTTTTCCATTCGCCTAGACAATGCTCTGAATTTGCGCAGCAATGCTTTCCGTTCGGCGATCGTATCCGTGGTGGTTTCGCCGGTCAGCCCCAATCCTGCGGCCATTCTGAAGCCGTTTTCAAACAGGATTTTTCCGATCGAGGCCTCGCTGGTGATCCGGCGCAGCAGATACGCCTGCCGTCCTTCTTTCAACGCCGTTTCCACACAGCTTTTCTTGTCGATCACATCGCCGGGCTCCAGCCGTGACAATATGTCCAGAACGATAGTATAGGCTTCCACGAAAGGCAGGAAGACCGCATGGCCGATCAATGGCTGAAAGCGGTTAGTCAGGCTAGCCAGCTTGACGCCGCCCTCGTCCAGTTTTGCCTGCCACTCCGGATCGGACCGCTGCAATTCGGCTTTCAGGTTCTCACGATATTGCTGCTTTTCAGGGTAGAAAAATTCAAATTTAAACAGGTCGCGAAGACGGTCGGTTTCATCCCAGAATATTTCCGCCGCGTTGCCGTCACTGACCTCCCGCGCCTTCAGCACCGACAATTCGATAATTGCCTTGTCGAGAAAATGATGGATGATCGTGTTGCGATAATAGCTGGCGATTGGGTGCTGGTCCGGTTCGATCGCGTAAACCAGCGTCGAGCCTTTATCGTAGCGGACGAGCAGTCCGTTATTGACCAAGGTTTCTATAACACGCTGCACGCCTTCCAGATTTTGATCGGTCAGATCATCGCTCAAGCGGATGTCACGGTCACGGGCCCAGCCGACCAGAAAGTTGATCACCGCACGCAGTTCCTCTTCTGTCATTGCGCGGGGGGCGGTGCCGAGCAAGCAAAGGCACATCAGCGAAGTCAGGGTCAGCGGCGTGGCCCGATTGGCCTGAACGGCAACTTCAAAAGCCATTTTCGACAGAGCCAGCCGGTCATTCGGATTGGGTGCCTTTTTGACTACGACCGGCTCGCCGAAATCGACATAGACCTTGCCCATCGGCTCGCGCAGGCTGCGCAGATAGCCGATAAACCAGCTCAACGATTCCGGCTTCTTGAGCCGTCCCGTCTGTTCGCTGGCATATTCCTCAACATCCCGGATCAGGTCGAAACTGGTGACAACGGGGATGATGTGGACATTTTCAATATCGTTGCTGTGCGCACTATCCATGACATATTTGAGCAGGCCATAGCGTGGTGGCATCAGCTTGCCGAGCCGCGAGCGCGTGCCCTCGAAGGCCCAGGTCATCGGGAAGCGTTTCTCGAGCAGATAGCTGACATAGTAACGCAATACGAGTTTGTAGACGGGGTTATTCTCGAAACTCCGGCGGATGAAGATAGTACCGGCGCGGCGAAGCATGAAACCCAGACCAAAAAAATCCAGATTGATGCCACCGAATAGGTGAATGAGCGGCAAGTCGTTCTGATAAGCAAGATCAGTCGCGGTTACGCCATCGATATAGGTTTTGTGGGTAAACAGCAGCAGCGTCGGATGTTCGCGCATCGTCTGCCGCAATCGGGTCAATTCCCTGCGATCAAAAACCACCTGATCGTCATAGCCCTGCGACAACATGAACCGGTCAAGCTTTGCCTTCATGTCGATGAACATGGGACTGGGCCGGGCGATCAGTTCCTTCATATATTTTGCAGCTTGCTCGTAGAGCGCGACTTCGCTCTTGCCCGTTTCGCCGGAAAGCTGGGTCATCGCAGCGCGGAACCGCGCATCGCTGCGCAAACCATCGGCAACATGACGCGGCACCTTATAGCGCCGTCCCCGCAATCCGCGTTCGGCAATATCCAGAACCAGACCAGCCTGTCGCACCACGAACGCCGCAAACTCACTATTGTCAGTCTGGTCGTAATCTTTGCTGAGTTCGGCAAAATTTTGTTTGAGCTCGCCAATCGTTGCAGGTTGTCCGATCAGGCACTGGGCGCGGCGTTTGTTGCGCAACAGGATCGACCGGGCGCGAAAAGCCCCGGGATTTCGCGGATCCCCAAAAATGACATGGCGCATTTTGACCGCACGACTTTTTTCAAAATTCGGGATACGCCAGGCGATGCGGACCGGCACCACCAAGATGTCCGGGCTTTCTTTCAGCTTTTCCTCGAGACGGCCGAGACGCATTTTTGCGCGTTCATCGGATATCGGCAAGCTGACCCAGTTGAGTTTCTCACCTGATCCGACATCGGGCATCGAGGTCAGGATCCAGTTGATCAGATAGCGCCGCTCGACACCATTGCGCGCGTCGATCACAAATAGCTTGGGACCTTGCGCCAGCAGCGGCCCGGAATTTGCTATTTGCGCTGCTTCGTCCATCCCCGCTCCTCGACTTCAGCCTATTCAGCCGCTTCCATTTTTGACGACTTCCCGGTAGCTCGGCCAGCTGTCGAGGTAGATCGACTTGCGGTCTGCTTTGCAACGGATTTTTTGCCAGTTGTTTTTTTGGCGCCCGCTTTCCGACCGACGGTCTTTTTCCTCTCGCCCGTTTTTTGCGACGGCGCATGTTCTTCGCCTAAAAGCGTTTCAAGAGCTTCCTCCTCTTCTGCCTGACCCAGAGCATCGAGGAACATCCCCCGCACTTCGGCGACATGGTCATTCATCGTCCGGGTGGTCCATTTACCAGTGTCGACCGCCGGCAGAACGTCAACCCTGACCTTGGCCGGGCGCATCAGAAATTCATTTTTTGGGGCAACATCGCCAGCGTTGTGAATGACGATCGGTACTATGGGTACACCGGCCTGGATCGCCATATGAAAGGCACCTTTTTTAAATGGGCCCAGTTTCGGCGAAAGAGTCCGCGTGCCTTCCGGTGCGATGACGATGGATTTACCATCGATCTTTATCGCATCGATCAGCGGCGCCATTGTCTTGATCGCGCTTCTTGCATTGGCGCGGTCGATGAAAACTGTGCCGGCCAATTCCATCAGCTTCCCGATCACCGGTGTATCGCGCACCTCCTTCTTGGCCACTCCGCCCATATCCTTGCGGATCAATTTGGCGAGGATCATCACGTCGGCTTTGCTCTGATGGTTGAAGACAAAAATACAGGGACGCGACGTCCACAGATTTTCCTCGCCGGTCACTTCCAGTTCGCAACCGGTCAGAGCCGTGGCAACATCGCCGAACAGGCCGGTTGAAAAATTCATCGCTTCTCGCTGCGACCCGGTCAGCGCCCATATCGGCAGCGATGCGATAGCCGAACCAATCAGCGAACCCGTGGCATAAATGGTCCGGATATAGTCGACTGGCTTGCCCTGCCCCCGGCTATCATATTTTTCCAATGGCCAGTCATTTTCCCGGGCGACTTCGCGCAATTTGCCATTCGGGTTCAGCGGCCGAGGCCTGCCGACCCGTTCCAGCAATTCGATATCGTCGTAGCTGTCGGAGTAGAAATAGCTATTGTCGAGATCCAGACCATATTCCGCAGCAAGCCCTTCGGCTGCGATCACCTTGCCTTCGCCAAAGCACAAGGGCCGGATGATGTTACCTGTGAATTCTCCATTCTCGACTTCATATTGCGAACACAGAACATGTTCGATGTCCAGATCGCGGGCGGTCGGCTCGATCTGGTAGATCGTGGCGGAGGACACGATGGCGATCGTATGACCCTTGGCACGGTGGGCCTCGATCAGGGCCCGCGCTTCCGGATAGACTTTGCGCGCGATATGCTTTTCGTAAAGTTCTTCGCCAAATTCGAAATAGCTGTCCTCGGTGACGCCTTTCATGAATTTTGCCGCGCCCGACATCAGTCCTGAAAAACCCATGTTGCCTGTGCTATATTGCGCCATCACATTGATCGTTTCGACGACTTCTTCAGCGGTCATCTCCCGCCGCTTGATTTTCTCCCACAACATTGCGGTGGCCGAATAGCCAGCGATGATGGTGCCATCGAAATCAAACAAGGCAGCAATATGAGCTCCTTCCGGAGCATCCAGGACGTCTTGCAAATGGGATTGATAGTCAGCCGTTTTTGTCTTGGTCATGGAAATGTCCTTCGCCGAAAATCCAACGTGCCAAAAAACAGCTGTCTTTCCCAGCTATTATTGGTGAAAAAATCGATTCACCGCGTTATCGGCCGCGAAAGTCCCTTTATGGTTCAACTGTGACGGAAGAATGAAGATTTTTCGCCATGTCGGCACGCGAAGTGGGCTGCTTGCACAATCCGGTTCAAGGAAAGTCAACTTTCGCGGCGATGGTCCGCTGGATCACGGTGATCATGCACATCACTGAATAGATTGTTGCGATGACGGCAAAATATTGAGGCAGCAGGCACATCAGGACAAAGGCGGTAATGGTCTCGGTGCCTTCTGCGAGACCTGTGTTGTAAAAGAAGCTCTTCTTGCCATGCGCGTCGGTTTCGCGGCCTGCTTTGGCCGCCATCACCGCATAGGCAAGGAAGCTGATGCCGGTCAGCGTGAAGCTGGCGATCAGGATCATTGCGAAAGGAAGATTGGCGATGGCGGAAAAGCCGAATCCGACAGGCACCGCGACGTAGAAAGCAAAGTCGCTAACAATGTCGAGATAGCCGCCAAAGTCCGACTGACTTGTCGCGCGGGCAACGGCGCCGTCGAGACCGTCAAGTATGCGGCTGAGCAATAGCAGCGCCAGACCGAACAGATAGTAGCGGCAGCCGATGGCGACGCCCGCACCGATGCCAATCACTGCGCCAGCGATTGTGACCTGATTGGCGGTAATGCCGAACCGCGCCAGCCCCTTGCCGATGGCGTTGAGCGGCGGGTCGATCAGCGGCCTTATCCGGGAATCAAGCATCTGGCCTCCTCAGGCAAAGGTGATCAGACCGATCACCGCTCCGGTCATCGCGGTGGCGCAATTGCCGGCGATCCAGCTTTTCATGCCCAGCCCCGCCACTTCGACCCGGCGCGATGGCGACAGGGTGCCGATGGTCGAGACCAGCAATCCGACGCTGGCAAGATTGGCGAACCCGCAAAGGGCATAGACGACGATCAACTGGCTGCGCGGATCGAAGGTTCCCTCCGGCAGGGCGGAGAGATCGAGATAGGCGACATATTCGTTGAGGATCGTCTTGGTGCCCATCAGCGCACCGGCGGCGGGCGCCTGATCCCAGGGCACGCCCAATGTCCACATCAGCGGCGCGAACAACCAGCCGAAAGCGCGTCTGATCGTCACTGCCTGACCGTCGACATAAGGCAATATCGTCAGTATCTGGTCGACCAGCGCGACCAGCGCGAACACCACCAGGATGATCCCGATAACCGCAAGAAACACCTGCACGCCTTCCATCGTTCCGCGCACGATGGCGTCGATGCTGCCGTCATATTTGAGGCCTGGTTCTTCCTCGTCACTGGTCTCGGTCTTGCCGTCTCCCGGCACCATCAGCCTGGCCAATAATATCGCGGCCGGCAGCGAAATGAGAGAGGCGGAGATCATATGGCCGACGGCATTGGGGACGGTAGCGGACAGGGTTGAGGCATAGAGAACCAGTATCGCGCCGGAGATGGTCGACATCGCCAGCACCATCACCATGAACAATTCTGCCCGGCTCATCTTCTCGAAATAGGCGCGCAACACCAGCGGCGATTCTACCACGCCGAGGAAGATATTCGCGCCGCCGCTCAGCCCGACCACGCCGCTGACGCCCATGGTCTTGCGCAGCGCCCAGGACAGGCCGCGGACAATCCAGGCGAGCACGCCCCAATGCCACAGCAAAGCAGATAGTGCCGAGAAAACGATGACCAAAGGCAATATCTGGAAAGCAATGATCAGTGGCGGTTGGGCACCTTCTTTCAGGACAAAGGGCAATTCCGCCCCACCAGCATAGCCGAACATATAGGATGATCCCACCACCGAGGCTTTTTCAATCGCCATCACGCCCTGGTTGGCGAGGCCGATGATATCCCAGACAAAGGGCACCCGGACGATCACCAGCGCAATGGCAAATTGCAGCAACAGCGCCCCGCCGATCCATTTCCAGCTTGGCCGGGCCTGCCGGTTTTCCGACAGGAGCCAGCCGAAAAGGAGGATCAGCGTCAGGCCGATCAGGCCCTGTCCCTGCTGCAGGATGCCGATCATCCGCGCATCCAGTTGTGATAGCGCTCGACCCAGCGCAGGAGGCCTTCCGGCGCATGCGCCCGTTTCCATTCGCCGGCGGCATATTTATTCGCTTCCGCCATCGTCGGATAGGTATGGATCGTACCCAATATCTTGTTGAGGCCGAGCTTATATTTCATCGCCAAAACATATTCCGCGATCAGCTCGCCCGCATGGTCACCGACGATGGTGACGCCCAGAATCTTGTCCTTGCCCGGCGGGGTCAGCACTTTTACAAATCCCTTGGTGGCGCTCTCGGCGATCGCCCGGTCCAGTTCGTGCATCTGGTAGGTCGTCACTTCATAGGCGATATCCTGAGCCTTCGCGTCCTGCTCGTTCAAGCCGACCCGGGCGATCTCAGGATCGATGAACGTCGTCCACGGAATCACCCGATAGTCAGCCTTGAACTTGCGGAACTGGCCGAACAGGGCGTTGACCGAAGCAAACCAGGCCTGATGCGAAGCGACGTGGGTGAACTGATAAGGCCCGGCGACATCACCGGCTGCGAATATATTCGGGTAGAGCGTTGCCAGATAATCATCGGTGACAACCGTTTTGTCGGTTTCGACGCCCAGTTCTTCCAATCCAAATCCGGTCAGCCGGGCGCGGCGACCGACAGCGATCACCAGCGCATCGAAGGCGATGCTCCTCTCCTCACCCTTCGCCGACAGGATAAGGCGCTTCTCGCCGTCCACCAGTTCGCAGCGGACCGCATCATGGCCGGTCAAGACGTCGACACCCGAGGCTTGCTGCGCGCCAAGCGCCAGCGCCGCGACTTCATCATCTTCCCGCGCCAGCAGGCGGTCGGAACGCTCGACCTGCACCACGTCTGCACCGAGCCGGGCAAAGGCCTGGCTCAGCTCGCAGCCAATCGGGCCGCCGCCGAGAACGATCATGCGCTTGGGAATATCGTCCATCTGCGCGAATTCTTCCCACAAAGTATCGCTAGTGACATAGCCGACGTCGTCCAGACCGGGCAGATCGGGCACAAACGGCCGGCCGCCGGTTGCGATGACGATGGAACGCGTGGTCAACCTCTGTGTCTCGCCATCTTCACGCTTGATCTCGACCGTCCACGGATCGACGATCGTGGCATAGCCCTTCACCACATCGACACCGAGATCGGTATAGCGTTCGACGCTGTCATGCGGCGCAATGTCCGCAATAATGCCGTGAATACGCTGCATCACCGCCTTGAAGCTATATTTCGGCTCGACCTTGTCCAGACCGTAAATATCACCGTGGCGCATCTGCTCGGCGACCTTGGCGCTCTTGATCAGCGCCTTGCTGGGCACACAGCCGTAGTTGAGGCAGTCGCCGCCCATTTTCGACGCTTCGACCAGAGTCACCTTGGCCTTGACCGTAGCGGCGATATAGGAGGAGACAAGACCAGCCGCGCCGGCACCGATCACCACCATATTGCGGTCATATTTTTTCGGCCGGGTCCAGCGCGCATAGACTTTCCGGCGCTTGATCAGTCCGACGATCCACTTGCCGATCCACGGCGTTATGCCGAGCGCGGCAAAAGACAGCAGCAGACCCGGCGAGCCGATGTCGCTGACTTGATCGATATTGGCGAGCTGGGTTCCTGCGTTCACATAAACCACGGTGCCCAGCAACATACCGATCTGGCTGACGATATAGAAGGTGCGTGCCTTTATTGCGGTCAGCCCCATCAACAGATTGATCAGAAAGAAAGGAAATACCGGCACCAGACGCAGAGTTAGCAGATAGAATGGCCCGTCTTTTTCAACTCCGTCGTCAATCGCCTTCAACCGGTCGCCAAATCGCGCCTTGATCGTGTCACGGAACAGATAGCGCGACGACAGGAAAGCGATGGTCGCGCCGATTGTTGATGCGAAGGACACGATGACCGTGCCTGCTAGAACGCCGAAAAGAGCGCCTGCCGCCAATGTGAGAATGAGTGCGCCCGGAAGGGATGCCGCTGTCGCCGCGACATAGATCAGGAAGAAGATGCCGATGACCAGGAAGGGCGCCGCCTGATATTGCGCGTCAAAGGCAGCTTGCTGTTCCTTCAGATTGGCCAGTGTCAGCTGCGAACCGAGATCGAAGTAGAAGAAGCTGGCGATAGCAATAGCGAACAGCAGAAGGATCAGTATTTTTTTCATGTAATTCTTTCCGCCCGAAGGGGCTCCGCTGCAATGGTCAGCTGTATATAGAGCTTCCTATATGGAGCTTCTGTCCGCTTTGGAACCTAGCGTAATTTCCGGCTCAGGTAGAATTTCTTTTGTAACCTTTTGCCTTGTCTGACCGATAGCGTTTCTGGAACGGGAGCGCCAAGCTCCACCAGAAGTCCGCCGGCCTGTTGGTCTGATATTCCCCTAGGCCAATGATCATATCGTCATGGCCGGCTTCCGGCTGTGCAATATAAGTGCCAAAAATCCGGTCCCACAAGGCAATGCTGAAACCGTAATTGCTGTCGGTTTCGCCGGGTACGGTCGAATGATGGACCCGATGCATGTCGGGAGTGACGAGAAACAGGCGCAGCCGTCGGTCCAGCCAGCCGGGCAGCCGCAAATTACTGTGGTTGAACATGGCGCACAGATTGAGAAGCAGCGCGAACACGAACACCGCCAGCAGGCTCGGACCGAGCAACAGGACCAGTGCCGACTTGTATAGCATCGACAAGATGATCTCGACCGGATGAAAACGTATCGCGGTGGTCACATCAATGTCGCGATCAGCGTGATGGACCTTGTGCAGAGCCCAAAGCAGCGGGATTTTATGGGTCGCGATATGCTGCCCGTAAATTGCCAGATCGAACAGGATCAGCGCCAGAATGAACTCCAGCCAGGCCGGCCAGTCGGTCCAGTTGAACAGACCGATATGGTGCTGCGCCGCATAGCTGGCGGCGGCGAGTGCGGCGATCGGGCCGATCAGGCGGAGCGCTGCACTGTCCAGCAGGATGATCAATATATTGGTCCGCCAGCGTTTTGCGCGCGGCAGCGAGCGCTTGCGGCGCGGGAATATCGCCTCGCTCACCGCCAGAATTGCAAACAGCAGCAGCGACAGAAGCAAGCCATATTGTGCAAGATCGGATGTCATGAGGGGTGGTACTGCTTCACCTTTCGGGCTTTGCTGTTTCAGGGATGGCGGGAAATTCGTCTATAGCAGAGAAGTGAGGCACAAAAGCCTATATTCGAATTTCCTCGGTTTTACGTGGGTTTCAGAGCGACACCGCGATCATCCCCTGCCCGCCTTCCCGGCGATTTTTCGCTACGCCGCGATATGGGTTGCAGCGCTGCGTCATGATCGCTAGATGCTGCCCCGTCTATGAGGTGCGTTGGCTGAGTGGTCGAAAGCGCCGCACTCGAAATGCGGTATGCCAGCAATGGTATCTAGGGTTCGAATCCCTAACGCACCTCCACAGACACTAGGGGTTTGATCGCCGAGCCAGTCCCTCCTAGGGCGCCGACCGGTCATCCTGGTACCTCATGCAATCGATCAACATGATGTTCGGCGGTGCCAGCTCCACCGCATAAATCTTGTTTCGGGTCACACGGGTCACACCCCCTAAAGCGGAAAAGCTCGTCACCACGAAAACGAGCTATTTCACGATAAAATCACAGACTTCCCCGCCGGTCGAGCACGAGCCCATTAGCCAAAAATAATCCGGCAGCGCGCAGGCCTGTGGGCGCAAGATCGAATATGACGGAGAGGGTTCATGGGGCTGGTTTACCAGAATCGGAAGCATGTAGGAAAGAGGCTTTGCGTGGATGGTGACAAAGACCATGTCGGGGTGACTATTTCCAGCCGTTCTCCATCAATTTGCGTTCGTTGTCCGCGTTTACCGGATCGCCAGCCATCATCGCGGCGGCGCGGGCGTTGATTTCGCTGCTTGAAGCCTGCCGATAGCCGCTTGTCGCCTTGCCGGGAATTATATCTTCCAACTGCCAATGGCCATTGGCTTTGCAGGCAATTCCGGCAACCGATTCACCGTCAAAGCTGCGGCAAATCTGATCCGATCGGGAGCGGAAGGTCAGACCGATGCGGTAGCTGCTGTCATCGTTCTGGGCAGAGGCAAGTTGCTTTTCCAATGCGGTCTCGAGCGCGCCACTGGCAATCAGGGCCCCATCTTGTTGACCGATGGGACCGCCATTCTGGCCAAGCCCAAACTGGCCAACCACAATTCCCAACGCCAGCGTTGCCGCCATTGCGCCCCATTGCGCGACGCCGAAACCTTGCCGGCGGGCCCCTTTCCCATCCTCGTCGGCTTTTCGCCCGGCAAAGCTGTTGTCGACATTGCTTTCCATCGAAGCGGTCAGCAGTGCCGTCAAGCGATCCGGCACAGGCTCCTGCGCAACGGGATCATAATGGGCCGCCAATCGGCTTTTCAACGCCTGTTCCCGGGCAATGCGCTCCACCAATATGCCGTCCGTTGCCATCGCTTTTTCGATCCGCCTGGCTGTCACCGCATCGCATTCACCGTCGACATAGGCGATGATGGTTTCCTCATCAAAAGTCATGCTGCCTCTCCCAGTCCACGTTGCAGTGCCTCGCGTCCACGGACCAGTCGCGAGGTCAAGGTTCCAATCGGTATTTCGAGCAATTCTGCTGCTTCCTTATAGGCAAAGCCCTCAACCAGAACGAGCACGATGGCTTCGCGCTGTTCGAGCGGCAAGAGTTCCATTGCGCGATCGACATCGGAAAGTTCCATCCGTTCTTCCATGCGCTGGTGATCGTCGCCCGCGACGTTCTGCATCGCGTCATCATCATTGGCAACATGTTCCCGGCGACCCGCCGCACGGACAGTATCGATCCATATATTTCTTGTAATCCTGTACATCCAGCTATCCAGTCTTGTTCCCGTTTGCCATTGGTCACGCTTGTTCAGCGCACGTTCGAGGGCCATCTGACACAGATCATCTGCGTCATCGATATTGCGCGTTAGGCTGCGGGCGAAACGCCGCAGTTGCGGGAGAATTTCCAACAAATCCTGTTCAAATGCCATTCAGCGCAGATATCCTTTATTGAAGGTCTATGGATTAAACGATGGAACGGGTTCGTTTAATCCATGAAGGCAAAAAAAAGCAAATGGGCGATTGCCCGAGTCGCCTGGAAGGAATGGAAGCATGAAATTGACCCGCAACTGGTGGATCATTGCGGTTTTGCTCATGCCCGCCGCTGCATCATCACAATTGTCGCTGCCCGGCGTCGGCCCGAGTCTGGCTTTCCCAGATCGAACCCTAGGAGACGCGGTCAGCACGGTGGTTGATCCGGTTACCGGCGTTATCGAAGGCCACTTGTTGGACCGGCTAAGCAAATCGGAGCTCAACGGCCTGCTCAACCGGCTGCGTATCGACCGCATCAACCGGTTTTTGCGTGAGAACCGGGCTCATGTCGAACGGGATCACAATGGCGATCCAGCGGTGCGGGGGATTTTGGTGGCGACCGACATTTCGGAGGCATCCATCAGCGAGGCTGTGGAAAATGGCTTTACCGTCGTCGAACGGGGCCGGATCGACGGACTGGATCTGGCGTTTGTAAAATTTTCGACCCGCGAGGGGGAGACCCTGAAATCGGAGCGGAAGAAGCTTCAGAAAATCGCACGCGAAGCCGAGATCAGCGGTGACAATATCTATTTCACCAGCAACACTGCCTCGGGCCGCACTGCGGGTGTGCTGCCCGCTGGATTGCTTGCCGGCGGTACTGCACAAGACGCAAAAATCGGCCTGATTGACGGCGGCGTGGCGCGACACAGCATGATTGCAATCCCCGTTGAACAGCGCGGGTTCGCCGAAGGTGCGCCGGTATCGAGTGCCCACGGAACAGCTATCGCATCGCTGATTTCAGTGAGCCAGAACAATCGCGGAAGCGGGCTATTGTCTGCGGATATTTATGGCAGCGATCCGGCAGGTGGCAACGCTACCGCAATAGCGCGTGCGCTCGGCTGGATGGCAGCCCGAAAAATTTCTGTCGTGACGATTAGCCTCGTCGGGCCGGACAATGGCTTGCTTCGACGGGCAATCAGGTCAGCTCAGGGCAAGGGTATGCTGATCGTGGCGGCAGTGGGCAATGACGGGCCTGCGGCACCGCCGCGTTTTCCGGCGGCTTATAAAGGTGTTCTTGGCGTGACGGGCGTAGATAGCCATCATCGGGCGTTGCCCGAAGCAGGGATCGCAACTCCGGTCGATTTCGCTGCCCCCGGCGCGGATATCAATGGTGCATCTCCAGGTGGCAAAACCGTACCGTTGCGGGGCACATCCTTCGCCGCCCCGATGGTTGCCGCGCGGCTCGCTGCTCACTATCCTTCTCCGAATATAGCACGCATCGAAAATGCGGTGAACGCGCTGATCAGCGAAGCCAGGGATCTTGGTAAAAAAGGTGTGGACAAGGTCTATGGCAATGGCCTGATCTGCCAAAACTGCGCGGTGCGCTAAGCCGACAAATATTTTTTCAACTGACGGATTAATCCAGCAAGTCGGGTCGTTCTCCTACCAGATGGCGAGAAAACCATCGTCACAAACGGAGAAACATCATGAAAAAATTGATCGCAAGCACAATCACAATCACACTTCTGGCTGCAGCGCCAGCATCAGCCCAGCTGCTTGGTGGCAGCGGCGGTCTTGGAGGCTCGCTCGGCGGTTCATTGGCTGGCAACCTGGGCAGCACTTTGGGTTCCGGAACGGACACGATGGGCCAGGCTAACGGAACCGTTGCCGGACAGGGTGGCGTTACCAATTCCACGCAGGTTGACCGGACGGTCGACACCAGATCAGGCCAGGTTTCGACTGATGCCAATAGCAACTCCAATGCCAATGGTTCGCTGCTGGGCGGCGTCGACTTGCCGAACGGCACTGCCAATGGTGCCGCAAACGGGTCTGCGTCCGGTTCTGCCAGCGTCAGCTCCGATGCAAGTTTGCTCGGCACCGACGCCGTACGTTCGACGGCCGGACAAGCGATCGGGACGGTCCGCCAAACGGTCGGGAGCGCAAGATCGGCTGCCAGCAGCGCTGCATCAACCGCCACCGGAACGGCTGGTAACGCCGTCAGCGGCGCACGAACAACTGGCTCCCTTGCTGGCAACGCTTCAGGCAGCGGTAGCGGCATGGCGATGGGTAATTTGGGTCAACTCGCAGCTTCCGGCAGCACCGCAGCCAATGCAAATGGCATGTTTTCGGTTACACCCGGAATGCCGATCGCAGATTCGAAGGGACGCGTGATCGGTGTTGTTCAGGATGTCCGGCAGAGCGGCTCGGGCGTCGTCAACGCAGTGGTCGTTGAAGCCGGCAACCGTACCGCCACCCTGCCCGCGGCGAACTTTGCCGGATCAGGCGACGTGCTGGTGACTGCAATGGGCAAAGGCGAAATCAAGCAGGCGGCCAAGCAGCAGGAAAAAGCAGCGCAGGGTCAAACCGATAACTAAAGGATTTGCAGACAGGCTGTCTGTGACCTGAAGTTCGTCATCCCCCCGATATCCTGTTTGCAAAGGGCGCGTCAGACCGAAGTCTGGCGCGCCCCTTTTGCGCATATTCGTCCGACAGGGCGCGCCCGGAACCATGTGAGCGTCGGCATAGGTCATGTGGTCCGGCTTTATCCGCCAGCCTTTTGCTTCATAATCACGGCTCCACCGATAATCGAAACGGCCAAGCCAATCCAGAACAGGATCGCAAAGGGGAAGCTGTTGCCGAAAACGGATCTCGCCAGAAGCGTCATAACCAACGCAAGCGGTGTGCCTATAATGACGCCGTGCCAGGCACCCCGCAGCCGAGGCTCCTCAATGCCTCTGCGTCGACGCTTGCCGAGCCAGATATAGGTGCCGGTTGCACAGACTGCCGTCAGCGCGGCACCGAACAACAGATAGGCGAGCTTCACAGGGAGGCCGCCGAAGGTGCCGAAGTGCAACTGGTATGTGGAGGCTGCAGCCTGTTGCCCCCATTCACCGTCCGCGAGACCGGTCACATGTTCGAAGCTACCGTCGGCATCGAAGGCGTAATATTCGCCAAAAATGAGCCTTTTGTCATGCTCACCGACGATCTGGACATGCTGTCCCCTGGTGAGCGGATCGTGGAGAATGGCGTAGGTCAAACGCACATCGGGATATTCGGCGGCCATATGCACCAGAGCAGTTGCGACATCGGGAACCGGTGCCGGACGAGTGTCCGCCTCTCCCTCTTCCCCGAAAATCGGACCATAAACCGCTTCGACGTCACCCTGATAATCGTCTGCGGCAACGCCATAAGCGGTTATACTGGCTAGTCCGATTAGCGCACCGGTCAGCGCGATCGCAACGGAAAACGGCAAGGTCCAGACGCTGAGACGGTTGTGCCAATCGGCCAGTCCGATGCCACTGTCGTTGCGGGCGCGTAGGCGGAAAGCGTCACGAAAGACGCGCGGATGGGCGACGACGCCGCTGACCGCCAGCGCCAGCATCATCACGCCCAATATGCCAACGATGGTGATGCCGACAAGTACTGGCAGATTGAGCGTGTAATGGAGTTTCACGACGAAGTCCGACCAGGCGATCTCTTCGGGTCCGGTGATCGAACCATCCTGCGCCAGATAGACCGCCTGCGTATCTGTGGTGACCGCGGTGCGCGGCAACTCCTCGTCCGGAAGATGGACATAAAGATGCGTGGTACTTGGCTGGCCTGCTTCGCTTGCCAGCACCGCCTCGACGCCGCGTTGCACAGCTTCTGGCGCTATAGACGCCATTTCCGGCGCGTTCGGTTGCTCGACGCGCTGGAGTTCCTGATAGAGAACAGCAACCGTTCCGGTCAGCGACACAATATAGAGCAGCGCCCCGGCAATCAGGCCGATAGCGGCATGGGCAGAGAGAGACTTTTTCACCGTCCCCGGTTCGATTGCGACGCTCATAGCGGGCTCCCTGTGACAAAGGCTGGAATGGCACTGGCGACGGGAATCGCGATGATCGCGAGTTGGCGTTTGCGGCTGTCAGTCATCAGGATTAGGAACGCCAATATCGTCCAGCCAAGCGGCGCCGCGAACAGCGCCAGTACATTGGCATTGGCTTCGCTGGCGCCGAACAGCAGCGCTATCCAGCGCGTGGTGATCGCGAGAGCGATAGACGAGACCATCCCCGCCAGCACGACCAGCAGAAATGTCGTCAAGCGCCTGGCGAAGCGAAGCGGTTCACCAGCCTCGGGCAACATCCCTGCCCTGCGGTTGGACGGCTTGCGCTTGGCCGGTGGCGACTTCCAGGCCGCGAAGGCAAGGACGACCAGAGCCGTCGCCATCGCCCATAGCGAGATGACCGTCACTCCCCACGCGCCTGCACAGGCCCATCCTGCGGCGACGGAAACCGCGAGGAGTAGCCAGCCCACGCTATTGAGTAGCAGCGACCGCCCCCGCCTTGCCCAGGAAAAGCGCAAGACCAGGATCGCAGTAATCGCACTGGCCGATCCGGCCAGGAAGAGCATATCCTCCGTCATCAGAAACGGTAGCTTACCGTGCCCATGACGTTGCGTTCACTACCCACAAAACAATCGCCGCGCGCCAGGCAGGCCGAATAATGGCGCTTGTCGAATAAATTGGTAGCGTTCAGCGCAAAACTCCAACTACCATGAGTCACCTCCGCCAGTGCATCGACCAAAGTGAAGGACGGTGTGACGAGGCCATCGAGAAAAGCGGGGCCGTATGAGCGGTTCTTTCCGACATGACGGACGCCGCCACCAAGGAGGAGTGTGGTGTTGCTCCCCAACGAGAAACCCTTGGTGGTCCAGAGCGAGGCGTTGAACTTGGGCACATTGTCGATCTGGTGACCCGTGCCTGCCACCTCGGCCTTGTTGTAGCTGGCATTGGCGATGACGTTCAACTCACCTGGCAGCGAGACATTACCTTCGAATTCTATTCCTTTGGATGTCATTGATCCAATTTGAATTTGATCGGTCGGATCGACGGTACTGTCATCGGAAACCGGCCGGTTATTCTCCTTGATGTGATAGGCCGTGACGGTCGCCAGGATATTGTCGGCGGGATGGAATTTGATCCCCGCCTCGAACTGGCGGCCGGACTTCGGAATGAAGGCGCTCCCATCGCTGGCCGTTCCGGCGATCGGTTCGAAGCTTTCGGTATAGCTGAAGAAAGGAGAGACACCTTCGACCATTTCACCAATGATTCCGGCGCGGAACGTCGTAGCTGCATCGCGCCGGGTTGGCCCGCCCATGCTCTGAGCGGTCGTCCAGTCACGCCGCGCCCCGAGCACGATTGAAACACGGTCGAAGAAACGGATCTGATCCTGGACATAGATGCCCAGCTGATCCTGCTCGACATCTTCGGAGACATAAGTCGGCGTCGGGAGCCCCCCGCCATAATCGGACAGGGCATCATAATCGATATCGTAGATGTCGATCGCCTCAACGGCGAAGCCCCGGGTCTTGTGAACCGTGCTGAAGCTATAATCGAGCCCCGTGAGCACCCGATGCTCGATCGCCGAACCGGTGTTGAAATCAAGCTGGACATTATTGTCGGTGGAGAAGACTTCCATCCGCGCAATGGTGCCATCGACATAGAGACCGATAAGCCGCTGGTCCGCGTCAAGATACGGATTGGTCGGATTTGAATAGCTGTTCGGATAATGGGTCAGATAGGTCAGATCGCTGTCGATATAGCGCGCCTTGAGATTGATCCGGGCTGTTTCGTTGAAACGGTGCTCGAGCAAGGCAGTGCCCTGCAGCAGGCGGCCGTCATAACGATCCCAGCCGGGCTTGCCGACAAATAGGCTGTTAGACAGCTGACCGTTTGGATTGGGAAGAATTGTCCCGACCAGCGGCAGAAATTGTGATGTCGAACCGCCATCGTCTTCCTGATACAGGCCGATCAGGGTGATCTCGGTTTCGGAGGATGGCTGGAAGGTGATTGACGGCGAAACCATCACACGGTCGTCGGGTACATAATCGGTTTGCGTGTCAGCGTCACGCACCCGGGCGACAATCCGGGCGGCAACCGTGTCGCCAAGCGGACCGGTCACGTCGACCAGTGCTTCTTTGCGATTGAACGAGCCATAGCGCAGCGAAACTTCTCCGTTCGCCTCGAATTCTGGCCGTTTTGAAACAAGATTGATGATCCCGCCAAGCGCGCCCTGCCCGAACAGGACCGAGGCCGGACCACGAACCAGTTCTACCTGGTCGAAATTATAGGGATCGGCGCGGATGCTGGCATAAAAACTGTAGATGTCGCGCATGCCATCACGGAACTGGAGTGCGTTGATTCCCCGCACAAACGCACCATCAACCCGGCTGTCCGGCCCGTATGGATTGGCCGTTACGCCTGAGACATAATTCAACGTGTCGCCGATGCTGATCGCACCCTGCGCCAGGAAAAGCTCCTCTTTGATCACCGTGATTGGTTGCGGCGTCTCGATAATCGGTGTGTCGGTCTTGGTCGCGCTACTGCCTTCTTCCAACGCACCGGTAACGATGATGGTGCGTTGTTCTGCTTCCTCTGCAGCATCTGCGGCAAAAGCCGGCAAAGGGGAAAGCGCGGTCGCGCACAGGATGACGGTTTTCAGAAGTCGCATTAATTTCCCTCACATTCCAATCGTGTGGCCACCTACTATTGCGAGTCATTTGCATTTGCAATAATAAATGTGATTTGGTTGTAAGATACTGATCTTCAATGAAAACAGGCATGACTGACGACGGCAATGATCGAGGATAATTATATGCGCATAGGAGCAGAACAGAGAATCGGAGATCAGTGGCTGCACAGGATTTGCCCGTGCCTCGCAATGGTTCATCCGGTCCAGCAGGCATAGCCCGCCCCGCCTTCGTCCCTCACCCCGCTTAAATCCCGACGCGGCGCTTGCATCTGATTCCAAAGCGCTTAAATTGTAAATATGAACTCAGCAGACCCATTCAAGTCCGGCAATCCCTTGCCGCCAAATACGCCCGACATCCTTGATGCGCGCTTTGCAATTGGCGATGTCGTGCGGCACCGGATTTTCGATTTTCGCGGCGTGATCTATGATATCGACCCGGTATTCGCCAATAGCGAAGAATGGTATGAGGCGATTCCGAAGGATTTGCAGCCGCCGAGAGACCAGCCTTTTTATCATCTGTTCGCGGAAAATACCGACAGCAGCTATGTTGCCTATGTCAGCCAGCAAAATCTATTGTCCGATGATAGCGGCGAACCGGTCAGCCATCCCGATGTCGCGCGACTGTTTCAGGCGACCGAGAGCGGCAAATACAAGCTGCACCAAATCCACCAGCACTAGTTATTTTAGCGCCGCTGTGCGTCCGGTCAGGACTTGATTTTCCAGCCCGATTTCAGCAGAAAATAGCACAGCAACGTCAGGCCAATGTTGATCGCCAGCAGGATCAGCGCGCCCAGGACGACCGGAGAATCCGCCTCGGCCAGAAAGCCATAGCGGAATCCGGATATCGCGTAGAAAAACGGATTCACATGGCTCACGGCCTGAAAAGCCGGAGACAGGCGGTCTATCGAATAAAATGTACCGGACAGGAGCGCCAGAGGCGCAACCACGAAGTTGCTGACCGCCGCGGCGTGATCGAATTTTTCCGCCCAAATCGACGTCAGCACTCCGAGCAGAGACAGCATAGCTGCCCCCATCAGGCCAAACCATAGCACAGCCCACCAATGGGAAACCCCAACATTCACGCCCGGCCAGATGAACATCGCCAGCCAGACCGCAAAGCCGACCAGTATCGCTCTTGTCATCGAGGAAGCGACCAGCGCCGCCAGCAATTCTCCGACCGACAAGGGTGGCGTAAGATAGTCGATGATCGTCCCCTGGATCTTGCCGACCAGCATCGAGAAGCTGCTGTTGGCAAAGGCATTTTGCAACATGCCCATGCAGATCAGGCCGGGCGCGATAAAGTCGGCGAACGGCACGCCCAATACGGTACGATCGCCGCGGCCCATGGCGACGGTGAAGATGATCAGGAACAATAATGTGGTAATCGATGGTGCCCAGATGGTTTGCAGCTGGACTTTGACAAAGCGCCTGACCTCTTTCCAGTAGAGCGCCAGAAATCCGGCCCAGTTGACGCCGCGGATGATCGGCGCACCGGGTTCGGCAAAGTGCATTGCATTGACCGGAGAGCCGGTCGCCTGTTCTTTTTCGGGTTGGTCAAGCATATGCATATCGCCTATCGGCTCGGAGCATCAATCACAACCCCATATCGCGCCGGGCATGCGCCATTATCTCGCCCAATATCGTGGTTGTATAATCACCCCGTCGACCCTATATCGCCCATAACTCGAGATAATTAGGACTTTGCATGGCTTGGACGGATGAGCGGATCGATTCGCTGAAGAATATGTGGGAAAAAGGCCTGACTGCCAGCCAGATCGCGGAAGAACTGGGCGGCGTCAGCCGCAATGCCGTGATCGGCAAGGCGCATCGCCTTGGCCTGAAGTCGCGGCCTTCTCCGGTAAAAGCAAAGCCACAGGCCAAAAAGGGCGCAAAACCCGCGCCTAAGCCGAAAAAACCACCAGCCAAGGCTGGCGCGGTTGCCAAGCCGAAGGAAGAGCATGTCGCGCGTCGCGCCATGCCGCCGCCAACGCCGGCTGCCCGTACCCATGCCGCACAGCAGGCGCGTCAGCCCAAGCATGATGGCCCGAAGATCGTTTCTGTCGGCCCCGGCGGCTTCCTGCGTCAGGGTCCCGGCGACCAGCAGGCACCGATTCCGCCAGCACCGCCGCGCCGTCTGGTTCCGGCCAAGCCGAGCGAAGAGATTGCCGACAAGACCAGCTTGCTCGACCTCAACGATAAAATTTGTCGCTGGCCGATCAATCATCCCGGCGAACCAGACTTCCATTTCTGCGGCGAAGAAGTGAACCCGGGCTTTCCGTATTGCGTCGAACATTGCGGTCGTGCGTTCCAGGCCCAATTGCCGCGCGGTGCCCGTCGCGCGCCACCACCGCTGCCCTTCGGCGGCCCGAGAGTTCGTTAAACAACCCACCAAATTACAAGAATTTTCAACGCACTGGCCAGAGACCACATAAGTCTCTTGCCAGTGTGACTCTTGCGCTCTTATAGGATCGAACATGTCTGATGATCTGTTCGGTTCCAACCCGCCAAGCCAATCCAAAACCGGTGACTATGATGCTTCGGCGATCGAGGTTCTCGAGGGGCTGGAGCCTGTTCGCAAACGACCCGGCATGTATATTGGCGGAGTTGATGAACGCGCGCTCCACCATCTTGCTGCCGAAGTCATCGACAACAGCATGGACGAGGCCGTCGCCGGTCACGCCAGCCGGATAGAAATCACGCTGGATTCAGAGAATCGCCTGACTGTGACCGATAACGGTCGTGGTATCCCCGTCGATCCTCACCCGAAATTCCCGGGCAAGTCAGCGCTCGAAGTCATCATGACGACGCTTCACTCGGGCGGTAAATTTTCCGACAAGGCTTATGCGACATCCGGCGGCCTGCACGGCGTGGGTGTCTCGGTCGTCAACGCCCTGTCCTCCGACACGATCGTCGAAGTGGCACGCAACAAAACCATCTATCGCCAGACCTTTGCGCAAGGTCTCGCGACCTCGAAGCTCGAGGAAGTCGGTACGGCGCCCAACCGGCGTGGTACCAGCATATCATTCATTCCCGATGTCGAGATTTTTGGCGAAGGAAACCGGTTCAAGCCGTCGCGGCTGTTCAAGCTGGCGCGCTCAAAGGCCTATCTCTACGCAGGCGTCGAAATCCGCTGGAAATGCGACGAGAGTCAAGCCAGCGATGACGTACCGGCGGAAGCTACATTCCAGTTCCCCGGCGGTCTTTCCGATCACCTGCGCGAACAGCTTTCCGGGCGCGAATGCGTCACAACGGATTTCTTTGCCGGCAATCAGGATTTTCCCGATAGTCAGGGCCGGGTCGAATGGGCGATCACCTGGCCGATCTGGACCGATGGCAGCTATAGCTGGTATTGCAACACCATTCCCACTCCCAATGGCGGCACTCATGAGACAGGCCTGCGCAACGCGCTGGTTAAGGGATTGCGGGCTTTTGGCGAACTGGTCCAGATCAAGAAGGCCTCACAGCTAACTGCAGACGACATCATCTCCGGCGGCGAAATGATGCTGTCCGTATTCATTCGCGATCCGCAGTTCCAGAGCCAGACCAAGGACAGGCTGACTTCCCCGGAAGCGTCAAAGCTGGTCGAAAATGCCATCCGCGACCATTTCGACCATTTCCTCACCGACAATATGGATCGCGGCAAGGCGTTGCTCGGATTTGTCATGGAGCGCATGGATGAACGGCTGAAGCGCAAGGCCGAGCGCGAGGTCAAACGCAAGACTGCGACATCGGGCCGTAAGGTCCGCCTGCCCGGCAAGCTGACCGACTGTTCGATCGGCGACCCGGAAGGCACCGAATTGTTCATCGTCGAAGGCGACAGCGCCGGCGGCTCGGCCAAACAGGCGCGTGAGCGCAAGACCCAGGCAATCCTGCCGATCCGAGGCAAAATTCTGAACGTGGCTTCCGCAAACAACGCCAAGATCATGGCCAATAGCGAGATTGCCGACCTCATTCTCGCGCTCGGTTGCGGAACGCGCAAGGACTGCGATCCCGACAATCTGCGTTACGAGCGGGTGATCATCATGACCGACGCCGATGTCGACGGCGCCCATATCGCGACCTTGCTGATGACCTTCTTCTTTCAGGAAATGCCGGAGCTGGTTCGGCAAGGGCATCTTTATCTGGCCCGCCCGCCGCTCTACCGGCTGAGCGCCGGCGGCAAGAGCCTTTATGCCCAGGATGATGCTGCCCGGGCCAAAATTGAAAGCGGACCGTTTAAAGGCAAGAACGTCGATGTCAGCCGGTTCAAGGGTCTCGGCGAAATGAACCCGTCACAGCTCCGCGAAACGACAATGGATCCCGAGACACGGTCGCTGTTCAAGGTCACGCTGCCGCAGGAATATGAGCAGCGCGCCGGAGTCAAGGATCTGGTTGACCGGCTGATGGGGAAAAACCCCGAGCACCGATTCAACTTCATCCAGCAAAATGCGGCCAGCCTTGATGAAGATGTGATCGACGCCTAGTGGATGAAGCCTGATCCATAGATAGTTAGGGGAGATTATTGTGCGGTTCCTATATGTTTTCGCGCTTTGTCTTCTGCCCTTCTTGCACGCTTTCGCTTCAAGTCCTGCCACGGCGCAAATCCAGACCACCATATCACCGCAGCTTTCGGATCGCGCCAATGATGTGCTGCGCCTGTTGCAGGGTGCAGAGATTGAAGCCGAAGTGTTTGACGAGAATTTCCGCAACGCCGTGCCCCCTGCCCAGTTTCGTGCGCTCGTCCAGCAAGTGGCGGCGCAGCAGGGACAGCCGCTCGCCATTCTATCAATCGAGTCGCGCAACGCCAATTCCGCGACCCTCAAGATCCGCTATGAAAATTCCGTTGGCACGGTCAATATGGATCTGGAAAGTGATCCACGCTATCGCATCTCCGGACTACAACTGACCGGATTTGAGGCGGTTGGTGATTCCATTGCCGATATCATCGCCGCGATTGATGCACTGCCGGGCCGTCAGGGTGTGTTGGTCCAGTCCCTGGATGCGCCAGACCTCCCACTCATCGCTTCACTTGATCCCGATGGACGCTATGCCATTGCCTCGGCGGTTAAACTCTATATATTGGCGGAACTCGATCGCGCTATCCAGACGGGCGAACGGCAATGGTCCGATGTTGTGCAACTGGGGCCGAAATCCCATCCGTCCGGCATCAGCCAGAACTGGCCCGACGGGTCGCCGGTCACGCTGCACACGCTGGCGACACTGATGATTTCGATCAGTGACAATAGCGCCACGGATACGCTGATCCGGATCATCGGCCAGGACGAGTTGGCCCGGATCGTTGCAGTCACCGGCCACCACAACCCGGACGAGTTGCGGCCCCTGCTGATGACGCGTCAGGCATCGGCCCTGAAAATGCCGGTTCATGCAGTGCGCCGAGAGCAGTATCTGAACGCCGGTCCGGCTGAGCGCGAACAGCTGTTGGCCGATTTCGACAGCGCCCTGACGCTGGACAGTCTCGATTCCCGGATATTGACGCACCGCCCCAACTTCATCAATCAGCTGGAATGGTTTGCGACCCCGGCTGATATGGTCAGATTGCTCGACCATCTGCGTCGGAATGCAAGCGAGGAAAGCCGGACGATATTGGCGATCAATCCCGGCATCGGTCAGGATGCGGCAGATAATTGGGATTATTTCGGTTACAAAGGCGGATCAGAACCCGGGGCGCTGTCGTTCAATTTCCTGTTGCAGTCAAAAGCCGGCGAAAATTATGCCGTGTCAGTCAGCTGGAATGACGAGGAAATGTCGCTGCAGGAGAGCGATCTGCTGGCGCTGACCACACGTCTGGTAAACCTGCTGGCCGAACGATAGCGAAACCCGAGAAGCCTAGGTGCTGGCGAGAGCCTCGACCAATGCCTTCACCTTTTGCTGCCGCCATTGCGGCAGCGGTGCCATCAGCCAGTAGCCACGTGAGGACACGCTGTCTTCGCCAATTATCTCGATCCGGCCCGCTGCCAGATCGCGCTGGACCAGCATCTTCGGCACCCAGGCATAGCCGAAGCCGTTGGCAGCCGCTTCAATGGCAAGGCCGCCATCAGCGACCCGCATCAGGGTTTCTTCACCTTCGGAAATGGGACAGCCGGGCCAGTCAATCTTGTTGCCGCCATTGAGACCGGGAGCGGCGACCTTCACGAAAACGGTATCGCCAAGCATCTTACCTTCATGCTGCCCCGGTCCGTCGCCAAGCCAGATCGCTACATCGAGATTGGCTTCAGTAAAATCTATTTCATCATCGGCAGCGACCAGCGCGAAACTGGTGTCCGGATTATTGGCGGAAAAGCTCGACAACCTCTCATTCAGCCATTTCTGGGTGAAGTCGCGCGGCGCTGCAATGGTAAGCTTGTGCGAGGACTGACCCGACTGCATCGCCCGGACGGCTTCCTCGAATTGCAGGAAACCGGAGCGCAAAGCATCCAGTCCAGTGGCTGCTTCGTCGGTCAGCTCGAGACCTTTGGGGGTACGGCGGAACATCACCACGCCCAGCATATCCTCAAGCGCCCGAATTTGCTGTCCGACAGCCGCCGGGGTCACCGCTAGCTCATCAGCTGCCTTGGTGAAACTGAGATGTCGCGCGGCAGCATCGAGCACACGCAGCCCGTTCAGAGGCAAATGGGTGCGCTTCATTGCTCGACCGTCGGTTCGGTGAGAGGAAAATGCGGAATGCGGACCTCAAAGGCTGGGGGCGTGCTGCCGATCATGACAAAATGCCCTTCCATTGCGCCGTTCGGCGTATTGAGCGGGCAACCCGATACATAATCGTGGGATTTTCCCGGCTGAATGACCGGTTGTTCGCCAACCACACCGTCACCGTCGACCATTTGCAGTCCGCCGCGTGCGTCGCTGATCTGCCAATGCCGCATCAATAGCTGTACCGCTGTGTCCCGATGATTTTCGATCCGGATGTGATAGGCCCAGAACCAGCGATTGCTGTCGATATCGGACTGTTCCGGCAGGAAGGTCACAGACACGCGCACGGTAACGCCGTTGGTGGTTTCAGAAAACGGGAAAAACGATTCCATAAGCATGATATAGAGTTAAAGCCCCACCGACGAAAGGGCCTGATCCAAGTCTTTGATCAGGTCGATCGGATCTTCCAGGCCAACATTGATCCGCAGCATGTCCTCGGTGATGCCGATCTCCAGCCGGGCCTCTTCTCCGAGCCCATGGTGGGTGGTCGATGCCGGGTGGCACATAAGCGATCGGCTGTCGCCGATATTGTTGGAAATATCGATCAGACTCAATGCGTTGAGCAATCCATGCGCTTGCTTGCGGCCACCGCCGACATAGAGCGAAAAGATCGGTCCGGCAGCCTCCATCTGGCTCATCGCGAGATTATGCTGCGGATGGCTGGGCAGGCCCGGATGCAGGATTTTCTCCACCCGCTGCTCCAGAAATTTGCCCACTTCGACCGCATTATTGCTCTGCCGGCGGATGCGCAGGTCAAGCGTTTCCAACCCTTTCAGCACAACCCAGGCGTTGAACGCGCTGAGCGTAGGACCGGTGTTGCGAGTGAAACCTAGCAACGGACCTTCGATGAATTCTTCCGTCCCGCAGACCGCACCGGCGAGAACACGCCCCTGCCCGTCCATCATCTTGGTGGCGCTATAGGCGACCACGTCGGCGCCATATTCCATCGGCCGCTGCAGCACATTGGTGGCAAATGCATTGTCGACCACACTGGTGATGCCCTTGGCCCGAGCGAGATCGCAAACGCTCCGGATGTCGATCACGTCCATGGTCGGATTGGCCGGTGTTTCGAAGAAGAAGACCTTGGTTTTCGGCGTGATGGCCCGTTCCCAATTCTCGATATCGCGGCCGTCAACCACGGTCGTGTCGATGCCGAATTTGGGCAGCAGCGTATCTGTCAGCCAGCGGCAGGAACCGAACAGGGCGCGGCTGGCAACCACATGGTCACCAGCTTCCAGTTGACACAGTAGAGCCGCCGTCATCGCTGCCATACCCGATGCCGTGGCCCGGCAGGCTTCCGCCCCTTCCATCACCGCGATCCGCTCTTCCAGCATCTGCACCGTCGGATTTTGCAGACGACTGTAGGTCATGCCGTCCTGCTCACCGGCGAAGCGGGCCGCGGCGTCTTCAGCACAATCGTAACTATAGCCCGACGTCAGAAACAAGGCCTCTGAAGTTTCACCAAATTCGCTGCGCATCGTGCCACTTCGAATCGCCTTCGTAGCAGGACGCCAGTTCTTGGTGATTTCACGGTCTTGACCAGTGTTTCTTTTCATGAATCTGTCCTAGCCGCCCGTCAGTTGCGCGACAATAGCGTCGCCGATTTCAGAAGTTGAAGCCTTGCCGCCGAGATCATGGCCGAGCACGCCTTGCACAAGCACGGCGGCAACCGCCGCTTCGATCCGGCTGGCTTCCGATTCCATGCCAAAACTGTGCCGTAGCATCATCGCGGCGGACAAGATCATCGCCGAGGGATTGGCGATGCCCTGCCCGGCAATATCCGGCGCGCTGCCGTGTATCGGTTCGTACAATCCTTTGGTGCCTTCGCCCAGCGAGGCCGATGCGAGCAGGCCGATCGATCCGACGCACATGCTCGCCTGATCGGAAAGAATGTCGCCGAACAGGTTGCCGGTGACTACCACGTCAAACTGGCCCGGATTGCGCACCAGCTGCATCGCGGCATTGTCGACATACATATGCGTGAGCTCGACTTCCGGATATTCGGCCGACAGTTCGATCATCACATCGCGCCACAATTGCGATGTTTCCAGCACATTGGCCTTGTCGACCGAGCAGAGCCGCTTGTCGCGACCCATTGCGGTCTTGAAGGCAACATGGCCAATCTGCCGGACTTCGCTCTCGTCGTAAGACATCATGTCATAACCTTCGCGCAGGCCGTCCACGGTTGTGCGCATGCCTTTCTCTCCGAAATAGACATCGCCGTTCAATTCACGGACGATAACGACATCGATGGTCCGCGCGATTTCCGGCTTGAGGCCGGAAGCATCTTCCATGCCTGGAAACATTTTCGCGGGGCGCAAATTGGCAAAGGTCTGCATTTCCTTGCGCAGGCCGAGCACCGCCTGTTCGGGGCGCAGATGCCGCTCCAGATTGTCGCAGGACGGATCACCAACTGCGCCGAACAGAACGGCATCGGCTTCCTTTGCCAGTTCAACGGTTTCCGGCGGTAACGGATGACCATGGTTGCGATAGGCAACACCGCCAACATCCGCGTGATCGAGACAGAGATTCGGTAGCTCCAGCGCCACAAGCACGCGCAGCGCCTCGACCATGATTTCCTGACCAATGCCGTCGCCGGCGAGCACTGCAATATGCATGAGGTTTCCTTCTTATGAGCGCGCCGTTCCTGCCGATTATCGCGCGCTTAGGCAACAACCCTTTTCAGGCGATCGACCAAAACCGTTCGCGCCGCCATCACATCCTTGCGACGGTCCACGAAGAAATGGCGTTTCAGGAAAAATCCGGTGACTCGCAGGCCGTCGAATATATCATCCCATTCGGGGGGCACCGGGTCTTTGAGAAAGGCCGGAAGCGGCAAAAGCCGTTCCTTATATTCCTGCCCTGCAAAAGCGCTCACCGCTGTCGCGCTTTTTGGGCTTATGTAAACCAGATCATCCTCAGACCCCGTTAGCGCGCATTTGTCCAATGTCAGCCCAAAGCCCAGTTCCGACAGCAGCAGCAACTCGTAACGCACCAAAGCCACGGCCCATCCCTGAGCAGACGGAGCACTGCAAATGGCATCAAGCAGGGCGGACAGAGCCGAATGCAATTGTGGATAGCTATGTTCTTCCGGCAGGATCGCTGCGGTTAAGGCGGTCACCCAGTCCAGCGCGGCACTGGCCAGCGGCTCGCCCAGAAACGGTCCCCGGCTCTGCTGCAATTCGGCCGTCATCGACGCCAGCTGGTCCTCGGTGCGAGAGCGATAGTCAGCCTGCACGATATTGGAGGGGATCAATATCGGCCGCATACTGCGCGAATGGGCACCGCGCACATAGCCAGTGACCAGACCATTTTCTGGCGTAAGCGCGCGCACGACTGCTCCATGCTCCCCGTGAGAGCGGACGGAGCAGATGATGGCCTGTTTGCAGCGAAGTTGCATCTGACTGCGTTAGATCAAAAATCACCTCCGCGGAAAAAGAATCTGAACATGGCCGGATCCTAGTCCGTCAATAATGCCCAGGTCACTGGGCCGACAATTCCATCCCCGACGACCCCTTTGTCGCGTTGATATTGGCGAATTTTGGCTTCGGTCAAGGGCCCGAAAATACCGTCCGCTATCAGGCCCAATTTGTGCTGCACCTCTTTAACCCAATGCCCCCGCGCACCTCGTCGCAATGTCGGACGCTGAGCATTATCCCTTGCCGGTATAACTGGCCGTTTCGGAAAACCTCCGCTCATAGTCAAATCGACCTTCTCCCGGAAATCAACCATATCTATACTATGGGGATCAACCTTACGGCCCGCCGGAAGCGCCCATTCCCGATGCGAACAACATCTGTCAGCCGCCAGGTTCAAATGACCAAACAAAGCCGCAACGCCCCTTATAAAGGCATCGATTTGAACATCCGGCCAGGGATCTTCCTCCGGATATCCCATATTTTCCGCTTCGATACCGATAAAGCCGCTTCCGCCATTCGAGAAGCCTTGCCAACGACCGGGGCCGGCATGATTGGCACTGCCGGCGCCGATCATGTAAAATGTGCCGTCCCGGCCCAATCCCAGGTGGCATAGCGGCCCCCTTAGGCCGGACCTACCCTCTACCAATACATTCAACGAGGGCATATTTCCGTCACGTGCGCCTACCGTATGATGGCATATCACTCCTCTGACATGGCGCATATTCCCTCGCCCGCGATCTACCAAACCGGGCGTCTCGGCTATTTTGAGTCCGGCCTGGCGGAGAACGCGCGGCATCCATGTCAGTTGAAAAGCCACCTTAATTCTCCTCGGTCAAAAGCTCGGACACGATAATAGCTTCAACGCCGCCATCAGCCGGAGGCAGCTCGACATCATCCGTCACCGGAAGGTCGCTATCGGCATCGATCGGCTGATCACAACAACCATCGACTTCTTCGGAAAACGCGTCCGGTGCATCGGCCATCTCCAGACCTTCGTCATGCACCGGGCTGCTCGGTGAGCCATTGGCGGACGCCGGAGCGACCTTATCACGCAAAGGCGATGTTTCGTCGCGCAGGGCACCGGTCAGATCATGGGTCGCCGCAAGCGCTCCTGATTCAGCTGCCGCTCCATTCCCGTTCGACATTCGGTCCAGCATGTCGGGAACGAACCGTTCGAAAAATCCGGCAAATATCCCCAGAATCAGTACATGCGGCCACGCGAGATTATCGCTGAACACCAATCCGCCAATCTCCAGTCTGGCGGCTTGCAAATAGACCAGATCCACCAAAATGACCGCAGAAAGCGAGCCAACCAGTACCCGCAGTCCGGCATCGATCAAATTGTCCCGCAAGATGGTAGCCGAACGAATTTTTCGGCTGCGGATGGCGATCACAATCGAAAAAAAGGCACCGACGCCGCCGACTGAAAAAGCAATCCATAGCAAGTTGATCGGTTCGTTCCGGCCGGGATCTTCCACAAATAAAGGTGACGTTGCAATCCAGGAAAGGAGCATCACCGCGAGGAGGATCACCAAGGTGCTGGCCAGATAATATAGTCGCGCCGAAGATTGCTTCTGATCGACAAGCCGGGCGTGCAGGCGCGTCAACTTCAGCAGGCCGATTTCTTTCTGGCCCTGCAGGGCAATTTGTAGCGCGAACGCCATTTGGCGTCGGATGTCGGAAACAACATCTGCGCAGCCTTTGTCGCCTTGAAGCAGTAAATCTGAAGACAATTCGTCGATCGTTCCGCGCATGTCATGCAACGAAACCAGACATAGGCGCTGCTCAGCCCCCAACTGCTCATCATCTGAGAAATGGACCATGACATGCTCGCCTGTGCAATATATTGCGTAGGTTCCGGAAACTTTGGCATAGACTGCAGTTATTCGATTGCCTGCTGAATCCAGTTCGCCAACCTTGATCTTTTCAACCTGCATACCAGCCATGGGGACCTCCAAATCCTTGGAGTCCTATGTTAGGCGTAAGCCGTTTGATTAGTTCGTGACGGCCGTCACGGTCCGTCACCGAAAGCTAATATCCTACCCCGGAAAAGGGCTAACCATGGAAATAGTCATAAATCTTCTGGCCCACCGTTGCCGACACACCCGGCGCGCCCTGGAGGTCATCGAGCGAAGCATTTTTCACCGCACGGGCGGTGCCGAAGTGCAGTAATAGCGCCTTTTTACGGGCCGGGCCTATGCCAGGCACGTCATCCAGCGAACTATGGCCGACAGATTTCGCGCGTCTCGTGCGGTGTGCGCCAATCGCGAAACGGTGGGCTTCGTCACGCAGCCGCTGCAGGTAGAAGAGCACCGGGCTGTTCATCGGCAGATTAATCTGGCGACCATCAGGCAGATGAAACGTCTCGCGCCCTGCATTGCGGTCTGGTCCCTTGGACACGCCAATCATCACCACATCCTCGACACCGATTTCGGCCAGCGCAACCCGTGCCGCGCTCATCTGGCCCTTGCCGCCGTCGATCAGCACCAGATCGGGCCACTCGCCCTTGTCGCGATCCGGGTCTTCTTTTTGCGCGCGCGAAAAGCGCCGTTCGAGCACTTCGCGCATCATCGCAAAATCGTCGCCGGGCGCGATGTCCGGATTTTTGATATTGAACTTGCGATAGGCATTCTTGCGAAAACCCTCGGGTCCGGCGACGACCATGCCGCCGACCATATTGGTGCCTTGAATATGGCTGTTGTCATAAATCTCAATGCGATCCGGCACAGCGTCCAGTTCCAGCAGGTCAACCATCTCGCGCATGATCTTGGCCTGCGTCGAGGTTTCCGCCAGACGCCGGTCGAGCGCTTCTTCGGCATTACGGCTGGCCTGCTCCAGCAATTTCCGCCGATCCCCGCGCTGCGGCCTGGATACGCTCACCTTATAGTCCGCCTTGGTGCTGAGCGCCTCGGCGAGCAGTTCCGCATCGGGGAGCTCGCGGTCGAGCAACACCAGCTTCGGCGGTGGCATTTGATCGTAAAATTGCATCAGGAAGCTGGAAAAAACTTCCTCTATCTCGACATTGGTCGTGTGCGCCGGAAAAAAGCTGCGGTGGCCCCAATTCTGGCCACCCCGGATGAAAAAAGCCTGGATACAGACGGTCGAACCCTTGGCGGCCAGCGCGAAAATATCGGCATCCGGCAGGCCAGCTGCATTGATCGCCTGACTGCCCTGGATGAAGGTAAGAGCCCTCAGCCGGTCGCGGTAAACCGCAGCCATTTCAAAATCGAGAGCCTCGGAGGCCTTTTCCATCGCGCCGCCAAGCTTGTTCTGCACCTCGGTCGATTTTCCACACAGAAAATCGCGCGCATCTTCAACCAGCTCGGAATAGCTTTCCTTGCTGATCCGGTCGACGCACGGCGCCGAGCAGCGCTTGATTTGATAGAGCAGGCAGGGACGCGAGCGGTTGTTGAAGAAGCTGTCGGTGCAGGAGCGGAGCAAGAACAGTTTCTGCAACGCGTTGAGCGTCCGGTTGACCGATCCGGCGCTGGCGAACGGCCCGAAATATTGGCCCTTGATCCGCTGCGCGCCGCGATGTTTCGTAATCCGTGGATAATCGTGATCATCGCGGAGCAGGATGAAAGGAAAACTCTTATCATCGCGCAGCAACACATTATAGGCAGGTCGGAATTTCTTGATCAGCTGCGCTTCAAGCAGCAGCGCCTCGGCTTCGCTACCGGTGGTAACGATGGTCATCGACCGGGTTTGCGCGACCATCCGCATCAATCGCTGCGGCAGCCGGTTCATCTGGACATAGGCACCGACACGGGATTTTAGCGACCGCGCCTTGCCGACATAGAGCACGTCGCCACGCTTGTCCTGCATCCGGTAGACGCCCGGCCTGGTCGGCAGTGTGTTCAAGACCTCGCGGATTGCCGCCATCCCTGCCTCGAGATCGGGCGTATCCCCTTCCCCGCGCACCGCATAGGTCGCTTTATCCTCGTTGAACCGGGAAGCGGCATTGGGATGATCGGGGCGGTCGGCTTTGGACATGGAGCTTATCTAAGCGTGCAGGGAGTGCAATGCCAGAATCAATCACTCCGGTATTTCCGCAATAACGGGAAACCGGAGTGATGATGTGCAATCAGTTTCGAAAAACGCGTTTGCGCCTGAACGGCGACAGAGTGGCTCAGTTCAGTGCTTTGCCGATGTCACCAATCGCTTTGTCGACCAAAGCCTTGTCCGAAGCAGCATCATGGCGCGCAGCGATCATGGCTTCAGCGGCCTGGGTTGCTGCTGTCGCTGCCTTGGCGCGAACCGCAGCAATTGCCGAACGTTCGGCTGCACCGATTTTGTCTTCCGCCATTTTCTTGCGGCGGGCGACCAGCGCCTTGGTTTCAGCTTCGGCTTCCTTGACCAGAACCGCAGCTTCTTTTTCAGCGCTGTCCATCAGCGCTTCAATTTCAGCCTGCGCGCCAGCGGTTTTAGCTTCATATTCGGCTTTTAGCGCCTCTGCTTCCTTGCGCAGATCGGCAGCCTCGTCGAGCGTTTTCCTGATATCGGCAATCTTGCTGTCCAGCATGCCGCCAACGATCTTGGGGACTTTCGCCCACAACATGATCGCAAATACCACGAGAACGCCGACCGCTACCCAGAATGTCGGATCCTTTAACGGACTACCGGCCCCTGCACCCTCTGCCAAAATCGTCAATAGCATAGTCTATCTCCTTCAGCAGGCGCTCAGAAAGCGGCCTTGACCGCCTTCTTTGCTTCCGTTGCCGTAACCTTGGCTCCGGATACCGTTTTGACGATAGCCTGAGCGGCTTCTGCGGCAACGGCTTCGATTTCCTTCAGCGCGCTGCTTTGCGCTGCCTTGAGCGCGACATCCGCTTCGTCCGCTTTTTTTGCGATCGCAGTGTCCGCCCGCTTGATGGCTGCCTCGTTTTTCTTGGCGACCTTGGCTTTGGCTTCGCTGACCGTATCAACCGCATCGGCTCGGGCATCGTTGATGCTCGCGCGATAATCGGCTTCAATCTGCTCGGCCCTGTCCTGTCCGGCCTGCGCCGCAGCAAGGTCGTCGGAAATCCGCTTTTGACGATTATCAACGGTTTTGCTGATCTTCGGCACCATATTCTTGGCAATGCCAAAATAAATGATTCCGATCACGATCAACAACCAGAAAAACTGGCTGCCATAGACTTCCATAAGCTGACTAATTTGAGGCATTATTCACCCGATGTTTCGAGACGCAAATAGGCAATTTTGAGGCGGGCCGGACTTGCCGGCCCGCCGTCAAATCATTCAGCTAGTTCTGCTGCCGGAGCTTCTTCAGCTACTGGCGCATCAACCGCTGCAGCTTCGACAGCAACAACTTCAACCGGCGTTGCCGCTGGTGGAGCGTAGAGAATCATCATGGCGACAGCAAAGGCGATCAGGCCGAGCAATTCAGCGGCAGCAAAGCCAATGAACAAACGTCCCTGCTGGCCGTCAGCCGCAGATGGGTTGCGCAGAGCGCCTTCGAGGAAGGAAGCGAAAACATTACCAACACCGGATGCAGCAACACCGATACCAATTGCAGCGATACCAGCGCCGATTACTTGTGCAGAAGCGAGATCCATTTTTTAAACTCCGTATTGAAAAATTAAAATTAAACGTAACTTAGTGAAGGTTTTCCGCGTCGCTGATGTACAGCGACGTCAGAAGAGCGAAAACATAGGCCTGGATGGCGCATACCAGAAGTTCGAGCGCGCTGACAAATGCGATGAAGAGAATGCTCAGCAGCGCGATGCCCCAGCTGGCTCCACCGGCATCGATAGCTTGCACGACGAAGCTGGCGAACACCTTGATCAGAATATGACCGGCGATCATCGCCACGAACAGCCGCAGCGCAAGGCTGAACGGACGGACGAGAAACGACAAAAGCTCTACCGAGAAAATCAGCGGGACCATCCACAATGGCGTGCCGTGCGGAATGAACAGGCTGAAAAACTTGAAACCATGCTTCCAGAAACCGACGATCAGCACGATCGAGAAACTGATCGCTGCCAAAAGGCCGGTTACGGTGAACTGGCTCGTCACGGTGAACGGGTGGATGCCCGGGACAATTCCGACCGGCATCATGCCGAGCAGATTGGAAAACAGGATGAACATGAACAGGGTGAAGACCCAAGGCGTGTACTTCTTGCCGTTCGGACCGATGCTGTTGGCAATGATATTGTCGATAAAGCCGACCACACCCTCAACCATGACCTGCCAGCGACCGGGAACCAGTTCCCGCTTCATTCCGCCCATCATGAACACATAAAGCAGAACAAGGACGATAAACATCCAAAGCGCGCTGTTAGTGAAACTAATCTGCTGACCGAACAAAGTGAAGCCATCAAAGATGGGCTGCACTTCGAATTGGTGCATAGGATCAATCTTGCCTTCGGTAGCCACTAATATAACCCCTGATCGTCAATCGTCATCATCTGGTAACGCCGTACCGATGTCATCCACCGGCTGGCTCGAAATCATATAAATCTTCCTGAACGCCACTCCTGCCCCAAGAAGGAAGAACAGCAACAGGAACAATGGCGTCGTTCCCAGCCAGGTGTCAAAAAGCCACCCGAGAAGAAAACCGGCGGCCACGCCTCCAATCAGATAGCTTAGCACCCTTGCGCCGAGCCGCTGACTTTCGTCTGGCCCTTTGTTCCGGTGCCCTGCTTTGATCCGCTCTCTATTCTGTGCCGCTTCCAGTCGCTCATCCAGCGATGAAACCCGCACATCCTCTTCGAGGGGATCCCGATCAGATTCGCTTACTGTCATCATAGTCCCTTTAAAAGCCCCGTAGAGCGCCAAAAAGAGCCAAAAACAACAGCAGGCCGACCCGCCAAGGCGCGGTCCGTTTAGGAAAGCAACGTGCCCAAGTCAACAGCGATGCTGCGTTGCGGAAAATTGAGTGTTTTGATCACCGAACAATCGGCTGGGTTGGACCCAGAACCATTGTTGAATCGGGCAAATCGAACCGCTGCTTTGACTGAAAATGTGATCCCATCATAATCCGCGCGGAAGATCGTTGCGTTGACGCCCCGATCCAACAACTGCCAGACTAGCCACGCTTTTATTGGCCCCGCCGCAATAGGCTCTGGTGATGGAGACACGCAGCCATTAGAGTAGCGCCGTGTCCTTTGATCTCAAAAGTCTGGAATTATATGTCCGTGTCGCGGCGCTCGGAGCGATTGGCAAGGCTGGTGCGGAGTTCAGCCTGTCGCCGACCAACGCCACACAGCGAATTCAGGCGCTCGAAGCCGAACTTGGGGTGAAATTGCTCAACCGGACAACCCGTTCAATATCGCTGACGCCCGATGGCGAGATTTTCGTCGACCATGCCAAGCGCATCCTTGACGATGTAGAAGAGGCCCGGCAGGTGCTGTCCCAGTCCACCACATCGGCATCCGGCCTGCTCAGGGTCACTGCCTCGGCAACTTTCGGGCGCGCGCATATCGTGCCCTTTCTGTCGGAATTTCTCGAGCGGCACCCCGATGTCACGCTCGATCTCAATCTGACCGATGCAGTGGTCGACATCGTCGAACAGGGCTATGAACTGGCTTTCCGGATCGGCGAGATGGCGCCGTCCTCGCTGCTGGCGCAAAAAATTGATGCCAATCCCGAATGGCTGGTGGCCTCGCCCGCCTATCTCGAACGCGCCGGCAGGCCGCAAAGTCCGGCGGACCTCGCCGATCACGCCTGCTTGCCGCTGGGAAACCAGCGCCATTGGCAGCTGACCGGAGCCGACGGCAAAAGCCATGACGTTCTCGCCACCGGTCCGGTGACAGTCAACCACGGCGAAGCAATGAGCATCCTGGTCCGCGCCGGGGTCGGTATTGGCCAGGCGGCGCTGTGGCATGTCGGACCCGATATTCAGGCCGGGCATCTGGTCCATGTGCTGCCCGATTATCGCGTCGCCCGCGAAACTAATATCTGGGCGGTGCGCCCGCCGGGCCGCGTCATGCCCGCGCGGGTCAAAGCCTTTCTTGACTTCATGCAGCGGCGGATCATCGAGACCAACCGGCAGCGCTATGGCGGACTGGCTCTATGATACTATCCCGATATACAAAATAATCATTTTGATATTTGGAAGATAGTCCGTCTTTTCAAAACTGTTATAACAGCTCCAACAGCAACGGAGCCAATAACATGACCGAAACATCCCACAGCCCGATTTCATCCCCGGACCAGTTCGATACCGACATTCCGGACGAATCGACCGAACAGATCATTCCCGCCAATGGCAATCGTGGCCAGACCATATTGAACGCAGATCAGGACATCACCTATTTTGCCAAATATCGCCACACGACGAAGGCTTATGATCCAGACCGGAAAATCTCGGCGGAAGATGTAGACAAGATCCGCGACCTGCTGCGCTACAGCCCGTCGAGCACCAACGCCCAGCCCTGGAAATTCATCCTCGCTTCAACCGATGAGGGCAAGGACCGGATCGCAAAATCGGCGGATCGCATCTATCCCTTCAACAGCCCCGGTATCCGCAACGCGTCGCATGTCGTTGTTTTTGCCAGTCGTCTGGCGATCGGGGAAGATTTCCTCACCAAGGTCCTTGACCAGGAAGAGAAAGACGGTCGTTTCGACGCCGATCCCGACACGTTCCGCGCCCAGATGCACGGCGGCCGCAGCCTGTTCGTAAATCTGCACAAACAAGATATGAAGGACGTCCAGCACTGGATGGACAAGCAGGTCTATCTTAACATCGGCCAGTTCCTGCTGGGCGTTTCCACGCTTGGCATCGACGCAACCCCGATGGAAGGCATTGAGACCAAGCTGCTCGACGAGGAATTCGGTCTGCGCGAACAGGGCTATAACAGCCTCGTTGTCGTCGCCCTTGGCTATAGCGACCCCGAGAACGACTATAACGCCAAACTGCCCAAATCGCGCTTGCCTCTTTCGGAAATCCTGATCGAAGCCTGAGCCCCCAAAATCGATATGCACCGGCGATCGATATATAAATGTCAAAGGACACCCGCTTAATGACACGGAAAGTCTTTATATCGATCGCAACCGCGATCTCCGCAGCCGTCGGGGCTTGCCCACCGGCGGCTGCGCAAGACGCAGCGCCTGCATCAGAAACGGCGAAAGCCGCCAAAACAGTCGTACCCGCCGATGTCGAGTGGGGACCGCTCAACGCCGCACGCGGCGATGCCAGCCCGAGGGCCGGCAATCTCTGGGGCGATCGCACGACGCCGGGGGCGTCCGGTTTCCTCGTAAGATTCGACGATGGCTTTGCTTCACCACCGCATATCCACAATGTCACCTACCGCGGTCTGGTGATCGAGGGGCTGGTTCACAATGATGATCCCGCCGCCGCGAATATGTGGCTGCCCACCGGATCCTTCTGGACCCAGCCCGCCGGTAAATCACACATCACCGCAGCCAAAGGCATCAGCAATCTTGCCTATATCGAGATTCAGGAAGGCCCCTATCTTGTCAAACCGGCGGACGAAGCCTTTGATAATGGCGAACGGCCAATCAATGCTCACCGATCCAATCTGGTCTGGCTTGACGCCACCGACATTGACTGGTTCAAAATTCCAGACAGTGCCGAAACAGCAGAACCCGGCAGCTTCCCGCAAATGGCCTTTCTCTGGGGGCGGCCGCAGCAGGGTGAGCTGAGCGGCACTTTGGTGAAACTGCCCGCCGGCTTTACTGGCGAAATTCGCGGCAACAATTCGCCCCTGCGCGCCGTCGTCATCCAAGGCGAAATAAACCATCGGCTAGATGGCGAGAATGAAGTTAAAACCTTGCCACCAGGCAGCTATTTCGGTTCAACCGATGTGACAGTCCACAGCTTTACGAACATGACGGAAGAAACAACCATCATCTATATACGGACCAGCGGCCCCTTCACGATCGGATGATCAATCGCCCGAAACCGTCGACAAATGCCCGCAACCAGAGCACCCATAAGGATTACCTATGACAAAGACGATTGTGATCACCGGTTCGACCGACGGCATCGGTCTGGAAACCGCCAAGGTTCTGGCCGCGTCCGGACACGCCATATTGCTGCACGGGCGCAACAAGGACAAGCTGGACGTAGCCGGAGACATGCTCCGCGCGATACCAGATCACGGACCGGTGGAGACCTATGTCGCGGACCTGTCTGATAGGGCCGAGGTCGAGGCACTGGCGGAAGAGATCACTGCGCGGCACGAACGAATTGATGTGCTGATCAACAACGCCGGGGTGTTTAATGTGCCGGAGACCCGCACCCGCGACGGACTGGACATGCGCTTCGCGGTCAACACTATTGCGCCCTATCTGCTGACACGGCGGCTGTTGCCGTTGTTCGACCAGACCGGGCGGGTGATCAACCTGTCTTCCGCCGCGCAGAACCCGGTTGATCTCGGCGCGCTCGCCGGCAAGCAAAGTCTGTCCGATAATGCGGCCTACGGGCAGAGCAAGCTGGCACTGACCATGTGGTCGCGGGCCATGGCAGACGAATTGGCCGCTACCGGCCCGGTGATCGTGGCGGTCAACCCGGGGTCGTTCCTTGGTACAAAAATGGTGCGAGAAGCCTATGGTTCTGCCGGGAATGATATCGGCATAGGCGTCGATATTCTGGTTCGCGCGGCTCTGTCCGACGAATTTGCCAACGCCAACGGTCAATATTTCGACAATGACAGCGGCCATTTTGCCCGGCCACATTCCGACGCGCTCGATCCCCAGAAAATAGCAGCAGTTGTCCGGGCTATCGAAACCAAATTGGAAAGCCAGCCATCATGACCATCGCCGTGACTGCAGCCACAGGACATCTTGGTCGCGAAATCATCCATGCCCTTTCCTCCGCAACTGATGAACCGGTTATCGGACTGGCCCGTTCACCAGAAAAGGCCAGTGACCTTGACGTGGAAATCCGCCCCGGAAATTATGCCGATCGCAAGCAAATGGTGGCATCGCTCGCGGATGTCGATGCGTTGCTGCTGATCTCGGGCATGGCCGCCCCTGACGAACGGATCGAACAGCACCGCAATGTTATCGAGGCCGCGCGCACCAGCGGCGTGAAGAAGATCGTCTATACCAGCATCCAGGGGGCCGAAACCGGCACCGCTTTTTCGCCGATCGTGCAGAGCAATCGCCAGACCGAGGCCGACATCCGCGCCAGTGGTCTGGACTGGGCGATCGGCCGCAACGGCATCTACATCGAGCCGGATATCGACTATCTCGAAACATATGAAGCGAGCGGGGAAATCGCGAATTGCGCCGGCGACGGCAAATGCGGCTATACCACCCGCGCCGAGCTCGCTTATGCCTATGCCAAAATGGTGATGGAGCCCAGGCACCACGGCCAAACTTACAGGCTACATGGTGAACCGATTAGCCAAGCGGAGCTGGCGGTCTATTTCAACCGCGCTTTTGGTACGGATTTACGATATCGCGCGATGCGCGTCGCTGACTATCGCGCCGAACGAACGAGGGCGCTTGGCAAATTCATGGGTACGATCATCGCTGGCATTTATGAGGGCATTCGGTTGGGTGCGCTCGATACAGACAGCGAATTCAAAACGGCAGCTGGACGCCCTCATCAAAGCTGGAATGACTATTTCGCCTCTATTCAGCGGTCATAGAAAATAGCTCCGGCCATATATCGGGCCGCAAGACGTCAAGCAGGAACAGTAAAGGGCGCACCAGCTTGGCTGGCACGCCCTTTTCCAATCCATTATCGAAAATCATCTCAAGGGCAGCGCGAATCCCGTACCGGATCCGAACTGTCCCGCGTGTTCCAGGTGCCGGCCGGCGTCTGGTATTTTTCACCTACAGAAGTCCGCATGATCAGGTTGCAACCGGAGGTGAAGGCAAACTGCTCGACCGTCGAATTGGTTTCCTGGGCTTTACGGGTATAGGCCGCCTTGCGCTTGATATTGATATCCTCGACCAGCGCCTTGATCGCCGGCGAAGGCGAAGTCACATAGCCGAGATAGCCGTCAGGCTTCTCGCCGATCTTTCCCGCTGACCGCGCCGCGGCATAGGCGGGATCGCGCTGTGCCATTACCGGCACGGCAACAACCGCTGTCAGAACCAGTCCGCCAATTACGGCCAAAGCCTTGTTTTTCTTTATATGTTCAAACATTAGAAAATATCCGCTTCTTCGTTGATCAGGTCTTTCGCATCGCCGTCCAGGCGATATACCACCTCCTGCTTGATATTGATATTGAGGTTGATAACAATCGGCTTGTCCGGTGCAGTCACCTGCACGCAGGCAGAAAGCCCGGTCAATGCACCCAATATCAGGCCGACGGTGGTAAAATTCCTCATATTGCTACGAATCGCATCATCTGATCGATCCGTCAATTGACTTGTCTGATAAAGCATCATCGCTTTCCCCCGCCTGAATGGACTATTCATCTTTTTCTAGAACCTTCACCGCTGCTTTGGCTTGGTTCTCCTGCGCCCGCAGCAGCGCCGGCAGATTTTGCCCGACCAATATTTCCGGTTCATAATAGGATTTGGCGCTGCTCATCAACTGCATGAAGGGCGCCTGGATCCGAACGTTGAACTGGATTGGAATGCGGGCCAGCTGTTTGGTAATGAAATTGCGGCTGGCATCATCGCCCTGCTGCAGGCCGTCGAATTTTACTTCAGTAATGATTTCACCGGCAATATCACCGTCCATACCGATGGTCAGATTGCGGTATTGGATCGATTTGAGCGCGTTGAAGGCAAAATTGGCCATGGTGCCCATGTCTTCATAGGTCAGTTCCCCGACATAGGCGAGCGTACCGCCACCTTCGCGCGCGACCAGATAACCGCCGACAACCCGGCCACCATCCTGATCAAAGACCATCGGCAGCTTACCGTCGAATACGCCTGTTGCGGTCATATTCTCGAAATCAAACTGGGTCAGAAACTGCGCGGCATCGACGCCCTCGACGGTGAATTGCAGCCGCCGCTCGGCCTCTTCGCTCAGATCCAATATGGTCGGCTCCAGGTATAGCTTGCCACCCGCGAACGGCCACTCCCCCGCTTCTACCTGTAATTTGAAATCGGGGAGCAGACGATAGCGGATCTGGCCGTTGAACACCGCGACGCCGGGATTGACCTCCGACAGGCTCACTATCTGACCCGGTCTGGTTTCCAGCGCGAGCAAATCGGAAAACTGTATCTCCCCCGCCAAGCCGGTCACCGGACCGAAAGCGGCCGCCAGATTCAATCCATGGGTTCTAAAAGTCCCGGAGCTTTTTATGCCGTTTTCGGAGGCATCCCAGTCAATCCGGCCCGCACCAGATATCTCTCCCTGCACGTTGGCGATCACACCGAGGGTCAGCGGAGTCAGTTGTTCGGGCTGCAACCGGTCGTTGAAGGCCAACGACTGGACGTCAATCAGCGCCCTGCCTTCACTGCTTTTCAATGTGTGAGCAATATCGATGGCGGCAATGGCGGTCAGAGTTTCCGGCTCGCGGAGCCAGCCGGTGGCGGTCAGATCACTTCCGTTAAAGCCCAGTTCGACATCGTTGCTAACCAAGGGCCGGAACCGTTCCACCGGTTGCTCGTCGCGGACCAGCAGGCTGGCATCGGCCAGGAATTTTCCATTTTCATAGCGCCAGTCGCCCTCGATCTTTTCCATCAACAGCGGGACATTGGCAACCTTGCCGGAAGCGCCCTCTATTCTGCCGTTGATCTTTTCTCCGAAAGCAGCGCTGAGCACTGCCATATCGAGGCTGGTCATGCTGTCAGCCGTACCCAGGCGGATGCCGACATTTTGCGCCGTGAGGCCGCTCGCCAACGAAAAACCCAGTGCGCCGCTCGTAATGGCCAGCGGCGTGCCACCGACAGCCCCGTTCAGTTTGAGCGAAGGCGCATTGGCCGCGATATTCACATTCGATCCGCTGCCGGTCAAGATGGCACTGCCCTGCGGACATAATCGCGCGCTGGTCGGCCCAGCGGTCAGAGACGCGGTGCGCAGGCTGGCGAATTGTAGATTGATACACTCGCGGAACAGCGCGAAATCGCCATTTCGGGTGATATTTCCGCTGACGGGCACTTGCAGTCCAGTGATCAGTCCGTCACCGACCGGACCGGTAAGGATGATCCGCCCGTCTATATTGGTGCCGCCCTGACGCGTCGGCGAAAAGGCCATGGCGGGAATCTTCAGCTGTGCCGAGCCGACCTGATAATTGGCCATTTCGACTCGTCCGGAAAATCCGCGCGACAGGCTGCCGTCGTCGAGCAGCAATCTGGCACTGGGAAAACCACCCCCGGCAAGCTGAATGGGGCCGTCGGCGAGCATCCTGATATTCTTTTCGGTAAAGACCAGCAGCAACGGATCGCTCAGTCTGACTGTGGCGCCCGAACGCGAGCGGGCTCCCGCGGTATTGAGCGCAAGCGTTGTCCGCTCGACCGTTCTCGAAAATTTTATGTCGCTGGAAACATCGAACTGACTTCCGGCCCGCTGCACCGCTTTCCCGATCTGGTCAGCGATCGGACCGACGGGCGTTCCTGTGACCGAAGTCGACAGGCTGCCAGCTTGCCGGAGCAGGCTTCGCGCAACCTGGACGCCGCGAATTTCCGGCTGGCCGGTAAAGCTTGCTGTCAGAGTTTCAAGGCCATAGCCTAGCGCAAACGGACCCTGGACCTGCGATACCATCGCCTTGCCAAAAGGGGAATTCAATCCGCTTGCGGTCAGATCGATATCGCCACTGCTCTGCTGGAAATCGCCGGTCAATTTAACGGAAGCCTTGATTTCCTGGCTGCTATAATCGGCATAGCGAAGCGGCCCGCCGATCAGGCCGATACTACCGGTCCAACTTGCCAGATCGGTGCCGAGATCGACCGAGACCTGCGCGGCGAAATCTTCTGCCGTCAGATCAAGATCACGGCATGTTACGTCGGGAAGCCGCAACGGCCCCTGCAAATGCGGTTTCTTTTGGCGTATCGCGACCTCGCCAAAGAAGGTCGGTTTCAGCAGTAAACAGCCGCCGGTTGCCAACTGGCTGCTAATCGCGGCAATCTCTCCGCTGAAACCGTCATGCAATTCGCCTTGCCCGTTGAGTGCCAGTCCAATAACGCCATATTCGCTGTCGATACGAAGTTTCGCGTCGCTCAGCCCCAACCAGATATCCGGCAGTGCCAGCGGGCTGTCATCTTCCGGATCGCTGAATTTGTCGAGCTCGCCAAAGCTGAGCTTGCCATCTTTCATCCGCCCGAACAGCTTGACACCGCTCGCACTGACCCAGTTGATGCCGACACCGCCCAGAGTAAGGCTATTGCCGACTTCTACCAGCTCAGCGGTCAGGTCCGGCCGCTCCGGGTCACCGATAACCAGATTGCGAATGACCTGCTTGCGCAGACCGATGTCCTCGATTTCATATGTCGCCGCGATATCCATCTGTTCGAGCTGGGATTTAACGAAATTGTCGGCCAATGTCGTTCGACTCACCCACAAGGCAATCAGCCCGAGCAGAATCAGAATAAGCAATACCCCGCCGAACAGTCGAAACCGGGAGCGGCGACCGACGGGGTCATTGGCGATTTCTTCTTCCATTGCAGGTGAAATGCAGAAGTCTGCCTCAAGTTGCAATGTACAAGTGTCAGCGCGCGCGGTTTTTCCAACCGGTCGGGAATTGGACATTTTCGGCCTCTGGTCCGCTTATCAAGGAAGTTCCTGATTTGTTCTGTTAATAAAGCCTATGGCCAAAGTACCAGAATCCCCGGCAGGATCGTCAAAACCGGCGGGCGGGCATCGCGCCCGGCTTCGTCATCGCATATTGACCGGTCAGGGCAATAGTCTGCACGATCACGAACTGGTCGAATATCTGCTCGCGCTGGCCATTCCGCGCCGCGACACAAAGCCGCTGGCAAAGCAATTGATTGACGAATTCGGCGGCTTCGCCCGCCTGCTGGTTTCCGATGCCGATGCATTGAAAAAACTTCCCGGCATGGGCGAGACCAGCGTCGCTGCGCTAAAAATTGTCCAGGTCGCGGCCTTGCGCCTGATCTCCGAGCCGGTGCGAATCCAGCCCATCCTGTCGAGTTGGCAGGCTTTGCTCGATTATTTGCGGGCCGATATGGCGCATCTCCCCCACGAACGGGTGCGGGTATTGCATCTCGACAGCAAGAACCGCCTGATCCGCGATGAACTGGTCAGCGAAGGATCGATTGACCAGGCGGCTATCTATACCCGCGAAGTCATTAAGCGGGCGCTGGAACTGGGATCAGCTGCGATCATCCTGGTCCATAATCATCCCAGCGGCGACAGCACCCCCAGCCGACAAGATATCGCAATCACAAGGGACATTTGCGCCGCCGGTGCCACATTGGGCATCGCCGTTCACGACCATATTGTCATCGGCAGGGACGGCCATACATCCTTCCGGTCGAAAGGACTGATCTAGTGGTTGAGCCAGCGTTCAATAAAGGAACATCGGCATATCTTCGACCTGCACCAGATTCGGGCGATATTGGTTGGCGTCATAGAGGCCCGATACATTGACCCCTTTGGTGTCCTCCAGCAAGGTGCCGATCGGAACCGCCCCATAATTGCCATCGGTCAGGCAGACCATATTCGCCATCCGGTCCTGTTCGATCAGTTGTACCGCCAGCGCGCCAAAGGCAAAGCCGACCATCCGGTCCATCGCGTCCGGCTCCCCGGCGCGCATCAGATACGCCAGTTCCTGCACGATCGTTCGCTCGTCGCTGCGCGCTTCGATTTCGCGGGCCAGCTGGGTTCCGATATTGAGGCCGGTACGACTGGTATTCGACTTGTTGATCTCGTCAGCAAAATCTGTTGCGCCGGACAGCTTGGCCCCTTCCGAAACCAGACAGATTGCGTAAGATTCCGGATTGGCCTGCTTGTCCGCGAGCAACAGGGGCAACAGCACATCCATATCGGCAGGCACCTCGGCGATCACCGTCCGGTCCGCTTGCGACAGGAAACCAGAGAGCAGCGCGGTCTCGCCGGAACGGCGGCCGAAAAGCTCGATGACCGCAATCCGCTCGTGACTCGCCGCCGTAGTGCGCAGCGAATTGATCGCCTGGACCGACCGGGTGACGGCGGTCGAGAACCCGATGCAATAATCCGTCCCGTGGACATCATTGTCCATCGTCTTGGGAACAGAGATGACATTGCGTCCCAGACTGGACAGAAAGGCGGAAAAGCGAAGCGTCCCGTCGCCTCCCATGGTGATCAGCACATCCACTTCCAGCGCATCCAGCACGTCGAGCACTTTTTGCGTCTGGTCGCCCTGATCGGTAACCCGCGGATCGCAGCGGGAGCTGTGCAAGATTGTCCCGCCTTGCCGGTCAATGCCGCGCACCCGGTTCTGATCGAGCATCATCACACTGTTTTCGTTCGCCCAGGGATCGGCAGGGTCAATCTCCAGCACCCCTTCCCAGCCCCGCCGCAATCCGACTACATCCCAGCCGCGCTGCCAGGCCGAGGTCGCAATCGACTGGATGCACGGATTGAGGCCCGGGACATCGCCGCCGCCGGTGAGGATAGCCAGACGCATTTTATTCTCCCTGTTTCCGCCGCTGCATTGCCGACTCATTTCGTAGGTGCTAGCGGGACGGAAAATCAAGGCACTTCATTGCCGTAATCATCCTCTTTGTCCAAGGACCAATCATGATTCCACGCTATTCCCGTCCCGAAATGGTTGCCATCTGGGAGCCAGAATCAAAATTCCAGATCTGGTTCGAGATCGAGGCGCACGCAACTGACGCGCTCGCAGAACTCGGCGTAGTGCCAAAGGAAGCGGCTGCAGCAATCTGGGCCAAGGGCAAGTTTGATGTCGCGCGGATCGACGAGATCGAACGCGAAGTGAAGCATGACGTGATCGCGTTCCTGACCAATGTTGCGGAAAACGTCGGTGACGAAGCGCGCTTCATGCACCAAGGCATGACCTCGAGCGATGTCCTCGACACTTGCCTCGCAGTGCAGCTGGCACGCGCCTCCGATATATTGCTGGCGGATATCGATGCGCTTCTCGCGGCAATCAAGAAACGCGCCTACGAGCATAAGTTCACCCCGACCATCGGCCGCAGCCATGGTATTCACGGCGAGCCGGTAACCTTTGGTCTGAAACTGGCGCAAGCCTACGCCGAGTTTGAACGCAACCGCGAACGGCTGGTCGCCGCGCGCAAGGAAATCGCCACCTGCGCGATTTCTGGTGCGGTCGGGACTTTCGCAAATATCGATCCCAAGGTCGAAGAATATGTCGCGGAGAAACTGGGCCTCGAAGTCGAGCCGGTTTCCACCCAGGTGATCCCGCGTGACCGTCACGCACAATTTTTCGCCACACTCGGTGTCATCGCTTCGTCGGTAGAGCGGCTTGCGGTCGAAGTCCGGCATTTGCAGCGCACCGAAGTGCTCGAAGCCGAAGAATATTTCTCGCCTGGCCAGAAGGGCAGCAGCGCGATGCCGCACAAGCGCAACCCTATTCTGACCGAAAATCTGACCGGCCTTGCCCGCATGGTCCGCAGCTATGCCCTGCCCGCCATGGAAAATGTCGCTTTGTGGCACGAACGCGATATTTCGCACAGTTCGGTTGAACGGATGATCGGGCCGGACGCGACAATCACCCTCGACTTTTCGCTGGGCCGGTTGACCGGCGTTATCGAAAAGCTGTTGATCTATCCCGAACGGATGCAGAAAAATCTCGACCGGATGGGCGGCCTTGTCCATTCGCAGCGCGTTTTGCTGGCGCTCACCCAGGCCGGTATCAGCCGCGAAGACAGCTACCGCATCGTCCAGCGCAACGCGATGAAGGTCTGGGAATCAGACGGGCAAGTTGCCCTGCTTGACTTGCTCAAGGCCGACCCCGACGTCACTGCAAAACTGTCGGACGAAGAGCTCGAGGAGCGCTTCAACCTTGATTATCACTTCAAACATGTCGACACGATTTTCGCTCGTGTCTTTGGGGAATAGGTCCGGTTCCGGAACCGCTGCATAGCATCTGGTCACCCGCCTTGTTTAGGGCTAGGATGGCTCCAACACGGCAAAAAAGGTGAAGCATGCAATTTATCAAAATCCTGTTCTGGGTTCTCCTGCTGGTCGCGACGTTCATTTTCTGGTGGACCAACGAAGCGCGCGCCTCGCTTGATCTGGGCGCGGCATTGGTCGAGGCACGGGTTTCGACTTTTGTCGTCGGCGCCTTTCTGATCGGCTTTCTACCCACCTGGATGCTTTTGAGAGGGTCCAAATGGCGGTCCTCGCGACGGATCAAGACGCTGGAAGGAGCGGCAAGACCCGCAGTCGTTCCAACGCCACCTGCAAGCCGGGCACCCACGCCCTCCCCTACTACCTCAGCACCGGCCGCATCATCGGCACCAGCAACCGCCGCGAAGCCCGCTCCACCCCCCACAGCGGCGGCGGAACCTGCTCCCGCTGTGTCATCGATCGACAGTGGAAAGGCACAGGACGCATGAGCAATCCGGTATTTGTCGCGCTCGACACGCCCGACCTCGATCGCGCCATTGAAATTGCGCAAGCGGTCAAGGGCCATGTCGGCGGCCTGAAACTAGGTCTCGAATTTTTCTGCGCCCACGGCCATCACGGCGTCCACGAAATCCAGAAACTGAACCTGCCGATTTTTCTTGATCTCAAGCTGCACGACATTCCCAATACCGTGGCCAAGGCAATGCAGGCGATTAATGTTCTGGAACCCGCGATCGTGACGATCCACGCATCCGGCGGGCGGGCGATGATGGAAGATGCCAAGGCGGCGGCCAACGAGCATACGAAAGTTGTCGGCGTCACCCTGCTGACCTCGCTGGACAAAAGCGATATGAACAAGATCGGCTATAGCGGCAATCCGCATGACCAGGTCGAGCGGTTGGCCGGACTGGCCCGCGAGGCTGGACTGGACGGCATCGTCTGCTCGGGCAACGAAGTCGAAGCGGCGCACAAGATCTGGAAAGACGGCTTTTTTGTTGTCCCCGGACTGCGGCCCAAGGGCGGCGCGATGGGCGACCAAAAACGCGCGGTTACGCCAAGACAAGCCCGCGACAACGGCGCGAGCGTGCTGGTGATCGGACGGCCGATTACCGGAGCGGAAAATCCCAACGCGGCAGCGCGGGCGATTGAGGCGACGCTTTAAGGCGTTGCTGCCTTAGGCCGATGGAGTCGTCATCCTGAACTTGTTTCAGGACCTCCACCGGCACCGCGCAGTCTCACGGGGTCCTGAAACAAGTTCAGGATGACGAATAATGGTTGGCTCGCTAATAGCCTACTCATGAAAACCCAAATCAAGATCTGCGGCCTCTCCACCGAAGCCGCCATTGACGCCGCCGTCGAAGCGGGCGCCGACTATATCGGCTTCGTCCATTTCGAGAAAAGCCCGCGCCATGTGTCGTTCGAACGGGCCGCCGTACTGCGCACCTATGCGGCACAGCGAGTCAAGACGGTGCTGCTGCTGGTCAACGCCGACCCCAAGGCCACCGGTATGGCAATCAGCGTGGTCAAGCCCGATGTGATCCAGTTCCACGGCAGCGAGACGCCCGACTGGCTGAAACTCGTGGCCGACAATACGGGTCTGGAAATCTGGAAGGCGCTGGGCGTGAAGGACAAGCCGACGCTGGCAACATCCAGCCGCTATATCGGCGCAGCTGACCGCCTGCTGTTCGACGCGCCAGCCAAGGCTCTGCCCGGCGGGACGGGCACCTCGTTCGACTGGTCGCTGTTGGCAGATCATGATCACCAGATCGACTGGGGCTTGGCTGGCGGCCTTGATCCGGACAATGTCGGTGACGCGCTAAACGCCACCCATGCCCCGCTGGTCGACGTATCCTCGGGCGTTGAATCCGCGCCCGGCGTCAAACAGGTAGACAGAATCGCCGCCTTTTGCCAAGCGGTGCGGGACTATGACGCGTCCAAGTAAGACCCGTTCACCCTGAGTCTGTCGAAGGGTGATTGCCGCGAGGGTTCCTGCTTCGGCAAGCTCAGCACGAACGGATATGATCGCACAATGAACGACACACCTCCCAACAGCTTCCGCAACATGCCGGATGATCGCGGCCATTTTGGCGAATTTGGCGGACGCTATGTCGCCGAGACCCTGATGCCGCTGGTCCTCGATCTGGAAAAACAGTATCGTGCGGCGCAGGCCGACCCGGCGTTCGAGGAGCAGTTCAACGACCTGCTGCAAAATTATGTCGGCCGCCCCTCGCCGTTATATTATGCTGAGAGCCTGACCGAGGAAGTCCGCAAGGATGCACCCGAGGGCAAAGGCGCGCAAATCTGGTTCAAGCGCGACGAGCTCAACCATACCGGCGCGCACAAGATCAACAATTGCGTCGGGCAGATATTGCTCGCCATGCGCATGGGCAAGACGCGGATCATCGCCGAAACCGGCGCCGGCCAGCATGGCGTCGCCACCGCAACCGTCTGCGCCCGCTTTGGCCTGCCCTGCACCATCTTCATGGGCGCAACCGATGTCGCGCGGCAGAAACCCAATCTGTTCCGGATGAAATTGCTCGGCGCGGAAGTGGTCCCGGTGACCAGCGGCGCAGCGACGCTGAAAGACGCGATGAACGAGGCGCTGCGCGACTGGGTCGCCAATGTCCACGACACATTCTACATCATCGGCACCGCCGCCGGTCCGCATCCCTATCCCGAACTGGTCCGCGATTTCCAGAGCGTGATCGGCAAGGAAGCCCGCGCCCAGATGCTTGATCGTGTCGGGCGTCTGCCCGACATGCTGGTCGCAGCCATTGGCGGCGGTTCCAATGCCATCGGCCTGTTCCATCCGTTTCTCGATGATCCCGACGTCAAGATGCTCGGCATCGAAGCGGCCGGCCATGGTCTCGACAAGGAACATGCCGCGAGCCTTGCCGGCGGCGGCCCCGGCATCCTCCACGGCAACAAAACCTATCTGCTGCAGGACGAAGACGGCCAGATCACCGAAGCCCATTCGATCAGCGCCGGCCTCGATTATCCCGGCATCGGCCCCGAGCATAGCTGGCTCAAGGAATCCGGCCGCGTCGACTATGACAGCGCCACCGACAATGAAGCGCTCGACGCGTTCCAATTGCTCTGCCGTACCGAAGGGATCATCCCCGCGCTCGAGCCAAGCCACGCGATCGCCGCCGTGGTACGCGAAGCGGTGAAGATGGACCGGGACAAGATCATCCTCGCGAACCTGTGCGGTCGCGGCGACAAGGATATTTTTACGGTCGCTGAAGCATTGGGGACCGAGATATGACCCAGCAAAGCGAGACAAATCATGCTTGAGGTTATATTGCTATTGGCAGCATTGCAAACAGATGGCGTTGGACCAATTGTCCTGAATCTAAGTTGTGCTGGCGGGGGCATCGCTGAGATAAGCAACGGCACTTATGCGAATGCTTACGACAACTACGGCAACTCTGTCACCATAACAGGCAGATCGTCAAATGCGGTGAATTACCGAAGTATTACAGAATTTCGGATGATCGACGATGAGGGTCAAATCCGACTACCAAAAGCAATTTTACCTCCCATTAGAGGTGGCACCAACGGATGGTTCGAGGTAAAAAAACTCGAAATCAGTGAGACTAGAATTACCGGCAAAGCCGCTGTTAATTTTCTCAATAACCCTGAGTTCACCATTAATCGACTTACAGGAATACTCTCAATCAACAGCAAAAAGGGGTCTTTCACCGGTGAATGCAAAGCTTATGATGAAGCGAAACAGAAACCAAAGTTCTGACCTCATGACCCGTCTCTCCCAATCCTTCCCCGCCGACCGGGCTGCGCTCGTCGCCTTCGTCACCGCTGGCGATCCGACCCCTGCCGACACCGACGCGATATTAGACGCGCTTGTTGAAGGCGGAGCGGATATCATCGAGCTCGGCATGCCGTTCACCGATCCGATGGCCGATGGCCCCTCGATTCAGGAAGCGGATATCCGCAGTCTGGCCGCGGGCACCAGGACCGCCGATATCTTCAACATGGCGAAAGAATTTCGTCAGCGTCACCCGGACACGCCGCTGGTGCTAATGGGCTATGCCAATCCGATGACGATCAGAGGGTCCGAATGGTTCGCCGATGCCTGTGTCGACGCCGGTGTCGATGCGGTGATCTGCGTCGATATTCCGGTCGAAGAAGATGAGAGCCTTGGTGACGCGCTGCGCGCCAAGGATGTTGCGGTTATCCGCCTCGCCACGCCGACCACCGATGCCGAGCGGTTGCCCACCATATTGAACAACGCGTCCGGCTTTCTCTATTATGTCTCCGTCGCCGGCATCACCGGTCAGCAACAGGCGGCACAGGCGAGCATCGAGGAAGCGGTCGCTCGGCTGAAAGCGGGCACCGACCTGCCGGTCGCGGTCGGCTTTGGCGTGCGCACGCCGGAACAGGCTGCTGACATCGCCCGCGTCGCCGATGGCGTGGTCGTCGGCTCGGCGATTGTCGAAATTGTCGGAGAATATGGCAAAGACGCCGCGCCCTATGTCAGGGACTATGTAAAATCGCTTTCCGATGCTATCAGAGTGGCTAGAGAGACTTGATATCGAACACCGTTCGTGTCGAGAGAAGTCGAGACACAGGCGGCACACGCAGGCATCTCGACTTCGCTCGATGCGAACGGAATATAGGAATGATAATATGAGCTGGCTAAGCAATGTCCGCAACAAGATCGCTTCGATCACCAAGCGCGAAACGCCCGACAATCTCTGGCACAAGTGCAAGAAATGCGAAGCGATGGTGTTCCTCAAGGAATATCAGGACAATATGTCCATCTGCCCGAAATGCGACCATCACGGTCGTATCGGGCCAATGACCCGCTTTGCCCAGATCATGGACGAGAATAGCTGGAAAATGATTCCCTGGGCGGCGGTGCAGGAAGATCCGCTGAAATTCAAAGACCAGAAGAAATATACCGACCGGCTGAAAGAAGCGCGGACCAAGACCGGCGAGCAGGATGCCCTGATCAACGTCAAGGGTACGATCGAATCGATCCCCTGCGTTGTCGGCGTGCAGGATTTTGCCTTCATGGGCGGCTCGATGGGGCTGGCCGTGGGACAGGCTTTCGTCGACGGTGCCAAGCGGGCGCTGAAAGACCAGTGCCCTTACATCATTTTCACCGCCGCCGGTGGCGCGCGGATGCAGGAAGGCATATTGTCGCTGATGCAGATGCCGAAGACCACGGTGGCGATCTCGATGCTGCGCGAGGCGGGCATCCCGTTCATCGTCGTGCTGACCGACCCGACCACCGGCGGCGTGACCGCCAGCTATGCGATGCTCGGCGACGTGCATATTTCCGAACCCGGCGCGATGATCGGCTTTGCCGGCCAGCGTGTGATTGAAAACACCATTCGCGAGAAATTGCCCGAGGGTTTCCAGACAGCGGAATATCTGCTCGAGCACGGCATGATCGACATGGTTGTTCATCGCAAGGAACTGCGCGAGAAGCTGGCGCAGGTCATGGGCTATCTGATGGCATGGAACGACGCCGCCTGAATTCCCCTCCCGCGTGCGGGAGGGGTTAGGGGTGGGGACATCATCCATGACCATGGCAGCTTTTTCAAACAGACAGGCCCACCCCCGGCCCCTCCCGCACGCGGGAGGAGAGTAGATGGCAGACGGCGCCCGTTCCGATTCCCCGGCGGTCCAGACACAGCTAGACCGGCTGGAGATGCTATCGCCCGGCCGGGATGTGCTGGGGCTGGAGAGAATTCGCGAAATTCTGGCACGGCTGGACAATCCGCAGGCCAAGCTCCCCCCCGTCTTCCACGTCGCTGGCACCAATGGCAAGGGCTCGACCTGCGCCTTCCTGCGCGCCGCAGTCGAAGCGGAGGGCCTCAAGGCCCATGTCTATACCAGCCCGCATCTGGTCCGCTTCAACGAGCGAATAAGGCTCGCCGGCAAGCTGATCGATGATGACTATCTCGCGGAGCTGCTCGCGCGGGTTCTCGATATCAGCGAAGATATCAACCCGAGTTTCTTCGAGGCGACAACCGCCGCTGCTTTTCTCGCCTTCTCCGAAAATCCCGCAGACGCGTGCATCCTGGAAGTCGGCCTCGGCGGCCGGCTCGATGCGACCAATGTCATCACCCGCCCCGTCGCGACCGGAATAGCGGCGCTCGGCATCGACCATGAAGGTTTTCTGCTCTCTCCCGAAGACGGCACACCTGACGAACCGATGACCCGGATCGCTTGGGAAAAAGCCGGCATCGCGAAGAAGAACGCGCCTTTGCTCACGCAGAAATATGCTGCAGAAATGCTGCACGCCATCGCCGATCATGCTGCAGATGTTGGGGCGCAGCATTTTCCCCGCGGCGAGGAATGGGATGCGGCAATTTACGAAGGCCAGCTGCACTACAAAGACCACGATGGTAAACTTAACCTGCCCCTGCCCGCGCTGGTGGGTGCCCATCAGGCGGACAATGCCGCGCTCGCCATCGCGATGCTGCGCCATCAGGACCGGGTCAAGATATCCGATGCCGCGCTCAAGGCCGCCATGGGCTGGGCGCAATGGCCGGGCCGGATGCATTTCCTGATCGCCGGACCGGTCACCCATCTCCTGCCATCCGACGCCGAAGTCTGGGTCGACGGCGGCCATAATGTCAGCGCCGGCCTGGCGCTCGCCAAATATTTCGCGGACTATGAAGCGGGCTCGATCGATCTGGTGATCGGCATGCTGTCGAACAAGGATGCCGCCGCGATCATCACGCCGCTGCACGAAAAGCTTGCCGACGTGACTGTGATCCCGGTGCCCGGCCATGACTCGCACGGTCTCGGTGACTATCCGGATGCCGATGCACCGATGAAGGAAGCTGGCGATATTACGACGGCGCTCCAGTCTCTAGAAGCGGGATCTGGCAAGACCGTATTGATTGCAGGCTCGCTCTATCTGGCAGGCGACGTATTGAAAGCGAACGAGCAGGTTCCGGACTAGGCGCCCTTCAAAGCAGTTTCATCTATTCCTGACTTGGTACCCAAGCGCGAGATGCGGATCCATTCGACGATACAGATTATCACCGCAATTCCTCCCATGAGCGTGGTCAAGATAAATACGTGGAAATAGCCCTGTTCCTCGATCATTTGGCCCAATGCACCGCGGCCTAATGTCCCGACTAACATGGTAAGCGATGACAGCAGTGCATATTGGACCGCACTATAGCCTTTGGCGACGATCGAGGACAAATAGGCGACAAAGGCGGCTCCGGCGATACCAACAGCAATATTCTCGCCAGCGATCGCCATCATCAACTTTGCAAGTCCAGCATCACCGCCCAAATTGGCAATCAGCCAGGTGAATCCCGTTAAATCGCTTACGGATTGAACGACGGCTCCTCCTCTCGCCAGATCTGCATAAAGCAAATTCGTAGCCGCAGCGAGAACGGCACCCAGAGTAAGCGTCAACATGCGCCCCAAAGTCGTGAGCATATAACCACCAGCAGCAAGGCCGATCATCAATGCGCCAATGCCGAAGAACTTCGAAGCGACGGCGACCTCGTCTTTCGTATATTGAAGCTCTCCCAAATAGAACGGGTACGCAAAGCTTCCCCAAATAGAGTCTGTAATGCGATAAGTCAGAACCAGTCCCAATATGACGATCAGCGCCCACCCCAACCGTCCGACAAACTCGGTGAGAGGAAGAACTAGCGCGCGGTAACCATGATCCAGAAACCGTCCGGCGGTAGATTCAGCAGGCACATCCTTGGTCAACAGATATTGCCCCTTGCGTTCCAGGCGCACCAGAAACGCTGAAATGAGGACCGGAATCACTACCGTAGCCACGACAATCAGTGGTCCCATCGTGGAGATGAATGCGACGGAATCCGGACGCGTCTCGGCATCGCTACCCAGCGACCGGACCATGAATGTTCCGACTGTCAGCAAAGCCCAGCCCCACAGAACTGCAACGGCCAGCAGCGCCCATCCACGGACACGCGGATCAAGCTGCCCGGTTTTCCGCAGGCCATGCTCGTCGGCCATTTCGGTGGCGGTCTGAACAGTTGTTTCTGCATCGGGCGCAAACAGGCCGGCAAAACCGATAAGGAGCATGATCGCCCCCATGGTCATGTAAACCGTAGGCCAGTCGGTTCGTTCGGCCAGAAACAGTGCCAACGCGCCGCCAACGAGCGCAGCTATTCTGTAGCCCATCTGATAAACGGTAGACAGGATATCGATTGTTGCGACTTCATCCGCCACATCGACCCGCCATGCATCGATGACGACATCCTGAGTAGCCGAGGCAAAAGCGCCTATTCCTGCCAAGAGGGAAAATAGTCCAAGCGACGAAACCGGATTGAGCGTGGCAAGCACAACCAGAATGATACCGAGCAAGATTTGCGCGGTCACAATCCATTGCTTCCGTTTCCCCAGTCTCTTTAAAAACGGGACATTAATGCGATCAAGCGCTGGCGACCAAAGAAATTTGAATGCGTAAGCCAATCCGATTAGCGAAAACACACCCATGGTTTCCAGATCAACTTCGGCATCCGATAGCCATGCATACAGAGTTCCGAGGAGCAAAGCATAAGGCAAGCCAGCGGCGAAGCCGAAGATTGTCATGAAGAGAGTTTTGCGGTTGCCCAATGACGCGATAACTTTGCGCCATCCTAATTTTTCTGTTTGCTCACTCACGCCAAACTCTCCCTCGAACAGGGGGAATCTTTAGCGCCTATTCACCTGAATGCCAGCTTGATTTTGATGCGCATCACATATCCAGCAGCTTGGCCGCGACAATCGGCCCTGCCCCCGGACGCTGGACAAGGATCGCATATCTGTCCGCGCCGGCGATGGTCAGATTTTCAGGCGCTATGACGAAGCGCGTCGGCTTGCCGCGCCAGCTGCCCAGATTGCGCTCGGCCTTGACCACATTGACATAATGCATCGTCCGCCCGCCATTTTCGCCGCGTCCGATGCGCACGGTTTCGGAGGAACTGAGCGCGATCAGCGATACGCCCGCCAGATAGTCGGACTTGCCGGTGATCGTGACGATCATCCGGCCGCTTTCGCCGGGAGCTGCGGTCACCAGGGGACCCGACCGGTCGGCCCGCCGGACCAGCGAGCGGATATCATTCTCGCGGGACCCAATTGCGCCACCGCCGCCGTTGACCACCATTTGCGGCGTGTACACGCCTGATCCTTCGTCGCCCTTGTCGGCATAAGCGCGCTGCAGTTGCGTGTTTTCCTCCCGCGCGAGCGTGTCTTTCCAGCCGAGCCGGTCCCAGTAAGTCACCGGGCGCGTGATCACCAGCAGGGAGTCGTCTTTTGCCAGCCTTTTGGCCAGCGAATCTGCGGGGGGACAGGACGAACATCCCTGACTGGTGAACAGCTCGATGACGACAGGGTTGGCGGGTCGAGCCACCTCATCGAAACTTTGCGCGGATGCCACCAGTGAGCCAGTGTCGGCCTGAGCCGATGGTGCGAATTGCATGCCGACCAAGCCGGTTAAAGCCGCTCCGGCAAACAACAGGCACGGGATGATCTTGCTCATTTCAAACTCCAATGAGGTGACAATAGCTATTCGCGCGCGCGAAACCAGAGGTTACAGATTGCAGGCGGTGCATTTTTCCGCCATGGAACCCGCCTATGACCGAAGATAAACCAGCCAAGATATATCGCGCAAAACCAACGCCCGGAGCGAAGAAGCCGGCGGTTGCAAAAGCGCCGACCAGTGACGTTCGCGAAGGGCAGCGCATTGCCAAACTCCTGGCCCGCGCCGGCGTCGCCTCTCGCCGCGAAATCGAACGGATGATCGAGGCGGGCCGGATCGAGCTGAACGGCAATCTGGTGGAACACCCTTCCCTGCTGCTGAAGAATCTGACGGGAATCACCGTCGATGGTAATGCGGTTGCAGAACCGTCGCCCGCCAAGCTCTACCGCTTTCACAAGCCCAACGGCTATCTGACGGCGGAGCGGGATTTTTCCGGCAAGAAAACCATTTACGACGTGCTGCCCAAGGATATGGAGCGGATCATGCCGATCGGCCGGCTCGACATGAACACCGAGGGTCTGTTGCTGATGACCACCGACGGCGAGTTCAAGCGCGAGATGGAGCTGCCGAAAAACGGCATCGAACGCTCTTACCGCGCCCGGACGTTCGGTGACATCAGCCAGAACCAGCTGGAAGAACTGTACCGCGGTATCACCATCGAGGGCATGCATTACGGCCCGATCACCGCCAACCTGGAGCGCCGCACGGGCCGCAACCAGTGGATCGAAATGACCCTGACCGAAGGCAAGAACCGTGAAGTCCGCCGGGTGCTGGAACATTTTGGTCTGGAAGTGTCCCGCCTGATCCGCACCCGTTACGGCCCGTTCGTGCTGGGCGACCTGGAAAAAGGCGAGATCGAGGTCGTCCGCCAGCATGATCTGGTGCAGTTCCGCAAGTCATTGAAATGATTGGTTTGGCTAGAGTACCCGTTCGTGCTGAGCCTGTCGAAGCACATGGTGTGAACCGGAACGGTCCTTCGACAAGCTCAGAACGAACGGAATAACATGCGCATTATCGCAGGAAACTGGCGCGGCCGGAAAATCGTCGCGCCCAAAGGCGAAACCACCCGCCCGACCGCCGACCGCACGCGCGAACGGCTGTTCTCGATGCTGACCAGCCGGCTCGGCGATTTTGAAGATTTGCAGATACTTGACCTGTTTTCCGGGTCCGGCGCTCTGGGCCTGGAAGCCCTGTCTCGCGGTGCGGCGCATTGCACCTTTGTCGAGCAGGACAAGGATGCAATCAGGGCGCTGGAGAGCAATATCAAGTCGCTGGGCGCGGCGGCCCAAGCCGATGTCCGGATAGGCTCGGTGCTGCACCTGGGCGCAGCGCGCAAACCTTATGATCTGATTTTGATGGACCCGCCTTATGACACCGGTGCCGGCGCGGTGGCGCTCGACAAATTAGGCCGTCACGGCTGGTTCGCGCCGTCGAGCTGGATCGCCATCGAAACGGCGCGCCATGAAAATATTGAAGTGAAGGGATTTGATCTTGATTGCGTCCGCGACAGCGGCAAGGCGCGGATTCATCTCCTGCGCCCCACGCAGTCGTCTCAACCAGAAAACTAGCCGCCCATCATCGTCAGGATCGAAGCCGTTTCACTGCCATGCTGGTATACCGTCGAATAGACGCTGGCGCCGGCCATAATAAGGGTCGCCACAATCGCGCTGCTCATCAATCTCTTGCTCATCTTATGCTCCATAGGCCGGTCGATACCGGCATTTGATGAACAAATGGTGCACCGCAACAAAGATTACAACCTGTTCTTTAGGTCATGCCAAAATAGATATTGGCCTTGCCGCCCTCGTCGATGTTCCCTAACTGTTCACCATGTCCGAACCTGTCAAACAACCGCAAGAAAATGATCCCCCCTATGTGCGGGGATTGAACGAACCACAGCGTCAGGCCGTGCTGACCAGTGAGGGGCCGGTGCTGGTGCTCGCCGGGGCTGGCACAGGCAAAACCGCCGCGCTCACTCGGCGGATTGCCCATATCGTCTATTCCCGCAAAGCGTGGCCCAGCGAGATTCTCGCCGTGACTTTCACCAACAAGGCGGCGCGCGAGATGAAGGAGCGGATCGCATCTATCGTTGGCGAGAGTTTCGAAGGCATGCCCTGGCTCGGCACCTTCCACAGCATCGGCGCGAAAATGCTCCGCCGTCATGCCGAACTGGTTGGTCTGCAGAGCAATTTCACAATACTCGACACCGACGACCAGATTCGCCTGCTCAAGCAATTGATCCAGGCCGAGGACGTCGATGACAAGCGCTGGCCCGCGCGGATGCTGGCCGGGCTGATTGACCAGTGGAAGAATCGCGGTCTCAACCCGCAGGATCTCGATGCCAATGAGGCAGAACGCTATGACAATGGCAAGGGCCAGCATTTCTACGCGCTCTATCAGGCCCGGCTGAAAGCACTCAATGCCTGCGATTTCGGGGATCTTTTGCTGCACTCGCTGAACCTGCTGAAGAATAATCGCGAGATTCTCGAACTTTACCAGAGCCGCTTCAAATATATTCTCGTCGACGAATATCAGGACACCAACAGCTCGCAATATCTCTGGTTGCGGCTGCTCGCGCAGAGCCACAAGAATATCTGCTGCGTCGGCGATGACGACCAGTCGATCTACAGCTGGCGCGGGGCGGAAGTCGCCAATATCCTGAAGTTCGAAAAGGATTTTCCCGAAGCCAAAGTGGTCAAGCTGGAGCAGAATTATCGCTCCACGCCGCATATATTGGCCGCCGCGTCGGGCCTGATCAATCACAATAGCGGTCGCCTCGGCAAGACCCTGTGGACCGAGGAAACCGAAGGCGACAAGGTGCAGGTGATCGGCGTCTGGGACGGCCCGGAAGAAGCCCGGCGCACCGGCGACGAGATTGAAGCGCTGCAGCAGATCAAGCAGGTTTCGCTGAACGATATTGCGATCCTTGTCCGCGCCCAGTTCCAGACCCGCGAGTTCGAGGACCGCTTCATCTCGATCGGCATGCCGTATAAAATCATCGGCGGTTTCCGCTTTTACGAGCGCGCCGAAATCCGCGATGCGCTGGCCTATCTGCGCGTCATCACCCAACCGGCCGATGATCTCGCGTTCGAACGGATCGTCAACACGCCCAAACGTGGCCTTGGGGATAAAACTGTGGAAAAGGTCCACCGCCTCGCCCGCGCGCAGGGCATCCCCCTCGCCGCCGCCGCGCTCAGCATCTGCGACACCGACGAGCTACCGCCGCGTGCGCGCAATACCTTGCTGGAACTGATGCGCAATTTCGGCCGATGGCGCGAGATGGCGGCGGACACCGATCATGCCGAACTGACGCGGATTGTGCTCGACGAATGCGGCTATACGACGATGCTGCAGGCCGATCGCTCGACCGAGGCGGCCGGCCGTCTGGAAAACCTGACCGAGCTGGCCCGCGCGATGGAAGAATATGACACGCTTGGCAATTTTCTCGAGCATGTCTCGCTGGTCATGGACAATGACGCGCGCGACGACGAGCCCAAGGTCACGATCATGACCATGCACGGCGCCAAGGGCCTGGAATATGACCATGTCTTCTGCGCCGGCTGGGAAGAAGGCGTGTTCCCTTCTCAGCGCAGCCTGGACGAAGGCGGCAATGCCAGCCTCGAGGAGGAACGCCGCCTCGCCTATGTCGCGATCACCCGGGCCAAGAAAAAATGCACGATCTTCCATGCCGCTAACCGGCGCATCTATGGCCAGTGGACCAGTTCCATCCCCTCGCGGTTCATCGGCGAATTGCCTGACGAGCATGTCGAGCATGAAAGCAGCATGAGCGGCGGCGAAAGTCTGTGGCGTGCCAACTGGAGCGAGAATAGCGACCCTTTCGCCCATCTCGCTGCGACCAACGCCACCCGCGCCGGCAAACGCGGCCCCGGCTGGCAACGCGCCGCGGCATCCTCCTCCGGCGGCACCTTCGACAAAACGCCAAAAAACATTAAGCAAGCCCGCAACAGCGCCGTCTCGCTCGGCAACAAGGGCCGTTCCGACATCACCGTCGGCATGCGGGTGTTCCACACCAAATTCGGCTATGGCGAAGTGAAGGTGAAGGAAGGCAACAAGCTGGAAATCGCATTCGAGAAGTCGGGCGATAAAAGGGTTTTGGACTCGTTTGTGGAGGTGGCGTAAAGCGTTACTTGACATATCCAATGTAAAGCGTTAGCTTCCATGCGTGGATATAGAGAGCATCAGGCACAAGGCGCTGAAACGCTTTTTTCTATCCGGCAATAGTCGAGGCCTGGATGGAAATCTGGTTGATCGCCTCGGCAAGATGCTAGCCTATATCAATAGCGCTGGGAGTTTTGAAGAACTCGCCATTCCGCCCAATTACGGCTTACACCCGCTTACCGGCAACCGATCCGGAAGCTGGGCGATGACGGTGACGAAAAACTGGCGCATGACATTTACCAAGGTGGACGAGAGCGCCATCGCCGAACTTAATCTAGAGGATTATCACTAATGGCCCTGACCATGCACCCCTCTCTCGCCATCCATCCCGGTGTGTGGCTGAGATCCGAAATCATCGAAGCCAATGGCGTCGCCATTGGCGCGCTCGCCAAGGCCTTCGGCGTGAGCCGTCAGGCAGTTAGTGCCGTCCTCAATGGCCGCTCTGCGCTTTCCGCCGATATGGCCATCCGGTTTGAAAAGCTGTTCGATGTGAAGGCTGATACGCTGTGCCGGATGCAGACGGCTTATGATCTGGCGAACGCCAGGGCGCGGGAGACGGAGATCAAGGTCGATAAACGGGCGCTGGCGGCTTGAGCGATGTCCCCGCCATCCCTACCGAATTCGGCTATGGTGCAGTGACGGTCAACAAAGGCCGCAGTCTTAGTATCCCCCATTCTCCGATCGGGTTCTCCGCCCTCACCAAACAAGCATGGCCGTAATATCGGTCACGCGCCCTCACCAATCAGCGCAAAGGGTGCCCAGGCGTTGGGATGTGCCCAGGTATCCATTTCTGTATCATGCGATGGGTCCGCCCGAATCTCGCGCATGGCGCGATGGAATGCCTCTGCCCGGCTAAGCTCCGTGTTATCGCGCGCAATCTCTATCGTTCGCACGGTCAGCCGGGCGGCGACCTTGTCGCGGACCGGCCAATGCGAAGCCAGCAGGTTTCTTGCCCCGGCATAGAAGAAAGACCGGGCCAAGCCAGACAGGCCGGGCGCGCCGCTTGAACCATCGCCAGAGGCAGTGTTGCACGCGGATAATATCACCCAGTCGGCATCCAGTCGTAACGCAGCCACTTCGGACGCGCTTAAAAACCCGTCATCTTTATCGGTAGCGGTGGAAGGGGGACTGAAAACCAGACCTGGTTCACTGGCCCCTTCAATCTCGCCCGCCAGCAAACCGTGCGTTGCAAAGGCGAGTATCCGGGCACTGGTCAAGTCGCTGGCTCTTACACTGGCCTCGCTGGCTTTTTCAGCCGTCAGCACTGCGGATGGAGGCGCGTTCAGCGCACGTCGCATCTGCTCCAGTTCCACCGCCGTGCCCGGTAACCGCGCCAGCTTCTTGATGTCATCGATATTGGCAATCCCGACCTCGGCGTTCCCACCACTGGCGGTAAAAATGGAAGCCGCTGTCGCGCCGCGTTGTCGCCCTCTTCCGCCACCGCGAATTTCCGCGCTGCCGTCCAATAAAGGATCACCAAAGCCTAAAAAAGCGATGTCGCCCTGATCCTCTCCAGTCTTTTTAGGTCCATATTGTTTTAGAAATTGTAAGGATTGTATCGACGGAATGCTTATCAGGGCATGGTCGTCAGCAAACCATTGGGTGGCGCGCAGAGCCGCAGGATCGCCATCGTCTCCCGTTGGCTTGGCGCTAACCAAAATCCCGAAGGGAAGACCGCTTAATGCCCCGCCGGCAGCGATATAGACGTGACGCTTGTTGCTGAGGACTTCTCGCATGGGACCGATCAGTTGTTGATATAGATGATAAGCGGTGGAGCGGTCATAAGGATAGGCTCCGTTCCCTTCATCGGCCCATTCAGCGGCCTGAATATTGCTCACGTCGACATTGGCGCCAACGTCCCACAGTAGACGTTTGACCATTGCATTGATCGTCTTGCGCGTTGCCGTGGATCGCACCCACCGGACATCTTGCCGGGACACGGCAAATATATGCGCTCCCATCTGTGTCGGGACCACCATGACGAAGGCATCATCTGGCCCAAGCATAGCTTGGGTTTCCGCAATGTTGAGCGGTTCTGGCCGGACCATCGCAAAATATTGAGGAAAGTCTTTTCCAACCCGGACATCTACCGCCTCTATGCTTTCCACCAGCGCGGCTTTCTTCTGACGCAATGCCTTGAGTCTTCTGTCGGGTCGCTGCTGCATCGCGGCCAGCCGCCTGTTTATAAGCGCTTCTGTGCTTTGCCACTGATTGGCGAGAGATTGTCTCTGGCGAAGAAGCTCGTCCAATCCGGCCACTTCGTTTTCCGCTGCACGCCGCGCTGCAGTTTGGGCAACTGCGCGGGTGGCTGGGCCCATCATCGCCCGTTGTAACGCACCATATACTTCTTCCTGCAATTCTGCGCGCTGACCGGGATCATCCCTGGCCGCTATCCAGCCCGCATCGGCGAAAAGTGTGAAATAATGTCGCCGGTTCTTTATTTCTCGCTGATATTGCAGCTCTGCGCGGGCATCATTGCCCTTCATGTTCCAGCGATTGACCCAGCCCGCCAACACGGCTCTGGCGGGGACTATTGCCAGATTGGCGCGTTCAGCCTGTTCTATTAAATTATAGGCAAGATTGCCCTGAGTGGACAATGTGTCAGGATGGTCTGCACCAAGAGTTTCCGCCCGCAACGTCAAAACACGGCGGTATATTTCTTCCGCCTCTGTGGCCTTTCCCCTATAATTCAAGGTCAGGCCGAGGTTGCCCATCGCGGCCAGGGTTGTCTGATGCGCCTCGCCCATAACCTCAATCATATATCGCACCGCGCGCCGTTCAAGCGCCTCGGCTTCGTCATATCTGCGCTGTTTTTTCAGATTGCCGGCCAGCATACCCATGCTGACAAGCGTATTGGGGTGCTTATCTCCCAATATTCCGATACTCGCAGCATAAGCGCGGCGGTGGAGCGGTTCTGCTTCTTCGAAACGCTCCAGTTTGTTTAAAATTGTCGCGAGATTATCGAGAATAATCAGAGTCTCCGGATGCTGTTTACCGGATATTTTTGTGCGAATGGACAAGGCCTGGCGAAACAACGGTTCGGCTTCGGCGTAGCGTTCTTGTAACTGGAGATTGCCGGCAAGATTGTTGAGGCTGGAGACCGTCTCTTCATGTTCGCTGCCCAAAATTTTTGTCCGTAGCGCAAGGGCCTCCCGGTTCAGCGGTTCGGCTTCACTGCGACGCCCCTGCAGCATCAGATTTAGCGCCAGATTGGACAAGGAAGCCGCGGTATCGCGATGTTTTTGGCCGAGCACCTCCTGGCGCAATGCCAGAACCTCTCGATATATCGGTTCTGCGTCAGTATATCTCCCCTGGCCAAAAAGGTTCGCGGCAAGATTATTATAGGCTGTCAAAGTCTCTGGATGACGGAGCCCAAAAATATCTTCGTGGAGCTTCAGCGCTTCCCGAACAATTGGTTCCGTCTCCCCGGCACGTCCGGCGCTCATCAGATCGACACTATGAACAACCAGAGCGTTGGCATATTCCTTGGATTGACGACTTTTGGTCGTAGCGATGAGAGGCAATAGTTGAGCCGATAAGGCCGCTGCCTTCTGATAGTCGCCCGATCTGCGATCTTTGCCGGCCTGCTTTCGCAGTTTTTTGATATTAGCCTTGATATCCTGAGCTGTGCGAGCGGAATCCTGCGCAAATACTGCGCCATCTTGGCCGGGGATGTTGGTTAATAGGAGCAGGGCCATGACAACGGCCAAAGCTGCCCTGCCCCCCGTTTGCTTTGCGATCTTGCTAGCCATGCTCATCCCCCCCCGGACGAATTTTTAGAAATACCCTCATTGCCGCTGTGACACATCTGGCACCATGCTAATGTGATTTTATTCACTGCGGATTATGATTATACGGCGCAACCCACTTTTCCCCGCATAAAATGTTATGAACCGGTTGAGAAAGCCGCGGAGTTAGAAACGCACTGGATGGTGCACCGCGAGAAGGGCTGTGGCCAGCACCCCCTTCTCCACGAAACTGTTCACTGGAAGATTATCAAGTGGATAATGATAAAAGAAAAATCAGCCGAACGGCCCTCTTTCGCGGGTTCGTTCACGTTACAAAATCGCGTCGCCTACATCCATCATCTGGCCGTTGGTCACAATCACCCGGTCGCCCAGCTTCACCTGCTCGAACAGTCGCCGCGCAAATTCCAGCGGTACACCGATACAGCCCCGTGTCCCCCAACCCCATTTGACGTCGGAGGCGTGAATGGCAACGCCGTCATTGGTCAGCCGCATCATATAGGGCATCGGCGAGCCATAGATGTTGGAGACATGGTCCTTGCTCTTCTGGGTTATCGGAAAGACACCGGTCGGAGTCGGCTTTCTGGAATCGCCGAAGGTGATCACAGCGGCGCCAATCTCGTAACCGGCGCGGAAGACAGAGATACTCTCGGCCTGAAGATCGACGGTCACGACCAGTTCGCCTTCCGGCACGCCTTCATCATCCCATTTATAATAGCCGTGAACGAAAGGCTCGTCGATCTGGAGGATGCGCTTGACCACGAACGTGTCGCTCAATGGCAATTTTTCAGCAATTTCCAAGGGCTCTGCCACCGTTGGTTCGGACGAAGAGGCATGTTCAGCGACCGCTTCGGGAGCCACATTCTCGGCCACAACCGGCTTCAATCGCGCAGAAGAAGTTTCTGCATCGGCGCGGGTCATTCCCATGACCAGCATTGCGAGTATCACCAGTGCTGCCAGCAACAGAACCGATGCGCTCAACCGATATGCAATTTTTTCAACCATCGCTCACACTCCAGAAGTTAATGGAGTGTTTACCATGGATTCGTGACGAGAAATGCTCAATTTTTCTGCCGTCCCGCAGCGGTACGGTGGTTACGGACATGTTAAGGGGCAGCGTTAACGGCCAGGACTGGCGCTGCCAAAAGTCCGTCTCCCGCGCACGAATTGATTGCAGCGCCCCGCTGCAATCGCTAGCAGCTAAACCGTGATCAGCCCTGCACCACATCCCTTCACTATCGCCAATTATCGCTACCTCTGGTTCTCGCGACTGGCGTCGATGTTCGCGCTCTACGCGATGATGCTGATTCTCGGTTGGCAGGCCTATAATCTGGCGCGCGAAGATATGGGAGTCAGCGCCTCTGCCGGGATATTGGGGCTGCTCGGCCTGCTCCAGTTTGTGCCGCTGTTCATTCTGACGCCGCTGGTTGGCTGGGTTGCAGACCATATGGACCGTCGCTGGATCGCGCGTATCGTGCTCGCAGCCCAGGCTCTGATTGCGCTTGCTCTGGGATTGCTGACCGCGACCGGCGGGATCACCTTGTGGACCATTTATATCATCGCCGTGCTGCTCGGGATTTGCCGCGCGTTTCTTGGTCCCGCAATCACCTCGCTGGCGCCCAATCTGGTCCCGAAAGCATCGCTGCCCCGCGCCATCGCGCTGTCGACCATCGCATGGCAGGTCGGGGTTATTGCTGGCCCGGGAATGGCCGGACCGCTCTACAAGGTCGACGCCGCCCTGCCCTATTTCGTCTGTGCGGGTCTCTACGGGCTCGCGACATTGGCAGTGTTCCTGATCGGGCCGGTGCCACGCCCCGAAGCAGACAAGACAAGAGGTCCCCTGCAACAGGTCGGCGACGGCATGGCCTATGTCTGGACCAACAAGCTGGTGCTCGGCGCAATCACGCTCGATCTGCTGGTGATGTTTCTCGCCGGCGCGACCGCGATGATCCCGGTCTTTGCCAAGGATATATTAGACGCCGGTGAAATCGGCCTCTCGCTGCTCGCCGCCTCGCCGGCGGTCGGCGCGGTCATTGTCGCGCTGATCTTCTCCTTTGCCCCACTCAGCAAGAATGTCGGAAACAGCATGCTCGCCGCCATGGCCGTGTTCGGGCTCGGCACGATCGGGTTCGGGCTCAGTACAAATCTGTACCTGTCGATGGCTTGCCTGGGTATTTGCGGCGCAGCCGATATGTTCGGGGTCTATGTCCGCAGTTCGCTAATCCAGTTACACACGCCCGATGCCAAGCGCGGGCGGGTCGGTGCGGTCAGCCAGATGACGATTAGCGCATCGAATGAACTGGGCGATGCGCTTTCCGGTGGCCTTGCTGTTTTGGTTGGCCCCATTGCTGCCATTGTCGCAGGCGGAGCTGGTGCTATAGTGGTCACCGGACTCTGGTCGCGCCTGTTTCCCCAACTGGGTGCTGCCAAGACATTTGATCCGCCGGATGACCTTGAAGCGAAACCGGTAAAAGAATGAAAAGATAAACAGGAGCGCAGGATAATGATTGCCAATAATATTCTCGAAACCATTGGAAATACACCACATATCAGGATGCAGCGCCTGTTCGGTGATGCCAATGTGTGGATCAAGTCCGAACGCTCCAATCCGGGCGGATCGATCAAGGACCGGATCGGTCTGGCGATGATCGAAGCAGCCGAGAAATCTGGCGCGCTCAAGCCCGGCGGCACAATCATCGAACCGACATCCGGTAATACCGGCGTCGGCCTTGCAATGGTGGCAGCGGTCAAAGGCTACACCCTCATTCTCGTCATGCCCGAGTCGATGTCACTCGAACGCCGCCGCCTGATGCTGGCTTATGGAGCGACCTTTGATCTCAGCCCGAAAGAAAAAGGCATGAAGGGCGCGATCGAGCGGGCGCAGGAGCTGGTCGACCAGACACCCGGTTCATGGATGCCGCAGCAATTCGAAAATCCCGCGAATTTTGAAGTGCACAAACGCACGACAGCGATCGAAATTCTCAACGATTTCAAGGATGATCCGCTGGACGCGATCATCACCGGCGTCGGCACCGGCGGTCATATCACCGGAGTGGCAGAAGTGCTGAAAGAACATTGGAGCCATTTAAAAGTCTACGCGGTAGAACCGACCTCCTCGCCAGTGATCAGCGGCGGCCAGCCAGGTCCCCACCCGATCCAGGGCATTGGTGCCGGTTTCATTCCCGGTAATCTCCACACCCAGTCGATCGACGGTGCGATCAAGGTCGAACCGGCGGACGCCAAAGCCATGGCGCTGAGGGCCGCCAAGGAAGAGGGCATGCTGGTCGGCATATCTTCAGGCGCAACGCTGGCGGCGATCGCGCAGAAACTGCCGGAACTGGGCGATGGAGCGAAAATTCTCGGCTTCAACTATGATACCGGAGAGCGTTATCTCTCCGTACCAGAGTTTTTGCCCGAAGAATGAGCTCGATCGAGGTCCAGCAGTTCACCTACCACCATGGTGACGTTGCGCTATCCGGTTATATAGCGCAGCCCAGCCGCTATCCGCGCGCGGGCATATTGATTGTGCCGACCATTTGGGGGCCGACCAAGCTGATGTTCGATCGTGCCCGATGGCTTGCGTCACTGGGCTATAGCGCGATGGTTTGTGACCTCTATGGGAAAGGCCATATCGACGATATTCGCGAAGCGCGCCAACTGGCCGGCGCCTTGCGCGCCGATGCCGAATATTATCGCGAACGCTTCCGCTGTGCGCTCACAGAATTGCGCACGCGTTCGAAACTGGCGAACAACCGGATTGCCGCGATCGGCTATTGCATGGGCGGCGAAATCGTTCTGGAAATGGCACGCGGCGGCGAGGACATCGCTCTGGTGGTCAGCTTCCACGGGCTGCTGGCAACGCCGCTCCCGGCCAAGCGCGGCACGATCAAGGCGCGCATTCTGGTTTGCCACGGCAGGGCCGACCCGCTCGTACCGCCGAAACAGGTCCGGGAATTTCTGGAGGAAATGGACATTGCCGGTGCAGATTGCCACATGCATATCTATTCCGGTGTGCTCCACGGCTTCACCGACGTCAACAACAATGCCCGAACGGTCGAATCCGTCCGCTATAACCCTTCAGCCGACCGGCAAAGCAAGGCCGCCATGCTCAGCATGTTCGACGAACTGTTCGAGAATAAAAAAACACCGGACCAATATTAGGTCCGGTGTTCCAAAGTTGCGGTATCAGAGGCCCTAGTCCGGCTTACCGTCACCATCATTGTCGAGCAAATCGGGCTGGCCATCACCATCACTGTCCCAGGCATCGGGCTGCCCGTTGCCACTGCGATCCCAGGCATCCATCAATCCATCACCATCGGTATCGATGGTCGGTGCCGGGATTTCCGACTGCATCTCGTCGGTGGCTTCTGGTTCTGCCGCATGGGCTGCAACCGATAATCCCAGTCCGACGGTAATCAGAAAGGGCGTGATCCGGCGCATGGGGTTTTGGGTTCTTCTGGAATGCATTGCATATACTCCTTATGCGTATCATTCCCCTGTCAACGAACGTGCTGCCGGATTTGCCGCCACCGGTCCACAGACCTTCGACCACATGGTCGAAAGCGGCGCTAAATGGCTGAATTCAGGTATCTATCGACAAATAAGCACCATTTGCCGCAGCCGAATGTCGGTGCTGCTGCTGACAGAATTTCGGCAACAGTCTGTCGAATTATCGTCACATTTCGCTGTATAATCCCAATAACGGGTCGGGGATATTTCAACTGAAAGGTTGCAAGCCATGACCATGCAACAGCAACAGGATCGCCCCCTGATCATCAAGATCGGCAAGCGGCTGCGCGGCACGTTGAACCGTATATCGACGACCCAGTCGAAAATCCCGACAGAGCCGGTCATTCAGACCAATAGCTTTCCATGGACCGACAGCTTGGCCGAAAAATGGCAGACCATCGCCGATGAAGCCGCAGCAATTCTACGCCACCGCGATGCCGTGCCGCCGCTTAAAGATATTTCACCCGATCATGCGCGGATTGCCGGCGACGGAAACTGGCGCTCCTTCTTCCTGATCGGCTATGGTTATGAAGTGGCGGAAAATTGCGCCCGCGCGCCGATTACGACGGATCTAGTGCACCGGATACCCGATCTCAACTCGGCCTTTTTCTCGATTCTCGAGCCCGGAGCCACGATTCCCCGTCACCGGGGGGTTACCCGCGGTCTGGTCACCTGCCATCTCGGACTGATCATCCCCGACAGGGCGGAGAAATGCGTGATGCAGGTCGAGGATAGCAACCTGCACTGGGAACCGGGTAAATGGCTGATCTTCGACGACAGCTATTTTCACGAGGTGCACAATGCGACGCATCAGCGCCGGGTCATCCTGCTGCTGCAGGTGAAACGCCCGATGCGCCTGCTTGGCCGGCTGGCCAATGATCTGGCTTTGTGGGGCATTCGCCGGTCACCCTTTGTACAGGATGCCCGGCGAAACCTTCATATGTGGGAAGAAGCCTATCAACAGGCGGAACGGAACGAAGCCGCCTGATCAGATCGCTTAAGCGACCCCGAACATTTCTGGGTCGAGCGCCATGATCGAGTCGGCACCGCCTTCGATCTTGCGGCGAAGCGACCCGGTGTCCGGCAGGAAACGCTCGGCAAAATATTGCGCCGTCACCAGCTTGGCTTCGTAATATTTCGGATTGTCCGTGCCAGCGTCGAGCGTGGCCTGGGCCGCCTTGCTCATCCGCAGCCACATCAGTCCGAGCGAGACGATGCCCATGATATGCATATAATGATAAGCGCCGGCACCGGCATTGTTCGGATTGGCCATGCCGTGCTGCATGAACCACATGGTCGCTTTCTGCAGTTCGCTATTGGCCTTTTCAAGCGCTTCGGCAAATCCGGACAGTTTCTCATGACCCTTCGCTTCGGCAATCTCGTCGGCAACCACCTTGAAAAAGGCCTGAACCGCACGGCCGCCGTTCTGGCCGAGCTTGCGACCGACCAGATCCATCGCCTGGATACCGTTGGTGCCTTCGTAAATCATCGCAATCCGCGCATCGCGCACGAACTGTTCCATGCCCCATTCGCGGATATAACCGTGGCCGCCGTAAACTTGCTGCGATTCCGTGGCGATCTGATAGCCCATATAGGTGCCATAGCCTTTGACCACAGGGGTCAGCAGGCTGACCAGATCATTGGCCAACTGCCGCTCTTCCTCGGCTTCGGCCTTATCCGCCAGATCAACCTGCAAAGCGCCCCACAGAACCAGTGCGCGCATCGACTCGGTGAAAGCCTTGCCGTCCATCAGCATCCGGCGCACGTCGGGGTGTACGAATAGCGTGTCCGCTTTTTCTTCCGGATCCTGCGCTCCGGTCAATGCCCGGCCCTGACGCCGGTCACCGGCATAGACCACCGCATTCTGATAAGCGATTTCGCCCTGCGCTAGCCCCTGCAGGCCAACGCCGAGCCGCGCCGCGTTCATCATGATGAACATCGCGCGCAGGCCCTTATTCTCTTCGCCAACCATATAGCCGGTGGCGCCGTCATAGTTCATCACGCAGGTGGCGTTGCCGTGGATGCCCATTTTTTCTTCAATCGAGCCACAGCTCACGCCGTTGCGTTCGCCCAATGAGCCGTCTTCGTTGACCAGGAATTTCGGGACGATGAACAGCGATATGCCTTTCGAACTGTCCGGCGCACCCGGCGTCTTGGCCAGCACGAGGTGGATGATATTTTCCGCCATGTCGTGCTCGCCGGCCGAGATGAAAATCTTCTGGCCGGTGATCGCATAGCTGCCACCCGGCATCGGTTCCGCCTTGGTCCGGATCAGCCCCAGATCGGTACCGCAATGCGCTTCGGTCAGGTTCATCGTGCCGGTCCATTTGCCGGAAATCATCTGCGTCGCGTAGGTCTGCTTTTGCTCTTCGCTGCCTTCGGTGAGGATCGAGGCAATCGCGCCTTGCGTCAGACCGGTGTACATTTCCAGCGCCTGGTTGGCCGAGACCATGAATTCCATTACCGCATTGCCGATCACACGGGGCAGCCCCTGACCACCAAATTCTTCGGGAGAGGACAAGGTCGTCCAGCCGCCCTCGGTCAATTGCTGATAGGCTTCCTTGAAGCCCTTTGGCGTCGTGACCGATCCGTCTTCGTGACGGGTGCAGCCTTCTTCGTCGCCCGACTGGTTGAGCGGGTGCAACACTTCGGTCGAAAATTTTCCGGCCTCGGTCAGGATCGCGTCGACCATTTCCGGCGTCGCATTTTCAAATCCGGGGAGGTTCAGATAATTCTCGAGATGGAGAACTTCGTTGAGGATGAACCGGACTTCGCCGATCGGTGCGGTATAACTGGGCATGATTTTCTACTTTCTACTCAAATGGGGCTGCCGGATATTACCGGCGTCTATCCTCTATTGATGCTGTGCTTTTGCGTCCGCCATGGCGACCTGCACAGTCTTGATAAAACCGGTCAGTTCCTTGATCGAACTGTCGATGTCGGCGCGCTGTTTCTTCAGCGTATCGACCTTTTCCTGACATTTCTCGACGGTAACCTGCATCTGCGTCTTCCGCCCGTCGCCAAGATCGTAGAGGTCGATCATGTCGCGAATCTCGGTCAGGCTGAAACCGACATTTTTCGCTCGCATGATCCAGGCGAGACGCGCCCGGTCGCGCTTTGTATAAATGCGGGACAGACCCTTGCGATGCGGGGCAATAAGCCCCTCGTCCTCATAGAATCGCAAGGCTCGCGCGGTGACACCAAATTCGTCCGACAGGTCGGATATCGTGTAAGTTTCCCGGTTTTGCAGGTCGGGCGTGTCAATTTCGGCATGATTTGGTGGCTGTGACATAGTCACCATATAGCTTACGCTAACGTAAACGTCAATGTTAGCCGCCAGGGCATAAATTATCGAAATCGCGGCCGCTGGTTGAGCGGGCAACCGCATCGCCCTCGCCGATCATGTAGAAACTGACCCCTTCGAGACCGGCGCGCGCGCTGCAATAGCTTGAACAGGCCTCCGGCAGACTGCCGGGCAGTTCCAGTTCAACGCCGTCAAACCGGGCCGAAAAACTGCAAGTATCCTCGCTGTTGAGGGTGATCCGGACTTTTTCCCCGTCACGCTCCGCTTCGCCCAGCCCTTCGCATTTGGTCTCCGGGCCGAACACCGCGATCATCCCGACCTGATAGCCATTCTCGTCATTACCCACCGCGCAAAACCGGTCGGTTCCCAAATCGCTGCGCCGTTCAAAAGCACCCGAAAGCGTGACATTGCGGACATCCGGAATGACGCCGGCATCAATCGCTGCCTGCTCCAGCGGAGTTAGTTCCGCGACGGCTTTTGGGGCATCCGGTTGCTCCTGGCCACATCCGGCCAGCAATAGTGCAAATAACAGCGAAGCAATGCGACTCAAGCGACAGGCTCCAGCTTGCCGTCGACGATCTTGCGGTAAAAGCAGCTTCTCTCGCCGGTATGACATGCGGGACCAGCCGGCACAGCCTTGATCCAAAGCGCGTCCTGATCGCAATCGATCCGCATTTCGGTCACCGTCAGAATATTGCCCGAAGTTTCCCCCTTCTTCCAAAGGCACTGGCGACTGCGGGAATAGAAATGCGCTACATTGCTATCCTGCGTCAGCTGCAGCGCTTCGGCATTCATATGCGCGAGCATCAGCAGTTCGCCGGACGAATGGTCCGTAACCACCGCTGTGATCAAACCGTTCGAATCATATTTCGGTCGGAGCGAATTTCCAGTCTCTCGATCATGTTCATTTTTTGTCATGGCTATGGATTAAGGCGCGATCCGTTCCCGTGCAACGGCTAATGGCGCAATTGGCAGAGCGCCCTTTTGCCCAATCACGCAATATTATGATTTTATGACATTGGGGGCAGACAAGCCACGGTTTCGTACCTATATGGCAGGCATCCCGCGCCCGTCCAATTACATGCCAGGTGAGATATGCTGACAACCCACCCGTTTGAAGATGACAAGCTGCGGGAAGAGTGTGGCGTTTTCGGGATCGCCGGCATTGACGACGCGGCCGCCATGGTTGCGCTCGGTCTGCACGCTCTCCAGCATCGCGGACAAGAAGCCGCCGGCATTACCTGCCGCAACGGCAAGGAATTTTACAGCCACCGTGCGCTTGGTCCGGTCGCCGGCAATTTCGACAGCGAAGAGATAATCAACCGTCTGCGCGGCGACTCGGCTTGCGGCCATGTCCGCTATTCGACCACCGGTGCCGGCACATTGCGCAATGTCCAGCCGCTCGAGGCCGATCTCGCGTCTGGTGGCTTTGCTATCGCGCATAATGGCAATATTTCCAACGCTCTGGCATTGCGGGACGAACTGGTCCGCAATGGTTCGATTTTCCAGTCGACTAGCGATACCGAGGTCATCATCCATTTGGTGGCGACGTCCAAATATCGCACATTGCTCGACAAGTTCATCGATGCCCTGCGACAGGTCGAAGGGGCCTATTCGCTGATCTGCATGACCGCCGAAGGCATGATCGCCTGCCGCGATCCGCTCGGTATCCGTCCGCTGGTCATGGGCCGGATCGGCGAAGCCTATGTCTTCGCGTCCGAAACCGTCGCACTCGACTTGGTCGGCGCGGAATATGTCCGCAGCGTCGAACCCGGCGAACTGATCGTGGTCACCAACGGTGAATTGCGCTCGCATCACCCCTTTCCCAACGCCCAGTCCCGGCCCTGTGTTTTCGAACAGGTCTATTTTTCGCGTCCCGATTCGATCGTTGACGGCTCTTCGGTTTACAGCGTGCGCAAGGGAATCGGCGCGCAGCTGGCGATCGAAAGCCCGGTCACGGCCGATTATGTGATCCCGGTCCCGGACAGCGGCACGCCCGCCGCCCTTGGCTTTTCCGAAGAATCTGGCATCCCGTTCGAACTGGGGATCATCCGGTCGCATTATGTCGGTCGCACTTTCATCCAGCCGACTGACGGGGTCCGGCATCTCGGCGTCAAGCTGAAGCACAACGCCAACCGTCCGCTGGTCAATGGCAAGAAAATCGTACTGGTCGACGACTCGATCGTGCGCGGCACCACCAGCCTGAAGATCGTCCAGATGATGCGCGAAGCCGGCGCGGCCGAAGTCCACATGCGGATCGCCAGCCCGCCGACGATGCACAGCTGCTTTTACGGTGTGAACACGCCGAAGCGGGAAAAATTGCTCGCCGCTCGCAAATCGATCGAGGAAATGCGCGAATTCATCCAGGCCGACAGTTTGGCGTTTGTTTCCATCGACGGCCTCTACCGCGCAGCGGGTGAGGAAACCCGCCATGATATCCAGCCGCAATTTTGCGATGCCTGCTTCACTGGTGCCTATCCGACCGTCCTCACTGATCGCGATGGTGAAGAAGAACCGGACCAGTTGACAATGCTCAACGAGCGTTCTGATTCATCCGGAACCGCACGCGATCATGAACCATCCGGCGACCTGCCCCGCCTCAAACAATCAGCGAACTGACTATGAAATTTGAAGGTCAACTGGCGCTCGTTACGGGTGCAAGCCGCGGTATCGGTGCGGCAACCGCCCTGGCATTGGCCAAGGAAGGCGCTCATGTCGTAATTACCGCGCGCAGCGCCGATGATCTGGAAAAGATCGAAGAGCAGATCCACCTTGCTGGCGGCGCCGCAACCATCGCCCCGCTCGATCTGACCGACGGCGACAGTATCGGCCGTCTGGCCACCGCGATTTCCGGTCGCTGGGACGGGCTCGACATTCTCGTGCTCAACGCAGCCATGCTCGGATCGCTGGGACCGGTTCCGGCCATCGACGGCAAGGAATTCAACAAGATCCTGACGCTCAACCTCATCGCGCAGCAAGCCTTGATTGCCGGATTTGATCCGATGCTGCGCAAAAGCGCCAACGCAAGACTGATCGGGATTACCAGCAGCGTCGGCCGCAAGCCGCGGGCATTTTGGGGCGCTTATGGTGCATCAAAGGCCGCTTTTGAGACGCTTTTGCTCAGCTATGGTGAAGAAATGCGCAATTTGGGCAAGATCCGCACAGCAATTGTCGATCCCGGCAAGACCCGCACCGGGATGCGGGCCAGCGCCTATCCGGGTGAAGACCCGGCCAGTCTCAAACTGCCATCGGTCGTTGCCGACCGGCTGGTCGAGATACTCGCCAGCGATTTTGACACTGGCGAGCATTTTAAGATCAGCTGACTAGAACATTTCAGCTGACTGGCGGCTCCGCAGCTACATATTTTTTCACCGCGTCATAAAAGGCATTCCGCTGGTTCTTCTGTTCATCGGGTGATGCACTCGGCCAGTTGCCGTTGGTTGCAATCACCAGCTTATGCGCCGGATCAATGAAAATGCCCTGGCCAAAAATACCCTGTCCGGCGAAACTGCCGTCATCATAGGTCCACCACTGATAACCATAGCCGCGACCTGGCACACCGATGTCAGCCTGTTTTGTACCAGCCTTTTCAAACCACCCATCGGGGACCACGGAGTTCTCGCCAATCTTGCCGCCATCCATCGCAAACTGCCCGAACAGCGCATAGTCCCGAACCGTCGCCGAAATGCAGCAGCCGCCGATTTCCTTGCCGCCCTCGTTGAGAAGCCATTCGGCATCCTGCCCCATTCCATAAGGTTTCCAGACCTTTTCGGACAAATATTCAGACAGAGTCTTACCCGTAGCCTTAGCCACCAATACGCCAATCAAATTGGTTTCGCCGGTATTATATTGCCACCGCGTACCGGGCGTCGCTTCGTTCTTCAACGTCTTCATATAGACGATGATCGGGTCCATCCCGTCGACCGGCTTGGTGTTGTTGAACAGGGCCACATCGGATTTCGGATCGGCATAATCCTCGTTCCATTTCACGCCAGAAGTCATCGTCAGCAGCTGCTGTACCGTGACTCCGTCATAGCCACTGCCCTCTAATTCCGGGATATAATCGGTCAAAGGGTCATCGATCGACCTGATAGAGCCATCCTTGATCGCCGCGCCAACCAATGTCGAGACCAGAGACTTGGCGACCGAGAAGGATGTCCAGGGATCATCCTGCTCGAAATCGCGGCGATATTCTTCCTTGCGGATTTTTCCATCCTGCAAAATGACCATGCCCGCCAGTCTTTGCTGTTCCATATAGTCATTGACGGTCAGCGGCTTGCCGTCGACCTCAAAGCTATCCGGCAATGCCGTTCCGGTTTCCAGGACCTTGGGATTATCACCCGCGGCGATCGTATTGGACGGCACCAATGTGTCCATCATCCGGAATGCCTTGTCCCGCTGGGCATCGGTCCAGAACAGGATATTCTTGTCAGTCGGCAGCCCCGCGACATCGGCCGCCACCTTCTGGACTTGCTCGCAAGCCGTCAGGCTCAGGCAAGTCGCGCCCAGCGCCGCTGCCATGATCAATCGTTTCATCATCTCTCTCCTATATTATTTTTTGATCAGTGTAACTTGCGCGACATTAATGCCGCCGCCACGAAAACCGCCTTCGCAATAGGCCAGATAATAGCGCCACAAACGAACGAACCGCTCGTCGAATCCGGTTGGCAGCGCCCCGCGCTCAACCGCTTCATCAAAGCGCTCGCACCAGATTTTCAGAGTTTCCGCATAGTCGAGACCAAAATTCTGCTGATCAGTCCATTGCAGGCCGCGTTCCTCGGCCAGCGCCCGGAAACGGCTCTCCGACAGCAACATACCACCAGGGAATATATAGGTCTGGATAAAATCGGCGCTGCTCGCATATTGTTCGAATATATCGTCCGCGATGGTGATATATTGCAGCGCCGCGCGTCCACCGGGCTTCAGGTTGCGGGATATGCAATCGAGAAAATCCGGCCAATATTCCTGCCCCACCGCTTCGACCATTTCAACGCTGGCAATGGCATCATATTGGCCGTCGACGTCCCGGTAATCCTGAATGAGAAACTGGGCTTCGGGATGATGTTCTCTCGCCCATGCCGTCTGTTCGTCGGACAAAGATATGCCGGTCACGGCGAGGTCATGGTCGCGCGCGAGACTGCCCGAAAGCGCGCCCCAGCCGCAGCCGATTTCGAGGATATTATCGCCCTTTTTGGTCAACAAACGGTCGGCAATAGCCTCGATCTTGTTGCGTTGCGCCTGTTCAAGGCTATTTTTTGCATCGGCAAAAATGGCGCTGGAGTAGCTCATGCTGTCATCCAGCCAGAGACCGTAAAAATCATTGCCGAGATCATAATGATATTGAATATTCTGCCGCGCGCGGCGTTTGTCATTGTCGCGCTTCTGGTGCCGCCGCCGAACCACCCAGTTGAAAAACCCAGAAGCACGGCCAGTGCTTTTCAACCCCTCGCGATTGCGAGTGAACAGATCGAACACCGTGACCAGATCGGGACTGTCCCACTCACCCAGCTCCCACGCGCGATACCAGCCGATCGAGCCGCTATTGATCAGCCTTAACAGAGCGTTCCAGCTGTGCAGGTTGATCGCCGCCATCGGCCCTTCGCCGCGACCGCCCAATATACGGGTGGTGCCGTCGGGCAGCTTGCCCTCGAATGTGCCATGATCCATGCCCGCATCGATTCGGTCGAGAATATGGTGAAAGCCCGGAGCGAACAGACGCGCAAAAAAACCCCCGCCGGTGGCGAAACGTTTGCGCGCATCCAGCAGATGTTGCCCGCGCCTGGGAGTCTCGACATTCATGCGCGCAAATATGGACCAGCGCTAAGCGCTTGGCAACGTAGAACTATCCGTTAATTCACGATCCCGGCGCGGCCGCAGAGCCGGCGAGAATGCCGCCATCGATATTCAGTTCCGATCCGGTGATATAGCCCGCTTCATCCGATGCCAGCAGCACCGCTATCGCCGCCACTTCGCTGTCCTTGCCGAACCGCTGCAGCGGCGTATCACGGACCAGCGCTTTCTCGGATTCCACCCGCGCCGCGCCTTCGCCCAGCATCGGTTCCCACATCGGGCTCATGATCGCGGCGGGATGGATCGAATTGCAGCGAATTTGCCAGCCCTGCTGCGCGCAATAGAGCGCGACCGATTTGCTGTGGTTGCGGATCGCGGCTTTGGACGAGGCATAAGCGGCTGCCCCCGGTATGCCGACCAGGCCGGAGCGCGACGAGATATTGATGATCGATCCCGTACCTTTGTCCTTCATCGCCTTGATCGCATAGCGGCAGCCAAGGAAGGTCCCGTCGAGATTGACCCGGTGCACCGCCCGCCAGTCTTCGAGCGAGGCATGTTCCGGATCATGCGGGCCAATGCCTTTTTCGAAACCGGTTACGCCCGCGTTATTGACGACAACATCAGCGGCTGGATGCAAGGCGGCGAGCCGTTCCCAGTCCGCCTCCTTCTCCACGTCCAGCACCAACGTGTCGCAGTGAAGTTCCTCGCCAGCCGCCATCAATGTTTCGGGGTCGCAGTCGGTTAGAAGAACCGTAGCCCCTTCGTCGACGAAAGCCTTAGCTATAGCCTTGCCAATGCCGCGGGCGGCACCGGTGATGATACAAAATTTTCGTGATAATCTGGGCATAAAAGATCCTGAACAATAGGTGTCAAAATATCCGGCCCGAAGGACCGAATGCATAATTTTGAAATGGCCTGACGGCGACCTACTTGTTCATCGACCTGATATCCTTTGATCTGCGCGCCAACAATATCGGCTTGCCGCGCAGATTTCAATCCCCGGGCTTATTTCACCTTCGCATAAGCATCCAGCGCCCGAGTCCGCGCTTCCTTATGCCCGATGATCTTGGCCGGATAATCGCCAGGCTTGCACCCTTGATCTTCCGGATCGTGGATATAGGGATCATCAATGTCAGCCAGTTCCGGGACCCATTGCCGGATATAGTCACCGGCATCGAATTTCTCTGACTGGCTGAGCGGCGCCATGATCCGGACGAACATATTGCTGTCGACGCCGGTACCTGACACCCATTGCCAGTTGACGCTGTTGGACGCGTAATCGGCGTCGACGAGCGTGTCCCAGAACCATTGCTCCCCCTCGCGCCAGTCGATCAGCAGATGCTTGATCAGGAAACTTGCCGCGATCATCCGCACCCGGTTGTGCATCCAGCCGGTCGCCCATAACTCGCGCATACCGGCATCGACAATCGGGTAACCGGTCTTGCCTTCGCACCAGGCCGTGAAGTCGGTGCGGACATCACCTTCTTCCATATCGCGCCACGGCAGAGCGCGCATTTTCTCGCGATAGCTCTCGCCGCCATATTGCGGGAATTGATCGATCACATTCTGCGCATAGTCGCGCCACACCAGTTCCTTGAGATAGGTCTCGACCTTGCTGCCCTGGCCCGCCAGACAGTTCCAGACGGTTGCCGGGCTGATCTCGCCAAAATGCAGATGCGGCGACAGGCGCGATACCAGCTCCTCCGAAGGCAGATTGCGGCCCTCGTCATATTCGGCCGCCTTGTCGGCAAATTCTTCGAGATTGTCTTCCGCTCCGGCGCTTCCCGGCTGCCAATGATCGCCAAAAGCAGCGGCCCAGTCCGGCTTGGTCGGCAACAGCTCCCAATCATCCAGCGCATCGCTATCCGGCCAACTGTCGGGGGTATCGAGACTATCCGGCGCTGCAGCCGGCTCTCCCGGCGGCATATGCTGGCGCAGCGCCTTCCAGAATGGGGTATAGATTTTATAGGGCGTGCCAGCTCCGGTCGTCACCGTCCCGGGTGGCAGCAGATAATTGCCGTCATGCAGGATCAGCCGCGCCTGATCGCCGAGTGACTTTTCCAACATTCGTTCGGCATTGCGCCACCAAGGCTCGTAATGATGCAGCGCATGCACCTCATCCGCGCCGGTCGATTTGACAATTTCGGCCAAATGCTCCGAAGCCGGCCCGTGACGCAGGATCAGCCGCGACCCGATATCCTGCAAACATGCTTCCAAATCTTCCAATGACCGGTGCAGCCACCAGCGCGAAGCCCCGCCCATACAGCGGTGTCTGGGGGTTTCATCGTCGAGAATATACACCGGAATCACGGGGCTGTCGGAGGCGGCGGCAGCGGCTACAGCGGCTTGATCAGAAAGGCGCAGATCGCGGCGGAACCAGATGATTTTGGGTTTTGTCATTTCCCTCCAATCGCCTAGGGCTTTGCGCGTTCCAACCTGTCTTTTCGGACATTGACCCTTACCGAGAACCGATCCCCGACCAGCGGATCCATGAAGCGCTGGTCTCGCACGGTTACGCGAGCGCCGACCGCCTTGATCACCGGCATTCTCGACCAGAATATGAAGGCTGCAGCATCGTCGCTAGCCCGTACTATTTCCGGCTCCAGAACCCGACTATAATCCCGGATCCCTTGTTTTTCGTCGAGTACCAGACCTACAAACAGGTCGTAAGCCCCTGATCCGTAAGAGGATTCGTTGCGCCACAATATTTCCCGTTTCCAGAACTGGAGCGGCAACGGGTTTGCCACGACCATATTCTCAGGACCCTTCGGCGCGGCTACAGAAACCTTGCTGTCGAGAAGCGTCGCCGTCTCCGCTTCTGCCCTACCCGTGATCAAGCCATTGGCAAAAATATAGGCACAGATCGCAGCAAAGCTGATCCACGCTGGGCGCTGCCAGTTGCCCGCACCCTTCTTCTCTCGCCGCCGCGAAATCCAGACACCCGCAATCAGGGCAATCCACATCCAGATATCAATGATGAAAATACTGTCGCCGTAAAACCATTGCGATGAAAAGGGCTCGAGCAAGCGGATGCCATAGCTGTTGAGCCAGTCCAGCGCCGGATGGCTAAGACAGCCGATATAGGCCAAAGCCAGCAGCCAGCCCTTGTGGATCGGCAAGCGATCGGCAGGCCGTTTTCCGCGCTTCGTCTGCCAGCGGTCAAAGCCGATCATGATCCCGGTCAGCAACAGTGGCAGCATCAGCATCGCGATCGGCCCATGGGTGATACCCCGCCGGAGCGCCAGATGCTGCACCCCGCCGAGCAAGGTTGTCACCGCGTCGATGTCAGGAATATTGGCGGCGATGATAAGCGTCGCCATGCCTAAGCCGGTTTTCTTCTTGAGGCCCATCTGGCCGAGAACGGCGCCGGCCAGGCTGTGGGTCAGATTGTCCAAAATTTTTTCTCGCACGAAGCCACGAAGGCACAAAGAAAGAGAGGCTTAGTTGGCATAATAGTCATTGGCTAGTCGCTTCAGACCGTCTTTGAAAGTGGCAGCGCCAAAGTTCATCAGGAAACCGAATGGCAAATCCATCAAACGCAAATAGGTAATCACCTGTTTGGCATGGATGGGAGCGAAACGCTCGGTAGACTTGAGTTCAATCAAAATTTGCTCTTCAACGATCAAGTCAGCCCGAAAAGCTTTTTCCAAAACCCGGCCCTTGAAGATAACGGGAATGATCTTCTGGCTTTCGACAGCAAGACCTTTCTCTTTCAAGCTTTCAAAAAGCAATATCTCATAGGCAGATTCGAGCAGCCCCGGCCCGGTATCCCTGTACAGGTGGAACCCGCAATCAACAGAGATTTTGGCGATAGATTCAAGATCTTGCACGATCCCATCTTAGTGCCTTCGTATCTTTGCGCGAGTCCCAAACCTTTACAGTTCCGGCCCGCCCTCGGTCACCGTCCAGGTCTGCCCCTTGCTCAACAAAGCCTGCAAATCCGGCGCTTTTCCAGCCGCTGCCGCTTCGTTCTGCGCGACCACAGCCGCCTCGAACGTCGGCCGCGGATCGTCATAGAGGACGCCCAGAGCCATCGGGAATTCGCCGAACTGCATTTCGATCAGCATATGCGCGACCGAGCGGTTGGTGACATCATGAACAATCACATCAGCCGCTTCCCAGTCGCCATCGACAACGTCGACGACTTCCAGCTGCAGGGTCTTGCGATTGAGCGTGATACCCTTGGTGCCTTTACCGAACAGCATCGGTTCGCCGTTCATCAGATGCAACTGGGTGTCGGCTGCGGTTTTCTTCGCCGCAAATTCCTCGAACACATCCTTGTTATAGACGATGCAATTCTGGAAAATCTCGATGAAGGACGTGCCCTTGTGGGCATGGGCCGCCTTGAGAACGTCAGGCAGGCCCTTGTGGATATCGATACCGCGCGCAACGAACCGCGCACCGGCGCCCAAAGCAAAGGCACAGGGCGAAGCGGGCCGGTCGACCGAACCATAAGGCGTCGACGGGCTTTGCGTCCCCTGACGGCTGGTCGGCGAATATTGGCCCTTCGTCAGACCATAAATTTCATTGTTGAACAGCATAACCTGGCAATCGAGATTGCGGCGCAGCAAATGCATCGTGTGGTTACCGCCGATGGAGAGCGCGTCGCCGTCGCCGGTTATGATCCAGACATCCAGTTCCGGATTCGCAAGCTTCACCCCGGTCGCAACCGCAGGAGCCCGTCCGTGAATCGTATGGAAACCATAAGTCTCCATATAATAAGGAAAGCGCGAGGAGCAGCCGATACCGCTGACAAAGACTGTCTTGGACGGATCAGCACCCAGATCGGGCATCGTGCGCTGTACAGCCTTTAATATGGCGTAATCGCCGCAACCGGGGCACCAGCGAACTTCCTGATCGGTTTCCCAGTCTTTCAGCGTGGTCGTGATTTTTGTCATCTCGTTCATTCTAATTCTCCCCAGCGTCGTCGCGAAGATTGGAAGCCAACCCAAACACCTTGAGTTCGATGTCAGATATCATTTTGCCAAAATTGACTTTAGAAAATACTCCGGCCGTAACAGTGATTATTTTTCCTTCCGACACTATCGACCAGACATACCGGTTTCCAAGATTCGTTTGATAAAGCGCCCTCACACCCACTTCATGTGCATCGTCCGTGATCTGAAAAGGTTCCTCACGAATCACATTAAATAGTTCTGATTCATGATACGCAGACCTCATCCGTTCAATCAATTTTGGTCTATCCCACTCCCGCTCGGTTTTTATAACGGCCACACCTATAGAAGGCAGTTTCATTATGTCTGTGGGGAAACACCTCAGAGACGGACCAAAATGTTCATCTCCATCCAGTTGCGTACAATCAACGCCGAAAATTTGTTTCGGAATATTGCCAGAAGGAAGATGCAATACGTCCTTGGCCAATTGCTCATTAGCCTCCATAGCTGAGACAGGTGGTGCCTGCGACCCCAAAACGATCAAAAAGGCAAGTCCTATCGAGTGTTTTTTGCGGGGCGGATTCACCCCAAATTCTCCTCAATCGCCGCTTCAATTTCGGCAATGGTAAACGGCTGGCCGGAAACCTTGTTCACCGGCTTCGCATCGACCAGATATTGGTCACGCAACAGGGTTTTCAGCTGCCCGGTGTTCATTTCCGGAACGATCACCCGGTCATAGCTTTTCAGCAGGTCACCAAGATTTTTCGGCATCGGCCAGATATTGCGGATGTGAATATGCGCGACATCCTTGCCCGCTTCGACAGACCGTCGCACCGCCTGATGGATCGGCCCGAAGGTCGAGCCCCAGCCGACCACCGCCAGCTTGCCGCTTGTGTTGCCGAGCGCTACATCCTGATCGGGAATGCTGTCGGCGACGCCCAGGACCTTGTCGCGGCGGATTTCGGTCATTTTCTGGTGATTGGCCGCGCCATAATCGATATGCCCGGTATCAATGCCTTTCTCGATGCCGCCGATACGGTGCATCAATTCCGGCGTGCCCGGCTTGATCCATGGCCGCGCCAGCTTGGCGTCACGGGCATAAGGCTTCAAACCATCTTCAGGCATCGTTTCGAGGAATGTAGTCGGAAATGGTTCGAGACCACTAACGTCCGGAATTTTCCACGGCTCGGCCGCATTGGCAATATAGCCGTCGGTCAGCAGCATCACCGGTGTCATATATTGCACCGCAATCCGCACCGCCTCGATCGCACATTCAAAGGCATCGCTCGGTGAGCGCGCGGCAATAACCGGCATCGGCGCATCGCCGTTGCGGCCATAGACCGCCTGATAGAGATCCGACTGCTCGGTCTTGGTTGGCAGTCCGGTCGAAGGCCCGCCGCGCTGCGAATTGACAATGACCAGCGGAAGTTCGGTCATGATCGCCAGCCCCATCGCCTCGCCTTTCAACGCGATGCCGGGACCGGATGACGATGTGATGCCCAGTTTCCCGGCGTAGCTCGCGCCAATCGCTGCTGCGATCGCAGCGATCTCGTCTTCCGCTTGGAATGTGGTTACGCCGAATTCTTTCAGCCGCGACAGATGGTGCAGGATCGCCGAAGCCGGCGTGATCGGATAGCCGCCGAAGAACATCGGCAAACCGGCCAATTGCGCACCGGCAACCAGTCCCAGCGACAATGATTCCGCTCCGGTCACTGTGCGGTACAGGCCAGGCGAAGATGGAGCAGCACCCACTTTGCGAGTGGTCAGATGGCTGCTACCCAGCCCGTCACCGGACAGTTCCGCGGTTTCACCATAAGCATGGCCGGCGTTGAGCGCCGCGATATTGGCTTCGGCAACATCTGGCAATTTCGCAAATTTGCCTTTCAGCCAGTCGACAATCGGCTGCCGGTCGCGCTCGAACATCCAGAGAGCAAGGCCCAGCGTCCACATATTCTTGCAGCGTAGGGCTTCCTTGTTACCAAGGCCAAACGGCTTCACAGCTTCCAGCGTCAGCGCGGAAATATCCAGCTTGAGCAATTGCCATTTCGCCAGTGAGCCGTCTTCCAACGGATCATTCTCATATTTCGCCTTGTCTAGATTCCGTTTCCCGAACTCGCCGGAGTCGGCAATGATCAAGCCTCCCGGCCGCAAGGCATCGACATTGGTTTTAAGCGCCGCCGGGTTCATCGCGATCAGCACATCCGGCTGATCGCCAGCGGTTTCAATCGCGCGACTGCCGAAGTTGATCTGGAAAGCGGACACACCGAACAAGGTACCCTGCGGAGCGCGGATTTCAGCGGGGAAATCGGGGAAAGTCGCAAGATCACTGCCCGCCAGCGCCGTCGACAGAGTGAACTGCCCGCCGGTCAACTGCATCCCGTCGCCGCTATCGCCGGCGAAACGGACGACGACATTCTCGGCGCCTTCGGGGTTGGGACTATTCGTTTCTTCCTGCTTCAATGCGGTGGCCATAATGGATTTTCCGTGCCTTTATAATTATTACGCACCCCGCCCTAGAGCAGCAATGCGCCCCGCTTCAAACCACAAAAACTAATAGGGATAAAGCATTTGTTTGGGACGCCCGTCCCGATTAGCGCTTGCCTAGTGCGCGCGGCCTGATCTAATCGGTCAATTAAACGCTAGGAGATAAGAGATGACTGACGCTTATGTACGCCCGGATGTACAGATGATTTTGACAATGATGGCCCAGTCGGACCAGCCGCTCATGTCGGAAGTCGAGCCTCCGATGGCCCGCGAAATGTACAATGTCATGGCGGCAATGCTCGAAGCAGACGCGGTTGCAATCCCGCGGATCGAAGATTTCTCCTGCCCCGGCCCGGCTGGCGACATCGCGCTACGGCTTTACGACAGCCAGGCCGAACGCAACGCGGAAACGCCGGTCATTATCTTCTATCATGGCGGCGGCTTCGTGATCGGTGATCTCGAGTCTCACCATAGTTTCTGCACCTATATATCCCGCGAAATGGACATGCCTGTCATCGCCGTCGATTATCGCCTGGCTCCCGAAGCCCCCTTCCCAGCTGCTCCCGAGGATAGCCTTGCCGCGACCCGCTGGGTTGCCGACAATCAGGCGCAGCTCAAACTCAAAATCAACGGTCTGATTCCTTGTGGCGATAGCGCCGGCGGAAATCTGGCGCTGGTGGTTGGACAGGTGTTCGCAACCGAGCCGGCGTCGGTGCCCATCGTCGCCCAATTCCCTATCTACCCTGCAACCCGCATGGACGCAGAGGGCGGATCGATGGATGAATTTGCCGAAGGCTTTCTGCTCACCAAGGAGAGTATGGAATATTTCGACCGACAATATGCGCCAAAAGACGATGATATTCACGTTTCGCCCTATCTCGGAGACGTTGCCAAATCACCGCCCACGGTTCTGATAACCGCCGGTCTCGATCCGCTTCGCGATCAGGGCCGCGACTATGCAGCCGATCTGATTCGCCACGGTGTGAACACAAATTTCATCGAAATGCCCGGCAATGTCCATGGCTTTATCAACATCCGCAAAGCGGTGCCTTCGGCGCAGCAGGATGTCGATAAGATGATTGCCGCGTGGAAGACTTTGCTCGCATCGCTGGATTTATAGACGGGGACGTCCATCGAAATTAGGGCGGCGACGTTAATCAACCTATTGTCTACCGCATGCCGGATACCTAAATTGCCGGATAAGAATTGCCAGTCGTGGCGCGATTTTCTTGCGCTACAGGCGCGCGGATATTTCTCGCTCGCTTGCCGTATAACCGCGTTCGTCAATCAAAGGACTGACGGCTCGCGTGACACATGTTTTTGAAAGGTATGTCCCATCGATTTCACCAATCTCCCATACCGCCCTTGCGCCGGCATCATGCTTGCCAACCGCGAGGGACAGGTCTTCGTCGGCCAGCGTCTGGATGCGGCGGACAGCAACTATCCCGACGCCTGGCAGATGCCGCAAGGCGGAATCGACAAGGGCGAAGAGCCCGAAACGGCGGCCTTGCGCGAGCTTCGGGAAGAAACCGGCGTTGTCGAAGATCTCGTGCAGATCATCGGCCGCAGCACCGAAGAATATCTCTATGATCTGCCCGACGAACTGCTCGGCAAGATCTGGAAAGGCAAATATCGCGGCCAGCGGCAAAGCTGGTTCCTGATGCGGTTCACCGGCGAAGATGATCATATCGACATCCAGACCGAACATCCCGAATTCAAGAACTGGAAATGGACCGACCCCACAGGCTTGCCAGATTTGATCGTTCCCTTCAAAAGGGACCTGTATCGGTCGGTGTTGAAAGAGTTTCTGCCGCTGATCTAGTAACAGTAAGCGGGATTTTTCTATGACCAGACCAGCATTAGCGGCCGCAACTTTCGTTGCAGCAAGCGTCTCCACGCCAGCAGCAGCCGCATTACCGCCTCCGGTCAAGGCCATGATCGACGCCGCCATTGAATCCGGCGACAAGCCGGATGTGCTCGCGGTTGTAAAAATCGCCAAAGCGACAAACCCGGATGATCTCGCCGAGATTAATGCCTTGATGTCCGCCTATAATGCTCGTCGGGCGGAACAGGCGGCAGCGGCACAACGCGAGAAGCAACAGGCCAGCTTCTTTAAAAACTGGAAAGGGCAAGGCGAGATTGGCGGTTTCCGTTCGACCGGAAACACCAGGAACTTGGGCCTTTCCGGCGGGATAAAACTGGTCAAGGACGCGGTAAAATGGCGTCTGAATTTTCAGGCCCGCGCCGATTATGAACGCAATAGTGGCAATACCACCCGCGACCAGTTGAGCGCGACCATCGAACCCAATTACAAGTTCGACAAACGACTCTACGCTTATGGGCTTGGGCAATTTGAGCGCGACCGTTTTCAGGGGTTTTCAGCCCGCTACACTTTGTCAGGGGGCTTGGGTTACGAACTGGTAAAAACCAAGGATGTGCGCCTTGCGGTAAAAGCGGGTCCAGCGCTTCGCGTCACCAATTTTTCTGGCGGTGGCTCCAAAAGCAGCCTTGCCGCTCTGGCCGGCCTCGATTTCGACTGGAAAATTTCCGACAACCTCAAATTTTCCCAGGATGCCGGTGGCACCTACGCCAGCGATGCACAAGGATTTAGCTCGGCTGTGGTGGTCATCGATAGCGACAACACCAGTTTGACGGCGACCTCAGCACTCGATGCAAAACTGATCGGCGCGCTTTCCGCTCGTCTTTCCTACACGATTGAACATGAAACCAATCCGCCCATCGGCCGGATCAAAACCGATACGCTCAGCCGCGCAACATTGGTCTATGATTTCTAAAGTGTAACGACGGCCTGTTTCAGGGCGTTTCGCTAACCGGTTCTTCGTCACCGATTTGCGGCTTGGGCGTAACCGCTTCCGCCGACAGTACCGGTTTCTTTTCTGCCAACTTGATCGCCGATGCCAGCTGGTCGTTTTGCGCACAGCGTGAACGGCACAGGGTTTCAATCCGCGACAGGTTCACTCGGGCTTTTTCCAGCGCACCGCGCTGGATAAGCGCCTCACCCTGCCCGGCCAGTGCGTCAAGATTGTTCGGGTCCAGTATCAGCGCTTCGCGATAGAGACGGATCGCCTTGCCAGGCAGTTCCTGCACCCGGGCAATTTGCGCCAGAGCGATGAAAGCCGACCCGTTGCGCGGATCCACGACCAAAGATGTTTCATAAAGGTCTGCTGCCAGTTCAAGCTCACCGCGCTTCTGCGCAGATTCACCCAATTGCATATATTCAACCGAGCGCTGCTTGATTTCGATATCCGCCGCCTGGCCGAAACTGGCGCTGGAAACGGTGGCAAAAACGAGAGACAAGGCAACAACAGCCGGTGAAAAACGCATAATCAGCTCCAATAGGGTCTCGCGACCATAGCCAGATTCATCTGCATGCTGGCTTAACATGTTTTGCTATCACAATTTTTCGAGACAGGTAAAATAAAAGCCATCCGTTCCGTCATGATGCGGTGAAAGAAGAGTGCCTTTACGATATGGGCGGCCAATCGGCAAATCAATCGATATTTCCCGCCACTCCGGATGGCTTTCGAGAAACCTGTCCGTCTGGTCGCCACCTTCTGCATCGAGAAGCGAACATACAGCGTAGACAAGCCGGCCGCCGGGTTTGACCAGCTCGCTGCCGAGTTCGATCAGTCGTTGCTGCAATTCGGCTGTATGTTCGAGCCGCTTCGGCGTCATTCGCCAGCGCAATTCGGGGTTGCGCCGCCAGGTTCCCGTGCCGCTGCAAGGCGCGTCGATCAACACCAGATCACAACTGGCTTTCAGATGCTCAAGCGACTCCATTTCCTTGCCAGGCCCGAGCAAGATGGTCTCGATATTGCGGGCGCTGGCCCTGCGCTTGCGGGGTTCGATCCGGCTCAGCCGGCCGCGATCGGTGTCCGCTGCGATAATCTTGCTGTCCGCAGGCAGCATCGCGGCAAGAGCAAGCGTTTTGCCGCCAGCTCCCGCGCACAGATCCAGAACCAGCTCCGGCTTGCCCGCAGCGCCAGCCATTGCGATAGCCTGACTGCCGAGATCCTGAATTTCGATTGCGCCCTCGCGGAACAGCGCCTTGTCCTCCAGCTGGCTGCCGGCCGGCAGTTCATAGCCATGCGGCAAAGCCAGAGCGACGGCCTCCGGCCAGGCGGATTTAACCTCCAGATCGGTAGAACGCTGCCCGTTGACACGGACATGGAGAGGCGCACGATCGAACAGCGCCTTCCGTTCGGTCTCGTCGATCAGACTGGCAAATTTATCCGCCAGCCAATCCGGAATTTGCGCGCCGCTGGCAACCGCTTCCCCGTCTGCAATCGCAGCGGGTCCGTAGTTCGAACCGCTGAAAAGTTCACGCAGCTCGGGCTGTTCGGCTACCAGTCCGAGCAAGGCCTGCCTGCCGCTTTCCGGCCGGTCACCCCAGCGCCGGATGGCGGAATAGACCAGTTCGCGAATAGCGCGGCGATCACCCGACCCCGCGTAGCGCCGTTCCTTGAAGAATTTCTTGGCGATATTGTCTGCAGATGCCCCATTGTCCCGCGCAGCGGCAATGATCCAGTCGAGCATCTCTATCGCCGCTTGCATTCTCGCCGCAGGAGTCATGTGTCGATCCGATCATCCAAATGAATACAATGATGCTCCATCCGGGTAGCCAACCCATATTTCGCGGCAATTTTGGCCTTCAGCACCACAGCATCCTCTTCACAGCTCTCGACAGTCAGATAAATCTCGTTCGCCCAGAGCGGCTTGTCATCCATCTGCCCGGCAGGCCAGATGAACATCATCAGGACTATCTTGGCTTCGATCACGCGATGGCTCCGGAGACCCTATCGCGTCGGATAATTTGGTGCTTCCCGGGTGATCGCCACATCATGGACATGACTTTCCTGCAATCCGGCATTGGTGATCCGGACAAATTCGGCGCGTTCGCGCAAATCCTCGAGCGTCGCAGAGCCGGTATAGCCCATTGCCGCTTTTACGCCGCCAACCAGTTGATGGATGACATCGCGCGCCGGTCCCTTGAATGGCACCTGCCCTTCGATACCCTCTGGCACCAGTTTCATCTGGTCGGTGATATCCTGTTGAAAATAGCGATCCGCCGATCCGCGCGCCATGGCGCCGACAGAACCCATGCCGCGATAGCTCTTGTAAGCACGGCCCTGATAAAGAAATGTCTCGCCCGGCGCTTCTTCTGTTCCGGCCAGCAGAGAGCCAATCATCACTGCAGATGCACCGGCGGCGAGCGCCTTCGCCACATCGCCAGAAGTGCGCAACCCGCCATCGGCGATAACCGGGATACCCGACTTATCGGCTTCTTCCGCACAATCCATAATCGCAGTCAGTTGCGGAACACCGACACCGGCGACCACGCGCGTGGTGCAGATCGAACCGGGTCCGATACCGACCTTGATACCATCAGCGCCTGCATCGATCAGCGCCCGGGCCGCTGCGGCTGTTGCCACGTTACCTGCGATGATCTGGGTGTTGTTCGAACGTTTCTTGATATCTTCCACTGCCCGCGCGACCATAGCGCTATGACCATGCGCCGTATCGACCACGATCAGATCGCATTCCGCGTCGATCAGCGCCTGGGTGCGTTCCAGTCCGCTTTCGCCGACAGTCGATGCCGCAGCGACGCGCAGGCGACCGGTTTCGTCCTTGGTTGCATTGGGATAGGTAACGGCTTTCTCGATATCCTTGACGGTGATCAGACCGACGCAGCGATAATCATTGTCGACCACCAGCAATTTTTCAATCCTCCGCTGATGCAGGGTGCGCCGTGCTTCTTCCTGACTGACGCCAGCGGGAACCGTCGCCAGATTATCCTTGGTCATCAGTTCGGAAATCAGCTGTTTGGGATTTTCAGCAAAACGGACATCGCGGTTGGTCAATATGCCGACCAGCTTGCCCGATTTTTCGACCACCGGAATACCGGAAATGCGGTTCTGCGCCATTGTCGCCTGCGCTTCTGCCAGCGTCGCGTCCGGTGCAATGGTAATAGGGTTTACCACCATGCCGGATTCAAAGCGCTTAACCTGCCGCACGGCAGCGGTCTGCTGCTCCAGGGTGAGGTTGCGGTGCAAGACGCCGATGCCGCCCATTTGCGCCATGACAATCGCCATGTCGGATTCGGTTACAGTATCCATAGCAGAGGAAATAACCGGAATATTGAGCCCGATCAGCTTGGTCAGACTGGTTTTGGTATTGGCCTGGCTCGGCACGATATCTGATGCAGCCGGCCGCAACAGGACATCGTCAAAAGTCAGCCCCAACCGAATTTCTTTATGCTTGCTCGACCTGCTCATTATCGCCACTTTCCGATGTCTGAATGTGATTCTGTGGCGGCCCATGTAATCAGTTATCGGCGGAACCGCTAGTGGCTTTTCCCGGATATGTCACAGTCGAGGAGAAATAGCGGCCCAGAGCCACATGGAAATCGGCGTCGGCAGCCGCGCCCCCCAGCAACAGACTGTCGTTCACCTCATCGCTAACATCATGATAGGGACCGTTAATATAGGTCTGAAGCCGTTCCTCGTCGGCGAATGCACTGGTGATCATATAGGCGGGAATGCCGCGTTCCAGGAAAACATAGCCGTCCTGCCGTTTGATATAGACATCTGCTTTGCCGCTACGATCAATCTCGCGCCCCTCTTGTGCGGCAACAATTTCGATATCCCCGTCCAGCACCGTCTCTCCCAGCCCGACAACGGCGATCTTCTCGCGGTTGTCTGAAAGGGCGACGGTATCGGCATTGAAGACGGCAATGAAATTTTCGAGTGCAACCGGGGGATCCTGGACAAACGCCCGCGCGCCCAGAAGTCCTTTTTCCTCCGCGGTTGTGGCGAGAAAATAAATATCTCGGTTGTGCTCCTCGGCAGACAGACGCTTGGCGGTTTCGATCAGCAGCGATATGCCGCTGGCATTGTCGACCGCGCCATTGCAAATCCGGTCCTTGTCCGGTTCCAGCGGGTCTTCGGTCCGGCAAATGCCGAAATGGTCCCAGTGCCCCATGAACAGCAAGGCCCCGCTTGTCGGATCGGTGCCGGAAATCTTTCCGATGACATTGTGGGATAGATAATTACGGACCCTGGTTTCGACCACGGCATCTGCGCTCGGGCCAAGATCGACGCCAGCGATGCCGCCGCTTTGGGCCAGCAATGCTTCAGCATCCAGGCCGGATGGCCGGACCAGCTTCCTGAACTGATCGTAGCTGATCAGACCTTCGATCTCCGCGTGGTTTTCCGGGCCGGCCAAATCTGTCGCCCCGCGCTGGAAAGCCCTGGAATATCTCGGCCAGAGCCCCTCGTCCTCGACGACGGCGATCACTCCGACCGCGCCGTCCCGGATCAACTGTAGTTTGCGGTCGCTATAGTCCGGCAGATCGTCGTCACCTTCCGGCGGATTTCGCGGCAGAATAACCAGCTTTCCCGAGACCGTCGCCCCGCTCTGCCCTTGATCGGAAGCTCCATAGCCCGCGAAAACCACCGGTAAATTATATTGCCGGAAGGATGAATCCCGGCTGCGCAGGATGATCTCATCCTGCGGCACACGCTTGGCATCAATCCGGCTGCTGTCTGTAATATAGATACGATAGGTCGCTGGCGTGCGCTCTACCAGGGGCACTGGCGCGTACCAGGAGCCCTTTTCGCCTGCCGCTTCAAGGCCGGTCGCCGACCATTGGCTGGCGATATAGTTGACGGCCTCGTTTTCGCCGATCGTGCCGGGTTCCCGTCCTTCGAAATCATCGCTCGCCAAAATCTCGATATGCCGGAGCAGATCGGCTTCGCCAATCGGTTGCGCGCGAGCCGCACTGGAGAAGATCAAACCCGTAAAAATCAAAATGGCAATGAAACGCATGGCAATTGCAACCCTTGTGCTAGCGCGAAAAATTCGCTTTTTCCTTGGCATTATCCCGCAAATAATCAATGATAATGAGATGGTTCGCTAAGGAGAATAGAAATGGGTATCCCGCTGTTGTTGTTGGTGCTGTTGGTCACCATCATCTATCTTTTTGCGAGTATCAAGATCGTCCGGCAGGGCTTTAATTATACAATCGAATATTTCGGACGCTTCACCACGACGGCGCAGCCGGGATTCAATTTCTACCCCGCCTTTCTCTATCGCGTCGGTCGCAAGGTCAACATGATGGAGCAGGTGCTCGATATTCCCGGCCAGGAGATCATTACCAAGGACAATGCGATGATCTCCACTGATGGCGTGGTGTTCTTTCAGGTGCTGGACGCGTCCAAGGCCGCCTATGAGGTCAATGATCTCTACAATGCGATCCTCAATCTCGTCACCACCAATTTGCGCACCGTCATGGGCTCGATGGACCTTGATGAAACGCTGTCCAAGCGCGACGAAATCAACGGGCGACTGCTGACGGTTATTGATGATGCAACGACCCCCTGGGGGATCAAGATTACCCGTGTCGAGATCAAGGACATCCGCCCGCCGCAGGATATTATCAACGCCATGGCCCGACAGATGAAGGCAGAGCGCGAAAAACGCGCCAATATCCTCGACGCAGAAGGCGCTCGCGCTTCCGAAATTCTCCGTTCCGAAGGCGAAAAACAGGGCCAGATCCTGCAGGCGGAAGGCCGCAAGGAAGCGGCATTTCTCGACGCGGAAGCCCGCGAGCGTGAAGCCCAGGCGGAAGCAAAAGCGACCCAGATGGTGTCCGAGGCAATCGCCGGCGGCAATGCCCAGGCGATCAACTATTTTGTCGCGCAAGATTATGTCAAAGCGGTCGAGAAATTCGCTACATCACCCAATGCCAAGACAATATTATTCCCGATCGAAGCCTCGCAGTTGATCGGTACATTGGGCGGGATCGGCGCTTTGACCAAAGAGGCTCTTGGCGACAATCCACAGATTTTCTCGCCACCCCCACGCAAGGGTCCGTTCGACAATCAGGACAAGTAAGGCCGGCAAGAAGCGGAGCATGAACCATGGATGATTTCACGCTGAACAATCCGGAATATCTCTGGCTGGGCCTGGCCGCGCTCCTCGCGCTGGCGGAACTGTTCGTCCCCGGTGTGTTCCTGATCTGGGTGGCGGCAGCGGCAGCGCTTACGGGAATCCTCTCGCTGTTTATCGACATGACCATTGCCGGTCAGCTAACCGTATTTGGACTGGCCACGATAGCCGCGGTGCTCGGCGGACGGCGCTGGTATCTGACGCACAATGTCGAAAGCGATAATCCCATGCTCAACAATCGTTCGGCGCAGCTGGTCGGCAGGACTGTAACCATTGTGGAGGCGGTATCGTCGACCAGCGGTCGCGCGAAAGTCGCTGACGGCGTATGGCCGGCAACAGGGCCGGCCATGAAAAAAGGCATGATCGCGAAAATCGCTGCAGTCGAAGGCGGAGTCCTCCGTCTGGAAGCGCTCGAAGACTCCGTTCCACTGGAAACCAAGTCTATTTCTTGAAGAAGCCCTTCGCGATATCGGTGAGGTCATTGATCGGGTTTCCGTCGCCATCGCGGTCGAACAAACCGGTAACCTTGCCCAGCAGCCCTTCGTCACCGGTCAACTTGTCCATCAGACTGCCTTCGCCATCAAGACCGGCCTTCTCCGCCATTGCCGGCAACAGCCCCTTCAGTTTCTCCGGATCTACACCCGCTTCGGCAGCGGCTTCCCTGATCGCAGTCATCTTGTCGGTGCTGCCGTCGCGCAATTTTGCGAACAAGGCCTCGCCGCCCTTTTTGGCTTCGTCCGCCGTCATTCCGGCTTTTTCCGCAATATCGTCGATACTGAAATTTTCAGGCAACATATCCATGATCTTTTCGAGCATGCTCATATTCAAATTCCTCGGGTTCGGGAAAGATTAGCGCGTCAATTTACCGGCCATGCCAATGATGTCGTCGAGCGGATTGCCATCGCCGTTGAGGTCGAGCATCGAAGCCAGACCGCCCAGACCGCCCGATGATGCCTTGCTACCGCCGCCCAGCAGGCCACCGATCAGACCACCGATACCACCGCCGTTGCTGCCACTGCCGGCGCTGTCGCCGCCCTGTTTCGCCATATATCCCGTCACCATCATCGCGACGACCGGCAGCATTTTCTTCAGCAGATCGCTGCTGATCCCGGTCTGCTGTTCCGCGCCCGCAGCGACAGTGCGGCTGACTTCCTTCGAACCGAAAATCTGGCCAAGCACTTCATTGCCCTTTTCCACCGGCGTCGGCTGTGTGCCGAGCACACTGTCGAGCAGTCCGCCGCCGCCGAGTTGACCCAGCAATCCGCCGAGACCGTCCAGTCCGCTTGGTTGCGCCTGCGTGGTTTTCTTGAAACCGCCCAATATCGCCGGCAGCAATGCCGCTGCGCCGGCTTCGGCGACGCCTTCGTTGATCCCGAGTTCCTTGGCCATAGTGCCAATGCCACCCGACTGCTGCAACATATCCAACATATTCATAATCACTCTCCTTCAATGCCGTGACGGCACGTTTGATTCATCGCTTGCCATGTCTCTAGCATATTTTCAGGTGAGAAACCGCCCAATCGAGGACTTTACGAGTGTTTACAGGGCCCAGGTGGCGCATATCCGTGGGAACCGGAGAAGTACAATTGACTCCACGACCGCGAACACCGAGATTGCCATCCAAGGGTGTAGGCAGGCAAAAGCCGGACAGGAAGCCCCCTATATTTAACGAGGAGCATGACATGAGTATTTTTGGAAAAATCAAGAACGCCATTTTCGGCGGTGAAGCCAAGTCAGCAGAACCCGAAGTGACTTCAGCACCCGTCGCCGACGCACCGGCCACGCGTACAGCGATCACCGAAGTAGACGTTGAAGCCCGTCTCGACAATATCCCGGGATCGGACAAGCTCAACTGGCGCACCTCGATCGTCGACCTGATGAAGCTCGTCCAGATCGATGCCAGCTATGGCAACCGCAAGGAACTGGCGCAGGAACTTGGCAATAGCGACTATAGCGGTTCGGCCGAAGATAATATCCTGCTGCACAAGCAAGTGATGAACAGGATCGCCGCCGCGGGCGGCATCGTTCCGGCTGATCTGAAAGATTAAGCCGCTGGACCATAGGTCCGTTTGAATTTAGGCGGGGGCTGTGAGCGATCATGGCCCCCTTATTTTTGCCCCGCTTCCCGCTGCAGAAGCCCCGAAAGGCTGTCGTCGCTGTCCGCGACTGGTCGCCCTGCGTAAATCGTTGCGCAAGGAGCATCCCGACTGGTGGAACGCGCCTGTGCCAGCCTTTGGTGACCCCGAGGCGTGGTTAGCAATCGTTGGGCTCGCACCGGGCACAGAAGGCGCCAATCGCACCGGCAGGCCCTTCACCGGTGACGCCTCGGGCGAAATGCTGTTCGCCACGCTGACCAAATATGGTTTCGTGAGTGGCGAATTTGCCAATGATCCAGCCGATGGGATCACACTAAGCGGAGCCATCATCCTCAACGCGGTCAAATGCCTGCCGCCGGAGAACAAGCCGACCGGCGCCGAAATCAACAATTGCCGTCCCTATCTCGCCAAGGCGCTAAAAGGCCTGCCGGACCTCAAAATCATTCTGGCGCTCGGCAGGGTCGCCCACGAAAGCATCGTTCGCCTGTCCGGAGCGAGACTTGCCGATCACAAATTTGCGCACGGTGCGAGACATGAATTAGCCGATGGCCGTACCCTGATCGATAGCTATCACTGCAGCCGGTATAATGTGAATACCCGGCGGTTAACGGCGGAGATGTTCGAGGACGTGTTTGCGAATGCCCAGGAAATTAGCGCCACGTCTCTTTGAAAATACGCAAGAAATTTCCTCCCAGCACTTTTGCGACCGCCGCTTCCGAATATCCTGCCTTCAACAATTCTTCAGTGATAACCAATGACTTGTGCGGTCCGTTCATTCCAACCGCAAAAGGTGGGGGGCCCTCTCCCGGGGCTGCAATGCCCGCGTCCTTTCGTTGTTTGATGCTGTCATCCCAGGCTTTCATGCTGTCGGGCGAGGTATCAAAGGCCAGCATGAAGGCATCGCTGCCAATGCCGACATGATCCTCTCCGCAAATATTCAATGCGTGGGTCAGGTGCCGCATATAATCGGCCGTTGTCTGCTGCTCTATTCCCGGGGTCAGATAGGAGAGTTCATATTGCCCGAACACACCGCCCTGGTCCGCCACCGCCTTCAATATCGCATCGCTCTTGTTGCGCGGATGTGGATTAACGGCGTCGCAGCCGCCATGCGATATCATCACTGGCTTGCTCGATTGCTCGATGATCTCCCGCGTAGATTTGTCGTCAGAATGGCTAACGTCGATTGTCACACCAACAGCATTCATGGTGATGACCGCTTCGGCACCTTTTCTGGTCAGACCCTGCGATGGCTTCTGAGACATCACCCCTGAGGCAAAAGGCGAGACGCCATTGTACGACAGCTGCATCGACCGCACCCCGAGACTATGGAAATAATTGATCCGTTCGGCCTTGCCGTCGAGCATACCGGCATCTTCAAACGCGTAGAAAATTCCGACCTTGCCGCTACGCTTCGCTTCGACCAGATCATGGATAGAAACAACCGGCATATATATGTCTTGATGAGCGGCAATTTGATTGTTGATATATCCGATATGCTCGATCGTATCAGAAAATGTGGCGGCGCCGCCCCCGACGCTCAGCTTGACCGCAGTAATGCCCGATGAACGAACATCGCCGATGAACTGCGGATCATCCACCGGATCTGAAAAACCGGGCAGCATATTGCCATTGATCACGATGGATCGACTCAGCAGCTTGCGCGCCTGCTCCTTCACGTCTTTGGAAGCGGCCAATAGCGGTGTCGCAAGAAAGCCCGCAGCAACAGAAGTTGCTGCAAGGAAAGAACGCCTGTCCGTTGAAAATGGCATATATAATCCAGTGCTTGAATGTTACATCAATAATAGGTAGCCACCTACATAATTGTCAAGACGATCGGAAGCCTAAGTGAAAAAAGCAAAATATCTGGACGATTCCCGGGGCGCGAATCTTGGCGCTCGGTTGCGCCGGCTGTCCGCGACCATCGACCGTGACGCGTCCCGCACTTATGATTTGATGGGCGTAAAATTTGAGCAGCGCTGGTTCGGACTTCTTGACCAACTGATTATCAACGGCCCCATGTCTGTGCAGGAAATTGCTGAATCTTTAGGGATCACCCATGTTTCCGTCAGCCAATCACGCCAGTCACTGGAGAAAGCCGGATATATATGTTCACGAACCGACAAGAACGATAGAAGGCGTAAGGAGATTCATCTGACCTCCCGAGGGCACGAATTAATCGAGAAACTAACGCCGCTCTGGCAAGCGCTTGTCAAGGTCGCCATTGAATTGAATGAGGAAGGAGACGACCTGGTTGCCGCGATCGACAAGATCGAACTAGCACTAAAAAGTAAATCCCTTGACGATCGGGTGCAGGCGATTTTGCCAACGACAGCGCTATAAAGTCATCCTGTCAAAACTATCGAAATCCCGCGCAGCAGCCAGAATGCAAACGGCCGACTTGTGATCAATCCTAGATATCCTCGCTCAATCGACCGTAAAGCTCCGGCCGGCGGTCGCGGAAAAACCCCATGCCGGCACGGTGCTTGCGCGCTTCTTCAAGATCGATAGATGCGGTGAGAACGCCGATTTCCTCCGAGCCATATTCCGCTACCAGATCACCCCATTGATTGGTGATAAAACTGTGGCCGTAGAAAGCCTGACCTTGCTCCAGCCCGATCCGGTTGCTCGCGATCACCGGCATGCAGTTGCTCACGGCATGGCCCTGCATCGCCCGTCGCCACATATGCCTTGTGTCAAATTCCGCATCGTAAGGCTCGGAGCCTATGGCAGTAGGATAGAACAGCACTTCCGCACCCATCAAAGCCATTGCCCGAGCGCTTTCCGGATACCATTGGTCCCAGCAGATGCCGACGCCGATCCGCGTGCCGCACACATCCCAGACCTTGAAGCCGGTATTGCCCGGGCGGAAGTAGAATTTCTCCTCATAACCGGGTCCGTCGGGAATATGGCTTTTGCGATAGACGCCCATGATCTCGCCATCCGGTCCGATCATCGCCATGCTGTTATAGTGATGCGGCCCGTCGCGTTCGAAAAAACTGGCCGGGATCGCGACACCATATTGTTTGGCGAGCTTCTGCATCGCCAGCACCGGCGTGCTCTCACCGACCGGCTGCGCCAGCGCAAATAGCGCTTCGTCCTCGGTTTTGCAAAAATAGGGACCGGCAAACAACTCCGGCGGCAGGATGATCTGGGCGCCCTGCTCGGCAGCCTCGGCGACAAGGCCGCTCACCGCGAAGATATTCGTCTGTTCATCGCCCCCCAGGGGCAGTTGCAGGGCTGCTACGCTTACATTGGTCATAGCAGCCCTGATAGCGGTTTAGGGACGCTTCTTAAACAATAATGTCATCCGGTCGGATTCTCCGATCGCCTGATATCGCGCTTTGTCCGTGTCGCCCAATGCGAGGACCGGAGGCAAGGTCCAGACGCCGCGCTCATAGTCGGACTTATCGGCGGGGTTGGCGTTGATTTCGGATTCGCTGACCAGCTCGAAACCGTTCAGTTCAAACAAAGCCACGACCGATGCCTGTTTCAGATATCCCTTGGAGCCATTAGACATGGCGTAGGAAGCATCTTTCTTGGCGCGGTGCTGGACAATTCCGACCATCCCGTCGTCGGCCAGCATGTCACGCAAGGCGCGCAACTCGGAGTCGGCCCGGTTGCCGTTTAACATGCCGTGCAGTGACCGGAAGATCAGAATCCGGTCGACTTTGCCCTTCATATCATCCGGCATTTCGTCGCTTTCAAAGGCGAGTATCTTGCCGGCATCGACGCCTGTCCATTTCGCAGCCGTCTCCGGGAAGCTTTCGGGCCAGCCCTTGGTGCGCGCCTCGCGGGCACGGTCAGAAAAACTGCTGCCGGAACTGTCTGCGTTGATCGCGACATATTGCCCGCTGCCAGCCAGATAAGGCGCCAGCACCCGCGTGTACCAGCCACCGCCGGGTCCATATTCAACGATGGTCTGTTCGGGTTTAACAGCAAAGAAAGCGAGCGTCTCTGCAGGATGGCGATAGACATCGCGGGCCTTGTCGTCGGCGCGTCGCTTGTGCGACAGAACCGTCTGCAGGCCGGTGTCAGCCGTCGCGGCACCATCTTTTGCCCGCTGATCGGCAGCCGCAGGAACGGCCGCTCCGAACATTGCCAGTGCCGCGCTCGCCATCAGTAATTTCTTCATCATGTCGTTCCTCTCAGATTTCCAGTATCTTTCATGCCTCCATAACTACGCGAGCAAGGTCAGGACACAATATATATTAACGGGCATTTTCCATAGACGGCCTATATTGCGGCAAAAGCTCGGGCCGCGGATAAAGTTCGTCGAACGGAACGGATTTACCGGTATCCTGGACGATCCGGACATGTTTGCGGCCCAGTTTGCGAGGCTCGTCAACGCCGCAACTATGGGCGATCACCTCGACCTCGTGGACGATATTCTTGCAATAATTGGCTACTTTGACTTTCTTGTCTTGCGGATCGAGACCACGCTGCAGGCGTGGATTGTGCGTGGTAACCCCGGTCGGGCAGGTATTCTTGTTGCATTTGAGCGACTGGATACAGCCGAGCGCGAACATGAAGCCGCGCGCCGTGTTGATGAAATCGGCACCCGCGCAAATCGCCCAGGCGGCGCTGGACGGAGTGATCCGTTTGCCCGACGCTATAATCTTGATCCGGTCGCGCAAGCCATAGCGGTGAAAAATATCGGACAGCATCGGCAGGCTTTCCTTAAGCTGCAATCCGACATTGTCCATGAGAGGCATAGGAGCGGCACCGGTGCCGCCGTCTCCACCATCCAGCGTGAAAAAGTCCGGCGCGCTTTCTATCCCCCGCTTGCGAATGGCCGCGCACAGCTCCTCCAGCCAGCCATAAGCTCCGACCACTGCCTTGATTCCGGTCGGCTTGCCGGTCACGTTTCGCACATGATGGATGAAGTCAAGCAATTCGTCGACGCTGTTGATCTCGGGATGGCGATTGGGCGAAATGCTCGGTTGACCCTCCGTGATCCCGCGAATTTCCGCGATCATCCGGTTCACCTTCTCGCCGGGCAATATCCCGCCCTTGCCGGGCTTGGCGCCTTGCGACAGCTTTATCTCGAACATCCGGACCTGTTCGTGTTCAGCAATAGCTCTGAGTTTATCCTCGCTTAGGCTTCCGTCAGGATCACGAACGCCATATTTGGCGGTGCCGATCTGGAAAACAATATCGCAGCCGCCCTCGAGGTGAAACGGTGACAATCCCCCCTCCCCGGTGTTGAGCCAGCATCCCGCCAGCTTGGCACCATGCGACAAAGCCTGAACCGCAGGAACCGACAAGGCCCCGAAGCTCATCGCGGAAATATTGAAAAAGGATGTGGCTTCATAGGGATGCCTGGAATGCTCGCCGATGATGCAGGTCGTCGTTTCCGCCGCACCGCTATCGAGTGCTGGAAACGGCGCGTTGACAAAAATCGCAGTGCCCGGTGGATCGAGATTCTTGGTTGATCCGAACGCAATCGTATTGTCCATGGCCTTACCGGCCCGTTCGACCCATTCCCGCTCGGCCCGATTGAACGGCATTTCCTCGCGGTCCATGGCGAAGAAATACTGCCGGAAAAACTCGCCCAGTTCGGAGAAAATATGCCGAAATCGTCCGATAACCGGGTAGTTCCGACGTACAGCATCCTGTTTCTGGGTAATGTCGATGATGAACAGGACGACGAAAGCCGCCAGTCCCAGCCCGAGTAGCAGAATGAAAATATAGGTCAGCGCACTCAATACGCCCAATATGCCGTCCGTCATCAATCGTCCCTTCGATAGGCATGGAAGCGTAGCATCTTCCATCCTCCGGACAAGAGTTCGTGCAAATTGGCGTTCAGGTTACGCTTGCAACGGGATCTGTTGCGAAATGCAGTGGAAACTGCCGCCGCCGCGCAACAGCGCCTGGCTGGATAGCCCGATCACTTTACGGTCGGGGAAAAGTGCCGCGATCTGATCGACCGCCTTGCGGTCGTTCGCAGCTCCATATTGCGGAACCGCGACCACAGTGTTGCCGATATAGAAGTTCATGTAACTGGCCGGTGCGATGTCGCCGTCAACCTCATATCGTCCGGCAGACGGCAGCTGGACCACTGTGAGACCGTCAGCTTCGGCCCGCCGTGCAGCATCGTCAAAAATCGCCGCATTGGGATCATCATCGGTCTCGGCTTGCGGAACAACCACAGTGGCCGGAGCGACAAAACGGGCAAGATTATCGACATGGCCATCGGTATGGTCGGCAGCCAGCCCGTCACCCAACCAGCAGATATGCTCCACCGCCAGGGCTTCACGCAATCGCGTGGCGGCCTGCTCCTTGGTCAGCCCGTGATTGCGATTGGCATTGAGCACGCATTGCTCGGTGGTAATCAATCGGCCGGTGCCATCGCCGTCGATCGCGCCACCCTCCAATATCCAGCCTTGCGCGCTATCCGGCAAACCAAATCGCTTTGCCAGCCGCGCGCCGACATCCTGATCACCAGCCATCTCATATTTGCCGCCCCAGCCATTGAAGCCAAAATCCCGACCGCTAAGGCCATCCGGACCGATGACAAAAATCGGCGCGGTATCGCGTAGCCAGATATCGCCAAAAGGCTCGACAACCACGTCTACGCAGGACTGAACCAGTCCGCGCGCCATCGCTCCATCCGCAACGTCACGGCACACCAGAACGACGCGCTCGCCAGCGCCTTCATCGGCCACGGCATTGGCAAAGGCTGCCACTTCCTGCTGCGCGGCATCCCGACCCTGCGGCCATTCCGCCGGATCACCGGGAAAGCCGATCCAGACCGCCTGATGCGGTTCCCACTCTGCGGGCCATCTCGTCATGCGTGTCGTCCGCGATCAGTTGCCGGCGCGGCTCTTGTCCCGCGTTGCGCGGAATTCGTCGCCTTCATTCCAGTTGGGCCAGTCTTCGGTCATCGCCAGCATCCGCGCGACGGTATAATAGACTTTCAGGTCGCCCATCACGCCGTCCCAGTTCCAGTTTGGATCATATTCGTCCTTCGGGCCATGGTAGCGGTTCTCGGTATAGTCTTTTGAAATCGCTTCACCGGCTTCGCGGCCACCGTCGACCAGATCCTCGCCACCTTCGAAATAGATCATCGGCACGCCAAGCTTGGCAAAGCTGAAATGATCGGACCGGTAATAATAGCCCTTCTCCGGTGTCGGTTCGGCTTCAGCGACGCGACCATCTTTGGTCAGCGCTGCTTCAAGATAACGATCCAGACCGGATTTTCCCTTGCCGACAACGATCACATTCTTCGCAGGTCCTGCCATGCCGAAGGCATCCATATTCACGCCACCGACGGTCTTGTTGAGCGGATAGATCGGGTTTTGCGCATAATAAGCCGAACCAAGCAGGCCAGATTCCTCGGCGGTCACGGCAAGGAAGATAATGCTGCGATCCGGCGCGCCGGCTTTGACATGGGCTTCCGCCAGAGCAACCAGTGCCGCGGTGCCGGTAGCATTGTCGACCGCTCCATTGCAGATATCATCACCATCAGCCGCTGGCTTGCAGCGACCGAGATGATCCCAATGCGCCGTATAGATCACATATTCGTCGGGACGGGTCTTGCCCTTCAAAATTCCGACAACATTCTTGCTGTCGGTCTTGTTGATATCATTCTCGAGCGAAGCAGAAGCTTTCAGCTTCAGATCAATCGCCTTGAAGCCCTTTTTCTTCGCCGCCGCCATTTGCGTAGCCAAATCCTGACCAGCCGCCGCCATAATCTGGGCCGCCGCATCCTTCTGGATCCAGCCGTTCAATTTGGTCTGGTCTGCGCCGCCATTCGCCGACTGGGCGTAAAACTGCTCGCCTGTCCAGCTCGATTCGACAACATTCCAGCCATAGGCTGCTGGCTCGGTGTCATGGATGATCAGCGCCGCAGCAGCCCCCTGCCGTGCCGCTTCTTCATATTTGTAGGTCCAGCGCCCGTAATAGGTCATTGCCCTACCACCAAATTCGCCTTCCAGGCTGTCGGTGCCGAAATCAGGATCATTCACCAATATGACAACGGTTTTGCCTTTGACATCGACTCCGGCATAGTCGTTCCAGCCGCGTTCGGGGGCGTTGATGCCATAACCGACAAACACCATGTCGCTGTCCGCAACGTCGATCTTCGGCTGCTCCTGATAACTCGAGACAACATAGTCACTGCCAAAAGCAAAAGACAAATCGCTCTTTCCGCCGCTGATTTTCAGGGGGGACATGTTTTTCGCAGTAATCCCGACCAGCGGTACGTCCTGAAACCAGCTGTCGCCATTGCCTGGTTCCAGTCCGGCTTCGGAAAATTTCTTGGTCAGCAGCGCCAGCGTCTTTTCCTCACCGGGCGTACCAGGTGCGCGGCCTTCATAGGCGTCCGACGAAAGCTCCTCGGTGATCGACTTCATCGTTTCAACCGATAATTCAGGCGCCGCGATTTCGGGCAGCGCTGCTGCCGTATCGCCCTCTTCAATCTTTGCGCAGCCAGCCAGTGCCAGAGACGGAGCCAACAGCACCCAGAGAGACCGTTTCAACATCATGGTTTTCCTTCTGAAATTTTCAGTTCCGAAAATCGTTATGCATTCAATGGCAGACGATATTCCGCAAGGCAAGGAGCCTTGAAGACGTTCGACCGCGGCCTTGCCACGCGCCCAGAATCACCACCGGAACACAGGACAAAAAAAAGGCGGCTGTTGAAAGCCGCCTTTTTTGAAAATTTCTGAAAACAATCAGCGCGAATAGAATTCGACGACCAGATTGGGTTCCATTGTCACCGGATACGGCACTTCGTCCAGTGTCGGGATGCGGACATAGGTTACCTTGTCCGTGCCGTCTGGCGTTACATATTCAGGAATATCACGCTCTGGCAGGCTCTGCGCTTCGATAACGAGCAGCATTTCCTGTGCCTTGTCGCTCAGCGAAATCACGTCGCCCGGTACAACTTTGCGCGATGCAACATTACATTTGACGCCGTTTACCCGGATATGTCCGTGGCTGACGAGCTGACGGGCAGAAAAGATGGTCGGGGTGAACTTGGCGCGATAAACAACCATGTCGAGACGCTGCTCGAGGAGGCCGATCAGGTTCTGGCTGGTATCGCCTTTCATTGCTGCGGCTTCTTTATAAGCGCGGCGGAACTGCTTTTCCGTTACGTCGCCATAATAGCCCTTGAGCTTCTGCTTAGCGCGCAGCTGGATGCCGAAGTCGGAAAGCTTACCCTTGCGGCGCTGACCGTGCTGGCCCGGGCCATAATCACGACGATTGACGGGAGATTTGGGGCGGCCCCAAATATTCTCGCCCATACGGCGATCAAGCTTATATTTGGAACTGGTACGTTTGGTCATATCAATGACTCCTGATTTGCTGTTTCTACGTCTTCCCGGAGCGCACCATCAAAACACAGGTCTTGATGCGGCCGCCGCTTCACCGGGGTGCGGAGCCAATTGCTGAGGCGCCTTGAACAGATTTCTTCAAATCTGTCAAGGCGCGTGATACATGAAAATTCTTGAAAATTCAGCCAAACAGCCTGAACCGTTACTTGGCTCAGTTACTGTTTTGCGTGCCCCGGCTGTAGCTATGATCGCGCCGAATGTTTTCTCTGCTCGCGTCTGAGTTTGCCGCGTCCAACTGTGCCCATTCACCCTGGGTACGACAAACCCGCTTGGGAATTTTCGATCCGAGGGTCTCAACAGAGCGACATACGCGCTTGTTGTCATCCGCCGATTGCTCTTTGCTAGCCATCGCCTGCGTGTCGCCAACCATTGCCAGTGATAAAAATAGTGAAATCATAATTACTCCGAACTTAAAATCTAATGTTGCAGGCAATATATCGGTAGTCCGCCACAATATCCACCCTTAAACTGCCTTCTTACTCGACATTTTGCTCTTAGTAAATTATTCGCGCTGCCATGACCGTAACCACTGAAACCATTAATCAAATTCGCGATATGAAGCACGTGCGGGAAGCAGTTGATCAACTTGATGCGGAGTTGATCGATCTTTTCCGGCGCCGTTTTGCCTGCATGGATGCGGCAGCGCGAATCAAACAGGACCGCAAGGCCGTCAGGGACGAGGGCCGCAAGGCGGAGGTTCTGGCGAATGTAAAAAGCCTGGCGGAGCAAGCATCCATACCGGTGCCAACGATGGCGGCGATCTGGGAAATGTTGGTGGAAACATCGATCAGCTATGAAATGCAGAAATGGGACCAGCTTCGCAAATAGCCGATATGATGGCTATTTTTTCTCGGCCTTATCCTTGCGCGGCGGTCTCTCCAGCGAAGATACAACACCGCGCCATGTCTTGACCTCCTCGGTCGTCCAGGCCGGCTTGGTCAGCATATTCCGAAGCGTGACTTTCGTCGCAACAGCCCGCTCGGCCGGATAGAAATAGCCGTTCCTGTCCAGCGCCCGCTCGAGATGCTCGTAGAACATATCCAGCTCTTTTTGCGGAGCCGGTTCGGCCGTTTTCTTTTCCAGCGTCGGCTGGACATTGGCGGCACTATCAATTTTGGATATTTCATAAGCCACAAGGATGACAGCCTGCGCCAGATTCAGCGACCCGAACTCGGGGTTGATCGGCACGGTAATGATCTTCCGCGCAAGTTCGACATCGACAACTTCCAGACCGGATCTCTCCGGCCCGAACAGGATCGCGCATTTGCCGCTCGCCTGCGCCATGTCTTCTGCCGCTTCCCAGGGCGTCAGCACCGTCTTGGTCATACCCCGTTTGCGGACCGTGGTGGCGTAGACATGGGCGCAATCCGCCACGGCCTCCGCCGTCGTTTCAAAGACCTGAGCATGTTCCAGCACCTGGTCCGCGCCCGAAGCCGATGGGCCGGCATCCGGATTGGGCCAGCCGTCCCGCGGCTTGACGATGCGCATCTCGGTCAACCCGAAGTTCAGCATGGCTCGCGCCGCTTTTCCGATATTCTGGCCGAGCTGCGGGTTTACCAATATGATGGCGGGCTGATTGCTCACGCCCCGTCAACATCTTTCAAGCTGCCGGCAAATTCCTTGAAATCCTTCGCCTCGGTGAAATCCTTATAGACCGACGCAAAGCGAATATAGGCAACGCTATCGAGGGCTTTCAGCCCGTCCATCACCATCTCGCCAATTCTCTGCGAAGGAATTTCGGTTTCACCGCTGGTTTCCAGCTGCCGCTGGATCCCGGATACCAGTTGGTCCATCTGCTCTTGCGCCAGCCCGCGTTTGCGGCAAGCCAGGGAAACCGACAGGTCGATCTTCGACCGGTCGAAAGGTTCCTTGCGGTCTTCGCTCTTGATCACTGTAATCTCGCGAAGCTGCACGCGTTCGAAGGTTGTGAACCGCGCGCCGCAGCCCTCGCATTGACGCCGGCGCCTGATCGTGGTGTTATCCTCGGTCGGACGGCTGTCTTTTACCTGGCTGTCGTCATGGGCACAAAAGGGGCAACGCATGGTCTGGTTTTCCGATCAATCCTGATAGATCGGGAAACGGTCGCAAAGCTCTTGCACCCGCTCACGAACATCCGCTTCCACGGCGGCATCGCCGCCCTCCCCTTTGTCGCGCAGTCCGTCCAGCACGTCGGCAACCATATCACCGATCATCCGGAATTCCGCCGGACCGAAACCGCGGGTGGTACCGGCGGGAGAACCGACGCGGATACCGCTTGTCTTCATCGGCGGCTGCGGATCATTGGGAATGCTGTTCTTGTTGCAGGTGATCCCTGCCCGTTCGAGCGCTTCATCGGCATCGCGCCCGGTAATTCCGAGCGGTGACAAGTCGATCAGCGCGAGATGGGTGTCGGTACCACCTGCGACGAGATCCGCGCCGCGCTCCTTGAGCGTTGCCGCAAGAACTTTGGCATTTTCAATCACCGCAGCCGAATAGGTCTTGAACTCCGGCCGCAGCGCCTCGCCAAAGGCCACTGCCTTGGCCGCAATCACGTGCATCAGCGGGCCACCTTGCAGGCCCGGAAAAACCGCCGAGTTAATTTTTTTGGCAATGGCTTCGTCGTTGGTCAAAATCATGCCGCCACGAGGGCCGCGCAATGTTTTGTGCGTCGTGGTGGTAACGACGTGGGCATAGGGCAGCGGACTGGGATGCCATCCCGTCGCAACCAGTCCGGCAAAATGCGCCATATCGACCATGAAGATCGCACCGACAGCGTCGGCAATGGTCCGGAACCTGGCGAAATCGATCTGGCGCGGATAGGCCGAACCGCCGGCGATGATCAGTTTCGGCTGGTGCTCCTTGGCCAGAGCCTCGACTTCTTCATAGTTGATCAGATGATCGTCATCGTTGACGCCATATTGAATCGCATTGAACCATTTGCCCGATTGCGCGGGTTTCGCGCCATGGGTCAGATGGCCGCCCGCGTCGAGCGACATGCCGAGGATGGTATCACCCGGCTTGACCAGAGCCAGCATGACCGCACCATTGGCCTGCGCACCCGAATGCGGCTGTACATTGGCAAAGCCACAGTCAAACAGTTGCTTGGCGCGCTCGATCGCCAGCGTCTCGACATCATCGGACGGCGCGCAGCCCTGATAATAACGGCGTCCGGGGTAACCTTCGGCATATTTGTTGGTGAAGACCGAGCCTTGCGCCTGCAACACCGCCTTGGAAACGATATTTTCCGACGCGATCAGTTCGATCTGGTTCTGCTGGCGTGTCAATTCGGAATTGATCGCTCCGGCTACCGCAGGGTCGCTTTCATCCACCGAAAAGTCGAAGAAACCGGTCTGCCGGATATCCTGAATATCTGCGACGTTGCTCATGCGCTTGCTCCTTGGGCTTGTGGTGCGGACAATTTATCGACCCGACGCTGATGCCGGTCGCCGCCAAATGGGGTTTTCAGAAAGACGTCGAGACAGTCTTTCGCGATTTCGATACCGACGAGCCTTGCGCCCATGGCAATGATGTTCGCATCATTATGCTCGCGCGCCAGTTTCGCCGACAGGCCTTCGGACACCAGCGCACAGCGACAGGCAGGATTGCGATTGACGGCCATCGAGATGCCAATGCCCGAACCGCAAAGCGCCACGCCGCGTTCTGCCCGGCCGGAAGCGACTTCATCGGCCAGCTTGTAGCCGTAATCAGGATAGTCGACACTTTCGGCGGTCATCGGCCCGAGATCGCTGACCTCGTGACCTGCTGCTTGCAACCATTCCACCAGCGCAGCCTTCATTTCGAGGGCGGCATGATCGGAGGCAATGGCGACGCGCATGGGCTATTCCTGTCATTAGAATCGGGATGGCCGCTATTTAGTAGAGAGTGTAATGATAGGCCACCAAATATTTGACGGGCCACGTCGTGCGCAATGTGACGTTGCGCGTATCCCGCCCGTCAGATTTCCATCTGGCTTCCAAGTTCCACCACGCGGTTGCTTGGCAGTTTGAAAAATTCCATCGCGGTCGCTGCATTGCGCAGCAGCCAGGCAAAGAGTTTTTCCCGCCAGATCATCATCTCCGGCTTTTTCGACGGCAACAAAGTCTGGCGCGACAGGAAGAAGCTGGTGGTCATCATGTCGAATTCCATGCCGCAGCCTTTGACCTGTTTCAGCGCCTCCGGAACATCGGTTTCCTGCATGAAACCGAAATGCAGGATCAGCCGGTAGAAGCCATGACCCAGATCCTTCACTTCGCAACGTTTATGCGGCGACACGGTCGGGACATCCTTGATGTTCACAGTCAGGATGACGACCCGTTCGTGAATGACCTTGTTATGCTTGATATTGTGGAGCAGCGCCGATGGCACGCCGGCAGAAGAAGATGCCATGAAAATCGCAGTTCCGGGTACGCGAGTGGCGCTATTGGCAGCGGATTTGGTAAAAATCTCGATCGGCATGGCTGCTTCCGCCATATTCTTCCGCATGATCTGCCGGCCTTTGGCCCAGGTCGTCAGGATGATGAAGGCGACGCCGCCAACAGCCAGCGGGAACCAGCCGCCATCAGGGACCTTGGTCAGATTCGCGGCGAAATAAGCACCATCGACGATGAAGAAAACAGCCAGGATCGGCACAGCATACCACAGCTTCCATTTCCACAGCACCACCATAACGATGGCCAACAAACAGGTATCGATGAACATCGCGCCGGTAACCGCGATACCATAAGCCGAAGCAAGATTGCTCGAGCTCTGGAAGGTTAGCACCAGCAGGATGACCGCGATCATGATCGCCCAGTTGACGAACGGAATGTAGATCTGGCCAGCTTCCGACGCGCTGGTATGCTTGATCGTCAGGCGCGGGATGAAGCCAAGCTGGATAGCCTGATGGGTGACCGAGAAGGAACCCGAAATCACAGCCTGGCTGGCAATGAATGTCGCCATGGTCGCGAGGATCACGAGCGGAAGCCGCAAGACTTCTGGTGCCATGATGAAGAAGGGACTTTCAATCGCCGCCGCAGCACCAGCAGCATCGAGCGACAATATCATCGCGCCCTGCCCGAAATAATTGCACAGCAGAGCCGGCATGACAAAGCCATACCATGCGATGCGCATCGGTTTCTTGCCAAAATGGCCCATGTCGGCAAACAATGCTTCCGAACCGGTTACCGCCAGCACGACAGAACCGAGGGCGAGAAATGCTTTTACCCCGTCGGTGATGAAAAACTGGACAGCATACCAGGGGTTAAAGGCGAAAAGAATGGAAGGATGATTGACGATCTGGATGATACCAAGCGTCGCGATGACGGCAAAATAGACAAACATCACCGGCGCGAACAACGCGCCGATTTTCGCGGTCCCGCGAGACTGTAGCAGGAACAGGAATATCAGCAGCGTGAGCGCAATCGGAATGACCAGATGGCCCAGTCCGGGCTGCACCACGGTGAGACCTTCAACCGCCGACAGGACCGAAATTGCCGGAGTGATCATGCTGTCACCGTAAAATAGTGCCGTCGCAAAAACGCCGAGCAATATCGCCAGCCAGCCAAATTTCGATCGTCGCATGACACCGGAAATCAGCGCCACCAGTGCAAGGCTGCCGCCCTGCCCCTTATTGTCCGCGCGCATGGTGATGCTGACATATTGGATCGTCACCACCAGGGTCATCGACCAGAATATCAGGCTGACGACGCCCAGAACATGGACCCGGTCCAGTTCCAGCGGATGCGCACCGATGAAGGTTTCGCGAAAGGCGTAGAGCGGGCTCGTGCCGATATCGCCGAACACGATTCCAATCGCGCCGGCAGCCAGCTTCGCTATGGCTGTATTGCGTTGCGGCGAGCCATGGGTTTGCACCGTACTGCCTTGCGCATCTGCGCCTTCGGTTGGTTCTGCGGACATTGGTTGGCCGTTACGGCGTACCCCGATCAATATGGACACAACAAGCTGTTTACTGACATAAGTTTCAGCAAGCGCGAGCGCTTAGCACCGGCGATTATCAGGTGCAACAAACCGACAGGCTGCGAATATCAACCCATTCATAATGCATGGTTTTTACTGTTCTACAGGAGGCTCAGACGCCACAGGAAGAGATGGTTGCATTTTTTCCATGGCCGCCAGTCGCGACTCGAGATCTGCACGCCACGGGGCATCTTCGCTACTCCGGGCCAGCAATTCGGTCCAGATCGCACGGGCCTGATCGATCTTGCCCGACTGCGCATAAGCCAGTCCGAGGAAGAACGGTGGCCCTGGATGTTCCGGCGACAGATCGGCGGCTTTCTGGAAAGCAAATTGTGCGGCAGGCGTGATCACGCCGTCAGCATGGACCACCAGTGCATTGCCCAATCCGACCCAGAGATCGGGATCTTCGGGATGCTCTCTCACTCCGTTGCGCAGATAATTGGCGGCGGCACCATGTTTTTTCGCACGGTTGAGCGAATCGGAAAAGATCAGCCATTCCTGCGCGGTGCCGAAACGTTCGCCCATCTCGTTGCGCGCATCGATCATATCATCGTCGAAGCTGTTTGGCTTTTCAATCGGCACGACCGAGACGCCGGCCATGCCGGGATGCCCCTGCCAGGCGTAACCGGCAACACCGAGCAAAAGCGCCGCAGCAGTAATTTCATAGGTTCCGCGCGACAATTTTCCCAATTTGATCAGAGCGCCAGCGGAAATCAACACCAGCAGAAAGAGTATGATCCAGCCCATCATTCACCATCCTTGGTTTTGCGGAACCGTCCGCGCGCCAGCCATAGGGCAGCGAGCAACAGGATTATCGGCGCGATCCACAGCGGCCATGTGACAGCCGAGGCTATCGGCGGATTATAGGACACCCAGTTGCCATAGCGTTCGACCAGCCAGCTTCGCACCTGTTCCGGCGTTTCGCCCGCGGCAATTCTCTCCCGCACCTGACTGCGCATATCGCCAGCCATCGGCGCATTGCTGTCGGCAATCGACTGGCTCTGGCATTTCAGGCAGCGCAATTCTTCCATCAGGTCGCGCGCAGCGGCTTCCTGAATTGGGTCATCCAGTTGCCGGTCGGCATAAGGCGCCGGTGGCAAGCCGGTTTGGGCCGCAACCGGAGTCGCGAAACAGAGAATCAGCAGGACCAGGAATCTTTTCATCCTGCGTCCTCCAGCAATTCGATCAACTTGGCGATATCCTCTTGGCGGATGTCACCGATATGCTGGTGAACAATGATGCCATCGCCGTCGATGACGAAGGTCTCAGGTACACCGGAAGAACCCAGTTCCAGCTGCACCTTGCTGGTCGTGTCGGTGCCGATCCGCGTATAGGGATTGCCCCAGCGGTTGAGAAAATTGGCGATATCTTCGGGTGTGTCGCGGCTGGCAATCGCATTGATTTCAACGCCTGCCCGCTGCAGCGCGAGCAATTGCGGAGCCTCGGCTATGCAGGGCACGCACCAGCTCGCGAAAATATTGAGCAATGTCGGTTTGCCCTTGGTGAGGTCGGCGCTGCTCAGTCCAGGTTGTTGCTCAATAGCTGCGGGCAATTCGAATGCAGGCATAGGCTTGCCGACCATCTTGCTCTCGATAATATTATCTTTCGGCATGATCAGGCCAGTCGCAACCGCGACGAAGAAGATGCCGAACAGCACGAGCGGCAGCCAGAGCAACCAGCGGTTCATAGCGTCGCCTCGGCATATTCCCGCTGCTTGCGCTGTTTATAACCGCGCCGCAAGCGACCGACCATAGCCAGAAACCCGCCGAACGCGACCAATATCCCGCCATACCAGATCAAAGGCACAAATGGCTTCCACCAGACCCGTATCTGCCAGCGGCCTTCGCTGTCTCCGTCACCGAGAACCACATAGAGCTGCCCGTTCCAGCGAGTTAGCAGTGCGGCTTCGCTGGTTTGCGTCTGGGCAGCGGCAAACATCCGGTTTTGCGGCGTAATTTCGTGGACGGCACCATCGCCATATTGCGCTGTCATCCGGGCTTCGAGCGCTGTCCAATTGGGTCCGGCCATAGGCTCGATCGCTTCAAACTCGAGCTTCCACTGGTTCACGACAATTTCATCACCGGGTTGCGCCGCCACCAGTCTTTCTTCGGTAAAGCTGCTTTCGCAAGCCATGCCGACGAGAGCCACCGCGATACCAAAATGGGCGATCACCATACCATAAGTGTGCAGCGGCGTGCGCCGCAGATTGCGCTTCCACAAAGGGGCGAAACTGGCGACAGCAACGCCAGCTGCCAGGCTAAGGCCAAGCAGTGCGAGAAACGACATCCCGGTGGTGAATAACGCCAGTGCAAACAGGGCGGCGGCGGCAATCAGAATCGGTATCGAAATACGGTTCAGCAAAGCCTTCGGATTATCACGTCGCCAGCGCAGCAGCGGCCCGGCTGCCATGACTGCCACAAGCATCAGTGCCAACGGTCCGGTCGCAAGATTAAAATAGGGAGGGCCAACCGACAGTTTGTCGCCGGTGACCGCTTCCACCAACAACGGATAAAGCGTACCGATGAAAACCAGCGCCAAAATGACCGACAGCAAAAGATTGTTTGCCACCAGCGCGCCTTCCCGGCTGACCAGTTCAAAACGCTTGCCTTCCTTCACTGTGCCGACGCGCAGCGCGAATAGCGCCATTGCGCCGCCAATATAGATGGCGAGCAAGGCCAGAATGAAACTGCCTCTTTCCGGATCAACTGCAAAGGCATGGACGCTGGTCAATATGCCGGATCGCACCAGAAAGGTCCCGATCATCGACATCGAGAATGCAACCACAGCCAGCATCAGCGTCCAGGCCCGCAGACTGTCCCGCGTCGCCAGCACCGTTACCGAATGGAGCAAGGCGGTCGCTGCCAGCCAGGGCATGAGCGAGGCGTTTTCGACCGGATCCCAGAACCACCAGCCGCCCCAGCCGAGTTCATAATAGGCCCAATAGCTGCCAGCGGTGATACCGAGTGTCAGGAATATCCACGCGCCCAACACCCATGGCCGCATTGCCTTGGCAAAATCCGCTCCGACATCGCGGGTGATCATCGCGCCAACGGCGAATGAGAAGGCTACCGAAAGCCCGACATAGCCAAAATAGAGCGTCGGTGGATGGAAGGCGAGACCGGGATCCTGCAGCAGCGGATTAAGTCCCTGCCCGTCTGCCGGCACCGGAAACATCCGTTCGAACGGGTTGGATGATACCAGCAGAAAAGCGTAAAATCCCAGACTGATGAAGGCTTGCGCCGCGAGCGTTGCGACCAGCGTTCTGGTCTTTAACGAGCGTTCGAACAGCGCGATAAACGCACCGGCCAGTCCCATGACCGTGACCCAGAGCAGCATCGATCCTTCATGATTGCCCCAGGTTCCGGCGAATTTGTAAAGCAATGGTTTAACCGAGGCGCTGTTCATAACCACCAGCTTGACCGACATGTCAGAACGCAGGAACAACCAGATCAGCAGCAAAAAAGACAGGCTGACAAACAGGCCCTGCGCAACCGCCACAGGCCGGATCGCAGCATAATAGTCTTCCCGCTGAGCGCGCAGACCAATGGCTCCCAGGCCAAATTGCAGCAGCGCCAGTGCAGCCGCCAGCCAGAGCGCGATCAGACCTGTTTCGGCGATCATTGGACCAGCGTCTCCGTTTTATGCTTGCCGGATGTCATATCAATGCCTTCCAGCTCTCGCGGGATGTAATTTTCATCATGTTTGGCGAGCAATGTCTCGGCGACAAACATGCCCTTGGCATCAAGCCGTCCATCGGCGACCACGCCCGAACCTTCTACAAACAGGTCCGGCGTTATGCCGGTATAGGTAACTTTTTGCCGGGCACCGGCGTCCTGGACGATGAACTGGACCGTGACACCGTCGGCTGAGCGCTGGATAGATCCATTCTCGACCATGCCGCCAAGACGTATGGCCGCGCCCGCTTCCGGTTTCTGCTCCGCGATATCGGATGGCGTGTAGAAATAACTCGCCTGATCCTGCAACGCATAGGCGGCCAGCAAGCCGGCGCCGATCAGTGCGACCACAGCCAGCAGCACCAGTGTCAGTCTTTGATGCTTTGCTTTCATTTCCGCTTGCTCAACTGATCTGCCTTCGCTTCCGCTTTGCGCATCGCCAGATAACTATGCGCAACGACAAAGGCTGTGCCCAACAGCACAAACGCATAGGAAGCAATCACAAAGGGCAAATGATTCATTCTGCTGCCATCCTTTTCAGCCGCGCATCGACCTTGGTTTGCGCCAGACTGGCTCGCATCCGCATAAGCACAATCGCACCGAACAAGAGAGAGAAACCTATCGCCGAAACCAATAGAGGCCATAAATAGAGCGCATCGATAGTGGATTTGCCCATGATGCTGATGCTCGTGCCCTGATGCTGGGTCTCCCACCATTCAACCGAAAAGCGGATGATCGGCAGATTGATGATGCCGACGACACCGAAAATAGCGGCAATCCGGCTCTGGCCTTTGCTCTTGCTGGTCTCGTTGGCCAGCACGATATAGGCGAGATAGAGAAAAAACAGCACCAGCATCGAGGTCAGCCGACCATCCCAGACCCACCAGGTGCCCCACGCCGGACGCCCCCAGATCGCGCCGGTGACCAGACATAGCAAGGTGAACAAAGCTCCGGGCACCGCGATCGCGCGTGCGGCATGCGAGGCGAGCGGATGGCGCCAAATCAATTCGGAGATGCTGGCAATGGCAATGCCGGACCATCCGGCCATGCCGAGCCACGCCATCGGCACATGGACAAAGATGATCTTCACCGTATCACCCTGCAATCGCTCGGCCGGCGTCGCCCACAGGCCCCAGATGCAGGCAATCAAGACCATGGCGATCCCGCCGAAAAGCAAAAACGGCGTCAGCGGCCTGGCAAGTGACAAGAAGCGGGTGGGATTGGCATATGCGTGCATAGGTAAAGCGATATTGCCTCGGTTACGGATGTTCAACATCAATCGCGGCTTTCGATGGCAGAAGCGCGGCAAGGCGACAAGCGTTTTTCCGAATTGCGATCTGCAACGGGACTGCACGTCGACAAATGCCAAGCTCTCTACGCGCCCTCCCCGTTCGCCTTGTCTGGACAGGCTAGTGCACGGTGATCATTGCCAATTGTTCGGCAAGCCGCAGCGCAGCAGCATAATCAGCTTCAAAATAGACGCCAGCCTCATTGTCATCCGGCAAGCCGATACGCTTGAGCATTTCCCGGGGCTGAGGCTGTACACCCGACAGGATGATCTTCGCGCCCGAGACACGGGCCTGCTCGATAAATTCCTCGATCATCGTCACCCCGCTGGCATCGAGCATCGGCACCAGCCGCATCCGCAAGATGATGACCTTCGGCGTGCGCCCGATTCTGCGCATCGCATCGAGCAATTCGCCGGCCACACCGAAAAACACCGGTCCGTTGATCCGGAACACCTCGACGCCGCTCGGGAGATCGTCGCGCTGGCTCAGGTCATCGGTATCATCATCCGGATCTGGTCCATTGCCATTGTCCAGCTGCACGGTCTCGCTCATCCGCGCCATGAACAGTAGCGAAGCCAAGGTGACCCCGACACCAATCGCCACGGTCAGGTCGACCAATACCGTAAGCCCGAAGGTCAGCAGCAAGACTGCACGGTCGCTATTAGGCATGCGCAGCAAAGCGATGAACCGGTCTATCTCGCACATCCCCCAGGCGACAACAAACAGGATCGCGGCCAGCGCAGCCATCGGCACATAAGCCATCAAGCTGCTGCCGAACAGAATGAACAGCAGAATGAACAGCGCGTGCATCATCCCCGCTACCGGCGTTTTCGCGCCGGCCTTGATATTTGTCGCGGTCCGCGCGATCGCACCCGTTGCGGGCAGACCGCCAAAGGCAACCGAACCGAGATTGGCGATGCCCTGCCCGATCAATTCCTGATTGGAGCGGTGGCGGGTGCCGGTCATGCCGTCCGCAACCACTGCAGAAAGCAACGCTTCGATCCCGGCAAGAAAGGCGATCGTGAAGGCCGAAGGCAGCAATTCCGCGACCCTCGCCCAGGTTACGACTGGCAGCGAAGGCATCGGCATCGTCGCCGGCATATCCGGAAAGCGCGTCCCGATCGTATCGACCGGGAGCTTGAGCAGCGCGACCACGATCGAGGCCAGCACAAGCGCAATCAGGAAACCCGGCAGTTTTGGGGCAAATCTCTTGAGCGCAATAATCACGAAGAAAGCGCCGAGACCGACCAGCAGGGTGGCCATATGCACCGTCGACATGGCTCCGAAATAGGCCTGCCATTTCGGAAGAAATTCGGAAGGAACATTATCAAGCGACAGTCCCAGAAAATCTTTCACCTGACTGGAGGCGATGATCACCGCGATCCCGGCGGTAAAGCCGGTTACCACCGGATGCGGGATGAATTTGATCAACCGCCCGATCTTGAACGCCCCGGCGGCGATCAGGATCAGCCCTGCCATGAATGTGGCGATCAACAGACCGTCATAGCCATGCTGGGCAATAACATTGAACACGACCACGACAAAGGCGCCCGTCGGACCACCGACCTGAACGCGGGAACCACCGAGGAAGGAAATCAGAAAGCCGGCGATGACTGCGGTAATCAGTCCCTTATCCGGCGACGCGCCGCTGGCGATAGCCAATGCCATTGATAAGGGCAGAGCAACGATGGCAACGGTGAGACCGGCCACTGCATCAGCCTTGAACAGACCGGGATTATAGCCTTCGCGCATCGTCGTAATGATTTTGGGGGTAAAGCTCTGCATCGGACGAACCTCTATTCCGCGCCCGCGTCCGACCCTGCCTGGTCGAACAGGATCGAGCCTACCGCATTGGCCGCCTTGCCATCCATGGTCTCGCGCAACCGCACACCACGACCGATACCGATGCTCGACGCATTTTCGCCAATCAGTTCGACCCCGCTATTCTCGAGCGCCCCGATAACTTTGACCAATGTATCGACGACACCGCGCACCTGCCCGTCCGACGCTTCCATGCGCTGAATCGTGGGCAGCGAAAGCCCGGCCAGTTCTGCCAATTGCCGCTGATCGATACCCAGCAAGGCGCGCGACGCCCGCATTTGTTGAGACGTGATCATTAATCTACCCCTTATGATATATAAAACATCAAATATCAGTATTAACAATTTATTCTTATAGTGTATAGAGGCTATCCGTCGATGACGGTATATCGGGACCCGCGATCCTGACAGGAACGTAAACCAGACCAATTTTACCGCGATGATGGCGCCTGTCATATGACCGGCCCGTTTATCGCCCTGACGGACGCCAGCGGAATATTCCGCAGCTGCCGCAAACAAGAGGCTGTCGTGAAGTCAGCCGGAAATTCCAAAGAAGATTGGACAGGAAAATATTAATGGCCGGATTTGAAACTTTGCTCGACAGAATCGTTGATGACATGAGTAGCAGCGATGGAGCAGACGATAATATAACGGAAAACCGTCTGGTCCCCGGTCTGCCGAAGACGGCATTCGAGGCCTTCACCCGTGGCCTGCTAGGCCGCTGCCCGAGCTGCGGCGAAGGCAAGATGTTCCCTCGCCTGCTCAAGCCGATCGAACATTGCCCGGTATGTGGCCAAGACTGGACCGCGCAACAGGCCGATGATTTTCCAGCCTATGTCGCGATCATCGTGACCGGGCATCTATTGGCCCCGGTCATAATCTTCATGATCAACGAGACCGGCTTTTCCATGTGGACCAATCTCGCGGTCATTATAATTCTCGCACTCATTCTGATTGCGGCCTTGCTGCAACCGGCCAAGGGCGCGATCATCGCCCTGCAATGGTGGATGGGGCTGAACGGATTTGAAAAGCCCGCGCGGTCGACTACGGCTATAATCCCCGATAATGGCCGTAATCTCTGACAGCCGGAATTGCGGTCTGGAAAAGCGAACCCAACACAATATGATTTTGGCGTTTTCGCAATTGTCACGAAACCGTCAATAAAGATTCATCTGGCAGTCTTCAAAACGGGCAATTCCCTTCACAATTAGCGCCTAGAGGCCCGGTACATCAGATTTACCGGAGGGCATCATGGCCAGAATATCTAAGTTTCGCAAAGAGTTACTAATCGGATCGGCGGGTGTTTTGCTGACCCTGCCTGGCGTCGCATCAGCAGGTACGGTCACCGGCGTGGTCAGCGATCCCAGCGAAACCAGAGGATTGCAGTCCGCCCAAGTTCGCATTGTAGAGCTGGACCGTGTCGTCACCACCAGCCGCGATGGCAGCTACAGATTTCCCGAAGTCCCCGCCGGCACCTATACGCTGGAAACGCGCTATGTCGGTGCAGATACCGGTCAAAACAGTGTAACGGTTACCGAAACCGGACCCACCGTCGCCAACATTCTGTTGCAGACCGGATCGGGAATGGAAATTCTGGTCATCGGCCAAAGCGCCAACCAGGCCAGCTCGCTCTCCCGCAAGCGTGAAGCGGACGGCGTAAGCTCGGTCATCACCCGCGATTCCATCGGCCAGTTTCCTGACCAGAATGTTGCGGAATCGCTCCGCCGGGTAGCCGGCATCAACATCCTGAACGATCAGGGTGAAGGCCGGTTTGTTTCGGTGCGCGGCCTCGATCCCAATTTGAACGCGTCATCCCTGAACGGTGTCCGCATCCCCTCCCCCGAAAGCGATGTCCGGTCGGTCGCACTCGACGTTATTTCCAGCGATCTTATCGAATCGATTGAGATCAAGAAATCTCTGACCCCCGACATGGATGCCGACACGATCGGCGCTTCGATCGAAATCAAGACCGTCAGCGCCTTTGATCGCAAGAAAGATCTGCTGACCGGCAAGATCGAAGGCAGCTACAACGATTATGCCGACCACGTGTCCCCAAAGGGCAGCATCGATTTCTCCACCCGGCTGACCGACAATATCGGTGTGGCAGGAGGCGTGTCTTATTATAAGCGCAAGTTTGAAACCGACAATATCGAAGCCGAGGGCTGGGATATCAACGATGATGGCGTCGTTTATGCCGATGAAGTCCAGTATCGCGACTATGATGTCGAACGGGAAAGAATCAGCGCTTCGCTGTCCTTCGATTTCCGCGCCAGCGACAGCACCGAATTATATGCACGTGGTATCTACAGCCAGTTTGACGATCAGGAATTTCGTACCCGCACCACTTTCAAGCTCGACGAAGAAGCCAGCAGCGGCGACGCCAATAGCGCCCTGTTCGACGATGCCGACGGCGAAATCGAAATTGAACGCGATGTAAAAGACCGGTTCGAGACCCAGAAAATCCGCTCCCTCGTGCTCGGCGGTAAGACCGAAACCGGGCCCTGGAAGATTGAATATTCGGGCAGCTGGTCCAAGTCGAGCGAATATGAAAACGGTTCACTCGATCCCAGCACATTTTCCAACAAATTCGAAGGTGACGGCGTTGGCGTCCTGTTCGACTATAGCGATGCCCGGGTTCCGCTTTACAATATCGTTTCCGGCGCGGCCCTCGCCAATGATGCCAGCGTCTATGAGCTGGACGATGTCGAACTGACCACATTGTCGGACGCGCAGGACGAAGAATATTCGGCCCGTCTCGACGTCTCCCATATTTTTGCGATGGACGGTGGCGATTTCACCGTACAGGGCGGATTCAAGGGCCGCTGGCGCGAGAAAAGCCACAATAATGACGTGGAATTCTACGAGGATGGCACCGGCAACTATACATTGGCCGATGTGCTGGGCACCCAGACCTATCGCATCACCGACCTCGGCCCGGTTGCAAGCCATACCGGTCCGACCGAATATTTCCGCGCCAATTTCGGTGATTTCGAGCTGCAGGATATCGATAGCCAGTTCGACTCTGCTGTCTCCGACTATATCAATCAGGAAGATATTTACGCCGGCTATCTGCTCGGTCGCTGGGATAGCAACAAGCTTCGCGTCATCGGTGGTCTCCGTTTCGAACGGACCGAGAATGTCATTTCCGCGAATACGGTGACTCTGGTCGAGGAGGATGCAACCTTCGGCGGTGTGCTGTTTACCGAGGATACGGTTGTTGTCGCTCCGAACAGCTTCTCGCGCAGCTATGATGACTGGTTGCCAAGCCTGAATATCCGTTTCGAACCGCAGCAGAATCTGGTGTTGCGCGCGGCTGGCTATCGCAGCATCGTTCGCCCTAACCTCTCCGATCTCGCTCCCCGCTTCGCTGTCGAGCAGAATGACGATGACGAGCGCGAGGGTGAATTTGGCAACCCCGACCTCCAGCCCTATGAAGCCTGGAACTTCGACGCTTCCGCCGAATATTATTTCAGCTCGAACGGCGCGCTTACGGCCAATGTCTTTTACAAGGATATCAAGAATTTCATCGTCGATTCGCTAGAAGAAGACGGCACGCGCTTCGGTATAGATTTTGACGAGGCAACCATACCGATTAACGGTAGTAGCGCCGAAGTCTTCGGCATCGAACTGGGCTTTGCGCAAGCGCTCAATTTCCTGCCCGACCCGCTCGACGGCTTTCTTGTGAACTTCAACTATACCTATACCGACGCCACCGGCACGGTGCCGACCGATGGCGACGTCACCGACTTGCGCAGCATCGCTCTGCCGAGCAGTTCCAAGCATACGTTCAACGCGGTACTGGGTTACGAGAAAGGCCCGTTCGACTTCCGTCTCGCGGGCACCTATCGGGACCGCTATCTCGACGAACTCGGCGCGGAGGCGAGCGAGGACCGCTATGTCGACAATCATTTCCAGCTCGACGCCAGCGTGAAATTCAAGCTGAACAAGAATATCCGGTTGTTTGCGGAATGGATCAACATCAACAACGCTAAATATTTCGCCTACCAGAATTTCGAATCGACCCAGAGACTTCTGCAATATGAAGAATATGGTTCCACCTTCAAATTTGGCGCAAAGATAACAATGTGATGAAAAATATACTCTCCCCTCTCCTGTTCGGCAGCCTCGCCCTCTCCGGCTGCGCAACCTCATCCGGCACAATCGATTCTGCGCCGACCATCAAACTGACCGCGGACGCAGAGACCGTTCCGGTCGGCACGGTCAACCGCGACGCTGCGGATGATCCGGCGATCTGGCGCAATGCCGGGGATCCGGCAAAAAGCCTGATCATCGGCACCGATAAGCGCGCCGGTCTCTATGTCTACGGGCTGGACGGATCGAAAAGATCCTTCCTGCCGGAAGGCGAGCTCAACAATGTCGATCTGCGCGAGGTCATGATCGGTGGCGAGAAGAGCGTGCTGGTCGGCGCGAGCATCCGCAACGACCGCGCCAATGCGCATATCGGTCTGTACCGGCTCGATCCCGAATCCGCGGAACTGACGCTGCTGGGCAAATATCCGGCTGGTTCCGGCGAAGCTTATGGTTTCTGCTTCGGTCAGGACAGCGGCGGCGAGACCTTCGCCTATATGATCGAGAAAAGCGGTTTCGTCCGTGAAATCACCCTCTCCTTTGAAGGCAGCACGCCGAGCGCGACCATAAGCCGGGAATATAAGCTCGCGACCCAGCCGGAGGGCTGCGTCGTCGATGACCGCACGGGACGGCTCTATGTCGGCGAGGAAAATAGCGGAATCTGGTTGTTCGATCTGAACGCGGATAGTTTCGAGCCGCAGCGCTTTGCCAATATCAATGGCCGCGAGCTGGTCGCAGATGTCGAAGGACTGGCGCTCGCGCCGACCGGAGAAACCGGCGGCTATCTGGTAGCCTCCAGCCAGGGCGACAATGCCTATGTGCTCTATGACCTGACCACAGGCGCCTATGTGAACCGCTTCCGGCTGGTCGATGGCACAATCGACGGTACGTCGGAAACGGACGGGATCGAAGTCATAATGGGTGACTTTGGCTCGGCCTATCCCGAAGGCCTGATGGTCATGCAGGATGGTGCCAATGAAGGCGGCACGCAGAATTTCAAGCTGGTAAGCTGGTCGAAGATCAAGGCTGCCGTCGCGCCGTAATATTGACGAATGGAACGGAAGGGAGCGCCGCTGCGGCCTCTCTTCCGTCATCCCGTCAAAACTTCTTTCCTACAGCCGGCCCGATCCTCTATCCTCCGGCCTGTCCTTCGCCATGAGCGGGACAGGCTCTTTGACATTTAAAGGGAAGGAGGATGCTCACCCGACCTCTGAAACCCCGCGCACCCGGGTAGAAAATCCAAAGGTTACACTAGGCACCGGAGTGGCAGCCAGAAAATGCTAGAAAACTGAGATTTTCAGGCGAAGGTCACAGAAAATAAAACAATTGATCCGTGTAAAGTTCGATCTGGGCCTAGCCCCGCCCAATCAACGCCATCGCCATATTGTCCGCAACATCGGAATCCGGCAATTTTTGTGAGGCGCTCTGCTCCCAGATTTCGGTCAGGCGCTCTGGAATCATTGCGACCCTGCGATTGACTTCCTTGACGTCGCCATCGCCGAGATATTCCAGGCCGACGCTGATGATGCCGCCGGAGTTGATGACATAATCCGGCGCAAACAAGATGTTGCGATCAAAGATCCGCTGTCCGTCTTCCGGAGCGGCCAGCTGATTATTGGCACCGCCTGCGACAATCGGAACGTTGAGATGGGCGATAGAGACTTTGTCAAGTATTGCACCCAAAGCATTGGGACTAAACACATCTGCTTCGATGCGCATGACTTCGTCGAGGCCGACAACGGTTGCCCCAATTTCCATGGCCAGGGCCGCAGCATGATCCCTGTTGATATCGGAAATACTTAATTTCGCGCCATCCTTGGCCAGCAAACGGGCAAGACCGCCGCCAACGCTGCCTACGCCCTGGATCGCCACATGGACGCCGTCCATAGTGTCGCGTCCAAGCTTGTGCCCTACAGCGGCCTTCACGCCGAGATAGACGCCCATGGCGGTAAAGGGGCCGGGATCGCCACCGGCTTCGCCGCTGTTGCTGACCGGCAGACCGGAAACATATTTGGTCTCTTTGGTCAGCGCGACCATATCCGCCGCGGTGATACCGACATCTTCTGCAGTCACATATTGGCCGCCGAGCGACTCGACCATCCGGCCGAAAGCAGCGAGCATTTCCGGTGTCTTGGTGCGGTTGCGGTCGGCGAGGATCACTGCCTTGCCGCCGCCCAATGGCAGACCGGCCATCGCATTCTTGAAGCTCATGCCGCGCGACAGGCGCAGCGCATCGGTTACCGCGGTTTCGCGATTCTCGTAATGCCAGAAACGGGTTCCGCCGGCGCCGGGGCCCAGATGCGTGCTGTGCAAGGCAATAATCGCGCTAAGACCACTGTCGGCATCGTGAAAAAAATGGACCGCTTCATGGTCGTCAAAATCCGGCAAATCCCACATAACGCTCATGGCGGTTGTCCCTAGCAAACTGGAGTAATTAAATATCTCATAGCTGTAATTTAATTACAAATAAAGAGAGACTTTGCAGCATGGCCAGGTGGTGATGGCCTTATGCTTCTAAGGGGAAAATGGGGCGATCGAGGGGTCTTGAACCCCCGACCTCCGGTACCACAAACCGGCGCTCTAACCAACTGAGCTACGATCGCCACAAGCCGCGCACTATATAGCCGCATTGCGATGGGGTCCATAGGGATAGCCGGTAGCCATCGTCAAGCATTTAGCGGGGCATTCTGGAATTAAAACGCATCACCGCGCTGACGATGCACCAGACGCGCCGGTCGCCGGGCCACATCGATCAAAGCACGTTCTTCGACCAGCGCGCTTTGCATCTCGACCGCCAGATCGACGCGGAACCAGCGGGTGGTCAGCTTGACCTGGCTCTGGACTTCCGACTCGGCACCGAGACTGGCTGGATAGGATTGCGCCCAGAAATCATTCAGACTGGCATATCCTAGTTCCGGCCGCCGCCCGAGAAATTGCCGCGCCGGTGTCAGGTCGGAAGGTACAGCTCCCAGCATGGCCAGCAATATCGCCTGCTCCGGCCGCAGCGTATTGATGTTGATCGGCGACAGATCGGTGGTCGGCAAGGCGCATATCCATGGCGCGAGGCGGACATATACGTCATCGGTCACACCCTTGATCGTTCGCAACTCGCTGACATCGACAATCAGCGCATTGGCCGTGCGATAGGGACGTTCTTGCTGCAAATAATATTGGTCCTCTGCCCCGCGGGGAGCCGCCACCAAATCGCTGTCGATCCAGTCGGCGACCGACTCCGCAATATCGACGGCGTCTCCATCCAATATGCCCAGCATGACCATCAGCCGCGAAAATTGCGCCAGACCTTCCGGCCTTGCCGACAGGACATCCTGCTGCTGCGTGACAAGGCTGTTGATATTGAAACAATTGCCGCCGTCGGCCAGCGATGCGGTGATCATCCCGCCGGGCACCGGAAAGCTCTGCTCCTTGCCGTTCCAGCCGCCAGCATTGATCGTCCGGCCCGGCGAGATTGAGACAATCTCCTCGGCAGACCGCATCCCGATCGATTCCGCCGCGATCAAATAGGCCTTGGCCTGAGACAATTCCCGCGCGTTGGAGGCTAGCTTGGTCGCGCCAGCCAACCGGTCAATGCCGTGCGCCGCCAGGATCGCGATCACTGCGACCAGCAACAACACCGTCAGCAGCGCCGCACCGCGTTCTTTCCCGCTCCCTATCTCCCGAAATTCGCTCATAAATAGCCCGTCCCGACTAGAAACAAATGCCGATATCGCCGCCCTTGCTGGTCAAACTGGATCTCGATCGCCCGCGGCAAATCTGCCAGTCGCTCGGTTTCCCAGCGACCGGACCACAGCCCGCGCTTGTTACGAAAGCGAACCTCCAGTGCATCGATGCTCGAGATCAGCACCGCCGGCTGATCAATCTCGCCGCCATCGGTCATCCGGTATCGCCATCGCTCCAGATTGCCGTTCGTCAGCCGATATTCGACCCGTTCCAGATTGGATCGCGCCTGGCCGTTGATATTGCTCTGGCCACCCCGGGTGAATTTCAGAAAAGCCGCCTCCGGTCCACCGGTCTCGCTGGCAAAGGCCGGCATCCGGTCGCCGCGATCATCGCGATAGGTCCGCGGCACAGCCTGGCTCAGGTCGGCTTCCATCAGCGAAACAAAGCGCTGCATCTCAGCCATCTGGCCCAGATTCTCTGCGGTTATCTCGTCGCTGTCGACAGCAGACCGGAGCATGATCACCCCCGCCACCGACAGCATCGCGAAAATGAACAGCGCGACCATCATCTCGACCAGAGTGAAGCCGTTGCGATTGCGGGATTTGGCGGAAATATTATCCATTGTCCTCGCTTATATTCAGATTGGCCGAAGCCGCAAACAGCGGTTGCGATCAACGGGGATTCATTTATCGTGAGACGGGGTAGTTAGGCACAATTTTGGACGTTGATATGACAGAGGCCAATAATACATCGGCTGACTATCTTGTCGCATTGGGAAAGGTGCAGCGTTTTCCACGCAAGGAAATAGAATTGTGCATCGTCAGGAATTTCCTCAGACCTGACGAATGCAGCAAACTGGTTGCGCTTATCGACGACCAGCGGCGTCCTTCTACCATCGCCGATCCGAACGGTGACGACTATTTCCGGACCAGCGAAACCTGCGACCTGGATCATGAAGACGGCTTCGTTGCCGAGATCGATGCAAAAATCTGCGCTTTTGCCAATATCGACAAGAAATTTGGCGAACCGCTGCAGGGCCAGCGCTATGCCGTCGGTCAGGAATTCAAGGCGCACACGGACTTTTTCGATCCCGATGGTCAGGATTTTGTGAAATATTGCTCGATCTCCGGACAACGCACCTGGACCTTCATGCTTTATCTCAACGAACCCGATGCCGGCGGCGCCACCCGTTTCACCCAGTTCAAGAAGAGCTTTACCCCGGAAACCGGTTCATTGCTGTGCTGGAACAACCGGAATATCGATGGTAGCATCAACAACTGGACATTGCACCACGGGATGAAAGTCCGGCGCGGTACAAAATATGTGATTACCAAATGGTATCGCGAAAAACCCTGGCCATGGAACGGGTGAACCGATTGCTTCAATCAGGATGAAAATCAGCCGCTACAGACCCGGCCCCGGCATGATGGTATCTGCCGCTTTCATCGGTCCGGGAACCGTGACGGCTTGTACATTGGCGGGCGCGAATTTCGGTTTTGCGCTGCTTTGGACTTTAGTGTTCGCCACCATCACGACAATCATTCTACAGTCCTTCGCCATCCGCATTGCGCTGGTCACCCAGTTGGGACTGGCAGAAGCGATGCTCAAATCGGTCGCGTCACCGATTGTCCGCGCGCTGGCTGCCTTGTTGCTGATTTCCGCTCTGGTACTCGGCAATGCGGCCTATGAAGCGGGCAATATGTCGGGCGCCGCGCTGGGCTTGGAAGCCATTAATGGTGGTTCGTTGCCCTATGGCATGGCGCCGATCATCATCACCATCGCGCTTCTGGCATCTGCCATGCTGATATTCTCGAAACCGAGATGGGTAGAGAATGTTCTGATAGCATTGGTGTTGCTGATGAGCGTTGCCTTCATCTTGACCTTTCTGCTCATCAGGCCCGACGCAGGGGACTTGCTGAAAGGTTTTGTGCCTTCAATCCCCGATGGCGGCCTGATGACCGCGATCGCGCTCGTCGGCACTACGATCGTCCCCTATAATCTTTTCCTGCACGCCGCGAGCGTGCGGGAGCGCTGGAACAAAGAACAACTGCCCGAAGCGCAATTGGATACCACGATCTCGATCGGCATCGGCGGATTGGTATCAATGACGATATTGGCCACCGCAGCAGCCAGCCTTTTTGGCAGCGGTCAGACGATTGAAAATGCCGTGGACATGGCCCAGCAGCTCACGCCTCTGTTCGGCAGCATGGCAACCGTCACGCTGGGCGCGGGACTATTTGCAGCGGGCCTGACCTCCGCCATCACCGCGCCCTTGGCCACTGGCTATATTGTGCAGGAAATTTTCAAATCGTCTAACTCCCGCAGACCGTTCCAGATCGGCGCGCTGATAGTGATCCTCTCCGGCACGATCGCAGCGCTGCTAGGCTATCGCCCGGTTGAGCTGATTTTCGTTGCCCAGATCGCCAACGGGCTGCTCCTCCCGATCATCGCAATTTTCCTGCTCCGGCTGGCCAACAACAAGCAACTGCTCGGAGAATATGCAAATGGTCTCAAGGCCAATATCCTCGGAGCCGCCATTTTGCTGATCACCATTGCTTTGGGTTTCCGGTTGATCGCCCGCGCGCTAGGGTTCTGGCCATGACCTTGACAATCGATCTGAATGCCGACCTCGGCGAGGACGAGAGCCCTGCAGGCATCGCGCGTGATATCGCAATGATGGATATCGTCTCCAGCTGCAATATAGCCACGGGCGGCCATGCCGGTTCGGCAGAAAGCATGCGGACGATGCTGGCAGCTGCCAAAGCGAGGAATATCGCATCGGGAGCCCATCCTTCGTATCCGGATCGCAACAATTTTGGTCGCCAATCAATGGATATCTCGCTGGAAGAATTGGAAGCATGCTTGACCCGCCAGTTGCACGATATCATATCCATAGCGAAACAAGCCGGCGTGCCGTTAACCCATCTCAAGCCGCATGGTGCCCTGTACAACGATGCACAGGATGACCCGTATCTCGCGAGTCTGCTCGTTGAGCTGGCAAGCAAAAGCAATCTTGCGCTGGTGGGCATGCCAGGATCCCTGATCCAGAAAACGGCGAAGGAGAGGAACATATCGTTCATCGCCGAAGCTTTTATCGATCGGCAATATGGCAAAGACGGTCGACTGGTACCCCGCAGCGAAGCAGGAGCCGTGCTCGCAAACGAGGGCGAACGCATCCGTCAGGGTCTATCACTGGCTCAGGGAAAAGAACTGAAAATGCAGGATGAAAGCCTCCTGACAATCGAGGCACATAGCCTGTGTATTCATTCCGACAGCGATGGCGCTCTGGAAACCGCAAAGAAAATGCGTCTGGCGCTGGAAAGTGCCGGCATAGCGATCGGGCCGGTCTGATAGTGGCGGACGAACAACCCACGATCCACAGCTGCGATGACTGGATCAGTATCACACTGCCCGACTGGAAAGCTGTTCTGGCAGCACAAGCTGCTCTATCTGCCAACGATCACTGGACCGAAATTGTCCCCGGTCTCGACAGCATCGCAATCCAGTTCGATCCTGCCCTTTTTTCGCCCGATGAAGCCGCCTCCCTGATAGCAGATCAACTGGATCGCGCGGTGCACACCACCACAAATTTAAGTATTTTAACAACAATTCCCGTATGTTATGATGCAAAACTGGCTCCAGATCGAGATTATGTAGCCCGAGAACTGGGGATTGCGGTGGAAGCGTTGCCATCTTGGCATGCATCACGCCAGCAACGCATTGCGATGCTGGGCTTCATGCCGGGTTTTGCTTATCTCGAGAGCGCGGAGACATGCCCCGCCATTGGTCGACTGGCAAATCCCAGACAATTGGTTAAAGCCGGCTCCATTGGCATCATTGGCCGGCAAAGCTGCATCTATTCCTTCGACAGTCCTGGCGGATGGCCGATAATTGGCCGTACTCCACTCCGCCTGTTCGATCCCGCAAAAAGCCAGCCGGCATTGCTTTCAGCGGGAGACACCGTGCGCTTCGAGTCCATCTCAAAAGAGGCGTTCGACCACTGGCCACAGGAAGTGGAAGAATGAGCATCACCGTTCTCAAAGCCGGGTTGCAAACGACTTTGCAAGGCGCGCCCTTCACCGGGCATCGATATCTGGGCATGCCTGCTGCAGGCGCCGCCGATAGCCTTTCACTGGCACTGGCAAATTTTCTGGTCGGCAAGTCCCTTGATGCAATTGCGATCGAAATCACGATTACGGATGCGCTTTTCCAGATAAATGAGCCTTGCTCGATCGCTGTCGTCGGTGCGGCGGAACATGTCCGGATCAATGGTCACGCCGTTCGCCAGCACCGGACGCTGAAAGTCATGGCAGGAGACAAAATCGACATCGGTCCGAGCCGTCCGGGATGCCGGACCTATGTGGCGATATCCGGGGAGATTAATGCGGATCGGTTGCTCGGTGGCCAGTCTACCTATCTCGCGGCGGCTCTCGGCGGCTTTCGCGGCAGGGCGCTCAGGAAGGACGATGTCATATCCCTCACCCCGGATTCGCCAGTCACCGACGTGGAACGAATCACCCCGCAAAATCTCAAGCTACATTATAGCGATGACCTTGTGCTGCGGATTATACGGGGCCCCGAGGCGGCTAATACTCATGCTGGAGCGCTGACTGATTTATGCCTGGGCCCATATGCAGTCGGAACACGCGCCAATCGAATGGGCTTGGCGCTTGAAGGTGCGCCTCTAAGCGCTAGCAACTCGACCAATATGCCTAGCGCCGCGGTTTTTCCCGGTACAATCCAGTTACCGCCAAGCGGCCAACCCTATCTGCTCGGCCCCGATGCACAGACAACCGGAGGCTATCCCCGGATTGCACAGGTGATCAGGGCCGACCGTCATCTGATCGGGCAACTGGGTTCGGGATCGCGGGTTCAATTTGTGCAGACCACTACTGAACGGGCCACGAAAATATACCGGGAAAAGCTTTCCCTGCTATCTTCCTGGCTGGGCCAGATCAAATTGTGGTAATTTATCAAGGCTATCCAATAGCCTCGATAAAGATCAGCTCTTTTTGAGCGACAAACCACCAAAGCGCTTGTTGAAGCGAGCCACCTGGCCACCTTGATCGAGCAGGCGCTGGTTGCCGCCGGTCCATGCAGGGTGCGAGGAAGGATCAATATCCAGCTGTAGCGTGTCGCCTTCTTTGCCCCATGTTGAACGGGTTTCAAAGGTCGTGCCATCGGTCATCTGAACGGTGATCATGTGATAGTCTGGATGCGTATCGGATTTCATTTTCGGCTCCTAAACAGGCTGGTTACCGACCAGACCCAAAGCGAATAAATTTAACGGAAGCGGCGCATTAACCGCCGAACGACAAAAGGGCAAGATTCTTTTGAAAAAGCCTATGCTGCGGGAGGGTCGGCTATCATCGCGGTAAAGCTCGCTTCTGCAGCCAGCTTGTCGCCAATCATCGCCCGTCCGGAAAATTTGCAGACACGCGCGCGCTTCTGCTCGAATTTTACGTTGAGAGACAAAAGGCACCCCGGCTCCACAGGCTGACGGAATTTAGCCCCGTCGATCGCCATGAAATAGACCAGCTTGCCCGATCCGACCATGTCAAAGCTTTCCATGGCGAGAACGCCGGCTGCCTGAGCCAGCGCCTCGACAATCATCACGCCGGGCATGATCGGTCGCCCGGGAAAATGGCCCTGGAAGAATCCCTCGTTGATTGTGACGGCTTTCACTGCCCGAATGGATTCGTCTTTTACAAGCTCTTCCACCCGGTCAACCAAAAGCATGGGATAGCGATGCGGCAGCACCGCCATCACTCTGGTTACATCATAATCGAGAAGCTCGGTCATCAGCGGTCAACTAGCGACTGGCTGGCTGAGCAGCCGGCGGTTGTTGTTGAGCCTGAGCCGCCTGGTTACGCGCGCTGGCCACTAGCAGCTGCTGCAGTTGCTGATGAAGCGCAACGGTATTGCGCTGTGGTTGCCAATCGGCGCCGGGCGTCGTGCTGACGGACGGAATTCTCGCGTCCAGAGCCGCGGTGATGGCATCGGTTACGTCAATCTGGGAAGGAGCATAGAGAAATACTTCCGGATCCAGAATAACGCTAATTTTCTTGTCCGCGACCACCTTCTGCTGGGCATTGCCATATTCGGAGAAAATGCTTTCAACCGCAAACATCTGGGCCTTGATTGCCGGAGTCTGCAGTTTCTGGATTTCATTTTCTTCCGTCTGGATGGTTTGCAAAACGGGGTTTTTCGCCTTTACCGCAGCATCAAGCTCTTCCTGCGTCAGGTTTCTGTCATTGTTCGTGTCCAGCTGCGCGCGCAAACCGTTCAGGGTTTTGTTGCGGGCATCGATCTGGTCGAAATAGGACTTATATTGCGTGCCGATTTGCGAATAGGCAGCCGAGAAAGCTTTTGTCTTGGCAATGGCGACCGTTGGGTTCGCCGTAGCAATGCCGGAAACCTGAGCGTTCGCGACCGAACCAAAAGCCAATGGCGCAGCAGTTACAGTGAGAACGGTGAGTGCAGTTTTAAAAAAACGTGTCATCAGAATTGTGTTCCTACGTTGAAAGTGAATAATTTGGTATCATCGCCCGGCTCTTTTAGCAGAGCCTTGGCGATGTCGATCCTGAATGGACCAAATGGTGAATTCCAGTTCACACCAAAGCCTACGGACAAGCGTGGACTTATCGTATCACCATAAAAGCGTTCCGTGAAGCTCGTAGCGATCGGATTGGCGACCCCGTTGGTCGTCGCATCGAACGTCGTCGCCACTGCCCCGCTGGCGTCAGTGGTAAGGTAAAGCGGTGCGGAAGCTCCCGTGGGTGACGCATTGCCTTGACTGTCCAGAGTGCTGAATGACTGGGTTTGAGCATCGGTCAGCAGCAAAGGCTGAGTCACATTGAAGACCGCGCCAACGTCGAGAAAGATCGAAGGTCGCAAGCCAAGTTCACTAGCACCGGAACCGAGTGGAATTTCCAGTTCTGCGCGTCCCAGATAATAAGCCCTACCGCCAATCGCATCATCGGTCTGGGTACCACTGCTGGCATCTACAATCACGTTGATCGGATTGCCATTGGTATCCAGTCCGGGAATCGTTGATGAGCGCACAACGCGCGGCCCCACACCGCGAATATCGAAGCCACGGATTTGCGGCTCACCAAGGAAGAATCGATCGGTCAGACGCACATCGTCAATGCCGTCCGCTTCACTACCGCGGTTTTCCAGAGGATAGATATATCCGCCTTCTGCCTTGGCCGTGAAGATGAAATCGCCCAGAACCCGCCAATGCTTGGATGCATTCAAACGACCCCGGAGATATTTGACGCTGCCGCCCAGGCCAGCGAAATCGACACTTCCAACCACGGTCTGGCCGCGGGTTGGCCGGATGCGATTGTCACGGTCATCATAGATCAACGATGCCCCCAGCGAGGATGTCGTACGAGTACCAAGAGCATCACACAGGTAGCGCCCTGCCAGCAATGGATCACAATCATCCGCGTCGCTATTGCCGCGGATGCCGTCTAAATTGCTGTCGGTGAAGAACAGGCTTGGCTCCAGAGTCACATCGTCCTGACTAAGTCCATAGCGCAGCGAAGCGGACAGATATTCGGTAATCGGTACACCGGCACGGATCTGGAAGCCTGTGGTGAGCTGCTCGAAAGTGGTCTGCCGGTCGCTGTTGACATAGTTAAAGCTATTCAAGTCACGCCGAAAAACATCCGCACCCACGGCTATATTCCGGTCGAACAAATAGGGTTCGGTGAAGCCGAGTTCAATCGATTGCGAGTAGCTCGAATAGCTGACGCTGGCGCGCAGCTCCTGACCTTTGCCGCGGAAGTTGCGCTGACGTACGGATGCCTGGAGAATAAAATTCTCGACGCTGGAGAAACCTGCGGAAAGTTGCAGTTCGCCGGTTGCCTTTTCTTCAACATTGGCTTCCAGTATGATGCGGTCGGGCGCGCTGCCCTGCTTCTGCTCGATTTCCAGATCTTCCTGAAAGAAGCCGAGCGATTTGATCCGGTTGGCGGAACGCTTGACCTGGAAGCTGTTGAACGCATCACCCTCATTCAGGCGGAATTCCCGGCGGACAACCTTGTCCTGGGTCAGTGTGTTCCCGTTGATATCGATCCGTTCGACATACACACGGTCACTTTCCGCGACCTGGAAGAGGACATCCATGGTCAGCGTTTCTTTGTTCCGCGTAAATTGCGGACGGACATCAGCAAAAGCATAGCCAAAAAGCCCGGCGGTTTCTGACAACCGCTCGACAGTATCTTCGACCTGCTTGGCGTCGTAATAGTCTCCGGCTTTCATCGGCAATTGCGGCGTAAGAAATTCGGGAGTGAAATCGCGGATATCGCTTTCAACCGACACTTCGCCAAACTGATACCGTTCACCCTCTTCCACCACGTAGGTGATGATGAAGTCGCGCTTGTCCGGCGTAAGCTCGGCTACAGCCGAGATGACGCGAAAATCTGCATAGCCTTCGGTCAGATAGAACTGACGCAATTTTTGCTGGTCGAAAGCGAGACGATCCGGATCATAAGTGTCACTGGAACTGAAGAAACGGTAAAAGCGCGATTGCTTGGTAACCATTTCACCGCGCAGCTTACCGTCTGAAAACTCTTCATTCCCGATGATGTTGATCTGCTGAACCTTGGATTTGGGCCCTTCATTAATCTCGAAAACGATATCGACGCGATTCTGGTCCAGTTGAACCATCTTTGGTTCAACATTGGCCGCGAAGCGCCCCTTGCGCTTATAAAGCTCGACGATCCGGGCTACGTCGGCGCGGACTTTTGAACGTGTGAATATCTGCCGTGGAGACAGCCGGATTTCAGGATAGATCTTATCTTCCTTGATCCGCTTGTTGCCTTCCAGCAAGATGCGGTTGATCACCGGATTCTCGACAACGTCGATGATCACGGCGCCCTGGTTGTTCCGGATACTGACATCCTTGAACAATTCCGTCCCGAACAGATCCTTCAGCGCCTGATCGGCAGATTCTTGCGTATAGGGCTGGCCGGTCCGCAATTTCATATAGGACAAGACCGTGGTCGGCTCCAGTCTCTGGGCACCATTGACCACAATCGAACGGATAATATCCTCAGCCGGAGCCGCCGGCGCAGCTTGCGCCGCTTCCTGCGCAAGCGCCTGCGAAGAAACCGCTGCGCCACTCAAAATAGTGCCGCACATTAACAAGGGCAAAAGCCGCTTTTTATGATTCACAGACAAACTCGCTTTCACACCATAAATAAAAATGAAATTGACACCAAGGCACCAACTTCGCCAACCCCCTGCCCCAATGCAGCCTTTCAATCAATGGCCAATCAGCCGGAGATAGCTCGGAACACGCCAAATGACGATAAATCGTTAAATGTCACCACCAGCATGAACACCATGACCAATGCGAACCCGGACCGGAACGCCCATTCTTGTATCTTCGGGCTGGCAGGCTTCCTCCGAACCGCTTCCAATGCATAGAACATCAAATGTCCTCCATCGAGCATCGGGATTGGCAGCAGGTTGATGAACCCCAAGTTAATTGAAATCAGCGCTACAAAAAGAATGAAGCTCTCCAGGCCCAGTTTGAACTGCTCGCCGGAAACCTGAGCAATTTTAAGCGGCCCGCCCAGTTCCTTGACAGAACGCTTGCCCGTGATCACCTGCCCGAGAGTGGTGACGATCTGATCCACGATGCCGATTGTTTTCTCCACCGCCACGGCAGGCGCTTCAAGCGGAGTGACTTCGCGCCACTCGACTTTGCTGGATGACATGCCCAGCATGCCGAGCCGATATTCGTTACCGAACCGGTCCTTCATTATTTGAACCCCGATCGTGGCCTGCTTGGCGATGCGCTGGCCATCCCGTTCGTAAACGATTTCGACATTCTGATCGGGGATCAGGATCATTTTCTGACGCAAATCCTCAAACAGATCAATTTTATCTCCGTCGACCGACACAATCCGGTCGCCGGGCTTCATGCCAATCGCCGCCGCCGTCGAATCCGGGGAAATTTCCTGCGCGACCGGCAGGGTTGCACTGGTGCCATAAGCGATGACAAAGCCCATGATGATCAAAATGGCAAAGATGAAATTGATCGCTGGACCGGCAAACACGATAGCGGCCCGCTTCCAGAGGGATTTGGACTGGAAGGTCTGATTGCGTTCCGCCGCGGGCAGACTCAGCCATTCCTTGCTCTTGGTCCCTGCCGGATCCATATCTCCGGCAAACTGGACATAGCCGCCCAAAGGCAACATGCCGATTTTCCAGCGCGTTCCGCGCTTGTCGGTCCATCCGGTAATTTCTTTGCCGAAACCGATGGAAAAGGTCTCGGCCTTGACGCCACACCAGCGCCCGACCAGATAATGCCCCATTTCGTGCACGAACACGAGCACACCGATGACGATCAAAAATGAAAATAAATAAATCAAAATACCGGGATTGTCCGTCAAACCTTCAATTCCTCAACCAGCTGTTCGGTCCGAACGCGGGTTTCTTTATCTATCGCAAAAATATCCGCCAAAGCGCTCGGGTCCTGCGGGCTATAACTATCTAACAGCCGCGATACAATCTCTGTGATGTCCAGAAACTGAACCGCGCGATTCAGAAAGGCAGCGACGGCGACCTCGTTGGCAGCATTCAGCATTGCCGGCTTGGCACCACCCGCCATGATTGCGGCTCGCGCAATTTTGGTGGCCGGGAAGCGTTTTTCGTCGGGCCGTTCGAAATCCAGCCGGCCAGTCTCCGCCAAATTGAGAGGCTCGCAATTGGTGGTCATACGGTCCGGCCATGCCAGAGCATTGGCAATCGGTATCCGCATATCCGGAGAGCCCAGCTGCGCCAGCGTAGAGCGGTCGTGATATTCGACCATCGAGTGGATCACCGATTGCGGGTGTACCAGTATCTCGATATTTTCGAGGCCGACCGGGAACAGATGATGAGCCTCGATCAGTTCCAGCCCCTTGTTCATCATCGTTGCGCTATCGACCGAAATTTTGGCACCCATGTCCCAATTGGGATGCGCGACCGCCTGCTCCGGCGTGACACCGGCCATCTGCTCGCGCGTCCAGGTGCGAAACGGTCCGCCGCTGGCAGTCAGAGTGATCTTGCGGACCTGATCGATCCGCCCGCCCTGCAACGCTTGGAATATTGCATTATGCTCGGAATCCACAGGCAACAATATGGCCCCGGCTTTCCGGGCCTCGTTGATCATCAACGCGCCAGCTGACACCAGGGCCTCCTTGTTGGCCAGAGCCACCGTCTTGCCGCAACGCAGGGCTTCGAGTGTGGGCCGCAGCCCGGCGCAACCGACAATCGCCGCCATCGTCCAGTCTGCGCCCAGAGCAGCCGCGGCAATCAGCGCATCCTGACCGCTTGCGGCCTCAATCGACGTTCCTGCCAGTTGCTGCTTGAGTTGAGGATAAGCGGCGTCGTCTGCCACGACCGCGATCTCAGCAGAAAATTCTATGGCCAGAGCAGCAAGCTGCGCAGCGTTGCCGTTGGCGGTCAGGGCAATGATCTCATATTGTTCCCGATGCTGGCGAACAAGATCAAGAGTAGACAGGCCGACCGATCCTGTCGCACCGAATATCGAGATCGATTTGGTCATGACAGGCCGGGCCAGTGTTCGATCAGCATGATCAGGGCAACGACCGGCGCGACCGGAATCAAACCGTCGAGACGATCCATCACGCCGCCATGGCCGGGGAAGATTGTGCCACTATCCTTGGCACCCGCTTTTCGTTTGAGCCAGCTTTCGAACAAGTCACCCATTTGCGCCAACGCCGCCAGCGGGATGCTGAGCAGCACCAGATGGAAGGGCAGTCCCCAATGGATATGCAGGACGAAGCTCAGCGCTGCTGTCAGGACAACGCCGCCAATCAATCCGGCCCAGGTTTTGTTGGGACTGACTTTCGGTGCCAGCTTCGGCCCGCCGATCGCGCGTCCAGAGAAATAAGCGCCTATATCCGTCGCCCACACCAGAGCCAGCGTCCACAGCATGATCAATATACCATTCTCGATATCGCGCAGATAGAGAATCGCCAGAGCCGGAAGGCCGGCGTAGATCACGCCCGCAGCGAGCTTGATCGAGCGATCGAATACCGCGACAAACATCGCCGCCCCCAGGATCAGGCCGAGCGCCAGAAACGAAGCCCCCGCAGCCCAGGGAGACATGATCGCCAGAGGAACGGAGAGCGCATACATTGCGAGCCGCCTCTTATCTGAGCGACCGGTCAACCCTGCCCACTCGCTCATGATGCCAAGTGACATCAGCACAGCCAGCAACCAGAGATACATGCCACCAAAATAACCCGCCAGCAAAGCGGCCGCAATCAATAGAACGCCGACAATGATACGGGTCTGCAGTTCATTGGCTTTGCCGGGAGCTGGTTCAACCATGTTCAGCGTCCACCAAAGCGTCGTTCACGATTGCCAAATGACTGCAATGCCTTTTCAAGCTCGGCCTTGTCGAAATCGGGCCAGAGCGTGTCAGTAAAATAAAGTTCCGAATAAGCCGCCTGCCACAATAGGAAATTGGACAGACGCAATTCACCCGAGGTCCTGATCAGCAGATCCAGCGGCGGCAGACCGGCCGTATCGAGCGCGCCCGAAATATGATCGAGATTGATCGCCTCCGGGTCCAGCTCGCCTTGCTTTACATTTTTTGCGATCTGCTGGACCGCGCGCAGCATCTCGTCTTGCGCACCATAGTTGAGCGCCACGGCCAGCGTCATTTTGTCATTCCCGGCCGTTTTCTCGATCGCATTGTCGATCATCGTGACAATATCGGGATCCAGCGCTTTGTAATTGCCAATGACCTTCAACCGCACGCCATTTTGGACAAATTCATCGATGTCCGACTGTATATATTGCCGCAGCAAACCCATGAGATCGCTGACTTCCTCTTCCGGCCGGTTCCAGTTTTCGGATGAGAAAGCATAGAGCGTCATGGCTTCGATGCCCATTTTCCCGGCTACGCGGACAATATTGCGGACCGCCTCGACGCCTTTCTTGTGACCAAGGGCGCGGGGCAAATGCTTGCGTTTCGCCCATCGTCCGTTGCCGTCCATGATGATCGCGACATGACGTGCACCATATGTCGGGTCGGATATCCCGGCCGTAGCCGGGGCCGGGTCCGGAGAACCATTTTTTGTACGCGTAAGCTTCACTGCGTCAGGATTTCCTGTTCCTTTGCATCCGCCAGCTTGTCGGCTTCCGCAATCATCTCGTCGGTCAGCTTCTGAACTTCGGTCTCGAGCCGCTTCCGGTCATCCTCGCTGATTTCCTTCTTATTCTCGTCAGCTTTCAGGTCATCCATACCGTCCCGCCGGACGTTGCGAATGGCGATACGGGCCTTCTCGGCAAATTGTCCGGTCAGCTTGGCTAGGTCTTTGCGGCGCTCTTCGGTAAGATCAGGAATGGGAAGCCTGACATTGGGACCATCGGTCATCGGGTTTAGTCCGAGACCGGCGGAACGGATTGCCTTTTCCACTGGCTGGATATTCGCCTTGTCCCAGACCTGGACCGACAACATGCGTGGCTCCGGCACGGATACCGTGGACACCTGGTTGAGCGGCATTTTCGAGCCGTAGACCTCGACCGTTATTGTATCGAGCAGCGCTATATTGGCCCGGCCGGTACGCAGACCGCTCAAATCATGCTTGAGCGCCTCGAGCGTACTGTTCATCCTCTTTTGCAGATCCGCTTTGTCATATTTTGCCATTGCTGGTTCCCCTAGATTTTATTCGGTTGTTCCGACCATTGTCGCGGTTCCGCCACCACTCAATACGGTCGCGAGATTGCCCTGCTCCCGAATCGAAAACACGACGATCGGTATCTTGTTTTCACGGCAGAGCGCCACGGCACTGGCGTCCATGACCTTCAGATTATCGCTCAAAACGCGGTCGAAACTCAATTCTTCATAGCGGGTCGCGTTTGGATCGATTTTCGGATCGGCGTTGTAGACGCCATCGACGCTGGTGCCTTTAAAAAGCGCCTCGCAGCCCATTTCCGCTGCTCGCAATGCAGCAGCTGTATCCGTTGTGAAATAGGGATTGCCGGTTCCAGCCGCGAAAATAACGATACGGCCTTTTTCCAGATGCCGCACGGCTTTGCGGCGAATATAGGGTTCACACACGCTCGCCATCGGTATGGCCGAGAGGACCCGCGTGTCGCAGCCCATCTGTTCGAGTGCATTCTGAACGGCGAGCGCATTCATCACCGTTGCCAGCATGCCCATGTAATCGGCACTGGTTCGCTCGAAGCCCTTTGCGGCTGCAGCCAGACCCCTAAAAATATTGCCTCCGCCAACGACCAGGCAAAGCTCAAATCCGGCCTCTTTCGCAGACTTCACTTCGTTCGCGATGCGGTTGACCGTCTCCGGGTCGATCCCGAATTCGCTCGAGCCCATCAGGACTTCACCAGAAAGCTTCAGCAAAATGCGCTTGAACGCCGGTCGTTTCATGCAAATCCCATCCTGCCGGAATCAATGCCCGGCCCCAAAAACAGATATGGCGCAGACCATAGATAGTCCGCGCCATGCTGCCAAGCGTTACCGCCTGAAATATTCAATCGGTTGCTCGATTAGCCGGCAACCGCAGCAGCGACTTCTGCTGCAAAATCTTCTTCTTTCTTCTCAATGCCTTCACCAAGCTGGAACCGGACATATTCCGTCAGCTTGATTTCTGCACCGGCATCTTTTCCTGCCTGCTCGACAACCTGGGCGACAGGCGTCTTGTTATCCATCACGAAAGTCTGGCTGAGCAACGCATTTTCCTTGGCAAATTTTGCCATCGCGCCGTCGACCATTTTCTCGACGATATTTTCCGGCTTGCCGGACTCGGCTGCCTTTTCGGTAGCAATTGCGCGTTCACGAGCGAGCATCTCCGGATCAAGGCCGTCTGCGTTCAGAGCCAGCGGGAATGCAGCGGCGATATGCATCGCAATCTGCTTGCCGAGTGGTTCGAGAACATCAGCACCAGCGGTGCTTTCCAGCGCAACCAGCACGCCGATCTTGCCCATGGCCGGAGTAACGGCATTGTGAATATAGGGAACGACGAGGCCGCTGGAAACCGCAACGGTTTTCATACGACGGATCGCCTGGTTTTCACCGATTGTCGCAATATTGTTGGTCAACACTTCATTCACGGTACCGCCGGAAGGATAATCCGCAGCGGCAAGCGCTTCGATATCATCATCGTTGAGGCCCAGTGCAACGCCTGTTACCTTGGCAACGAAATCCTGAAACTGTTCGTTTTTCGCGACGAAATCGGTTTCGCTGTTCACTTCAACGGCGACACCCTTGGTGCCTTCGACGGATACGCCGACAAGGCCTTCAGCCGCTGTACGGCTAGATTTCTTCTGCGCCGCTGCAAGGCCCTTGGTCCGCAACAGGTCAACCGCTGCTTCGACGTCGCCATTGGTTTCGCTCAGTGCCTTTTTGCAATCCATCATGCCTGCACCGGTGCGCTCACGCAGTTCTTTCACTGCTGCTGCTGTAATAGCCATTATTCGTTCCTCAATTTCTTGACCGGGAAATGTGAAATTGGGGCGGCAAAAATGCCGCCCCGTATTTATTTTATTACGGCCAATATATGACCGCAGAAAGAAGCTTCAAGTTCAGGCTTTTTCGCCTGCCTTTTCGTCATCTTTTTTCGGAGCTGCTTTTTCTTCAGCTTTCGGTTCTTCTACCGGAGCTTTTTCAGCCGCTGTCATTTCAGCCGCGATGTCCGCAATATCGGCAACCGCTGCTTCTTCGCCAGAAACCATCGCGCTTGCATTGGCTTCGCTCGAAACGATCTGCTCGACCGGAGGAGCAACCGCTGCTCCGAGATCGGCACCAGCCGCAACCATAGCGTCCTGGCCGCCCTTGGTGGCTGCCGCAGCAACGGATTCGCAATAGAGGCGAATCGCACGCGCTGCATCGTCATTACCGGGAACCGGGAAAGCGATGTTGCTTGGATCAACGTTCGAATCGAGAATTGCGACAACCGGAATACCCAAAACATTGGCTTCCTTGATGGCGAGCTCTTCCTTGTTGGCATCGATCACGAACATGACATCAGGAATGCCGCCCATGTCGCGAATACCGCCAAGTGAAAGCTCCAGCTTGATGTGCTCGCGCGTCATCTGCAGGACTTCTTTCTTGGTAAAGCCAGCGGTGTCACCACCGAGCTGCTCTTCCAGGGTCTTCATCCGGCGGATCGAGTTGGATATCGTTTTCCAGTTGGTCAGCATGCCGCCGAGCCAGCGATGGTTTACGAAATGCTGGCCGCTTGCGCGGGCTGCTTCAGCGATAGGCTCTTGCGCCTGACGCTTGGTACCGACGAACAGGACCTTGCCGCCAGCCGAAGCGGCATTGGCGATAAAGTCAAGCGCCCGTGCGAACAAGGGCACGCTCTGCGAAAGGTCAAGAATGTGGACGCTGTTGCGGGCGCCGAAGATATATGGTTTCATCTTCGGGTTCCAGCGGTGGGTCTGGTGGCCGAAATGCGCTCCGGCTTCAATCAATTGCTGTAGGGTGACGACAGGGGCCGCCATAATATTTCTCCTTATCCGGTTATGCCTCTGGAAAGCTGAGAACCTCAAACGACCTGAAAGACCGCTATCGGCACCGGTATGAGTGCTTTCCATGTGGAATGAGCGTGCCGTTAATGGGAAGCTGGGAAAAATGCAACTACATTTTACGCGAAGACAGGAACTTCTCCACAGCCACAACATGACCGATCCGTTGGCGACAGACGCATAACCAGGTTTCGCAAATTGCTTGGCGGTGAGTGCCCCCGAACCACGGCATATTTCGGTCAGCGGGTTTGACGCCCCCCCTGGCTTGCCGTCGATTCAAGCAATTGCCCCAGTTCTTTAACCAAGAGCGCTGATTGAATCGGCTTTGCGAGATGAGGAGAGTCGCTAAATATATCAGGCCGGTCTTCTCTGCTGCGACCCGAGATTGAGAGATAAGGCGTTCCCGTTTCGGAAAGCAGCTTGGCAATGGGTGCCGATGTCTCTTTACCCAGATTTATATCCAGCACCGCAGCATCGCACATCTGATTCTCCAGTATGGCAAGCGCCCCTGCGGCCGTGGCTACCGGGCCAGAAATTTTGAATCCGGCAGCCTTCAATATTTCGGATATTTCCATTCCAATCAGTATTTCGTCTTCCACAACCAAAATGCGGCGGGAATCTGAAGTGGATGATTGTGCTGTGTGCGGAGCAACCCGCGATTGTTGGCTCGATATCTCCAGACTATCGAGAACCTTCTCGGCCGGACAGCTTACATGGCAGACAAGACCGGTCGGGAGCCAGTCCAGGGTGACATCGCCGTTGATGCTGGCTTCCAAAATCTGGTCAATCACCGTGGAGCCGAAACCGTTCCGAGACGGCTTCGTGACTTCTGGCCCTCCCCGTTCGATCCAATCCAGCAACAGCCGTTGCTCGGAGACGTCGCTTCCTTGGAGCTTCCAGTCGATCGCGATGGTACCTTCATCATTGGATAGTGCACCATATTTTGCAGCGTTGGTGGCGAGTTCATGCAGCGCCATGCCAATCGCCTGCGCCGCCGGAGCTGTGATCTTGAGCGACGGACCTGATAATTTTATCCGCGCTCCGAATATGTCCTGAAAATGTCCCAGCTGCGATCTGACGAGTTCATCCAGCGGTACATTCTGCCAATAGTTGTTCACAAGAACATCATGGCTAGCCGAAAGAGCAAGAATGCGTTCGTCAAAACGCTGCGCAAAGGTGTGGGCGTCATTTGCGGCTGTCTGCCGCGCAATGACCTGCACCAGCGTCAGCATATTTTTTGCCCGGTGATTAACCTCTCCCATAAGCAACTGCTCGCGCGCTTCTGCGAGTTTGCGGTCGCTTATGTCGTGGGCAATTTTTGAAGCGCCAACAATCTTCCCTGCGGAATCAAAGATCGGCGAAACGTTGACCGACACGTCTACTTCCTGTCCATCCCGGCACAAGCGCACTGTCTCGTAATTATTGACCTGTTTGGCACGACTGATCTGCGCGAGTATATCTTCCTCTTCGTTCTGCCGGTCAGCAGGGATGAGCAGACGAATGGACTTTCCGATCATCTCCTCTGCCGGATAACCGAAAATCTTTTCCGCACCGCTGTTCCAGCTCTTTATCGTTCCATTCAGGTCCTTCGATATAATGGCTTCACTGGAGCATGCTACAATCGCCGCAAGATGGGCTTGCGCCTCTTCTGCACGCTTGCGATCAGTAATGTCGCTGATCGAGGCATAATATAGATTTTCCACGCCCGGAAAATACTGCACCTGGACGGCAACGTCGTAAACGGAACCGTCTTTCCGTTGATGCTGCGTTTCAAATATCAGATTGGCAATTTCACCGTTCCGCAACGGCGTCATATACTGGATAAATTCATCCCTGGTGAATTGCGGCTTGATATCCCAGGGCGTTAATTGACGAAGTTCCTCCATGGAATAGCCGAGATTTTCCCGGGCGCCCCGATTTACCAGTTCGAAATAATAGCTGTCTGCGTCGAAAATATACACTTCACTGACCGAATCTTCGACAATACGCCCGAGCCGTTCGTTCAAAGATGCTGTCGCCAGCCGCTCCAGTTCAGCCGCTGCGCGTCCGGAAAACACTTCAATCACTTCGGAAACCTGTTCTACGTTTTCAAACGGCTTTTCATCCAGCACGGACAGCAGACCCAGAACTTCCCCCGACGAACTCCGCAACGGAGTTCCGACATAGCTTACAGCGCCCATGTCTTTCAACATCTGGTCCCGCGGAAACAACTCGGCAATATTATCGGGATAACAACAGGCACCGTCCCCCACGATATTTTCGCAGGGACTGTCTTTCAGATCATATTCAAAATTATCACCGGGTCCGTTATCCCATACCGCGACCGTACAAGCTTTCCCGCGGTCAACAGGATGCAGAGCGCTCAAAAGCACCCATCGAGCGGAAAGCGCCTCTGCCAGCGCTTCCACCATGACCGGGAAAAATGCCTCGCCCACGACTTGGGAGCAGGATGCCAATGTGGCCTGTATGGATGGAAAGGAAGAAACAGAGCTTTTTGTCGGCTGAGTAAGTTGAACCATCGATCCGTTCCCAAAGAATAACGAGATAAAAGGTTCCTACAATGACTGCAATAGAATCTTGGGGCAACGCACGGGTCACCCCGAATTCCCGAAGTTTTCGAATAGCGCTTGACAATGAGAACAGAAATGGAACATTAAGGGTTCATCAAAAGAACAAACGGGATTGTCACATGCTTGCTATCGCCATCTCAACCTTTTTTGCCCTCGCCTTTTCGGGCGCGGTTGTCGTCATTGCGATGATGTTTGTCCAATATCGTGACAGGATCTCAGATGTCATTCAAAGCGAGTTGAATGGCTACCGGCCCGAAACCGTTACCCCGCCGACAGCCTATCGCCACCGGACGGTCAAAGCGCCACAGCTTATGACCCAGCATCGCTCGCTGCAGCCCGCTCCGCTGCGCGCTGCCGCTTGACCCTGGCATAGCTGCGGACGCTGAATGGAATCATTATCAGATAGATGATACTGATCGCCGATAGCATGATCCACGGAGAATTGATCAGCGCAACACCGATCAAGGCGATGATCGCAATCGCTTCCAGCCTGATATTCTTTCGCAGACGCAAGGAAGACCAACTATAGGTCGCTGTGTTGGACAGCATCAGAAAAGCAATCAGAACGATCCAGGGCGATACTAACGCATAATGGCGGAAGATTTCCTGATCGGTTATCATCCAAAGATAGAGCGGCAGCATTGCCAAGCCCGCGCCTACCGGTGCCGGAATTCCGGTAAGAAACCCTGCAGATTTATGCGGTTGATCTTCATCATCGATCAAGGCGTTGAAGCGCGCCAGCCTGAGGGCACAAGCGACCACCATCGTCAGCGCCAGCACCCAGCCGAATTGCGGCATATATTGAGTCGACCAGAGAAACATCACCAGCGCCGGCGACACACCGAAGGCAATCACATCGGACAGCGAGTCAAGTTCCGCACCGAAGCGGCTCTGCGCATTCAGCAAGCGGGCAATCCGGCCATCAAGGCCGTCCAATATCCCAGCCAGCACAATCGCAGCGGCTGCCAGAACCCAATTGTCCATATAAGCGAATCGAACGCTGCTCAAACCCACGCATAACGCCAGCGCGGTCACCGCGTTCGGAACAAAGGCGCGCAGCGGAATACCGCGTTCGGGTCGCTTCATCGAACCTTTGCCAGCCATCAGTGTTTCTCCATACGGCGATCAGCCAGCCCCGAGATCATTGGCTGACGCCTTCAATTTCTTTTGTCTGGCCGATCACGGCAAGGACGGTTTCACCGGCAATGGCCCGCTGCCCCAGAACAACATTCGGTTCCGTGCCCTTGGGCAAATAGACATCGACCCGGCTGCCGAAGCGAATCAGTCCGATTCGCTGTCCGGCGGCGACGAAGTCGCCTTCCTTGACGAAGGCCATGATCCGCCGGGCCACCAGCCCCGCAATCTGGGTAAAGCCGACCTTCAGGCCGTCATTGCGTTCGACCATGAAATGCTGCCGTTCATTTTCTTCGCTGGCCTTGTCGAGGTCCGCGTTCAGAAACTTTCCGGAAATATAGGCCTGGCGTTTCACCGTTCCTTCGATCGGCGTCCGGTTCACATGGACATCAAACACACTCATGAAAATCGAGACGCGGATAAGCTCCTCGCTACCAAGACCGCCCTCGCCCTGCAATTCCACTGGCGGTGTAACCGGCATGATCAGGTTCACCAGACCATCGGCAGGCGCGATGATATATTTTTCATCGAGTGGCGTGACCCGCTTGGGATCGCGGAAAAACGCCAATACCCAGATGGTTAAGCCGGCCATGGGCCAGGCAAGAGTTTCCCAGGCCATGAGCGCAAAAAACACGGTGACCCCCCCCGCGATGACTGCAAATTTGCGTCCCTCGGGATGAATCGGCGGTAAAGACCATTTCGCCTCGCCCAGCCCCTTGTTTGAATATTTCTCGATTGCCATGACCGCTACTTAGTGGCGGGCCATTGTTCTGACAACACTCCCGTTGATATATCGGAAATTCCATATCGGGATTTTGCCCGACCGCCAGCAAATCATCCCCGCAACTCTGGGTTGAACAAATGGCAATCTTTGCTAAGAGGCTGGCAACATCATTCCTCCCTACTTGTTCCCGTTTCAGGAAAGAAATAAACGATATGTCGAAAATCAAGGTCAAAAACCCGGTCGTCGAAATTGACGGCGACGAAATGACTCGCATCATCTGGCAATGGATTCGCGAGCGGTTGATTGAACCTTATCTCGACATTGATTTGCATTATTATGACCTTTCCATCGAGGTCCGCGATGACACCAATGACAAAATCACGGTCGACGCGGCCAACGCGATCAAGAAGCACGGCGTTGGCGTAAAATGCGCGACGATCACCCCCGACGAAGACCGGGTCGAGGAATTTGGCCTGAAGCGGATGTGGAAATCGCCAAACGGCACCATTCGCAATATTCTCGGCGGCGTTGTATTTCGCGAGCCAATCGTGATCGACAATGTCCCGCGTCTCGTACCGGGCTGGACCGATCCTATCGTTGTCGGCCGTCATGCCTTTGGCGACCAATATCGTTGCACCGACTTCAAAGTACCCGGCCCCGGCAAGTTGCGGCTGGTTTTTGATGGTGATGATGGCACGAAGATTGACGAAGAAGTGTTCCAGTTCCCGTCCCCCGGCATTGCCATGGCAATGTACAATCTGGACGACTCGATTCGCGATTTTGCCCGCGCATCGATGAACTATGGCTTGAACCGCGAATGGCCAGTCTATCTGTCAACCAAGAACACGATCATGAAAGCCTATGACGGCCGCTTCAAGGATCTGTTCGAAGAAATCTTCCAAGCCGAATTCAAGGACAAGTTCGACAAGGCCGGAATCACCTACGAACATCGTCTGATCGATGACATGGTTGCTTCCGCCTTGAAATGGAGCGGCAAATTCGTCTGGGCCTGCAAAAATTATGATGGCGACGTCCAGTCGGACACGGTCGCACAGGGCTTCGGTTCGCTCGGCCTGATGACGTCGGTTTTGATGACACCGACCGGCGATTGCGTCGAAGCGGAAGCAGCCCATGGTACGGTTACCCGTCACTATCGCCAGCATCAGCAAGGCAAGGCGACATCGACCAATCCGATCGCGTCGATCTTTGCCTGGACGCGCGGCCTGATCTATCGCGGGAAATTCGATGATACGCCTGATGTCACGCGCTTTGCCGAAACATTGGAGCGCGTCTGCATCCAGACCGTTGAAAATGGCGACATGACCAAGGATCTCGCGATCCTTATCGGTCCTGACCAATCCTGGATGACGACGGAACAGTTTTTTGAAGCCGTTCGCTCCAATCTGGAAACGGAAATGGAAAACTGGCAGAAGTCATAACGGTTTAACGGGATTCTCGGGCGAGTGGATATCCTCTCGCCCGAAGCCCAGACCGACGACACGGCCGGGAATTCGCCGCAACAAGGCCACCCGGTTCAACAGCTTCAATATAAAAAACGGCTTTTCGATCGGCTTGGTGCGGCGCAAAAGCGGCGCAATTACCCGGTCCTGCGCGAATTTCTGAAATGCCTGCATCCGGCGCACCGGTTTGATCCTGCGGGCGTAAACCTGCTCCAGCAGCGGATCGGGATTGTCCCCCCTGACCATCGGTGCAGCTAGACCATTGGCTGCCGTCACCGCGTCCTGAACAGCAATATTGATACCGACGCCAGCGATCGGTGACATGGCATGGGCAGCGTCACCAATTGCCAGCAAACCCGGCCGATGCCAGCGCTCCAGTCGATCAAGCGCCACTTCCAGTATTTTGACCTGATCCCAACTGGCGATCTGACTGAAAGCCTCTGCCAAGTCGGGAACCAGCGACCGCAAGCCCGCGCGAAAGGCCTCCAGCCCGGCGGCTTTTACTTCATCTGCCTGCCCCTTGTTGAACACATAAGCGCATTGATAATAATCCTGGCGATCGATCATCACCATGAACCGGCCCGCCTGAACCGTCCCGAAGACGTCGCCACCGGCATTGTCCGGCTTGTCGACCCGAAACCAGAAAACGTCCATTGGCGCGCCGATATTCCGCAACGGCAATTCGGCTTTGCCGCGCAACACCGATCGCCTGCCGTCCGCAGCGATGACGAGCTTTGCGTCGAGCTTTTGGCCGTCGGCCGTCTCGACACCGCATACACGCTCAGCCTTGTCATAGACCAGGTCCACCGCTTCGGTGTCCATGTGCAAATCAAACCCGGGATATTGCTTTGCCTTACCGGCAATGAAATCAAGCAAATCCCATTGCGGCATCATCGCAATATAGGGTGCTGCGACCGGCAAATGCCGGAAATCCAATACTTTCATCTGCCGCCCCGCGATGTGGATGGAGGCCTGATCCACCCTGCTGTGCGGCAGCTGCAGCAAATCATCCAGCATTCCCAATTGATGGAACAGCTCCAGCGTCGAAGGATGAACCGTATCCCCTCTGAAATCCCGCAGAAAATCAGCATGTTTCTCCATCACGGCCACTTTCAGGCCAGCACGGGCGAACAGCAATCCTGCCATCATCCCGGCAGGACCGCCGCCGACAATCACGATGTCGCGTTTATTTTTCAACATTCGCTTTCTCCCGCCATGTAACCTGCTGACAAATAGCATTGATCGCGTATAGAGTCGCCATGCACAATCCGCTCGAAAATCCCGCCTTCATCGACGCCATCGTCATCCTCGGTGCCGCCGGGATCGTGATCCCTGCCTTTGCCCGTTTTCGAATCACTCCGATCATCGGGTTTATTTTGGTCGGCGTTTTGCTCGGACCATCCGGATTGGGATCACTCCAGGGTCAGTATAGCTGGTTGCAGTTTGTCACGATCAACGATCGCGAGGCTATCGAGCCATTCGCCGAGATGGGGATCATATTATTGCTCTTTTCCATTGGACTGGAGCTCTCGTTCAAGCGTCTCTGGTCCTTGCGGCGTCTCGTCTTTGGCGTCGGTGCTGCGGAATTGCTGGCATCCGGCCTGATCATTGGTTCTGTCCTGTATCTTCTCGGCCAGAATTCAGCCGGTGCCCTGGGCCTCGGGCTCGCACTGGCACTCTCCTCAACCGCGCTGGTTCTCCCCATGTCGGGCACCAAAAGTCCAGTCGGACGAGCCGCTTTGGCCATGCTTCTGTTCGAGGATGTCGCGATTGTTCCGATCATTTTCCTTCTCGGTGCCATCTCTCCGGCGATAACCGCCGATGGCGGGTGGGATGATCTCGGACGCACGTTGTTGATGGGCGGCGCGGTGATCATCGGTATGCTGTTCCTCGGGCGGCTGCTTTTACCCCGCATCTTTGCGCAAGCGGCGCGCACAAAAAGCCCCGAATTGTTCCTCGCCGTAAGCTTGCTGGTCATCATCCTGGCCAGTCTGGCAACCGCCGCTACCGGCCTGTCGCCGATCGTGGGCGCCCTTCTCGCTGGCCTGCTGATCGCGGAAACCGAATATCATGGTGAAGTGGAAGTCATCACCCAGCCATTTAAAGGCCTCGCTCTCGGGGTCTTCCTGATCACCGTGGGCATGCAAATCGATATTCGTGTGATCATCGCCAACTGGTCGGATTTGCTGATCGCCGTGGTTGGTGTTGTATTGATCAAGGCCGTTGTTACCAGCAGCCTGCTCCGCGTTGCCGGTGCCCGTCCTGGCACAGCGACCGAAGCCGGCGTTTTGATGTCCAGCCCGTCCGAAACCACCCTGATCGTCTTGGCCGCAGCGACGCAGGCCCAGCTGATCCAGCCACAGACGGCAGCCTTCTGGCAGATTGTCACCGCCATCGGTCTAACCATCACCCCTTTGCTGGCCCGCTTCGGCCACGACATCGCGCGGCGGATGGAAATGCGTAGCGGTGGTGGTGTAGCGGCGGATGAATTGCCTGTGGAAGCCCAGCAGACCATCATCATCGGCTTTGGCCGGGTAGGCAAGTTGATTGCTGATTTGCTGACCACCCATAACCAGAAATATCTGGCTGTCGAAACCAACATTGACACGGTCGCCAAGGCGCGGCGCGATGGCTATCCGATCATCTTCGGTAACGTGTCCCGCAACGAAATGCTCGACCGATTGCGGCTGGGCCATGCGAAAGCCCTGGTCCTGACAATGGACGAGCCGGTACTCTCTGTACAGATCGTCAAAAAAGTCCGGGCCTGGGTGCCCGACCTGCCGATTATCGCAAGGGCGAGAGACATTGAGCATGCCGCCGAACTCTATCAAGCCGGCGCGACCAATGCCGTGCCCGAGGCGCTCGAGGGGTCGCTGCAATTGTCAGAGGCCGTGCTCGTCGAAAATGGCGTTGCGATGGGCCCTGTGATCGCCTCGATCCACGAATTGCGCGATATCTACCGCAAACAGATACAGGAAGACGGCGACCTGGAACAGGAACCGAAACTGAAATCAATGACCACTTCCACCGGACAAGCGACCGCCGACGATCTGGTACCGGACGGCCTCAGCCCGCAAGAACAGACTTGATAGCGGCAATCGCGTCATCGGCTTTGGTGCCATCGGGGCCACCGCCCTGCGCCATATCCGGGCGGCCACCGCCACCCTTGCCGCCAACCGCGGCCACCCCGGCCTGAACCAGATCAACCGCGCTGAAGCGTTCGGTCAGATCATCGGTTACACCAACGGCAACGGTTGCCCGACCGTCATTGACCGCCACCAAAGCACTTACTCCGCTCGACAACTGCTTTTTCGACTGGTCGATCAGACCGCGCAGTTCCTTTGGATTCAGGCCCTGAATGACCTGACCGACAAAGGCGACATCGCCGACGGTTTCCGTTTCCGCCGTTTTCGCTCCGCCGCCATCGCCGGCCAACGCCAGGGCTTTTTTGGCCTCAGTCAATTCGCGTTCGAGCTTCTTGCGCTCGTCGATCAATATGGCAACGCGATCCGCGGCATCTTCCGGAGAGGCCTTCAACGCTGCGGCAATCGTCTTGAGCTTGGTATCACGATCAGCAAGCCACAGCCGTGCCGCTTCGCCGGTCAGCGCTTCGATCCTTCTGACGCCGCTCGCAACGGCGGATTCCGAAACGATCACCATCAGACCGATATCGCCTAAAGCATGGACATGGGTGCCGCCGCATAGCTCTACCGAATAGTCGAGATCAACGTCACGGCCCATCGAAAGAACCCGCACTTCATCGCCATATTTCTCTCCAAACAGAGCAAGCGCGCCTGCGGCGACCGCGTCATCGGGACTCATCAAGCGGGTGGTAACCGGGCTGTTGCCGCGAATTTGCGCATTCACATCCGCTTCAACCGCTTTCATTTCGAAATCGGTCAGCGCCGAGACGTGCGAAAAGTCGAACCGCAGACGATCCGGCGCAACCAGACTGCCCTTCTGCGTCACATGATCGCCGAGATGATGGCGCAGCGCCTTGTGCAGCAAATGGGTGGCGCTGTGATTGGCCCGCAACGCGGTGCGCCGGTCTCCGTCCACCATGAGATGGATCATATCGCCGACCGACACGGAACCCGACTTGATTTCAATCTGGTGGGCGTGAAGCCGTCCCAGCGGCTTTCGAGTGTCGGTCACGGTGGCTGCGAAATCGTCCGCGCCGGAAATCTCGCCAGCGTCGCCCATCTGGCCGCCGCTTTCGCCGTAAAATGGCGTCTGGTTGGTCAGCAGCGTGATACTGTCGCCGGTTTGTGCTGTTTCGATTTCAGCGCCATCCTTGACCAGAGCGACAACGACGCCCTCGCCTTTCTCGGACGTATAACCGGTAAATTCGCTACTGCCTTCGCGTTCGGCTATGTCAAACCAGACGGTGTCGGAAGCTTGATCGCCTGAGCCTTTCCAGGCCGCCCGGGCAGCTGTTTTCTGCTCTTCCATCGCCTCGTCAAAGCCTTGGCGGTCCACGCCCAGCGATTTGGCGCGCAATGCGTCCTCGGTCAGATCATAAGGGAAACCGAATGTATCATAAAGTTTGAACGCGGTTGCACCGGGCAATATATCACCTTCGCCCATATCGGCGATTTCGGCATCGAGCAGCTTCAGACCATTGGCCAATGTCTGGCGGAAATTGGTTTCCTCGCGCAGCAACGTTTCTTCGATCAACGGCTTGGCGCGGATCAGTTCCGGGAATGCATTGCCCATCTCGCCGGTCAGCGAACCGACCATACGGTGCATCAACGGATCTTGGGCGCCAAGCAGGTGAGCATGGCGCATCGCCCGCCGCATGATCCGGCGCAGCACATAGCCGCGCCCCTCATTGGACGGCAAGACCCCGTCAGCCACAAGGAACGAGGATGCCCGCAAATGGTCGGCGATCACCCGGTGGCTGGCCTGATTGTCACCGGTGGTAGCAGTGCCAGTCAGCGACCCGGATTCGGCGATCAGCGCCTTGAACAGGTCGATGTCATAATTATCGTGGACACCTTGCATAACCGCAGCAACGCGCTCCAGTCCCATGCCGGTATCAATCGACGGTTTTGGCAAATCAACCCGGTCGCCTTCGCCGCGCTGGTCATATTGCATGAACACGAGATTCCAGATTTCGACAAAGCGGTCGCCATCTTCATCCGGGCTGCCCGGAGGGCCACCGGCAATATGCGCGCCGTGATCGTAGAATATCTCGCTGCACGGGCCGCAAGGACCGGTATCGCCCATCGACCAGAAATTGTCGTTGGTCGCGATGCGAATGATCCGCTCGTCCGGCAACCCGGCAATTTTCTTCCAAAGGTCAAAGGCTTCGTCGTCGGTATGATAGACGGTGACGGTCAACCGGTCCGGCGAAATACCCCAAACCTTTGTAATCAGGGTCCATGCATGAACAATCGCCTGTTCCTTGAAATAGTCGCCAAAGGAGAAATTCCCCAGCATCTCAAAGAAGGTGTGATGGCGCGCGGTATAGCCGACATTGTCGAGGTCATTATGCTTGCCGCCGGCGCGAACGCATTTCTGGCTCGAGGTCGCGGTCGAATATGGAACCGTCTCCGCACCGGTGAATATATTCTTGAACGGGACCATCCCCGCATTGATGAACATCAGCGTCGGATCATTATAGGGAATGAGCGGCGACGAAGGGACAATCTCGTGACCTTCGGCCGCGAAATAGTCCAAAAAAGAGCGTCTTATATCATTGGTGGTTTGCATGAAATCGACTTAGGCGACCGATCTGCCGTTGACAATCCTGCATTGCACGAGCGGGTGAATTCAATAGCTTGTTCAAGCATAGGCATAGGGCCCGCCCTTCTCGAGCGCCGTCTGATATTGCGGACGGGCATGGATACGCTCGAGAAATGCCAACAGATTGGGATAGCGCTCGTCCAGTCCGGCGCGGGACTGGCAGGCTTCGAGCGGGAAGCTCATCATGATATCGGCAGCGGTCAGTTCATCGCCCGCGAAATAGACACGGTCGGCCAGCTCGGTTTCCAGCCAGACCAGCAGGTCCGTGGTCATCTTGGCAACCGGCTTGCGCGCTGGCAGGCCGAGCAGGCCGAGACGGCCAACGACGAGCAGCCCATATAGAGGCGGCATCATCGAACCCTCGGCAAAATGGAGATATTGATTATACAGACGCGCGCCTTTCGCGTCTTTCGGGGCGCCCAGCTTGCCACCGGCCTTCTCAACCAGATATTCGGCGATCACCGCGGTTTCGATAATCACCTCGCCGTCATCCTCGATCATCGGCGATTTGCCTAGCGGATGGATGGCTTTCAAACTGTCCGGCGCTTTCTGGGTTTTGGGGTCCCGCTCATAGCGTTTGATTTCGTAGGGCAGGCCAAGCTCTTCGAGCAGCCAGATGATCCGTTGCGAACGACTGTTTTCGAGATGGTGAACGGTGATCATCATGGTTATCCTAATCAGCTAGCGATGCGCTTGGCCCTCGCTACCATCAGCAAGGTCACGATCCAAAAGAAAAAACCACCCAGAGGCACTAGGCCTCGGGTGGTTCCACTTCAATCGACCAAAGACGCTAAAGCCTATGTTCGATATCGAGCTATGCTATTCCGGTTGCGAGGCGTCCGGTTCATTTTCAGAGTCCTCGGCAACAGATTCTGAAGGCTGCTCATTTTCTTTCGAAGCGGCGGCCTCTCGCAAAGCGGCGGCCTCTTCCTCGGTTACAATCATTACAGGTCTGTCGGTCGATGTCATCAGGCCTCTTTTCATCAAAGACTGTTCAACATCATCCCGAACCTTGTAATTATGCTCCGCAACAGTTGAGAGGATTTCGCCCTCTTTGCCGAGCAACACTGCTTCTTCTGTCGAACCGTCAGGCACGAGTCGGACATGAAGCGGGCGAGGATACAGGCTGTTTGACGCGCCATTGCTGGCATCAACAACACCGCCGATCAGACCCCCAGCCAAGATATTGCCCGCAACGGCTCCCCCGGTGCGGCTTTGCACATATACATATTCAGATTTATAGCCATCGAGCACAAATGCTGCTCTATAATCATCCTTGCGCTTCAAACTGAGCTCGCAGGGAGCTGTACATCCAATGCCGCCGGTAAATTCGACGGATGCACCGGATGGCTCCGAAGCAACCTGAATATCCTGGCTGGTGCCATTGATAACCGTTGCACAGCCGCCAAGCCCCATCGGCAGCACTATCAGTGCCGCCATTGTTTTTATAGTTTTCATGTATTCCCCCAAAAACGTCAGAATTGACGAGTAACTATTTCAATCAAAATTCATGTTTGCAAGTGGCAATTTTAGATCAGCAAATATTGATGGTCTGGCATTCTTTTGTACAATCCTGTTTTCAGATAATAAAAATGGGCCGTCCTTGATGTCGGGGGACAGAAGGACGGCCCTATGCCAGGGATCGCCTCGGGGGAGAGTGATCCGGCAAAACTTATAATGTTTTTATATCTTCGTGGCAGCGCCTGTCGGGTCACCAGAGGTGATGTTCAAAAGAGAGCGGCAATCGTCAAGGCGGTAACAATAGTCACTGCCTTGACGACAAAATCACCTATTTTTCATCATCATCGGCTTTGCCGATCGGACCCGTCATCATTTCCTCGGCCACTTCTTCCTGTTTGCCGCGAATCTGATTTTCCAGCTTGGCCATCATCTCCGGATTCTCGAGGAGAAAGCGTTTGGAATTTTCACGGCCCTGCCCGATGCGGACCGAGTCGTATGAGAACCAGGCACCCGATTTTTCGACGACGCCGGCTTTCACGCCCAGGTCGATAATCTCGCCTACCTTGGAAATACCCTGACCGTACATGATGTCAAACTCGACTTGTTTGAACGGGGGCGCGACCTTGTTCTTGACCACTTTGACCCGCGTCGAGTTGCCGACGATATCGTCGCGTTCCTTGATCTGGCCGGTCCGCCTGATGTCAAGCCGTACAGATGCATAGAATTTCAGCGCATTACCGCCCGAGGTTGTTTCCGGATTGCCGTACATCACACCGATTTTCATACGGATCTGGTTGATGAAAATGACCATACACTTGGAACGGCTGATAGAGCCGGTCAGCTTGCGCAAAGCCTGGCTCATCAGGCGCGCTTGCAGACCGACATGGGTGTCACCCATTTCGCCCTCGATTTCAGCGCGCGGTACCAGTGCGGCAACCGAATCGACCACCAATATGTCAATCGCGTTGGAGCGAACCAGCGTATCGGTAATTTCCAGCGCCTGCTCGCCGGTATCGGGCTGAGAGATAATCAGTTCGTCCGTATTGACGCCCAGTGCCTTGGCATAGACAGGGTCGAGCGCATGTTCCGCGTCGACAAAGGCAGCGGTGCCACCGTTTTTCTGTGCTTCGGCGATGACGTGCAAAGCAAGCGTGGTTTTGCCGGAGCTTTCCGGTCCGTACACTTCGATCACGCGGCCTTTTGGTAATCCCCCGATTCCCAACGCGATGTCCAGTCCCAAGCTACCCGTGGAAATAGCTTCCACTTCCAATGCCTTGCGCTGACCCAGCTTCATGGCCGAGCCTTTGCCAAAGGCACGATCGATCTGCGCCAATGCGGCGTCCAACGCTTTTTGTCTGTCTGATGAGTTCAACTGATTATCCGATTCTACGACTTTTAAATTGCCGGCCATTTGCCTGTCCCCTTCGCTAAATGCTTAACCATCATCAATCAATGATTGTGATGATGTACCGTATTTGTTCTCATAGAACAAGGGGGGAACATATTTTTTTTAGGGTGACGCCAATTTGTTGAAAATAAACCGAAATGTCGCCACTTTCTAGTCTTTCTTGGCATGTTCGGCCAAAGTCTCCCCGACCGCTTCCGCTATTTGAGCCACCGAAAAAGGTTTGGGCAGAAAATTCACCTTGTCGAGATCGATAGACTTACGCAATTGTTCCTCGGCATAGCCGGACATGAAAAGGATCGGCAGGTCCGGATAATTTTTCCGGACATGTTTCGCCATCGTCGGACCGTCCATATTGGGCATTACCACGTCGGAAACGATCAGGTCGAACTGCTGCTCCTTGTCGGCCTGCACCGCGAGCAGTCCCAGCGCTTCCTCGCCCTCGCTGGCCGGCACAACCGTATAGCCTTGACGCGTCAGGGCACGCTCTGCGACGGCGCGCACCATATCCTCGTCCTCGACCAGCAGTATATGGGCGCTGCCCCACAATTCCTTCTTGGCCGTCGCCTTGACCGGCAGCGAATTCAATGTCGCCCGGTCCAGATCTTCCTTGGTCGGCTTGTGAACCGGAAAATAGATCGAGAAGGTCGTTCCCTCGCCCGGCTTGGAATCGGCAAATATATAGCCACCGGATTGTTTGATGATCCCGTACACCGTCGACAGGCCGAGCCCGGTGCCCTTTCCGACCGCCTTGGTGGTGAAAAACGGCTCGAAAATCTTGCCGATCACATGCGGCGGAATACCGTTCCCGCTGTCGGCGAAGATCAGCGCCGTATAGTCGCCAACCGGCAGGATATCGCTTTTCAGCGCGCGCACATCGGATGCCACCACCGCCTGGGTAGAGATCGAAATCTTGCCACCTTTGGGCATGGCGTCGCGGGCGTTGACACCCAGGTTGATGATCACTTGCTCGAGCTGCCCGGGGTCGGCTCGGACCAGACCCAGATTGCGGCCATGGCGTACTTCCAGCTCGATAGTCTCGTCGAGCAGACGCTTGAGCAGGTTCGATACATCGGCCACCACGTCGGGCAGCTGCAGCACTTGCGGCCGCAGGGTCTGCTGGCGCGAGAAAGCGAGCAATTGCCGGGTCAGGCCGGCCGCGCGGTTGCTGTTATTCTTGACCTGCTGGATATCGTCATAATCGCTGTCACCCGGCGCATGACGGAGCAGCATCAGATCGCAATGGCCGATGATCGCTGTCAGAATATTGTTGAAATCATGGGCAACGCCACCGGCCAGCTGACCGACCGCCTGCATCTTGGTGGCCTGCGCCACCTGGCTCTTCAGTTTCGACTCTTCGCTATTGTCGCGAATCGACAGCAGTACCGCCGCCTCGCCCAGTCCGCGAACGCCGGCAATGCCAAGCGCGACCGGCTCCTCGCCGCCATTGCGCAGCCGCACAGCCAGATCACCGGCCAGTGGCGGGCCGCTCGCATAGCGACGCACGGCATCGGAAACCGCCGATTTGTCGTCGCGAATCATCAGGTCGCCGGGATAGAGCGGCTGTTCTTTCTCGCCAATGCCGGCGGTTTTGGCAAAAGCCTCGTTAAGAAACAGGAACCGTCCGTCGCGATCCGTCAGGGCCAGGCCCAGCGGCAGCAGCGACAGCATCGATTCCACCTGTTCCAGAGCCTTGCCGCGCTCGACCATTCCGCCATCATCGTCGATTAGCAGGATCAGCGCCGGCCCCTTTTCCTTTTCCCGGTCGAGCGGCACATGGAAAAGACGCACCGGCGTACCATGCTGTCCTTCGCGTTCGAAAAAGATCGTGCCCTTGTCATCCGAACGCAGGAAATTGATGAAGTTACGACCGGCAATATTGGCGTCGACCCTGCCGGTCGCGCGCAAGGCAAAGGCCTGATTGGAGGCGCGTATCCGGCCTTCGCCACCGATAACGCTGGCCAATATGCCGACTTCCGAAAGGGCCCGTCCGCCACCACCGCTCACCAGACTGACCATCTCGTCCAGCAAGTCCGCCTGGATTTGCGGTATCATCTGCCAAAGCAGATATTCATCACCCTGCCCCGCACGAACAACTTTCGCGCTATATTCGGCGACGCCGCGCTTCAGGCCCTCGGCATAGCCCCGGCCATCGCGCCAGGCGGTACGGCCAGCCGTCGCCAACAATTCATTACCGCCCGACTGCAACGGCAGTTCGGGCGGTACGGCCGCGCCATTGAACCATTTGGTAAAAAGCTCGTTCGCACAGACCAGCCGGCCGGCCCGGTCGGTAATCGCCAGACCGATTGCCGACTGATCGGCCACCATTCGGGTAACCGCCCAGTCTTCGGGATCGGCTTGGTCCTGATCGGCGGCAATATTTTGCGGGCGCAGGAAAAACGCGACTCCGGCCAGGCTGAGCACCAGCGCGAGAAAGGCGACGAGCAGGGTGACATTCTGAACTTGCCAGTAGAGCAGTCCCGCCGAAGCCAGCACCGCCACGACCAGAAACAGAGCGCGTGTCCGCACATCGCTTTGCGCCTTGCGCGTACTGGGGTTCAGCAATCCGGTCTTGTTGTGCGCCTTACTCGCCATCGTCTGTCCTGCTGGCGCGAATCCTGGTCAACCGCCCTTTCCGTTTCCGGCCAATCCACCAGCGCCATCCGAAGGAACTGACCAGATAGCCGACCGCCGCGAAAACTATCGCAAAAATCAGGAATCCGAAAGCGGTCACGCCCGCTTCGCGCCCCAGCCAGCTCAGCCACTGGCCGAATTCGCTCTGGATATGGGTGTTGATCGGCTGTCCCGATGTCATCGCATCGATTTGCAGGGCGAATTTTCCGGTCTGGTTGGCCGCGGCGATCCAGAACGGATAGGTCAAGGGGTTGGTAATGAATGTCGTGATCGCCGCGATCGGCACATTGGCGCGCACCGGGAGCGCCAGAAAAACCGCCGCGAATATCTGGCCGACCGGAACCAGAAAGGCAGCCAGCATACCCAGGGCAACGCCGCGCGGCACCGAGCGGCGGGTGAATCGCCAAAGTTCCGAATGCAGAAAGCGATGCGCTATCGGCTTGAGATATTTATTCCGCTCCATCCCGGCGCGGGTCGGCATTCTTTTCTGCAACCAATGAACCGTGAGCATGATCCACCGCGCGGCAAAATCCTTGTCATGGAAATTGGGCTTGGGGTCAGCCATGTTCGCGCATCAGCCGGCCCTGCTGCCTTTTCCAGTCGCGATCTTTTTCGGTCTGCCGTTTATCCGGCGCTTTCTTGCCCTTGGCCAGAGCCAGTTCCAGCTTCGCGCGTCCCTTGCTGTTGAAATAGATCGACAGCGGCACGATCGTCATGCCCTTGCGCATCACCGCGCCGTGCAGCTTGTTTATCTCGCGACGGCTGAGCAGCAATTTGCGCGGCCGCGTCGGGGTATGATTATGCCGGTTACCGTGGCTCCATTCCTGGATATTGGCGTTGATCAACCAGACCTCGTCATCCTTCACCTCGGCATAGCTTTCGGCGATCGTGCCCGAGCCGGAGCGCAGCGATTTCACTTCGGTTCCGGTCAGCATGATCCCGGCTTCAAACTTGTCATCCAGAAAATAGTCATAACGCGCGCGCCGGTTTTCGGCGACGACCTTCTGCTTGTCAAACTCTTCTGGCCGCGGTTTTGCCATCAGACCAGCCCAGCCCCTTCCAGAGCAGCATCCACAGCTTTGCGGCTGGCTTCGGATGGTGGTGTCATCGGCAAGCGCAAGTCGGTTGAGAAATCTTCGAGAACCCGCGACATGGCATATTTGATCGGACCCGGAGACGCATCCGAGAACAGAGATTTGTGCAATGGATAGAGCACGTCATTCAGCTCGCGTGCCTTGGCATAGTCACCAGCGGCACAGGCCGCCTGGAACTCGGCGCATAATTTGGGCGCGACATTGGCAGTGACCGAAATGCAGCCAATACCGCCGGCGGCGTTAAACGCCAGCGACAGTTCGTCGACCCCCGAAAGCATGACAAAATCATCGGCACAATTGAGACGATGCTCGGTAACCCGGTCGAGGTCGCCACTGGCATCCTTGATCGCCACGACATTGGGCAGCTTCGACAAGGCCGCGACCGTGTCGGGCATGATGTCCGTCACCGTCCGGGCCGGGACATTGTAGAGAACCAGCGGCAAATCCACATTTTCCGTCAACGTGGTAAAATGCGCGGTGATGCCTTCCTGATTGGGCCGGTTATAATAAGGGACAACGACCAGACCGGCGGTGGCTCCGCATTTCTTCGAGAAATTGAGGTGCAGCAAGGCGTTGGTCGTATCATTGGAACCGCATCCAGCGATTACCGGCACCCGGCCGGCCGCCTGCTCGACACATATTTCGATAACCCGGTGATGCTCCGCATTGGACAATGTGGAAGCTTCTCCGGTTGTCCCGCAGGGCACGAGGGCGCTGCTGCCCTGGTCGATCTGCCAGTCCACCAGAGCGCGAAACTGATCTTCGGCAAACGATCCGTCGCGAAAGGGAGTCGCCAGAGCCGGTATTGAGCCCGAGAACATCTAATAATCCTTTATGTTTGCCTTGGAAATTGGCAAAGCCGCCCCCAAGTCATTTTCAATATTAACGGTGATATAGTTCGCCGTTCAGCGCCTGATAAGGAGCCTAACCGTAAAATGTCCAGCATGGTATCAAGATTTGTTATAGCGGCACTGCTTTTAAGCCCTGCCACCTGCATCGCAGCCGACAATATCGGCGAACAAACCGGCTGGCAAAATGAAAGCGCAGGCCTGTCCGATCCGACCGGTGGCAATGCGGTACTGGGCCTGCAACGCTGGCGCGTGCTGACGCAATCCGACAATTATTCTTTCGAGGATTATGCCGGTTTTCTGGTCACCTTCCCGGGCTGGCCGGAAGACACGAGAATGCAGCGCAACGCCGAACAGGCGATCAATATCAACAGCTTCTCGCCAGCGCGTGTGCTGGCCTATTTCGGTCGATTCGAACCGACCACCAACGCTGGCGCGGCAAAATTCGCGGTTGCTCTGCAAGCGACCGGACAGCAGGACCTGGCCAATCAATGGGCCAGAACGGCCTGGCGTGGCGGCACACTCACCGACGAAGATGAAGCGGCGCTAATCTCGCGGTTCAGCTCTGCGTTCAGCATCGACGATCATGACGCGCGCATGGATGCATTATTATGGGCCCGAGCGACGCGCGATGCCGCGCGGCAGATCGGCTTCACCTCGGCGACCCGGCGACCGGTGTTCGAAGCGAGACTGTCTCAGCTAACCGAAGCCTCCGATGCGAATGCGATGGCCAGCGCTGTCGGTGCCATCGCCCGCGACGACGCAGGCTATCTAGCCGATCGCGCCCGCTATTTGCGTAACCAGGGACAAAGCGCGGCGGCGCGGCAATTGCTCGCCACCCGTCCGGAGCTACGCGTCAAACCGGCTGCCCCCGACACCTGGTTTGAGGCGATGCTGATCAACGCCGAAGCCGCTGCCAATGACCGGCAATGGTCGACCGCCTATAATATTGCCTCGAAAATCGAGGATGCCTATGCCGTTCCGACGCGGATCGCCGACCAGAATTCGCGCGTGCGCGACAAATATTCCGATCTCGCATGGATTGCCGGCACATCCGCGCTGAACGGTTTGCGCCAACCGGCAAAAGCAGTGCCGATGTTCGATCTCTATGCGCAATCCTATGATTCGCCGAATATCACGTCAAAGGGCTATTACTGGGCGGGCCGCGCCGCTGCCGAAGCGGGCCAGACCGACCAGGCCAAAAGCTATTTCGAAAAGGCTGCTGCCTTTCCCGACTATTTCTACGGCCAGTTGTCGCTCGAACGGCTGGGACGGCCGCTACCAGAATTCAACCGCAAGCCGGCAATCGAAATAACCGAGGAAGACCGCAAAGCCTATGACAGCGAGCCGCTTGTTATCGCGGCCAAGGCTTCGATCCGCACGGGTCCGTGGAAAGAGCAGATCCGATTTCACCGGGCGCTCGCCTATAATGCCAAGACAGCCAAGGACTATCTGCTGCTCAGCGATCTCGCGACCCGCATCGGGGCCCGCGATCTCGGCGTGATCAAAGGCATCAGCGCGCTGAGCGCTGGCGTCGGCGCGATCGATGAAACCTCTTTTCCGACCATGGATGTTCCCTTTGGTCATGAAAGCACCTGGACGTTGATCCACGCGATCACCCGTCAGGAAAGCCAGTTTGCCGAAGGCGCGATCAGCCATGCCGGTGCGCGCGGGCTGATGCAGTTGATGCCCGGCACCGCCCGGGAACAGTCGGGCAAGGCCAACCTGTCCTATAATCTGTCGTCGCTGACTGGAGACCCGCAATATAATATCCAACTCGGCAGCGGCTATATCCAGCGGATGATGGATTATTATGGCGGCAGCTATCCACTCGCCGTCGCCGCCTATAACGCCGGCCCCGGCAATGTGAACAAATGGCTCCGGGCCAACGGCGATCCGCGCATGGGCGGGATCGACTGGGTGCAGTGGATCGAGGATATCCCGATTTCCGAGACCCGCAATTATGTCAAACGCGTGCTGGAAAATGCGGTGGTCTATGACACGAAAAACCCGCGCGGCCCGACGATCCGCAGCGACACGCCACTGACTCGCTATATCGGCAAAAATTACAAGGGTTGAGGATAGACGGCTGACCGGATAGCCTCCCACTCTCCAGTCAGCCCTTGTTCGAAAGTTGCCCGTGAAATATTTGCCAGCATTTCTTCCCGCCATATTGGCGGTGATGGCCCTGACTGCCTGTGCAACCCCGAACGAACGAATGGCGAAATCCGGTTTCGTCGCCTGCGATGATCAAAAACTGCACACGAATCTGTCCGACAGCCTGTGTATTGAAACCGCTGTTGATCACAGCGATTTGCAGGATCAACCCGTCGACCTCTTTGTGCGCAAATTCCCGGCGCGCAGCGACCATCAGGGCGAGATATGGCTGATTGCCGGCGGCCCCGGGGAGTCCGGTGCTAGTTTCTACGCCGACATTGATTTCTTCAGACAGACCTTCGCAAATTACCATGTGATGGTCCCCGATCATCGCGGCACAGGCTACTCGTCGAAATTGTGCATGCCGGAAGAAACACTGGATAGCCCGGACGGGCTTGCCCTCGCCGGAGCCGAATGGGGAACCTGTTTCGGGCAATTATATACAGCCCCCGGACGAGCCGCCAGCTTCAGCCAGAGAAACGCCGCCCGCGATCTCGACACGCTCGTTTCGACATTGGGTTCGAAAGAAAAAACACTGGTTTACGGCGTCTCTTATGGCACTTCGCTGTTGCTGGAATATGCCAAGCTGGCAACCACGAGCGTTGACGGCATCATTCTCGACTCCCTGACACCCGCGCCGTCTGATCATCTGAATGGCTTGAGCTATCGTTCGCAAACCACGGACCGGGTCGGGATGGCCTTGCTCGAGCGCTGTGCGGCTGACGACAAATGCAGTCTCGGAACGGATGCAGTGGAAACCTATCGCGCGCTCCTGAAAGATCTCGATGCAGGCGCAGAGATATCTGGTCTGGACAGCGTTCCCAGTGGCGATCTGCGGCAACTGCTCGGCCTGCTTCTCGATGTACCGAGCGCCCGCAACCGGATCCCCGATATCATTGCCGCCTTGTCGCAAAGAGATCCCGCCGCCGGGCCGCTGATCAAGGATGTCATTCAGGACGCCGAGACTTATTGGAGCGAGATCACCCGGTTCCCGCAGGCGACATCCTCGATTCCGCTGTCGGCCATTATCACCGGTTCGGAGTTCAACAGCCGCCCCGATCTGACGGCCGAGATACTGGCGTCCGAAAAAGCGGTGCTGGGATTTACCAGCCCGCTCCCCGGCCTATTGGTGAGCAACCAGTTCCCGCTCTATAAAGCAGCACCGGCGCTGGCCATGCCCGCCACCATGCCACCTATGCTGATCTTGCAAGGAACATTGGATCCTAAAACACCCTATGGTTCTGCGGTAAAGCGCGCAGCCAGCCTGCGCGCCAGCGGCTCCGTTGCCATGATCACATTAACCGACGCGCCGCATGCTGCCTATATCACCAGCCAGGATTGCCTGGCCAAGCCACTGGTCCGCTTTGCCATAAACCCGAGAGCAGTAAGCTCACAAACCTGTGCCCCGGAGAGTGTTTCAATTACATTTCCCTAAAAAAAGCGCATTATAAGCCCAAGAAATTTCCCTGCGGCTGTAACGAAACAGCTCGCCGGCCTGAATAGCCCTCAAACCATCAGGAATTCTGGAGAATTTATGCCACAGACGACCCGCAGTATCGCGATACCCGTATCCATAATGCTTCTGCTCACCGTAGCGACGCAAGTGCTCTATATCATGACCTTGAAGGGCGTCGGGATCGTTGACGGCTGGCCGTTGCGGTCGACAATCTGGACCACAGAACTTCTCCTATTTGCCGGCATCACGATCGCGTCGCTCGTCGGCCTGGTCCGGTCTGCGACGATGCAATGGGGCTGGGCCGCTCTGGTCGCGGCAGGGCTGATCAATATCCTCCAGTCGGGCATCGGACTGTCGATGTTTCTGCCCGCGGCCAAAGCCGGTCCCGAGTTCGCGCCGCTAATGGGCACATTGCTCGCCGGATCATTCCTGTTCTACAATCTGGCCAAGGCGATAATCGGACTGGCTGCCCTGCTCTTCGGACTGTCGCTTTTCCGCAACGACAAAACAAAAGTCCGGGTGATCGGTCTGATCAGCATGATCGCCGGCGCGATTGCAATTGTCCTGAACATTGCTGCTGTGCGTATGGGACTGGGATCCGTTCCCTTTTCCGGTGCGAGCGGAGCAATCGCAACCCTGCTTGCCGCTTGCACGATCTGGTTGTCCGCTCGCCCGGTGGAATGAGACTGAGTCGAACATTTCCGGACTGAGAATTAGCGCTTCAACTGCTAATCCTTGACCTCATAGCCAAAAGCCTCGTGCGCCAGTTTCACCAGCTCCGGATCAGCATCCGGAAAATCCTTGGGCAGCGCGGCTTCCAGCGTGTCGGCGACATGGGTCATCGCGGCGATACGCGCGGATTTCTTGTCGTTACCGGCGATCACTTTCCATGGTGCCCAGCGGGTGTCGGTATATTTGAACATATCGTGCATCGCATCGAGATATTCGTCGCGCTTTTCCCGGTTGCGGAAATCCTCGGCGGTGATCTTCCAGCGCTTGTACGGCGTATCGAGCCGTTTGGTGAGACGTGCGTCCTGCTCTTCCTGCGTCGTGTGGAAGAATAATTTCACCAGATTGGTGCCGCCGTCGATCTGCTGCGCTTCAAACTCGTTGATCTCGTCATAGCCACGCTTCCAGTCGGCAGGCTCGCAAAATCCCTCGACTCGCTCGACCAATACGCGGCCATACCAGCTGCGGTCGAACACGCCGATTTCGCGGCTGCCCGGCAATTTCTGCCAGAAGCGCCAGAGGAAATGGCGGTCTTTCTCTTCCTTGGTTGGCGCGCCGATCGGCCAGACATCATAATAGCGCGGGTCCCATTCGCCGGTCATCCGGCGGATCGCGCCGCCCTTGCCCGCTGCGTCCCAACCCTCGAACACCAGGATCGAGCGGCTGCCGTGAATGATATGCTTGAAATGGATATGCGCCAGCCGGTCCTGCAGCGCTTCCAGAGCTTCGCTGTAGTCGCCGTCAAATTTGTCATCGGATTCATAGTCGGACAAGTCTATGGTCATTCTCACTCCGTTCACCCTGAACCTCTCAGCCCGGAGGGCGAGGCACATCAATGGCATCTATCGTCTTGTCAGTGGCTCTGACAAGCTTAGCCCGACCAGGTCAATCTATATCCGATAAGCCCAAACAACCAGACGATTAACCGCATTCATCAACTTCCGGTTTCGGCCAGTCCGGATGGTCGCAAGTCCCACTGGTCCAATGCCCGCCGATGATCGCTCACCCGCCGCAGGGATTCCGTCACTTCAGACTTGCCGCGCGAAAATCCATCCGCCTCTTCATATAGATCCAGCGCAGCTTCAAGATCGCCGCGCTGTTCCGCGCAAAGACCGCGATTGAATGTCAGCGATATATGAACCTGTCCGTTTCCAGCCGCCTCGTCCCACATCCGGCAGGCTTCTGCCGGATCACTCTTGGTCATTTTAATCGCCGCCTTGAAGAAATTGCCCTCGACTTTGGTCATGCCCTTTCGGCTTTCCAATATCCGGATGTCCCGACGATATTCTCTCGGGGCCAAATCGTCGCGGACGGCGCTGGCGGTCTGCGAGATCATAGTCCGGATCACCGATTCGCTGCTGGCAAAATCCTCGTCATCTCCGAAACATATCGTCTGTTCATTCTTGTCCGGAAAGCTCTCGGCATACAGGCGGCGTCCATCACTATATCGCGTAGCCCGCACCTGGGCACGATAATCGATGATCCGGGTCAGACAATCCACCTTGATATTTTTATGGGTGATACATTTGTCTTTGTCATCCCGCTCTACACAGCGTCGCCGTTTCGCGGTGGTTTCATATTGCTCGACGCCCGCAGAGACGTTGCCGGATAGCGACGCATCCGGGTCAACCGCCGACCGTCCGGCGATAATGACAAAATAGGGCGCATCATAGATCTTGACCGCAGTCAGCCTGTCTTCCAGTTCAAAAGCCAGAGCCCGTCCGTCCCGGCCGCCAAAACGCTCGATGGAGAGGGACTGGATTTCGGTAAATTCTGAGGAACCGGCGGGTATCATCCCTTCAATGGTGAGAACCTCCGCCTGCGCGGCAGGCATCAGCCCCGAGAAAACCATCGCGGCCGTAGCTGCTGCGGTCAATAATCTGTTCATGTCCATCCCCCCGAAGTTGGTCGTTCACAAATATTGAGACAAATATGAACGGAACATTAGCCGCTAATGATCAGTTCCGCAATCCGCTTCGGGTCCTGCATCGGCATGAAATGGGTCAGGTCGGGCAGATAAATATCGGTGCCATCAGCAAAACTGTCGGCCAGCCCGGGTGGTGTCGGCGAGCCGGCAAAATCAAAAGCACCATCGCGCTTAATCTGCGGCGCCCGCAGGACAGTGACGGGCTGCTTGATCGTATCGATCAGCGGCCACGGATCAACAGTGGTGCTGGTGGCGTAGACCGACGCCTCGGTCTGCGGTGGACAGGCCAGCTTATAGTCGCCCTGCCCGTCCGGCAGCAGACCATATTCGCAATAATCCCGCAGCACTTCCGGATCCCACAGCTTGTAGGGATGCCGGTCCTTGAAACGATCGAACATGGTATCCGGCCCGGCCCAGCTGTTCCGGCGCTTGGCGACCATCTCGTAGGTTCCACTGAAATCATCCGGGTTTTGATAGGCCTGCCGCTCCATGATAACCGGGTCGATTAACACCAGCCGCTCCAGCAGATCAGGGTGGCTGGCCGCGACCTGCAACAGACAATGGCCGCCCATGCTGTGCCCTGCCCCCGCCGCGAAGCGGATGCCGAGCGATTGCACCAGTTCAGCGGTCGCTCCGGCGATATCGGTCCAGTCGGTAATGATCGGTGCGGCGCTGCGCCCGTGGCCCAGCTGGTCAACCGCGATGACATGGGTGCCGTCCGGAAACGCAGCGACGACCTTGTCCCAGCAACGCGCGTGAAAGCCTGTCGCGTGGAGCAGCAGGATCGATGGCCCGTCGTCCGCTTTGCCCCATTCGAAATAACAGATATCGCCATGGGAAGACGCGAAATGATGCTGTTCCGGATTGATACTGGTCAATTTATAACTCCGTTCGTCTCAAGCGAAGTCGAGAGACATGGCCTTCTTCCCGTAGTGTCTCGACTACGCTCGACACGAACGAAACTGGCTATAGTGTTGAGGCTAGCCTTCCTTCGGCGGCTCGACCACACGAATATGCAATTCGCGCAACTGCTTCTGGGATACGCCGCTCGGCGCGCTCATCATCAGGTCTTCGGCTTTCTGGTTCATCGGGAACAGGACAACCTCGCGAATATTCGGTTCGTTCGCCAGCATCATCACGATCCGGTCAACGCCCGGTGCGGACCCACCATGCGGCGGCGCGCCATATTTCAGCGCGTTGATCATGCCGGAAAATTCGGTGTCGACCTGCTCCTTGGTATAGCCGGCAATCTCGAACGCCTTGTACATGATGTCGGGCCGGTGGTTCCGGATTGCGCCAGAGGACAGTTCGATACCGTTGCAGACAATATCATATTGCCAAGCAAGAATGTCGAGCGGATCCTTGTTTTCCAATGCATCCAGCTCGCCCTGCGGCATCGAGAAGGGATTGTGCGAGAAGTCGAGTTTCTTCAGCTCTTCGTCATATTCGAACATCGGGTAATCAACGATCCAGCAGAATTTGAACGCATTCTCGTCGATCAGGCCGAGCTGCTCGGCCGCACGGGTCCGCGCCAATCCGGCCAGCCTTGCCGCTTCGGCTTCCTTGCCCGCAGCAAAGAACACCCCGTCGTCAGGACCACATCCAAGGTCGGCCAGCAGTTTTGCCGTGCCGTCTTCGCCATGGTTCTTGGCAATCGGCCCGCCAGCCGCGCCTTCCTTCATGTTGATATAACCGAGGCCAGCGAACCCTTCGCTGCGTGCCCAGTCATTCATCGCGTCAAAGAATTTGCGGCTGTTCTTGCCCGCTTCCGGCGCGACAAAGGCGCGGACGGTGCCGCCGGTCGAAGTAATCTTGTCGAACAGACCGAACCCCGAGCCTTTGAAATGATCGCTAACATCCTGAATGATGATCGGGTTGCGCAAATCCGGCTTGTCATTGCCATATTTCAGCATCGATTCCTTGTAGGGAATGCGCGGAAATTCACCGGCAGGGGTAACCGAACGGCCATCGGCAAATTCCTCGAACACGCCCGCGAGGACCGGCTCCAGTGTCTGGAACACATCTTCCTGGGTGACGAAGCTCATTTCGAAATCAAGCTGGTAAAATTCGCCCGGCGAACGATCAGCGCGAGCGTCTTCGTCGCGGAAACAGGGCGCGATCTGGAAATAGCGGTCGAACCCTGCGACCATCAGCATCTGCTTGAACATCTGCGGCGCCTGCGGCAGCGCATAGAATTTGCCGGGATGGACACGGCTCGGCACGAGATAGTCGCGCGCGCCTTCCGGTGAAGAGGCGGTCAGGATCGGCGTCTGGAACTCGGTAAACCCCTGTTCGGTCATCCGGTTGCGCAGGCTGGCGATCACCTTGGAGCGCAGCATCATATTGGCGTGAACGCTTTCGCGGCGCAGATCCAGGAACCGGTAGCGCAGACGGATATCCTCGGGATATTCCTGCTCGCCGAACACCGGCATCGGCAATTCGTCAGCGGGGCCCTGCATGCTCACCGTATCGGCGACCAGTTCGACGTCACCGGTCGGCAGATTCTTGTTTACCGTTTCATCATCGCGGGCGACGACCTTGCCGGTCACCGTGACCACAGACTCAACACGTGCGCCGTCGAGCGTCTTGAACGCCTCGCTACCGGTTTCGCTGACAATCTGGGTCAGACCGAAATGGTCGCGCAGATCGACAAACAGCAGATTGCCGTGATCACGCTTGCGGTGGATCCAGCCGGACAGACGGACTTCCTCGCCGACGTGCGAAGAGCGGAGCGCGGAACAATTGTGGGTGCGATATGCGTGCATGATGGACCTTTGGAATTGGGTGCTTTCCCAGATGGAAAGATTGCACGCGTAACACAGGTCTGCGGGCCATTTGTCAAGGCTTGAGATTGTCCAAACAGGCTGCGCGCCGCGCCTGATGCGGTGTTTTGCGAGGGATAAGGCTGTCGCCGCCGAAAGCTCTGCCGCAGGCGCAAGGAGTCAGCAGCGCACGATAGGTCTGCTAAACGCTCAAGCCTGGCTGTCCTTGCGATCTTTCAGCGGATAGTGTTCGGGCCGAACCGTGGAAACATTGGGACGGTCACTCACCTTTTCCGGGGCTTGGCCGCCGGGTGTCGCGTCATCGTGCTTGTTTTCCGGTACATTGTCGGCGTCTCCATACGTTCCGCCGGCCTTGCCTGTGTCCATGCCGTAGGAACTGTCCGGCCGGTGCGGAGTGCCGGGTGCTGCCCCGGGGTTCAGCCGTTCATATTCGTGCGAATGTCCGGTTTTCTTCTTGTCAATCTTGGTCATGGGCGACTCTCCATTATGTCGTGTCATAATAGAATTACGCGGCCACCGCCGGATGGTTCCGCCCCTTACGGACAAGCTACCTCTATTGCATCCGTCGCAACGCGGACCTGGACTGGCGTAGCTGCCAGCACTTCGCCATCGATTGAAATCTTTAGTTTCGGTATGGTCTCCAGCCGAAAGGATGTTCCGGAAAATTCACGCGTGTTGGCGTTCCGGTCTCTCAGCTTGAGCGCTTTTGCAAACCAATCCCACATGAGCTGGATTTTGCTCTTTCCGACGACAGCCTGGATTACAATCTGCCCGCTGTCGATTTCCGCGTCGTCAGACAATTCCAGGCCTCCATGATAGGGTCCGTTCAAAATCCGCACTTCGGTGGACCATAATGCATGCTTTTCTGCGCCATCATCAATCATCAGCCTGAAAGGCCGGAAGCCGATGAGGCATTTCAGAGCCCAGAACAGATAGCCAAAGCGACCCAGATAGCGTTTCAAATCATGCGGCACTGTTTCCCCGATGATCGGGGAGAGGCCCAGTGATGCAGCGTTCACAAAATAATCCTCATCGATCATTCCAAGATCGATCGGTTTGCGATGCCCATGAGCGATGACGTCGATGGCTCCGTCAAGATCGAGAGGCAAGCCCAGCGTTCGCGCCGAACTATTGGCGGTGCCAAGCGGTAATATGGCAAATACGCAACCGGTACCGACAAATTCGTCCACCACGCCGGAAAGCGAACCATCGCCACCGCCGACGATGACCATCGGAGCGTTCCTGACGGCTTGCCGAACAATCGTGCGAATATCGTCTGGGTTCTCCACGGCCTGTGCGTCCAACAAATTAATGCCTGCTTTAACGAGTTTTGCTTTCGCCTCTTCGAACAGATCCTCTCCCTTGCGGGATCCGGCGTTGATAACGAGAATGGCGTCCCGAGGGAGAGAATTGGTTTTCATGGAGAGAATACGCCGCGACGGATGTTTGGATGCACGATGAAACTTCTTTAAGTTTCAACCGTTGAATCTTCATGGCCCGCATCGCACATTTATCTGACATTCACTTTGGCGCAAATGACCCGAACATCGTCGCCGCAACAATCGACTGGCTGAAAGAAAAACAGCCCGATCTCGTCATCATTAGCGGTGACCTGACACAGCGCGCACGCGAGGATCAATTTCAGGATGCCGCCGACTACCTCGGGGTGCTGCGGGATAACGGGCACAGACTGCTGGTTATCCCCGGAAACCACGATATTCCCTTATATGATGTTTTCCGGCGCTTTGCCTCGCCGCTCGGCCGGTACAAACGTCATATTGCAGAGGATTTATGCCCTTGGATGGAAACGGATGAAACCGCCATATTGGGAATCAATACCGCCCGGTCGCTCACGATCAAGGATGGCCGTATCAACCGCGACCAGATGCAGCTCATTCGCGAGCGATTCAAAGGCGTCGCGCCTCACAAAACGAGAATTCTGGTTACCCACCACCCGCTGTTCGAACTGCCGATAGGCCAAGGCAACGAGCTTAGCGAAGCCGTGGGACGACAGGAAGATGCCCTTCAGGCGATCGCCGATGCTGGTGTTCATTTGACGCTGGCAGGTCATTTTCACCGCACCTATGCCGAGGCCGCCAGCAAAATGGTGGCCGAAGCCGGGCCGACTCTGGTAATTCAGGCGGGCACGGCCACATCGACCCGTCTGCGGAATCAGGAGCCACAAAGCTTCAATTGGCTGCACGTCGAGCAAGGCAACCGGATGGAATTGCAAGTGATTGTCTGGAATGGCGAAGTTTTTGAGCGCGCAAGCCATGTCGGGTTTTCACTGGAAGGGGAGCAATGGCATTCCAAAGAGCTGTCCACCCAGGAACAGGTCACGAGTGATTTCCTCGGCTAAGAGATAAAATTAGCCGCCATCGATCGTCGACGGGCCGGGAGATGATGGGAAACAAAGCCTAAATCAACCCTAGCTTGACCAGTTCGTCATTCGCGAACACTTTCCGATCCGCCGCATCCGGTAATACCTGCGCCTGCGCCCACTTCCAGTCGGCGAAATTCTGCCCGTAATCCCGCTTCACCCGCCGCTCGTCGAGATTGTTGGTCTTGCCCCAATGGCGGGTAAAGGCGATTCCGGCATCATCCAGCGCTTCGATCACTTTCTTGTAACCCTTGTGGCTGGATTCGACATTGGGACCGTCAAAGTCGATGACGACATTGTCCGGCCAGTGGGCGGGCGCGAGCAGACCTTCGGCTTGCCGGACGAAGCGCAGGGTGACAACCGTGCCGCCACCGCCACGTCTGAAGCTATCGATAATTAAATCAAATACTTCGCTTAGTTTATTACGATCCAGTGTTACTGATCCGTTGAACAGGCTGGCAATCGGCGCATGCTCTTCGGTCGTGTGGCCCCAGGTGGCAATGGCCGGCGGATCGTCGACATCGCGATTGTTGGGATAGCCCTGCTCCATTGCGAATTGCATGATCGCGCCCTTGAACAGATCGCTCTGCGCCATTGCCTGTCCAAGCAGAGTCAGCGCGTCATAACCGGCCCCCATGTCCCGCGGCGGCGGCGGCGGGATGCTGGCGTCGAATGGCCGCTTATAGAGGAAGCGCAGCAGGCACTTTTTGTCGAAAGGGTCGAAAGGATTCAGAATAACCTGCTGGAAATAGGGCTCTTCATGCAATCCAAATTCGCATGAAAACTTCTTGAATTCGCCGCGACACAGCCAGTCGATATGCTCGCGATCGATCTTTGCCGCCTTCTGGATATTCTGCACCATATAGATCGGATCGGTCTCGATCAGCATCGCCGTGACAAAGCCCATCGCCCCTACATGGAGTTGCGCAGCGGCAAATATCCGGTCATCGCGGATGATCTCCGATCCGGTCTGGGCAATAAACGCGTCCGACAATATCGCTTTTTCCGGTGCGATCCACAATATCCGCTCGGGTGTCACCAATTGTACCGCCCGGACATGGTCCTGGATGCCGCCCGCCTGCCAGACGCTGCCGTGGGTTCCGGTGGCGCAGGCGCCGGCAAAGCTCTGGCCGTTGCTGGCACCGCCGGTACGCAGCGACCGGCCAATCTCTTCGGCACTTTCGTAAACTTCGTCAACGGTCGCACCGGCCTGCACCAGCAACAGCGATTCCGCGGCGACGTCACAATCTTCATGCAAATCTTTCGCCGACAATTTATAGGTCCGGTTGAGCCGCAAGGTTTCGACCAGCCAGCCGTCTTCCACCACGTTGATCGGCGACGGCGACCAGCCTGCCCCGATCGGCCGTACCGGAATCTGATATTGCTTTGCTTCCCGGAGCAGCGCCAATACCGTTTCTGCCACGCCTTTCAGATGCGCCCGACCATTTCTCTCGTCGCCGTTGGCCAGTTCGATCCGGTCCTTGAGATTGCATTCCGCGGTTTCGTGATAGTTGGCCCAGACTTGCTGGCCGAGATGAACAATCCGCGCCATCAGGCTTCTCCCACGTCATGGTCACCAGCATAGCAGCGATAGGCAATGCTGACCTTCCGGACGAAGCCGAAGGTTAGCAGACAGACCAGAACAGCCTTCCCGGTCATGAAAAAGCGCATGTCGTTGATGCCGAGTTGGTAGCAGTCATCAACTTGCAGCGATCGCCCTCGCCGCGAAGCAAAACCCCAGGCCAATATCGTGATCTCGATTGTCTTGCCGCCGACCGGTCGCGGATCGGCAACCGCCAGACAGGCATCACCCCACAGCGCCATAATCTGCCCAAGCAATAGCAGCGCCAATGCACCAATCAGAACCAGTGACCAAAATGTCATGATTTCCCCCAAATTTTATCCTGCACCCACGAATTGTTTGCGGGATGAGCCGCCCGCTGTATAGGATAAAAATGCACATCCATAATTTGCTGACGACCAATCAGGACATCGCCGATATCTGCACTCGCTTTGCGACTGCCGACTTCGTGGCAGTTGATACCGAATTCATGCGCGAGAATACCTATTGGCCCATTCTCTGCCTCATTCAGATTTCCGATGGCAAGGAAGCCGCCGCGATTGACCCCTTGGCCAAGGGTGTAGACCTCGGTCCGCTGATGGAATTATTGGTCAATAATGAAAATGTGCTCAAGATTTTTCACGCCGGTGGACAGGATGTCGAAATCATTCACAATATGACCGGCAAGACCCCCCATCCGATTTTCGACACCCAGATTGCGGCGATGGCAATCGGCCAGAGCGAGCAGATCGGCTATGCCAATCTCGTGGATAGCTGGCTCGGCATCACCTTGGACAAAGGTGCACGCTTTACCGACTGGTCGCGGCGGCCGCTCAACGCACGCCAGCTGGAATATGCAATCGCGGATGTGACGCATCTAGCAGATATTTTCCCGAAAATGCTCGATAAATTGCGCGAAACCGGCCGCGGCATGTGGATCAACGCCGAGATGGAAAAGCTCGCGGATCCCGAAAATTATATCAATGATCCGGAAAAATCCTGGCTGCGGGTAAAGTCGCAAGGCCGCAATCTGGAGATGCTGGGAAGGCTGAAAGCAATCGCCGCCTGGCGGGAGATTGAGGCCCAGTCGAAGGACTTGCCACGCGGGCGGATCATGCGCGACGAAACACTCGCAGACATTGCTGCCAACCCGCCTAGGGACCAGACCAAGCTGGGACAGGTCCGCGGTTTATCGGCCGGCTGGAAAAACAACGACATCGGCGCACGCTTGATGGAAGTGATCGAACAGGCGGAGCCTCTGTCACGGGACGATTTGCCCCTGAAAGTCGGCCGGCGCCCCAAAAATGGCAAGTCCAATGCTCTGGTAACCGATCTGCTCAAATTATTGCTCAAGATCCGGTCAGCGGAAATGAATGTCGCATCCCGTCTGCTGGCCCGCGCCGACGATCTGGAACGTATTGTCGCCGGAGAACGCGAAGATGTTCCACTCCTCGAGGGCTGGCGCTTTGAAGAATTTGGCAGGGACGCGCTGGATCTGGTCGAAGGCCGGGTGAGCTTCACGGTCAAGGACGGCAAGCTCAAAATGACCCACCAGCAGGAAGGTGACAGCGCTGAAGCGGAATAGCTAGACGGCGATCATCACCGGCTCCAACCCCATCATGTTTGCGAGATGGCCGTGACGTTTGGCAACCGCATCACCATAAAGATGGACTAGGTCACCGGAGATCGTCAGCTCGAGTTTCTTTCCCGACTTGCGGATTTGCGTTTGTTCCAGCGGATTGCGGGTGCCGCCGCTGAGCCGCTGCGCCAGCCGCATCGCAAGCCCCCAACTGATCGCACGCTGGGTTGCCTGTTCACTGGCGAGCTTGCCGCCGCCGGGGAATATGTAATTGCCGCCGCCGAAACTGGTAAAGAGCGCCTGCCCCAGCATCTCGCGTTCCGGACCGCTGATGGCCACCCAGTTGCCATGCAGCCCGATTTCCAGTCCCCGCTCTGCCCGGAAATTCGGATTCGCCCGCCACGCGACATCGCCCAGATTGCAGGCGGCCTGACGGATACGATGCCATTCGACCGGTTCATCAGAAAAAATGTCGGCAATCCATTTGCCGAGCAATTTGCTGTTCGCCGGGAAACGGGCTTGTGCCGCTCCGGCATCTTCGGTCGCCAGCAAGAGCGGATCCCGTGCCGTTTCCTGCTTGCTGATGCTCTGGTACAATAGGCCTTCCCGCACGCCATAAGCGGAAACCACCATCTTGCTGCTGTTCAGATAGCGCACCAGCATCGACAACAGCCAGGCCGCATCCTTGAGCGTCGGTATCCGCGACGTAGACAGGCCGGGCACATTCTTCAGCTTGTCCCGGTTCAATTGAGCCAGCCGGCTGACCAGTCGCTGTGCGCGGCGCGGTTCCATTTCGTAATTGTGAATAACGGGAAGCGGATAATGGCTGTCAAACATGTCAAGCCGCGCCAGCGACCGCCAGGAACCACCCACCAGATAGAAGGGAAGCCCTTGCGCCTGCTTCTCCCAGCCGGTCTTTTTGAGCATCTTGCGCACTTGAGTTTTCAGAGCATCCTGTCCCTTGGCGCGCAGATCGGCGACCCTCAGCACACCAAGCGGGAAGGAAAAGCGTTCCAGAACCTTGCCTTTTTCGACCATCGCCAGCTCCAGGCTGCCGCCGCCCAGATCACCGACTATGCCCTTGGCATCCGGTATTCCCGAGATGACACCCAGCGCTGCCGATTCGGCTTCTTCTTCCCCTTGCAGAACCGCCACATCATAGCCGATCTCGCGCGCGGCTTTCAGCAGATCCTTGCCGTTGCTGGCATCCCGCACCGCAGCCGTGGCGAAACTCTTGATGCTGTCGACTTCCATTTCCACACAAAGGCGATGGAAACGCTTCAGGCCGCGCACGGCGAGTGCCATGGAATCCTTTGCAATCGCTCCGGTGGTCGACAATTCCTTACCGAGGCCGGCCATCACCTTTTCATTGAATAATATCGCCGGAACCCTGGCGGGCCCCTGGTAGACAACCAGCCGAACCGAGTTCGAGCCGATATCGACGATTGCCGTACGCTGGCTGCCGTGTTTCTTTCTCGTTTGAACGGATCGAGACCCAGCAGCTTTTTGCACCAGCACCCCGGTCACGCCTTTTTCTTGCGGCGGCGCAAGCTGAGGCGCGGCACTGCGTTGCTTTTCTTGAGCGCCTTTCCACGTCCGGAGAGCGATGGATTGGTCATGAAATAGCGATGCAGGTTGAACGGCTTGTCGGACGGCTTCACCCGCGTGTAGCTGCCGTCGGAATTCAGCTCCCAGCTCTGCTCGTCATCGATCAGATTGGCCACCATGACCTGATCCAATATCTGGTCATGGACGGTCTTGTTGGTGATCGGCATCATATATTCCACACGCCGGTCCAGGTTGCGCGGCATCCAGTCAGCAGACGAAATATAGAGTTTCGCGCCGTCATTGGGCAAATCCTTGCCGTTGCCAAAGGCCCAGATACGGCTGTGCTCGAGAAAGCGGCCGACCACTGACTTTACCCGGATATGATCCGACATGCCCGGTACGTCAGGCCTGAGGCAGCAGATACCCCGAACCACCAAATCGATTTCGACACCGGCATTGCTCGCCTGATACAGTTTTTCTATCAGCGCCGGATCAACCAGCGAATTCATCTTGGCCCAGACCATGCCGGGCTTGCCGGCACGGACATTGGCAATTTCCTGATCGATCAGTCCCATCAGGTCGTTCCGCATATCGCGCGGCGACATGGAGATGAGTTCCAGCGCTTTCGGCTCAACATATCCGGTGATATAGTTGAACAATTGCGCCGCATCGCGCGCGGCCCTCGGGTCAGCGGTGAAGAAGCTGAGATCAGTATAGATTTTGGCGGTTATCGGATGATAATTGCCGGTACCAAAATGGCAATAGGTGCGATAGCCTTCCTGCTCCTTGCGTACGACCATCGATATTTTGGCGTGGGTTTTCCATTCGATAAATCCGTAGACGACCTGCACACCGGCGCGCTCCAGAGCGCTCGCCCAGAGCAAATTCTGTTCTTCGTCAAAACGCGCCTTGAGCTCGACGATTGCGGTCACCGATTTACCCGCTTCAGCGGCATCGATCAGCGCTCGTATGACGGCAGATTGCTTGCCTGCACGATATAGCGTCTGTTTGATCGCCACCACATCGGGATCGGCAGCGGCTTGCCGCAGAAACTCAATCACCACCTCGAACGATTCATAGGGATGATGGACGAGGATATCCTTGTCCCGGATCGCGGCAAAACAGTCACCGCCATGATCGCGAATGCGTTCGGGAAAACGCGGACTGTAAGGCGTAAATTTGAGATCCGGGCGATCTTCATCGACCAGTATGTCGAGATCACCGACACCGACCAGTCCATTGATGCGGCTTTCGGTGGCACCGTCGTCGAGCAGATTTTCACGCAACATTGCAATCACCGGTTCGGCGAGATTCGGCCCCATTTCCAGCCGGATTACATCACCGCGCCGACGGCGTTTGATGGCACTGCGGAAATAGCGGACAAGATCTTCAGCCTCTTCTTCTACCTCGATATCGCTGTCGCGGATGATCCGGAAAAGGCCGCTGTTTTTCACCGTATAGCCGGGAAAAAGTATGTCAGAAAATGCCTGGATTGCCGTCTCGACCGAAACGTAAATCGCCGACACCCCGGGCAAGCGGATGAAACGGGCGAGCCCCGACGGAATCATCACCAGTTCCCTGATGCCCTGATTATCCGATTCCCTCACCAGATCGAAAACCAGACTCAACCCCTTGTTGGGGATGAACGGAAAGGGATGGGCCGGATCGAGCGCTTGCGGGGTCAGCACCGGAAATATCTGGTCGATGAAATGCTGTCTCAACCAGGCTTTCGAGTCATCGGGAAGTTCGCTCACCGCCGAGACAAAAATATCTTCGTCTGCAAGCGTCTTCGACAGAGCCGCCCAGACCCGTTGCTGATGTTCTATCAACAGATCCGTTCTGGCAGCTATGGCGTCCAACTGCTGCGTAGCGGTCAGGCCATCGGCGGAACGTTCCTCTATCTTCTGGCGATATTGTCCGACCAGTCCGGCAAAGCGAACCATGAAGAATTCGTCGAGATTGCTGCCCGATATCGACAGGAAGCGCAGCCGCTCGAGCAATGGATGAGCGCTGTTCTCGGCCTCTTCGATAACCCGCTCGTTAAAACCCAGCCAGCTTATTTCCCGGTTGAAATAGCGCTTGCTGCTATCTTCCGGCATTCCACTGGCCTCAGCATCTACAGGCAATATCTCCGCGTCCGGCGACTCTGTAGCAGGGTTTTCCATGGGCTAAATATCCACCTTCTCATCGTCAGCAGCAAAAAAGCCGAGCGCCGATTTCGCGATTGCCAAGTTTATCGGTTTCCGGGACTCAATCGCTAGCGAGTCCATTTTTTGCGCCAGTTCAAGCACCATGGCATAGGACCGAACCATGCGCTTTTCCAGATAGCGCAACGCATCCTGAGATATTGTCAGCCCGCGTATGGCGAAATATTTCTGAAAGAGTCCGTCGATCATCGCTTGATCGGGAGCGCCAATTTCAACATGCAGCGACGCGGCCAGACGGGATTTCAGATCCGGAAGAGTGATCCCCCACTCCGACACCGGCTTGGCCGACAAAATTAAAAGCGGCTTTTGCTCGCTGTTGGCGCGATTCCAGAGATGGAATATCTCTGTGTCCTTATGATCTGCAGCATCGTCGAGGGAGAGCCCGCCGCTCTCCGATTCGAACGCTGCGGCCATCGTGGTTTTGCCAGAGGCTTCGGGACCGGTCAGAATCAACGTATGATGCACCCAATCCTGCCAGTTCTGCAAATGCCTGTGCACTTCGGCATTGGCAGCGGTCACCAGATATCCCCCCTGATCCGGCGACGGTTTCTGTTCGAGAGGGAGGGCTATCTGACTCATGGTCCCGTTATATTATTGTCCGGAGCGACTGATACGCAAGGCGCCCGCTCCTTGCTGGACTTGCCAGCCTTGTGCCCGAAGCGCCTGGGCCAGCGTCGAAATATCACCTCTGTACGTCACGCTCATGACAGACACACCGCCCAGAGCAAGGCTGGATGTCGAAGCGGACGTGACACCCGGGATCGACCGCACCGATGTTTCACCGCGCCCGACAGCGCCGACATCCGGCGTATCGAATTGCAGCGAAATGCTGGTCGCGGCAGCCGGAGCCGACACGGGCGCTTCTCCGCCTGGTTCGGACGCGCTGGTAGCCGCTGCGGTTGCCGAATTATCGCCCTCACCGACCTCGACAGCCAGTTCGTCATCCAGATCAAAATCATCAAGATTCAGTTCGTCGAGATTGAAAGGATCCTCAATGATCAGCGACTTGTCGGTTTTCAAAATGCCGCGCGACAAGGCGCTCGAATAGATATTATCCAGTCGTACGATGCCCTGATCCATCATCTTGGGAATATCTTCGCTCCGATCCACTTTCAGGGTGAAGCTGTCGATATATCTGTTGTCGGGACCGTAGCGGGCGGTAAAGCGGCCCGTCACCGGTCCTCCGGGATATTTATAGGTGAGCCGGACGATCGGGATGATGACATCCGCTGCGCCAAACTGATCAAGGATATTGCGCCACCATCGGCGACTCGGACGATTAGCCTGACCTGCCGTCAACACCAGCGATTCGCTATCCGATCCATAAGGGCGCACATAGTCGATAGCGCTGTCGCCCGAGCGGAATCGCGCCCAGGCCTTTTGCCATTCGGTGCGGCTTTCGAATACCTGGGGAGAGCCTCCGCTCCACATGATCGGCAGCACCAGCAGCGGCGGCGATCGTAATTTCCGGCCGCCAACACCCAGTATCGATCCTGTTCTGGCACGATCAAACATCACGCCGAGCGTGGCGATATAGCGTTTAGGTCCGATCTGCTCCTGCTCGACGATGATTGCGGAGACGATTGTATTGAGAGTACCGTCAGGCAGGCCGGCGGTTTCTCCACCCTGCGTCCGTTTGTAGAGCATCTTCCAGGCTTTGCGCTGTGCTTCCTCCCAGCCTTTTCTGCGCGCATCAAAAGCATTGTCGCCATGGACATCGACTTCTACGCCCATCACTTCGAAATCTCCGGAGCTGGCCAATGGCGCGACGCCGCGCTGGGTGCCTTCCAGCTGGGCATAGACAACCGTTCCGGCGAGCACAGTCACAACGGCAATAGCGGCGGCAATCTTGACCCGGAAGTTACTCAATAAACTCATTTGCGCCCTTTTGACGATTATGGCGTGGAAATCCAGCCGCGACTTGTCTAATCGCTCAAGTTATGAGTGAAAAGCAAAATGAGCCGGATTCGTACACCTATGCAAAAGCGGGTGTGTCCATCGAAGCGGGCAATGCCCTGATAAAAGCAATCGCGCCTCTGGCAAAAGCCACCGCGCGTGCGGGTGCCAACGCCGAACTCGGCGGCTTCGGGGGATTTTTCGACCTGAAAGCGGCGGGCTATCAGGACCCTCTGCTGGTCGCTGCCAATGACGGTGTCGGAACAAAGCTCAAGCTGGCGATAGATTATGACCGCCATGACACGGTCGGCATCGATCTCGTCGCCATGTGCGTCAATGATCTGATCGTTCAGGGTGCGGAACCCCTGTTCTTCCTCGACTATTTTGCCACCGGCAAACTGGAAAACGGCATCGCAGAACGAGTCGTCGCTGGGATCGCCGAGGGCTGTAAAATGTCTGGCTGCGCACTGATCGGTGGCGAAACGGCAGAAATGCCCGGCATGTATGCCGATGGCGACTATGATCTCGCCGGTTTCTGCGTCGGCGCAGTCGAGCGCGAAAAAGCCGTTACCGGAGCGACAATCGAAACGGGAGATATCCTGCTTGGGCTCGAATCCTCGGGCGTGCATTCCAACGGATTCTCACTTGTCCGTCGGCTGGCCGCAGACAAGGGCTGGAGAATGGATCGCCCGGCCCTGTTCAACCCGGACATATTGTTGATCGAAGCCTTGATCGCACCAACCCGGATCTATGTGAAGTCGCTCCTGCCGCTTATGCAATCGGGGCGGATCAAGGCCCTTGCCCATATCACCGGAGGCGGTTTGCTGGAAAACATCCCGCGCGTGTTGCCGGATGGCATGCACGCCCATGTCGATGCGTCAAACTGGGATCAGCCGCGTCTGATGGCCTTCCTGCAGGCGCAGGGCAATATCGAGCCGGAAGAAATGGCGCGGACGTTCAATTGCGGCATCGGCATGGTGCTGGCTGTGTCGCCCGACGAAGCGGGCGCAATCACATCGGACCTCGAGGCGGCTGGCGAGACAGTCCACAGGATCGGCGATGTCCGTGATGGACCCAAAGGTTGCTCGGTATCGGGCGCACGCGGCATATGGTCGGCAACGGACGACTGGACCGCCACCCACAATGGCTGAAAAAGCCAAAATCGCGATTTTAATTTCCGGCCGCGGGTCAAATATGGCGGCGATGGTCTATGCCGCCAAGTCATCCGACTGCCCCTATGAAATCACGCTCGTGGCGACCAATGATCCTGATGCCTCCGGCCTGAAGCTGGCCGAGGCAGAAGGCATCGCCACCTTTGCTCATCCGCACAAAGGCCTGACGCGCGAAACGCATGACGGCATCATGCACGATGCTATCGTCGCATCTGGCGCCGAATATGTCGTACTGGCCGGCTATATGCGGATCCTCAGCGATGGCTTTGTCAGGAAATGGGCGGATCATATGCTCAATATCCATCCCAGCCTGCTCCCGAAATACAAGGGTCTCGACACCTACCAGCGCGCTATCGATGCTGGTGACGGTGTCGCGGGATGCAGCGTACATCTCGTCACCGCGGAACTGGATGACGGCCCGGTGCTGGCCCGAACCGAGGTCGCAATTCTCCCGGAAGATGATGCCGACAGACTGGCCAGCCGGATATTGATAGCCGAACATCAACTTTATCCATCGACACTGGCCAAATATGTCACTCGCGAGGCCGACCCGGACTGGATCTTGGAGCAGATTCGCGAGCGTGCGCTGGCGCTCGAGGAAACCCACGAGCGGGAAAGTTTCGGTTCCCCCGGCTGGCGGGTTGGCAGCGAGAAAACCGGCAAATATTTCGCCTATTTCACCCAGAAATTGCACGGCGAAGCGAGCATTGGTTTGCTCGTCAAAACAACCGGAATGGATGAACAGGCCGCTCTGATCGATGCCGACCCCGACTTATATTATGCACCAAAATTCTATGGAAAATCTGGCTGGATCGCGATCCGCCTGGACACCGGCCGCACCGATTGGGACCATATTGCAAGCCGACTTTACAGCAGCTGGCAACAGGTCGCGCCAAAGCGGCTCACCAAGATGATCGCGATCGCCGATCAATTTTAGGAAAAAGTGCATCACGGGCTGACAATCTTTGGACAACAAGGAGGAGGGAGAAATGTTATCCAAATAGTCTGCGGCCCGAATTGGGAAAAGAAACTCCAGCCCGCGATGCATGTTTATAGATAGATCGTGACCAGCACCAAATCTATACGGCCCTAGGACCGTATGACTACATTCCCGCTTCTACAGCCAACCGGACCATGTCCGCCGCGCTCGGGACATCGAGCCGTTTCATCAGGATCGAACGATGCATTTTCACGGTCCGCTCGCTGAGACCCAGTTCATGCGCGATCTGTTTGTTGAGCAGTCCTTTGGCGATGAACTGCAGCACTTCCCGTTGCCGTTTCGACAGGTCTTTCACAATCCCGACAGCCCGCATCCGCCGCGCTCTCGCCAGGCTCGGCACATCGGCATCGATTTCCACCTGTGATCCGAGAAAATATTCCAGTTCGCCTTCTTCGTCGAACAAGGGAGCCACCAGCACAGCATTCTGAAAAGGCGTGCCATCCCTCTTGTAATTTAAAATCTCGACCAGAACGGACTTTTGCTGCCTTACGCCGCGCCGGATTTCCTCTGTCAGCCAGGGCTTTGTCTCTTCGCCAGACAGAAAACGACAATTTCGACCGATAATGAAGTCCCGGTCATAGCCCGTCAGTTCCACGAAGGCATCATTGACGGCGACAAGCGGATTGTCCGGCAACCGGGGATTGCTGACCACCGAGGCAATCGGGCTTTTTTCGATCAACCCCATCACCGAGGCCGTTGGCAAATCCGATTTGGAAATCGCCATCTGATTTTTCATGCTGGAATTTTGTTCACGCTCCATATCGCGAAGCTACTCGACATACATGGTTAAACGCAAGTGGTAGAGCGAAATGGTAGCGGACCGAGATTGATTTCCAGTGGGGACGGAGTTTGAGCGTAAGGGCATATAATCACAACTCCTCAGGTCAGTAGCGAGACATTCCCCCCTGCGGCAGTTGTATCAATACAGACGTGCCGTTCGACCAGACACTGGTGGCCGAAATTCTCTTCGGTGATTATCGGGATAAGCGGTCCATCCCGTTCGGCAAGCGCCTTCCGGATGGATCGGATATCGTCAATGTCACTCCAGCAGACAACGGCGTCCACACCGGTCAACGCGGACAAAGTTTCGCGAGGCATAAATCCGTCGATGGCTTGCTCTCCCTTAGCGCCAGGAACGCAGATCAGCGATACACATCCTTGCTGATGCGCCGTTTCCGCCTGCATTGCAGCATCTTCCGGCGTTGGGCCGAGGCACAATATCGTTCCCCGCGCATAAGTGAACAGCTCGTTCGATTCCCCGGTAGGTCCGGGCATGATCTCGGAACTGCGTGGTCGCGTATCGACCGCCGGCAGATTGTCCAATGCCTTTTGCACCGCTTCAAGGCTCAGTTCCTCGTCACGAACCACTGGCGATACCGGTCTGGAGCCTTGATAAAAGCGCGGCAGATAATGCGGGCCGCCAGCCTTGGGACCAGTACCGGAAAGGCCTTCGCCGCCAAAGGGTTGCGAACCGACAACAGCACCCACCTGGTTGCGGTTAACGTAGATATTCCCGACCTTCATCGCGCTGGTCAATTTGTCGATCCGCCGCTCGATCCGGGTCTGCAAACCAAAGGTCAGCCCATATCCGCGGCCGTTGATATCATGGATGGCTTTGTCGAGTTCGCCACTTTTGAATGTCGCGACATGCAGGACTGGTCCAAATATCTCTTCGTCGAGATCGTTGATCCCGTCGACCTTGATCACCGCTGGACCGACGAAGTGGCCCTCATCGGGACTGTCCAGCTGCTTGAGCAATCGGCCGTCCACATGGGCAGCGGCAATATGCGCGCTGATCTTGTCGTGCGCCGTCTGATCGATAACCGGTCCAATGTCGGTCGACAGCCACCACGGGTTGCCCATCTCCGTTGCATCCATTGCACCGTAGAGCATGTTCAGAAATGGCTCTGCGACATCTTCCTGCAGATAAAGCACCCGCAACGCCGAGCAACGCTGGCCGGCAGACTGGAACGCCGACGTGATAATATCGCGAACCGATTGTTCCGGTAACGCGGTTGAATCCACGATCATGCAGTTCAGGCCGCCGGTCTCGGCGATCAGCAGCGAGTCTGCCTGTCCATTTTCAGCGATATTCCGGTTTATCGTCTGTGCTGTTGTAGTGGAGCCGGTAAAAACCACGCCATTGATGCGGACGTCACCGCTGATTGTGGCCCCGACCGTGGCGCCGGCGCCCGGCAGCAACTGCAAAGCAGCCGGAGGCACGCCGGCTTCGTGCAGCAAATTGGTAGCAAGCGCAGCAATAAGCGGCGTCTGGTCCGCCGGTTTTGCCAACACTCCATTGCCGGCAGCCAGAGCCGCCGCGACCTGACCGGTGAAAATCGCCAGCGGGAAGTTCCAGGGCGAAATGCAGCTGATTATGCCGCGCGGCTTGCTTGCCGGGTGCTTCTCCGCTTCCTTGGCGTAATAACGCAGGAAGTCGACCGCCTCGCGCAATTCGGCGATCGTATCGAACTGGGTTTTGCCCGCTTCCCGCGCCAGCAATGCGAAAATTTCGCCGTGATGATGCTCGTAAAGATCGGCAGCCCTGCGCAGGATTGCAGCGCGCTCGGCCACGGGCGCATCCCAGACCCGCGCATCTTCTATCGCTTCAAGCGCCTGTTTTTCATCCGCCTCGATCACTTCGCCGACCTGACTGTCGTCGCGCCCCGGATTGAATATCTTCCGTGCGGTTCCGCTGGTTACGGGTCGCACGGTGATTGGCGAGGACCGCCACAGTTTTTCAGCAAAGGGCGCGCGCTCGCCGACATATTCATTCATGTCGGTACGATTGGCCAGATCCCAGCCGCGCGAGTTCACGCGCTCAGGCTGGTACAGATCGGCCGGTTTGATAATCTTCGACTCGCTGGCCTGCTGGTCGGCCTTCAGCGTCTCGAACGGATCGGTTGCGATCATTTCGGCGGCCACGGTATGATTGGCCAGCTGGTTTACAAAGGAAGAGTTCGCCCCGTTTTCGAGCAGGCGGCGCACCAGATAGGCGAGCAATTCGCGATGTTTGCCGACCGGCGCATAGATCCGTGACCGGACTTTTTCATTGCGGAGCAACGCATCATGCAAAGTTTCGCCCATGCCGTGCAGCCGCTGGAATTCAAAATCCTGCTGGTTTCCGGCCATTTCCAATATCGCCGCAACGCTGTGCGCATTATGCGTGGCAAATTGCGGATAGATGCGATCGGTCATCTTCAGCAGCTGGGACGCGCAGCAAATATAGCTGATATCGGTCGCCGATTTGGTTGTGAATACCGAAAAGTCGGGCACGCCATCCATTTGCGCGCGCTTGATCTCGCTGTCCCAATAGGCACCCTTGACCAGACGCACCATGATCTTTCGGTCGAGCTGGGTCGCCAGCGAATAGAGCCAGTCGAGCACAAAGCTGGCCCGCTTGCCAAAGGCCTGCACGACAACGCCAAAGCCGTCCCAGCCAGCGAGCCGCGGATCGCTGAGCACCATCTCGATCATGTCGAGCGATATCCCGAGACGATAGGCTTCCTCGGCATCAATGTTCAGCCCGACATTGGCATCGCGGGCAGCGCGCGCCAGTTCACCGACACGATCGGCGAGTTCGGGAACCGCTTTTGCCTGCTGGCTCATTTCGTACCGGGGATAAAGCGCCGATAATTTGATCGACAGTCCCGGATTCTCCCGCAGGTCATCAGAGACAGCAACCTTGGCGATTTCCTTGATCGCGTCAGCATAAGCGGCGAAATATTCATCCGCACCTTCCTGCGTAATCGCGGCCTCTCCGAGCATGTCATAGGAGTAAGTTGCGCCCCTGGCCTTCCACTTCTCCGCCCGCTTCAGCGCCAGCTTCATATCTTCCCCGAGCACGAACTGATTGCCCAGTTCTTTCATCGCCTGTCGCACCGCCACCCGGATCACCGGCTCGCCCAAGCGCTTGATCGCGCCGCGGAGAGCGTCAAGCGGCCCCCGGCTTGCCGGCTTGTTGATCACGCTACGCGTCATCTCCAGCGCATAGGTCGACGCGTTGACCAGCGAGCTTTCCGACTGCCCGATATGCTCACGCCAGTTGGACGGGCCGATCTTGTCCTCGATCAGCGCATCAATCGTCTGGCTGTCCGGCACGCGCAACAGCGCCTCGGCCAGTGTCATCAGCGCCAGCCCCTCGTCGGTCGACAGACCATATTCGCCCAGAAAACTCTCGGTCAATGTCGGACCGGAAGCGCTCCGCACGTCCCGGACAACCTGAATCGCCCGCTCCTGAATCCGCTTGCGAGTCTGCTCATCCGGACCAAAATTCGAGATCAGATGCTCCAGAATTTCGGCTTCGTCGGAGCGATGATGCGTACGAATTTTTTCCCGGTAGTCCATCAAAGTATTCATGGATCAAAGACTTCCTAATAATTGTGCTGACATGTTTTTCGATCGGGGGATTCAAATGTCATTGTGAGACCGGACAAAGATCAACGATTGGGGCGTATTGATCGGTTGCCAGAGGATAACCGATTATCTCACTTCCGGTTGCAAACGCAACCTTTGTCGGATGGCGAGCGAAAATTGCACTTCGATATCGCGAGATCTCGGCCGATCAAAGATAGCGAGACTCTGGCCACTGTCTGCCGGTCTTTGTTACCAAGCGCGAACTCAACCAATCCCGCGCCGCGACGCAAACTTTACAGAAATGACCAGTTTTGTTTTCCGTGACTTTTGTCCGGAAGCCGCGGATTGTCTGGATTGTCGGGTCACCCACGGTGTGGCGAGTGTAACCTTTGGGGCGGCGGCGATATCCGGCCCGCCTGATCCATGCGGGCGTGCGGGAGGGTTTTCGTCCTCTCCCGATTGTCAAAGAGCCTGGTCCGGGCGTGGCGAAGGACCGGGCGAGAAGATAAGCGATGAAGGTCGGCGTAGGAAAGGGCTTTTCAGGAGATAGCGGGGCAGTTGGATGAAACTGCCCCGCTGTCTCGAGACTGGTGCGGCCTTGGTCCCGACATGACGAGCAACATCTCGCTCTGCCGGGACGATATGGGCGCGCCTTTAGCTCACATTGGTTGTGCGCAGATAAGGCCGGTGCTCGGTCCATCCCTGCGGGAACAGGCCCTTCGCCTCTTCGTTGCCGATTGACGGCGGAATGATCACATCCTTGCCGATCTGCCAGTCAGCCGGCGTGGCGATGCGTTTTCTGTCGCTGAGTTGCAGCGCATCAATGACCCGCAATATTTCATCGAAATTCCGGCCCACGCTCATCGGGTAGGTCATGGTCAGGCGAACCTTCTTCTCGGGGTCGATGATGAACACCGACCGGACCGCCGCGGATTCGCTTTCGTCGGGGTGGATCATGTCATAAAGCTTGGCGATCGAAAGATCCGCATCGGCGACGATCGGAAACTTCAGATCGGTATTCTGGGTGTCGTTGACATCCGCGATCCATTTCCGGTGCTCTTCGGCGGTGTCGGTCGACAGGCCGAGCGGTTTTGTGTTGCGCGCCTCGAATTGGTCGGCGAGCTGAGCCGTGCGGCCCATTTCGGTGGTGCAGACCGGGGTAAAATCTGCCGGGTGGCTGAAGAAGAAAACCCAGCTGTCTCCAGCCCAGTCGTGCAGGCTGATTTCTCCATTCTGGGTATCGACAGTGAAGTCGGGGGCGGTGTCTCCAATATGTAAGCTCATTGTGGTTCCTTTCTGATTGTCAGGAACCATTAGCCCGAGAAGCATAGTTACACAAATTCAATTTAACGATTACATTAATCGTTAAATTGTCTTATTTATAAAAAGATCGCTCCGTCTCCTGCCCGTCAAACTGTCAGGGAACCACGCCCTCCACCACCGACTTCGCGTTATCGACACGGATGGCCGCGCCATTGATGAACTTGCTTTCGTCGGAAGCCAGGAACAGCACCGTATTGGCAATGTCATCCGGTTCACCCAGCACGCTTGGCGCCGGGCCTTCGCTCGAGGGCCGCAAATCGTCGCGGCCCATGACCTTGGGTCCAATGGCCTCGACCATCGGCGTCAATATGCCCGCTGGATGGACGCTGTTGCAGCGAATATTATATTTGTTGTTCGCGCAATGGACCGCAACGCTGCGGGTCAGGCTTTCGATCGCGCCCTTGGCCATCGAATAGGCGACGACAATCGGCTCGCCGATGATCGAGGCGATCGAACACATGTTGATGATCGCGCCGCCGCCTGAGGCCTTCATCGCCGGTACCGCATATTTGCAGCCATAAAAAGCGCCATCGGCGCTGACCGCCATGACGAAGCGATATTCCTCGGTCGTTTGCGTCTCGATCGTTCCGGGTTCGACCACGCCGGCATTATTGACCAAAATGTCGAGTCTGCCGTGGCGCGAGACGACGTCGGCGACCAGATCTTCCCAGCCTTGTTCATCGCGGACATCCTGCAGCTGGAATTCCGCGGCATCGCCTATTTCTCCGGCGACCCGATGACCATTTTCTTCATCCATGTCGGTCAGGATGACGGTCGCACCTTCGCGTGCGAACATCCGGGCATCGGCTTCGCCCAGTCCCTTGGCCGCGCCTGTTATTATTGCCACTTTGCCTTGCAGTCTGCCCATGCTTTATCTCCTCATCAGATATTGGTTTCAGGCTAGGACCAGAGTCAAATAATAACGACTGACAAAATTAGGAGATATCAAGCATGTACACAATGGAGCAACTGTCGGCACGCGAGGAAATTCGCGATATCCTGCACCGTTATTGCAAGGGGATCGATCGCCGCGACTGGCCGCTCGTCCGCTCCTGTTTTGCCGATGACCATGTCCACAAACATGGCGACTATGAAGGGCCGCCGGACGAATTTATCGGCTTTGCCAGCCAGACACTGGAAAATATCCCGGGCACCCATCACTCGATCTCCAATGTCCATATCGACCTGTCGGACGACGGCAACAGCGCCACCACCGAGGCCAATTTTGTTGCCTATCACTATATCGAGGCTGGCAATCCGGACTTCCATGCCTGCCACGGCAGCAGCAAGGCCACCGACTGGATCGTCGCCGGCCGCTATTGCGACACGCTGGAAAGACGCGATGGCGGCTGGATCATCGTTCGCCGCAACGCATTTCACGACTGGGAACGTTCGGAAGAGGCGACCGGCGCAGCGCTGACGGTGGGGAACCATGTGGGCTGAGCGGTTGGACATGCTAGCGCCTTAAACGCTATCACTGCCTCGGAGCAGACGATAAGGATGTAGCCGGAACGCCTGCTCCGAGAGCTTTTCTAGACGAGCAAATAGCCACCATCGACCGTTATAATTTCGCCGGTCATGAAGGCCCCTGCGCTGCTGGCCAGCAAGAGTGCCGGTCCCATGATATCCTCATCATGCCCCCAGCGGTGCAGCGGTATCATTTTGATTTCCCGTTCATATTGTTCCTTGTCTTGTTCGACGAGGCTGGTCATTTTGGAATGGAAGCGTCCGGGCGCGATTGCGTTTACCCGGATATGATCATCGGCCAGCAGACTGGCGAGATTGCGGGTCAGTTGGTGGATAGCCGCTTTCGACGTGCCATAGCTGATGCCGCTTCCGGCGCTTCCCATGATTCCCGCTATGGAACCAATGTTGATGACGGAGGCGCTTTTCTCTGCCGTCGCCTTGGCTTTTAACAATGGCAAAAGTTGCTGTGTCAGGAAGAACGGCGTCTTCACATTGAGGTCCATGACCTTGTCCCAGCCTATTTCGGGGAATTCTTCTACCGAGGCGGTCCAGCCGGTGCCGGCATTATTGACCAGCACATCGATATGATTCTCCCGTTCCGCCAGCGCCTTTGCGAATTCTACGATTGCTTCTCCGCTACTCATGTCGCCCGGAAGCGCGACGCAATCACCGCCAGCGTCAAGTCCGGACAGTTCTTCGGCAGTTTGCTGACATTCCCCGGGTTTACGAGCGGTGATATATACTTTTTTCGCTCCTGCCTGCAGAAAGGCGCGCGCCATGGCTTTCCCCAACCCTCTGGAGCCTCCCGTTATGACGCAGACTTTATCGTGCATCGAAAATAGATTATTTCGCATGGAAAAACTTCCTTCTGACAGGGTGTCGATTCTGGGAATATGCTACACATAAATTCTGTCAGTTGTCAGGAAGTTTCGGACAAATATTGCAGCGAGTATTGCCATGCGGGTGGATCGGGCTTGTGCCATCTGGCCGTCTCGACAACCAATGAAAAACGCCCGGTCGCGAAAATTGCAACCGGGCGTCTGTAACCGTTAAAATATTCGCGGGGCTTAGCCGACGATTTCATCTTCGTTGAAGAAATAGGCGATTTCAATCGCCGCATTTTCGTCGCTGTCGGAGCCGTGAACCGTGTTCGCTTCGAGGCTTTCGGCCAGTTCCTTGCGGATCGTGCCCGGAGCGGCGTCGGCAGGATTGGTCGCGCCCATGATGTCGCGGTTGGCCTGCATCGCATTTTCGCCTTCAAGAACCTGAACGACGCACGGGCCGCTGATCATGAAATCAACCAGCTCGCCGAAGAAGGGACGCTCTTTGTGAACGGCGTAAAAGCCTTCGGCCTGTTCCTTGGTCATGTGGATACGCTTGGATGCGACGACGCGCAGCCCGGCTTCTTCCAGCATCTTGGTGACAGCGCCGGTGATGTTGCGGCGGGTAGCGTCGGGTTTAATGATCGAGAATGTCCGTGTCACGGCCATGATAAAGCTCCATAAATATCGGGATAGTCAAAAGTTGCGCCGCCCTTAGCCGCTGCACTGCAGCATGGCAAGTTCTCGATGATGTGATAGTCTTACCAAAGGCAGAATTCCCGAAAATCAGGGCCCTTCGACCCAGCGCCCACCATCCTGTTTCCAGTAGCGCGGCGTGACATCGTCTTTCGCCTTGAGATCCCGCCAGACAGTGCGCGCATGATCGATCTGCTCGGCGGTGAACAGGAAGAAGGCGCGCTCGAAAGCCAGCGCGTCTTCCCGCCACAAGCCGTCGGACAGGATGATATAGGACGCACCATTTGCCGGTTCACATTGGTCGGAAATCAGGATCGGCTGCTCCGCCTGTCCTTCAGAACCGGCTAAATCATGGGCCAGGAAGCTGGCCGGCTCAGCGCTCCACAAGGCGTCGCTGAGCGCGGCACGGCGGCCCTCGTCCTGCGACAACAGCAGCAGCCGTTTTCCGACATCCAGCGATTTTCCGGCCAGCATCGGCACCAGTTTATCCGCCGGGTCGCGGGTCAGATGGTAAAAATCAACCCGCACAGCACGATTTTCCAAGCAGAGTTCGCCGCATTTTTACAACCGAATCAATCTTCGAAATTGTCGGCAACATATTGGTTGAGCAAACGCACGCCATAGCCGGTTGCGCCCTTGTCCCAGACCGGGCCGGGCTTGTCGGCCCAGACCATGCCGGCAATATCGAGATGCGCCCATTTCACGCCATCCTTGACAAAGCGTTTGAGGAATTGCGCCGCGGTAATCGACCCGGCGCCGCGCGGCCCGACATTCTTCATGTCGGCGATCGGCGAGTTGATCAGCTTGTCATAGGCCGGACCGACGGGCAGCCGCCACAGCGGATCGCCGGCGTCCTTGCCGGCGTCGATCAGGTCTTCGGCGAGATCATCGTCATTGCTGAAACAACCGGCATGTTCGTTGCCCAATGCAATGATCATCGCACCGGTCAGAGTCGCCAGATCAATCAGCACCTCCGGCTTGAACGTTTCCTGCGTCCAGTGCATCGCGTCGCACAATACCAGCCGCCCTTCGGCATCGGTGTTGATCACCTCGATGGTCTGGCCATTCATGCTGGTCACCACGTCGCCGGGGCGCTGCGCCTTGCCGTCCGGCATGTTTTCCACCAGCCCGCAAACACCGACGACATGCGCCTTGGCCTTGCGGCCAGCGAGTGCTTTCATGGTTCCGGCCACGGCTCCAGCGCCACCCATGTCCCATTTCATCTCCTCCATACCGGCGCCCGGTTTCAACGAAATGCCACCGGTGTCGAAGGTGACTCCCTTGCCGACCAGAGCCAGCGGAGTCTTCTGCTCGCCATTGGTGCCGTCCCAGCGCATCGCCAGCAGCCGCGGCGGGCGTTCGGATCCTTGCGAAACGCCGAGCAGTGCGCCCATGCCGAGTTTTTCCATCTCGTCCCAGCCGAGCACGGTGAATTCGACACCAAGCTCTTTCAGTTCCTCGCAACGGGCGACGAAGCTTTCGGGGTAGATGGCGTTCGCCGGTTCGGCGACCAGTTCGCGAGTCAGAGCAACACCGTCCGCCACAGCCGACAAATCTGTCCAGGCTTTGGCAGTTTCCAGATCTTGGTCGAGCATGGTGATTGTGTGGAGCGTTACCTTTTGCTTTTCAGGCATGGTCGTCCGGTATTTGTCATGGCGCCAGCTGCGCAATTTCGCACCAAAGAGCAATTTCGCCAGACGCTCTTCGTCGAGACCCGATGGTTCGACGACCGCGTGTTTCGCACCGGATGCGAGAATTTTGGCTATTGCCGAACCACCGGCTGATTCCGCATTGTTCGGCTTGCCTGTCCCCAGTCCGGTCAGGACGACCCGCAAGACCTTGTCCGCTTCGGTTACAAAAACTTCGAAGACTTCACCCAGTTTCCCAGCAAATCGTGCGGCTTTTGCTCCCGCCTTGACTATATTCGCTTGCTCCAGCTGGAGGTCGAAATCGTCCAGTCCGTTCTCGGCGATTGCAAAGATAACCGCATCAGCATCTGCGGGCCGCTCGTTGGCAAAGTTGATATCCATTGGAAAACTGTCCCTCTTTTTACATTTTGAGGAGTGAAAAGCCATATTGGTTCACTCGTCGATCCGACTCATTGATGAACGGACCGACATTCATTCTATCGTGGCCCGTTGCTGCACCGTCTGGGTTTTCTGGTCAAGCATCTGTTCATCAGAATCTGTCAAAGAAAATTTGCAGACGAAGCAAACTGGTGCAATAGGCGTTCGGAATGTGGACAGTGCGATATTCAATGCCGTCCAAAATGGGGCTAAAAGCAGGTTGAGCCAGTCGATGAAATCTTCACTCGCCTTTTTTACCCTCGGTCTGGCGGCTGTAACGCCGGCTGCCGCCATGGGACAGTCGCAAAACGACGACGCCGTTTCAGCCGATCAGCAAACCGATGAAATCGAATTTAGCGCCGACAGTATCGACTATGATTTCGAGAATGACTTCGTCACGGCGGAGGGCAATGTGCTGCTCAATCGCGACGGATATGAATTACGTGCCGACCAGGTTTCGTGGAACCGGAAAACCGGCGCCGTCGTGGCAGAAGGCAATATCAAGTCCGTCAGCCCCGATGGCGACATTGCCTATGGCGATCGCATCGAACTGACCGATAGCCTGCGCGATGGCGCTGTCGACAACCTCCTGCTCGTTCTGGAAGATGGCAGCCGCCTGGCAGCACGCCGCAGCGAACGCTTTGTCGACGGCTCGCTGGCGCTGCACAATGCCGCCTATACTGCATGTGCGGTCACGACCGAAGACGGATGCCCGAAAAACCCAAGCTGGCAGATCAAGGCCGTGAAGGTGATCTATGATCCGGTCAAAAAGCGCGTAAAATATCAGGGTGCGCGTATCGAGATTTTCGGGCTACCGGTCATTCCCCTGCCCGGCCTCTCCCACCCGGTTAGCGACGAAAACCGCAGCGGCGTTCTGGTACCGGACATCCAGTTCGATTCCGTCAACGGCGTTGGCGTAACGGTGCCATATTATTTCAGCATCGCGCCTAATCAGGATGCCACCGTTACCGCGCAGATATTTACGGATGTCGCACCGCTGCTCAGCGGTACTTTTCGCAGCCTTGATCAGAAAGGCGCCTTTCAGATTACCGGCTATGCCACTTATGGTTCGCGCATTGCCGCGGGTGCATCCGAGGTTTCACCGGATGCCGAAGAAGATTTTCGGGGTTATTTTTCGACCAGCGGTCGGTTCGTACTTGATGATAATTGGACGATTTCCCAATCTGCCCGCATCGTTTCAGATCGCACATTTCTGAGGCGCTATGACATTAGCGACGACGACAGCCTTCGCTCTACCATCAATGTCGAACGCACCAGCAACAGCAGTTATTTTTCGCTGGCGGGCTGGGCTTTCCAGACTCTAAGGGTCGATGATCCGCAAAGCAGTGTTCCGATTGCATTGCCGGTGATGGACTATCGAAAACGCTTGAATGATCCCATCTTGGGTGGTCGGCTAGAGATACAGGCCAACAGTCTGGCAATCGGGCGTGGAGAAGGTCAGGACACACAACGGGCCTTTGGTTCGGTACGGTGGGACATGCGAAAACTCACCAACTGGGGTCAGGAAATCACGTTGACCGGATTTGCCCGCGGTGACGTCTACCACAGCGATGATAATTTGCTGAATGAAACAGCAATCTATCGCGGCGACGGCGGATGGCAAACACGCGCCATCGCATCGGTTGCGATTGATGTGAAGTGGCCGTTTATCGGCGAGGCTTTCGGTGGCACGCAGACGATCACGCCGCGCTTCCAGATCGTGGCAACTCCAGGCTTGGCCAATAATTCTCTTCCCAATGAAGATTCCCGATCGGTCGATCTGGACGACAGCAACCTTTTCGCGCTCAACCGCTTTCCCGGCTATGACCGTTACGAAGATAATGTCCGGGCGACTTATGGAGCAGAATGGGAGTTGAATCGGCCGAATTTGCAAGTGAACATGATCGTCGGCCAGAGCTATCGATTGGAAAATAACAACAATATTGTACCGGAAGGCACCGGCCTGTCCGATCGCTTTTCCGACATTGTTGGTCGCACCAATGTGCGGTTCAAGGACATTGTAAAATTCACACACCGCTACCGTCTGGACAAGGACAATCTCGCGGTTCGCCGCAATGAAATTGACGCGACCGTCGGTTCGAAAAGCACTTACGCGCAAATTGGCTATCTACGGCTGAACCGCAATATCAGCTCGGATCTTGAAGATCTCAGAGATCGCGAAGAAGTCCGGGTCGGGGGACGTTACCAGATTGATCAATATTGGTCGGTTTTTGGATCTGCAATCGTCGATCTGACCGATCGTAGCGAAGATCCCCTTTCTGTAGCCGATGGGTACGATCCGGTAAGACACCGGCTTGGCGTTGCCTATGACGACGGCTGCCTGTCAATGGGCGTTACCTGGCGCTATGATTATGAAGATACCGGCGACGCCACTCGAGGCAGTACCTTCCTGTTCCGGCTGGCCTTGCGCAATCTGGGCGTGTAAAGAGCTCTCAAACGAGTTGGCCCGCTCATATTGGGTTCAGCAGATATTTGCTATTTGCTTCGTAGAATTTACTCTTTGTAGTTGAGAAGAAACAAGAAATGAATGTATTGAGCATGAAAATCCAGGGCTTCAAAACCAAGGCTATATTGATCACAGCGCTCGCCGTTGCAGGGGCGTCACCGTCCGTCAGTCAAACGGTAGCGGATGCGTCGCTGCCCCAGACCGGACTGGATATTCCCGACGAATTGACGATATTTGGCAAAAATGACCCGAACGTTCGCCGTGCCACGGCAAAGGTCAACGGAGACATCATCACCGGAACCGACGTCGGTCATCGCCTCGCCCTGATAGTTGCCGCCAATGGCGGCGAAGTTGCGGACGAAGAGAAACAGCGACTGCGGCTTCAGGTGTTGCGCAATCTGATCGATGAAACACTGCAAATTCAGGAAGCCGAGGCCAATGAAATCGTCATTGCGCCAGAGGAAGTCGAAGCCACTTTCCGCCAAGTTGCCCAGCAAAATTTCAAACAGGACCTTGGTGCATTTGATCAGTATCTGCGCACACAAGGTTCATCTGCCGACACGCTGAAACGCCAGATCAAGGGCGAGCTGGCCTGGAGCCGCCTGCTTCGGCGCAACATCCAGCCGTTCATCAATGTCGGCGATGAAGAGGTGAACGCCATTATCGAGCGGCTGAACGCGTCCAAGGGCACCAGCGAGTTTCGTATCGGTGAAATCTACATGTCGGCCAATCAGGAAACCGTCGAGCAGGTCGCCGAAAATATGCGCAAAATATTGGAGCAAATCCGTGCAGGTGGTTCCTTTGTTGCTTATGCCCGGCAGTTTTCGGAAGCTTCGACCGCCGCGACCGGGGGCGATCTCGGCTGGGTCCGCCCGGCTCAATTGCCGCAGACTCTTGCCGAAGCTGCAGAGCAAATGCAGGTAGGACAGGTTGTTGGACCGATCGAAGTTCCAGGCGGGCTGTCTATCCTCTATCTGATCGATTCGCGTCAGGTGCTCACCGCCGATCCCCGTAACGCACTGCTCAGCCTCAAACAGCTTGCGATTGATTTCCCGAAAGGCGTAACCGAAGCACAAGCGTCTGCACGAGCCGCAAAATTTGCCTCGCAGACGCAGGCTATTAAAGGTTGTGGTGCTGCCAATGAGGTGGCTGCGCAACTCGGTGCCAGTGTGGTCGACAACGATCAGGTAAGACTGCGCGACCTTCCTGCCGCCTTGCAGGGTGCAATCGCGGAACTGCAGATCGGCCAGGCGAGCCAGCCATTTGGTTCAGTGGAAGATGGTGTCCGCGTTCTCATTCTGTGCGGTCGGGATGATCCAGAGAGCGCTGCAGCTCCATCGTTCGACGCAATTATGTCGCAGCTGGAAAATGAACGGGTCAACAAACGGGCGCAAATCTATCTGCGCGACCTTAGACGCGACGCCATTATCGAATATAATTAATGGCGGATTGGAACGCCAAGCCATTTGCCGTGTCATGCGGGGACCCTGCTGGCGTAGGGCCGGAAATTATCGGGAAGAGCTGGCAACAGCGGACGGAGGCCGGACTCAAACCGTTTTTTGTGATCGGGAATATTGCGGACTTTAAAAATCTCGCCGGCGTTCCGGTCCGGAAAATCGAACAGCCGGTGGAAGCCAGCGAGGCTTTTAATGAAGCATTGCCGGTATTCCATATCCATGACGCCGCAGCCGCTGTTCCGGGAGAGGCAACGATGGACAGCGCGCAATGTTCGCTGCACGCACTCGAGATCGCCTGCGGGCTGGCGCGTTCCGGGGATGCCGGCGCGGTCATCACCGCTCCCGTATCAAAGACACAGCTCTACAAGATCGGCTTTCGCTATCCGGGTCAGACCGAATTTGTTTCGGAGCGCTGCGGAATAGCGAGAGAGAATGCGGTGATGATGCTGGCGGGACCGACGTTGCGCGTCATTCCGATGACGACCCATATCGCTCTGAAGGACGTACCGGAGCAGTTGACGGGCCGGTTGATCATTGCTCGCGCCCGCGCTGCGGAGAAAGCAATGGTCCGCAATTTTGGCATTGCAAAGCCCCGCATCGCCGTAGCGGGACTCAATCCCCATGCCGGCGAAAACGGCAATCTCGGCGATGAAGAACAGCGGATCATGCAACCGGCGATCGATGAACTGCGCCAGGACGGAATGGATATCACCGATCCTCTGCCAGCCGACACGATGTTTCACGAAGAAGCACGGGTTAGATATGATGTCGTGCTGTGCCCTTATCATGATCAGGCACTGATACCTCTCAAAACCCTGCATTTTTTTGATGGCGTCAATATTACCCTGGGCCTTCCGATTGTCCGCACGTCGCCGGATCATGGCACCGCATTCAATATTGCTGGCCAGGATATTGCCGACCCAAGATCAATGATTGCTGCAATCCAGATGGCCGCGACCGCCGTAGCCAATCGCCAGATTCACGACAATTGAAACAGCGGGTCGCCCTGCCCCCGCTGCGGGACGTGATCAAAAAATATGGCCTGTCTGCCAACAAGGCGCTGGGCCAGAATTTCCTGTTCGATCTGCAGCTTCTCGACCGGATCGCCGCCGTTCCCGGTGAGCTCGACGGGCAAAGGGTTTTCGAAGTGGGCCCCGGGCCGGGCGGATTGACCCAGGCATTGTTGCAAGCCGGTGCGCGAGTGACCGCGGTGGAACGCGACAGTCGCTGCCTGCCGGCACTGGCGGAACTGGGCGGATATTTTCCGGACCAGCTCGCGGTCATTGACGATGATGCGCTGAAAATCGATCTGGCCAATCTGTTCGACGAGCCTTTCCACATCATTTCCAACCTGCCCTATAATGTCGGCTCGGCCTTGCTGATCAAATGGCTGTCGGAACCGCAATGGCCGCCGCAATGGCAGTCGCTCACCCTGATGTTCCAGCGCGAGGTTGCTGACCGGATTGTCGCAAGCGAGGGCACCGAGGCGTACGGCCGCCTGTCGATACTCGCGCAATGGCGGTGCGAAGCCAAGCTGGCGATGACGGTTCACCGCTCTGCTTTCACGCCGCCACCGAAAGTGATGTCGGCAATTGTCCACCTGACACCAAAAGCGCAGCCGGAAGGCGTCAGCCCCGAGATTCTGGCCCACCTCACCCAGGCCGCCTTCGGACAGCGGCGCAAGATGCTCAGACAGAGTCTAAAAGGCCTCGCCGGAGCGCTCGATGCGCTGGAAAACCTGGGTATCGACAGTTCCAGACGCCCCGAAACGGTGAGCGTCGATGAATTTGTCAATATCGCGCGCTTGCTTTCCTGAAAGCGCGCGCTTTCACAGGAAGCTTAACCCGCAGCCTTTAACTTGCGCCGATAGGCATGGAGCAAAGGTTCGGTATAGCCGCTCGGTTGCTCGACACCCTTGAACACCAAATCACGGGCCGCCTGGAACGCCAGACTGTCATCCGGATTGGGGGCCATCGGATAGTATAGAGGATCGCCTTCATTCTGCCCGTCAACCTTGGCCGCCATGCGCAACAGGGCAGCATCGACCTGCTCGGCTGAACAGACGCCATGCAACATCCAGTTGGCCATATGCTGCGAGGATATCCGTAGCGTCGCGCGATCTTCCATCAGGCCGACATCATTGATGTCCGGAACCTTGGAACAGCCAATCCCCTGATCGATCCAGCGCACGACATAGCCCAATATCCCTTGCGCATTATTGTCCAGTTCGTGCTCGATTTCGGCATCCGACCAGTTGTGGCCATCGGCCAAGGGAATGGTCAGCAACTTGTCGAGCGGCGCAATACCGTCCGCCGCAACTTCTTTCTGCCGGTCAAAGACATTGACCCGGTGATAGTGGATCGCGTGCAGCGTTGCCGCGGTCGGGCTTGGTACCCAGGCGGTATTGGCGCCGGTCATCGGATGGCCGATTTTCTGCTCCATCATGTCGGCCATCATGTCGGGCGCGGCCCACATGCCCTTGCCGATCTGCGCCTTGCCGGACATGCCGCAGGCCAGACCGATGGCGACATTGCGCTGCTCATAGGCGGTGATCCAGTCGCTTGTCTTGATATCGCCCTTGGCCAGCATCGCACCCGCCTGCATCGATGTGTGGATTTCGTCGCCGGTCCGGTCGAGAAAGCCGGTGTTGATGAACACGACCCGATCCTTCACTGCGTGGATACAGGCAGCCAGGTTGGCCGAGGTCCGGCGCTCCTCGTCCATCACGCCGACCTTGATTGTGTGGCGGTCCAAGCCAAGCAAGTCTTCCACCGCGTCGAACAGTTCATTGGTGAAAGCGCATTCTTCCGGTCCGTGCATCTTCGGCTTCACAATATAGATCGATCCTGCGCGGCTGTTGCGCAACTCGCCCAGCCCCTTGATATCGTGCATTGCGATCAGACTGGTGAAGACACCGTCGAGCAGTCCTTCCGGCGCTTCCGATCCATCGGCCAGCAAAACCGCCGGGTTGCTCATCAGATGGCCGACATTGCGGACAAACATCAAGCTGCGGCCCGGCAGGGTAAAAGCAGAGCCATCGAGATCGAGATAGTCGCGATCCGGATTTGCCTTGCGTTCGATGGTCTTGCCACCCTTTTCAAAAGACGCATCAAGATCGCCGCGCATCAGGCCGAGCCAGTTGCTGTATGCCAGCACCTTGTCCTCGGCATCCACGGCGGCAACCGAATCTTCCATGTCGATGATCGTGGTCAACGCCGCTTCCATCAGGACGTCGGCGATATGAGCGGGGTCATCCTTGCCGATCGGGTGTGCCGGGTCGATCACGACTTCGGCGTGCAGTCCATTGTGCTTGAGCAACAGCGACTGTCCGTTGCGGCCAACCAGTTGCGATGGATCAGCCAAAGCTGGCTCGCCACCCGTATAATCGGTCCATGAACCGGTCGACAGAGGAAAGGCTTCATCAAGGAAAGCCTTTGCCGCCTTGATGACTGCGGCGCCGCGTTGCGGATCATAACCGCCGGGCTTGGCAGGCGGAGCGTCCAGCGCATCGGTGCCGTAAAAAGCGTCGTAGAGGCTGCCCCAGCGCGCATTGGCGGCGTTCAGGACAAAACGGTCGTTGAGCGAGGGCACCACCAGCTGCGGGCCAGCCATGGTCGCGATTTCCGGATCGACATTTTCCGTGGTGATGGAAAAAGCCGCGGGTTCTTCCACCAGATAGCCGATGCTTTTGAGAAATGCCTGATATTCAGCCTGATCAATAGGCTGACCCTTGTGGTCAATATGCCAGGCGTCAATTTGCGCCTGGATATCTTCCCGCTTTGCCAGCAGATCGGCATTGCGGGGAGCGAATTTGCCGAGCAGATTCGCAACCCCGGCCCAGAATTGGCTATTGTCTACACCGGTACCCGGCAACGCACGGTCATTGACAAAATCAAACAGCTCCTGTGCGATCTGGATACCATTCTGGCTGACATATTTGGACATGGGCTTTCCTCTTCAATGATAAGGCACTTTTCGATGCTGAAAGCGAGTATCAGTGCCGATTTGCAGATAGTCCGGGGAGGAATTACGGCGGATATGACGTTGTGCATCCGTTTTGTAAATGGCAGAATTGAGTCATTGCGGGCGTAATCTTACAGGTTCAAGTATCAAGACATATGCAAACGAAACATAAAAATGAACTTCTGGAAGCCAGTCTGGATCGGGCTGCAGCAGTTTTGGGTGATGTGACCGATCCGGTCATGGCAAAATATTATGCTAGCCATCCCGGGGCAAAAACTTCTTTTCAGGAACATGGGCTTGGCAACAGCGTCAAGCTCGAAGCCGAAATGGTCGAAAGCGTGATCTACTGCCTGATGAACTGGTATGACAGACCGGAGGAAATCCGGATCATGTTCGGCAGCACCGTTCCCCATCACAAACATGCCTTGAACGTTTCAAATGAATGGTTTGCGGGATTAATCGACGCCGCGATCACGATCATTTCGGACACGGTGCCGGAAACGAGCGCGGACGAACTGGCGGTCTGGACAGAAATACGTACCGGCTTGCAGACGTTTGTCGAGGAAGCGCAAAGCTGATGACCCGATTTTCAGAAAGGCGAAGAGAAACGGGTTACGATTAGCGGCCCGAAATGCTATCAGTTTCAAATGAAAGCAGATTCCTTCCCCGAACACGAGACGCTAAAACGGGCGATCGACCTGCCCCTTTTACCACGCACGCTTGAATGGGCAAAGATCAACAGCGGCACCACCAATCTCGATGGCCTGGCGACCGTTGCCGGGATGTTGGCGGATGCTTTTTCGGTTTTGCCTGGAGAGACCAGCCTGATCGATCCCGCACCAGTCGAGGCGGTGCGGGCCGATGGGACGGTAGATCAGGTCCAGCGTGGCCAGCACCTGGTCACCTCTGTTCGCCCCGAAGCGCCGGTGCGCCTGCTGTTGACCGGCCACATGGACACTGTGTTTGCGGCGGATCACCCGTTCCAACAAATCGTCGAACTGGAAAGCGGCATTTTGAACGGCCCGGGCCTCGCCGATATGAAGGGCGGCCTGTCGGTCATGCTCGGCGCGCTGCAATTGCTCGAACAAAGCGAATATGCCGGCCGGATCGGCTATGACGTAATGATCAACAGCGACGAGGAAGTCGGCTCCGCATCTTCGGCATCGTTGATCAAGCGACTGGCCGACGGCAAGACCGCAGCGCTTACCTATGAACCCGCCCTGCCCGACGGGACGCTAGCGGGTGAACGCGGCGGCAGTGGCAATTTTTCGATCATCTTTACTGGCAAGAGCGCCCATGCCGGGCGTAATCCGGACGAAGGGCGCAATGCATTGATCGCCGCTGCGGACATGGCCTTGCGACTGAAAGCACTGCACCGCGAAGGCCTAAGCGTTAACCCGGCGAAGATCGATGGTGGCGGCCCCAATAATGCTGTCCCCGACCATGCCATATTGCGCGTCAATTTCCGGCCCAAAACGCTGGACGATCAGGCCTTGGCCCAGCGCGCGCTGGATCAGATGGTGACAGACATTGCAAAGCTGCATGACCTGACCGTTCATTGCCATGGCAGCTTCGGTCGCCCGCCCAAGCCGATCGATTCCCAAGCGCAGAAATTATTTGGGCTTGTGAAGCAATGCGGCGCAGAACTGGGCCTCGACATCAACTGGCGCGGCACCGGCGGTGTGTGCGACGGCAATAATATCACTGCCTGTGGTATCCCGGTGGTGGATACGATGGGCGTGCGCGGAGGAGCCATCCACAGCGCGGACGAATTTTTGATCACTGAAAGTCTGATAGAGCGGACACAATTATCGGCGCTGACCATCATGCGGATTGCCGAAAAGGGAGGGTTATGAGTTTCCGGATACGCGCAGCGCGGGTCGATGATCTGCAGCATCTTTACGAAATGGCGAAACTGACGGGTGGCGGATTTACCAATCTGCCGGCAGACCGCGACTCGCTAACCCGGAAACTGGAGCGATCCGAGCGCGCCTACCAGAGTGACAGCAATGCGCATGGTGATGACCTGTTCGTCATGGTGCTGGAAAATGTCGAAACCGGAGCGGTTCGCGGCACCTCGCAACTGTTCACCAAAGTTGGCCAGACATGGCCCTTCTATTCCTATCGCCTGAGTACCTTGTCGCAAACCAGCAAGGAGCTGGATCGCACGTTCAGCGCCCAGATGCTGGGCCTGGTCACCGATCTCGAAGGGGCCAGCGAAGTGGGTGGTCTGTTCCTCCACCCCGGCGAACGCGCAGGCGGCCTTGGCATGTTGCTGGCCCGCAGTCGCTATCTGTTCATCAAGGAGCACCGCGAGCGTTTTGGCGACAAGATTTTTGCAGAGCTGCGCGGTATCATTGATGAAGCGGGAGGCTCTCCCTTCTGGGACGGGCTCGCCGGTCGTTTCTTCGGCATGAGTTTTCAGGAAGCCGATTATTTCAATGCCATCCATGGCAATCAGTTCATCGCCGACCTGATGCCCAAGCACCCGATCTATACTGCGATGCTCAGCGAGTCTGCGCGAGCCGCCATTGGCGTCCCGCATCCCAATGGCCGTGCCGCCATGCGGATGCTGGAGAATGAGAATTTCTCCTACGACGGCTATGTCGATATTTTTGACGGCGGCCCGACCATGATCGCCAAGACCGATGACGTGACCAGCATCCGCAACGCAAAATCGGCAACGATCAGCGCTCTCGAAGAAGGCGAAACGAAAGTGATCATTTCGCACGGCAATCTGAACGATTTTCAGGCGACCTACGCCATGCTGAGCGAGACCAGCGACGGCGTAATAATCGACGGACAGGCGGCTGCCAATATTGGCCTCTCGGTCGGTGACGAAATCCGGTATATCCCGCGATGAGCGCGCTGGTTGAGATCAATTTCGACGGGATCATCGGTCCCAGCCATAATTATGCCGGACTGAGTCTCGGCAACATTGCCTCGTCGACCAACGCCGGTGCGACCGCTTATCCGCGCGAAGCTGCATTACAGGGCATTGCCAAGATGCGGCACAATCTCGAGCTCGGGCTGGCGCAGGGGTTTTTCATGCCACTGGATCGCCCCAACGAAAATTGGCTGGCGGCCTTGGGCACCGATTCCATTCTGGCCCCACGGCATTTACTCAGCAACGCTATTTCTGCGTCTTCGATGTGGGCAGCCAATGCCGCGACCGTCTCTCCCGCGCCGGATACAATGGACGAACGTTGCCACCTCACGGTAGCCAATCTCCAGACCATGCCACATCGCAGTCATGAATGGATCGGAACTCTAAAACAGCTCCGGATCGCCTTTGCCGATCCGGCTCATTTCGCAGTGCATGCGCCGGTACCGTCGCCCTTTGGCGATGAAGGAGCGGCCAATCACATGCGGCTCTGCGCCGGCCATGATAGCGCTGGCGTCGAAGTTTTTGTCTATGGCGTTGCTGGCGGACCATTTCCGGCGCGCCAGCATATCGAAGCATCCAGGGCCGTCTCTCGCCTGAACGAAACGCAATCGGTTCTTTTTGTCCAGCAATCCGGGAAGGCGATTGCTGCAGGTGCATTTCACAATGATGTGGTGGCTGTCGCGAATGAACATGTGCTGTTCGCCCACGAACAGGCATTTGAAGACGCGGCGACATTTTACCAGGACCTCCGCGACCGCGTGCCGGAAACCGAGATCATCGAAGTACCCGCCGACAAGGTCAGCCTGAACGACGCGATCGCTTCCTATCTTTTCAACGCCCAATTGGTCACGCTGCCAGGCGATGATGGTATGGCGCTGATTCTGCCGACCGAAGCGCGCGATAATGCGTCAGTCTGGAGCTATTTGCAGAATTTGATCGCCGGCAATGGCCCGATCCGGAAGGTGTTGCCGGTCGACGTCCGCCAATCCATGGCTAATGGCGGTGGACCGGCCTGTTTGCGGCTGCGGGTGGTTGCGGATCCCGAGACGGTGGACCAACGGTTCCTGGCCACGCCGCGCAAGCTGGACGAGATCTCCAAAATTGTCGCTGAATATTGGCCCGAATCAATTGATCCCGGCGAGCTTTCCGATCCGGAGCTGATTTCGGCTATTCGCCACGCAAGAACCATGCTGCTTGGGACCTGCCGACTTTCTGAACTGGCTGACTGAACCAACGGCCCGACTGTCGGGTTAACTTACAGTTTACCATATATATTTGGGAAAAATGCCAGTTTTCTAGGCTTGGCACGGCGTTTGCTACGGAATGGACATGTGGAAAAAATTCAGACGGCTGTTCGTGATAAAGACCAAGTTCGAAGCTTTCCTGATCACCTATGCCCTCGCCACCGGTGCTGTGCAGCGTGGCCAGCATTATCTGATTGAATATCCCGGCTGGGGTGGGAAAATGCTGTTTCTCGCGGTGACCGGCGCGGTGTTCATGGCCGGCGCCAAGATGATCGAGGCGATCGATCTCAACCGAATTTACAGCTCGGAATATTAAAACCGGTCTGTAGCGCACATCGATCCGATCACTCGATGATGGGGGTTTTTCTGTCATTTTGAATGAAGTGGAAGGCTTCTGTTGCCCGGTGCCTTCCAAACCGCTGAATTCCCTTCTGTTGCCCGGTGGGTTCAACCGCGCGTAGCTTTCTAACTTATGACCGTGAGGTCAATGGGTTAGGCAGCGATAGCGAGTGCTTCATTATCGTTTGCACTTATAAGTTTTGAGCAATCACGGCATACTCAGGCCGGGCAAAAATAACGCCTTTGAACACCCGTCGATCCTGGTTCGGCCCCATCAACAAAGGCGCTTCGCGTTGCCGCAAATCACCTGAGATGGTGGAGCCGCCGGGTACTGCCCCCGGGTCCGTAGTGTCTATTACACGCCATCGTTTATCACCATAGTCCGCCGAAACGGACGCTTCCTATATAGGGATATAATTCTGAATGAACAGTGCACAGACAAGAAAAAGGGCCAACCGGTCTCCCGGTTGACCCTCCTCTAGTTCCCCAAAGGGAATTCGTGATTACTGGGCGAGAACGCCTTCTTCAGCATCGGCTTTGTCTTCCAGAGCGTCAGCCTTGTCTTCCATGGCGTCCGCTTTGTTTTCGAGCGAATCTTCAGCCGATTCGGTCATGGCATTGTCAGCAGCTTCGTCGAGCCGGTCTGCTTCCATTTCGGCTTCCTGAGCCTGCAGTTCGGTTTCGGTTTCGGCACCGCTGGTGTCTTCCTGTGCACAGGCACTCAGTGCCAGAGCAGCTGTAGAAGCGGTCAAAATCATCAATTTACGCATAATAATCCCTCGTCAATTGGAAGAAGCAAAATAGGCTCCTCGGCTAAATGAACCCGTCGACAGAAAATAGGTTCCCGCGTGCAGAAAAAAAATAAAAAAAAGGGCCAACCGGTACCCGGTTGACCCTTCTCTAGTTCCCCAGAGGGAATTTCAGTTGTTTCGAGCTTACTCGGTAACAGCTTCTTCAGCAGGTACAGCAGCTTCGTCAGCAGGAGCAACTTCAGCAGTTGCAGGAGCAACTTCTTCGGCAGCCATAACGTCTTCAGCAGGTGCAACTTCTTCGGTAGCAACTTCGTCGGTTACAACAGCATCTTCAGCAGGAGCGTTGCAAGCAGACAAAGCGAATACGGCTGCTGATGCAGCCAAAACAGCGAATTTACGCATAATAATTAGTCCCCATATCGTCGTTCAAATCGGCTGAGAATCAATCCAGCCGAGCGAGCCTATAGGATCGAAAAATCCGAATGTATCTCAAAAAATGATGCCATTTACTATCATATTGTAATAAAACAATTATTATTAGATTTGGGCCACATTTCGAGCGGTTTGCGCGGCAACTTCCCGAACTTCAGATGCAAAAATCGCCTCTTTTGCGATGCATGTTTGACTACACAAACCACGCTGCAAAAGAGGCGATATTGGTGATCTCGAGTTTTTACTTTTTCAGGCTGTCCCGGATTTCGGTCAGCAGATCAATTTCGCTTGGACCTGGTGCCGGCGCTTCCTCTTCGGCTTTCTTCATCACCTTGTTGGCATAACGGACGATCATGAAGATGATGAACGCCAATATGACGAAATTGATCACCACGGTCAGGAACTGGCCCCAGCCGAGCATCGGTACGCCCGCTTCCTTCAGCGCGGCATAGTCAGTCATTGCACCGGCATAATCGGCGGGTGGCGAACCCAGCAGGATGAACATGCCGGAGAAATCGGGCATACCAAATATTGCGCTGACCACCGGCATGATGACATCTTCGGTCAATGATGTGGTAATTGTCGCGAAAGCCGCGCCGATAATGACTGCGACGGCCAGATCGAGCACATTACCCTTCAGAATAAATGCCTTGAATTCGTTTAACATATATATTGCCTTCCCATTTCTAAAGGCGTGTAAATGTATGAAAAATCCAAAATAGTCGAGCGAAGTCGTTGCAAACGCGACCATTGATACCTATTTTTACAAAGTGGTGCGGCGTTTCGCCGTGTGGATGGAGGGATTTCAAATATGCTGAATAAATTGATCAAATTGCTGGTGGTGCCGGCTGTGGCCCTGTCGCTGAGCGCCTGCGGTATCAACAGCGTACCGACGGCGGAAGAAAATGCGAAAGCAAAATGGGCTGATGTTGAAAGCACCTATCAGCGCCGTGCCGATTTGATCCCGAATCTGGTCGAGACGGTCAAAGGCTTTGCTACCCAAGAGCAAGACACGCTGACCGCCGTGGTAGAAGCCAGAGCCAAAGCAAGCTCAATACAGCTCAGCGCCGATGATCTTGGTGATGCCGCGAAGGTTCAGGAATTTGCCGCTGCGCAAGGCGCCCTCTCGCAAGGGCTTGGACGTTTGATGGCAACGGTGGAAGCCTATCCCGAGCTCAAATCCAACCAGAATTTCCTAGCGCTGCAAAGCCAGTTGGAAGGCACGGAAAACCGCATCAACGTAGCGCGGCGCGATTATAATGAAGCGGTCCGCGAATATAATACGACGATCCGGACCTTCCCCGACATTATTGGCGCGAAGATCATCCATGGTGCCGAACCGATGGAGCCGTTTGCTGCCACGACAGAAGGTGCCGACGAAGCGCCCTCGGTGGAATTCTAGAGTGGGATGAGCCCAAGGCTCATCTTGCCTCTGTGGGTCATCTTATCTGCATGCGGCCAGAATGTTGAAAAGGACCAGGGACAGTTAGACAGTGCCGCCCCGTCGATGGCGCTCACGGGGCGTGTTGTTGATGACGCGGATTTGTTGACAGATGAAACTGAAAAGGAGCTGACGAGCATTTTGGCAAATCTGGAACAAACTTCAGGCCCGCAATTTGTGATAGCGACCACGAAATCCCTGAATGGTCTGAAAATCACAGACTATTCCTTAAAGCTGGCACGGGCATGGGGGATCGGTCACAAGCATCGTGATGATGGTGTTCTGTTGCTCGTGGCACCAAATGAAAGGGAGGTCCGGATCGAAGTGGGTTACGGACTGGAAGCATCCCTGAGCGATCCATTTTGTGCGGAGGTCATCCGTGAAGCCATGCTGCCGGCCTTTTCGGCAGGTCAGATGGAAGAAGGGATTTTGAACGGCGCCGCCAGACTGATCAAGAAAATGCAGCGTGTTCCATCCCTTCCCGCAAATGATAATGCGCCGGAAATACCCGCGCAAAACAGGAAAATCTCATGAATGTGATACGCTGGCTCCTTGCCCTGTCGATCCTACTGTGCGCGCCGATTGTCAACGCCCAGAGCTTTCCCGAACTTACCGGCCGCGTCGTCGATCAGGCGGATTTGCTTGATCCTGCGCAGGAAGCAGAGCTCACAGCCCGGCTGGAGGCTCTGGAAAGCCAGTCCAATCGCCAGCTGGTCGTTGCCACGGTCAACAGTCTCGAAGGCTATGATATCGCCGACTATGGCTATCAGCTTGGCCGGACATGGGGCATCGGACAGGATGGAGAAGGCGAAGTGGAAAAGGACAATGGCCTGATCCTGCTGGTCGCGCCCAATGAGCGCAAGGTGCGCGTCGAAGTCGGCTATGGCCTTGAAGGCATCATGACCGACGCTCTGTCGAGCATCATCATCCAGAATGATATCCTTCCCCAGTTCCGTAATGGCGATATGGCAGCAGGGATTATTGCAGGCGCAAACCGGATATCGACCCAATTGGCCCTGCCGGAGGAAGAAGCGCTCGCGGTGGCGCAGCAGGCCAATCAGCAAGCCAGCGAAGGCGATGGCGAGAATATCGGCCTTATGGTCTTCTGGATATTCGTCCTGATCTTCTTTGTCATCATCCCGATGTTCTCGAACCGCGGCGGCAAACGCTATCGGCGTGGTGCTGGTCCGGTCGTTATCTGGGGTGGCGGCTCGGGCTTCGGTGGCGGTGGTTCCGGCTTTGGCGGCGGCGGATTTGGTGGTGGCGGCTTTGGCGGAGGCGGCGGCAGCTTCGGCGGCGGCGGCGCGTCGGGAGGATGGTAATGGCTAAAGTCAATCAGTTCACCCCGAACGATCACAAGATCGTCACGTCCGCAGTCTCGCAGGCTGAGAAATCGACTGATGGCGAAATCGTCACCATCGTGACCGGCGAATCCGATCATTATGGCGACGTCGCCTGGGCCATATCGGGCCTGATAGCGCTGACCGCCTTGCTCGTCGTCAGCCTGTTCCCGGAAATCTATCTGAATATCATCGACTGGCTGGCTGGCGGCTGGAGTGGCATCACCGCCCTGCCCTACTGGGCCCTGTTTGTTTTTACCGCGATGAAATTTTTCGGCACACGGCTGATCCTGATCTGGAAACCGTTGCTGTTTCTCCTGATCCCGTCACCGATCAAGAAAGCCCGGGTACGGAAACGGGCGGTATCCTTGTTCCGGGTTTCAACCGACCATCGGACGGTCGGACGCACCGGCATATTACTCTATCTGTCGATGCGCGAACATCGCGCCGAAATCGTGGCTGACGAAGCCATTGTAGCCAAAGTGAAGCCCGCCGTCTGGGGCGATGCGATGGTTGCGATGATCGATCTGGTCCGCGCTGGCACACCGGGTGAAGGCATGGCCGAAGCGGTCCGCCAGATCGGCATTGTCCTGACCGAACATTTCCCCAAAACCGACCAGAACCCGAACGAACTACCCGACCGGCTGATCGAGCTTTGACATTCCATTCGCTCTGAGCTTGTCGAAGGGTGAATTTTGCGGCAGGCGTGCGGCAATAAGCTGAACGAAAACGGGGTAGAAATGTCCGATAATATCGAAACCATGTGGGAAGGCCGGTTCATAACCGCCAAACGCGAAGGCAAGTGGGAATATGTCTCACGCAGCCGCGGCATCAAGGCTGCTGTCATTCTCGCGATCGATGCAGACCATGTGCTGCTGGTTGAACAATATCGCGTTCCGCTGGGCAAGAATTGTATCGAGTTGCCTGCGGGACTGGTCGGCGATCATGACGAAAACGCCGACGAAGACAGCGCTATCGCGGCCATCCGCGAACTGGAGGAAGAAACCGGCTACCGCGCGGAAATCATGGAGAATTGCGGCGAATATTATTCCTCGCCAGGCATGGTGTCCGAGAGTTTTTCGCTGTTCAAGGCCAGCGGTTTGACCAAGGTCAGCGAAGGCGGAGGCGTCGACGGGGAGAATATCACAGTGCACCGCGTCGCACTGAGCGAGCTGAGCAATTTCATCGAGAGCAAGCGTAAGGAAGGCGCCGGTATCGACGTCAAGCTGATGATGTTTCTACAACTGGTTTGAATGCGCCGTCGTTATTCGACAGCGCAGACAGGAATATAGCTAGCGGAAATTGTCGGCGTAAGCCTGAATTTTCAGCGTCTTGTGCGGCGTCGGAATCACTGCATAGGCAATCGCATGTTTATCGGCATAAGCCTTTGCCGCGTCGCAGCTATCAAAGGTCAGCTCTACTTGCCGCTGCGTATCGCCAGACCCGGCCCAACCGGTCAGGGGATCGGGCTTGCGTGGTTCCGCCGGTTCAAACTCCAGTATCCATTTATCGGTCAGCGCCCTGCCCGACTGCATTGCATTTCTGGGAATTTGATAAATTCGTGCGGCCATTTTCTGTTCCTGTCTTGAACCGGCTCAATACGCGCGGGAGATGGCAAATTCAACCGCTTCGGTCATCGCGTCTTTCGCTTTTCCCGACGCAAATATGCCTAGCGCATCAATTGCCCGTTGACCATAGTGCCGGGCCCTTGACATCGTGTCTTTCATCGCCCCGGTCGAGTGGATCAACGCAGTGGCCCGGGCAAGATCTTCGTCCGATGATTTGTGCCCGATGATCGCGTCTTTCCAGAACTTGCGATCTTCCTCGCTGCCCCGCGCATAGGCCAATATTACTGGCAAGGTCACCTTGCCTTCGCGGAAATCATCACCGGCATCCTTGCCCATGGTTTCACGGTCGGATGAATAGTCAATTGCATCATCGACCAGCTGAAAGGCTATGCCAAGATTGCGTCCATAGCTATCCAGAGCCAGTTCAACTTCATCATCGCATTCCGCAACCACGGCAGATATCCGGCTGGCTGCGGCAAAAAGCGCTGCTGTTTTGGCACCGATGATATCAAGATAACGGTCTTCGCTGGTCTCGATCTTGCGCTGCGCGGTCAATTGATTGACTTCGCCTTCGGCAATCACTGCAGAAGCATTGGACAATATTTTCAATACTTTGAGGGAGCCGTCTTCAACCATCAGTTCAAAGGAACGGCTGAACAGAAAGTCGCCGACCAGAACGGTCGCCGGGTTGCCGAATATGAGATTGGCCGCGGTTTTGCCCCGCCGCATGTCGGAACCGTCGACGACATCGTCATGCAACAGGGTTGCTGTGTGGATGAACTCAACCGCGGCTGCCAGTTTGAAATGGCGATCACCGGGATAACCGATCAGCTTGGCCGCTGCGAGGGTGAGCATCGGACGCATCCGCTTGCCGCCGCCGGCGATCAGATGCCCGGCCAATTCCGGAATCAGCGGAATTTCCGACTGCATGCGGTCCAATATGACGCTGTTGACCTGGTTCATGTCGCTGGCGACCAGCGAGATGATGGGTTCAAGGGAAGGCGCGGTGTTCCGCCCGATATGATGGACCGTTGCTGACATGTTGCACCGGATGTGGCAATTCACTAGGGAGAAGGCAAGTGAAATCAGGCCATATTCGGTTGCGTCGCGTGCATGAGGCGCCGAAATCGAAACAGGCGAAAACGGGGCAGCGCAAAATGGACGAAAAGCTTAAGCAATATCGCGAAAGCATCAACAATATCGATGCGGCGCTGGTTTTCATGCTTGCCGAGCGCTTCAAGGTGACCCAGGCAGTCGGCGAATATAAGGCGAAAAATAGCCTGCCGCCAGCCGATGGTGCCCGCGAACAGGAACAAATAGCCCGCCTGCGCCAGCTCGCCAGCGATGCTAATCTCGATCCCGAGTTTTCCGAAAAATTCCTGCGCTTCATCATCGACGAAGTGATTCGCCACCATGAGCGGATACGCGGAGAATCCGACTAAGCTTCGACGATCTCGCTCTTCGGCAATTGCAACCGCACCAGCAGGCCGCCCAGATCTTCGCTTTCTTCCAGCGATACAGAGCCTTCGTAGATTTCCGCAACATCGCGGACAATTGCCAGCCCCAGACCGGTGCCGGGCTTGCCGCTGTCGAGCCGGGCACCGCGATCGAATATGCGCTGGCGGTCCTTCTCTGGAATTCCGCGGCCATCATCTTCAATTAGCAGTTCGACAAATTTGTCGTTGGTTTCGACGGTGATGAACACGCTGCCGCCGCCATATTTGGCGGCATTCTCGACGAGATTGCCGATCATTTCATCAAGATCCTGGCGCTCGACCGAAGCAACCGCATCCTTGTCGCCGTCGATGTCGATCCGAACATGCGGGTATAGCCGCCCGACTGCGCGTTCGACTGCTTGCAGACTCTGCCAGACCTTGGCCCGGCTATGCGCGTGGCCGCGCCGCCCGACCGCCCGCGCGCGCGCGAGATGATGGTCGACCTGCCGCCGCATGACGCCAGCTTCGCGGATCACCGTATCGGCGAGATCATCGGCTTTGGCCGTAGCGCTGTTCATGATCACCGTTAGCGGAGTCTTCAATGCGTGAGCGAGATTTCCCGCATGCCGCCGTGCTTCCTCTGCCTGTTTCTCATTATGATCGAGCAAAGCGTTAAGCTCGTCGACCATCGGCGTGACCTCGTTCGGCATCGGTTCCACCACCCGGCGCTGCTGCCCGGTGCGCATAGAGGCAATGGCGATACGAATCCTGCGAAGCGGCCAGAGGCCATAGAGTGTCTGCAGCGCCGCCATACCAATCAGCCCGAGCGCCAAGATCAGGAAGCTGTTGACCAAGATCGAGCGGATATTTGCGATCTGCGCATCGAGGCCATCGCGACTTTGCGCTACCTGAAACAGCCATTTGGTTTCGGAATCCGGTAATATTATTGTGCGTTCAAGCAAGCGCAGCGGCTCATCAGGAAATTGCCTGCTGTCATAGGTGTGGGTTTCCCTGTCATCATGGCTGATGTTGGATTCCAGTGTCCGGTCCCATAGCGAACGGGAGGGAAAATCATCATGACCCTTGCCACTGATCTGCCAATATAGACCACTGTTCGGTTCAAGAAAACGCTGGTCTCCGAGCGGCCGGTTGAGAAAAACCTCTCCGTCGGGGCCGATCTCTGCCGAAGCGATCATTGCTGTCAGCACATATTCCAGTTGATTGTCGAAATTGCGGGTCACCGCGTCGTTCAGCACCCGGTCCAGCGCGAAACCGCCGCCGAACAGCAAGATAACAATCCATGCCGCCGCAATGCCGATCATCCGGCGACTGAGCGATCCAGTGGTCTGTGTGCCTAGCCGAGATTGGGTTGCCGGTGCCTGTTCTTCGAGCGGAGAATCTATCTGGGCGGGTTCATTCAGGCTTCGGGATCCTCTAGACTATAGCCAAGCCCCCGAATTGTGGAGATGACCTCTGCTCCCAGTTTCTTGCGGATGCGGGTCACAAAGACTTCGATCGTATTGGAATCGCGATCGAAATCCTGATCGTAAATATGTTCGATCAGTTCGGTCCGGGAGACCACCTTCCCCTTGTGGTGCATCAGATAGGAGAGCAGCTTATATTCCTGAGCGGTCAGCTTGACCGGGCTGCCGTCGAGCGTGACCTTTCCCGAGCGCGTATCGAGACGCACATTGCCGGCGGTCAGCTCCGAAGAGGCATTGCCCGAGGCACGGCGGATGAGCGCGCGCAGGCGGGCGATCAGTTCTTCGGTCTGGAACGGCTTGGCCAGATAGTCATCGGCGCCGGCATCCAGGCCGGCTACCTTGTCTGACCAGCTGTCGCGGGCGGTCAGCACCAGCACCGGAAAATTGCGTTCTTCCTTGCGCCAGCGATCCAGCACCGTCAGGCCGTCGATCTCTGGCAGGCCGAGATCGAGTATCACCGCGTCATAGTCTTCGGTCGAACCCATGAAATGGCCATCCTCGCCATCTGTCGACAGGTCGATGGCATAACCATTGGCTTCCAACGTCGATTTCAGCTGTTGTCCCAGCGTGGGTTCGTCTTCAACGATCAAGACGCGCATGCTTGTCCTCCGAAATAATGCCTGTTTCTTTGGAATAGCCTATATCACCATCCCTCAAAGGCACAATCATATTAGAAAATGGTGCCAGTCGCTGCTGATCAGCGGGACTGGCGCAGAATGGAGCCGGTTCGACCATCGACATCGACAAATATAACCCTGCCATCACGGATGAACTTCAACCGGTAGACCTGCGCGCCCGGATCGAATTCGGGACCGATATATTCGCTATCCCCCATGCGCGGCAAAATCCGGTTTTCGATCGAACGGATCGACTTCACCTTGCCGGCCATCATCTGCGCTCTCGCCTCATCCTGCTCGCCGCGACGATCCGCAGCAGAAGCCTGCGGCACAGTAGCCGAGACACCGAGCACCAAGAGGGGCAGAAGAGCAGTAATTTTCAACATCAACCCCCTCCTAGGCGCAGTGGTTTTAACATCACGTGAATAAGGTTCAGGTTACAAATATACGGGTTATCGCGTCATTTCATACGTAATATTGAGCGAAACAACGGTTCCAACCTGCCCAGGCGCTACCGGCGGCGCAGAAGAAGCCGCAGAAGCTTCCATCCGCATCATCGGCGCTTCCGACTGGTGCGACATGCCTTCGCTGATCGAAAGGACCCGGACGCCGCTATATCCCTCCGACCGCGCATAGCCCATGGCCCGCGCCTTGCCGTTGGCAAGCGCCCGCTCGCGCGCGAGATCCTTCAGCTTGCTGTCATCGCTGATCGAAAATGATGGCCCGTTTAAATTGGTCGCACCGCTGCTGACGATGGCATCGAGGATTTTGCCGAGCTTGGAAATGTCATTCACGGTCGCCGAGACCTGATTGGAAACAACATAGCCGACGAAGCGGTTCTGCCGGTTTTCCTGATCATAATCGTAATCCGCGCGCAGATTGATGCCGGTGGTCTGAATGTCTTTTTCGGCGATACCGAGCGCTTTTAGACGGTTGATCACCGTGCGAGCCTGCGCCGAATTCTGGCTCAGCGCCTCGGTCGCAGTCTTCGCCTTGGTTTCGACGCCAGTGCTGAAGGTTGCCGTGTCTGGCGCGCTATCGACCTGTTCGGACACGCTGAGCTCGATTACCGGATTCTGTGCGACAATTTCGACATTCGCGGCCTGCGCAACATTGATCGGGCTCAGAGCCATCGCCGCTCCGGCGAGCAAAATTGGGAATTTCATAATCTTCTCCATTGATTCAGTTCGTTGTAGACAAAGCTGTCTGAACGGCGGCTAAATAATTTTGCCGAATTTTTTCCGTCCGCGCTCCCGGCGTTCCATCCCCGATCATGTGGCCATCTATCTCGACGACCGGCATTACCAGCAATGTGGACGAGGTCACAAACGCCTCCGCCGCTTTTTTCGCTTCGCCTAGGGAGAAAGCGCGCTCTTCGACCGTTAGTTCCATTGATTTTGCCTGCTCGAGCATTTCGATTCGGGTGACGCCCGGCAAAATGCGCCGATCAAGCTGATGCGAGATCAGGATCCCGTCGTGAGTGATGATATGGGCATTCTGGGACGTCCCTTCGGTAATCATGGCGTCGCGCTCCATCCAGACATCATCGACACCCGCCGCCATCGCCTCCATTTTCATCAGCGATGCGTAAAGCAACTGGGTGGTCTTGATATCGCATCTTTGCCAGCGCAAGTCGGGCCGTGTGATGATTCTCATTCCGCGATTGGCCATCGGATTGGCGATCAACGCCCGGTTCTGGGCAAACGCAAATATCGTCGGAGCGGTTTCAGGCGCAGGCCAGCGATAGTCGCGCTCTTCCATCACGCCCCGGGATACTTGCAGGTAGGCAAGGCCTTCTCGCAAGTCATTTTCAGCTACCAGATTCTTCGCTATGACCGACCAGTCGGCAGAAGCATTGATCGAAAGTTCTCCAAGCGATCTCTCCAGACGGGAAATATGGCGTTCCATATCGATCAAACGGCCATTGATGACTGAAATAACTTCATAGACCGCGTCGGAAAACAGCAGGCCACGGTCGAATATCGATATTTTGGCGGATGACCTGGGAACATAATCGCCGTTCAGATAGACTATGTCCAAATCGCTTACCTGTGTCCCCGGGATTGGCCTATACATCCCTAACAATCCGATATTGCGCGGCAGGTCAATGACCTTTGTTTAAAAGAGAAGGCTTGAGCCCGGGCCCGCTTGGCCCTAACGCCCGGGAACAATGGCTCAACCCCCGATCTTCGCTTATGAAAACCTGTCCCTCCATCAAGGAGAGGGGTGGCTATTTGAAAATCTCGATCTCCACGTCGGGCCACGCGACCGGCTCGCCCTGATCGGTCGCAACGGCGCCGGCAAGACGACATTGCTGCGCCTGATCGCCGACCAGATCGAAGCGGACAAGGGCCAGCGGATGATCCAGCCCGGCACCAATATCGTCTATCTGGAACAAGAGCCCGATTTCACGCCGTTTGAAACCTTGCTCGATTTCGCGATATCGGGCGAGCGAGGCCCTGCCCTACACGAAGTGCAAGCCATTGCCGATCAATTGGGTACCGATCTGTCCAAGGGAGCGGCAAAAGCCAGTGGCGGCGAGAAACGCAGGGCGGCCATATGCCGGGCGCTCGCCTCCGATCCCGATCTGTTGCTGCTCGACGAACCGACTAACCACCTTGATCTCGGCGCGATCGACTGGCTGGAAGACTGGCTCGGCCGCTATAAAGGCGCGTTCATCACCATATCGCATGATCGAACCTTCCTGACCCGGCTGACCAAGCAAACGATCTGGCTGGATCGTGGCGCACTGCGGCGACAGGAAATCGGCTTCGGCGGTTATGATGCATGGATGGAGAAAATCCATGCTGACAAAGCACAGGCCGCGAGCAAGATCGACGCGAAGCTGAAGCTCGAAGCACGCTGGCTGGAACGCGGTGTCACCGCACGGCGCAAACGCAACCAAGGACGGCTTGAAAAATTGTGGCAGATGCGGGCAGCCCGGGCGGCAATGATCGGTCCTGCTGGGACCGCCAATCTCAAGATCCAGAATGACGACAGCCGTACCAAATCAGTGATTACGGCCGAGCATATCTCCAAGTCTTTTGGTGAAGGCGAGAAACAGCGCCAGATCATCCGCGATTTTTCGCTGAGCATCCAGCGCGGTGACCGGATCGGGATTGTCGGAGCCAATGGTGCCGGAAAAACCACGCTGCTTAAAATGCTGACCGGTGAACTGGAACCGGATAGCGGTAAGGTCACGCTCGCCAAGACGCTCAACGGTGTCTTCATCGACCAGCAGCGCAGCCTGCTCGAAGGCAATAAATCGGTTCGCGATGTGCTTGCCGATGGCAGCGACTGGATTGATGTGCGGGGCGAGAAGAAACATGTGCAGGGTTATCTCAAGGAGTTTCTGTTTGCCCCGTCGCTGATCGACGCCAAAGTCGGCACCTTGTCCGGTGGAGAGCAATCACGGCTTTTGCTGGCACGGGAATTTGCGCGAATGTCTAATCTGCTCGTGCTTGACGAGCCGACCAATGATCTCGACCTGGAGACACTCGATCTCCTGCAGGAAGTGATCGCCGATTACGAAGGCACTGTATTGCTGGTCAGCCATGACCGCGATTTTCTCGATCGCACTGTAACCGTCACGCTCGGGCTCGATGGCAGCGGCACCGTGGACATTGTCGCCGGCGGCTATGCGGAATGGGAGCAGCAGCGCAAGGACAGAAATTCTCCGAGAAAAGCTGCAAGCGCGCAGAAAAGTTCAACCAACCAGCAATCCCCGCGCTCCGGCAGCCCGGTCAAGAAATTAAGCTACAAGGACCAGCGCGATTATGATCTGTTGCCGGAGCGGATCGAGGCGATCGACCAGCGCATGGCAGAAATCGAAAAGACGTTGGCCGATCCCAATCTTTACACGCGTGATTTCCCGTGCTTTGACGCGCTTACCAAAGAGAATAGCGCGCTGATCGAGGAAAAAGACGCGGCTGAAATGCGCTGGCTGGAACTGGCGGAAGAAGTCGAGCGGCTGGCCGATATCTGATCAGCCCGGAAGGCGATAGAAACTCGCCAAACGGTCCAGTGCAATTTTCAACACCAGCTTGCCGGATCGCGCCGGCCAGCCGAGATTTTTCTCCGCGACAGGCGTCCCCTCGCCGCCGCAGATAATCCGCCAGGCGATATCGGACAAATCGCTGCCCAAATGATCAATGGCATTTTCAAAGCGCAGCTTGGCGGCAAGTTGCGCTTCTGTTTCGTTCAATATCGCCGGGGCGGCGCGTTTTCCTCCCGCAACCGGGGCCGCATCCCACCGCATCGTCACACTCGGAGCCAGATTGGCTCTTTCCCAATCGGCGCGCAGCTTTTCGCCTGCATCAAACTGGCGATCGGACAAATGGCCTCTGGCATGCAGCCAACCCAATGGAGATTCCGACAGGTTGACTGTGACGCTCCGCGCGCGCCTGCTCCCTGGTTCGCCTCCATTACGCTCCTCGCCATCCTGCGGCAACGCCCGTTCAGCGAGCAATCTCGGATCATCTAGAGATTTGTCCGTTTTGGTTGCATGGGCTGGCATAGAATATCCTGTTTGGCTTTGCTACCTCTTGCCATTTTGGCGATTATGTAGGAAAGGATAAAACCATATAGGTTTGGAGATATATATGATCAGCCGTATCAGAGAGGTTCGCAAGGCCAAGGGATTGACGCTGGATGATGTAGCGGGGCGGTGCGAACCTCCGACCACCGCACAAACCATTGGACGGCTTGAGACCGGTACAAGGACATTGTCGCTCGACTGGCTGAACCGGATTGCCGATGCATTGGGCGTGGATAGCGCCGTACTGCTGTCCTTACCCGACCAAGAAGAGCTTCCCGTAGCCGCAATCCTCGATCACAAGGGCGCCCACGCTCTGGGCAAGGTCGAGAATATTTATCAACCTGCAATCGAACCAGCGATGATCGCGCTGCGCGTCAAGAGCAGCATGGGCGACTATCGCGCCGGAGACGATGTCTGGCTATCTCGATGGACTGCAGAGCAATTTGGCGCTGCTCTAAACCGTGATATATTGGTTCCTCGCCCCGCCGGACGCTATCTGTTTGGCCGCCTGATCGGTCGTCAGGACAACAAGCTGCAAATACTCCCGCTTGGTAGCGGCGCACGGCAGCAGATTGTCAGTGATCCCGAATGGATCGGCGTCGCGGTGCGGCTGGTAAGGGAGCTTTAGGTCCTCGATGCTAGGAGACCCGACATGACGCGTCCGCTCCGCATTCTGACTCTGTCGACATTATTCCCCAACGCGGCAGCGCCCAATTTCGGTATATTTGTCGAGCGGCAAACCGCCGAGTTAGCAGGCCGTCCGGAAACCGAAGTAACGGTCATCAATCCGGTCGGCATACCCCCTTGGCCGCTGAACAAGCTGGCGCAATATAGACCGCTGGAAGCTGTGGCGGAACATGAAGCGTGGCGCGGGCTCGACGTCTATCGCCCGCGGTTCAGGCTGATCCCGAAGGTCGGCGGCTCGAGTAATCCCCAGCGCATTGCCGATGCCGTTCTGCCGCTGGTAAAAGAGCCGCACGAGAAAGCGCCCTTCGATGTAATCGACGCGGAGTTTTTCTATCCCGATGGGCCAGCGGCGATGCGGCTGGCCGCTGCGCTCGACATTCCCTTTACGATCAAGGCCCGCGGTGCGGATATCCATCATTGGGGCAGCGAGCCAAAATGCCGCACCCAGATTCTGCAAGCGGCGGGCAAGGCCAGCGCATTGCTGGCCGTGTCCAAGGCACTGAAGCACGATATGGTCGATCTTGGAATGGATGGAAGCAAGATTGCCGTCCACTATACCGGATTGAACCAGGACAAGTTCATCCCGGTTGATAGGCTAGCTGCCAAGCAGGCGTTGGGTGTCAGCGGCCCGTTGTTCATTACCACCGGCGCGCTGATCAAGCGCAAGAACCAGAATTTGGTGATCCGGGCGATGGCAAGTATCTCTGATGCCCATCTGATGCTCGCTGGCGCAGGCGAAGAAGAGCAGGATTACCGGGCGCTTGCCGCGCGGCTGGGCGTCTCCGACCGTGTGCGCTTTCTGGGCAACGTCCCGCACGAGCAGCTACCACATCTGACCGCCGCCGCCGATATTGCCATTCTTGTGTCAAAGTCCGAGGGCTTAGCCAATGCATGGGTAGAAGCGCTCTCGTGTGGCACGCCGGTGATTATCAGCGAGGCCGGTGGTGCACGGGAACTGGTTACCAATGCTGATGCCGGACGGGTCGTTGACCAGACCGCCGAGGCGATTGTCGAAGCCGCGACGTCTATCCTTGCAGCGCCGCCAGCTCAGGACTTGGTGCGATCATCTGTGAGCCAGTTCAGCTGGAAAAACAATGGCGATCAATTGCTGGCAATCCTGCAGCAAGCCGCCGCCAAGCTTTAGGAAAGTGGCAGAAAAGCACCGATTATCCAGCGCTCTTCGGCCCTCAACACTCCCCAGGTCCGGGCCGCAGCGCGGCTATCCATGACTTCCAGCCCCATTCCCGCTGCCTCCACATCGCGCCGGAAGGCGGAAGGCGGTTGTAGCATCGACGAGCCGCTGCCGAGCAGGAGAAATTCCGGCTTTGGAGTCAGGTTCAGGCTGGACAATATCTCCGCGAGATTCAGCTTGTCGAGCGCCGATCCGGTCCAGCTGATTGCCTGTTCAGGCGAAATCAGCAGGCCTTGATCAAACCGCTGGTCGCCGCACTTGAAGCCGCTAGTCGTGAAACCGGTAATAACCGGCCCGGTAAATTCGACATCCTTGCGTAATTCTACCAACGGTCAGCCAACCTGCTCTGGCCCACCGAGCCTCTCCGCCTTGTCATTGGCCGACTCAGCGGGAATGAATGTGTCCGGGCCGACTTTGAGCCAAATGAGTATCGGAGCAGCCATATAGATCGAGCTATAGGTACCGACAAACACGCCGAAGAACATCGCGACGGAGAAACCAAAAATCACATCGGGTCCCCAGAGAATCAGGGCCCCCAGCGCGATCAGCATGGTCAAGCTGGTCATCACCGTCCGCGCCAGCGTCTCGTTGACCGAGAGGTCGAGCAAGGCGATGATCTCCATCTTGCGATATTTCTTCAGATTCTCGCGAATCCGGTCGAACACCACAATCGTGTCGTTGAGCGAATAGCCGATGATCGTCAGCAGCGCCGCGACGATATTCAAGTTAAACTCCATCTGGGTCAGCGCGAACAGTCCGAAAGTCAGCGCGACATCGTGGACCAGTGCGAAAAGCGCACCGACACCGAACTGCCACTCGAAGCGAATCCAGATATAGATGGAGATCGCGATCATTGCGAAGAGCAGCGAATAGGCTCCGGTTTCGAACAGTTCCGAAGAGACCTTGCCGGACACCGATTCCACGCCATCAATGCGGACATCGGGGTGGTCGGCCTTGAGTGTTGAAACGATCTTTTCAGTCATTTCATTTGCCGCTTCCGGACGCGATTCCGCTTCGGTCGGCAGCCGCATCCGGATCGACACTTCATTGGCATCGCCGAATCGCTGGATCGTCGCTTCGCCATAGCCCAGACCGCCGACACTATCCCGCAGTTCGGAAATCGGCGCAGTTTCGGTTTCGGTGAAAGTCGCCTGTATCATCTGGCCACCGATGAAGTCGACGCCGAAGTTCAACCCCTTGGCTGCCACCAGCCCGATCGATGCGATAATCGTCAGGATGCTGAATGCCATGGCGACATTCCGCCATTTCAGGAAGCTGATGTTGGTGTCGTCCGGAACAAGTTTGATCAATCTCATATCACCAACTCCTGCGGCCGGGCTTTCCTTGCCCAGAGCGCCACAAACATTCTGGTTACGACCACTGCGGTGAAGACGGATGAAGCGATACCGATCATCAGCACGACCGCGAAGCCTTTAACGGGTCCGGAGCCGAACATGAACAGCAACACACCGGCGATGATATTGGTGACGTTGGCATCCATGATCGCCCTTGATGCTTCCTTATAGCCGACTTCAACTGCCTGAATAACTCTTCGCCCTCGCCGTCGCTCTTCGCGTATTCGCTCGTTGATCAGCACATTGGCATCGACCGCGGCGCCGACAGTGAGAACGAAGCCGGCGATACCCGGCAGCGTCAACGTGGCGTTAAACATCGCCATGACGCCGACGATGATGAACAGGTTCAGGGCCAGTGCGATATTGGCGTACATGCCAAAGCGGCCATAGGTGACGACCATGAAGGTCAGCACGGCAACGGTCGCAATAATGGCGGCAATCATGCCCTTATCAATCGAATCCTTGCCAAGATCGGGACCGACGGTGCGCTCCTCAACAATCTTCAATTCCACAGGCAGTGCGCCGGACCGCAAGGCAATCGCCAACTGGTTCGCGCTTTCCACCGAGAAATTTCCGGAGATCTGCGCCGAGCCACCCAGGATTGGCTCGTTGATATTGGGCGCAGAAAGCACCTGGCCATCGAGGATGATGGCAAAGGGCCGGCCGACATTATTCTGGGTCAGACGGGCAAATTTCGAACCGCCTTCGCTGTCGAAGGTGATGTTAACGACCGCTGCGTTAGTTTGTTGGTCAAAGCCCTGACCAGCATCGGTCAGCTTGTCGCCGCTGATTCCGCCGAGGCGCTTGACCGCCAGGTTTGGCAATCCGGACGGATTGTCGGGATAAGGGAAAATCTGGCTGCCGACCGGCGCCCGGCCTGCGGCGACCATATTGGGATCGGCTTCAAAATCGACCAGCTTGAAATCCAGCTTGGCCGTCTGTCCGAGCAAGGCTTTCAGCGCTTCCGGATCATCCAGACCCGGCACCTGCACCACGATCCGGTTATCACCCTGCCGGATGATTGTCGGTTCGCGGGTGCCCATCTCGTCAATCCGGCGGCGGATCACGTCGGTTGCCGTTTCCATCGCATTTTCGACGGCATTCTCCAGACCGGCTGCGGTCGGAGTCAGTACAAAGCGCGTATCATCCCGCACTTCGATATCCCAGTCGCGCTGACCGGTCAGGCCGGCACCGCTGGTCAACGGAACGATCGCGTCGCGCGCGGCATCGACCTGGGTACTGTCACGCACCATGAAGCTCAACACGCCGTTTTTGCGGGAAATATCGCCAATTCCGATACGCGGATCGGCCCGGCGCATTTCCGCGCGGACCGATTCTTCCATCGTTTCGAGCCGGGTTGTCGCAACATCCGCCGGATCGGCTTCCAGCAGAATATGGCTGCCACCCTGGAGATCGAGCCCCAGATTGATGGTTTCACTGGGCAGAAAGCTCGGCCAATATTGGCGGCCGTTCTCGCCAAGCAGGCTGGGAATGGACATCAGCACGCCAAAGGCCAACAGCAGAGAAATGGAAATGACTTTCCAGCGCGGGAAATCGAGCATCGAAATTAACTTTCTATATCACCGCGTTCAGTCGTTCGCAGGTTTGGCACCGCCGCGTGGCATAACATCGGTCAGGGTCGCTTTGATCGCCTTGACGCGGACGCCATTGGCAATTTCGACTTCTACATATTCATCGTCGACCTTGACCGCTTTGCCAACCAGTCCGCCGCCAGTCACGACCTCGTCGTTCTTCTTGACCGAGCCGACCTTTGCCTGATGCTCTTTCATCTTCTTTTGCTGCGGGCGAATGAGCAGAAAATAGAAAACCGCGAAAATAAGAACCAGCGGCATTACTGAAATCAGAAATCCTCCGGCACCGCCAGCGCCCGCTGCTGCAGATAATATAGTGATTGATGTCATGAACTCGTCCCGATTGTTGCAATTTTTTATGTGTGCTGTCCGGACGCTTGTTTCAAGCCCCGGAACAGCCGACCCTGATGATGCGCGCGCCTATCACGCGCTTGTCACAGGTGCAACGAAATCCGTATTCCGGAAAGGTTGCAAACATGGCGCAAACGACTTGCCAAGCTCAACCGACCTCCATATATGCGCAGCCTCGGTCGGGACGTAGCGCAGCCTGGTAGCGCATCACACTGGGGGTGTGGGGGTCGGAGGTTCGAATCCTCTCGTCCCGACCAGTTTTTCAGGCCCCAAGCGCGCCTGAAAAGCGAACGACCGAAAGGCGCCAAGGTGCCCACGCTAGATCGGCGGTATCGCAAAAATTCCCCATATAGCCTGTCCGATGGATCCCAAAGTTCGTGAAAATTAGGGCCAAGGAAGCGTTCTACGGGCGTCTGTTTGTAAGGTGCGGGTCCATTTAAATTTTGCAAAAACACCGAGACATAAAATAATACTGCGCTCTTCGAGCATATTGGGACTTCGACCATTGCGATATTTCGGCCCAAAATAGGCATGGAAGCCTTGTTTTGTTTTCTGTAACCTTTGCCCCAAAACCGCAAAACTCCCCTATTTTGGGGCGGTCATCCAAAGATCGAGTGTAACCTTCCAAATCGCCTTGTCTCGAACCCGCTCGGCAGAAACAGGCTCACAGGAGCGAGCGGCGTTATCCTAGTCCAAATTGTCAAAGAGCCTGTCCCTCGACCGGCGGTGACCATAAGCTATCCGGTCGGGTGTAGGACAGCGCTTTTCCGGCGCCGCGGCAAATATACTACCGACGGGGGAAGAGAATCGGCGCCGATATCGGCGGCTAGTCGCGCATTCGAACCTGATCAAACCTGAAAGCGACCATGGACAACAGCCCGGCTGCTATCTCAGGACACGGCCCTCAGGCCCTTCTTGACCAAACCAGAGTCTTCCGCCGTGGTCCGGCCATCGGTCATGCGCGTCGACAGGTCGTATACCGGTTCCAGCTTGAGCGCTCCGCTCGGTTGCGCGTGTTTCAGCAGCAATTTGGTCGCACTTTCGCGCGGGACAGCGGCCGAATATAGATAGCCCTGCCCCAGTTTGCAGCCGATTTCCTCGAGCAAATAGCCCTGGTCCTCAGTCTCGATACCTTCTGCGATCACCCTGATATCGAGCTTGCGCGCGATGCTGAGTAGCCCTTCGATAATCGCCATACCCCGGTCGCCATGCCGCAACTGGCTGACGAAGGATCTGTCGATCTTGATGATATCCACCGGCACCGTCAGCAAATGGGTGAGCGAGGCGAAGCCGGTGCCGAAATCATCCAGTGCTACACGCAGGCCGTGGGCGCGCAGCGCCTTGATCTCCTGCGCGACAACCGGGTCATTCTGCCCGAGATATACCGATTCCGTTACCTCGAGAACGACATGTTTCAACGGTACATTCTCACGGCCGAAGGCGGTCTTGATGCGGTCGTAGAGCGTACCACTATGAAAATCGGCCGACGAGATGTTGATCCCGACATGCTGGAACGGGATCCCGCTTTCCAGCCAGGACCGGACGTCGGCAGCAACCAGGGCCAACATGCCCTCGGTCAGCTTGGCAGCGACATCGACATCGGTGGTGGCCTGATGAAAGGAACCCGCCGATACGATATTGCCCTCCGGCTTGCGCAGCCGGCAAAGCGCCTCCATGCCGACGATTTCGCCCGTGTCGAGCCGGACGACCGGCTGATAATAAGCCTCGATCCGCCCTTCATTCAGCGCAACATCGACATCCTGAATCACCTCGATCCTGTGTTTGATTGCTGTGCCGATTCCGGGCCAGTAGCGGACAAAGCCGCCGCGACCGGTTTCTTTGGCATGGTAGAGCGCGAAATCCGCATGCCGGTGCACGGTTTCGGCATCATGGTCACCCGGTGAAAGCGCCGCGCCGCCGATTGTCGCGCGCGGCTGGATCATATGCCCGCTGCAACTTGTGACAATGCCGACCGCATCAAGAATCCGAGATGCCGTGCCGCTAAGATCGGCGACCGCCCCGGTTTCCTGGAGGATGATGGCGAATTCGTCACCGCCGAGCCGGAACACATGATCCGGCAGGACGCTGGTCCTGATCCGCTGTGCGACGCTCTGCAGAAGCTCGTCGCCGGCCTGATGCCCGAACGTGTCGTTGATCATCTTGAGATTGTCGAGATCGACCACCAGCAACGCCCAGGTACCGGGCTCCTCGCAGGACAGTCGGCTCAGTGCAGCGTCGAAACCCGATCTGTTCGGCAGGTCGGTCAACGCATCGACCGCAGCCCGCCGCTCCTGCTCGAGCACCCGGTCATGCCGTTCCAGCGCAATCGCACAGAGATGGATACTGGCGCTGACCAACTGTTTTTCGCGGGCACGCGGCATCCGCTTTTGCTTGAAATATAGCGCAAAGGTACCAAAGACCACGCCTTCGGCATTGTAAATCGGCACCGACCAGCAGGCCTTGAACCCGAAGGGCAAAACATGTTCCTTGAACGCGGTCCAGCGCGCATCCTGCTCGATATCGGTCACCACCACCGCTTCGCCAAGATAGGCTGCGCTGCCGCAGGAACCGACATTGGGACCGATCATCAGACCTTTGATCAGTCCGGAAAAATTTTCGGGCAAACTGGGTGCAGCCAGCGGATAGAGCAATCCACTTTCCTCGACCCGCAAGACTGAACAGGCAATGCCGGGCAACAAAAGCTCAATCTCGTGACACAGTCGTTCCACCGTAACATCCAGCGAGATGCCCGTAGCGATCATCTCTAGAATCTTGTTTTGGAACAGTAGCAACCAACATTATCCTTTTTTACTCGAGACCAATTTCATCAGATTTACAGTATTCGAGTAAACAGAAGATGAAATATTGCCGAAGCGGATCATTACAGAGCTATTTACGGCTGCAGGACCGGTCAATTAAGACGCCGGGCGCCGGAAAGATCCTTTAGGCGGGCAGAAATATCGTGGCGGGTGTGCGGTTTAACTCCGTGGCTTGCCGGGAGCCGTCTTTCTTACTCACACACAGATGCAAAGCGCTACGAAAAGCCGGAGTCATTGGGCGCGCTCTTTCAGCCTTTATGGCTATGTGTTTTCATGCGCGCTCGAACTAGACCGAAAAGCGCGGTTTTGTTTTCCGAAACCTTCGCCCCGAAGCCGCAGATTTCTAGCTTTTAGGGGCGTTGATCTTGCTGTCGAGTGTGACCTTTCAAATTGTCAAAGAGCCTGTCCCACGCCTGTTGCGAGATCGGCGGCTATAATGAGTGATCGGGTCGGGTGTAGGACAGTAATGTTTCGCCTGCTCCCCTGAGGGAGAATGATGCGAAACGCGCCAGCGCGGGACGCTAGATGCTGTTGGAGAAGGCTGGTCTGCCGGTGGATCGCTGTGCCATCTATATCGCCATTCGTTTTTCATGGGCCAGCACTTCTGCACGTAGCCGGACCGCGTCGTGATAGGCATTATGCGGGACGGCACTGCCCTCACCCGAACTGACGAGATCGGCATCAACCAGATCAAACCGGATATGACGCACCGGTTTCATTAGGCCCGGACCAATGACCAGCAAACGCGCAGCAAGGGCAATATCTTCCGGCCAATCCGCGACTAGCACCGGCTCGGGGTCGTCGCTCAGATAGTCGGCGAACTGGTCGACGAGACGGCTGCGCTCCACTGGCTCCGCATCCAGCACAGGTAAGATATGCTCGATGACCCATGGTGTGGGGTTTCGGCATTCGACCGCCGCGTAGAAGGAAGCAAGCCCCTCGTCTTCTGGAACAAGGGCGATGGAAATCAACTCCCCGCCGAAGCCGTTAAATTCAGTATCGACAAAATAACGCATCGCTGAGAATCCCCGTATGTTTATGCAATGTCCCGACACTATCTGCAGTTCGAAAAACGTCGCCTATAAAGAAGCGAACTTATCCAAACGGTCGATACAGGTCCTCTTGCGGCTGGGTAAACCATTCCGGACCTGACGCCGTCATATAGAAATGGTCTTCCAGACGGATACCATATTCGCCGGGCACAACGATCATCGGTTCGTTGGAGAAACACATGCCCGCCGCCAGCGGCGTCGCATCGCCTTTGACCAGATAGGGGCCTTCGTGGATATCGAGACCGATGCCGTGGCCGGTGCGGTGCGGGAGGCCTGGCAGGTCGTAGTCGGGGCCGAGGCCATAGCCGATCAGCATATCGCGGGCGGCCTTGTCGACGGCTTCGCAGGGCGTACCGATGGCGGCGCAATCAAACGCGGCTTGCTGTGCTGCTTTCTCCGCGTGCCACAATCTTTCGATCTCGCTGTCCAGTCTCGACAGCGCATAGGTGCGGGTGATGTCGCTATTATAGCCGTCGATGGTGCAGCCGGTGTCGATCAGGATCAGCTCGCCTTCTTGCAGTTCCGGGTCGCCCGGCACGCCGTGCGGGTGGGAGGTCGCTTCGCCGAACTGGACGGCACAGAAACTGTTGCCGTTATCGGCTCCGCCGACGCGATGCAGGCGGTCGATTTCGGCGATCACGATGCTAGCCTTCATGCCCGGTTTGATCCACTCGAAAATCTCCTGATGAACGGAGAGCGTAAGCTGCATGGCCGCGATCATCAGATCAATTTCGGCCTGTGATTTGATTGCGCGCAGCGGCCCGATAATGGCGGCGGCGGCGTCACAGGAGACCGGCTTGGCAAGCTGCCCCAACATATCGATGAGGCGCGCGGCGTGACCATAGGAACATTCCGGGTCGAGCGCACATCGCTGGCATTCGGTTTCCGCCAGTAGAGAAGCGATCAGGGCGAAGGGGCTTTCATGCTCCTCCCAGAAGGCCATTTCCGAGGCCATCGGGAATTTGGCCCGGATCGCGGATTCCTCGAATTTCGGGCAGATGAAAATGGTGCGGTCCGCCGTGATCAACACACCCACAAAACGTTCGCTTTCGTAGAAAGCTTCGGCAAAGAAATAGCGCATGTTGCTGCCCGGCGTAACCAAGACCGCGTCGAGGTCGTGAGCAGCCATGACGCTCCGTAGCTTATCCAGCCGCTGTTCGCGTTCGGCATTACCGATCGATGGCGGTCGCGATGCTGTGGTCATGATAGGAAACTCCGGAAAGGGTGCGCCAATGCCGCGATCACAGCCGTTCGGCGTGCCAGCGCAAATGTTCCGCCATGAAGGTGGAGATGAAATAATAGCTGTGGTCATAGCCTTCGCGCATATTCAGACTGAGCTTTATTCCGGCTTTGTCGCAGGCTTCCGCCAGCAATTGCGGCTTTAGCTGCTCATCGAGGAAATTGTCACTCGTTCCCTGATCGACCAAAATGTCGGCAACGCGCGCGCCATCCTCGATCAGTGCGCAGGCATCATATTCGCGCCATGCTGCTTTATCGCTGCCGATATAGCCGCCGAGCGCCTTTTCGCCCCAGGGGCAGTTGATCGGCGAAACAATCGGCGAGAAAGCGGACACGCTTTTGTAACGATCCGGATTGCGTAGCGCGATGGTCAGCGCACCGTGGCCGCCCATGCTGTGGCCGAATATTGCCTGCCGTTCCATATCGACCGGAAATTCCTTCGCGATCAGAGCGGGCAATTCTTTCTCGATATAACTGCGCATGCGGAAATGCTCCGCCCATGGCCCTTCAATAGCGTCAACATAAAATCCGGCACCCTGCCCCATGTCATAGGCTTCGTCATCGGGCACGCCTTTGCCGCGCGGCGACGTATCCGGCGCGACGATGATCAGGCCCAGTTCGCTGGCCACCCTGCGATATTCGCCCTTTTCCATTACATTGGCATGGGTGCAGGTCAGGCCGGACAGATACCAGACGACCGGCAGCTTTGCGCCTTCTTCATGATCGGGAACATAGACCGCGAAGGTCATTTCCGTACCCGTTTCCGCGGACGCGTGCGAATATACGCCCTGCGTTCCGGCGAAGCTTCTGTTGGTGGAGACAGTCTCCATCAGAAAACCACCACGCTGCGGATGCTTTCACCGGCGTGCATCAAGTCAAAGCCCTTGTTGATTTCTTCCAGCGACAGCGTGTGGGTAATCATCGGGTCGATTTCGATCTTGCCGTTGACATACCAGTCGACGATTTTCGGCACGTCGGTTCGTCCGCGGGCTCCGCCAAAGGCGGTGCCCTTCCAGACCCGTCCAGTGACCAGCTGAAATGGCCTGGTGGAAATTTCCTTGCCGGCTTCGGCGACACCGATGATGATGCTCTCCCCCCAGCCGCGGTGGCAGGCTTCCAGTGCCTGACGCATCACGTCGGTATTGCCGGTGCAGTCAAACGTATAATCTGCACCACCATCGGTCAGCGCCACCAGATGCTCGACAATGTCGCCCTTGATCTTCTTCGGATTGACGAAATGGGTCATGCCGAATTTCTTGCCCCATTCCTCACGGTCGTCGTTGATATCGACCCCGATGATCTTGTCCGCGCCAACCATCCGCGCGCCTTGCAGCACGTTCAGGCCGATTCCGCCGAGCCCGAAGACGATGACATTGGAGCCGGGCTCCACCTTCGCCGTATTGACCACCGCGCCGACACCGGTGGTGACACCGCAACCGATATAGCAACTGGTGTTGAAGGGGGCGTCGGTGCGGATCTTGGCGACCGCGATTTCGGGTACGACAATGAAGTTCGAGAAAGTCGAGCAGCCCATATAATGATAGATGGCCTCACCCTTGTAAGACATGCGGCTGGTGCCGTTGGGCATAAGCCCCTGCCCCTGGGTCGCGCGGATCGCGGTGCACAGGTTGGTCTTGCCGGACAGGCAGCTTTTGCACTGGCGACATTCGGGCGTGTAAAGCGGAATAACGTGATCGTCGGGTGCCACCGAGGTAACGCCCGGGCCCACTTCGCGAACGATCCCTGCGCCTTCGTGGCCGAGAACACTCGGAAACTTGCCTTCGCTATCAAGACCGTCGAGCGTATAGGCGTCGGTATGACATATGCCTGTTGCCATGATCTCGACCAGCACTTCGCCCGCTTTCGGGCCTTCCAGATCAAGCTCGACAATCTCGAGTGGCTTTTTGGCTTCAAATGCTACGGCTGCGCGGGTCTTCATGATGCGGTTTCCTTCAGTGATCTGATATGATCGCTCTAATAAGATATAGTCAGGTCTACTGGCAATATAACAAGGCTACTGCCAATATAAACGGGTTATATGGCGGCAAGGGCGATATAGGCTTGAGCACGGGTAGTTCCATACTGATCTGAATAATATCCGCCCTCCCCGTGATCCGGAGGTGAACAGTTGATGTCGAGCGGTTGCGCCTGTCATTTGCACCAAATCGATCTCACAATCCCAGAATTTTCTAGCCAGATCAGCCCATAAATCGCATGGAACCCCGGTTGTTCCAGGGTTGAGAGCTTAGAATATGCTGACAAATCGACAAATATTGACATTATCCTGCCAAGACCAGCCGGGATTGGTGGCCAGCGTGGCCAAGATATTGGCAGATAATGGCGGCAATATCGTCGACTCACAGCAGTTTAACGACGCCGAAACCGACCATTTTTTTATGCGCATTGTCTTTGATGTGGCGGGCGGTCCGTCGGCCAGCGAGACGGTTGCTTCTATATCAGAAGCGCTGCAAAGATTCGCGACGGCCAAGCAAGTCGTGTGGAAGCTACGCCGTAGCGACAACCGGCCCAGGGTGATGATCATGGTCTCTAAATTCGATCATTGTCTTATCGATCTGCTCTACCGGTACCGGATCGGGGAACTGCCGATGGATGTCGTGGGCATTATCTGCAACCATCCTCGCGATGCCTTGAAAATCTCGCTGATCGAAGATGTTCCCTTCTATCATCTGCCTGTAACGAAGGAAACGAAGGCAGAGCAAGAAGCGCAGATCAAGAAGCTGGTGACGGAGAGCGGAGCAGAGCTGGTTGTTCTTGCCCGCTATATGCAGATCCTGTCGGATGACCTTGCCGGTTTTCTGGCTGGACGCTGCATCAACATTCATCACAGCTTTCTACCCGGATTCAAGGGTGCCAAGCCCTATCATCAGGCCCATGCGCGCGGCGTCAAAATGATCGGCGCGACCGCTCATTATGTAACCGCGGAACTCGATGAAGGCCCGATCATTCATCAGGATGTCGAAGCGATCAGCCATGCCGACACGCCCGAACAACTGGTCAGCAAGGGCCGCGACATTGAACGCCGGGTGCTGTCGCAAGCGGTCCATTATCATCTGGCCGACCGGGTGTTTCTGAACGGCCACAAGACGATTGTCTTCAACGACTAAAAGGCTAAACCGTGGCCATCGACGCTCCGTTGTCAAGTTACACGTGAAAGACCAGAGGACCACAATACATGCAGGATTATAGTGATATACGCGAAGAAGTTACCAAGCTTTGCCAGAAATTTCCCGGTGACTATTGGCAGGCACGGGACAAGGCGCGCGAGTATCCGTCCGACTTTGTCGCCGCATTGGGCGAAGCAGGTTATCTGGCTGCCCTGATCCCCGAAGAATTTGGCGGCGCCGGATTGCCGATTTCGGCTGCGGCGGCAATCCTTGAGGAAATTCAGGCACAGGGCTGCAATGCCGGCGCGGTGCACGCGCAAATGTATATCATGGGCACGATGTTGCGGCACGGATCGGACGAGCAGAAATCCCAATATCTGCCGAAAATCGCCACCGGAGAATTGCGGCTGCAGGCTTTCGGCGTGACCGAACCGACCAGCGGCACCGATACGCTGGCGCTGAAGACCGTCGCCAAGCGGGATGGCGACAATTATATCGTCAACGGGCAAAAGCTGTGGACCAGCCGTGCCGAACATAGCGACCTGATGCTGTTGCTCGCCCGCACCACCCCGCGCGATCAGGTGAGCAAGCGCACCGACGGCCTGTCGGTCTTTCTGGTCGACATGAACGCGGCCAAAGACAACGGCCTGACGATCCGGCCTATCGACACGATGATGAACCACAGCACGACCGAGATATTCTTCGACAATATGCGGGTGCCGGCTGCCAATCTGATCGGCGAGGAAGGCAAGGGTTTTCGTTATATCCTGTCCGGCATGAACGCCGAGCGGCTGCTGATCGCGGCGGAATGTATCGGCGATGCCAAATGGTTCATCGAAAAGGCCACCGCCTATGCCAAGGAGCGCGTCCTGTTTGACCGCCCGATCGGCCAGAATCAGGGCGTGCAATTCCCGATCGCCCGAGCCTATGCGCAGATGCGCGCCGCCGAACTGCTGGTCCACGAAGGCCTCCGCAAATATGAAACCGGCGAGAATTGCGGCGAAGAAGCCAATATGGCCAAGATGCTCGCCGCAGAAGCAAGCTGGGCGGCGGGTGAAGCCTGTGTCCAGACCCATGGCGGCTTCGGCTTTGCCGCAGAATATGATGTCGAGCGCAAGTTCCGCGAAACCCGGCTTTATCAGGTCGCCCCGATCAGCACCAATATGATCCTCTCCTATGTCGCGGAACATGTGCTGGGCCTGCCAAGGAGCTATTGATGAGCGACTGGTCGCACTGGATCGGCAAGAGCGAGAACCGCCATGACGTGGTCTCGCCGGGCCTGCTGCAACGCTTTTGCGCGACCATCGACCAGCCGGTCACGGAAGACATTCCGCAAGGTCTGCACTGGTGCCTCTGTCTGCCCGACGTGCCGACAGCAGAACTGGCCGAAGACGGCCACCCCGCGAAGGGCGGCTTCCTGCCACCGATCCCCCTGCCCCGCCGCATGTGGGCGTCGAGCAACGTCTCTTTTGATCACCCGCTGCAATTGGGCGATGCAATATCGCGGGTGTCCACCGTCGCGTCCATTGACGAAAAGTCCGGCAAGTCCGGCGATCTGGTGTTTGTTGCCGTCGATCATGAGACGCGGGTTGGTGATCTTGTGGCGATCAGGGAGCGGCAGAATATCGTCTATCGCGAACCGGCCACGACCACACCGCACGTTGCGGCGCTCAGCAATGATCCGCCGGACCTGCAAGATTGGGACTGGCAGCAGAAAATCATACCTAGCGAACCTTTGCTGTTCCGCTATTCCGCGTTGACCTTCAACAGCCACCGCATCCATTACGACAAACCTTATGCGATGCGGCAGGAAGGCTATCCCGGGCTTGTCGTGCAAGGACCGCTTATGGCGACACTGCTGCTCAATCTCGCCGCAAGCGAACTGGGCTTAAACAAGCTCTCGAGCTTTTCCTTCCGCGGACAGGCGCCCGCTTTTGCCAATGCCGCAATATATCTTGTTGGGAAACAGGAGGGAGAGGATATCACGCTCGCTGTGGTCGGTGATGACGGCGAGAAAATCATGTCCGCAAAGGCGGTGATCTAGCTGATCGCCGAGTTTTCCGTTCGTGCGGAGCCCGTCGAAGCAGGGTGGCGCGCCCCGGTCCTTCGACAGGCTCAGGACGAACGGGAGGGGATCGCGTTTGCGGACGAAAAACCACCAGCGTCAGTTATTTGACGCCCGAGGTCCTGAGCCGTCAGGCCAACGGTGGTAAACAAGTTCAGGATGACGATGCATCCTGACGACCCAAGCGCTCGAATTGAAAAGCCCGGCAACTGCGGATCACGCAGCCACCGGGCTCTTTATTTCTCAAACGTGGCCTAGAATCGGTCCGCATTCATCACCTTAGTCCAGGCCGCCGCGAAATCGTCGGCAAACATCTGTCCCGCATCATCGGATGCGTAGACTTCGGAAACCGCGCGCAATTCTGAGTTCGATCCGAAAATCAGATCGACCGGTGTTGCAGTCCACACCAGTTCGCCACTGTTGCGGTCATGGCCTTCATATAGTCCGGGGTTCTGCTCCGACTTCGCCCATTTGGTCTTCATGTCGAGCAGATTGACGAAAAAGTCGTTGCTGAGCTGTCCGGGAGCATCGGTAAACACGCCATTGGACGACTGGCCCGCATTTGCGTTTAGCGTCCGCAGCCCGCCTACCAGCACCGTCATTTCCGGCACCGTCAGATTGAGCGCATCGGCCTTGTCGACCAGCGCCGCTGCCGGGGCCAGATCGGCGCCGGAGGCATAATAGTTGCGGAAGCCATCAGCCTTGGGCTCAAGATAGGCAAAGGACGCCGCATCGGTCTGTGCCTGCGTGGCATCGACCCGTCCGGGCGTAAACGGCAGCGTGACCTTGTGGCCCGCCTTGTCCGCAGCCTGTTCGACCGCTGCGTTACCGCCAAGGACGACGAGATCCGCGAGCGAAACCTGTTTTCCGCCGCTGGCGCTCCTGTTGAAATCCTTCTGGATCGCTTCCAGCTTGCCGATGACCTTCGTCAACTCGGCTTCGTCATTCACTGCCCAGCCGCGCTGTGGTTCCAGCCGCAGCCGCGCGCCATTGGCCCCGCCGCGCATGTCGCTGCCACGGAATGTGGAAGCCGAAGCCCATGCCGTCCGCACCAGTTCGGATGTGGACAGACCGGAGGCCAGAATTTTCGACTTGAGTTGCGCCACGTCCGCGTCACCGATCATCGCATAATCGGCAGCCGACAAAGGATCCTGCCAGATGAAGCTCTGGCTTGGCACGTCGGCACCGAGATAGCGCGCCGAGGGGCCGAGATCGCGATGGGTCAGCTTGAACCAGGCGCGAGCAAAGGATGCCGCGAACTCATCGGGATTTTCATGCCAGCGCTCTGCAATCTTGCGGAAACCGGGGTCTTCCTTGACCGCAATATCGGTGGTGAACATGATCGGCGCGTGGGTCTTGCCCGGGATATGCGCGTCGGGCACCATGTTCGCGGCTGCCGGATCGCTCGGGATCCACTGGGTAGCACCGGCCGGGCTCTTGGTCTTGACCCATTCGAAACCGAACAGATTGTCGAGATATTGATTGGTGAAGGCGATCGGATTGACCGACCATGCGCCTTCCAGACCGCTGGTTATCGTATCCTCGGCATTGCCCTTGCCGCATTTATTGGCCCAGCCCATGCCCTGGCTTTCAATGCCAGCGGCAGACGGTTCGTCACCCATGCATTCCTCGGGCTTGTGCGCGCCATGCGCCTTGCCGAACGTGTGGCCACCGGCGATCAGGGCCAGTGTTTCCTCGTCATTCATCGCCATATTGCCAAAAGCACGGCGAATATCGGCAGCAGCCGAGATCGGATCATGATTACCGTTCGGGCCTTCCGGATTGACGTAGATCAGGCCCATTTGGGTCGCAGCAAGAGAGCCCTTGAGATCGCCCTTGCCGTCACGGCGCTTGTCTTCCAGCATCTTGGCTTCCGGGCCCCAGAACACCAGATCGGGTTGCCATGCATCGACACGGCCACCGGCAAAGCCAATGGTTTTGAAACCCATATCCTCGAGCGAGACGTTGCCGGTCAGCACCATCAAGTCACCCCAGGACAATTTGCGACCATATTTCTGCTTGATCGGCCAGACCAGACGCCGCGCCTTGTCGAGGCTCACATTGTCAGGCCAGCTGTTGAGCGGTTCGAAGCGCTGCTCGCCGCCGTCGGAGCCACCGCGCCCGTCACCGACGCGATAGGTCCCGGCGCTGTGCCAGGCCATGCGGATGAAGAACGGACCATAATGACCATAGTCAGCTGGCCACCAGTCTTGCGAAGTCGTCAGAACCTTGCGGATGTCCTCCTTGACCGCAGCGAGGTCGAGCGAGGCAAATTCGGCGGCATAGTCATAATCTGTGCCATAAGGGTTGGACTGTGCCTCATGCTGGCGAAGCGCCGCGAGATCGAGGCTTTGCGGCCACCAGTCCTTGTTAGACATGGCTCCGGGCGGATCTTGAACAACCGTTTTTTGGGCCTGTGCCGGACCAGCCATCACCAACGGTGTCATCGACGCGGCCAGCAATGCAAATAGTGAAACCTGTGATTTGAACATCTTTCTCTCCATCCTGTTTTTCGAAATATTATTGTGAGAAAACTCTAGGCTGACAAACATAGATGGCGAAATCAGTATACTTGCTGAGAGTAATCGAACATTTCGATGAAGGTGATGTCGGAGATTTTCGTCGGCGATTTTTCCGAGTCCTGAATTTTAGTCAGAGACCGGCAAAATTGTTCGACAAAGAGGCGGAATATTTTTTGTCCCGACAACAGCAAAGTCGGAGTCCCTTATCCGAAAGGGTCGCAGGCCGGCGCAGCCAAGCAAGGTTTTGAAATCTTCTTTTCACACAACAAAAGAAGTCCGACGGCCGGGTCGCAATAGCCGTCGAACTTCTCCTGGATACCCATAAAGGGCTTGGTGCGGCATCGAGTTCGTATCGAGTGAAATAGTTCATCAGATCGATGCCGCAGAATTTTATTAACCGGGTTTTTTATGACCCCATGTGACGACGATCACTGGCCAAAAGATAATTACGCCTGATTCGCCTTGTCTGTTCTGCCCGGCAAGCGTCACGATATGGTTAAACGGCCTGTCGTTCGCCATTTTGTCTCATTTCTGTTCTGGATCGCGTCTTTGGCTGCATTTCTTTCGCGTCAACCGAAGCGAACAGCCAAGAGAAATTATCGCCATTCGCTCAGCGTCTGCCGCAGACAGTCACAAAAAAAACGGGAGCTTACCCGAAGATAAGCTCCCGCTGCGCCTCTATTGGGACTGCCTTCCTCTTGCGATTCTGACGGCCGCTTGTTCGGCGTCCGGTTTCCGGGCCAATACGTTAATGGTCGGTGGTTTTCCACGTGTCCGCTTGCGCTTCTTCGCTTCGGTTCCCGGCCCGCAATTGGTCTAGTCACCTGATGATCCAGTCGGTCTGATCCGTTCCGGCTTGCGCCTTCCCATTTCGGACGTTCTCCTATCATCGACCGAGAGATCCTTTTCCTTTTCTTGCGAAAAACAAACTGGTCGTCTCGACCATCTTCCGGGTCCCGGGCTGTCCTGCGGGTCATTGCTGACTGGTCGCTGGTTCGTCCAATTCCCTTCCGATGACCTGTATATGCTCCCTGTGCCCGAGTCGCTCCTAGGGGAAAAAGGCGAGTTATCCACAGGCAAAGCACTTACCGGTGGAAAAGTCCTGTCGATACGGTGGATAAGCCTGGCGTCCGGGATTTACGGGGGGGATTGTTGAACGTTTGTCCGCTGGTCCGGCCCTTCTCTCACGGGAGGGGGTGCATGAAGAACCGGACCTTTGGACCAATCCCGGCGCCTCGTTCGGGAGGAGGAGGAGGCTGCCGGGATTGTAACTTTTTGCCTCAGACCTGAACCGTTGAAAACAGCACGATGCTGCTAACGGAAAGGGCGGCGACAATATTGAAAAGCGTTCTCATGGATTTTCTCCTTATTCCAACGCCAATCACACATCTCTTTTCCTGCGTAACTTACAGGCTGCAGATGGTCCTGTAGCCACTAGGTTTCAATTGAAAATGGAGGATTACATGTTGCGCGTTTTGCAACCGCCTCCCTCGCTCGATCGCCGCAAGATCGGATCTAACCGACTGATTTTCCTAGAATAAATCTTTCAGCAACTTCGTACCCTTGTCGAGCGGATTGCGCCGGAACTTCGCTTCTTCGTTACCGATATAGGTGAAAATGCCCTCCATCGTCTGGTCAGTGACACTATCGGTCAAACCATCACGCGAAAGGTCGGCCCCGCCCAGCCGGGCCAGCGAAGAAACGGATCCCAGATTCTCGACCTGCTGGTAAGCACCCAGTTCCGTCAGCGCTTTTTCGACCAGCGGGCGGACCTTTGCCGACAGCTCTTCGCCAGAAGTGCGCCGGAGATAATCTGAACCGGCCTCTTCACCACCGGTTACAATCCCGACACCGTCCTGCAGGGTGAGGCCATCGATCGCCGAGCGAAACACGGGCTTGGCTTCGAGCGCCGCCTTGCCTGCGGCATCGTTCAGCATCTTGGTGACATCCGTGGTCAGGCCTGCCTTGCTGGTGAAGCGCAAGATGCTGGTCGCCTTCTGCAACGGACCGGGCAGCAATATCCGCACCGCTTTGTCGGCATAGAAAGCACCGGGCTCGGAGAGCTTGTCGAGTGCATCGTCCGAGGCGTCGCCCAAAAGGCTCTTCACTCCGGAGCTTTGCGCCGCTGCCGGCGTGGCCGTGAACGACACGAGCGCCAGCGGAGCCGACGCCAAGACGGCGGCATTGAGTAGATTGCTGAAAGCTTTTCCGTGACGCATGACGATTTCTCCTGTTTTGTTACAGGCAGTCATAGCATATTTCATTGCTTCCCGCCTGAACGGCGCGCGCTATGGCGGTAAAATTGTGCAAATTGCAGGAATTTTAGACCAATTTCGGAACGCCTATTTTCCTTCGGAAAATTCCAACACGCCTTTGGTTTCGTCCGCGGATATTTCGGTCAATGCCAGCGAGAAGGGATCCCCTTCCTCGGTCTTGCCCGACAGACTGGTTCCGTCCCGTACAACTTCAAAGTCATTGGCAGTCAATCGGGTCTCGTACCATGCAGTCAATTTTTCCACGCCTGCTGGCGCCTTGAAGCTGATCTGGACCTTGCCGCCCTGCTCGCCTTTGTCCTGGACGTCAAAGCCGGTGACATGGCTACCGGGATAGAAATCGACATCGTTCATGTCGAAATCGTCGCTGTCGAGCGTGATCGACGGCAGGTCTACTTCCATCGAGAAGCCATCAGCCTTGATCGAGAATTTACTGTCTCCACCGTCACCGCCGATTTTGATTTTTTCGCCCTCGGACACGCTCTCGTCGCTAAAATCTATCGAAACAGAGGAACCGTCTGCGGTATCATCTTCGGCCTTGCTACAGGCAGACAGGGCAAGCGGGAGGGCTACGAGTAAAATCAGATATTTCGTGGACATGCTAAATTCTCCAGACTGTATTGCTATATTAATACAGTCTGGAGCTTAGTCCGTCAAGCTGCAAGCGCTAATCAGGGGTCGATCGACGTTCCGGGACTTGGCGCGTTGACGACGCCGCCATCGACAGGAATGGTCGTGCCGACCACATAATCGCCGGCGGAGCTGGCGAGAAATACCGCTGCCGATGCCATATCTTCCGGCCGTCCGATGCGTTTCGCCGGTATGCCCTTTTCCACCGCGTCTTCATGATCGCGAGCGGCCTTGTTCATCGACGAAGCAAAGGCACCAGGGGCTATTCCTGTCACGATGATATCTTCCTGCACGAGCTTGGCAGCCATTTTACGGGTCAGGTGAATGACCGCCGCTTTCGACGCCTGATAGCTGTAGGTTTCCCACGGGTTCACCTTCATGCCGTCAATTGACGCGATATTGATGACCTTGGCCGGCCGCTCCATGCTGGCAGCGGCCTTTAATTGCGGGTGCAGCGCTTGGGTCAGGAAGAACAGGCCTTTGACATTGGTGTCCATCACCTTGTCCCAGCCAGATTCCGGAAAATCGACATATTCCGCGCCCCAGGCGACGCCGGCGTTATTGACCAGAATGTCGAGTCTATCTTCTCGCGACGCGATCTCGGCAGCCAACGCCTTGCAGCCTTCGACCGTCGAAATATCGCCCTGGATATAGATGCAATTTTCGCCAAATTCCGCAGCCGCCGCTTCGCCCTGATCCGCCTTGCGGCCGGAGATATAGACTTTGGCGCCCTGGGCCAGGAAACCTTCGGTGATCATCGCGCCAATGCCGCGCTGGCCGCCGGTGACGAGGGCAACACGACCTTCGAGCGAGAATAGTTTGTTAAAATCCATCGTCATGTTCCTTTAATAGCCGTGCATTTCAGCAACAAGATTGGTGTGATAATTCACGTCACCCATGAATTCCTGCAACGCGCGATCACGCTTCATATAGAGTCCGATGTCATATTCGTCGGTCATGCCGACACCGCCGTGCATCTGGACGCCTTCCTTGACCGAAAGCGCAGTCGCCTTGCCGGCCTTGGCCTTGGCGACCGATACCATCAGCTCTGCTTTGGACGAGCCTTCGTCGAGCATTTGCTGCGCTTTCAAAACGGTTGCCCGCGCGATTTCCATCTCGCTGTAGAGATGGGAAATGCGATGCTGCAGCGCCTGGAAAGAACCGATCAGCGCGCCGAACTGGCTCCGGCCTTTGATATAATCCACGGTGATGTCCATGGAGCCGGCGCCCACGCCGAGCGTTTCGGCGGCGGCACCGGACCGACCAGCGTTCAGCAAGCGCCGCAGGACCGTGTCGCCATCGTCAACCTCGCCGATCACCGCGTCTGCATCGACCGTCACGCCGTCAAACTGCACATGGGCTGCCATCGCGCTGTCGACCAGCCGCGCGCTGTCACGCGAAACGCCTGCTGCATTGGCATCGACGGCAAAAAGCGTCAGGCCTTTGTCATCGCCAGCAGCCCCGCTGGTCCGCGCTGCGACGATCAGCATATCGGCCGAACCGCCCTGCACCACGAATTGTTTCTTGCCATCGAGCTTGAAGCCATTGCCTTCGCGGCTAGCGGCCATGCTGATCTGGTCGGGACGATGCTTCGCGCCTTCATCAATCGCCAGCGCGAGAACCGTCTCGCCGGCGATGATACCGGGGAAATATTTGTCGCGCAGCGCTTTGCCACCCGCATTGAGTGCTTCCACGCCCGCTACTGCCGTGGTCAAAAATGGCGAAGGCGTCAGATTGCGACCGATTTCTTCCAACACCACACCGGCTTCGACATGGCCGAGGCCGAGGCCGCCCTCTTCTTCACCGATCAATATGCCGGTAAAACCCATTTCCGCGAACTGTTTCCACAAAGCATGTGAGAATCCGTCCTTGCATTGCTTGTCGCGAAATTCGCGAAGATGCGCCACCGGCGCCTCGCCTTTCATGAATTCGGCCGCACTGTCGTGGAGCATCTGCTGGTCTTCGTTCAAATATAGCGGCATCTTCTCGTCCTTATAAAATTGTTGGCGCTACTGGCGCGGTCACGATCTTGGTTTCCGAAGATCGAGCGATATCGGTGCTAGGCGCCCGGCAGACGCAGGATCTGCTTGGAGATGACATTCAGCATCACTTCGCTGGTGCCACCCTCGATGCTGTTTGCCTTGGTCCGCAACCAGTCGCGTGCGGTCATGCCGCCATTGCTGGCATCGCTTTCCCATTCCAGCACCTCGCTGCCGCCAGCCGCCATGATCAGCTCGTGGCGACTCTTGTTCAACTCGGTACCCGCATATTTCATCATATTGGGCTGCGCCGGATGACAAAGCCCAGCCTTGAACGTGTCGCCGAACCGCTCGGCCATCGCGCGGAAAGCGAGCAGTTCGATGTCCATGTCCGCCAGTTGCGCCCGAAGCATGGGATCATCGAGACGATCCATCGCATCGCGGCCAATCTGGTCCGCGAATTTCGCGCCCAGGGAACCGCCGGCCGATCCGCCTTGCCCGGAAATCATGCTGCGTTCGTGGCCAAGCAGATATTTGGCGACGTCCCAGCCCTTGTTGACTTCGTAGACCACGGCCGAAACGCCGTCGCCATATGTCTTGGGCACCTTCACGTCGTCGAAAAATGTTTCGCAGAAAGCCGAAGCGCCGGAGATCAGTTCGATCGGCTTGGTCGTCACGCCTTCGCTCATCATGTCGAACAGCATGAAGGTTATGCCCTTGTGCTTTTCGTTCTTGTCGGTCCGCGTCAGACAGAAAATCCAGTCGGCCTTGTCGGCATAGCTGGTCCAGATTTTCTGGCCATTGACCAGAAAATGATCGCCTTGATCAACCGCGCTGGTTTGCAGCGAGGCCAGGTCGGAACCGGAGCCCGGTTCGGAATAGCCCTGACACCAGCGGATTTCACCGCGTGCGATCGGCGGCAGGAAATGTTTTTTCTGTTCTTCAGTACCGAAATGCAGCAGCGCGGGGCCAAGCATCCAGATGCCGAAGCTCGACAAGGGCGAACGACATTTCAGCCGCGCCATTTCCTGCCCGAGAATTTTCGCTTCAGCACCGGACAGTCCACCGCCGCCATATTCTTTTGGCCAGTCCGGCACGGTCCAGCCTTTTGCTGCCATGATATCCAGCCATTCTTTCTGGCCCGGCTTGTACGTCGCGTTGCGCCCGCCCCATACAGCGTCTTCTTCGCCAGTCATCGGTTCGCGCATCTCTGGCGGACAGTTGGCTTCGAGCCATGCGGCGGTCTCGGCGCGGAAAGTTTCCAGATCGGACATCACGATTTTCCTTTTAATTGAGCAATTAAAGTTGGACTATCATATTTGCGTTGTCCGATTCAATGATTCCCTGAACCGGATAAGCAAAATAATTTCGGCAACAAATCCCGCTTGCGGTTTCCGTAACGGTAATCTGCCGGGTCGACAAAAGCGATCGGCGCATAAATTGCGCGACGCTATGGAAACGAAGAAAAAAGGAGCGGATGACGATGCGATTTGAAGGCAAAACTGCGGTTATTACAGGCGGCTCATCAGGCATTGGACGCGCTAGCGTCGAACTTTTCCTGCGCGAAGGCGCCACCGTGGTCATGGGCGACATCGATGAAGCAGAAGGCACCGCGATGATGTCGGCCCTCGGCGAGGGATTTCTGTTCGAGAAATGCGATGTCACCGAGGAAGCCGAGATCAAGGCGCTGATGGATCACGCTGCCGAAAAAACAGGCGGCATCGATATTGTCTTCAACAATGCCGGCGCCGGCGGCCCTCGTGCTCCGATAGACGAAATCAGCGGCGATGACTGGGACTTTGCCATGGCCCTGCTGCTGAAATCGGTGGCGATGGGCATTCGCCATGCCGCACCGCATCTCAAAGCACGCGGCGGCGGGGCAATCGTCAATACTGCCTCCATCTGTTCTTTTCAGGCGGGCTATGGCCCAATCGCCTATTCCACCGCCAAGGCCGGCGTGCTGCATTTGACCAAGGTCGCTGCGGCCGAACTGGCCCAATACAAGATTCGCGTGAACGCAATCTGCCCCGGTTTCATCCAAACCAATATTTTCGCCGCGACCGTCGGCGCCAACAAGCAAGAAGCACAGGCGATCAATACCGTTCTGGGCCAGGCCGCTGCCAGCGTCCAGCCGGTTGCCCGCCCCGGTGTGCCCAATGATATTGCCGAAGCGGCAGCCTATCTCGCCTCGGATGCCGCGGGCTTTGTCACCGGCACCCATATATTGGTTGACGGCGGCATGCTGGTCGGCACCGAAGGCAGCTGGAATCCGGAAATACCTGGCATGCTCGATGCAATCCTGCCGGAGCACTTGCGTTGACAGCGGCTTCGGACAAGCTGCCGCTTAAAACCAAAATTCTGTACGGCTTCGGCGCCTCGGCATATGGGATAAAGGACAACGGCTTTTCCGTTTTCCTGCTCTATTACTATAACCAGGTGGTCGGCATGCGTGCCGATGTCGTCAGTCTGGCGATTGCCATTGCCCTTTTCGTCGATGCGTTCATCGATCCACTGATCGGCCAGATGACCGATCGGACCAGAACGCCGATCGGGCGTCGTCACCCGTGGCTATACGGCGCCGCCTTTCCGATCGCGATCGCGTGGCTCCTGTTGTGGCACCCGCCAGAGACTAGCGCCACGCTGCAATTTTTCTATCTTTTGACGATGGCAATGCTGGTCCGGATTACATTGTCTGCCTATGAGGTCCCCTCGCTCGCAATGCTTCCGGAACTCAGCCGGGATTATCATGATCGCACCAGCACCTTGCGCTATCGAACCCTGTTCGGCTGGGCGAGTGGTCTGGGCATCATGGTGCTTGCTTATGGCATTCTGCTGGTACCCAGTGAAAAATATCCGGTGGGGCTGCTCAACGCGGACGGCTATTCCTCTTTTGCCATTATCGGCGCCTGTGTCATGGCTGTTTCCGTTTTAGTATCGGCTATCAGCACGCATAAACGAATAGTCGGGCAATATAAGGCCGAGAGCACGCAGCCGAAAACTGCAGAAGGTTTTTCGGAGATGCTCTCTGCCTTTCGTTTCTCGCCTTTCCTGTTGTTGATGTTCGCTGGCGTTTTCGCGTTCACCAATCAGGGGCTGCTATTCTCGATGACACCTTATCTGTTAACCCATGTCTGGGAATTCGGTTCGGCGGAGATGACACTCTATTCTGCTGTTCTTTTCATCGGCGTCATCATGGCGTTTTTGATGGTGACCCCGATTTCCAGACGCACCGGCAAGCCCAAGGGTGCAGCCCTTTTGACGCTGTTTGCAGTGATCGTAGGTACAGCACCTTACTGGCTGCGCATGGCTGGTCTTTTTCCGGAACCGGGGTCTTCCTATCTCATTCCGATTCTGTTTACGTTTCTCGTCATCGGGATTGGCGCCAGCATTTCGGCGATGATCCTGACCATGTCAATGATGGCGGATGTTACGGATGCCTATGCATTTGACGTCGGCAAGCGCACCGAAGGCCTGTTCTCGTCCGGCATGTGGTTCATGCAGAAAATGGTGGGCGGCATGGGCATCCTGCTGTCCGGTTTGATCATTTCCTTCATCCAGCTACCGGCGCAGGCAGTACCCGGAAGTGTCGACCCTCGCATTGTCGACAATCTCGCTCTGATTTTCGTATCGATGGTGACCGTGATCGGATTTGCCGGCGCCTGGGCTTACACTCTATTTCCTCTCGGCGAGCAGGACCATGGCGAGCGCATATCGAAGCTGGCCGCGGACATGCCGAAGGTTAAATGAAGACACCAGAATAAAAACTGCTGCGGCTAATCGTTTTCGCTGTGGCAAAGCCAGACCGCCTCTGATAAGTTAATCGCATAGTTAAAAAAGATAAGGACTTGGGCATGGATTTTGATCTCACTGAAAAGCAGGAATATTGGCGCAACCGTGTACGCGATCATATCGAGACTCACCTCCGTCCCCGCATGGCTGATTTCCACAAGGAAGAGTCGACCGGCGAGCGCTGGAAAGTTCTGCAGGTCATCGAAGAAGAGAAAAAGAAAGCCAAGGAAGCCGGCATCTGGAACCTGTTCATGCCGCCGGCAAATCCAAACCTTACCCATATTGATGATGTATTCGAATTTGAAGGTCCTGGCCTGACCAACCTTGAATATGCGCTGTGCGCCGAAGAAATGGGCCGCGTCGGCTTTTCTTCCGAAGTGTTCAACTGTTCCGCGCCTGACACCGGCAATATGGAAGTGTTCCACCGCTACGGCACGCTGGAGCAGAAAGAACAATATCTGCGTCCCTTGATGAACGGTGAAATCCGCTCTGCCTTCCTGATGACCGAGCCAGCCGTTGCATCCTCCGATGCGACCAATATCGAAACCGCGATCGTCCGAGACGGTGATGAATATGTCATCAATGGCCGCAAATGGTGGTCCTCTGGCCTCGGTGATCCCCGCTGCAAAATCGCGATTGTCATGGGCAAGACGACATTCGAGGGCAGCCGTTACACGCAGCAGTCACAGATCCTGATGCCAACCGATGCACCGGGCGTGAAGGTCCTCCGTCATCTGCCTGTCTTCGGTTATGATGATGCACCGCACGGCCATATGGAGGTCGAGATGAAGGACGTTCGCGTTCCTGCTGACAGCATCCTGCTCGGCGAAGGGCGCGGTTTTGAAATTGCCCAGGGACGCCTCGGGCCCGGTCGTATCCACCACTGTATGCGGACCATTGGCGTCGCCGAAGAAGCGCTCGAGAAAATGGTCAAGCGCCTGCAATCCCGCATCGCTTTCGGCAAGCGCATTTCCGAATTCAGCGTCTGGGACGAGCGCGTTGCCCGTGCCCGGATCGACATCGACATGAGCCGTCTGCTCTGCCTGAAAGCGGCCGACATGATGGACAAGGTCGGCAACAAATATGCCAAGGCCGAAATCGCCATGATCAAGGTGCAGGCTCCGACCATGGCACTGAAGATTATCGACGACGCGATCCAGGCTCATGGCGGCGGCGGCGTTTCCGACGATTATGGCCTCGCCAGCGCATATGCGCATCAACGGACCCTGCGGCTTGCCGATGGTCCGGACGAAGTCCACAATCGCACGATCGCGAAAATGGAATATGGCAAATATGCCGAAACCGCCGATGGCAGCAAAATGAAGGAAGATTTTTCTTCCGGTGATCTGGCCGTCACCCGTTAGGAGTAGATAATGAAAGCAGCAGTATTGATAGAAGCGGGAAAACCGCTCGTCATTGAGGATGTCGTGATGTCCAAGCCGGGACCGCATGAAGTGTTGATCCGGACGGCGGCCTGCGGGTTGTGCCATTCGGACTTGCATTTTATCGACGGTGCCTATCCGCACCCCCTGCCCGCCATTCCCGGGCATGAAGCTGCGGGTATTGTCGAGGCGATAGGGAGCGAAGTTCGCACCGTCGCCGTCGGCGATGCGGTGGTTTCCTGCCTGTCCGCCTATTGCGGCCATTGCGAATTTTGCGTGTCCGGCCGGATGTCGCTGTGTCTTGGCGCTGACACGCGTCGCGCGCCCGAGGACGCCCCGCGTATTACCCGGCCCGATGGTTCAACCGTCGGACAAATGCTCAATCTGTCGGCCTTTGCCGAGCAGATGCTGATCCACGAACATGCCTGCGTCCGGATCGATCCCGATATGCCGCTGGATCGTGCTGCCGTGATTGGCTGCGCGGTCACCACCGGAGCGGGTACGATTTTCAATGCCTGCAAATTGACGCCTGGCGAAACCGTCGCCGTCGTCGGCTGCGGCGGAGTTGGACTCGCTACAATCAACGCTGCAAAAATCGCCGGTGCCGGACGGATCATCGCCGCCGATCCGATCAAGGAAAAGCGCGACCTGGCTATCAAGCTTGGCGCGACGGATGTTATCGACGCGATGGCCGACGATGCTGCCGCGCAAATAGTGGAAATGACTAAAGGCGGCGTCGATCACGCGATCGAAGCCGTCGGTCGCCCTGCCTCCGGCGACCTGGCTGTCGGTTCGCTGAAACGTGGCGGGACCGCAACCATCCTCGGCATGATGCCGCTTGATCACAAGGTCGGCCTAAGCGCTATGGATTTGCTTTCCGGCAAGAAATTGCAGGGCGTGCTAATGGGAGCCAATCATTTCCCGATCGACATACCGCGACTGGTCGACTTCTACCTGCGCGGAATACTCGATTTGGATAGCATTGTCGCCGAAACCATTCCGCTAGAGAAAATCAACGACGGTTTTGACAAAATGAGAAAAGGTGACGCGGCCCGGTCCGTGATTGTGTTTAATTAAAGGAAGAGGGACTTCCATGAATCCACAGGAAGATATGACCGGCACGATGGACGTACCGGAAAAGGACAAACTCGACGAAGCAAGCCTTGCGCGCTGGATGGAAACCAATGTCGAAGGTTTTGCCGGTCCGTTGAGCCTGAGTAAGTTCAAGGGTGGTCAATCCAACCCGACCTACAAGATCGACACGCCGGGCACATCTTATGTGCTGCGCAAGAAGCCCAAAGGGAAACTCCTGCCCTCGGCTCATGCGGTTGATCGCGAGTTTCGCGTTATCGCCGGACTCTATCCCGCCGGCTTTCCGGTCGCCAAGCCTTATGGCCTGTGCGAGGATGATAGCGTGCTCGGCACGATGTTCTATATCATGGGCATGGCCGATGGCCGGACGCTCTGGGACGGATCGCTGCCTGGTCTAGAACCCGCAGAACGCACGGCCATTTATCACGAGATGATTGACACACTCGCTTTACTGCACAGCTATGATCCAGCCGAACTGGGCCTGGAAAAGCACGGCAAGCCCGGCAATTACTGCGAGCGCCAGATTTCTCGCTGGACGCAGCAATACCGTCTGTCCGAACTTCAGGTCATTCCGGAGATGGACCGGCTGATCGAGTGGCTGACCAAAACGATCCCTGAACAGAAAAGCTTTGGTATCGTCCACGGTGACTACCGGCTCGACAATATGATTTTTGACCATGATCAAGCCAAGGTCATCGCGGTGCTCGACTGGGAACTCTCGACTCTCGGCGATCCGATTGCCGATTTCGCGTATTGGCTGATGGCTTATGAAATGGAACCGGAAGGCCGCAGCGGTCTGAAGGGCATTGACCTTGAGTCTCTCGGCATCCCCTCTCGCGAAGAAGCCATTGCCCGTTATTGCGAAAAATCGGGAATGGCCGAACTGCCACCGATGGACTGGTATCTGGCCTATAATTTGTTCCGGATTGCTGCTATTCTGCAGGGCATTCAGAAGCGGGTTGCCGACGGCACCGCCAATAGTGCCGCGGCAGCCGAAATGTCGGACCGGGTCACGCCACTGGCACAAGCCGGATGGGAAGCCGCAAAACGCGCAGGAGCATAAGATGGACCTCAAAGGCAAAGTTGCGATCATCACGGGTGCCGGTAGCGGCATCGGGCGGGCCTCTGCCCTTCTCTTTGCCGAACATGGCGCAAAGGTCATCGCCAGCGATGTCACTGACGCGGTCGAGGACACCGCCAAGGGCTCCGAAGGCAATATCATCGCGATCAAGGCCGATGCCGGATCGGAAGGCGATGTCGAAATGCTCGTCGAAGCAGCAGAACAGCGCTTCGGCGATCTGCATGTATTTTTCGCCAACGCCGGTATTGGCGGCGGTTTTGAAGGGATTTTCGACAGCAGCGTTGCCGAATGGCAGGAAGTCTTGCGGGTCAATCTGATCGGGCCATTTCTGGCCTGTAAATATGCCGGCAAGGTAATCGCGGAAAGCAAGCACGGCGGCTCGATCATCTGCACGGCCAGCGTAGCCGGCATCCGGTCGGGCGCTGGTGGCCCCGCTTATTCAGCATCAAAGGCTGGCGTAATCAATCTGGTCAAAGTTGCCTCGCAGCAGTTCGCGACGTCCAATGTCCGCTGCAATGCAATTTGCCCGGGCATCACCGAAACCGGCATGACCCAGTTTATCTACGACAAGGCCCGCGAAAAGGGCAAGGAAGACCGGCTCGGCTATCTCAATCCGCTGCGCCGCGGCGCAGCTCCTTCTGAGATGGCAGAAGTCGCGCTGTTCCTTGCGTCCGACCGCTCATCCTATGTCAATGGACAAGCCATTGCGGTTGACGGTGGCCTGAGCGCTTCGCACCCAGTGACCCGTCAGGACTTTGGCAGGACTGCGGTCTAGGAACAGCGACTAGGTCCTAAAAGCAAGATCGCCGTTCCCGAGTTGCACGAAATCGACCCGGCCTTGATTGGCCCCACACAGGAATGTGCGTTGGTCACTGTTCGACAATGCGCCTTCTACGCGCCAGCCTTCACCATCCCGTGACACGGACTGGATTGCCGAAACCCGCGCATCGCGACCCGCTTGCCGTTCAGCGGCATTGGAACAGGCATTGATCGCCAGGTCCATGTCGTCTGTACCGCGGTCATATCTGCTGTCGTCTCGCGGGTCGGGTCGACGGTCATCATAGCGCGGCGCATCGTTGCGATAGTCGCGATCTTCATAGCGCCGGTCGCGGTTGCTTTTTGACGCTGCGCTGGCAATTGCAGCAATGCCGCCGATCACCAATATGCCAGCGAGAACATCACCGCCGTCAATGCCGCCACGATGGCGACGGTGACCGCGATAGCCTCGATATCCACGAGAGCTGCGCCAGCCTTCTGCCTTGTCGCTGTCGGCGCTCCAGCCGAGCGCACCCGCATCAATCGGCGTGGCGATCGCGACGCCCCGGTGCGTGGGGCTGTGCATCGGCGCAGCCATGGCTGGAGAAAATCCGGTAAAAACCAAAGCAGTGGAGGCTGCAATCGCAGAAAATCTGGTCATCTTCGTCATATCAATTACCCCGTTCAGCGCAGATCCCATAGCCCGAAACCTGCCGTTATATCCTATATAGATGGTCCAGCCTGTCACCAGGCTGAACCATCATTTCTCGTTCAATCATGCGGATTGCGTCTAGCGCCGGGCATATTTAAGCCCGCTGAACTGCAAGTCGCTCACCCGGTTGCCATCAACATAGCAAGTGAACTTGCCTTTATCGGAATAACGGTTCCGCTGATAACGACCACGATTCTGCTCGACCAGGATATTCCCCTTGATGCGGTAGCCATTCCGGGTCCGGTCAACGTCACGAATGTCGGTCACATTGGCCCGACCGCGATAGGTTGCGCCATTTTCAGCGGCGCGTACACATTGGTTTACGGCCTGACGCTGACTGATCTGACGATAACGGTCATTCTGATAGCGGTCACCGCGATAATCATTGTTATTATATTTCCGGTCCTTGTTGCCGGAGCTCGCAATTGCCGCGATCGCACCGATGATCGCAACACCGGCGATAACTTCACCTGCGCTCGGCCCACCATTGCGGCCATCCTTTGCCATTGCGGGGGTAGCAGAAACGGCCATTGCAGCAGCAGTAGCGGTTCCGACAAGAGCCTTGTTTAACTTGTTCATGTCCACTTTCCTTTCACACTGCCCGAAACCTTTTCCCGAGCTTGCAAAGCCCTTTTAGGGGAGTCGGCTTGAGTGTGGCCTGAACTTACCTGACAGGAATTGTTCATATTAATGGCTACTTTTATGAACGTATAAACAGTCGGGGACTAGAGATACAGCCCCTTCTCTGAGTGTCGCGGGACAAAAGCTTCTGGAGCCTAAGACAAGAGGTTCTGGAGCACTGGAGATCGTCATTTCAGTCGCAATCGTGAAAATTGGCGCAGTACTAGAGATGAAAATCTGACATTTCGCACCCGCACGGCGTACGGCCGCTTCCGCCCCAGTTGCGGTCGTTCATGTTTTTCAGCTCTAGTGTCCGATTTTGCGCCCAAAGCGGACATTAGGAATGTGTCGATTGTCCAACAACCACAATTTCAGGAGTGGGCATAACAAATGCTATAACTCAATCAGACTGAACACTGACTGACAAAATAACGTCTTTCTCGTTAGCAGTTACAAACATACTTAAGTGATTGAAGTCCACATCATGCTGGATGTCGCCATCGTCATATTCTACATAGTTATTCTCATTGGGTTCTGCTGTCTCTTTACCGAAAGTATTAACTAGGTGACCGGTAAAATCCATCACTGCTGTTCCGATAACATTTCCATTAAATAGAAACTGTTTGTAGCAGGTGATCGATTCAATAATCCCTGAGGTAACTAAAATGGAGTATGAATCGTCGCGAGTGGCAAAAGAATGTGTAATTTGTCCGTCAAACCTTTGGGCGAACTGAGTTTGCAGTATATGATCTGTGAGAAAACCATCTATCTCATGAATGTTACTGCCTAGCATATAGACACCAATCTTTTTTCCGGGAATCCACCAATCTGAACTATCGGTTGTGATGGTCCATGCCTTTCTTTTCTTTTTTACCTTTTGCCTACTAGCGATTTTTTGTTTGTTTCCTAGTGTCCGCTTTGAGCACACTAGAAGTCGTTCGTATCAATGACCGCTTCCCACCCAACTCCAGACGCCCAACCACCGTGCAATCAGTTACCAAACGTCAGATTTTGACCACTAGTTTGATATTATAAGTTCTTTCGCCGGTGTCACCTTTCCACTGACCCGATAGTTCAGATCAACTTCCTCGATATCGAAGCCACTAAATAACTCGCGGATCTCCGGCACGGCATTTATCGACAAAATAAACCGACCCTGGATGGTCGCTAAGAGGTCCCTCAGAACCGTAAAATCGGCCTCTGAGAATATGTTTTTGCCGAAATCATCGGTGCAGCCCCAGTAGGGCGGATCGAGATAGAACAGTGAGCCTGAGCTAAAGCCTCCTATGGCCGCACAAGACAGACAGGGAATGTAGACACTTGGCCGCGAAGGCTGGTTTCCACTTTATTTGTCAGCAACGATATCGGTTTTCGGCTTGAGCCAGCGATATAAAAAATCGGGGATATCATCCTGTCCGTATCTGTCGGCCCGAACAAACCAGCGATGCAGCATCATCCGTCCGACCGCTTGATCGGATGCAGGCAGCCGCTTGTTTCTGTCTGACAGCGCCGTGATCAAGCCGCGCATAGGTGCGTAAGCATTGCCGACACTGCTCTGCTTCCAGACCTCCCGTATCCTGGGCAAGGCAAATTCCGTAAGCTGTGCGTCGCTGTGCTCGGAATGCAGCGAATGTTTCAGCATTGCGCTATAGCCGTCATCGCCGCCGTCCCAATATTGCTGGTAGGCATCACTCAGCATCGCTGTAAATAACTGGCGAGCTTCCTTTTCGGGCCGATAGGCCATCAGATTACCGCTACCTTCTTTATCCAGCGAGAAACGCAGCGGCGTTATGATATCCGTCGCGGCCTCCACCAGAAACCCAAGCTCCATCGCGTCCAGCTGTTTGTCCGCCATGAAAGCCGCGTTGATCTTTTGTGCTTTAGCGACATCGATTTTCGTCAGGCTATCCTCGGCGTTTTCCGCCAGGATTGTATAAAGCGCGTCATCAACAACGAACCTATTATCATCCTGGTCGATTACAGTGCCGGCGGACAAGGACAGAAATGCGGCGGATACAATGGCTAACATATTCATTCCAATCAGCGATGAATTGACGAACTCACATCTTGGTTATCGTTCGGAACATATTTTTTGAACCCATGTTCTTCTGCGGCTATCATTCACCAGTCCTTGCTCGCGATCATCCTTCTGAGATCAAGGCCGATCGCTCTTTATTCGGCCAATTCGAGCCCGATCGCGTGCGCCAGAAACGCGTAAATATCGGAATATTCCTCGATCACCTTGTCCGTCGGCTTGCCGCTGCCGTGGCCAGCCCGGGTTTCGATCCGGATCAGATGCGGTGCATCTCCCGTATCCAGCACCTGCAACCGCGCGGTATATTTGAAACTATGGCCGGGCACGACCCGGTCATCGGTGTCGGCTGTCGAGACGATCAAGGCAGGATAATCGACCCCGTTTCTGATATTGTGATAAGGGGAATAGGTAAGCAGGGTTTTGAAATCCTGTTCCTTGTTTGGATAGCCATAATCGTCCACCCAATAGCGCCCGGCGGTAAACCGGTCGAAGCGGAGCATGTCCATCACGCCGACCGCAGCATGACCGGCGGTGAACAGGTCGGGCCTCTGGTTCATCACGGCGCCGACCAGCAATCCGCCGTTGGAGCGGCCTTCTATCGCCAGACCGTCTTCGGGCGTAATGCCTTCAGCAATCAGATATTCGCCGGCGGCGATAAAATCGTCAAAGACATTCTGCTTGTTCTGCAGCCGGCCACCATCGTGCCACTCCTTGCCATATTCGCCGCCGCCGCGCAGATTGGCCGAGGCGAATACGCCGCCCGCCTTGATCCACGCCATCCAGGGCGCCTTATATTGCGGCAATACCGAGATATTGAACCCGCCATAGCCGTAAAGCAGCGTCGGCGCGCCTTGGGAGAGATCCTGCCCCTTCATGTGCACAAGGAACATCGGGATCCTGGTGCCATCCTTGCTCTTGTAAAAACGCTGTGTCACTTCGATCGCTTCGGGATCAAATGGTAGCGCCGGTTCAGCCCAGATGGTCGGAGCCAAAGACGGCTCATAACGGAAAACCGTGGTCGGCCGGTTGAAACTCCCGAAAGTGAAGAAGCTTTCACCGCTCTTCATCGAACCGCTGAGGCCAGTCACCTGCCCCGGTCCGGGCAGATCGAGCGAACCGAGCGCCTTGCCATCAAGATCGAACATCGAAAGCTGGCTCTTGGCATCGACCAGATAGCTGACAACGAGACGGTCTCCGACGATCATCGCTCCGTCAACCACCGCGTCGCTCTCCGCAACCAGCTCGGCAAATGCAGGCTCTTCATCGCTCAAATCGGCTTTGACCACGCGCAGCCGCGGTGCATCCTTGTTGGTCACGAAATAGAGTGTGTCACCGACGCCATCGATCAGACGCCAGTCATTCTCAAACCCGCTGACCAGCTTCCGCGTTTCCAGTTCCGGAGCATCGACCTTGATCAACGTGATTTCATAGCGGTTATCGGTACCGGAGGAGGAAGTGATCACTACCCATTCCTTGTCCGAAGTCAGCTCGGCGCTATGGTTGAGTTCGGGCTGGTCGGGCGTGGCATAGACTTTTACATCCTTTGCCTGATCGCTGCCGATCGGATGCAGATAGACGGCATGATCCGCATTCAACGACTGGAAGGCCGCCCCTTCTTCGGGTTCCGGAAAGCGAGAATAGAGAAAGCCCACATTATTCGGCATCCAGGCCAGATCGGTGAACTTCGCCCATTCGATACTGTCCGGCTGGACCTCACCGCTTTCGACATCGAGGACTTTCAAGGTCCGCCAGTCGGAGCCGCCGTCCTGAACCGCATAAACGAGAAGGCTACCGTCACCGGACGGTTTCCAACCGGCCAGCGCCGTCGCCCCGTCATCCGACCAGCCAGCCGGATCAATCAGCACCCGTTCTTCGCCGTCAGCCCCGTCGCAGACATAGAGCACAGCCTGATTCTGGCCGCCGCTCTTGCGCTCGTAAAAATATTTGCCGCCCGCTTCGACCGGAATGCCCAGATCGTCATAATCGAACAATGCTTCCATCGATTTCGCCAGGACGTCACGTCCTGCGAGCTTTTCGAGATAGGTGTCGGTGAGCGCATTCTGCGCCTTCACCCAGTCGGCAACCGCAGGATCCTCGCGGACATCGTTTTCAAGCCAGCGATAGGGATCCGAAATATATTCGCCAAATTGTTCTTCGACGACGTTTACGGTCCTGGTTTCGGGGTAGGTCAGCGGGATTTCCTTATTTTCATGATCCGCGGCCAGCGCGGGGGAGGTTGCGGCCAATCCCATGGCCAATGTCAAAATTGTCAAACTGCGCATATTCACCCCGGACAAAAGAAAGAGGCCGCAAGCTTATCGCTCACGGCCTCTCATATCAATTGAAACTGTATCCTTGATGAAGGACTTATGCGTCTTCGTATTCATCCTGTACGCTCTGGTCCGGACCGCTGTCCTGACCCTTGGCGTCTACGTCGCGATCGACAAGCTCGATGATTGCCATCGGCGCGGCGTCGGAACCACGAAAACCGGCGCGAATGATGCGGGTATAGCCGCCACTGCGTTCGGCATAGCGGTCAGCAATAGTTTCGAAAAGTTTCTTTTCCTGGGTCTCGTCCATCAAACGTGCATGCGCAAGACGTCGGTTGGACAAGCCACCGCGTTTGCCGAGCGTGATCAATTTTTCAACATAAGGGCGCAGTTCTTTAGCCTTCGGAACAGTGGTCAAAATCTGTTCGTGCTTGATCAGTGCAGCCGCGAGGTTCTTCAGCAGAGCCTGACGGTGAGCACCGGTCCGCTGCATCCGGCGGCCCTTCATTCTATGACGCATAGTTAAATCCTTTGTTCGTTAAGGGGCCGTATGAGGTACCCCGCAGCAGGTGATTTTACAGAGGCATCACCAGTAAACCTCTTGTCGTCATTCCGGCCTGCGCCGGGATGACGGAGAAATTAACCGAGCAGCTCTTGTTCAAGCTTCTTGGCCATTTCCTCGATATTTTCAGGCGGCCATCCAGGGATGTCCATGCCGAGACGCAGACCCATGCTCGACAGCACTTCCTTGATTTCGTTCAAGGACTTGCGGCCAAAGTTTGGCGTACGCAACATTTCGGCTTCGGTCTTCTGCACCAGATCGCCAATATAGATGATATTGTCGTTCTTGAGGCAGTTGGCGGAGCGAACGCTGAGTTCCAGTTCGTCGACCTTCTTGAGAAGATAGCGGTTGAGCTGGTTGGCGTCGCTTTCTGCCTGGCTCTGCTGGGCGGCCATGCCGATCGGCGAAGACACCTGTTCCAGCGCTTCTTCGAAATGTACGAAAAGCTGCAATTGGTCCTGCAAAATGCGGGCCGCATAAGCAATCGCATCTTCCGGAGTGACCGTGCCATCGGTTTCGATGGTGAGGTTCAGCTTGTCAAAGTCCAGCTCCTGACCAACGCGGGCATTGTCGACTTTGTAAGACACCTGACGGACTGGCGAATAGAGCGAGTCGATCGGGATCAGACCAATCGGCGCATCGGCCGGACGATTGGCAACTGCAGGAACATAGCCCTTGCCGACGTTGACAGTCAGTTCCATGTTCAGCGATGCGCCTTCATCGAGATGACAGATGATCAGGTCGGGGTTCATGATTTCAATGTCGCCGGAAACAGCGATGTCGCCTGCCTTGACTTCAGCAGGACCGGTTGCGGAGAGCTGCAGACGCTTCGCATCTTCGCTTTCCATTTTCAGAGCGATCTGCTTGACGTTGAGAACAATGTCGGTCACATCTTCACGAACGCCGGTCAGCGAGGAAAACTCGTGCAGGGCGTTTTCGATCTTGATCGAGGTAACTGCCGCACCCTGAAGCGAGGACAGAAGCACGCGGCGAAGCGCGTTACCCATAGTCAGACCAAAACCGCGTTCCAGAGGCTCAGCGATGAAAGTCGCCTTGCGCTTCGGGTCTCCGCCGGGCTTGATGTCGAGGACGTTGGGCTTCTTCAGTTCTTGCCAGTTCTTCATATTGACAGTCATGGACTTCCCCTAGTGGTTCAAAGAGCGGGTGTGGACGTCAGTACCGCTCTGAATTTTAAAAAATTGGGACCGGCCAACCGGCCTGTCCCAGAAACTCAAGCGGTTTTAGACCCGGCGCCTTTTTGATGGACGAACACCGTTATGCGGGATCGGTGTAACGTCACGGATCGATGTGATCGTGAAGCCAACAGCCTGAAGTGCACGAAGAGCGGATTCACGACCGGAGCCAGGCCCCTTCACTTCGACTTCGAGAGTCCGCACACCGTGGTCGGCGGCTTTCTTGCCAGCGTCTTCCGCTGCAACCTGAGCGGCATAAGGTGTCGACTTACGAGAGCCTTTAAAGCCCATCATGCCTGCGGAGGACCAGCTTATCGCGTTGCCCTGGGCGTCGGTGATGGTAACCATCGTGTTGTTGAAAGTGGCGTTGACGTGCGCGACGCCTGCCGAAATATTTTTGCGCGCACTTTTCTTTATGCGCTGCGGTTCGCGTGCCATGTGATCAATTCCTACCTAATATCTTGAAAATACTTATCCGAAGACAAGTCCTATTTCTTTTTGCCAGCAATCGCCTTGGGCTTGCCTTTACGGGTGCGCGCATTGGTATGCGTACGCTGTCCGCGAACGGGAAGGCCTTTACGGTGACGCAGGCCGCGATAGCAGGCCAGATCCATCAAACGCTTGATGTTCATTGCAACTTCACGCCGCAGATCGCCTTCAACCGTATGTTCGGCGTCGATCGTTTCGCGAATGTGCAAAATTTCCTGATCGGAGAGGTCCTGAACCCGGCGGGTCGGATCGATCTTCAGTTTCTCAACAATTTCAGCCGCAGCCGTGCGTCCGATACCGTGAATGTAGGTAAGCGCAATGATTACGCGCTTGTTAGTTGGGATATTTACCCCAGCAATACGTGCCAATATATTTCTCCATGCTCCACAGGGACCGATTCGCCGGGACCTATCTCATAGCCAAGTCGTTAAAAACACACCCGAAACGCACAAAACCAGCGGACGCACGAAGGGCGCTGCCGGTTGAGTTGGATTTCGAATAATGCTGAAATAGGGAGAGTCGCTGTCGCTGTCAACAATGGAATGGCCGGAAAACCAGCTATTTCCTGCCTGCTCGAGCCACTGCCCTATCTAGTTAAAAATTCACGGGCGTCAAATGCTCGATAGGCTCTTTCCGACGTAGCGATGCGTATGTCCGCTGGTTCGTGGCAAATGCGTCCGCGATTATCGCAATATGCCGGCTTCTATCCCACGATCGCCATAGGCTCTCGCACTGGCATAGCCCCTTGTAACAGGCTCAACCAAATTCTGCTCGGCTATGGTAGGCGCAATTTGCGACGCTCGGGCAGCCGCGCCGATCGTTCATGCTTCGCTTTCCTGCCAAAATGCACTAGCGTTCGCCCAATTCCATCGGGGGGCGTTAATTGACCAATAGAGACAAACATGATCTGTTCCAGATCGGTGGACAGGCGATTGCGCCAGGGAAAACCGGCGACATTGCGATCCCGATCAGCGATCTCTCCGCCGGGATGCAGGCCAATATGGAAGTGCGCGTTTTTCACGGCAAGCGCAAAGGACCGACGATTTTCGTCAGTGCGGCGATCCACGGTGACGAGATTATCGGCACCGAGATCATCCGCCGTGTGATGAAGAAACTGCATCCGTCGCGCATGGCGGGAACCGTCATCTTCGTACCGGTGGTCAATATGTTCGGCTTCATCAATCACAGCCGCTACCTGCCCGACCGCCGCGACCTCAACCGGTCTTTTCCGGGCACCGAAAAAGGCTCGCTAGCCTCTCAGCTGGCGAATATTTTCTCGACCGAGATTATCGATCGCTGCTCCCTGGGCATCGACATCCATAGCGCCGCACAACATCGCTATAACCTGCCGCAGATCCGCATCGCCTCGGGCAATGCCGAGCTCAAGGAACTGGCGCTCGAATTCGGGCCGCCGGTTGTCATCGAAGCCGACCTGCGCCCCGGCTCGCTGCGCGCGCTGGCCCGGGAGGCCGGCGTTGACATGTTGTTGATGGAAGCCGGTGAAGCCCTGCGCTTCGACGAATTTTCCGTGCTGACAGGAGTCAACGGCATCTTGCGGGTATTGAAGAAACTGGGGATGATCGATACCAAACGGCTCGGCAAGCGGGGCGCGCCTCCAGCCCAGACCACCCGCACGGTCTGGCTGCGCTCGACCAGAGGCGGGATTTGCCGACTGATTTCACCATCCGGCAGCAAGGTCCACAAGGGCGACACCGTCGCCTGTATCAGCGACATTTTCGGCGATGGCGAAGAAGCAATCCTCTCCCCGGTCGACGGAATTGTCATCGGCCACAGCAACCTGCCAGTCGTCAATCAGGGCGACGCGCTGCTCCACATCGCCGAAGTGAGAATATTCGATACCGTCGGGCAGCGCCTTGGGGAAATAGAGGATGCTATCACCAGCAACCATCTGCTCGACGAGGATGAGGTTATTTAAGCCCCTTCCTGCTGTTCGTCGTGTTTTTCATCCAGCGTTGCGGACTTGCTGACTCGATAGTCCGGATGCTTCCAGAAGAATAAAAAAACAAAGGACCCGATCAACAGCAGAAAATTGGCGCCGTTGACCACGATCATGTAGAAAATAAATTCGCTTGATCCCAGTATTTTGGCGACCTGCAATGTGCTGTGACTTGCTGCCCCCTGCTCAACCAGATCCCGCATATCCATGCCAATGCCTATCCAGTGTATGCCGATGAAATAGCCGGAGCCCACAAAAACATACCAACCGAATAGATAGAGAATGAAAACGCCAATCTTCATCCACAAACCGGCACGATGGAGAAAATAGTAAACGCCAACAAACAATCCCAATGTCATAGTGATCAGTTGAGCAATATTCTCGTTCAGTTGCTCCCGCAAAAGAATCATATGGTATAGAAGATCCGCTTCGCTCATATTTCCCGTCCCCCAGTTTAGCAGACCCCCGCTGGTTAGCCGGCAAGTCAGGATGATGGAACAAGACGACTGCACTATAGAATCGTCCTGTCACCCTTAAAAAGCCTGGTGCCATCCTGTTGAGCGCGACTAGCAGACTTTCTACCCGAGAGCGAGCGAGACGTACTACGTGCAGCTAGCGGCTGGATCGACCGGCGCACTGGTGCGTTTCATCAAGACAAGTGATCGGCTGGAGACTATTGACAAGGCGATTACCAGCAACCAGCTGCTCGACGAGGAAGTGGTTATTTGGGAGATCGGGCGCGTCACCCGAAACGCATCCTGCGGACTCAAGCCATGGTTGTTATCAATGACCTGCACCACCGGTGCAGCAGAATCATTTCTTAAACTTTGCAAGCGCCGTTTCCATGTCCATCCGGGTTACAGTCGTCAGCGATGTTTTCGTCTCTGCGTCCTCGTTTGGTCGCGTTACCGAAATCTCGCTTCGCTCGGTTTTCCTGACTATGGTCCCGGAAAGATCAAGATCAAATATAACCGCTATCGTGCCTTGAAATTTGATTTTTTCTGCATCTCTGATCGCCTGCTGGCGAGCGAGATCCGTCCCGAGCATTTGAGCGAGGATCAATGCACGATCGGCTTCCGCGGCTCGGGCTTTGTCCTGATCAACCGCGAAGGTGACACGCCAGCCTTGGCGAGGCGGCGGCAAAGTCTCCAATGTCCCCGGTGCTGCGCCGAGAGGATGAGAATAGACAGCTCCTGCCTGCAGATTGGGTATACGGAGATCGAAAGCATCTATCTCGTCCAGGATCGACTGCGGGTCACAATCGACTTTGAAGGAAAAACCACCGCCATGGCTCCACATTCCGCAAGCCTCTTTTGAAATCTTGTATTTTTCCAGCCACTGATCGATCCGGGCGCCCACAAGCTGCTCATCAAGCAGTTCAAGCGCCCCATCGGGTCGTTCTATGACCCGGGCAGGAAAATACCAGAAGCCGGAATTTGCCTTACCGTCTGCGTCACGGGGCAAATCATATTGGATCACTACACCATCCGGCGTCTCGTCCAATATCGTCTCGATCAGCGCCTGCCGACCACCAGAATTGCTGCTTCCTTGTCCATCGGAATTCTTTGAGGACGTTTTATACTCCAATTGCAACCAGGCAGATTGCTTATGCGTGTCCCGATCATCAGCGAACGATGGCGTCGCTAAGCTCAACGACATCAGCGCAAAGAAGAATAAAGCCCTCACCCCTTGCCGCGCGTCTTGGTCTTCCCCGGTTTTGCATTTTTCTCGATAAATTCGATGATCAGGCCGGCGACATCCTTGCCCGTGGCGTTTTCGATGCCTTCCAGCCCGGGTGAGCTGTTCACTTCCATGATCACCGGACCATGATTGGAGCGCAACATGTCGACGCCGCAGACATTCAGCCCCATATGATTGGCCGCACGGACCGCCGTCGAGCGTTCTTCCGGCGTAATCTTCACGATCTGGGCGCTGCCGCCGCGATGCAAGTTGGAGCGGAAGTCGTCCGGTGCACCGGTGCGCTTCATTGCGGCGACGACTTTGCCGCCCACAACCAGCGCGCGGATGTCGGTGCCGCCGGCTTCCTTGATGAATTCCTGCACCAGGATGTTCACATTGGCACCGCGAAAAGCCTCGATGACGGACTTCGCGCTCGACATCGTCTCGGCGAGCACCACACCGATGCCCTGGGTGCCTTCGAGCAATTTGATGACCACCGGCGGGCCGTTGACGGCCTTGATAATTTCCTCGGCCTGCTTCGGATCATTGGCGTAAGCGGTCAATGGCAATCCGAGCCCGTATTTGGCCAGGATCTGCATCGACCGAAGCTTGTCCCGGCTACGGCCGATGGCCACGCTTTCGTTCAGCGGCCAGACGCCGGCCATCTCGAACTGGCGAACCACGGCGGTGCCATAGTTAGTGATAGATGCACCGATGCGCGGAATTACCGCCTCATAGCCTTTCAGCGTGACCCCGTCATAGGTGATTGTCGGCCGATGGCTGGCGATGTTCACCGTACAACGGGTCGTGTTCAGAATGTCGAGCGTGTGGCCACGCTCTTCCGCTGCCGCAACCAACCTCTTGTGCGAGTAAAGGTTCGGATTGCGGGCAAGCATTGCGAGTTTCATAAATTATCTTTCTTGGTGCCGGCCCAGCATCCAGCGCTTGGCGCTGTTGACGAGGAAGCCTCGTTTCAACGCCCGGCGACCTATCAGGACCGGAAATATCATCGATTGCCGATTGGCAAGCGTCATATGCCCGACCCACTCCAGTGGCCCGAGCTTCATGACTGTTTCTACCACATAACGGGTTTGCATGACACCATTACTACTCTTTATCCGGCGCTGTCCGTAGACCCGCGCTTCGCAATGATAGTCGGGTGTGCCGGACCCCATCGGAATGGTAAATTGTACATAGGCTTCGCCATCTTTTTCAAATGGCTTGATCCGGGTGGCGTGGAGCGAGGATGTCGCTGCCCCGGTATCGACCTTGGCATGCAGGTTTTTTACGCCGAATTCCGGCAAGTCAATCAGCTCGCACCAACCGATTTCGCAAGGCTCCTGGAGCTTCTTGGGGAGCCGTCTGATCTTCGGGATTTCTGCTTGCGCCATCGACCAAACATCTGGCCGATGGCGCTTTTTTGCGCAAGATAATTATGGCTTAGGTAACACCATAAGCAAGCATGGCATCAGCCACTTTTTTGAAGCCCGCGATATTGGCGCCCTTCACGTAATCGACATAGCCGTCGCCCTGATCGCCATATTCGACGCATTTGCCGTGGATGCCTTCCATCAGATCGGTGAGCATCTCGCCGAGCCGCGCGTGGTTCCAGCTGATCCGCTCTGCATTCTGGCTCATTTCGAGACCGGATACGGCTACGCCGCCAGCATTGGCGGCCTTGCCCGGACCGTACATGATCTTGGCATCGTGGAAAACATGGACGCCTTCCAATGTGGTCGGCATGTTGGCGCCTTCCGATACGGCGATCACGCCATTGGCGACCAGTTCCTTGGCCTCGTCTTCATTGAGTTCGTTCTGGGTTGCACAAGGCAATGCGAGATCGCAGGGCACGCTCCAGGGGCGCGCGCCCTCGTGATAGGATGCGCCAGTGAAATGGTCCGCATATTCGCTGATCCGCCCTCGCGTATGTGTCTTGTGATGCTTGACCCAGTCGATCTTGTCCTGATCGATACCGTCGGGATCGTGGATGAAGCCGCCGCTGTCGGAGAGCGTCAGGACCTTGCCGCCCTGTTTGGTGATCTGCTCTGCCGCGTGGGTCGCAACATTGCCGGAACCGGAGATCACGGCAGTCTTGCCCGCGATTGCATCATTCCTGTGCTTGAGCATATTCTCCATGAAATAGACCGCGCCGTAGCCGGTCGCTTCCGGTCGCATCTGGGAGCCGCCATATTCCATGCCCTTGCCGGTCAGCACGCCTTCCCAGCGATTGGTGATCCGCTTATACTGACCGAACATATAGCCGATCTCACGACCACCGACGCCGATATCACCGGCAGGCACATCCGTGTCCGGACCGATGTGCCGGTAAAGCTCGGTCATGAACGACTGGCAGAAGCGCATGACTTCAGCGTCGGACTTGCCCTTGGGGTTAAAGTTCGCGCCGCCCTTGCCACCGCCCATTGGCAGTCCGGTCAGCGCGTTTTTGAACGTTTGCTCGAATGCCAGAAATTTCAGCACGCTTTCGGTGACACTAGGGTGAAAACGGATACCACCCTTGTAGGGCCCGATGGCATTGTTGTTCTGGATCCGGAAACCGCGCTGCACCCGAATGCAGTGATTGTCATCTTCCCAGCACACACGGAAGGATATCACCCGGTCGGGCTCGGCAATTCGCCGTAGAATCTGTGCGCTGTGATAGGCTTCTTTGTCTTCGATAAAATCGAAAATATCCATCGCGACTTCCTGCACCGCCTGAACGAATTCAGGCTGGCCCGGATTGCGCTTCTTGACGCCTTCCATGAATGTCGGAAAATCCACATGATCGGAAACGGCCATTATACACCCCTCAAATATTGTATATCAGCGCGACCCGATTATCGCTGTCGGCATCCTCAAGCCGGCAACAAGTATGTATCGATCATAGTACTATTAAGCGCCTCAGGTAAAGACTTGAGATTGAGCGCTAATCAACTCTCTTCATCGCCTTGATCAGCCCCGTCATCCGGCAAAACAGCGCCTGGTTTATCTGCTTCACCAAACAAACCGGCCAGACGAGCCAATTGCTCACCGATCACGCCGTCCACTGCCGGAGCTATCTGGTCGACGGGAAATTCCATATAGCCACCCACTTTATAGGTGAACCTGACGACGGTGCTATTACCCTGCGGCTGCAGCAACATGGTCAGCGTGCCGGTAACCGCTTCGCCCTGAAGCGGCCCCAGAGCACCGGACAGCCGCAGCATTTTGTTATTACGCGCATAGATCACGCGCATATGCTGGACGCTGCCCTCGGAACTTTTGATATTGTCATCGGACGTCGTCCGGATCAGCTCGCAAAAGCAACCGCCGGCCTGCGGCACGAGATAGAAATTTTCGGCATTGCCGGACCAGCTATGATCCGGATTCCAGTAGCGGGACGGTGCGATCATCGCCTTCCAGACGGCTTCATTGTCTCCGGCGATCACTGCCTGATGCTGAACGGTGAAGCCGTTATCAGCGGTATTGGTCACTTCCGCATTTGCGGCGGTCATGCAGGACGCTGCTGCCATTCCCAAAATTGCGTGAATTGCCAGCTTCGCCATGACCCTGTCTCCCTCGAATTTACTTCAAAGCGACAGCGCCGCCTCGATTGCTGCATTGACTTCCGCCATGCTGCCCATGCCGTCAACCTTGCGAACGATGCCGCGTTTTTCATAAATCGGCAAAATCGGTGCTGTCTTGGCACGATATTCCTGCATCCGGGTGCGCACAGTTTCTTCGTTGTCATCCGGACGCCGCTTGAACTCGCTTGATCCACACACGTCACAGACGCCTTCAACCGACGGCTTCTTGAACGTGTCGTGGTAGCCTTCACCGCATTTTCCACAGGTGAAGCGACCAACAATCCGTTCGACCAGCGCGTCTTCATCGACCACGAGTTCGATCACGTGGGACAGTGTGCGGCCTCTCGCCGCCAAAATTTCGTCGAGGGACTCGGCTTGAGCCGCAGTCCGGGGATAGCCGTCAAAGATAACGCCTTGATCGGGACCGAGTTCATCGAGCTTGTCACCGATAATGCCTGAGACAACTTCGTCAGGAACAAGTGCACCGGCATCCATTAGCGCTTTTGCTTTTTTGCCAACCTCGGTACCGGCTTTTACCGCTGCACGGAGCATGTCGCCCGTGGATAGCTGGACCATGCCATGTTCATCTTCGAGACGACTAGCCTGAGTACCCTTCCCGGCACCCGGCGGTCCCAACAAAATAATGTCCATGATTTTCCCCTGAAAATTATGATGAGTCTGATCGGCTGGGCTAACTAGCGTTTACGCCGACCGCCCTTGAGTTTGGCTTTCTTGAGCAAATCGCCATATTGCAACGCCAGCAAATGGCTCTGGATCTGCGTGACCGTATCGACCGTCACATTGACGACAATCAACAGACTGGTTCCGCCAAGGAAGAAGATCGGCAGACTCGTCTGGGCCATGACATATTCCGGCAGAACGCAGACAAACGCCAGATAGGCAGCGCCAACCACGGTGATTCGGGTCAGCACATAGTCGAGATAGTCAGCGGTATTCTTACCCGGACGGATGCCTGGAACGAAACCGCCGTTCTTCTTCAGATTCTCGGCCGTTTCTTCCGGGTTGAAGACAACCGCTGTGTAGAAGAAACAGAAGAAGATAATGCCTGATGCATAAAGCGCCATGTAGAGCGGCTGGCCGTGCGCGAGATACTGGTTCAGCATGATGACAAAATCACCGAACATGGTTTCCCCTGAGGTCGCATTTCCGGCAAACTGGCTTACCGTCAGCGGCATCAGCAACAGCGACGACGCGAAAATCGGCGGGATAACGCCTGCGGTATTGACCTTCAACGGCAAGTGGCTGCGATCCGCCTGCATCACGCCATGCTGCGTCGCGCGTTTCGGATATTGGATCAGCACCCTTCTCTGGGCCCGCTCCATGAAGCTGATGAACAAGACCAGACCGGCAACCATCACGATCAGGCCTACGATGGTCAGCGCGCTGATCGAACCGGTGCGGCTGCCTTCCATCAAATTGCTGACAAAGGTCGGCATCTGGGCGACAATACCGGCCATGATGATCAGCGAGATACCGTTGCCGATACCCCGGCTGGTGATCTGCTCACCCAGCCACATCAGGAAAAGCGTTCCGCCCACCAGACTGATAACCGCGCCAACGCGGAACATATAGCCGGGCTCAACGACCGCTTGCAGACCGGACTGGGAAGCGAAGCTCTCCAGGCCAACGGCGATGAAATAACCTTGAACAGCCGTCAGGCCGACCGTGCCGTAGCGGGTATATTGATTGAGTTTCTTGCGCCCGGACTCGCCTTCTTTTTTGACCGCAGCCAAAGTCGGCGAAAGCGCCGCGGCCAGCTGGACCACAATCGAAGCGGTAATATAAGGCATCACGCCCAACGCGATAAGGCTCATCCGCTCAAGCGAACCGCCTGAAAAAGTATTAAAAATATCGAGAACGCCGCCACGGGTCTGATCATAGAGATCTGCCAGAACGACCGGATCCACGCCAGGCAGCGGGACAAAGCTGAGCAGGCGGAAAATGATAAGTGCGCCGAGCGTAAACCAGATACGTTTGCGCAATTCGGTAGCTTCGCCAAATTTTGCCAGGTTGAGATTCGCTGCGACCTGATCGGCTCTTGATGCCATGCTTGACTTCCCTGCCCACTATTAGTTTGCAACGCGCCCCTGCGGAGGCAGAGGCCCATCTCCAACTATTGCGACTTGCTGCAATCTCCGGAGATGAATAGCTGCTTTTGCAGCTATGCAACCCGCCCCATATCGGATGTTAATGCATCAAAAACAAGGGGCCAGAAAAAGAGGCGCTAAAACTAGCGCCTCTCGAAGATCAATCGTTCTTTTTCGCCTTGTTTGCGGCTTTTTTCTCGCGCGCAGGCTTGGAAGCTACAGCCTTTTTCTCGCCTTTAGGTCGGCGTTCGCCACCCGCTGGAAGAATTTCCACCTTGCCGCCAGCTTTTTCAACCGCTGCAACAGCAGCTTTCGAAGCACCGGCAACGGTGATCGTGATTTTGGCTTTCAGTTCGCCTTTGGCAAGCAGACGGACGCCGTCCTTGCCACCGCGAGCCAGACCAGCAGCTTTCAGCGTTGCGTGGTCGATCGTGCCTTTGCCATCGAGGCTTTTGCTATCGATGAACTTCTGGATCATACCCAGGTTCACTTCCGCATAGTCTGTGCCGAACGGGTTGTTGAAACCGCGTTTCGGAAGACGCATGTGGAGCGGCATCTGGCCGCCTTCAAATCCGTTGATGGAAACACCGGAACGGGACTTCTGGCCCTTTTGGCCACGTCCGCCGGTTTTGCCTTTGCCCGAGCCAATGCCGCGGCCAATACGCATGCGCGACTTGCGCGCGCCTTCATTGTCTTTAAGTTCGTTTAATTTCATGTCTTGTACTCGCTTTCGCTTTTATGCGCACGGAAGTCCCGGGTGTTACCCTTCGAGAACTTCCACCAGATGATGTACTTTGCCGATCATACCGCGGACTTCTGCAGTATCTTCCAGTTCGGAAACGCGGTGCATCTTGTTGAGACCGAGACCGATCAGCGTTTTGCGCTGTGATTCCGGACGACGGATCGGAGAGCCGATCTGTTTGATTTTAATTTTCGCCATCAAAATTACTCCGTAACTGCCGCGGCATCTGCTGCCACTTCAGCAGCCGAACCGCCAGCACGTGCAAGCAGATCGGTCACTTTCTTGCCGCGTCGCTGGGACACGGATTTCGGGCTCGACTGATCTGCCAGTGCGGCAAAAGTTGCGCGGATCATGTTGTAAGGATTGGCTGTACCATTCGACTTGGTCACAACGTCGGAAACGCCGAGACTTTCGAAAACGGCACGCATTGGACCACCGGCAATAATACCGGTACCAGCTGGTGCCGAACGGACGGTAACGTTACCGGCACCAAATTGGCCAGTGCCATCATGATGCAGGGTACGGCCTTCACGAAGCGGTACGCGAACCATCGACTTCTTTGCAGCAGCCGTTGCCTTGGTAATGGCTTCAGGCACTTCGCGCGCCTTGCCCTTACCGAAGCCGGCACGGCCCTTGCCGTCGCCAACCACAACCAGTGCAGCAAAACCGAAGCGCTTACCGCCCTTAACAGTCTTGGAAACGCGGTTGATGTGAACCAGTTTCTCGATCAGCTCTTCGCCACCGTCATTGTTGCCACGACCACCGCGATTGTTGCGTCCGCCGCCACGATTGTCGCGACCACCACCGCGGTTATCACGGTTGCCACCGCCGCCGCCACGGTTTCCACCGCGTGCTGGACGATCGGGAGCACCACCGGTTTTAGCTTCAGGCGCTACAGCAGCAGCTGGCTGATTGCCTTCACCGGTCGTGCCTGGCTTTGCCGCGCCTTCTGGTGTTGTGTTCTCTTCAGCCATATTAAAACTCCAATCCGCCTTCACGTGCTGCGTCGGCAAGAGCCTTCACACGTCCGTGAAACAGGAACCCGCCACGGTCAAAAATTACTTCTTTAACGCCTGCCTTCTTGGCAGCTTCGGCTACGCGCTTGCCGACGTCGGCCGCAGCGTTGCTATCCGCGCCGGTCTTGACTTTGGACGCTTTGTCGATGGTCGAAGCGGAAGCCAGCGTTTTGCCCTCGGCATCGTCGATAACCTGAGCATAGATATGCCGGCTCGTACGATGGATGGACAAACGAGGCTTTGAGAGCCCGCGCTTGCGCAATTTGCTGCGTACGCGTTGCTGGCGCCGTTTGAACTGAGAAATATTCGCCATGGCTTATTTCTTCTTCCCTTCTTTGCGGAAAATATATTCGCCGCGATATTTAATACCCTTGCCTTTATACGGCTCGGGCTTGCGCCAGCGACGTATTTCGGCTGCGACCTGGCCAACTTGCTGTTTGTCCATGCCGGTGATTTCGATCGTTGTCTGATCGGGTGTCTTGATCTCGATACCGTCCGGAATCGCGAAGTTCACATCATGGCTGTAACCGAGCTGCAAATTCAGGTTCTTGCCCTGTGCTGCTGCACGATAACCAACGCCGTTGATTTCCAGAACCTTGGTAAAACCGGCGGTAACGCCATCAACCAGATTCTGTACCAAAGTACGCTGCATTCCCCAGAATGCGCGAGCGGTTTTCGACTTGTTTGCTGGCTTGACCAGCAATCCACCGTCGCTCAGTTCGTAAGTCAGGTCATCTACCATCGGGGTCGAAAGCTCGCCCTTTGGTCCTTTGACCTTGACTAGACCATCTTCCATCACGGCAGTAACGCCGTCTGGAATAGCCACTGATTTTTTGCCAATACGGGACATGATTAGAATACCTCAGCCAGTACTTCGCCGCCGACCTTCGCCTGACGCGCTTCTGCGTCAGAGAGAACACCTTGTGGCGTCGATACGATTGTTATGCCCAAGCCGTTGCGAACCCGTGGCAGATCTTCCGAACCGCTATAGACACGACGACCAGGCTTTGAAACACGGGCCACGTGGCGAATTGCCGGCTGACCTTCGAAATATTTCAGTTCAATCCGCAGACCGGGGTGCTTGTTGACCTCTTCTTCGCTGTAGCCACGAATATAACCTTCGCGCTGCAACACTTCGAGGACGGCACCACGCAATTTGGACGCAGGTGTTACGACGCTGTCTTTGCGTGCCTGTTGTCCGTTACGGATACGGGTGAGCATGTCACCCAAGGGATCGGTAAAAGCCATATTATCTCTCCCTTACCAGCTTGATTTCGTTACGCCGGGAATCAGACCTTTATTGGCCATGTCTCTCAGCTCGATGCGGCACAGGCGGAACTTGCGGTAATAACCGCGCGGCCGTCCTGTGGTTTCACAGCGGTTGCGCACGCGGGTTGGGTTCGCGTTGCGCGGTATTTCCGCCATCTTCAGGCGCGCCATCAGACGCTCGGTCTCGTCAAGAGACTGATCCGATGCCATCGCCTTCAGTTTCGCATAACGACCGGCGAATTTCTTCACCATACGTTTGCGTTTTTCGTTTCTGTTAATGGAACTCAGTTTCGCCATGACTTAAGTTCTCGTCCTTCCGTATAATGAAGCGCGCTCACGCGGCTTCTTTTTCTTCCGATTGTTCCTCTTTGGGGAACGGGAAACCGAACAATGCCAGAAGCGCACGCGCCTCGTCGTCTGTTTTTGCTGTAGTCGTCACAATCACGTCCATGCCGCGAACAACGTCGATGTCGTCATAGGCAACTTCGGGGAAAATGATCTGCTCTTTCAGGCCCATGGCAAAATTGCCACGACCGTCAAAGCTTTTCGGATTCAGACCCCTGAAATCCCGGATACGAGGCATAGCAACGGTCACCAGACGATCAATAAATTCGTACATCCGTTCCCGGCGCAGATTGACTTTACAGCCAATCGGCATGCCTTCACGCAATTTGAACGTCGCAATCGAGTTTTTCGCCTTGGTGATTACTGGCTTCTGGCCAGCAATCAATTCCATTTCGGCTGCAGCAGTTGCAACTTTCTTCTTGTCCTGACTACCTTCGCCAACACCCATGTTGATGGTGACCATGGTGATCCGAGGAACTTCCATGTGGTTGGAGTAGTTGAACTTTTCCTGCATCGCTTTGACGATCTCTTCGTCATATTTGGTGCGCATGCGAGGGATATATTTTTTATCAGCCATCGACTTTCTCCCCGGACTTTACAGCGATACGCTGCATCTTTCCGTCTTCTGTCTTTTCAAATCGGACTCGCGTCGGCTTGCCGTCTTTCGGATCCGCCAGAGCCACTTTGCTGATGTGCATCGCTGCTTCGCGTCGCTCGAGGCCACCCTGGGGGCTTGCCTGGGTCGGCTTGCGGTGACGGATAGCAATATTCACACCGGAAACGATGCACTTGCCATCTTTCGGCATCACTTTGGTGACTTCACCCGACTTGCCCTTGTCCTTGCCGGACAGAACAACAACGGTGTCGCCTTTTTTGATCTTTGCGTTGGCCATGATTAGATTACCTCCGGCGCAAGGCTGATGATTTTCATATGCTTTTTCGCACGCAGTTCACGAACCACGGGGCCAAAAATACGGGTGCCAATAGGCTCCTGGTTGTTGTTCACCAAAACCGCTGCATTGCTGTCGAACCGAATGACCGATCCGTCCTTGCGACGAATGTCCTTCTTGGTACGAACGATCACCGCACGGTGAACGTCGCCCTTCTTGACCTTGCCGCGCGGCGCTGCTTCCTTGATCGATACGACAATGATGTCGCCGACGCCGGCAAAGCGACGCTTCGAGCCGCCCAGCACCTTGATGCACTGCACGCGTTTGGCGCCGCTATTGTCAGCGACCTCCAGGTTCGATTGCATCTGGATCATGGATCCAATTCCTTCTTCATAACCCCGGATAACCGGGCGTTTCCTACTTCGTCACCCCGGCAGACCCGGGATATTCTAAACTATTCGGCAGCTGGTGTTGCTTCGGCTTTTTCTTCTGCCGCTGGCTTCACTGGCGCCTTGACCTTTTCGTCTTTCGGATCGCTAGCCGTAATCTCGCTGACCGTCGGTGTTGCGACACCGGCTGCTGCGCCGACCCGTTCCAGAACTTTCCAGGTCTTCAGCTTTGAAATCGGACGGGTTTCTTCAATCCGTACGGTTTCGCCGAGGCTGATTTCATTCTTTTCATCATGCGCATGATATTTTTTCGAGCGCCGGATGATTTTTCCGTAAAGCGGGTGCTTCACCTTGCGTTCGACATTGACGACAACAGTCTTGTCGCCCTTGTCTGACACAACCGTGCCGGTGAGAATACGTTTTGGCATATCGGTTCCTTACGCCTTAGCTTCTGCGGGAGCCGCGCTTGCACGCTCGGCCTGCAATGTTTTGATCCGGGCGATCGTGCGACGCACTTCCCGCGTACGGCTTGGTTTTTCGAGCTGATTGGTCGCAGCCTGGAAACGCAGGTTAAATGCCTCGCGCTTCAGTTCGCCCAGTTCGGTCTCGAGCTGATCGTCGGTTTTGGTCCGCAAATCTTCAGTTTTCATGCTCATCTAGCTTAACCTTCCAGATGTGACGTATCGCCGAGGCGGGCCACAACCTTTGTCTTGATCGGGAGCTTCATCGCTGCCCGCTCGAAAGCGATCGCTGCAATCGGTCCGGGAACGCCGTCCAGTTCGAACAGAATCCGGCCTGGTTTTACCCGAGCAGCCCAATATTCTACCGAGCCCTTACCCTTACCCTGACGAACTTCGGCAGGCTTCTTGGATACTGGCACATCCGGGAATATCCGGATCCACAACCGGCCCTGACGCTTGATGTGACGCGTAATCGCACGGCGAGCCGCTTCGATCTGGCGCGCGGTAATCCGGTCAGGTTCCATGGCTTTCAGGCCATAGCTGCCGAAGTTCAGGCTGGTGCCACCAGGGGCCTTGCCTTTGATCCGGCCTTTGAAAGCCTTGCGGAATTTATGTTTCTTGGGTTGCAGCATGATGCTCTACCTATTCCTCAAAAATCAACGTTGGTGCTGCGGACGGACGCCGGAAGTTTGTGCTTCCACATTCAACCGGTCCTGAGCCATCGGGTCGTGACCCAATATCTCGCCTTTGAAAATCCATACCTTGATACCGATAATGCCATAAGCGGTCAGCGCTTCATATTCAGCATAGTCGATATTGGCGCGCAGCGTATGAAGCGGCACGCGGCCTTCACGATACCATTCAACGCGGGCAATTTCTGCTCCGCCCAAACGGCCACCGCAAACAATCTTAATTCCTTCCGCGCCCAGACGAAGAGCGGACTGAACCGCGCGCTTCATGGCACGACGGAAAGCAACGCGGCGGATCAACTGATCACCAATGCCCTGCGCTACCAGCTTCGCGTCGACTTCCGGCTTCCGGATTTCAACGATGTTCAAAGAAACGTCACCGGACGACATGTCGCTCAGCTTGCGACGCAGCTTTTCGATGTCCGCGCCTTTTTTGCCGATGATAACACCAGGACGTGCAGCATAGATCGAAATGCGGCAAGTTTTGGCCGGACGCTCGATCACTACCTTCGAAATCGCTGCCTGCGGCAGTTCTTTAAAGATAAATTTGCGCATCTTGATGTCTTCCATCAAGAGGTCGCCGTAATTGGAACCTTCCGCATACCAGCGAGAGTCCCAGGTCCGGTTGATCTGCAGGCGAAGCCCGATAGGATTACTCTTTTGACCCATGGTTACGCCTCTTCCTCTTCATGCTCGCGCACGACGATGCGAACGCGGCTAAATGGCTTGATAATCTTGGCTGAACGACCACGAGCACGCGCTTTCCAGCGCTTCATCGTGATTGACTTGCCGACGCTCGCTTCGTGAACGATCAATGCGTCAACATCCAGATTGTGATTATTCTCGGCATTGGCGATAGCTGAAGCGAGAACCTTGCTGACATCCTTGGCCATCGACTTTTTAGAGAAGGACAGAATGTTCAAAGCGTCTTCCGCTTTGCGGCCACGGATCAGCTGTGCAACCAAGTTGAGCTTCTGGGCAGAACCACGGATGGAATTGCCTACAGCCAAAGCTTCATTGTCGCCAACCCGGCGGGGTGATGATGCCTTACCCATTATTTCTTGCCTTTTTTGTCAGCGCCATGGCCATAATAGTTGCGCGTAGGTGCGAACTCGCCAAGCTTGTGACCGACCATGTCTTCATTCACCGAAACCGGGATGAATTTCATGCCGTTGTAAACGCTGAAGGTCAGGCCGACGAAATCAGGCAATACGGTGGAACGACGCGACCAGGTCTTGATCGGTGTACGAACACTGTTTTCCTGCGCAGTCTGCGCTTTTTTCAGCAGGTGGAGGTCAACAAATGGACCTTTTTTGATGGAACGAGCCATGCTTACCTCTTCTTCTTCGCGTGACGCGACCGGATGATCATCTTGTCAGTCGATTTATTGCTACGGGTACGAGCACCCTTGGTTGGCTTACCCCATGGCGTAACTGGATGACGACCACCGGAAGTCCGGCCTTCACCACCACCATGCGGGTGATCGACTGGGTTTTTCGCAACACCGCGAGTAAGAGGACGACGCCCCTTCCAGCGGGTGCGGCCTGCCTTGCCGAAATTCTGGTTTGAATTGTCGGGGTTGGAAACCGCGCCAACAGTCGCCATGCAATCGGAACGAAGATAGCGCTGTTCACCGCTTTTCAGGCGAACAATAACCATGCCGCGGTCACGACCGACAATCTGGACATAAGCACCAGCCGAGCGAGCGATCTGGCCGCCCTTGCCTGGCTTCATTTCAACATTGTGAACGATCGTACCAACCGGCATCTGCGACAGCAACATCGCGTTACCAGGCTTAACGTCGGTCTTTTTGCCAGCAATCACACTGTCACCAACGTCGAGACGCTGTGGCGCAATGATATATGCGAGCTCGCCGTCTTCATATTTCAGCAGCGCGATAAAGGCGGTACGGTTCGGATCATACTCGAGCCGTTCAACCGTAGCAGACATATCCCATTTGCGCCGTTTGAAATCGACGAGGCGATATTTCTGCTTGTGACCACCGGCGATGCCGCGTGAAGTGACATGGCCTTTATTGTTCCGGCCACCCGTCTTGTTCTTGCCTTCGACAAGCTTCTTGACAGGCTTGCCCTTCCAGAGGCCGCTTTTGTCGACCAGGATAAGACCACGCCGGGCGGGGCTTGTCGGTTTATAGGATTTTAATGCCATGTGCCCTTAAACTCCCGTGGTGATGTCAATGGTCTGGCCTTCGGCCAAAGTGACAACAGCCTTCTTGATGTCATTGCGAGTGTAGGGACGACCCTTCCACTTCTTGGTCTTGCCTTTTTGTACCAGCGTGTTGACGTTTTTGACTTTGACATCAAACAACGCCTCGATGGCTGCCTTGATCTGCGGCTTGGTTGCGGTGTTCGCAACCTTGAAAACCACAGCATTATGCTCGCTGAGCAAGGTCGATTTTTCGGTGATATGCGGGCCGACAATTACGTCATAGTGACGAATATCGACTGCTTCTTTTTTAGCCATTGAAGCGCGCCTCCAGCTTTTCTACCGCTGCGCGCGTCAGCACCAGGGTTTCGTGGTTCAGAATGTCATAAACATTGGCACCAGCGGCTGGCATCACGTTGACGCGCGGGATGTTGTTCGAAGCCTTCGAGAAAGTTTCATTCACTACATCGCCGTCCATGATCAGCGCCGTCTTACCAAAACCGAGCTTTGAAATATTGGCCAAGAGTGCCTGTGTTTTGGCCTCCTTGAAATCGATATTTTCCAGCACGATCAGGTTGTTGTTTTTGACCTTGTCGCTCAGCGCCATCTTCAGACCCAAAGCACGAACTTTCTTGTTCAGCGATGGATTGAAATCACGCTTGCGCGCACCGTGAGCTTTACCACCACCGATGAAGATGGGAGCGCGACGATCGCCATGACGAGCAGTACCGCCGCCTTTTTGATTGCCGTATTTTTTGCCGGTGCGGGCAACGTCTGAACGCTCGCGGGTCGGACGTGCCGTGCCGCGTGCCTTTTCGCGCTGCCAGTTGACGACGCGGTGAAGAATATCTGCGCGCGCTTCGATACCGAAGACATCATCGTTCAATTCGATGTCGCCTTTGGCTTTCGCGTCGAGGGTTATCACTTTCAATTTCATGGCTTAGCCCTCCTTCCCTGCATCATCTGCAGCATCAGATTTCTCATCTGCCGTTTTTTCTGCCGGAGCGTCGGCTGCTGCCGCTACTTCTGCATCGGTTGGACCAGTTGGCGCTTCGATCGCTGCGTCCGCCTCGATCATGCCAGCTGGAGCATCTTCAGTCGCCGTCTCATCCGCGTTACGGCGCATAGCACCCGGGAATGGAACACCTTCTGGAAGAGCAACCTTGACGGCGTCCTTAACCAGAAGCCAGCCACCCTTGGAACCGGGAACGCTGCCACGCACAAAGATCAAACCGCGAGCGGCGTCTGTACGGACGATTTCCAGATTTTGCTGAGTGCGGTTTCTTGCACCCATATGGCCAGCCATTTTCTTGCCCTTGAAAACCTTGCCCGGATCCTGGTTTTGACCAGTCGAACCATGGGCACGGTGAGAGATAGAAACACCATGAGTTGCGCGCATACCGCCGAAACCCCAACGCTTCATCGCACCGGCAAAGCCTTTACCCTGGGTAACACCCTGGATATCGACCATCTGGCCGGCAATGAAATGGTCAGCAGTTACGGTAGCGCCGATGGGGAGCAAAGCGTCTTCGCTATCAACCCGGAATTCGGCAACCCGCGCCTTTGGCTCGACTTCTGCCTTGGCAAAAGCTTCACGCTGTGGCTTGTTTACATTTTTCGCTTTACGGGCACCTGCACCAAGCTGAACAGCAAAATAGCCATCACGTTCTTGATTGCGGGCTCCAACAACCTGACATTCTTCCAGAGAAAGAACGGTAACCGGCACATGCCGTCCGTCTTCCTGAAACAAGCGGGTCATCCCCATTTTTTTCGCGATCACGCCTGTACGCACGATCAATCTCCTTCACAGAGGCCGAACGAACCATTTCGTCCGGCTTGCCAGCCCAAATTGTCATGCGTCACCCCGTCCGGGCTGTAACAGTTCCGGAAAATCCGGAACGAGACGGAGGACGCTGCCCGGTGAAAACCGGCGGTATCCTGTCGTTCGTCTAATTTCCGCCTGGGCGGAAATCTCCAATCAATTGGCTCAGGCCAGCTTGATCTCGACATTTACACCAGCAGCGAGGTCGAGCTTCATCAAAGCATCGACAGTCTGCGGCGTTGGCTGCACGATATCGAGCAACCTTTTATAGGTCCGAACCTCGAACTGCTCGCGAGACTTTTTGTCTACGTGCGGCCCGCGGTTAACGGTGAATTTTTCAATGTGCGTTGGCAAAGGTATCGGTCCACGGATGAGTGCGCCAGTGCGGCGTGCTGTATCAGCGATATCGCCGGTCGCTTGATCGAGAACCCGATGATCGAATGCCTTCAAGCGAATGCGAATATTTTGCGTTTCCATGTACCTGTTACCAATGTCAAAGAGCCAAAAATAAACCGCTCCGATTTTCTAACGAAAAAGGCCGGAGCGGCGAAAAAACTGGCTGCCCGAATCACCGATCCGGGCAGCGAGGCGTTCCTATATTACTTTGTTACGTTGCTGACAACCCCTGATCCAACGGTACGTCCACCTTCGCGAATAGCGAAGCGAAGACCCGGATCCATAGCGATTGGAGCAATCAGCTTCACGCCGATGGTGACGTTATCACCAGGCATAACCATTTCGGTGCCTTCAGGAAGGATCACTTCACCGGTGACGTCGGTCGTGCGGAAGTAGAACTGCGGACGATAGTTAGCGAAGAAAGGCGTATGACGGCCACCTTCGTCTTTCGACAGCACATAAACTTCAGCCGAGAACTCGGTATGCGGCGTAATCGAACCTGGCTTGCAGAGAACCTGGCCACGCTCAACCGAATCACGGTCAACGCCACGGATCAAAGCACCAATGTTGTCGCCAGCCTGACCGGAGTCGAGCAGCTTGCGGAACATTTCAACGCCGGTAACGGTGGTCTTCGTGGTATCCTTGATACCGACGATTTCACATTCGTCACCAACATTCACGATGCCGGTTTCAACACGGCCGGTAACAACCGTACCACGACCGGAAATCGAGAACACGTCTTCGATCGGCATCAGGAATGCCTGGTCGACTGGACGTTCTGGCTGAGGAATAGCTTCGTCGACAGCTTTCATCAGTTCAAGGATTTTTTCCTTGCCGATGTTATCGTCACGGCCTTCCAGTGCTGCCAGAGCAGAACCGGAAACGATTGGAATATTGTCGCCGTCAAAGTCGTAAGACGAAAGCAATTCACGGATTTCCATTTCAACCAGTTCGAGCAACTCTTCGTCGTCAACCTGATCAACCTTGTTCATGAACACAACAAGCGCCGGAACACCTACCTGACGAGCAAGCAGGATGTGCTCACGGGTCTGCGGCATTGGGCCGTCGGCAGCGTTAACCACGAGAATGGCACCATCCATCTGAGCCGCACCGGTGATCATGTTTTTAACATAGTCAGCATGGCCTGGGCAATCGACGTGCGCATAGTGGCGAGCTTCGGTTTCATATTCGACGTGTGCGGTCGAAATGGTGATGCCGCGCTCACGCTCTTCAGGCGCTTTGTCGATATTTGCGAAGTCCACTGCTGCACCGCCGGTGGTTTCAGCAAGAACCTTGGTGATCGCCGCGGTCAACGTCGTTTTGCCATGGTCAACATGACCGATGGTTCCGATGTTGCAGTGCGGCTTGTTGCGCTCAAACTTCTCTTTAGCCATTTTATTTTACCTCTGATTTTCTATCATCTTGATAGTCTGCGCCGCGCTTTGGCGAGACTCTCTAATTCTGTCAACACCCTTTTGCCGGTCCGGGACATTTCCCGTCGGACCCGCACAAAAGGAAAGCGCGTTACCTCGAAAAGGAGTGGCGGTTAAGCCATTTTCTCCTTGATCTCTTCTGCCACGTTGTTCGGCACTTCCTCATAGTGAGAAAATTGCATCGAATATTGTGCACGTCCCTGACTGAAGGAACGCAATTCGTTCACATAACCGAACATGTTGGCGAGCGGCACCATGGCGTCCACAGCCTGGGCGATACCGCGTGTGTCAGTACCCTGGATCTGACCACGGCGAGAGTTAAGATCGCCGATCACGTCACCAAGATAGTCTTCCGGAGTGATCACTTCAACTTTCATGATCGGTTCAAGCAATTTGATGCCGGACTTCTGGGCCGCTTCGCGCATTGCTGCGCGACCGGCGATTTCAAATGCCAGCGCCGAACTATCAACATCATGATAGGCACCGTCATAAACACGGATGTCAAAGTCGATGATCGGGAAGCCGATCAAAGAACCGGTTTCAGCGGTTTCGCGCATGCCCTTTTCAACCGACGGGATATATTCTTTCGGAATATTACCGCCCTTGACTTCATCGCTGAAGGTAATGCCCGATCCGCGCTCGCCCGGAGTGACTTCGAACTTGATACGCGCGAACTGACCGGAACCGCCGGACTGCTTTTTATGCGTATAGTCAATGTCGACAGCCTTGCCGATGGATTCGCGATAGGCCACCTGCGGCGCGCCGACATTGGCTTCCACCTTGAATTCGCGCTTCATGCGGTCAACCAGAATGTCGAGGTGAAGCTCGCCCATGCCCTTGATGATCGTCTGACCCGATTCGTGGTCAGTGGTCACCCGGAAGCTAGGATCTTCGGCAGCCAGGCGATTCAGGGCAACGCCCATCTTCTCCTGGTCAGCCTTGGTCTTTGGCTCAACGCTAAGCTCGATAACCGGCTCGGGAAATTCCATGCGCTCCAGAATGATCGGCTTTTCAGAATTACAAAGCGTATCACCGGTCGTGGTAGTTTTCATACCCGCCAAGGCAACGATGTCGCCTGCAAATGCTTCTTCAATGTCCTTGCGGTCATTGGAGTGCATTTCGAGAATACGGCCGACTTTTTCTTTCTTGTCCTTGACCGAGTTCAAAACCGTGCCTTTTTCCAGCTTGCCGGAATAGATACGGCAGAAGGTCAGCGTACCAACGAACGGATCGTTCATAACCTTGAAGGCAAGCGCGGCGAATGGCGCGTCATCGGATGATTCGCGAGTATCTTCGGTTTCGCCGTCGAGCAAAACGCCCTTAATGGCAGGAACGTCGAGCGGGCTCGGCATGTAATCGACAATGGCGTCGAGCAAAGGCTGGACGCCCTTGTTCTTGAACGCAGAACCGCAAAGCACAGGCACGAAGCTCTGGTTCAGCGTACCCTTGCGGATCAGTTTTTTCAGCGTCGCGGCATCAGGCAGATTGCCTTCGAGATACTGCTCCATGATGTCATCATCCTGGTCGACAGCAAGCTCGATCAGCTTCTCGCGATATTCAGCCGCTTCGTCGGCCATGTCCGCAGGAATTTCACCATAAGTATATTCGGCACCGAGATCTTCGTTCTTCCAAGTGATCGAACGCTCGTTGACCAAGTCGACCAGACCAACCAGATCGGCTTCGATACCGATAGGAAGATACAGAACAGCAGGCGTTGCGCCCAGACGCTCGATGATCGACTCGACGCAGAATTTGAAATTGGCGCCGGTGCGGTCGAGCTTGTTGATGAAGCACATCCGCGGCACTTTATATTTGTCAGCCTGACGCCATACGGTTTCGGACTGTGGCTCAACGCCGGCAACGCCGTCGAAACAGGCTACCGCACCATCGAGCACGCGCAGCGAACGCTCAACTTCAATAGTGAAGTCAACGTGGCCTGGCGTATCGATGATGTTGATCCGGTGCTCGGGACCCTGACGGTCTTCAGCGTTCCAGAAACAGGTGGTCGCAGCAGAGGTAATGGTGATCCCACGCTCTTGCTCTTGCTCCATCCAGTCCATCGTCGCCGCGCCATCATGCACTTCGCCGATCTTGTAGGACTTGCCCGTATAATAAAGAATACGTTCGGTCGTCGTTGTTTTACCAGCGTCAATATGGGCCATAATGCCGATATTGCGATATCGTTCGAGCGGATGGCTGCGTGCCATAGTCTGTACTCCAGTATGTGGGGAACCAATTTCTGGCCGCCCTATAGTGAAATGGGCTGAACAATGCCAGCCCCGATTAATTCGAAATCTTGATATAAAGTCCGTCCGTACCGGGCTTGGCGAAGCGCCTCGATCGAGAATATATTCTCGGGCGAGACATGCCCTTCAACAGGCCCGGGACGAACGATCTATATTTCTTACTACCAGCGGTAGTGGGCAAAGGCGCGGTTGGCTTCCGCCATCTTGTGCGCATCTTCCCGCTTCTTCACCGCGTTGCCGCGATTGTTGGAAGCGTCAAGAATTTCACCCGACAGACGCGCTGCCATTGTCGTTTCGCTGCGGCCGCGAGCGGCAGAGATCATCCAGCGGATGGCCAGAGCCTGCGCACGTTCGGGACGCACTTCGACGGGAACCTGATAGGTCGCACCACCAACACGGCGGCTGCGCACTTCGATGCCCGGCTTGATATTGTTCAGAGCATCATGAAACAGCTGCAAAGGATCTTTCTTCGCTTTGGCTTCAACGCTGTCAAAGGCACCATATACGATGCGCTCTGCGGTGGATTTCTTACCATCCATCATCAGGTTGTTCATGAATTTCGAAAGGATAAGATCCTTGAATTTCGGATCGGGCAAGATGACCCGTTTCTCGGGACGACGACGACGTGACATAGATTAAACTCCGAAACTGGATTATTTAGGACGCTTGGCGCCATATTTCGAACGGCTCTGCTTGCGGTCCTTGACACCCTGGGTATCGAGAACGCCGCGCAGGACGTGATAACGCACACCGGGAAGATCGCGGACACGGCCGCCGCGGATCAGGACAACACTATGTTCCTGAAGGTTGTGGCCTTCACCGGGAATATAGCTGATGACCTCGCGCTGGTTGGTCAGGCGAACCTTGGCAACTTTACGCAGAGCGGAGTTTGGTTTCTTTGGAGTCGTTGTGTAGACACGAGTGCAAACGCCACGCTTCTGTGGGTTGGCTTCCATGGCCGGCACCTTGGACTTCGTCTTCTGGGCCACCCGTCCCTTACGGACGAGCTGGTTAATCGTTGGCATAAAGTCTTCACCTTATTTTTCTAGATAATCTAGGGGTTACTCTAACAATGCCCGGCGAACCGGATTCACATCGAAAGTGTTTTGCCTATGTAAGTTTTCTGCGGCGTCGAGCAAAGCCCGAAGAAGCGGAAGCGCGGCCCTTAGACGGGATTCGGGTTTGGGTCAAGGGTGTAGGGCGATGCTTACCCAACAGAAACTCAGAGCTTTTCGAAAAGTGAAAAATACAATAACATAGTAATAACGAGCAGAAGAGAAACCAATGACCTTTCAAAACATTTTGATATCACAACTATTGGTCAACCCCGCCAATGATCGTCATGGAGAACTGCGTGATGAGAGCGCTGCTATTGACGAACTTTTTAGGTCACATGATGTGCGAATGCGCGCATTGGCACGTGACGTTGTCGCTGAGAGTAGGATATTCGACCCTCCCCTTGTTATGCTTCATGACGAACGATACGTAGTTTTTGACGGCAACCGCAGAGTCACCTGCATGAAACTCCTACGTGAACCCGATCGCGCACCAACCGATGAACTGATTCAATTTTTTCGTCAGCTTAGAGATCAATGGGATGGACGGTTCCCATCGCGAATGGCCTGCCAAGTAGAAAATGACCGTGAAACCATCGACGACATTCTATTTCGCCGACATACCGGCACTCAAGGTGGCGTTGGTCAAATTGGTTGGGACAATCGAGCCAAAACAAATTTCGTTGAACGGACTGGCCGTGATGGTCCGGTAAATGTTGGCGCTGCTGTAGAAGAATTGCTGAGGGAAGAAGAGCTACTGCCGGAAGAGCGGATTCCATGGTCCACTCTATCTCGATTGCTCTCTTCTGAGCAGTTCAGAAACCGAGCCGGGATTTCGATTTTGGGGCGAGAGTTTCGATTAACGCACGAACGGGGTCCGGTCCTGAGAGGTCTTCAGCGAATTGCTGAAGACTTAGCCTCCGGACACCTCACACTTGGTCATTTGTGGAATAACGAAGCCAAACGCCAATACCTAGATGGGCTTGAAGCTGAAGGACTGCTACCTACCGAACAGCATCGACTGGATGCAGTTGATAATCCTATTCCTCAACCGCCGAATCAACCTCGCCGAGGGCGCCCTCCAAGACGCCCCCCCGCAGCGCGAACACTCATACCTTCCGGTACCAACGTGCCTCAATGGACAGCGGACCAACAACGCATTTCGAGAATTTGGGACGAATTGAGTAGCCTTCCAATGCGCGCGTATCCCAACGCAACAGCATCACTATTGCGCATGCTCTTGGAATTGGCCATTGAAGGATACCTTACCGCACATAGGATTGACGAACGGCCAGAACTCTCAAGACGAGTCGGAGCCGTCGCGAGATCGCTGCGAGAGAGAGATCTGATTGATCAGCGATATTTTGAGGAAGTTGATAGGATCAGACGTGCTGACCAATTAATTTCAGTCGCAAGTATGCAACGACTACTACATTCTCCCGATTTCGCTCCTTTGGAGGCGGAGTTTCGAGCATATTGGAATCGGTTGAGCAGGCTAATCTTGGCAGCTATCTCTCTATGAAGATAACTCATTGTGTGGACCGATAATGATTATGACCATATCCATAATGGCCGACCGAGCTGGGTGACCGGCGACATATTTTCGCGTGCGCCAAAAATAAAATTTTTACACGCTGCGGAGCCTTGGGATTTTACCCGACACATTCTGTTTCAATTCCAAAATAGCGATATAGATGATGAACATCCGGAATGGATGACCTCTTGGTTTGCTGGCGTAGCATTATTAAGAACCATTGGTCACGTGCTCAGGAATGTCGATCGCCCCTGCGGAACGAAATATCGCTGTGCCGTCGATGGGTTTTGGAACGACATTCGCGATGACAGGTCTACCCATTGGATTTTTTTCGATCTTATAGAACGAGAGCGCAACAACATTTTGAAAGAATTCTCCTTCGGAGCCAGCCTACCAAACAAGGACGATGATGAACGCCAGTTAGTCTATACTTTACAAGACGATTGGGACGGCACCCAACTTTTTAGGGAGGCTGTTTATTGGTGGCGCGCGCAGCTTGAACATCTCGAAACTCTAGTAATCTAGTGCGATCTATATCGGTGAACCAAATTGGATTTCTGCAGTCAGCCCCAATTACGGTGACAGTGCACTCTATTGCCCGCCCTCACCCCCGAACCGACAACCGCACTCCCATCGCGCGCAGCACCCCCAGCAAGGTCTCCAGCGTCATATTGCCGTTCGGCCCCAGCGCCTTGTAGAGCGCCTGCCGCGTGATTTTGCTCTCCGCTGCCACCTCGGTCATGCCCTTGGCGCGCGCGACATCGTTCAGCGCCGTACGGATCAGCGCCGCGTCATTCTCCTCAAACGCGGCCCGCAAATAGGTCGCGATCATATCCGGGCTGTCGAGATATTCGGCAGCGTCAAATTCTGTTGTGTTGGTCGCCATCTTGCTATCAAACCTCGTTTCTCAATTTTTTCGCCATCTCGATATCGCTCTGCTGTGTTTTCTTCGATCCGCCGCACAGCAATATGATCAACTCGCCCCCACGCTCGACAAAATAGAGCCGATAGCCGGGGCCATAGTCTATACGCGCCTCGCGAACCCCCTCACCCACCGATTTCACATCGCCCAGATTGCCATGTTTAAAGCGGTTGATACGCAAAATGATCCGCGCCCGTGCCTCATGATCCTTCAGCTTCCTGAGCCATTTTGCGAAGGCGTCGGTCTGCCGAATGTTCACGGACGTAAACTATAGATGACAATAGCCCATTTGTCAACTTTAGATGACAGGCGTTGTGTGGATAGCATGAGCCTCGATAAAGGCGCTCTGGATCCCGGGCCAAGTCCGGAATGACGGAACGGCCGAAACTGTCACTTCAATTCGAAACACGGTGCCAAAATGACGGTGCCAGAATTACGGTAACAGTGCACATTATTGCTTCCCCTCACCCACTAACCGACAACCGCACGCCAATCGGCCGGCGGATCAAAAATTGTCTGTTTCCGGCATATATTCGCGCTTTCGGGCATAAACACGTCACGATCTACGACGTTTTCCACCGCAATTTGGCACAATTTGCCCGGCCTTCCTGCCAGCAACACCCACGCCAAAGACAATCACCCCCTCACCTCGCCGATGCGTCTGCCCATCAACCAGAAATGAGCTTCCAAGTCTTCCAATCTGGAATCTCATACAGGTTTGAAATTATATTGGATTGCTGCAGTGGCGCGGAAGGTGAATCAGGTCCGGGATGGTGGGTTGGCAGAGGTCGCCAGGATATCTTCGTCACCCTGATCTTATTTCAGGATCCCGTGCGTTGGCGCGCAATCTCTAGGGGTCCTGAAACAAGTTCAGGATGACGAGTATTTCTGCAATGACGAGCACTTGTGCAATTACCAAAACAATTCAGCAATCACGGCACCACCCCCTAACCAACAGCCGCTACCTGCCCCTCGCCCACCTCGATCCGCTCGATCGACCATTTCAGCCGCTCCACCGCTTCGGGAAGCATCTTATGCTCGAACAGGGTGAGGTGGCGGAGCAAGCTGCTGCGCACCGCGCCGCCGCCCTGCTCTATTGAAGCGCCCATCTCGCGATAATGGTCGAGGCCGTAGCGCAGGATGATGGTGGCGTTGATCGCCAGATCGGCCAGCCGGTCCTCCTGCCAGTCGAGCAGGCCGGCCGCGACAAAGGCCTTGAGATAGATATGAAATTGTTGCTGCGTTCGCTCCATCCAGCCGCGGGCGCCCCTCTGGACGATCTCGTCATGCCCGCCATAGTCACCCTGGTCGCGGTAGAGGAAGCGATATTCCTGAAACTCCCAGATCAAAGCCTGCAGCAGATCGCCATATTCATCGACAATATCCGCGCCAGCCGCCGGCAACCGCGACAGCCGCCTCTCGATGTCGATCGCGAAGCCCTCGCTGATCGCCGACAGGATCACGCGGCGGGTCTTGAAATGATACCAGAGATTACCCTCGGCCATGCCGAGATGCTCGGCCAGCGCCGCGCTCGACACATTGCCATAGCCGCGCTGATTGTAGAGCCGCCGCGCCTCGAGCACGATCCGGTCGCGGGTTTTCAATTCAGTAGCGCTCCAGCTTGACCATCATCTTCTTGTAACCGTGGACAAAACAAGCGGACACCCGCTCCGGTTCCTCGAGCACATTGACCCGCAGGCGTCTTTTGGCCATTTCCTCGAGCAGCACATGCAACTGCAGCTCGGCCACTCTGGCGCCAACGCAACGGTGGATGCCATAACCAAAGGACAGATGCCGCCGGGCGTTATCGCGGTCGACGCGGATGCTGTCGGGATCCTCGAAAATCGTCTCGTCGCGATTGGCAGAGAGATACCAGAGCACGACCTTGTCGCCCTTTTTCATCGCCACGCCGTCCAGTTCGGTATCTTCCATCACCGTCCTTCGCATATGCGCCAGCGGCGTCTGCCAGCGCAGCAGCTCGGCCACCGCGTTGGGGATCAGCGACGGATCGGCCTCCAGCTTGGCCCGCTCTTCGGGAAACTGGCTGAGGCCATAAGCATAAGCGCTCATCGAATTGCGGGTGGTGTCATTGCCGCCGACGATCAGCAGGATCAGATTGCCGATAAATTCCTCGGGGCTCATCTCGCTCATCGATTCCGACTGCATCATCACCGAGATCAGGTCCTTGCCCGGCGCCTCGCCCGCCTTGCGCTGCCACAATTTGTTGAAGGCAGCGGCCATGTCCATCGCATATTCATTGCGCCGCGCGATGCCGTTTTCTTCATGGATCAGCTCGACATCGCCCAGCTTGTTCGACCAGAGCGTCAAATTGTCGCGATCTTCCCAGGGGAAATCGAACAATTTGGCCAGCATCCCGGTTGTCAGCTCGATCGACAGTCTCTCGACCCAGTCAAAGGCTTCACTGACCGGCAGCGAATCCAGCACCTCGCCGGTGCGCTGGCGTACTTCGTCCTGCATTGCCTTGACTTCGCTCGGCCCGAAAGCCGGAGCGATCGTCCGGCGCTGCGCCGTATGCTGCGGCGGATCCATGGCGATGAACTGCGGCTGGCGAAATTCGTCCGGCAGCAGGCGATCGGTATAAAAAGCAATCGAAATGCCGCCATATTCATAGGATGAAGAGAAAATCTTCGGCAGCGCCTCGACATTAACGATCGGCTTGTAGGTGGAGACCGACCAATAGGGCCCGAATTTGGAATCCGGTACATATTGGATCGGCGCTTCCGCCCGTAATTTGCGAAACGGCTCCTGCCAGCGATCCTCCGCGTAAAGTTCCGCCAGCGAAACGTCGATCGGCTCGATCGCAGCCTTTGTTGCTTCCAGTACCGTTGCCATAGTCTTCCCCCTCCAGAGATTTTGCACGACTCGTTGTTTTTAGGGTGATAACCCTAATTTGGTCATGGCGCAAATTTTCTGTGGGAAGTGGCATGAGAGCGGGTGTCGGATATTGAGGAAACAAGTCAATGTGAGGACCGCGCGCCGGCCCCTCCCTCGTCATCCTGAACTTGTTTCAGAACCTCGGGCGGCAGCGCGCGATCTCTAGGGGGTCCTGAAACGAGTTCAGGATGACGAGGGTAAGATCTGGATGACGATTATTAGGTCAGGGCGGCGATGCCGCTATTGTGCCAGCGACTTTTCGATATCCGCAACCGGGCTGTTGATCAGCGTCTTGGCCTGCTCCAGCACGATCTTGTCAATCACTTCCTGATGCAGAAGGGGACGGATCTCGCCCAGTGAGTCGGGATCGGCGACCAGAATCAGCCGCTCATAGGCACCCTTGTGCGCAAGATCGTACAGTTTTTCCGCGACAATTTTCGAGAAGGTCGCCTCCATGCTTTCGCGCGGCGACTGCTCGGACGGTGATTTGCCAGCGGGGCCCTGATCGGCGAGATCGCCAGGCGTCCAGTCGCCGTCATGCTCGAGCGATCCGCTCCGGATGTAGAAGGTCTTGGCCTCCCGGCCGGTGGCGATGACGACAAATGTTTCTTCCGGAAAATTCAGGTTACCCATATTCATGTCCTTTTTTAGGTTCGGATAATCTACGCGGAAGTCAGGCAAAGGTTGCTTGCAGGAATTGCGGTCGAGGCGGTCGCTAACCTCTCGTCATCGCTCCCTTGTCACAATGGAGTCTCACAAATTTCTCCAAAAGGTCATCCAGCGACCGTCAACCTGTCACAGCTTTGCTGCACTGCACCATCCATTCCCGTGTCGCACATAAAAAGGCTGAAAGCTTCCATGACAAAATATACTCCCGACGCCCTGTCCCGCCCCTCGATGATCGCCCTCGCCGCCGCCCTATTCTTCGCCGGTGCCGCGCCGGCCGTCGCCCAGTCCGACACCGATGATGTGGCCGAAGAATCGGACGGCGATGTCATCATCGTCACCGCTCAGAAAATTGAACAAAGATCGACCGATGTGCCGATCACTATCTCGGCGAATTCGGGTGAAAGGCTCAAGCAACTGGGTGTTTCCGATCTCGACGAATTGTCCAACTATGTGCCCGGCCTGAATATCCAGGAGCAGAGCGCCAATAATCCCGGCATTGTCATCCGCGGCATCACCTCGGACAGCGGCTCGGCGCAACAGGCCGCCCGCGTCACGCTTTACTATAATGGCGTCGACATCTCCCGTTCGCGCGGCTCCTATCAGGATCTCTACGACATCGACCGGATCGAGGTAATCAAGGGGCCGCAGGCGACCCTGTTCGGCACCGCCTCTGCGGTCGGCGCGATCAGCATCATTTCCAACAAGCCGCAGCCCGGCCTGTCCGGCGAAGTGACCGCCAGCTATGGCAATTTTGATGCCTATACGCTGAGCGGCCATCTCAACGCTGGCTCCGACATACTCGCAGTGCGAGTCGCCGGTGCCTATAAGAAGCGCGACGGCTATGTCATCAATCTCGCGCCCGACCAGGATGATCTCTATGCGCAGGACCAGTTGGGTGCCCGCGCGTCCCTGCGCTTCTCGCCGAGCAGCGATTTTACCGCCGACCTGATCCTGACCTATGACCGGCAGCGCAATTCGGGCACGCCGTTTATCTCCGGCACCCTGCCGACCAGCGCCGGACCGGCCGATCCATTCGGGGCTGCCGATCTGCGCGGCTCACCTTTCTCGGCAGCGGTGCTGGGCGATGACAAACTCGGCCTGACCCGCGATGTTTATGACGCAAATCTGACGATGAGCTGGGATTTTGCCGACGAGTGGAACCTCACCATGGTCAATGGCTTTCGCAAGTTCAACAGCAACGAAGTCTTCGACGCCGATGGCTCCGCCGCCTATTTCCTGGAATTTGCCGAGGATGCAAACGGCGAGCAAGCCAGCCATGAAACCCGCTTTACCTATAATAATGGCACGACATTCCGCGGCAGCTTCGGCTGGAATTTCTTCCGCGAGGACAGCAACCAGCGGGTGCCTTTCTCGACCGATGAAGTGACCTATTTCCAGTGCTTGGCCAACGCCGTCGTCGCCGGCGTTGCCTGTGTCGATGACAATGGCGTGCCGGCCGGAGACGCGATCCGGGACCTGACCGGCGGTGCTGTCGACACTATCCCCTATCAGGCGGTGTTCGAAAATTTCGGCAAGAATGACAGCTATTCCGTCTTTGCCGACGGCACATGGATCCCCACCCCCAGCGTCGAGTTGACCGCCGGTCTCCGCGTGCTGATCGAGAAGCGCCGCTCGGGCTATCGCGCCACCGCACCGGGTTCCGTCTTCACCGGCGCACCGCCCTTCGCGATCACCGACACCGACGGCCAAACCTTCCGCACCGAGGACAGTTTCTCGGCGGTATTGCCGCGTTTCAACATCCTCTACCGCTTCTCCGATGATATCAACGGCTTTGCCACGGTCTCCAAAGGGCGTCGTTCTGCCACGGTGAACGCCGGCGCAACCGCCACACCCACCGGACCGATCGGCGATTTCAACGACATTGCCGCAGAAACCGTGTGGAATTACGAAGTCGGCCTGAAGGGAGCATCAGGCCCTATATCCGGCTCGCTCGGCGTCTATTACCAAACCTATGACAATTTTCAGGTTACCGTTAACGATCCGGCCAGACCGGGCACCACGACCACGCTCAGCGCCGGTAGCGCAACCAATTTCGGGGTCGAGGCAGAGGTCAATGTCCGTGCCGCCGACTGGCTCAGCCTGTTCGCCAATATCGGCTATATTGACGGTGGCATCGATGACGAGCCCGGCAACGGTAACCTCGCCGGCGCGCGCTTTCGCCTCCAGCCGGAAGTTCAGGCAGCGGGCGGTTTCACCATCGATTATCGGATCAATGACAGCACCCGCTTCTTCGCAACGCCCAGTGTCACCTATCGAAGCCGAGTCTATTTCGAAGCGCCAAATTCGCTTTTGGCCAGTCAGGCCGCCGTCACTCTCGTCAACCTGCGCGCCGGTGTGTCCTTTGCCGATGACCAGTTCGAGATTGCCGGTTTTGCCCGCAATCTGAGCAATAAAAATTATCTTCTCGATGCTGGTAATACCGGTGGTGCTTTCGGCATCCCGACCTTCATCCCGGCAGAACCGCGCTTCTATGGCGTGCAGGCCAGCGCGAAATTCTAGCTTGCAGACGCTGGCAACAGACAACATTCCCGGCGAAGCTGCGGCCTTCGCCGGGAATTTACTGACCAATGCACGCCGTTTGAGGACAGGACAAATCCAGTGCGAACGGCGCGATATCAGCGGATTTGCACAGTTACAGAAAACATTTGTTAACCCTATTTTTACAACAGCCGCCTAGTCAGGACAGTATATACTCAACCCGCTATTGCAGGATGGCCTGACGACATGGATCTAGCGCCACTATCAGAAGAAATCTGGCAGACATCCTGGCAAACCCCATGGCGCTCGCCGAAAATCCCTCAGGAAATCCGTCCCTCGGTCGAGGCCATGCAATTGCAGCGGGCGTTGGCCCATGTACCGATGATATATCTGGTCGCCATTTTCAATCTGGTGGCGGTTATGGTGCTGTCGGCTCACGAAGGCGTTGAGCCAGTTTATTATGGCTGGATGGGGCTATTGGCGGTCGGCTGCGTCGGGCGGATGGTGATGTGGATGCGCTATCCGAAAGATTCGGATTTTCTCGTTCACTCGCAAAAGATACTCAGAAATCTCTCCGTCCTCTCGGTCGGCATCCTTTCGTTTCTCAGCATTTGGTCGGTGTTCATAATTACGACCGATATGTTCGCCAACCAGATGTTCATCCCGATGTCGCTGGTCTTCGGATCGACCTGTATCGCCCATTGCCTGGCCTGCATTAAAAAGGCAGCCGTCACCGTTCTGTTTGTCGGCGTGATACCATCGGCTGTGGCAATGATCCTGGTCGGTGGTTTTGATGACGTAATCATGGGGTGGAGCATGATCACGATCGCGCTGCTGATGATCCGGTTCATCATCGACAGCTATAACCAGATCATTTCCGGCCTGATCATGCGGCATACGATATGGAACCAGGCGCATAGTGACCCCCTGACCGGGCTGGCCAATCGCCGGGCGATGATGAACCATCTACATCTGGCCGAACAGTCCTTCGCCAGTGACGGCAGCGGCTTTGCCGTTGCCCTGATCGATCTCAATCGCTTCAAGCAAGTGAATGACAATCTCGGCCATGACGTCGGCGATCATCTGCTGGTCGAGGTTGCCAACAGGCTAAACGGAAGCTGTGCTGCAGAAGAAATCGTCGGACGTCTCGGCGGTGATGAATTCTTGATTCTGATGCCCGATGTCACCGGCCATGAGAAAGCGCTAGAGCGAGCAACCGCCTATCTTTCCGGCTTTGCCGCGCCGGCCGAAATCGATGGCCATGTCCTGACACCATCAGCCAGTGTCGGCATTGCCGTGCAAGCGCTGGACGGGACCGGCACCGAGCAATTGCTCAAGGCTGCTGACAGCGCGCTTTACAAAATGAAGCGTAGCGGAAAGAGCGTGAGCAAGCCGGCGACACCGGTTTTGCGCAAAATAGCCTGATGTCGAGTGGGCAAGCCGAGGGCGCAGCCCTTTGAGCAAGCCTGACTGAATCGCCAAAATTGCAACCAATGCCGTCCTGCCCTGTTCTACCATGATGATGACTGGCGGTGATGCATCAATCGTACCTGTCCACAAACACGTACTGCGACAATCGGTTTGTCATTCTATGGTATGCCCAGCGAACATCGGGAAAGAATATTCATGAAAGCCATACTCGTTCTTATCGTAGCGCTGGCCTTTGCCATAGCGCCGTTTCTTTCGCCGGAATTTGGCGGAATTGATCCGGACCGATATCCGGTGCCCCAGAACAATCCGCCGGTTCAGCCAATCGGATGGGCCTTCAGTATCTGGGGTCCGATCTATCTTTGGCTGGTCGCCCACGCGGCTTTCGGCGCCCTCAAATTCAGACAGGACGCGGAATGGGACACGGGTCGCATCGCATTGGCGCTATCTCTGGCAGTCGGCACAATCTGGCTGCCCGTCGCGCTGGTTTCGCCGATCTGGGCGACAATATTGATATGGATCATGCTGATGGCCGCGCTGGCGGCATTATACCGCTCGGGCAATGCATCACCTGCCTGGATCGCCAAATGGCCACTCGCGCTTTATGCGGGCTGGCTGTCTGTTGCCTCGTTCCTATCCATCGGACTGCTGCTTGCCGGATATGGTTTTGTCGATGAATATACGGCAGCGGTGATTGCACTCATTTTAGCGACCGGCTTCGCCGGCTATAATGCCCTTCGCGTTCAATCGTGGCCTTATGCCATCGCCGTCTCATGGGGTTTTTTCGGCATCGCAGTGGCCAATATGGGTTCCGCGATGATGCTGGTGATCGCAGCCGTGGCAGCAGCGGCTATCGTTCTCGGGCTGACGGCGCTGTCCAGAAAATCTCTCGGCTAGAGGGTTCCTATGCGGAACCGCTCGTCATCCTGAACTCGTTTCAGGATCCTTTGAGATTGGGAATTGACGCCTGAGGTCCTGAGCCGAAGGCCACCGGAGGTAAACGGGTTCAGGATGACGACGCGGAGCGTAGCTTCAATTACGCCGCTTCCGTCCCACCGGCAGCCAGATCAGCAGCAGCCCGATCACCGCTGGCCCCGCCTGCACCAGCGCGATATCCGGCGACACGCGCCAGGCACCAAAAATGCCCGCTGCGGCGACGAACAGCAGGAAGCAACTCCCAACCTTGCGCTGCCATTCCGCATCACGGATGAACAGGGACCATATCAAGCCGGCCGCGATGCAGAGATTATAGACACCCTGATTGGCGGCCATGGCGGTTGTCGGTTCGAACAGGCTGGCGGGGAGGTCTGGAAAGGTTGCCGGCCCCTGCGCCTGCCAGGCGAATATGCCGAACCAGGCGATATAGAGATGGAGAATGGCAACCAGCGTGATCATGATCTTGGCAAAAATAGACACGCAGTGACTCCCCGAGGCTCGTGGTTCTTATAGGCGGTAAATCTGCAAGCTCAACATGGCTTGCTGGCCAGCATTATCTGGTCGCGATAGCAAATCGCTTTCCTACATCGCCGGGTTTTGATAAATTCCACACTGATTCTTTGACATTTTGAACCGCCTGTTTTTTGGCTGCCCCATATCTAACAGCACAAGCCATAGGCCGCAGATTTTCAGTTTTCTTGACACTGTAAAGTTTGTAAATTTCAATCCATCCCGGCGGGATTATTTTTCACTTTGGCAGTGACAGTTCAGACATTGTCTGAAGTCCGGGCAAAACCCGTTCTTGGCCCGAAGTTTGACGAACTTTGGCCTAGCCAAGAGGTGGGCCGCGCTCGCCGAGCACCTGGTTCTCGACCCCGATACGGTGGCGCAGCAGTATCGCGTTGAGGATAGAGAAGACCAGAGCCACCCACGGCAGGCCGAGCATAAGCGGCACGATCGCGATCTCGAGTATGACCACAAGATAATTGGGATGGCTGATGTATTTATAAGGCCCGCGCTTGACCCGGTCAAAATGCGGCGCAGAGATAATCCTGGTCGTCCACCACCGGCCAATGCTCGCCAATGTCCACACGCGCAAAACTTGCGTGCCAACGAACAGCGCCAGCATAGCCGGGTGGATTGCATGCAGCGGGTCAACCAGTAACGCGATGATCGCGATCCAGGCGCTGTGGAGAAAGATGAAATAATGATAATGATCCGCGCCATGTTCCTGCCCGCCTTCGCCGAGCAACCGTTTGGTGTTGCGGTTGGCGTGAACCAGTTCGCCCAGCCGCTGGACCACGATATAGACCAGCACCCATGTCACCAGAGTCGGACTGGCCGTGAAAATGGCACCGAGTTGATCGTTCATGCTGCACCCTGCGGATCGAGGATGGCAAGCGCTGCGGTGAAACCGGGACCGAGCGCGGTGAGTAATATCGGCTTGTCGGGCTTCTGTAACAGCAGTTGCTCAAGCACGAACAGCACCGTCGGCGAAGACATATTTCCATGCTGACGCAGGACTTCGCGAGTGGCCGGAATACCGTCAATCGCCGGCGCGAAATATGTTTCCAAAGCTTCCACCACCCTGCCCCCGCCAGGATGGCATGCGGGTTCGGCGAGATCGGACATTTCCAGCCCCTGCGCGCCCAGAAAGGCATCACAAAAGGGCGCGAAATCCCTGTTCACGAAAGTGGGAATATCCCGGGCCAGCACCAGATCGAAGCCGGTCGTGCCGATATCCCACCCCATCATATCGCGGGTGTCGGGCCAAGTCCTTTGTTCGAAGGCGCGGAAGCTGGGCGCACCGGCCTGCGCCGCCTTGCCGCTGAGCACGGCGGCAGCACAGCCATCGGCAAACAGCGCCGTGGCAATCATGTTCTTCTTGTCGAACTGACTATAGTCATAAGACAGGCTGCACAATTCCAGCGAGATCATCAGGACATTCTGGCCATCACCCGCGTCGGCCAGGTCATTGGCCAGCCGCAACCCGAGCACACTACCGGCACAGCCATAGCCGAACACCGGGATCGTCTGGGTCGACGGATCGAACCCCATCGCCTCGATCATCCGGCTGGGAATAGAAGGCGTCATCGTGCCGGTGGTCGAGATTATCACAATCGCATCAATGTCAGACGCCGCAAGCTCCGCCTTGTCCAGCGCATCCGCGGCCGCCTTGTGCGCCAGCCGCGTACCGACCTGATGATAGATAGCCGCCCGTCCGGTCCAGCTGCGCGGTTCGAGATAATAATCCGCCTCGCAAGCAAGATAGCGCTGATCGATCCCGCTATTGCCGAGTATCTGTTCCAGCCGGGCCGGAAGCGCCGCGCCCCGCGCTTTTGCCAGCACCGCCAGCACCTCAGCCTGGGTTATCCGGTGATCGGGAATAGCGGTGGCGATAGATTTCAATATAGACATGGGAGACTTTCGATCATCATTGAACATCTGTTACAACAGATGCTGCAGGGAAACACCGAAATCTGGTGCGATGCCCCATAGCATGTATGACAAACGACAAAGAATTATCGATGTGAGAAAGTATGGAGTTTTATAAAGGCCCTACATTCCATAAGCTTGCACATCATAAACCGTCTTATTGTGCACTGCACCATTTTTCTTGACATCGGTAGCCTGATGCCCTATTTGTGCACTGCAACATAGAAGTGAGATAACCGATGGCTGACACGAAGAACGAAACATCCACTGCCCCGGCAGGAAAAGTAACCGGCTCGCTCTCTGCTGATGCGGCTTATGCTGCAGCGGCCTCCGCGACCAATATTTCCGACAAACCGGCTGCACAAACCGCGCCCGTCGCAAAAGCCGCAGCTGAACAAGCTCCGGTAGTGACAGATACCAAAAAGCCGGTGGCTCCCGCTGCTAAACCGGCAACAGCAGCCAAGCCTGCTGTCAAAAAAACCGCAGCAACCAAGCCGGCAGCAAAGAAGGCCGCAGCGAAGCGTAAAGTCGCTGCGAAGCCAGTTGCCAAAACCACATTGAACAAAACGACCAAAGGAACCAAGAAAATGGCTACCACCAAAACCACCGCAACCAAACGCGTTGTGAAGAACACCAAAGCTGCCAACACCAAGGCTGCCAACACCGCCAAGAAAACTGCTGAACAGATGGGCTCGCGCTTTGAAAAGCTGACCGCCGACGCGCAGACCCGCGCCAAAGCAGCTGCGGACCGTGCCGTCGCACTGTCGAAGAACGCCGTTGAATTCAACCGCGAAAATGTTGAAACCCTGCTCGAAAGCGGCAAGATTGCTGCTAAAGGCGCTCAGGAAATCGGCAAGACCAACGTCGGATATACCCGCGAGAATTTTGTTGAAGCCAGCCGCGCTCTGCAGGGTCTGTTCAGCGTCGCGACGCCGAAGGACATGTTCGCAAAGCAGGCTGACTATGTACGCAGTGGCCTGGACCGGGTGATGGACCAGACTTCGAACAATGCCGATGCTGTCGTCAAGCTCGCTGGCAAAGCCTATCAGCCGATTGCTGATCGCGTCAGCGAAATCCGCAAGGAACTCAAAGCAGCCGCTTAAGCCGCTTTTTCAATCGATCAAAAAGGGCCGTTCCGCTGGAGCGGCCCTTTTTATTTGTGCATTAATGATACGGGTCACCGCAAAAGCTTTCGAAACTAGCAATCCGCCACTTGCCCTCGAGGGTAAAAATACCATATCCTTATGCTAATGATGAACCAGCAGATTCTTCCCCCCTTCGATACATTCAACCGGCAGATCCCTGTCGGCAACCGACCGGTCATGGGCGACGATGCGGACAAAGGCTCGGGTGGCGACGATGACGACACAAATCTCGGCATCGCTACCAAGACCAGAGCCAAGACCAAAAAGCCCAGCCCGTATAAGGTCCTCATTCTCAACGACGACTATACGCCAATGGAATTTGTCGTGCTGGTGTTGAAGCGATTTTTCAATATGGACATCGATGAGGCGACCCGCGTCATGTTGCATGTCCACCAGAAAGGCGTCGGGGTCTGCGGCACGTTCAGCTACGAAGTCGCTGAAACCAAAGTCACGCAAGTGATGGACTTTGCCCGTAAAAACGAACATCCGCTGCAGTGCACGCTTGTGAAAGCCTGATAATAATCAAGGAAATTCCCATGTCCGATAAACCTGTCATCACTATCGATATCGTCTCCGATGTCGTCTGCCCATGGTGTATCATCGGATATAAGAAGCTTGAAAAAGCTATGCAGCAATTCGAAGGCAAGGCCCGTTTTGAACTGGCTTGGCATGCCTTTGAACTAAACCCTTCCATGCCGCCGGAAGGCCAGGACATCGGCGAACATATGGCGCAAAAATATGGCGCTACACCCGAACAGAGCAAAGCCAATAGAGAGCGCCTGCGCAACGCCGGTCGCGAGCTGGATTTTGAATTCAATCATGGTGACAAGATGCGGATGGTGAACACATTTGACGCGCACCGTCTGCTCCACTGGGCCGGAGAAACCGGCAAGCAGACCGCTCTGAAACTGGCTTTGTTCAAAGCGCATTTCACCGATGGCGAGAACGTCAGCGATCATGAAACGCTGGTCTCTGTCGCGGCGTCGGTCGGTCTGGACGAAAAGCGTGCCCGTGATCTGCTCAGCACCAACCTCTTTGCAGAAGAAGTACGGACGACGGAAGCCGAGTGGCAAGACCGTTTCATCACCGGCGTACCGGCGTTCATCTTCAACAAGAAGTTCATGGTGCCCGGCGCTCAGGAAACCGAAGTCTTTGCCAATATTATCGAAAACAAGCTGCTCAAAGAAGCCGCTTAGTCCGATTATTTCTTTGGCGGCATCGGGAAAAATCCGGAGGTCCGTTCAATATATTGCACATAGTCCGGCCGGTTCTGTTTCAGGCTTTTCTCCAGCAACGGTGCGCCGCTCCATTTCATTAACGTGAAGCTTAGGAACAGCGGGCCGACTGCGGCTAACCAGATGGGCCAGCCCATCGGGGCCGCGGCCAGCCAGATTCCCCACCAGGCACAGAAATCTCCGAAATAATTGGGATGCCGGGTATATTTCCACAACCCGCTATCCAGCACCTTCCCCTTACTGGCCGGATTTGCCCTGAAAGCCTTGAGCTGCATATCGCCAATGGTTTCAAAGCCAATCCCAACCAAGGCAATAACGGCGCCGATGACAGAAACAGCCGACAGACCATCGGCACCGGCCAGCAATATACCGAGCTGGGCTGGCAGGCAGACGATGAACAGCAGCGGGATTTGCGTCGCCCAAGCCTTGAGCAGAGCCGCCTTGGCGAAGCTCATGCCCTGCTTCTCCATCGCGCGGCCCATGATCTTTTTATAGCGAGGGTCGACGCCTTCCTTGCGCCAGCGCAGGAACAGATGCGTTCCCAGCCTGATACCCCACAGCGCAGTGAGTGCCCAAATCGTGTAAGCAAGTGATCCGGGGTTTTCGGTCTGCATGAAAGACGCGCTGGCCATGATCGCCATGCCATAGGCCCAGAATGCGTCGATGAAGGATACGTCGCGGATACGAATTGAAATCAACCACAGGATGATCATGATGCCGACCAACAAGCCGAAATTCAATCCGAGGGCTGTGAGCACGGTCAACGGGCCTCTCCTTTATCATGTTCCGCACCGGCTGATGCGGGTTCGGTTGACACAATATCGCGCATCGCTTTGTCGGGATATTTGGGTGTCACGCTATAGTAGAAGTCGCTGATCTTCTGCATGTCATCCTTGTAGTTTCCGGAAGGCATGAAGGATGGACCCAATCCGCCGGTGCGTTTCGAATAGTCCATCAAACCGATTATCAAAGGCACTTTCGCCTTGAGCGCTATGAAATAGAAACCAGTTCGCCATTCCTTTACGCTACCGCGCGTGCCCTCGGGGGGGATTGTCAACAAAAAATCATCGCGCTGGTCAAATTCTTTGACCATCGCGTCGACCATATTTTGTGATTTTGACCTGTTCACCGGAATGCCGCCCAGGCGACGCATCATATCGCCCCAAGGCGGTTTGAATAACGTGTCTTTACCGATCCAGTAGGATTTGATCTTCAGCTTATTGATCAGCCCGAAAAAATAGAGAAAGTCCCAGTTGCTGGTGTGGGGCGCAGCAATGATCACAGCTTTTCTTGGTGGCGGATTTTCCTGAACGGCAGACCATCCGTTTATCGTAAACATGAAGACAGAAAATCGACGAACAATTTCCGACAGCCAGTTCGGTTTAATCTCGTCGTGCACGCATCCTCCCTCTCGCGGGATTCAGCGCCGCGTTTGTCAGAAGACCATAAGTCTATTTTCCGGCCGCGCAACGAAAGATGTCCGTTGGTGCAATCGTCCCGGTCGCTCGAAGGCCTGATTGGCCGCAACAGATTTTCGGGATCGTGACAGAACCCATGCGGATTTGGCACTTGGCCCGTTCCCGATTCAATCCTCTGTCAGCACCACCGGGGTTCCCTTCCCGGAAAGACCGGTGCAGTCAGACTCTCGGGATTGCCTCAGTTTTGGCCGCTACAGTCCGTCTGGCACAGATCCGCCTCTTCATCCTCAAGTTCGATCTGAATGGTAATATGGTGGATAGAGAATAGCATATTCAGTTCTTTCTGCACGGAGGCCAGAAAACCTTTCCCCGGATGTCCCTCCGGCAAAACCAGATGCGCTGTCATCGCCGTCTCGCTCGTGCTCATCGGCCATATGTGCAGATCGTGCACAGCCTGAACGCCAGGCAATGAAGCAAGATATGCCATTACTTCCTCGACATCGATATCCCGCGGCACGCCTGCCAATGACATACGCACGGCTTCGGACAATAGCCCCCATGTACTCCAGAAGATCAACGCGACAATAAGCAAGCTTATCAATGGATCAATCCAGTTCAGGCCGCTGAAATATATCGCGATACCGCCGATCACCACTCCTGCCGACACGCCGGCATCGGCCATCATGTGGAGAAAGGCGCCGCGGATGTTGATGTCTTCTTTCTGGCCGCGCACGAAAAGCATGGCAGTGCCGAAATTGATGACAATGCCGAGCGAGGCGACAACGATGACTGTGGTCGACGCGACCGGGCTGGGCGCGCTGAATCGTTCAATCGCCTCCCATGCGATGGCGCCGCAAGCAACCAGCAAAAAAAGCCCGTTGAGCAATGCAGCCAGAATCGATGATCCGCCCAGGCCGTAAGTAAATCGCTTGCTAGGAGGACGTTTGGACAGCTCCGCACCAGCCCAGGCAACGGCCAGTCCGAGAACATCGGACAGATTATGACCAGCATCAGCCAATAGCGCCATGGATCCGGCCAGCAGGCCGAATATGACCTCTACGACGATATATATGATGTTGAGCGAAATTCCGAGCGCGAAGGCACGGCTGAAATTGGTCGGCATATGGCCATGCGCACCGTGGCGGTCGTGATGGCTATGGACAACATGGCCGTGATTGTGATGATGACCTGCCGACATCGACGCTCCGACTATTGCAATGCGAATGTTCAAATTTTCGATTACACGGATTAGTCAGAGCGGTCCATCATCTTTATACAATATTTTCCGTATGTTATATCATCTAGTGATGACCGGATGTCGAGATCAGTCGACAATCAGACCGATCGCCAGATAGATTATAATTGCGGAACCAAAGCCAAATATCGTTGCGAGAACGAATATGATACGCAGCAGATTGACGTCCATTCCACTCCAGTTGGCCAGCCCGGAGCAGACGCCCATCAGCTTGCCATTGGCTTTGTCGAGTTTCAGTTTATTTTTCATGGCTTGTTTGCTTTCTTTTCTGGATGAGACGGGTTCCGGCCAACTGCCCGATGCGGATTCTGAGCTTTTGTTTTTGCTGGCCATCAGATCACCACCGATGATGCATTGTTAATGGCGGGCAAAATGCTGGCGCCGACAAACAGGATTGTTGAAACCGCTGCGGCAAAAGCTGCGGACAAAGAACTTTGAAGATTGAGTGACATGGGCTGTGCTTTCTGAGGTTGAATTAGATTTAAGCGACGACCGAAGCGGCGTTGCTGACTGCGGGGCCGACACTGGCGCTCACAAACAGGGCGGCAGAGAAGATCGCGGCTACGGCGGCGGAGAGGTTGCTGGAGACATTCGAGAACATTTTGATTTCCTTTCAGCTTGAAACTGTTTTCGCATCGTTGCGAAGATGCCCAACACTTTGCATGACCCGTGCCAGTTTAGGTATTCACCTATATTTCAATAGGTTATTTAAATATCACTCCACATGAGAAATTACCCAAAACCGATATTTGGTTATTTTCCCCAAATATTAGCCAGCAATTTCCTCAAAACAGGTCGAACATATAGCCGCGCCGAATTTGCTTCTCATCGCAGTTGCCGAAAGCTAGTGACCGGCGCTGTCATGACTTTGTCACAGCTCACTCTGCACAACTTTCGCAACTATCCGGAATTGCGTCTGAATGCCGCACCGGGATTCATGGTGTTCAGCGGCGCCAACGGTGCGGGCAAGACCAATATTCTGGAAGCGGTATCGCTGCTCGCGCCAGGCCGTGGCCTCCGCCGCGCTTCGCTCCGCGATATCGCCAGCCAGAATGGCCCCGGCGATTTCGCCGTCGCCGGGCAACTGGATGATGTTCATCTGGGAAGCGGCACCAGCATAGATGCGCCCGAACGGCGCAAAACCCGGATCAATGAGGCAGCAGTCCCGACGAACGATCTGGGGGAATGGCTTTCGATATTGTGGCTGACGCCTGCGATGGATCGACTTTTTACAGAGGGCGCGTCAGGGCGCCGCAATTTTCTCGACCGACTGGTGACCGCGCTAGAGCCCGCCCATGCTCGCAACTGCGCCCGTTACGAAGCCGCCCGGCGCGAGCGCAACCGGCTTCTCGCCGATGCATATTCCGTGGACAAGGAATGGATCGACGGATTGGATGCGCAACTGGCACAATTTGGCTCGCTCGTCGCGGAAGCCCGTAACCGGATGGTATCCGCATTGAACCAGCGGCTCCGGCAATCGGACAGCCAGATATTCGCAACACCGGAGGTGGAACTCGCCGACGGGCAATTGCACAGCGAACAGCAACTCCATCAAATGCTGCAACAAAACCGGTCCGCCGACCGCGCAGCCGGTCGAACCATAAGAGGGCCTCATCGAACTGACCTCAACGTCTTTCATTCGGCGAAACAGCAGCCAGCCGAAAAATGCTCCACCGGCGAACAGAAAGCGTTACTATTCTCGATCATCCTGGCGCACGCGGATCTTATTGCGGAGCGGCGCGACAGCCGGCCAATATTGTTGCTCGATGAAGTCGCAGCCCATCTTGATCCACAGCGCAGAGCAGCCTTGTTCGGCAAGCTGGCAGAGCGTGGTGGGCAAGTCTGGCTGACTGGCACAGAACCGGAACTGTTCCGAGGCATACCAGAAGATGCGCTGCATTTCGAAGTCTCGGACGGCACGGTCACGCCGAGGTAGAGTCTCGAGCGGATGGAATATGGTTTACGAGTGATTCACGATGATCATTAGCTTGGACTTTCCACCATGCCTCTATGTCCGTTCGGATGAATCCAACGGCTATCAAGAACATACTGATCACCCTTCGCAACGCGATCATTCCCATGCTGCTGGTATTGCAGGCGATCATGTTGCCCACTCCGGCGCATGCAAATGACTATCTGCAATGCGTTCCTTTCGCCCGCGAGCTCAGCGGCATAACAATCTATGGTGACGCCCATAGCTGGTGGGATCAGGCGGACGGCACCTATCAACGCGGAACGATGCCCGCAGAGGGTGCAGTCCTGTCCCTTCCCAGCCATGGCGCGATGCGGCTTGGCCATGTCGCAGTGGTTCGCGAAATTATCGATGACCGCACGATCCTGATCAGCCATGCCAACTGGTCACCGATCAATGGCCGCCGCGGCCAGATCGAGCGCCGCGTCGCCGCCAAGGATGTTTCGGAGGACAACGACTGGAGCAAGGTACGGATCTGGTATGCGCCGATTGGCAAGCTCGGCACCACGGCCTTTCCGGTAAATGGCTTCATCTATCCCACGAAATCAGGTAGAAAGGCCGACCGGCAATGGGCCTCTTCCAAACCCAAGCATAGCAGCCGGCGGTCCCGTCGCCCGCTGTTTGACCGCAGACTCCAAGCGGATCTCGCTCAATCCGCGGTTCAGGAACGGCCGACCGACACGGAACCCAGAGACCTGATCGGGGAATTGCTGGACAGAGTGGGCGGCTGAGTCCAGATTGAAGCGGCATGCTTCAAACCGATACACACATATGATCACGTCCCCGCCCTCCTGCCTGGTCATTCTTGCCGGCGGCCAGTCGACCCGCATGGGCAGCGACAAGGCGGTCATCAGCTTTGAAGGACAACGGTTGATCAACCGACTGGTCGACAGATATGCCGGCACAGCGGAGCGAATATTGCTTTCGGCGCGGGAAGATTACGGGACCGGGCTGTCAATCATCAACGATGACCCGGATGCGCCGGATGGTCCGGTCGGCGGCATCTTCTCGGTCGCCGCCGGTCTGCTGGAGATGCAGCCTGCTATCGAAGGCTTTGTCACGGTCCCGGTCGACGCGCCTCATGCACCCGTGGACCTGATCCAGCGGCTTTCGGCGAGCGGCAGTTGCGCGGTGGCGCGGGACCAGCACCGCGTCCATCCGACCTTTGCCTACTGGCGCTGCGCTATCGTCAATGCCGTCCGGGCCGCCCATCAACCCGGCGAGCGAGCGCCGTCGCTGCAATGGCTCGCCCGAGAATGTAGCGCAACATCAGTGGCTTGGCCCGACGATCGGCCTTTCATCAACATCAACCGTCCGGAAGACCTGATCGCCGCCGGGGGCATCAAAAAAGCCGGCGCTTGAGGGGAAGCACCGGCTTTCTTTGGCAGCGATAATCACTGCAGATTTTTATCAAGCAACGATGTGCCTAGTCGAGGCGACGGATTTCCGTCTTGGTCAGGGTGGTGACCAGCTTGCCGTCGGAGTTGGACAGGGTCGAAGCCTCGATCCGCCGCACTTTGCCTTTGTAGATGACCAGAAGATCGCCGGAGTCCAGTACCCGGTTCACTTTGGCGACGCTGGCGCCGGTGGCATCGAACAGACGGTCATTGCGTTCTGCTTCGGCAGCGGAAGCTGCCGGAACGGTGAAGGACAACGCGGTTGCCGCGAGGATCAGGGAGGTTAGGTTACGCATGGTGTTACTCCATTTGGTTTCAAAATTGTAACGCAACTATGACCGAGCGATATTAAGTTGCAATATGAAATGCTGCACCTGCGAGTTGCATTTTTGCAATTGACCGGAAAACACGTGCAAAAAGTGGAACCACAAGCCTGTTGCCCCCTCTTGCCGCTTGTGCAATCGTCTACCCAATTTGCTAGTCTTATGAGGTTTTCATGATCCGATATGCCGTAACGCTCGCTCTGGCGACTCATCCTGCAGCGACGCAGGCCCAGCAAAATAACACGATGGCGGAAATATCGGCCCTGATTGATGCCCGTTCCGGAGAATCCGCAAAGACGGCACGGCAGCTGTGGGAGTGGGCGGAACTCGGCTATCAGGAGCAGAAATCCAGCGATCTGCTCAAACAGACGCTGCAAGCCAATGGATTCGAGATCAGCTCCGGCGTCGCCGACATCCCGACGGCCTTCATCGCGGAATTTGGCACAGGCGGTCCGGTGATCGGGGTCCTGGCGGAATATGACGCGCTGCCAGGCATCAACCAGGACGCCGTCGCCACCCGCACCCCAATCGAGGGCAAGGGCGCTGCCCATGCCTGCGGCCACAATCTGTTCGCCGCCGGATCGCTGGAAGCCGCAATTGCAATCAGCAAATGGCTGAAACAAAGCGGCACGCCGGGACGCGTGCGGCTCTATGGCACACCAGCTGAAGAAGGCGGCAGCGGCAAGGTTTATATGGTCCGCGCCGGACTGTTCAACGATGTCGATATCGCGCTGCACTGGCACGCCGCTGACGAAAACTCGGCCGCCGCCCGCACCACGCTGGCCAACCGCTCGGCCAAATTCCGTTTCCGCGGCGTGTCCGCCCATGCCGCCGGCGCTCCGGAAAAGGCCCGCTCGGCTCTCGACGGCGTGGAATCGTTCAACATGATGACCAACATGATGCGCGAGCATATACCGCAGCAAAGCCGGATCCATTACGTCATCACCGAAGGCGGCACCGCCCCCAATGTCGTGCCCGACTTTGCCGAAGTCTTTTACTATGTCCGCCACCCCGATCCGGCCGAGGTCGATGCGATCTGGACGCGGCTGGAAGATGCCGCGCGCGGCGCGGCGATGGGCACCGGCACCAGCGTCGACTGGGAAGTGATCCACGGCAATAATCCGCTGCTGGTCAACGAGCCGCTGGCAAAGATGATGGATGCCAAATTGCGTCAGGTTGGCGGCGTCACCTATACGGCAGAAGAGCAAGAGTTTGCCGAGGGCATCTACGCCAGCTTTGAAAAACCCGGCCTGCCCCTTGGTAGTCAGGAAGAGGTACAGCCTTATGATGTGTCGCTCGGCTACGGTTCGACCGATGTCGGCGATGTCTCCTATGCAACGCCCACAGTCGGCCTGCGCACCGCCACATGGGTGCCGGGCACCTCGGCACACAGCTGGCAGTCTTCTGCGGCAAGCGGTATGTCGATCGGCTTCAAGGGCACCCAGGTCGCGGCGAAGACGCTGACTCTGGCGGCGATTGAGCTGTACAGCAACCCGGAATTGCGCGCCGAGGCCAAAGCCGAATTCGACAAGGCGCGGGGACCGGATTATCAATATAAGTCGCTGCTCGGCGACCGCGATCCGCCGCTGGATTACCGAAAATAAACGGGCCGCGTGTATCGTTGTCATGCCGACAGTTTAATTCATCGCATCGGGTGTAGGACAGCCTGTTTTGAGTGCCGGTCGAATAAACGCGGCGTCCCTTTGATTGGCGCGTATACTGGACTCGCGCGAAGACACGAAGCGGCAAAGCGCGTGCGCGATTTCTTAAAGCCTCCCTAGTTTGGTAGCTTTACACGAACCTGACCAATTTTAGGGCGCCCCGCAAACTTTACACATACGTTTGCTTTTGTTTTCTGCGACTTTTGCCCCAATGCCGCAGATTTCCTGACTTTTTTGAGCCACAACCTCGTGCCTAGTGTAACCTTTGAAATCGCCGCGCAATCCAATGCACCTAATCCATGGGGGCGCGCGGCAGAGGCTTGCGCTTATCCAGATTGTCAAAGAGCCTGTCCCGCGCGCGTCGAGGGACCGGTGGGGAAGATAGGAGATTGGGGTGGATGTAGGAAAGCTTTATTCAGGCCACCAGTTTGGGGGTTGATCAACGAGTTCAGATGTCGCAGCTTCCCGCCAAATTCAGGGCAGATCGCGCAATGTTGCGATATAACGCGTGCCTTCATTGCCAGTTTCGCATTCAAGCCCGGCCTTGGCGGTGGCGGCGAATGCATCAAGAAAGCGTCGCCCCTGGGCACCGTCCCGGACATCGTCGGGAAGCCCGATGCCGTCATCTTCGATAGATAATATCGCCTGCTCATCATCTCCGGTCAGGGAGATCGCGATCATGCCGGATTCGCGCCCCTTGAACGCATGTTTCACCGCATTTGTAACGACTTCATTGATGAGCAACCCCATCGCCGATGCCCGGTCACGCGACAATTTGCAGGGCACGGTATCAATCCGGATAACGATGCTGCCTTCCAGAGCCAGCGCATTGCTGACTTCCGCACAAAGCTGCCCGATAAACTGGTCGAATTGCACAACAGCAATATTATCGATCCCATAATGGAGATTTTCATAGGCCTTTGACAGGCTCAGCACCCGGCCGGCCGCTTTTTCCAAAGCGAGTTTAGCGTCCTCATTTTCGGTCTCATGCTGCTGGAGGCGCAGCAGGCTGGTCAGGATTGCGAGGTTGTTCTTCACCCGGTGATCCACCTCGCGCAGCAACATTTCACGTTCTGCGATCCGCTCCTCCCGCTCGTGCAGCAAAACCCGAACATTCCGCCGGGCAAAATCCGCCAGCGCGATCAGCAGCAGTCCGGTCACGATATTGACTATCGTGCGGGGTCCGTCAGACATATTTTCGAAGGTGAAACTCCCCTGAAACGGAACAATCGCGTACCATGTAACGATGGATGTCAGTATCAGCACAAGCAAGCCAGCGCCGAAACGGCCAATTAATGTTGCGATCAGCATAGCCGGGACATTGAGCGCATAAGGCGCTGCCCCCGGGTAGATCATATCGACCAGAAACCGCATCAGAAGCGCGAGCAGCGTGCACCCTACTCCCACAACAAGCTGGGTGACCCATTCCGGCAATTTCGGCGCGTGATCGATCGCATCCAGCTGGGTAATTCTTTGCATGTCGATTCGATTAGTCGCAATCGCAATTACCGGCAATTGCAAATCGACTTGGCGCCGATGCATTTTGTTGGGCGGGCTATCCCGTTCGAGACCTGAAAACGCATAGGACGCGCGGAGCAACGAAAATTTGGGGACTCGGCCATATATTGGCTTCGTACGAACCTGACCATTTTTGTGGCTCACGACAAATTTTACGGAAACGTCCGCTTTTGTTTTTGTGACATTCCCCGATCGGCGCAGCTTTTCTGCCTTTGCGTGTCGCCAGCGTGTGGTCGAGTGTGACGTTTCGAATGGCAGCGCAATCCAGTGCGCGTTATCTATGCAGGCGAGTGGCAGAGTTATCCGCATATCCAGATTGTCAAAGAGCCAGCTCCGCTCTTGTCGAGGGATCGGTGAAGAAGATAGGGACCCGAGGTGGGTGTAGGAAAGAGGTTTTCTGGTGTCGAGATTGAGGGTTGTTGCTCCGGTCAGCGTACTGCCATTCCAATGCGGCACTCACCGCCCGAACAGACAGCATATCTTCACCCGATGGCTCTACTAGACCCGAACCCGCTCCACCGCCTCGGTCGCCAACGGCAACCATTTTTCCAACACTCTGCCCAGGTCGTCCTTGATGATCGGCTTGCCAAGATGATCCTGCATGCCCGCAGCGTGACAGGCCTTGATATCCTCCTGATAGGCGTGGGCGGTCACGGCTATAATCGGTAGCGCGTCACTGGTGACGCCCATCCGGCGGAGCTTGCGGGTCGCTTCCATGCCATCGACATTCGGCATCTGCAGATCCATCAATATGATCGAATAGGGATCCTCGTCGTCGATCGCCTGCTCGATCTTTTCGATCGCTTCGGCGCCATCTGCGGCGATATCGGGATAATATCCGAGCTGCTTCAGAACTGCCGTTATCAGCACCCGGTTGATATCATGATCTTCGGCAACCAAAATCCGTGCTTTTCTGGCGGGCTGGTCCGGTTGCTGTTTCTGGTCGGTGTGACAGGAGGAACCGGAGGTGAGCGGATCGGCCTCGATCAACGGCAAGATAATGGCAAAACTGGTGCCCTCGCCCGGTTCGCTTTCGCAGGAAATCCCGCCGCCGAGCACCTCGAGTAGTCTCTGGCTGATCGTGAGGCCAAGGCCGGACCCGCCGAACCGGCGAACGACCGAGCTGTCGGCCTGGACAAATTCATCAAAAATCTCTTTCTGGCGCGTCCGGTCAATGCCGATTCCAGTATCCGTGATAGTGATCTCGATATTCCGGTCGTCGGCAGCGCCGGCCACCGCCGCCGAGATGCTGACCCAGCCGCTGGCGGTGAACTTGATGGCGTTGCCGACAATGTTGGTCAGCACCTGCTTTGTCCGATATTCGTCACCCATGATATGCTGCGGCACATCGCTATCGATCTTCAGATTCAGCTTCAGGCCCTTTTGTTCCGCTGCGACTCTCATCAGGCGGGACGAACTGCGGATGGTATCCTGTATGTTGAATGGGGTATGTTCGGCTTTTAGCTTGCCGGATTCGATTTTGGCCAGATCGAGAATGCTGTTCAGCAAGACCAGCATCGACTGGCCGGATTCGGCGATCAGTTGCAGATGGTATTTCTGTTCCTGGTTCAATTCCGACGCAAGCAAAAGGTCGGTGAAACCAATGACCCCGTTCATCGGCGTGCGCAGTTCGTGGCTCATGTTGGCAAGAAATTCCGACTTCGACAATTCGGCCATTCTCGCTTTATTGGTCGCTTCGCGAAGGCTTTCCATGACTGCGGCACGGTCGCTGACGTCGCGGATGGCGGCGACGACGGACCGGTCCTCGCCTTCGGTTTCCGGGTTCAGGCTGATTTCAACCGGAAATTCACTGCCATCCTTGCGGGCGGCGAATAGCTGCAAGCCGGCGCCCATCTCCCGCGCTTGCGGGTCATCGAGAAAATGTCGGAGATGTCCCGCATGGCCATTTCTGAATCGTTGCGGCATCAGCGTTTCGATCGGTTTCCCGATAATCTCGAAGGGCTCGTAACCGAATATATCCTGCACACGATCACTGGCAAAAGCGATATCGCCATTGGTTCCGACCACGATCAAAGCGTCGGGACTAGCTGCCAATATGCTGGAAAGCCGGGCTTCGTTCTGCCGCAGCTGTCCGGTGCGCAACTTGATACGGTCTTCGAGCTCGGTACTGAGAGCGTGCAGGCCATCTTCCGCCTTTGCGCGCCGGGTGGATTCACGGCTCATGGCAAAAGCAAGCAGGCCGAGGACGGAGAGACACGACAGGATGCCAAGCGCGACGATCGCGGTGGCGTCGCGGGCTTGCTGGCCGGCCGCGCTATTTTGCTGGCGAAGCAGTCCACGCTCGGCCTCAACGATGCCGGCAACTTGTTCTCGGAGCTGATTCACGGTCAACTGACTATCGTCGAGCCGCGTCAACTCGACGAGCCTGCTATCGATCCGCCCGGACTGATCAAGCAACGTCGAATAGCGCTGGATGCTGACGGCAGAATACGCAGTCACTGCCGCGATGAGTAGAAATCCCGTCAAGAACAGCACTAGCGGCTTGCCAAGGAGCTTGTTCGCTAGTGTCGGCATATAGGATGTCCTCACGGATCCGGGTGAAATTCTGTTCATACGGCACCGCTGATTTGGCTTAAGAAGCGCGACGGAATAGCCGCCGCTCTTTTTCCTGATCGTGCATCATGTACGTCAGATCGCCGACATTATTAAGATCGGCTGCTTTGCACCGGTAACGACGCCGGCGGATGCTGGTTCTGTTGCAAAGAAAAAGGGTGACCCGACTTAACGGACCACCCTCTCTTATCGGCTGTCATTAGCGGGATTAACTGAAAGCCGGTTCCAGCGGGCGGGCAATTTGCATCTTGCCGGCTATTCTTGTCCGGCTTTCGCGCGGCGGCGTGTTCACCCCTGCCAGCTTTCCGTCGAGATAGCGGGCGCGTTTCAGGCGCTTCTGGCGAGTCAGGAAAGGGTTTTGCGGCGTCGGCGAGGCGTCGACATTGGCCGTAAAATATCCCGCTGTGCGGGCCAGATCTGCTTCCGCGAGATAGGGCCTCGGCGCCGCTGCGACACGGCGCTGGCCGAGTGCTACACCGCGGCCTGCCTTACCGTTGGTATTTTCAAAGGCCGGCAGATCCGCGACGAATTGCGCGAAGTCCGCTTTGGTCGTCGCCTTGCTCTCCAGCGTCCGGGCTGTGACCTGCTCCATATCTGCCGCCGGATCAATTTCTTCCTCAACCAGATCATGGTGCTGATCGGGAATGGTCGCCGCGGTCAGCGAAGCAGGAAGGGAATCGTTGCTTTGCGGCGCGGTTGCTGCCTCGCCTTTGCTATTGCGCCGACGGCTGGCCGCATATGCCCCTGCACCGCCAACGCCCAGCAAGGCTGCCAGCGCCGCAAGCAAGCCCCAGTCGGCACCGGTTTCATCGGATATTGTATCGGGCGATGCCGCAATTTCCGGTACGGGACGAGCGGTCGGGATCGCTGCGACTGTGCTAGTCGCGCCTTCTGTCTCGGCTTCGGGGATTGTCGGCATTTCAGCAACGACGGTAGGCTCTAGTGAGCGGTTACCGTCTGAAGGACTCGCGCTGCCTGATGCCCTGACGGGCGTTTTGACGGAAGCTGCTGCAGCTTTTGCTGCGGCTGCCTTGCGCTCCTGCTGCTCGCGCTCGATCTGCGCCAGCGCTTCGGGCGCTACGGTTTCGGCATCGAAGCCACCCTTGCTGGCCAGTTCATCGGCACGCTCTGGGGTGACGGGCGGCGTTGCTTCCGCTTTCACAGACGGCGGAGCGCTTGCCGGAGGTGCTGCTATAGTGGGGGCCATCGTCGGTGATGCTGTTGGTGCAGGCTGCGGGACGATTACAGGTGGTGCCTGTACCGGCGCAGTCATGGCGGGCGCAGCCATTTCCTGTGCCTGCGCGGGCGCGGCGGCGATACCGACCGAAATCGCCAACATGCTGATCATGGACAGGTTGCCCGCCGCCTTAGCCGACAAACCGTCGCTCAGGGACGCACTGATGCTTTTGGTCATCTTGATGCAATTGGTCATCTCATTTCTCCTAATGTGGTGAACAACAAACCCGCCAGAACGAGCTTGGTATCCCTCCACAGGGACAGAATGAGCCATTAAAAGAGACGAACGGAGTTCCTGAACGCCCTATTCATTCGGCGTTCAGTGAATTGATGCGCCGGTTAAACTGGGGTTCATCCAATGAATGTGATTTTAACTACCCAATTACTAAGCGCATATTGTAATCGAGCAGGTGTTACGCAGGAACAGTCACATAACATAACCGTAATGCCGATATATGTTGGTGGAACTATCTATGAACCCCGGTCCATCACTCCCACCAATAAGCCACGCGTTTGCGATCGCCTGTCACCACTTCGTTCATCGTCAGCGGATCGTACAGCCGGCCATTGAGCATCACGCGGTTGATCTTGTCGCTATTCCGGATGTCGGCGGTCGGATCGGCGTCGAGCACCAGCAGATCGGCGAGCTTACCGTTTTCCAGTGATCCGATCTCTGTGGCCATACCCAGCGACTGGGCAGAGACGATCGTGCCGGCCGCCAGCGCTTCTACCGGGCTCATGCCACCGCGGACGAATGACCACAGTTCCCAGTGGCTGCCGATGCCGGCTTGCTGGCCGTGCGCACCGATCGAGACTTTCACGCCGGCATCGGCCAGCTTTCTCGCTTCACGGGCATTGGCAGCGTCGACGAAGTTGCTTTCGGGCGCTTTGGTCCGACGGATCGTATCCGCCGCCAATATCGTCGGCGGGGTGTGGACGAGCAGCGGATTTTCCCAGACATTGGTCGCCTGCCGCCAATAAGGGTCGCCCGCGAGCCCGCCATAGCTGACCACCAGAGTCGGCGTGTAATTGGTGTCAGACTGCGAGAACATCTGCACGACATCGTCATAGAAGATATCCAGCGGGATATTATGTTCCAGCGTCGAATTGCCATCGGCGACCAGCGCCATGTCCATGCCGAACAAGGAGCCGCCTTCAGCCACGACCAGCATATTTTCCTGACGGGCAGCCTCGACCACCTGCTGCCGCTGTTCGCGGCGGGGCTGGTTGTAGTTTTTAACGCTATTGCCGCCTTGCGCCTTCAGACGGCGGACATGGGCGAGCGCATCTTCGAGATTGTTGATCTCGGCATAGACGTCTGCGGCTTTCGCACCATAGACAATCTCGCCGGTGGAGAAAATGCGCGGCCCGAGGATCATCCCGGCGCGCTGCATTTCGCTGGCGACAAATATCTCGCTGGCGCGGCTGGACGGATCGTGGATCGTGGTCGTGCCGAGCGCGAGATTTTGCAGCAGCGACCAGTTTTGTTGCGGCACCAGTTCATCGCTGCCCTGCGGACCGTGCGCGTGCGCATCGACAAGACCGGGGATTAGGGTCTTGCCGGTTACGTCGACAGTCGCGGCACCTGCGGGAATACTGACCTCGCCGCGCTGACCAACAGCGGCAATGCGGTTGCCTTGGATGACGATCACGCCATCATCGATAATTCCGCCATTGTCACCAGCCATGGTGACGATCCGGCCGCCAGTGAGCGCGACCGTTCCGGAGGGCTTGTCCGCCACAATCGTCCGTTCGAGCGTAACACCGCTGGTTGGCGGCTGGTATTTTGGCGCATCTTTTGCGGTTGGCGCATTGGGGAACAACGCGTTGGTCGTGGCGGTATAGACCGTGGGTCCGATGCTCCAGTGGAGCGCCTGCCCGCCCTTGGACCAGTTGATATAGTCGGCACCATTGGCACTGACCCTTGTGACCGGCAGCGATGTACTGGTCGGGCTGACCTCGACCGCCTGGGTGCCGGGCATCAGCGGCATGACATAGGCTTCATAGCTTTGCCGGAAGGCGACATTCAGTCCGTCAGGCGAAACAATATAGTCGTTGGTCAGATCGCCTTTTGCATGGGTGCGCTTTGCTTCACCATTGAGGTCAGTGCTGATCAGGATACGCTGATCATCCTCGTTCTCGAGCATGAAAATCCGGTCGCTGGACGCGCCATATTGCGGACCGGCGGCCCCCTTGACCACCCGCACGGGTGCACCGCCGCTGGCTGGCACACGGTAGACGCCATCCTCCACCGACCAGTCGGGCGAGGTCATATAGCCACCCTCCTTCATCTCGAAGACGATATTTTTGCCGTCGGGGGAAAAATGCGGGCGGGCATAGTGGCCGGGCCGGCTGGTGATGGTGCGCGAAGACCCGCCGCCTGCCGATACGGTCTTGATCTGGCCCAGCCCGGCATCGGTCCAGCCGACAAAGACGATCAAACGACCGTCGCGCGACCATGAAGGGAACAGCTCGCGTTCCGCACCGCTAGTCAGCCGCTTGGCCGTCCCGCCGCTCGTCGGCTTGGAGTAAAGCTTGCCCAGACTTTCAAAAACGACGGTCCGGCCGTCCGGCGATACTGCAGCAAAACGCGGCATTTTTGTGGTGAAACTATCGGACGCTACCGGGATTTTCGGATGCGGGGCATCGGCAACGCCGCGAGTATCGCTGACCTGGAACGGGATCACCGAGGAAGCGCTGCCGTCAGCCGCTACGCGCCGGATCTTGCCACCGGCCCAGAAGACGATTTCGCGGCTGTCGGGAGTCCAGTCCATATTGGGATAGACGCCGGTCACTGCCCAGGTTTCCTGCACATCCTGATCAAGGTCGTCATAGATCTTGCGTTCAATGCCGGACACCAGGTCTTTTACATAAAGCTTGGACTTAATCATCTCGCGGCGGACGAAAGCGATTTTTTTGCCGTCGGGAGACGGATTGGGACGCACCGATCCGCCGAGGCCGGACACAGCTGTCGTGACTTCGCCGGTTTCCAGATCATATTTTTCGATGTTGAACAGGTCGCTATTGCTATCCTGCGCATAGATGAACGTACCGCCGGGCGTGATATTCCTCGTGTAGTAGACTGCTTTGCCATCGGGCGCGTAGATCGGTTCGCCGAGTTCCTTTTGATGCTTCTCGCTAGGCTTCTTGACCAGTTGTACCCCGCCGCCGCCGGAGACATGGTAGATCCAGATTTCGCCTGTGCCAAGCGAACGACCGGTGGTGAAGTGTTTTTTCGCAACGACATAGCGGCCGTCGGGGCTCCAGCTCGGCTGGTTGAGCAGTCGAAATTCTTCCTTGGTGACCTGTCGTTTGTCGCTGCCATCGCGATTCATGATCCAGATATTATCGCCACCGCCACGATCCGAGGTAAAGGCAATGCGTTTTCCGTCGGGCGAAAAACGCGGCTGCACTTCCCAGGCAAGGCCCTCGGCGATCCGGGTCGGAGACCCTCCCGCAATCGGCATGGTGTAAATATCGCCGAGCAAGGCAAATGTCAGGCTCCGACCGTCGGGGCTGACATCGACATCGATCCAGCTGCCTTCGTCGACGTTGATCGGAACCTGCTTGATCGTCGCGCCGGTGGGCGCGTTGACATCCCATTTGAGCTCTTCCGATTTATCCTGAGCCAGCGCGCCCCCCGAAATGAACAATGTCGCAAGAACCGAAACCAAACTATATTTCATGTTAATCCCCGGAGAAGAATGTCATCATTCTGTTCCCTCTATTCCAGTTTGTGACCAGAAGAAACTAGGAACAATATTTACTAATTATGTCTTGAACCCAAAGTGCCGGTGATAGCTTTCCACCACTTGTGCCAAAGTCGACAAAGCCAGTGTCGCCGGGTCCCGCGTCGAAGGAATCAGCCCGACTGGCGCAACCATTCGCGCACATTCGTCCGCCGGAACACCGATGTCGGCCAAATACTGCAGCCGAGTTGCATGGGTTTTGCGGCTACCCATTGCGCCTACGTAGAACGCCGGTGATGACAGAGCCTGCTTCATCAATGCCGCCTCCCAGTCGTGATCGTGAAAATAGAAAATACAGGCTGTCCATGGGTCAGGGTCCAGCAGAGCGGTCGCTTGCGGTGTTTTCAGCAGTTCGGCGGTCGTCGCCAAGTCCTCAACCGCAGTTATCACACCGGCATCCGGTGACAGGACCGCACAATCGATGCCATAGCTCGTCGACAATCGCACCAGACTTTCGACCGATGGCCCGTGCCCCAATATGTTCAGCTTGGCGGCAGGAAGATGATGCACGAGAATCTGCGACCCCGAACGTTCTACAGCGGTGCTGTGCGCCAATATCGCTTCACAGCGGACGCTTTCACCATCAAGAATGATCGTCAAAGGAACGCGGCTTTCGATCCGTTCGAAAATATCGGTAACAATCGTGCAGTCCACTATCGGGGTGAAGAGCAGGTCGATGCCGCCACCGCACGGTAGCCGGATATCGAGATAGGGAGAGTCGACGCCAAATCTGATCTCGCGCGATATCCCACTTTTGATGACGTCCAGTGCTTCTGCAACCACGGCAGCTTCGATACATCCGCCAGAGAACGATCCGGTAGAAGAGCCATCCTCTGCCACGGCCATATGTGCACCGGGATTGCGCGTCGACGCACCTGTAACCGCAATCAGCGTGATCAGGACGATTCTTTGGTTCGCTGCCGCTTTCGCCTGCAGAAAATCGAAGATGGAGAAAATATTGTTCAAACGTGATTGTCCCGTCACTTGCCGATCTATTAGATGACGAGGTCCATGCCGCAAACGGGCGATCTGGGCAATCTCCATACAAACGATAGAAAAAAAGGGCCTTTGCACTCCTAATTTGGTAGGGGCCATCCTCCTGAAATCGTGGCATCTTTGGCTCGGATTATCCAATCATCCGTAGCGACACCCCCGGCCGGCGCAATGTTTCTTTGCCCCCCTGCATAAATCTTATCTTCAAAATGCGTAAAAATCCATCTAGGAGCATCTTAATTACAAAAATCCTATCGAAATATGAGGACGGAATATGAGTTTCCCGCCACGGCAAGGCCTGTACGATTCAAAGAACGAACATGACGCATGTGGCGTCGGTTTTGTCGCGAATATTGAAGGTGAGAAATCGCACCTCACGGTCAAACGTGGCCTCGAGATTCTGGTCAATATCGACCACCGCGGTGCCGTTGGCGCCGACCCGCTTCTGGGTGATGGTGCTGGGATATTATTGCAGATTCCTGACGCGCTTCTGCGGGATTGGGCGAAATCCGAGAGCCTGACTCTGCCTGCCAGTGGCGATTATGCCGTCGCCATGTGCTTCCTTCCATCGGATCCGGCTGAAACGGAATATGCCACGGCACATTTCGAGCGTTTCATCGCCAAAGAAGGGCAAGTCATGATCGGCTGGCGCGACGTGCCGATCAACACAACGGGCATAGGCAAAGCAGTGCTCGACCAGATGCCGACGATTCGCCAGGCGATCGTTGGCAGAGGCGAATCGATCGCCGATCAGGATGCATTCGAGCGCAAAATCCTGGCGATCCGCAAGCAGGTGCACAATCCGCTCGACGGGATCGCGGAAAAAAATGGCATGCCCGGTCTGTCTGAATTTTACATGCCGTCCTTCTCGACCCGGACAATCGTCTACAAAGGGCTGTTGCTGGCTGATCAGGTAGGATCCTTCTACAAGGACCTCAACAACCCCCTCACCACGTCCGCCGTGGCAATGGTGCATCAGCGTTTCTCGACCAATACATTCCCGTCGTGGAAACTGGCGCACCCCTATCGCTTCATCGCGCACAATGGCGAGATCAACACGGTTCGCGGCAATGTCAACTGGATGAACGCCCGTCGCCGGACCATGGAGTCCGACCTGCTGGGTGCCGATCTTGACAAGATGTGGCCGCTAATTCCGCACGGCCAATCCGATACCGCCTGTCTCGACAATGCATTGGAGCTTCTCGTCGCAGGCGGTTATTCACTGCCCCATGCGGTCATGATGCTGATACCCGAAGCATGGGCCGGCGATCCGACGATGGATGCCGATCGCAGAGCATTTTACGAATATCACGCTGCCTTGATGGAGCCATGGGATGGCCCGGCAGCAGTCGCCTTTACCGACGGACGGCAAGTCGGCGCTACATTGGATCGCAATGGCCTGCGTCCGGCGCGTTTCTGCGTCACCGATGATGGCCATGTGATCATGGCGTCAGAATCCGGTGTGCTTCCGGTCAAGGAAGACAATATCGTCCGCAAATGGCGGTTGCAGCCCGGCAAAATGCTGCTGATCGATATGGAGCAAGGCCGGATCATCGAGGACGAAGAGATCAAGGCCGATCTCGCCGAAGCCAAACCTTATGCAAAATGGCTGGAATCGACACAATATAATCTGAAAGATCTCGATCTGGATGATCTGGATGATGTCGATGCGCCAAAGGCGAACGGGCTGGATACACCAGCGGCGCTGCTCGACCGCCAGCAGGCGTTCGGTTTCACCCAAGAGGATGTCACCAAATTCCTCGAACCCATGGCCAGCGATGGGCTGGATCCGATCGGATCGATGGGTACCGACACGCCGATTGCCGTCCTGTCCGGTAAGCCGCGCTTGCTCTACGATTATTTCAAACAAAATTTCGCCCAGGTAACCAACCCGCCGATCGATCCGATCCGTGAGGAACTGGTGATGTCGCTGGTTTCGATGATCGGCCCGCGGCCCAATCTGCTTGGCCATGACGCCGGCACACACAAGAGACTCGAGGTTGACCAACCGGTACTCACCAATGCGGATCTGTTGAAGATCCGCTCGGTCGAAGAAGCGCTGGACGGTGCGTTCAGGACCGAAACCATCGATATCAGCTGGGATGCCAGCACTGGTGCGGCCGGTCTGGAAATGGCGCTCAAGGAAATGTGCTGGGCTGCCACCGAAGCGGTGCTCGCCGACCGTAACATTCTGATCCTTTCCGATCGCGCCAAGGGGCCTGACCGGATCGCGATGCCGGCGCTGCTGGCAACCGCAGCGGTTCACCATCATCTGGTTCGTCAGGGTCTGCGGATGCAGACCGGGCTCGTGGTCGAAACCGGTGAAGCCCGTGAAGTGCATCATTTCTGCGTTCTCGCGGGATATGGCGCAGAAGCAGTCAATCCCTATCTGGCGTTTGAAACGCTCGAGGAAATCCGCGTCCGCCGCGAGCTGCCGCTGACCCCGCAGCAAGTCGAACAGAATTATATCAAGGCGATCGGCAAGGGCATTTTGAAGGTCATGTCGAAAATGGGCATTTCGACCTATCAAAGCTACTGCGGTGCCCAGATTTTTGATGCCGTTGGTCTATCCAGTGAGTTTATTGAAAAATATTTCACCGGCACGGCGACGATGATTGAAGGCGTCGGACTATCCGAAATCGCCGAAGAAACCGTGGCCCGGCACAGCGAAGCCTATGGCGACAATCCGATTTACCGGAACATGCTAGATGTCGGCGGTGTCTACGGCTACCGGATTCGCGGCGAAGACCATGCCTGGACGCCGGCGAATATCGCGAACCTGCAGCATGCAGTGCGCGGCAATGATCCGAAAAATTACGAGGAATTCGCAAAGTCTGTTAACGAGCAGAGCGAACGTCTGCTGACCATTCGTGGTTTGATGGAGCTGACCAATGCCAATGAACCGCTGGATATCAGCGAAGTCGAGCCGGCAACCGAGATCGTGAAACGCTTCGCCACCGGCGCGATGAGCTTCGGTTCGATCAGCCGGGAAGCGCATACAACGCTGGCGATTGCGATGAACCGGATTGGCGGCAAATCCAATACCGGTGAAGGCGGCGAAGAACCGGATCGCTTCATCCCCATGGACAATGGCGACAGCATGCGCTCTGCCATCAAGCAGGTCGCCAGTGGCCGCTTTGGCGTGACCGCCGAATATCTGGTCAATGCCGATGATATCCAGATCAAGATGGCGCAAGGGGCCAAACCCGGCGAAGGCGGACAGTTGCCCGGCAGCAAGGTCGACAAGAATATCGGCAAGGTTCGCCATTCGACCCCGGGCGTCGGTCTGATTTCGCCACCACCGCATCATGACATCTACTCAATCGAGGATCTGGCTCAGCTGATCCACGATCTGAAAAATGTGAACACCGGCGCGCGTATTTCGGTGAAACTTGTGTCCGAAGTCGGTGTCGGGACGGTTGCTGCGGGCGTTTCCAAAGCACGCGCCGATCACCTGACCATTTCCGGCTATGACGGCGGCACGGGTGCTTCGCCTCTGACCTCGCTGACCCATGCAGGCTCTCCGTGGGAGATCGGTCTCGCCGAAACGCAGCAAACCTTGTTGCTCAACGGACTGCGCTCGAGAATATCGGTGCAGGTCGATGGCGGTCTGCGGACCGGCCGGGACGTTGCCATCGGCGCTCTATTGGGTGCCGACGAATTCGGCTTCGCGACAGCGCCGCTGATTGCGGCGGGTTGCATCATGATGCGCAAATGTCATCTCAACACTTGCCCGGTCGGCGTCGCGACGCAAAACCCCGAATTGCGCAAGAAATTTACCGGTCAGCCGGAATATGTGATCAACTATTTCTTCTTCGTTGCAGAAGAGTTGCGGCAGATCATGGCGGATATGGGATTCCGCACGATTGAGGAAATGGTCGGACGGGTTGACCGGATCAACATGAGCAAGGCGCTGCACCACTGGAAAGCCGAGGGTGTCGATCTGTCGCGCCTGTTGCATCAGGTCGTGCTCGCCGAGGGAGAACCGCTGCACCAGACGATCACGCAGGATCACGGTCTGGACGTTGCGCTGGACCAGGATCTGATTGCGGCTGCCATGCCGGCGCTGGAAAATGGGCAGACCGTCAAAATCGAACGCACGGTGAAGAACGTCAACCGGACTGTAGGCGCGATGCTGTCGGGCGAAGTCGCGAAGAAATATGGCCACGCGGGCCTGCCCAACAACACCATCCAGCTATCGTTCGAAGGCGTTGCAGGGCAAAGCTTTGGTGCATTCCTTGCGCACGGCATTTCGGCTGAACTCGTCGGCGATGCCAATGACTATGTCGGCAAGGGCCTTTCGGGTGGCCGCGTGGTCGTCAAACAGCCAAGCCATGTCGATCGCAATCCGACCGAGAATATAATCGTCGGTAATACCGTCCTCTATGGCGCCGTCGCTGGTGAAGCTTATTTCAACGGCGTCGCGGGCGAGCGATTTGCCGTGCGCAACAGCGGCGCGGTTGCAGTTGTCGAAGGCACCGGCGATCACGGTTGTGAATATATGACCGGTGGGGTGATTGCTGTGCTGGGCAAGACCGGACGCAATTTCGCGGCTGGCATGTCCGGCGGTGTCGCCTACGTCTATGACGAGGACGGTCTGTTCCGTCAGCGGTGCAATATGGCGATGGTCGATATCGAGACGATCAATGCGTATGCGGATGACCGAGAAGATACGGCCTTGCCGCAACAGCTTCCCGTCGACGTCAATGATTTTGGCATGGGCGACATGCTCTATCACGACGCCGCCCGGCTGAGGATCCTGCTGGAGCGTCACAAGCTCCACACGGGAAGTAAACGGGCAAGCGAAATTCTCGACAATTTCGAAGAGGCCCTTGATCGCTTCGTAAAGGTCATGCCGCGCGATTATGCATCTGCACTGAAACAACTGGAAGCCGAGCGTCTCGACACGATCGTCGCCGCAGAATAAACGAAGATATTGGAGTAGACCGTGGGTAAAGTAACAGGCTTTCTCGAGATTGATCGCAAAGAAGCGACGTATGCCGATCCCAAGGAGCGGCTGACAAATTACAGGGAGTTTACGATTCCGCTGCCGGAGAAGGACATCAAGGACCAAGCGGCGCGCTGCATGGACTGTGGCATTCCCTATTGCCATAACGGCTGCCCGGTAAACAATATCATTCCGGACTGGAATAATCTGGTCTATGAAGGCGATTGGAAAAACGCGCTGGAATCGCTGCAGTCGACCAATAATTTCCCGGAATTTACCGGTCGTATCTGTCCCGCCCCTTGTGAAGCCGCCTGCACATTGAACATCGATGACGTGCCGGTGAATATCAAATCCATCGAATGCGCGATTGTCGACCGCGGCTGGGAAGAAGGCTGGATCACGCCTCAGATCGCCGAAGAAAAAACCGGAAAATCGGTCGCGGTTGTCGGCTCCGGTCCGGCGGGCATGGCTTGCGCTCAGCAGCTTGCCCGCGCTGGCCATAATGTCACCCTGTTCGAAAAGAATGACCGGATGGGCGGCTTGCTTCGCTATGGCATCCCCGACTTCAAGATGGAAAAGCATCTTATCAACCGCCGCCTCGTGCAGATGGAAGCGGAAGGCGTTGAATTCCGCACCAGCGCTGAAGTCGGTGTGACGGTTTCGATGGAATCGCTGCGAGAAAATTACGACGCCGTGGTCATGTCCGGCGGCGCGGAAAAGCCTCGTGCGCTTGATATTCCGGGCTATGAAATGTCCGGCGTCCGCCTGGCTATGGAATTTCTGGCCCAGCAAAACAAGCGCAACGCCGGCGACGATGAAATGCGCGCTGCGCCGCGCGGAACGATTACCGCGACCGGCAAGCATGTGATTGTCATCGGCGGCGGCGACACCGGCTCGGACTGTGTCGGCACGTCCAATCGCCAGGGCGCCGCTTCGGTGACCCAGATTGAAATCATGCCCAAGCCGCCGGAAAAAGAAGACAAGACGTTTTCATGGCCAGACTGGCCGTTGAAGCTTCGCACCTCGTCCAGCCATCTGGAAGGCTGCGATCGCGACTGGTCCATACTTACAAAACGCGTTGTCGGCACGAACGGCGACGTGGAAGGCCTCGAATGTGTTCGGATCGAATGGGTCGACGGAAAGATGCAGGAGATCGACGGAAGCGAATTCACGCTGAAAGCCGACTTGATCCTCCTCGCGATGGGCTTTGTCGGACCGCGCAAAATGGGGCTTGTCGATCAGTCGGAAGTGGCGCTCGACGCACGCGGCAATGTCGCAGCCAATGTCGTGGACTATACCACCAGCAAAGACGGTGTATTTGCCTGCGGAGATATGCGGCGCGGTCAGAGTCTAGTCGTTTGGGCGATCCGCGAAGGTCGGCAATGCGCCCGCGCGGTGGATCTTCAGCTCATGGGAAAAAGCCTGTTGCCACGCTGATATCGAAAGCGCGGCAACAGCAAATGCCTGGCGACTGGTAAGTTAAAGCTAATATGGTCCCCACCGAGCGTGTCAGTCTTGATCAATTGTGTCGATGAACGATGACCATGCACCACCAGAGCCTCTCATTGGAATGCAGTCGCCAGACGACAGACGCAACGTCGCCTTTGGCTGCCCAAAATTGATCAACGCTCGGGTCTATTCCAGATTCCGCCGGACTCGACCGAGACGTCAAAAACGGAGCGACTGTGCGCAACATCTCGCTCGATGCTGCGGCAACAATTCCAGCGGCAACAATTCCAACTGAGCGCCAATATGGCGCGCAAGCTGACCTAGTTGACCGATGGATATTCTTCCACATTTACCGGTTCGTTCCAACCGGTAGCAATGATCTGTCAAGCAAGGTAATCTGAAGCGTAGCGAAGGCTGGGTTATGTTCCAAGCGCGAGGGAGCAATATCTTCACCGCATTATCCGCAAATGTCGAATCCATTTTCCTCGATGCAGCTTAGAGCGGCATTAAGCGCCTTGCGATCGGTTGAACCGAGGAAAGGTTCATCCGATTTCCGAGATGTGAATTGGGAGCTTTCCCGCTCGTCCAAGTTTGGTGAATTTGTGGAAGCTTGATCCACGCACGCAGTAAAACTACGATGCTTGCATTTTACACCTACCTAGTAGAACTAAATTTCCGGCGTACAATAAGATGTGCAATAGGAGGCAAATATCCGGCTGCCAATGGTAATGGATGGACATCAAAACAAGATTATCGATCGTATAGTGGCTGGGCGATCATTAGTGGTCCTCTGCGCACCACCAGGATTTGGAAAAAGTCGCCTTGCCCACGAGGCCGGAAGACGAATTTCAATAGGAAGCGCGCTGTCGCTGCACGAATTTGGCGAGATTGAGCACCTTGCTGATCCCCGCGCCGTAGCCAATGCGTTACTCGCACAGACCAAACAGATAACGATAATTGAAGATGTGCATCTGGCGGACAGAAATTATATTGGCCTGGCGTTGGAACGGATAAGTTTTCGCGACCCCGGTCAGCGCATAATCATGACAATGAACCAGCCCAGCGATTTTCCGTTGGCGCGGATTGCTACCCGGCACACCATCGATATTCTCGATGCCAATGCGCTGCGCCAGAGAGCAAAGGTGACCGCCGATATTCTGAAATCAGTGCCACGCGCGACGATCCGTTCACGACTTCGAGGGCTCGTTGGAGATTGGCCGATTGCCAGCGAGCTTCTAAGCGCTTGGGCCGCCAGTTTGCAGGAAAGTTGCGAGACCTGGAGCGACTTCGATATTGTGCGTGAAAGCCGGCTCGGTGAATTTATCGACCAAGAGATTCTGACATTATTCTCGGAAGCAGAATTATCCGCCCTTGTTCATGCCAGCTTGCTGGATGAGCCGGATCTCGACATCCTGGAGTCGGTGTCCGGTCACCGAAAAGATGGCGGGATTCTGGCAGACCTCGCTTTCAGGTTCAAAGGTCTGGTCAACCGTCACGAGAACCGGATCGATTTGCAGGGCGCGCTGCGAATCTGGTTACGAGACGCGGTTGAGGTTTTCGATGAGCAAACGCGTGTTGAGCTGCTGGTCTCAATGGCAGACCAATGCTCAGCCAAGGGAAGACTCGCCGAGGCGGCTATGCTCGCAAGGATGGCAGATGATACGGGCCGGATTCGGGATTATGCCCATGCGCACGGTGCCTTGCGAATATGGATCGTCCACGGGTTCTCTATACTCAAGGAGTTGCTCGAAAATTCAAGCCCGGAAGACATAGCCAGTTCAATCGTGCTGCAAATGATTGAATGTATTGTCCATATGAAGGCCGGTCGGATCAATGTCGCACAGGAACTGTTCGGATCTCTGGCTGAGAAAGTCGGGCCCGGCCATAAGTTGATCAAGGACCTCGAAATCGTTCGTCTGACCTTGCTTGTCTATGGCTGTTCACTTCAGCGAACCGGCGACCTAGAGTTGGTCAAGAGCCTGATGGCGGAGCAGGCCGATGATGCCGCAATGCGGTCATTTTTCGCTACAACATCGGCCATATTGAACTGCCAGCGCGCCCGGTTCGATGCGGCGGTTGCCAATCTCAACGATGCGCGCACGCAGGCACGGAAGGTTTCCTCCCAATATAATCTGATGTTTCTGCTCATGCACGAAGCGTCTATCAATCTTGCTCAGGGCAAACTGAAACATGCCAGAACCTGCATTTCAGAAGCGCGCTCGCGAAGACAGCGTGATTTCGCCGATGATGTCGGCGTCGAGACGGTTCTGGCTGCATTGAGCGCATCGATCGAGTTCGAGGGTGGGCGCCTCACCAGTGCTCGCAATTCGCTAAAAAAATCGGCGCACCGGATGCCGGAAGCCGAAGCCTGGTTTGACATTTACTTTGCTGCCTACGAGACGATGATCCGGATCAACATCGTCGATCACGGGATCGGCGCAATGCACGAGGCCGTCGAGGACGAGGCCAGCAAATTGCGAGCCCAGGGTTTGCCGCGCGTAGCCGACCTATTGATGGCGATCAGGCTTTGTGTCTGCAGTGAGGCCCGCCTGCAGGGGCAGCGGGCGATCATTTCCGAAATGGCCTGGGAAATACCGGCAGTGGGGCCGACGAGCAGCTGGCAGGAACAAGAAGTGTTCTCCATTGCGAGAGCTTATGCCGATTATTTTGACGGGAGAGGCGACAAGGCGCATGCATTGCTTGACCAGTCTATCATATGGTCTGCGGACCACGGCCTCGAACGGTCGCGATTGCGCTTTCTGCTTGTGGCGTCTGCCATGGCAACCGCGCAGGGCGACACGCATCGTGCCCATATAACTCTCCGCAGTGCGATTTCGATCGGCGCCGCAACCGGCATGCGTCAAATTTTCCGGGAGGTTGCGGGCAGCAGTCTGAGGCCGGCGCTGAAAGCGTTGCGGAAGGATGCGGATCTTACCGATCTTGAAATAGGGTTCGTGGAGCTATTGCTCAATCGTCTTGGAGACCGACAAAGCGTTGCCAGTGGTAAACTTTCCGCACGGGAGCTGGAAGTATTGCGCTTGCTGGGTTCAGGCGGATCCGACAAGCATCTTGCCCGTCAGCTCAATCTTTCGGAACATGGTGTCCGTTTCCACCTCAAGAATATCTTCAAGAAGCTGGGTGTCCATGATCGATTGTCTGCTGTTGCCGCAGCGCATAAGCTCGAGCTGACAATTTAGACCTACTTGTTTCGGTAGGTTCTATTCAGTGGCGAGAAACCAAACCTACCGGGTAGAGGTCAAAACCTCCCGATCAACGCTATTGAGCAACTTGCGGGGCAGTTTACCGTCAGTCCCTCATTCGGTGGAGGGTTTTAATGCGGATTGGGGTGGACGTTGGAGGAACAAATACTGATGCGGTTCTGCTCGCCGGAAAAGAAGTGCTGGGAGCGGTAAAGCGACCAACCAGCGCTGATGTAAGCACCGGGATCTCCGATGCAATCGGTGCCCTTATCTCGGAATGCAATATCCGGCCCGACGAAATCACGGCCGTGATGATCGGCACAACCCACTTTACCAATGCTTTCATTCAGAGGCGTGAACTTGTCCCGGTCTATGCGCTACGGGTCGGCTTTCCTGCCGGACGCGGTATACCGCCATTCTCCTCCTGGCCCGAAGATCTGAAAGAGACGGTCTGCGGCGGTTCTGCAATGGTGCCAGGTGGCTTTGAATTCGATGGCCGCGAGATATCGCCGCTTGATGAATCAGCTATATCGAACGCAATATTTGAAGCGCGCAAAAAGGGTATAAGCCAGATTGCCGTCTCTTGCATTTTCAGTCAGCTAAATCCTGACCACGAAAACCGAGTGTTCAAAATGATTGGCGATCAGGCACCAGAAATGGAGGTATCCCTTTCATCCGAGCTGGGCCGCGTTGGCCTACTGGAGCGTGAAAACGCGGCAATCATGAACGCCAGCCTGCGGCCGCTCGCTGCCAAGATTACGGCTGCCTTCAAGCGTGCGTTGCACGAACAGGGGATCACAGCCCCCTTCTATATAAGCCAGAATGACGGCACCTTGATGAGCGCTGACTATATGCAGCGCTATCCGGTGATGACCTTTGCGGCAGGACCGACCAACAGTATCCGCGGAGCCGCGTGGCTCACGGGGGCCGAGGATGCAATTGTCGTGGATATCGGCGGCACGACCTCGGATGTTGGTGTTCTCAAGGGCCGATTTCCCCGTCAATCGACTGTCCATGTCGACGTCGGTGGCGTCCGTACGAATTTTCGGATGCCGGACATTCTGTCCATCGGTCTGGGCGGTGGGAGCCTTGTTCGCTCAGACAAGGGCAAGGTGACAGTTGGACCGGACTCGGTTGGCTACCGCTTGCTCAGTGAAGGGCTGATCTTTGGAGGTGACACGCTAACCGCCAGCGATATTGCGGTTGCTGGCGGACAGATATCCTTTGGTGAACCGGAGCGGGTTGCGGATCTTTCTCCCGCACTCGTTTCGCAAGCGCGCGAGGCAATAAAGGATCTTATCGCCGATGCGGTTGATCGGATGAAGACAATGCCGGGCGACATTCCGATGATACTGGTTGGTGGTGGTTCCGTTATCGTGTCGGAGACCCCGCTGGGCGTCTCTGAAATGCTGCATCCCCAACATGCCGGCGTTGCCAATGCAATCGGTGCGGCGATTGGGCAGGTTAGTGGAGAGGTCGACCGGATCTACAATATCGCTAATCCGGACGAGCGAGTCAGAGCACTCGCGGATGCCGAAGCACAGGCAAAGACGCACGCAATCAGTGCCGGTGCTCAATCTGACAGCATCAAGATCGTGAATATTGAGGCTGTTCCGCTGCAATATCTGCCCGGAGGCGCCACTCGGGTTGTCTGCCGGGCTGTCGGCGATCTGGCCATGATGGAGTAACGGAAATGGTTTCTGCAATTACACTCGACAATATTGAACATCTGGCAATCGGTTCTTCTTTTCTCGGCACAGGCGGCGGCGGCGACCCCTATCTCGGATCACTTCTGTGTCGCGAAGCCATTGCTAAATATGGTCCGGTTCCGGTCATTTCGGTCGATGACCTAAAAGATGAGGACAATATCTTTATAGCTGCAGCGATGGGCGCACCCACAGTGATGATCGAGAAGCTTTTTTCGATCGAAGATCAGCACCGGGCGGTCGCGACGCTCGAGCGATTCCTCGGCAAACAGGCCAGCGCTATCATTTCGGCCGAAATCGGCGGCTGCAACTCGATGATGCCAGTTGCCTATTCGGCGATGCGCGGACTGCCGATCGTCGATGGCGATGGCATGGGACGTGCTTTTCCCGCTCTCCAGATGACCAGCTTCAATATCGAGGGCGTCGCCTGCGCACCGCTAACGATCGCAGACGAGCATGGCAACAGCGTGCTTTATCAGACTACAACTGGGCTCAAGGCAGAGGAACTGGCTCGCCCCGTCGCGGCGGCGATGGGAGCCAGCGTATGCATGTCATGCTATCCAATGACGGGCGTCGAGGCGCGGCGCGCGACAATACCGAAAACGCTGTCCGGTGCCATTGCCATTGGTGAAGCCATTACCAACAGCTCCGATCCGCGTCCGCCAGTTGACCGGCTTGTCGCGGCCCTGCGCGGGCATGAATATTACAAGGACGCGGCAGTAGTCTTTCAGGGAAAGATTACCGGGCTCGAGCGCGATACTTCCAGAGGCTGGGTGTTCGGCAATTGCTTGATCTCGGCAATGAACGGGGCTTCAATTGCAGAACTTAAGTTCCAGAATGAAAATCTTCTGGTAACGGTCGACGGTCAGCTGCGCTGTGTTGTCCCGGACCTTGTCACCATTGTTGATGCCGAAACCGGCCATGCGATCCCAACCGAACGTCTTGCTTATGGGCAACGGGTGGCGGTTGTCGCATGCAGCGCTCCGCCAATTCTCACCACCAAACGTGCCTTGGCTGTGGTCGGGCCGCAATGTTTTGAACTGGAAGAGCAGTATATTCCCGTAACCGAGCTGATAAAGGATCTGATTTGATGCGTATCCACCTCATTACACCGATAGTGACAGAAGGTATCCGGACGCTGGACGACGTAGCTCCGCTGAACAGTGCCGACCTTTCGATCACGCAATCCCTCATTACCAGTGGACCGGTCTCCATTGAATGCGAATTTGACGAAGCCATGTCGGTTCCCGGCATCGTGGCTGAAGCGCTTGCGGCCGAGCGTTCCGGTGCAGATGCGATCATAATCGATTGCATGGGTGACCCCGGTCTCAATGCCGCGCGAGAGGTCGTCTCGATCCCGGTGCTCGGGCCTTCGGAAACCTCGATGCATCTCGCTGCCATGCTGGGGCACAAATTTAGCGTGGTGACCGTGCTCGATTCCGTTATTCCGATGATCGAGAACCTGGCCAAAATTTATGGCACGTACCAAAAACTGGTCTCGGTACGCGCGATAAATATTCCTGTGCTGGAACTGGAATCTGCCCCCGAAAAACTGATCGCTGAACTGGCAAAAGCATCGGTGGCGGCGGTCGAGGAGGATGATGCCCATGCAATCGTTTTGGGTTGTACGGGCTTTCTCGGATGCGCCGAGGGGATTACGGCCGCCTTGGAAGCGAAAAACTACACTCTGCCAGTGATTGATCCGATCCCCGCGACCGTCTGCGTCGCTGCGGGGATCGTTCGCGCCAGCCTGACACACAGCAAACGCACTTATGCCCAGCCGAGATCGAAAGATCTCAAGGGCTATCCGTCGATCAAAATTTAGGGGGAAGAATATCATGACCAAGACCAACATCCGCACCTGCAGCACTCTCGCCATAGCAATCGCCAGCTTGGCCTGTGCCTCGCCTGCGTTTGCCCAGAACACGGGTAGCGATCAGACAGAAGCGGGAGGGACGGAAGATATATTGGGAGAAATCGTTGTCACCGCCCAGCGCCGCGAACAGCGTGCCGATGATGTTGGGGTAACGATCAACGTATTGACCGGAAGCGACCTGAAGGCTGCTGGCACCCAGTCGATTGTGGACCTGGCGGCGATCACGCCAAATGTGCAAATCAAAAATGTGCTGGCCAATAGTGTTGTCAATGTCAGCATCCGCGGGATCGGCCTGAACGATTATGCGGCAAATAATAATCCTGCTGCGGGCATGTACGTCGACAATGTCTATCTTGTATCACCCGCTATGTTGTCATTCGGACTCTTTGATGTTGATCGCGTCGAGGTGCTCAAGGGACCGCAAGGCGACCTTTACGGGCGGAACACCACTGCCGGCGCCGTTAATATTATCAGCCGCAAGCCGTCTGCAACGACCGACGTAATGCTCGAAGCCGGATACGGAACCTACGACAGTTGGCATGTAGAGGGAGCCGTCGGTGGTGCGCTGACCCCAACGTTGACCGCCAGATTCGCGCTCCAGACCGTGCAGCAGGAATCCGGGCCGCAAACCAATTATGTCACCGGCAATCGTATCGGGAAAGTGGATCGCACCAATGGCAGGCTGCAGCTGCAGTGGGAACCAAGCGACAGTTTCAATCTTCTCCTCAATGTCCACAAGGGCTATGACCGATCCGATGTCACTCTCTACAAGGCGGACAGTATCCTGACTACGGAGGAGGATGCTTTTGCGGGCCAGCCGCGCGTATCGGGAGCGGGTGTGGATCCCTATATGGAGCTGGAGTCCACCGGCGCATCCGTGACTGCCGACTGGTCAATCAGTCCCCAGGTGACGCTGACCTCAATCAGTGCCTATGAACATTTTACCAGACTGCATGTCGAGGACACGGACGGGACCTCGTTGGCTTATCTCGACGCAACCTACGACAATGAAATTGACCAATATTCTCAGGAAATGCGGCTCGCATATCAAGGGGATGCCCTCAATTTGATCGGCGGTGTGTTTTACTCCCACGATAAGGTGAACACGCGCGATGAATTCTTCTCTCCAGACCTGCTGCCTTTGTTCGGTCTTCCGGGACTGGATACGATTGGCAACACCTATCGTCAGCGCACTGATGCGTACGCGGCGTTCATGCATGGTGAATGGACGTTTGCCGAGAATCTGACCTTGATCGGCGGGTTGCGTTATACAAAGGAAGACAAGGTTTTTGATCAGGCGACGACATTTCTGTGCACCACAGGAGCCTGCTCTGACCTCTTTGCGCCGGTGAGCAATGATTATTCGACCTCGAATGTTTCCGGCAAGATTGGGCTCAACTATCAAGCGGGTGATCGCACGCTAATTTATGCCAGCATCAGCCGGGGCTTCAAGTCCGGGGGCTTTCAGGGACAGCTGACTTTTGATCCCACCGTGCTTCAGCCCTTTGGCGACGAAAAGCTCACTGCATATGAGCTCGGCCTTAAAACACGGCTTTTCCCGAATTTCCAGCTGAACGCCGCCATCTTCAACTATGATTATAGCGATGCGCAAATCTATGGGCCGCTGTTTGATTCTCCGGTCGGCGTGTTGTTCGGCATCGCCAATGTGGGCGATGCGAGGGTGACCGGGATCGAGGCTGATGCCCGGTGGAGTCCGACCGATGGGCTTGATGTCCGCGTCGGTGCCGGATTTATCGATACCGAGGTTACCAGATCGGTCGTTGCCGGCGTCACCGAGGGCAGCGTCCTGCCCAATTCGCCTCGCCTTACGCTGAATGGCCGCGTGAAATATGAATGGGCTCTTTCGGATCGCACCGACGCCGACATCACACTATCGGGTAACTATCAGAGCCGCGTACGCTTTGATATTGTCAGAAGCCCTGTTGAAGCGGTTGAAGGCGGTTACGTCCTTGCCAACGGCGAAGTGGGAATATCCTTCGCCGATCACTGGCGGGCATCGGTCTGGGTCAAGAATATTTTCAACCGGCTTTACCGGACGCAGACGCTCAACACGAGCACCGGGTGGACAGAACAATATGGTGCGCCGAGGACCGCAGGATTCAATATTGCCTACAAGTTCTGATGTTGACTGCTGTGGCAAATCCGGGCCGACGGATCTCCGTCGAGTCCTGGATATAAGGAACAACCGGAGACTTGGCCAACTGAAGGCTATGTCAAATTCCAGTCAAATCGGTGCGCTTGTTCTCCCCAAAAGGATGAGCGCACCTGCTGGCAACTAATTCACTTATTTGGCGAAGATCCGCAATTTTGACATTGCCTGCTGAAAGATATTTAAATGAGCAATCTTACACTCCCTATAGTTTCGCAGTTTCTTGTCGCGATCATCGCCAATGTAGCGGCGCTCATCGCCTTGCCTCTTACTATGGGATTTACAAAATTTGGACCAACCGTGTTTTGCGCTAGCCTGTTTATCCTCAACCTTTTTATGATGTCACGCATCATACAGTCGGGAGTACCCCTTTCTGGTTTAATTCCACTTATGACCGGCGTCATTCCCCTAACAATGATCGTTGTTGGTATTATCTACTTTGGCGAAAACGGTTCACCGTTGCGAATTGGCTTATTATTAGGAGCGTGCGCGCTCGCCGCGGCTGCTGCTGCAGTCCAAGCCTAGACTGTGCCGGACAAAATATTCGTATGGCGGTTTCCATGGTCAGAACTTTTGGCACAGATGGCTGCGTAAGTTAGCGGAGCATCGACCTCGTCTTGTTGGTTGATATTATCCGGCTAGCTTGCGGTGTTGCAAGCGCCGATGTCGAGGGTCTTTCGTTTGATCCTTTCTCGTTATTTGATAATGGCTTTGACGACCATGAGGCTTCTCGTACAGCACTCCCGCTATGCAGGCCCGCGTAACTTTTGGCCAGCAACCGAAACGCGGCAAATTCGTTATCCCCAATATTCGCCCGGTCTTTTTTGGCGACTAAGAACACTTATCAATTAGACATATTCCCAATTCCTTATTCATGTCGCAATGCATCAATCGGGTTTAGCGCGGCAGCACGTCTTGCCGGGAAATAGCCGAAAACGATCCCAATCAACGCTGCAAAAGCGAAAGATACGAGATTGATCTGAACATTGAAAATAAACGGCAGACTAAACAATGATGACAGGCCAATTGTCGCAGCGAGAGCTATGACCAGACCAATGATGCCGCCGAGGCTCGACAGTACAACCGCTTCCACCAAAAACTGCATCAAGACCTCGCGCTGCACTGCGCCGATGGCGAGCCGGATACCGATTTCATGGGTGCGTTCGGTTACCGAAACCAGCATGATATTCATAATGCCAACGCCGCCGACGATCAGGCTAACCGCAGCCACTGCGCCGAGCAATAGGGTCAGTGTTTGCGTGGTCCCGGACAGCGTATCGGCCAATTGTTTGGAATCGAAAATATTGAAGTCATCTTCGGTTCCCGGATTCAGGTTGCGGCGCTCGCGCAGCAATTCGGTGATCGCTGCGCTGACGGCTGTGCTGTCATATTGCGGGTCGACAGCGACCTGAAAAGCACCCACATCCTGATCGCCCGTCGACCGCCGCATGACCGTTTTGACGGGCATAATCGCCTGATCATCGGGATCAAGCCCGAAACCGGCCTGCCCCCGTTTTGTAAGCAGTCCGATTATCTGGCAGCTGATATCATTGAGGCGGATGTTTTTGCCGAGCGGGTCAGCATCGTCAAACAGAGCGGAACGAATAGTTTCACCAATAACGCAAACCGATTTGCCCGCTGTCTCTTCCGCGCTAGTGAAGAAACGTCCTGCTGCGAGCTCGAGCTGCGAGGCTGCGAAATAATCGTTGGTGGTGCCGGTTACCGTTGTTGACCAGTTTTGCGCTTCGTAAATCGCGGTTGCCGAAGCAGTTGCCTGCGGGGCAACATACAGAACGCCGCCAATTTGCGTGCGCACCGCCTCTACGTCATCTTCGTCGAAAGGCGCTGGCGAGCTGCCCCCGCCGCGGCCCATGCCCTGCCCCGGCCGCACGGTCAGCAGATTGGTGCCAAGACTGGAAATCTGCGCTTCGATAGCTGCGGTCGCGCCATTGCCCAACGTAACCATCGTCACCACAGAGCCGACGCCGATAATTACGCCGAGCATGGTCAGGAATGACCGCATCAAATGGCGGCGTATCTCTTTGATCGCGAGCAGAAATGTTGTGCCCAGCATCAGCTATACCCAGCCTTTTGGTTGATCTTTTCGACCAACCCGTCACGAAAATGAATGGTGGTATGCGCATATTCGGCCATTTCAGGCTCATGCGTTACCATCATGATGGTAATCCCGGCATCGCGGTTGAACTCGGCGAGCAATTCCATGATCTCCATTGATGTTTCGCTGTCAAGATTGCCGGTGGGCTCGTCGGCCAGCAACACTTCGGGCTGAGTCACGATCGCACGGGCAATTGCCACACGCTGTTGTTGCCCCCCCGGAAAGCTCTCCGGAAGTATGATCGGCCCAAGGCGCGAGTCCAACCCTATCTAGCGCGGCCATCGCGGCCGCGCGGCGGGGCGCCTGTTTCTCACCGCGATACAGCAGGGGCAGCTCGACATTTTCAACCGCGCTAGTGCGGCCAAGCAGGTTAAAACCCTGAAATATGAAACCAATGAAGCGGCGGCGCAAATGCGCGCGCTGATCATTGTTAAGTGTTTCGACGCGGTGACCATGAAACCGATATGTGCCCGCGGAGGCTACATCGAGACAGCCGACAATATTCATCATCGTCGATTTGCCCGAGCCAGACGGCCCCATAACGGCAATGAAATCACCCTTGTTGACGTCCAGATCAACACCGCGAAGCGCCTGAAAGGCATTCTGACCGCTGCCAAAAACTTTGGTAATCCCGCGCAATTCTATAAGCCGCGTCATTCGGCTTGCGCCAGCTCGCCAGTAACGATCTTTGCGCCCGCCTTTAGCGCCGATCCGGTAACGATTGTGCGCGTGCCGTCGGTTGCTCCCGCTGTCACGGTCATTTTCTCAAGCTCGCCATCCTCGCCCAGAATGTAGAGCGTCTGTTTTGAGCCACGCCCGATAGAGGCCTCCTGCGTGGATTCCGAACGCGGAGGACCGGGCAGCATGGAGGCAGGTCCATTATCATCAGCCTCCTGGGTGGGAGTGAAGCGAAGGGCGGCATTGGGAACCAGAAATTTATTTTCTTCCTTGCTGGTAACAATAGTGGCCGTTGCCGTCATCCCGGGGCGCAATATCAGGTCGGCATTCTGTACAGACAAAACCGCGCCATAAGATATAACGGTAGAGCTCGATGAGGAGGATGTCGTGCTATTGGACCCCAGATTGACGCGCTTGATGGTTGCCGGGAAGGTCTGGCCGGGCCAGGCATCAACGGTAAATGTTGCGGCTTGCCCCGACTCCACCTGCCCGACATCGGCTTCATCAACCTTTACTTCCAGCTCCATCTGCGAGAGATCCTCGGCAATTATAAAAAGCGTCGGCGTGCTAAAAGAGGCAGCCACCGTTTGCCCCGCCTCAATCTCTTTTGAAAGGATTACGCCATTAACCGATGAGCGGATTGTGGCTTTGCTTAAATTGTTCCGATCCGAAGAAAGCTGTGCCTGCGCGCTTTTCACGCTTGATTGCGCGGTCGCCAGACTGGCCACCGCGCGCGCATAATCGGCGCGCGCGTTATCGAGTTCGATACGCGAGGGAACCTTGCCACCCGAAATGCGCCATACTTGCTCTTGCTGGTTTCGCGTCCGGCGCGTCTGGGCAACGGTCGCTTGCGCCTCGCGAACACTCGACCGTGCGGAGTCAACGGCGGCCTGACTGATCTGGATCGCGTCGACCAGCTTAACCGTATCGATTTGTGCCAGCGGCTGGCCTTTCGTGACACGGTCATTCACATCGACATAGACTGTCGTGATGAGGCCGGATAATTCGGATCCGACCGATACTTCATTGACGGGCGCAAGATTGCCGGTCGCAGTCACTTCGATCTGAATATCTCCGCGCGAAAGGGCGGTGGTCGCATAACGGGCGTCATCTTCACTAGTCATCCACCACCAAAACAACAATGCGGCCAGTAGAATTGCCCCTCCGATCAAGGCCCAGCGCAGCCATTTGCTGCGGGCATTAGCCTCTCCGTTCCCAAGGATATCCTCAAAGCTTTCTTCTACATCGGCTTCTGATTGTTCTTTTTGTATGTCCGTCATGATGGAAACCGTTCATTGTTGGGCTTGGGCGCGGCATCAGGCAACGTCCAGCCGCCGCCCAATGCCTTGTAGAGCTGAACAGCCGCCGTCGCACGCGCTGCCGTTGCGGTGGTAAGGCTGTCCTGAATATTGAGCAGATCTTGCTGCGCGGAGAGCAAAACAGTGAAATCGCTCAAACCATTTCTGTAACTGATCTCGGACAGGCGGACTGTTTCCTTTGCGGCCTGCTCCGCCTTCATGAGTGTAGCTTCCTGTTCGCGTGATCGTTTGATCGCAACCAGCGCATTTTCTACATCCTCCAGCGCAGTGAGCACCGTCCCACGATATACGGCCAATGCTGCCGTCGCGTTGGCCTTTTGCTGGTCTATCTCGGCGCGAATTTGCCCGCCTTGGAATATAGGTGCCGTTACGCTACCAATAACATTACCAACCACCGTATCGACCAGCCCGCCAAGCGAAAGGCTGCTGCTGGTCAGTGACCCCGACAGCCGCAACTGAGGATATAAATCAGCCTCGGCAATGCCGATTGCCAAGCTCTCGGCAGCCAAAGCACGTTCAGCCGCGATAATGTCTGGTCGCCGGCGCAGCAGTTCAGCCGGAAGTCCCGTAGCAATATAATCTGGCCCGACTGCGATCGGGCTGGCCATAGAAAGTTCGGCCAGATTACTATCCGGATTTTGTCCGGCCAGAACATCGATGCTATATATCGCAGCGGCTATCGTTTGCTCGAAAGCGGGAATACGCGCCTGCGTCTGATCGCGCAGTGATTTCGCCTGCTCCACATCAAGCGCGCTCACCAGCCCCGCCTGATGCCGCCAACGCGCGATTTGGAGATTATCATTCTGTATCTCCAGATTTCTTCTGGTGACCGCTAACTGCGCCTGTGCTTCCCGAAGGTCGACAAAGTTGAACGCCACTTCAGCCAAAAGCGTGCGCTGAACATTGTGAAGTGACGCCTCGATGCTCTGCGCATTGGCGCGCGCCGATTCTTCAGTGGCGCGCAGCTGTCCGAAGATGTCGGTTTCCCAAGCCGCGTCAAGGCCGATTTCGAAACCGGTTGAACTGCCGCTATTGCCGCGAACACTTTCTTGACGCGCAATCGATCCACCGCCTGACAGACTGGGAAGTCGGCCGCCACGGGCAATCCTGACGCTCGCCCGCGCCGAAGCCAGATTTGCTCGCGCTTCGGCAAGGTCATTATTCGCCGCCAGCGTGCGTTCCATAAAGTCGCTGAGTTTCGGGTCGTCAAAATTCTGCCACCAACTTGCCAAGTCCTCTTGATTGACAGGCGCATTTGCCTGATCGACGTAGGTTTTCGGCACAGGTACCGCTAATTCTGGCGCGACGCCCTGCCCGCCGGGCAAGCCGCAGCCGGAAAGCAGCGCCAACGTCAGGGCTGCGAAAACGTTCTGGGCGGCGATCGTCGAAATGTCTGAGACTTTTTTATTCATGCTATGGTGCTGAAACAACATCAGGGGCTGCCTCTATTTACGTAGTTTCCACTAGAGTCAGGATTACTGCTAAACGCTGAGCCATGCTCATGCTGCTTTTCGATTGGCTTTCCATATCGCTCGCCAATCAGCTTCGCGAAGATCGTGCCAATTGCGGCACCTGCTCCTGCTACAACTGCGGCTCCGGCCTAGAGGCTGAGTTCGGCGCGCTTGAAGCCATTGTCGGACAATTCATCAATGACAGCTTCCAGGGCCTGGGCGCTGCGAAAAACGGCAACAGCTTCATCTGGTGCCGACATTCTCTTCACTTCCCAATTTCTGTGATTGTCGACAATGATTAGTCGGCAAATGGCATGGCCCGACACTGCTCAGCCCTGAATCGAAGGGCCCTTTGGCTCGCTCACGAGTTCTTCGTCGGAACAATCGCCGCATATTTGGTTGGCTGGCACGGCCATATCGATCCGTTTCGGGTAAGGCAGGTTAAGATTGTCCATGATCTCGATGAACTCCTCAACGTTCCGATCCTGGCCCAGCCTTGCGTTGCGCTCCTTCTCCTGTGCAATAGAGCTCACATGCCGGTGCTTATAATCATGCGCGGGGTAGACCAATGTTTCATCCGGCAGCGTAAAGAGCTTGTCATGGACTGAGCGATACAGGGTTGCCGCATCGCCGGACTGAAAATCGGTCCGGCCACATCCATCGATCAGCAGCGCGTCACCAGTAAAAACCCGTGTTATTCCCGCCTTGTCGATAAGATAGCTGTGGTGTGTATCGGTGTGTCCGGGCGTAAAGAGAGGCTTGAATGTGATGCCACTCATTGTCAGTGAGGCCATCTCGCTGACGCCGATATCTGCGCAGGGGAGCTCGTCCATAGCCGGATAGACAACCTTCGATCCCGTTAAGCTGCGAAGTCGGCAGGCTGCCGTTATATGATCGGCATGGACATGCGTCTCGAGCGTATACCGAAGGGTGAGCCCCAGTTCTTGAATCAAGGCGAGGTCCCGATCCAGCATCTCACATACGGGATCCAGAAGAAGCGCTTCGCCCGTCTCGGTGCAACCGAAAAGATAAGTATATGTCCAAGATTCCGGGTCAACCAATTGCCTAAAGATCATTCTTCTGCTCCTCATATCTCAGTTCGTGCGAACGTTGCTCTTCCTCTTGGGTAGTTCCAGATTCGCAAGTCCCATAAACCTTCTCCCAAACCGGCCATATACTCCCAGTGAGAAAGCGAATTTCGCTTACGTAAATAGGTCAGGCTGCTGTGGCCCGCAGCATCCAAGCTGTTTTCTCGTGCAACGTAATTCATGGTGTGACCACATAATTCATGGTGTGACCACATCCGCAGTGGCATCGTCACGTATTTCCTCTGCTACCCAGAGAACTTCCTTAGCGGACTTGGCCACCTCATTTATGCCCTTTGGCCAAGTTGGTCACCATGGCTTGCCAGTCAGGCTGGCCGGTTTCCTCAGCGACAGAAGACATTGAGGCCATTTCCGAGTAGGATGAAGGAGCATATTTTCCAAGTGCACGGATGCGCTCGGCAAGGTCATCTACTGCATTCCACTTGCCAATCCCTCACCCCCCGCATCATTTCGTAATCACCATTCAAATATCAGACGATAAAGCGCTATCCTATAGGTAGAACCACCTATGTTGGGACCGATCCAATGCTTGCTATGCATTATTTCAATAATCGCATGAGTAAGAGAAGGATTAGCTATGTCTGATGATATCTTGAACAAAGGGCAAATGTCCGGTTTCCCACCTGACGACGGCCTTTGGCGCCCCGGTCGTTGACAATCAAAATTCCATGACCGCTGGCAAGCGCGGTCCCACGCTGGCTCAGGATGTCTGGCTCAACGAGAAGCTTGCCAATTTTGTGCGTGAAGTTATCCCGGAGCGCCGGATGCACGCCAAAGGTTCTGGCGCGTTCGGCACGTTTACCGTGACCAACGATATCTCGCGCTACACGCGTGCCAAGATTTTTAGCGCCGTCGGCAAGACGACCGAGATGTTCGCCCGCTTTAGTACCGTAGCAGGTGAGCGCGGCGCAGCGGACGCCGAGCGCGATATTCGCGGCTTTGCGCTCAAATTCTATACCGAAGAAGGCAATTGGGATATGGTGGGTAACAATACCCCTGTTTTTTTCATGCGCGATGCCAAGAAATTTCCCGATCTCAACAAGGCGGTGAAGCGCGATCCGCGCACCAACATGCGTTCGCCGACCAACAACTGGGATTTCTGGAGCCTTTTGCCCGAAGCGCTGCACCAGGTAACCGTGGTTATGTCGGATCGCGGCATCCCCAGGAGTTTCCGCCATATGCATGGCTTCAGCAGCCACACCTACAGCTTCTGGAATGGCGCTGGCGAACGTTTTTGGGTGAAATTTCACTTCCGGACGCAACAGGGCATAGAGAACATCACCGACGCGGAGGCTGCAGAAGTGGTGGCCGGTGATCGCGAAAGCAATCAGAGGGACCTGTTCGACGCGATCGAGCGTGGCGATTTTCCGCGCTGGAAAATGTATGTACAAATCATGCCCGAGGCCGAGGCGGAAACATATCACGTTCATCCTTTCGACCTGACCAAAGTCTGGTACAAAAACGATTATCCGCTGATCGAGGTTGGCGAATTCGAACTGAACCGCAATCCGGAAAACTATCACATGGATGTCGAGCAGGCCGCCTTCTCACCATCTAACCTTGTTCCCGGTATCAGCGTTTCGCCTGACAAGATGCTCCAGACGCGACTGATCAACTATCTGGATTCGCAGCGCTATCGTCTGGGCGTGAATTACCAGCAGGTGCCGGTCAATACGGCCAAATGTCCGGTGATGAGCAATCACCGCGATGGCCAGGGGCGGGTCGACGAAAATTACGGCAGACTGCCGCACTATCAGCCAAACAGCTTTGGTCAGTGGGTTGATCAGCCCCAATATGCAGAACCGCCACTCAAGATAGACGGCAATGCTGTGATGTTCGATTTCCGCGAGGATGACGACGATTATTACACCCAGCCCCGCAAGCTGTTCCAGCTGATGACGCCTGCGCAGCAGCAGGTTCTCTTTGAGAACACCGCACGCAACATGGGTGGCTCACCGGATTTCATAAAGCAGCGCCACATCGACAATTGCACCCGTTGTGACCGAGCCTATGGCGAAGGGATTGCGAAGGCCATGGGCATGTCCGCCAAATCGCCGGAAGATCTGTCTCCTGAACCTGAACTGGCAGACTGATTTTTCGCGCGATGAAGGTTTTCGTCGCAGATACGCAAAAAGACCTCATTCCCAAAAGCGGGCACCAGTCCGGAAGTGACGTGTGCCCGAGTATAATCATATCGCAGGTTTTTAAACCAGAGCAAGAGCATCTGCTATGGTGAGCCGGAGATAGCAGACCGTGTTTTCGATCTTTGGATGGCCGAGCAAGATCTGGATTGCTCGCAGGTTGCCCGTCGCCTTCTAGATGAACGACGCTTTGTCGCCAATATGCGTTAGAGTTGGAGACGAAGATCAAAGTACCTTTTGTGTTTGGATAAAAAAGTCAAAACGCCTTTGCGATTTTTCGGAACTTATAGCCAACTGGCCGCCCTTTCAGATAAAATGCAATCAACGGACATAGATATTTGGACGGGCGATATGATCGCGACAATTGCTACGCCGTGATCTTCGCCATGGCATATCACGGAACGCACAAAAGCCCCGATCTTTCGACCGAGGCTTTTCGTTAAGCTGTTGTATTTGATGTTCACGTTGGTTGCGGGAGTAGGATTTGAACCTACGACCTTCAGGTTATGAGCCTGACGAGCTACCGGACTGCTCCATCCCGCGCCAACATGTCTGGCGGCCTTTGGGGGCGTGCCGGACAATAAAAAAGCGGCCGGCCCTTTTGGGGACAGGCCGCTTTTGAAAAGGTGAATGGGTTAATTCCTCGTGACTATATGTCTATGCGCCTGCTGCAATGCCTGGCGACGTCCTACTCTTCCATGCCTTGAGACAAAGTACCATCGGCGCAACCTGGTTTCACGGCCGAGTTCGAGATGGGATCGGGTGGGGCACAGGCGCTATGGCCACCAAGCAATGAAGCAGGCGCATAAGCTGTAATCACGGGTCTTTTAATCGATGTGGCAAGATGATGCACAGTTTTTGATACCGTGCATGTTGACCATGGGCCGAGCTTAATTGTCCGTTGATCAGGCAACATGCTGTTTCCAACATTGTTGTTGATGGCGGGATTCTACAAGCGCGAATTGAGTAATTAGGACTGGTTAGCTTCATGCGTTACCGCACTTCCACACCCAGCCTATCAACGTGGTGGTCTTCCACGACTCTATGATAACTTATCTCGAGGGAGGCTTCCCGCTTAGATGCTTTCAGCGGTTATCCCGTCCATACATAGCTACCCAGCAGCACGCCTGGCGGCATGACTGGTACACCAGAGGTATGTTCAACCCGGTCCTCTCGTACTAGGGTCAACTCCTCTCAATTATCGACGCCCACGGCAGATAGGGACCAAACTGTCTCGCGACGTTCTGAACCCAGCTCACGTACCACTTTAATTGGCGAACAGCCAAACCCTTGGGACCTGCTCCAGCCCCAGGATGTGATGAGCCGACATCGAGGTGCCAAACGATTCCGTCGATATGAGCTCTTGGGAATCATCAGCCTGTTATCCCCGGCGTACCTTTTATCCGTTGAGCGATGGCCCTTCCACGAGGGACCACCGGATCACTATGACCGACTTTCGTCTCTGCTCGACTTGTCAGTCTCGCAGTCAGGCTGGCTTATGCCATTGCACTCTAACAGACGGTTTCCAACCGTCCTGAGCCAACCATCGCGCGCCTCCGTTACTCTTTAGGAGGCGACCGCCCCAGTCAAACTACCCGCCACAGAGGGTCCCTGATCCGGATAACGGATCTAAGTTAGACACCAGAAAACAATAGGGTGGTATTTCACATTATGGCTCCACTCGGACTGGCGCCCAAGTTTCAAAGCCTCCCACCTATTCTACACAATTCTTTCCTAATGCCACTCTGAAGCTGCAGTAAAGGTGCACGGGGTCTTTCCGTCTAACCGCGGGTACTCCGCATCTTCACGGAGAATTCAATTTCGCTGAGCATATCCTGGAGACAGTGGGGAAGTCGTTACGCCATTCGTGCAGGTCGGAACTTACCCGACAAGGAATTTCGCTACCTTAGGACCGTTATAGTTACGGCCGCCGTTTACTCGGGCTTCAATTCAGAGCTTGCACTCCTCCTCTTAACCTTCGAGCACCGGGCAGGCGTCAGACCCTATACGTCGTCTTGAAGCCGACTTAGCAGAGTCCTGTGTTTTTGCTAAACAGTCGCTACCCCCCAGCTTGTGCCCCCTACCAAAAGTTGCCTTCTGATAGGGCCTCCTTCTCCCGAAGTTACGGAGGTAATTTGCCGAGTTCCTTCAGGATACTTCTCTCAAGCGCCTTGGTATACTCTACCTGACCACCTGTGTCGGTTTCGGGTACGGTCTATATGGTGGAGCTATTTCCTGGATCCACTTCGAAGCCTGATCAATCCAATAAGATCAGACAACACACGTGAACCGTCACATTCCACCAGGTCACGGAATATTAACCGTGTTCCCATCGACTACCCCCTTCGGGCTCGTCTTAGGGGCCGACTCACCCTGCTCAGATTAGCTTTAAGCAGGAACCCTTGGTCTTTCGGCGACAGTGCATCTCACACTGTTTATCGCTACTCATGTCAGCATTCGCACTTCCGATACGTCCACCGTCGGTTACCCTTCGGCTTCATCCGCTTACGGAACGCTCCGCTACCGCTCAGAATAAATTCTGAACCCTAAGCTTCGGTGCATATCTTTAGCCCCGTTACATCTTCGCCGCAGGAACCCTTATTTAGACCAGTGAGCTGTTACGCTTTCTTTAAAGGATGGCTGCTTCTAAGCCAACCTCCTGGTTGTTTTGGGATTCCCACATGCTTTCCCACTTAGATATGACTTGGGGACCTTAGCTGTAGGTTAGGGCTGTTTCCCTTTTGACGACGGACCTTAGCACCCGCCGTCTGTCTCCCGGACTTGTCTCTATGGTATTCGGAGTTTGGTTAGGTTTGGTAGGTCTCGCGACCCCCTAGCCCATCCAGTGCTCTACCCCCATAGGAAAACATCCGAGGCACTACCTCAATAGTTTTCGCGGAGAACCAGCTATTTCCCGGCTTGATTGGCCTTTCACCCCTAAACACAACTCATCCAATAATTTTTCAACATTAAATGGTTCGGTCCTCCAGTGCGTGTTACCGCACCTTCAACCTGGTCATGCCTAGATCGCCGGGTTTCGGGTCTAATCCATCTAACTCAGTCGCCCTATTCAGACTCGCTTTCGCTGCGCCTACACCTAACGGCTTAAGCTTGCTAGATAGATTAAGTCACTGACCCATTATGCAAGAGGTACGCGGTCACCCCACAAGGGGGCTCCCACTGCTTGTAAGCATTCGGTTTCAGGTACTATTTCACTCCCCTAATCGGGGTGCTTTTCACCTTTCCCTCACGGTACTTGTTCACTATCGGTCACATACGAGTATTTAGGCTTGGAGGGTGGTCCCCCCATGTTCAGACAGAATTTCACGTGTTCCGCCCTACTCGAGTCCTGATTGATCATTTTCGCATACGGGACTGTCACCCACTATGGTCAAACTTTCCAGAATGTTCTGCTAATTTACAATCAGGCACTGGCCTGGTCCGCGTTCGCTCGCCACTACTAACGGAATCTCGGTTGATGTCTTTTCCTCCGGTTACTGAGATGTTTCAGTTCGCCGGGTTCGCTTCACCAAGTCTATTTTATTCAACTCGGTAATATCCTTCCCCATTTACTCTCACCTTGTCGGACAAAAGCCCTTCAAGACAAAAGTAAATGGTGAGGATGGGTTCCCCCATTCGGAAATCGCTGGATCAAAGATTGCTCACATCTCCCCAACGCTTATCGCAGCGTGCCACGTCCTTCATCGCCTGTATGTGCCAAGGCATCCACCAAATGCTCTTACCTCACGCTTGAGAATCCACACCACCAACAACAAGATTGGAACAATCCTCCCACGCTCCTTGCATAAAAAAGCGCTTCAGATGACCAATTCGGCCTTGCCTGTATAGTGCGGACAATTAATTACTCAGCCTTTTAGTAATTCAAATATTTGAATACTTGTGCCAATTAAGTTGCTCCAATCCAACGGAAAACCGCCGAACCGAAACCGCAAAATTGC